>Ga0164243_10000004_pt1 | contig 973113 bp, 833 predicted proteins | sample OricompcompostOP_FD_108781 | JGI IMG/M metagenome (GOLD analysis project Ga0164243, IMG submission 108781) | Organic Plus compost microbial communities from Emeryville, California, USA - Original compost - Organic plus compost (OP) | ecosystem: Engineered > Solid waste > Mixed feedstock >... | reverse complement strand
TTTCATTGCAGGTGCGGAAAAGCGAATACCCATTACATTTGAAGACCCCAAGATGTCGGACGGCTCGACCGGACAGGCACAGGTATATACCGAAAGGAGTTTGCAGATAGCACAGGAGATGCTTTATGTTTTTTCAATGATTAAAAATTAGCCGATGCAACCGAAACTAAAATTTCTTGACCGCTACCTTACCTTATGGATATTCCTTGTGATGGCGACAGGCATCGGGTTAGGGCATTTCTTTCCGAGCATTTCCAGTGCTACCGATGCACTATCCGTGGGCACGACCAATATCCCTTTGGCGATAGGTCTGATACTGATGATGTATCCACCGTTGGCTAAGGTTGATTATTCACTGTTGCCCAAAGCATTTAAGGACACCAAAGTAATCGGCATTTCTTTATTGCTGAATTGGGTTATCGGTACGGTATTGATGTTCGGTTTAGCCGTTCTGTTCCTACGGAACGAACCCGATTATATGACAGGTCTAATACTTATTGGCTTGGCAAGATGTATTGCAATGGTCATCGTATGGAGTGACCTGGCAAAAGGGAACAGGGAATATACGGCATTATTGGTGGCACTGAACAGTATCTTTCAGATAATAAGTTACAGTTTCTTTGTATGGCTGTTCATCAACGTATTGGTATTCATTCACCACAGGCATTTGTGGGCGTTATCGGCCCACTTGTCGAAGTGCCAATATTGATACTTCTGGTAAGGGCAAGTTTGTGGTTGAAAAAGAAATTCTATCCGAATTTTAACGCTCAATAATCGTTTTTATCTCATCCACAAACGCATGGCTTTCTATGACGGAAACTTAAAACAATTTTAAGAATAGTTCCAAAAACGAAAGAATCACCTTATTGTAGACAATTTGTATATACGAATAAGAGTGCTCTGTGCATTTTCAGGTCCCATGGCGATTATAGTTTTATTAACTTTACCCCGAGGAAGAAATTATGATTTCTAGAATTTTAGGGCTGCCTCCTACTCCGAAAAATCTGGCCTTTAAGTACCTGGCCACTGATACTGAATTTTTGGAGATCGGAATATTCAAGGATGGAAAAATCGTGGATAAAGTCTATATGCTGGAAAATGATTTGAATTTATATAACGAAAAAGAAATAATTTATGTGGATTAGGATTACAGATATCATCGTCAAACAGATAGAGGCCACCCATCTGGAAAACCCGGTACGTCCCGACAGCCCGATGGAACTGGGTTTGTTTCAACGGGAAAGCAGATCTGCTTTCCATGTGCATACAACGAAAAAAGTATTTCCCCAATACTACGAAATACCCGGCGGTGGTCGCATTCCGATGCGGAAGTGGACCGGTGAGATGAAAACGTTTGCAGAGCAGGAAACGGCCAAAGTTCCTCCCCTGTCCGGGGGCTTGAAGATCACCCTCTTCGGATGGATACTCTTTTTGTTTGCATTGGGGTTAATAGGCTATGCGGTGTATGAAACAGTGACCTTACCGGAACAGAAAGCCGCTTACGAGCAAAAAATGAACGAATTGGCAACGGTGCACGAAGGCGAGATTTACTTTGGCCGGTACCGGGTATATAAAGTGCCGGGCGATTTCGTGGGAAGCGAAGGCGGATTTGGCTGGTTTAAGGTGGTCCGCATTGAAAACGACGTCTATCAAATCGCAAAAAGCATCGAAATCAGCAAGACCGCCAAACCAAAGGAGAAAATGAACAGCAGCGATTTTGAACCGGAAACAAGTGCCGTAAAAGCAACGGATCTGGAGGCCTATACAAAACAGTTCCTTTCAGAGGACGGACTGATCGAATTCAATTTTGATCAGAAAAAGGAATAAGATGATCCACAACCATTTTTGGGTGACATCAACCGAAATGATAACTACTGGTAAGCAATCCTAGGAAATACGCCGAACGCTATCAAAACACCTTTAACAGATAAAAACGACAACAATAAAAATGAATACATGAAACTTTTAATCAGAACAGTCCTTTTAGCCGTTATTATCAGCAATGTGCTTTTTTCCTGTAGCAAAGATGATGATAACGCACCTGGTCCTCAAACCGGATACTTTGTAAAATCGGTCACCGTGTACACTCCTTGGAACCGGGACTCTATACAGATCGGGTTTCGGTATGATGACCGTAACAGAATTATTGAGCAGTCCTTCGGCGAAGATCTAATTACCTACACATACAACGATATAGGGGAACTTGTCGAGTCTTCCATAGGCAATGGGCCCGCTTATCACTTCATTTATCAGAGCGGTCACATCAACCAAATTCAGGTTGTCGATCGGGATACGGATGAAATCGTGGATCAAATGTCTGTTTCTTTTTCCAATGGAACCTATTCGATCGACGGAGAAGCGGTATGTAAGGTGGATGAGCAGAATCAGCTTTTGGAATGGTATGACGACAAGGTTGTCTTTTCGTATGGATCTTCGGCAGGCGTACACGAACATTTGAGGCTTAGTCCGGCCCGCTATCTTGTAGAGCTTACCGATGAATATTTCACCCTTGACCTTGGGTGTTCCAACCGGGAACTTACAGGCTGGACGCAAGGCAAAACGATAGTTACCGCAAAAAGTGTCCGGAATGATCAGGGTCTTATTACTTCTGTTTCTACTGTTAGAGATCACGAAGATTTTGCCAAGTGGAATATTGAGTACGAAAAACGACAGTTATAACCGATACCCGTACGGTATTTCTAGGTATTCACAATAGCTGTAGCCTACTTAAATTATTTGGTTAAGGGTATTTTTTCATTTTTTTTTGGTATTTATCACTGCAACTATATGGAACAGAATAGGTTCAATTAATACATCAATAGATGAAAACATGATGAATACACAAAACCTTTTTGCTATAAAAGGACAAGGTCCTATCATAGCTTTCGCAGTAGTAGAACCAACATACGATCCGGCTACTCCAAATCGTGGTGGTGAAGGAAACATACCGGACGAAGAAAATCTACCAGATCCCACTGTCGAACCGGGGACAAACCCGATGGGGAGAAATCCAGGCAGATCGAATTCATGCAGTAGCGTTTATGTGTGGGGATGAGTCATCTATTTCTGATCGTTTTCATCGTCATTATCTTTAATCAAGTTCCGGTGCCAGCGGAAAATCGATGGGTACCTGCAATGTTTTTGTTAGGAGGTTACTGATATAATTTTCACCCATCGTTTGAAGGAGGTCCATCAGGTGTTCTTCTGTGTATCCCATACCAAAGAAGAAATCCAGTTCACTTGCTATATGGTTGCCCCTATTTTCTGTCATCGCTTTGACAAGTCGCGCCAATGCGTCCAGTTTGGGATCAAATCCGGCCATCCCATGCCTTAACTGCATAATTTCATTATCGCTGAAGCCGTTAAGTTTGGCGATCATTGTATGTGCGCTGAGGCAGTAGAGCGAGCCATTGCACTGCGCCATTACCAGACTCACCACCTCCCGCTCTCTAAGGGTGAGGGAGTTTTTGCGACCCTGAAAATGATAATAGGTATCAAAAGCGTGCTCGGAGTACATCATGGATAGAAAGAGGTTCGGTATATGCCCGAGCCGCTTCTCAAAATATGCAATATAATTTCTGTTTGCCTGGCTTACCACCTCTATATTAGGTGTTTCTATTGCTACCATCGTTGTTTCATTTAATCCTTGTCATTCTGTTCTACTGCCCTGAATTCGGAAACATTGCTTCCGGTATGCTGTTTGAAGAAACGGCTGAAATGAGCGGGGTTTTCAAATCCCAGTTCATAGGCTATTTCTTTGGCAGACTTGTCGGTATAATGTAGATATCGCTTCGCCTCGAGAATAATCCGGTTGCGAATGAGAACCGAAGGAGCCGGTTGCTTTAAAAGTGCAAATGTATTACTTAGCGTCTTAGGTGATTTATTCAGTGTCGCGGCATAGAACTTTACCTCATGTTCCTTTTTGAAATTCCCTTCGAGGATCAGCGAAAACATCCGCACCAGATCCATTTTTTCATCCGGAAATAGCTGGTAACTTTCACTCTGCTGTTTGGCGATGCGCGTTGTTTTGATAATTACTCTTTTCAGCAGTACGCGCAGCATCTCCCCCTGGAAGTTATCCCTGACCTGCATTTCAAGGGAAAATACACGCGACAGGTCTTCTATTTCCTTTACTTCATCAGTTTCCAGTTTGATAAACATGGGATGGCGTATCCCATAGAAAAGGAAGCCCACACATCCTACTTCCTTATCGTGGTTGAGGATACAATAAAACTCACGGTTAAACTGCCAGGCCACCAGCTCTTCGGGCCGCTCGAACTGGAAGTGCTGATTGGACACCAGAGGCAGGATACTCGCTTCCGGCATCGTGTAGGTCACCTCGTCGATTTTTACCTGTTGCGCCGTACCGCTATTGTAGACAAAGGTGTTGACAGGTTCCGGATCCTGGTCTCGCAGGCCTCTGCCCGAAAGCAGCTGGTTGTTATTGTGCATGATGAAACGCCCGAGCGTTCCCTTTTCATTGTATTCACTGATCATTTGCGTCCGGTTTATGTAATTACAATCTATTCCCGTACTAAGGTATTCACTTTTTTCTACCCGTATTCACAAAAACTCTATTCATATAAGAGCTATTTCTTTGCCTTCGCCTGCTTTCCAAACTCAATAAGCTTGTCTCCGTTCACAAAACCTACCTGCTGCAAGAGCAGTTTTCCCTCCGGATTGAAGAAAAGTAAGGTGGGGTAGGCTGTTACATCCCATTGTTCCGCAAGTTGAATGCCTTCACCCTTTTCCGTATCCACGGTATAGTTAATGAAATGAGCATTGAAATAAGCTCCTGCCCTTTCCTCAAGAAACGTTTTTGATTTCAAAAGTTTACATGGGCCGCACCACGTTGTATAGGCATCGACAAAAATATACTTACCGCTTTCCTTCGCTTTGGCAGCGATATCCTTCCATCGGCCTTCGGTAAAATGGATGCCTTTTGACCTATCGGAATCCGTTTTCGTTTGCCCTATGGCTTCACTGCTTAGACACAATGTCAGGAAAAAAAATAAATAGGCTATTGCTTCGGGGTATCTGTTCATGCTTATCATCTTACAGTTCATTATAGATCGTTGTTGCCACCGCTTTCAGCAGTTCCGGGCTGAGGCGCTGTTTGAAATCAGGATTAATATATTCATAATGTATTTTGCCCGTCTTATCCAGAATAAATACCGAAGGAACAGGCAATAGCAATTCCTTATTCATTCCGCCGGTAGTTTTTGGCAGCATTTCCCAATAACCTTTAGGTGCCTTGTAAGCCAGTCCAAATTTTTTAGAAACCTGTAGATCGGCATCCGAGAGCAGGGTATAATCAAACTGTTTCTCGTTGGCTGATTCCATCAGCCCTTCCGGACTATCCGTACTGATGGCCAACAGTTGATAGTCCATTTTTTCGAGCTCCGGCGTCAATTCCTGGAGGCCGGATAGTTGCTTGGTGCAATAAGGGCACCACCCACCCCGGTAAAAAACAAGAATGGTCGGCTTACTTGCTACCGCTTTGTTCAGATCAAAGTCCAGGCCCTTTCCATCCTTGAGTGTTACCCTTGGAATCGATTCACCGATAAGCAAGGGGCTGATGTCTTCCGGCTTCTCTGGTATCCTATACATGGATTCATCCATATTATCCTGAGCCATGGTTATTGCCGGTGTCAGGATGGTGATTATCCCTGTAAACATCATTACGCAAAGTAATGCCTGTAGGTTTATTGTTCTCATCATTTTCATCTTTGTATAGTTATCTATGCGTGTTAAATCTCAATTGTATAGATGAGCTCGTTACACTCGGTTTGTTTTTTTAATGGTTTCCCTGATTAAATATTTCTTGATCCGAAATTTCCTTTGCTAAGGGGAAGTCAATTGGCACTTGTGTCACAGCATGTAGTAAGTTGCTGATTGTTCTGTCACCGATCAACATGATCAGGTCGACCAAATTTTCCCTCGTGTATCCCACTCCGAAGAACAGCGTCAATAGAGACTCATCGATAGATCCACGATTTTCGGTTATCGCTTTCGCCAGCTTCACCAAACGGTCTAATTTCTCGTCGGATGAAACATGGCCCGACCTGATCTCCAATGCCATCTCTGCGCTGATACCGGCTGATTTTGCGATTATGGTGTGGGCACTGAGACAATAGAGGCAGTTATTGATCTCGCTTACCACTAGGTTAACAGCTTCCGTTTCCTTAGTGGAGAGCGAAGTGGGACTTTCTTCCAATTGCAGGTAAGCCGCTAGCGCATGTTCCGAATAGGCTATCACATTATAAAGATTCGGCACTTTGCCAAAGGAGCGCTCCATTTTTTCGAAAAGCGCCCGATTCTTCTCCGATACTTCTTCTTTCTTTAATATACTGAATGTATGTTCCATATTGTTTTTTTTAAAGGGAAGAGGTGCCTTGCGACAACCTCTTCCTGTTGTCTGATTATTGATTTTTATTGAAGCGTCACTTTGATAATTTCATTAATAGCCGGCAAAGTGGTGAAAGCGTTGGGGTTTGGCGCGCCTTCAATGGCTTTGCTTTCTTCCAAGGGCGTACCCGCTAGGTTAAACTGCGTGATCCCTGCGCCGGGGAATTGATCCACCGCTGTTCCATTATCATACAAAGCAATGGAGCTAGAGATATCTCCTTTTTGGGAGGCATCTACACCGTTATCCTTCGATGCAAAGAACCAGTCATTTGAAAAGCCGTACATCGTGGCAATGGCCAGTCGGTCACCGTCAACAATGTTCAATTGTTGCGTTACGCTGCTTCCGGCTTGCTCGCCTATTTTCGGTAGCAATATGGTTAAATTTTCTGCATGTAATACGTACACTTCTTTTACACCGTCTACGGTTTTAAGGTAATCGGCAAGTCCCGAAGCATCGCCTTGTTGGGCCAACTCCTTCAAGCCTTCGCCACGGTCTGCTTCTCCTGTTTTATAAATCGGGTTTTCAATACCGTTGTAAACAACAACGAGTATAGGAGAAAGTGGTGTGAAAATACCGGTCTGTCCAGCGATATATTCACCCAATACACTGTTGTCTCCTGTTTCTGCAATGTTGGTAAGGCCGTTTGCGGCGGGTTGGCCGGCTTCAAATAATGGCGTAGGATCTAAAAGATCTCCTCCCGCGATATAAGAAATAGCCCACACACCGGGGCTGAAAGGGGTTACATTGCTAGTACCACCGGAGGTGTTTTCTATGGTTATGGTAAAGGTTGAATTACCCTCGTAATGCAGACTTGCTTTCATTAAAGAGGAGGCTGCTGCATAGGTGTTGCCCTGCGCATCTGTACCCGTAACTTCGGTAATGTTTTGTGCCGTGGCCTCAGGCATTCCAGGCCGGGTAACATTTGGTCCGGGAGCTTGATTGATGCGGGTACCGTTATCCCATAACTTGATCTGTGAAGAAACATCGCCTTCAATGGGGGTGCCATCTTCCTCATACAATGTAATTCCCGGGTTTTCTGGTGCGAAGAAAAGGTCGCTTGACCAACCGTACATGGTGGCAAATGAAAGTGCCTGGCCCTTGGCTGCCGAAAATTGGAACGAAATGGATTCGCCGGGCATGATCACGGGAGCATCTCCGCTATTCTCAAAAGTTCCCGATTGTACCAATGGCCTGGAATCAAGTACATTTTCTACCGTAATGGTAGAAGACATACCCATTTGCTGGTCGTCGCTGTCATCCTTATCACAGGCGACAAATAGGAAGGGCAGTGTTACAAGGGATAACCAAACTGATTTTCTGTGTTCCGTAATTGTTATGTCTTTTTAAATTTCTTAATAAGACAAAGGTATCCCGACGGAAGGCTCCCACCGATACCCAGATTTCCCGATCTGATGACCGTTTTTCCCGAATACATGTCTATACTCCTGTCTATTACTGGCCTAAAAGTCGCCTGCTGGGCGAGATCGCGCAAGTACAGCACGTCCTCTTTTTTTATAAACGGGATAATATGGTATTGATGATAGATAATTTAATGATAAGTTAATCTCACAAAGATAGAGAACTAGATGTAAATCAGCTGTTATTAAGGAATTGTAAGTTTGACAAGTAATAGGGAAATAATTTCTTGCCATACGGTAACCTAAGCTAAAATTAATATCCCGGGTTCTGCCGCAGGCGGCTATTGATCTGTATTTCCGATAGCGGTATCGGCCAAAGTTCATTTACGCCACTTTTAAATGCGCGTTTTTGGTAAATAAGGTAACCTTCTTCGTCAACGGCAAAATCTGTATATGTAGCCGGCTCGCTGGTCAATTTCATCCCGGTAAATTGCCGGTTTAGTTCCTCGCCGGCTATACCCCAGCGGAGGATATCAAAATACCGGAGGCCTTCGAACGCAAACTCTACTCGCCGCTCTCTCCTAATAGCATTCCGCAACTCGGTTTGTTCGGTTGTCGTGACAGGGGGCATATTCACAGCTGATCTACTCCGCACCTTATTTATCGTTTGATCCAACAGGGACCTGTCAACGATATCGCCTGCCTCAAGTTTGGATTCAAGATAACTAAGTAAAACTTCTGCATATCGAATAAGAGGCCAGTTAGCGCCATAGTTCATAAGATTGCCATTAAACGAATCATCCATAAATTTTCGGATGGCATACCCGCTCCAGTTATAGCGGTTGAAACGGTCAGGAGAGGATGTTCCTGGGCGGGAAATATATGTCTGTCCTTTAAAAACTGACCGATCAGAAATTAATACGGTATAATCCAATCTAGGATCTCTGTTTTCATACGGATTATGTATTTCGTATAACGGAGACTGTTCGATCGTTTTGCCATCTAAACATTCGAACGTTTTGACCAGTTCATTATACGGCGAAAACTGATGCCAACCTCCCCATGTTTCTGGATAAAGATATTGCGGTAAGACATGTCCATAAACATCTTCTTTATATTGAGAGGTCAAAATAACTTCTTTGCTGCTACCGTTTCCTAGTTGAAAAAGAGATAGAAATTCAGGATCTATCGTATAGACGTCTGCGTCGATAATTGCTTTATAGACGTCCGCCGCTGCTCCCCATTTTTCTTCAGCCATAAGCAGTCGTCCCAATATCGCCAAAGAAGCTCCAGAGGTAATCCGTCCCGCTTGATCGGCAGGTCTTGTAACCGGTAATATAGGATAACTTTCGGACAGTTCTTTTTCTGCAAAAGACCAAATTTCTTCTTTTGTGGCTCTCTCGACATTATTTGCCTGTTCGATGGTGAGGACATTTGTTATTAAAGGTACTCCTCCATAATAGAGGGCAAGGTTAAAATATTCGTAGGCCCGAAGCGTACGGACTTCGGCGACCATAATCTCTTTTTTGGTTTCATCCATAGAAACTTGGTCAATATGATCCAGAAAATTGTTACATGCTGCAATTTTTTGATACGAATTGGCCCAGTATGATGCAATCAGTCCGTATGCAGAATTCAGCGTACCGTCGGTCACCCGGTCGGGAATTAATTCCTTTTCGGAGCCGTTTCCAGCCATCAAGTCGAGATATAGCAAACTCCTTGGCGTCCAGAAATCTTCACCTTTCCAAAAGGCTCCGGTATTGTAGCATCCCATTAACGCGAGGAGCGCGTCATTTTCTGTATTCCAAAATGTGTTATCGGAAACTGCATCCAGCGGATATTTTTCAAAGAATCCCTTGCTACAGCTGGTAACAATTGCTGCCAGAAACAGTATCGATGATCTGGCAATGATGTACATGTTCTTTATTTTCATGATCGTTAGATAAATGCTCTTAAAAATTGATATTCAGCCCAAATGTATATACCGCAGTGATCGGATAAAACGGCGTATTATCGCCTGTACCTTGATTCATTTCAGGATCCCATCCTTTATAAAAGCTGTTGAATGATAATAGATTTTGGCCGCTGAAGAACACTCTCAGTTTTGACACGTTCATTTTTCTGGTCAACTCTTCTGGGAACGCGTAGCCAAGTTGTAGATTCTTCAGCCTGATGAACGAGGCGTTTCTATTCCAGAACGTTGATGTCATGGTTGTTCCTGAACCCATATTCAAACTGGTCAGTTTTATATACGTTGCGTCAGGATCAGGGTTTTCCGGCGACCACCTATTGTCTGCTTGCCATTTTTGAATTTGTCCACCGTTGTAGAATGCAAACGCTTGATAGGCGCCCATCTGACGATAAAATCCAGCTAAACCGTGTAACAATATGGAAAAATCGAAACCGCCGTAGTCGAGATTAACCGTTGCTCCGTAACTATATCTAGGCGCAGTATTTCCTATTATTTCGCGGTCATATGTGGGATCGACAACGCCATCTGGAACACCATCAGGGCCGCTGATATCGGCATAGCGTACGAATCCGGGCTCAGCTGAATATGGCTGCCCGGCATAATTCGCTATATCGTCCCCATTTATAAACAGTCCATCTGCCCGATATCCGTATATAGCACCTATAGAACTTCCAACAAACAGCCCTTTGTCGATATCCTGCTGTAAACCGCCGGCCAGTTTTTCTATACGGTTATTCGTGTAAGAAAAATTAGGACTAATCGACAGACCAACCTTCCCTATCTGTGTATTGTATCGAGCCATAATCTCAAAGCCTCGATTCCGGACGGCTGCTGCGTTGACCTCTGAGGGAGTTAGACCCAGCACACTGGAAACAGTCAAATTATAAAGGATATCATCTGTGTATTTATCAAAATAATCTATTACGAAATCAAGCTTGCCATTTAATATGGACATATCAAGTCCTACGTCCGTGAGGGTGGTAGTCTCCCAAGTGATAGCTTCGTTAGCCAGATTGACGAGACGTGCACCCGGCGCGAGGACATCTCCAATAGGATAACCGTATCCCAGGCTTAGCACATTCTGATATGGATAATTGCCTATATTCTGATTTCCCAATTTCCCCCATGATGCCCGTATCTTCAGGTTGTCAATGCCCCGAATATTCTCTTTGAAAAATTGTTCTTCGGAAATACGCCAAGCTCCGGACACTGAAGGGAAAAACCCCCACCTGCCGGTTGCGGGGAATCTGGATGTACCGTCATACCTGGCATTGGCTTCAAAGAGATACCGATCATCAATGTTATATTTTGCCCGCCCAAAGAAAGATCGTAAGGCCCATTCTGCACCGGATCCTGAGGATTGCATGTTCGATGCGGCGCCGGCATTTAGTTCATGCAAAAGATTACTGGGAAAATTATCCCTAAAAGCGGACATCCAATCTGAACGGTTCCTTTCTTCAGAATATCCCCCTAAGAGATTTAGTGTATGGGTGTCAAACTGTTTGTCAAACGCTAACAAAGACTGTAGGGTGATTAGCGAATTATCTCCTGAGGAAACATTTAGATTGTTTGGCCCAACGCTTTTGTTTTCGTCGAAAACGAAATCTGAGGTGAAGCTGTTGTCCGTGTAACTTGAATAGTTATAGCCTGCTTTACCACTCCAGGTAAGTCCGGGGATTATTTCCCACGCTAATTCCGCACCACCAAGGAAAAATTTGTTTGCTCGGTCAACAAAAGATTCGCTGGATAGCCACGCCTCGGGACTATAATTGTCTTGATACCCGTAGGTTCCATCACTTTTTCTGCCCGCGAAGATTGGTCCTTGCCGAACTGCAAAACCAATCATGTGCATCATATCTCCATCAAAATGTTTTGGCTCCTTTGTTTTAGCAGTATTGCCGTTTACATTCACATTCAGTTTTAGATTATCAAGTATCTCGCCACTGAAATTTAACATAAAGTTATAGCGCTGATAATTGTTTTTGGCAACAATCCCATCTTGATTTAGATATCCAAGAGAAAAAAGATAGGTAGCTTTATCGGAACCACCCGAAAAACCCAAATTATGATTTGTCTGAAAACCCGAACCTGAGGTTAACAGATTTTTAAGGTGGGGAACATCTGGATAATTATCCCTATCGACGCCGGAGCGAAATTTCTCTATTTCTTCGTCTGTATAGGTCAACGCACGCCCCATATTGATACTTGCCTCATTAAACAGTTCGGCATAATTCACGGAGCTCACGAAATCTGGTAGTGCTGTCACTTTCTGCACCCCTATAGTATTATTATAGTTGACTTTCAGTCTCCCGCTAGTACCCTTCTTGGTCTCAATTAGAATAACACCATTCGCAGCACGAGTTCCATAGATTGATGCGGACGCAGCGTCTTTTAGCACAGATATACTCTTTATGTTATTGGGATCAATGTCATTTATGGAAGCGGCCAAACCGTCTATGAGTACCAACGGATCATTTCCGGCTCCCGAAAATGTTCCAATTCCTCTTATTCGAATGGATGCTCCATCATTACCCGGTCGTCCAGCTCCCTGTGAGACTGTCACACCTGTTGCGAGACCTGCCAGTGCTTGAGACGCTTGTGTAAGGGGTCTATCTTCTATATCTTTTGCTGAAACGGATGAAACTGCTCCTGTAAGATTCGTTTTCTTTTCTGTTCCGTAGCCGATAACCACTACTTCTTCCAAACCCTCCATCAGGGGTGACATTTCTATATGAAAAACGGTTCGGTCTCCGATTTCCAATTCTACTGGTTTGTAACCCGCGAACGTAACAGAAAGGTGTTCCGGCGAATCTGAAAATTCGTATTGAAGTGTGAACGCTCCATTTTGGTTAGTTGATACGGACTTACTTGTACCCTTTATCAATACTGTTGCCGCAACCATAGGTTCTCCTTTTTCGTTTTTCACTAAACCCGAGATTGATTTTTGTTGCTGTCCATACAGGTTGTGCACAAATAGTAGGAGGATAACAGTAACAATACCGTACCATCTGATACAGCTATATCGTTTAAAATTGGCAATCATCTTTTGATCTTTTATGTGTTAAGAAAAGCACCTGCTATTACAGGTCTCTATATCCCTATAGATAAATTTGGTGCTAGAAAAATTATCAACAACGGAAAGAATTTAGAACTGATAATCAGTATACTGCGCGTATTTATTATGTCAGTCTTGCGGTTTATATCAAGAAATTTTCAAAACAACGCCGATATCGTCTTGTGGAGCTGTTTTAGGTATTCTTACGACCAGGCCATTATGATCTTGCACAAAAGACAGATTCCCTTCGTAGCCCAATATTTTTACTCTTTTCACGGTTTGTGCGTTTGTAGCTCCCTGAGCTAGAGAAACTATTTTCACATTTTCTTTTTCGAGTTTCCCCATAATAATGGCGTACAAAACATTTCCTTTTTTTGTAAACCTTACATCTTCACTCGTAAACGGTTTTCCTCGCCCTTCGTTAAACCCTTGTGCGCGGAGCTCCGGCGCTTCTAGTTGCGCAGGACCTTCACCGAAGGTATGCCACGGTCTAGTTCCTATAATAGATTCTGAATTGATATTCATCCAAGAAGCTATTCCCTCAACTACCTTTTTAGCCTTATCGTCTAAGGATCCATCTCCTCTTAATGGAACGCTTAATAAAAGGTTTCCATTTTTGCTTACGACATCGACCAGCATATGCACTACCGTCTTCGCTGATTTATAATGGTTATTATCATAAACACGTCGATCATAATGCCATGCGCCAATACAGGTACATGTCTGCCAAGGTAGCTGTTCAATTTTATTACTTTGCCCTCTTTCGATATCCCACACCATACATTTACGCTGCTGCTCGTTCAATATCTTACCGTTGATCACGACATCGACCTTCCCTTTGTTTTGCTTCATACTTCTATTGTAATAGTGTGCTGCTATTTCCAGCCCAACATTGCTAATAGGCCATAGTGGCAAAGCTGTATCGTCAAAATAGACAACATCGGGATCGTATTTATCGATAAGTTCTAATGTTCGATCTTTGAAATTTTCACAGTATGATGCTGTGGGAATACTTACGCCACTGTCTGTATCCCAATGCCATTGGCTATGTATAGTGTGTCCCTCTTCACTCCCTTTACTCAACGGGTGGTTCTGTGCATATAATTCTTGCGGATCGTATCCTTCCCACCACTTTCCTTTGCCATCCGCTTTGGTCAACTTTCCGTCGTAGGGGACACCTTCGTGCGGCCCTTGCTTGTCTGCGCGTTGAGCGGTTTCATACCATGTCCAGGCGTGCGCTGCGTGAACGCTTACGCCAAATCGAAGTTTTCTCTTTTTTGCCGCCTTCGCCCATCCTTGAACGATATCTTTCTTTGGACCGACGTTAATGCTATTCCATTTATGATGACTGCTTTCGAATAAATCTAGATTATCATGGTGATTCGCCAAAGTCATAAAATATTGGGCTCCTGTCTTTTCATACAGTTCCATGAGGATTTCCGGATCCCATTTTTCAGCTTTCCACTCATTGATGACATCTTTAAATCCAAAAACCGATGGATGTCCATATTTTTCAACGTGGTATTTATATTGGTCAGAACCTTCCTCATACATGCCCCGAGCATACCAATCTCCTCGTTCAGGTTGACACTGCGGCCCCCAATGCGCCCAGATACCAAATTTTGCATCTCGAAACCAATCCGGCACACGGTAGTTTTCCAAAGATTGCCATTCCGGTTTAAACGGCACCTTTCCCCAAGTACTTATCCCAAAACTATTCTTACTTAGATACAGCGCAGGTATGGTGGCGCCTAACATCTTAATTACGGTTCTTCTATTCATAATAACTATACGTTTAATCATTGTGCTGTCGAACGATCATCAGCTAAAATAAAGCGATCATCCGGCTTACAAAAGGTTGCTTCTTATTTAAGAACAAAGTTAATTTAATTACTATCGCTGTTTCAATCACGTTATCGACAAAAAATTTCACTTTATCGACTTATTCCATTTCAATCGGATGCATTGTGTCTTATTCATCTCCAGAATCATAGAGATAGAATATCCTTTCCATTAACTGCCACTTTTCATCGGAGGTTTTTCCATTTGACCGTTGGAAAAAGGACATCTTATTCTCCCATTCGGCTTGTCGGGGTAGTGTGTCTAGCTTTGAAAAGGCTACGTCCCAATCGAAGTCCAATGCTGTTTCTACAATCATAAACAGCCTGTTTCCCAGCACATATATCTCCATTTCTAGTATTCCGATATTGCGGAGCCCCGCACGGATTTCTTTCCAATGGTTGCTTTCAATATGGGCATCGATATATTCTTGTATAATTTGTGCGTCATCTATTAAATCTAGGGTTTGACAATATCTCTTTATTGGTTGATTGTATTTTTTTTGCGTGTAGCCTATTTTAGTTTTATAACTTTCATGTTGTGTTGAATTCATTTTTACTGACGGGGTTAAGCGGATATATATTAGCGATTTTTAGTTTATCTATGCCAGAATCATCTCTGTTTTAATCTCTTCAATTAAATTTATAGCAGGTTTACAACAAATCAAAACTAAGAGCTCACAGAAGAATTTTCTTTGCAAGAATCGACTAAAAGTTAAACGATATCGACTTTATCACAGACTGTCTATTGATTATAACCGTCGAAAAAAACTATCTTTATATTGTAAGTCATTATAAACAGTGCGGTAGGAATCGAATGTTATCGGATGAACCAAGGATAAAAGGAGGAGTCTTGCGAAAAGAAAAGCATCAGTTGGATTTTATTTTACTGAATATTGGATATGCGGAACATCATGCCGATTGGAATTGGAAAAACATTAACAGTCCTTTTACGCGTATTCACGTCGTAACGAAAGGAACTGCCTGGCTAAATCGGGATGGAAATAAACATCAATTAAAAGAAGGACATCTTTACCTGACACCTTCATACACACCTCATAGTTATGAATGTGACGATGACTTTTGTCTTTACTATATTCATATTTATGAGACGTTGGAAAAGAAATCGAGCGTGTTTGACCAGTTGAATTTCCCTATTGAAATCGAAGGGGATTCGTTACTACTAAATTTGATCGAACGCCTTCACGCTATTAATCCAGGGCGAGAGCTGTCATTTTATGACCCAGATGCCTATGACAACTCGGCGGAGTTGATCAGAAACATTGCAATGCAGGGACATACACCACTCGCATTTGAATTGGAAAGTAATGGAATTATCCAGCAGCTAATATCCCGCTTTGTCGCTTTCGCTACTCAGAAAACACCAGATGTTGACGAGCGCATGGCAAGAGTTCTCGAATACATACATGCCAACATCCACACTCCTATTCGAATCGATCAGTTAGCAGATATGTCTTTCCTTACAAAGGATCATTTTATACGCTTATTTAAAAAACAGCTCACCTGTACTCCCGGAAAATACATTAATCAAAAAAAGATTGAAAAAGCACAATTAATGATGCTACTTCAGAACTATAGTGTGCAAGAATTAGCTTTTCAATTGGGATTTGAAAATGTCTCTTATTTCAACAGGCTTTTTAAAAAGCTCACCGGTGAGAACCCAACAAGATATAGAAAGCGATTAGAAATGTAATGGAGGATCAGGGACTTTTGGGTAGTCCCTGACTGGCTTAGCTAACGATGCGTTAGTTACCGTCTGGTTTTTCCACTTCATTATTTACACTCGGCAGCCAATTCCACACTGACGGCGAGTTGGGCTTATGCGGGTTGTATTTTTTAAAGTCTATGATGTGTTTGCTTAAAGGCAGTTTCCGGTCTTTCACACCCTGAACGACCATCTTACTGATTTCATAGGCACCATAGGTATTGAAATGGGTGTTATCCTGCAACGGTTGATCTTGGTTTGGAAACGTGTTTGCAGGATAGTGTACCAAGGCCTTTTTCGACCCCTCCACACCTAAGGCCAGATAAAACGCACGTGTCATCGCGTTGAGATCAATTAGTGGGACATCCAATTCTTTTGCTACGGCCTTCGCAGCTTTCGGATAGTCGCCCAAGGTATGCTGCAACTCCCCTTCTTCATTAAAATGTCGGCGCTCGGTAGAGGTGACAATGACCGGTATTCCGTCCTTTTCTCGAAATGCTTTCACAAAAAGTCGTAATCTTTCACTGTAATTTTTAAAAGCACCGGCATTTTCCCCTTTTTCTTTTTGGTCATTATGTCCAAACTCTATGAATAGGTAATCTCCCGGCTTTGCCACAGACAAAATTTTAGCCAGACGATTTTGGTACAAAAAAGATCCCAGCGTAAGACCAGATTCGGCATGATTGGCAATAACCACATTTGTATCGAAAAATCTTGGAAACATCTGCCCCCAGGAGGCCCAAGGTTCATTCTCCTGATTAACCACCGTCGAGTTTCCTGCTAAAAATACCGTCGTCACATCCTCGATCGCTTCGATCTCGATAGCAGCAATATTATTTTCACCCTGAAACTCTAATGTCAATTTGTGATCCCAATCCAATTTACCGTTTTCTCTTGGTTTCTTTAATCGAACTGATTTTGTACTGTCGATGCGTACATCTTTTATATGGACGTTAAAAGATTGTGAAACCGCTTTATTACGTTTGACCTTAATATGCTCTATATGCAATCGCCGTGATTCAGACCGCACGGTACTGTAATAATCCCTATCCGATATCCCCTTATAGTGTATCGTTACGGTATAATTTCCTTCTGGGACATCAACGGAAAAGTAAAACGGCTTATGGCTATACAGCGACTGCTCTCCCAGCTCTTTTTTTACTAGCACATTCTTCTCGGTATTTAAATCAAAACCGTACGTCTTCCCTTCCTGACCGTAAATAATTGTTCCCGAAATGGGAATATGATGATTTTTTTTCTCTGTCGAAGAGAAATCGAATATTTTGTGAAACGGCTGTGCGTATCCTGTTAGGACACCCAACAAACAGATAACTGTTAAAAGGAATCTTGACTTCATAGAAAAATATGGATTTGTTTTATTCATCATTTTTATCTTACCCTAAGACTTACGAAGTTATTACTATCCGACTTTAGACGCAACCTGTGGTAACCTGTGAAAGCCGGCTTATCTTGTTCAATTTGAAAATCGCGTGGTAACTTCCAGTTTTGCCAATGGAATCATCGAGACTGATTACAGGATTTTTTCATATTTTGCACGGTAAATAGTAATATAATAGAAATGCCCGATAGGGATGAACTGTCCTTTTCGGATTCAACATATGAATAATTTCAATGGAAGATAATATTATAAAACAGCATATGGAAGACTATAAAATACCCGCTCAGACTCACATTGGGCATGTTCATCTGAAAGTAGCCGACCTTCAACGGGCTTTGGATTTTTACCATGGCTTACTGGGCTTTGAGATCACGACGATGTATGGTGATCAAGCCGCATTTGTATCTGCGGGTGGTTACCATCACCATATCGGATTGAATACCTGGCATAGTAAAGGCTTTCCTCCCGCATCACCAACTGGGGTCGGTTTATACCACACAGCCATTGTTTACCCTACAAGAAAAGACTTAGCGATAATCTTTGACCGATTGAGGAGAGCTAATTATCCCTTGACCGGAGCCAGTGATCACGGCGTTTCGGAGGCTTTATATATGGATGATCCCGACGGGAATGGTATCGAGTTGTATTGGGACAAACCTCGGGAACTTTGGCCAAAGAAAGCTGATGGTTCATTGGAAATGTATACGAGACCCCTTGACTTAGCTGATTTGGGGAGCGAAATATAGCTTCCGGGCGGAGCCAATACACGTGTACACTTCCCCAGAACATTCCAATGAATTGCGGGGATCATTAATAATACGATGCGTTGATATGGCCATTCGCTTTCTCTTGTTGCTCAATAATGTCGAAATCGGTTAGGATCACTGCTTTGCCTTTCTTTACGCAAACGTCTTGTTCAAAATGGACAGCCGGTTTGCCGTCTGCGGTCAGAATAGTCCAGCCATCTGCTGCTGTAAGAACGTCTGCTGTTCCTAAGTTGATCATGGGTTCTATGGCGATAACCAAATTTTCTTTCAGCACTTTGCCATGACCCGCTCTTCCATAATTCGGAATCTCGGGAGGCGTTTCGTGTAATTTCCTTCCTAGCCCATGTCCCACCAATTCCCGAACCACACCGTATCCATATTGCTCCACGTGCGATTGAATGGCATATCCGATGTCGCCGATTCTATTTCCGTGTATCGCTTTTTCAATGCCTTTCGCTAACGATTCTTTGGTAATTCTTACCAGATCAAGTATTTCATCGGAAACCTCGCCGAGAATGAACGTATAGGCTTGGTCGCCGTGAAAACCATTTTTAAATGCACCTACGTCTACAGACACGATATCCCCTTCTTTCAAAGGAGTTTTATCGGGGAAACCGTGGACTACCGCGTTGTTCACAGAGGTACATATGTTAAAGGGGAAACCGCCATATTGATAAAACGATGGAGTCGCACCATGGTCTCGTATAAAGGTGTTGGCGTGCGTGTCCAAGTCGAGTGTCGTGACTCCCGGTTTGATTATACCAGCTAGTGAAGCGAGTGTTTTGCTTACGAGCATAGCACTTTCTCTAATCAATTCAATTTCTTCGTCCGTTTTATATAACATACTAGTCGTGTATCTTTGTTCTGTTTGCGTTGTTCAATAGAGTATACCCTACGATTCCCGAGAGAAAAGAGGCCACCAGAATAGAAAATTTAGCTTCGGCGATTAACAGACTATCCGTAAAGGATAGCAGCGAAATAAAGATAGCCATTGTAAAACCGACTCCTGCCAACAACCCTAAACCTATGATGTGTTTCCAATTTGCGCCAGCAGGAAGTTGAGCTATACGGAGTTTTATGGCCAATTTAGACATTAGGAATACCCCTACCGGCTTGCCTATACATAATCCCGCAATTATACCTAAGCCTAACGGAGAGACCAATCCATCAAGCATGGTACTTTCAAACCGGATGTTTGTATTGGCCAGTGCAAAAATGGGCACGATTAGGAAATTGACTGGAATGACCAACGCATGTTCCAACTTTATTAACGGTGATTGTTTTCCTTCTTTCGTGGTCATTGGGATAGCCAATGCCGTCAATACGCCCGCAATCGTTGCGTGGATACCAGAGTGGTGTATGAAATACCAGATAAAAAGCCCTGGTATAATGTAGAATACAAGCGAGCGTATCCCCATCTTATTGAAAATGATCAATAGCACCATGATACCCATCGCGTATCCCAAATAAGCTACATGCAATTCTGCCGAATAAAATATAGCGATGACGAGAATAGCAATGAGGTCGTCTACGATTGCCAATGCCGCCAAAAATATTTTTAACGATGCGGGTACTTTGTCTCCTAACATCGCAAGAATAGCAAGGGCAAATGCAATATCCGTCGCCATTGGAATTCCCCAGCCATTTGCCGTTTCTGTACCTCCGTTCACAAATAGATATATCCCCGCTGGAAGCAACACCCCACCTATCGCGCTTAGAATAGGCAAAGCAGCTTGACGAGGCGTAGACAATCCGCCGTTGACTACTTCCCTTTTTATTTCTAAACCGACCAGCAGGAAAAATATAGCCATAAGCCCATCATTTATCCATAAAGCTACCGAGTACTTTAAATGAACGGCGGAATTTTCAAAGCCGAGCGGAAAATGAAGAAGTCTTTCAAATGCCGGACCTAAGGGAGAATTTGCCAAGCCTAATGAAAGAACGACACAAATAAACAATACGATTCCTCCGCTTGACGCTGATCCGACGAATTCTTTTAAGATTTTTTTCATGTACGTAAATTGTAAAAACAGTACACAAAGATAGCCTGGTGATAATTGGTGGCAAAGTAAAAATCGGACACTTTTGCACTCATCTATACGGTTATTATTCGTATCTTTGATGGTGTATGCCCATTAAACTTTTAAAAAATATCAAACTGAGTTCTTCCTTACGCCCAAAGCATGAGGATGGCAGCGAGGTGCTATATAAACGTTTTGCAACGAAGCATGTTCTTGGCGCGTACGTTTTCCCCTGTAAAGATTTAAAGTCCAATCAACCGCTTTTCAATGATGGTTTTCCCTCTTTGATTTTTATGCCCCGTGCTACGGACGATGTTATTCTGAGAAAGAACGGGCGTATCATCCAATTAAAATCGGCGTGGGTGTGTTGTGGTGTTATCCAAGACACGCAATGGAAAGTGCCCGATGGACTTGAATATATTATGGTGGTACGGTTTAATCCTGCGTCTTTCTATTCGATGTTCGACATTGATCCGGCAATTTTTCAATCAAACCCTATATGCAGTTTCCGAGATATAGTGGATCAAAAATGGTCTGCTGTTATTGATGAGATGTATCAACGGGAAAGCATCTCGGAAAAAATAAATCTCCTTGATACGGTGTTTTCTTCCCACCATATGGAGAATACGCTACCCTACTTTTTGCAGGTTGCCATAGACTATATTGATGAGCAACGGGGGAATACTACTGTCTCCGACCTGTTAGCGACACTGGGAGGCCGGATAAACCACAGGTGGTTACACCGTAACTTTGTAAAATACATGGGTATATCACCGAAAAAATATATTTCTCTTCAACGTTTTATATATGCGTACGGTCATTATCATCCCGAGCAGTCCGACGATTTATTTGCTGTTGCCTTAAAGGCGGGATATTATGACTATAACCATTTCTTTAAAGAGTTCAAACAATATCTAGGCATTGCACCGTCAAGATATTCTTGGAGCTAACCCCTAAATCTATTTCAGCTTTTCCTTGCAGCGAAGTTTAAAAAAACATTGTACCTGCATTATTTCGTCATTACCGATATCGGTTCGGTATTGGCTTTTTCTTGATGACGGACAACAATTTAATAACGATTTAATGTTCAAAATGATTAAATTTGACCGCAATATCCTTTGGGCCAAAAAGGGGTCCGAAATAGCTGTGATAAACGGCTACCTAATAAATAATTGATGACCTATTAAATGAAGAAGCAGGCTGTATTTCTAATTTTATTATTATTCACGCTTAAGACAATCGCTGGTGATGGCCGGAAGCAAGAGGTTGATTCCATCTTAAGTAAAGCAAAAGAATTCGAGACTAAAGGTGAATTTTTGCTGCAGCTGGAAACTGCTTTGAACGCTCTGGCTCTGTCCAATGTACATAACTATGATGAAGGAAAAGCAAGAGCTCATTTTTCTGCAGCCAACGCGCTTGTAAATGTTGGGGTGTTCAAAGAAGGACTTAAACATCTTGATCGTGTTGAGCGCACAAAATATTATAGGGGAAAAATCCTTATGCAATCCGAAGTCCATCGGGTGAAAGGGAGAGCCTATACAAAACTTAGGTTACATCAGCAAGCCATTCGGGAGTTTCATACACAGTTAGCCTGTATCAAGAATCTGACAGGGATCGAACAAAAGATTTCCTATCTGTATACGTACGGGAATTTAAGTACTGTTTTTGATCAAACGGAGCAACTTGATTCCTTGCAGAAATATACAGAGCTCCAATTGAATGTTTTGCAGGATTTTGATGAAAAGGATGCCGCTGCGATGTATCTAGGAGCTTACAATGACCTCGGACAGTTATATATTAAGAAGGGTGATTTTGCGAAAGCCCAACGATACCTCGATAAATCCGTTGTCATTGTGGAGAAATATAAAATTCCTGAATTTTATAATACGCTCACCTATCTGGGCAATTTGGAAGATAGGAAAGGAAACCGCCAAAAAGCGCTGGCTTTTTATGAAAGGAGCTTAGCGAATATGCGGGAAGTCGGTAACAAGAACGCAATTAAAAACACCTACAGATATTTAGCAAATTATTATATCAATAACAAGTTAGATAAGGCCAAAGCGGACGAGTACGAGTTAGCCTTTAGCCGGCTCAATGATTCTTTGGAAAGGGAAAACCGAAAGGTTATAGATATTGTGCTTAACCAGATTTTAAAAGCAAAAGATCAGGAATCAGCCACCAAGGTTTCAAAATCTATGAAGGTTTCAATAATTGCCTTGGTATTGCTTATTGTGGCGATCACGTTTTTTGTATGGCGATCTAAACGTGATCGTCGGATTTTGGATCAAAAAGAAGAGTTTTTACAGGAAACGGAAACCATCAACAGAGAGCTGACAGAGCAGATTGGGGAAAACAAGTTCAATAATGTGATTGAGCTGGCTAAAAGCAATAATCCGGAGTTTTTGATCCTATTTAAAGAATTGTATCCGCAGTTTATACAAGCGTTGAAATCACTAGACCCTAATCTTAGAAGTACCGAGCTTGAGTTCTGCGCCATGGCCTTTCTCAACTTTTCAACAAAAAACATTGCGGAGTATACCTTTGTTACGGTCAGGGCTGTACAAATTCGGAAGAACAGATTGCGAAAAAAATTTGATATCCCTTCGGACGCAGATTTCAATAACTGGATGCGTGGATTGGTGGAAACGAATGGTTCTTGATTGTAGGATTTCTGCCCAGCAAAAAGTAAAGGTAAATTGTTCTTCGAGCATGTCACTCCAGTTACTATCTTAACCGCCGGTTGGTATTGCTGCTGATAAACATTTCATTGCGTTCTTCGGAAATTATCTCTATAAACCGCTCGTAATGTTTCAGGACATCAGAGATCAATTCGTTTTTGGTAAAAAACCGGATATCATATCCTTCACGGTCGTCGCCAAAGTAAGATTTGGGGAAAAACGTTTGATTTCCTTCTATATCCGGTAGGTTTTCTTCATTCAACAGGTAATCAGATACAATTCTGGATTCACCTTTCACCCCATACAAAAAATTATTTACAACATCATATTTAATCTCTATCTCTATTCTATGAGGATTTTCATAGCGGTTAATTTTAGCCTCGACATCGTTCTTGGAAAACTCCTCCTGCAACTCCAGAAAGGCTTCACTAACGGTTGTATCAATAAAACTAACGACAGACTTCTTATCTCTGAAAGAGACAATCTGTTTTAGACGCTCTTTCCAAAACTCGCCTGACCAGGGGATCGTCGTTGCTGAAAAATCACGTTCGTAATAGCTTCTATCAATGGACAAGGCCTTTATTAGGCTGACAATAAACAGCAGCATGATAATCGAAAACGGCAATGCGGTAATCAGCGTCATACTCTGCAGGGCGGTCAGTCCGCCAGCGTTTAATAGCATCAGTGCCAATACGGCAAGCAAAACTCCCCAGCCGATAGTCTGCCATTTCGGAGATATCCGGGCATTTTTTGTCGCGATGCTATTCATGACGAACATACCCGAATCGGCCGAAGTCACGAAGAAAATAAGGATGATAGCAATGCTCAAAAAACTGACTATTTTGGTTAATGGTAGATATTCCAGGAAACGGAACATCAGGCCGTCCGGATTGTCAGCAAGTTGACTTAACACCCCGTCGGCAATGTTAGCATCAAACCATATCGCACTGTTTCCAAAAACAGTCATCCAGATAAAATTAAATAAAGTCGGGATAATCAAGACTGCCGCTACAAACTCTCGTATCGTTCTTCCTTTCGAAATTTTAGCGATAAATAGTCCTACATAGGGTGACCACGAAATCCACCAGGCCCAATACAGTATTGTCCAATCGTAAAACCACTGCTGGGTGTTCTCTTCGTATACATGGGTGTTGAATGTCAAACTAAAGAATTCATTAATATATGTTCCGATACCTTCCGTGAAACTTCCTATCAGGTATACCGTAGGTCCAAAAAACAAGACAAAAAGCAAAAGTACAACTACGCTGATAATATTAATGTTGCTCAATATCCGTATACCTTTGTCTACACCGCTCACAGCGGAAATAATAGAGAGTGAAACCAAGAGCGCAACAATCATTACTTGATATATAAAGCTGCTTTCCGGAACGACATGTAACGTCTCCAGTCCGGAATTGATCTGGACTACACCAAAGCCTAAGGTAGTTGTGATACCAAAAAATGTGCTGCATAGCGCAAAGACATCGATGGTATTTCCCCATCTTCCCTCGATCTTATCCTTCAATAACGGATAGAGGCAACTTCGTAATGAAAGCGGCAACCGGTAACGGTAAGCAAAATAAGACAAGGCTAGTCCGACTACGCCATAAATTGCCCACGCATGGATTCCCCAATGGAAAAACGTGTACAATTGCGCATTGCGGGCACGTAATACACCGGAGTTTGCCGAAAAGACTTCATTTGAATAATGTTGCATCGGTTCTGCTACGCTAAAGTACATCAATCCGATTCCCATGCCTGCGGCAAAGAGCATCGAAATCCACGAAAAGAAAGAATAAGCGGGTTTACTCTCATTTCTTCCGAGCCGGATATTTCCATATTTGCTGAACATCAGATAAAGCAGGAAAAGCACAAAAATTGTTACCGACCATACGTAAACATAATTCAGGTTCACAAAGATAAAATTCTTGATGGTGCTGAGCAGATTCTCTGTGAGGTTTGGATAAACAGCAGAAAATAGGCAGATACCCACGATGAAGATCAGACTGGGAACGACCACGCCACGGCTGAGCGTGGTTCTTATTCTTACAGGATTTTTCATATGGAGCTTTAAAATACTTGACCTTTTATTGGTGGTTCGGCTGTTTCGCACCCTTGAAATTTTAGCACCGAAACAATACCTCTTGGCGGAAGCTAAGCCGCCATTTCCCTACACGCGCTGGCGCAGGCGCGGCAAGCTTCAGCACACCTACGGCAATGCTCCATGCCCATAGCTGCATGCTTTTCACATTCGTCTGCACATCTTTCGCAGATATCTGCACATATTTTGCAGAGTTCTTGACTCAACTGTCCATCGATACTCATCACTTTTACCGCGGCATCACAGATTATACTACATTCCAGATTCAATTGGATACATTCTCTAAGGTGTTCCAGGTCTTTTTCATTTAAACAAGCAGTTGCACACTGGCTGCAGGATACCATGCACTCTCCACATGCCTCTATACAATTTTGATATTTTGTCTGTATCATAGCGTTCAAGTTTTTTGTTGTATATGAACAAAACAGATGAGACAATTATTTGTTCGGTTTTATTTTACCTTAGAATTCGCGTTCGTTTCCTAGATCAGCAAATTTTTGCACCACCTTCCTACCGGCCTGTTCCGGAAGTTTTCGCCCGTACTTCCTCAAATTCCCTTTGGATTTCTGTGGAGACAGGCTTATCAAGGAGCGAGACGACTACGATCGTCAAAAAGCTTAAGAAAAAACCCGGAATGATCTCGTATACATCTTTATAGGCGTGCGGTACATAAATCCATAGCAAAACTGTCGCTCCACCCACTAACATGCCCGACAACGCTCCGGCTGCTGTCATACGCTTCCACAACAAAGAAAGAATGACTAAAGGGCCGAAGGCTCCACCAAATCCTGCCCAAGCATTCCCGACCAATTCAAGTATACTCTCGCTCGGATTCAGTGCTAGAAGGAATGCGACTACGGCTACTACCAATACGGAAACCCGGCTCATGATAAGCATATTTTTGGCTGTTGCATGTTTGTTGAAAAACGTCTTGTAGATATCTTCTGTCATTGAACTTGATGTAACTAGAAGTTGGGAGGAGATCGTGCTCATCACCGCGGCCAAGATTGCGGAAAGCAGAAAACCACCAATGAGTGGATGGAAAATAGTTTTTGACAGGTATATGAATATGGTTTCAGACAGTTCTCGAGAAGCATCAAACTTGAGCATGGTATCCGTATCAAACCGCTGAAGGTAGGCGATTCCAAAAAACCCCAAGAGCAGAGCGCCTAGGACCGTTCCGATCATCCAGGTCATACCTACACGCCTGGCTTTTTTAATGTCTTTTACACTATCGATCGCCATAAAGCGGACGATGATATGCGGCTGGCCGAAATATCCCAACCCCCACGCCAAAAGAGAGAGAATAGATATCGTGGTCGTTCCTCGTAGCATATCCATATAGTTGATATCCTTCGTATAGATGGTCGTTATTGTTTCTCCGATGCTGCCTAATTGAAATACAAGAACGGTGGGTATCAAAATAAGGGCAACGACCATAATACTGCCCTGCACGGCATCTGTCAAGCTTACAGCCATGAAACCACCGATGAATGTATAAAACACGACGACCAAAGAGGTTACCCACAGGCCGACGCTGTAATCCATCCCAAAAGCAGATTCGAACAATCTTCCTCCCGAAACCATACCAGCAGAGGTATACAATGTAAAGAATACCAGGATAAAGATGGAAGAAACGAGCTTCAACAACTGTGATTTATCGCGGAAGCGGTTTTCAAAGAAAACAGGTAACGTTATCGCGTTTTTCGCGACTTCTGTGTACACCCGCAAGCGTGGTGCTACGATAAGGTAATTCAAAAATGCTCCTGTAGTAAGTCCGATCGCGAGCCATGAACCTGACAACCCCATCATATACATCGCTCCCGGAAGTCCCATCAGCAACCAGCCGCTCATATCAGATGCACCCGCGGAAAGAGCCGTCACGAACGGTCCCATCTTACGTCCTCCGATCAGAAATTCTTCTGAATTACTTGTCGATTTTCGGTATCCGTAGATACCTATCATAATCATGATTAATACGTATAATCCAATAGAAATCAACTCATAAATATTCATGGGCAATATTTTTTTTATTGTGTTAACAAAAAAACCTATTTCCCCAAGAGCGTGAACATAAGTAAGATTGGGGAATTAAAGATCACATTTCGTGCTAGCGGTTCGGGGTAAAGGTATAAAAAAAATTATACCTGACATGATCGAAGGGCATGATATCCGTCACTATAAAGAAAACAAATATCGAAGTAAAAAAAAATAGATATATTCTATCCCTCCTCGTTTAATATCTATTTTTTCTACCTTAGATCGATTGAAACCACAAAAACCATTGGATGCAACAGTTCATCAACCAAGTTTATAATATTGTTTGGAGCGATGCGCTCGTTTATCTCTGTCTGTTGGCAGGTATCTATTTCACGCTGCGTTTCCGGTTTCCACAGCTGCGTTATCTTCGGCATATGGTGCAGCTCCTGTTCACCGGTAGCACTTCCAAAAGAGGAATATCTTCTTTTCAGGCTTTCGCCTTAGCTATATCAGGACGGGTCGGTACCGGAAATATTGCCGGTGTAGCCACGGCTATTGGTATGGGTGGTCCCGGAGCGGTATTCTGGATGTGGGCGATTGCATTTCTTGGTAGTTCCTCCGCCATCATTGAGGCATCCCTCGGGCAGATGTACAAAGAAGTAAAAGATGGACAGTACCGCGGTGGTCCCGCATTCTATATCCTGAAAGGACTCCGTTCTAAGGTTTTTGCTTGGGCTTTTGCCATCGTCACGATTGCCAGCACTGGCTTTCTTTTACCTAGTGTACAGAGCAACAGCATAGCGCTTGCAGTCCACTCTTCCTTCGGGGTTTCGCACCATATCATCGCTGTGGTGCTGGTATTACTTTTAGCCTTTATCATCATCGGGGGGGTTAAACGTATCAGTCGTGTAGCCGAATATGTTGTGCCGTTTATGGCGGGAGCCTATATCCTGATGGCAATCATAATCATGGCCCTCAATTATCGGCAGATACCAGATGTAATCGTCTTGATATTCAATGCAGCCTTTAATACCGAATCCGCATTTGGTGGTATTATCGGAATCGCTATTTCCTGGGGTGTAAAGCGGGGTATTTACAGCAACGAAGCGGGACAGGGAACAGCTCCCCACGCAGCTTCGGCAGCTGCAGTGAGCCATCCCATCAAGCAAGGACTTGTACAAGGGTTCTCCGTGTATGTTGATACCCTTTTTGTTTGTACGGCAACGGCTTTCATGATCCTGTTTACGGGACAATATAACGTCGCTAATCCCGAGGGAGGAATTCTTGTGCAGAACCTTCACGAGACTATACAGGCTGGGCCGGAATACACGCAACTAGCCGTAGCAAAGCACTTCCCTTTATTGGGGGACAGTTTTGTCGCCGTGGCCCTTTTCTTTTTTGCTTTTACAACGATCATGGCGTATTATTATATTGCGGAGACCAATATCAATTTCGTAATCGGAAACAGCAAGAATAAACTGCTGGTATGGGTTCTACGTTTATTCATCCTTGCATCGGTATATATGGGCTGTGTATCTACCGCGGAATCCGCGTGGACATTAGGAGATATAGGCGTAGGTATTATGGCATGGCTGAATGTTATCGCTATTATTTTCCTCCATAACAAGGTCTTGATATTGCTTAAGGATTACGAAATGCAACGACGCAAAGGGAAAGATCCCATATTTGATAGTTCAGAATACAATTTTCGCAATATGGATTTCTGGAACCGAAAAAAATAGTGTCGTCAGAAATTGCTTTGGGTATCACGACATAAGCGGAATTACTTGCCAAAGCCGACAAGGCTCTGTATTTTTGATAGAACAGCTCGTACAAAATAAAGTGTACTGGCATCAGATTTTAAAAGAAACAGATATGAAGCAGACCATTTTGGTACCGACAGATTTTTCGGAAAACTCCTTGATAGCAGCTCGTTATAGCATAGAGCTGGCGCGAAAGATGAAAGCACAAATTCATCTTTTCCATGTCTACACATCGTTTACCTCTGCGTTTCAGAGCCTCTTGGCCAATGAAACAGACGAACAACGTGCGGCGATCGGAGCTGAGAAGGGTCTGGCTGAGTTTATCGAAAAACTGAGAAAACATTCGGACGTACAGGTAACTTCAGGTACTGTCAAAAATAGTCTGTTAGAGGCGATCAATCACTATATAAGAGAAAATGATGTTTGCTTAGTCGTTATTGGGGCACATGGTGTGTCGGGTACGCGAAAGGATTTATTGGGTAGCAACACATATGACGTTGCCAAGGATGTATCTCGTCCGTTGCTGATCGTTCCAGAGCATGCGGAATCTTTTAAACTGGAAAATGTTGTCTTTTTCAGTGACTACCAACAGGGCGATATCAAAAGTCTCTCCAGTTTTAATTCGCTGTTTGGGGCTATACAGCCTCATTGCACCCTTGTGCATATCCATGAAGAAAGGAACGCGCCAACAAACGACGATCAGCGGGATCTAGAACAGTGGAAAGCAACATTGGAAAAGGAAACACCTGTAAAGACCTTGTCGGCAGAAATTGTGCATGCCCCAGAAAATATGGAAGCCGTTAGTGGTATTCTGAATCGGCTGAAGGCTGATCTGGCCCTAATTACCTTGATTGACGCCCGAAGTTTTTTCAAAAAGCTGCTGCACAAAAGCTTGGCAAGGGCTATTGTCCTCAACCCTCAGACGCCTGTCCTGCTAACTTCTGAAGATACGGAATAGCAACCGCGACGTGTAAAGGTGACATCCTGATTTTGCTAGGATGCGGTACCTTTTCTGAAACAATAAAGCAATATTATTGCATTTATATATTTCTATTCTTATTCTTGATTTCAAAATGGGATGACTAATAACTGGTGGCGTTACATGGATACTAAATTTATTGGCTTTTATTTTATCCTTATGGATTCATTCCAATAATAGCTGTCGGGGTGAACACGCTCTCCGAAGATGGCTGTTCCAACTCGGATAATCGTTGCTCCTTCGGTAATGGCAATTTCCATATCTCCACTCATGCCCATTGATAGCTCGTTCATACTGACATTCGGTAGGTCTAGCTCGATGACTTGTTGCTGAATGGCTTTGAGCAGCCGGAAACAGGGTGTTACTTTCTCTGGCTTGGCACTCAAAAGACCGATGGTCATCAACCCTTTAATTTTTATCGTTTTCAATTTTGCGACCTCCCTGACAAGTTGGATAGCATTGTCGGGGTGTACTCCAAATTTACTATCTTCATTTGATGTATTAACCTGTATCAATACATCAATCGTTTTATCCTCAAACAGCAATCGCTGGTGTAGTTTTTCTGCTAGCTCCAATCGGTCAAGTGATTGCAGACATGATACGTCATATTTAAGAATTTCCTTAATTTTATTCGATTGCAGGTGTCCGATGAAATGGTTGGTATGTGGAACGTCTTTCAACGTTGCGTATTTGATTTTCAGCTCTTGTACCTTGTTTTCGGCAATTAGATTTTCACCCGCTTGTAGTGCTAGACGGATATATTCTGCTGAAACTGTTTTAGTGGCCAGTAATAACTTTACTTCTTCAGGATTTCTACCGCTCTTTGTACAGGCATCTTTAATACGCATTTTTACGTTCGCGATATTTTTTATGATTTCTTCTTGCATAGTTGTTCAATCGGTTTCGGCCGTCCTTCCAATTTATTGATGAGCGTGGACTAATTTATGCAGACCGGGCATCCTACTTGATAAAAGATTGCTTTTGCCATCATCTTAATTTTTTAATGAATAAAATACTTATTCACAAATGTAGAGTATTTTTGAGCTACCCGTATGATACAGTTTTTGGATTTATCGGTAGTCCAGCATTTTAACTAATCAGCTTCGGAAATTGGCGGAAAATTAACGTTAAAACCTCATCCGTTGTATTCTTATCGCATTTAAAATGGCTAATAATGCTACACCGACATCCGCAAAAACAGCTTCCCACATGGTGGCCAACCCGCCAGCTCCAAGCACGAGCACAATCGCTTTGACACCGAACGCTAAACCGATATTTTGCCAAACGATTTTCTTTGTCTGTTTGCCAATGTTGATTGCCATAGGTATTTTACTTGGCTTATCGTCCTGTATGACTACATCTGCCGTTTCGATCGTGGCATCGCTTCCCAATCCACCCATTGCAATACCTACATCGCTCAAAGCCACAACGGGGGCATCGTTTACACCGTCACCCACAAAAGCAACACTTTCACCTTTGGCTTTAATTTCTTGAACCCTATTTACTTTGTCTTCGGGCAATAAATCTCCAAAGGCATTATCTATCCCCAACTGCTCCGCTACATATTTGACAACGGTACTTTTATCTCCGCTAAGCATAGTTGCTTTAACATGAAGCTTATGCAGTAGGTTTATAGTTGCCTGTGCGTCTTCTTTGATACGGTCGGCGATTGTGATGTAACCTACAAATCTGTGATCGTAAGCAATTGCGATCGTGGTATAAACGATGCTGTTCGGGTCTAAATCGTATGATATTCCGAACTTATCCATCAGCTTGAAATTTCCGACCAATAAATCCCTACCATTTATTGTTGATTTCAGTCCGTGTCCTGCAATTTCCTCCGTATTCTCCAACCGGATTTCATTATTCGGTTTTCCAACGTATTCGTGAATAGCGGTTGCTACGGGGTGTGTGCTATGACTTTCCAGGACATTGATCATCTGTAACATTTCGTCTTGGTTGAACGCTGCATCAAAAACAACTTCCTGAACTTTAAAAACACCTTCTGTCATGGTTCCCGTCTTATCCATGACTACGTTTTGGATAGAGGAAAGGCTATCCATGAAGTTACCTCCTTTAAACAAGATGCCGTTTTTGCTTGCCGCACCGATACCACCAAAATACCCCAAAGGGATACTTATAACCAATGCGCAGGGGCAAGAAATAACCAGGAATACTAATGCGCGGTATAACCAATCTCTAAATTCATAGTTTTCTAAAAAGAAAAATGGTAGGAGACAAATGGCTACGGCTAGCAGAACTACAATAGGCGTATATATTTTTGCAAACTTCCTGATAAACAATTCTGTTGGTGCTTTTTGGGAGGTAGCATTTTGTACCAATTCCAAAATCTTACTCAATTTACTGTCTGTATAGACTGTCGTAACCTTTACTTGCGATACCGTATGGAGATTTATCATCCCAGCTAATACGGTTTCGCCTTTCTTTTTTGTATCGGGCTTACTTTCGCCTGTTAAGGCGGATGTATTGAACGAAGCTGTTTCAGATAATAACTCCCCGTCCAAACCCAATTTTTCTCCTGGTTTAAGCTGTAGGATTTCACCAATGGAAACAGTTTCTGCTTTCACCGTTTGTGGCTCCCTATTTTTTAAAACCGTCACTTCATTGGGCCGCTGATCAAGCAAAGATTTGATATTTGATTTCGCCCTTGAAACAGCCAAAGTTTGAAAAATCTCACCGACAGTATAGAACAACATTACCGCAACCCCCTCGGGATATTCACCAATGGCAAATGCCCCAATAGTGGCAATGCCCATCAAAAAGAACTCTGAAAAAACTTCGCCTTTGCGAATACTTTCTATCGCTTCTTTAAGCACGGGCAGCCCAACAGGTATATAGGTAACAATATACCAAGTAATCCTTACCCAATCCTTAAACCATGTTTGTGGGAACCAATTATCTAGCGCGATACCAGCAAGCAATAACACAAGGGAAATAATAGCCGGAAGAAACATGTTGAAAATACTATCATTGCCCACCGAATGCGAATGGTCGTGTTCATCATCCGTATGATCGTTGCGATGATCTTTTACCAATTCCTTTGCACCGGCTTTGGTGTATATCTTTGCTTCCTGTGTGCAACAAAGTTGTTTCCCTTGTGCATCGTATTTGTGCTGATGTTCCATTTTCGGTTTTATTAAAATTGACATATAATGTAAAACAAAGTTACGTAGGAAGAGTCTGCAATGCTATTGCAAACTTTTCTTTAAACACGTTTCACAAATGCCTTTACCAAATAGTTTTATTTCGTCAATACGGTAGTTTTGATTTCCGTTCTGTGGTATTATAAAATCCTCCTTACAGGTTGTCTGTTTACAAACTTTACAATAGAAATGTAGGTGCCAATCCTTGTGCGTTTGCTCATCACACGCCTCGTGACACAGCATGTACTTGGTTGTATTATTTTCCTGAATACTGTGTACAATGCCTTTTACCTCAAAAGTTTTCAATGTTCTATAAATGGTAACCCTGTCGGCTTTGTAAAAATGGCTTTCGATTTCGGATAGGGACATAGCAATTTGCTGCTGCGCCAAAAAATCATAAACCAATATCCGCATGCTCGTGGGGTTGGTGTTTTTAGACAACAACTTCTGTTCGATGTTTGTATTCATTTCCTTATATTTTTACCTTTCATATCGAGCCTTTGTTACTTAATTTTAATGAGCATGGGCATGTTCTCCTGTATCGTCCATTTTCGCACCCACAAAAAACGAACCTTTTACCACAATATGCGTACCGATTGGAATTTCACGAACAGGTGTTATAGCTGTATAACCTAATTGCGAAGCTCCTTTAGTTATTTCCATTCTTTCAAAACGAGTGCCCTGTTCGGAACCGTGTTCGTGGCTATGATCCTGATTCTCGCCTTCTGTATGGCCGTGAGGTTCTTCTTCCTGCTCCTTGACCAAAAAGATATAATACTTCCCATCAGCATTGACAATGGCATCGTCGGGTACAGCCAGACTTAATACATTATCTAAGCTTATCATTCCGCTGACGTTCATTCCATCAATAAGCCCGGTTTTATCTCCGATAATCTTACTATGCACAGCAATTGTCTTACTATCTCCGATAAAAGAGGCACCCATATTGTACACTTCAGCAGAATACGTTTTATGGGGATTATTGGTGATTACAAAATCTATTTTCTGACCTACTTTGATAAATGGAATATCCTTCTCAAAGACCTGCAAATCCAGATGTAAGGCGCTATTTTCGATTATTTCGGCAATAGGCGAAGACACATCTACATAGCTTCCAATCTTCGCAAAAACTTCGCTGACGGTTCCACTTATAGGGCTTGTAACCGTCAAAGAAGATTTCAGATTCGCGTTCGATAAAGATGCTGGATTGATTCCCATCATTTTGATTTGCTGATTCAATGAAGCTTTTCGCGTCCGTAATGTATTCACCTCGGCAGTAGCATTTTGCAGGTTTTTTCTCGCTCCGACATTGCCTTCATTCAATTCTTTTTGCCTCGCAAGTTCCTGTTCGGCAAATTGTATTCGGCTATTGATGCTTAGGTATTCCTCCTGCAACTGGATGAACTGCGGGTTAGAAATGCTGGCGATAATTTGATCTTTCTTTACCTGATCTCCAATCTCTACGTAGAGGGATTTTATAATTCCACCAAACATGGAGGTTGCGTTTGCCTTATTGCTGTTGGGGACTCTCAAAGCTCCATTTATTTTCATTGTCGCTGAGAGGTGTTTCTGTTCGACCCTACCGATTTCCATGCCGACAGCCTTCATCTGTTCATCGGTAAGCAGGGTCGAATTTTCTTCTTCGTGTTCGTCAGTTACTGATTCCGCTCCTGTCGTCTCTGTACCGTGATCATGTCCGTCCCCCTCTTTATGGTTATTTGTACAGGCATTGAAGCCAAAGAGTGCTACGAGAACAAGAACACTCAAACCTGATTTATTTATGAAACGTTTCATATATATAATTACTTCGTGAGCTCGCAAGCTCGGTTTATTTTTTATTTGTCATATGGCATACGCATGGTGAATTTACCTTTTGGAAACATGCGTATATTTCATATACGGGATTATTTACTGATTAATGCGTGGATAAATGTTACAGATTCGTTGATCTGCTGTATGCTCTTCAAATAGTTAAGCTGAATATCGGATGTCGTCTGTAAAGCAAAAAGATATTCAACATACGAAATCTCTCCCGTGCTGTATCCCAACTTTGCTGCTCGGATAATGTCATTCGCATTCGGAAGTGCCTGCTCCTTGAAATAGGTGTATTGTGCTACATCCTGCTCATATTGCTTCAAGGCATTTGTCAATTCTGTTTTTAGTTGTTGCTGCTGCCACTGCGCATTCTGCTCCAATGATTGTTTCTGATAATCAAGAGAGCGAATTCTTGCCTTAGTTGCTCCAAAGGTCAACGGGATGGATATACCTATATCAAAAAAACTAAACCGCTGTCCTCTTCCGTAAAATTGTTCTACTCCGTTTTTACTGTGCATTCCGATCAGCGATACATTGTTATAACCGAGCGTAAAATCGGGTAAACCGTTTGCCCGCTCTACTTTTTTGTTCTGTTCGACGACTTTAGCTTCTTGATACAATACCTGGACACTTGGATGGTTCTCGATAGCTGCGCTGTCAATGAAAGATGTTAAAAACAATGGTTCGTAATCCGATTTGGATTCAATTACAAATTCGGCTTTGATCTGCATCAGATTTTTTAGATTCTGATAGGTATTCTGTCGAAGAACCTCATTTTGCTGAAACAATAGATCTATTTCTCCCTGTTTGGTAATAGCTGTGCTAACATCTAGTTTACCTATGTCTCCGGTCTTGTATCTCAATTCCGCCACACGTATAAAGTCTGTGTAGATACTGTCCAGACGTTTCAAAATAGCGGCATTATTTTCTAGGTATGCTAACTGATAATAATACGACCTGACCTGTTGTTTCAATTCGTTTTCAGTTAATGCCTTTGCCCATTCCCTTCCTTTTATCTGTTCCCTGACAAGGTTCTTCTTTGTTCCAAAAAGGGTAGGAAAAGGTATGGTCTGGGAAATCTGAATACCGTCGTTGTATTCAAACCCCTCATTATTTCCATATTGTACATTGACATCGGTCTTGGGCAATTCAAATGCGGTCTTACTTAGGCTTTGGACAGACTGAATATCCAATTTTTTTGACTGGATATTAGGGCTATTCTCCAACGCAATCTCCATAGCTTTATCTACATTTATGATATTCTGTGCTTGGCTTTTTTGGAAAAAACCTAAGCTTACCAATAGCAATAATACAGGTGTTATTGTTTTCATTTTATTATTTTTTGGGGGTTTATGGTTACGCATAAACACAAGGTATAACAGGGGCAATACGAATAATGTCAACGCAGTAGCCGAAATTAATCCGCCGATAACGACGGTTGCCAAAGGCTTCTGTACTTCTGCACCCGCACTGGTACTCAACGCCATTGGCAAAAAACCTAAGCTTGCCACGGATGCTGTCATTAGAACAGGTCTTAATCTTGTTTTTGCGCCCTCGATAATTCGTGGAATAATATCATTCCACCCCTCTTTTTCTAATCGATTGAAGGTGGCAATCAATACGATTCCATTTAGAACAGCGACACCAAACAAGGCGATAAACCCGACTCCTGCCGATATACTGAATGGCATGTCTCGCGACAAGAGGGCGAATACTCCTCCAATGGCACTCATTGGAATAGCCGTGTATACCAAAACGGCTTCCTTAAATGAATGGAATGTAAAATACAGTAAGATAAAAATCAAAAGTAATGCAATAGGTACTGCAATCAACAGCCTGTCGGTTGCTTTTTGAAGATTTTCAAACTGACCGCCATATGTAAAATAATAGCCGGTGGGTAACTTAATCTGTTCTGCTAATTTATCTTGAATTTCTTTTACGACACTTGCCACATCTCTTCCCTGCACATTAAATCCAACATATATCCTGCGCTTTCCGTCTTCACGACTTATCTGTGCTGGTCCTAATTGATAGTCGACGGTGGCAACCTGCGAAAGTGGAACTTGGTCTCCGTTAGGAAGTGGAATAAACAGATTGCTTACGTCCTCAATGGAACTACGGTGTGCCTCACCAAGGCGCACCACCAAATCAAACCTGCGTTCGTTTTCATAGACAACGCCTGCTGATTTACCCGCAAACGCTGTACTGACAATATCGTTGATCTCTTGTACATTCAAGCCATAATTAGCTATCCGCGTACGGTCGTATTCAACATTGATCTGCGGAAGACCTGCTACTCGTTCTACCTGCGGAGCTGTCGCCCCTTCTACAGTTTGAATGATACTGTTCGCTTTATTAGCATAGATCAATAACGAATCTAAGTTTTCTCCAAATATTTTCACGGCTACATCTTGCCTGATACCTGTCATCAGCTCATTAAACCGCATTTGTATGGGCTGATTGGCTTCAAAGAATACTCCAGGAATAACTTCCAACTTCTCCATCATCTCGGTAGAAAGCTCATCATAGGTTTTTTTTGTTTTCCACTCGTCCTGCGGTTTCAGAATAATCATCAGGTCGGTAGCTTCGGGAGGCATCGGATCAGTGGGTACCTCGGCAGCTCCGGTTTTACCTACGACCATCTTTACTTCATCAAATTCTTTAATAATCCTTGACGCCTGCATGGATGTTTCCAGACTTTGACTCAGCGATGTTCCCTGTGGTAGTATACAGTGGAAAGCAAAATCGCCTTCGCCCAATTTTGGCAGAAACTCTCCGCCCATCCGCAAAAAAAGAAAGATACTTATGGTAAAAAGTCCAACGGCAATAGCTATAACTATATACTTTACACGAATGGCTTTTTCCAATAGAGGCTTATAGATGCCCTGAAGATAATCCATCATTTTATCTGAAAAATTCCGTTTGACAATCGGTTTTTTAGACAAACACAATGCGCTCATCATTGGAATGTAGGTAAAAGATAAAATCAATGCACCTAAGATGGCAAAACCGACGGTTTGCGCCATCGGTGTGAACATTTTACCCTCGATACCGACCAAAGTGAGAATGGGAATGTAGACAATGAGGATAATGATTTCTCCGAATGCTGCGCTTGTACGAATTTTTCGCGCCGATTCAAAAACTTCGTCGTCCATTTCATTTTGGGTAAGCTTATGCGTGCTTTTACGCAGTCCTAGATGATGCATTGTGGCCTCGACCACAATCAGGGAGCCGTCGACAATCAATCCGAAATCAATAGCTCCTAAACTCATCAAATTGGCACTTACTCCAAACAAGCGCATCATAGCCAATGCAAATAACATGGACAACGGTATAGCTGACGCAACGATTAAACCTGCCCTAATATTTCCAAGAAAAAGGATTAGTACAAAAATGACAATCAAAGCTCCTTCAATCAGATTTTTTTGTACGGTACCGATAGCGCGTCCAACCAAATCCGTCCTATCCAAATAAGCTTCGATTACAACGTCTTCGGGCAACGATTGCTGGATGACGGGTAGTTTTTCCTTAATACGGTTTACAACGGCGGCACTATTCTCTCCTTTAAGCATCATCACTATTCCCCCAACAGCATCCACCTCGCCGTTATAGGTCATTGCGCCGTACCGGGTAGCGTGACCGAATCTGACATCTGCTACATCTTTGACATATATCGGGATATTATTCGCTCTTTTTACAACAATGTTCCCCACGTCTTCTAGCGTAGTTACCAACCCGATTCCCCGAATGAAATATGCATTGGGTTTCTTGTCTATATAGGCCCCGCCGGTATTCTGATTATTGGTTTCAAGTGCCGTAAAAATATCGGAAATACTGACGTTCATGGCCTTGATACGGTTAGGATCAACAGAAACCTCATATTGTTTAAGCAAACCGCCAAAACTATTGACTTCTGCTACTCCAGGTGTACCGTAGAGCTGACGAGCAACAATCCAGTCTTGCATTGTTCTCAAATCCATTGCAGAATATTTTTCTTCACTCCCCTTTTTAGGGTGTAGAATATATTGATACACTTCGCCAAGACCTGTACTCACAGGAGACAACTCTGGACTTCCGATGCCCGCTGGTATCTGCTCCTCTGCCTCTTTGAGCTTCTCATTGACCAGTTGTCGGGCAAAATAGATATCTACTTCGTCTTTAAACACCACGGTTACAACGGAAAGTCCAAACCTCGAAATACTTCTTATTTCTTCTACTTTTGGAAGATTAACGATACTTTGCTCTACGGGGAAAGTAACCAATTGCTCCACTTCCTGCCCTGCCAATGTTGGGCAGAGCGTGATAATCTGAACCTGATTGTTCGTAATATCGGGTTGGGCATCAATGGGGATTTTCGTGGCACTCCATACCCCCCAGATGATAAGCAATAAGGTCATCAATCCTATAATGAACTTATTCTTTACGGAGAATTTTATAATATTATCTAACACTTTTGTGACGATTAATGGTGAATTAATAATGACAAAATCAGAATGATTACTGTTTCGGATACCGAATAAAGTATAATCCAAAACTTCCGACTCAACGCAATCCGCATCAAGACCTAATCATCGAACATTAAAAATTATGCATTAATCTGGGGCGGTTGCCAAATTTCACCAAAGTAATAAGGAATAAACAGGTGAATATATTGTGGATTTGGTTTAGGCAATTCCACTGTTCTGATTTCAGAAAAGTTATTTGCACTCCACTGAAACACTACTCCAGAAACCTTTCCGCAACAACTGCATAGACAAAACGGACTACACATATCGGTTGTTTCGGGATGGTCATGGCTATCCTGATGAGTTGTTTCAGTCGAATGATCGTGATCGTGTAATGTGTCGTTTTCATACATGTCGGCACAGGGCATTATGAATAATACCATCATATAAAGTGCCAGTATGGAAGAAAAAACTTTCATCGTACTTGACAAAGGTAGTAAAAAAGGATTGCAATGGTATTGCATTGTTTTCTACTTCGAGAAGAAAAAAATAACTGCGGCATAATACCGCAGTCTCCCTCCTATTAAGTATAAAGAGTATCAAAAAACGTTGTTCGTATTTACTTTTTATAAGGCTGTTTTGCAGCTTCAATCAGTTCTTTCATTTCCATTTTGATATAATCTACATTCGGTGATGATCCGGTTAGAAAGTAGCGTATATTCCCTTCTTTGTCAATAATAAATTTTGCAGGAATTCCTTTTACGCCATATTTGGAAGCCATAACCTCTCCCGTTTCTTCATCTTTTTGATCATCGAACAGTACTTCAAACGGATACTTATTCTTTTCAATAAAAGCAGCAACATTGTCCTTATAGTTTTTATCGCGCTCCCACGTATTTATGAACAAAAATTGTACGTCTTCATCGTTTTCATATAGGGCTTGGGCCGCTTGCATACCTGGGAAAGAACGTATACACGGCTGGCACCAGGTTGCCCAGAAATCGAGCACCACGACCTTACCTTTCAAACTCGCTAAGGATACTTGTTCACCTTTCATATTGAGTAGCTCAAAAGCAGGTGCAGACTTAAAAGTTTCCATTTCTTTGATATGGTCCCGGATGGATTTCACCACTTCTTCATCCATGCGGGAGAAATACCCATCGATTCCTCTATCGGATCCATTTAGCGTTGTGTATAGTTCCGTCATTTTGTCTTTATGCGCAAACACACCTTGCTTGTAGAGTATTTCCAACTGCTGCAACGCCTCCAATTTACGTCCAGCGGCTTCCAATCCTTTGTAGTAACCTCCACTAAAGCGAGCAGCCTGCTCCGGTGCTAAGGCGATCGCTCGTTCGATAAGCTGTAGTGCTTCCGTCTGCTTGCCTTGTGCGTCGTATATTTCTGCCAGTTGACTGACATAGCCCGGATAGCCCACAGCTGCAAATTTTGCTTTGTTGTCCTTTTGCTCTTTGGGGAGATTGATATAATATTCCGCATCTTCAATGGCCGTCTGAATGAGCGGTAAGGCGGCAACGGTGTCTCCTTGTGCTAGAAGTTTGGTCGCCACGGGAATATATCCTTGTGCCCGCCAAAAGCGCTCACTCATCTGGTCGAGATAATACAGCGCCCTCTCTTTTTTTCCTTCATCAGCAAAAGAGTTAGCTACGCTGGCAATCACATAGTCGTAGGCTACATTATCATTGGCTGTTTTATCTATAGGCCAATTTTTGACAAGATGCTTGTAACTTTTTTCTTTTGCTTTTGCATCTTCCTGTTTATAGAAAACATCTTGAATATATACTCCACGTGCCGTCACGCTTTTTGGAAATTTCTTGGCAATCACCGAGCGAAGGGAGTCTGCACTGTCTTGATGCCCTAACCGGTAGAGAAAATTATTTGCAAATTCCAGCTCGCTTTCATTTTTGGTGGTTTTTGCTATTTCCAGTAGCTCCTGCGCTGCTACATCCTTTTGTTCTTTTGTACCGGATTGCACTACTTTACCGTAGGCTTCTCTTTTTTCTTCCAGATTACTTTGTGCCCATGTCGCGCCCGCGATGAACAAAAAGGCACATGTTAATTTTAGTTTCATTTCTATATCGTTTTATGGTTTTCTTTTGTTAATTCACATTTTTATATACCATGTCCAACACCTTATCGAATCCGCCGATGGCTTCGCTAGGTTCACTGAGTACACCAGCGAGGGACACGTTAAACAGATATAATTGACTTTCCTGACCATTCCAGGTCGCGACCAGCAATTCACCGTATTCACGACCATTATCGTCTATGGCTCTAAACTTCGTATTGATTATCTCCTCTCCTATCGGGAATGTATGCAACTGGTTTGTCGAATTTGCATTGACGCTGTAGCGATACAATCGATTTTCATAGCCGTAAAAGATATGTGCCGATTGGAATGAAGAGGCGATGTTCGTCGCTTCTGTATCCAGAATATAAGGAGCATTCATACGTTGCTTCATGCGGGTAATCTCAGAGTTTCCTCCGGTGGGCAGCGAAGAAAACTGCAAGAAATAAGGTTGTGCTCCGTCGTACATCACCGCATTGTGTGTATTATCCACATTAGCCGTCCCCATGTATTTCATACCCAATCCCACATCATTCATATCAAAAATAGACGGGTTGCTCGCATTGGTCGGCAGAGCATCCAGACTTTCGCCACTCGTCATATAAAAACGTTGGTTTTGCTGATCATACAGAATATGGGAATAAACAACCGGATGTTGGCGCCAATCGTACTCCCCAACATTCGCCGTGAAAGGTGCGATTTGATAGTTGTACTCCACGCCCGGTGCTTGCACATTTGGTCCGAATTTCTTCGCGCCCGGAAAACCACCGGTCATATTCGCCTGCAATAGACCCTCGTTAAGGATCACGCCTAAATTCGTCCCCGACCAACCAATAAAGGACAGGTTTCGCTTGGCAGGCGGCGCGAAATATAAGCCGTCAAGATTAAAGCGTATTTGCAGGGTCAGCGGATCTAGTTCTACCGCATCGTTCTTCCCTACTACGTATAATTTTCTTCCTGTCGGTGAGACATCATCCGCTACTGATCCCGATGAAAGACTCAGCATGAGGGGCTCCGAAATTGCGTAACTCGGATTAATCAGCGAATAGATATCCCGTTCCACCGAGCCATCCGGCAGCAGCATGGAGAAATCCCCAGTTCCCTGCTTATCCTCTAGAACCATCCAACCTTCGCTATATAGATTGGTAATCAATAGGTTGTAAAAATAAAAACCGGAGATCCCCGAACGATTATCCGTTACTTTAAAGGTAACGCGATAGGGTTCGCCGAGAATGAAAAAGTCAGAAATCTCTGTATCCAATTCTTTTTCCCTGCCCAGTGTATCTCTTGGTTCACGATAGCCCACGGCCGGATTATGGCGCGCAGCAAACCAGAGGTAGCTGTAATCGCCCTTTGAATCATCAAAATCCGGCGAAAGCGTTAAGCGTTCTCCGAGGCCGATTTCAATGTCACCACTCACATCAGCATCGCTGATTTCAAATTCAACAGGTTCGGAATAAGAAAAAGTATTTTTATCTTTTGTACACGCGCTGATCACGAAAAGTAACAACATGTATCCTATTATTCTAATGTTTTTCATTGTCTAATAAAATTTAACGGGGTTACCATTTTCGTCGATCAAATCGCCGTTTTCCTGCTCATAATTATAAAGCTCCTGATAAGCCGTTTGCACGATAAAATTTCTATCCTGTGGCAAGGGGTTGCTTCCCCAGTTGGTGTATCCGGTTACGCTACTGATAAAGCGGATTTTCACCTGAGAATATTCCCCGAAAGTTGGCAACCAGGAGCTGTCCCAATTCGCCGGCTTCAACAGTTGATCGGTGATGGTAAATTTAAACTCCCGGCGGGTGTATTTATCTCGGTAGACAGGTTGAGATCCAATATCATCGTATCCCGCGAGCAAATCATCCGAATCCTCAATTCGTAAAAGTGCCGTTACCAGCGAGTCCTGAAGCCCCGGTCTTCGGTGCACGACAATAGGTATCGGGTTATCGTATTTCCCTGCAGGAATAACAGACTCCAAAATTTCGAAATGATAACCCTTTTTCGCATCACTTTTCTCTTCCATGACAATATTAATTTGTCGGTCGCGATCCACCGCCAAGCCTGTAATTCGACAATGCGCATAGATGGTGTCTCGTGTTATTTCTTCCGGAGAAAAGGCAAAGCTATAGTTGAGGGAATCTGAACCGATTATGCTGGAACCCTCGATACGCATACCAAAATATACGCTAGCGGCTTCATCAAACAACAGTTGTTCGTCTTCCTTACAACCCACGAACAATAAAGCCGCAAATAGGGTGCATGTCCATTCTTTCATATATCGTATCTTCATCATTGTCCTTATTGATAGTCTGGGTTAAACTCTAATTCAGCATCCGGAATCGGCAACGTGTATGCCGCGTTCATGTTGCCATAATACACCGTATTCTGCAAGCTGGTATAACCAAAGCGCTTGTAGAAATACCACAGCTGCCCTTCAGCATAATATTCTTTCCGGTATTCCTTAAACAGTTTCTCTTGCAAAGTCGCTTGATCCGGTAAATTCTCAGCCGTAAACAACGTCACAATGTTCCGTGCTGTGCGAACGGCATTCAAGTATTCCCTGGCCTCTTCCACCGTTTCTGCCGATTCTGCTGCGATATAATACATTTCCGGCAGGCGAATGAGCGGAATCAGTCGCTGGGTCACATTCGTGCTGTGATCTGCGTAATACTTCTTCGAATAAACCACCGAATTGCTATGTGGAGACCAACGGCTAGGTGAGGCCGCAGATGAGCGAATATCGGATTCCAATCCCTCCACCGTCGATTCATAGATGCCATCCAGTACCGACTGCGTATTAAACAAATCGACTTCCTCCGGATCCAGTGCATTGGTCTTAAAAAAATCATCGGCTACATTTTTTAAGCGCGAATGGTGTAAGGAGAAGACATGCTCCGAAGTAAAAATAATATTGGAACGCACATCCCGTTCATCGTAATTCCTACCGGAAATCAGCGAAAAGTGAAACCAACCGCTATCAATCACTTCATCGGCATATTTTTTTGCGTTCCCCTTGTCGCCTGCATATAGATACATCCGTGCCAGCAAGGCTTTCGCCGCCCAATAGTTCATACGATTTTGGCGGAACATATAGAACAGCTCCGCTCCCAGAGCCGTTGTTCCTTGATTACTCGCAATCTGATCTATATCTTGCGTATCTTCCTGCAAGGCGATGCCCGCCAACATATCCGTTTCTATGCGTTCTACAATTTCAGCGATCGTCAGCACATCACTAGGCGACACGGTAAATTCCGTTACGTACGGAATTGCATTTTCATTCGCTGTAGCTTCGCTGTACGCCGGCGCGAACAGACGCAATAAATCGAAGTGCAAAAATCCCCGTAGCGCCAGGGCTTCTCCTTTGATCAAGCGATAATCACCTTCCGACAATTCTGCCGGCCGTGTATCCAGATGCTTCAATAAATAATTCAACTGGGCGATGCTGTTATATTGCTTGGTCCAGAGCTTCTCGATGACGGTTTTCGGACTGTGTTGCGTGTCGTTGACCTCAGTATACGCATACCGTGCCGACAAGCCGTAGTAGTCGGTGGCGGTATTGCTTTTATTTCCGTACAGTTGCGCCAGCACGTCTATAAAGCGGAAGCTCAGCTCAGCACCGTAGGTTGCCTCTTCGTTCATGGATTGGTATGCACCAACCAACACATCGATATAACCCTGTGTTGTTTGGAACTGCTCTTCCTTATCGAATTGGTTCGACGGACGCACATCCAGCCATTTGTTGCAGGATACCGTTGTAAGCATCAGCAGAAAACCCAAGGCAAGTAGCGGTATATTCATTTTTATCTCACCAGATTGCTTCGTTGCTACCGCGCCTCGCAAACCTGTCCGACTACTGGCGGATGACGGTGACAGTTTATTTCGTTTCTTCTTCATGATCTTATCTTAAAATGAGGTAGTAAGCTGTAAGGTAAATGTTCGCGAAAATGGATAATCCAACCCGCGTTCGCGCTGAATGGCCGACCACTGGTACAGCTCGTTGCTAAACAAAGTGATGCGTGTATTTGACAGATTCAGGCGTTTGTTCAGCGCATCGCTGAAGCGGTAATATACCGACACACTTTCCAGAGAGAGCAAGTCGCTCCGTTGCACGAAGCGAGAGGAATTTAACGTTTGGGCATTAATGGCTCGTCCGGAATAATCAATTAACCCTTTGAAAAAAGTCACATCACCCGGCTGTAGCCAACGTTCTTCCGCCACGCGGCGATCCACGTTGTAAATATTTACGGATGCATTTTCCACCCGGTCTACCAGTGTCTGGTTGTAGGCATAACCACCGATGCGGAAGCGCAGGTAGACGTTTGCGCCAATGCCATTGTATTCAAAGTTTGTCCCGAAAGTCCCTTCCAGTTTTGGTCTTCCATTTGCAATAATCAGTTGATCACGCGGATCGTATATATTGGTCAAGGTACCATCCTTTTTCTCAAGGATTTCGTATCCCGTAGCCGGATCGATCCCATGGGATTTCACAGACCAGATCGCACTGTTGGACTGCCCCACAGCGTAACGTGTAATCGGCACGGTGGAGTAGGTCGTATCGGCCCGCGCATTCATCGCTTCTAAGGTACTTGATAATTTGGTGATTTTGTTGTCTACGCGGAACAGGTTTGCGAAAACCGACCAGTTGTTGCGGTTTGTTGGTGCATTGATGATATTATAACGTGCATAAAGCTCATAACCCTGCGTTTTCATGTCGCCAATGTTCTCCGAGTAGGTGGTAAAACCTGAAGAAGGAGCTGTATTTACTGTACCAATGGACCCTTGAGTGGTTTCTATGTAATAGTTCCCGACGATATTCAGGCGATTAAACACATTGATGTCGAAACCGAAGTTATTTTTTTGCGTTTTTTGCCAGGAAAGATCATCGTTTCCAAAGCCCAGTAGATAAGAACCGATCATGCCCCGATAATCCATATTGTTGTAGAAACGGGAAGTCGTTCTGGCTAAATAAGATGAAAAATTCTGCGATCCGGTATAGCCAAAGGAGTAACGCAGCCGAAACATATCCAGCCATTCTTCTTCCTGCAACCAAGGCTCATTATGTACGTTCCATCCCGCACCGATCGACCAGAAAGGTGCGATGCGGTTGTTTGCCCCAAATTGAGAAGAGCCATCCAAGCGGAAAGACGCATCCATCAGGAAACGGTTATCGTAGGCATAAGATGCATTCGCAAAAGCCCCCAATAAGCGCGTAAAACCTTCATCACCGGTTACACTCGCGCCATCCAAAAACCCTAAGCCCTGCGTCACATCATCCATGCGGGCATTCGGGAAACCGGCAACTGTATAGAGGTTAGAAAAACTCTTCACCTGCTGCGCATTCATCCCGAGCGTTCCGAAAAGCAAATGCTTGCCGAAAGCCTTGTTCACATTCGCGCCTAAGTTAACATCATAGTTCGTTCGCTTGCCATGTCCTTTATCGTATAAGCCTCGTTCGAAGGTTTCTGTAGCCGAAAAGGAAGTATGTTGCGCCGGCAGGAAACGATCCGACTCATCCCACTGGAACTGCAAAGCTACACTACCGGTCAGCCGCAACCAGGGATTCACCTGCCATTGCAGTGCCGTATTGTTCATAATGTTGGTGTAGCCCGTTTGGTCAACCACCCGTAAAATCGCATTATAAAGCGGGTTCATCGGACGCACCGGATTGGTGTTCGACGGGATAATCCCGTCCAGGTTATTGTAAGAGTCGAAATTCGTCAAGCGTCTGCCACTTTCGTCATACACCGTTTCGAGATAATACTTGAGCGAGCCATCATCGTTATACGGCGTCCAATAGGGGTTCAGGCGTGTATACTGCCGGAAAGTGCCGTAAGGTGAATTTTTACCGAGGTTGCTGGTGACCGTCACCTCATTGCGCACGTTCAATCCATTTTTTCGATAGGCCAGATACGCATTTCCTAATATGTTTCGGCGTCCCGATCCCTTCATCACCCCCTGCGTATTCAGGTAGGTTCCACCGATGCCGTAGAGTATACTTTCATCGCCTCCTTCTATATACAGGTTGTGCTTATGCCCCACACCGACCTCAATAGGCAAGGTCATCCAATTGGTATTCACACCGCGTTCTATTTCCGTCAGGCGGTGGTTATAATAATGCTCCAGCTGTTGTTCTATGCGGGTATCCCCGTAAAACGAGTACACGCCTGTACGGTTTTCGATATCGAATTTCTCGCGGGCGTTCAGCAGGTTATAATCCGACAGATCGGCCATTTCTAAGGACATATTGCCCGTATAGGTAATCCGTAGATCGCCGGAAGCCGGGCGCACGGTTTCGATTACCACCACGCCATTGGCCGCTCTGGATCCATAAATCGCGGTCGCCGTTGCATCTTTCAATAAGTCTACCGATTTGATGCGCGTCAGGTCAAGGTCGTTAATCCGCGTCAGCGACACCTCAAAGCCATCCAAAATAAAGAGGGGGGTATTCGGCGCGGTTTCGTAATTAAACGGACTGGTCGTTGTACCACCCGGATCAACCAGGCTGTTGCCGCCACGCAATGTTACCTCCGGTAGGGCATTGGGATTGGAGCCTAAATTGATATTCTCCGGCATTTGAAAAGACGGATCTAGCGACTTCAGTGCCGTCAGCACATTATTTCCGGCAACCTGCTGCAATTCCTCTTGATTAAAGGAGCGCACAGCACCGGTGTATACCTCTTTTGGACGCTCGAATAGACCGGTTACGACTACATCTTCAATTTGTGTAGCTTGGTCGGGTCGCATGGTCACTGTAAGGGAGTTTCTATTTCCCACACGGATTTCCTGCTTCTCATAACCGATAAAGGAAAATACGAGAAAAATTGTATCACTAGGAACGGGCAAAGACCATATACCATTCTCGTCCGTTGCAGTGCTGGAGACATTTCTAAGTTCTTGTGGAAGACGCTGCCAATTACGGATATAGACAGAGACCCCACCCAGAGGTTTACCCAAAGCATCCAGTACCTGTCCGTTGACAACGCGATGCTGTGCCGCCCGATCAACTCGTTCTTCACCTCTTTCGAAGGGCATATTTTTCTCAAAGAGTATGATGCTTTTCCCACGTTGGCTATAGCCCAGAGATTTTCCCTGCAGCAGTAGATCTAAAGTCTCTGCAATCGTACGCTTCTGAGCAGGTAAGATGGGCGCACCATATCTGTCCACAATTTCGCTCGGGTAGAAAATGCTCATGCCCGTTTCCACTTCCAATTGTTGTAACGCAACTTTTAAGGTAGCTGTGCGAATACCTAACTCAACTGTGTTTGTATGGATGTTCTGCCCCAAAATGGAATTAGAGGCTAAAAGGTTGATTGTCAAGGTCAGCAGAACGCCACAGATTAAATTGACCCTCATAAGAAAAAGAAAATTAAATCGCTTATGCAAGTTCGGAAAACGACACGGCTCTCTACTTGCAAAAAACAAGATTTTTTGCATTATTTGTATTGGGTTAAAAGTTTTACCAAAAATTTTAAAAACCTAAGCTCCCTGTTTTTGCTTCCTACGGCGGCAGGGGCTTTTTTCTTTATCTTATCGTACTACGGGTCGTTATGCTTGTTTATCTTCATTTGTCATTAAGTTAGTGAAAGGATTAGTGTATATGTTGTTCTATTGTTTGTTTTATCCTAACAGCCCTTCCCGTCTATTTCTACTACCTTTCCATTTCGGTGAAATGTAGCACCGCGCGTGGTACACAGAAAATCCAACACTTCTTCTAGTGTTTCTAGTCCGCTGAATTTCCCACTGATAGGGCAGTATGCCAACTCGGGATTATTGAAACGAATCTTCACATCATATCGGCGTTCCAGTCTCGAGGTCAGCTCACCAAAAGCCTGCGCATCAAAACGCATGTCTTCCCCTGTCCAACCAAATGTATTCTCCACTGTTGCCAATGCTTCCTGTTTAGGAATTTCGATCGCCGTACGCACTTCTATCTGCTGGTTTGTAGTCAATTCAGCCATGATCTTTTCTTCACGTTCCACCCGTACTTTTCCACGCTGTACCATTACCTGCACCTCTTCTCCTCTATCAGCTGCTTTTATCGTAAAGGCCGTTCCCAAGACGATGGTCTTTACTTTTCCGGTATGTATAATAAAAGGTTGATTTTCCTTTCTATAGATATCAAAATAGGCTTCACCTACCAAGGAAACCTCACGGGTAGCACCCTTAAAATCCGTTTTGTATTCCAATCTGCTACCGGGTCGAAGAACAACACGGGAGCTATCTGGCAACAATACAAATCGGTTTTCCGATTGTTCTTTTGGTGATGTTGCTATCAATGTTTCCTGTCCCCTATCATTCATTTTCCAAAAGCTTATTCCCAAAACTGCCAAACATACTGCTGCTACGGCTGTATATAACCAAAGGCGTTTTCCCGTTTTTCGGTTCGCTACATTTTCATCCAGCTCCATCCATATTTTACTGCGGATACGATTACGCACAAGCTCCTCTTCATATGGGTCATCCGTTTCCCAAAACACATCCCGCTCGGTGTCCTCTCTATACCATTTTAAAAGACGCTCACGTTCTGCTGTACTTGCTATTCCTTGCAAGTATTTACGAATTAAATGATATAGTTCATTGTTCTCCATAAATCCGGTTGTTATATAAAGAGTACCATATGGGATAGGGTATCCCTACATGAAAAACTAGTTTTTTTTTAAAAAACAGGAATAAATTAGAGAAAAAGAAAGAAAAACAAACTAAAACCCACTCTCCGAAGATTAACACGAAGCATTTTCAATGCCCTAGTGATGTTTGCTTCGACTGCTTTTTCGGAAATATGTAGTTCTTCCGCAATTTCTTGATGGGATTTCTGCTCTTTTCGACTCAACTGAAACACTAGCTTACATCTTTCTGGTAATTTTTCCACGATACCATCAACATACTCTTGTAAAAAACGTGCATCAATCACTTCTTCGTCTAGTTGATGATCATCTTTTGGCAAAACAGCATCCCGAATCATCTCTTGTCTGCGCGTGCGATGTAACATTTTAAAGGTAGAGAATTTGACTGCTGTAGCTAGATAACTAGATAAGTGTTCTATTTCAAGGTTATTGCGACGTTGCCAAAGGGAAATAAAGACATCTTGTACGATCTCCTCTGCCAGTTCCTTATCCTTTGTGTGCTGAAACGAAATGGTTAATAATTTTTTCCAATAGTGTTCATATACTTGTGCAAAGGCTTTCTTATCTCCATTTTTGATGGCAGCTATATATCGCTTATCAAAATCACCTAACAGCCCCTTCATATCTATGCCTTTTTTCTCATTTTTGTTAAAAATTCCGCTAGCGATTGGCATACTGGGGGTTTTATATATACGCTAATCGACGGGAGACAAATATAAACATTAAAAAAATAAAAGTCTACCAATACTGTAGATTATTTATGTTAGTTCATGTTACAACTAAAATAGAAAACGAAAACAATATTTCAAAAAACTATAGAAGCTCGTTATGTCAAAATATCACGAATTTTGAAATTGAAAAAAGAGCAATCTCTCGACTGCCCTCTTCATCAACTATGTAAAACTATAAAATCCTACCGTTAAGCTGTCTGTGACTTTTGTATCCTGATCAGCTAGTCGTTTATAATCCATAATCACAGGTTACCTTTAAATACAGCAATACCTTTCTGCAAATAAGCGGCATAGCTGTTCACGTCATAATCTGCACCGCTCGGTGGTATCAGCACATTACCATCGGCATCTACAATTACATATAGCGGTTGCGAGTTGCTATGAAACGAAGAAGCCTGAAAATCACTATTCTTGTTGCCGATCGTACGGATATGCTTGCCTGAAAACGATGAAACGTATTGCTCGTCTGACGATAGCTCCGTTCTGTCGTCCACAAATAGTTCCACCATCACGAACTCCTCGCGAAGCAGCGAAGCCACCTTTGGATCGCTCCATACATTGGCCTCCATTTTGCGACAGTTCACACAGTTCCAGCCCGTGAAATCAATCAGCACGGGTTTGTTCAGTTCTTTGGCAGCAGCAAGTCCCTCCTCATAATCATAATATGGGTCGAAACCTTTAGGCGTACCGCGCTCATGAAAGATCTCATAGTATTTCTTTTGCTTACCTGTGGCGGTGGAACTTGTAGCGACCGGTGTTCCAAAGCTTACTGTAGACAGGTCAAAGTCCTGTGTTGCTGATGGTGGCAGAAAAGCCGATATCGACTTCAGCGGTGCACCCCACATACCGGGTACCATATAGACCACAAAGGCGAATACGATAACCGACAGGATTGTACGTGGAACAGAAAGATGAGCCACCGGACTATCGTGCACGAAGCGTATCTTACCGATCAAGTACAGTCCCATTAGCCCAAAGATCGTTATCCACAGTGCAAGAAAAACCTCTCTATCCAACCAGTTCCAATGGTAAGCTAAATCCACGTTGGAAAGAAACTTGAGTGCCAATGCAAGCTCCAGGAAACCTAATACCACTTTAACACTATTCAGCCATCCACCCGACTTGGGCAGGGATTTCAGCATGGAAGGGAAGAAAGCAAAGAGCACGAACGGTATAGCCAGGGCGATCGAGAAGCCTAGCATACCAATGGCTGGCCCAAGCCGCTCACCTTTGGAGGCTGCTTCCACCAACAGCGTACCGATAATCGGCCCGGTACAGGAAAAAGACACCAGCGCTAAGCTGAAGGCCATAAAGAATAGTCCCAGTAAACCGCCCCTATCAGATTGTGCATCTATCTTGTTGACAAACGAACTCGGCAGGGTAAGTTCGAACGCACCGAAGAATGACGCGGCGAAGACCACTAATATCAGGAAGAACAGGAAATTGAATACCCCATTGGTAGACAAAGCATTGAGCGCGTCGGAGCCGAAGGTTATGGTAATGAGCATACCTAGGGCTACATAGATAACGATAATGAACAGTCCATATAGAAGTGCCTGTGATACACCTTTGGCATGAGAACCTCCTTTCTTAGTAAAGAAACTGACAGTCAGAGGCACCATAGGAAAAATACAAGGCATAATGAAGGCAGCGAAACCTCCAATCAGCCCGGCGATAAAAATCCCCCAAAGGGATTTTTGTTCTGCATTACTGTTGTTCACGGGTCGTACAAGAGCTCCGACCGAAAGTTTATCGTCCTCATTGGACACGTTATCTTCAAAAACGAGGTCGTCTGGTATCTCCAACAGGATATCGTTTCCGGTGGAATCCAATTCATCATCTACCCGGCTTTCTTTAAATTCGATTCCATCGAATGAAATCAACGTATCTGTGTCGTGTCCAGACATGAATATGGGAAACAGTAAAGCTAAACTTATCAGGAACCTACTTATGCTATTCATTACCTCTTGATTTTTCGAAAAAATTATAAAAGTGTAGTTGATGTTGGAAGGGATATAAGGGGCTGCGTAAGCCGACTGATGGGATGGAAACCATCAAAATCCACTTCTGCCGTGATAAATCCATCCCGAACAGGCTCTTCTTTAACCAAATCTGTACTTAAATATTTTTTATTGTCATCACACAGGAGCGTTACAACCGTTGCATCGGATCCCAGCTGCTCTTTCAATTTAATTGCACCTATCACGTTTGCTCCAGACGATATGCCCACCGCGAGCCCTAACTGTTTTGCCAATTTTTGAGCCATGAGGATAGAATCACCGTCAGAAGCCTGAATGACTTGATCCAATTGATCGAGCTTGACAATAGCGGGAATAAATTCATCTGAAATCCCTTGTATACGGTGTGACCCTACTTTATATCCTGTCGTTAAGGTAGGGCTTTCTGCAGGCTCTAACGGATGTACCTTTACAGCAGGGTTTATTTGGCGGAGATAATTTCCAACCCCCATGACCGTACCTCCTGTTCCCACGCCTGCCACAAATGCGTCCGCTATTTTCCCGATCGATTCCAGTTGCGATGCAATTTCTCGCCCAGTAGTTAACTCGTGCGCTTCTGCGTTATACTGATTTTCAAACTGGCGGGGAAGGAAAACGCCACCTTTTGTAGCCAATTCCTCACTCAAACGGATACTTCCGAGAAACCCACCTTCCCCCTTACTAATCAGTTGTATATCTGCACCCATGCTTTTGATTATATCGATACGTTCTTGACTAAGCCAATTGGGCATAATGATCTTAACCGGGTGACCTAGAGCCTTACCAATAGCAGAAAAAGCTATCCCGGTGTTTCCACTTGTGGCTTCGACAATCATATCATCTGGACGTATTGCACAGTTCATGTAGGCTTTATACAAAATGTACAACGCCATCCTATCCTTGATACTACCTGTTAAATTGTAATTCTCACATTTTACGTAGATCACACCCGGCCTACCTTGATAAACATATTGTAACGCTAGCATGGGCGTATTCCCTACCAAACACCATAAGTGCTTAAATTTACTATCCAGTTTTGGAGAAAGACATTCACTGATCACCTCTTCTATCATATCAAAATAATTATTTCACAAAATTTGCATTAAACAAAATAATATTCAACACCTAAAGTATATTTTCAGAAAAATAATTGAAAATAAAGAATAAACAATAATTATTTCATTTTTTCATATATTTAAAACATTAAATCAAGAAAAACATATAATGGAACTTGACAATGTGGACATCAAGCTGTTACGCCTCTTGCAAAAAGATGCTTCGCTCAGCAACAAAGAGCTATCCTATCACCTTAATAAATCGATTGCAGCAGTACATGAAAGAGTGAAAAAATTAAAGGCTAACGGATACATAAAACGTACGGTAGCTATATTGGATCGCACAAAGGTAGGTATCGATCTCATTTCTTTCTCTCAAGTATTTTTGAAGGAGCATACCGCCGAAGTACTAAACGAATTTGAAAAGGAGGTTGCGAAGTTTCCGGAAGTGATGGAGTGTTATCAGATGGCCGGATCCTATGACTTTATGTTGCGTATTGCGACGAGAGATATGGAAGCATATCATCAATTCTTACGGTATAAGTTGGCTGTACTACCGCAGGTCAATACGGTACAGACTTATTTTGTACTGTCTGAAACGAAAAGTGAAACGGCTTATCCGATATAACTTAAAAAGAGCGTGTTTTTTATTAATGACACGCTCTTTTGTTTAAAATCGGTGGACACGCTTTAGTATCCGAATATTTCTTCGAGGCTTAACTTTTTAAGCTTTCCAATATGACCAAGCTGATCATCTGTAATATTTTTCTCGGAAGCGACAATACAATATGTATACGGTTTATTAGCCAACTCCGTTTGGTGAACTTTTTCGATATCGGTAAACGACATCGTTTTCACTTGGCTATACCAATTTTTACGCTGATCATAGTCGATCCCTTTTTTAAGATTCTGTAGGTAACTAAAGATGATTGCATCTTTTTTGATCCGTTGCGTTTCGATATCGCTGAGGAAGCTTTTCTTGGCGGTATTGAATGCTTTTTCTGAACGGGGCAATGTATCCAATAGTGCATTCATCCCCGCTATGGCCTCACTTATTTTGTCGGATTGCGTGCCGATGAACGCAGACACTGCAAAAGGATCTTCTTTCTTAGCTGGAGATGAGTACCTTGCATAGGTTGTATAGGCTAAGCCTTTCGCTTCACGTAGATTTTGGAAAACAATGGAGCCCATTCCGCCCCCAAAATAACTATTGAAAAGTGCTACGCTAGCCTCTTTGTCTGCCTGATAATCGCTTCCTTTTCTATACCAACTGATATCGGCCTGTACCATATCATAATCAGCGAAGAGTACGATATTTTCTATTTGATCTAAGCGCATATACTGTCGCTTTGCAGGTATGTTGATATAAGATTCCGGAGATCGGTGATACTGGATAAGTTCCGCCGTATATTGTGTTAAATTCAGTGGGCTATAAGCGACAACTTTGTGCTCGTAATTTAGTAGATTATGTAGCAGCGTCACCAGCTCATCCCCTGTTATAGCGGTTAATTCCGCCGTAGAGAGTTGGTCGTTGAATGGATTTTCAGCGCCATACGCTGCATAACTCATCAAACCTTGCATAATATTGCGTTTGTTGGTTTTATTATTTTGCCGCTGCTGCAATATGTCTTTTTTGAGGTTATCCAAGGCTGCCGAGTCAACTTTACAGTTCTGTAGCAAATCGGTAAACAATAACATCGTCTCGCTATAATTTTCCTGCAGGCCTGTCAGCGTAATACGTGTTTCTTCGGTACCGATATTTATACTATAGTTACTGGCTAATTTGTAGAAAGCCTCCTGTACCTGCGCTGCTGTCATTTTATCAGTACCGAGATAGGAAAGATAATTTCCTGCTAAGGGTAGCAACTTGTCGTTCCAGCTTCCCATGTCAAAAAGAAATGTTTGTCGGAAAAGCTGATTATCCTTATTCAGAACGTAATATACTTCTGCTTTACCAGCTTTTTCCCGTTGGATATCGTGTTTGTAATCTAACCATTCGGGTTCGACCGGTAATGATGGCATTCCGGCTATCTCGTTTAAATATGCGGACTGCTTGTCTGCATTGGTATTAACGGAGGTTATCGACGGTTTTTCTACTTTAACAATATCACCGGCCTCCCCTTGTTTTTTATTGACGACAACATAGTTATCGTTAAAAAAGACCCTAGCGAAATCAACAATCTCTTCTTTCGTGATTTTTGCTAGTGCGTCAAGATAACCTACCTCTTTGTCCCAACCTATACTTTTAGTACGGATAAAATCGGTGATCAGATGCTGCGTACGCGCTGTGTTATTATCCAAGCCCTGTAAAAACGAGAGCGTACTATTCGCCCGTATGGCATCTATCAATGATGCATCGAACTCTCCGCTCTTCAAAAGTGCTATCTGTTCCAGCAATAGCGAGCGCACTTCTTCCAATGATTGACCTTGCTTCGGATAACCATAAAGTGTAAAGAATCCATAGTCTTTCTGTTGATTGACATTCGCCCCCGCACCCAATACAAGCTGCTTTTGGGATAAATTTAGATCGATCAAACCGGCCTTTCCGTTGGATAGCAAGGAGGAAGCTACATCGGCCAACAAAGCCTCCCGACTGCCGCTCTTACCTACACGATAACCCATCATCATGTACTGTGCGCTCGGACCGAAAACATCGAGAACGGCGGATTCCTGAATTGGCTCCTCTAAAACATCACTATCGGATACGGGCGTACCGGATCGAAACGCGCCAAAATAGTGATCCACCTTCTTAATCATATCATCTGAATTGAAATCTCCTGCTAGCACAATAGCCATATTGTTGGCAACATAATAGGTGTCATAAAATGAACGTATTAATTTTAAAGAGGGATTTTTAAGATGCTCTACTGTTCCCAATGTGGTCTGCTGTCCATAGTTGGTTTTTGGAAAAAGTTTAGCCAATAGTGCTTCAAAGGCACGTCTTCCATCATTGTCTATGCTCATATTCTTTTCCTCATAGACGGTCTCGAGTTCGGTATGGAAAAGTCTAAAAACGGGATATCGAAAACGTTCGGCCTGTATCATCAAAAATTTATCGATGGAACTCGAGGGAATATCTTCTTTGTAGACGGTTTCATTAAACCAAGTATGTGCGTTAGTACCCTGTGAACCGATTGTCGACATCAGTTTATCATACTCGTTGGCAATCGAGTAACGAGAAGCTTCTACAGATAGACGGTCAATCTCTTTGTAAATTGACCGACGTTTAGCTACATCGGTTTCTCGTGTATATATTTCATACAGTTCTTCAATCTGATCTAATAATACTTTTTCTGACGCCCAATCGGATGTTCCGATTTTATCAGTGCCTTTGAACAAAAGATGCTCCAGATAATGGGCTAATCCGGTATGGGTTGCCGGATCGTTATTACTACCCGCACGTACAGCAATCTGAGCAGTTACGCGAGGCTCAATTGCATTTTCTGTAAGGATAACGGTAAATCCATTTTTCAATGTGTAGAACCGGGTATTCATCGGATCATTACTGACGTAACGATATGTATATCCGGCCGCTTCTGCCTCTTTCCAGCTGTGATTTTTCTGTGCAGCAGAAGGTAAGACAATGCTAAGTCCGATGAAAAGGACGAAAATGCGGAAACTAGGTTTGATATTCATTGTATTTTTTTAATTTCTGATACGGAAACTATTTTACAGTAATGGCGAAAGTCTTTTCATCAGGAGGAAGGCATTGCTGATCGTTGCAGACCATAAATTCGACTGCACCTTTGACGATCGTTTGGCCTTTTTTCAATTTTATTTTTTGCTGGAAAACGACCTCTTTGCTGAAATACAAGACCTGCATGCTAAAAGTTTTTTCAAACTTTTTGTTTGGTGTTGGTTCCAGTACTTTTCCAACAAGTTGAAAATCGTCCGACGGTGTGAAGCGGAAGAAAGTTGGAACAGGGCCACCCTCATCGATATGTTGCGAATAGATATTCCATCCACTATCGATTGTAGCCTTGAGAAAGAGTACTGCCTCGTCTTTTCCGGTCTTCTTGGCAGCAAATGTCCATTTAACCGGATTGTAAATCTGCGCCTGAATGGTATTTATTGCAAACAGGGCTAGGATTATAATTGTTAATCTTTTCATACAACGTTTGTGTTTGATAGTTATTTATGAACTCCTCAATATCACGGAAAGAGTATATTAATTTCATCAAAACTCTTCATTTTCTAAATTATTACCAATAGTAACGGGTATTTTTAGTAAAATTTTCGGTTTACCACAAAATATTATGTTCTTTTTCTTGTTAGGAAATATTTTTCAGCTTGAATCCACAAAATCTCTAGTCAATGCTAAATCCCAATAGTTAATTTCATTAGATAGGTCTATTGTCGCTTTTTAAATAGACAAAGACGAAGAAATATGTCGCCACACCAACTTAATTATTTTCAAACCGGCCGTAAAGTTTACTGATCCTGAACAGCACGGCTTGGATATCACGACTTTGCAGGAACATCCCTGTCTGCAATAGGGCCTGCTTGCTTCCTGTGTTATCTCGACGGATGATATTCAGCTGGTTTTCAAAATTAACGTTTATATAATCACGGATCTGGTTACGTTTGGTGCGCAGCTCATCTATATTCAATCCTTGATCTTTCCTCAATTCTTCTATCGTCTGCGCAAAAAAATTGTGCATCATGACGTTCAATGTATCTACAATCGTGGTAAACTTCGGATGCAGTGGCTGATGTAGATTCTCAAAATATTGAAGGCTTTCTGTACTCAAAGAATTCGCCGATTGTATCAAATCCTGCAACAGATCCGTACTATGAACCACAACCTCCGAGGTTTTCTGATCGGTGGTATTCAGCTCACGGATTGCCCGAAGACTCTTTCGCTTCAGCTTAGTTGTATATTGGTTCAACGCCTGGAGTTCCTTGCTGGTCTTTTTCAACAAATGTGCGTCATTATCGCTTATACCGCGGAGAATCTGGTTGTATTGCTGAGCTAAATCGATCAGAAAGGTCAATGTCATTTTCTTACTGCGCACATATACATCTAAATCGTCACCATCTAACAGGCTGAGCTTACTTTTCGCTGTTTGTGCTTTTTTCTCTTTCTTCGCAAAACTAATATGGGATATAATAACGTAGACCACAACCAATCCCATAAGTATTAGCGCTCCAACCATCCCTCCTTTGTAGATAATCAAGGCAAAAATTGCTGAAACACTGAAAGCAATGAGTGCCGTGATAAACCATCCACCGATCACGCTGAGCACACCCGTCACTCTATAGACGGCCGATTCACGTCCCCAAGCTCTGTCAGCCAACGAGGTTCCCATCGCGACCATGAAAGTGACATACGTGGTCGAGAGTGGTAACTTTTTGGAAGTTGCCCAAGCGATAAGTAAACTGGCCAAAATTAGGTTAGTAGAAGCACGGACGAGATCAAATGCCGGTGCGTTGTTAGTAACTTGTGTGGCATAACGGAGCTTTTCTTTCTCAAAACTGATGTTGTAGCGGCGTTTTATATTACGGGGTACAAATGCAGAGAAAATATTTCCCAATAAAAACGACGTGCGAACGACGCTCCGTGACACCGCATTGGGAGTGAACTTATCATCGTCATCATCGTTTTGGCTGCCGAGGCTGACTTCGGTCTCCGTAACTTTACGTGCCTTGGAGCTCAGCCAAATGGTACCCGCCATCAGTAAACCGGCAATAAATAACATATAAGGGGGAACAACGACATCGCTACTGGCCAAAAATGTCTGGTATAATTGATCTGCCGCCACACCACTTTCGAGCCAGTTTTGATAGGCTACCAGTCCGGAGATCGGGACACCAATAAAATTGACCAGATCATTGCCTGCAAATGCCATTGCTAGGGAAAAGGTGCCAGCCAATACTACAATCTTCAACGGATTAACCTTATAGATACGTTGCAAAGCAAGGCATAAAAATGTAAAAAACACAAAAATACAGCCGAGTACAACCAGCGTATTTTGATGAATCCACTCGATGAAACCGGCGTTGAAAAGGGTTGTTCCCGACATTCCTTTGATCAGTAAAAAATATACGATTGACGTAATCCCTAATCCCGAAAATAGCGCACCGAAACGAGCCAAACGAGTTTCATATTGAAAAGAAAACACCATTCGACATAGGTATTGGACGAGAACACCCGAGGTAAAAGCAATAAAAATGGACAGAAAAATACCCGAAATAATCGAAAACGTACTCTCTATATTAATGTATTGCAGACTTGCGGAGACCGGATCATTTTTTTCTATGGTGAATAACAAACCGACCATCCAAGCCGCACCGAGCAATTCAAATACGATAGAAACAGTGGTCGAGGTGGGCAACCCGAGGGTGTTGAAAACGTCAAGGAGCACGATATCGGTTAGCATAACCGCCAAAAAAATCCATAACACCTTATCAAAGGTAAAATATTCGGGATGAAAAATTCCTTTTCGTGCAATCTCCATCATTCCGCTGGAGAAAAACGCTCCAATCATAATACCAATAGCAGCTAATGTAATAATCGTCCGGAAAGAGGCTACCCTGCTTCCAATTGCCGAATTTAGAAAATTCACGGCATCATTACTGACCCCGACGATCAAATCGCCAACTGCCAAAATGAGTAATACAACCACCAAAAATAAAAACCAATCCATACTATCAGATTAAGTTACAAACATGTAAATTTTAGATTAAAATACTACTTATTTTATATTAAGTAATTGTTAACTATATATTATTAACATATTAAAGCTTGGTACGGTTTTCAAATACGCCATAAACACCGATCCCTACCATAGGGACATCGTATCTTTTACAATTGGGGACGTCTTTAGCCTAGTTTAGCCTAGGTTATTTGCCTACTTTAAGCTTCATTTCAAATGAAAATACCGTGGGTCGGGATATGTGAACTGATAATTTAGTTCCTGAATTAACTTGTTTGAAGAAATTAGCCTCCCAATTTCTGACCGATTTTCCGTGTGAGGTTGATTTTTCTGTATCGCAATAACCTCCTGTTTGGTTGGATGTATAGGCGCAACAACATTGTATACTTTAGCATACGATCTGTTTTCGATCATGTTTTCGATTATGGTCGCAATATCACCGAAATGGATATGATTAACTGGTGCTCCCAGACCGGATACGGGATATTTACTTAACTGACGGTCATCCCCCATCAGTCCGCCCAGCCTTAATATGTTGACCTGCGGATATGTTGATCTAAGCATACGCTCCGAAAGCACTTTGTCGACGGGAACATCGTCTTCCGTAAATGCTTTTTGTAAGGGAGGATAAATACTCGTAGAACTCATAAAAAATAATTGGCCACCAAACTTTCCTATAAAAGCAGATAGATTTCGAATCCGCTTTTTAATATTATCGATATCCTGATCTTTGCGAGTAGAAATGGGTACCGTGATAATTAAGACATCCAAAGAAGACACTGCTCCCCACCGGGGAATGTTAATGGTGGGATTGTCCGAATTGAAATCGACTAGGGTTGGATTTAAGCCCCGTGAACGCAATAGACCTGCTTTGTCTTTTGAAGTTGTACTGGTGTAGATATCATTCTTTATCTGCCATCTTTCCGCGATTCTTATACCTAGCCATCCGCAACCTACAATACCCACTTTTAAGTTACTTAAATTCGACTCCATTGTTCTCATATGTTCTGAATAGCACTTTACATGCGCCTGAAATTTTATTAAAATAATCTTTTACAAAGTTTCTATCTATAATTGGTTGATTTTATAAACGTGCATAATAATTTTCGCTGATGTTTTCCAAGTCGGAAAATGCTGTTCAATCAGTCGTCTCCTCGTTTCTCCTTCTACTAATCCATATTCAGCAACAGCATTCAATACACAATAAGCAATAGCTTCTAATGACAAGTTATATAGTTCTTTATCGAAACAAATTCTTTCCTGTTTCCGCTGTACATTATAGGGTCTACTTTTGTTTTTTCTGAAAGTAATAGCGGGGATGAGCAAATTAAACTTTTCTTCCCATTCTCCTAGGTGTTGTAAGACGGCTTGCTCTAGGAGCTCTTCTTTTATTTTGCTCTTTCTTATGGTGGAAATATATCGGCCGTTAATATAACAATGGATGGTACCGTTTGCTATAAAGGACGCATTTTTTCTAAGCAAAGGTTTTATGGGCCAGTATCTATCAAATATCTCCAATCGCTCTTCTATAAAAAATAGGGGATCTTGAGTTCTTGTTTGTAAAAAATTACGTATTGTCCAAATAGCTTCAGCTTTTGGCATATTAACCGGTACTTGTATGGTCTTTTTCTGTTCGTTCCACTGACGTACGTCAACTTCGTCATTTGCACTGAAACGAATCTCGATTTCCTGATCATCCACTACCCATATCATGCGAGCAAGATACGGAAAAATACAGTTTTTTCTATGCAATCGTTACCTTCCATTTTCTTAAGTTTTATTATGTTTGCATACTAAACAACAAAATGGGGAGCTTAAATGTTTCCAAATTTAAAACACAACGTATGATGAAAAAATTTCTTGGATTAGCCACTGTTGTAGTGATGACTGCCGGCTGTACTGGTACACAAGAATCCCATCAAGCCATTGATTTGTCGCACATGGATACCACCGTCCGTCCACAAGATGATTTCTACCATTATGTCAATGGCAATTGGATGAAAACTGCGGAGATTCCTGCAGACAAGGCTCGTTGGGGCTCTTTTGATGAACTGCGGGAGAACACCGATGAAGCTGTATTAAAGATATTAAAGGAATCGTTAAAGCAGTCTTATGAGAACGGTACAGACGGTCAAAAGATCGCGGATTTATACAAATCCTATGTCGATATTGAAAATCGAAATCAATTAGGCTTTGATCCCATAAAACCGTATCTCGCTAAAATTGATGCCATTGTAACGCTAGATGATCTCTACAATTATTTGGTGGAAGTGGGGCCAGAAGGTGGCAATCCTTTTTTCGGAGGATATGTCTATGCGCACATGAAAAATAGTGATGTGAATGCAGTTTACCTAAGTGGTGGAAGTTTAGGACTGGGTCGTTCATATTACCAAAAGGTGGACGATAAAAACGTCGAGACTTTAGGACAATATGCAACGTTTGCTTCTACACTTTACAGTAAAATAGATCCACGCACGAAAGACCTTAAGGGTCCGAAGATCGTTGCTTTTGAAAAGGAAATTGCTTCTTACCTTAAAACGATTGAAGAGTCGCGTGATGCGCAAAAAAGATACAATCCGGTTGCCGTTGCAGATTTAGGGAAAATGGTCAAAAACATTGACATAGCGAGCTATATTAAGACGCTCGGTTTTAAGGCTGATACGGTCATTATCAGCGAAATTGAGTATTACAAAAACTTGGATAAAATTATCAGCTCACAAAATCTACCGCAAATTAAAGAGTATCTAAAATTCAATGTCATGAATGACGCGGCTAATTATTTATCCAGTGAACTGGACGAGCTGGCTTTCGAGTTTTACGGACGTCAATTAAAGGGTCAAAAAGAGCAGCGTGCCATGGAGAAAAGAGGACTTGACTTCGTAAATGGCTCGGCAGGTGAATTGCTGGGTAAGCTGTATGTTAAAGACAATTTTCCACCAGAAGCAAAAGCGACGTGTGAAGAGTTAGTGCAGTATCTAATTAAGTCTTTTGAAGTACATATTAATGGATTGGACTGGATGTCTGCTCAAACCAAAGAGAAAGCGCTCGAAAAATTAGCTAAATTCAATGTCAAAATCGGATATCCTGATAAATGGAAAGATTATTCGCAGTTAGCCGTAGGGTCTTCTCTTTTTGAGAATATCCATGCACTGAACAGGTGGTCTTTTGAGGATAATCTTGCCAAACAAGATAAGCCTGTAGATAAAACCGAATGGAGCATGACACCACAAACGGTAAATGCTTATTATAGCCCATTATTCAATGAGATTGTTTTCCCCGCAGCAATTTTACAATCGCCATTTTATGATTATCACGCGGATGCTGCGGTAAACTTTGGAGGGATTGGCGCTGTGATCGGACACGAATTGTCGCACGGGTTTGATGATTCTGGTTCGCAATACGATGGCGATGGAAATCTAAATAACTGGTGGACACCCGAAGATAAGGAAAAGTTTGATGCCGCCGCTGATGCATTGGTTGCTCAATTTGAAGCATATGAACCTGTACCTGGTATTTTTGTCAACGGTCGCTTCACATTGGGTGAAAACATTGGTGATCTTGGCGGTTCATCGGTGGCTTTTGATGCTTTACAAATGTATTTAAAAGACAAAGGAAATCCTGGGTTGATTGATGGATATACACCAGAGCAACGCTTCTTTATGTCGTGGGCTACGATCTGGAGAACAAAAACAACAGACGAATTTGTGGTTAATCAAGTGAAAACAGACCCGCATTCTCCGGCGCAATATCGTGCTTTTGCCCCTATTGTGAACTTAGATGCATTCCACGAAGCATTCGATACGAAAGAGGGAGATAAGATGTATAAACCAAAAGAACAACGTATCAAAATCTGGTAACGGATTATCTATGACAATCCCGTATCGGACGATACGGGATTGTTTATGACTTTACTTAGAGATCAGCACTCCCGGGCGTCGGGAAAACCAACTCAACGGTGGTTCCTTTATTTACCTCGCTGGAAAGGGTAATCTTGCCTTTGAGACGCTCCATAATTTTCTTTACGACACATAAGCCAACACCGGTGCCGGGAAAACCGTTCGTATTTTCCGCACGGTGGAATTGCTGAAAGACAGCAGTTTGCTCGGTTTTCGGAATGCCAATTCCATTATCTTGCACCGTATAAACAATAAAGCCCTGTTGTCTTGAACTGTTTATCCCAACCATTGGTTTACTCCGTTGAGAAGAATACTTTACCGCATTACCAACGACATTAAAAAAGATCTGATAGAATACGTCCTCATTTCCATACAAAGATTCCAACTGACCGATTTTGAACACGCAGTTCTCACTGTTGTACAATGTCTGACTTTCAGCACATATTTTGTGAATAATCTTCTCCAACGAAATTACGGCGTTATCGTATTGTAGCATACGTGTTTGATTCAATTGTATTTTATGTGCGATAATATGCTCGATACTGGTCAGTGCTTCCAGAATAATGGCCGTCCATTTTTGTAGCTCCAGTTCGTTAACGACACATTTCGTTTGCAGATATTGCGCTCCCATTTTAGCTATGGAAAGCGGATTTTTTAAATCATGCGACAACGTTCGCGTCAGCACCTCTAATTCTTTATTGAATGTTAGAATAGCATCCTGCTCTTCCACTTTTTCTAAAGCGTGCAAACGTAAAGATACGTCGGTTGCGGTCTGAACGATAGCGGTCGTGCTTCCTTCTTCGTTTACTATCGCTTGATAAATGAAATCAAAATATTTTACTTCGACATTTCCATTGATCATGACATTTGTGGGATATGCTTTTACTTCATACGTCTGACCTGTCGTCCATACACTTTTCAATACTTCCGAAAACCCCTGCTCTATAAATTCCGGAAAAACCGCGTCGAAGCATTGTCCTATAACTTCCTCACCACACCCCCAGATTTCCCGCATCGCATTGTTGGCAAAGGCAATTCGTATGCCTGCGGTATCATAGATGGCCGTTGCCCCCTTAGACTGACGGAGGATATCTAAAATGAAATTTTCATATCGCTTCATGTATACGGATAAACGGGGGTAGTATTACCGCCAACATAACAATTTTTTAAAAAATTTGTTTTAGTATACTGAAATTAAATACATATACGATCTCAAATATGACAGTCCTAAAATAGCTACATCGTGTTTTTACTGCCGCGGAGATAAAGCCCGTCTGAATTAGATAATAAGTCGGTTTAAATACAAGGAAAAGACATTATTTTGCGCTAAATACGTAATTATAGTGTATTTGCTATCGCTTTAATCTGCCGATCTGCTATTTATACGTGTAGGAAAGTAAAACACCTGTTTTACTATTTTCAAGAAATGCAATCTATTTTAACAAAAGCAGATTGGATAGCTCTTATCCGTTATTATGTTTTTCTATTGACGATCTTTCCGTATACGTATTTTTATCGTATTTCCAGGATACTATTCTCTTAACGGCATACGATGGACTTGTTTGCATTGTTTTTGTTTCCATATTTTCCACACAATTGAACGTAAACTAGATAAAAATATGAAAACGATGGAAAGCAAAAAGATAAATCTAGCATTATTGGAAAACCAAAATATCTTAAAAAATATAGCGTTTAAATTTACGAAGGACCCAGAGGAAATCAATGAGCTTGTGCAGGAAACTTTGGTTCGTTCTATTAAATATCTGGACAACTTTTTTAATAATCCGAAGCTGGTTTCGTGGCTATACGTCATCATGAAGAATGTCTATATTAATCACTACCGACGCAACCAGCGACATACGGAATATGAGATATTCAAAAATTCAAGGTATAAAGAAGACGGATGTTCAGAACCTTTCACTATCAATACTGTGGAGGGAAGGTTTGTGATGAAGGACATACAGGATGCATTAAAAAAACTACCACAAGATCATTATGAACTCTTTGTGCAATATATGGAAGGATACAAATATCGTGAACTTTCCGATCACTTTGGCCTGCCCGAAGGAACGGTAAAGACCCGCATTCACCATACTCGGAAGTTTCTTCAGAAAGAGCTATCTATATATAGAATGCGATAACTAAGAAGAGAGACGTGGTATATGACGTCTCTCTTCCCTTAAATCGAACGTTTATATCCCGGCTTGTCCATGAGATTGTCTAGTGAGTATTTTCCTGAACCAGCAATTAGAAATACGAATAGTAAGATTAAAACGATTAAAGAAATCCAAAATTCAGAATTTAGAAAATCGAATCCATTTGTAATATTTACAAAAAATACTGCGCCGATTAATATAGGTATTTGAAAGATAACCGCCAAACGTGTCTGGAAACCAAAAATGATAAATAATCCGCCAACGAGATGAACGAATACCACGTAATGCACAGCCGACCAGATCGAGAGTTGAAAGTTTGTTTGTCGAATTAGCTCAGCGACAGCGTCTCGATCGTTTACGAAACTTATCCCCTTCGCAAAAATAACTATCCCAAGAAAGATTCTTAAAATGTCCAGCCAGCGTGGATGATGCGTATCGCCCCACCGACCAATTTTTTGTACCAAATTCATATAACCTCCTTTTTTGAACGTGTAATGCCATTGTACAGTTTTAAGATGTGGTTTATAGTTCTATAATTTAGTACAAAAATCGTGCTTAATTAAATGAGGTTCAAAAAAAAGAGGTCAACAGATAATCTGTTGACCTCTTACTAAATCTGCTGTACTACCGAAAATTAATATTTCATTTCCATCTCGTCTACATAATCTTCGTTTTCCTCATAGTCGGCTAGCATCAATTCTGCGTAATCTAACTTCTCTTTTTTTCCAAATCTTCTACTGATACTGTCAAATATAGAATACACTACCGGTACAACGACTAACGTCAAGAAAAGAGATGATAAAAGTCCTCCGATAATTACGATTGCAAGCCCTCTGTTCATATCCGCGCCATCACCTGTTGCCAATGCAATAGGTATCATACCGACTACCATCGCGATGGTAGTCATCAGGATCGGACGGAACCGCGCATGGTTTGCGGCTACAAGAGCATCGTAGGTGTTAGCCCCAGCGTCTTTCCGGTGGTTGGCAAAATCCACCAAGAGAATTGCATTTTTTGCTACTAGCCCAATCAACATGATAATACCTAGAATAGTAAAAATATTTAAGGTTTGATTGGCTATCGCCAGTGCCAGCAAAGCACCGATGAAAGACAATGGAATGGAGAATAATACAACGAAAGGCGTCATGAAGCTGTCGTACAAAGCCACCATAACCAAATATACCAAAAGGATAGCTGCAATTAATGCGACACCTAACGTACCAAAACCTTCTTCTTGATTTTCCATATTACCACCCCACATATACGAAACGCCGGGTTTTAAAGTCAGGGTATTATCGTCTATTTGATCCTGGATTTTTGTTTCCCATTCGGTTGCCACCGTCCCCACCGGACGACCGACTACTTGTGCCTGTACAGACACGGACGGTGATTTATCCCGTCGCTCTAACAAACTCGGTCCGGAAGCATAGCTAACATCTGCAAATTGTTCCAATTTGATGTTTTCTCCGTCTTGATTAATAAAATTTAAGTTTCGGACATCATCAATATTGCCCCTTCCAAATTCGTCATAACGTATGTTAATATCATATTCTGTATCACCTGCACGATATTTCGTGTCCGTATTTCCGGAAAACGCGGTTTGCATCGTCATACCAACTGCTGCTACATCGAGGCCTAACCTGTTCATTTTATCCCGATCTACTTCAACGCTGATTTCCGGATTACCATCTTCGGAGGTCAATTCGACTTCTGACGCACCGGGTATCCCACGGAGAATATCAGCAAAAGTACGCGCTGTTTCCAATGCGTCTTCTGGAGAAGCGCCTACGACAGTCATCATCAATGGCGCTTGCTCGGCCCCCATAATACCCATATTAACGGTTTTTAATTTAGCGCCTACTAACACGTTTTCCATTTCCCGTTTCAACTTTGCAGAGTAAACCTTTGTGGATTCTGTTTTATTGTATCCGGGCTCCAAAATAATATGAATTTCTGCTTTATACTTGGTGCCACCGACATTCATCATACCGTCAGATGCCTGCCCTACAGTTGTAATCATTCGATCAATTTCCGACTTCTGTGCTAGATAGTTTTCCGCCTTTTGAACCATAAAGTTTGTTTGTTCTAAAGAGGCGTCTTTATTGATCTCCATCTGGAGGTAAAACTCTCCTTTATCATTTCCCGGGAAAAAATCGGATCCAATATACCCCATACCAACTAATGCGAACGATGCAAATAATAATCCGATTGAAATAAGCAGTACGATTACTTTATTCAACCGACGTTTTAATGACCATTTCAATATACCAGAAATCCAGTTTGTTAATGCAGTCAAACCATTTTCAAAACCATGCAGTATTCCTCCGAAAAATGATTTCTTATTGATATGCGATAGCTTACCTAAGCGTGAATACAGCCATGGCACAATCGTAAATGATACCAGAAACGAAAGCAATGTGGAAACCATGACAGTAACACAGAACTGGCGTAAAATATCGGAGACTAAACCCGATGACATAGCGATAGGTAAGAATACCACGACAATAACTAAGGTAATTGCTGATACCGTAAAGCCAATTTCTTTGGCACCATCAAAAGACGCGCGAACTTTATTTTTACCCATCTCCATATGGCGGTGGATATTTTCGATTACTACAATCGCGTCATCCACCAAGATACCCACGACCAACGATAGTCCCAAAAGAGACATCAGGTTCAGTGTATATCCTAACATGTTTAAGAAGATAAAAGTGGCTATCAACGATAACGGAATGGCTACCACCGCGATAAATGCATCACGCAAACTATGCAAGAAGAATAACATGATGAACGCTACTAATGCAATGGCAATCATCAAGTCATGTATTACGTTGTTTGCAGCGGTCAATGTATAGTCGGTCGTATCGTTTGCAATAAGAATATTGACACCCTGTGCTTGATAATCTGCATTCACAACGGCAATCTCCTCTTTCACTAATTCCGAGACGGCTACTGCATTGGCATCTGATTGCTTAAATACCTGCATCAAGATCGTATTTTGTCGATCAATACGAGATATCTTTTCGATATCTTTGATACCATCTTGTACATCCGCAATATCCCGTAAGCGAATAGCAACTTCATCTGGTGTGGTGATAGGCAAGTCTCGCAGCTCTTCAATACTTGTAAATTTACCTGCTAAACGCAATGTGGTCTGATTGTCCCGCGTACGCACATTACCCGTCGGAAAATCGAGATTAGCTGAAGCAATAGCTTGTTGTACCTGCGAAACAGAAAGGCCGTAACCTTCCAGCTTCTTGGGGTCCACACTAACTTGAATTTCACGTTCTTCTCCTCCGATCATATCCACTTTGGCCACCCCATTTATACGGGCAAAAACAGGTTGAATTTTCTGATCTAGCAGATCATATAAATCTTTCTCTGATAAATTGGATGTCACCGATAAGTTCATGATGGGCACGTCATCCAGTGAAAACTTGGATAAAGCCGGTGTTTCCACATCGTCCGGAAATTCGTTGATGACTGCGTTTATTTTTCGCTGCGCATCTGTGAGCAGGAAATTGACATCCGCCCCAGTATTGAGCTGAATCATGACAACAGAAACAGACTCCATTGACTTTGATTCGATTTTCTTTACGTTTTCCAGCGAGGCTACGGCATCTTCGACGACTTTTGTTACCGAAGTTTCTACTTCTGACGGGGCCGCTCCGGGATATATAGTTTGTACTGTGATAACATTAACCTCAAATTTTGGGACGAGTTCGTACCCCATTTGGCTATAGGAAAATATGCCACCAAGCGTTAGTATAATAAACAATACGATTATTATACTGGGTCTTTTTATAGATATTTCAGAAATCTTCATGGAGAGGTTTTTTATTTAATAATTTCCACCGGTGTCCCCTCTAAGAGGTTGATTTGTCCGGAAGTTACAACCACTGTACCTTTTTCTAATCCGGACACCACTTCGATATAGTCTCCGAAACTTCTTCCGGATACTACATTTTTCAATATTGCTTTTCCATCTTCTATGGTAAATATTTGATTAGAACTTACACTTCCTACAAACGCATTGCGCGGTACAACCAATGCATTTATGGCTTGTTCGCTGCCGAAATAAGCTGTGCCGTACATCCCGGCTTTCAAATCATTATTGGCATTATTTTTTATCTCCAACTCGACCGGGAAGTTCAAACTACCATCGGCTTTTGGAGCAATAAAAGTAACTGTACCATAAAAGGTTTGATTTGGCAATACCGGCGATTCTACCTTAACACTTTGTCCTAATTTCGTCTGTCCGATATTTTTTTCGTCAACATTTATTTTCAGTTTTAGCGTTGAAACATTCACCACTTCAAACAGTTCTGCTCCAGGGTTCACATAAGAGCCTGGTTCGATATTTCTTTTGTTGATTACACCTGCAAAAGAAGCGGTGATGTTAACATCAGACGCAGATAATTGTGCGGATTTCAAATTGTTTTTGGCATTTTCTAACTGCAGTTTCACTTGGTCCAACTGCTGCTGAGTCACGCCTCCCGTTGCAAACGCGCTTTCGAAACGAGCAACTTCCGCTTCGGCGTTATTAAAAGTAGCTTGTGCATTGGTCACGTTAACATTTTGCTTGTCTCCATCAATGACTGCAAGGGTCTGGCCCGCTTTTACATAGGCACCCTCTTTTACGAGTACACGTACGACTTTACCGGAAGCTTCTGCCGATAACATGACTTCTTGCTGCGGCGCAAATACGCCGTTTGTTATATATTGTGTATTTACGTCTTTAAAATCTGCTGTATCGGCACGAACGGCCACCGCTGCGTTTTGAATAGCTACTGTAGCCGTATCGGCTTCGTTCTTAGCTTTGTTCTGATTCAAAATAAACACTATTCCTGCCAACGCTGCAGCAATGATGATTACCGTTATAATTACCCGTTTCATATTTGATCTGTATAAAGTAAGTTGATTATTCGTTGATTAATGTTCTTAAATTTCCGTTTGCTTTGATAAGCTGTACCTCTGCTAATTTGTAATCTAACAAGGAGGTATTCAGGTTTGTTTCTGCATCAGCCAAGGCTTTTTCTGCGTCTAACAAATCTGTTAATGTAGCCAAACCGTTATTGTAATTGTTTTGGGTGTCGCTCAAGACCTCTTCGGCAAGTGTTACATTTCTACGGTTAGCATCTACCGTTAGTAAACTGTTCCTTATTTGGGTTTTCGCATTTTCATTCGCAAGGGAAATACCTAGTTTCGTATCTTCTAATGTAACTCGTGCTTTCCGAATATCAATATCCGCTTGATTAATCCGGGCTTTTGTCGCTCCTCCTGTAAAAATCGGAATCGATAGGTTCAAACCAATGCTGGATGTTTTTGGCCACATAAAATCTCCTCCAATCGGAAATCCCTGACCAAAACCATTAAATCCAAAGTCGGTTCCCAACGACAGCGTAGGGTACAAACTTGCCTTTTCCGCCTTTTTATTCAATTCGTATAACGCGATTTGCTTCTCGCTCAAAAGAACTTCCGATCTGTTTTCAATATTATTGATTTCTAATGAAATAGCTGGATTTATTTCAAATGTCTCTTCAGGTAGCTCAATGCCCATCTCCATCGGCATACCAATCGCGAATTTCAAAGCATTTTCTTTGAGTTGCAACGCGCTTTGTATCTGCTTTTTTTGCGATTCCAGATTATTTACTGCCACCGATAAACGATCCAAATCAATCTTTTTGGCGAGGCCAGCAACTACCATACCATCAATGATTTTTTGCGTTTTACTGGTGTTATCTAAATTATTCTGGATAGTTTGTAATTGCAATTGCGTTTGGAAAATGTCGTAATACGCGTTGGATACATTTTCAATCAGTTGCTCATCTGTTAATTGGGCGTTTAGCTGATAAAATTCTCTTGTTGTTCTTGCCGCCTTCAATCCAGTAAAAAGAGATTGATTAAACAATTGTTGGTTTAATGAAACTACTGCGGACGAATTCCATGGAAGCCCCATCTTTGCGGTGAGCACTTCTCCTCCCATATCGATTACCATCTCAGGAATAAGAATATTGTATTTCAAGGTCCCCGATGCATTAATTTGCGGTAACGCCCCTGCACGGACTTCATCAATCTGATATTGTGCATTTTCAACATCCAGCTTAGCTGTTTTAGCTTCTGCTTTATTTTCGAGCGCATATTTTATCGCTTCTTGTAGCGTAAGTGTCTGTTGTGCCTGAAGAGGGTTTATATGCAGCAATAAACCGACAGCTAGAACACCTAAATATTTAAATCTCATTTTTGAAAACATGATTTGTAAAACTAATTTTTCTCCTTTATTTTATTACTGAATATAAATTTTGTCGCTTTCTTTTGGCTCTCCAAAATATCATCAACATTTCCTGCATTGGGCATTCCGGAAATCGTATCAGACACACTGCGAAGCAGACTCAATCCAGCCATAATTTCTGTGTAAGAAGTTGCCGCTTCGTCAATAGCATACACTTCTATTTCACCATTTTCTGTGGCGCGCGCCAGTAAATCGCCTACTATTTCTATATTCTTATAATGAAATCGTTCCAAAAGTGTACCGATCCCCTGTCCTTTAATCCATTCGAGGTTTTCGTTGATATGGAGAACATAATAGTCCTTTAAAAAGTTTGCCCTTACTTCCAATAGTTTACATAGGATATCCACTATATCGTCATTATATTGAATAAGCACCTCATGTTGCTTTGTAAAAATCTCGTCCGATATGTAAGCAAGGACGTCTTTTATGAGCGCATTTTTGTCAGGATAGTAGTAATATAAGTTGGCTTTGGTGATATTCAAGTCAACAGCGATTTCGCTCATCGTCGTTTTATTAAAACCATAATGTGAAAATCGCTTGAGAGCTGCCTGAACAATCTGTTCCTTTTTACGATCCATTCTTAACCTTTATACTTTTTGACTTTTCTCTAAAAACGTTCAAAAGTAAAAAAACAAAATGAAACTGCAAGAAACAATTTATCAAGAAATTGTAATCTTACTGTAAATTAAGTTTCAGCTATGAAATAGCGTTACATAATATTAACTTGCTTGTGGAATTTGCGTTTATCAAATTTGTACAATCTGGCGGCGCGATATGAAACTCCTTTTTGAACCTCAGGCAATTCTTTAAGGAATCCGGCGTTAGCGATTTTTTTTCGAAAATTACGCTTATCAAGGGTTTTCCCTAAAATAGCTTCGTACACTTGTTGCAATTGCGTCAACGTAAATTTTTCTGGAAGAAACTCATACACCGCAGTCGAGTAATTGATCGTGTGTTTTAGTTTTTGCAGACTTTGCTCTACAATTTTAGCATGGTCAAAAGCTAATTCAGGTAGTTGATTTATAGCAAACCACTTCGCCTGTCGCATATAGGAAGTCCTTGGTTTAATCTTGGATTTTACATCTTCATATTTCACGATAGTGGAGAAAGCAACCGTCAATATACGTCCTTCTGGATGGCGTTTGGCATCCGCAAAGGCGCCCAGTTGTTCCATAAAAATGTCCTTGAGTCCCGTGTGTTCATACAGGATACGTTTTACTGCATCTTCCATTTCTTCGTCCTTTTCTACAAAGAAACCTGGCAGAGCCCACCAATCTTTATATGGGTATACACTTCTTTCGGTTAACAATAACTGAAGCTTACCTTCGTTAAAACTATATATTACGCAGTCTATAGTGAAATGAGTTTGCAAAATAATCTGATTTTTTTATCAATATTTATCAATATTATCACAATAATCCAAAAAAAACAAAAAAAAATTTAATAGTGTAAGAAATACACACTATATTCGTAAAACCTAAAATGAGTAATCGAGTGAGAAAAATAACAAGAGTAGGCGTTTTTACATCCGGGGGAGATGCCCCAGGGATGAACGCTGCTATCCGCGCTGTTGTGAGAACAGCGCTATACAATGATAAAAAAGTTACCGGTATTTATCATGGCTATCAAGGCATGATTGACAATACGATGTTTGATATGGACAGCCGAACGGTTAGCTCTATTATACAGATGGGAGGTACTGTTCTAAAAACAGCCCGTTGCATGGAATTTAAGACACCTGAAGGACGTGCAAAAGCGTATGAAAATGTTCGGGCCGCCGGTATTGATGCTTTGGTTGCGATCGGTGGCGACGGTACCTTTACTGGTGCAGAGATATTTTCGCGTGAATTTGACATTCCCGTAATGTGTATCCCGGGAACTATCGATAATGATTTGAATGGTACGGACCTAACCATTGGTTATGACACTGCAAATAACACCGTTATTGAAGCGATTGATAAAATCCGCGATACGGCAGCTTCTCATAATCGCTTGTTTTTTATCGAAGTCATGGGACGTGATTCGGGGTGCATTGCACTGAATGCGGGCGTAGCGGGCGGTGCAGAAGCTATCCTTCTTCCAGAAAAGGACACAGCCATTGACGAGCTCATTGAGATGCTAGCACACGCGGCGGATCGAAAAAAATCGTCTATGATTGTGATTGTTGCAGAAGGTGATAAAAACGGCGGGGCAAATAACGTAGCAAAACGTGTGCATGAAAAATTTGGTTATTATGATACAAAAGTTAGTATATTAGGACATTTACAAAGAGGGGGGGCACCCAGTAGTGCCGACAGGGTATTGGCCACTCGTATGGGCTATTCGGCGGTTAATGAACTTTTGAAAGGCAATACACGGGCTACTATTGGGATTCGAGGTTCGGAAATGGTTACCACACCTCTGGAAGAAGCACTAAGTAAAAAAGAACTAAAACTTAACGAAGACCTTGTGGAAATTGCAAAAATAATGGCCTTATAAGAATTCATTTTTTATTTTTGGCTTTTAAATGGGTTTTAGTGCATTCATCTTTAGTTATTTTGTATAATGATAGTAGTTGTTTTTAGTGGATCAAGATATGCAGACTGGCGTATTGCGGATAAAAAACGTGTACTTCACGGTTTCCGCACACCGGGCATCAACTCCTATATACAAGATGAACGATATATTACACAACTTCTAAACAAAAGCAACCATCTAATAAACAACGCCGAAAAGATTCGTAAAATTTTCTTTTTCGGCGCAGGCGTCTCCTCACCTGAGCGTCAGCAAAAAATAGAACATACATTTGCCCAATTCTTTAAAAATGCCAAAGTAAAAGCAGGGCATGACATGGAGGCTTCTGCGAAATCGACGTTTGGAGATGAAAAGGGTATTATTGGTATTATCGGTAGTGGATCGAATGCGGCGTACTATAATGGCAGAAAGGTTTTACCTAATAATTACGGGATGGGGTATATCTTAGCCGACGAAGGGTCAACGAATTGGTTGGGCAAACAATTATTGAAGGATTTTTTAACAGAAACGATGCCCAGCAGCATCCGCGAAAAACTGCTGCATAAATATAATATTGACCGGCGCTCCATATTGGAACGGGTATATTATAACCCGAACCCGAACCTGTTTTTAACAAGTTTTGCCGATTTTATCTATGAACATCGAGACGAGCCTTATTTTACGCAGTATGTAAAAAAGGGGTTAGACATATATATCAAAACCTATTTAATACCTTTATCCGAAAATTATCCCGACAGTCAATTTAATTTTACGGGATCTGTAGCCAACAATTACGCTGATTGGTTACGGGAATTAGGCGCAGAACATGGATTACATATTGGCTCTATTATTAAAGAGCCTGTTCAGAATTTAATAAAATATTACATTAATAAAAACTAGTAGAGAAAATGAAAATTGGAATTAACGGATTCGGTCGTATTGGCCGTTTAGCTTTTAGAGCTGCTATTAACCGCGATGATATCGAAGTTGTAGGTATTAACGACCTGGTAGAACCTGATTATTTGGCTTATATGCTAAAATATGATTCTACGCATGGTAAATTCGATGGTACGGTAGAAGTTAAAGACGGACATCTAGTTGTTAACGGAAAAACAATACGCGTAACGGCAGAGAAAGATCCCGCTAACTTAAAATGGAATGAGGTAGGAGCTGAAGTGATTATCGAGTCAACAGGTTTCTTCTTGACGCAGGAAACAGCACAGAAACATATCGACGCGGGAGCAAAAAAAGTAGTGATGTCTGCACCAGCTAAAGACGACACACCAACATTTGTAATGGGTGTAAACCATAAAGAATTAAAGGCAGAATACACGATCGTATCAAACGCTTCTTGTACGACCAACTGTTTAGCACCTCTTGCAAAAGTGTTAAATGATAACTTCGGTATCTTAGAAGGATTGATGACCACGATACACGCCGTAACAGCTACACAAAAAACGGTTGACGGTCCTTCTGTGAAAGATTGGAGAGGTGGCCGGGGTGCTTACCAAAACATTATTCCTTCTTCTACCGGTGCAGCTAAAGCAGTAGGATTGGTTCTTCCTGAATTAAAAGGAAAATTGACGGGCATGTCAATGCGCGTCCCTACAGCAGACGTTTCTGTAGTAGATTTAACTGTTCGTTTGGAAAAAGGTGCTTCTTATGAAGATATTAAAAAAGTCATGAAAGAAGCTTCGGAAGGTGAATTGAAAGGTATTCTAGGTTACACGGAAGATGATGTGGTATCTTCTGACTTCATCGGTGACGCACGTACGTCTATTTTTGACGCGAAAGCTGGAATTTCGTTGAATGACAACTTTGTTAAGGTCGTATCGTGGTACGATAATGAATGGGGTTACTCCAACAAAATTATCGATTTAGCGCAAGAAATTGGTAAGTTGTAAATACCAAAATAGAATAGAAAAAGGCTCGAGAGAGCCTTTTTCTATTCTATTTCATTAGAAAACCACCTCCCAATAAATCATTGCCTTCATAGAAAACAGCTGATTGCCCGGGGGCGATGCCTTTGACCCGATGGGCGAAATCCACCTGCATTACGTTTCCTTGTTGTGTTATCGTAGATTGCGCACCGGCGTCCTTATACCTTATTTTTGTTATTGCTTCAATCGGTTGCTCTATAGAAGCGTACTTGATTAAGTTGATATCGTGTACAAAAGCATGTGATTTTTCCAACTCATGCTCCTCGCCTAGCATTACTGTATTGCTCTCCGGTAGTATTTCGATCACAAACATAGGTTTGCCCAATGCTATACCCAGTCCTTTACGTTGACCAATGGTGAAATAAGGATAACCAATATGTTGCCCTACCACTGTACCATCCGATAACACAAAATTTCCCGGTCCGATTTCATCGTCTAGTGTAGGACGTTTATGACGTAAAAATGCGCGATAATCGTTGTCTGGCACAAAACAAATCTCATAACTTTCTGATTTCTTCGCCAGTTCCTCCTGCCCCATTTCCAAAGCCATTTGACGGATCTCCTGTTTAGTGAAATTGCCTAACGGAAACTGCGTACGTGCAAGGTTTTCTTGCGATACACCCCATAATACATAAGATTGATCTTTATTTTCATCTTGCCCCTTGGAGATAACGTACCTTCCATTATCATGTAAACGGATGTTCGCATAGTGTCCGGTTGCGATAAATTCGCAGTCAAGCTTGTCTGCTCGCTTCATCAGTGCAGACCATTTGATATGGGTATTACAAAGAACGCAAGGATTAGGCGTCCGTCCAGCGATATACTCATCAACGAAATTATCGATAACAAAATCTCCAAATTCATCCCGTATATCTAATATATAGTGCGGGAATCCAAGCCCTACAGCCAATGCTCTAGCATCGTTTATACTATCTAAGCTACAGCACCCTGTTTCCTTGGACGAACCACCGGCGGAAGCGTAATCCCACGTTTTCATGGTGATACCGATAACTTCATAGCCCTGCTCATGTAACATAATGGCCGCCACGGAACTATCTACTCCACCACTCATCGCGACCAACACCCTGCCTTTTTTACTCATATTAATTTTGTGAGATGCAAAGATAGGCTATTTGGAACATTGCTGTGTTTATTTCGTGTAATTTTATCTTCATCGGAAACACGCATAAGAATCTTGCAAATCATCAAGAGCTAATCAGGGACGGCGAACGGGCATGTTATTGATGAACAGAATAACCTATACATTTCATATGGCGAATAAACATCAATTTTATTTACATAGGAATCAATCAGTTGAAAAATACTTTAAAAATAATGCAGACAAAAGTTTCAGATTTCAAAAAAAGAATATAGATTTGCAACGCAATCAAGGGAAAAACGTGATTGTGGAAGGTGCCATAGCTCAGTTGGTAGAGCAAAGGACTGAAAATCCTTGTGTCGCTGGTTCGAATCCAGCTGGCACCACAAAATCTGAGAGTAACAGATTCTAAACAAAAACTTAGAGGTGCCATAGCTCAGTTGGTAGAGCAAAGGACTGAAAATCCTTGTGTCGCTGGTTCGAATCCAGCTGGCACCACAAAAAAGTCTTTCTAAATCGGAAAGGCTTTTTTTGTTTATTATTTTTCATTTTTTAAATATAATCCTATATATTTGTGATGTTCGTCTAACAGGCGTTTCTAATCAACACCTTACATCGTTTTAGGTCTTGGTTTATAAAGAAGTGGCGAGAGACTGGCTCGATGACCCACTGGCAACCAGCAAAAGAAATTGAAAAGGTGCCAAATCCTGTCCAAACAGTATCGTTTTGGAACATATAAATACAATAAGACAATGGGAACATTTAAATTAAACATTACAGACTACAGTTTTTACTCAACAGCATTCATTTGTTGTACCGGTATAGCTGCACGAATGTGCTAGCTTCTCCCTCCCCACAATTCCATCTTTTAAACGACCACTCTTGATGGCCAATAGGATGTCGGCTTAATTCGCTATATTTATTACATTAAAATATTTTATACTATGTCAACAAATAAAAACCTAAAATTCGAAACGTTACAAGTCCATGCAGGACAGGAAGTAGATCCAACGACGGGATCCAGAGCATTGCCGATTTATCAAACTACCTCGTATGTTTTTGAAAATGCTGAACACGGTGCCAACCTTTTTGCACTGAAACAATTCGGAAATATCTATACCCGAATCATGAACCCTACAACAGACGCCTTTGAAAAGCGTATGGCTGCGTTAGAAGGTGGTGTAGCCGCTGTCGCAGTTGCTTCGGGTATGGCAGCTCAATTTTTAGCCTTGACGAATATTATCGAAAGCGGCGAAAATTTTGTTACTGGTTCCGATTTATACGGTGGCACGTACAACCAGTTTAAGGTATCATTTAAACGACTCGGAATCGAAGCGCGGTTTGCTGAAAATAGTACGGCAGAGAATATGGAACCGTTGATTGATGACAAGACAAAGGCACTTTATGTCGAAACCATCGGCAACCCAAGTTACAACATCCCCGATTTTGAAAAAATTTCAGCTTTGGCACAGAAATATGATTTGCCCTTGATTGTCGATAATACATTTGGAGCTGGAGGATATCTTTTCAAACCGTTAGAGCATGGCGCACATGTAGTCGTTGAAGCAGCAACAAAATGGATTGGCGGTCACGGTAACAGCATAGGCGGCGTCATCATCGATGGCGGTAATTATAATTGGGGAAATGGCAAGTTCAAACAGTTCTCTGAGCCATCCGAAGGCTATCATGGATTAGTGTTTGCCGACGTTTTTGGTCCCGAAGGACCGTTTGGCAACATTCAGTTTGCAATCCGCGCTCGCGTCGAGGGTTTACGTGATTTTGGACCGGCATTATCTCCCTTCAACTCATTTTTATTAGTACAAGGGTTGGAAACACTCTCCTTACGCGTACAGCGCCATGTCGATAACGCTCTAGAAATCGCACAATGGCTGGAAGCCCACTCTCAAGTTGAAAAAGTAAACTTCCCCGGGTTGAAAAGCGATCCTAATCACTTGGCAGCACAAAAATATTTGAAAAATGGTTATGGAGCAGTATTGTCTTTTACAATTAAAGGCGGTGCAGAAAAGGCGAATGAATTTATTGATGCCTTGGAAATGATCAGTCACCTAGCTAATGTTGGCGATGCCAAAACGCTGATTATACACCCGGCTGCGACCACACATCAACAGCTTTCGCAAGAAGCGCAGAGAAGTGCAGGAGTATTCCCAGGACAACTGCGTCTTTCTGTTGGTATAGAACACGTCGACGATATTAAAGCTGATTTACAACAAGCTTTTGATAAAATAAAATAGAAGATGTATTTGTTTAGAAAATACTGCTAAAAAAATCGTCGCTGCGGATATTTGAAATAATGGATAATTTGAAAACAAATTTATACATTCTTCAAATATCCGTAGGCGACAAGGTTGTTTCAGGACGGGACAATACTAAACTTAGCAAAAAATAACACTTTACGAGAATAAATAACAAGAATGGGCGAAAGATTAATCATTGGAATGTTTGGGTTTGGTGTGGTTGGACAGGGATTATATGACATTATAAAAACAAAGAAGCTAAATTTAGAAATAAAGAAATTTGTTATCAAAAATGCAAATAAGAAGAGAACACTGCCGGAAGCATTGTTCACCACGGATACAGCGGCTATTTTAGGCGATGAGGAAATAAATACGGTAGTAGAACTGATCGATGATGCCGATGTAGCCTTTGAAATCACGAAACGGGCGCTGAAATCGGGTAAAAATGTTGTGTCGGCCAATAAAAAGATGATTGCATCCCACTTGGAGGAGCTTACCCATATTCAACAGGAATATGGTACATCACTTTTGTACGAAGGTGCGGTATGTGGCAGCATCCCTATTATCCGTAATTTAGAAGAATACTACGACAACGAACTGCTTCACTCGGTAAGTGGTATCTTTAACGGCTCTTCTAATTATATCTTATCGAAGATATTCAATGATAACCAGAGTTACGATATAGCATTGAAACAGGCGCAGGAATTAGGATTTGCAGAGACTGATCCTATATTAGATGTAGGCGGTTTTGACCCAAAATACAAACTTGCTATCGTCGCCTCTCACGCCTACGGGATTTACGTAAACCCAGATGATATCCTTAATATCGGGATCGATAAATTGGGCAACCAAGACATCCGGTTTGCTAAAGAAAAAGGATTCAAAATTAAACTCCTCCCCTTTGCAAAAAAAATCAATCATCATCAAGTAGTTTTATATGTGTTGCCTCGGTTTATTACGCCGGACAATATTTTATTCAATGTAGAAAACGAAAATAATGGTGTATTGGTGAAAGCAGCTTTTGCCGACGAACAATTTTTCTATGGAAAAGGTGCCGGAGGGCATCCCACAGGTTCTGCCGTACTTTCCGATATTGCTGCATTGCGCTATGGTTATCGCTACGAATACAAGAAACATTTGGAGGCGTCTCAAATCCAATATAGCAGTGATTACATACTAAAGGTGTATTTTCGTTATGCCGAGGAAGATACTTTAAATCAGTTGCATTTTCAATCTGTGATAGAGCGCTTTCAAGGCCAGGATTTCAAATATATCATCGGCGAAATTAACCTACAGGAAATTATTGCAAAAAGAGAGATCATCAACCAAACTGGAAACTTTATCGCGGAAATTTTTTAATTAAGGACTTTCCATAATAGGTTTCCGAAATACTGTTTTTTTGCTATATTTGTCTCTCCTTTTCGGGTTGTAGCGTAGCCAGGTATCGCGCCAGCATGGGGTGCTGGAGGTCGTGGGTTCGAATCCCGCCAACCCGACAAAAAAGTCTGATCAAAGTCAGACTTTTTTGCTTCATAAGGAAACAGTCCTTATCTTCGTATAGAGCAATGACTCATACTAAAATCATACTATTTATTCCGAATAAATCATCACGTTTTTGAAAGATTATCTACTATTTATCGACACAGAAACCTCCGGAATTCCACAACGTTGGAAGCGCCCCTATTCAGATAAAAAAAACTGGCCAAATGTTATCCAAGTTGCGTGGATTGTTTATGACGCCAGCGGAACCGAGATAAAACGTACGAGCAAATACATCTACGAGGATGATATAGATATAACATCCACCTCTTATCAGGTGCACGGTATTACACGCACTTTTCTGAAACAGCATGGCGATAAAAGGAAGGTCGTACTCCGTAAGTTAGCACACGATATACAGAAATATAACCCACTCATTATCGGGCATTTTGTGGAGTTGGATGTGCAAGTGCTAAGTGCGGACTATTATCGTGCAAACCTCCCCAACCCATTCATTGGTCATTCCTTTTTTTGTACGATGTTGGATAGTGAAAAATATGCCGCCAACCCATCGATAAACTATCTTCGGTTGCCACAGCTTCATGAATACCTGTTTGACAAATTATTAACGGAAATTCACGAGGCAGAGCAAGATGCCAGTGCCACAGCAAAGTGTTTTTTCGAATTACGGAATCGTCATGAAATAACGCCATTAGATATGGAACGGCAGCAAAAGATGTTTTCACAGAAACTTAACTTTTTAGATAAACAGAATAGTTAACATTGCACTAAAAAGCAAATTATGCTGAATTTGATTGAAGTTTTAAAAAAAACAACCCCTTTTGATATCCTCCCCGAGAATATCCTCCGTGGAATTTCCGAATCGTTGGTACCAACTTCGTACACTCGGGATACCTTGGCGTACAGACAAGGGATAACGGAATTAAAGGGTGTTGATATCATTGTCAAAGGAGAGTACGAAACTTTCTTTTACGACTCTTCTGAAAACAGACGTTCGATAGAAGTCCATCACCCGCTTTATTGCTTTGGCGGCATTTCTATTCTTCTTAACCGGAAAAAAGCGCTTAAATCGGTCATGGCAAAAAAGGGGACGGTGGTTTATAATTTACCCCGTAAGGAATTTCTTAAAATATGCCAAGCATACGAAGATTTTTTCCAGTACTATACAACCGACTTCGGCAAGAGAATGTTGGATGACGAATTCTCTCATTTTGTTAAGACACCTGCTTCTTTTGAAGAAAGCTATATTGCGGCAGAACAGTTATATTCTCGAAAAATAGATGGCATCACGTATAAAGATATTGTAGCTTGCCCTGCAGATACACCTATTTATATCGCCGCAAAACAAATGGCCGACAATCGGGTAAGCTGTCTTTTTATTCAAAATGAAAGCCAAGATATCATCGGTTACGCCACAGACATGACACTCCGCGACAACGTAATTGCTAAGCGTGTTGATGTTGATACACCGATTGCGGAAGTTATGGATAATCCTATCGTATCCATAGCCCATAACGCATATCTTTACGAAGCCGTATTGATGATGTTCAGTACAAAAACGCGCTATCTCCTAGTCGAAAAAGATGGCCGGTACGTAGGTTTTTTGAGTCGGAACCGTATATTAAGTGAGCAGGGCCAATCCCCTTTAGTTTTCATTCAGTCCGTAAGATTAGCGGAAACGATCGATGAATTACGTCAAAAATGGGATTATGTACCTCAAATTATTAAGCAACTCCTAGGTAGAGGTATCAACGCAGATATTACCAACCAGGTCATTACCACGATAGCGGACGCGATTGCCATCAAGGTCATCGGATGGGTAATTCGTGAGATGGGTGAACCGCCAGCTAAGTTTGTCTTTATGGTGACAGGTAGTGAGGGAAGAAAAGAGCAAACCTTAAAGACCGATCAGGATAATGCAATTATCTATGAAGATAAAGCCAATGAACAGCGGGAGATGGTTAGACGATATTTTCTAACGTTTGCCACCAAGGTCTCCGATTATCTGAATGAAATTGGCTTCAGTTATTGTGAAGGAGGATATATGGCAAGCAATCCAGAATGGACACATTCATTATCCCACTGGAAACGCAATTATAAGAAATGGATTGAGGAAAGTGTGCCGGAAAATGTCATCAAATTTTCGACATTTTTTGATTGTCGCTTTTTATATGGAGATAAAAATATTATTGAGGAACTCAAGCAATTTCTAGAGGAAGAACTCCAAAAACCCAACGATCGCTTTTTTGCTTTTACCGCAAAAAATGCTTTGCAATATGAGCCTCCCCTCACCTTCTTTAGGAATATCAAAACCGAAACCATTGGTAAAGCAGAGGTTTTCAATATTAAGAACGCTATGACCCCGATCGTGGATCTGGTTAGGGTATACGCTCTGCAAAAAAGGATATATCAGGAGAACACGGGTGAACGGCTCAAAAAACTATTGGAGTATGGTGTTTTTACCCCACAGCAATACCATGAGCTTTATCAATCTTATTATTATTTAATGGCCATGAGATTAGAAAATCAAGCTAATCAGATCTTGATCGAGAAGTCTGATCCCAACAACTACGTCCGTATCGACGCTTTAACCAAAATTGAGAAGGCTACTCTAAAAGAGATTTTTAAAACCATTAGCAACTTTCAAATGGGAATAAAAATGCGATTTACGAATAACATATTGGGGTGAGTATAGAAATTTTATATAATAAAAGCCAAAAAAACGAAAGAGAATTTGACTTAGTGTATAATATACACTATATTTGTACTTTCATAATTTAGGTTTATAATTGGTTAGTTAAGGGCTTTCATTCTCCCCGTTTGAAAGCCCTTTTTTATATAAAGAAATAAAAAAACCCCTATTTTATCTTAGGAGGCTTTTTTAATGAAGAGGGTATTAAAGAGACTGTTGCTGTTTTGTCGCTTCTAAGTTAACACCAATTTCAATATCTCTACTGATACCCCATTCGGCCGGATCCAATTCAGACGCTCCAAACTTAATCCCCCAGTCGATACGATTCACTGTAAATTTAGCATTCACAGCGACCTTATCTTCTTGTACATCAATTTTAGCTGGGAAAGTTACGTTCAACGTACTATCCTGCAAAGTAAGGTTCCCGCTAACCAACTTATTAGCACCCGCTATTGCATTTTCTGTAGCAGGGTCTAAATCGGATACCTGCGTAATGTGAAAAGTCGCTGTAGGATATTTTTCAACTTCAAAAAAGTCTGCACTTTTTAAATGATTTTGCAAATCGATCGCCTTTTTGTCCGCTTCGGTTACAGAAGCGTTGTCAACTGTAATTGCCTGCATGTCCACCGTGAAGTCACCGGCGGTTACATTCCCTTCTGTCACTGACAGCTCACCGGATGTTACTGAAATATTACCCCACCGAGGTGCGAGACCACCTTTATGTGTCGCTGTCCAGGTAACCTCGGAAATCGTGGTATCTGCCACAAACAGCTCACCTTGTTTTTCTGCAACTTCCTGCTTCTCGGAAGTCTGGGTATTCGTAGGATTTCCCCCACAAGATGCAAATAGGATGGCGGCACCTACCATCGTCGATAAAAAGATCTTTTTCATAAATATGTTTTTTTTGTCAAAATAAAACTGCTACCAAAATACCTATCTTTTTTGACGTTCACAACACCTATTACAGCATTCATTTAGCTTTGATCAGAGATGTTACAGCTTACTTTTGTCTAGATTAACGTAGAATATTTAGCGATTTCCCTATAATATCTGTAGCCTCCTCTATTTCCTCTTTAGAAATAACTAAAGGTGGCGCAAAGCGGATTTTATCTCCATGTGTAGGTTTAGCTAATAGGCCGTTTTTTAGAAGTTCCAAACACAGCGTATGCGCCGCATCCTTATCGGGGTGATTGATAACGATAGCATTCAACAATCCCTTTCCTCTTATCTCTTTAATAAACGGGTGCGCAAAAGCGCTTAACATAGTCCGGAAATAGGCTCCAAGTTCAGCAGCACGATCCGCCAGTTTCTCTTCTTTCAGTACTTCCAAAGAAGCGATAGCGACTGTACAAGCCAACGGATTTCCCCCATACGTGGAGCCGTGTTCTCCGGGGGCGATTGTCAACATAATTTCATCATCAGCAAGTACCGCAGAAATTGGCATAACACCTCCACTTAAAGCCTTTCCCAAAATAAGAATATCCGGACGAACATTTTCATGGTCACATGCCAATAATTTGCCAGTTCTCGACAGACCTGTCTGAATCTCATCACCTATAAAGAGTACACGGTGTTCTTTACAAAGCACTTTAGCAGCTGCCAAATAACCGTCGTCCGGTACATATACACCTGCTTCTCCTTGAATGGGTTCAACCAGAAAGCCTACAACGTTTTCGTCCTTCAATGCGTCGTGAAGTGCTTGCAAATCGTTATAAGGAATAGTAACATATCCAGGCACAAAAGGGCCAAATCCTGCTTTCGCGGAACGATCCGTACTGAAGGAAATAACATTGATGGTACGGCCATGAAAGTTACCTTCTACCGTGATAATTTTGGCCTGACCATCCGATACCCCTTTTACAGCGTAACCCCACTTACGTGCCAGTTTTAAAGCGGTTTCCACAGCCTCCACTCCCGTATTCATGGGTAACACTTTGTCATACCCGAAATACTGCGTAATATATCGCGCGTATTCCGCCATCTTATCGCTATGAAAGGCTCTCGACGTCAATGTCAGTTTTTTCGCTTGCTCTATTAAGGCATTAATAATCGCGGGATGGCAATGACCTTGATTTACCGCAGAATATCCCGAAAGAAAATCAAAATAACGCTTGCCTTCGACATCCCAAACGAATGCCCCCAATCCCTTATTAATTACTACTGGCAATGGATGATAATTATGAGCTCCAAATTCTTGTTCTATTTGGATATAACAGGCTGTCTTATTCGGTGTTTTATAGTCCTTGGTCTCCATAACAATGTATTTATTATTTTAGGCTTTAATGTAAACATATTTCTTGGAAAATCGAACCATAGTCACTAAATTCGGTTTTTTAATAATCGAAAAACAATCACTTTATGATGTTGTATAATAAAATATCGTTAGTTATGCTGACAATCTTGATGACAACTGTTTTTTCCGAGGGATCTGCACAAGATAAAGATGCTTCCCAAGCTGTTGAAATGGCCACAAAATCACTTATCGAGGCCATGCTAAAACCGAATGAGCAAGTATTGAATAAACTGACGTCGGATAAGCTTAGTTATGGTCATTCCAGTGGGAATATAGAGACAAAAGAACAATTTGTGCAAACGCTTATTTCTGGAGCTTCCGTCTTTGAAGAAATTCAAACTACCGAACAAACAGTAGATGTACAAGATAATACCGCGATTGTTCGTCACACCTTAAGTGCCAAAACAAATGATCCTGGAAAAGGCCCGAGCAACATACGTTTAGGTATCATGTTAATATGGGTAAAATCAAATGACGGCTGGCAGCTTTTTGGTCGGCAGGCGTTTAAACTGTAGACAAAATTTTCTCTATTATTGCTGTTGTACGTAACGCACTTTCTCCAGTCGAAGGACAATACCCTTCTCCACGCAATTCCTTTACGATAGATTCTATTAAAGGCTGTTGAATATGTTTTGGTTTTTTAAAATCAAAAAACTGCGTGCCCGACGGCGTTATCCAGGCTATCGGTGAAAAATCAAAGGTGCTAAAGCGTATCTCTCCGTTTGTGCCTGTGATAATGATTTGGTCCTGTTCTGCTTCGGTAATACTTGAAAAAGTCCATGTTCCGTTTCCCAACACGCCATTGTTGTGCTGCCAACTTGCACACACGCTATCCGATACCTCATAATTTCCCGCAAGGTTGCTAGCATACCCCTTCACGTCTGCTATTGGTCCGATAATATGGTCTAAGATGTCAAGCGTATGAGGCGCCATATCGACAAAATACCCCTCTCCTCCGATTTCCTTTTTTATACGCCAAGTATGTGTATTGGGGTCTAGGTCGGAAAGATAGGGCGGACGTATCAGTCGGACAGATACGGTCAGCAATCTTCCAATCTTCCCCTCATCGATCCATTGCTTAACCTGAAAGAAATAGGGCAATGCTCGGCGATAAAAAGCAACAAACAAAGCAACTCCCTTCTGTTTTGCCAGCTCATACATCTCCTTCGCTTCCCTATATGACATGGCCATTGGTTTCTCCACGTATACCGCTTTTCCAGCTCGTATTACTTGTAACGCATATTCTTTATGAGTACTGGGGGGTGTTGCAATGTAGACAATGTCGATATTTGGATCGGTCAATAATGTTGTCACGTCTTGATATATTTTTGGAACCCCATGCCGAAGCGCATAATCTTCTACTTTCGCTCTTGTTCGAGCAGTGACAGCTAATAATATAGAATGAGGTGTTTTATAAAAAGCTGGGCCACTCTTTACTTCCGCAACATCGCCAACACCGATCATTCCCCATTTTACAATTTCCATATTTATTACTCGCTAAACGGCAGCTATTTAAAGCCTAAATATAAGAAAATAATCGGAAGCGAAGCTATAACAGTGCTATCGGATTTCTTTGTTTTTTAGTCCGACCTTTAATTCCAACGTGGTCACTCTTTCCATCAGTATATTTCTGTGCTTTATCAATTGTCCGTTCGTTTCTTCCAGTTCACGAACTTTGTCTTGTAGATTTATTAGTCTCTTCAACAGTGCATTCTCTTCCAGTATATCTTGATGATGTAGATCCGATTTGATTTCACGCAATGTTGGGATTTCCTTAGGTATGTCAAGCAGCGTTTCGGTTCTTTGACTAGACATGGGTTTTGACGTATTTAGAAGCGGTACAATCTTTTTAACCCAAGCCAACATCGTCCGTTTATCCTTGATGTTATATCGATCCATAGCCTCCTCTAAAAATAACTCCCCCGACGTAATCGCTTTTACCGCTTCTATTTGTATTTCCTTTTTAGACTTCTTCATTTAAAAATAGAGGTAGATTATGACACATTTTATATTCGTAGTCCTACCGAGACTATAATGGAATATATTTTTTTCTTTTCTAAGCCCTGGGGTGGCGAAAACAATATAATATCTAAGGTATGAAACGATTAACCTGTTAATCACTCATTCGAAAAATATAACAAAACTCGTATTTTTATTATATTTGTGTTGGTCATAAGTAGTCTCGGTAGGACTACATTTTTTACCTAACTTCGCGGCACTACTTGTAACAACAATCCACATCCTTATGAAAACATTATTTGATATAAGATTCTCTGTGGAGAAAAATACAGTCTATCTACAATTACATCTAAAAAAGGGTATTTATAGGTTTGACACCCCTTATCGAATCACAGAGAAAGAATGGAATTATGCCGAGCAACGTCCGAAAAACCCTTACACAAAAAACGCGAAGACTATTTATGACGGTTTGAACAGAATCAAAATAAAAATAGCAAATTGGTTTAGAGATGAGAAGGTAGACAAAGCTGATATACAACAAGGTATACAAGATTGCTTGCTAGAAGCTTATAAACAGAAGCCCATTATAAAAGGAGATTACCTTGTTCATCAGATTAATGTGTATATAGATAGTCGAAAACATATTATTGAGCCAAACACATTAAAACGATACTATGTATTCTTACGTCTAGTTCAACGATTTGAGGGCTATGCGATGAAACATTTTAAGATCAAGGAAGTCAACGCTTCCTTTGTAAAACAGTTTTTCCTTTATGGGACTTCCGAAGACTACTCCCCAAGCACGCTTTACCGTACGGTTTCTTTTGTCCAGACAGTACTCAATTTTCTAGAAAAACGAGGAGTAAGAACTTTCGCATACGAATTAGAATTACCGAGAATAAAAAAGAAGACCCCTTTTGTTACACTAACCGAGGAAGAATTAAACCGTATAAAACGTACTTTTATTCCCGCAGAACTACAACATGCAAGAGATTGGCTCCTCATTAGCTGTTATACCGGCCAACGTATATCTGATTTTATGAATTTTCGATCAGATATGTTACGAACGATTAAAGGTAAAAATTGTCTCACATTCCAACAACAAAAAACAGGAAAAGATATTTTATTGCCCCTCCATCCAGAAGTGCTCCATATTATAAAAAAATATCAGAACAAATTCCCTCCCAAGCTGTCGGAACAATTATACAATAGACAAATTAAGGAAATTGCCAAATTGGCGGATATACATGCCTTGGTATATTATAACAAACGATCGGGTCATCGTAGCAAAGCACTCCAAATACCTAAATGGCAAGCCATATCCAGCCATATAGGTCGACGCAGTTTTGCATCCAATTTTTATGGAAAGATACCTACTGCATTATTAATGGAGGCTACGGGGCATGGTTCAGAAAGTATGTTCCACAATTACATCAACCAGATGGATATACAGCGAACTATAACGTTAGCTAAGTATTTTGACCATGCTTATGAGCATTCCCCTATTAATGAAAAAGCGGACGAATAATAGCGCGTCCGCTTCTTTCATACCACGAGTGCTAGTTTGCCCAAAAACATACTTTTTTCCATCCACTCATGTGCTGTCGCAGCATCTTCCAGTGGAAATACTTTAAATAGCTGCGGCTGAAAAGACTTCCCAATCAGCGGCCAAACATGACGATATATGTCCTGTGTCAACAGGATTTTAAAAGATAGATCTCTAGCACGGAGTGTACTTCCCGTTATTAAAATACGTTTTTGCATCAATGTTAAAATGTTAAGTTCTACCTTATGTCCTTTCATCGCATTAATGTACACCAAGCGGCTATCGGTGTTCAACACATCGATATTCTTCTTGAAATATTCACCTCCGATACTGTCTAACACAACATCTACTTTCTCGTCATATAAATCCTCACAAAAATCATTTGTTCTATAGTTGACGACTTTATCAGCCCCTAGTTGTCGACAATAGGCCTCTTTTTCTGCTGTACTAACGGTTGTCAGCACCCTTGCCCCAAAAGCTTTTGCGAGCTGAATTGCCGTGCTTCCGATGCCTCCTGCACCACCATGAATCAAAATAGTTTCTCCTTGTTGCAAAGCTCCTCGTCGAAATACATTATCCCAGACTGTATATACCGTTTCTGGTAAAATGGCAGCCTGTACAAAGCTTATTCCTCCAGGAATAGGAAGACACATATCCTGATGAGCCGCGACATATTCTGCATAACCACCCCCTGCCACGAGACAACATACAGACTCCCCTATCTTCCATTCTGTTACGGCTTTACCTATTTCGACAATAACGCCAGCCACCTCCAATCCTGGAATGTCTTTTACCACTCCGGCCGGAGCAGGATAACTCCCTTTACGCTGAAAAACATCTGGGCGGTTTATTCCGGCAGCTTCGATCTGTATCAGCACCTCATACTCCGCTATTGTCGGTATCGTGCGTTCTTCGACCTGTAGAACATCCGGACCACCCGGTTTTGTAATGACAACTGCTCGCATTTTATTATTTATTTTTCGGATATTTCTGCAAACGTAAGTTTAGTGTGACCATAAAATAACGTCCGAGCCGATTGTTTCTCGCCTCATACACATCATTACCTACATATTCACTATAGGTACCCATATTTTTATTCTGATCTAATAAATCGAACCCTTGTAGACGTAACAACGCACGCTTATTATGCAAAAAAGAAAACTCTAAATAAGCGTTGATGATCGTCGGATTGATATTCATAAAACTACTGGTATAACCGGAATTAAACCGTTGTGACATCTCAGCACCTAAAGTAATATATTCTCCTAAATAACCTTTAGTAGCCGCACTTGCCAATAGGCTATGACCTGTAATTTTTGTTGGGTAAGGCCATGTATAGCTCGCTTTATTTAGGAGATAATTTGCATTAAACATGGATTCAAAATAATCGCTCCATGTGTATCGTAGTTGAGCCGACTGGGAATATATAAATTGTTGTGTAGTATTTCGCTGATCATTCACATAAGATAAATTATTATAGTAATCCGTGTTTCCACTGATATCTAATTGGACATTCTCATTAAACAACGGCGTATTGAAGAGATAATACCATTTAATATCATAATAGCCATCCGTATTTTTGAACGTAGTTTCTTGGATAGTAGATCCTGAAACAGCATTTTTATCAGATACAATCTTGTTAGCCACATAGTTATATGCAAAATTAGTCTCCAAATACTGTCCTCTCGATGTTACAAATTTCCGAAGTGTGGTACTGATTCTGTTCGAAAATTCTGCCTTTAGCTCCGGGTTGCCAACAATAATATTTTGGGAATTACTATTATCCCTTACCGGGATAATATGCAAAAGATTAGGTTGGTTATTTTTGCCCACGTAATCAACACTCCAATCAGTTTCTTCGTTCAGTCGCCATTTGAAACCAGCTGTTGGCACCAAATTAACATTTTCATAAGTATATTGCATGTCTTCCCTCGGGAGGAAACTTGTCAATCTAACAGGTTGTACACCAAATCCAATGTTTGTTTTAAAAGATTTATTTGGCGTATACTGATAATTCAGTCCCATGCGACTATTTCGAAAGCGATAATTATAATTTACACCCAATGAATCGACATAAAAAAAATAACCGAGTTCCTCAGATTTAAGTTTATCCTCTACTATTCTTTGCGTGGTCATGTCCGTCAATTCATAATTATATGAAAATTCTAATTTACTGTGTTCTGAAAACGGCTCTATAAAAGACATGGAAGCCCTAACGCCGTCTGTCCCGTTACGCTGTTGAATAAAATACCGTTGCTCATATAAACTTTGTATAGGATCTACGGGAATGGAATCCACAGATACATAGCGATCAAATACATCTTCCAATTTACGCTGACTGTTGAAATTAAGAGAAACATTTGCCAACAATTTTCTGCCGGGCTTCTGGAATGCTTTAGCATACAGTATATCTAAATCTAAATTCGGATTCTTTTGATAAGACGAATCTTGATAAGTTCCTCGGTTGGTTACTCTATTATTGTTAACGTGCCTCTTGCGGTTATTCCAAACGTATACCCTACTATAGGAAAATACGGGTTTAACCTCTATCACATCACGGTTTTTAAAACGATGTTTAAGTTCCGCGGTAAGTCTATGAAAATTATCGTCGTTTGTTATATCATATTGTTCTTCGTTGGATATACGGTTCCTGAAATAATCCGATCGCAGGATCGAGTTTCCTTCGGTAAAATTTTTCTTCCGTGTAAAGCTATAGCTCGCATTGAATTGTGTGTGGTCCGCAAGATTATCTGAAAAGGTAAACCCTAATGATTTGATATTATTGAGACCGTCTGTGGGATCGACAAAATCATTAATGTCCAAAAGCGACTTTTCTCGTTCTCCCATGCCTGTTGGCGAACCAAAAGAAAATAAACTCGTATTGGTATTGTTTATGGACCCTACCAACGAAAACTCTTGTCCATCATTAAAACGATTAAAACCTGCGCTACCAATATAACGCTCTCTAGTTCCCCCACCAGCAGTCAATTGCCCAAAAGAAATACGCTTGCTATCCTCCTTTAGAACGATATTCAGAATTTTCTCAGGTTCTTCCGTCGTAAAACTCCTATCAGTTGAGTAATCGTCACGATGATTTAATATTTGTATACTTTTGATAAAATCCGCTGGTAAATTACGGGTGGCCGTCAACACATCACCTCCAAAAAACTTCCTACCATCTACCCGCACGGATGAAATAGGCTTTCCTTGTGCATACACCGTACCATCCCGAGAAACTTGAATGCCTGGCAGCTGCTTCAAAGCCTCTTCTAAAAGTGAGTTCGCCCGAAAAGTGAACGCATCCATATTATATTGTATGGTATCACCAGCGTACACCACAGGAATGGTTTTTACAACATATACACCTTCTATTAGGGAACTTTTTGACCGGAGTATCACATTGGGCATGACGATAAAACTGGATAAATTGGGAGATGACAATGTCCTGTTGACAATCTGGTAGCCCAACATGCTATATGAAACCCGAATATCCGTCCCTTTTACGTCCTTAAAACGGTAATATCCTGCATTTGAACTTACTACGGTAACCGTATCACTCGTACTTGTCAATCGTATCGTAACACCCTTTAATCTCGTTCCAACACTGTCGACAACAAACCCCTGGATCTGCCGTGGCGCAGTCTGAGCTTTTGCTCCAACCGACCCCAGTCCAACAAAAAAGAGCGTTGCAATCAGAAATATAAGATACCGGTGTTGTTCCACAAAAACTAACGTTTACGCAATTTTGTCAATATACAAAAAAATGAAATTCAATAAAAGAAAAGCGGGTCATCTCCTTTAGAAATGACCCGCTTACTTCTTTTTTTTCGGAATTACTCTCCGTCAAACGTTACTTTAACCAAATGTTTGTCAATTTCCCAGCGACCAGTACCCTCTTCCCCGATCACATCAAACAATTCTAAAATACGACGAGCAACGTATTCCTCTTCCACTTGCTCTTCTAAAAACCATTGTAAGAAATTGAATGTAACATAGTCTTTCGCCTTCATACATCTGTCTGCGATATTGTTAAATTGCTCGGTGACATGCATTTCCTGTTCTAACGTTTGCTCAAATACGCCACGAAAAGACTCAAAGTCAACAGGAATATTCGTAATCTCCGGGGAAACAGCACGTCCACCACGGTTATTTATATAATTAAATAACTTCAACATGTGCTCACGCTCTTCGTCCGCCTGTTTAGCAAAAAAAGTTGCCGAATTATCCAATCCCTGATCATCGCACCAAGAAGACATTGCTAAATAAAGCGCTGACGCGTGTGCTTCTACTTTTACCTGTGCATTTAATATATTTTCTATTTCCTCGGATAATGAAGATTTTAATTTCAATAGATCTTTCATATTTATTTTGCTTTACTCTAAATACTCTAATAACAATGTATTCCTCACATTGTTTATACAAAGATAGCTCAATAACGCTCAAAAAACGTCAAAAAAATACAATACGAATTCAGTCTAAATTACAGCCAATTACACTTAACTTGTTTGGAATCAATACAATTAAAACAATTAAGCAACGAACAATGCATCCTTACGAAGGATTCTTTTTATTTCGCTATTCAGCTCTATCATAAACTTCGCCCCAGCTAAAATATCCTTTAAATTTAGAATGTCCTGAATGGAAAGAATAAAACACCTTTCCGTGCGGTGTGGCATTATCATTTCAAAATCTGCGGCACGAGAGGTGTCGGCCAACATACGAGCGATATCCATAGCGTCTATACGTTTCTTAAAAAGAAAAAAGTCCGAAATTTTAAATGCAGTAGTCGTTTGTTGAAACTCCAACCAATAACAATTTTTACGACTACATTGATACACAGCTCCATGTGTCGTCTTATATACTTCTTCTACTTGTGCTAATGGACAAATCATCGTTTTTCAAATTCGCTGAGCAAATATATATCTTATTCAGATTCAATCCAAATAAATTACCAGAAAGTATATAAAAAAAGCTGATCTCTCGATCAGCTTTCCTCTTTTTGTTTTTTTAAATTTCCTCTTCTGGATTGCTCAACAGCTCTTTGTGATTACTTACTGCCGTTCTGGTTTTTGTTTTATGTTTATTGATCTGTCGTCGTAGCGATTCTACAGCAAGATCGGTTGCTTCTTCGAAACTTTTCGCCTGTGCTTTGGCAAATAATTGATTACCTGGTATGTTCATTTTCAATTCCACCACTTTGTTAGCCTCGTCGTCTACATTTTCTAGACGGAGATAACATACGCTTTCGATGATGTTGTCCAAAAACTGCTCTAGTTTAGCTGTTTTCCTTTTGATAAACTCAACTAATTTTTGATCAGCATCAAACTTGATTGATTGCACAGTAATGTTCATTTTTCCTCCTTTTTTTTAAGCCTTTGGATGGGCTTGTTTATAAATAGATTTCAATCTTTCTACAGAGTTGTGCGTATAAACTTGCGTTGCCGCTAAACCAGCATGACCTAGTAATTCCTTAATAGCATTCAAATCCGCTCCATTATTCAAAAGCGTGGTGGCAAAGGTGTGTCGCAACACATGCGGACTTTTTTTCTCTTGGGAAGTAATCTGGCTCAAATACTGCCGCACCGTACGATAAATCAATGAACGATAGGCCTGCTTCCCTTCTTTGGTAACGATTAAATAGGTTGATTTGTTTTTAAAATCCTGTGCGTATTTCAACATTAAATAGCGTCGGATTTCTTCCAATAATGTCCGGTGTACCGGCACTAGCCTTTCTTTACCTCGTTTACCAAATATGCGTATCCTCCTGTTATAGGTATCAATATCGCGTTCTTGAATTGCCAGTAGCTCAGAAACCCGAATTCCTGTACCAAACAACATCTCTAAAATCACAAAGTCGCGTGCTTCCTCAAAGCTTTCCGGATCCGTTGCGCCCTTATTTAATAAATCCACCATTTTATCCTGCTCGACCACCACAGGTAATTTTCGGGGCGTTTTTAGTGCATGAACTAACTGCATAGGGCTTGAAGTAATAACACCCTCTCTGAGTAGAAACTTATAAAAAGAACGTAAAGACGATATAGAGCGGTTAACACTCGAGGCTTGTCTACCATTCTCCTTCATTAAAGCTAGATAATGTCGGACAACGCGATAGTCTACCTCCTCGAAAGCGATTTCTTCAGCTGACAAAAATTCTAAGAAGCGGTCTATTTCCAACGCATAGGCCAAAATGGTATGAGTAGAATAACGTTTCTCAAACTCCAAAAAACTTAAAAATCGTTGTTTATTCATTATCTACATCGTTCTCCTATAAATATAGCAAAAAGAGTAATATGAAAAAATTAATTGGAAAAATTCAGCAAAAAGATGGCATAAAAAAAACTTAGCCGACGGAGACCGTCTGCTAAGTTTAAAAGCACTGTTAATTTAGATTCTTATAATTTTGAATTTACATCGACAGCGTTCAACTCGTTAAAGGCTTGTTTTAATCGCTCTACAAACGTCTCCTCCCCTTTCCGTAACCATACCCTCGGATCGTAGTATTTTTTATTTGGTGAATCCGTACCTTCGGGATTACCGATCTGGGCTTGCAAATAATCTCTGTTAGCAGCTTCGTAAGCACGAACACCATCCCAAAAAGCCCATTGCATGTCTGTATCGATATTCATCTTGATAGCGCCATATGAAATCGCTTCCGCGATTTCTTCCGGTGAAGAACCTGAACCGCCGTGGAAAACAAAGTTTACGGGTTTCTCTGCAGAAATGTTAAACTTATCGCGGATATAGGTTTGTGAGTTATGCAATATAACAGGTTGTAACTTCACATTTCCTGGTTTATATACACCATGAACATTTCCAAATGCCGCAGCAACTGTAAATTTATCGGAAACTTTAGACAGTTCTTCATAAGCATAGGCTACTTCTTCCGGCTGCGTATACAACTTCGAACTGTCCACATCTGTATTATCTACACCATCTTCCTCGCCACCTGTAACACCCAATTCGATTTCGACCGTCATGCCGAGTGGTTTCATACGTTCTAAATATTTTCGGGAAATCTCAATATTTTCTTCAATTGATTCTTCCGATAGATCTAGCATATGGGAAGAGAACAACGGTTTGCCATGCTGCGCAAAGAATTTTTCGCCCGCGTCCAAAAGACCGTCAATCCAAGGCAATAATTTTTTAGCAGCGTGATCAGTATGCAATATAACAGCTACACCATAATGCTCCGCAAGTAGATGAACATGCTGAGCAGCCGATACACCTCCCAAAATACAGGCTTTTAATCCATCGTTGTTCAAGGATTTGCCGGCGTAAAACTGCGCACCGCCATTAGATAACTGAATAATGACAGGCGAATTTACCGCTTTTGCTGTTTCCATCACGGCGTTGATCGAATTTGTTCCGATCACATTGACTGCAGGTAAAGCAAATTTATGTTTTTTAGCAATCTCAAAAAGTTCTTGTACCTGATCACCAGTTAAAACACCCTTAAAATCTTTTAGGCTCATATTTTTTCTATTATTTGTGTTATTTGAGACTAAAGGTATGGAGTTTTTTCATACCACACAACACTTAGTGTTAAAAATACACACCAAAAGGTTATACATAGGAAAAAGAAACTAGAACGACGAAAATTCAAAAGTATCAAATATCCATAATGGGCTTCTAAGCGAGACGAGAATTGATCCCGATGAACTTAGATGGTGAATTAGTCGAACAACAGATGCTTAGTAATCTATTTGTTCCTATATTTTCCTGTGATGTTATAAGATTATGATTTCAAAAAGAAGCCCTATAAAGGAAATAAAGAGAACGATGATTTCAAAAAGAACACCACTAATTTTTAATAATATTGATATCTTTATCAGATTATACAACATAAACGATATCACTAATGGGACTACGGGTATACGGAATTAAGAATTGCAACACTGTAAAAAAAGCTTTGACTTGGCTGGATGAAAACAACCTTCCTTACACTTTTCATGATTATAAAAAAGAACCGGCTACACTACAGCAACTCGAAGCATGGGAAAAGAAAGTCTCCTGGGAATCCTTAGTAAATAAAAAAGGAACAACTTGGCGAAAACTTAGTCCAGCGGAACAGGCAGAAGTAATAGATACTGAATCCGCAAATAAGGTCCTTTTAAGCAATAATAGCATGATTAAAAGACCTTTAATTGAATCAGCTAAAGGTATAATACTGGGTTTCGATGAAAATGAATATCAAGCTAAATTAAAATAATGCGAATGATTAAGAACATAATTTGTATTTCGCTTAGCGTGGTATGGCTTGGCTTAAGTTCAGGGAGTGCACAAACCAACAGTGTATACAATTATACAGAAGCTTTCGATCCCATTTTTTATACACAGAACGGTTCTCCATACCGTTCCGCTAGCGGAAAACCAGGACATGCTTACTGGCAAAACCGAGCTGATTACAAGATCAGCGTATCTCTAGATGAACAGACCAACAACGTTTCGGGACATTTAACCATTCATTATACCAACAATAGTCCAGATGATCTACAACATATCTGGTTTCAATTGGATCAAAATTTATTCCGTGAAGATTCCCGCGGGCAGGCCACTATCCCTTTACAAGATAGTCGTTATGGTTCGGCCGAATCGGGCTTCAATGGCGGTTTTCAGTTAGCAGATCTTCGATTTTCAGACGGATCAAAAGCGTCATACGACGTAATAGATACCCGGATGCGGCTGGAATTACCTCAAGCGTTAAAAGCTGGAGGTAATTCGATTAGCTTAGAAATCGAATTTTCATATACAGTGCCGGAATACGGGGCAGACAGAACAGGTATATTGGATACCAAGAATGGAAAGATATATACGATTGCACAGTGGTATCCTCGGGTGTGCGTTTATGACGATATACTAGGTTGGAATACAGATCCATACACAGGGCCAGGTGAATTTTACCTAGAGTTTGGCGACTATCATGTGGAGATCGATGCCCCAGCAGACCATATCGTTGTTGCCGGCGGGGAACTTCTTAACCCAAACGAGGTTTGGACCTCTGAACAACTTGCACGTTATAAACGAGCATTCGAAAGTGAAAAGACTGTACTGATTCGATCGGCCCAAGAAGTGACTGACCCCGCTTCACGTCCGAACAAAAAGCGTCTCACTTGGAAATATAAATTAGATAATGCCCATGATTTCGCCTGGGTTTCTTCTAAAGCTTTTATTGTGGATGGTGCAAAAATCAACAATCCAAGTGGAAAAAGTGCTTTAGCGCTGTCTGCTTATCCAGCAGAAAGCAACGGCGGGAATGCCTGGGAGCGTTCTACAGAATATACAAAGGCGTCGATCGAACATTATAGCAAAAAATGGTTTGAATACCCCTACCCCGTGGCCATTAATGTGGCCTCGAATGTTGGCGGCATGGAATACCCTGCTATTTCTTTTTGTGGCGCCACAGCGAAAGCTGGTAACTTATGGGGCGTAACCGACCACGAATTCGGACACAATTGGTTTCCTATGATTGTCGGAAGCAACGAACGGCTTCACGCCTGGATGGACGAAGGTTTTAATACGTTTATCAACGGATTGTCCACGGAGGAGTTTAATAAAGGAGAATATCATAAAAAATTTGGAAACCGGAATAGTATGGCTCCAGCTTTTTCACGACCTGACTTGGAACCGATTATGTCCTCGCCACAAAATATGAAAGAAAAAAACATCGGGATTCTTGCCTATTACAAACCAGCTTACGGTCTTCGTTTGTTGCGTGACGAAATTATCGGTGCCGAACGTTTTGATAACGCTTTTCGAAAGTATATAGCGTACTGGGCCTATAAACATCCCACACCTGATGATTTTTTCCGTACCATAGAAAATGAAACAGGTGAAAATCTAAGCTGGTTTTGGCGAGGATGGTTTAAAAATAACTGGGCATTAGACCAAGCGGTCCGTTCGGTAGAATATGAAGCTTTAGACCCAAAAAACGGTGCTATCATCACCATTGACAATCTTCAAAAGTTGGCTATGCCCGTAGTTATCGAAGTCACCACAGCATCTGGACAAAAGCTAAGGAAAAAGCTTCCCGTAGAAATATGGCAACGTAATATATCCTGGCGCTTCAAAATTAAAACAACCGAAAAACTAACGAAGGTTGTCATTGACCCCGACAATGTTTACCCCGATATGGATCCATATAATAACGTGTGGCCCCGTAATTAAATAAATATGAACATGAATAAAAACATACTATATCGCGCGCACTTTTTTTTATTGTTTCTTTCGGGAATTGGCCTGAGCCTTTCATTGAAAGCACAAGAAATCAAGGGTATCGTATATGAATTGGAAAGCAGCCAGCAATTACCAAATGTGGTCGTCAAGAACCTTCGCACGGGTAAGGCCTCACAGACGGATGCCGAGGGAAATTTTATGATAAGTGGGGCCATCAACGATTTGCTCACTTTTACCCAACCCGGATATGAGGTGGACACCGCTTTTGTATACCAAGAAGGGATACAACGCGTCTATCTAATTCGCGACAGCAAAACAATTGCAATTGATGAGGTCGTCGTAAGCCGTCTTACCGATAGTCGTCTGGCATACGAAATAGAAAAGGCCAAAAACCAGGGACAGGTTACCGAAGTCTCCCAAAATCGTGGCGGCATACGTCTTTCTCTTTCTCGTTTATTCGGAAGGCAAAGCAAGATGGCTCGTAAGAATCTTGATCTCCTATTGGCAGAGCAGAATAACCGAAAAATAGACCGACTTTTTACGCCACAGATGATCCGGGCGATCGTACCACTTACAGAAACCGATATGGCCCTTTTTAGGGAGCAATTTCGACCACCGCTGGATTTTATCGAAACAGCGTCGCCCGAAGACGTACGAGCGTATATTCTCGACTCCTATGGTAAATTTAAATCGGCAAAATAAAACTTTCCGAGACTATAAAAATAACATCATGCTATATAAAAAGTCTATACCACAAATTATCCGCGAAGCGAAAGAAAGCGGTGAGCACACCTTAAAGCGGACACTTTCGAGCACGGGTTTAGTTTCTTTGGGTGTAGGGGCTATTATCGGAGCAGGTCTTTTTTCTTTAACTGGGATTGCAGCGGCTGAAAACGCAGGTCCAGCGGTTATTATCGCATTCATTTTAGCGGCCGTCGCATGTTCCTTTGCTGGACTTTGTTATGCTGAATTTGCTTCTATGATACCCGTTGCGGGCAGCGCATACACATACTCCTATGCAACGATGGGTGAATTTATGGCTTGGATTATTGGTTGGGATCTAGTTTTGGAATATGCGTTAGCCAGCGCCACAGTCGCTGTCAGCTGGTCCCATTATGCAAACGAACTCTTGCACACCTTTAATCTATCCATTCCACCTGCCTATTTAAAAGGCCCGTGGGAAGGAGGATATGTTAACGTGCTGGCAATTATCATTGTTTGTTTGTTGTCCTTGTTATTGATGCGGGGTACAAAGGAATCCTCCACCGTAAATAACGTGTTAGTGATACTAAAAGTGGCCGTAGTTCTGGTATTTATTATATTAGGTTGTCGTTTCATAGATTCCACGAACCATATCCCCTTTATCCCTGAAAACGCGGGAGAAGAAATGGTAAAAAATGGCGAAATGGGGCTTTGGTCGTTTCTCCACAGTGAATATTTCGGGCATTTCGGTATCAGCGGAATTTTTCGAGCCGCAGGCATTCTATTCTTCGCCTTTATAGGGTTTGACGCCGTAAGTACCGCAGCGCAAGAAGCCAAAAACCCCAAAAGAGGCATGCCAATCGGTATTATCGGTTCGCTTATCATATGTACAGTTTTATATGTACTTTTCTCTTACGTGATGACGGGGTTAGAAAACTATCGATCTTTCGAGGGCGATGCAAAACCTGTAGCGACGGCATTTGCCAACACCGGATATACTTTTTTAAATACGGCACTCATCGTGACTATCCTGGCTGGTTACACCTCTGTTATTCTCGTGATGTTATTAGGTCAAAGCCGTGTATTCTATTCTATGAGTAAAGACGGTTTATTGCCAAGAACTTTTTCCGATCTTTCTAAAAGTCAAACTCCTTGGAAAACAAACGCATTCTTTATGCTATTTGTTTCTCTATTCGCTGGTTTTGTGCCCATATCCGATTTGGGGCATATGGTCAGCATTGGCACACTCTTCGCTTTCATGTTAGTTTGTATCGGTGTCCTCGTTCTACGCAAAACAAATCCCGAGCTGAAACGACCGTTTAAAACGCCATTCTCACCCTTAGTACCCATATTAGGTATTCTCGTTTGCTTAATTTTGATGGTTTCCCTTCCGATTGAAAGCTGGGAGCGTTTGGCGATATGGTTAATTATCGGTATTGTAATTTATCTCTCTTATAGTCGCAAACACAGCAAGGTGCGAAAATCTTATCGCGACGGTAATCAATAGGACGAATGGAATCTGTGCGCGATATACTTTCTTAAAAACAAAGATCATAAACGATGAAATATAGATGTATAATTGTTTTTTTACTTTTCCTAACCTTAGCGGGTTACGGGCAAGACAACGACAAGAAGTTAGAACTTCTGCTCCAAAATGAAATCAAAGATTTCCAAGGAGATATCGGCATATTCGTCCAGCATTTCAAGAAAAACAAAACAATAGATATACAGGCCGATAGCATCTTCCCTACCGCCAGCATCGTCAAAGTGCCCATTCTTGTAGGAGTCTTTAATGAGATCAGCCTTGGAAAATTGATGTTAAGTACGCCCTATATCTACGATTCCGAACGTGTTTACGGAGGTTCAGGTCTGATGCAATTCTATCGAGATAGCACACGCACCGATTTGTCTACGATGATTTCCTTAATGCTGACGTATAGCGACAACGTGACCTCGATTTGGTGCCAGGAGCTTGCTGGTGGTGGAGTAAAAATAAATCAATTAATGGACGGTCTTGGCCTTCCAAATACCAAAGTAAATTCACGTACGGAGGGCCGTCAAAAGATTTGGGAAAAGTACGGCTGGGGGCAAACTACGCCACGTGAAATTGTACAACTGATGACCATGATAAGAGATGGTAAAATCATCTCTCCACGCCTGTCAAACAAAATGTACCGCTATTTAAAAAACCAATATTACAATGAAGATGCTTTGTCGCAAATTCCTGCCCACATCGCTACGGCTTCTAAAACAGGTGCGCTGAACCAGACCCGTAACGAAGTCGTATTTGTCCATGCACCGTCGGGGGATTATACTTTTGCCGTCTTGACAAAAAACAATAACGATCAACGTTGGGTTGCTGATAATGAAGCGGAAGTCTTAATCAGAAAAATAGCAAGTATATTATGGAACTACTTCGAACCTAACGAAAAGTTTGAAGCATACGAGCCCGTACGTTAGGTCGATGTTTTATAACAAAAAAGAAGCTGTCTTTAAACAGCTTCTTTTTTGTTATGTATTTTTGCCTTTGGATGTTTTTTTGGTCTTTTCTTTCCGTATGATCCTGCAATAATTTTTCCTCTTCGTGTTTTTTTATCTCCTTTACCCATAGTTTTGTGTATTTTAAGTATTACAATTACTGATTGCTTGGAAGCAATTTAACAATTACAGAGCTTAAATCCAAAAACCTATCGGGATTTCTCCAATCTTTAACCTCTACTATAGTTAGGGGCTTCTTTCGTAATCGAAATATTATGTGGATGAGATTCTCGTAGCCCCGCCCCAGTAATCCGAACAAATTGTGCTTCTTTCAATTTCTCGATACTACCTGCACCGCAATAACCCATAGACGCTCTTAACCCACCTATATATTGATATACCACTTCTGCAAGCGTTCCTTTATAAGGAACACGCCCCACAATACCTTCTGGTACTAGTTTTTTGATGTCCTCTTCGACGTCCTGAAAATAGCGGTCTTTAGAGCCTTTCTCCATCGCTTCTACCGATCCCATGCCACGATACGACTTGAACTTACGCCCTTCGTAGATAATGGTTTCGCCGGGAGCTTCTTCTACCCCAGCAAATAATGACCCCGCCATAATGGTGTCCGCCCCGGCAGCAATCGCTTTCGCAATATCTCCTGTTTGTTTAATACCTCCGTCGGCAATTAATGGAACCCCAGTATCTTTTAGTGCTTTGGCTACTTCATACACCGCATATAACTGCGGCACTCCAACACCAGCAATAATACGTGTAGTACAGATGGAACCTGGTCCGATTCCTACTTTTACAGCATCTGCTCCCGCCTCGGCCAAAGCTTTTGCCGCTGCACCCGTTGCAATATTCCCGACGATAACCTGTAGTTCAGGAAAAGCTCCTTTAACTTCTTTTAGTTTTTCGATCACTCCTTTCGAGTGACCGTGCGCTGTATCAATAGTCACCACGTCCACGCCGGCTTTTACCAAGGCTGTAACGCGTTCTAACGTATCTACCGTTACACCCACTGCCGCACCAACCAATAAACGACCATGACTATCTTTAGCCGCATTTGGATAATGCCTATATTTCTGAATATCTTTAAAGGTGATAAGACCTTTCAAGTTTCCATCCGTGTCTACCACCGGCAACTTCTCTATCTTATGATTCTGTAGAATTTCCTCCGCACGAATCAAATCTGTTCCCTCAGGAGCCACTACTAAGTTTGTCTTCGTCATCAGTTCGTTGATCGGCTTCGACATATCTTTCTGAAATCTAAGATCACGATTGGTAACAATACCGACAAGCTTTCTTTGGTCGTTGACAATTGGAATCCCACCTATCTTATGCTCTTTCATTATTTTAAAAGCATCGCCCACAGTCGATCCTTCCAACAATGTTACCGGATCTTGTATCATACCGCTCTCCGAGCGTTTTACCTTACGCACTTCTGCCGCCTGTTCGTCTATCGACATGTTTTTGTGCAACATTCCTATTCCTCCCGCTTGCGCGATAGCAATAGCTAAATCAGCCTCCGTTACCGTATCCATTGCAGCGGATACGAGCGGAATATTTAGACGTATTTTTTTTGTAAGCTTCGTACTCGTATCGACATCACGAGGTAAAATTTCTGAATAGGCAGGGATCAATAAAACATCGTCGTATGTAAGACCTTCTGCTACGAATTTTTGTGGATCTAATTGCATATGGCAAATATCTTTGGAGTTTCTATTTGCCAGGCAAAATTACGTTTTTTTTCAACATTATCAAAATAACACGATTTTTTTATCTTAGCGATATCCCCTTTTGACAATGGGCTTACACTTCATTAGACTAAATTTGCATTTCCATCACTTTATAGTTTGGCAAACTATTTGCACTAAGGTAATTCTAAAAAAAACCAACTTATCGACAATCGGTAAGTTTTGAAATTATATTTAGTAGAAGAGTTACCATGAAAAAAGTATTTCTATCATTATTAGCAGCTTCCTTCGTCGCTGTAGGCATACAAGAAGTGAATGCGCAAGCCCGATATCGAACCGCTTTAGGTTTAGGTATTGATGTGGGTGACGGCCCAACATTAGTGGGTCCTCAAATAAAGCATTTTTTTGACGGCGCAAATGCCGGAAACGCCCAAGTACTATTCGGAGATGATGTGACGGTTTTAGGGGTCGATTATTCTTACAACCAAGCTATTGCCGGAACCAACGGATTGAATTGGTACGTAGGCGTGGGGCCGCAACTTGCATTTATCGATGGTGGACGCTGGTGGTACGACGATCGGGATGGCGATCGCACATATTTTGCCCTACGCCCCGCAGCTGGTTTGGAATTTAAAATTCCGTCAGCGCCATTAGCTTTCCATTTCGATTGGAAACCTTGGTGGAATCTTACAAACAACAGTAATTTTGAACCGGCGCGCTTTACCTTAGGATTTAAATTCACGCTCAAATAGATTACGACGCGTAAAAAAGTAGCATATCGGTATATTAACTTTAGTATACCGATATTTTTTTAAAAGCAGAACAAATACTACCTTTGCACTAGATTATATGATTAAGCTAGAGCAAGTCAGCAAGATATTCTACAAGCAAAAAAGGGAGATTCAGGCGCTCCGAAATATTACTCTTCACATTGATAAAGGGGATATCTTTGGGATTATCGGTTATTCCGGTTCCGGGAAGAGCACGCTTGTGCGTACTATTAATCTATTGGAACGCCCCACGTCCGGAAACATATATCTTTCCGGTCAGAATATTATATCATTTTCAGATAGAGAATTAATTCCACTTCGTCGGAAGATAGGAATGATTTTTCAACATTTCAACCTCCTTTCTTCCCGCACGGTTTTTGATAACATTGCTTTTCCGCTTGAGTTAACAGGAATGGCTAAAAAGGAAATAACGAAGAAAGTCAGTAACCTACTTCATATGGTAGATTTATCGGAAAAACGAGATGAATATCCCGCAGCCTTATCCGGCGGACAAAAACAGCGCGTAGCGATTGCGAGAGCGTTAGCCTCGGATCCGGAAATTTTGCTTTGTGACGAAGCAACTAGTGCATTAGATCCCCAAACAACCCGGGCCATCCTTTCGCTTCTGAAACGTATTAATCGAGAGATGGGGATCACAATTGTTTTGATTACCCACCAAATGGAAGTGATACAAGCGATATGTAACCAAGTCGCTGTTATATCTCAAGGTCAGGTCATTGAACAAGATGAGGTAAATGAATTATTTAAATCGCCGAAATCATCAATCACGCGGGAATTACTGAACCCCACATGGAACATTGATTAATAAATAGTTATGTCAGAAGCAACATTTTGGTTATTAGCCAAGGGTACTTGGGAAACGATCGCGATGACGTTCTCTGCTGGTTTTTTCAGCTTTCTACTAGGGCTTCCACTAGGCATATTATTATTTTTGACACGGGAGCGGCAATTACTTGCAAACAAACCGTTCAACAGCACGATTGCTTTTTTTGTAAACATTTTCCGTTCCATTCCATTCATCATACTTATCGTTTGGATGATTCCGTTCACACGTGCCGTAGTGGGTACGTCTATCGGCATGAACGCTGCCATCGTACCATTAAGTATCGGTGCCGCACCCTTTGTTGCGCGGTTGGTGGAAAACTGTTTGCTAGAAATCCCATTTGGAATTATCGAAGCAGCGCGCTCCATGGGCGCCACCACGATGCAAATTGTGCGCAAGGTACTTATTCCTGAAGCACTCCCGGCTTTAATAAACAGCGCTTCTCTGACCCTTATTACCCTCGTGGGGTATTCTGCCATGGGAGGTGCCGTCGGTGCCGGAGGCTTAGGACATATCGGGTATCAATACGGCTATGTGGGCTATGACGCGTTAATTATGAATGTGGTGTTGATTTTATTGATTGCCATTGTGTTTGCCATACAATTTATCGGCGATCGGCTATCAAAATACGTGGAGCATAGGAAGTAGACCTTATAAAATTAAATGATAAGTTATAAATATATGTGTAATACGATTAGATCTTTATTTAGTGCGGCCGTTATCTTGACCGTACTATGGTCTTGTGGAGATACAAACCGCTCATCGGATATCCTCCGGGTAGGTGTACAAACTGGTCCAGAATACCGTTTGGCCGAAGAGGCCAAACGAGTTGCGAAAGAAAAATACAATCTCGAAGTTGAGCTGGTTTCATTCAACGATTATGTTATGCCGAATGAAGCCCTACATCAGGGTGACATCGATGTAAATGTCTTCCAGACAACACCCTATTTAGAAGATCAAATGGAACGGCGTGGCTATAAACTTGCTGTTGTCGGAAACACCTTTGTTTACCCTATGGCGGGTTACTCCAAGAAAATAAAAAACGTGCGTGAGCTCCGATCCGGTGATACGGTTGTTATTCCGAATGACCCCACAAACTTGGGCAGGGCACTTTTGCTCATGCAAGAAGTCGGTCTTATTCGGCTGAAGGAAAACGTAGGACTACTCCCTCGTATACAAGACATTAACCAGAATGACCTAAACCTTAAGATTTTGGAACTAGAAGCTCCTCAATTGCCTCGCACGTTGGATGACGCACAAGTTACTATCGCGATTATCAACAATAATTTTGCCGCAAGCAATGGTCTTACGGCAAAAAACGATGGTGTTTTTGTCGAAAATGAGAAATCGCCCTATGTGAACATTATCGTAAGTCGGGAAAACAATAAAGAAGACGAGAAGGTATTAAATTTTGCCAAAGCCTATCAATCAGAAGAAGTAGAAGCGGTAGCGAATAAAGTGTTTAAAGGCGGTGCTATAAAAGGGTGGTAATTATATATTTGTAAAGCCGCGGATAATGCAGCTTTACAAAATATAATTTAGCGTTTAGGAACCGTCCATAAGAATATAGTACTTCCATCTACCGTCATGGTTTTTTCAGGCTCCCAGTCCCCCATATCAAAAGCATGAGACACAATACGTGTTCCGGGTTTCAATTCTTTCAAAATTTTTGAACGTAATTTTAAATTGACTTCGGGAAGCAAATAAAGCGTTAATACATCTGCTTTGCTAAAGTCAAAATCAAACAAATTTCCTTGTACAAAAGTTACTTTATCCGTTACACCAGCTTCTTTTGCATTTTCGTTTGCTTCCTTAATACGTTGTGGGTCCAGGTCGACACCAGTGGATGTTGCTCCCCGCTTAGCGGCAGAAATAGCGATACGTCCATCACCACAGCCTAAATCGTAATGAACATCTCCAGCTTTAACACCGGCTAGATCCAACATAGCATCTACGACAGGTTGTTTTGTTGGCACATACGGCACATCCAAATTAGGGGTTTGTGCGAATCCCTGAAAGCCTGTCAATAGACAAAAAATCAGTAAATAATTTTTTAATGCATTCATTTTGTTTAATTTAAGGGTTCAAAAAATATGTCTATTTTATCGTTTCAATTTTGGCATAAAGAAGAAAAACACCATTCCCAACAACAGCACACCTACACCGAGCCACGCCCCGCTTCCGGCAAACATCAAACTGGAGTATAATAAATATGTAGCGGTGAGGCAAAAAATAATCGGAAGAACGGGATACAACGGCACTTTAAAGGGACGAGGCACATGAGGTTCCTTATAACGTAAAACAAAAAGCGATAGCCCTGTACATAAAATAAAAAACCAAAAAATCGGCGCGGTAAAATCTACCATCGATTCAAATCCACTACGGGCAAAAGACCCCAGAATAATTAATACGACCGCTATTCCTCCTTGCGTCAAAAGTGCATTCACAGGTGTAGACGTTTCCGATTTCCAAGTGCGCATAAAAGAAAAAATTGAAAAATCTCGTCCCAACGCGTGATTGGTACGCGCTCCCGTAAAAATGGTCGCGTTGGTCGATGTCAATGCGGCCAGTATAACCAATAAGCCTATAAAAAACACACCAGTGTCTCCCATAATGACACGCATCGTTTCTACCCCAACTGCGTCTGAAGAAGCCAGTCCATCAATTCCCAAAACATTCAGATAGGCTAGATTTATCAAAAGATACAGGACCGTAATCACGAGAATACTGGTAATCATTACCATTGCCATCTTTTTACTACCACCGCGCATTTCTGAAGATATATACCCAGCCTCGTTCCAGCCGCCGAATGTTAATAGTACCATCACCATGGCTCCGCCTATTGCTGGCCTGATACCCGAACTCCTGGCCGCGACGGCTGGTTGGTCGTATCCGTCGGCATGAAAGAAAAGACCGGCAACAATCAACGCAAGTAACCCCATAAACTGCAAACCAACCAACATCTTTTGCACACCAGTCCCGACATGAATTCCCACGACATTGACAAGCGTTAGCCCGATAACGACTGTTGCAGCGTAAATGGAAGAAGAAAAGGTACCTAAACTATACAATTCACTCATGTAATCGCCCACAATAAATGCCAATAACGCAATAGAACCTGTTTGGATAATACTCATCCTTGCCCAGGCGAATAAGAAAGCAAAGCGCTTGCCGAACGCACGATGTAAAAAGTGATAGTCGCCACCGGTATTAGGAAAGGCACTACTCAGCTCCGCGTAACACATTGCCCCAATAAGAGAAATTGCCCCACCTAACACCCACACACCAAAAAATAATTCCGGACTGCCTGTCTGCTCAGCAACTATAGATGGAGTTCTAAAAATACCGGCGCCAACAACAATCCCTACGATGACGACCACAGCGTCAATTACACTTAAAACCTGTTTTGGTCGGTCTGATTTAGTGGTGTGAATGACGACACCATTACGACTAGTTTTTACGGATGTTTCAGTACTGATTTTCAGGTTCTGCGTGTCTTTCATGCGCGCTTTCCTTTTATAGGATCGATGTATTTTTGCTCATATAATAATACAAACAACTATCCAATTTGTTTGTCATTCCCTTCATATACATGAAGATAGTCGCAGTAACGACTGTGACTAAAAAGAAAAACCTATAGATAACATCGCACTTCTCGGCATCCCGATAAAACCTCTCGTATAATCAAAGCCTCCTAAATAATAATACCTATCAAATATATTATTGAAATTCAGTGTCAACCGTGCTCCCTTTACATGGTAATAAAGCGCCGCATTCCACACTTCATAACCTGGCCATCTGTCCCATGCCATCGTACCGTCGTCATCGATAGCCATGGGATTTTCCATACGTCTGCTGTTCATAAAATTCATACCAGCACCAAAACCTAACCCTTTGAAAGTGGCATCCGGGATCACATATTTCATCCACACACTTCCCATGTGTTTGGGTGCATTTGCCAGGGGCATTCCTACTTCGATCTCCATCGAAGATCTTTTCACTTCCGTGTGGTTAAAGCTGTAATTAGCCATCACTTGAAACTCTTTGGTTACCTGCCCCCTAAAATCCAATTCCACTCCTTGGGATATCACTTCACCCGACTGCCTATATACGGGAAATCCGCTATCACCCATTTCGCCCGTAGCAATCATCATATTCTCTCTGCCGATATGGAATAGCGAAAGTTCTGTTTGCAGCTGGTTATTAAAGAAGCCTGTTTTTAAACCGGTTTCCACTTGAAAGCTACGTTCGGGGCGAAAGGGATTATCGGAACCATATTGCTCATGGTTATGCATAAAATCTGCACCCACTGGAACATATCCCTGCGAATAGCTCGCAAAATAATTCATTTGATTGTTGATATGATATGTCAGTCCAAAACGTGGTAACCAAGCATGTTGGCTCGTTTCGTAAGACTCCGCAAGATCTGCGCTGCTTGAACGGTAATACTCATGGCGCAATCCCATCACGACATTCAAACGTTCGCCTACTGTTACTTGATCTTGTATATAGAATCCCATACTTTTATAAGGGTTCAAAAAAGGAAATTCAGCCTGTGCTAGCCAAATGTAAGAACCTACATCGATCACATCCCGTACAGGATTTTCCAAATTTATCGTTAGGGGAATCTCTTCCCCATCAAGCATACGTCGTCTCGCCTCTCGCTGTACATTGTTTTTGTCTCCACCATATTGGGCATAATCTACTCCCAATACGAGACGATGTGCATGTCCCGGCCTGTTCAGAGTATAGCTCAGATAGCTCACCAGATTATCGGTATAATCTTTTACATTCTTCGACAGAAAACGCATGTTCATGATTGTGTTTGCCGGTGGATCGGCAAAGGTATTTAACGTGCGAAACTCATTCAAATCCTCACTATATATCGATTTCATGTAATTCATATGAAAAGACAAGTTCTGTGTAATATCCTGCGAAAATCGCGTCGCAAAAGTCAAGAATTTCGAACGGTAAAAATCCGTTGGCTGGTTAACATTAAACGCTCTATCTAGCCCATAAAAATCTTTATTCCGAATACCTATACCTCTATCTAAAGCACCATCAAAATCATCGTAGATTAGATCGACATCAATTTGTGTTCCTTCTGCGGGACGAAACGTAAACGAAGGCGCAACCAATATATTTCGCCTTTGATTGTTATCCCGAAATGTGCGTGAAGTTTCATAGGCTACATTCATACGGTACAGAAATTGTTTATCCTTATCCAACGGGCCGCCAATATCCAGTGTGGACCGGAGTGTCTGAAAGCTGCCTACACTGAAATCAACACTTGTTTTTTGCTCTTCAAGTGGTCTTTTCGTCACTAGATTAATTGTACCTCCTGGCACAATATCACCAAAAAGAGAAGCGCCCGGCCCTTTTAATACCTCTATACTTTCCAGGTTTGCTGTTAGCGGTGCACGCCAAAAGCTTGTGCCATAACCGTAAGCCGACCGCATCCCATTGACCAAACGAAGCCCGTTCGTATAACCGCTATTAAAACCTCGTATCGTTAAATCGTCGTATACAGACGCTTGACTGACGCCCGCCAGATCCTGCACCATATCCGTAATCTGAAACGCTTGTCTATCTTCCATAAACTCCCGGCTCACCAGCGACACCGATTGAGGAAGGTCTTTCAATATACCCGAAAACTTACCCCCTAACTCTGTCGTATTGATTAAATAGGAATTATTCCGTCTCCCCGTAATCAGTACCTCTTCTAAGGCTATGACGGTTGTATCGACTTGTGCATAACCCGTTATGGTACAACATATCAAAACAGCAGTATAAAAAACTTTCATCATTAGCAGTTCTCCATAAAAGAATTAAAAGTGTCTGTTTCTATCACTTTCGTTTTATCCAGTGTCATATGCAACGTCTCAAAACCAGATTCTTCACACGATAGCATCAACTCAAACCCTTGCTTTAGCCAAAACTCATAAGCACCTGTTAAAAAGGGATGTGTATGTAAATAGAGTAATTCAACACCTTGTTTCTGGCTTATTTTTTTTAGTTCGTGCACCAATCTTGTCGCCAAACCCGATCTCCGATAAGCAGGTTCGATAAAGAGCTTAACGACCTCCACAATTTTTGTTGCTGTAAAAGAAAAATAGGGAAAACGATCATTGTACGCCATCATCCCGATGGTACCGATGAGCTTTCCCTGTCCCGTACGTGCTTGCAAAAAAACACCTCGATCAGTCTCTACATACTTTGAGGAAAATTCTTGCAGATCTCTGGGTATAACCTTATGGTTCAACATGGGAAATAGTTGCTCCCTCGTTTTCAATACGTAAGCGATAACTTCCTCTTGGTCGCGTAAACCTACAGGCAATATGTTTATACTGTCGATCATAAATGCTTTTGTTTAGGGATAATCAATGTTCGTCCATTATGCTGGACATCCGTTAAGGCAACATGATACGTCTTTTCCAACGTGGATAATAATACTACGGGGTCTTTTTCTTGCAATGCATGTAATTTTTTATTCTGCATTACATAGAACCGGTCTCCATATAGAAGCGCAAGATTAGGATCATGCATCACACATACGATGGTCGTGCCCGATTGCACCAGACGCTTGAGATGTTCCATTACGGCAACCTGATAGTGTAAATCCAAATGGTTTGTCGGCTCATCGAGCAACAACACATCAGGTTGTTGCACCAAAATCCGACATAGCAAAACTAACTGCCGCTCTCCTCCCGAAAGCGCAGTATATGGTTTATCTTTTAAGTGCCATAACTGAAAGGCCCGTAGATTTTCCTCAACCAAATCAAAATCTACCTGACGTGGTGCAAATCTGGAAAAGGCAGCCCGTCCAGTTAACACCACATCAAACACCGTAAACGGAAAGGTTGTTTGATGAAATTGGGTCATAAAGCCTATCCGCAGCGTATTTTTCTGTCCCGCATGAATATCTTTTCGACTTTGATCAGCAAACAGCACTTCGCCCTTGTAATAGCGTTCCATACCAGAAAGAATGTTGAAAAGCGTTGATTTTCCACTACCGTTCCTGCCAAGAATCACCGTCAACTCTTCCCCATAGAAATCCGCCGTCAATTCAGCAAGCACTTGTTGCTTACCAAACGAAAAGGACAAATTATGAATCTGTATTAGTTTCTTCATGCATTCCAGTTTACAGCGTTTTTACGCATCAGATAAATAAACAGTGGCGCTCCCAGTATCATCGTAAACACACCTACCGGAATTTCAAATGGCATAACGGCACGTGAAAAATCATCAATCAGCAACAGAAATGTACCGCCGATACTCATGTTGGCAAAAACACCTATTTGGTTATTTGGACCAAAAAAAATACGACTGATGTGAGGGACAATCAACCCGAATAAGCTAATCATACCGACTGATGCTACTGCTGATGCTGTAATCATTGTCGCCAATCCCACGATGATAAACTTAATATTCCGCGGATTTACACCTACCGCCATCGCTTCCTGATCACCCAACGCCAATAGATTGAGCTTCCAACGGAATGCGGCTATAGCCAGCAAACCTCCTATGATCGGTATAAATACTGTTTGAACCTTGTCCCAAGAGGCTGTATGTAGATTACCCATTGTCCACTGTACGATCGCCTGTAATTTATAGGGGTCGCTTAAATATTGCAATACCGTTAGGAATGCCGTAAAAACGCCGGTGATAATCATCCCTGCCAAAACCATGATAATCATAGAGGTTCTTGCCCCCGCATAAGACACGAAATAAGTAATTGTTACCGCTACTACGCCAAATAAGAAAGCTGATAAATTAATCGGTATTAAGGGTATCAACATAGACAGTGCTGCCCCAAATGCTGCCCCGGAAGAGATACCCAAGGAAAAAGGATCTACAATAGGATTTCTAAAAATGGCCTGTAAAACCCCACCCGATACAGCTAATGCCGCCCCTACCATAAACGTTAATAAAATACGCGGTAAGCGCACCTGCCAAAGAATGGTCTCTATATCAGTCGTTGCTCGGGCCAATTCATTACCAAATAGACCCTGAACTGCCACCCACGTATAATGGGCTAAATCCGATATACCTACATATCCTGTGCTTCCCAATGACAGCGAAAAAAACAAAACTACAAAGGGTACCAAGATAAGTAAGAGCACTTTCACACGTTGCCGCATCCGTTAAACCTCCTTATTTTTGAGATGATACAGCTTATCCAATGCCTCCTGAATTTCATATTCCAATTCTTCAGCACTTTTCTCCGGATAACACCAATGCCGCAACTGTTTTGCAAACAACATGAATTTAATCGTATGTGGATCATAATTAAATGTAGGCGTCAAGACATATACTTCCTTATTTTTTACAGCCGGAAGTGCCGCCAGCTCTTTTAAGTTATAAACATCTTCCAGTTGTGAATTCCACAGCACGATAATATCGGGATTCCAACTATAAAGCTGTTCTGCACCGATATTAGGCGCTTCCATCTCTAGTGGACAAGCATTTTCCGCACCTGCTGCTTGAATTGATAAATCCATCAACGAACCTTTACCCGAAGTAGATAAAATACGTCCTTTTGACCAGGCATAATATACTTTTTTCCGCCGACTATCTGCTGGTCTTTCCATTGTTTTCAATTCTTCGTCAACATAGGAAATAAGTTCCTCTGCCCGATCTGCCTTATCCAGCAACGTGGCAACACCTCGTAATTCTTTATAAATACTTTCCTTGTTTTTACTGGAAACAGCGAAAACCGGAATATTCAATTTTTCCAATTGGGTAATCGTCTCCTTATCCTGCTCATATGCAATTGCCAGATCCGGTCTCAACCCGACAATGGATTCGACGTTGTTTGCCCGGCCACCGTAAGTAGGCGTCGCAATTTCCTTACGCGCGATACGTTCGTCTAATTGGGAAAAGAAACGAAAAGAAGATTCATTTTGATAAACCTGTTCTGGAATACCAACAATACGGCCATGGACACCTAACATAAACAATTCATCCACCATTGGTTCAAATAACACCAAAATCCGCTCTGCGGGCCTACTGAGTGCTATTTCTTGGCCTCGGCTATCTTCTGCATAGTAGCTTCCACTATGCCTATCCCCCTTCTTGGTCGTTTGTTGACAGCTCATCATAAAGAGGATAGTGCAAAAAGATAGCAACGCATACTTCACTCTTATACCTAGGTATCTTTTCATTATTTTTATTTACGCGATAATCGCAATTCTATTTTTTACAAGTATATATCAAAGACATAATAATCCGGTTAATATTATATTAGAGTGAAATTAGAAAACCAAACAGGAAGCTCAACCGTAGCATTAATATCTTATTTTCAAACAAATAGATGAAATATTTAACACGCTAGAAATAGAAAATATTTTTATTTGAATACGATTAGAATAGATTTCGAAAACCTATTTGCTGCTTCCGTATAGAAACTCAAGAATTCGTTTGTTATAAACACGCTTTTATAGAAGCCTACATAAACGGGAATATGCACTATCCTATAGGTAATCGTTCTCGATCTTATTTATATTTATAAACGATAGTTGATTCGTGGAGGAAGGATATTTTACAGATAATTTCCGAAAGCCTTGATAGCATATTTCACATCAAGTACTTTTGTTTCCATCTGTACTTTATCACCATACTTCCCTGATAAGGCTTGAAACAAACGTCCATCGTAAGAGACAACGATTTTATCTTCAATTAGGAATATTGGGAGATGGCGATTACCTACATCAAAACAAAAACTTCCGATGATGGCCATATCGTCAGCATACAGTACAATACAGATACAAGGTTCGATACGTGCTTTCACGGTCACACCATCTTCCGTATATACAATTTCTCCATCATGAATAGGTGTTCCTGACGTCCGAGAGAGGGAAACATCTCTGCCCCCCTCAGTCGTCCGTTTTATTACTGTTCGATTGACTTCATACCATTGGAGTGATAAGAAGTCTATATCCCGATTGGAATCTGTCATGTATTTCTATGATTTACCCTGCGATCCTTTTCGCATTCACCTTTTCCTTCAACCAATTACACCAATCATCAACACCGTCACCGTTCAGCGTACTAATCGATATTACTTCCAAGTTGGGGTTGACTTCATGCGCGTCCTTCGTCACGGCATCCACGGAAAACGGCACATACGGCAACAAATCTGCTTTCGAAACAAGCATCAGTTCGCTCGTCAAAAACATACGTGGATATTTTTTGGGTTTATCATCCCCTTCAGTTGATGCCAATAGCGTAACACGATAATCCTCACCTAAGTCGAATGCAGCGGGGCACAGCAAGTTGCCTACGTTCTCAATAAACAATAAATCGACACCATCTAAATTGATATGATCCAATGCTTGCAAAACCATCTGAGCTTCAATATGGCACATTCCACCCGTCACGATTTGCAAGGCGTTGATTCCAACCTCACGCATACGGACAGCATCACGTTCGGTCTCGGGATCGCCCACCAAAACCGCAATATTCAACGCACTGCTCAAGCGCTTACCTGTCTCCTGCATCAATGTCGTCTTACCACTTCCTGGCGATGAGCATACATTGATCACGCATATATCTTTTAAACGCTCCCGGATGGCTTTAGCAACAAAATCGTTGGCTTTTAACAGGTTCAGTGTGGTATTATCACATTGAACAGATCCTACAGGCATTTGGTTGCTTTTTGGGGTTGTTGGATTACTCATTTTTTATCCTCCTTAAATGTTACTTGACTAATTCTTAATTCTTCACCTTGTATGATGGAATCGGATGTTTGGCCACAATCGCATACAAAGCGATGATATTTAACTTCAAACTGTTTATCACAGCTTTTACAATATGCTATGATAGGCAATATGGACACTTCCAATTCCGTATTTTTAAACCTTGTATCGTCCAGTACATAGGCTTCAAATGCATTTTGGATAAGTATTGGCTGCAAGCTACTTAATAAACCCGCCTCCAGATTAATCTTGATAATCGTTTCGTATTTATCTGGATAAGCCTCTTCCAAGGTTCTAAAAATATCTTTTACAATACCTAATTCGTGCATATTATTCTATATTAAACGGCTTTCTTACTTACCGTTCTCTGTTTAACGGTCTTTTTTACTGCTTTCTTTCCTTTTGCTATGGTTTTCTTCTTCACGGCTTCTTTAGCATCTACCCTTTTAGAGGCCGTTTCTTTTGGCGTTATTTTTTTTGCGGCTACCTTCTTCTTCACTACTTTTTTCTCTGTGCCCGTACGCGCAGCTTCTTTTGGCGTTGTTTCGGCTATAATGCCAGTGGTTTCTCCAACTTTGGCAACTAATTGGTCCTGCGTAAAGACCCAGCACATCTGCGCCAACATAGTCAAAAAACTATACAATAATTCTCCATCCGTACCCACCGCACGAAGCAAGAGTGTGTTTTCCGCACATTCGGTAAACCCGAATGAGACATCCTCATACTCCGTTGTTAGAATCTCATCCATCTCCGCTTTCATCAGCTTCGCAAACGGTCCACAATAAAAAAGGGTAGCTTGATGGGTATATCCTTCAAAAAACAACAAATCGGATACGGGTTGCTCCTGTGGCAATAAACATTGATTGTCGGTCACGAGCAATTTACCATCTTGATAAATGCGTGTTATGCTATGCAGCTTTCGAAAAGCAAACACCTCATCCCGATGGACCCTTCCCGCACTAATAATATCACCCCATATCAAGGTAGCACCATCATTAACATGGATAGTATTCACTGTTTTAAAAATAGAATCCTTAAACGGCGTGACAGGGTGTGGTACATAGTTGAATACACTGTCTTTAGCTAATAGCACTTTTGTCTCTTGAGAAGCACCCTCTTTCATGGGATGTAACTTATTGAAAGACTGCGTAAAAAGTTTTAAGTGTGCATTTTCCTTCACGTGTACATCGATCACTAGGGAATCTTTGTCCATAATTCCCGGAGAGGCACTCATAATAATCATCTCCAAATGATCCTGTGCCCGAGGCGAACCATAATGCGTTAGTTTATAAGGTGCATTATGATAGCTCTCCTTTAACCGACTCTGATGCCCGTCTCGCTCTACATTAATCTTGATTATACTATCCATTTATTCCGGTTATTATTCCTCTAATAAAGCGTTTTTCTTAATCCAGTCCTTCACCTTATCCAAACCTTGCAACGTCATGAGATTGGTAAAGATGAACGGTCTTTCTCCTCTCATCCTTTTCGAGTCACTTTCCATAATGCGCAAATCGGCGTTGACGTAAGGAGCTAAATCTATCTTATTAATCAATAATAAATCAGAACGTGTAATGCCCGGCCCGCCCTTACGTGGGATTTTTTCGCCCTCAGCCACATCAATCACAAAAATGGTTACGTCTGCCAAATCAGGACTAAACGTAGCCGTAAGATTATCTCCTCCACTCTCAATGAAGACGATTTGTGTATCAGGAAACCGCTGTACCAGATCTTCCACCGCTTCAATATTCATAGACGCATCCTCACGGATAGCCGTATGGGGACATCCTCCAGTTTCTACACCGGCAATGCGTTCGGCTGGTAGGGCAGAATTTTTCTGTAAAAACTGCGCGTCTTCGCGGGTATATATATCATTCGTAACAACACAGATGCTGTAATCTGCAGACATCTCTCTTGTCAATCTTTCAATCAAGGCTGTTTTCCCAGAGCCTACCGGGCCTGCTACGCCTATCTTCACATAGTTTCTTTCCATTTTATCTTTTTGATCAATCCTTTTTAAATCTTTGTACAATAAATACAAGGTTGCATCCGCCCTCTACTCGCTCCTGATACCTGCTTCGCAGTCCTATTGTCAACACGACAAAATAGCTTGTTAAGAGATATAAATTCTGGTATAAAGCTTTTCGTGCTGCATACAACGGATATCCTGTACGACACAACAGTTTCCTATCATATCGGGATCCATATCTACCTGCTTATCAACCAGCTCTCTTATTAGAGGCTGTAACTTAAAGAGAATCTTTTGTCCGTCCATTTGACTAATGGGAACAAGCTTCGCACAATTTGTTACGATCCCGTTTAGTGAGTTATAATAGAATGCACTCAAGGCGTCATCCAAGCTGATATTTTGTGCCTGTGCGTACATGGCAAATGCCATCGCGTAATGTCCATGTGCTTCGCCCGCTTGAATCGCTTCCAAATAAGCTTTACAACGTCTTATGGATTGAAAATTTTCCACTACTTTTAGAAACCGAACAGCGAGCTTTTTACTGGCATCTCTGATTTCATAAGGTGATTTAAGCGACGTAATAAAGTTATCGAGTTCCATCAATTTCTGTTTCAACGCTTTCTTCTCACATATTTTCCAAGTTTCATGGAAAAATGCAGCATCATTGTAGAAGAAATTATAGCGCAACATCTTTTCGGCATAGGCTTCGGTAGACTTGCTATCGTGCACTATGCCTTTGTGGATATAGGTTTCCAGACCGTAGGAATGCGTAAAACTTCCTATGGGGAAAACGGAGTCATTGATTTGCAGCAACGTCAGTAATGGGTTCATTTGCCTTATTTTGCTAGTGTTATTTTGAATTTTGTTTTTCTCGACCACTCATGCATCTTTAGTGTTTGCGTTTGTGGGATTACGCCCACACTAACCGTGACATCGTAGTCGCGGTTTTTCAAGAGCTGATGTACCGGCCATTCATACGCTAATACAACTTCCGCCTTTTCATTTATATAGATTGGTAAATGGCGGTTGCCGATCTCGAAGCAGACTTTCGCCATTTCCATCTTATCTCTGGGATGAAATATTAAACAAAGGCAAGGTAATATTCTGACAGTGATACGTTGTTGCTCACTTTCATATAAAATGTCGCCATCTTTTAACGGTGCACCACCTAGATTACGAAAGCCAATTTCCTGACCACCGACCGTACGTCGTCTTAAAATACGTTTTTCAGTATCAAACCATTCCAGCTCGACAAGATCAGTCGGTTTTTCTTTCCGGACATCACCTATCCGTATATTACCCGCTATGCCTTTAGATATAATCATTAGAATAAGAAATACCGTTGTGCCATTGGAAGCTCTGCCAACGGCTCGCAAGTCGCTAACACACCATCTACTGTTACATCATACGTTTCTGGATTCACTTCAATATTCGGCGTCGCATCATTATGCACCATATCTTTTTTCCTCACTGTGCGACAACCTTCGACAGGTAAACTCAATCTCGATAAACCTAATGACGCGATCGTTCCGTTGTCGATGGATATTTTCGATACAAAATTGAAAGATGTCTTGAATTTAGCCTTGCCGTAGTTAGCAAACATCTGACGGTAAATGATCGGCTGCGGTGTTGGAATAGACGCATTTGCATCTCCCATCTTGGAACTTAAGATCATTCCGCCTTTGATAATCATCTCCGGTTTTACGCCAAACATTTCCGGCTTCCACAACACAAGGTCAGCATATTTGCCAACCTCTACGGAACCTATATATTTATCAACTCCATGTGCCTTTGCAGGATTGATGGTGAACTTGGAAACATAACGTTTCACCCGGAAGTTATCATTTCCATTCACTTTATCCTCTTCCAACGGTCCACGCTGTATTTTCATTTTGTGCGCGGTTTGGAATGTCCTGGAAATCACCTCCCCGACACGTCCCATCGCCTGACTATCCGAGCTCATAACCGAAAAGACACCCATATCCTGCAAAATATCCTCTGCCGCAATGGTTTGCGGACGAATACGTGAATCAGCAAAAGCCACATCCTCTTTTACGTTTTTATCCAAATGGTGACAAACCATCAGCATATCTAAATGCTCTTCTGCTGTATTAACGGTAAACGGTTTAGTTGGATTGGTCGATGCTGGAATAATATTCGGATACATGGAGATCTTAATAATATCTGGTGCGTGGCCACCACCCGCACCCTCCGTATGGAACGTATGGATAACACGTCCATCAATTGCCGCAACGGTGTCTTCTAAGAAGCCAGCTTCATTCAATGTATCTGTGTGAATCGCCACTTGGACATCATATTTATCGGCTACTTTCAACGCCGCATCAATGGTTGCCGGTGTAGCACCCCAGTCTTCGTGAATTTTCACTCCTAATGCACCGGCTTCAATCTGTTCTTCGATTGGTTTCGTTGTCGACACATTTCCTTTACCAAAGAAACCAACATTGATCGGCAAATCTTCAAATGCTTCCAACATTTTATGGATAAACCATTTTCCAGACGTAACTGTTGTTGCATTCGTACCGTCAGCAGGACCTGTACCGCCGCCGATAAATGTCGTTACACCACTATACAAGGCGGTTTCTACTTGCGTCGGACTGATAAAGTGGATATGGGTATCTACACCACCAGCGGTAAGAATATAACCCGCACCACCGTGTACCTCGGTGGATGGTCCGATAACCATACCCGGTGTCACACCGTCCTGAACGTCCGGATTACCTGCTTTACCGATTCCCACGATTTTACCGTCTTTGATACCGATATCCGCTTTTACAATACCCCAGTGATCGATGATAATCACATTATTTATACAAAAGTCTAGCACATCCTCGTCACGTAAAGCACGTGCAGATTGCCCCATCCCATCGCGGATCGTTTTACCGCCACCGAATTTATTTTCTTCGCCGTAGACAGCATAATCTTTCTCAATTTCGATCATCAGTTCCGTATCCGCCAGACGAACACGGTCGCCCGTTGTTGGGCCAAATAACGAAGCATATTTATCCCGCGGTATATACAAAGCACCGTCATCATCATAATGAATCGATGATTTATCCAAACCTAATTTTTCGAGACCTAAGGCATTTAGCTTTGTTGTGGCAACGCCTGCAGTTGCCAATCCGACAATCTTAATCCAGTCTCTTCTGTTCCATTCTCCCATAATATGTTTCTTTTAATTATTTAGAAGATTTATAGTTTTGTTTTTTCATTTTATCGATAGCCGACGCTTTCACTTTCGCATTGGTGTATTTGCCGTTGGTCAAGCCATTAAAGCCGTGAACTTCTTTGTTTCCGCCGATTTCTACCAATATGACATTTTTCTTCTCACCTGGTTCGAAACGGACCGCTGTACTGGCCGGAATATTCAGGCGCATGCCAAATGCCTCTTCTCTGTTAAACTCCAAGTCTTTATTCACTTCAAAAAAGTGATAGTGCGACCCCACTTGAATAGGTCTGTCGCCTGTATTAGCTACCGATATCGTCTTGGTTTTATAGCCAACATTCGCTTTGATATCGTCATTCTTCAAAAAGTATTCTCCTGGAACCATTTTCTTAGATTTTAAGGGTTAACGAATAGGGTTATGTACGGTTACTAATTTCGTGCCGTCCGGGAAAGTGACCTCGATCTGTACATCATGAATCATCTCCGGTACGCCTTCCATGACCTGTTTTCTTTTCAGAAGTGTTGTACCATACTCCATCAATTCCGCAACAGATTTTCCGTCACGTGCACGCTCCATCAGCTCCATACTGATATATGCAATACACTCAGGGTAGTTAAGCTTCACCCCTCTTTTCAGCCTCTTAGCCGCAAGTTCGCCAGCTAAATGAAGCATTAATTTTTCGATTTCACGTGGTGTTAAACGCATAGTTTTATCGATTTATTTTATTCTATTAATAATTCATATATATCATGACGCGCCGACGTCGTATAGAATATCCAGAACATATTCATCCGTGGCGGTACTTCTCCCAACCCTGGATATTCTCTATTAAGTCCCTATAATAAGGGGATCGTAAAATAGGCGCCCAATGCCAATCTGTTTAGTTGCTGTCGGTCCACATTCATTTTATCCGCATAGGATATGCTGTTACCAATATATCCCAGATAGAAACGCATATCTTGATTTCGAAAGGGTTTGTGTTGCAGTGCAGCAAAGTAGGTATAGTTCTGCCTGAAATCTTTACCCAGCTCCTCGTCTTTTGTGCTTCCAGCAGTCTCCACCGCCCCCTTCAAAGCGATTTCCCATTTGTCTGTTAGAAATTGGTCATAACGCAATACCGCTGTTTTATACACGACATCCTTCGCTAATAACCTGTCTACACCAGTATGGTTGTAAAAATCATTGATACCATTGGAGGCAATCAGTGCATGGTCTACGCCCATGTGTGAATATTGCAGATCCAAGTAAACCATTTGTTTATCGGTTTTGTACTTATTCGCTAACGAAATAGCATGATTGGTGTGTTTATCTGCAAATTGTGAAACGTGATAAGACCATTTCGTATGTATTTTACGATCGGCGAAAGCGCCAACCCATGTAAAGTAGGCACCCATGGGCACTTTCGAACGTTGCAAGTCCCCTATCGCGAAGTCATTATTGAGAATATGGTCGTTAAAGTTATTGTTGACCGTGTTATGCACCTGTACGTGAAAGGAATGATTGGGGTTTACATGATAACCTAACTTGGCACCCGTCACAAATAAGTTCAATATACGATTTACGTAATCGGTAAACATAAATTCATAAATCGGATTATTTTCAAATTCATACGATCCCACCATCGCGCTTTGCTTACCTACGGTAACATCCCAGTTTCGGTTTTTACCGAATTTGTATTCGATTAACGCGAAGTCTAATGCCGGCGATCCGTTATCTAGGGAGTTTGGAGCAAACGGACGATTTAAACGTAGCCGAACTTTATACGATAGATCATCGTTGTAATTTCCATGTAAGTGGAGACGGATTTCCTCCATTTTTGCCCGAGTGACAGCATCATCCTTACCCAAGTTGTCGCCAAGAAGCGCACCTCTGAACAATACATCAAAATTAAATAATTTAGATTGGTCAGGCTCGTTTTCTGATGTATCCTGAACGGCGAGCGGTTCCACGTCAACGACATCTAACTTCCCATCACCCGCATTCGTATAACCGGCTTTTACTAAAAAGCCTAAAGCAAAAAACAGAAAAACTTTTTTCATGAACTATGATTAAACTTACTTTTCACAAGTATATCATAGTCACATGAGAATCAGATTAATGTGAGATTAAAACGAAATTAGAAAATTAAACAGGTATTTCAATCGTTACACTAGTGCCCTGGTTTTCAACGGAAGAGATTGTGAGCTTAGCCCCATGTAAATCGAAAATATTTTTGGCTAAAACGAGGCCTAAGCCGTTCCCGTATATCTGTCCGACATTCGAAGCTCTGAAAAAAGAGTCAAAAATATGCGGTTGATCGTGTTGGGGAATACCAATACCGTCATCGGTAATTTTTACCATCACATTGTTTAAATGACATTCTAATGAGACCGTCACAGTATTGTCTTCGCCATATTTACAGGCATTAGATAAGATATTACTAAATGCAATATAGAACAGATCCGGATTAACAAATACATTCAATCGCTGGCTTTCTTCGGGAATATTAGAAAAATCCAAACGAATACGAGATTCCGGACTGACAGCCTTTTCATTACGTTGCACCTCATAGAGCAATTCATCTATCCGAACAAGCTGCTTGTTTTCTATCTTCCTATCAAAGCCAGAACGCGAAAGCAATAAAAGATTATTGACAATCAATTCCATTTTATTAACCTGCTTTGAGATTGTCTCTACAGAATAATAAGCTTCATGCTGTTTATCCAAACCCTGCAATGCCAACTCCGCCTCCCCTCCCATAATCGTAAGCGGTGTACGCAGAGAATGCGAAGCATTCCCAATAAAACTCTGCTGAGATTTTACCGAAATATCCAGACGGTTCATCATGGAGTTAAAATTAGCAATTAATGTTCCTATCTCGTCGTTTTCACTATTAAACTTATTTTGCAAACGCATATCCAAACGGGAAATATCGATTTGGGTAAGGTCGTTGTTGATCGCTTGGATAGGCACCAATAATTTATTTGCAAAATAAAAGGCTAATAAAAACACCAGTGCAACCGCAATCAACGCGCCTGATACGACCGTCCGATCTAACGTACGCTGCTCATCATGCCCATAATCATCTACCCCCTCCGAAATGACCAGCAAATCCTCCTTATGCTGGGTATCAACGAAGAACACCGCCACATACGATGTTTTTCCATGAAGATATTGCGCTTTACCATGGACAATCGCTTCCGTATAAAAGGAAGCTGGCATCGGAAGATCTGGTCTAAACCGTAGATTTGTACTATCCTTTACAATCCGCAGAAGATAATCCTTTCCTTCCGACAACTGCGCTAGATATTTCCGTCTTACTTCATAATATATTTGGTTATTGTACTCATCATTTTGGACGATATGGTTTCCCACAATGGTGGCATTCTCTTCCAACCGATGGTAAAACTTGGTCTGCAAACTATCACGCGTGAAATAAGACACATAGATAGCAAACGACACAATATAAAATATCGAGATCGTTGTAAACAATAAGATAATTCGCGTCTTAATTTTCATTTCTCAACACATACCCCATGCCGATTACCGTATGGATCAGTTTCTTTTCAAATGGATGGTCAATTTTTTTTCGCAAATAGTTTACATACACGTCGACAACGTTTGTACCCATGTTGAAGTCCATACTCCATACCTTCTCCAAAATATCCACGCGAGACAATACTTTATTTTTGTTGATAAGCAGATATTCCAGTAAACGATATTCGGTAGCAGTCAATACAATAGATATTTCGCCACGGCAAACACTTTTACTGTCCCTATCAATAACCAAATTATCTATCGAAATAGTATCAGCAGCAACATTTCGGTTAGTTGCCCTTCGGGAGAACCTATTTACTCTTGCCCGAAGCTCATCGAGTTTAAACGGCTTTGTCAGATAATCGTCCACATCACGATTAAATGCCTCCACAATATCCTCTGTCTGATTCAGTGCACTTAGCATAAGTATGGGGACGTCTTCGTTGGCCATACGGATATTCTTACATACATCCAATCCATTCATTCCGGGTAACATCACGTCCAATATAATTAAATCATACGTATGACGTCCAGCCATTTTGAGCCCCGTAAAACCATCCATAGCGACATGAATGTGATGTCCCTCACCCTTTAATCCCCTTTCGATCAAAGATATTACAGATGGCTCATCTTCTATTAGAAGTATTTCCAAACTCCTCCTCCTTTAAATAAAATAAAAATTGATCGGCGCTATATGTTGACATAAAATGTTAGAACATACCTTTTTGCGACTCTTGATGTAATCATTTTGAGCGGTAAATATACATTTTACACATTATGGAGATGCATCCCTCGGTTTCTTTTTTTCGTATGTTTCTATTTTTTTACGCTTAGCTTACGAAAAGCAACCATTCTCTTAGACTTCTTATCTCCAAACTAATCATAAAATTCCGTACATTTGCCCTGTTTTTATTTTGAGAAACTAAAATTATGCGAAATAATTATTCATCCAGACCTTATGCCGCTATTACCGCCGTAGGTGGTTATCTTCCTCAAGGGCGAAGAACCAACTTCGATTTAGAACAGGTATGCGACACATCGGACGAATGGATTGTAAAACGTACGGGAATTAAAGAACGTCGTATTCTAGAACAAGGTTTAGCCACTTCAGACATGGCGGTTATGGCTATTCAAGATCTATGTACACGTTACGATAAAAATATCGCTGACGTCGACGCTATCATCGTCGCGACCTCAACACCCGACGTTTTGATGCCCGCCACAGCCAATATCATTGCTCAGAAATTGGATTTAAAAAACGTATGGGCTTTCGACATGAATGCCGCTTGCTCAGGTTTTCTGTACGCATTGGACATGGGAGCGTCGTTGGTGGAAACAGAACGGTATAAAAATGTATTGGTTGTCGGAGCAGACAATATCAGTGCCTTTGTTAATATCCACGACCGCTCCACCAATATTCTTTTTGGAGATGGAGCGGGAGTCGTCTGGCTGGAGCCGTCCGCAGAGGCGGGAGTCATCGATGCCTTTATGCAAAGTAATGGCGACGGACGTGAGTTCTTAAATATTGAAGGCGGTGGCTCGTTATATCCTTCCAGTGACAACACATTTACAGATAACCGCAGGTATTTGCGACAAGACGGCAAAGTGGTATTTAAACAAGCGGTTCAGTCGATGAGCAATGCTTGCAAAAATGTACTCGAACGAAACCAGCTCGAAATAGAACAAGTTGATTGGCTAGTGCCACACCAAGCCAATAAACGTATTATTGATGCCGTAGGAAAAGAAATTAATATCCAAGGCGATAAGACATTGACCAACATAGCATATAGAGGTAATACCATTGCTGCAACCATCCCGCTATGTATCTGGGAAAATATTAAACTGATACAAAAAGGAGACTTGCTTATGTTAACTGCGTTTGGCGCAGGATTCTCTTGGGGAGCAAGTTTATTACGTTGGATGATATAAATATTATTCCTATATTCACATCTGCTTTAATATTCAAGGATATGTGGATAAAATCACTTGCCTCACCGTTATATTTGGTTTTCCTGCTGTTGAGTTTAGGAGCGTGTAGCGCTGTAAAAGATGCGCATATCCAACAACAAATGAAAGCAAGTAATTGCAACCAACAAAACATCTACGATTACACCGAAGATGACATGCCTAAACCCCTTCATACATTAGATATTGATAAGGCCCTATCCGCATATTTAAGCTATGAAAACTTGAATATGGCCAATGCAATCGGTATTTTAGCCGACCTCACATTATACGTCCGTTTAATAAACGACACCAATCCAGCAGATCTTGAGAAACGAATTAGTCTCCTGGAATCAAAACAACGCATAGATCATAAGATTAATATGACTTCCCTAGAAGTCTCTGCTGTAGCTTCTGAAATGGATTGTGAAGAAGAACGCACTAGTCAAGTAGCGAATTATTTAAAAGCTGGAGAGAGTGAACTGGAGTCCAAACTTACCGTAGCCGCCATCGTTGTGGGAGCAACAGGTGCTATTGCAACAGGCGGCGTTATTAAAAATGAGACAGCCAGCAATACCGTCGGAATTGCCACAGGTATTACAGAAGCCTCGTTAGGTCTCGTGATGCTGTTCAACAATCGGAAGATTGATTTTTACCACGAGCGAAATGCACTTCGAGAAGTTTGGAACGGGAAAGCGATTTCAAACAGCTTCCCCCCATCCGTCTGGTATTATCTCAATTATCAGGATCCGACGAAAGATACAGTATCCGTTCGGATGCAGATTATCGACAAATGGAAAAATTTCGGACAAATTACGGAAGAAGACGATCTATCCGTTGAACAAATATATTTTGGTGATGGCGGCAAATACACCACTGAACAACTCGTCAACCGAGCTGATATGTATGATCAGCTCGAATCTCATATCACCTTAATGAAACAGGATTTAAAATCGCTATCGTTGGCCGTGGAAAAGCTTTGATCGTTATTTTTTAATCTTTTGGCATAACCTTATAGGTAGGGTCTTCCGCGATATCAATCTGAACCACACCTTGTGCATTTTTTAATAAAGAACGGCAATCTGGACTAAGATGTCTCAACTGTACCGACTTGTCCTGCTTCGCATAGCGTTCTGTAATTTTGCTTAGCGCATCTATTGCAGACATATCTACCACCCTACTCTCCTTGAAATCAATAATAATATATTTTGGGTCGTTCAACACGTCGAATTTTTCTAAAAAGGCCGTTGTAGACCCAAAAAATAGTGGACCATATATTTCATAATGTTTCGCACCGTCTTCATCAACATATTTTCGAGCACGAATACGCTTGGCGTTATCCCATGCAAAAACCAATGCAGAAACGACCACACCAGCTAACACCGCTAAAGCTAGATTGTGCAGGACAACCGTAATCGCAGCGACCAACATGCCTACAAAAATATCTGACCGCGGAAATTTGTTAATAATCCGTAAACTTACCCACTGAAAAGTACCAACCGCAACCATCATCATCACACCGACCAACGCCGCCATTGGAATCTGTTCGATGAACGGCGCACCAACTAAAATAATAATCAGAATGGCGATCGCACCGACAAAAGATGAAATTCGGGTGCGGGCGCCTGCTTCGAGATTAACCAATGTTTGTGCTACCATCGCACATCCCCCCATCCCGCCGAAAAAACCGTTTACCATATTCGCTACGCCTTGCGCCATCGCTTCTCTATTTGATCTCCCCTTCGTATTTGTTATCTCATCCACCATATTCAGCGTAAGAAGTGATTCGATAAGGCCCACTCCTGCCATAACCAACGAATAGGGAAAGATCAACTTAAGCGTATCTAATGTCCATGAAATATCTGGAACATGAAAAGCTGGAAACGATCCACTTACCGATGCAATATCCGCTACTTTTTTAGTATCGATACCAAATATAGACACTAAGGCAAATACCGCCAAAATGGCGATTAATGAAGCTGGAATTTTCTTTGTTATTTTTGGAAACCCTACAACGATCAAGATCGTCAGTGCCGTTAACCCCAACATCGTGTAAAGCGCTGTACCCGTCATCCAAGCAGACATATCCGTAGGGAGTCGAAATTGCTGGACTTGCGCCATAAAAATAATAATCGCCAATCCATTTAAAAAGCCATACATTACCGGCTGTGGAATTAAACGAACGAACTTCCCTAGCTTAAATAAACCAACCAGCAATTGCATGATACCCGCCAGTACAACGGCGGCAAAAAGATATTGAACGCCATGCCCTGCTGCCAATGCTATGAGTACAACCACTGTCGCACCCGCTCCCCCCGATACCATACCCGGCCGACCTCCCAAAATAGACGTCACAAGCCCCATTAAAAAAGCAGCATATAACCCCGTCAGCGGTGAAAGGCCTGCTAAAATAGCAAAGGAAAGAGATTCGGGGATCATGGTCATCGCAACGGTCAACCCCGCCAAAATTTCATTTCTTAAATTAATATTTTCCAGTAATTTCAAGATAACAAAGGGATAAATTCAAAATCGCACCAAAGGTACTTTTTTTTTCAATGATGGCCTCACCGCCGGTTTCCAAAAATTTTAAAAAAAATTTGTTTATATATAAAAATAACATTACCTTTGCAGTATCATAATTTAGGTTTATAATTGGTTAGCTAAAGGTTTTCATTCTCCCCGTTTGAAAACCTTTTTTTGTGCCTTTATCAAAACATTTTCATACATTTAGCACTTAAATAAAAAAGACTTACTAAAAAATAATATTTGACAGATGAAACGAACATTTCCAGCTTTTTTATTGTTATCGACGGCTTCATTGATCGTTGCTTCCTGCAATAGTAACGGGGCCTCTACGTCGACAGAAGACGACGCTGTCGCAGACAGTGTTTACCCTCCCGTTGAAAAAAACAACCCCAATACAGACTATAAGCCTGCTTTTGAAGGTCAGACACGGGCTCCGGGTGCAAAGACACAGACACCATATGAAAGCCAAGTCGTCACGGACAAGCTCAAATCGCCGTGGGGAATTGCTGTTCTTCCTGATGGTCGATTACTCATTACCGAAAATGAAGGTAATATGCGCATCGTTTCAGACAATGGCGAGCTTAGCGAAGCAATTGGCGGCATCCCCAAGGTGGATGCGCGTGGGCAGGGCGGCCTCCTTGGGCTTACACTCGACCCTGATTTTGCTTCTAACCGGATGGTCTACTGGGTATTTTCTGAACCCGTAACCGGCGGAAACCATACGGCAGTAGCAAAAGGACGTCTGGCAGATGACGAAAAGTCCATGGAGAATGCACAAGTCATTTACCAAGCATTACCGACTTACGATGGGAGACAACACTACGGTGGACGCATCATCTTCGATAGAGACGGCAACCTATTTGTGAGTACCGGCGAACGCTCAGACTTAGAAACAAGACCACAGGCACAAGACCTCCAATCCGCTTTGGGAAAAATTGTTCGCATCACAAAAGACGGCCAGCCAGCACCGGGCAATCCCTTTGCTTCAAACAGCGATGCTCGTCCAGAAATTTATAGCTACGGAAATAGAAATGTACAAGGTTTAGCGCTGCATCCAGAAACGGGCGATTTATGGTCTACCGAATTTGGCCCACGAGGTGGTGATGAACTCAATCATATCGAAGGAGGAAAGAATTACGGATGGCCGATTATCACTTACGGTTTGGAATACAGCGGAAAAGAAATCGGGAATCCCCCTATCCAACAGCAGGAAGGGTTAGAACAACCTGTTTATTATTGGGATCCGGTATTGTCACCAAGTGGCCTCGTCTTTTATACAAGTGATGCAATCCCCGAATGGAAGAATAACCTATTTAGCGGAGGCCTAAGCAGTACACATATCGCACGGCTTATTATTAAAGACAATAAAGTCGTAGGTGAAGAACGTCTCCTGGACAAAGAAGGGCAGCGCTTCCGTGATGTAACACAAGGTAAAAACGGCGAAATATTTGCCGTCACAGATGGTGGGAGGCTTTACGTCATACGCAAAAAAAGCTAGTCAGTCTATACTTAATAATTACGGACGGACGCTTTAAAAAGGTGTCCGTCTTGTTTTTTACACATCTTTTCCCGTCGTGAAAAAATTAGGGCAATTCTATATCAACTCGTATCGCGGTTTATCCACCGAAGCTTGGCTGTTGGCGCTCGTGATGCTCATCAATCGTACCGGTTCGATGGTCATTCCTTTTTTGAGCATGTACATGGCCTCCGAACTGCACTTCAGTAAAGCACAGGTCGGGATCGTATTAGGTTGTTTTGGATTAGGCTCGGTATGCGGATCCTGGTTAGGGGGTTGGCTGACAGATCGCTTCGGTAATTTTCGCGTGCAAGCCATCAGCTTATTACTCACCGTCCCCATCTTTGTTATACTGCCGCAGTTCAGAACCTTTGAGAGCCTGGCCGGAATGATTTTCCTATTGACCCTCATCGCCGATACCTTTCGCCCGGCCAATTCTGTTGCCGTAGCTCGCTATGCCAAACCAGAAAATTTAACAAAGGCATACTCTCTCAATCGGATGGCGGTGAATCTCGGTTTTTCGGTGGGTCCTGCATTGGGCGGTTTTCTAGCCATGATCTCATACAGCTGGATTTTTTACGGAAACGCTATTGCCGCCTTATCAGCGGCCGTGGTCTTTCTTATCTTTTTCCGCAATCGCAAGCCACGCTCTACTATAAGTACACGGCGAAAACAGGAAAAAACATTCACAAAAAAAGATAGAAATGCCTATTTAGATGTACCCTTCATCATCTTCAACATCTTTTGCTGTTTATTTTCTATGGCCTTCTTCCAATTATTGAGTACCGTTCCGTTGTACTATAAAGAAGTCATTCAGCTCACGGAAGTACAAATTGGCATACTCTTAGGTTTCAATGGCTTTATTATCGTTCTATTTGAGATGTTGTTAGTTCATGGCGTAGAACGTCGCTTCAGCCCCCGACAAGTCATGATTTTCGGAACAGCTATGGCAGGCGCTTCCTACTTCATGTTATCTGTTCCATTAGGCATCGCCTGGCTATATTGCACCATGTTCATCCTTTGTATTGGGGAAATGCTCACCCTTCCCTTTACAGCAACGATCAGTGCATCCCGCGCCACAGTGAATACACAAGGCGCCTATATGGGATTCAATTCATTGGCATTCGCAGCCGCCAATATTTTCTCTCCCTATCTGGGCACATACGTTGCAGAACATTTCGGTTATCAAACCCTATGGCTTGGCACAGCCGGGCTATTAGTTTTCACGAGTATCGGCTTTTCATGGATATTAAAAAAAATGTAAGGTGCATCACCAAGCCTACCCTATATTTCTTTCATAAGGCACACGCGTAGCGATGGATCGTCCCAGTGTTACTTCATCCACGTACTCCAGTTCCCCTCCAAAAGCTATACCCCGGGCAATTGTACTAATCTGCACATTAAAATCTTTCAGCTTTCGGTACAAATAGAAAATGGTCGTATCCCCCTCCATTGTCGCGCTCAGTGCGAGAATAACTTCCCGAACATCATCTTTCTTTAAACGTTCGATCAGTGCATCTATCTTTAAGTCTGAGGGCCCTACCCCGTCCATTGGCGAGATAAGTCCGCCCAGCACATGATAAACACCTTGATATTGATTGGTATTCTCAATAGCCATCACGTCTCGTGTATCCTCTACTACACAAACCATGGCATGATCCCGCTTTACAGCCGCACAGATTTCACATACATCGTGATCGGAAATATTAAAGCACGTCTTACAATAACGTATCTGTTCCTTAAGTTGATCTATCGAATGCGTGAAACGGCTCACGTCACTGTTGGGCTGTTTCAATAAATGAAGCACAAGCCTCAAAGCGGTTTTTTTACCTATTCCAGGCAAACGTCCAAATTCTTCTACTGCTTGTTCTAAAAGTCGCGACGAAAAATGCATGCACAAAAATAAACAAAAAAATCCCTATCTTGGAAACCTCAATAAGTAGAATCATGTATATGGCTAAAGACGACAAAATAAGAAGTTCATTTGCGAATAAAACGTGGCAAGAAATAAAAGTAAAAGATTCCTGGCAAATTTTTAAAATCATGGCAGAGTTTGTCGACGGCTTCGAAAAATTAGCTAAAATAGGCCCCTGCGTATCCATATTTGGCTCTGCGCGGACAAAATCCGACCATAAATATTATGAAATCACGGTCGAAATAGCCCGATTGCTTGCCGATAAAGGTTATGGCGTTATATCAGGCGGCGGACCAGGCATCATGGAAGCCGCCAATAAAGGCGCCCACGAAGCTGGCGGTAAATCGGTCGGACTTAATATCGAGTTGCCATTTGAGCAGTTTCACAACAAATACATCGACCGCGACAAACTCATGGAATTCAATTATTTCTTCGTTCGCAAAGTGATGTTTACCAAATATTCGCAAGGGTATATTGTGATGCCGGGAGGTTTTGGTACAATGGACGAACTCTTTGAAGCCATCACCTTAATCCAAACCGGAAAAATTGCCCGCTTTCCTATCGTTTTGGTCGGTACCGAATATTGGAAGGGATTATTCGATTGGATTGCCCATTCGATGTTAGGAAACGCGTATATTTCCGAAGAAGACTTGAAACTATACCGCTTCGTAGATACCGCCGAAGAAGCTGCCGATCATATCTTCCGCTTCTACGACAAGTATTTAATGAAGCCCAATTTCTAATTTAATATCTAGAGACATGTTGGAGTGGCTAGAAGATCTTCCCATATTGAGCGTCTTAATGTCTATATTATGTGGCTCGATTGTCGGTTTTGAACGGGAATTTAAAAACAAATCGGCGGGGTTTCGTACCATTATCCTTATTTGTTTGGGTTCCACCATTTTTACGCTGACCTCGCGTATGGGAAATATCTCCGACGATCGTATAGCCGCCAATATCGTCACTGGAATTGGTTTCATTGGCGCCGGTGTGATCTATCAAGGTAAATTCACTGTACAAGGATTGACAACAGCCGCGGTAATTTGGTCTATGGCCGGAATCGGTATGATGATCGGCTTTGAAAGCTATACCCTTGGCCTTTTTCTCACTTTTTGTATGGTGATTGTCTTATCCTTGTTCCAAAAAATAGAGAATTTAATTTCAGACATCTACTTCGTTCGTACCATCCACGTCACTTTTCAGAATATCGAAGTATCCCATTTAGGCGCATTTGAAAATTTTATGAAAGAGTATAAAATAAAACCTCAGCGCAAGGGTATAGATAAAAAAGGAGGACACCTTACCGTCGTCTACGAGATAACAGGCACACAAAAAAATATTCGCCGGGCTAACGACGCCATTATTTCATTAGATTACGTTTATTCGTTTAATAATTTAGGCTAAACAAGCCCACAATTACTGGATATAAGCATATGTAATACCATCTCCGCCCCGATCCGCATGTTCATCCTCGAAATGGGATACATGGCTGTATTTACGTAGATAATCCCGAATAAATTTTCGGAGTATGCCATCCCCTTTGCCATGCAAAATTTTCAGCGAAGGGTAGCCTATCATAACCGCGCGATCCAGTACCGTCTCTAATTGGCGTAATGCCTCTTCAGTCCGAACACCTCTTACATCGAGCTCAGGTTGAAAATCAGCTGCAGATTCCGTCGATATCGACTTATGTTTCTTTATGACCTTTGCCTTTTCCTTTCCCTGTAATTTTGTTACCTTATTTTTCTTAACGACCGTGCGTAGCTCGCCAAGTGCCAAAATCAGGTTATTACCCTTGGAAACTTCGATTACCTGTGCTTCGGTATTTGTCTCCAAAATTTTCACCCAGTCTCCTACCTTGATGGACGCGTCAACCTCCGCAACAGGCACTTGTTTAGCTACGGGTTTCTTCTCCGTATGTTTGTCAACTTCGGCATGTAAACGACGTCGTATCTCCCTCGTCTTTTCCTTATCGGCTTGTACCGACTTAATCTCCGCTACCGTATTCTCCACCAACTTGTTAGCACTTTTTAAAATCTGGCGTGCCTCTTCTTTTGCTTCTCGGATAATCTGCTTCTTGTTTTCTTCCAAATACCCTTGTAAGCTTTCATATTCGCTCTTTAATTCCGCTAGCTCCCGCTCCCGCATAGCGATTGCCTTCTTTGTATCGTATACTTCCTTCTTATCGCGTTCCAGATCCACCAACAAGGTATCCACTTTCTTCTGACGGGTACCTATTTTATCCTTGGCTGCGTGTAGAATGTCCCGATTCAAACCTATTTTCTGTGCAATTTCAAACGCATAGGAGCTCCCTGGCTTGCCTACCTGCAGGATATATAACGGACGCATCGCGACATTATCGAACAACATCGATGCATTTTCCAGACCAGCCGTATTACTTGCAAACACTTTAAGGTTAGAATAATGCGTTGTTATCACACCTCGTACCTCTTTCTTGTTCAAAGCTTCCAAAACGGCTTCCGCAATAGGTCCACCAAACAACGGATCGGTTCCGGTACCGAACTCATCGATCAGTACCAAGGTTCTCGCATTTGCAAATTCTGTAAAATGCTTCATTTTAGACAGATGCGCACTGTACGTACTCAAATCACTTTCGATCGATTGATCATCGCCAATATCCGCAAATATCTGTCGAAAAACACCTACTTTTGAGGTAGCCTCTGCCGGGATAAGCAATCCCGATTGCACCATAAGCTGTAGCAAACCGACCGTTTTCATACAAACCGACTTACCACCGGCGTTTGGCCCCGACACTAAAATCACGCGGTCTTCCTGGTCTATTTTAATATTCAGCGGGACAACGGGCGGATGGTTCTCTTTATGCGCATTGATTAACAGCAATGGATGTCGCGCATTGACTAAATTGATCTCCGCCTCTGTTGATAATTCCGGCATCTCTGCTTCCATATCGATAGCAAACAATGCCTTGGCACGAACAAAGTCCAGTTTTGTCAATAAACCATGATAAGCCAATAATATCGGAACATGCGGCCGCAACTCGGTGGTTAGTTCCGTTAATATACGAATCACTTCCCGTCTATGCTCGAACGCCAAATCCCTAACCTTATTATTAAGATGAAACACTTCTTCTGGCTCTATATAAGCTGTTTGTCCAGTTGAGGATTCGTCGTGTATAAAACCTTTTAGTTTGCGTTTATTTTCGGCAAGTATAGGAATACACAAACGACCATCCCTGATCGTCAAGTTCCCATCCGCCGTCCATCCATGACCCTGTGCTTGCTTAAAAACCTGATCAATACGCTTACGCGCTTCTTGTTCACTTTTCAGTATCTGCTGTGTAAGGTCCAGCAATAAGCGAGAAGCGTTGTCCTTCATTTTTCCGCGGTCGTCTATCACCGCTTCAATCTGGCGAATAATTTGCTTTTCGATCGGAAGGTGTTCAAACAGCAATTCCAAATGTACATACTGTCCTTCTCGTTCACTGAAATAATGAATAATAGCGTACACCGTACGCAAGGAGAGCAGCATACGATGGAACTCCTCTTCTGTTAAAAAAGAGCCCTCAATACGTGCCTTTTCCGCTAATGGCTTGATGGGATAGAGATGATCGACAGGTAGTGGCGCATCATTCACCAGCAAATCTCTAAACTCTTGTGTCTGACGGAGAAACCTATCGATCTGTTCAAGCTTCACTTGAGGTTGTATTTTCTCCACCATTTCCCGGCCCGGTTCACTCAGACACTTACTTTTTATGAGGGCTTTAATTTCAGAGAAACCTAATTTATCTATTGTATTATTGGGAAAAATCATAAAATTCTTAATTCTCGAGAGGCTTCGCCTCCACTTTTTGCGGTATCGGATTTCGAATCGGGGTCGGTCGGACCTGTTTGGGTGCCGTAGCCGGTTTCTGTTCAACAGATACCTTATTGGAGTCTACTTTCAGATCCTCCGATGCTTCTAAATCCGATTGATCTGTTTCTTTAGGTTCGGCCGGTTTAATCGCTGGTTGATAAGTTTTAACAGCATACAGGCCGGCACCACCCATAAAATCATTTTGATGTACACGATATGTCAGTGGTACGGTGTCCAGTTTTACCTCCAAAATCAATCTACGAGCCTCTTCTTTTAAACGTTCATATCGTTGAACAACACGTATACTATCAGATACTTGTACACTTCTCAACGAATCAGCGCGGCGATAATCTGCCTCATATCCGTTTATTTTCTTTGTTATTTCCGTATATAAATCCCTCGAAACGATCGGGTTTCCTAAATAATAAGCCGTATTTTTCTTAAATTTAACCGAGTCGATACCGTACTTTTCAAATACCTCTCCGTACAACCCCTCGATAACTTTTCGTGTACTATCCACAGGCAATGTATTCAAATAGCCATCTACCAGGTGTATATCCGTCATCAAGTCCACCATTGTCTTTTCCGAAAGAATGCCCTTCGGCTTCGATTGATGACAAGAAACCATCAAAAAAAACGACGACAATATAATAAGTATTAAGCGCTGCATTTCGTAAGTTTGTACAAAATTACAAAAAGGCATTATAATAACCGCTTCCAAAATGAGTATTGCAACAAATATTGAATCTTTACAAACCGACCTCGCACCCATCGGCGTTACCCTTGTCGCTGTTTCCAAAACAAAATCTCATGAAGAGATCATGGAAGCCTATGAGGCAGGTCAGCGCGTATTTGGTGAAAATATGGTACAAGAGATGGTCGAGAAGTATGACGCTCTCCCCAAAGATATCGAATGGCATCAAATTGGTCATTTACAGACGAATAAAGTTAAATATATTGCTCCTTTTGTGTCGATGATACAATCTATTGATTCGTTAAAGGTGTTGAAAGAGATCGATAAACATGCGGCCAAAAACCACCGGGTCATCGATTATCTTCTGCAGGTACATATTGCAGATGAAGAAAGCAAGTTTGGATTCGATCATGCCGAATTGATTGAAATCCTACGAAGCGAAGATTTTCAAAACCTACAGCATGTCCGCGCCCGAGGTTTAATGGGAATCGCCACCAACACAGAAAACGAGAAGGTGATTAAAGAAGAATTTTATGAACTGAAAATGTTGTTCGACGGTGTTAAGGCGAGCTTTTTCCGCCGGGAAGACAGCTTTGACACGTTGTCCATGGGCATGTCGTCCGATTACAACCTGGCGATAGAAAAAGGAGCGAATATGATTCGGCTCGGAAGCACTATTTTCGGCAAGCGGGTAATCAAACATTATAAAAACAACGATTAAGAAACTAGGGCGTAGCGTTAAACTGCATTTATCGACTGATGAAAAGAAAATTAATATATAGTATCGGACTAGGGCTGTTGTTATTTGCCTCGAGTTGTATCAATGAGCATACATCTTCGGAAAACAGTACTCCCTCAACAGATACCCTGGTAGACGTACAGGATACGTTAGCTTATCAAATGGCATTTTTTAAAGAAACCAGTCCATATTTTTCCGGCGATGAGACAACATTGGATACCACATTTTATGCGGCACGTTATCCCGTTTTTGCATCGGAAATAGATTCCTTGGTTCACGAAGCCATCTTTATTGACGGCGAACACAACGCGAAACAGGTAGCACAAAGCTTTTTAGCTGGATTTAACGAATATGCAGAAGAGCAGATAGAAAGCGAGAATGGGGCTTTTCACGCCTGGTTCAGAAACCAAGATTGTGAAGTCGTTCTGAATGCCCCCGGCTTCCTTACCCTTAGGAACGCGGTAAGTGAATATACCGGTGGGGCACACGGCATAGAAATCGAAATCTGGTCTAACTACGATACACAAAAGAAAAGAAAACTTTCGCTGGCCGATCTTTTTCAAGATACACTGGCTTTAAGCCAAATTGTAGAAGTCTATTTCAGGAAGCAGGAAGAGTTGAGCGACACGAGCTCTTACGGGAGCAATTATTTTTTTGAAGACGAAACTTTTACCTTGGCCGATAACTTTGGCCTGACCCCCAGCGGACTTCTATTTCACTACAACCCCTACGAAATTAAATCGTATGCCGAGGGACCAACAACGCTAATCATCCCCTATAAGGCGCTAGAGGAAGTAATGACAGCGAAAGGCAAGCGTTTATTGAAAGTCGTCAGTGAGAAGTTATAAGTGATAAAATTAATACGTTTTCATGCAAGTATTTAAATTTGGCGGAGCATCCGTAAAAGATGCCGAAAGCATCCGTAATGTTGCACATATTATTACAAAATGTAAAAACGGCGAATTGCTTGTCGTCGTTTCCGCACTTGGTAAAACCACCAATGCACTGACCGAAGTTACCCAGCATTTTATCGACCAAACAGGGCAAGCATTTGATCTGCTGGAAAACGTAAAAACGGCGCATCAACAGATTCTGACCGAACTTTTTGGTGTGTCACATCATCCTATATTTGACGAAATTGCAAATTGCTTCGTCGAGATCGAATGGATACTCGAGGAAGAACCACAAGATCCGTATGACTATCTGCACGACCAGATTGTTTCTACCGGCGAAATTGTTTCGTCTAAAATCCTTGCCGCCTATTGTGCGCATACCGGTTTACCCATCCAATGGATAGACGCCCGTGACTATATCTTTACAGACAACACCTACCAGGAAGCAGAAGTAGACTGGCAAAAAACGGAAGACAAAATCCGCCGAGAACTACCCACCATCCTGGATGAGCAAATCATCATCACCCAAGGTTTCATTGGCTCTACCTCAGAAAACTTTACGACCACATTAGGTCGCGAAGGCTCCGACTATTCCGCAGCTATATTCGCAGCCTGCCTACAGGCCGATGACGTCACGATATGGAAAGATGTCCCCGGGGTACTCAATGCAGACCCGAAATGGTTTGATCCGACGGAACTCATTCCCGAATTATCGTATACCGATGCCATTGAACTCACCTATTACGGTGCAACGGTTATCCACCCGAAAACGATCAAACCACTACAAAATAAGAAGATATCCTTAAACGTACGCTCTTTCCTACATCCAGACGAACCGGGAACGCTTATCCGCACCACCAACAACGGGCTGCCTATCCCCTCTTTCATTTTTAAGGTCAATCAGGTTCTGGTAAGTATACAACCCCGCGATTTTTCCTTTATCGTAGAAGACAACCTCAGCCATATATTTAACCTGTTTCATAGCCATCGAATCAAGATCAACATGATGCACAACAGTGCCATTAGCTTCTTTGTGAGCGTGGACGACACCGGAACGAACGTAGAGGCTTTGCTGGGAGACTTGGAAAAACGGTATAAAGTAAGTGTAGAAAAGGGCTTGGAACTTATCACGATACGCTATTATAATCAAGAAACTATCAACCGCGTGTTGGTAAATAAAAAAATTATCCAGGAACTTAAAGACAGCTACACCTGCCAACTTCTGGTTAAAGAGCGGTAATCCCTGATTAATGATGAATAGAAACATTTTATCATCAGCAGTTCAGTCTTTTATCCGTCGGCACGCACAGGAAAATGCCAGTAGCATCGCTTTGAAAAAGAGTCCATTTACAGCGGTATCTTCGTCAGAACTTGCGCAGCAAATAAGCGGCCGACAAAAAGTAAGTATCAAAATACCCGCATGGTTAGAACAAGGCAAGCCCCTGTATTTTCCCGAAAAGCTGAATCTGGAGCAATGCTCTTCCGCCAAGACGGGAAAGTTCAAAGCTTCCCTGCTATCACCGGGCGGTATCCTGCTGGACGTGACGGGCGGATTCGGCGTAGACAGCTATTATTTTGCACAACGAGCAAAAGGAGTGATACACTGTGAGATCAACGCCGAATTGTCGCAAATCGTGGCACATAACTTCCAGGAATTAGAGGTAGATAACATACAATTCCACACCGGTGATGGGCTTACTTTCCTGACATCGTCGAACGAGCGATACGACTACATTTATACCGATCCCTCGCGAAGGGTAAAAAACCAAAAAGTATTCCGACTGGAAGATTGCGAGCCGAATATTCTGGCCTATCAATCGCTATTTTTTGAACATTCAGATATCCTCGTAACCAAATTAGCGCCCCTGCTCGATATTTCGGGAGCGCTAAATGTATTGCCGCAGGTCAAAGATGTGTATGTAATCAGCATAGACAACGACTGTAAGGAATTGCTATTTGTCCAAGAAAAATCGTTTCAAGGTATACCTACCATTCATGCGGTACGTCTATCCATGGATGAACCACAAATCTTTTCCTTTACCTACACACGGGAACGGGAATCTGCACCCGTATTCGGCGAACCTAGGAGTTTTTTATACGATCCGGATGTGGCAATAACCAAAGCCGGCGCCTTTAAATCTGTTGCTACCGCTTTCGGCTTACAAAAACTGCATCCGCACAGCCATCTCTATACCGGTGGCGAGCTCGTCGCGGAGTTTCCCGGACGTATCTTTCAGGTACAACAGGTTGTTCCATTTTCCGTGTTTAAAAAGAATGTTGATATCACCAAAGCGAATATCGTCGCCAAAAACTTTCCCTTAAAAGTGGATGATATCCGTAAGAAGTTTAAAATTAAAGATGGCGGGGATGATTATTTGTACTTTACGACATTATTTGATGATCGGCTGGTGGTTGTTTATGGGTTAAAACAAATGTTGGCTTAGGGGAAACTGTTTTTTTGATACATGTATTAATCCCTGAAGATCAAAAAATACACCAATGTACAAAGCTCCCGTAAACTCGAATTCTGCTCAGGACTAACGGAGCTTCAGTAGGAAATCTTATATCTCAAAGAGATATAAAAAATTCCTATATTTGGCCCCAATCAATCTCAACGCTGCACGCTGCCAATGAAATATTTTTTGTCTTTTATACTGATTGTATCGTTTCTTTTTAGCTATTGCCAAGATGATCGACAACCCGTCGTTTCTTTTGAAGATTCTTATAAACGCGATTATAAAGCCACTAAAATAGCCTCCGACCAACCGAAGATCGATGGCAAACTAGACGAAGACATCTGGAAAGACCAAGGTGAATGGTCTGCGAAATTCTCACAGGTAATTCCTTTTGAAAGGGCTTACACAGGTTCCTGGACGAGGATGAAGATTTTTTATGATGACAAAAATATCTATGTAGGGGTCTATTGTAAGGACATCCATCCCGAAACGATGAATGCCTTTATCGGAAACAGGGATGATAACAGTAATGGCGACCTGATTTCAATTGCTTTCGACCCTTACTACGATTATAGGGCAGCCGTGGAGTTTAATATCAACCTGGGAGGAAATAAAACAGACCTGACCGTAACGGATAAGTTATCGGTAAACCTGAGCTGGAACGCCGTGTGGGAAGGAAAAACCCATCAGGACCTGGCGGATTCCAGTTGGACTGCCGAACTGCGAATCCCTTTCAATCAGATCAGATATACCCAAAAGAACAAAGATGGAATCTGGGGACTACATGTACGAAGGATTATCCGCAGAAACAATGAAGTGCAAAACTGGAGCATGATTCCGATCAAAAATAACGGCCATGTGTTTTCTTTTGGAACTATGCACGGCATGCAGGATCTTCCAAAACCCAAAGGAATCGAGTTTTTGCCCTATGTAATGACAAAACTGATCAGAGAGCCAAAGATAGCCAATAGCCCCTATCAGGACGGTAGCCGATGGAAACCTAATGCCGGATTGGATGCCAAATTCGCTATCTCGGATTATACCCTGGATCTTTCCATTAATCCTGATTATGGTCAGGTAGAGCTGGACCCTTCGGTGATGAATCTAACGGCTTATGAGGTTTTCTATGAAGAAAAAAGGCCTTTCTTCCTTGAAGGCAAGCATATTTTAGAATTTGACAACAATGAGGATGGAATGATGTTTTATTCTCGCCGCATTGGATCTAGGCCACGTTATCAGGTACCCGATATAGATAATCAGCATATTTTTGCGAGTACAACGGACTTCGTTCCCATTCTTGGTGCCATGAAACTGACAGGAACAAATAGAAAAGGTTTGACTATTGGCATTCTCGAAAGTATTACAGCCCAAACTTCCCAAAAGGTGTCTAACTTGGAATCTGGCGAGGAGAAAATCCAAACAGAACCTCTGACGAACTACACCGTAGCACGTGTGCAGAAAAATTGGAACGGTAATACACTACTGGGCGGTATGATTACCTCTGTAAACCGGAAAATAAACGAAACTCATTTACAGAACTTCCTTGTTAAGGATGCGTTCACGACGGGAATTGACTTTACCCAATACTTCTCCAATAGGTTGTACTATGTAGAGACCAAAGCCATGTACAGTGTGCTATCAGGTACTTCTGATGCCATTATGGCCATCAAAAATAATGCAACGCATTTCTACCAGAGAAAATCTGGCGACTATCTGCATATGAATCCAGAGGAAACCTCTTTGCGTGGCACCGGAGGTTATTTCAAAGCCGGCAAGAAAGGAAATGCCCAATGGACATACGCAGAAACATTCAGCTGGTCATCACCGGGATTTGACCTGAACGAGGTAGGTTACCTGAAACAAACAGATTATAAACTCAACGAAACAGAATTGGCTTTCCGTAAAACGGATCCTTGGGGACCATTTAGAGCTGCCGGTATTACCCTTACGCAGCGAAACGTCTGGAACTACGGCGGGAAGTCCATGGATAACAACCTGGGCGTTAGATTCCGTAGTTTGACCATAAAAAGGCGTATCGAAATGGACTTGAAAGAGGCTTTCAGCTGGAATACTGTTGATAGCCGTATGCTGCGCGGTGGCTATGATCTGCGGTATAACCCCAACTTTACCCATACCTTTTCCATGAACTCTGACCGTGCAAAGCGAGTTTATCTAAAGGTCGACTACGACGGTAAGCACTTCTTAGATGGAGAAACAAGATACAACGAAATCAGACCTTCTCTGACCTTTAGGATGGGTAACCATATCCATCTGGTAACCCAGTTTAATTATGCTTGGAACAAAGACAATCTGCAGTACGTAGCAACTGTTACCGATTCCGACAAAAACCTCGAACCGGAATCGTATATCATGGGAAGAATGCGTCAAGAGACGTATGGTTTCACCTTCAGACTTCAAGGCAATATAACGCCCGACCTATCCATCCAATACTACGGATCCCCATTTACATCGGTAGCCCAATACGATCGTTTTAAGTTCGCGACCAACACCCTCGCCAATAACTATGCTGACCGTTTCCAAGAATTTACACCGGATGAAATCAGCGTTTCAGACGGCCTGTACCACATTTCAAACCCCAATGCTTCAGGAAGCTTCACTGACCCGAACTTCAGCTTCAATGAGTTCAGATCTAACCTTGTTGCTCGCTGGGAATACAAACCGGGATCAACGCTCTATCTCGTTTGGGAACACAACCGGTCGGGCAGAATGCCGGTCTATCAGCCCGGCTGGGGTTCAAACATCGAACAGATCTGGGGAATAGCCCCAACGAATACGTTTATGCTGAAGGCGAATTATTGGTTGGGCTGGTAGAAGCAACAGGGAAGATAGAATGGAAGTCTCGTTAATTAAAAAAGCCGCAGTCTATTTAAAGAACTGCGGCTTTTTGATTTATTTACTTACTTAAATTTATGATGCTTGATTTGCACGGATAATATTCAATGCACCACCAGCTTTAAACCATTCGATCTGCTGTGCATTGTAGGTATGGTTAACCAAAATACTATCTTGTGTACCATCTGCATGATGCAAAACAATAGTCAATGGCTTTCCTGGAGCAAACTCCGTTAAACCAATGATATCGACTATATCGTCTTCTTTAATTTTATCGTAATCGTCCTTATTATCGAACGTTAAGCCCAACATGCCTTGTTTCTTCAAGTTGGTTTCGTGAATACGGGCGAAAGATTTAACCAACACCGCGCGAACGCCGAGGTGACGAGGCTCCATGGCTGCATGTTCACGGGAAGATCCTTCACCGTAATTTTCATCACCCACGACGATAGAGCCGATACCTGCTGCTTTGTAAGCGCGTTGTGTAGCTGGTACTGCCGCATATTCGCCTGTCAATTGGTTCTTCACAAAGTCGGTTTTATCGTTAAAGAAGTTGACGGCACCAATAAGCATATTATTGGAAATATTATCCAAATGGCCTCTATATTTCAACCAAGGACCAGCCATGGAAATATGGTCTGTTGTACACTTACCTTTCGCTTTTATGAGCAGCTTCAATCCTTTAAGATCGGTACCTTCCCATGCTGGGAATGGTTCTAATAATTGAAGACGATCAGACGTAGGCGATACTTCTACGGTTACTGCAGAACCATCTGCTGCTGGTGCTTGGTATCCTGGGTCTTCCACATCAAAACCTTTTGATGGCAATTCATCACCTGTTGGTGGATCCAATTTCACCTGCTCACCATTCTTGTTAATCAGGGTGTCGGTAACCGGATTAAATCCTAAATTACCCGAGATAGCAATCGCTGCTACCATTTCTGGCGAAGTTACGAAGGCATATGTGTTCGGGTTACCGTCTGCACGTTTCGCAAAGTTTCTATTAAACGAGTGAACGATGGTGTTTTTCTCTTGTTTATCTGCTCCTGCGCGATCCCACATACCAATACAAGGACCACATGCGTTGGTAAAGATCGTCGCATTCAGATCTTCGAAAGTTTTAACATACCCGTCACGATCAGCCGTATAACGTACGAGTTCCGACCCTGGATTAATTCCAAACTCCGCTTTTGTCACCAGACCTTTGTCGATCGCTTGTTTAGCGATAGATGCCGCGCGGGACAAATCTTCATAAGATGAGTTTGTACATGAACCGATCAAACCCCACTCTACTTTTAATGGCCAGCCGTTCTTTTCAGCTTCTTCGCGCATACGCGAAACCGGCGTATATAAATCGGGGGTAAATGGACCATTTAAAGAAGGTTCCAATTCAGACAGGTTGATTTCAATTAACTGATCAAAATATTGCTCCGGGTTAGCATACACTTCCGGATCCGCTGTCAGATGTTGTTTAACAACATTTGCTGCATCCGCCACTTCGGCACGGTCTGTCGCTCGTAAATAACGCTCCATGGATTCATCGTATCCGAACGTCGACGTTGTTGCACCAATTTCCGCTCCCATATTACAGATTGTACCTTTACCTGTACATGACAACGATTCCGCTCCTTCACCAAAATATTCGACAATAGCACCCGTACCACCTTTTACGGTTAAGATACCCGCTACTTTCAAGATTACATCTTTTGGTGCGGTCCATCCGGATAGTTTACCTGTCAACTTAACACCGATCAATTTCGGAAATTTAAGTTCCCATGGTAAGCCAGCCATGACATCGCATGCATCGGCGCCACCAACACCAATAGCCACCATACCCAAACCTCCGGCATTCACCGTGTGGGAGTCTGTTCCGATCATCATACCACCTGGGAATGCATAATTTTCTAATACGACCTGGTGGATAATACCGGCGCCCGGTTTCCAAAATCCTATTCCATACTTGTTGGATACAGAAGATAAGAAATTAAATACTTCTGAACTTTCGTTTTTTGCACGTGTCAAATCTTGCTCCGCGCCATCTCTCGCCTGAATCAAGTGGTCACAGTGAACAGTGGAAGGTACAGCAACCTTAGGACGGCCAGCTTGCATAAATTGCAATAAAGCCATTTGCGCTGTCGCATCTTGCATGGCAACACGATCCGGAGCGAAGTCTACATAAGAGTTACCGCGCTCATAAGCTTCGGTTGCGTTTCCTGCCCATAAGTGGGCATACAAAATTTTCTCAGAGAGAGTCAAAGGTTTATTAACCACCTGACGGGCTGCAGTAATGCGCTCGTCATATTGGCTATAGACCTTTTTGATCATTTCTATATCAAAAGCCATTTATTTAATTAATTATTTGATGTACTTCATTATAACAAAATCAGTTTCCTGATTTTTCAAACCAAAGCAAAAATACAAAAAAGAATAGGTTTTAAACAGTTTTAGCCCGTTGCAAACCCTAATTTGGAATAAATCCAAACAACTTATATTTGTTTCATTAACGGTGGTATATTTTTCAACTGTCGAATAGCATCTGTCGGATCCTCTGCAGAAAAAATACTGCTTCCTGCAACCAGCACATCCGCTCCCGCTTCTATGAGTTTTGCAGCATTCTGGACATCAACTCCTCCATCAATTTCGATGAGTAAGGAATCATTCACACCGCTCGATAAGGCTCTGAGTTCCTGTATTTTTGCATACGTTTGTTCAATAAATTTTTGCCCTCCAAACCCGGGATTAACCGACATGATGCACACCAGATCAATATTGGTAAGAACATCTTTCAGTAAACTCACTGGTGTATGTGGATTTAGTGCCACCCCTGCTTTACAGCCTAACTCTTTAATAGCGGCTAATGTACGGTGCAAGTGTGTACACGCTTCGTAGTGTACCGTAATGTTGGATGCGCCAGAATCTTTACATATTTTCAGATACCGATCGGGGTCTACGATCATCAAATGCACATCTAATGGTTTGACGGCATGTTTCGCGATGGCCTGCATGACCGGAAAACCAAAAGAAATATTCGGAACGAAGACGCCGTCCATAATATCAACGTGAAACCAATCTGCTTCGCTCTGATTTATGACTTGAATGTCGTCGTAAAGCTTTGCAAAATTAGCCGCTAACACAGATGGGGCTATCAGATGTTTTGTTGTAGGCATGTTGTTACGTGTTTTTTGTAAAGATACGGAAGTTTACGGCTATTGTGTGCGGATAAATGGTACATTTGTTGTAAAATTGTATGGATAGGATAAAATAAAAATAAGCAAGTGGCTAAACTAAAGATCAACTATCTTCGGGACAAGAATCAAAATAATTCCTTCATCGTGAAATTTGCCATGATCACGTTGGCAATCGTGTTGATTTGTATTTTCTTACCGAAACAACCGCGTTTTCGTTACGAATTTGAAAGAGGAAAAGTATGGAACCATGAAAATCTTGTATCTCCATACAATTTTGCCATCTTAAAAACGCAGGAGGAACTAAATAGAGACCGGGAACAGGTACTGAAAACGGTACAGCCTATCTATAACTTGAATGCGACCGCCAGCAAAGAACAGATTGATCAATTTAATACGGATGTGGCGGAGAAATGGCAGATTGCCAATATGGATTCCCTATCTACCCAAGATAGGGAAACGTATCAATCCGTGGGAAATGCGCTGCTTAATTATGTTTACAATAGGGGTATTATTTCCCTGAATAACCGGTACCAAAACAAAGGGTTAAACGCCGAAGACGTAGACCAGGCGCAAAGCCAGTACAATTTCACATTGCTGCAGGATAATGTTGCGCAGCAAAAAAACACAGCGGATATCTTTACGATTGAATCGGCCAACCAGTATATGGAAAATAATCTTTCCAGAAACAACAAAATAGATCATAAAGCCTGGTTGGCAGAGACCTTGAAGAATTACGTCACTATTAACTATATCTTTAATGAAAACCTCACCAACAAAGCGGAACAAAACGCTTTGGCCAATATCTCGAGTACACGTGGCATGGTGCAAAAGGGGGAGCTCATTGCGGAAAAGGACAAGATTATCAGCAATGAAACCTATCAGAAGTTAGCATCGTTACGTAAAGTTTTTGAAGACGAGGCTCGAATTAGTGGCAACCAAGGGTATGTTATGCTCGGCCATTTTGTGGTTATTTCGATGTGCGTATCCCTCTTGATGGTGTTCCTGTATTTTTTCCGACCGACCATCTTTGACAGCAATAGGTTATTATTTATTATTTTAATCGTCATTATATCTATGCTTGGTGTCCTATCCTGGGCCATCAACATGAAAATTCCTAACCTGTACTATATCCCGTATTGTAGTGTCCCTATTATTTTTAGGGTATTATTCGATACCCGCGTGGCCTTGAATATTCATCTCCTTATGGTTTTGCTCGCCGCTCTTTTTGTGCCGAATGGCTTTGAGTTCGTATTCTTACAGTTCATGACGGGGATGGTAGCCATTTACAGTATCAGAACGTTGGTTAAACGGGAGCAATTTTTGGTTTCCTCACTGATCATATTAGCGACTTATATCATTGCTTATGTCGGTTTAGTATTAACGCGGAACGGTTCTATAAGTTCTATTTATTGGACAGATATTATACCTTTTATTGTTAGTGTCGGCTTAACGCTCCTCGCCTACCCGTTGATATATGCGTTTGAACGTCTGTTTGGTATCGTCTCTGATTTGACGTTAATGGAATTAACCAATAGCAACTCTCGCTTGCTGCGAGAACTTTCGCTAAAAGCTCCTGGAACTTTTCAGCACTCGCTGCAGGTGGCCAATCTCGCGGAAGCGGCAGTCTATAAGATTGGTGGGAACCCGCTGTTGATACGTGCAGGGGCGCTATACCACGATATTGGAAAAATGTCAAACCCGTTGTTTTTTATCGAAAACCAAAAAACGGATATTAACCCGCATGCCGAGCTTACGCCCGAACAATCGGCACAGATCATCATATCGCATGTACACAAGGGTATGGAGATGGCCAAGAAAAACCAACTTCCTGAGGTCATTATCGATTTTATACGTACGCATCACGGTACCACGAAAGTTGATTATTTCTACAATATGGCGCTCAAGAATAATCCCGATAAATTGGTAGACGAAAGCATTTTCCGGTATCCGGGACCGGTGCCTTTCTCCAAGGAGACGGCGGTACTTATGATCGCAGACTCGGTAGAAGCGGCTTCCAGGGCGTTGAAAGAACCAACAGAGGAATCGATCAATAATCTGGTAGATAAAATTGTGGAGTATAAAATTACGCAGCGTCAGTTCGTCAATTCCGATATAACCATGCGGGATATCATGGAGGTTTCTGATATTTTCAAGTCGATGTTAAAGAGCATTTATCATGTACGGATCGATTATGATGTCGACAAGAAAACTACTCTTTCGACAGGCAATATAAAAAACTAAATTGAGTGTCAGATGTTTATTCGTTTTTAGGAAAAAAACGGGTTTAAAGCTTTGCAGATTGAAATATTTGCTTTATGTTTGCACTACTTAAATAAAGGAGAGGTGCCTGAGAGGCCGAAAGGAACAGTTTGCTAAACTGTCGTACTGGAAACGGTACCGCGGGTTCGAATCCCGCTCTCTCCGCAGAGCTTCTATCGAAAGGTTGAAGCTTTTTTTATTTCTGAGTTTCTTATACACTGCTTGCTGAGGGATGAGAACACGCAGGGTTCGATTCGAAGAAGGTTCAGGCTTTTTCATATTTTAAGTACCTGATGATCACCATAGATAACAAACACACTTTTCCTGTTAAGGATGTACTTTTTACCTTTGCACTGGCATCGGAAGCATCTACTATATTCACGGAGTATAACCATTTAATCTGCGGAATCGGCAAAGTCAATGCCGTGTATAATCTGTTAAAAGCAATACAAACGGAGAAACCTAAATTAATTGTAAACTTAGGTTCTGCTGGGAGCAACCACTACAAGACAGGTGAAATAGTTTGTTGTACCCAATTCATACAACGGGATATGGATGTGAGGGGATTGGGATATGAGCAATACGAAACGCCGTTATCGGGGTTGCACACCATGCTGGAATACGGTTTGCAAATGACGGGATTACCGAAAGCGGTTTGCGGAACGGGCGATAGTTTTGAAATGGCGCAGTCTGCGACCCCATACCACGTTGTGGATATGGAAGCTTACGCATTGGCTTTGGTGGCCATGAAAGAAAACATCCCTTTCCTCAGTCTTAAATACATCTCGGACGGTGCCGATGGTGATGCAGCAGATGATTGGGAACGGCAAGTTCATAAAACCGCTGCTGCATTTGGCAAGTTGTTGAAACTCCGCAGTGAAAGTATGGAGATAGTGAAGACGGATATTGTTTAAATTTGTAAATTAGGAGCACCACTATATTTACGATAGACGAAATGAACAAGGACTTGATTTTAAGGGAAAAATTGGCTTTACAACGCACTATATTAGCCAATCAATCTACTTTATTGGCTTTTATACGCACATCCATGTATTTTTTGGTGGCCGGCATAAGCATCAATAATCTGACAACAGTAGAATACGGAGGTACGATTGAAATGATATTCATCGGGATTTCGGTCGTGTTGATTGCTATCGGTTTATTCAACTATGTTGTCCACAAAAATAAAATCGTTGAAAGTAATAATCATATCGGCGATTATAAAATTGAATACCTCGACAAAAAAAAATAATTTGTCTAATCTTGTCGCAAGGCTAATTCCAAGACCTCTCCAGGTAAACCATCGAAATCTGCAAATTCTTTGGAAACAAAACCGTTATTGATGAGGATTTTTCTAGATGGAATATTCTTCGGGTCTATAATGGCAAACAACTTGGTAATAAAATCATGTGTTCTTGCGATTTCAATCAATTGACAGGCAACATTACTCGCGATTCCCTTTCCCCAATAGGTAGGCAATAACATGTACCCTAGTTCCGCCTTGTCACTATTACGCGCCTCTATCTCTAATTTTCCCACTCCTATAAATTGACCAGACTCATTCTCCACAATTTTAAAATGCCCAAAATCGCTGTGAAACTGGTTTTCCCACATTCGTTTCTCAAAATCCGATTTAGCCTCATCTAGTGAAATAGCGCGCTCCGTAATCATCGCCATCACCTCTTCCTTATTAACCAATTCAAAATATAAAGGAAAATCCGTTGGAATAAGTTTCGTTAACCGAAATTTGATTGCCATTTTTTATTTTTTTTGTCACTACTATGATCTATACCGTCGAAAATATTAATCCTCCCTGGCGGTATCTTGTATTTATGAGGAGCAAGATATAAAAAATTCGCTGTTTTGACCTTTTTTAGCTAGATTTAAACGCTAAACCGAATGGTGTATGAAGAGAATACTTTCAATAGACGGCGGCGGTATCCGAGGTATTATTCCAGGGATGTTTTTGGTAGCGCTGGAGGAAAAAATTCAACAGGCAACAAATAATCCTGATGCGCACTTAACCGACTATTTTGATTTTTTTGCTGGTACAAGTACGGGTGGGATTCTTTTATCCATCTTATTGTGCCCAGATGACAGCGATCCGAAAAAACAGAAGTACACAGCAAAAGATGCATTGGATATCTATCTGGATCACGGCACAGAAATATTTTCGGCGTCTACTTGGCGTCGTTTCCTGAGCAAATTCGGTTTATTAAGTGAGCTTTACGATGAAACGATATTGGAAAATGTACTGAAGAGCTATTTTGGAGATAAGAAACTTAGTGAGCTTCTCAAGCCTTGTATTGTTACAGCATATAACATCGAATTACGTAAAAACCACCTTTTCCGACAGCAAAAGGCCATATCGCATGGCGACTCACGCGACTTTTATATACGGGATGTCTGTCGGGCAACATCTGCTGCACCTACCTATTTTGCGGTGGCAGAGATATTCTCGCTTGCGAAAACACGCTACCCCTTAGTAGATGGTGGTGTTTTCGCACACAACCCTTCGTTATCCGCTCTTTTGGAGGTCATTAAAAGCTACAATACATATAAAATACACGATATTTGGATCCTTTCTCTGGGAACCGGATTGTCTAAGATATCGTATAATTATGAAGATTTTAAGAAGAAATGGGCTATTTCCATCGGGCCCGCACTTGTCGATATTATGAGCAGTAGTTCTGCAGAGAGTACCGATTATTACCTAAAGCAATTATTCCGATCGGTGAATAAATCGGCAAATTATATACGTATTGAACCCAGTAACCTCTCTTCTATAAACCCTTCTATGGATTCGGCTTCGCCGTCCAACATTCAAAAGCTTATTTCTTTAGGAGATCGCTTGATCAGCGAGCATGAAGAATTAATGAACCAAATAGTCGCTGAAATTATACAGGACAAAAAAAGTAATTCGGAGCGATCGGTGTGGAATTTTTTAAAAAACTAAAATAAGTATGGCGCTAAATTACATTTGGGTCTCGTTTTTCTTGATAACATTTATAGTCGCTATCATTAAACTTATCGGTGGCGACACAGAGGTTTTTCAAAGTATTGTCAATTCCCTTTTTGAAAGTGCGGCTAATGGTGCTACGATATCTCTCGGTTTGATTGGCATGATGACTTTTGCACTGGGCATTATGAAAATTGGCGAAAAGGGCGGCATGATTGCTATTTTTGCTAAAGTGGTGGGTCCATTTTTTAACCGGCTTTTTCCGGAGATCCCGAAAAACCATCCTGCATTGGGTTCGGTGCTCATGAACTTTTCTGCGAATGCGTTAGGATTGGATAATGCGGCGACTCCTCTAGGTCTAAAGGCTATGAAGGAACTACAGGAGCTTAACCCGCAGAAAGACACGGCCAGCAACGCGCAGATTATGTTTATCGTGCTAAACGCTTCCAGCTTAACGTTACTGCCTATTTCTATTATGGCTTATCGACAAGAAGCTGGTGCTGCACAACCTTCTGATATATTTTTGCCGATCCTTATCGCTACATTCTTCTCTACACTCTCCGCGCTGATTTTGGTTGCTATTTACCAAAAGATCAATCTTTTTCACAAGACAATCATCCTTTATTTAGGTGGATTACTTGCCTTGGTGGGGGGTGCTTTATACTATTTCAGCACACTGGCACCGGCAGAAATTGATGTGATATCTCGCGTATTTGGCAACCTCGTCTTATTTGGTCTTTTTGTTTCCTTTATTGCACTTGCCTTATTTAAACGTATCAATGTTTATGATGCCTTTATCGAAGGTGCAAAAGAGGGATTCGATGTCGCTGTAAAAATTATCCCCTATCTGGTCGCTATTCTGGTGGGTATCGCTGTGTTCCGAGCTTCTGGAACCATGGATTATTTGGTGGACGGTATCTCTTCGCTCATTGCCTATGTGGGAATGGATACGTCGTTTGTCGAAGCGTTACCGGTTGCGTTCATGAAACCATTGAGTGGTTCGGGTGCCCGCGGACTAATGGTAGAACTAATGGCTACGAATGGTGCGGACGATTTTGCGTCGCGCGTGGCCTGTGTAATCCAAGGTTCAACGGAGACTACATTCTATGTATTAGCGGTTTATTTTGGATCGGTGGCCATCAAAAATACGCGACATGCATTGCCCTGTGCACTTATAGCCGAGCTTGTTGGCATTATTGCCGCCATTATAGTGGCCTATATTTTCTTTGGATAGTGGAAAATTATTTCCTATCTTAAAGTGCTGTATCTAACAAGAAACATAATCCGATATAAAAAAAATTCAATGAAAAAAACAATTGCACTAATTGCACACGATGGAAAGAAAGCGGACATGGTAGCCTTCGTTAAGGACCATATCGAATTCCTGCAAAATGCCCATATTATCGCGACCGGCACCACCGGATCCTATATAGAAAAAACTGGTCTGGAAGTAGAGCTTAAACTGAGTGGCCCGAAAGGAGGTGATGCGCAGATCGCCGCACTAACGGCGGAAGGAAAGGTAGACGGTATCATATTTTTCCGGGATCCGTTAGGTAAACATGTACATGAGCCTGATATACAAATGCTAATGCGGATATCGGATTTATATAATGTACCATTGGCTACCAACCCTGCGACTGGAAGTTTGATTATTGAAGGGTTGTTTACCTAAAACGGAAATGATATGACAAAAAGTGTAATTACGAGAATTGGCAAAGATCCCTACAGGACAGAAATCCATATTCAACCACATGTACTTCTCGCTGATGAACCCAAAGAGATAGGTGGTCAAGACCTTGGGCCGGCTCCGGCCGAGTTGCTTTTGTCTTCTTTAGGGACTTGTAAAGCAATTACAATGCGTATGTATGCTGACCGGAAACAATGGGATTTAGATGCTGTGGAAATTTCGTTATCCATCAGTAAACAACGGGGTGAATTGCAGGAAACCAACTTTATCAAATGCCATATTCGCTTAGATGGCAATTTAGACGAAACACAGAGGCAGCGTTTGTTAAAAATTGGCAACAAATGCCCCATACATAAAATCTTAAGCAACCCTATTGTCATAGAGAGCAACTTGATATAAAATGAATTAGGGGTAAATATTTTTTAAAATGTATGCGTGAATACGCTGCATTTTTTCTTATGTTTGCCGACATTCAAATTTTAATATATGTCTTCAACTAACAACAGCGAGGTTGATACACCATTTCAGCTATTTGACAGAGCGGAATGGAAAAGTTTAAATGGTCATTTTTCCCATCATCTAGCACCGGATGATATAAAAAATCTGCGTGCGTTAAATGAGCCACTCAATGTTACTGAAATCGAAGAAATATATTTTCCCTTAGCACATCTCTTGGGGATTTTGATTAAACGTACGAAAGATCAGCATGCAGCGGTAAATAATTTTCTAAACAAGAGCACCAATAGTCTTCCGTTTATCATCGGTATAGCGGGATCTGTCGCTGCAGGAAAGAGTACAACCGCCCGCGTGCTCCAAAAAGTACTTTCTATGCTTCCCACTAAACCCCAAGTGGAGTTAGTGACAACCGATGGCTTTCTATATCCGAACAAAATTTTAGCAGAGCGCAATATACGAAAGGGTTTTCCGGAAAGTTATGATACGAAGCTGTTACTGAATTTTCTATCCGCTATGAAATCGGGCGTGGCGCAATTTGAAGTGCCGGTTTATTCTCATTTAGAATATGATATCATCCCGCACGAAAGTCAAATTATCAATCAACCCGATATTCTTATTGTAGAGGGAATTAATGTATTGCAGGTAAACTCCTCTACGGGTAGCAGCGTATTCGTTTCGGATTATTTTGATTACGCGATTTATGTCGATGCAGATGAAAAGGATTTGATACATTGGTATATCAACAGATTCGAGTCTTTACGCGCTACGTCATTCCAGAATCCAGCGTCTTATTTTCATCGTTATGCCAACTTGGGTACGCAAGAGAGTATAGATATGGCCACGACTATTTGGAACACCATCAATCGTCCAAATCTACATGAGAATATATTACCGACTCGTTATCGCGCGGATTTAATTCTAAAAAAAGGCTCCCACCATTTTGTAAAGCAAATTAAAGTACGCAAAATATAGGCTAGACATCGACTTCAAAATTTTGCTTAAACTTTAGTATTTCCCTGAATACTTCATTTTCAACTTGTTTGTGCACTTTACTGCTACTACTGGTAGCGTGCAGCTCGATCTTATATTTGATGTGATCTTTTCCAATCTTGACGACTTTCAGATCCAACTCATCTTCATTTGTTAAATAAGGATGGTTCACTAAAAGAGCTCTAATGTTTTCTTCTAGCTTCTTCACTTCAACGCCTATTTTTAGTGGTAGGTCAAACTTGACCAGAAAAAAAGTCGATCGATGTGATGACAGGTTTACCATAGGCGATGTGAAGACCATATTATTGGGTACCATAACCATATCATCGTCTTCATTTTGTATAACCAGGCTAGAGAAGTTGATGTCAATGATACGCCCTTTATGTTCGCCTATCCGCACCCGGTCTCCGACCGATAGTTGATCGGAAAACATAATAAACAAGCCTGAAAGAAGGTTGGTGATGTATTCTCTGAAGGTCACTGCTACTGCCATGGCCACGATAGTCATACTCGTTACAAATTCCCGGGGGTCTATACCCAGTGCGATCATGATGCAGATAACGGCTGTTGTGGTATTTAAAACGACAGTAAGCCGGTTAATACCGAGCACGAAGTTTCCGCGGACGATACGCTTTTCATGTCGTTTGTTGTAAATGGTAATGATCATGTACCGGCCAATCGAAAATATAATACTAGCGGACAGAAACAAGTTGATTCCGTTGGACAGGCGATCTAACCACGGATGTTGCTTATAAAAAGCATCAAAATACCAAAATGAGGTATACAGCAAAATCCATGACGCTAGCTTGATTATAAACTGCAGCGGATTGGTATCTTTCTTTTCTTCTCCCATAATAATAAAACGCCCTAAATTATCATTTTTCTACTGATATTACAATAATATTTTGGCGGGGTAAGGAGCGCTTGGATTTGTTTCTAAGGATAGCTTTTTTCGTTCTTTTTTCTCAAAAAGCATAAAATAAGCTAACTTAGCGAGCTAAAATGCGCTAGACACAATAATTATGCAAACAACATTTGATTTTGAGAAGCCTATTGCAGACTTGCAAACCCAAATAGAAAAGGTCTTACAGGTGCAGGAAAAGACCAAGGTAGACATGAGTGCTACGGTTAACGAGCTAGCGGAAAAGCTTGAACAAACCAAACAGGATATTTATTCAAATTTGACTGGTTGGCAAAAAGTTCAGATGTCTCGTCATCCAGACCGTCCGCAGACATTTGATTATATCTCCATGATTTGTGATGAATTTATCGAACTACACGGCGACCGCACGGTAAGGGATGACAAAGCTATTATCGGTGGATTTGCTTCTATCGGTGGGCATTCGGTGATGGTAATCGGTCATCAGAAAGGAAAAAACACGAAAGAACGTCAGTATCGAAATTTTGGGATGGCCAATCCCGAAGGATACCGGAAAGCCTTGCGACTGATGAAAATGGCGGAAAAGTTCAATAAGCCGGTCGTTACGTTGATCGACACCATGGGGGCTTACCCTGGTTTAGAAGCAGAGGAACGCGGACAGGGAGAAGCCATTGCGCGCAATCTTTTAGAAATGTCGGTACTTAAAGTGCCGGTTATCTGTATCGTTATCGGAGAGGGCGCTTCAGGTGGTGCTTTGGGAATCGGTGTAGGAGATCGGGTATACATGATGCAAAATACCTGGTACTCGGTTATCTCTCCGGAGTCTTGTTCTTCTATTCTTTACAGAAGTTGGGATCAGAAGGAAAAAGCGGCAGAATCTTTGAAGCTTACCGCAGAGGATATGTTGAAAAACGGATTAATTGACGGTATTATTGGTGAACCCATTGGCGGTGCCCATCAAGATCCTGCAGTAGCCGCAGAAAACGTAAAGGAAAAGATTTTGAGCGACCTTACTAACCTGACCAAAAAAGATGCGGAAAGCCTTGTTGCCGAACGTATCGATAAGTTTAGTAAAATGGGGGTCGTAATGGAATAAATGATTAATACCGAAACGGATAATCTCTTATAAATTCAAACTTATAATCCGTTGTGGTTTGAATCGTATCGATCAATGAGGACAGCAATTGTTGTCCTTTTTTGGTCTGAAACATATCATCGTGCATCAATAACACGACATTATTGGGCTCCATCGACGACTTATTAGCCATATAATTACGAATCCGGGTATATATCTCGTTAACGGATTGTATCGGTTTACCTGAGGCTGAATAGATTCTCCATTCCACATCCCAGCCATATATTTTATAACCGTTTGTATAGAGCATGTCGGCTGTGCTTGCTCCACTTTTCAGGTCGATTCGTCTGACGTCATCGTAAATCCAGATATTGCGTCCTGGTAAACGGGCGATTTTGTGCTTCAGTTCTAGATCGAGTTCATTTTTCTCAAAGTCTTCATACGCACTGATTGGATTACTATAAAACATGGTGAATCTATTTTTTCCATGTGTATAGCTATGATTATAACATTCTATTAAAGGATTCTCTTTATAACGCTGGAGATCTCTTTTCAAACGTTTCGACATATTCGCGTGCCTACCGACTAAAAAAACGTTGGTCTTGATATTCTTTGCCCGCGAAATAGAATCAATGGCGGAGCTCCCGATCAAAGGACCGTCATCAAAGGTGAAATAAACATGCTTTGGAAGCTTATCTAATTCTTGCCGTACAGAATCCCGCACCCGACGGCGCTCCGCTTTTTCATATCTGACCAGTGAATCTCTACTAATTGGATTTAATGTATCGAGCTGTATTTGAACCGGGTTTCGCCATCGTTTGGTTAAATATCCTTTTTGATGTTTTACGGTATCTTTGGATTCGATATCTGGTAACCCCACAATGCTATCGACTTCTGTCGTGTCTGGATGTAAACTTGCAGCACTTGTATTGATATTCCCTTGACAACTCACAAAAGAGATGGTTGTAACCAAGACAGCCCCAAAATTAAAAATGGGCCTTATCGCTTTCCACATACGCTATTTCAATTATCAATTCCTCTACTAAATACCATTCTCCACGGCGGCGGAGAACTTTTCTAAATTTGACTCAAACTTAAAAAATCTAATTGACAAAAATTGAATAGGATGAAAAGAACGTACAAAATACCGGATTTTAGCTACTATTTCAGCTTATCCCCTGCTAGCGATGTTTTCTTCCTTTTTTATGGTATTTGCTATTTCTCTTCTTGTCGTATTTTTTGTAATGCTTTTTATGGTGTTTTTTTTCATATCGATCGTGCCCTCGAACATGTCGATAGTCTCGTAATACGGGTTGTGAACGGTGGTTCGCATAATGCACGTATTTTCTTTTGATTTTCCGATGGTCGTTCCAAGGACGGTCGTGATTAATTACTACCTTATACGTCTTGTATACATCGACATGACGATATCGACCAGGAAGTGAAGCGCGAGTTATCCATCGATTGCCTTGATAATACGTGTATCGACGGTGTGACACATCGTAGTAAGCATCAATTTCAGGAAGGTAATAATAACGGACATAATCATATCCTACCGGACCCCATAGTGGCTGAGTACCAATATTGATGCTCACATTAACCTGTGCTTCTGCCGATTTCGTGAAGCTACACAATCCGAATAAACAAGCGGCATAAATAAACTTTTTCATCTCTCCTCCCTTTTTTAATTTATATCATTTGGATGTCATTATTACTATGACAGCATAACAAACACGAAGGATTAAATCTGAAATCGTTAAATAATGTAAAATCCGTGTAAGCCCCCAAAAATCCGTTGATTTCGTTATCTTTGTACAATTTAAAAAAATTGAGATTTTCATGGCTTTACAATGTGGTATAGTAGGTTTACCAAATGTGGGTAAATCAACATTATTCAACTGTCTGTCCAATGCAAAGGCACAGGCAGCAAATTTCCCTTTTTGCACAATAGAACCTAACGTCGGTGTAATTACGGTCCCTGATGATAGAATAAATAAATTGGCAGAAATTGTCAAGCCACAGCGTATCGTTCCCAACACCATCGAAATTGTAGATATAGCGGGGTTAGTAAAAGGTGCCTCCAAAGGAGAAGGTCTGGGAAATCAATTTTTAGGGAACATCCGTACGACAGACGCGATTATTCATGTTTTGCGTTGCTTTGATGATGGCAATGTGGTTCACGTAGATGGCTCCGTAGATCCTATTCGGGATAAAGAAATTATTGACACCGAGCTGCAATTGAAGGATTTGGATACGGTTGTAAAACGTATTCAGAAAGTGGAGAAGATGGCAAAAACCGGTGGTGATAAAGATGCGAAGAGAACGTTTGAGATCTTATCTCTCGTTAAGGAGCACTTAGAAAGTGGCAAATCTGCTCGGACAGCTCCTATCCAACCGGAAGATTTCGATTTTATCAGTGATCTTGCCTTACTGACGATAAAACCTGTTTTATACGTATGTAATGTGGACGAGGCATCGGTTACAAAAGGGAATGCCTATGTAGACCGTGTAAAAGAAGCGGTAAAGGACGAGAATGCGGAAGTACTTGTGATTTCGGCCCAAATTGAATCGGAAATTGCTCAGCTCGAATCTTACGAAGAGCGTAAAATGTTCTTGGATGATTTAGGATTGGATGAGTCGGGTGTATATAAGTTAATTCGGGCAGCTTATTCGCTTTTAAATCTTGCTACGTATTTTACCGCCGGTGTACAAGAAGTACGTGCCTGGACAATCGAAAACGGTTTTACGGCGCCCCAGGCGGCGGGTGTTATCCATACAGACTTCGAAAAAGGCTTTATCCGGGCCGAGGTCATCAAGTATAAGGACTTCATCGAATACGGTTCAGAAAATGCGGTTAAAGAAGCTGGTAAACTGAGCGTAGAGGGAAAGACATATATCGTTGAAGACGGTGATATCATGCATTTTCGGTTTAATGTGTAAGAATACAATCAAATAGTAAAACAAACGCCCGGCTATTGTTGGGCGTTTTTTATAAAAACACGATGGAATTTGTAACGTTGAGCATTCTAACAATAATTTTTATCGCAACACTAGTTCGTTCTACTTTTGGATTCGGTGAATCGTTAATTGCTGTTCCATTGCTTCTTTTCTTTATTCCTATAGATGTGGCCGTCCCTCTTTCTGTTTTGATTTCGATTGTTATTGCCGGTATCGTAGTCATACAGGATCGAAAAGAAATACATTTTCATAGTGCGAAATGGCTTATTCTATTTGCTTTTCTAGGTATTCCCATTGGATTGTTTCTTTTAATCTACGGCAATGAAAAACTCGTGAAATCGGTGTTGGGTGGCTTCATTATTTTGTACGCAATCTATAGTCTGTTCTCGACGAATACTTTTAGACTTCAATCTGACAACAAAATTTGGCTTTTTATCTGCGGTTTTCTTTCGGGTATTTTCGGCGGCGCTTATGGTATAAATGGACCTCCGCTTGTGATATATGGTAATATGCGTAGATGGTCTCCAAAACATTTCCGGGCCACCTTACAGGCTTACTTTCTTCCGGCGAGTATTTTAGGGTTAATCGGATATTGGTATAAAGGTTTGTGGACGCCTGTCGTAACGGAATACTTTTTACTGTCCATCCCGGTGGTAATTCCGGCTATTTTTTTGGGAAGGTATCTAAACCACCAATTAAAGGGGGATATTTTTTTGAAGTATGTTTATGTAGGGTTGGCTTTGATCGGTATTTTATTACTCCTGTAGTAAACAAAATTATTCTATTTTTTTTATCTTCGAGTATGAAATTTGGACAAGTAAGTAATCCGGAAGAAATTGATTTTTCGCTCCCGCCTACGCCATCGGAGACATTTCAGTTACTGGAAGCGCACAAACAAAAGGAACCACTAAAAATAGCGGTAGGTTGTGCAAAATGGAATAAGGCGGATTTAAAAGGCTTCTACCCCCGCGGAACGAAGGATGAATTAGTGTACTACTCCCAACAGTTTAATTCCATTGAATTAAATGCTACGTTCTATAATTCGCCTTCCAAAGAACAAGTAAAAACATGGAAAGATAAAACACCCGAGGATTTTAAGTTTTTTCCTAAAATCCCACAATCGGTCAGTCATTATTCCAGGCTACTCAACACCGATGAAAAAATAAAGGATTTTGTGGATGCCACCGTGCTATTTGAAGAGAAGTTAGGTATGGCATTCTTACAGCTGCACGATAATTATAAACCAAAGGATTTTGACCGGCTGGAAAATTTTTTACATCGTTTTCCAAAAGGTTACCCGTTAGCTGTAGAGGTCCGTAATCAGGAGTGGTTCTCCGACAAAAATATCCGTGAGAAGCTCTACAAATTATTCGAAGACACGCATACGACCAACGTACTCGTTGATACTGCTGGGCGCCGTGATATAGTCCACATGCGGCTAACGACTCCAACAGCGTTTATTCGCTATGTGGGTGCTAATCATCCTTCAGACTATGACCGGCTGGTGGAATGGGTAAAGGTCATTAAGAAATGGAAAGAGGCGGGTTTACAACAATTATATTTCTTTATCCATCAAAACATAGAGTTGGAATCGCCGCTATTGGCGGCACATTTTATCGAACACCTTAACAACGAAATTGGCTCAAATCTCCGTATACCAAACAAAGAGAATACGTTATTTTAAGCCTATCTACTGATGGATTCGTCGGTTGGATTATCTGAAACGTTTAACGGGATATTTCTCATTTGAGTTTTTACGAGTTTATCCACGTTATACATAAGCAGTATGGAAACCAACGATATAGCAACAACAGTGTAACCAACGATATCATAATGTTCTAGCGGACTGAATTTATTTTCTTGGTAGATAATAAACCCAGCGATTGTTGCGGCAATTCCTCCAGCGATTTGCTGTAATGAAGCATTGATGCTCATAAATGCTCCCCGATCTTGCATATCCGGCACAGCGGATATAAGTGCAGACGAGGGAACCATTCGGCTCATAATCCCCATCATCATACAAATATTGACCACCAACACCCAGATAAAAGGAGTTGTAGAGAGATTGGTATAGACAACGCAAATGACCATCAGCCAAATCGTCGCTCCGGCAAACAGTTTATATTTATCGACCCTATCACTCATTTTGCCGATAAATGGCATAATAAGAAGTGAACTTATACCCGACGCCATAAACAAAAATGGTAATTGTTCATTGCTTATCCCTAAATTATTGACGGCAAATACAGTTCCGTAAGGCATCATCATAAATCCGCCGACGGATAATACCGCTGTCGTTAAAAAGCCGACACGATACGGTTTCTTTTTTAACGTTTGTACTAAGTGGCTGATGGCCTTTTTCTGTACGTCCATTCCTAAATGAGCATCCACTGGCTTTAAGCGCAAAGCGATAAGAACTGCTATGAGCACTGCTAACGCCGCTATAAATAAGAAAGGAGCTTCCCAACCCATTTTATTCGCAATGTAAAGTCCGATAGGAATGCCTAAAACCTGACTGGCACCAAACCCCATCTGAACAAATCCCATTACCCGACCTCTCTTTTCCAACGCAAATAGATCCGTGATAATCGCCATGGAGATAGAACCGATAACACCACCGAACAATCCGGTTATAATTCTCGCTGCAACAAGCGCATAAAATGTATGCGCAAGCCCGCAAAAAATGGTACCGATTATAAAGCCGGTATAAAAAAACAATAAGAGTTTTTTTCGATCATACTTGTCTGCAAAACCAGCCGTTAAAAGTCCCGAAAGACCAGCACTAAAAGCGTAGGCGGATACCACCATACCGAAAGATGAAGCATGCATATCCATCGATTTAATAAGCAGGTCGCCCAAAGGCGACATCACCATAAAATCCAGAATAACGGTAAACTGACTAATGGCTAAGATGAAGATTACAAATTTTTCGTATCCCGTAAAAGGAAGGTTTGTTTTTGTCTGCATAAATTTATGAGATCTTATTTTGCCAGACAAAGATAGCTTTTTGTATTACAATCGAAACAAAATATAAATAACCGTCGTTTAGTTACAAATCATTTATTTTTTTTAATACGTGCTATGCTAATCGTCCTTTTCCAATTCTTCAAACATCTGGCGGTCTTCCGCAGCACCTGTTGTATCGCCTAGTCGGTCTTTCATATCCGCACGATAAGCATATAAATCAGAGTAATAAGGATTTAATGCTATTGCCTTTGAGTAATCCTGCAGGGCAGCTTCCCAGTTTCCCATTTTCTCAAAAAGGTCTGCACGTAATGCGTACACGTAAAAATCTTTGGGAAGCAAGCTTACCAATTTATTGAAATCGAACAACGCCTCTTTATAGAACTTTAAATCAACTAAAAAGCCCCCTCGTTCTTCGTAAATAACGCTGGCCTCTGGTTGAATCTCTATGGCTTTATCAAAATCTTCTTTGGCTTTTCCGGGTTCCTGGATAGCTTTGAATAATTTAGCCCGAAACAGATATGCTTGAAAATGTGTAGGATTCATGGTTATGGCCTGGTTCAAATCAGACAGTGCTTTGTCGTATCGAAGTAGGCGTATATGTAACGCGCTCTGGTATACGAGCACATCCGCATCGTCCGGATGTTTTTGCTGGACGAATGCATACCATTTTAACGCACGCTCATAATCAAATTGTTGCGTAGCTTCCAAAGCATCATTCAATAGCTGCTTCAATTCCGTATCTGGAGATAAAGGTACCTGTTCTGCTGGTCTATTTTCTACCCATTCTAAAAAGGCTTGATAATTAAAATCTAAGTTTTTGGCTACTTGATAGTCGTAGAAGGCGCCTTCTTCGTCGCCCAAAGCCATATTTAAAATTGATCGGCAAGCATAGAAAAAGGGTTGGTCAGGAAATCGTTGAATAGCTTCGGTATATTGCTCCAAAGCTACTTCCGGCCGGCCATTTCGAAAGGAGGAAAAAGCCTCTTGAGCGCTGGCTAATGCCGGGTCATCGATCGTTGTGTCTACGGGGTCTAGAAAGGGTAAAGGAAAAAGCTGGGCACTCGCCAGAAGAAAATATCTGTTGTTTGTTAAAGACATAATCAAAAATAGTAATTACCAGAATCTTTTCACAATGCGAAGCTTATGGGTATACCGATTTTGTTCCTTATTATAGATACCTTCTAGATCCATCTTGTCTATACGCACATTTGCAGAAGCGTGAAAAATCGTTTCGGTATCCATCATAACGCCCACATGGGTAACCCTTCCTTCCTCATTATCAAAGAAAGCAAGATCTCCCGGTTTAATTTCTGATAAGAAATCGACGACGTTTCCTTTTTCAACTTGTTGATAAGCATCACGCGGCAATTGTACTCCAAAATGGTTATATATCGTTTGGCTGAGTCCTGAACAATCTATTCCTACCTGCGTACGTCCACCCCAAAGATACGGACTGTTATGATAATAGTCTATCAGTTGAGGGAATTCCGATTCAAAGTCTGTCACATTTGGTTGTCGTAAATTTCCTTCAATCCGATAGGAAAAATCGGAATATTGTTGTTGTAAAAGTGAGTTAGGTATTTTTGTCCCGGGAATTAAATCGACTTTCCGATCGTATGAGAAGGCCGTTCCACCTGCAATGTCTACCACGAAATGGTGATCTTCCGAAATATTCTTCCACTGATTTTCGGATAGCGATATAAACTGTCCGCGTTGTAACCAGCCTTCATAATTTGTATCGAACAAACGAACGTGAACCCAATCTTTTTCTTCTAAAAGTATTTCAAATTGCTCCGCAAAAAGCACTTGACTCACCATTTCACTACGGTGTGTATCGGTAGCTCTTAATGGAATTACGGATAAATTACAGATACCTATATTCATATGTATATAACTATGCGATTATTTTTATAAAACAAATAGTACAGTACTGCTGTTTTACAGATACGAATATATCACTTTTTTATAGCCACAAAAAATGAGCACCCATAGATTTAACCGCATACTTTTAGCCGTAGATGATACACCGTGTACTGCTAAGGCAATTGATTACGCTAAAGATTTAGTTCGAGAGTTTCGTTCGTCATTAGCATTGGTGACTGTCGTCCCGCCTACTTCACCCGCTAACTACGGGGCGGATCCGCTGTTAGGACAACAACCCATCGTGGTACCGGAAGTTTCAGAAATACAACAAGAATCTGCCCAACGCTTTTTGGAAAGTATAGCGGCCGACTTTGAAGGAGCCCAGGAAGTCTTCTTATTTAACGAAGTGGGAAATGTTCGGGACGAAATTCTAAATACCGCTGCAGAATGGACAGCAGACCTTATCGTTATGGGGTCTAACGGACGGACGGGTTTTGAACATTTTATATCAGGTAGTGTATCCGAATCAGTTATACGAAAAGCGAGTTGCCCTGTATTGGTTATCCCAGGGAAATGCGACTAAAGTTTTCGCATACGGGCAGCAAACATGCTGTCCGACTTTCTATCATACCCTTTAATCATGCCACCTTCTTCCAATACCAATCCATGCCTGTCTTCTAGATAACGAACGATTTGTTCGTTTTCGGCTTCAAATACCGAACAGGTAATGTACATGAGTGTTCCTTGCGGTTTAAGATAACGAACGACAGTATCCAGAATACGACGTTGCAACGTAACAAAAAAGTGTATTCGGCTCTCTTCAAATTGGGTAAGCATTTCTGGTGTCCGGCCCCAAGTTCCTGAGCCAGAGCAAGGTGCATCGACGACGATACCGTGAAAGGTTTCTCCATCCATCAGCTGGTCTATATCCTGCGTTAAGTCCAACACCTTTGTCCGATAGCTTGTTTTAATTTTCGCTTTGGAAAAACGAAGGTCAAGATTACGCAGGATACTTAATCTTATATCAGAGACTAATAAATCGATCGTAGGGCAGCGATTCAACAATAGCAGTGATTTTCCGCCAGCTCCGGCGCATGTATCCCACCATTTTTCTTCTGGTTTTGGAACAAGCCCTTCTAAACTTTGTTGAGAAGATAAATCTTGAACTTCATATAATCCTTCTATCTTTCTTATTTGCTGTAGCTTACTTCCATTTGGTAAACGATAGGCATCTCTTAAAACTTGCTCAAAAGGAATATCATTTTCCGCAAGTTCCCGTTCAACGATTGTTTTATTCTTTTCTGGTACCCGAATAAATAAATCGGGTTGCACAAAATGACTTAATATAAACTGGTCCTTATCAATAGCTGGCGATAGCGGTGAACCAAATGGGAAAAGATGGTTGACAACATCGTAACCCTCCTTCTCTAAGAGAAGTAGTTTTTCGGCTAAAGATGTAGTCATATAAGGTACCCAATCGGGTTGATAAAGCGCTACAATAGCACTCTGCTGTTCGGATAAAAATTCAGCGACAATAAGCCGGTCGGTCTTGGGCAAATCGGGCAGGGAACGTCCAAGCCGGAATACATTATAGCATAAGCGAGAAATCATCCGTCTATCGGATGATCCCATCTGTTTGTTTTCTTTAAAAAATCGGGCTAGGAATCGAGCAAAGGGCTCCGTGTTACTATAAGCGTCTATGGCACGCTGAAAATTCCTCAACTGCTGCTCGACTCTACGCGGATTAACTTCCATATCACTTTAATTGAAAGGACGAGCCTTGGTAACTTTTAAACGAAACAGCACTATTTGCAAAGCCCCAACTTTCGTTATAATCGAATGAATAAGTGCTAAATAAACCCTCGAATTTTTCTTTGGTGATATATGCTGGATAATCGTCGCCATATTTCGCAAGCAAATTTCCAAAATACCTCGCGGCGTCGTATCCCTTATAGGAATAATCCGAAGGGTTAACGCCGTATAAAGAATAGTATTGATCTTTAAATTCTTTCGCTCCTCTTGTCCACGTTTTCATGTGGCTCTCCGTGGTAATAACAGGTTGAAAATCACCAAAACGCTCATAAATGCTAAAATCTATACGATCCCACAAGGGGTGGCCGTATACACGAAACATATAAAATTCTTCTGAAGATTTTATTTCTAAATTGCTTACAAAGGATCGTAATTGAAATCTATCGGTCGTACCAGCAACTACTAAGTTGGTGCCTGTTAGACTAATTTCTTCGTTTAATTGGGGGATCGACGATACGGAACGAACCTGAACAGACGAATTTGCTTTTTTCAGTTCGGACAAGAAGCCATTTAGAAACTGTCGTCCGTCGTTGTCGGATGTATTATAGATAATAACGACATCGCCCGTTTTGTAATCTCTTGCCACGCGTTCCGCCATAGCTTTCGTATGCACATCAATGGAAGGCGTTAAGGAAACCAAATTGGGTAAATTAAATTCTCGTGCTTTTGTGGCGGCAAGTGGATTTACCTGCAACGCGTTATTATTCAACCGATGTGTTCCAAAGGTAGTGATCTCTTTCGGGAACACAGGTCCAATAATAAGTGCAGCGTTTGCTATTTCTTCTGATTTTGCAATAGACTGATTATGTATTTCATTGTCTCGCGAGTCAACTACATGAAGGGAAAAAGATCTTCCTTTCTGCGCCAGCTCATCCAACCCTAATTGAAAACCTTGGTAGAAATCCAATGCAATAGCCGAACGATTAACATCTTCTTTGGATAAGGCCTGTGGAGAGATCTTATCTAACTGAAAAGGTAATACCAGTGCGACACTGTTTCTTGCTGCTTCTGCTCGGCGCGCATCTTCTACTTTTTCTTCCTTATCCTCAATGTCAGGCTTCTCTTCTTTTGGAAGCGTGCCTCCTACATTTCCTCCGCTGTGATCTGGTGATTTTAAAACTCTAGTTTTAGGCGAACAAGCTCCTAGAAAGAGGAATAACCCTAAAATTAATACGAATAATAATCTATTCCCACTCGATCGTAGCTGGTGGCTTTGAACTGATATCATAGACAACTCTATTGATTCCTTTAACATGATTGATGATTTCGTTTGAAATTTTTGCTAACAAATCGTATGGCAAGTGAATCCAATCGGCCGTCATTCCGTCTAATGAACCCACCGCACGTAAAGCTACCACATGCTCATAGGTACGCTCATCGCCCATGACGCCTACAGACTGCACCGGTAGAAAAATCGTCCCTGCCTGCCATACCCGATCATACCATCCCGCTTCCTTTAGGTTACGGATATAGATGTCATCAGCTTCCTGCAAAATTCGTACCCTTTCTTCGGTAATATCGCCCAATACTCGAATGGCAAGCCCAGGGCCTGGAAAAGGGTGGCGTCCCAAGATATTCGGATCAATGTCTAGGGTCTTCCCTACACGGCGTACCTCATCTTTGAATAAGGCTTTCAGCGGTTCTACTACCTTCAGCTTCATAAAATCAGGTAAACCACCGACGTTATGGTGCGATTTAATCGTCGCCGACGGGCCCTTCACGGAAATGGATTCGATAACGTCTGGGTAGATAGTTCCTTGACCCAACCATTTTGCTTCCACGCCTTCGGGTAGTTCGTGCTGAATATCTTTAGAGGCTTGATCGAACACGTCTATAAAAGATGCGCCTATTATTTTCCTTTTTTGTTCTGGTTCTGAAACGCCAGCTAAACGACCAAAAAATAGTTCCTTGGCGTTGACACCTTTAATATTCAGGCCCATATTCTTATATGAATCCAATACTTGCTCGTATTCGTTTTTACGAAGTAAGCCGTGATCCACAAAAATACAATGTAAGTTTTTTCCAATAGCTTGGTGTAATAATACAGCTGCCACCGTCGAATCTACACCTCCTGACAATGCCATGATCACGTGATCGTCCCCTAATTGCGCTTTTAGTTCGGCTACCGTCGTTTCTACGAAAGTATCTGGAGTCCAATCTTGTGAACATCCACATATATCGACCACAAAATTCTTCAACAATACTTGTCCATCGGTGCTGTGGGTTACTTCTGGATGAAACTGGATTCCAAATGTACGCGTGCCTTCGATTTCGTACGCAGCCACACGTACTTTGTCCGTACTGGCAATAATTTTAAAATTGGAAGGGATTTCTTTAATCGTATCTCCATGGGACATCCAAACCTGTGATTGCACCGGAACACCTTTCAATAAGGCGCTCTCCTGGTCCACGAATTGCAAATTCGCCCGACCGTATTCCCGGATTTCAGAAGGTAACACATCTCCTCCCGATTGTTGTGCTAAATATTGTGCGCCATAACATACCGCTAATAACGGAAACCGGTCTTGAATGTCGGTATAGTCGATTTGGGGTGCATCCTCCTGTCGAACAGAATACGGACTGCCGGAAAAGATAACTCCTTTTACTTCCTCATCGAATTCAGGCAGGTTGTTATAGGGATGAATTTCGCAATAAACGTTAAGCTCACGAACACGGCGTGCTATTAGCTGTGTATATTGCGAGCCAAAATCAAGAATGATAATTTTTTCGGACATGGCGCAAAGTTACATATTCGCCTTGTATTTTTAACGATTTTAATTGATTTCCTTTAACGGCCTAATAACGCTAATTCCGCATCGGAATACATCTTTGCCCCTTTTAAATAGGTATAGATAAGTTGTTTGGTTTCTTGATCTTTTAATTTATACAAATTGTCCACTAAAAAATCTTTATCTTCCTCTATGTTAGCTTTATATCCTAAATAAGCTGGGATATAATACTGGATACATAAGCGGATATATCGTAATTCTATTTCGTTTGGATTGTCGGCTATTTCCTCCTCTAGCATTTTCTTACCGCTTTTGAAGTAGCCCATTTTTTTAAACGGATTTCCTGTATGTTTCGCCATGAACATGTGGTACGCCGCTTCATAACCTCGCTCTACCGGGCAGTCTGCATATTCCTCTAGCATTTCGAGATGCTTTGTACATGTCAATTCGTCCTTATGACCAATTTTAAAATCTTTTCTGATTTCTTTCAGGGAAAGTTTTTGTCCGAACAACGTCGTCGTTACCAACATTTGAAACAGCACGACGTAAAAACATTTTCTCATCATAAGCCTTACGTATTGGTTATACTGTATTTCTTCACAAAAAATAAGCCAATCTCCCTTCCGATTGGCTTAACAAGTTACCATATAAAACGGTAAGTTGCAACACTTTTGGTTGATTTTTTCCGCTCTCGGAAAAAGGACTTACGGATTCATGCTTCGCCGCCCTATTTTATAGTAATCCAGGGAGCATTCTCTTTCACCCATGTCATCACCTCCACGGGAACATCCGTACACAGACCATCAGGTTCAAGCATCACACCAAGAAGGAAGTCTTCCACATTACGGCCTGGCCATAAGGTTATCTTGAATCCCTCTTTTCTGGCCTTTTTTACCATATCCCTCGTCGTGCCTTCCAGCCGACAACCTATCCGGTTAATGTCCAGTTTGTTGGCTTCCGCCATAAGATCTTCAGACAGACCTTCCGATTTAAGCAATACTAAGCTAGCTTCTGCGTGGTTCGCCTTGAGATAGCGCAATGGTCTTTTATCAAATGATGTCAGCACATAATCAGATCCCTGCGGAACGGATTTATATACTTTACTATACACTTGGTCACAGTAATATTTTAGCGTTTCCTCATCATACTCCGGCTTTTGGGTCTTCATTTCAAACTCGATATACAGCCCTGGTTTGTCCTTAAAGAAAGCTACTGCTTCCTCCAATGTAGGAATAGGATTACCTTTTAATGTCCGCAGTTCCTTAACCTCCTTCAGTGTCAAGTCCTCTATAGGCCTATCGATGCCCACGGTCCTCTTCATGCTCGGATCATGTATAAGCACAAGATGTTTGTCTTTGGTAAGCCGGATATCCAGTTCGAAACCTCTCGCTCCCTGCTTATAAGATTCTTGAAAGGCATACATGGTGTTTTCATCGTATTCGTAAGCACCGCCCCTATGCGCAAAAATTTTAATTTCTTTTTGTTGCGCAAACGAATGGGAAGGATGAAAAGAAATCATAATCAATGAAAGAAAGACAAAATGAAGATATTTCATATTAATAACATATTTATTTGTTGTAGTATGGGATATTGGCTGCAACGTCAGCTTATTTAGATATTCCTAATACTTGTTCCTGTTTTATCAGCTCACTTCTCAGTTTATCGTAATCAATGTTTTGAACAGCTGCTTTTTGATCGATCGCATGGACTGCTGCTATTGCCGCACTCTGTCCCAAAATCATAAACACAGGCTCCATTCTAATAGATCCAAAGGCGATATGGGATGCCGACAACGAAACAGGCACCAATAAATTCGTACATTCTTTTGCCTTTGGCGTTATCGAACGATAAGATATGGGATATGGCGGAAATTTACCTACCTCTACATTTCCCTCATTTTTTACCATTCCATTTACAACAATACGTTGTACATTATGACTGTCCATGGTATAAGCCGCCATACCGATTGGATCGGTGATTACTTCTTTTCCTCTACAATTGTGCTCTGTCATAACATATTCTCCGATCATCCGTCTGCCCTCCCGCACATACAATTGTGGCGTAAAATGTCCATGCTCGACATATTCGTCTTTCGGATAACCCCAGTTTTTCACAAAATCCTGCAGCTCTTTTGGGACGCGGTCGTCCGTTTGATAGAAATAAAGCAAACCCTTTACATGCGCCACGTGTTCATCGAATATTTTCTTTCGTTCTTCGAAGCCTGCCTCTGGCCAGTTATGGTTTGCACCAATTAGATTAGTCGAAAACGCTCCACGGTTGTTGATATCGGTTTTGCGGTTCGGCATTCGGCTCCATATAAAATAATTATTGATTTTACGATCCTTAGGCTGTGCTTCAAATAGACGTACCAAGAGCTCGTAATTCTTTGGGTTGTATCCTTCCGGTTTCGTTATCGGAATCATATTTTCCGCACTGTCTGTCAAACAGATCCGGAAGTTATAAGCTTGAACCAGTTTGTCTCCTGTACCAGTAGGATTCGCCTGTCCGCTGCTTATTCCCGGCAAGAGCCCGCTCGATGGATTCTCAGGAACAATATACGGACTTACGCCGTCAGGAAATTGATGATAACCGGATTGTTTTCGGTATGCGGCTAATTGATAGCCATTTAATGTCTCCTTATATACACTGTTATCTTCTCTTCCCACCGTATACGATACGCCTGCCATAGCAAAAAGATCACCTTCGTATGTGCAATCTAAAAACACCTCTGCTTCAATCCGTTGTGTAGTTTTATCGGAACCATAGGTATGAGCTAAATCAACGGATCTAATTTGTGTTTTCTTCTTATTTACTTTTTTTATACGCTGGTTATAAATAACCGGAATATCTGCTGTTTGGATATAGGTTTCAAAAATTTTCTTCGCTTCTTTCGGTTCAAACTTCCAGGATTCATCTTGTCCGTACACGCTACCTAATTGCTTATAAAATTCCCGTGATAATCCACCAATGGCATTTTTATTTCCGATGTCTGTCTGGCCCAAGCCACCGGATGACAAACCTCCAATGTGACCGTCCGGCGATATCACCACCACTGATTTCCCCATGTTTTTTGCCGTATAGGCAGCAACTATTCCTGCAGATGTACTACCGTAAATACAGATATCATATTTTTCATTAGCATATATTGTTGTTATGCTTGTTAGTACGATCAACAGCAAGAGTGCATATTTTATCATAACCTTTCTCATTTTTTTGATTTATTTACCCTTTTTTGTTTCTTTTTTATTGTAGACTAGTAATAATTTTCGTATAATAAAAAATAACATAGCTAAAAATAAAACAGAAATAACTAACATCTCCGTCTTGCCGACATTAATAAAAGCAATGTTCATTATATATAATTTTCTATTTAATATATCATTCCTCCTGCTTCAATACAGGTTGAGATGGAAATTACTCTACGCTCACAACCTGACCAAATACTCCTATATTGCTGAGAAAAAAGTGTGGTTGATTTTCAAAGGTTTCCATCACCCTGATTCGGATAAATCTCGCCACAGGCGCATCCATAGAAATTGTAATTTCATGACCTTCCTGCGCCGCAGCTATATCTTCAGCTGTCACTGGCTGTCCCGGAGACAAACCAGAGGGGCGTATCACTTCATACTCTCCTAGCTTATTCCAATTGCCATAATCGCCGTCAGGGTTAGGGTTGTCCGTTCCCCAAAGTTCAATTTTTTTTGGGTTAGCATTTGCATAGAGCAGTCCATGTTCAGCGATGGTTCCCCGTTGCCAAAACTTAAACCGCGTCAGCTTAGCGGTTACTCCCATATCGATTGTAACCTGATTGGGCACTCCCGAGTTGGTCGCTGTACGATACCACCCACCCGATCCGGAGGCAGCACTTTCAAGATCTCCGTTCCAAAGAAAAGGTATCCGGTTTGCCCCAAAATCAAGTGGATCATTCTCCAACCTATGTGCAGCAAATCTGCTATAGTCCAATTCCCTTTCTACTAGCAAAATCTCTTCCGTTTTAAAATCGGTATAAAAGGTATCTATCGCCAACGAATCTGGACGATGCCAAGTCCGGTAGTCAAAATGACCTCCCAGCTCAACATTGTTCAATGTGGTGTTTGTTTCGCTGATCGGTACAAAAACAGTTGTTTCCACATCCTCTTTATCCGTATAACGGATTTCAGACCCAATTTCATTACCTTCGGGGTTGAACCAGGAAATAATGGCCTGATCCTCTAAATAGCTGATACTTTCTATCGCCCGATGAAAACGATTTTGTTGATATTCATCACCATACACCTGTCCTTCTGCTGTTGACTTTACCGACCTGTCCCCTTCTGCATTAATGGAATAGATATCAAAAGAATAAAAACGTTCCTCTAGATCATCAATAACGACGCCTATACTATCAACTCCGTCTGTTTTATTTACGTCAATCGTTAAAGAATCTAAATAACTATTCCAATAGACTTTCATCTGGGTAATATTCGGATCCTTTATTCTCCAGGAAAGCAAGGCTCGGTTTTTACCCGGATGGAACAAAACGGAGTCTGCCTTCCCTGTATAAATGATTTCTCCCCCTTCAAGAAACTCTTTATAAAAATGGTCTTGCTTTCTACAGCTAAAAAGCAGGCAGCTTATACATATATATGCGAACACGCATTTCATTATTATTTTCATGGTATATCAATTAACAGGTTGACCATATAATCTAAACAAACTCATCCAGAAATAATCCGTAACACCATACGTACGGAGAACTCGTATACGGAAATAGCGCATGGGCTCTATATCAGCGGAGTATATATCGTATTCGTGTCCTTCTACGGCAGCCGCAATATCTTCCGGCGAATTATTAGGAATCGGAAGACCCGATGGTTTAGTCAATTCACAATCGGCAATTTTTGTCCAACTATCAAAGGATCCATCCGGATTTGGGTCATTACTGCCCCATAGTTCAAAATCACGTGGACTTCCCGCTGTGTATAGCAAATCCAGCTCCGTCACTGTTCCTCGCTGCCAAAATTTAAAGCGACTTAATCTTACCTGTTGCTTCATATCAAATGTCACCTGGGTTGGCATCGGCGTGCCATTATCCGTACGGAAATATGATCCTGCACCAGATAGATTATTGTTCAATAAAAAAGTCAATACGGCGTTATTCCAGTGGTTCGGATCATTGGGCATCTTCATTGCTGTGAACAAAGTACGATCCAGCTCCACTTCATATATCGGAGTCAATTCTGTATTCAATATGTCCGATCTATTGCCCCACCGATCATTTACAAATATTCTAAAAGATTGCAGTCTCGATTCCAAACCTCTGACCTTCAAGACATCTGTTTTTTTATTCGTATAAAACGTTTCGACGGTATACCATTCGCTGTTTTCATTTATACTTTCTACCACCACGGAAACTTCTGCTTCTTCATCATTCTCAAATTCAATGGCCATTCCACCAAAGGCTTCATCGACCTTTAACGATCTAAAAATAGTGGAAACAGGGGGTTCCAACGGATTTACTTTTATGGTGACAGGTTCAGACCTTTTCAGATTTCTCCCGACAGAATACAATTTCACCTCATATTCCCGTGAAGAACCAAATCCAGCAATCTCCAACGAATGATTGTAGTTAGAAGATTTAGACGTTACTATCCTCCCTTGTCCCATATCTACTTCTGCTTCCACGTATAATAGCGAGGTCTCACGGGGAAGCGTATAAGAAATCTCAACCTTTCCAGGTTTATTTTCTACTTTTGGATCCCTTACTGCTTGTGGAATAACGTCACTATCATACATTATTTTGGTAACCTCCTCCTTACACGAAGAGGTCAATAATATAGCGAGTATGGGTATAATAATAGATTTTATCGTTTTCATCTCATTTAATTATATACAAAAACATGAATTACCATCCGGGACTTTGTATCATGCCCTTATTCCGTAACATTTCCGATTCTTGAATGGGCCAGAAATAATCTTTCAACCCAAAGGTCTGGTTAAAAATAACAACGGGTCTATAATAGGTTTCCGGTGCTTCCTGCTGCGTATCCCAACCAACAATCGGGTTATTGAGTACCTGTGGAGCCGTTTTCCATCGTCTTAAATCCCAAAAACGGCTTCCTTCAAACGCAAGCTCTATGCTTCGTTCCCGACGAATAATATCACGCAGCCCTTGTTTTGTGTTGTATTTATTAGGCTGATTAGAATAGTTACGCCAAGATTCTTCTATCGATTGGAGACCAGCTCGCGTTCGTATTAAATCCAAATAATGAAATATTTCAGGCGAGGGACCAAAGACCTCATTAGATGCTTCGGCGTATAATAAATATAAATCGGATAGCCGCATAATCGGCCATGGATACCGTTGCACGGTCCACTGCGCAGCTTGAGCCGCATTCAAATAATTCACTACTTTTTTGGGTAGGTATCCGGTAGCGGAGTAGGCGTATGCGTGTCCCGATGCAGTCCCTCCAAGCCGGCCTTCCACATAGAAATTATCCTCATCCTCCAGTCGGCCGTGCCCATACCATCTTCCGCCGTCAAATCCTAAATAGGCATAAAAACGCGGTTCGCGGTCGAAATTGAGCGCCACCGTCGTATAGCCCTCTTTGATGTAGTTTTTATCAATATGCTCTGCTGTTTTTAAAGTATAGCGGTTAGCATAATCCCAAGATGTATCCTCTTCTATGGGCACCCCATTTTCCGAGTAAAACAAATCCACGATAGAGAGGGGCACGGATAAATATCCCCCAAAATATGTGGCATTCCCCGGAAACAGACGTGGGTAGGCAGCGGTCTGTATACCTCCGGCTGTACTGTTGGTGCTTCCCCAGATGATTTCCGAATTCCACCGTTCGGTCATCGCGGTGCGGAGATCCAATTCCGTCTGCGTCGTATCGGAAATATCGTATCCGGTATTGCCGATATAATGCAGCTGCATATCTAATGCGTGGCAAAGATCAATAGCTTCTCTACAAGCATCGGCAGCTCTTACCCATTTTTGCTCCTCATACTGGCTGTTAAAAAGGTTTTCTCCGCGCGAGTTCCGATATTGCGGAAAGTCCATGTTGCCGTTGAACAACGGGCTGGCTGCCGTAACCAAAACCTGTGCTTTAATCGCCATGGCTATCGGCTTGGTAATTCTTCCCAGCTCTTCCACCTCAAATTGAACTCTGTCGGGCAAATCAACAATTGCTTCATCCATTAAACCGACGATATAGTCCACGACCTGATCAATAGGGTCACGCGTTACCGCTTTGACCTCTTCCACAGTGACCGTAATGGGCGGACTTTCGTGCATAATCGGAATAGGACCATACATGCGCATCAACCAAAAGTGATAATATGCTTTTAGAAATTTCGCTTCGGCACTCATTTTTGCTTTGTCGTAGTCTGACATGTTTGGAACCAGATGAATATTATCGAGGAAGATATTACAATCCCGGATGCCTTGAAATATATTATGTCCTCCCCTACCTCCTTGCCAGTAATCAATAATCGGGTCTTGCACATTTTGCAGACCTCTAGCAATGGCAAATGAATTATATTCATAATAAGAATTAAACCACATTTCATCTGCTCCCGCAATCGCCGGATTTCCACTATAGGGATCCGCAAAACCGGGAAGCCAGGAATAACAGGTAAACAGATATTTTTCGGCCGTCAAAGGCGTGCGAAATGCGTAATCGAGCGTCGGTATATTATCCGGAGTCACATCCAGATAATTACAAGACGTTAATGTTCCTGCGAAAAGAAGGTAAAGTATGTGTTTCTTAAATTTCATTTTTGACAATTTTAAAAGGATACGTGAACACCTAGGTTATATACCCGCTGCACAGGGTAACCGAGACCATTTCCCGCCATTTCGACATCCCACAACTTGAAGCTGCTTAATGTCAGTAAGTTGATACCACTAGCGTAAATGCGAATGCTTTCCAATCCGATACGTTCCAGTTTGGATCGCGGAATGGTATAGCCAAATTCCGCATTTTTTAATCGTAGGAAAGAGCCGTTCCGCATAAACCATGTGCTGGATTGCATGTTGTTGGCATGGTCCATTGTGGTAAGCCGAGGCCATAGTGCCATGACATTTGCATTATCTTCCGACCAATGATTATCGGCGTAAGCTTTTAACAATTGGTTGGTATAAGTAATTCCTGAACTTCGTTCAGCATCATCGTAATAATAGGCCGTAAAGGGAGCCGTGGCCTCGGGATCTATCCAGAAAGACTCCTGTGCCAGTCCTTGAAAAAAACAGGATAAATCAAAGTTTTTAAAACCGGTAGAAAAACCAAAACCATATACAATTTCCGGTCGTGTCGGATTCCCGATAGGCACCTGGTCCAATGGCGTAATCTGTCCGTCGCCATTCACATCTCGGTATTTGATATCCCCACCCCGCGTCGGTGTCAAACCGAAATTCTGTATAGGTGAATTAGCCACTTCCTCATCATCTACAAATAGACGTTCGGCGATATATCCCCACCGCTGTGTTAGTGGATAGCCAATTTTTGATCGCCAAACCTCCGGATCGTATTCCGGCTCCTCATTCACCTTATACTTACTCGTGGCATAGGTAAAATTACCGCGTGCTGTAATCCAGAAATCTGGTGAAAAATTATGCTGATAATCCACCGACATATCCATTCCACGCCCTAATGCCTCACCGACATTTGCTCTGATGGCTGCCGAAAAACCCATATACGCTGGAATAAAAGCCCGTGTCATCAAGATATTCTTTCGATACTCCGAAAAGAAGTCGGCTTGTATACCAACCTTATTAAAGAGTTTCAGTTCGACGCCTAAGTTTGCCTTTTGTGCGATTTCCCAAGTAATATCGGTATTCTCATAACGGCTGACGGAAACACCACTATTGGAATAATTCCAATCCGTCCCAAATACCGCTCCTCGCCCAGACACATCCATATTGACGTTGGAAAGGTAGAAAAAACGATCGTTCGCACTACCGATTTCGTCATTCCCCACCAATCCGTAGGTGGCTCTTAACTTAAACAAGGGTACAACGGACGAAAAAGGTTCCCAGAATTTTTCGTTCGACACCTGCCAGGCTACTCCTCCCGACGGGAAAAAACCAAACCTATTGTTCGTATGAAATCGTTCGGATCCGTTATAACCAAAATTAAATTCTGCCGAGTAACGGCTATCATAATTATAGGTAAACCGTCCAGACACTCCTATATTTCGGGCTGGGAGTGATAGCTGTAAACTACCTGCGTTCGCATCCAGCGCCTGACGCATAATATACACCATCATCGCGCTTATCCCATGTTTCTCCCGGAATGTACGGTTATAATTCAATGCCGACTCCAGGTAAAAAACAGATTTTATTGTTTTTGATCCGGGATCAAAACTTAAATATTCCTCTCCAACCGGGTAGGGACTTCCGCTCCGTTCGTTCAGCACCTGTAATGTCAAGTCTCCGGTTTGGGAGTCGTAATAAGAGGGCTGATAATAAAACGGTGAGTAAGCGCGTGATAAACTGAAATAAGACTGGCGGTTTGTATTCGCCATGGCACGAAAAGAAAGTCCCTCTGTTAAAAACGAAAGGTTTTGTTTCAATTCAAATTGCGCCATCATCACCGAACGGGAATAGTCACGGTATCCTTTGACCATGTCTGCGTAAGGATTGATATAACGACCCAAATTTGATCCTCCAAACATGATATGTTCTAGATGGCCGTATTGTTCCGTTTTTGGGTAGTAAGCGGGAAACATAACGGGATTGCTGCGCATGACATTTTGGTACATTTCTTTACCACCGTCCAGTGGTCCGGTATATTCGTCAAACGTACCATACATGCGCACACCGACTTCCGTTGTTTTCGTCAGGTTAACGTTGACATTCGAACGTAGAAGGTATTTTTTGAGGTCTATATTGTTGTTGAAATTATTTTGTCCACCTACTTTCAGCACGCCATTGTCCTGCGTGAACCCACCCGCAAAATAATAACGGGCGACTTTCCCTCCTCCACTAACGCTTAAATTAGCACGCTGGTTCATGGTATAATCCCGAAAAAGCTCTTTCCGCCAATCCGTCGCCGGATACATATAAGGATTTGTTCCCGCTATCGTGTTGTCTATTTTGCTTTGCGGATACAGTATTTGGGCTAATGGATCCCGGGTTCTCACCGCTTCGTTATGCAAGCGCATATACGTAATGGGATCGGCAAGCTCCACATTCTGGGTTGGTGTCGAAATAGAATTTTCGATACGGAAAGAGATTTTCGCCGGTCCTTCTTTTCCCTCTTTCGTCGTGACCAATATGACACCATTTGCGCCCCGTGCACCATATAAAGCGGTTGATGCCGCATCTTTCATGATGGTAAAGCTTGCAATATCATCCGGTTGTAAATTCCGTAAATCGGTGGTGGAAAATTCGACGCCATCGATGAGGATTAAAGGATCGACCTTTCCGGTTCCGAAAGAGGTCACTCCACGGATAAAAAAATCCGCATTATCCTGTCCAGGCTCTCCACTCCGTTGGTAGGCAATTATGCCGGCAATTCGCCCTGCTAACGCTGTTGTCAAGTTGCTTGACGGTATCCGAAGCTCATCCGGATTGATCGTGGTCATCGCCCCCACGACCTCCGATTTTTTCTGTGTACCATAAGCCACCACAACTACTTCATCTATGTCGCTGTCAGCGTAGTGCATCTTCACGTTCACAACAGATCTGTCCTTAACCGGAATTTCCTGTCTATTGTATCCAACCATACTGAAAACCAATACCGCATCTGCGGGTACTTCCAGCACATACCGGCCGTTCAGGTCGGTGGTTGTGCCGATTCTATTGTTGTCCTTCACTCCTACCGACACACCGGAGAGGGGCGTTCCTAAGGAATCCGTCACTAAACCGTTCACGGTGTTAGATTCTTGTTGTCTCACTATCACACGTTCTTTTTTTATTATGGTTTTAGGCACAGCTTTCACCACAATCGTTCCATCATGCAATTGATACGTCAGAGGTTGGTTTTCTGTGAGCTTATCCAACGCATTTTTGAGCGGTACGTTTTGTAGGTCCACACGCACCTTTTTGGTGTTTCGAAGTGCTTCCTCAGGATAAATAAAACGGTAGCCGGTCTGCTGCCTGATGATGGAAAAAGCAGTCTCCAGCGATTTGTTGTTTAAATGCAATGTGACAGTCTGTGCAAGTCCGGTCGACATAGCGTGTAATGTCGCAATTAGCATAAAAGCAATTGTTAGTTTCATTGCTAGGATATTTTTTTTAGACAGGTAGATACAACAGTCTCGACGCCGTTGTCCCGTACGGATATTATGCATACCTTTGTTGTAGATTAAGGTTATAAATAAAACAATTCATACAGTTAGTGTAGCTTTAGTCTTTCTACTGGGGGTATGGCCGTACCCTCAGTTTATCGACTTTTCTTTTGATTTCATCGTTCTTTTTCTCTCATCATTATATTGTCTTTTAGTTTAACAAGTTCTATTTTCTAACACGGAGTTTCTTCCCCTCTATTGTAATTTTGTATGGAGTCAGATCACTTAACACCGCGCAAACAGCCCCAATAGATTCGCTTTTCTTAATTCCTCCTACATACCGTTTATCGGCAAGTGGAACCTGAATATCCAATTTTATGTTATACCAACGGGCGATATCATCCAATACCTCTTTCAATTGTTTGCTATCGAAATAAAAATAGCCTTCTTTCCAGGCCAACGCTTCCTCTAGATCAGCTTTCCCAACTTCAATATTTCCACCTCCACTTATAGTCGCATAGCCCGGTTCAATAATTTTATTGTCTATCGGTGTACTGACTTTAATTGTACCCTCCGTTAAAATCGTTTTGATTTTTTCTTTATAGAGGTGCGTATTGATATTGAAGGCTGTTCCTAAAGCCTCTACCTCTGTTTCTCCTACCAAAACCTTAAAAGGCTTGGTGGCATCTTTAGCGATTTCAAAATAAGCCTCGCCGCGTACGGTTACTTTTCGTTCGTCTCCTGCAAAGGCTGAGGGGAACTCCAATTCAGAATCGGCATTCAACCATACCTTCGTTCCGTCCGCCAATTGGAGGTGGTATGTTCCTCCTAAGGGTACCTGCAATTTGTGATGTTGTACTGTTGCATTTTCTGCAGCGCGATAATCTAATGTTGGACCGGAGATAGGCAGAATCATCTTACCGTCCACTATGATATCCTCTTCCTGCTCTTCCAGTACTGTTATGGTACCATCGGATAAGGTTAGCGTAGCTAGGGTTCTTCCCGGAGCCACCTCCATCGTCTTTCCGACGTTTTCCGTCAATCTATTCTCCTCTTGTTTTTTTAGAAAGAAACTTCCAGCTACTCCGCAAATGATAACTATGGAAGCTGCGGCTACCCACCATGTCCTATACCCGATCTTTCTTTTTGTGTTATGATGATATTTTTCGCGTACAGATTGCCAATCTTTTTCGATATCAATTTTTTGATAGTCCGTAAGCCTTTTATTGATTTCTTCTAAGGGTAAATCTTGGTTAGTCATCCACGAACGCAATGTTGGATATTTTTTCACCATATCCATTAGTTCATTGTATTCCACTGCAGAAATATTACCTTGTATATATTTGGAAATAAGCTCTGCAGCTTTTACATATTCTTCATCCATCGGTTCTCTATGTATCGTTTTTTTATCTTTATGCTACCAATCCCTTGGGATATAACACTAAGACACTCATGAATGAAAAAAGGATGAAAGGGGGGAGGAATTTTTCTAAAAAAAGATAAAAACAAAACTTTTCAGTACGGACATGACCGGAGCGAGTCTATGTCGAAGAAGTTCTACCGAACGTCTTTTTTGTGTTTTTATCGTATTGATCGAAACACCACATAATTCGGCTGCTTCCCTATTTGATTTGTCCTCCAACCAAGTCAGTCTACAGACTTCCTGACAAGATTTCGGAAGAGATTCGATGGCTTTATATAAGTTATGAATGGTTTCGGCATAAATCATGGCGTCTAAAATACGAGTATCATCTATCTCATTCAAGGGATTGATTTGGTGATATTCATGTTCAACTTTCTGATGTCTGATATAATTGAGAGCCGTATTCCGAACAGCGGTATAAAGGTAGCTTTTTATTGCTTTTTCATGAGAAGGAAGTTCTTCTGCCTTCTCTAACATTTTCACAAAAGTATCTTGAACAATGTCTAACGCAGCTTCTCGGCATTTTACAATATGCCATGAAAATTCTACAAGTGCAATGTAATATTGCTCAAATAGCATTTTTATCTGCACCTCTGTCAAAACCTTATTCATACGTTAAATTCATAACCGCTTCATACTTTTGATGTCGCAAACATATGTAAAATAAATAAAGACGTTATTATAGAGCTGTTATCAAAATATTAAGTTCAGTTTAAATATAGTAAAATAATTTCCATTATCAATCGGGAATAATTTTGAAAAAATCACAGACTAATACTTACACCTCTCCACAAAAAAATACACGCATTTTTTATAACGAAAAAATCACTTCTCCTGCGGCTATTTAAAATTTCTTCCTTTGTGAAAAACACCCTCCGCTGTTCCTTCCGGAGTATTTTCGAGTTCCAAGAGCCAACTATTTAGATTAAAACACTGTTGCACTACAACATGAATGACGCGTTCTTCTACTTGTATATGGCCAGTTACCATCAGCAGCTTAGCTTGTAATATCTCTCGACGGTATTTTTCAAACACCTTACCCCAAAGTACCAGATTGGCAAAACCTGTCTCGTCTTCAATGGTTACGAACAGTACGCCTTTGGCCGTTCCGGGCCGCTGCCGTACGGTAATGAGGCCACAGACTTTAACCGGCATTCCGTTTTTGACAAGCGATAATTTATCGGTCGGCAGTACATGTAACAAATCCAGCTTCTTTCTTAAAAAGGATACCGGATGCGCCTTAATAGACAATCCGGTTGTTGCATAATCCTGCACCACATGTTCACTGTCGCTCATAAATGGCAGACGAATCTGCTTTTCTTGCGGGCTTGCTGTATCCTGCCCCTTAAACAGCGCAACTTGCCTATCTTGTATAGCGGCAACTTCCCATAACGCTTGCCGCCGGTCCAAACCAATAGATCGAAACGCATCGGCATCAGCAAGCCTTTCCAATGTAAAAACAGACAACATGTCTGCCAGTTCATCTACACGAGTATAAGGATTATGACGGTACTGCATTAATTTCTCGATATTTTCTTCTTTCAATCCTTTAACTTGACGAAAACCTAACCGTAGTTTATGTGGTTTCACCTCAAATTCTCCTTCCAAGGTATTGTCCCACACTGAATAATTGATATCTACGGGTAGTACCTCAACCCCATGCCTACGTGCATCGATAATAATTTGGGCTGGCTGGTAAAAACCCATAGGTTGGCTATTTAACAAAGCGGCAGCAAACACATCGGGATAGTGGCATTTTATCCAACTGGATACATAGACCAACAAGGCAAAGGAAGCCGCATGGCTTTCCGGGAAACCATAGCTACCGAAGCCTTCCAACTGTTTGAAAACACGCTGTGCAAATTCTTCCTCATATCCTTTTGCCACCATACCATTCACCATTTTATCACGGAAGTGGCTCACCTCTCCTTTGGATTTAAAGGTTGCCATACTACGCCGCAGCGCATCGGCTTCAGCCGGTGTAAACCCTGCGGCTACAATGGCAATTTCCATCGCCTGTTCTTGAAATAAAGGTACGCCTAATGTTCGTTCTAAAATACTTTCAATCTCTTCCGAAGGATAATCTATTGGTTCTTCCTTTTTTCGTCTTCGCAGATAAGGATGCACCATATCACCTTGGATAGGCCCCGGACGGACAATGGCCACCTCGATAACCAGATCATAAAATGTTTCCGGTTTCAAACGGGGAAGCATAGACATCTGTGCCCGGCTTTCGATTTGGAACACCCCTAAGGTGTCTGCTAAGCTGATCATAGCATATACCTGGGGATCATCGGTTTTCATACTCGTCAGTTCGAGCTCCAAACCATAATGTTTTTTAATCAAGTCGAACCCTTTGCGGATACAGGTCAGCATGCCCAATCCCAACACATCCACTTTAAGGAATCCCAACGCTTCCAAATCGTCTTTATTCCATTCCAAATTGGTGCGATCCTCCATACGAGCCGGAATAATAGGACATAGCTCATGAATTTTGCCTTGTGTAATCACAAAACCACCGGTATGTTGGCCCAGCTGACGTGGAAATCCAATCAGTTGCTCCGCCAATTCCAATATTTTGCGGAAGTGCGGATCTTCGACATGAAAACCATGCTCTTTAAACCGATCAGGTTCCAACGTGCTATCCCAATGTGAGCCAATCGTTTGGGATAACCTATTAAGTGCATCCATAGACAAGCCCATGGCTTTTCCTACATCCCGCAAAGCCCCTTTCACCCTTTCCTGGGTTACCGTTGCAACAATAGCCGCTCTATCCCGGCCGTATTTTTCGTAGATATATTGAATAACTTCCTCGCGGCGTTCATGTTCAAAATCGACATCAATATCAGGTGGTTCATCCCGCGCGTCCGACATAAATCGGGCAAACAACAGCTTTATATCGGTAGGATTAACGGATGTGATTTCCAGACAGTAACACACAATAGAATTTGCTGCCGAACCCCGTCCTTGGCACAAAATGCCACGCTCACGGGCAAAACGCACATAATCATATACGGTCAAGAAATAAGATGCATAGTTTTTTCGCCGGATGAAATCAAGTTCCATCTGTATGGTGGGGGTATGCTTCTCTAACTCTTCTTCATTAAAGCGCTTTTTTGCACCCTGCCACACCCATATTTCTAATTCTTCCTGCGGCGAACGCCCCTCTTGGGTAAGCTCTTCGGGATACACATATTCCAGTTCATCTAACGAAAAACGACAAGCATCGGCTATTTGGATCGTATGTTCCAATGCCTCTGGATAGGAAGCAAACAAGCGCTCCATCTCTCCCTGTGGTTTCAGATAGCGTTCAGCATTTGGATGCAAACGAAATCCTGCCGTATAGATCGTACATTTCTCCCGAACACAAGTCAGGATATCCTGTAAAGCACGACGCTCTGGGATGTGGTAATGTACATCACCTAAAGCTACCACAGGGATATGAAGTTGTTCCGCCAAATCATAAAGACGAAACAACCGTTTAGTATCATCCCCTTGGTAGATGCGGGATAATCCTAAATAAACTTGTCCACTCAAATGTGCGGCATACTCCGTAGAATTTTCTATAAAAATGGCATCCAACTCAAAACCTGCCGAAAGTGTGGCCGGCGGTACAACCACAAATATGATGTCTTGTTTATAAGCATATACATCTTTTTTGTAAAGATGACATTTTCCCTTTTCTGCCCGCAAATTTCCAGTACTGAGCAAACTGCACAATTGACTGTAACCTTTCTTGTTTTTCGGGTACGCCAATAAGCTGGAGCCATCCAATAAATCCAAGCGGCAACCTAGAATAAAATGTATCCGATGTTTTCGTGCAGCCACATGCGCACGCACAGCGCCGGCCAAGCTGTTTCTATCTGTAATAGCTATGGCCTCATAGCCTAATGATACAGCTTGTTCCACAAGCTCTTCCGGATGCGAAGCACCCCGAAGAAAACTAAAATTACTGGTTATCTGTAGCTCGATATATCCCATTTCTCCTCCTACGCAAAAAATCCATGTAAATACCAATTGGCAGAGCGATCCCCTTGATAATGCCCCAAACGAAATAACCAATATCTTCTTCCCTGATCATCCTCTACATAATAATAATCCCGGTGCTCTCCCTGCTCAATCCACCATGCACGTTCTATTCGCTCGGGGCCATCAGCCTTTTTGATAAGATGCACCTCTCCGTTGTAACGGAATAACATCGGAGGGTAATCCGGAATAGGTGCCGTCACCTCAATAGGATGCGGCGGATTCAATAAATGTGTTGGTCGAGGACGATCTGTACGCCAGGTTGTGGTTCGTTTCTCTGTTAAGGAGGTTGCTAGCTTTATAGAGCGTTCCGGCCAATAGTGTTCATCCGGTAAAAAACGTCGTATACGGCAATGGGTATCCCGCCCTTTAAACCGATCTAGTAATTCAGCCAATGCGGTATTCTCTAGGTTCCCCTCTCCACTCCATAGTAGTTCCTGTGTGGGTATTGCCTCTTCTACTTTAATTGCCTCCAACACAAAAACTTCAATTCCCCAGCCCGGTGCTATCGTAGGTATTTGCTGTTTAAATAAATCTAAAAGATGTGCTATATGAGCAGACGCACGGCTGGTACCAACCTCTATATACTTTACTTTTCCATCCACACGATAACAAGATAGCTTTGCCTTCCGCAATCCCTTCCCCTCGCCCATCAAACGTTTACACAACATACCTAACAGTTTTTCTATCGCTATTTCAATGCCTTTTGCTGTCCTGATAGGCTCTAGGCAAGGAAGCCGTTCCGCATAAGGAATGACGGGTTTTAGGGGGGTGATAAGTTCTTCTTCTTCGCCTAAAGCTTGTCTCACACGTTTTCCCAAATCTTCTCCAAAACGTCTCTTCAATACTTGCGGAGGTATTTGCATGACACTAACTACCGTTCTAAATCCTAACTTTTTCAGCCGTTCAAGGAGATTGGATTCCAAACGTAAACAAGCTATAGGCATGGTAGATAAGACCTCTTGCTGCACATTATCTGGAATAATAGTACCATGCTGCCCATATTGGGCTATTGCCCAAGCAGCCCCTATGGTTGAGGCTATACCTATCCGCGCTTCATAGCCTTTTTGTTTTAGTTGCAAGTAGATTTCTTGAAGATAGGCTTCTTCTCCCCCCCATAGGTGAGCACAGCCTGTTATATCTAAAATTAAATAACCTGATATATCCACGCTTACCATGGGTGTATAGCGCATACACCATAATCCCATACTTTTGAGCAGCCTCTCTTTTCGTAGCGGGTTGTCTTGTAATACTTCTAATTTTGGGATTGCTGCGCGGGCATCGGCAACGACCATGTTTGGGATAACCCCAAGCTCTGCTGCCAAGGGGCTAACCGCCGAAACGCACATCCTACCTCGTTCGGGCATAGCAAATACAAAAGGGGTATCGGTCAGTTGAGGATTATGTTTCGTATACCAATCCGTCAATAAAAAAGGAAACCATAATACAGCATATCGTTTTAACATGACTACCCCACCTTTCTCTTAGCTGGATATATAGGTTTTGAAGATAACACAAGCCGCTTAGCCTCAAACTGGTCCTGTCTCCACCCCACCTGCCATCGGCTGGGGTTTCCATTCTTGACTTTTAAAAGCTCTACTTCCCACTCTGGAGATCCCACACCGGGCATATCTCCTTGCACATAGCTTGGCAACGGACGAATATGCCATCGTGCTGCACAAGTGGTTGTACCACGAAATCGGGATTTTAGTCGTAATACAAATCCTGTAACCTTGCTTTTCTCTACAGCGAGTTGCAAACGTCTGGACTGTGCAAAATCAATATCTTGTACTTCCGCAATAACCACACGTATTCCCTCGCATTTTAAACCTTCTTCCAATGCCCAAAGGATGTCCTTTTGCTTTTCCATCTTTACAAAGATGATACGATCCGGATCTACGCCGAACGATTTGATGGAAGGTGCAAACAATTGACTAGAACTACTTATCCATAAGCCTACACCGTCTTTCTGCATTAAAAAAGATAAGAGGCCACCTATGAAGCCGCTTGATGCCGCTTCTTCTTCGTTGCTTTCCATCATAAATTCGTGTAGCGTACCTACTGGGAAAACATGACCAGGGAAAGCTTTCTCCAATTCTCCCAAACCTATACCATAATCCTTTTTTTCAATCTGTTTAAAACCTTGCCATTGCAATATTTGCTGCTGCAAATCAACTATTAACATCGATTTTTCCATAGATGCGCCCATAGCTATTTCCTTTTCTCCAAAACAAAGATGATACTAATATTTTTAGTATTCTAATAAAGAAAAATTATGCCTTTATTGGATAACAAAAAAGGCATCCAAAAATGGCCTGCCTTACTTTATTCATCTATAATTTACGGAAATGTCTAAATAGAAAAGAGATTAAAGCACTTCGTCTGCTACATCCTCCCGAAAAGGGGCCTCCTCATCAAATTCGCCTTCCCATTTCGCTACGACAACTGTTGCCAAACAGTTACCAATTACATTGACTGAAGTACGTGCCATATCCATTAACTCATCGATACCCAGAATGGCAGCAATAACAAAAGTTGGTAGCCCAAACTGATCGGCTGTCGCTATGAGTACAATCAAAGAAGCTCGCGGTACTGCAGCCACACCCTTGGAGGTAATCATCAAGGTAAAAGCAATTAATAGTTGTTGTCCGATGGTCAATGGTATACCAGCTGCTTGAGCGACAAAAATAGAAGCTAGAGAAAGATAGAGAGATGTTCCATCCAGATTAAAACTATACCCCGTTGGGATAACAAAAGAAACAATCTTACGAGGTACTCCAAATTTTTCCATAGCGTTCATCGCCTTAGGTAAAGCAGCATCGGAACTGGTCGTGGCAAACGCAATAGAAACAGGCTCCTTTACCGCATTTATAAAACGTTTCACTGGTATTTTTAAAAATAGGGCAATCGGAAGCAAAACTCCTCCCAAGAAAAGCAATAATGCTAAATATAGACTGCCGAGAAGCATAAAGAGATTTTTTAAAATATCTACGCCAAGATGTCCCACCGTATATGCCATAGCCGCCCCCACACCAACGGGTGCAAACAACATGACGAGATTGGTAAATTTAAACATCGCTTCCGAAAGGCTTTCTGTAAAATTGACTAGCGGCTTCCGCTTCTTTTCCTCTACTAGCGCCAACGCAATACCAAATATCACTCCAAATACAACAATTTGTAAAACCTGATTGTCGTAAACGGCCTTCACAATATTTTCAGGAAAAGTATCTCGTATAAATGCATTAAATTTATACACTCCATGAACATTATTCGATATATGAGACATCGCTGTGCTATCGGCCATGCTCAAAGTAGCCGTTTTAGGGAGTTCTTCATGGGGCATATTTTCCACATCGACACCTACTCCTGCTTGGGTAATATTGATTACAATCAAACCAATAAATATAGCGCAAGTAGTTGCCGATACAAAGTATAGCATAGATTTCCATGCCATTCGTCCTACCGATTTTAAATCGGAATGACCAGCAATACCAAAAACCAAAGTAGCAAACAGAATGGGGCCAACAATGGTCTTCACTAACTTAATAAAAGCTTGCGATAAGGGCTGTAAAGCGCGGGCAAAATTGGGGAAATCCAATCCAACAAACACACCGAGAATCAAACAAGTTAATATCCAAGTCGTTAAATTTTTACGAACGATTGCATTAAGCGCTAAAACAGAAGCTACTATCCACCGAACGCCCATCATCACATTGGGATGGATAGCAAACCAATCAAACTCATAAATCAAGGTTAATATAAGGGCAATCGAAACAGTAAATAAAGCGATAACAGCAACTTGTTTTTTTAGCATTTGGTTTAAATTTTGTCTTTGAAAGAAACAAAAGTATAAAAATTGAACTGTATACCAAACAAAAAAGCATTACCTATCAGGCAATGCTTTTGATATTAATTACAAGTAGTTCTTTCTTTTACTCGGCGTGAAGCCATGCCTTCTTAGCCAAAAGCTCCTCTTCGGTTTCTACAACTTCTTCATCTTCCACGCAACAGTCTACCGGACAAACCGCAGCACATTGTGGTTCATCATGGAAACCTTTACATTCCGTACACTTGTCAGAAACGATATAATATACTTCATTGGAAACGGCTTCTTGGGATTCATTAGCATCCAATGTTACACCATCTCCAAAATCAATCACACCATCTAAAGCAGTTCCATCTGAAAATTTCCAAGTTACACCTGCATCATATATAGCGTTGTTCGGGCATTCTGGTTCGCATGCGCCGCAATTTATACACTCGTCTGTAATTTTAATTGCCATTTATCACCTCACAATTATAATAAATAAACTAATTTTGTCTCGTCCTAAAAATAACACTACAAAGTTAGTAGTTATTTCGAAAGACACGCAAAGATACTTCAAAAAAAAATCAGAAAGATTCTAAATTATAAGATTTTGACACAGAAACAACGAATAGATGCCTTTGTAACGTTAGGTAAGTTACTTACTTCCGATGAAGAGAAGATAGAACGAGTTTTACAGCAAGCATCCATCAAAAATCCGTGGTATACCCCAGCCAATCTCCGAAAACGGCTTCAGGCGTTGTCGTTGAATTTAACAACAGATCAACTCATGAATTGGGTAGCGTCCTATCCGGTTATACAATCCGATCAAACCGTCGGACTTATATTAGCAGGGAATATACCGTTAGTAGGTTTCCATGATATCTTGTGCGTACTTATCGGAGGTTTTCATGCACAGATTAAATTATCTTCCGACGATGCTGGGTTAACGGCGTTTGTGCTTGATGAGCTTATTGTAATTGAACCTACTTTTGCGGAGAAAATACAAATCGTAGATCGATTGCAACAATATGATTTGATTATTGCCACCGGCAGCGACAACAGCTCGCGCTATTTTGATTATTACTTTGGAAAAAAACCCCACATTATCCGTAAAAATCGAAATTCCATTGCCATTCTCACAGGCACCGAATCTCCCGAGCAGTTAAAAGCATTGGGGGCTGATATTTTTGATTATTTCGGCCTCGGATGTCGCTCTGTTTCCAAACTATATGTCCCTCGTGATTATGATTTCAATTTATTTTTTGAAGTAATAGAGGGCTTTAATGCCGTTAAAGAGCATAATAAATATGCTAATAACTATGACTATAACAAATCCATCTATTTAATTAATGGTGACCGACATCTTGACAATGGTTTTCTGTTGCTCAAAGAAGATTTAAGGTTAGCATCTCCATTGGCTACGGTGTTTTACGAAGAATATGAACAGCTCTCTCAAACCGTTGCCCAGTTGGAAATGCAAACGGACAAAATACAATGTATTGTTACCGAATCCATAATAGAAACTAACATTCCGACGTTTCCTTTAGGGGGTAGTCAATATCCTGCTTTAACAGACTATGCTGACGGGGTGGATGTAATGGCGTTTCTTTCAGAAAAAAAATGATAACTTTGTTATGATGTATGTTATAAAAGTAAGAGGTGTAGCTAAAATTCCCGATTATGTCCAACTGCGGGACGAGGCTTTTACCTTGTTGGCATATTTTCGAGTAGATAGACCAGACAAATCTTTAGAAAAGATAGGGTTGGGTGACAAAACCGACTATATCATGCAAATTGTTGCGGAAATGCCTTTCGGCCAAATAAAAAAAATAGACGTATAAAACAGTATGACAACAGCGAACAATACAGTTATTAAATTAAAAAACGTAGATATATATCAACAAAAACATTTGGTATTATCCCATGTCAATCTCGATATTAACCAAGGAGAGTTCATTTATTTAATTGGTCAATCGGGAACGGGGAAAAGTAGTTTGTTGAAAATAATATATGGCGATCTTTACATTACCAGCGGTGAAGGAATGGTGGCAGGTTTTGACCTTAAAAAGCTCCATGAAAATGACGTTCCTTATCTTCGGCGAAAACTGGGAATTGTCTTTCAAGATTTCCATTTATTAAATGACCGAACGGTAGAAAAGAATCTAGAATTTGCACTGAAAGCCACGGGGTGGACTGACAGGGGCTTGATAGAAAACCGGATGTTGGATGTCCTAGAAAAAGTAGGTTTACGATCGAAATTACGTAAAATGCCCCATGAACTATCTGGGGGCGAGCAACAAAGGGTGGTCATCGCCCGGGCCTTGTTGAACAATCCGGAAATTATCTTGGCTGATGAACCCACAGGCAATCTTGACCCAGCCACATCGGAAGAAATCGTGCTTTTATTAAGAGATATTGCTGCTTCAGGAACTGCTGTACTGATGGCAACCCACGATTACCAAATTATTAAGAATATGCCGGCGCGTATTATTAAGACTGCGGACACGGCTTTATATGATGATGTAGCGCTATAATCTGCCGCACTGACAGAACATCACGAAACCGACATTTTGATAGTTTATTTCCCAATAGACTGACAGGGTGTCGGTTTTCTTTGTGTTGGCAATATTATTGAGCATCAGCAAAAGGATATTAATGTAGGCTATAATATAGATATGATGAACGAACAGGAAAACAATATTCAAGACGAAAATTTGGCGTCTGTTGACCCCACCTTGGAGGAAAATGCTGCCCCATCTGAAGAAACAACAGAAGAACGTTTACAACAAGAATTAGCGACTGCGAACGACAAATATACGCGCCTGTTTGCTGAATTTGACAATTATAAGAAAAGGACATCTAAAGAACGAGTAGAGCTTATACAATCTGCCAGTAAAGATGTTCTCGCTAAACTGTTACCCATTTTAGATGATTTAGACCGAGCTTTGGCAGCCATGGAAACGGCCCAAGATATCGTCTCGGTGAAAGAGGGTATAGAACTGGTAAGTCACAAGTTTAGAAAGACGTTGGTAAATGAAGGGTTAAAAGAAATGGAAAACCTTATCGGTCAGCCTTTTGATGCGGAATATCAGGAAGCCATTACCGCCATCCCTGCACCGTCAGAAGAATTAAAAAATAAGGTTATAGATGTAGTGGAAAAAGGTTACTTTCTCAACGATAAAGTAATTCGTTTCGCAAAGGTGGTAATAGGTCAATAAGAAGATGGCTAAGAGAGATTATTACGATATATTAGGGGTTTCAAAGTCTGCGGATGCGGCTGAAATCAAGTCTGCATACCGCAAACTGGCGATAAAATACCACCCCGATAAAAATCCGGATGACAAGGAGGCGGAAGAGAAATTTAAAGAAGCTGCAGAAGCCTATGAAGTACTAAGCAATACGGAAAAACGACAGCGGTATGATCAATTTGGTCATGCGGGAAATGCAGCTTCCGGCTTCGGTGGCGGGGGCATGAACATGGAAGATATCTTCAGTCAGTTTGGCGATATCTTCGGTGGCGGCCATCCTTTCGAGAGTTTCTTTGGCGGTGGAAGCCGCAGCGGAGGAGGCCGGCGTGTGCAGCGGGGAACCAATCTTCGTATTAAGGTGAAACTTACTTTAGAAGAAGTTGCTAAAGGTGTAGAAAAGAAAGTTAAAGTAAACAAACAAGTACAATGTCATACCTGTGGGGGTACGGGGGCGAAGGATAAGTCATCTTACCACACGTGTAAGACTTGTGGTGGTGCGGGATCTGTTAGACGCGTGACGAACACAATCTTAGGGCAAATGCAAACAACAAGCACCTGCCCTACTTGTAATGGTGAAGGTGTTGAGATCACATCTAAGTGTACTACTTGCCGCGGTGAGGGTTTAGAAAGAGGAGAAGAAACAATCGCTATCAATATCCCCGCTGGGGTAAGCGAAGGCATGCAATTGTCTATGAGTGGAAAAGGGAACGCCGCCCCAAGAGGTGGTATTCCGGGAGATTTGATCATCCTTATCGAAGAAATACCGCACGAGACATTGAAACGCGATGGTATTAACGTGATTTACGATTTGTATATCAATTTTGCCGATGCAGCATTGGGTACCAGTGTAGAAATTCCAACTATTGATGGAAAAGCGAAAATAAAGATTGACCCAGGAACACAAGGCGGAAAAATTCTGCGTTTGAAAGGTAAAGGTGTGCCAGAAGTGAACTCTTATCATAAAGGAGATCAATTGGTATATGTTAATGTTTGGACGCCCAAGGCCGTTTCTCCAGAGGAGCGCTCTGTATTGGAAAAACTGAAAGCGTCGGCAAACTTTAAACCCCAACCGGGTAAAAGTGAAAAGTCGTTCTTCGAGCGAATCAAAGAATATTTTGAATAAATATATTTTCTTTTTTTAAGTAGAACCTCGGATGAATTCCGGGGTTTTTCTTTATACTATAATCGAGGATAGAATAGGGTTTGTTATGAACTGGAACAAAAACGTATGTAGATTGTTCAAAATACAAAGTATTACATATGATAAGAACTCCGGAACAAAAGCAAGCATCGAAAGCATTTTATCGAGATGCTCTCCAATTACTTCGTGACAGCGAATGCCAATTTATGTTGGGCGGAGCTTTTGCGATGTTCCACTATACAGGCATCTTCCGCGATACGAAAGATTTAGATATCTTTTGTAAGAGTAGCGAATACCCTAAAATATTGAAATATTTCGCCGCACAAGGTTATGAGACTCAAGTAACCGACGCCCGCTGGCTCGCCAAAGTTTTTCATGGTGAATATTTCATCGACATCATTTTTGATACAGCCAATAATATTTGTACGGTAGATGATTCCTGGCATGAAAGAGCGTCGACAGGTACATTTGCGGATGTACCGGTACAATTTATACCGGTAGAAGAACTAATTTGGTGTAAAATATACGTACAGAATCGAGAAAGGAATGACAATGCAGACATCAACCACATCCTTTTAAAATATGGTAAAAACGTAAATTGGAAACTGTTATTACAACGCTTGAGTCCGCACTGGCACTTATTGTTAGCGCAGCTTCTGATTTTTCAGTTTGTCTATCCAGCAGAGTATCGCGATATCATCCCCAAGTGGCTTTTCGACGAGCTTATGGCTCGCGCAGCTGAACAATATGATCTTCCGCCGCCATTAGAAAAGGTGTGTCGTGGTCCTTTGATTGATCAGACCCAATATCAAGTAGATATTAAAGAATGGAATTACAAAACCTGTACGATAACAACAATTTAACAGCATGAATGAGAGAAAAACAAAAATCGCGGCTATGGCTGATATTCATACTAAAATAACCGACCATGGCAGTTTGCGATCAACCTTTGAGCAAGCGTCCGAAGAAGCAGATGTTTTGCTGATATGTGGTGACTTGACAGATACTGGCGATGAGGATGAAGCAAAGATTCTTGGCGAGCAATTGGATATCTTACGAATTCCGGTAATCGGCGTTTTAGGAAATCATGATTATGAAAAAGGGCGGCAAAAAATTATTAAGCAAATTCTCTCGGAACATAATATGATTATTTTAGATGGAGAATCTACGGTTGTCGAGAACGTGGGTTTTGCGGGTGTAAAAGGATTTGGTGGAGGATTTGACCAATATATGCTTTCCATATTTGGAGAAGATATGATGAAGCAATATGTACACGAGGTCGTCAATGAATCGCTGCAATTAGATCGTGCACTTACGCGGTTAGAACAAGAGCATCCTGAGTTGCCTAAGGTCGCGATTTTGCACTACGCTCCTATTAAAGAAACAATCGAAGGTGAACCGGAGCAATTGTTTCCTTTTTTAGGATCCACTCACCTTGTAGAACCACTTATCCGACGTCAGGTTTCTGCGGCTTTTCATGGACATGCCCATTCGGGCAAATTATACGGATCTACGACGACCAAGATACCTGTATATAACGTAGCGCTCCCCGTATTAAGAAAAGAACAGTTGAATGTCTCTTATTTGCTTGTGGAGGTGTAGCCTCACGAGGTGAACTCTGCCATTATTACACTGCCAATATAGCCTTCTTTCTGCCAAATCGCCTAATCATATTGTATGTCCTACGCTAAAAAATATTCTGTTAGCAATAATTTAATAATTAATTAAAACTAACTTCATCAAAATCAATCGGTTGTACAAACAAACAATTCGATGACATTTTCGGTGATCGACTGGCACATCTATTGAATAAACTGAATTAAATTGGCAAAAAGTCAAATTAAAAAAACAAATTAAATTAAATAACATGAAAAAGTTTTATCTAACATTGGCGGCGGTAGCAGCCTTAACATTTGCTTCACAAGCTCAAACTGAAAAAGGTAAATTTGTTATCGGAGGAGGATTGGGATTCGATACAGAATCTGTCAAAGATGCTGACGATAAGTCTACTAGCTTCAACATCATGCCTTCAGCAGGTTATTTCGTAGCCGACAATATTGCAGTAGGCTTGGGTCTAGGTTATCAATGGAGTAAGGTTGAAGACGGAACAGATGACGCTACTACAGGAATGTTTGCTGTTGCTCCTTTTGGTAGATGGTATTCAGCAAATGGTCCGGTAAGATTCTTCGGACAGCTTTCTGTACCTATGGGATGGGGTAATATGAAAGAAAATGGTGACAAAGTAGCTGATGTTTCTAGCTATGGTGTAGAATTAGCTCCGGGCATCGCGTATTTCCCTACATCGAAAATTGGATTAGAGTTTAAAGTAAGAGGTTTATATTATAACTCTAGTAATGTGGAGCCGACAGGTGGAGCAAAAACTACTGTAAACACTTTCGGTTTAAATGCTAATTCATTGGCTCCAACAGTAGGTGTACAGTTTTATTTCTAATACAAATAATTAATATCACAATAACACCATTGAAAAAGCCGGTCTATATGAACCGGCTTTTTTATTATCATATTTAATATAGCATATTACACGAATGAATCTATTGCTGCGTTAAACGTCAGCGACGGTCGCATAGCTTTAGACGTCAATTCATCACTAGGGAAATAATATCCACCTATATCTTGCGGTTGACCTTGTGCCCCAATCAATTCCTCATTGATCTTGGCTTCGTTCTCTGCTAGTGCTTTTGCTAAATCACCAAACTTAGACGCTAGTTCCGCATCTTCCGTTTGCGTAGCCAAAGCTTCTGCCCAATACAATGCCAAATAGAAATGCGAACCCCTATTATCAATTTGTCCTACTTTACGTGCCGGTGATTTGTCGTTGGCAAGGAACTTTTCTGTTGCTACATCTAATGCATCTGCCAGAACCTGCGCTTTAGCATTTTGTTGTGTTTGCGATAAGTGCTCAAAAGAAGCGCCCAATGCCAAAAACTCACCTAACGAATCCCAACGAAGATAACCTTCTGTTACGAACTGTTCTACGTGTTTAGGTGCCGATCCCCCTGCTCCTGTCTCGAACAAACCACCACCATTCATCAATGGAACAATAGACAACATTTTTGCTGAAGTTCCTAGCTCTAGAATGGGGAACAGATCTGTTAAATAGTCACGAAGTACGTTTCCGGTTACGGAAATGGTGTCTAATCCCTTACGAATACGTCCTACAGAGAATTTAGCCGCTTCGATTGGTGATAATATACGAATGTCCAGACCTGTTGTTTCAAAATCAGCCAAATAGTTATTTACTTTTTCAATGATTTCACGATCATGGGCCCGGTTTTCATCTAACCAAAACACCGCGGGGGTATCTGATAGACGCGCACGATTTACAGCTAATTTCACCCAGTCCTGAATAGGAGCATCTTTCGTTTGACACATACGGAATATATCCCCCTCTTCTACAGGTTGCTCCATAAACACATTGCCGGATGCATCGACTACGCGAATCGTTCCTTTAGCAGTCGCTTGGAAAGTTTTGTCATGTGAACCATATTCCTCGGCTTTCTGCGCCATCAATCCTACATTCGGGACAGAACCCATTGTTTTCGGATCATAAGCACCATTTGCTTTGCAGTCTTCAATTACCGCAGCATATACACCCGCATACGAACGGTCTGGAATAACGGCAATAGTGTCTTGCTGCTTACCGTCTTTATTCCACATCTGACCTGAGGTACGAATCATTGCTGGCATAGATGCATCGACAATTACATCGGAGGGTACATGTAAATTGGTAATGCCTTTATCTGAATTAACCATAGCTAAGTCAGGACCATTCTCAATTGCCGTTTCGATAGCCGCTTTCACTTCTGCTTCTCGCGGATGTCCGGCTATTTTGGCATATACCTCACCTAAACCGTTATTTTTATTGATACCTAAGTCGGCAAATAAATCTGCATATTTTGCAAATACATCTTTGAAATATACTTCGACGATCGCACCGAATATAATAGGGTCGGATACCTTCATCATCGTAGCCTTCAAATGGGCAGAAAATAATACTCCTGACGCTTTTGCTTTCGCAATTGTATCAGCTACGAAAACTTTTAATTTAGCTAAATTCATCACCGATGAGTCAATAACCTCTCCAGCTTTTAAATTAGCCAATCCTTTTAATTCTTTTATGCTGCCATCTTCGTTTACAAACTCTATTTTGAATTGCGTATCGTTGTCCACCGTAACGGATTTTTCGGTCGCATAAAAATCACCATCCGACATGGAGGCCACTTCAGTTTTGCTATCCGCAGACCAAGCGCCCATACTATGCGGATTTGCTTTGGCATAATTTTTCACAGCTTTCGGTGCTCTACGATCTGAGTTTCCTTCTCGCAATACAGGATTTACTGCAGAACCCAACACTTTCGCATAAGTTGCTTTTATCGTTTCCTCATCTGCATTCTCTGGAGTATCGGGATAGTTAGGCACATTATAACCTGCTTTTTGCAATTCCGCAATCGCCCCCTTTAATTGCGGAATGGAAGCCGAAATATTGGGTAATTTGATAATATTGGCTTCTGGTGTGCCTGCCAACTGCCCTAATTCTGCTAACGCGTCGGATACTTTCTGCTCAGGCGCTAAGTATTCGGAAAAGTTAGCCAATATACGTCCGGCCAACGAGATATCTCTTAATTCTACTTCTATACCGGCAGTTTTCGCAAACGCCTGGACAATGGGTAAAAACGAATAGGTTGCCAATAAAGGCGCTTCATCTGTCTTTGTGTAAATAATTTTGGATGACATAATTTTCTATTGAAATAAAAATTCGCCTAAAGATACGTATTTGAATGCAAAAATGGAAGTATGCGTTTCCCCTAAACTCATTCTTAATTTCTGGAATCATGTGTATATTTTCTCTATAAAATTGTCCTTTATGCCTGTGGAGATCGAATGAACCCCACAGCGCTGATGACCTCGTTCCATTCGATTCAGAAGTACAAATTAAAAAAGAACATAGGATGAATGCCGTCGAAGATATACACTTACTAAATAATATTTTAACGTTGGCGTTATGCCGTTTTTGTTTATTTTTAAAGGGTAAGCATAAACTACTTTAACTTTCCGTTCGTGAATGTAAAGCATTTTATTTAGGTTTAACAACAAATTATATATTTATTGTATGCTAGACATCCGTCATATCGTTAAGCAATATAGCCAGCACCGTGCGTTAGATGACATATCGTTGCACGTACCGAAAGGCAGTATTTTTGGTCTCCTAGGTCCCAATGGTGCGGGAAAAACTTCGCTTATCCGTATTATAAACCAGATTACTGCCCCTGATAGCGGAGAAATTTATTTTGACGGTCAACTTCTTCACCCCAAACATATCGAACGCATCGGCTATTTACCTGAAGAACGCGGATTATATAAAAAAATGAAGATCGGCCAGCAAATGCTTTATCTAGCGCAGCTCAAAGGGCTCTCCAAGGGAGATGCGACGCTGCGGATCCGGAAATGGTTCGAAAAGTTACAAATCGAAAGTTGGTGGGATAAAAAAGTAGAGGATCTCAGCAAAGGCATGCAACAAAAGGTGCAATTCGTCGCTACAGTCGTACATGAACCGGATCTTATTATCCTCGACGAGCCCTTTTCAGGGTTTGACCCCGTTAACGCCCAGGTGATACAGGAGGAGATTCTAGAACTGAACAAAAAAGGTGCTACTATTATTTATTCTACGCATCGTATGGAATCGGTCGAACAGCTTTGTGATTATATTGCATTGATCAACAAAGCAAAAAAAGTATTGGACGGCCCCGTCCGTGAGATAAAACGTTCTTATCAACAACAAGTATACGTGATTGCGTTCAGCGTACAACACGATGGACAAGTTCCTAACTTTTCCGAAACATCGTTATTTGACGTTATAGAAGAGAAAACAACAATCGATAGTCACGAAGTTACGATTCGTCTACAAAACGGCAACACGTTAAATAACACGTTATTATACTTCATACCTAAAGTTGACATTCAACAGGTAAGAGAAGTCGTTCCCTCTATGCACGATATTTTTATCGACCACGTTACAGAATCAACCACCAATAAGTTTTCCCATTATGAATAAGATAATATTAATTATCAATCGGGAATATGTTAGCCGTGTAAAGAAAAAGTCTTTTTTACTCGTAACTTTTCTTGTCCCGATGTTGTTTATCGGCATGTACGCGGCTATATTTTTTCTCACCAAGCAGAGTTACGAAGACACCCACGAAATTGTTCATGTCATTGATAAAGACGGATCTATATCCAAACAATTAAAGAACAACAAAAACATTACCTATTCCTTCTCGAATACGGACTTACAAAAACAGATAGATGAATTAAAAAACGGTGCGAAGAACACAAACTTATTAATCATACCCGCTGACTTTTATACCGTTAGGAAAATCGAGTTGTTATCTGCCGGGAAACCGAATATAAGCACACAAAATGAAATTAGATCGCAGCTTCGGGACATTACCCGCAACGAACAGTATCGTAAAATGGGATTGAATGTGGATAGTATTCGTCATATTGACGACAACATACAGATTGCTGCTAAGGAGATCACGGAAACAGGTGATGCCAAAGATAGTCATACGGAAATTGCGATGGGTATAGCTATGGGATTGTGTTTCTTGATTTATTTGTCACTCGTGCTTTTTGGTACCCAAGTGATGCGGGGGGTTATCGAAGAAAAGTCAAACCGCATTGTGGAAGTTGTCATATCGTCGGTAAAACCGTTTCAGTTGATGATGGGAAAGATCATTGGAATCGGTATGGTCGGTATAACCCAATTTATACTTTGGATACTTCTATCGCTGACTTTGATGACCATCTTTTCGACGGCTTTACTTGATAATAAGGAAGTAGCACAACAGGCTATGAGACGCAATGTGACGGAACTTCCGGGCGAGCAGACCACTACAGCAAATGCGGATTTTGATTGGATGGCTGCACTCGATTCAGTGAATTTTACAGAACTAACAATCTGCTTTTTTGTTTTCTTTCTTGGAGGGTATCTCCTATATAGTGCTTTATTCGCTGCCGTTGGGTCTGCCGTGGATAGTGAAACGGAAGCAGGACAATTTACCATGCCGATAACCATGCCGTTATTGATACCCTATGTTTTATCATTTGGCGTACTGATCAACGATCCGCATGGAAGTATCGCTACTTGGTTAAGTATGATCCCACTCACATCCCCTGTTGCGATGTTGGTTCGTGTTCCTTTTGGTGTACCTACTTGGCAAATTGTGCTATCGGCGTCGTTGTTGGTTGGCGGGTTTATTGTCACGACCTGGTTTGCCGCACGTATATACCGTGTGGGAATCCTGATGTACGGAAAAAAAGCAAGCTTAAAAGAACTTCTAAAATGGTTTAATTATAAGAAATAATACATCGAATAGAATAAAAAATCATGACAACATCTCAGAACACAGAAAAGAAAGGGTCGGGCGTTTTCGGAAAAATCCTAACCTGGTTACTTATCATTGTATTTCTTGCCGCCAGTGGCTGGGTCTACTATAGGTACTATTTCGTATTTGGTGAGGGAGTGAAATCGGGCTATCTCAATTTTGCTGTAAAAAAAGGAAACCTTTTTAAAACGTATGAAGGTAAACTGATTCAAGAAGGATTACGGACACAAACGGGCAGTGGCGTATCGAGCAATGAATTTGAATTTTCGATAGAAAATGATTCCATCTTCAAGATACTTGAACTAAATAGTGGCAAATATTTCGACCTTCATTACAGAGAATATCATGGGGTCCTACCCTGGCGCGGCAACACCCGATATATCGTAGATGAGGTCATTAACATGAAGTAGCTCCTGTCTTTTTTGCAACAACAAAAATTATCTCATTCTAAATGAACTTATTCGCTTGACACTCGAGCTTTTTGTATAAAAATATTTGGAGTATACACGGAATTGTTCTACTTTTGTGACATCAAAATCACGGTGGGTATAGCTCAGTTGGTTAGAGCACTAGATTGTGGTTCTAGGGGTCGTGGGTTCGAGCCCCATTACTCACCCCAAAAGCTTCTCTACAAAGAGAGGCTTTTTTGCTTTTTGATTACACCTTACATCCTTTGCATCTTTTTTATAAGATATCGCTATAGGTGGTGTATAGGTTCCAGTTTTTTTTAGTCATGAGTATTATTATGCACAATCCAAGCGCCAGCATGCTGACACACTATAGCCGCTGCATGAACCGCATAGGCATGAGCTGATGACAAGGACATACCGCGCAACAGACAAGCTATTAAAGAGCCGGCAAAGCAATCGCCGGCTCCTATCGTATCCGCGACCTTCACCTGAGGCGTATCTAGATATGACCGCTCACCTTGATGATAAACAGTGCTGTAGTGCGCACCCGCTGTAAAGATCAATAAACGAAGATTAAACTGTGCGATTAATTTCTGACAAGCCTCGTCAACATCTTCTGGCAATGAAAACATACGAATCAGCACTTCGATCTCATCATCGTTCAGTTTCAGTGAATTCGTCATGTTCAACATATCTTCAATCAACGGTCTGTCATAAAAGTTTTGTCGCAAATTGATATCGAACAGCAAGATAGCTGGAGATGGTGCAATGCGGAGTAATCGCTGGATAGTATCTCTGGATCCAATATTTCGTAAGGCTAACGTTCCAAAACAAATAGCATCTGCCTGTATAGCCAGATCCAACATTTCTTGGGTTAACGGAATATGATCCCACGCCACATCCTCTTGAATAATGTAACTCGGGATGCCTTCATGAACTGTTACCTCCACAGTTCCTGTAGGAAAAGTTACAATAGGCAATAGATGATCGATCTGATGTTGCTGTAACTGGCCCACCAATTCTGTGCCTAAAACGTCGTTGCCTATAGCGCTCAAAGCGAATGCCTTGACTCCCGCTTGATTGGCGTGAAATGCAAAGTTGGCCGGCGCGCCCCCCACTTGCTTACCGGAAGGTAGTAAATCCCATAGTAGTTCGCCTACCCCTAAAACCAGAGGTTCTTGTTTGGATATCATTGTTTTTTTATTTTGTTTAACGCTATGGTGTCCAGATTGATCTTACTTCGTAAATTTCCAATTCTTCCACTTGTATCCTATTGCCGAAGAAATGAAAACCTCGCTTCTCGTTCGTATTTGCCTTACGTTCTTGATACGAAGTGTAGATTCCGTCGTCAAAGAAGATCTCTACGGACGTTCTGTCGATAAAGATATCTGCAGATAGCGTCATACTTGTACGGTCTTCTGGCGAAAAGAACATCCCATTCAGCATGTTGCCGTTCATATCATAGTTCACAATTCGTTGCCCATTTAATGCAAGACCAGCATCCGTCGCATGTGATAGTTTTATGCGCGCTTTTATACGGATTCGATCGGTATCCTGGTATTGTTCTAGGTATTTATTAGCTTGTTCTGCCGTTAGATTTTTCCAAGATCCGTTCTTGGCAAACAATTGCTCTACTTCTTTCACAGGTTTACTGATGAGACGCGTTCCTTCCTTGGTTGTGCACAGACTTAGCTCCGTTGGTAGCATCATCATGCCATTGAAAGCTCCTTCCCCCTGTGGGATACGTCCCCAGCCAATCTGTATACGTCTACCGTCCGTTTGCGGGATATTGTTAAACGTTTGTGCCGCATACTGTGCACCAGAACAATAGTAATACTTCCCAGCCTCGGGTGTAAATATCTGACCGTCAAAAGAACCAATCATATAAGTCCCAGTTGCGCCATACATCACCCACTTCTTATTGTTTTCATCACCGTCGATGGGCAATTCAAACAATTCGGGACATTCCCAAAATCCGGTAACGTGACTTTGATACTGCCAATCTTTCAAGTTTTGAGAAGTATAGATCGAATGTCCATCACGTTCATTCAATACCATGACCCAGTGCTCTGAAGGTGAATACCAAAATACTTTAGGATCGCGTGTATCCACACTCTTCCATTTTTCTTTCGAATCAATAAGTGGATTGTTGCCGTATTTCGTCCAAGACCTTCCTTTGTCTAAGCTGTAGGCCATACATTGAATTTGTCGATCAGGATTCGCTACGGTATAAAACGCGATCATCGCAACGGTATCTTCGCGATTAAAGCCAGCCGTATTGTCGTAATCCATCACGGCCGATCCGGAAAACATGGTTCCTAGCTCATCTGGATACAAAGCGGTCGGCAATTCTTCCCAATGGATTAGATCGCTACTAATTGCATGTCCCCAATGCATATTTTCCCATTCGCGTTCCATGGGGTTGTGCTGATAAAAAAGATGGTACTCGCCATCGTGGAAGATCAGCCCATTCGGATCGTTGATCCAGCCGCGTCTTGTTGTGAAATGAAATTGGGGTCTGTTGGCTTCTTTGTATAGGTTTTCTTGTCCATGAATTTGATCGGACTGGTAGATTTGCGACAAACCGCCTGATTCGCCCTCATATGTTATTTTTAAGGTTTGCCCTTTTAGGTGCGTTACGTCATAGAAAACCCAATAGTCTGGTTGCCCAGCGGCCAAACGTACCGCCACAGACCATGTAGAGCCTTGGTCGGTAGCGAATGTCATTTTGGAACGCTCTGTTTGTTGTGCAACTGGAAAATTGAGATACTGTTTCTCGACCTTGATCGATATTTCTGCAGCAGATGACGGCGTAATTGATGTGAATAACATCGTCATCAAGAACAAGATTGTGTACGTCTTTTTTTTGCTTATGCGGGTTTTCATTTTACGTTTATAATTTGCATATAAACGAAGTTGCGAAATAATAATGGGTTGGCCAACGGCCAACCCATTATTATTAAATCATCCCGACGCTCCGTTTGATAAAGGATGTCAAATCTGAACCTTTTAACAGGCCACGAGATAATAAGGCTAAATCAAAAGCTTGTTTCGCTAACTGCGTTCCTTCTTCTTCAGAGCTCTCCAAAATTCGTTTTATCAACGGGTGGTTTCCATTGACAGTGACTTTATAGTTATCGGGCAAAGTACCGTAGAAGCCCATTCCACCTCCTGTTTTCGCCATGTCTTTCATCCGGCGCATAAACTCATCTTCCGTTACCGAAACCGGGAGACCATCTGTGTGTAGCGCGTCAACTTCGACTTTCATATCGGCTCTGGAAATCGCTTTCTCAAAAATTTCGGATGCTTTCTTAGATTCTTCTTCCGATAAGGATAACGTTTGTGTTTCCTCTTTCTGGATCAATTTGTCCACAACATCTGCATCCACACGTTTTGCCTGGATTTTTTCGCCGCCTTTTTGCTCCAAATAGCCCACAAAATGGTTGTCCAGTTGACCATCCAGTACCAATACATCGTAGCCTTTCTCTTTCACCGAAGCGATAAAGCCATCCTGTTGTGATGGGTCATTGGTGTATAAATACACAATATTGCCATCTTTATCGACTTGAATGTCTTTTACTTTTTCATAGTATTCTTTCAGCGTAAAGCTCTCTTTGTCCATATTAGACAACAGACAGAAATCGTTGGCTTTTTCCGCAAACTTTTCATCGCTCAGCATACCATATTTGATAAAGAGTGCTATATCGTTCCATTTCTGCTCGAAGTTTTTACGATCAGCTTTAAATATCTCATTCAGCTTATCGGCAACTTTCTTCGTGATGTAATTGTTAATCTTCTTCACGTTGCTATCTGCCTGTAGGAAAGAACGGGATACGTTCAATGGAATATCCGGTGAGTCGATAACACCTTGCAGCAACATCAGAAATTCCGGTACGATGTCTTTCACCTCGTCCGTGATGAATACCTGGCGGGAATACAACTGAATTTTATTCCGTTGAATATCCATTTCGTTCTTTACTTTCGGGAAATACAAGATCCCCGTTAAGTTAAACGGATAGTCGACATTGAGGTGTATCCAGAACAATGGCTCATCCATCGAATAGGGATACAGCTCCCGATAGAATGCTAGATAATCTTCATCTTTTAGCTCCGATGGTGCTTTCGTCCATGCCGGTGTTGTATTATTGATAATATTATCAACTTCTACCGATTTGTATTTTGGCTTACCTTCTTCGTCTTCCCCATCGGGTTCCGATTCTGTTTTTGTTCCAAACTGTACAGGAACGGGTAAGAAGCGGGCATACTTATTTAAAATCTCACTCAAACGTCCTTCACTTAAAAACTCCTGCGATTCTTCATTGATATGGAGAATAACATCGGTACCCCGTTCTGTGCGCGTACCTTCACTGATCTCGTAAGAAGTACTTCCGTCACAAGTCCAGTGTGCGGGAACAGCGCCGTCTTGGTATGACAAAGATTGAATTTCCACGTTATCTGCTACCATAAAAGCGGAATAGAAGCCGAGACCAAAACGACCGATAATCTCGTTGGCATCGTTTGCTTCTTTAAATTTTTCCATAAACTCCGTAGCACCCGAAAATGCTATCTGGTTGATGTATTTTTTAATTTCCTCCGCCGTCATCCCGATACCGCGGTCGGAAATGGTAATCGTTTTGGCGTTTTCGTCAAACTTCACGTCTACAGTCAGATCACCAAGCTCACCTTGAAACTGTCCCAAAGAAGATAATCTCTTTATCTTTTGAGACGCATCCACCGCGTTGGATACCAACTCCCTTAAAAAGATTTCATTATCCGAATAAAGAAACTTTTTGATCACCGGAAAAATATTCTCGGTATGGATCGAAATACTACCTTTTTCTTGCATATATCTTTTAGTTTTTGTCTATAAAAAATCAGTAACAACTTTATCAAGGAGTATTCCATTTGTCTTTTTTAGGACAGGATGACAGTAGTTGAGAGAAAAAATGTAATTTAGACAGTCAATAAAAAGTTCTCAATGATGAAACCTATCTTTATTCCTTGTATGTTAGTAGTAACATTCGCTTGCAATACCCCGCAACAATCTGATCAAATGACATACGAAACAACCGGCAGCATAATTCGTTATGACCCAACTTTAGATGCGCTTATCGATAGCTCCGCAACAGCGGAAATTATTGCCGAGGGCTTTGAATGGAGTGAGGGACCATTATGGGTGGAAAGTGAGCAAATGTTATTATTCTCAGATGTGCCCACCAACACGATTTACAAATGGACAGCCGAAACGGGCAGTGAAGTTTATTTAAAACCTAGTGGCGACACGGGTGGTATGGCTAACCGACGTAAAGAGCCAGGCAGCAATGGTTTATTGCTAGATCAGGCTGGAAGTTTGGTTCTATGCCAACACGGCAATCGGCAAGTTGCCAAAATGGATGCACCGTTAGAGCAACCTAAACCCGTATTTCTCTCTCTAGCGAGTAAATACGGTGGTAAGCGGCTTAATAGTCCAAATGACGCGGCCTATAATGAGGCCGGTGAATTATTCTTCACCGATCCGCCTTACGGATTGCCTACGCAGGGAGATGATGATCCTGAAAAGGAGATACCTTTTAATGGCGTATATAAAGTAAGGCAAACTGGCGAAATCATATTGTTGACCGATCAGATTAGTAAACCCAATGGTATTGCGTTTTTCCCAGATGAACAAAAGCTATTAATCGGTAATTCCGATCCCAACGCTGCGAATTGGTATATATTGGATTTGGTGGATACTGTCGTAACCCCAAAATTATTTTACAGCGCAACGAATGAACGGAAGGGATTAAAGGGATTACCGGATGGACTTAAAATAGACAGCAAAGGAGTCGTTTATGCGAGCGGTCCGGGAGGCATATGGATATTCGATAGCACAGGCAAAGTACTTGGAAAAATAGCACTGGATGATGCTGTTTCCAATGTAGCTTTGTCTGCCGACGAAAAAACGCTATATATTACAAACAGTAGTAAGATTTTGCGTATAAAGTTGAAATCTTAAACACGCTATACAAAAACACCAAAACTTTTTTGCACCAACTGCGCCAATTGCGCAACAGGGATAGCGGGTTGTGGGCCATCCTTGGTCGTCCACTCTTTTGTAGCGGGATTAAATCCCAATGTATAATGGGTCTTTTGGTTTTCGATCACGGCAAAAAAATGCGTATGAGGATTGTATGTAACTTGGAAATTGATGGTTGTGCCGTTAACTTCCTGTGTAAATTCTCTACTTAAATTCATAGTTCCATCTATATTAGTGACCATCAAGATACTAAAAAAATGATATCAAACGTATAACATGCCTCGAAAACCACGGGCGGCATAATAGGATTCTGCCCCGTTATGGTAAATAAATAAGTGACCGTATCGCCAATCTCCAAAAATAGCACCGCCTTTTTCTCGGATGGCAAGTGGTGTCCATATCCAACTGGAAGTTTTCGTATCAAACTGTCCCAGTTCTTGTAGAGCACGGTATTGTTCTTCTGTCAAAAGCTCAATACCCATTTCTGCGGCCATCCCTACCGCGCTATGTTTGGGTTTATGTTCTTTTCTGGATTCCAGTGCTTCTGGATCGTAGCAGACACTCCTTCGCCCTTTAGGGCTCTCTACAGCACAGTCACAAAAAACATATTCATCCGTTGCGTGCTTATAATCTATCACATCTGGTTCACCGCCCGTTTCTTCCATTTGTTGTAATGACCAGAGCTTTTCTGCATTTGCACGGAGTTTCGCTTCTATTTTTTTCCAATCGAGACCGGGATGGCGCGTTTTGTTTTTCGTAAACCGAGTTTCTAGAGTTTGTAAAAGCGCAGCTACTTGTGCCGTGGAGAGTCCATGTTTTGCTGTCATTGTCCTTTTTCGTTTTGATGATATAGAACGAAGGTAAGATAATTCTGTTTTATATAAATATAAAAAAGCCGGTCTTCCTATAAAAGCCGGCTTTCTAACCTTTGTTAGATGTGGTTCTTAGAGCTGTTTGCTCAATTTTTCTACTAAAACAGACTTTGGCACTGCACCGATCTGCTTATCAACAATTTCACCGTTTTTGAAGAACAGTAACGCAGGAATATTGCGAATACCATATTTAACAGAAATATCTGGATTATTATCTACATTCACTTTTCCCACTACCGCTTTTCCATTATATTCTGTAGCGATTTCGTCTACTATAGGACCAACCATACGGCAAGGACCACACCATTCTGCCCAAAAATCAATTAAAACAGGTTTGTCTGATTTAAGAACAAGCTCTTCAAAATTGCTGTCTGTAATTTCTAATGCCATAGTATTTAATTTTTCTAATTTTCTTATGTATTAAACAAAGATAGCAAATTTGCCCTTAGATAATCGTCATTTGCTCTTCACAAATTTTTATAGCCTATCAATTTAATTTATAATGTACCCCCTCAAATTTCTCCAAGCCATCCAAAAAGTCGTTTGTTAGATTGATCTTTAGTGATTTTGCGGGCATTTCGATAGCTAACTCCTCCTGCATATCCAAAATTTTAAATTTTAGCTGACAATTGCATTCCACTCCTTCCTCTTTTGTCGTCTCCACCAAGGTATACATTTGATGTACAAATTGATCATTCAAGAGATGAAGTGGACAGTTTATCGTAAACGACTTCGCCATTTTATCCCGTAATTCGGAAAGTAGCTGCATATTTTTCAACTCAAACCCCCAATTACCCGCCTGTCTGAACCGTTCCTGCACTAAACCTCTAATCTGTACGAAAAAACCTTCTTGTAGATATCCGCGAAACTTAACATAATCTTCTCCGAACACCATAATTTCAAAAGATTCACTGTAGTCCTCTATTACAAAAGAACCGAAAGGTTTACCGGATTTTGCTACTCGATGATTTGCCACGGCGATAATTCCACCAACAACTACTTCTCTATTTTTTATCCGGTTGAATTCCAACAATACCTCCTCCTCTACTTCGCTCGCTTTTACCTTGTTGATCAATTGGAGGTCTACCACCCTATTCTGACAAAAATGCTTGATTTCAAATTTATAGTTATCCAGAGGATGACTCGTTAAATATATCCCAATAACGTCCTTTTCGTATTTAAGTTTCTCGATAAGCCCCCATGCCGGACAAGGTGCCAGCACCGGCTCGGGCAATTCCGTAGCAGCCGATCCGCCAAAGAGACTCGCCTGCGCAGAGTTTTCATTTTCTTTTATCCGATGGCCGTATTTGATGGCTTTCTCTAAGCCCGTGGAGTTATCTCCATCCATATAGAAATACTGCGCTCGATGGGTATTGATAAAACTATCAAATCCACCGGCATACGCTAGGCTTTCAAACGCTTTCTTATTGGCAGCACGTAGATCTACGCGTTTGGCAAGATCGAATACGGATTTGTATTTCCCCTCTTTTTCACGTGTTTGCACAATAGTGTCAACCGCTCCAGCTCCTACACCTTTTACGGCGCCCATTCCGAAACGAATCGCCCCATGGTCATTCACCGTAAATTTATAATAGGATTCGTTTACATCGGGACCAAGAACCTGGAGCCCCATCCGTCGGCATTCTTCCATAAAGAATGTTACCGTTTTAATATCATTCATATTATTGGACAATACCGCGGCCATATATTCCGCTGGATAATGGGCTTTGAGATAAGCGGTTTGATAAGCTACCCACGCATAACATGTAGAGTGCGATTTATTGAATGCATAAGAAGCAAAAGCTTCCCAGTCTGTCCATATTTTTTCCAGTGTTTTCGCGCTGTGCCCATTTGCAGCCGCCTGCTCAACAAACTTGGGTTTCATTTTGTCCAACACGGCTTTTTGTTTCTTACCCATCGCCTTACGCAACACGTCGGCGTCTCCCTTAGAGAAACCCGCCAGCTTTTGCGACAAAAGCATTACCTGTTCCTGGTAAACGGTAATACCATATGTTTCCTTTAAGTATTCTTCACAGGCTTCCAAATCATAGGTAATAGGTTCTATTCCATGTTTTCGCTTCACAAAAGATGGAATATATTCCATCGGCCCCGGACGATATAAGGCATTCATAGCAATCAAGTCAGCAAATACCGTCGGTTTCAACTCTTTCATGTACTTCTGCATCCCTGGAGATTCATATTGGAACACACCAACTGTTTCTCCACGTTGGAACAGCTCATACGTCAACAAATCGTCGATTGGAAATTTATCGGGATCGAGTTCTATACCATGTCGTAATTTTACATTGGCGACGGTATCCTTAATCAGTGTAAGGGTTTTTAGACCCAAAAAGTCCATCTTCAACAGACCCGCACTCTCTACGACGGAGTTATCAAACTGCGTAACATACAAGTCCGAGTCTTTTGCCAAAGATACCGGCACAAACTTGGTGATATCATCCGGTGTGATGATCACACCACAGGCATGGATCCCTGTATTTCGCATAGAACCTTCTAAAACACGAGCTTGCCGGATGGTTTCCGCTTCCAACCCTGCACCATCCGCCAACGATTTTAAACGGTTAACGGCTTCGAGTTCTTCCGAACGTAAAACTTCTTTCATCGCTTTCTCATCCATTGAGAAAATCTTATTCAACTTGAGGTTGGGAATAAGTTTTGCAATCTCGTTGGCATCTTGCAGCGGTAAATCAAGCACCCGTGCCGTATCTCGAATAGATGATTTTGCTGCCATCGTACCGTATGTGATGATTTGGGCTACTTGCGAAGCACCGTACTTGTCGATCACGTATTGCATGACACGACTTCTGCCTTCATCGTCAAAATCGATATCAATATCGGGCATGGAAACACGATCTGGATTCAAGAAACGCTCGAAAAGTAGATCGTATTCGATAGGATCTAAATTTGTAATTTTCAGACAATAGGCAACAGCTGAACCAGCAGCTGAACCACGACCTGGCCCCACCGAAACACCCATTTTTCGGGCGGCATCAATAAAATCATGTACAATAAGAAAATAACCGGGGTAACCTGTTCTTTCAATAGTTTCCAATTCGAAATCCAAACGCTCCTGAATACTATCGGTTATTTCTCCATAACGTTCTTTCGCGCCTTCGTATGTCAAATGGCGCAGATAGGCGTTTTCACCACGTTTACCACCATCCGATTCGTCCTCAACGTGTTGAAACTTCGATGGAATGATAAATTTGGGTAAAAGGACATCTCTGTTTAAAGAGTAAATCTCAATTTTATCTAAGATTTCCTGTATATTGATAATGGCCTCCGGAACATCAGCAAAAACTTGCTTCATCTCCGCAGCCGACTTAAAGTAATATTCTTGATTTGGTAATCCGAATCGAAAGCCGCGGCCTCGACCCTTGGGTGTCGATAATTTTTCTCCGTCCTTCACACAAAGTAAAATGTCGTGGGCGTGGGCGTTGTCTTTGCTAACGTAATAGGTATTGTTTGTCGCAATCAGCTTGACATCATGTTTCTGGGCAAGTTGGATGAGTGTCTGATTCACCCGGTCCTCATCTTCCTGTCCGTGTCGCATCAATTCGATATAGAAATCTTCACCAAACTGTTCTTTCCACCATAACAAAGCTTCCTCTGCCTGCGTTTCACCAATATTCAGTACTTTGCTTGGTATCTCACCATACAAGTTGCCCGAAAGGACCATCACGTCTTCTTTGTATTGTTCAATCACCGACCGGTCTATACGTGGGACATAATAGAATCCTTCTGTATAGGCGATCGAAGCCATTTTTGCTAAGTTATGGTACCCTTTTAGATTCTTCGCTAAAATAACAATTTGATAACCGTTGTCTTTCCGGGATTTATCGGTGCGATCTTCACAAACATAAAACTCACAACCTACGATAGGTTTAATTGTCCTTCCCACCGGTGGTTCTCCTCGTTCTAATGCTTCCGCATTTTTTGTTTCGATTTCCTTATTATATCCCAGCGTCGTATTCACAAAATGAAAGGCACCCATCATATTGCCGTTGTCAGTAAGGGCCACAGCTGGCATGTTCGCCTTTGCAGCCGCATTCACTAATGCCGGGATAGAAATGGTCGACTGCAATACCGAAAACTGCGAATGGTTATGCAGATGGGCAAATTCTGCGTCATCCAGCGCTTTCTTCAGTTCTTCATTTATAACGGTTGTAGGCTCTGCCGTCTTCTGACTGGCCCGAATAGCATCCGATGCCGCTTTTAAGTTGATATGCTTAAGACCTACCGAGGAAATGATGTCTGGATGGTGCTGCCTGAATTCAACAAAATATCCCGTATCTACTTGTAGTTCTTCCGGTGTGAATACATCCCGTCTAATAAGTTCGAAAAAACAACGAGTCGTTGCTTCCACATCCGCTGTTGCGTTATGGGCTTCAGCGAACGGAACCCCGAACAGGTAATTATGAAGCTCCGTAAGATTAGGTAGTTTATAGCGTCCACCGCGACCTCCGGGGAGTTTCAACAATTCGGCAGTAACCTCTGTACAGGTATCCAATACGGGCATCTCTGCTAAAGGCGAGTTGACTTCATAACGATAGAGTTCACTCCCCATAATGTTGATATCAAATCCAATATTCTGCCCGACGACAAACTTCGCCTTTGCTAACGCAGCATTGAATTTGTCCAGTACGTCGATTAGTGGGACACCTTCTTTTTCGGCTAACTCCGTAGATATACCGTGAATTTTTTCGGAGTCGTATGGAATATTAAAACCATCCGGTTTAATCAAATAATTTTGATGCTCAATCAGATTCCCCATTTCATCATGCAGCTGCCATGCTATTTGTATACAGCGTGGCCAGTTATCCGTGTCTGTAATGGGTGCATCCCAACGCTTCGGTAAACCTGTAGTCTCGGTATCAAAAATTATATACATCAAATTCCCTTTCTCTGCTCAACAAAATTAAAAAATAAAGATAGGGAATTACATTGGCTAGATGTCAAATTATCCACAAAAGGGAAAGTGAGTTTAAAAAACATTTTCCTTATTTTGTAATTGGAATATTATTTGACAAAAATAGATGATGATGAAATTTTTGAAAACAATTCTTTTTATCGGTGTCTTGGTCGTTATCGGTTGGTTTTTGTTGGTGCGATATGGCAATAGACCAACATCAGAGAGCAAACATCAATTACTGATTGAGCGCATAGAAGCGATGGGAAAATTAGAACTCGTAAAATATCGGTTCAGCGATGTGTTGGAGCATAAGAACGTGAGTTCCTACCTTCCAGATGCGAGTGTGCTGCTTATCGTTAAGGCTGATGCCGTAGGCTGTGTAGATCTGACAAAACTATCCCCACACCATATAGAAGTAATAGGCGATTCGGTATCTATACAGCTACCGACGCCGGAAATATGCTATGTCAAAATAGATCACGAAGCGTCGAAAGTATATGATACGAAAATGGCTTTCTTCCGCGAAGCCACCTTAGTAGATGAGGCTTTTAAAAGCGCTGAAAAAGAAGTTTACAAAGAGGTACGAAATTCGGATATCTTACGTCAAACAAAAGAAAATGCGGTTCACGTGTTCAAGCCGTTACTGGAAGGATTGGGTTTTTCAAAGGTAAACGTATTTTTTGAATAAATTCAAAGACGCGCACTAACTGTTAAAAGTTGTTAAATAGCGGATAAGAGATAATAGTTTTTATTCGCTCGCGTTATAACAGTATAATTTCATAATTTAGGTTAATAATTGGTTTGGTAAAATCCTGAGGCTCCCCGCTTCGGGATTTTTCATTTTATTATTTCTCTGATGTAAAAACCGATTCAGGCATAAAACAGATTATTCACAAGTAAAAAAGAAGGCCTCTATCCGGGCGGACAGAGGCCTCACTAACCAATTATAACTTGCCGCCATGCTCTAGCGGACTGAATTATGAAGTGCTAAGATATTAATAAAATCCAATTAAGCAAAATAATTATGAATCTATTTTACTTCTCTTAATTCACAAGATAAAATCTAACTCACCTCATAAAATCACGACTTTAGACCTTCTCGGTCATTTCCTGTCGAACGACCAAAAACCGCTCATCTTCCAGGGACAGGTATCCATATTCGTATACAAAAAAATAAATTTTTCCTTTCGCTGTTTTAAGTTGACTGGTAAAAAAATCAAAATCAAGTCCTTTAGAAAGCAGTTTTTCTCTTGATACTTTCTTTATCTTTTCTTTGCCTAATACGTCACTCAGAACCCGCCGGTTCCGCTTCAGTGTATCATTGGTCTTTCGAACAAGACGATTTGGAACACTATTTCGATTATTGTTGTAAGCACTCCGACAACCGTCATCGCAATAACGCTTATCCGATCGTCCGGCAATAGGCTCGCTACAAGCCAAACACATACGTTTTTCCATATTTCACATAATTCTTTTACTGTACAAACGTTTGTAATCGTTTATAAACGGCTATAAACGTTTATAATTGGTTAACTACCGGCTAGTCGAAACCAGCTTTCGCAACTTTGAAATGTCCAAGGCAAAATGCCATTGACACTATAAAAGTAAAATATCGAAAGTGGATTTACAACTAAAATTTCAATATTATGAGCACTTTAATTAATGCAGTACAGCTAATCGGACGTTTAGGTGCCGATGCCGAAGTAAAAACAACAACAAATGGAACCAAAGTTTCTAATGTACGCCTCGCGACCAACGAATACGCCAGAAACAGTCAAGGAGAATGGGTCGAAATCACGTATTGGCATAGCTTAGTGTTTTGGGGAAAATTGGCAGAGAGATTAGAAAAGAAATGCAAAAAGGGTACGCGCATTTTGGTCCAAGGTTCATTGATTTATCGTGAATATACGGATGTCAACAACATCAAAAGGGAAGTTACTGATATACGGGTTCACCAATTTGTCGTATTAGATGGTCAGACTAACAATACATCCATATTGGAGATGTCGTCCGATATGGATGAAAGTGGTAATGATCGTCTCCCTCAATAAGTGAAGAGGGCGTCTTTCAAACAGAGAGACGCCCTTTTTTGTTACAAAAAAATCATTTCGTTAGAAATTCCAACCTGCGACCTCGGCAACCTTTTTAGGAATATCCGTATTCTCCATCTTATGGGTAAACTTTTCCGCCCCTGCTCCGATAGCAAAAATAGGAATATACGCTGCAGAATGACCTCCCGACGCCCAACTCACAGAACCTTTTCTGTTCAATATTTTAATAGCCTCACTTGCTAATTTATCATCGTTCGCATATAGACTTTTTGAAGTTTCCTCTTCATGTCTCACGAAACTCTTGTTGTAAATAGAAACTAGGTTTTCTTCTTCTTCTTTGCTTACTACTACATCCGCAAACAGCCCCGTATTTTCCGTTAATAGACCTTTCACTTCATTCCAGCTCACTTCTTTTTTGGCGGATCTTAAATCAGACAATAATTTAGATAGTGTACCTTGGGACACCTGCTGGTTTGCCAATAGCTTCGTATTTAGACGACTTCCACCGTTGCCTACCGCGACACCCCCAGTTTCATGATCAGCCGTAACGATAATAAGGGTTTCTTCTGGATACTTTTCATAAAATGCATAAGCTCGCTTAACCGCTTCGTTAAAATCCAACACTTCATGGATAGTTGTTGTTCCATCATTGGCATGTGACGACCAGTCAATTTTACCACCTTCTACCATCAAAAAGAAACCGCGATCATTATTTTTTACTAATGATTCAATGGCCGCATCAGTTATCTGTGCCAAGTTTAAATCACCTACGTTCTGATCAATAGCAAACTTCAATGATGAAGGGTCTTCATCTTTCTTGTTCATCAAAATTATTTTATCAGTAGCTTGCTTCTTATTGTTATAGTCTTCTAAACCATAAGCTAATGTATACCCTGCTTTTTCAAACTGCGGGAACAACGAAGGGACCTCTTTTTTCTCAGAATTTTTGTTTGGGCTTAGAAAACCTGATCCTGCAAAAAAATCAAAATTTGATTTTATCAAGTCTTGCCCTATCTCATAATACCGACTGCGACTAGGTTGATGAGCATAAAATGACGCTGGTGTAGCGTGATCTATACTCACAGATGTGGTAACACCAACTTTCAGGCCTGCCTCTTTTGCAGCATAAGCGATACTTTTATAGGTTGTTGTAGCCGAACTGTCCATTCCTACCACGCCATTTTTAGTCTTTTTACCTACGGCCAATGCCGTTCCGCCTGCTGCCGAATCCGTCACCCCGTGAGAAAGCGAATAAGAAGTAGCAAATGTAGCATAAGGGAATGTAGAGAAGATCAGTGGGAATACGGTGTTGCGGTCTTCCTGTGCTGCCAGAAAAACTTCTGTCAAGTTAATTTGATTTAACCCCATCCCGTCGCCAATCATAAAAAATACGTACTTAGGTTTCTGCTGCGCGAACGCACCAACTATAATAAATAATAGGAAGCAAAGAATTAAAAAGTTTTTCTTCATTTTTTTGGATATGTTTATATTGACAAAATTAAGATACTATTATAAAGTATGTGTTAAATTAAGTAGCTGATGAAGTTAAAACAAATATTCAAATAACACCAAATTTTATCCAACAAGTTACATCGGTTAGGGAAAACATTACTTTTGTAAATATGACAAGACAACAGAACGAAATGATCGTCCAGGATTTCGAAAAATATATGCGGCATACGTTGCAACATAATATACCTTTTACATTAGAAAGTTTTGCTGCATTCGCAACTTCTTTAGTTAACTTTTACCAAGGCAGTAAATTAATTTCGATAACAGAACGAAGAGAAACCGCTTTGCTTCTTAGTAACTCTTTTAATGCTGGTATGGGAAACCGAATTGCACCACAGGATATTAATCAAATTGTAGATCTGATCATTTCGGATTCTACAATTAATTATTCGACGTTAAACCCCATCTTTTCTCAGTGACGAGTTACATGCATGAATAATTATGGATATTCCTCTATTAGTTGGTGTGCTTTTCCGGTTATTTTTAACAGCACGCATGAACCCATTTAAAATTCAGTTTGTGAATGCAAATCATTTTATCTATGTTTGGATGATTTTTCAAAAAAGGGGGATTAGCTCAGCTGGCTAGAGCGTTTGGCTGGCAGCCAAAAGGTCATCGGTTCGACTCCGATATTCTCCACCGCCTTAAAATAAGAAAACCTCGCCTTTAATTAGGTGAGGTTTTTTTATTACTCTAATTTATCCTCCAGATTTTATTTATTTAAAAATCAGATATTTGGATGATAAAAATAAAATTTATAAATTGCGGTTGCCCCCTTACAAATCCGCTAAGTATACACGTCATTGGGGGCACTTAATTCAAAACCCCTTACCTCCCGGTTCGGGGTTATTTTTTGGATTTCATACGTGTATAATTATTTAGGAGCTCGCAAGCTTGGTTTGCAGCGGTAGACGTTTCATATAGCAAATCCCTTCTAAGCACATTTAATTTAGTCGTATTATCGTAGGCAAGTTTTTTATATATTTAATTTTAAAAACTTATAAAAAATACAAAAATGAAAACTACCGCGAAACACAACGAACGAATTGCAAAAATGACATTTGCTTCTGTTTATCCGCATTATGTGACCAAAGTAAAAAGCAAAGGTAGAACAATACAAGAGTTACATCAAGTCATCGAATGGCTGACAGGATTTGACAATAAAAAACTACAAGAACTTATTGATGAGAAAGTAACTTTTGAGACATTTTTTGGAAAAGCACACCTGAATCCAAATGCATCTCTCATAACAGGCGTAATCTGCGGCTATCGGATAGAAGAAATTGAAAATACATTAACAAGACAAGCCAGATACCTTGACAAGTTGGTAGATGAATTAGCGAAAGGACGGAAAATGGAAAAGATTTTGCGATAGACAATTTTTATTAATACAAATTTAATTCGTCGCGCTGCAAAAGAAAATATACCTTTGCGCTCTCTATCTAGTACAGGCAAATGAACAAAGCACTTATTGCGTTAGCATTTGGCGGATTAGCAATCGGGATGACAGAATTTACCATGATGGGCATCCTTCCAGACATCGCCAAAGATTTACAAATTGAAATTCCGGAAGCCAGCAACTTAATTGCACTTTATGCGCTAGGTGTCGTTGTAGGCGCTCCTACGCTGGTTGCGTTCAGCGGAAAATATTCGCCACGGAACATTTTGCTATTTCTGATGCTATTGTTCTTTGTTTTTAATGGAATTTTTGCGATTGCGCCTAACAAAGTACTGTTACTTATCTCGCGTTTTATTTCGGGCTTTCCCCATGGCGCTTTTTTTGGCGTCGGCTCTGTCGTTGCTGCACGACTGGCGAAACCTGGTAAAGAGGCCCAAGCCATTTCGATCATGTTTACCGGAATGACCATAGCTAACTTAGCTGGCGTGCCTTTGGGGACATATATCGGGCATCACTATTCTTGGCGAATAACATATGGCGTCAACAGTTTGCTAGGTCTGATCACGTTCGTGACTATTTATTTTTGGATGCCGAAGATGGAAGCTAGTAAAACTAACAATGTGTTGAAACAAATTAGCTATTTTGCGCGCTGGGATGCGTGGCTAATGGTCGCCGTTATCGCTATCGGGACTGGTGGTTTGTTTGCCTGGATATCCTATATTGCGCCATTAGTAACGGACGTATCGAATCTTCCAGAAAATCGCGTACCGCTTATTATGATCTTAGTTGGATTAGGCATGTTTTTCGGGAATATCCTCGGGGGCAAACTCGCAGACAGCATAACACCTTCGAAAGCGGTTATTATAGGCTTTATAGCTATGGCAATCTGTTTATTGGTCGTATTTTTTGTTGCTCGTATCACATCCTTAGCTTATCCTATGGCATTCATCACGGGAATGATATCGTTTTCTATCGGTTCACCACTTCAGATGATGCTCATCAACAACGCGAAAGGAGCAGAAACATTTGCTGCAGCAGCCGGACAAGCCAGTTTTAATATCGGAAACACCTTAGGAGCTTATCTGGGCGCAATCCCTATTACACTCGGATATGCCTATAACTATCCGTCACTTATAGGCGTATGCCTGGCAAGTATGGGAGCAGTTCTCGCTTATACCTTCTGGCGGACTGTCGTTCGTGCAAAAATGAATATTTAAGAAGCGAACCGTTTCTCCCAAGCGATAACCAAGCGACTCATTAACGAATAACGTGCCATGCCTTCCGGTTGATTGTTATGACGCAGGTAACTTCCGTAAAATAAGTTAGTTAAACGATTAAATGTACCGACGTACTGTTGCCAAAAAATACGTTCTTGGGCATAATCTTGACGAACATCCTCCGATAGCTTTGCGACATAGGCGGCATAGCGTGTTTCATCCTGAAAATAGAGTGGTCGAAGTAAATATTGAATCGTCTCGTAATAAGCCGCGTAACGATACCATACATTCGAATGATCGCGAAGCATTAAAAAACCTATAAAATTACATTCATCTTCAAATCCTATTCCCATTTGATGCGCCAGTTCGTGTACAACCGTAAAAGGATACGAGGCTTTCGGCATGATACTATTCACTTGCACCTCTTGGGTAAAAGGATTAAAATAGCCTGTCACCGTAAAATAGGAAACCAAGTTACTAGACAACGGTTCCTTTACACGCATCTGCGTATGGGAAAGCATAGGCAACCGATCGCTGTTTTTCTCCATCAGCTGCTGTAATTCGTACCGTGCCTGGCTTCTATCCATCAACGCTGTATCCAATTGTTCTCGAAGTTGGTTAATTTCCGTAATGTAACGGTCTAATATGAGGAGGTAATCTTCTTGAACAATGGTATCTATTTGTAACCCCAATTGTTGTTGCAAAGGCACCCGGTAATAATTTAACCCCCAACTTACATAAAAGTAAATATAAGTCCCGAATAAGACCAGCACCAACTGCATGAGTCGCTTCTGTACTATACCCCACTTACGCTTAGCCAGTGCAAATACCAAAGTTATCACTATCCACAGCAAAACGCCCGATAAAAACAGGTAACATAGATCTCCGATACTGAACGGCAACCAACCGAATAACCATTTCGGAAAATGGGAGAAAAATGGGTAAAACTGTCGACTATAATATTGTTCAACGGCTGTTGGCGACTGTTTTACCCAGGATAAAATCAGCATCAGGATAAGACAAAATGCTATAGCAACGAGATAGCGCTTATTTTCGCTTTTTATGTTAACTTTCGGTTTCAAAATATAATTTGTAATAACTTAATCCCCGTTCCTCATCGAAGCCTGATTCGATATAATCTCGCTTGCCATGTACATAGATATGAAAATTTTTATCTAATTTAAGGACGGACTTGTAGGACGCAGCCATTTTCTTCACTGCGGGAGACGCAATTTCAAAATTGGATTGAAACGGCGTATCGAACTCATCTGCAAAACTTTCTTGATATTCCTTGAATAGCGATGCCGCCTGCGGATTACCGATAACCTCCTCTTCAAATTCACCCTGGTCAAATGTCTCTTTCGTTTTAAAATAATTCATCGAGCGATTTAAGAGATCGATTTTATCTGCACTTTTTAAATCAAATGTTTCATCCAATTTATCATGTACAAAATTCTTATATACCTTTAGCAAATTTCCGGTCTGTTGAAAATTATCGTTACGTGCTTTAATTTTCAAAAAATCATCTTTCCAATACACAGCTTCAGATTGGTTGGTTTGATCTACGACTAACACTTTGTATCCTTCTTCCGCCTCTGTCTTCACAATAACTACCCCTTTATCCAATTTGTTGATGTTGATCGCCTCTTGTTCGTAATCCAGATCAAAACCGCCCGCATTGGGATATACCTTTAAATACGCTTCTTTATTTTCGGATTTAAATATCCCTATAGCGTCATGTTCTTCACCTTCCAACTGTACATTCTTGACAGCCACAATATATACCTCACCTGCTTTTATTTTCGGATGCTCCGAAACCTCATAGAGGTGTTTGGCCAATTGTTGGGACATGTCGTGAAAAGCCAACTTCTCGTCAAAATACTGCTTTACAAAATAAAAAACTTCATTGAGTTGCAAATCATCGTTCGGATGGTAAAACCGATACACTTCATTGGCCTTGCTAAAAGGTTTCATAAAATATTGCATCAGCAGATCCGGTAACACTTCGTCTTGCGCCAAATCAATGGGCGTATCGGATAAAATATAAAACTCATCCTGAGCCTTGTTCCCTACACGATGAATAGAAAGTTGTTCAAAAGTTGCGTCTTGGTGAAAAAACATTTTCAGTATTTATATTTAATTTACTTGTTCATTTATTAAAAGTCAAAAATATCGACGGCTGTTTTATAAGTATTAACATGTGCATTCACAATATCTTTGATATGCTCAGAATATCCGCCTCCCATACTGATTTGTACTGGAATCCGCTGCCGTCGACATCTCTCTAAGACCATTTCATCCCGACGCCGGCATCCATCTGTCGTTAATTTAAGCTTTCCCAATTTATCGGTAGCTAAAATATCAACTCCGGCTTGATAAAATACAAAATCAGGATCAAAAATCGTAAATATTTCGTCAAGGTTCTCCCTTAATAAGGCTAGATAGGCTTCGTCATCCATACCATCTGGCAACGGTATATCCAAATCCGAACGCTCCTTTATAAAGGGAAAATTTTTATCGCCATGCATAGAAAACGTAAATACATTTGGATTCTTCCCGAAAATATGAGCGGTACCATTGCCCTGATGTACATCTAAATCGACAATCATTATCCTAGATACCAATCCTTTCTTCAACAGATAAGCGGCCGCTACTGCTTGGTCATTTAACAGACAAAAACCTTCTCCAAAATCTCGTCCTGCATGGTGAGTTCCTCCGGCAACATTAAAAGCGACCCCTCGCTCTATAGCATATAAACTTGCTTGGATCGTTCCGCCCAAGATATATCGTTCCCGATCCACCAACGATGGCGACAACGGAAAGCCTATCCGACGCACCATCTTTGCATCCAACGATAAATCCATCAACTGGTTTACGTAGTGTTCCTCGTGCGCTAGTCCGATCGTTGGCAGTTCCACAAGTTTCGGTTCGAAAAAACAATCGGTAGAGACTACTCCTTCGTAAATGAGTTGCGTTGGAATAAGCTCATATTTCACCATAGGAAAGCGGTGTCCCACTCGCAGGGGATGAACATAAGCCGGATGGTATGCTATTCGTAACACCACATTTTTATTTTGATCTTCGCGAAGTTAATGGATATTTTTTATCTTCGGAGACTACAGACCAAATCAATTGATTAGAAAATGGAAGAAACGAATAATTTACCTGTTTTAAGTACCGAAGAGCTACGCGTTTTGGGTTCTCTCCTGGAAAAATCCAAAACAACACCGGAATATTATCCGATGACCTTAAACGGACTCCAGACCGCGTGTAACCAAAAGACTTCGCGAAAACCCGTTGTTTCTTATGACGAAAACACGATTATCGAGGCTTTGGATACGTTACGAAAAAGAGGGTTGATTTCTACCGTCGTTGGCGGGGGAAGCCGGGTGACAAAATATAAACACAATCTTGCCATACAGTATCCTTTAATTCCACAAGAATTAGCCGCGTTGTGCTTACTTATCCTCCGGGGCCCTTTAACTCCAGGTGAAATCAATTCCAATGCGGGCAGACTATTCAACTTTGAAAGCATAGATGAAGTACAGGAAGTACTAAACCGTCTGCAAGCAGCAACTCCCTCTTTTGTGAAGCAATTGACAAAACGACCTGGCCAGAAGGAAGTACGTTATGTACATTTACTTGGCGAAATAAACGAGGAAGATTTTGAAATTGTCTCCAACACCTCAGATAACAATTCTACAAGTCGTGTACAAGAATTGGAAGAGCGTGTGTATACATTGGAAGAACAACTCGCTTCCTTAAAAAAAGAATTTGACAATTTAATGGAGCAATTGTCGTAGGCTGTTGCTTTTTAATGATTTATATCGTTTAAGCGTTTAAGGCATAGCTTTTGCTGTCTTGCATATATACTAACAGTAAGAAATAATGAAAAGAACACCTGCAACTACATTCATTATACTGGCCGTTATTGCGCTAGTATTATTATTTGCTACCACATGCGCGGGTTTGGACTAAGCCATAAAGTCAACGATTATCCACAAAATCATATTTATCTAATTCCTACGGTATAAGTAGGCATGTCTTTTGTTGGTCTTCTAATAATAGAAAACTGAAAGGATGAAGTCATGAGAAGAACACCATACACCACCATAACAATCGTTGCAATCGTCGTATTGATAATGATATTTGTTACTACTTGTGCGGGCGCAGCATAACGTCGCTCACTCTTTTTCCCAAAATTCCGCATTTTTAATTCCCAATTCTTTGGGGTTGAAATCCGGGTGTTTGATTCCTCTTTTGCGTTTTTTTGTATAATCGTTCCACACCTTCAATGCAGGTTTACTAAGCAACAGAATAGCAATCAAATTTACCCAAGCCATTAAACCTACGCCTATATCTCCCAAATCCCAAGCGAGACCAGCGGTTCGAACAGTACCGAAATAAGTTGCAGCAAGGAAACCAATACGCAACAGCCAAATCACCCCCCTCGTATTCCCTTTTTTAAAGATGTAAGCAACATTCGTTTCAGCATAATAATAATAAGCCATAATCGTGGTAAAAGCAAAAAAGAACAACGCTACAGCCACAAACTGATTCCCTATAGACGGAAAGTGATGTGCTACCGCAGCTTGTGTAAAACCATCTGCCGCTACACCAGGTACGTGCTCAGCCACAAAGCTTAATGCTTTGCCCGTGGTATCAAATGTATCTCCTGTATTAAACGTCCCCGTAAATAAAATCATAAAGGCAGTTGCCGTACAAACGAATAAGGTGTCCACATACACTGAAAAAGCCTGTACCAATCCTTGCTGCGCAGGATGTTTAACATTTGCAGCTGCCGCGACGTGGGGCGCAGTACCCTGTCCTGCCTCGTTGGAATAGATGCCGCGTTTTATACCCCAGGCGATAGCCATTCCTATAATCCCTCCAAATGTAGCATCCATACTAAAAGCAGACGTAATAATGAGGTTTAACACTGTCGGAATTTGTGAAAAATTTAAAGCGATAATTAGTAGCGCCATTAAAATATAAGCCCCTGCCATAAAAGGAACGATATATTCCGCTGCTAACCCCAATCGTTTAACACCACCAATAATAATGACGCCCAGCAATAAAACAACACCTATGCCCACCCAACTGATAGGAAAATCGATTCCTAAAATCGAAAGAGTGGTCAATTGTAGATTAAACGCATTCGAAACCGTACCATTAATGGCATTACTCTGCACGCCGGGCAATAGGAAGCCGGTACTAACAATGGTTACGAGAGCAAAAAGAATCGCGTACCACCTGATGCCTAAACCTTTCTCAATATAATAAGCCGGTCCTCCCCGATATTCTCCATCCTGCTCCTGTTTATACACCTGCCCTAACGTTGCCTCAACAAAAGCAGAAGCAGAGCCCAGAAAAGCGATTACCCACATCCAGAATACAGCACCAGGCCCGCCCATAAATATCGCCGTAGCTACGCCGACAATATTTCCCGTGCCCACCCTACCAGAAATGGCTAACGCAAATGCCTGAAAAGAAGAAATACCTTTGTTGGAATCCTGTTTTAAAAATAGCAGGCGTACCATTTCCTTAATGTAACCTACCTGTAGAAACCGGGTACGAAATGAAAAATACAATCCGGTAAACAAACAAAGATAAATAAGAAAATCACTCCATACGAGGTTGGATACCACTTTTACAATACTTTCCATATACTTTTTTGATTCATTTGGTTGTGTACGGTATTTCCAGACCTTAAAGAAAAGGTTTTTTTTGCAAAAAGATATATTTTTTTTTCATATAATCTCTTCGATTCCTTTTCTCAAAAAGGACGAGTAGTTACAGAAAATCCTTTATATTTGAGGGGATAACAGGACGAAAACATGTCGAATTCGGATAAAGCAATTAGAACGATTTACTTTAGTATATTAACTAATTTTTTGTTGGCATTAGTAAAGTGGTTCGCGGGTTTCTTTGGACATTCGCATGCCTTGATAGCCGACGCAATTGAATCTACCACAGATATTTTCTCTTCCTTTTTAGTATTATTAGGTTTAAAATATTCTAAGCGGCCGGCCGACCATACCCATCCATATGGACATGGTCGTATAGAACCTTTGATTACCTTTATTGTCGTTATTTTCCTTATCGTTTCAGCCTTTATTATCGCGAAAGAAAGTATCCATAACATTCAAACGCCACACGAAGGTCCTAAATCATGGACGTTATATGTATTGGGAGCTATTATTCTATGGAAAGAAATTTCTTTTCGCATCATCATCCGAAGAAGTAAAAAGCTTCATAGCAGTTCGCTTAAAGCTGACGCGTGGCATCACCGTAGCGATGCTATTACCTCTGTTGCTGCCTTTATAGGTATATCGGTTGCTTTAATCTTTGGTGAAGGATATGAAAGTGCAGATGATTGGGCGGCTTTATTTGCTTCGGGTTTAATTATTTATAACTGTTACGGTATATTTCGACCTGCGTTGGCAGAAATCATGGATGAGAATCGCTATGAAGAGTTAGAGGAAGAAGTCCGTCAACATTCTCTGAAAGTATCCGGAGTAGAATTCATTGAAAAATGTTATATACGAAAAATCGGCATGCTATTCCAAATAGATTTGCATGCCGTTGTAAATCCCAACCTGTCTGTACGCGAGGGACACGCGATAGCCCATGATCTTAAAGACTATCTCATCCAAAATTTAGATAACATTGGCAATGTCCTAGTACATATTGAGCCATTTGAAGGGGATTAATCCTCTTTAATCAGGGACCTATCCAAATGAACATATCCGCCGTCCACATGGATAAGCTGTCCGGTGGTATGACTTGATTTATCAGACAGTAAAAATACCGTCGTATCGGCTATTTCTTCCGGAGTAGTCATACGGTGTTCCAGTGGTATGCGATCTGTTATTTTTTTCAACGTCTCTTCGGGATTCTCTAAAGTCTGAATCCAAGAATCGTACTGCGGTGTTGCACATTCAGCCACGACAATAGCATTCACCCGAATGCTGTACGGCAACAACTCTACCGCCCACTCGCGTGTGAGCGCATTCCGTCCTCCATTTGAAGCAGCATAACCCGAGGTATTTCCCTGCCCAGTCTCCGCTGTTTTCGAACTAATATTGACGATGCTCCCCCTAGAAACACATAAAGCATCAATGCTATAATGAACCATTAAGTAATAATGAATCAAGTTCTTATGTAAAGAATCTAAAAATCGTTCATAGTCGCCTGTAAGAAGTCCTACCCCATCGTTATGACCTGCATTATTGACTAAACCATCAATACGCCCGAAAACATTTAATATCTCCTCTACTGCTTTTTTACATTCTTCTGGCTTAGAAAGTTCGGCTTCAACTGCAAAGGCTTTCCCACCCATAGCCTCTACTTCTGCTTTAACAATATTGTTGTCAACTTGTTTCCGTCCGACGATAACCGGGAGTGCTCCTTCTTTTGCCAGCGCTAATACAACGGCCTTACCGATACCTTTTGCACCACCCGTTACGACAACGACTTTATTTTTTAAATTTAAATCCATTTTCTACGCATTTACTTCAAGCCATAAAACCGGGCAGCATTTCCGCCCCAAAAAGCCTGGATCTCCTCATCAGAAAAACCAATCAATGCGGATTCCGTTATTTTCATAACATCTTCATAACGAGCCGCAACGAGACAAACCGGCCAATCCGTTCCAAACATGATACGCTGCTTTCCGAAGCTAGCGATAACATGTTGTATATAAGGTTTAAAATCATCCACCGTCCAATTCTTCCAATCTGCTTCGGTCACCAAGCCTGACACTTTACAGTGGACATTCGGAAATGTCGCCAATTTTTCGATAAATGTTGCCCATTCGTCAAATTCCCGCGTCCGTATAGCTGGTTTTGCCATATGATCTAATACAAAACGTTGTTCCGGGTTTTGCGCTACACAGACTAAGGTGCTGTCGTAATGTCTTGGACGAATTAATAAATCATAGGTATACTGGCGTGCAGTCAATGCTTTAATTCCTCGCAAGAATGCCGGACGAATCAGGAAATCAGGATCTTCTTCGGCTTCGATCACGTGTCTAAAACCCTTGATAATAGGATACTGACGAAAATTATCTAGATGTATCTCGATCTCGTCCGATTGTAGATCTACCCATCCGACGATACCTTTGATCATCGCATACATGGTTGACAAATCCACTAAAAATTGTGTTTCTTGGTGCGACTGTGACGCCTGTACAGCGATCGTACCATCTATTCCATTTGATTTCAGTATGGCAGCCAAATCCGTCGGTAAAAAGTTTCGACGGATAGCTGCCATATTATCGGTTATCCATGCATCCCGTTCGGCGTTGAATACCCAAAAGTGCTGGTGTGAATCAATACGCATATGCAACAACTTCTTGACGCGATTCGCCTAGATAATCGGCTCCCAATTCAACCACATCTCCGGCTTTAAGGTAAATTGGTGGATTAAATCCAAGTCCCACCCCCGCGGGTGTGCCGGTGGAAATAACATCTCCTGGCAACAACGTCATAAACTGAGATACATAAGATACAACATGCTGCACGGAAAAAATCAAATTAGCCGTATTGCCATCTTGATAGGTTTTACCATTCACTTTCAACCAAAGACGAACGTTATTAATATCCGGTATCTCGTCGACAGTGGTCATATAAGGTCCCATCGGCGCAAATGTGTCACAACCCTTCCCTTTATCCCACGTACCTCCTCGTTCCAATTGATATGCGCGCTCTGAAACATCATTATGGAGCACGTATCCTGCCACATGGCTCAGCGCATCCTCCTCATCTACATAGGAAGCTTTCTTCCCTATGACGATACCAAACTCCACTTCCCAATCTGTTTTTGTGGAATTCTTGGGGATTATGATCTCATCGTTTGGCCCCACCAACGATGTCGTAGATTTCATGAAGATGATTGGCTCGCTTGGTATCGCTGCTCCTGTTTCCTCTGCATGGTCTTTATAATTCAGCCCTATACAAACAATTTTGGATGGACGAGCGAACGGTGTCCCTAAGCGAATACCTGTTGGGATTTCGGGCAATTGACCTGCATTCGCTTTTACAAACTCGTCTAACCTTGCTAAACCATTTTCAGCAAAAAACTGCTCATTATAATCTCCGCCAAAGGCTGAAACGTCGTAATTTACACCATCGATTTGCACACCGATTTTTTCCTTTCCAAATTCTCCGAATCGTATTAATTTCATTTTTTTATTTTTGTATATTTTAAATACTGTATGTAGACAATTCTCTGCTTGTTGTTGTCTTTAATTATTCAATTTAATAAATCCTCCGTCGATCGGATAATCATTACCCGTAATAAATCCGGCGTCGTCAGAACACAGAAACAATGCTAATTTAGCAATTTCCTCCGGTTTTGCCATTCTGCCTATCGGTTGCGATCTAGAAAGTTTCTCAAACATTTCTGCTTCCTGTCCTGGATAGTTTTTAGCAATAAAACCATCCACGAATGGTGTATGCACCCTTGCCGGAGAAATAGAGTTTGAACGTATATTATCGGACATATAATCCCGAGCTACTGACATGCTCATTGCATAGATCGCCCCCTTGCTCATGGAGTACGCGAATCGATCACTGATACCGACCACCGCAGCAATAGAAGCCAAGTTTAAAATCGCGCCACCTCCATTAGCTTTCATGACAGGAACTACCGCATGAAGCGCATTATATGCTCCTTTTACGTTCACGTTAAACACGCGTTCAAAATCGTCCGACGAGCATTTTTCCAAATTACCCACATGTGCAATCCCTGCATTATTGACTAAAATATCTATCCGCCCAATACTTTCTATTATACGTTTTACCTCCGCCTCTTGTGCGACATTGCACGTATGTAACTTTGCTTGTCCACCACCCGATATAATCTGATCAACAACGAGCTGTGCCACATCCGCGTTTAAGTCAACAATATGTACGTACGCCCCTTCCTGGGCAAATAGTTCAGATATGGCTCTTCCTATACCGCTACCGCCCCCCGTAATGATCGCTACTTTGTTATTTAGCTTTGACATATTATTTAAATATTAATGTTAATATAAATTACAGTGACACACCTCTTCTCCAAGGAATAAAATCATCCTGCCCCAATTGCACCGCTTTTGGTTTTTCGTCGCCGCTAGCGACCTGAATGACATATTCCAATATCCGATGTGCTGTTTCCTGTATCGTTTCCTCGCCGTCTATAACCGTTCCGCAATTGATATCGATAATATCTGGCATCTTTTCAAATGTTTTTGTATTCGTCGATAGTTTAATAACGGGTGTGATAGGGTTTCCTGTCGGCGTTCCCAATCCTGTTGTGAAAAGCACGATATTTGCTCCTGCCGCGACCTCCGCTGTCGTACTTTCTACGTCATTACCTGGTGTGCACAAAAGGTTCAACCCCGGTGCATTTGCTACTTCGGGATAATCTACAACGGCCACCACGGGAGAATTCCCCCCCTTTTTGGCTGCACCGGCAGATTTTATAGCGTCCGTAATCAATCCGTCACGAATATTTCCAGGCGAAGGATTCATATAGAAACCTGAGCCGTCTGCTTCCGCTTTTGCATTGTAGCTCTTCATTAAATGCATAAATTTTTCAGCTTTGGCTTCATCTATACACCTATCACTTAATTCCTGCTCTACCCCACACAGTTCTGGAAATTCCGCTAAAATCACTGATCCTCCCATGGTCACCAGCATATCCGACAAGTAGCCTAAGGCTGGATTAGCTGAAATGCCTGAAAATCCATCCGATCCCCCACACTCCAGACCGATACATAACTTATCAAGGGTAGCGGGTTTGCGAGTTAGCTTATTCGCCTGGGTTAACCCTGCAAAAGTTGCTTTAATAGCTTTCTGCATCAGCTCTTGTTCCGTTCCTTCCAATTGCTGTTCGAAAATATACAATGGTTTATCGAATGCCGCGTCACGTTTTTTTATTTCTCCTCTCAGTATAGAAGCCTGTGCATGTTGACAACCTAAACTCAAAATCGTGGCGCCTGCCACATTAGGATGCGTAATATAACCCGCCAGCAATCCGCATAGCGCATCGGAATCCATTCGGGTACCGCCACACCCCATTTCATGATTCAGGAACTTAACACCATCTACATTGGGGAACAAACGAGTTTTTTCTTTCCGTACCTTCGTTGGCGAAAGGTCTATAGCAAGCAACTCGTCCGCGGAAGCGCCCGACTGATATCGCGCAATTAATTCGTCTACCTCATCTGAATAATCTTTTGATTTTATCTGATACCCCAACTTTTCCTCCAAGGCAGATTTTAGCGTCGACACATTTCTATTCTCACAGAATACCAGAGGAATAACCAACCAATAATTTGCCGTGCCCACACTTCCATTAGTACGGTGGAATCCATTAAACGTACGTCCCATAAATACGGATACATTTGGCTTCTCCCAGTCTAATTTTCGCTGCCCCAGTCTAAAATCATCCGAAGCATGTCGCAAATTGTCGGTGTTAATAAGCACTCCTTCCGCGACAGCATAGTTCATTTTTCCAACCAAAACACCATACATCAAAACATCAGCGTCCTTTTCCAATGGGGTGATGGTGAATTTATGCTTCGCACGAATAGCTTCTCTCAATATAAATGTATGCCCACCGAACGCCACATCAAAGCCTTGCGGTAAATCCCGTAATGCTACCAATACGTTATCTTTCGGATGTATTTGCAAGTATGATAACCTCTCCTTATCCATTTTATAACTCAAATATTTTATCCATTAATACCCACTTCTCTCCGGGGTTCGCCCCCGGTATTGCACGCTGATATTTCCACATCAGCGCTTCCCATTCCTGTACCTTAGGGTTGGCTAAATCCATCTCGTTTTTCCTGTCAAAACTAAAGTTATCATATACATTCATGATCATAAACAACCTATTTCCAAAACGATATATCACCATATCTGCTACTCCTGCCTCTTTTATCGAATCACATATTTCTGGCCATACAGCTTGGTGATACGCATCATATTCCACTATTAATTTCGGATCGTCTACAAGGTCTAGTGCAAACGCATGTTGTTTCATATTCATTATTATTTCTGTGAATCAAAGTCTACTGTTGAAATATTTCTATTATTCCACGCGAATAAAGCAACCACAATGAAGCAAATCAAAACCACATAGTACGCCAATTGGAAATTCCCGGTCCAATCGGACACCAGTCCTAACACCGGTGGCAATGCAGCGCCTCCTACAATTGACATAATGATCAAGCTCGAAGCGGATTTCGTGTCAGCACCTATGCCTTCCACCCCAACAGCAAAAATGGTCGGAAACATAATAGACATAAAAAAAGCAATGCCAATCATCGCGTATAATGCACCTATTCCTTCACCATAAATCACATACAACGTTAAACACATTGAAATAAAGGCATATATCAAAAGCAACTTAAGTGGAACTACATATCTCATGAAGAATGTTCCGATAAACCTACCTAGCATAAATGCAAGCCCTGCGACACCCGCATAGTAACTTGCCTGAGTCGGCGCAACGCCGGAAACTTCAGTGGCGTACATCACTAAAAAGCTCAACACACATACCTGAGCTCCGATATAGAAGAATTGTGCTACTACCGCCCAAGAAACATTTTTATGGCGCAACGCTCCAAATACACCCTTCGAGCTAGTTCCTCCCTCTTCTTCCTTGATATCGGGTAGTTTCGTAAAAATAAAAAAGACGGTCACTAAAAGCAAAATCAATCCCAATATGAGATAAGGCCCTTTTACGGAAGAAGTTTCTGCCTGGATGTAAGCATTTTTCGCCTGCTCGCTCAACGTCGCAATCTCCTCAGCTGATTTTGGCTCTTCCGTTAAGATAAATTTCCCGCCTACAATAGGGGCGATGAATGCAGCTAAACCATTAAAAGACTGCGCGAAATTGAGTCTTTGAGTAGCTTTTGCAGGATCGCCTAATACGGTGATATAGGGATTTGCTGCCGTTTCCAAAATAGCAAGTCCACAAGACACAACAAACAAAGCACCTAAAAAAAAATAATAATTAATCTTATTAGCGGCGGGTACGAAAAGAAAACACCCTAACGCGAAAATAAGCAAACCCACTGTGATACCGGTCTTATACCCAAATCGTTTCATGATGTAACCTGCGGGAATAGCTAACAAAAAGTAAGCAATAAAAACGGCGGAATCTACCAAAGACGCCTGAAAATGTGTTAAGCTAAACGCATTTCGCAAGTGCGGAATCAGAATAGGATCAAGATTGTGAATAAACCCCCAAAAGAAAAATAAAGAGGTTATCAATGCAATGGCAAACGTATATTTTTTTTCTAATACCATAAGACTTATATTGGAAAGTAAAACTAGTGCAAAAGAACACAAGATTATTGAACTATTTTACCGATTTATTAATCAATATTAACACAGGTTACGTATATTTACGGTTTTCCTACGAATAAATAAATTACGTTTTTCTAATGCAACGGTTAGATCATATGTCGTCCACACTCCGCTCGATTGCGGTTCGGCATGATAATAGACCTCAAAATCATAATGTATGGCATTATCACGAAGAATTGGAGTTCATCTATATCAAGCGCGGAAAGGGAACGTTTTTCGTCGGCGATTGCATCCAGCAATTTTCCGATAACTTTATAGTTTTAATCGGCTCTAACACACCACATTACTGGCTATTTGACGAAGAGTACATACAACCAAATATGTCACAAGCAGACATCCAAGTCATCCATTTCAAGCCTGATTTCGTCGGTTCTGATTTTTTAGATATACCGGAGTCCGTAGAAATAAAACAGGTCTATCGATTTGCCAAACAAGCCATTTTATTTCCATCAGATGATACGCGACTTATATATTTCTTTGAAAACGTATCCACTCAAACGCCAATCAAAAGGCTCACCATGCTTCTTGATATACTCGAATACATAGCAACCCAGTCTATGCTTATTACGTTAGTAAGTGCCAGCTACACTAATCCGCAGCAACAGGGAGACTATCTTCGTATGAACAAAATCCTAGACTATATCCGGTTACATTTTAAATCTAAAATCCAATTGGACGAAATTGCCCATATAGCAGGCATGACCCCAAACTCCTTCTGTCGCTATTTTAAGCAACGAACAGGTAAAACACTGATTGAATTTATTAATGAGCTTCGAATAGGACAGGCTTGTAAACTCTTAACTGAAAGTAAAGCACCTATTAAAGAAATATGTTTCGAATGCGGGTTTCATAACTTCGTCAGCTTTCATAAAATATTTAAGTCTATCACGAGGCATACACCATCAGCTTATCGGGAAGCCGTTTCTTGAAGTAGATGTCTCCATATATTGCAGTTTACTCGAGAAATACCTACCTTTGTTCTATGGCAATGATGTCTGCCTTAAACCGCATAAAAAGCTGATGACGTCTACTTTATTTGAATAATCTTTCAATATTATAAGATAGTTATTGATAAAGCGCATGATGAAGTCAGTTATTCCACTATTACGCCGTTTTTCTACTTGGTTATTGTTAATATGCGCGATTTCCGTGTCAATAGGTTCACTCTCCGCTGTGTTCCTCTATGCCTTAGATAAGGTTACCCTGCTTCGGGAAACACATCTTTGGATTATTTACATGTTACCTTTTGCAGGAATGTTTATCGTCTGGTGGTATCACCGACATGGCGGGAATGCTCAAAAAGGAAATAACCTCCTATTAGAAGAATACTATTACCCTACATCATCGAGCATCCCCTGGAAAATGGCGCCGATGGTAATTTTTGCGACATTAATTACGCATCTTTTTGGTGGCTCTGCTGGTCGTGAGGGAACAGCTGTACAATATGGTGGCACCGTGGCTGCCCGATTCAGTACATTCCTTCCTCTGGGAAAACAAGAAAGACGTATCCTCTTATTATGTGGGATTGCCGCTGGGTTTTCATCCTTATTTGGCACACCTTGGGCAGGCACTATTTTCGCCATAGAGATGGTTCAGCTCGGTAAAATAAGATGGCGAGGTGTTCTCTCGATATTGATTACCGCCCTACTTTCTAATGGCGTATGCAATCTTTACGGCGATTTCCATACCCATTATCCTGCAATTGATAAGCTTCCCCCGTTATCATTTTCTACGATTTCCTACCTGCTGTTGGTCGGAACATTATTTGGGTTAGCTGCTATATTATTTCGTTATACCGCGGAAGTATTTAGTTCACAATTCGGAAAAATAAAACAACCCCTGCTCCGTCCTTTCATTGGGGGTCTATTGGTTATCGTAGTTATTCACCTATTACAAACAACGAAACACATTGGCCTTGGCATTCCTACGATTATCGACGCCTTTCAGCAACCACTTCCTCCAACCGATTTCCTGATCAAAATAGGATTAACTGCACTGACGTTGAGCGCCGGTTTTAAAGGCGGAGAAGTAACTCCTTTATTTTTTATCGGCGCAACCTTGGGGAATGCGTTAGCACCATTCATTCCTCTTCCGCTAGCTCTACTTGCAGCGACAGGTTTTGTTTCGGTATTTGCAGGATGCACCAAAACACCCATAGCTTGTACAGTAATGGCGATGGAGCTATTTGGCTGGCAATATGGTATATTTTTCCTTATCACCTGTTTTATTAGCTTCGTAGTCTCAGGAAAAAGAGGTATTTACAGTGCGCAACGCGTACGAAATTTCCGGTTTCTATAGTACAAAAAAGGCACAGTTTATGGCTATAGCTTAACATACAGTTCCAAGTATAACGCTATCGCTTTCCTCTTCTCTGCAGTCAGCCGAAAATCAAGATGCTTTGTCAGATAGGTATGATAATCCAGTCCTGCATACACAGGTAATCCCGATATAACTTCTTCTATACGCGCAATTCCCCTTGCCAACGCCTTATTAAACGATTTCTTGAAATTGTCCGGTAATTCTTTGTTCGCTACCCATACAGCGAAGGCAAAGGGCAGACCCGTCATCTCTTTCCAATAATGACCCAAATCATAGGCAAACGGTACTTGATTTTTTTTACCAAAAGTACGATCTCCAATCAACACATAAGCGTCGGCCTGTCCCTCTGTTAACACCTGTACATCCTTTTTCCAATAATGTTTTAAAAGAATCTGCGCTAGGCCATTGGACGTTCTAGATTGCTTATCCAACAAAAGCGTCGTTATTTCTTCGATTGGCTTATCTGAAAAAATAAAAACCGAATCTACAGCACCATTACTGCCTATGCAATAATCACCAATAATATCGTAATTTGGGAGGCTCGCCAGAGCAGCGATCGGAATAATCCCCATATCCACTTCGTTATCAATAACCTTTCTTGCGCATTCACTCGGATAGTCTACCGAAAGGTCTATCACATCCTTCACATCTGAGTTTCTTATACCGTTTAAAAACGGCAATGTATTCGTATAAGAAACAGCAGATACGGCTATTTTTTTCATCTAATTTTTTTCTTTTTAAAGGTTGATGAGAGCTTGGTGCAAATAATGATTATTACACGATTTGACTCTCGGTTTCCTTATATGTTTTCTAAATGTTTTATATTATAATGATCAACGATCTTAAAACAGTCATCACTATATTCCAATACATAAAGCGCTGTATTGGTATGCGGGAAATCATCCATAAGACATACGGATAAACCCGTCAAATGACAAAGCATAATACGCATTGCCCTACCGTGCATGCACACCAATATAGTATCTTCGTCTTTTTGTTGTAACATGTAAGATATGGCTTGTTGTTGACGAGCCACCAATTGATTTGGAGACTCTCCTTGCTCAACACCCAAATCTAGGTTTCCATTTCTCCAAGAACTGACAATATCCTCAAAACCTGTTATAATAGTTTCATTCTGTTCCTTCCCTTCGTATATGCCCCAAGAAATTTCGTCAAGACCGCTTAGTTCTTCACTCGGTATACCTAAATCCAAAAAGGGACGCACCGTCTGCTTGGTGCGCAACAGTGTGGATGTGTATATTTTATCAAAGGATACCTGACCAAAGGCTTCATAAAAAGCCTGCGCTTGTTTATGCCCTGTTTTATTAAGCGGAGAGTCTACGCCTCTCCCCTGAACAATTCCTCTTAAATTTAGATCTGTTTGTCCGTGTCGGATAAAATAAAATGTCTTTCTCAATGTCTAACGGTTATTTTATAACGGGTAACGAATAATAATTTGGTTTGTTTGCATCGTCAAACCCGATTTCTTTGTAATCCGTCACTACTTTATAGAGTGTATCGCGTTCAACAGGATGTCTATCTACCTGCTTGATCAGCTCCACGAGCTGACGTGTGCTCATCGCGGGATGCTGTTCTTCTGCCCCTGCCATCGAATATATCTTCGTTGTATCATCTAATGTACCATCTATATCGTCTACACCAAATGCCAAAGAAAGTTGCGCCGTATCTCTGGAAATCATCGCCCAATAAGCTTTGATATGATCGAAGTTATCCATATAGATCCTTGCGATGGCATAATTCCGTAGATCCTCCACAACAGATACTTCCGGAACGTGTGACATCTGATGCCCTTGATTACGGAATTTCAAAGGTATAAATGCCTGAAATCCTCCCGTATTGTCCTGTAATTGTCTTAATCGCTCCATGTGATCTACACGGTGCCAGAATGCTTCAATATGTCCATACAACATCGTCGCATTCGTACGCATCCCCAAGGTGTGCGCTTGTTTGTGAATATCCAACCATTGCTCCGCAGTACACTTATCACCCGCTATTTTTTCGCGGACTTCCGGATGAAAGATCTCTGCTCCCCCCCCTGGCATGGAGTCAAGCCCACATTCCTGCAGATATTTCAAGCCATCATAATGGCTCATTTTTGCTTTTTTGAATATATAGTAATACTCTACCGGAGTAAGCCCTTTTATATGTAAATCAGGACGATGCGATTTACACTGCTTAAAAAAGTCAGCATAAAAATCCAAGTTCTGTTTGGGTACAACCCCCCCTGTAATGTGCACCTCTGTTACAGGCTCATCATCATACTTCCTGATAATGTCCATCATACCTGCAACGTCCATTTCCCACCCCTGATCTCTTTCCTTGATCAAACGGGAATAAGCACAGAACTTACAATCGTACACACAGACATTGGTCGGTTCGATATGAAAATTTCTGTTGAAATAAGTATAATCGCCATGTCTTTTTTCGCGGATATAGTTTGCTAGCACACCTAAGTATCCCAGTTCTCCACGTTCATATAGTATAACGCCCTCCTCAAAACTTATCCGCTCGCCTTCAAGTACCTTACGAGCAATATGTTTTAAATCTGCATCTAAATTTTTGTCTTGAACTAAAAAATCAAGTTTCTCCGTTGCGTTCATTTCTGCCTCCTAAACAAATTTATGTTCTTTTTTTAGAAAAAAGAACGAAAAAATCGTCGCTTCGGATATTTGAGATAGTGGATAGTACTAAAGATGCGTTTCTACAAACCTCAAACATCCGGATGCGACCTTTAATGTTAATTAGGGATAATACAATTATATTATTCCATCTCATTGGCACCTCTTCAGAGCGAAAGAGATGCGATCAATAATAGATTGCGTCCCCGGTGTAAAACGACCTTGCGTTTTTTTGCGTTCGTCTTTATGCAGGCTATTCCGTTAAAAACAGAATGTTGTTTGAGCAATAGCGAGTTCCATTCTGTTTAGGATAGACAAATAAAGATAGCGAAAACATGCTCAGTCTTGATTTATGGATTCTTATTTATTTTGGTATCCATGAGCTCACTTCGTTCGGTTTTTTGCTTCGTTTTTTTATCAAGAAAAAAATGAAGAAGAAGACTAATCAATAAACTGCTGCATATCAATCAACCGTTTATACAAACCACCTTTCTCTATTAAATCAAAATGGCTACCTTGCTCTACTACCTGACCATTTTCAATCACCACAATTTGATCTGCACTTTGAATCGTACTTAAACGATGGGCAATAACCACGGTGGTTCGATTCTCCATCAATTTATAGAGGGAATCTTGTACCAACTTTTCTGATTCTGTATCCAACGCTGAGGTTGCTTCATCCAACAACATGATCGGCGGGTTTCGCAATACTGCGCGGGCAATACAAATACGTTGCCGCTGCCCGCCTGATAATTTGGCACCGCGATCGCCGATATTGGTATCGTATCCATGTTCTGTTTTCAAGATAAAGTCGTGTGCGTTAGCGATACGCGCTGCGCGTTCCACTTCTTCCATTGTTGCGTTTGGTTGAGCAAAAGCAATGTTATTAAATATGGTGTCGTTAAACAACACGGTTTCCTGATTAACCGTACCGATCAGTTTCCTCAACGATTCCTGTTGAAGTTCACGTACATCGACGCCATCCACTAAGATTGCACCTCCAGTCACGTCCATAAATCTGGGGATCAAATCAACAAGAGTTGACTTTCCTCCTCCCGAGGGCCCCACCAAGGCCACAGTCTTTCCCTTGAGAACGGCGATATTGATCTCCTGAAGGACCTGCTTCTCACCATATGCAAAATTCACATCTTTAAATTCTATCGCATGATTAAAATCCTGCACAGGTTTTGCATTTGGCTTATCCGTTACTAAGCTGCGTTCGTCGATAAGTTCCAGCACACGTTCTCCCGCAGCGATACCATTATGAATACTAGAGAACGCATCTGTTAAGGCTTTTGCCGGGCGCATCACCTGCGAAAAAATAGCGATGTAGGTAATAAATTCAGACGCCGCAAGCTCGCCTTCTCCGGCCAAAACTAAGTTCCCCCCATACAGCAAGATAATCGCAACCATGACCACACCGAGTAATTCAGAAACGGGCGAACTCATTTGTTGTCGACGCACCATCCGCCGCAGTATCTTCGAATAACGCTCGCTTTCCCCATTGAATCGGTCTTTCACAAACGAAATAGCATTAAAAGCTTTGATAATCTTAACCCCAGAAAGTGCTTCGTCTAGATACGAAATCATATTCGCATACGATTGTTGTCCTTCCCGAGCTTGTTCGCGCAATTTTTTCACGATTAACGAGATCAGAAATGCTGAAACGGGAATTACGGCGAGCGAAAATAAGGTCAATTTGGTAGAAAGTGCAAAAAGTACGACAACGTACGCGATCAGCTGTAATGGCTCTTTAAAGGCCACCTGTAAAGTCGACGTAACGGAAAACTGCACCACTTGTACATCTGAAGCAATTTTGGAGATCACATCCCCTTTTCTACTATTGGTAAAATATCCTAAATGGAGATCCATTACATTATTAAAAACCGCTTTCCGTAAATTTAAAAGCGTATGTATACGCAAATTTTCCATTACCCGTTGCGACAAGTAACGGAATAGATTACTGATGAAAACCGATGCAACAATAACGATGCAGACGTATTTTAAGGCTTCATATGGACCAATATCATAATATAATTTGTCTGCCAGATACATAAACCAATCTCCCATATTATACCCCTCCGGCTTGGTAAGCGTATCTGTAACATTCACTTCCACATCACCGGTTCCTTTGAACAACACCTGCAATAGGGGAGCTAATAGGGCAAGATTAAGCGTACCGAAAACTACCGTAATAATGGTACAGATAATATAGGGAATGGCATATTTCCCGATAGGCTTTGCAAAAGATAATAGTCTAAAGTATGTCTTCATGTACTATGTTAAGACTACAAAAGTAACAAACTAAAGCGTTTTACCTAATCTAAAAATACCAAGAGCGTCCTATTGTGGCACTCTTTTGATATTTTCCTATTAAATGCCATTCTTTATTCCATTAAATCTGTAATTTAGGCGCTAAAATACAAAATTATTAATATGCACATAGAAGTTGCCCATAGACTCCAGCATACCGAGGAATATTACTTCTCTAAGAAGTTGCAGGAGATCGAAGAAATGAATAAACGCGGGGCACAGGTGATTAACTTAGGGATCGGGAGTCCCGATTTGCCACCGCATCCGGATGTACTGCGTGTTTTAAATGAAGAAGCTAGTAAAAACAATACACACGGGTATCAAAGTTATCGAGGAGCGACCGCTCTTCGAGAAGCCATGGCAGATTGGTATATTCACTACTATAATGTACCATTAAATCCCCAGACAGAAATTCTTCCTCTCATCGGATCTAAAGAAGGTATCGTGCATATCTGTATGACCTATTTGCAAGAAGGTGACAAGGTATTAATACCCAATCCCGGCTATCCCGCTTATACAAGTGCCGTACGCGTAAGTGGTGCAACAGCTATTTCATATGAATTAAAAGCCGAGAACAACTGGCAACCCGATTTTGAAGCGCTGGAAAACAGCGATTTAGACGACGTCAAAATGATGTGGATTAACTACCCGCACATGCCCACAGGCACACCTGCAACAATGGAATTGTTTGAACGGCTTGTGGCTTTCGGAAAGAAACACAATATCATGGTTTGCCACGACAACCCTTATAGTTTTATATTAAATGACGAACCCCTCAGTTTAATGGCGGTGCCTGATGCAAAAGAAGTAGCTATTGAACTAAACTCGTTGAGCAAATCATCTAATATGGCTGGGTGGCGTATTGGTATGTTGATAGCAAACGAAGACCGGATAAACGAAATTTTACGTTTTAAAAGCAATATGGATTCAGGCATGTTCCTACCTCTGCAATTGGCCGCGGCGGCGGCGCTTCGATTAGATTCATCCTGGTATTCTGAACTAAATGCCGTATATGCAAAAAGACGGGAAAAAGTATTCCATATCATGGATATATTGGGATGTGACTATGACCGTGCGCAGGTGGGGCTTTTCGTCTGGGCGAAGGTCCCAAGCAAGAATACGGACGGGTACGCATTAAGCAATGCTATTCTGCATCGAGCACATGTTTTCATTACACCTGGCGGAATATTCGGTAGCGCAGGCGACCAGTATATCCGTATCAGCCTCTGTGCCAAAGAGGAAGTGCTAGATCAAGCAATCGAAAGAATCAAGAAATAAAAAAAAGAACACGACTTATATTAAAAAATGAACATAACTATTGTCGGCGTCGGATTAATTGGGGGATCTATCGGCATCCGCTTGAAAGAAACCCAATTTGGCAAAAAGATAATTGGTGTAGAAAAAAACGAAGCCAATGCAAAAAAAGCTTTGCACCTGGGACTCGTTGACGAAATTCAGTCACTGGATGACGCGATTACGTCCAGCCGGATTATTATCTTAACCGTACCCGTAGATGCAATCATGCATTTACTACCGAGCATCTTGGACAAGGTGACCAATCAGGTGGTCATTGACATGGGATCCACAAAAACAAACATCTTACGTCTGATAGCAGATCATCCAAATCGAGGGCGATATATCGCTGCCCATCCAATGGCTGGTACAGAATATTCAGGACCCGAAGCTGCCGTTTCCAATTTATATAAAGATAAAGTAATGGTGTATGTGGAAGCATTCAAAACGGATGAAGATGCTTTTGAGCTGGCCGATTCACTGACGGAACAACTGGAAATGAAAACAACGTTCATGACCGCTGAGGAACACGATATGCATACAGCTTATGTATCACATATTTCCCACCTTACTTCTTTTGCACTTGCGTTAACTGTTTTGGAAAAAGAAAAATCACAGGGACGTATATTCGAGTTGGCTGGTTCGGGATTTGAATCGACCGTCCGTCTCGCCAAATCTTCTCCAGACATGTGGACTCCTATCTTTAAACAGAATCGCGGTAACGTGTTGGAAGTGTTGGAAGAGCATATCAAACAACTGCAGAATCTATATGCGAAATTAGATAAAGAAGATTATGAAGGGCTGCATAAGCTAATCAAGAAATCGAACAAAATTAAACGTATTATCAGGTAATTTCACTATAAATTTGCAAAGCACACAACAATAGTATACTTTTGTTACATTATTAATAAAAATGACTTACTTGTTTACACATCACATACATTTTCATCATCGCCATTTTGGCGATATGTAATACAATGTGTTTCTACGTGAAGCAAAAACCCCAAGTTATCTTTCTTTTATTAATAATAGTAAACATTAAAAACCCCACATTTTGAAAAATCTTAAAATCGCTATCCAAAAATCGGGTAGGTTAAATGAAAAATCAGTTCAGTTGCTTAAAAACTGTGGTCTTGATTTTGAAAACTATAAAAGTTCCCTTATTACCACAGTTAATAATTTCAATCTGGAAATATTGTTTCTACGGGACGATGATATTCCCGGCTACGTGGCCCAAGGTATTGCTGATTTAGGTATCGTAGGAGAAAACGTTATCGATGAGTCTCAGGAAAAAGTCACCTATTTACAACGGCTTGGTTTTGGTCGCTGTACATTAAAAATTGGCATCCCCAAAGACTCCGATATAAAGGATCTTAAAGATCTACAAGGTAAAGCGATAGCGACCACCTACCCCAACATCCTACAGGAATTTTTAGCAGAGCACAATCTATCAGCCGAAATACAACAAATTTCGGGATCCGTAGAGATCGCACCCGGTTTAGGTTTAAGTGACGCTATCTGTGATATTGTTTCAACGGGGGGCACATTAAAAAGCAACGGACTTAAACCGTTTGCAGATGTGCGCCGTTCCGAAGCCATTCTTATCGGTCGTGAGGAGTTAGCTGAAAACCCTATTTTATGTGAATTATTGCAACGCGTACAGTCGGTATTACGTGCGAAAGAAACAAAATACGTGGTGTTAAATGTGGAAAAAGATAACTTACCACAGATAACAGCCCTCCTTCCTGGCGTTAAGAGTCCAACAGTGGTACCACTGGCAGAAGAAGGTTGGGTTGCCGTTCACACCGTCATCCCCGAAGATGATTTCTGGGATAAAATAAATAAACTGAAAGCCGCAGGCGCACAAGGCATTGTGGTCATGCCCATCGAAAAAATAATACTATAATGTTAAAACAGTATTCATTTAACAGCTTAACCGCATCGGATATCGAACAGCTAGTTGCACGCAACACCGATGCTACGCATGCCATTCAAGATGCTGTATCACAAATCATTGAAGATGTTCGTCACCGGGGCGATCAATCGCTCCGCGAACTTACTTTAAAGTTCGACAAAGTAGCCCTCGAAAAGCTTTATTTAGAAAAAGAAGATATTGAAGCTCTGGCCACAACCATCACACGCGACCAACAGCGTGCATTGGAGATAGCCTTTCAAAACATTCATAAATTTCACAGTAGCCAACTCCGTAGGGAGCGGGTCGTTGAAACGATGCCAGGTGTAGAATGCTGGCGAGAGGTACGGCCCATTGAAAAAGTAGGTTTATATATTCCCGGTGGATCAGCAGTTTTGCCCAGTACTTTACTGATGCTCGGCGTTCCGGCTCGTATTGCAGGATGTAAAGAAATCGTGGTGTGTTCGCCTCCACAACAAACGGGAAAGATAAACGGATTTGTTGCCTATTGTCTGCAACTCTTAAAAATAGAAAAGATATACCTCATAGGTGGAGCACAAGCCGTTGCTGCGATGGCCTATGGCAGCGAAAGCCTCCCGAAAGTGGATAAGATATTTGGTCCAGGGAATCAGTTTGTCACCAAAGCAAAAAGTATGGTTCAGAGCATGACAAACGTCAGCATCGATATGCCAGCCGGTCCATCGGAAGTTCTGGTTGTGGCCGATCATACCGCTCAACCTGCTTTCGTTGCCGCAGACTTACTGGCGCAGGCAGAACACGGGCCCGATAGCCAAGCTGTTCTGGTCGCTACATCAGCAGATATGATCCAGCGGGTCAACGATGAGCTTCAGAAACAACTAGACGTATTACCTCGCGCAGAAATAGCAAACATGGCGCTTAAAAATTCGTTTGCAGTTGAGGTAAATGGCTTGCATGAGGCACTCGATTTTTCCAATCGGTATGCTCCAGAACATCTGATCTTAGAAACGGATGAATGGAAAAAGTTACTTCCTCGCATTACCAATGCAGGTTCGGTGTTTTTAGGGCATCTCACCCCTGAAAGTGCCGGTGATTACGCATCAGGAACAAACCACACGCTGCCTACATCAGGCTACGCTCGTTCTTATTCGGGCGTTTCGGTGGATTCTTTTGTCAAGAAAATCACTTTTCAACATATCTCCCAAGAAGGGTTGACGCATATCGGATCTGTTGTAGAAACTTTGGCAGAACTGGAAGGATTACATGCTCATAAGAATGCTATAAGTATCCGAAAATAACGCGCTCAATTGCTATCGGTTTTCCTATCTTTGCTGGACATTACCAAACAAAAGAGAAGAAAGCTTTGTTCTATCTCTGTTAGGTAAATACTTAAACAAACGAACAGCTTATTATGGCAGATAATAAAAAACACATTGTCGTTGTAGGTGGCGGATTTGCTGGTATAAATTTCATCAAATCTCTAGGAAAAAATCCAGACTACAAAGTGACCTTAGTGGATATCAATAATTACAATTTTTTCCCACCATTAATTTACCAAGCGGCTACGGCTTTTATTGAGGCGTCGAATATCAGTATGCCTTTCCGTAAAATGTTTAAAAAATACCAAAACTTCTCTTTCCATCTCGGAAAGCTATTAAACATTCGCCCGGAAAGTAGTCTTATCGAAACAGATACGGGCGATATCACATATGATTACCTCATATTGGCCACGGGAACAGAAACCAACTTCTTTGGGATGGAAAATGTCAAGAAGAAAGCTTTTCCGATGAAGAATATCACGGATGCTTTAGCAATTCGTAATAAGTTGTTACTTAACTTAGAAGACTACATCCAACGAAAGGATGACCCCGACCGTGAAGCATACATAAATATTGTTGTCGCTGGTGGCGGTCCTTCTGGTGTGGAGGTCTCGGGTATGATTGCGGAATTGAACGAACGGGTTGTAAAAAAAGAATATCCGGAACAGATAGGATTAAAAGCAAATATCCACTTGGTAGACGCTGCACCGGCATTGCTAGGACCTATGAGTGGCACCGCTCAAAAAGAAGCACAAGAAGTTTTAGAAAAGCTTGGCGTAGATATCACCTTGAATACTGCAGTTAAAGATTACGTAGATGATACCGTGATCTTGGCTAACGGTGCTGAAATAAAAACCAAAACGTTAATTTGGACTTCCGGTGTCGTTGCTCGGGAATTACCAGGTCTTCCTGCTGAAAAGTTTGGAAGAGGACGCCGGGTTTTGGTGGATCAGTTCAATACCGTGCAGGGTTACGAAAACGTTTTTGCCATTGGAGACACCTGTTTTCAGGATACTGATTCCAAATTCCCCAATGGTCACCCCCAACTTGCACAAGTAGCGATCCAACAAGGCACATTATTGGCAAAGAATATTGTTGCTAAAGATCAAGGGCGAAAATTAAAAGGTTTTTCATATGTCGATAAAGGAAGTATGGCTATAATAGCTCGGTATCACGCCGTTGCAGATCTACCGAAATTTTCCTTCACCGGTTTTTTTGCATGGCTTACTTGGTTGCTTATCCACCTTTTCCCTATTGCGGGTTTCCGAAACAGATGGAAGTTGTTAGGTAATTGGGTGTGGTCTTTCTATTCCGCAAATTCCGGCCTTCGTTTAATTGTACGTAGCGAACGCAAACGGGACAATAATGAGGTGAGAACGAATATACACGGTTAATTCGATTTCTTAACATACATCAATGAATGAGGCAGTAACCTATCGTAACTTTGTTTTATCAAAAAAATTGAAAATATTATGAAAAAGTTAATGTTATTTTTTTCTTTCCTATTTGTTTCAATAGGATTGTTTGCCCAGACAACTTGGACAGCGGATCCCTACCATTCCAAATTAGGGTTCACCGTTACACATTTGGGTATTGCTGATGTACCTGGTCATTTTAACACATACGATGTTTCCATCGTGTCAGCTAAAGAAGATTTTAGTGATGCCAGTATTGAATTGACCGTACAAACAAATTCGGTCGACACGCGAGTAGAACCAAGAGATAACCATTTAAAAAGCGCTGACTTTTTTGATGTTGAAAAATATCCTACGATGACATTCAAAAGCACTTCTATTAAAAACTCTGGACAAGATACTTACACGGTCGATGGGAATCTTACATTGTTAGGTGTTACAAAACCTGTCACCATGACGATGAAACATCGCGGGACGACCAAAAATCCCAATGCTGATGGTGCTCCTGTAGCAGGTATCCAAATCACTGGACAAATCAAACGCTCTGATTTTGGCTTAGGTACTGGCTTTCCTGCACCTATGATCAGTGACGAAATCCAGATAAAAGCGGATGGCGAATTTGGTCATAAAAAGAACTAAGAATAAATTTCAATAACACGAATGAGCGCCCAACAATAGTTGGGCTTTTTTCTTTTAAACGAAAAATAAATTACATTTCACTTGGTATAAAGTTGAGGACTTATCCATAATTGCCTCCAATTCGGCTAAAGATTAGATTCGGATGCCATAACGTCTCTGCGCCATAAGTCATCCTTATAGCCGTAGTGTTCTGTGGCTCAAAACCATTTCTTACTAGAAACTGAATACCGGCAGTATTATCTGTAGGTAAAACAGCGGTATCTATTGTGCTATATTTGAGGTTCATTAACCCTAAACCTGCTCGCTTAGTCTTAGCATAAATAGGTCCTTGCCCGAGCTGTGGAAAATAATAACCTTCGAGCGATCCTTCTTGCTCAAAAATTACAGCTCGTTTAAGGTGATCTTCGATTAATTCCCTTCGATTTTCCCCACTTATTTCTTGGTCCAATTTTAGAATTTGTTCATAGTGAGCAGATGTCGCTAACTGCATTTGATTGGACAAGGATTTTGGAGTAAAATCATGTTCCCTCTTAAAAGACACATATGTACCAACCGTCCTAAAACCAACTTTTTTATACACCGGTGCGCCCAGATCCGTCGCGATCAAATTGATGGATGATGAGCCGCTTTTGATTGCAACATCCACTAGGTACTTTACCATCGTGTAACCGATACCTTGACCTCGATAGGATTTATCTACAATAATATGCCCCAACCAAGCAGAACTTTCGTGTAAAATTAAGGATCCAACACCAGCAATGCTATCTCCATCTACGACCTTAATAGGTTTACAAAATGATTGCAGGCAGTATTCCATCAGGTGGGTGGTAATATCTCCCCATCCATCAGGCTGGAGGCGCCGGGCATATGGTAAATCTTGTATGGAGAGAGGTTGTATATCCATGCTTGTGAGTATTGGATTATATCGAGAGAGTCGGTTTCAAATTATATTCATTTCATTCACGTGCGTAATAAGTCCAATGGACCTCTTTCCACTACCGTGACTGTTGCAATTTACAAAATATACCTAGGAAATAGCTCAGCATAACGACATTCTAAGACAATTTTATCATAGCTACTAAATTTACGGGGTAGTGACAGGATGTGTGTCTCTCAGGATCATGAGGAATAACTGCTGTCCAGTTCACTTTTGATTCGGAGGTTCTTCGCCATCTATTCAGACACTGTTCGCTCATTTACCGGGAATTTACCGTGTAGCCAACGTGTAATTACCGGGTGCAGCTCGGTAACTACACGGTAAATCCTCGTAAGAAACACGGTAAACGAGCGAAGAAAGTATAAAGCAGGGGCGAAGCAGATAGAGTAAAAAGTAATAAAAACACCCCAAACCCAATCCTAAACCTCCTCTGGATCGAACCCTCCTATCGGGTCCTCACCCCTCTAATACAAAAGAGACATCCTATTCAGATGTCTCTTTGTGGAGTCGGAGGGATTCGAACCCTCGTCCAAACATAGTATGATTTACGCTTTCTACATGCTTAGTTTCTCTTTGGTTGTCAGGAGAGGGAAGGTGAAAAACTTACCTATACCATTCTCCGTAGTTGCTGTGTCTCACAAGTGCTTAGCAACATCACACTTGCCAGTTCTATAGTTCGATGCCCCTGATGTTAGACCAAAGAACAGGATCTAACGGGACAAATAGCTATGTTAAGTCTAACTTAAGCAGCTAAGGCGTAGTTTTCTTCGCCAGTTATAAAGTTGAAAGTTCAGATTAAAGTGCTAGACTAACAATGCACTGCATGCTTACATAACCATCGCTATCCTGTCAATTCCGGTCGACCCCATGATTATGCTATTTTATAGCCCACAAATTTACAAAAAATTATTTGTTTTAGTTATATTTAAACAAAAACAGATTTTTTAGGTTAAATAAAGCAAACAATTTATCCCATGACGACAGAAAAAAACCAAAATCTAGCGAAGGCGGCACCCAAAGAAACGCCCTCAACGACAGTAGTATCGACAAAGCCTGCCACCACAGCAAAACCGAAAACAGCTACCGCAACAAAGGCTAGTACAACGAAGGCAGCTTCTTCCGCAGCAGTCAAGGCTGTGCCAGCCAAGCCAAAGGCAACAACGACGAAATCTACTTCAGATAAGAGTGCTTCACCGGTTACGTCAGCTGCTGCCAAACCTAGTGCTGCTAACAAAACAAAAACAGCTTCGGCAACCAAGACGATAACACCAAAAACGAATAGCAACACAACCACAGCTTCTCCTACGCCGAGCAAGACCACAGCTGCTAAAACGCCTCCAACCAAAACTGCCGCTGCTAACAAAACAAAAACAGCTTCGGCAACCAAGACGACAACACCAAAAACGAATAGCAACACAACCACAGCTTCTCCTACGCCGAGCAAGACCACAGCTGCTAAAACGCCTCCAACCAAAACTGCCGCTGCTAACAAAACTAAAACAGCTTCGGCAACCAAGACGACAACATCAAAAACGAATAGCAACACAACCACGGCTTCTCCTACACCGAACAAGACGGCAGCTGTTAAAGTTAAATCCATCGAATCCAACACGAATAAGAAAACAACGTCGAAAGCAGACAACACTATTAAATCTGCGTCCAAATCAAAGGATATCTCTAAGCCTTTATCCACTAAAAAAAATAAAGGAAAAGAAGGAAAATCATCCGACGCCAAAAAAACGATAAAAGAGGCCTCTTATAAAAGTGAAGTAAAAGAGCAAATAAAGCCCGGTAAAAAGAAGGAAAACGATAAAAAGGAAAAGAAGAAAGATAACAAAAAAAATAAGCCAAAGTCAAAAAAAACGACTGATAAAAAAACAAAGGTAAAAGCTGAAAAACCGCTGGCAGGACTCAAGAAGAAACTAAAAAAACTGATTGAGGACGTATTAGATCAAAAGGAAAAGAAAACGACAAAAGGAAAGAAAAAGAAGAAATAAATTTTACGGAATAGCCACGATTTACGTTGTGGCTATTCCTCCTATTAGTGATACCATCCAAAAGCGATTACCGAAGCCCTTTCCACCACGCTATATTCGGTGCAATGCGGTCCATAAATACGAGCTGGCCAATCTGAGGGGTAATGATTTCAACCTGATTTTCTTGAGCAGCTTGAGTAATCCGAATTAAAGGTTCATCCCATGGATGGTTTGCTAACGGAAATTTTCCAGAATGAACAGGTATAAGCTGTGTTGCTTGCAAATCCTGCCCCGCCTTGACGACTTCTTCAGGCATCATGTGTATATAATGCCACATTTCGTTATACTGCCCGTTTTCTAGAATCACAAAATCAAAGGGACCATATTGTCGTCCTATTTCTTTAAAGTGCTTGCCATAGCCACTATCCCCTCCCAAAAACAACTTTTTAGAACCATCCAAAATGAACGACGACCAAAGCGTCGTATTCCGTTTAAAAGTGCGTCCCGAAAAATGTCGTGCTGTGGTGGAAGTGATCTGCATACCATCAAGTTCCACACTATCGCCCCAATACAATTCCGTAATCTGATTAGCAGGGTATCCCCATTTTTCTAAATGTGCACCTACGCCTAGCCCTGTGACGATATGTTTAACTTTATGTTTAAGCTTGATGAACGTATTATAATCCAGGTGATCCCAATGATCATGCGTAATAAAAAGTATATCTATTTCGGGCATATCCTGAACAGTGTATTCATACGTGCTATTAAAAGCACGCACGCTGACACGTACCGGTGTCGCGTATTTGCTAAATACAGGGTCTACTAAAATTTTCTTTCCATCCAATTGGATAAAATACGAGGAATGCCCAAACCAAACGTAAACATTACTGTCTACAGGAAGCGTGTGTAAGTCACTTTTGACGACAGGGATGGAATCCTGAGGGATATTCCGCACCTTTTTTGCCAGAAAAAAGCCCCTAAACATATCCATGTAGGTAGTACCCTCCGCCAAAGCTGGTGTATGTTCTAGGTTATCAAACGCACCATTTTTATAATTGGGCTTGCTTTCCATCAGCGCAAGACGATCCCCGGTAGCATCTGCACCGAAGCGATCATGTCGTAAGTATATAAGTCCACCGATAACGATCAGTATAATGAGGACGAGTAGAATCTGCATACTTCGAATTAAAAACTTTTTCATTGATGCAGCCAAAATTAGCGGGAACACACATCATCTAAAAGTCATAATCCGGAGATATCAAAATGTAATTGTCATAAAATTCCAATTTAATGTATCGACAATCGTAAGCTGGTTGGTTATTATGGATAAGCCCGTAATCATTTTAAGTACCTGCATGGCCATCATTGTACCCACAATTCCCGGCAGTGGGCCTAATACACCATTACGATCACAATTAGGTACGTCTTCGGGATTAGGAGCCTCAGGAAACAGATCCCGGAGATTTTTGCTCCCCTGAAAATTAAAAACAGCTACTTGTCCTTCAAACGCAAAAATACTCCCGTAAACCAATGGTTTATTCAATGCTATACAGGCATCATTCACGATATAACGCGCCGTAAAATTATCGGAACCATCCACCACAATATCATAATCACGGATTAAATCTCGGACATTTTCTTTGTCTATTTTTTGACAGATCGGAATGAAGGTAATGTGGCTATTAAAATCTCTTATAAAACTGGCAGCGCTTTCCGTTTTGGGTTTCCCAATCGTACTTTCACGATGAATCACCTGTCTGTTGAGGTTATGTATTTCCACTTCATCAAAATCAACGACGGCCAATCTGCCCACACCAGCCGCAGCTAAATACTGAATAACTGGGCTACCCAGTCCACCTGCTCCGACCACAAGCACCTTGGCATTGCTGATATTCCGTTGCCCTTCTACGCCTATCTCTTCAATAAATATCTGTCTGCTGTAACGCTTAAATACATCGTTTGCTTGCATCATCTTTGTCATTTTACCAATACGTATCCCAGTCTTTCATAACGGGTTCGTATCCTGCCTGATAAATAACCTTTCGCACTTCCTCCATACTACGCTCGTCGCTCGTTTCGAACTGTTCCAAAGATTGCGGATCCACCACATACCCTCCTGGATTGGTTTTCGATGCCGCACTCATTGTCGTAGCACCCAGTGAAATGATATGGTTTCGGAATTTTTCATTCTCCCGGGTCGAAATGGAAATCTCCAAATCTGCGTTCCAGATCCTATAGGCGCAGATCAGCTGTAACAACTCCCGATCTTCCATGATAAAGTTGGGTTCTATAATACCTTCCGCCGGGCGCAAACGCGGAAAAGAAACAGAATATTTCGTCTGCCAATATGTTTTCTGTAGGTAATCGATATGCAGCGCATTGAAGAAACTATCTACCCGCCAATCTTCTAAACCCAACAAAACACCCAGACCTATTTTATGCAACCCCGCCCGTCCTATCCTATCTGGCGTATCCATACGGAATGCAAAGTTTGATTTTTTACCTTTCGGATGATAACGCTTATATACCTCTTCATGGTAAGTTTCCTGATACACCAGCACAGCGTGCACACCAGCCTGGTATACCGCTTCGTATTCTTCTAACGATAACGGTTGGACTTCGATGGAGATATGTGCAAAATGGTGACGTAACAGCTTTATCGCCTTAAGAAAATATTCTATACCCACTGTTTTATTGGCTTCGCCGCTGACTAGAAGGACATGATTTACGCCCATGGCTTTCAATGCAGCTGCCTCTTGCATAATCTCGATACTGCTCAAAGTTCTGCGTTTGATCTGGTTATCCATGCTAAAACCACAATACGTACAGATATTCTGACATTCATTGCTCAGATACAACGGCGCATACAGTTGTATGGTTTTTCCAAATCGCTTTTGGGTGAGCTGTTGCGTGAGCTGTGCCATCTCTTCTAACGAGTCACTCGCTGCGGGCGATAACAGCACTAAAAAATCATCTACCGTCTTTTTAGTCTTATAGAGACTCCGCTGTACATCAACCTCGCTAACACCATAGATCCGATCCTGAACCGAATGCCAGTTATAATGAAGAAAGGTATTCTCGAATGATTTCATGTTTTCGTAATTTAATCCAATAAAAAATCCGTCAAGGGACTTGATGCTACTGCAACGGAACTGGAAGTTGCCAACCCCGCTTCATAAGCCCTTCGTCCAGCAACGACCGCTTCTTTAAATGCAATAGCCATCGCAGTCGGATCAGTAGCAACCGCAATCGCTGTATTGACCAGAACCGCATCGGCTCCAATCTCCATGGCTTTCGCCGCGTCCGAAGGCGCACCGATACCCGCATCCACGACTACAGGGACGTTGCTTTGTTCAATAATGATTTCCAGAAAATCTAACGTTAACAAGCCTTTATTACTACCAATCGGGGCACCCAATGGCATAACCACGGCTGTACCTGCATCCTCTAATCTTTTACATAAGACGGGATCAGCATGAATATAAGGCATCACGACAAAACCATCTTTTGCCAACCGTTCGGTAGCCTTAAGCGTCTCTATCGGATCCGGCAGGAGATACCTTGGATCAGGATGAATTTCCAGTTTCACCCAGTTGGTTTCTAGGGCCTCTCTGGCCAACTGAGCTGCTAGGACGGCTTCTTCTGCATTCCTCGCACCCGATGTATTTGGTAAGAGATCAACATTAGGAATATGCAATGCCCTAAGCAGATCATCCGAATCCGACTGTAAATCCACCCGTTTCAAAGCCATTGTTACTAATCCCGATCCAGAACCACGGATCGCTTCTGTCATTTCTTCTAACTTGCCAAATTTTCCTGTTCCCAAAAAAAGTCTGGATTTAAATATTTTGTCTGCTATGATAAGTTCGCGCATGATAATAATTGTTTAAATTCCGAAATAATCGCGGGGGTATCAGTGATCGTTTTAGAAACCGCGACTCCATAAAGTCCTTCCCCAAGCAACACGGGGATATCATCTAGTCCAACGCCTCCAATGGCATAGATCGGGGGAATAACGATACGTTGTTCATTTAAGTGAAAGAGGATCTTCCTGTACCCTTCTATGCCTAAAACCGGACTCAATTTTTCCTTCGTATTTGTTTTTCGGTAGGGTCCTAAACCAATATAATCGCAACCTTCGTCAATCCTTTGTATGACATCTGCAATCGTATTCGCGGTACCACCGATAATCTTACCTTTCCCTAATGCCTTTCTTGCTTTTTCGATCCCATCGTCGTCCAAACCAAGATGCACACCATCCGCATCGACCTCTTTGGCAATGGCAATGCTATCATTAATAATACAAATAGCTTGATACTTCTCACATTGCTGTTTTACCCTTTCTGCAAGCCTAAGATGCTGTCTATCGGTTGCATTTTTCCAACGAAGCTGAATCCAATCAGCACCGTAATCCAATGCCCGACAGATATGGTCATATTGGTCCGCATCTGTCGCACCTTGTGATATATATTGTAGTTTACTCCACATGATAATGAAATCCCAATAGTGAGGGATGGCTGTTTAAAAATTGTTCTATATAAGTTTTAGCTTGACGACAAGCCTCTTCGATCCCACTGCCACACGCTATGTGAGCAGCAATAGCCGAGGAAAGCACACAACCCGAGCCGTGCTTGGGATAAATTCTGTCCACCTGCGGATGAAAATCTGTAGTACATCCCGTCTGTATTAAACAGTCTACCCCTTTCTGGTCTTTCCGATGTCCACCTTTAATAAGGAATGCATTTGGAAAATAGTTTTTCAACAACAATTCTAAAATTTGGTACTCCTCAAAATTGGGTGTAAGGAGATCAATTTTAGGGATGATCCCTTTGAGTAATTCCATGTCATCTGCTTTAAAAAATGTAAAGCCAGACGAGCTTTTGAGAACAGGATCCCAGATAACAAAAACGTCTGGATTACACGTATACACCGATGTCAAAATAGCCGCTAAAAATGTTGTATCTTTTACAATGCCTATTTTCACAACGGAGATCATATAACGTTGCATCAGTTCTTTGATACCTTTTTGAACCACATCGATGTCTGCCCAAATGATCGTAGAAAAAGTATCTTCCGTTTGCACCGTATTTGCCGTAAGCACAGCCATTCCCCGTACATGAAGTTGTTCGAAGGTCTTTATATCGGCTAAGACACCCGCACCTCCGCAAGGATCAAAACCGGCAATACTTAATACGATGGGTTTCTCTTTTTGCATATCCATTAATCGTCTTGTTCATACTGTTAAAAGCCTGTATAGGTCTTGGGCTGTTCCATACGGCACCCAATACGGCTATATCATCTGCACCGGCATCAAAAACCTGTCTGCAGTTCTGTTCATTTACACCTCCTAACCCCACTAGCCGTACATGTGGATTGCTCCTTCGGCGTAAATCCTCCAAAACCGTATCCGCTATGCCATAGCCTTTTTTCGAAATGCTGGGAAAAACAGGTGATAAAAAAGCGTACTTCCATACCGCGTCCAAGTTATTGAAAGTGGTTATAGTGTGAACCGAAGTTGACAACGTAAATCCATCCATAAATGCATGTTGCCTGTTCTGTTTCCTATCTTCCTCCCGAACATGTAGGCGTTCAATCCCGAGTTCGTTTGCTAAATGAAAATGCGAATGTAATACCAGTTGCTTCCTATAACCACTATCTATACTACCAACATACGCCACCATCTCCATATCCGTAAACTGCAGTTTGCGGATATGGAACAGGGATAGGCCTTTTTCGAAAAGGCCATTTACAACCACGGATTCATGTGCCACAAGTTGCTCCGGAGATAGCAGTATGATCATAGGTAAATTTCTTTACCTTGTTCTATAAATTCTTTCGATTTTTCTGCCATTCCAAGTTTCGCTACATCCCTTATCTCCTGTGTGATTTTCATCGAACAGAATTTTGGTCCACACATTGAACAGAAATGAGCAACCTTAGCAGCATCTGCCGGCAGTGTTTCATCATGAAATTCACGCGCCGTATCGGGATCCAATGACAGGTTGAACTGATCTTCCCAGCGGAACTCAAATCTCGCTTTGCTCAAGGCGTTATCTCGATACTGCGCTCCCGGATGCCCTTTTGCCAAATCAGCCGCGTGGGCCGCCAGCTTATAAGTAATGACACCATCTTTCACATCCTTTTTATTAGGCAGCCCCAGATGCTCTTTTGGTGTCACATAACATAACATTGCACAGCCATACCAGCCAATCATGGCAGCCCCGATGGCCGATGTGATGTGATCGTATCCCGGAGCAATATCCGTTGTCAATGGCCCCAACGTGTAGAAAGGCGCTTCATCACATTCCGTCAACTGCTTCTCCATATTTTCTTTAATCATATGCATAGGCACGTGTCCCGGCCCCTCGATCATCACTTGTACGTCATGTTTCCAAGCAATTTTAGTCAGCTCGCCCAAGGTCTCGAGTTCCGCAAATTGTGCCGCATCGTTGGCATCCGCGATGGAGCCCGGACGTAAGCCATCGCCCAGCGAAAACGCCACGTCATAGCGTTTCATAATTTCGCAAATTTCCTCAAAATGGGTATACAAAAAACTCTCCTTATGATGGAACAGACACCATTTTGCCATAATGGATCCCCCACGAGATACAATACCGGTGACGCGGTCGGCCGTCAGATGGATGTATCTTAGCAGTACGCCGGCATGAATAGTGAAATAAGACACGCCCTGTTCCGCCTGTTCTATCAACGTATCTCTAAAGATTTCCCAAGTTAAATCCTCCGCAATACCATTTACTTTTTCCAACGCTTGATAAATCGGCACCGTCCCAATAGGTACCGGCGAATTACGAATAATCCATTCCCTGGTTTCATGAATATTCTTTCCCGTAGATAAATCCATAATGGTATCCGCCCCCCACCGACAGGCCCATACAGCTTTTTCCACCTCCTCTTCAATACTAGATGAGACCGCACTATTACCAATATTTGCATTTATCTTCACCAGAAAATTGCGACCAATGATCATCGGTTCGCTTTCAGGGTGATTGATATTATTAGGAATAATGGCCCTTCCCGCGGCAACTTCATCGCGTACAAACTCCGGTGTGATTTTTTGTTTCGGCGTACGGGCACCAAAACTATGACCGTCATGTTGCTGACACATTGCTGTACTTGCCTTTTCTAATTGTTCTATACGTTGGTTTTCGCGGATAGCGATATATTCCATTTCGGGCGTAATAACCCCTTTTCTAGCATAATGCAGTTGCGTCACATTACTTCCTTCCCTACCAACCTTCGGTTTATGGCTATATTCAAAACGTAAGTCGTCCAAGCTTTGGTCGGCTAGTCTCACTTTTCCATATTCCGAACTGATATTGTCCAGAACCTGCACATCTCCCCTGTCCAATATCCATTGCTCACGGATCCTCGAAAGACCTTTACGAACATCGATCTCTGCGCCTTCATCTGTATATGGGCCCGAAGTATCGTATATGGTAATCGGCGGATTTATTTCGATCTCTCCTGAACTTAATTTAGTCGGATGTTGCTCAATCTCGCGCATGGCGACCTTGATTGGAAAGAGTTGTCCCTCAACGTACACTTTTTTGGAATTCGGGAACGGTTTCTGTGTAATTATTTGCTTAATCATAATATGTTGATTTGATAGATGGATGAATTAACCGCCTTGTGTCGCGGTAATGATAAGAATAGAGTCTCTGTCTTGTAATACAGTAGAAGCCCATTGCGTTTTGGGTACAACTTGGTTATTAACAGCGACGGCAATACCTTTGGATTTCCTCGAGGTTTCCAAATACATTAACTCAGCGAGCGAGGCAGGGGCTTCTTCGAAAAACTTTTGTTGATGATTGATGATAAGTTCCATTCCTATGAAAGATTTTATGTGATAAATAAAACTTTAGGAATGGCTACGACAATGCGGAACGCATCAGTGAAGACATCTTACTTTTCCCTACGCCAGTATGACCCGGATCAGGTTCAAAGGGTGAAATCTCAGTCTGCAAAACACGCAGACACCCCTAAAGTGTGCGACTAAGATAGTATTTTTTTTATTCGAAACCTAATATACCTAGCAAGTCGTGTTTTGATACACGATCTAAAAAAATCTTATCTGTCTTAATTAACGTTTGTGCTAACTTATTCTTTTTCTTTTGCAAATGCATCATTTTTTCCTCAACTGTATCCCTGCAAATTAGTCGAACTGCCACTACATTTTTCTGCTGACCAATACGGTGGCTACGGTCAATTGCTTGATTTTCTATGGCAGGATTCCACCATGGGTCAATTAGATAAACATAATCCGCTTCGGTCAGATTAAGCCCCACGCCGCCAGCTTTCAAGCTAATGAGAAATACACGGATATTTTCGTCTGTCTGGAAATGATATACCTGTGTTCCTCTATCTTTGGTTTGTCCAGTCAAGTAGGCAAACGGAATAGCTTTATGTTCAAGTTCCCCTCGGATCAAATCGAGCATTCCCACGAACTGGGAGAAAATCAAAATTTTGTGCTCTTTCGATTGGTTTTCGATTTGCTTCATCAGCACTTCAATTTTAACCGCATTATCACCCGAATATCCTTCCTTAAGCAATATAGGTGAATTACAAATCTGCCGTAACTTCGTTAATCCCGTCAATACATGCGTGCTATTTCTACGAATTTCGGCTTCATCCGTTGCCGAGATAAACTCGCGTAATTCCCGTTCATGGACATCATAAATCCGACGTTGTTCTGCGTTCATTTCGCAATAAATAATCATCTCCGTTTTATCTGGCAATTCCTTCGCAACTTGCTTTTTCGTTCGGCGTAATATAAAGGGTTTTATTTTCTCCTGTAGCTCCAGAGCGCGCTTACCGTATTCAAATTGGTCAATCGGGAGGGCATACGTATCTCTAAAATATTGCTTACTTCCCAATAATCCCGGACAAGCAAAAGAAAGCTGCCCATAAAGATCAAAGGTATTATTTTCAATAGGCGTTCCGGTCACGACAATTTTATTGCGCGACTGCAGCAATCGAGCAGCCTTATACCGTTCCGAAAGAGGATTCTTAATAGCTTGTGATTCATCTAAAAAGATATAGTTAAAATAAAAATCTTTCAGAAAATGGATATCCGACAGTAGCATACCGTAGCTCGTCAACACGACTTCATATTCGTTCATTGCTTCCCTACTTTTATCGCGTTCTATGCCATAATGCAATAGCGTTTTTATAGAAGGCGCAAATGTAGACAATTCTTGCTGCCAGTTGAATAGCAATGAGGTCGGTACAATAATCAAATTCGTCTTATGCCCATATTTTTCCCGCTGCGTTAAGATAAAGGCTATAATTTGCAAGGTTTTCCCCAAACCCATATCATCCGCTAAGCATCCCCCAAAATTAAAGTTATCCAAAAAGTTCAGCCATTTCAACCCCTCCTTCTGGTAGTCTCGTAATTTCGCATGCAACGTTGCCGGTATCGAAACATCTGGAACACCTTTGTACGCTGCAAACTGTTCTTGAAAAGCGTTAATTTCCGTCTGAACTTCCGTGCTCAACACCTCTTTTTCAAATAGGTTTGTTATTTCTGAAAAGTTGATTTTAGGAATTTTCAACAGCTCGTTATCGATCTCTCCCCATTGAAAATAACGCGAAATTTTGGTCATCCATTCGTCCGGCAATATCCCCAACGTACCATCATCCAACTGCACAAATTTACTTTTGTTGCGGATAGCGCGGTGTACTTGTTTTAAACTGGCGCTATTTTTCCCGAAACGCACCTTCAATTTAGCATTAAACCAATCTATACCACTAATCAACGCTATGGTTATCTTTGCCCGATGGGCATTTAACTTATTATGTTGAAGTTCATTAAATCCCAATATTTTAACACCCTCTCTACGCCACACTTCAAAGGCTTTCAAAAACCAAGCTTCATCCAGAAACTCATCTTTATGTAAATAGAAATATTCATGCTCTTTCATTTGCTCGCGGAAATGAGGATGTTGGCGCACAACCAGCGAAGTGAGACGTTCTTCCGCATTCTTATTGCGGTCGATTTTAAATGGGTTACCATTTTGATCAATGTCAAGCAGCTGTTTCCTAGAATATATCGGAATCTCTGTAGAACCGTATTTCATCACCGGTGTAATCGATATGTAACTACCTTCTTGCTGTAGATATAGGATAGGTTCCATCTGAAAGTTTCTTTCTGCCAATTGTATCGGCGTCGCGACATGGATATAACTATAATCAACATGGAGTAATTCCTCCAGTGGAGCAAGTACCTTTTGAAAGAATTCGTCATATTTCGAGGCATGTACCAGCAGCGTCTCGTTATTTGATTTAAAGAACTTCATTACCCGAAGCGTGTCCGGATGGTCTACGAAATAGAAAACCTGATGATGGTAAACAAAATAGTTATGCCGAATAACCATATCCTGAAACGGAAGTGATGCGTCATTAAATTGTAATTCCCCAGTGACCTCATAAAACGGTTCCTTTTTTAATACCCTCAACCGTATTTCCGCTTTCAGCACCTCCAATTCGATAGGCAATAAAGATTTCGCCGTGACCGTTTCCGAAATCGCCCGATCGTGGTAATAAACCTCCAAATCCAAAGGATTTTTGACAATCCGTTTTAATGCTTCCAGTTCAGCTGCCGTATGATCTTCATCGTAAGTTTGTTGAAAACGCATAAGAGCAGTGTAGAATTTGATTTCCTCGGGATCATCCACTTTCCAAACAAGCTTTACCGGATCGATATTCGTTATTGGGTTTTTAACTTTACCCACTTTTGTACGATCAGCTTCCATCAATAAAAAGTTCAGCTGTTGGTAATAACGATGCCGAGCAATTACTAATATCGGCTTTTTACGGACTACCTTTTCCTTCAATTTTTCCAAAACAGATAGCCGCCCCGGTATCAGATTTTTTGTGAGAAGCTGATCATCCATAGGAAGTAACTCTTTAATCCGGGTTTCGATGCGCAGCTTTCCTTCCCTGTGGATAACCTGAAAATAGCTATCAAGATGAGGTTCATTTTCTAGCCCATAACGCTTTGCCTGCGCTAATAGGGTTTTGTATCGAAGTGTCTTATCAAAAAAAATACGGTAGTCTTTTCGTTCCAGAATACCATAGATAATTTCGGCCTGATGCTCGCAAAACATAACATGCGCATGTCCACACCCGCAGGAAGAAACAATAGCACTCCCAACCTGGCTCACCACCACCTCCGGAAATCCTATAGCAGTAATTTTCGTGAATACACCTGCATCTAACTCCAGGGATATCACAGATATATCTTGAAAATCCCGCTGATCTATAAAATTCCCATTTGGAGTATGGTTGAGCAGTTCAAACACAGAAAGACTTTCGATGTTTGTATGAACTAATGTATACGCTTTTGGTGATTCTGCCATGGAAATACAAATGAACTATATTTTGAATAAGTTAGCAAATTTCCACAAAAGAGATACCTGCTCTTAGATTAAAAAAAACCATCGAATCTTGTTATTAGTAATGTTAGGATATTATCGTATTTTTGTACCGACATTACCCCACAGCAAAGAGACGTTCCACACATGAATATAAATGCCGTTTCCCGAAAAAAGCGTTTTTCAATACTGTTAACGCTAGGTTTACTATCTGCAATTGGTCCATTTTCGATCGATATGTATCTCCCTGCTTTCGAGACTATTGCTATAGATTTCGAAACAAACATTGAACATATACAGCTTTCACTAACTTCATTCTTCATCGGCATTGCTTTTGGTCAATTGGTCTATGGACCGCTACTGGACAAATTTGGACGAAAAAAACCCCTTCTTTTCGGTCTCGTGATCTATATCGTTGCCTCCATCTTGTGTGCCTATACAAATGAACCTAACCACCTTATTTTTCTTCGGTTCCTACAAGCACTGGGTAGTTGTTCTGGTATGGTGGCCAGTCGAGCTATGGTAAGAGACATCTTTGAACCGCGGGAAGCGGCCAAAGTATTCAGTATGCTGATGCTGGTCATAGGCATTTCACCCATTGTCGCACCAAGTGTCGGGGCTTTTGTACTTACCCATTTTGATTGGCATATTATTTTTGTCATACTTGCCGTACTTGCATTTCTTATCTTATTAAGTGTTATTTTCATTTTGCCAGAGTCGTATCAAGGCAATAACGAAATGTCTTTGCGACCTCGAGCTATTATAGCCGACTTTTGGGAAGTCTTTCAAAATCCGACATTCCTTTTATATGCTGCTGTTGGTGGTTTTGCTTCGAGTGGTCTTTACGCCTATCTCTCTGGCTCACCGTTTGTATTACAACGATTGTTTGGCTTATCCGAGACAGAATATGGCCTTGCATTTGCATTCGTTGCTTCTTCATTGATTATAGCGACGCAACTTAACCGCGTTTTACTCAACAGATGGGATAGCGAAGAAATTTCTAAAAAAGCCAGTTTCTTACAAGCATCAGCAGGGATATTGCTCGTCGTGATCACCTTAGCCGGCGGGATGAATCTTTATCTGCTACTCGGTCTCATCTGCCTTTTCCTCTGTAGTCAAGGCTTTATATTTCCAAATACCTCTGCTTTAGCCTTAGCACCGTTTGGAAGACTTGCAGGTATTGCGTCCGCCCTTTTAGGTTGTATCCAAATGGCGTTAGGTGCGCTGACATCTGCTTCCGTGAGTTATTTCCATAACGGTTCCATGGTGCCCATGGTTGCCGTTATGTGTGTCAGTGCCTCAATCGCCTATCTGATATATTTCTTCGTTGACAAGCGTAAGCACCGTACATTATAAAATAAGAAACTATTTGCATCGGGTTTTGTTCATATAGATATGAAACCGAGATGTAAATCACGTTGCTTTATGTAAAAACATGATTTACACCGCGCGCTCATCAACCATTGAAAAAAACAAATAGATGAAAAGTACACTAAATATTGATGTCACATCCTTTTATCAATCACAATTTAAACGATTGAAATGGACATTGAATGATCAAACAAAAAACAAAAAGGTAATCGCACTGGAAGAAACGTCGATAACGGACGAAAAAGACATAAGAGAAGCCCTTGAAGCCCACATGGACCATATAGCCGCTACACTTCCCGAAGGCCGCGTGCTGAATGATTACGAAGTCACGTTATCCTTTGATCCGCAGATTGCTGATCGAGAAAAAGCAGAATTCACCACTATATTTAACGAGTTCAATACAAGAGACGAATCTAATTAAAGAAAGATATTACGTAAGTTTGGGCGGATTATGATTCATAAGAACTACATCCGGATTATCAAACTTGCATTTCCAGTTATTTTGGCAAATGCTTCTGTCCCTCTGCTGGGATTGGCAGATACCGCAGCCATCGGTCAAACAGGGGCTGCCATAGATTTAGGAGCTATCGCCTTGGCATCATTGATTTTTAATTTTGTATACTGGGGCTTCGGATTTCTTCGCATGGGCACCACGGGTTTTATTTCGCAAGCCGCCGGCGCAAATGACGTTGATGAAACAGATGCTTTATTATTTCGTGCGGTATTATTGGCAGGAGGCATCGGCATACTTCTTATCATACTCCAACGGTTGATTGGTGAAACGGCCATCAGCTTCCTGAAAGCGAGCACCGAAATAAAAGCCCTTGTCGGCGATTATTTCTATATCCGCATTTGGGGGGCACCCGCGACATTAATTACATTCACTTTACTAGGAACATTTATCGGAATGGGATGGACAAAGCACCTGCTATTCGTTCAATTATTCCTCAATGGACTTAATATTCTACTCAATGTAACATTTGTCGTTGGGTACGACCTCGGTGTGCGCGGTATTGCATTCGGTACGGTTATAGCCGAATGGTCTACGCTATTTTTCGCGTCTTATCTGCTCATTAAAAAGATGCAATTAAAAAGGATTGCCCATCGTTTACAGCAATTACAGTCCCGTATCTTCAACAAAGAAAAACTTATTGCACTCTTTAAAGTAAACGGTGACATCATGATCCGTACCTTGGCCCTCCTTAGCGGCTTTGCTTGGTTCGCTAATCAAGGAGCAGATTTCGGTGATCAAGTTTTAGCAGCCAACCATGTCCTTCTGCAATTTGTATCTCTTTCTGCCTTCTTCCTGGACGGCTATGCCCATGTAGCAGAAATGTTGACGGGCAAGGCATATGGCGCAAAAGATAAAGCCTATTTTACCGAACAAGTACGACATTCAACCATCTTGGCAGGTATCACCGCCCTTGTATTGGCAAGCAGTATATATGCGCTAAGTGATTTGCTCATTCCGCTGCTTACGAAAGATATAGAAGTACAAGCTATTGCTTCTACACACAGCCCATACGCCGCCATCTATATCGCACTTTCCTTTGCAGCTTTCCAACTGGACGGTGTTTTCATCGGTGTAACGAAAAGTATGGAAATGCGAAACGCAACATTAATGGCTCTATTTATTTTCATTGGTTCCGCTCTATTCTTAACGGACACCTATAATAACGTAGGCTTATGGATTAGCTTTATTATCTATGTTGTTGCCCGAGCTGTTATGTTAGGTATATATTATCCTAAAATACTACGTGCGATAGCGAGGGTAGGTATTACATAAGGATTACCATATTTCATCATGAAGACAGTAATTTTGTGCTATGAAAAAAATAAAACTTTCGGCTTTGGATTTAGCGACCGTCTGCAAAGGGCAAAATGCCCAGCAGGCCATCGCTAGAAGTGTGGAAGCAGCGCAATACGTAGAAGAATTGGGGTACGAACGGATATGGTTCGCCGAACACCATAACATGGAGCACATTGCCAGTTCGGCTACAGCGGTTCTGATCGGCCATGTCGCCGGCAAGACCAACCGCATTCGGATTGGCTCCGGGGGGATTATGCTTCCCAATCATTCTCCTTTGGTTGTTGCAGAACAATTCGGCACATTGGAGACCTTATATCCAGGTCGGATCGATTTAGGATTGGGGCGTGCTCCAGGTACAGATCAAGTAACCGCGATGGCACTTCGTCGAAACAACCTCAACACCGCCTTTTATTTCAAAGATGATGTACTAGCCTTACATCAATATTTTGAAAATGACAATCCATCAGAAAAAGTTCGTGCCTTTCCCGGTGAAGGGCTGGCTATTCCCATCTATATTTTAGGCTCTAGTACAGATTCTGCACATTTGGCGGCTGAACTTGGATTACCTTACGCTTTTGCTGCACATTTTGCGCCAGCGATGCTCGCGCAGGCGACGGATATTTATAGAAACAATTTCAAACCATCCCGTTATTTGCAGGAACCCTATTTTATCGCCTGTGTTAATATCATAGGTGCAGAAACGACGGACGAAGCAGACTTTCTTGCCACAAGCTTACATAATATGTTTGCCGGAATTATCACGAATTATCGCCGTCCATTATCCCCTCCTACAGAGCAGGTTATTTATCATGGGATTCCCGAAATCGAAAAAGCCGTTTATAGCATGACAGCCTGTACTTTCACGGGAAATAAGGAAACACTTACACAAAGCATCGATGATTTTGCTAACCGTTATCATGTCGACGAAGTTATGACGACAAACTATATCTATGATAACGCCAAACGTCTGGAATCATTCCGTATTATCAAAGAAGCATTGCTCGAAAAACACGACTAATACAAAAACAATTTTGCTTTCGGTTAAAAAAACATTATGTTGGATAACATGGAAAAAAAGACTTTAGCAATCGTCGGTTGCGGCAAGTTAGCCGCCCTTATTGCGGACGCGTATAACAATAATTTACTCCCCGAATACGAATTGGTCGCTACGTACTCCCGGAGCAAAGAAAAGGCACAGCAGATTGCCGATAAAGTGAATGAGAAAAACACAGCGACGTCGTGTAAACCTACGCAGTCCATGCAGGAGGTATTCGCTTTGAAGCCAGCATATATAATTGAAACAGCCTCGCCTAATGCGCTAAAGGAATTTGCGCTTGACGCCCTAAAAAATGGTTCATCTATTGTGACACTCTCGATGGGTGCTTTTGCAGATCAGGTGTTTTATGATAATGTAGCTAAAACCGCAAAAGAACACGGCACAAAAGTACATATCGCCTCTGGCGCTATTGGTGGATTAGATGTGTTGCGGACAGCTTCCCTGATGGGTAAATGTGAAGCAACTTTTCAAACCGAAAAAAGCCCCAACTCGCTTCGGAAATCATCCGTATATCAAGAATCGCTACAACACGAGAAAAAGAAGGTGTTCGAAGGAAACGCCATCGAGGCGATTGCGCTTTTCCCTACGAGCGTCAACGTATCCGTCGCCGCATCAATTGCATCAGTAGGTCCAGAAAACATGCGTGTCTCGGTGACTTCTACCCCTGATTTTGTAGGCGACAACCACCGCATAGAGATCAAAAATGAACAAGTCCATGCGGTAGTTGACGTATACAGCGCTACGGCGCAGATTGCGGGTTGGAGCATAGTAAATACGCTACGAAATATTGTTTCGCCTATTGTGTTTTAAAATAGTTTTCAATATTGGCCAGTACTTTCTCGCTCAGGCGTACAAACGCCTGACGAGTACGGCCTACCGAAACCTGCATACAGTTCACATGGGGGTGATTTAAAAACCGTTCATTTCCCAATGCAATCAGTGTGTCGCAATAACAGCGGTTATCTTGTGCGATCCATTTCTCAAAAGGTTCTTCATCCCAGGCCGGCGAAAGTCCGGTATTCATTAGGATTTTCCTATCGCCCATAGCAGCAAACTCTTCCTCGTGTAACAAAACAACACCACGGTTTAAACAAGTAACGATAACTTCACTTTCGCGAACCAGCTCGCGAACCGGTAAAAACCGATAACCTTTTTGCTTGGCATCCTCTTTTTCTGAACGTGCGAAATAAGAAATTTCAGCACCAAAGAACCGGAGCGCATCCGCTATCATTCCCCCAGATTTGCCTAATCCCACAATACCCACCTTTGTACCGGTGATTTCTCGTGGCACACCGTCCCAAGGAGCGCGCGGTACGCCATCATTTTCCGTACCAAAACCATGTAAACAACGCACCAGTTCGCTCACCACATACTCCACTACACCTTCGTCCCCATAATCGCGAACACCTAACACGGTAATACCTCTAGCGTTCGCATACCGAATATCTACATTGGCACTCTCCGGGTTGTACAAAGAACAACACATGCCAATATATTTCACATTTGGACATTTTTCCAATGCATCCTCACCCAAACGAGAAATATAGCTGATCAAAACAGCATCCGCATCACCGATCCGCAGGGCCATCTCTTCCGCAGATTGCGGACTATCCGGATAAAAGATCACTTCTTCCGCATAATCGAACAAGGCTTTCTCTGCCGAGGGGATTAAGTTGAGCGGTTCAACAGCAACTATTTTTTTAAACATGTTATAAAATAATATAGATAAATTAAATACCCTAATACGCTTTCGCAAATAATACGCGGCTAACGGATGGTTTACCCGTAAAGATACAAATACCTTCCTCTTCTTTCACGTCCAACGGTACACAACGTATAGTAGCCTTTGTTTCGTCTTTCACCCGTTTTTCAGTTTCTACTGTACCATCCCAATGACAAGATACAAATCCACCCTTCGTTTCCAGAACCTCTTTGAATTCTTCGTAAGAATTAACTTCGGTGATATGCTCATCACGGAATGATAGCGCCTTATGATAAATATTCTCTTGAATAATACCCAATAGATTTTCTATTGTTACGGCCAGCCCCTCTTGCGATACTGTTTCTTTTGTCTGCGTATCGCGCCGCGCCAATTCCACGGTCCCATTCTGCATATCACGGGCACCAACAGCAACACGGAGCGGCACCCCCTTCATCTCCCATTCTGCAAATTTAAAACCCGGACGTTGCGTATCCCGATCGTCATATTTTACCGATATTTCCATATCCTGCAATTCGCTTGTCAACGTATGCACAAAACCATCAATATTTGCTTTCTCTTCCTCTGTTTTATATATCGGTACAATAACCACTTGAATGGGGGCCAATTTCGGAGGCAGCACCAGACCCTGATCGTCCGAATGCGCCATAATCAATGCGCCCATCAAGCGCGTAGACACCCCCCAAGAAGTTGCCCACACATGCTCCAATTTTCCTTCCTTCGATGTAAACTTCACATCAAAAGCTTTCGCAAAATTTTGACCCAGAAAATGGGAGGTACCTGCTTGTAGTGCTTTGCCATCTTGCATAAGTGCTTCTATACAATACGTCTCCAATGCTCCCGCAAAGCGCTCATTTTCTGTTTTAACACCTCGGATAACCGGTACGGCAAGCGTATGCTCGGCAAAGTCCGCATATACCTCCAACATACGTTCCGCCTCTTCAACCGCCTCTTCGCGCGTCGCATGTGCCGTATGCCCCTCCTGCCACAAAAACTCCGCTGTGCGTAAAAATAAGCGTGTACGCATTTCCCACCGCACCACGTTTGCCCATTGATTCACCAAAATAGGTAAATCACGATAAGACTCAATCCAACCTTTGTACGTATTCCAAATAATGGTTTCCGAAGTTGGCCGCACAATAAGCTCTTCTTCCAATTTCGCCGCTTCATCTACGACGATATTTCCTTCTCCATCGTTCTTCAGTCGATAATGCGTTACGACAGCACATTCCGTCGCAAACCCCTCTACGTGCGACGCTTCTTTCGAGAAAAAGGATTTGGGTATAAAAAGAGGAAAATAAGCGTTGGAATGTCCGGTTTCTTTAAATCTTTTATCTAAAATCGCCTGCATACGCTCCCATATCGCATATCCATAAGGCTTGATAACCATACAACCCCGAACGGCAGAATGCTCGGCCAAATCGGCCTTGACGACTAAGTCGTTATACCATTGTGAATAATCTTCACGACGACTTGTAATTCCTTTTCCCATTATTTATTTCGATTATTATTTCTGTAACAATTATTGTAACTTGCTCGTATTATATATACAAAACTTCGGGAAGGCCTAAAGTTTTATTTATATTTTTGGCAGAAGGGATTAAACCCCTGTCTAAAAAACGGGTCTAAGATAATAAATAAAGACTGCATTAGCGAAGTTTAACAGTAGAGGATATCATGAAAAAAAATAGATTATTATTCGGTAGTTTGACACTTGCAGCCATTTTTGCGCTGAGTTCGTGTTCAACAAGTAGGCAGATCGCCCACCGAGACGACGTGTATAATAATCAATCCCAAGCTCCCCAAGATTATATGAGTCCGGATTATTATTATACTGATGGACAGGCAGAGGAGGAGCAATACGCTCAAAACGACTACTATGCCGATGAATATACGGACGAAGAATACGTAGAGGGATTCGAATATGACAATAATTTGGAATATGCCAACCGCATCAATCGGTTTTATTACGGTGCACCGGGTATACCTTATTACGACCCTTGGTTTGACCCTTGGTATGGATACGGAGGTTTTGGCCTCGGATGGTCTAGTTGGGGTTGGGGATCAGGTTGGTCTCTAGGGTTCGGATGGGGTCGCCCCTACTATGGTTTTGGTTGGGGATGGGGTAATCCTTATTACGGATATGGAAGCTGGGGATGGGGTGGTTACCCCTACGCTGGCTGGGGTTATAATTCATGGGGGCACCCTCATTATGGATACGGCAATCATTACTATGGTGGAAATCGGTATAGTGTAAGGCCTCGTAATGCACCCACACGGATTGCAGCTCGCAATGGATATAATACACGTACAGGTAATACATCTCGTGTTTCCAACTCCCGTGTTACGCGTGACAGAAACGGCCGTATTGTAACCAGCCGGTCAACCCGTGCTGCGGCTAACGGCACGCGTACATCCGTCGGTAATACGAGCCGCGTACGATCTGAAAACGGCAGGGTGACGCGAGGCTCTTCTAACAGGACGACAAACCCTTCTCGTGTTGGCACCCGTACACGTGGTACAACCAATAGAGAAGCTGTAGGAAATAGAACGAGGACAACCACTAGACCAAGTAGCGGCGTATCACGTTCAGGAACGTCAAGGACAACCACTCGTCCGACAACGCAACGGTCTAGACCTACTACGACCCAACCATCTAGACCAACGACACGAAGCACACCTTCCTACTCGCCTTCTAGAGGCTCTTCAGGAAGTTCGATGTCAAGAGGTAGTAGCGGTGGCGGAGCATCCAGAAGTTCTGGTGGTGGAGGTAGCTCCAGAGGAGGAAGAACAAGATAATTTTTTAACAGATATCATGGACATGATGTAGAGACGCAACACTTTGCGTCTCTACTATTTAAAGTAAATTATGCGCATAAAAAATATACTACTTACATCTTTATTAATTTCCGGAATAGGTTTTTCCGCCCATAGCCAGTCTGTAGGCAACGGGTTAATTTTTTCGCAAGAAACCAATGGCGGTACCGCCCGCTTCAAAGGATTAGGGAATGCAAAAACGGCTTTGGGCGGCGATATCAGTTCGATCACCGGAAATCCCGCCGGATTGGGATTCTTCGGTCAATCCGATATATCCATTACGTTCAACTACGACAATGCAGCCAATAAAGGCTCGTATTTTGGGAACAGTATCAGCAAGAACAAAGGTCGATTTGGTGTTGACCATGCTGGGGTTGTTTTCCATTTCCCTAAGAATGAAGGTTATCACGGCTGGCAAAATTTCAATATTGGGATAGGCTATGAAAATACGAATAGATTTTCTAATCATGTACGCTATGAAGGTGTAAACCCTAACAATACCATCGTTAGCGCCTATGCTGATGATATCGCTGTCTTTGGCGATCAGACGCTTGCCAACAATTTATACGATATCAGACTTATTGAACAATTCGCCGATACCGACAAAGGTTATTTCCCTATCACCAACGAGGTCGGCAATAAAGACCAAATCAGTGATATCCTGACAACGGGCAATAGCTTCAAAACATCCTTAGCTTTCGGCGGTAATTATAACAATGTTTTCTACATTGGTGGTAATATTGGCTTCACCTCTTTCCTACATGAAAACTCTGCCCAGTTTTCCGAATATGGCTGGACAAAAGATGCGGCGACGATAACCAGAGACAACCCAAATTCATCTTTTGTTGATCCAGACCATGAGGACAATCGTTTTTTGGAAAAAAATTACGAGATGCTCGACGATTACTACCAACGCTCCGAGGGGACCGGAATCGATTTCAAAATCGGTGCTATGTATAAGCCCACAGTAGATTGGAACATCGGAGCTACCATTACCTCTCCTACGTGGTATACCATTGATCAATATACGGAAAGTTATATCGGTGTCGATTATTACGATAGTGAGGATGCTGGAGAAGCTTTTAATTTCGGAGAAACCGAATTTACGGACGATTTTACCTATCGTTTGATCACCCCTTGGAAATTTGGCCTTGGCGTGTCTAAGTTTTTCGGACGCGGATTGATCTCCGCAGATGCCGAATATATTAACTATGGTAGTATTAAAATTCGGGACACCAGAGGACCAAATTCATCAGAAGATGCACTTTGGGACCAAGATTTTAAAGATACTTACCAAGGTGTTGTCAACCTACGCTTAGGTGGTGAATATTTAATTACCAATACCGTCAGCGGACGTGCAGGTATCAATTATTTCGGCAACCCTTATAAGAATGCTGATAATAAACAATATAGTGGTAGCTTGGGTTTGGGTACGAAGCTTACTAACACCCTTTATCTTGACTTGGCGGTTGTTCACCTAATCAATGATTATAAAGTAAGCCCCTATGTTATTGACGAAGGGTTTTGGAACAGCCCTAGCCCTGTTGCAGACATCAAACACCAACGTACAAATGTGGTGTTGACATTGGGAGCTAAGTTTTAATTAAAGGAAGCATATAGTTTTTGGACGAGTTTCTTTATCGTCCAAAAACTTCATATAAGCTTAACAGTAGGGTCATATGTATTTATGATCTTTTACCTATGTTAAGCAAGCCATCAAAACATATTGTCTTCCTTTTATTTTGTTTATCGTTTACATCCTGTAAAAAAGACAATCCCGATTTTCCGCAAGGATCATCAGGTGCGATCAATGTTTGGATTAGCGAACAGATGGAACAATACTATTATTGGTCTTCGGCCCTTCCTTCCAACCCGAACGTCCTTCTAACACCTGCAGATTACTTTCAGTCGCTGCTCGTTCCGGAAGACCGATTTTCCAGTATCATGCAAGCCGGACGGACAGACGCCGGGGGTCATACGTTGTTGAATACCTTCGGGTTTGATTTTATGCAGTTTAAACAAGGTTCACAGACCGTTTCTCTTATCAGTCACGTCGTACCGGGCAGTGCAGGCTACAAACTCGGCCTACAGCGTGGGGATACGCTACAAAGCATAAACGGCCAACTGCCTACAGAAAGTAACTTGTCTATGTGGATAGCGCAATTAACCCAACAGTCGAGCATTGCACTCAGCCTGGCTAACGGGAAACCCTACACCCTTCCTGCTTCCTATATTTCCCAGCCGGTGATATACCCATCGGAAACCTTCATGGTTGATACGGATAACAGGGTTGGCTATTTGTTCCTAAGCCATTTCGACTTCTCCGGTGGCTACGACCTGCTGAAAGCTGTGGCGAAATTGCAGGCTTATGGCACAGAAGACCTCATCCTTGACCTACGTTACAATAGCGGCGGCAGCGTCGCTTTTGCGGCCTTTACGGCGTTGGCAATAGCCGATGTACAGCCAAACGATGTGTTTGTACAGTATAGGGGGAATGGGCGCCTTCAAAACCTGCAGGAAACTTTTGCACAGACATTGTCCAGGCAACCCGATGGATACAGCTTTTCTGCCAGCGAAATAAGGGAAAAGGGCCTCGGGCTGAAACGGCTATTCGTCTTGGGCACCGGTTACACCGCTTCTGCGTCAGAAATGCTCATCAACAACCTCCGTCCTTACATCGATGTGGTTCATATCGGTAGTGTTAGTTATGGCAAGGATATGGCCAGCACCACACTGACCACACCAGCCTCCGTAATCGGATCGGAGCCTAGCTGGCATATCTTACCTATGGTTTATAAACTATACAATAGTCAGGATCAGGGAGAATATCCGAACGGTTTGCAACCCCAACGGAAAATTGCCGAATACAGCCTACTCCCACTGTACCCTTTCGGTGATAAGCGAGATGCACTGGTGGCCGAAGCGATTACACAGCTGGGTTATGGAAAAACGCGGATGAAGGCTAAAGAAATTGATCCTATCAGTAACACCTTGGCCACGCCTGACCCACTGTATCAATCTGCACCACTTGTAGCAGATCCAATTGAAATTGATATCCAACATATAGATGAAGAACGGATGACGGACTTCTAACGGTGAAAGAAGTGAACTTAAATCAGAATTTGACCATATTAGGGAATCGTCTATAAGAACGCGCCGTTCGTGTTGAAGAAACGTGTATATAAGAAGGCGGCACCAATTGATACCGCCTACATACAAACCCCACCCTATCATCCGAAAAAGAAATATTCTTTTGGCTAAATTGTCTTTTATTTTATTGCCATCAACTGAAAATCACGAACACTATATTTTGTAGCTTTGCGTTCCTTATGTTCTTCGCGCAAGGCTGGCGCCAACAGATCGGAACGAAAATTTTTCTGCATCTCTTCATAGGTTGATATGTAATCCTTTAACTGTTCGATCATCTCTTGGTAGGTCTCGTACTGCTGCTGCAAAGCCAACAACGCATCCGCCGCAGCTTCGCGCGTTTCGGGATTGGCCGAATGCTGCGCCAGCTTGAAAAGCTTGATCCGCAACCATTCATGTTTTCTTTTGTCGATGGCTTTCATGATGTTTACTTACTTAGCAAAACGGTTGCAGTACACATATAAAACCCTTCTGGGTATGCACCAAAAGGCCCCTCTAATGGAATGTCAAAATCTTCCTCTTTCAAGATTATTTTATATACCTTGTCCAATTCTGCAGCTCCATCTGTACTGTAATTATGTACGATGGGGCCAAATGTAAAGACCACCGGTAAGCCATCTCGACGATACGGTTCTCTGTTTTCATCCAAAAGATAAATTAGTCCTCCCTCACCATTTTCAAAGTTCGTCAAATCTCCAAAATCCACCTCCACAAATTCATCTGTAAATACAGGTTTTACATCATCTATGTAAGTTGCTTCTGTTGTAACTTCGATATTCATGTTCATACGGTAAAATGCCAAGGTCACTTCTTTTCCTTCATTAAAAGAACTCAAATTAGCAATATCCACCTTGAGTTTGGTTGGATTCACTTCCACGTCATCAATTGGGGAAACTAATAACAAACCTTCCCCGCTTTCGAAAACGGTAATGGTCATAGCCCCGCTGACGTCCAATTCCTGTTCCATCACGACCTTTCCTTCGGCATTCTCAAAGCTATAAGTAGCCTCCCCTACGGGAACTTTATACCGGGATCCGGATGCAAGCACCTTCGCCCCGTTCCGAAAAACCTTCGTACCATTCGGCAGGCCATCGAATTGCAGAGTAACTAGTTCTTCATAATCGGTTAGCTTCTCGCCTTTTTCACAAGAGAGTATAGTCAGTGAAGTGAAAAGTATTACAAATACGTATAGAATGTTTCGCATGTTCGCTGTTTACGATAGTATAAATTATTTTTTTAAAATAGCCTGTCGGCTCCTCGCCGACAGGACTAACCTATTATTTTTCAAGAAATTCGTTCAACCTTTGACTAATACGTCTTTGGCTGAAACTCGGTCCAACCAGCTGTCCAAGCAGTCGTGGCTGTTGTACCAGGAGCAAAAGCACCTTTATACGTGCTTGCTGTTCCGTAAGCCGGTGATAAACTAGCCGGAACTAAATTTGCAATGTTAAATGAAGTACCTGTAGAATAAAACGGGTTTACGGTAGTTCCAATATTACTACCCAATCTCAAATAGCTGTTCGCATTTGCTGCTGTACTGGTGCTATTACCTGTATAGTTTGCTGGCGTTGAACCGCTTATTACAGAAATCGCGTTTGTATAACCATGTACCACATTATCGCTGAACGTACTTCCTGTAGTAGTGATGTTTTCGAAACCTACACCTGTGCCGTAGCCTGCGATAATCGAACGCGTGATGTTCAACGCAGACGCTCTTCTCCAGTGGTTACCATTTTCCAGCTTCGTGCCAGCCGTACCGGAATTGTTAATACCTAGGAAGGTAAAGTTTTGCAAGTTTGGTTTAGTTTTAGGAGAAGCATTAGAACCAGAACCGTCATTATCCGACTCGATACCATTGGAATCCGAGTTACCGCCAGAAGTACTATTGGTAGACTGCGGATCTTTCAACGAAAGCGCGTACTGAATAGTACCCGAATAACCGAAATCAAAATCGAAATCATCATCATCTGTAGACAACGCTACTAGGTGATCCGCATTTACCGTACCTCCGAAAAACTCGAACGCATCGTCCCGACCCCAGGAAACCTGGATATGTGATAGGGTTGTACCACTACCCACACCGCCTAACGTTAAACCATTGATTTCATTCGCTTCTGAAAGTTCAAATCCAGCAAATTCAATACGCACGTATTTTAAGATACCTGAACTCTCGGTATTATACGTATCGTTTGTTGAACCATACGTTACATCGGTATCGTCGGGCTGCGGAATACCTTCAATACGCTGCGCAGTCGGTTGATTGATACGTGCGCGTCCTAAAATAACGACCCCACCGAAGTCACCCGCCTGACGATTCGTTGCGTTCGGCGACGTAAATACAATCGGCGCGTTCGCTGTACCTTCTGCAATTAGAGTTGCTGTTTTAGGTACTACTAATACACCACGTAATTCCTGAGGACCAAACTCCGGATCGTCATAGCTCTTGAAATCTCCCGAAGTCAGGAAGGTACCCGCCTCAATGGTCAATGTCTGACCGGGTTCAACATAAGATACACCATCGATTTTCCAAATGGTATCATTCGGCAGAAACGTCTTGGTAATCAAACCATCGGCATCCGTAGGAATGGGCGCCTGTACCACGCCAGTCGGCAAACCGGCATTAAAATCGCCCTCAGGCGTTGCTACATCTTTGTTGCATGAGCTGAATAGAGCCACAGCACATGCTGCTAAACTTAAAACTTTTTTCATTTCGTTAAGTTTTAAATAATTTATAAATTTGCCGCCATTATCTTTAGCTTGACTATACTGCTTTTCGCACGGCAATTCTCGAAAGGCGGTATAGTTTTTTAATTACTTTCTTCGTTTTCTGATTTTCCTCCGAGACAAACGTTTTCTATTTTTTTCTTTTTTCCGGATTGTGCTTTTCGGACAATGCATGGAATTGTTTTTTCGTTTCCCATCTCTTCAGAATAACCAAGAACCTAGCCCGGTAATTACTATCTTTATTTCGCTCCTTCACTCATCATTCATCACTTATAACTCATCACTTTTTATATATATGTCTGAAAAAAAGCTAAAAAGTACTTTGATTAATTATTACTACTCCATTAAATAATCATGAAGTACTTTTTTTCACTCATCACTGATAACTTATCACTATTAAAAACTATACGTCAGCGACAGGCTAAAACGGCTTCCCTCTTTCCGGCGGTAGAGTATCGTATCGTTGTCTTCCTTGTTATACTTATTATCACCTTTGTTTGCTATCCATTTACTTCCCTCATTGGGATCCGGTACAAAACCCTCTGTATTGGCATAAAAAATAGACCAGTCGTTCAGCAGGTTTGCCATATTGAATTTGATTTCCATCCGCTTCCTTAGTACCCGGGCATAGAGCTGCCCGTCCAGTTGCCCCGGTACCTTTTCATATTCCACCTCATGTGGAGTGAAGGCAGTCAGGTTGGTGCGGTAACCGCGCTGGTTATAGCTTGCTGTCAGTCCAAAAGACTCTCCCCAATAGCCCAAGCCTAGATTCAGCAGCCAAGGGGACTGCCCAATCAATGGACGATCTTGACTGTCCTGTCTTTCCTGCCTCCATTCTGAGCCTCCGCCTTCTGCAGGATATGAACCCCAAGGTGTCATTACCTTCACATTTGATTTTAATAAAGTTCCATTGCCGTAGACAAAAATATCCTCCAACCAGTCCTGTTCGCCCAAAAAGCCTAGGTTCTTCCTTACTTCCAGCTCCAGCCCCAAGTTGGTCGCGGACTCCATATTAGTAAACACGTAATAATTACCCTGACTCAACGAACTGTTCCTGACTAGCTCAATGGGTCTGTCCAAGTATTTATAATACCCTGTCAAGGAAACAATCTCCCCTGCTCCCGGATACAATTCTAAACGTAGGTCCACATTATCCACTACCGTGGACTCCACGCGATCGCCGGACACATTTCCCTCCAGCTCGTAATCGTAGAAACCAAAGAAAGAGCTTTCCCGAAAATCTGGCCGGATGACCGTGCGCGAGTAGGAAGAGCGTACATTAAACGTAGAGGTGACCTCATAGGTGACGTTGATGGACGGCAACCAGCGCCAGCCGTTTTCGGCGACACCTCTTCGAAACAAAATAAACTCGCTGGGATCCGTATATCGCCGGTTCAATATTTCTTCTTGGCTGTTATTCAAGTCAAAAGATTCCCCACGCACACCATACACCAGGCGCAGCCTGTTCCACAGCTTCTGGTCGGCCATGGCATACACACCGTGCATTTTCATATGCCCGTCGAATACCGGACCATTGATAAATGTTGCCCAATAATACGCCTCGTTGACACCGCTGCCGATATTCGCCGGATCCAAAATCACTTCATAGGGTTTTTCGAACTGGCTTCCCCTTGCCGAATAGGGGATCATGCGGAATACCGACAGGTCACGCTGCTTATCAAAACCCTGATAACCCAGCTTGATGAGTGTGCTGAGCGTTTCGCCCGTACCAAAGGATTTCGCAAAGCTTGCCGTCCAGTGGAAATCTTCCTCGTTCACCTGCGTCCACATACGGGAATCTTCGGAAATTGCATCACCGCCTGTTTCGGAAGGATTTCTAACATTGGGGGTCTGGAAATAATAGTCATCGCCGATCTGGGTGGTCAACCGGTATTTAAACTTGCGCTCGTCCAAGATGCGCTGGCTAATCTTGTTGTAGGCAACCATGCCCGTCGCCTTAATCGCCCAAGGGAGTTCGTACTCGCCGCTCAGCTGATGCTGCAGCAAGGACATGGCTTCCGGTAGCTGGTACTGTTCTTTACTCGGAGGTTGTGAATTCGGATCGAAATAGTTCAAGCGGATCGCCTCGTTATAGTTATTACTATACGTACGGGCATACATATTTTTTAAGGTTATCTTAAACTTGTTTCCCTGTAGCCCGAGGTTCGCTGCAAACCCACTGTTGCTGTTGAAGCGATAGGACATCCCGGCACCGTTTTGCCCGATCTTGGTGCTGTCTATATAATGAACGGCATCTCCGTAATTAGAGCCGCGCACGTTGTTAAATTGCCATACCTGCTGCTCGTTGCGCAGACTTGCCGCCGCTGAAAAACCGAAGCGCATACCGTTCTTCAGTTCGTACACGCGTCCTAACGACAAGCGGTAATTTTGGTTGGGCTGCCCGTTATAGCGGTGCATTTGCAGTGGCTCGGCGGATAGCCTTTTCGATTGTGCTACCGCGTCCAGGCTACTGTAGGGGATGCCGTTTCCAGGAATCAGGTCAACATCCCCCATCTGATCATTGCCGGGAGGCGGAATTTCAATATTGCCGGGGAACCGCCAGGACTGCATACCCTCCGGCAATTCCGCCGATTTATCAAACAAACCGAAGTACTCGGCGTTTTTCCGCTCGCCCAAGCGGTAAAAATCTTTGCCGATTTCCTGGCTATTGATGCCTGAACCGATCTGTATACTCGTAAAGTTTTCGTCCGGAATATCCAACGTATTCACCGATACCTGCCCGCCGGAAAACTCCGAAGAAACATCCGGCGTTGCCGTTTTATTGACCACCACCGAACTCACCATCTCCGTAGGAATGATATCAAAGGAGAAATCCCGGCGGTTCATCGAGGTGCTCGGAATACTCACGCCGTCCAGCATCGCCTGGTTGTACCGGTCGGACATTCCGCGCACGATTACGTTCCGGTTGTTGACCGTGGTTAGCCCCGTGATACGCTTCAACGCGGCGCCCATATCGTTGTCCGGCGTCCGGGCAATCTGTTCGGCAGAAATACCATCGGTTACACTGGCTGCGTTCTTCTGTGCGGCATAAAGTCCGGCTACCGACGACCTCTTGAAGGTACTGGTCACGACCACATCTTCGATCTGCTGGTTGCTGACCTGCATGGCAATATCCATTGCCGTACGCTCTCCTGCTTCTACCTTGACCTCTTGTATGCGTTGTGTCTTGTAGGAGATATAACTAATCTCCACGACGTAAGTACCGGCGGGCAGCTCCATATTATAGGTACCATCTACACTTGTCTGCGCGGACTTATTACCGATGACGCGGACATTGGCACCTATCAGCGGAAGACCGCGCTCGTCGTACACGGTACCGCTGATACGGCCCGGGCGTTGGGGTATCTTTTTCTCTAAAATAATATACGACCCGGTTTCGCGAAAGGCCATATCGGTTCCCCGAAAAATATGGTTCAACACCTCTTTTACGGGGGTATTTCTAAAACGTCCAGAAACTACTTTCCGGTTATTCAGATTGTATTTAGCAGCATCATAAGCAATGAGGATATTTTTCGATTCCAGATTTTTTACGGCATCGGCAATACTGCCTTCGTAAATTTCCAAGGTTACTTTCTTCTGTAAAAGCTGGGCATTGGCCCCCGAGGCAAGTAGTACCTCCGTCAAACACAGGATGCTGATGGCACTGAGCATGAATATTCGCATAATGAAATGGAAATAGTACAGATTAAATTGCATAAATTTGTTTATGTATAATGTTGTATGGATATGATTTTATAATACGATGTTATAACGATGATAAGGAGTTAACGATGGCGGTCGTTAGCTCCTTTGTTGTATAGATTAGGTTAATAAAGAATCACGCGCTCGCCCTCCTTTCTGATCTGGTTGTGGTGAATGGATTGTATCGCCTCTAGGAACTCGTCCAACGGTACTGACTTGCGGATCGGCAGGCTGTATTGCTGGCGGGCAATACGGTCGTTGTCGGCAATGAGTGTTATTCCGTAGGTATTTTTGATCGCAAGTGCCAGTTCTTCAAATCCGGCATCCTGCAACACCAATTTCCCGCTTCTCCAGCTGTAAACCTGTTGCGCATCAAATTCGTCCGTTGTACTATTGGCATATTGTTTTTCGAAGCGGATACGTTGCCCCTTTTCGAGCGTACCCAAGTTGCTGTTCCCATGTTGTACCTTCACACGACCGGTATATACCGAAATCACCTGCTCTTCCATCTCTGCATAGGTCTGTATATTAAAAGAAGTCCCCAAAACGGTTGTCTGCAAACGGCCAGCCTGCACGATAAACGCCCGGCTACTATCCTTTGCTACCTCGAAAAAAGCTTCTCCAGTAAGGAGTTCGACCTCTCGGGCGAACCGTCCGTAGGCATTTTCGTCGACACGGAGACTTGTCCGTGCGTTTAACGTTACCTCCGATCCGTCGGGAAGACTGACTACTTTACGTTCGCCCACCCCGGTGGAGAAAATACGGTAGGCTGGCATGGACACCATTTCCTGCTGCTGCATCTCCTGCTGCATACTCCAATAGAAAAAACCAAGCGAGGCAAGTAAAAGCGCCGCGACACTCCCTATCCAAGGTCTGAAAGCGATAATCCGTTTCTGTTTGATGTCAGTCGGCTCCTCTCCTTCTCCAATCGCATCTTGTATGTTCTGCCAGGAACGGTTGCGTCGCATATCCTTGTCCACCGGCTCAAAATGCCTTCGGCGGTCTATGCTGTTGTACCAAGAGTCGAAGAGATCTCTTTCACGTTTCCCCGCCTCTCTATGTCGGTACCGATCGGTTAAAAACCGGAATACTTTTCTTTTCACTTTTTGTTCGTCGTTTTATAGTATGTCGGAAAAAAGCGAAAAAAGTACTTTGATTAATCGTTAATGTTCTATTAAGTTATTATTAACAATTGTTTCTCTCCACTTTTGACCGAAAAAGTAGGGCAAATCGATCAACGGGAGCTCATGAACACCCAAATAAACACTTGTTCATAAACTCGTCGCTTCGGATGTTTGAGATAAGGGGAAGTGCTAAGGATGAGTTTCTACATACCTCAAAACCGAGCCTACGGCGAGCTCACCATAGGTAAATCCGGATGCGACCTTTTGTGTTAATTGGGGATATTACAATTGCGTTAAATAAACGCGGCCAATAATGGATTAGCGGTTATGCGGATTAAATCGACATCGTCTTTTATTTTGCGGCCATTTTTATGCAGACTGTTCCGTTAAAAACAGCATGCTGTCTGAGCGAAGCGAGTTCCATGCTGTTTAGGAACAGACAAAGAAAAATAGCAAAAAAAGACAAGTCGTGATTTTTTTGCTTCGTTTTTTCATCTAGGAAAAAATGAAGAAGAACAACACCATCGTGGCGCTGTAACGATCTATACCCCGAGATAACAAAGCATATTTCAGGCGCTTGCTACCTTCACTGATATTGTTTTTTACGGTCTGTTCGGACAGCCCTAAACGTATTGCTATATCCCGGATGCTGAATTCATCCCATTTGAGCAAAAGGGACTGCTTCATGTTAGCTGGCATGCGATCCAGCTCTTGTGCCAGCAGTTGTTCCAGCGCGTGATAGGTCTCCAGTTCTTCGGGGTTTTGCTGTGCAAAATTATGAAGATCTTCTGCCCAGAAATCGAGCAACTGCGGTTTGACTTTGTTGGAATTGAAGAAATCAACGATCTTATATTTCAACATACCGTATAGATATGCCGGTAGGTTCATTTGCGAATCCAGCCTACTACGCTTTTCCCAAAACTGTATAAAAAGCTCCTGCACAATGTCTTCCGCCTGTTGTGCGTCGCGAGTGCGGAGCAAAGCATGACCATAAAGCCCATCCCAGAAATGATGATAAAGCTTTCCAAAGACATCTTTGTCATCTCGTTCCCGGATCGCTATTAGCCAATCTTCATATAACAGGTTTTCTCGGGTCATGCGCTATTTGATGTATTCAAAGATACCGTCCCAATATTAAATGAATATTAACTTTGTAAGTTCTTAGAAATTCGTGAAGTAGGTATTTTTTTTTAATTTGCAGAAAAAATCAACAGATGAAGCCCAAAACGGTCATATTCGGTATTATCACAGCCTTGGTATTGGTCATTCTTTTTAATAACAAAGAAGAAGCAAGTTTTTGGTTATTTGGCGAAATCCGCACCTCAAAACTGTTCATTTTAGGTGTGTTTTTTATTTTGGGGGTTATTACGGGTGGTATCATGTTTCGACGCAAAAAGAGCCATCCAAAAGAATACAGCATTAATAACACAACAGCCGCAAATAGTGCAGCTGTGGATAACCCTACCCCCCATTCCAATTTATCAGAAGAAGACCGGAAGTTTTTGGATCGAGATTAACTTCATGGAGCCTTTCCGTACTTTTATTTTAAGAGACCTTTACAGATTCTACTAATCAATGCTGGTCCTTCATAGATAAAACCTGTATAAACTTGTACCAAACTGGCTCCTGCTTCGAGTTTCTCGATGGCATCTTCTGCCGTATGAATCCCTCCTACGCCGATAATCGGGAATGAACGGTTGGAGCGTTCCGCTAAATATCGAATAACCTCCGTAGAACGTTTTGCAAGTGGTTTTCCACTTACCCCCCCTGCCTCCTTTATCAAGACAGGATCGCTATGTAATCCTTCTCTGGAAATCGTTGTATTCGTCGCAATAACACCTGCTATTTTTGTCTCCGTTACAATTTCCACAATATCATCTAATTGGGAATCCGTTAAATCAGGAGCTATTTTGAGTAAAATTGGCCGTTGAACATATTTGGTATAATTCAGATCTTGTAAGGTATTCAATATTTTCTTTAAAGGCTCTTTCTCCTGCAAATCACGTAAACCGGGTGTATTAGGTGAGCTCACATTGACTACAAAATAATCTACATATTCAAAAAGAGCATTAAAACAGTATGTATAATCGTTCACGGCCTCTTCATTAGGCGTCGTCTTATTCTTGCCGATATTCCCCCCGATAATCAACTTATCCCGGTCTTTCAATCGTCTTAAACGTCCTGCAGCCACATCAGCCCCTTGATTGTTAAAACCCATCCGGTTTATCAAAGCTTCATCTTCCACCAGACGAAACATCCGTGGCTTATCGTTTCCGGGCTGTGGACGAGGTGTCACCGTACCGATTTCGATAAAACCAAAACCCAAACCTGCCATCTCCTCGATATACTCCGCATTTTTATCAAACCCCGCAGCGAGCCCTACTGGATTTTTGAATTTCAATCCGAATACTTCACGCTCCAAACGAGGATTCTCCACCGTATATAACGATTTAAGTACTGATTTTGCACCCCAAATTTTCGTAAACGAGCGCAACCCTCCCGTAACCCTGTGGTGTGCAGTTTCGGGATCCATCGTAAAGAATATGGGCTTAACAATTTTATACATATGTGCAAAGGTAGCCAAAGAAGCAGAAATATTCATTACTTTTGCAGCAAATGATATCAATTAATAATTTAACATTCGAGATTGGCTCACGTGCTTTATATGACGAGGCCAATTGGCATATAAAACCTGGCGATAAGGCCGGATTAATTGGAGCAAATGGCACCGGAAAATCCACTTTGTTGAAATTAATCGTAGGCGATTATACCCCCACTTCGGGTACAATTTCCATGGCAAAAGATTTGAAGATCGGTTACCTAAACCAAGATTTACTATCCTACCATTCCGACAAAAGTATCTTACACGTCGCTATGGAAGCTTTTGAACGGCAGAATCAACTGCATGCCGAAATCGAGGTATTGCTCAAAAAACTGGAAACAGATTATTCAGACGAGGTTTTAAATAAACTCAGCGATAAACAAATGGAATTTGAGGCGCTCGATGGCTATAACATTGAGTTTCGAGCACACGAAATCCTCGCCGGACTGGGATTCTCAGAAGAAGAGCAACAACGGCCTTTAGCGACGTTTTCGGGTGGTTGGCGTATGCGTGTTATGCTCGCCCGGATTCTTCTTCAGGCACCGGATATCCTTCTCTTAGATGAGCCAACGAACCACTTGGATTTACCATCCATTAAATGGCTAGAAAATTACCTACAGGCATTCGAGGGGGCTATCGTCATCGTTTCCCACGACCGTTATTTCCTCGACAGGATCATCAATAAAACTGTCGAATCCCGTAGAAGTAAGCTTACCGTTTACGCAGGTAATTATTCTTTTTATCTGGAGGAAAAATCCTTGCGGGAAGAAATTCAGAGCAATCAGTTTAAAAATCAGCAAGCCAAGATCAAGCAGGAAGAACGATTAATCGAGCGTTTCCGTGCTAAAGCGAGCAAAGCAAAAATGGTACAGTCGCGTATCAAGGCTCTCGATCGTATGGAAAAGGTGGATGATGTAGATGATGATAACCCCGAGGTTAATTTCAGCTTTAAATTCTCCAAACCATCTGGACGACACGTCGTTACAATGGAACACATTTCCAAATCGTATCCCAACCTGGAAATCCTGGAAAATACGAGCGCCATCATTGAAAAAGGAGATAAAATAGCCTTAATCGGTGCCAATGGTAAAGGTAAATCGACTTTACTTCGTATCGTGGCTGACGCTGATAACGATTACGAGGGTAAAAGCATCAAAGGACATAACGTCTCGCAAACCTTCTTTGCCCAACACCAATTAGAGGCACTGCATCTAGAGAATTCAATTTTGCAGGAATTGGTCAACTTTGCCCCTAAACATACCGAAACAGAACTACGTTCCATCTTAGGATGCTTCTTGTTTACAGGTGACGACGTATTTAAAAAGATCAAAGTCCTTTCCGGTGGAGAGAAATCACGGGTGGCATTGGCAAAGGCATTGACGGCAGACGCCAACTTCCTCGTGCTTGATGAACCTACCAACCACTTGGATATGGCTTCGGTGAATATCCTTATTCAGGCTTTACAACAATATGAAGGAACGTTTATCGTTGTTTCGCACGACCGTTACTTCCTAGATCACGTCGCTAATAAAATTTGGTTTATCGAAGATAAAGAAATTAAAGAATATCCGGGAACCTACCAAGAATATGAAGAGTGGAGTGGCAAGCGCGTGGTAAAGAAGGACACGTCAGGTGATAAAAAAGTAGCGAAGGAAAAAGAGCAACCTAAAAAGGAAAAAACACCGCCATCGGAGGATAAAAACAAGCTCATTCAGCGTAAAAACAAAGAGTTGACAGGCCTCGAGCAACAAATAGAAGAAACGGAAAAATCGGTAAAGAGACTTGAAGTTAACTTGGCAAAAGAAGAAATTTATTCCGATGCGCAGAAACTTCAAGAAGCCACCCGAACGTATAATTCGGCTAAAGCATCCTTACAACAGCTTCAACAAAACTGGGAAAAGCTCGCCGAAGAGATCATGGAATTGGAAGGATAATGATATAAAACCAACGTTAACTTAGATGATAACGTTGGTTTTGAAATTCCATCGAAGTGTAATAGCTATATTTTTCCATATCTAACGGATAATCCCAGCAACCCATGCGATGGTACAGCTCGCCACCGAACCCTTTTTTGAATCGATAAAGTCCATACATCGGATGAGATGGATCTGGGTTAGGTGCCGTTCCAAAAAAATCATATTCCGTACAACCTCGCTCTTTGGCCATTTCCATTGCGCGCCATTGTAATGCGTAGGTAGCCATATAATTTCTATTTTCGGATGCCGAAGCCCCGTACAGATACGTCCCCCGTTTAGCCGAGATCACTAAAAACATGGCCGCTAACGGTTTATCTTCTACTTCAGCAACAAGCAGATATACGTCGGCAGGTGAAGAAGTGTCGTTTGCTCTGGCCGTAAGTACAATTCGGAAATAGTGGATGTCATGCAAAAAAAAATTATTCCGGGTGGCTGTCTGCCGATATAAATCATACCATATTTCCAAGCTCTCAATTCCCAACGAACGTACCTCTACCCCCTTTTTCTTAGACAGATTGATATTATAGCGCGTTTTCGGTTTCATCCCTCCCAAAAGCTTATCCCTATCTTTCCGCAGATCCATAAACATCGTATTAGAAGGAAGAATATCGGTATTGGCTTTTCGCAGTCCCCAATGGTTTGTACTGTAATTGAGTCGGATCTCCTGTATATTTTTCTCCGGTACACCTAGCCAATTGCCGTGCAGATCATAACAACTTTCGTCTTTTGCCCACAGGGATTGCCAAGGCAAATCATACCGGATCATGATACATTTCGGAGGCAGAAACGTGCGTAGACTTTCCGATAATTGTTCTAAAAAATAACCCTGATTTTCTTCCGACGGTTCTACTTCGGGGCCATAAGGCACGTAAGCAATGCTATGCTCTTTATCAATCGGTTGGATAACGATCAATAAATCTCCAATGAAGTATGCATCACTCGGACTATCGGTGTATAAATCGGACTGCTTCGTCCTGAAATTGAATGCTTTGGTATGCAGCCCCTGTAATTTTTTAACTTCTGACCAATAAGCCGTTTGTTGGATAATAGAGGTTTTATAAACCTGCTTGATTTCCTTGTCTTCTAGTTCTGCGATCATATAAAAATTATAGTCATGATTTCAAAATCCAAAAGCTGCGAACTTAGCCAAAATGTTTGAATTACCGAGCTGCATTTGTCATTACTGTGTTAGATATCAAAAAATATTATCGAAAAAGCATTTTGTCAGGAATAAGCATTTCGGTTAGGTCTCGGGAGGAGATACCGACCTGCAGCACCTCGCCCATATAATCGTCAAAGTATTGGATCAGAAAACGATGGTAACCTTTCTTTAACGCAATTTTTCCATCTCGTCTTCGTTCATTATGCGATCCGTCATTATCGACCACGAGCTGATCAGCCACCCAAAGTTGCGAACCGTCATCAGAATAGGTATAGAAGTTATAGACACCGTCCCTTGGAATTTTAATATAACCGCTAAATTCAAAAGCAAACGAATCCCGTGCTGTAGCGATATCAATCGTAATATTGTCGGTTTTACCAGATTTTATTAGTCTGGCATTAGCCGATATATCGGCGATCTTTTCCAATCGTCCACCTTCAAAATAGTGATAAGCCACGCCCCGTTCGAAATTTTCGTCATGCACTGCATCCCAGTAGGTCATTTGCTGCTCTTCTAATTCCGAAATTCCAGAGGGATAGTAATATTTAAATTCGAGTTGGGTCGGCGTACGGATCCAAGTATCGAAAGCCCGTTTACCTTCATAAAGCAGGATGATACGTGCGCCACGTTCCAAAGAACCGTAGGCGTCTGCGCCGGTAGTGCGACCATAAGCCAAAGCCACATCCATGTATTTACCAATGTAATCATTGCTATGGTTATGCCCAGCAAATATGCCCATTACATCCTGCTTCGCTAAAAAGTTCACAAACATACCGCTGTTCAGTCCGCCTGGACCGTCCCCACGACTCGCATTCCCTAATCGCCATTTTTCATCCTTGTGAACTTGACCATATTCCGGTAGCGGAATATGTAAAAATGCAAGTGCCGGAAGCGGATTTCCTTCATTCAGGGAAGTATAATAGTCACTTATTTCCCGATACCACTTAATCTGGTCAAACTGAATCCAGTTGTAATGGCCATGCAACGGGTCGGCGGGTTTGTTGTGCGTATCCAATGCATACAACAGGGCTTTCACTTCTTTATCTTCTGTCGAATAGAGTGGCAAAACATAATTGCCGGCACCACTAATAGCAGGTCCCTTTTCACCTATGAAGTAAGGTTTACCCTTCAAAAAATCAAAATTATCCGACCTACTCATCCCGACCTCATCGTCGTGGTTACCTAAAGTGATCGCCCAGGGTATACGATAGTCTTCAAAGATACGAGCGATAGCATCCCAAGCTTCCGAAGCGGGTCTGGAAGCCGGAAGGTCGCCTGTTAACATCGCTAAATCCGGCTTTTCTCGATCTAAAACAGCGCGGATGGTCGCAATCGTTCGTTTGGTGTTAGCAGAACGTTCATCCCAATGCAGATCGGTAAATTGCGCAATTTTAAACTGTCCATCTTTAAAAAAAAGGGAATCACGCGTTGCCATCCAATGCCTCTTCTTAAAAAAATCAGCGAATCGGCTATCCAGTTGGATATATTCTACTCCTAAATCGCTCAGATATTCTGCCGTTAGGTTGTAATTGTCTGGGTTTGACTGGCGGTAGTTGAGTACTCCGACCACTTGAATTCCATTAGCCTTCGCCCAAAGATAGTCTTCCTTAGTTGGATTGGCAAAAAGATAATAATGCTGTGGAGAGTAATCATCTCGCTGCTGGTAAGCTTCAATCTGCTTTCTTGTACAACTTACTTTTATCTTACCCCGAAAGTAATCCGTTGCTTCTTCCGTAGGAATGATAAGTGCTTTTTTTGCCAAATCAAGATCAACGAGCTGGTTATAAATCGCGCTAAATTGCTTTTGATGATTACCTTGGATTTTCAGGTCGATCATGACCTGTAGGCCTTCTCTTTTTGCTAATTCAAGCATATCGCTAAACTTTTCGACAACATGCCCGTTTGCAGATTTAAACGTTCGTAATTCGTTCCAATCAAGTTCATCGACCACTTTATCGATTTCGAAAAAGCGTCTTAAATTTCGATCGTGGTGCACGATTAAGACAGAATCCCGAGTCATGCGAACATCCAGCTCCACCATATAATATCCTGCCGCCGCCGCTTTCTTTACGGACGCCATACTATTCTCATCGGTGTGTTCATCAACCACACCTCCACGATGCGCAATTAATTTAATGTCACCAAATTGAGCGTGGACATAGGGAGCTGCTCCCAAAATAAAGAGCAGCCATAATATATATCGTTTCATCAGTAATTCGAATTTTGGACAAGAATACCTCCGCTCTTATCAATCTCTACCTGTGGCAAGGGAAAGAAATAATTTTTTGGAGCGGAAAAATTAACACGATTCAGGTCAGTATGATAAACTGCATCCGGATTTTTCAGTATGGTGGCAATATCCACCCATCCTGTCCTGTCCCAACGAACCAAATCGAAGAAACGTCTATTCTCACCAGCAAGTTCTAATCGTCTTTCTAAAATTAGATCGTCTTTATCAGCTCCATCAAGTGCTGTTGCTCTCGCACGAGCCCGCACGGCGTTAATTTCAGTATCCCCAGCACCGGCACCTGACTTCCGGATTTTTGCTTCAGCTACCAACAGATATACATCGCTGGACCGCATAAGCGGGATTAATAAATCAAAGCTCAATCGTCCTTCAGGTGTAAACGTGGTATATTTATTGAAATGAAACCCCGTCTCAGAACTAGCGGCATCATAGGGAATAACAGCATTTCCAATATTGATTTGGTCGCCCTCTGCCCACATCGTAGCCAATCGTCTTTTATCATTTCCAAAAGCATCAAAAAGGCTCTTCATCGGATGGAAGAAATTCCAGCCACCTTGTGTACGCGGACTGAAATAATAAATTGTTGATGTATTCCGCCACGCTTGTGAAGAGGTGACATATAACAACATTTCTGGGAGTGCGGTAGTCTTCTGACGAAAATTATCTTGAAAATTATCCGACAGCTTATATGTACTACTGGTCGTAATTTTTTCACCCACCGTAATCGCCAGATCAAGTTTATCCTCTTTTTGAGGGTAGCTTGACCAATGCATGTACAATTGCGTCAAATATGCCCAGGCCGTGCCTTTATTGATGCGTCCAGCTGTGGATGTAACCGGCAACAGTTTCTCCGCAGCCTGAAGATCGTTCTCGATAGACTGCAAAACCTCCTCTATTGTCGCTTTCGGTTTATTATAGTTGGCCGTAGCTGCATCTTCCTGCGTGATCAGCGGAAATTCACCATAAGGCAAATAGAGCCACCAGTTCGCGAAAGCCCGAAAGAAATAGGCCTCACCAAGGCTTCTGTCCTTAATCTCCTGCGAAATATCGTCCAATTCAGGCACATGTGTAAGGATAATATTGGATCGCGAAACCATTTCGTATTTCCAAGTCCAGCCGGCACTTAACTGTGGGTTTGATGCATCAAAGGTAAAGGTTTCTATCGCTTCATCTTCCGAATGATCTCCGGCGCGATACACATCGTCCGATGCAATATCCCACGTATAGTCACCATGGGCCACGAAATCTTCGGCAATCAGAATACCATAAAGACCCGTGACAGCGTCGACAACAGACTGTTCATTTTTGAAATAATTCTCTTCGGTATACTGTCCTTTTACCTCAACATCCAAAAGGTCATCACAGGATGAAACACCAAGCGTTATACTTAATAGGATGAGAATTAAAATATTTTTATGTTTCATTCGAATAAATTTAAAAGTCAAATCTAAAGCCTAAATTCATTTTTCTACTGAATGGGAAATTGGCATAATCTACCCCACGTTGCAAATTTCCGTCAGAGTAACCAATTTCCGGATTATACCCCTTGTACGGTGTGATGACCAACAGATTTTCTCCCATCACATATACACTCATATCACGGATAAAACTGCTTTCCGACACCGGTATCTTATACGATAAGGTAAGCGTTTTCAACTTCACAAAATTTCCGTTTTCAATAAATAGATCAGACGTACGGTGATTTAGGTTAGCACGTTGTGTACTCATCCGCGGAATGGCGTTGCTCGTTCCTTCTCCATGCCAACGATCTAATGCTTCGGCATACATGTTATAAGAATAAGTCGGATCAAGCCCTTGCATCCGGTCGGCATTGTAAAGCTGCCCTCCAAAATTACCCGTTAAATTTGCGTGCAGTGCAAACCCTTTATAACCAAGTCCAAGCTGTAATCCAAGAATAGCATCTGGATTTGGATCTCCTAGATATCCTCTATCTTGTTCGTCGATCTGTCCGTCGCCGTTCATGTCCACAAATCGCACATCACCCGGTCTTATATCCCCCTTGCGTCCGTCATTCGTTATATTGGGATCATTATCGATTTCCGTTTGATTTTGATAAAGTCCATCCGTTTGCCAACCAAAGAACGAGGCGAGTGGCATATTCTCATACGTACGGGATATCTCCTGTGATTGACGTCCATAAAATACGGATCCCATGTAATTATTATTTCCGTATAACCGAGTTACCTTATTTTTCAGCAGTGTTAAATTTAAACCCACGTTGTAGGCAAAACCACTGGCCGTCTGCTTCCGGTGTCCGAGTTCAATTTCCCATCCATGGTTACGCATTTCGCCTATATTAGAATCTGGTATAGTAGCCCGTCCAACAGTTCCCATAACAACTGCCGGGATAAGCATATCGGTCGTTTTTTTGTCAAACCAAGTGACATTCGCAGTCAAACTTCCATTGAACAAAACAGCATCTATTCCCACATTGGTCATTGCTGTTTTTTCCCAAGTAATAAACGGATTCGCTAAGCTCGTAATCCGAGAACCTCCAACCTGATCGGAACCAAAAGTGTATTTGTTACCATAGTCAATATTTCTTTTCATGATCGTCATGTATTGCAAATCTGCTACTTCCTGATTACCTAGCATACCCCATCCCCCTTTAATCTTCAGGTCGTCCAGAAAAGAAATATCGCTCATAAAATCTTCTTCCGAAAGACGCCATCCTGCCGATACACCCGGGAAATATCCCCATCGGTTTCCGGCAATAAACTTCGAAGAACCATCACTACGCATGGTCATCGTCAAGAGATATTTGTTGGCAAAGCTATAATTGACGCGGGCAAAAGCGGAAGCCAATTTTTGGGGAACATCATAATTGCCAATAATCGTATTCATAGTCGCACCGTTATCGAATACAATCTGATCTAGGCTTTCATCAGCAAAGGCAATCTTTTTTACCGTTTGGAAACTTCCGTTTTTCGATTGCATGGAAACACCAGCAACTGCATTCAGGTGGTGGCTACCGAAAGTGCGCTGAAAGTCTAGATAGGTTTCGCCCAAAATCGTATAGCTTTTCTGATCTGTAATCCCCAGTTCCGCATCGTTCCGTCTCCGCATCTGCTGGGCCACGCTTGGAAAGAAATCTCTAGCCTGATATATATTACCTTCAAACCCAACGTTACCCTTCAACTTTAAACCATCTATAATCTGATACTCCAATGCCAGGGAAGCAAGCATGTTGTGATTATGCTTGTTGCGGTCTTCTGTTGACAGCTCGTATACCGGGTTATTGATATCTCCCAATTCATTGTTTGCAGAAGCGCTTCCCCATTCTCCGTTGTCGTCCATTACCGGGACAGCCGGGTTGAAACGAAGAGCCTGCCATAATACCCCACTATATACCGATTGTGTAGATGGGCTATACCAATTTCTGTAGTTGTACTGAAAGTTTTGCACCAATTTGAGTCTATCGGAAATAACATGGTTAGCGTTAACTCGCGCAGAAATTCGTTGAAATTTAGAACTCAACATGATACCCTTTTCGTTATAATAACCTAAGCTTGTCAGGTAAGATGATTTTTCCCCGCCGCTGCGGATACTCAGATCGAAATTTTCCAGACGACCTGCTTGAAAAAGTTCATCTTGCCAATCGGTACGATTTACCGTATAATACGGATCGTTCCAAAAAGCATTTTCCGCAATGCCGTCATTACCATACCGTTCCTTTTTAAGCATGACCAAATCCTCCGCACCCAATAGGTCTAATTTGTTGTTTACATGTGTAATACCGGAATACGCATTAACATTGTATTGAGCCGGTTGTCCTAGCTTACCGCGTTTTGTAGTTACTAAAATAACACCATTGGCCGCCCGTGTACCATAAATCGCGGCAGAGGAAGCATCTTTTAGCACCTCAATTTGCTCAATATCGTTTGGATTTATGTCTGATAATTTGCCAGAAGGCACACCATCAATGACAATTAAGGGATTGGACGAATTTATACTACCCGTTCCGCGAATTTGTATACTCGGCTCTTCCGCTGGAGATCCCCCCCCCGCAACAATCTCCAATCCCGAAGCCAACCCTTGCAGCGCGTTAGATAACTGCCCTATTGGTGCGGTATTCAACTGTTCTCCTTTGACACTCGCAACAGAACCTGTAAGATCACTTCTGCGTTGTGTCCCGTAACCTACCACGATAACTTCGTCCATCTCCGTGATGACAGATTTCATTTCCACAACAAGACTATTTCTGGAATCTACACGAACTTCATTTCGCTGATAACCCACAGAAGAAAAAACAAGCACCGTACGATCTTTCGAAACGGATAGTTGGAAACGTCCAGATTCATCTGTAATTGTACTGTTGCTCGTTCCTATTTCCGTAACGGACACATTCGTCAACGCTAATCCGCTGACATCCTTCACAAGACCTCTTATAGTCTGCTGTTGTGCTTCGGAAGACATATCCTTTTCAGCAACAGCACTCGGGTCCTTTTTACGTCCCGTGAGGATCACGTTTTTATCGACCACATTGTAGTCTATATTATAGATTGGAAGAATTTTGGAGAGAGCCGTTCGAAGAGATAGTCCATCCATGTCGACAGTCAATTTTAAATCCGACGGTACAAGCGCCGTATCATAAAAAATATGATAACCGGTTTGTTTCTGGATTTCCTGTAAAACCTCGGCCATCTTCATATTTTTCCTTTTAATGGTAATTGTTTGGCCGAAAGTCATCGCGCCAACCTGTAGTGTACTCGCACACATTAATACAAGTGCTAGTTTCATGATTAAGAACCTGTTAATTTGAGGAAATGGAACACCTCTCCATATCGAAACATTATTTTTTTTATACATTTGTCCTTTCGGTTGTTTATATACTTTTTACAATCGTTATTCACTATTTATTACTCTTATCGGGAGCGTTCGCACCGCTCCTGATAATTGTCTCTATTATCATTCTGAAATATGTACATTATCCAATAACCATAATCCTCCTTCCTTTTATTTCAAATTTCACGCTGTTCGTCATTTCGATTAAGTCTAATAGCTTTTCAATTTTTTCATATCGCGATATGGATCCCGTAAAGTGAAGAGATTTTTTCTCTTTTTCATATTCAAAAGAGACATCGTACCACCTTGATAGACAACCTAAAACCTCTTCTAGTGTAGCATGATCAAATGCAAAAGCACCATCTTTCCAAGCTATTGTATAGTAAGTATTTACCTTTTCTACATCTACTTTTCCTGAATATGTGCTAAATATAGCTTGTTGATTAGGCGAAAGATCTTCTCTTCGGCCATTTGGGAAACGTAACTGTACAGCGCCTTCCACCAAGGTCGTCTTAATCTTACTTGCGTAGCTATTCAAATTAAATTGTGTACCAAGCACTTCAAGTTCCTGTTCGCCCGTCTGTACAATAAATGGCAGTTTTCGGGTTCCATCTGATTTTTTAACCACATGGAAATAAGCCTCTCCTGTCAGTTCAACTTTTCGGCTTTCCTTTCCGAAATTGATTGGATACCGCATGCTGCTCGATGCATTTAACCAAACTTGGCTTCCATCCGGTAAGTTCAATTTATACTCTCCACCTTTAGGTACGATAATCGTATTGTAAAAATCATTACGAAGACTATTTCTGTCAGATAGCACATAAGAGATCTCTCCCTTATTATTTTTAACAAGCGCATATCCATCCATCGTCAAAGATTCGTTATTTGCCAGCGCTTCTAGATCGATCTCTTTGCCATTCTCCAGAACAATTTTTGCTTTGCTGTTTCCAGGAACAATGGCCGACCATTCTTGTGAAGCCGAATTCGGCTCATTTGGAGTTCCTCTTAGCCAGTTTGTCTTAAAAAATAGGAAGGCGGTCCCTACCAGCACAAACAGCGCAGCTGCAGCCCGAAGAAAATTTAATGTTCTGACTTTCGCTTGACGCAGTCTGTGCTCTTTCGCTAATATCTTGAACTGAACCGATTCAAAAAGCCCGTCATTTACTTCTTTTTTTTCCCATGATAACGAATCTTTTTCAGCAAGCTCCGTTAAGACCGAGCTCAAAAGACTATCCGATTTTTCCGTACGAAAGTAGTCTTTCAGTTTTTTTAGATCAGGATCAGAAATGGTACCGTCCCGATATTGCTTGACCAAGAAATAGAGTTCTTCCTTTTCCAATATTATAGTGCTCTTTACTACTATAATTACCTTACTTCGGAAAAAGGACTATTGACCGAAAAAAAAAATTAGAAAAACAAAGTGATATAACCGATGTAGGTGTAACCTGATCTTTTTGGAAGCTGTTATCACCTGGTTTTTAACTGTATTTTTAGAAGTCCCCGTTTGATCGGAAATCTCTTCGTAGGAGTATCCTGCCAACTTATTGAGTTGAAATATTTCTTTTTGTTTGTCTGGCAACTGATCCACCAACTCTTCTAGTACTGATCGCAAATCATTAGCCTTCAGCTCATCTAGGGTAGATGTGCATCCCTCGTTCCAGTTATTGCGAAGCTCATCCTTATATTTTGCTTCGACAACCGATCTGCGAAAAACGCGCAACAGATATCGCTTGGTTATCACAAACAGCATCGGATAAATTGCTTCCGGACCATCTATCTTCGATCTGTTTTGGTGCAATTTAACAAAACTCTCCTGCACGGCATCCTGTGCAATGCCTTCGTCTTTACAAATCGAATAAGCAAACCGACAAAGAGTAGCTTGATAACTATCAAAAACTATCCGAAAAACTCGAGAATCACCGTTTTGAAATGCAACAAACTCTTCATCAGAAATATTTTTAGGATGTTGCGTCATATTAGAATAATCACCTTGCAAGATTAAGCAACAACTATCAACGATTTGTTAAAAACAGATGAACATTTTGTTATGACACTACCATCTTCATTTATATGTCATAACACCGTTTTATCGTATTAAATCACCATGACTTAACATACAGTTAATATTAGTTTATTATGTTTGTTTATGGAAAATACAAAATACAATGCTCCCGTTGTGTTGACCCATATCAATGATGATTCGCACAACTTTAAACCATTACCCACTCCAACAGGAAAATATCCCTATCGTCTGCCTATAGAAGATATCATCGGGACAACGACCGATAAATTGCAAGACCGTATGTTTTTTCATATGGTGGGCGATACTGGCAGCGTCCGTCATTCTGATTTTCAGGCTACAGTTGCGCAAACATTAGCGCAACAAATTGAAGGACATCCGGACACGCAACCGTCCTTCCTTTTCCATTTAGGTGATATCGTCTATAACCATGGCGAAGCATCTGAATATCCGGCCCAATTTCTAAAACCTTATCAAGATTATCCAGCACCAATCTTTGCTATTGCCGGTAACCACGACGGCGACATCAATCCTGATGCATCCAGTCCATATCAAAGTCTAGACGCTTTCATGGACGTCTTCTGCGATACACATAGCAGGCCTATTACGTATGGTGCAGGTAAACGGAAAAGCATGACCCAACCCAACGTATACTGGACATTAGAGACACCCCTCGCACGCTTTATCGGCTTATATGCCAACGTCACGAAGCACGGTAGCATAACCGATGAGCAACGCGAATGGTTTATAGAAGAATTACGCGACGCCTCCATACGACGTGATGAGCAGGCCATTATCGTATGTATACATCACGCGCCTTACTCCGCCGATACCAACCACGGATCTAGTACCGCTATGATCGATTTTCTCGAGCGTGCCTTCGCCGAAGCATCCGTGCTACCAGATGCCGTGTTCAGTGGCCATGTACATAATTACCAACGATTTCATAAAACATATCCGGATGGCCGTGTGGTACCTTATATTGTAGCCGGTGCCGGTGGCTATGCGCTTCTTCATAATATTGCCACCCATGATGACGATACCATTGCACCTTTGCAATTCGAAGACAGTAGCGTCGAATTAGTTGCCTATTGTGAGGATCTTTATGGGTTTCTCAAAATGGGGCTCGTCCGGACGGACGAAGGACTGAAGCTAACGGGCGCCTACTACACCCTAAGCCAACCCGATGATACCAAAGCCGAATTGTACGATCGCTTTGAAATTCCGTTGCAACGGTCGATGTGTCTGGAAGTATAAGTCTATCCAAACACCTTCCCGATAACTTTACCTATAGCTGCAAAATCATCTAGGTTATTTACGGCTCTCCTTTCTATCAGATTTTCCTTTGTTTTCGAGTAAGGATAAATCAAAATATAATTATTGTGGAGCGAGTTGTTATTTAAAAACTCTGGTACCGCGTGCATTTGCGAAGTGTAGGAAAATCTGTTACGATCCGCCATCATCACAATTAAGCCCTGATCAGTTTCCAAGCCAAGTACCACCTGTTCAGCTTCGTTCCAAGATGCTGTTTCGTGCATTTCCGCCTCGATTGCAGATTTCTTTAAGATGCGTTCAAGCACATCCAACATCGGCCTACTGGCATGAAATATCACAGTTGCACCCGAATTGCGCGCGATGTTCCAGATTTTTAACAGCGCATAAAAGAAACCAGGTTCGTCCTCCGCATCACGCGGAATGATCACGACATAACTCTTCACAGTAGAAATAGGCTGCACCGCGTGATATATCAGTAAATTCACATGCTCATTTGTCAGATAACCATTATAGAGATTGTAAATAAATGAGGTTGAGAACCCCTTTTCACGTTCCAATCCGATAATTAAATCGGTAATATTTTTCTCCTTGATAACATTGTTAACACCCGCAACAACTTCCTCATCATGACGGGTTATAGGCGTGATGACAACATCTGCGGCAGCCCCCATTTTTACAGCCCCCTCTAGAATGCGTTCCGCATTTTTAGCCGATGATTCATTTTTATCCTCATTGATAATATTTAAGGCGAATATTCCTTCTTTATTAGATTTTGTTTTAACCAGCAGCCCCAGATTTACCATTTTCTCCGTCATCTGCTCGTTGTTGATCGGCAGTAAAATCCGCTCACTTTCCAAACCCTTACCAGAAATCGTGTCTTCCTTGTCCGCGTCCGCTATCTTCTGTCCAGCCGACATCGATACAAACGACGACACCGTACAAGATATTAAAATCAAGAGAATACTACCATTCAATACATGATCATTTAACAACCTGATGGGTTCGCCAGATGGTGTTTCCCCGATAATAATATTGTATCCTACCATTACAGATGCCAACGTAGCCGCAGCAGAAGCCGCGCTCATACCGAAGATCAAACGCCCTTCATTAGCCGTGAGCTTAAACGTACGCTGTGTTAAATAGGCCGCAATATATTTCCCACCGATCGAAGCCACCAGCATGATCGCCGCGACACCAAGTGTTTCCCAGCTTCTTACAAATGCCTTAAAGTCAATCAGCATGCCAACACTGATCAGAAAAAAGGGTATAAAAATCGCGTTGCCCACGAATTCCACCCGGTTCATCAACGACGATGTATGTGGGATGAGTCTGTTGAGCGCCAGACCGGCAAAAAAGGCTCCTATGATCGCCTCTATGCCCGCGATTTCGGCAAGAAGCGCGCCCAGATATATCATCACAACCACGAAGATATACTGGGAAATCTTATCTTCTACCCGTTTGAAAAACCATCTCGCAATAATAGGGAACAACATTAACACGATCGCCGAGAATAGCACCATAGCAATCCCCAACCTGACCCAAAAAGCCGTTCCAACCTCTCCCTGCGACATCCCGACAATAACAGCAAGTACTAAAAGCGAAAGTACATCGGTAATCATCGTTCCACCAACCGTAATATTCACCGATAGATTTTTTGTGATTCCCATACCACTGATCAGCGGATAGACAATAAGCGTATGCGAAGAAAATAAGCTCGCAAATAAAATAGCAGTCGGAATAGAGAAATCCAACAGATAAAAGCCCCCCATAAATCCCAAGATAAAAGGGAATATAAAGGTATATAGCGCAAACGTTATGCTCTTCCACTTATTCCGCTTAAAATCACCCATATCGATTTCCAGACCTGCTAGAAACATAATATAAAGCAGACCCGTGGTACCGATAACGATGACACTGCTGTCGCGCTCCAAAATATGAAAACCATTAGGACCAATTACCGCACCTGCGATAATCAGACCCAAGATGTGTGGTACTTTAATTTTATTTAGCAAGAGCGGTATAAACAGGATGATGACCAGTTCGATAAGAAATTTGATTAACGGATCCTCGATTGGTAGCGTGATTGGATGAATAGCAAGTATCATAGGAGTTATTTTGCACTAGGTGTTAATTCCACGGAAAATACCGCTTCACAATTATTCTTACCCGTTAAGACCAGCGTGCCTTTCATGACGTTTGGCGTTATATCGTCGATCTGTACGTGTCGAGTTATCTTTGTGCTCAAATCGCTATCGTTTAAAATACGAAGCGTAATTTTTTCTCCCTCATATTTCCCTTCAAACACACGAACATATTTATCGTTGTTGACAACCTGAACATGCATTCCAGTCGAGTCCGCATAAAATCGCCAACGCTCGTTTCGTTGATCCCCGATCACATAGTTTGCACAACGAGACGCACGACATACCATCCGGCTATTCCAATCTCCCTCTATAGGTTCTGGCCATTTGTTATAACGATCTGCCGTCGCCGTATCTGACTTTGCCAACACGCTATTATTTAAACTATCTCTCATTTTTAACAATGCGCGATATTCATTTTCCAGTAACGCCACACGTTGCTCTCGGAGCTCTACCGCCCTTTCCCGCTGGGCAATGTCCTGACCTCCACGATTTGGGTCACAAGCGACAAACATGACCATATGTAAGATAAGAAGAGAGTAGAATCGTAAAATCATATTATTTTTTTAAACTAAACATATAAATCCACTTTCTGTTTGTCGAATGTAAAAAGATAAATCCATAGTTACATGATACACATCAAAAAAAGCAGGCTAACGACGCCTGCTTTTTTTCCCTTCAACGAAATCGTTATTCGACAGACAAATTAAGCACCTGATAAATTCGCTTAGCGATATCCGTATTATCTAAAAAACCTTGAAAAAGATCCGCCCCAGGTCCGTACGCCATTAACGGCACTGGAATACCCGTATGATCCGTCGTAGCAAAATTACCGACAACATGACCATTATGTTTATCCGCATCTAAAAGAACCAAACCGCCTGTTTCGTGATCCGAGGTCACGAGCACCAAGGTTTCCCCATTGGTATCCGCATACGCTAATGCCTGTCCTACCATACGATCAAAGCTAAGATATTCAGTGATCGTAAAAGGTAAAGAGTTACTATGTCCCCCACCGTCTATCTTTGCTCCTTCCACCATTAAAAAGAAACCCTTATCCGCACCTTTTTCTTCCAAAAAAGACACAGCCGGTTGAAACGCATTTTCAATCAACCGATATGCCGTTTGCGTACTATTTTGATCCTCTTTAAGCTTATCCCACTCCCTATCTACCTGATCCTGTGCGAACACGAGCAAGCGATCACTTTTTGAGTGTGTTACATGTTCAAGACCACGCACCACCTCCACATTTTTTGCCCGAAGTCCCTTCATGAGGGAACTATCCTCCTCGGTAAATACCCGATGTTCTCCTCCAACCATTAATGATAATTTTGAATCCTGCAATTGTCCAGCAATGCTATCAGTCATACCTCGTTCACTTACGTGTGCATAAAAAGCAGACGGTGTAGCTCCTGTAATCCGGTCGTTCGATACGATCCCACTTACCATACCTTGCTGCGCTATTTGGTCTGGAATATTGCTTACCGGACGGCCGCTCGTATCGACACCGATATAGCGGTTCCGAGTCTTGACCCCAGTAGCCAAAGCACTTCCGCCAGCAGCAGAATCCGTGTGATAATTATCTGTGGATCCCGTAAAAAGATAACCCGTGTACGGCATATTCAACACGTTCAGTTGCCCCCTATTGGCCATTGCCGCGGCCCAGAGCTGCGACAGACCGGCACCATCACTGATCAGTAGTATAATATTTTTCGGGTGTTTTACAGTTTTTCCCGTTCGAAGCGGCATGTACGGTTTATAAAACACATCGTTCTGATGATTGTTCTTGGGGTAAGTCCGCATAAATTCCGCGGCTGCCATAGGCTGATCCGTATTGATGTAATCAATCCCTATTTTTAGCCATTCATACCATGTTGTTTTGGTATCCGGAGCCGCCCAAAACCGAAATTTCTTTCCCAGACTATGCACGGAGTCTACCGTAGTCTTCACCTTTATGGAGTCCTGATAGGTCAGCCTTCCGAGGCCATTCCATTCGGAAAACTTGGGAAACGACGCACTAAAAAGTCCAATCCTTTCCAGCTGTGCATCCGTATACATTTTATTCAACTCCCCATCAAAAAAGAATATTTCATCATACAAACGAAACTCATCCGGTTGCGGACGGTTTCCACTAACAACAATTTTTACCGCTTTGGGATTATTTTTGCTGTCAAACAGATCACGATACGGCTTGATCTTCTCTGTTAATACTTTCAATACGCCATCCCCGTCAGCTTTCGGATCGATCAGGAGCTGGAGTTGGCCATTTTGTGGGTAAAGAAATCCATCCGAGCTATTCGCAAACGCTTCCAAGATAGGCTTTAGATACAACCGGTCAAAAGTCTTGTCAGCAGCAATCTCTTCGTATTCATGTGCCACAAACAGCTCACCGTCCTTTAAAAACAAATCCACTTCAATAGATCCGAAGCCCAGTCCATACGCCATGGCAAAAGGATGGTTTCGGGTATAATCATTATGCGAATGCAAGTTGTGCAGATATGCCGTTGGCTTAACCTGCGCAAAAGCCGGAGCGGCGATCCAGATCGCTGCTCCAACAATTGTTGAAACAAAAGTTATCTTCATATTCAAATCGTATTCGTTTTATTTACTATCTTATTTTTTCCACATAAGCTCTAGCTATGGCTGAAACCAAACCTTCACATTATGATTCGGCATCTTTCCACCCATATGCTGTTCCACCCATTCGATTAACCTTGGATTATTCTGTTCGTTATCCGAATAGACGTACCGTACCGGAATCGATGCTAATACCGAGGGACCCGGTTGAATTTCAGGAATCCCCGTACGTCGCCACGACGCCCAACCCTCGAAACCATTCAGAAAGCTATCAATGAAATACTGTTCCGCAATCATGGTCAACCCTTTTTCCTGCTGATACTTGTTCGCTGGGCGCAACCAGTAGGCCTCCCGTTGGCTATCACTAATATACGGATTCTGTGATTGTGATTGACTTCCCACTTGTTTCCACTTATCGAAAGACGCATCGACTGCATCGCGGTAAACCTCCTCCACCTGCCCTATAACCCCCATGTTTCGTTGGATCGCTTCCGCTTTTAACAGCAACAGTTCACTATAAGTCATTAAAAAAGCCCGGTCACCTCTTCTGATACGGCGCCCCACGACGGAAAAGTCGCCCTCCTTAAGCCCCGTACTTTCATACAATGCCTCCTGTTCCGCAGCACTTAATCCTGCAGTTTGTCCCCGGTATTCCAGCTCTTTGTCAGCGTCGGCAGCATTCGCCAAAAACGAATTTCTAGTCGGAGCCGCATAGACAGGTAACCGCGGATCCGAGCCTCTCTTCAATAATCCGACCATCACATCACTTATCCGGGCATTGTCCGAAAAATCGACGCCACTGCCATCGGACGAAGGATTTTGAATAAACCAAGCGTAATAGTCACTCGAATTGTTGTATATCAACGTAGCACCATCATCCACGCTCGAAAATACCGGATAACGATCCGGGTTATTGAATATTTCACCCACTTGCTGCGAAACATCTTTCTTGGCCGACTGTCTCATCAATATCCGAATCATTAATGTATTTGCAAATTTTCGCCATTTCTGTAGATTGCCGTTGTACAGAATATCACGGCTAACGGAAACGCCTGCGGGGAGTTCAGCTAGAAGCGTATTCGCGGCTTCCAAATCTTCCAACATCCGTTGATAAACCTCTTCCTGCGCTTGAAACTTCGGGAATTCCAGTCCGTCCGCATTTCCCATTCCTGCCTCATCGTAAGGAATATCCCCAAATGCGTCTGTAACCAAGGAAAGGATATACACCTTATTGATATGTGCGAGTGCAAGGTATTCCGGTTGGTTGTTCTGCTCCGCCAGCAGTTTCATCTGATTGACGTCCTTGATCAAACGTACCGCGCCGTTCCATTCCTCTCGCCAATTAGCACCCGTGAGGTTAAAACGACCGTCACTTTCACTTGTACCACCCGGATACGCCAGATGCTGTACATACTGTCCAGCTCTACGACCACTTCCCACCATCGTATTCACGCCACCGCTGATGACGGGCGGGAGCAACATTTCCACCGGCACAACAGCCGGATTATTGGGATCGATATTCATTTTCTCAAAATCGTTGCATGACTGAAAAGCCAATACCCCAACAGCTATATACGCTAAATATTGTTTCATCTGTATTATCATTTTTTTATACACTACACTCCGTTAAAAAGCCACATTCACGGACATTCCGAAATTCCGCATGGACGGCAACGACATCGCTTCTACCCCTACAAATTGGCCATCGTACGCCGATACCTCCGGGTCAATATGCGGTACATCTGACCATAGCATTAAGTTTCTGCCGATAAAGGATATAGAAGCCCCCTTTATCGCTGTTCGCTGCAACATGCGCTGTGGTAACCGATAACTGACCTTCAATTCCCTTAATTTAAGGTACGACGCATCAAAAGTCGCGATACGGTCGTTGTTATAATATTCTCGCCAATAATCGCGTACCGAAATACCTACATTGTTGGGCTGTCCGGTATCGATGTCTATTCCCTCCCCGATAATCGTTCCTGCACCATTTTCATCCCGAAACGGTAACGACTCGGGAAGACTTCCTGCACGGACGCCCTCAATATACGTCCGGGAATGAACTACACCACCTTTTTGACCAGCAAACAAGAAACTGAGGTTCCAGTTTTTATAGCGAAAGTCATTGGCTATGCTGCCGATCCATTTCGGATTGACGTTGCCTAGATAACCCCAATCACCATTCTCTTCCTGTGGGAGACCATTACGGTGTGTCAGTTGGCCATTATCATCATAAATCAAGTAATCTCCGTAAAGCGACCCAGAAGAACCATCACCTTTCGTATTTTCCGTACGGAGTTCCAGCGATGCCCATCGTTCCAGTTGGCGTATGCGGGAAATACCCCTATCTTCGGCAAGCGAAACCACCCGATTTCTATTGAAAGAATAATTTACAAAGACATTCCATGAAAAATTATCATTTCGTATCGGTGTACCACTCAACATGACTTCCATTCCATGGTTCGTCATCTCGCCCACGTTCATCAGCTTCGTATCGTAACCTGCCGACGGGTTTAGTGTTACCGGAATAATCAAATCCGTTGTTCTACTATTATAGTAGGTCAGATCCAGTCCGAGACGGTTATTAAACAATCGAGAATCAAACCCGAATTCGTAAGAGACCACTTTCTCCGGACGAATGTTTTCGTTCGGATAGTTGTTATTATGGATGGCTACCGTCTCTCCTCCCCAACCTTGTGTCACCAAGAAATTAGGTAACGTGCGGTAAGGTTCCAAATCTCTTCGTACCGACGAAGCGGCGCCTCGCAATTTCAACATATTGAATTTCTCGTTCGTCCAGCCAAGCAAGTCGGATGCAATAACGCTTAAAGAAGCGGACGGATAGAAATAGGAATTATTTGCTTTGGGTAACGCGCTCGACCAGTCGTTACGTCCGGTTAAATCGAGGTAAACCATTTCCCTGAATCCTATTTGAGCGGTCCCGTAGATCGAGTTGATCCGCTTCTCCTGGTACGTATTCCCGGCCAGTAGAGGTTCACCATTATTGGTAAGGTTATATACATTCGGTATGGCCAAACGAGGAGCAATGGCCCCTAAACGCTTCGAAACCTGTGACATCAAGTTGCCCCCGAGCGATGCATCGAAAGAAAAATCCGAGTTAAGCCTTGGACTGTAGCTTAGTAGCATATCATGATTGGTTTCTATAAAATAGACGTCATCCTCTTGATAGTATCCGTTTTTATACTGACTAGACGAGTGGGCATGTCGCATGGTCCGTTTATCATTGTAAAAATCGCGGCCCGACCGCAACATGAACTTCAAATTAGGACGAATGTCATATGTAGCCTTTACGTTACCATATACACGGTCTCTGTTGTTACCGTTTAAGTTTTCGTAAGCAACGAAATAGGGATTATTCCAGATGGTACCATTCATATTAAAAATAGGAGAATGTTGTTCTGTCTGATTACTTTCCGGCTTCCAGTAATCCCGTAACGAACGAACGTCCAAGTTGCGGGGCATATAAAGAAACATCCGCATAATCGATTCGTCATTCTTTGCACCATAACTGGCTCTGTTGTCACTACCACTATTCACCCAGTTCATCGCCACATCCAATCGCAAATTCGGAATAATCTGATATCCCGCATTCACGCCCAGCGAATTTCGGCTTAAATCCGTATTCGGCACCATTCCAGATTGAGACAGATTGGAGTACGAAAATCGATAATTTAGCTTATCATTACTATTGGATATAGAAAGACTGTTTGTAAAGGTTTTGCTGGTCTCCAGAAAATCTTTCAACTGGTTGCGATGCGCCACAAAAGGCGTTGCGATACGTTCGCCGGTTTGTGGGTCAATCGGCGAATCCCATTGTTTGATCAGCTGTCCATTCAAAGCAGGTCCCCAATTTTCCATGACGTTGTCAAACTTATTTGCTTCCGTCCCCATACCATCTACGTATCCATAAACACCATAACGTCCTTGTCCATAAGCGTATTGATAATCCGGAAGTTTCAATGGGGTACCAAAATCGACATGCGAATTAAAGTTTATTCCCACGCCTTTGACGCCCTTGCCAGACTTGGTGGTAATCAATACAACACCATTAGAAGCACGAGATCCGTACAAAGCAGCTGCATTAGGCCCTTTCAATACCGAAATACTTTCAATATCATTCGGATCGATTTCACCCGCTGCATTTCCATAATCCACTTCACCCTCCCCTCCGGTAAAATTCGGATTATTGAAATCTTGTCTTCCGGTAAATGCTCGCGTAGATTGTTCGTTGTTGTTACTGATTGGGATGCCATCTACCACAAACAGCGGCGAATTATTGTAATTATAACCACTCACGAAATTCTGCCCCCTAATCTGTATATTGGACGAAGCACCGATACCACCTGAAGAGTTTGTTATCTGCACCCCCGCCACACGACCGCTCAACGTATTCACTAGATTGGTCTCATGCGCTTCCTGTATCCTATCGCCATCGACCTGCTGTACAGAAAAGCCCACAGATTTAGACGCACGGGTAATCCCTAGCGCCGTTACCACCACTTCCTCTAGCTCCGACGACTGCTCTGTTAGCCGAACCAATAACGAATTCTTATCGTCCGCGCTGACTAGGAAATCTGTCTCCGCATGGTTTTTATAACCAACAAGCGAAAAAGTGATCCTATATCGCTTACCCACCTGTAAGTCATTCAGAACGAAGACACCGCTTTGATCGGAAGCTGTGGATTTCGTATCTCCATGCCCGTTGCTAGACACGGAAACCCCACTCAGCGGATTACCATCCTCATCGAGCACACGCCCTTTAATCTGTCCGGTTTGCTGAGCCTGGACCTCCTCTATTCCAAAGAATAGGAAAGCTACGCATAGCCAAGATAAATAAAGAAAAAATCTGTTTGTTTTCATTTGTATTGATATTGTTTGAGTTTTAGTTATTACGTGATGAATTTATTTCGGTTGTGTCTATACCCTGTTTGTGGACGACGTCCCTTAATCGAATAAGCACGCTGTTAGTCGGTCCGCTCTCCTGTTGTAAATCGTTAACCAAGCAGATCGTGTGTAGTATCGTTTCCAGACTATCGTTTAAGGAAAATTCACCTGTGAATGTCAAGTTTCTTGGCACTTCAGCATCAATAGTAATAGACGTATCAAATCTTATGGCGATCTGCCGAATGACATCGGCCAAATCGCTTTTATCAAATCGAAGATGCTGCCGTTGACGAAGCGAGGCATTTTCCCATTTGGAGTCCGTTAATTGTACTGTGGGTTTAGGTTTTACCGGCCGGCTCGTTATTGCGGTTTTGTGAATTTCGTCTATGGCCAATACTTCTCCAGCCGCTAGGTAAGTGTCTTGAATTGGCATCCTCGCCTCCTTCGTAGCGTGAACCATCACCTTACCCGAGAGCAGATGTACAGTCGTATTAACCATATTCCGACCATCTACAATAAACTCCGTGCCGAGAGCTGTCGTGGTAAATCCATTCGCCACCACTTCAAACGGTAAAATACTGTCGCGCTTCACAGCAAATTTCCCCTCACCCTTTAGCTGCAGACTTCGGTTATCCGTACCGTAATCTTCATCAAAATGGATCGTACTATAGGGCGAAAGCAGAACTACGGATCCATCGTCCAATACATGCAGCAACGAATCGTCCTTTGATGAAACCACCAATGTCTGGGAGGGTGTCACCGCGGTATATAGCGTTTCCGCTAGGGTATTTTCCCTGTGGTCAAGAATATAGAAAGCTCCCAGAACACTAAAGACAAGAAATACAGCCGCTACCCCAATCCACCTATAAGAGGGAAGTTTTCGAACCGGTGTGTGCATACCTGCTTTGTTTCGGATAGCCTGTAACAATTCATCGGACTGTTCAGGAGTGAGAAGTCGCTGACGACCATCCTCTTCCACAAATTCTGTTTTTAGCCTTTCTTGGAGGGTAGGTTGTTGCCTCTCCAAATGACCGATCAGATCTTTCGTTTGCGCCTCTGTTAAGCCACCTTCCCAAAATGCGCGGATGCTGTTTCTTATTTTGTTTCCCATCATATATAAATACGATGGGTTATGCCACGAGGCAATGGCCTAATGGATTAACAAATTATTACTAAAACGTAAACATATACATATTGGCAGACAATAAGAGTAGTACGCCATTTCCATACGCATACGGATCATTTGTGGCAACATATTGCCTAATACATTTATTCGCCTGTTTCAGGTATTCCGAAACCGAGTTTACAGTTAACCCCAACATCTCCGCCACCCGTTCCTTGGAATAGCCTTCATAACGGCACAGTCTAAAGACCTCTTTTTTACGGGGGGATAGCTGCCCGATAGCCTCTTCCAGCATCCTTAATTGTTCCGCAATAATCTCATCTTGCTCCTGTATGTCTTCGGTATCCACGTATAGCGTGTCATAGTCTGCCACAAAGTCGATGTGATCGCGTAGTTTTTTCTTGAGAAAGTCCATAGACTTATTGAAACTGACGACAAACAGCCAATTTGCTAAAGATTTATCTTTAGCAATCTTGTACCTGTTCTGCCAAAGACTAAGAAAAACGTCCTGCAAGATTTCCTGTGCATATTCAGGCGAGTGGACGACTTTGAGAATATTTGCGTAGATCTTTTGGTGGTGGCGATGATATATCGAAGTGAAAGAGGATTCACTTCCATGGTTTAGCTGTGTAATTTCTGTCGTTTCGGCCTCATCACCACGCTGTACATAACGTTCCATTTCTTTTTTTCTCCATGCAGGATCTTCTGGAAAATCCCGCATGGCAAAAATATCCTTTTCGTATTTCGATACCGGCTAAACCATATTATATTATTGTTAATTCGATAAAAGAAGTTTACAAGACGTAGTCTACCAAGCCTTATCTAGGAATTTCTCCACTAGTGGAACGACCAAATCTGTTTCCTTAAAATCAGGTTTCAAGGTGGTTATTTCACCTATATATTCCCCATGTCCCCCCGGAATAATTGCGAGTTCTGAATTGGTGATCAATTGATGTAGCTCCAGCGCATGTTCTAGCGTGATAACATCCTTATCTCCGATCAACACCAACGTTGGCGCTTCTATAGCCTGTATTTTTTCATCTGGAATATCCGTAAAGTGGAGCATCCTTCGGGCATCTTTATCATGCATCACTTGCAAACGCTTCCTATCGGGAGTAACTTCCAAATAGGCGTCTTTCAACTGTTGGGGCATATTATCTAATTTAGCATCTTCCATAAACTCCCAAAACCATTCGGGTACCCCATTACGTTTAGCCAATGCCGAAGCTAAAATAACCTTATCCACTACGATAGGGTATTCCATCGCAATATACAGCGTCGTTGTACCACCATTACTAAATCCTAGAAAATCCGCTTTATCGACTCCTATTTTTTTTAAGAGTGCGACCACATCATCCGCATCCTGTCGAAACGAAAGTTCCGTGTTTCTGTCAGCAGTACGACCGTGCGCCTGCAATTCAACCGCTATCACTTTTCTGTTTTGCGCCAATAACGGAATGGCTTTTCCGAAAGTCGTCTGAATGGTAGATCCACCTCCGTGAATCAACACGAGTGGCTTTCCCTCACCATATATCTCATAATACATATTCAACCCATTGACCTCTACATATCCCTGAAACGAAGCACTATCTGAGGTAGATCCCTCCTCCTCCTCGAGTGCCTCGGTAACAGTATATTCAGCTTTGCTCACACTACTTGAAATCAGTCCCAAAGTTGTCAGTGCTATAGACGCCATTATCTTATTCATTTCTGTAGATTATTTGTAGCAGCACGGTGTATTGCCACAAACAAAGTTATATTTCCCATCAGCAATCTATCTTGCCTTAGGACAAGAAAGATACATCTAAGATTTCCATAGTCTCCGCAATCTTATTACTTTTGTTAATAACACTAAATACATTTTGAATTATTTTTTCAGCACATGCCTATCCAACGTCCTCGTTTATTTTTCCTAAAATTTGGAAGTTTGCTATTGATCTGCTGCATACATATGCAGATCGTCATCGGCCAACCGAGAACGACAGAGACATTGATCGATAGTGCAGATCTATTACTGAAGAAAGGGTTCGTTGAAGAAAGCAAGTCACTATATAAAGAAATTATATTAGAAGTTGCAGGCAATAGCGTCCCGGACACAGTACAGTTACGGGCCCAACTTGGCATGGCGCGTGCCTGGCATATGAACCAGCAGCTGGACAGTTCGCTACAATCGTACCTAACAGCATTACAACTGGCCAAATCCTCTAGGCGACCTTCGTTTCTGTCGGATGTCTACATGGGAATAGGCGTACTCCACGCACAAGCCAAAAATTTCACCGAAGCGATACGATATCTAGAACAGGCGGATAGTCTCGCGCCAGAAACCTCCCTCAAAAAACTACAGATCAGGATCAACCTTGCCAACACGCTAATGGATGCTAATCGGGATGAAGAGGCACTCCAATATCTAAAGACTTCGTTACAGACGGCTCGGGTTTTGGATCAAAAGGCGATGCAAGCCATTATCCATACTAACCTCAGCAATCTATTTATCAAGGCGAAAAACTGGAAAGCGGCCATCACCCACAGCAGGGAAAGTCTCCAAATCAGAGCACAATTAAAACAACCGCCATCCGTTGTAACGTATAATAACCTTGGGTACGCGTTAACGCAGTCAGGCGAATGGAACGAAGGAAAACGGTCGTATTTACATGTGCTCCCTATCGCTCAAGGTGTTCAACGGCAACAAATTCTTAAAAATCTAAAAGACCTTTCCTTATTGGAAAACGATCTTCCGGCGGCCTTGCAGTACTTTGCGGAATATGATAAACTCAAAGACTCCATACAACAGCAAGAATTAAAAGAACGAGTTGCCGAGATAACAGAGGCCTATGAAAATGCAGAAAAATCACGACAGATTCAATCGCTACAGTTGGAAAACAAACACCGAAGCCAACAGCTTACCACGGTTATTTTTGGAAGTGCACTTCTTACCCTGTTGATCTGCTTAGCCACGTATCTCTATGTGAAAAACGAACGCGTAAAACGCGAGCTTAGCCATTCCAAGACAAGAAATCAGTTATTGCGCGCACAGTTGAACCCCCATTTTATATTCAACTCCCTGCAGCATGTACAGCACTACCTTTACAAGAACGATAAAGAAACGTCCATGACGTATTTAAGCAACTTTGCACGTCTTATGCGGTCCACGTTAATACATTCCGATACGGATTGGGTTTCGTTAGAAGAAGAGATCGAATTATTACATCATTACCTTTCTCTGCAACGTCTAGCTTCACATAAGCCTTTCCATTATAGCGTACGTGTCGATCCCGAAGCAGATACATCTTTTGTACAACTGCCACCGATGCTCCTTCAGCCGTTTGTCGAAAATGCCGTTAAACACGGTATTGCAGAACAAGCTAATGCCCACATAGCGATAGATATCCGTCTAGCGGGTCAAAAACTCATGATTAGTATCTCCGATAATGGAAGCGGTATCTCCAATACCCCGTCAGACCGCTCTAACAATCTACACAAATCCATGGGCTCAAAACTAGTTAGCAAAAGAATCGATGAAATCAACAAACAATATCCTCATTTCGCCAGTCTAACAATCGAAAAAGTACAGCCTAATGCTACCTATCCCGGTACCCGGGTTCAGTTTTTATTTGACCTCACAAAAATTTCAAAAAGTTAACCATGACACAAAACATGACCTGTCTGTTGCTCGAAGACGACCATTTCACTATGGCCATGATGACAGACATCATTGTAGCAGCATACCCGCAGGTCAAGGTAATTCCTTGTTATCAGATCGCAGAGGCCGAACAATACCTTACTACTGTCAAAGTCGATTTTTGCATCCTCGACATCAATCTTCCCGACGGAAACTCTTTCGATTGGCTGGCTCATATTTCAAAAGAAATAAGCTATCCTATCCGGATAATCTTCATCACAGCCTATTCCGCATACGCAGCCAAAGCATTCCGTTTCAACGCATTAGATTTTGTCGTAAAACCCTTTTCACCAGCCGACCTGTATATAGCTATCGATCGGGTATTGCAATCGATCAATGATGAATTCCGAAAAATCGAGCTGGAACAAGCTTTACGAAATCTAAGCCAGAAAGAAGAAGCAGAACAACGTTTGGTGCTCAAAAGCCAAAAGGCTGTTCACATCGTACGCCTTGGCGAAATTTTATATCTCGCTGCCGACAATAATTATTGCAACTTCCATTTAACCGACGGACGGGTATTTTTGGTCTCACAGCCTTTGAAACACTATCACGATAAGTTAAACGGTTTCGGTTTCCTACGCATACACCAAAGCTATCTCGTAAACCAGCAGTACATTACCTCCTTAAAAAAGAAGACGAACCAACTTATCCTGTCTAATAAAGAAAGCCTTCCCGTAGCACAAAGCCGTCGTGCGGAGATTATCGCCTATCTAGGTCAGCTCTGATGATCGCCGGAATCCTCAAATTTTAAGGGCAAATACTCAAGCACGTCCCACTCCGCTCTTTTTTGTTCCGCTATATCCCTACTTTTAGCTATCGAAAGAAGAGAAATCATGAAAAGGATCATTATATTAATTTCCGTACTTAGCATAGCGTTCCATGGCCACGCACAAATTTTAAAAAAGATACAACGTAAAGTAGAAGGAAAGGTTGAAAAATCCGTTGAGGACCTGCTGAATGGGGAAACGGCCGAAAAGAACCCACAGTCAACGACTAGTATGCCCGAAACCGTTGGCCCTAAAACCGCAGGAAAGTTTGACATTCTAACGAAATCAGAGCCTTTTAAGGCCGGTCATGTCCTCTTGTTTGAAGATAGTCTAAACTATGACACACCGGGCCGTATGGCAAAATATTGGCAGACAAATAGTACGGGTACCGTAGTAGAAATAAGTGGCGCTCCGGGAAAATGGTTAAAATTGGCCGACCAAGCTTCCTACCAATTAGATACCCTGCTTCATTTGCCACAAAAATTCACGTTGGAGTTTGATCTTTTAACACGAGCTGACAACGCCCGGGACTTGCGCAACATTGACTTCGGTTTTTCCAAAACCAACAGTACCCGCCAATACATCTATGGCGTGGCAAACGAAACCAATGTGTACACAAGTTTGCAATATTACTATGAAACCATCAACACGACCAGTAATAACACCAATAACCAAAGCCGGATCGAATTCCCGTTGAGCAATTACGCGAACGCAATCATGCATATCTCGGTATCGGTAGATGGTAGTCGGATGCAGGTTTATATAGACGAGCATAAAGTACTAGACGCAACTGTTCTTGACTCCCGCACGCCCAAACATTTCTTCCTATCCACGGAAAATTATCGCAATAACGCCGTAGCACTTATCAGCAATCTGCGCATTTACGGGTTTTAAACAAGATTATTCCATTTTAGTTCAACACATCCAATACGCTAATTACGTATCCATACACCGTATTAATCCCGTATTTCCCGAAGTTACTACCTATAAGATGCCTCGTCCTATATTGCGGCATCTTTTTTGAATTATGCTAAAATACAATATAACAATTCAAGTAAACTTAAGGAATTCAGGTTATGAGCGTACTAAGCTTGAAAAACATAACGTCCACCTTAGAGAAGGGTATTGGCAACACCCCCTTGCGTAAACTGGAATCCTTGTCCACGGCTCTAGACATGTTCGTCTATGCAAAGCTGGAAATGGGAAATCCAAGTGGTAGTGTAAAAGACCGGTCTGCCACAAACATATTGGTGGATGCGATACGAAAGAAGGAGATAAATGCAGGCACCACACTTGTTGAGTCGTCTTCAGGCAATATGGGGATTGCTTTAGCGCGCCTTTGTAAGTTGCTAAAGTTACGCTCTTACATAGTCGTGGATCCACATATCAACGATCATGCAAAAAAATTGCTACGCAGTTATGGCGCAAACCTGGTGGAAGTTACCGAAAAAGATGAAAATGAAGGTTACCTCCGTAACCGGTTAAAAAAAGTACAAGATCTACTACAAGAAGTGCCGAATAGCTATTGGACCAACCAATATGGAAATCCGAATGTGCGTATAGCACACGAAAGTATATTTCGAGAAATTATTGAACAGTTAGACAAAGCTCCAGACTATATGCTTGTCGCTACGAGTACCTGTGGTACAATTCGAGGCATCGCAGACGCCCTAGAAAAATCAAAATCACACACACAGCTTATTGCGGTTGATGCCGAGGGCAGTATGCTTTTTGAAAGTAATCCCAAAGCCCGTCATATTCCAGGCATGGGAGCCAGCCAGTCCTCCGTGTTTCTTCAGAAACACCAAGTCGACCAGTATGTGCTTATATCCGATCACCAAGCTATTCAAGGATGCCATTTACTTCGAGAGAAAGAAGGCATGCTCATCGGCGGATCATCGGGCGCACTCGTTGCAGCACTTCATAAAATAAAAAATATCATTCCTTCCCAAGCCACAGTCGCGTTGCTCTTCCCCGACAGTGGGGAGCGATACCTAGATACCATTTACAATGAAGAATGGATTCAGCAAACATTCGAAAATAGTAGGGTATGATCTGGGAAACTGAACACGTTGTACAGGAAACAAACTTTTATACCTATGTACAGGCTAGAGAGCGTGAGCATCAATCACTACATTACAGTAACACCGTCGCTATAGTAGGTGGCGGGCCAAAAGGTCTGTATGCATTGAATCACTTTATCAATCAACTACGGCTGTACCCCACCTCCAAATATTTCAAGATTTTATGGTTTAATCAGGACAAACTATTTGGTTGCGGACCAAATTACGATATACATCAGCCAGATTACTTGCTGATCAATTATTGCATTGGGCATGTGCAAGCATTTCACCCAGATTATCGGGATTACGAAAACCAAAAAAGCTTTGTAGATTGGTTAACCGCAGTAAAAACGATCGACACGCCCGTGGCACCAACCGACTTTGCGTCACGTGCTTTGGTAGGGCGCTACCTACAATGGGCCGCCGCCGAGACGATCCGTAATCGACCTACCAATGTTCAATTAGAACTTGTTCCACAGCCCGTCACAACGATTGCCTACCAAGATATCAAGGTTATGGTCGAAACCCAAACGGGAGCTTGGGAGGTTGATAGCCTCATGTTAGCCACAGGTCATTGTTACCAAAACAGTCCACTTGTCCATCATCCAGAAATACCTGCGACCCACTATATACGCGCGGCCTATCCCGTATCTCAATTTGCAGCAATTCCGCCACAAGAGCACGTCGGTATTGCTGGACTAGGTCTGACTTTCATCGATATCGCTTTGGGGCTTACCGAGGGGCGAGGTGGTGTATTTTCCCACGGTCAATACAAGCCCAACGGAAAAGAACCGGTGATTTACCCCTTTTCCAGAACCAGTCTACCCATATGTTGCCGCGGCCCACAATACCACGTCCAACGTCCGCTATTTCTCATGACGGAGCCTTGGTTTAGAACCTTAATGGATCGGTCGGCAAAAATAGATTTTCTTACCGAAGTACTTCCCTCGATTGAAAAAGAAGTACAGTTAGCCTATTATTCCGTTTTGGTTGGATCCACAGACCTGCAAGCTATTTTAAAGAAAATAAAATGCGTACCAAAAGAAGAGCGCTTTACCCTGAAAGATTTACTTCAACCCTCCCTTAGTTCCGAAGAAGAAATAATGAGCTATATCCGAATGAATATCGAAGAAGCCCATAAAGGAGAAAATAAAAGTCCACGCATGGCCGCAGCTGCCGTGTGGGGTAAAATATGCCCGCGGATCGCCGAGCTTTATAGAACGGTAGGCTATACCGGCGCCTCGCAGCAGCAATTAGACAGCTATTACTTCGGCGCATTCAACCGGGTAAGCTACGGTCCACCCGTAGCCAATATGGAAAAGATCTACGCATTAGCCAAAGCAGGTATCATCCGCTTCCACGCATTCCAGAATCCTAAAGTTAATTGGCAAACCAGACAGCAAACGTTTTTAATCCAAGATCCAAACGGACTAGAAATACAAGTTGCTACACTAATAGATGCACGAATCGGCCGGCCGGCGTTGCAAAAAAAGAATGCTTTTTTTTACAATAACCTACTGGAGCAAAGTCTGATCAGCCCCCATGAGAACGACGGATATTTCCCAGGCACCCTATCCATGGATAAGCATGGGAAATGTACCAACATCAATAACATACCGGTTTACTGTTATGGCGCAAATACCGAAGGTGTTTTTTTTGATAACGACACCTTATCGCGAACAAAAAACAATACCGCATGTTATTGGGTAAAGGAAACACTTAAAGATTGCTAGCACTATAAGAAAACATGAAGGAAATCTTTTTACCATTAACCCCCATCCTACACAACTGGATAAAAAACATTACAGCCCATCCTGCGACCCTATTTCAACAAATCGAACAATACGGATCTCCCATCAACATACATCATCTCGAACCGTTAAAAGAAAACATAGCGGCCTACCAAAAGATGCTGACCAAATACCAAATAGCGCACCAAATATTCTTCGCACGCAAAGCCAATAAATGTTTGGAAATACCTCAAGCTGTCGCGCGGATGGGACAAGGTGTGGATACCGCAAGTTACCGCGAACTGCAGCAATGCCTCGAGGCCGGAATTGACAGCCGACAACTCGTATTGACGGCCGCCGTTAAAAACAAGAAACTCTTTCAGCTTGCACAAGCTCATCAGGTCGCTGTCGTATTGGATAACAACGATGAATTACAGCTGGCACAAGAAGTAGCCGAGGAAAGCGGAAGCACCATAGAAGTTAATATCCGTCTGGGTGGCTTCTCGGTCGAGGGGAAAAAACTGCCAACACGGTTTGGGTTCGATTTGAGTAGTGCTTTTGAAACCATTATAGCCCTCTCAAACAACTACCCCAACCTTCAATATACGGGAGTCCATTTCCATCTCAACGGATATTCCGTTGGTGAACGAGTAACTGCAATTGAGCAATCGGTACAATTGATTGATAAATTGGCAAAACATGGCGTCCACACGCATTCCCTGGACATCGGAGGAGGTATATTGATCAATTATCTTCAGTCCGAACAAGAATGGAATGCGTTTCACGAAGGCTTGCGTGCCGCTATCCTGGGAAAGAGGCCCGAACTGACTTACCAAAACGATACATTGGGTATCGTAAAAATAGCCGATCGTCTTTTTGGAGAAGCCACTGTCTATCCCTACTATAATCGAACGCATAAAGAAATCTTGTTGGAACAGATTCTGACCACGAAGTCGAGCATTTTCAACGTACCCGTCCACCAATTATTCACGGAAAGAAAACTGGAATTCCGAATGGAGCCCGGCCGGTCGCTACTGGATCAAGTCGGTTGTACTGTAGCTAAAGTTGCCTTTCGCAAAAAAGACAGCCATGGGCGCTTATTGGTGGGGCTAGAAATGAATAGAACACAACTTCGCAGTTCCAGTGCAGATTTTTTGGTCGATCCAATCCACCTTCCACAGCAAAAAAGCAAAGAGAAGAACGAGGCCTGTTACGCCTATCTCGTAGGTAGCTATTGTTTAGAGCAGGAACTTATATTGAAAAGAAAAATTCAACTAAATTCCTATCCTGACATCGGCGATCTCATTCTGTTTCCCAACACCGCAGGTTACATGATGCATTTCTACGAATCAGAAGCACATCTGTTTGAACTTGCGAAAAATGTATTTTGGTCATGAATTAGGTAAAGCGTCATGCTGTTCTTTAAAGGCATATGGATATTGGTGTTCGTTTGCGTTGACAAAACATGTGTATTAAATCGTTATTTTATTTTCGTACATTTAAATTAATAAATTTATTCATTATGAGCAAATTACAAAACAAAGTAGCCTATATCACCGGCGCTGGTTCCGGCATTGGTAAATCCATTGCCGTGCTATATGCACAAGAAGGAGCGAAAGTAGTTGTTTCCGATATTAACGAAGCCCACGGAAACGACGTGGTTGAACTTATCAAAAAAGAAGGCGGTGAAGCTTTTTTTGTAAAAGCAGATACCGCCTCACCAGAAGATGTAGAGCGTCTCGTCGCTAAGACCGTCGAAAAATACGGACAGTTGGACATTGCGTGTAATAATGCGGGTATTGGGGGCAAGCAAGCTATGGGTGCCGACTTAAGCATCGAAGATTGGAAAACCATTATCGACATCAATCTTAACGGCGTGTTCTATGGCTGCAAATATGCCACACAACAAATGCTAAAAAATGGAGGTGGCGCGATTGTCAATATGGGCTCTATCCATAGCATTACCGCTGTGCCGGGTTCTGTAGGTTATGCCGCTGCAAAACATGCCGTACTGGGATTGACACGCAACTTTGGGGTAGAATATGCGCATCAGAATATCAGAGTCAATGCAATCGGCCCGGGTTATATCGATACGCCGCTGTTGGATGCGCTTCCTGCAGAACAAAAAGAAGCCTTAATCGCAAAACATCCGATCGGTCGGCTAGGTAAAGCAGAAGAAGTGGCTAGGCTAGCACTGTTTTTGAGTACAGACGACGCTACGTTCATCAACGGTAGCTACTACAATATCGACGGTGGCTATACCGCTGTGTAGGTCAAAAGGGAGATCACAAGATACATAATATTAAAATGTAACAATAGTTATTACATTTATAAATTTATGACTATCTTTGTCCCATGAACAACACGCGGTTTGCAACGTTTCTCCATATTCTGACGCTCTTGGCCAAAGCTCCGGGCGAATGGCTCAGTTCCGACTGGATTGCGGGCAGCATTCAGATAAACCCCGTGATTGTCCGTAAAGAGCTAGGGATTCTGCAGGATCGAGGCTGGGTTATCAGCAAGAAAGGTAAAGAAGGAGGATCCATGCTGGGCGTACCGAGCAGCGAAATAAGCTTGGCAGATGTATACAAAGCTGTACAAAGCACGCATGTACTAGGGAAAAAAAATCTGAACCCCAATCCAAAATGCCCTGTAGGGAAACTTGTCAACGTCAAGTTAGAGCAGCTCTTTGTAGAAACAGACGAACTTGTATACGCCGCTCTTTCCCATCGAACACTTGAAAATTTTGTGGAGCAGTTTAAATAATTTTTTTCAATATTAATGTAACAACTTTTATTACAATAACTTTACGATAATACAATATGAAGACAGGAATTACAGGCGCTACCGGACAACTAGGTCGTTTGGTAGTACAACAATTAAAACAGCGCTTAGCCGCTAAAAACCTCGTTGCCTTGATACGCTCGCCCGAGAAAGCAGCGGATCTGGGCATTCCAACTACCGTGTTTGACTACGACAAGCCCGAGACATTAACCGAAGGGTTAAACGGCATCGAGCATCTCCTACTTATCTCTGGAAACGAAGTCGGACAACGCAAAGTACAACATCAACGAATTATCGATGCTGCGCGTCAAGCGGGCGTCAAATGGATTGTATATACAAGCTTGCTCCATGCTGATACATCGACATTGAGTTTAGCAGCAGAGCATGTCGAAACCGAGGCATTGCTCCAAGCTTCCGGTATCCCCTACACCATCTTAAGAAACGGCTGGTATACCGAAAATTATACCGGTTCCATTCCAGGCGCATTACAAGCGGGTGCTTTTGCTGGTAGCGCAGGCGATGGAAAGATTTCTTCTGCCGCCCGTGCCGATTATGCAGAGGCAGCAGCAGTCGTACTGACCAGCGCAGGCCATATCGGCAAAGTCTACGAATTAGCCGGAGACAAAGCGCATACGTTACAGGATCTTGCTGCCGAAATTAGCAAGCAAACAGGTAAAAATATCCCTTACAATAACCTATCCGAAGCGGAATACGCAGGCGTGCTTGCGTCGCTAGGCCTACCTCAAGCCACAGCAGAAGCTATCGCCAGCTGGGATGTGGCCGCTTCAAAAGGCGATCTATTCGATGGTAAGCATGTATTGTCCAATCTGATTGGTCGCCCAACAACACCGTTAGCCGAATCGGTTAAAGCTGCATTGGTTTAAGAACATACGATAAGAAAAGGCCGCCCCAAAGCAGGAGGCGGCCTTTTTTACTCACATTTCCCGTCCGTCGTACAACTTTGTCCTTCCGTAATCTCCAATTGACTTTCAGGATTTAACTTGCGCCACTCGGGAAAGGCTTTTTCGAGGTTTTGAAGAAAAGCCTCTGCTGGCTGTGCTCCGGATATTGCATATTTTCTGTCGATGACAAAAAACGGCACTCCCCTTACCCCGATCTGTTGGGCTTCTTGGATGTCCTGCTTCACTAAATAAGCATATTTATCGTCCGTAAACGCCGTTTGCAGTTCTGTTTCATCCAATCCGATTTCTTTTCCTAATTGGGTCAGTGTTTCGATGTCTGCAATACTTTTACCCTCCGTAAAAAAAGCCTTGAACAAGCGTTCTTCTGCCTCATCGCCCAAGCCCTTGGTTTTAGCAAATTGGATCAACTGATGCGCTTTTTGCGAATTGACCACGACCGACTTGTCAAGGTGGTAATCCAAGCCTACTTGTTTGGCAGATTGGGTTACATTTTCCAACATCCCTTTGACTTGCTCTACGCTCATACCCTTTCGCTTTACCAAATATTCCTCCTGGGTCTCATGGGCTACTTCGGGAATCGTAGGATCCAATTGGAAGCTTTTCCAAACGACCTCAATATGTTCTTTATCGGGAAATTGTGCCAATGCCGTTTCAAAATTTCTTTTCCCGATATAGCAAAACGGACACATCACATCACTCCAAATTTCTATTTTCATCTCTTCTATCTTTTAATCTTATTTTCCGTAAAAACACGTGCCTTTGCAATACTCGAAATTACGGATAAACATGTGCTTTATCAAGATAGATATGTAGAGCATACGTCATAAAAACCCCCTTTTGGGGGTATCCCAACAACTTCCGTCGCCCTACCTTTACCGTCATTAAATAAGATTATAAACTAAAATAATTAAAAAATGAAAAAGCATAGAAAAATAGTCCGGTTATGCATACTAGCCGCGGCCCTGGCGCTGTTGAGCTGTTCCAAACAAGGTGATGACTGCGATCCCGACGACCCAAATAGCCCGTGCTATACCGACGACTCGCCGGGGTGTGCATTGGTCGAAGCGTACGTAAATACCACGGTCTACATCGAGTCACCGACAACCTGGACAGCAGATAAAGTTTATTTGTTTGAGGGGACAGTTGTGGAAGTCAAGTCAGAATTAACCATCGAACCCGGCACCGTGATGAAGTTTTCGAAATCATCGATCAACGTACGGCCGAGTACGGCCGGTAAAATCATAGCCAAAGGTACCGCCGAAAAACGAATCGTGTTCACGTCCTATGCCGATCGCTCCCATTGTGGGAGCACCCAACAAGATGAAGCCGCTCAACCCGAAAAGGGAGATTGGGGCGGACTCTACATTAACGGAGGGAATAACCATAGCTTTACCTACTGCGACTTTTTATATGCCGGCGGGCATTTCTCCGAGTCACACTCCACGGCCGTCAACATCAATACGAAGGCGGGCGACGCGTTTACGGTTGATCACTGTACATTTGCGCATACGTACTCCTCCCGTGGCGGTGCCGACGCGTCTCATTATGCATTCAGTGCCGGTTTCATCGATGCCACCCCCAACCCCAAGAACAGTCAGTTTACCAACAACGTGTTTTATGACAACGACAAACCGATAAATATCAATCCATTCCTTCCTGTCGATGCGAGCAATAAATTTCACAATCCGGCGGATCCAAGCCAAGGGAACGCCCGAAATTTTATACATATGTTTGCAAACAATCATCAATATGGAAATGTTACTTATGGCTATACAGAAGTACCCTATGTTATCACCGGAGGTATCTTCCACGGTCCGCGGGAAAAACATACCATTACGATCGGCCCCAACGTGGTTGTAAAATTTCCAGGTCCGGCCAGCGGCATTTCGACCTATCCTGATATTCGCGTGGTGAATTTACATCCCACCGCCATTCTGACCTCCTATAAAGACGATGCACACGGTGGTGACAGTAATGGAGATGGTACCGCCACCTCGCCAGCCGCAGGAGATTGGATGGGTTTCCAGATAATCGTTCCAGCCCCAGATAAAAACCACTGGATGACTGGGGATAATATCTTATACGCACGTCCGCATTAAGCGGAACGGCTGTACCTCTATGTGATAAGACCCGAAGAAGATTGGAAAAAGAGGACGACGTCAATTCCAATTGTCATCAAAAAAGCTCTCGAATTCCGAGAGCTTTTACAGCATATGCCCTGTTTCTTTAAATCTCCCCAGCAGCACGAAGAACCGCCTCGGCTTCTTTATCCTCATATTTTAAGATCAGCTCCCGCACTTTGCCATGCAAGGATTCCCGTACTGCACTATAATCCGGATGGTCAATAACATTCGATAACTCGTTCGGATCTTTCTGTAGATCAAAAAGCTCCCAATTGTTCAACTCACCATAAAACCGAACCAATTTATATCGGTCGGTACGGATCCCAAAATGTGGATGAACGCGATGCGGCTGCGGAAATTCATAATAGTGGTAATATCCGGCATCCCGCCATTGCACACTATCTTGATTACTCACCAGCAACGGTAAAAATGAGCTACCTTGAATATCACTTGGAATAGTTGCACCCGCTAAATCCAACACTGTCGGCGCCCAATCAATATTTAGTATCAGATTTTGAAGATCAAGGCCCGGTTTTACGACTCCAGGATATCGGAGCACAAAAGGCGTCTTTAGCGATTCCTCATACATAAACCGTTTGTCAAACCATCCATGTTCCCCCAAATAAAAACCCTGATCCGAAGCATATATCACGACCGTATTCTCTGCCAAACCGCTTTCATCCAAATAGTCTAGTAATTCGCCTACATTTCGATCCAACGATTTTGCAGTAGAAAGGTAATCTCTTAGATAGCGCTGATACTTCCATTCCACCAATTCCTTCCCTTCCAATTTCTTTTCCGCAAATTCTTTCGATATTTTGCCATAGTAGTCCGAGAGTGCTTTTTCTTGCGCTGCCGTGTAGCGACCTTTGAACACCTGTCCTACTTTCAAATCCTGTCTTAACACCATGGTTTTATCGATGGTCATATCCTGATCCTTAGCAGCTTCCCTTCCTTCATAATCGTCGTAAAACGTCTCGGGAATAGGGAAATTCACACTATCAAAAGCTCCGAGATCCTGAATATCAGGCATCCATTCCCGATGGGTAGCTTTGTGTCCAACCACCAAAAAGAAAGGTTTATCCGTCTCTTGCTGTTCTATAAACTCCTTAGCGAAAGACGTGATGACATCCGTTACATAACCTTCGTGTCTCACGGTATCGCCGTTGTTATGGATAAAATCCGGATTATAATAATGTCCTTGACCAGGCAGTATCTTAAAATAATTCAAAGCCTCCGTAGGAAGCGTTCCCAAATGCCATTTCCCCACCCAGGCCGTATTATAGCCGGCTTTTTGCAACTCCTTTGTAAAAATTGTCTGGTTAAGATCAAAATTAGGGTTTTCATTTGTCTTAAAGCCATTCTTATGGCTGTACTTGCCCGTCAGCAAAGTTGCGCGGCTAGGCCCACAGATACTGTTTGTCACCAATTGATTTTTAAGAATCACCCCTTCATTTGCAATCCGATCAATATTTGGCGTTTGAGCCAACGTATTTCCATACGCACTGATTGCTTGATAAGCATGGTCGTCTGAAAAGATGAATACGATATTAGGACGTTTACGTTTAACGGAATCCAGATGTTGTCCGAACGTACTGAATGCGACACCGGATAATAATCCAGCGAGCACGTAACTACATATTTTTCTGTTCATAATCATTTATTTTGCATCGTCTATTTCTATTTCATTAGGCCAGGGAATGAGCCGCTCTGTTCTCCTCAAACGTGGCAACTGTGCTTGCCGTTCTTTGAGTTTTTGCGTCAACAGCTCCGCCAGTTCCTTTGTTTTTTCAGGATGTGTATGAGCCAGGTTATACTTCTCCCCTATGTCCTTGTCCAGATTATACAACGCTAATGTTTGTTTCGTATAATCATAGATAAGCTTCCAATTCCCTATTCGTAAGGCACTAGCCCATGAGGAGGAGGAAAAATCCTCCTTGATCCATCGATTGGGATGATGCCATACCAATGCTCGCGTGGAATCGATCAAATCCGCATCTTGTAGGTACGGTATCAGATTAATCCCGTCTACCGTCTGCACCACCTCTTTATCATCCACACCAGCAATAGCGCAAATAGTAGAAAATAAATCCTCCACAATTATAGGGTTTTTGGAAACAGCCTCTGGTTGAACCACCTTTGGCCACTTCACCACAAAAGGAATACGAATCCCGCCTTCATACACCGATCCTTTACCCGATCGCAGCGGCGTATTATGTGTGTCGGACGCTCCTCCTCTCGGCGGAACACGCGATAATCCGCCGTTATCCGACAAGAAGAAGATGACTGTATTTTCCGACAAGTTATTCTCCTCCAGATAATCCAGCACATCCCCTAAGCTCTTATCCACACCCTTTACCAACGATTGATAAGCCGCTTCAATGCTGTCCACCGACGTCCCATAAAACGAATCTACGTACCGTGGGTCGGCCATTATCGGTGTATGTACGGCATAATGGCTCAAGTACAGAAAAAACGGCTGTGTTTGCTTCTCAAGATCCCCTAGCGCCGCCAGCGCCGATTGGGTAAGTGCCTCCGTCAAAAAAATATCTTGTCCGTGAAATTGTTCGAGTCCTGGAACTGCATTACGGTCGGGAGATCCGTTTCGAAGTCGGTCAAAATTTTCCAAGCCAAAATACGAAGCAGGATGTCCGATTTCACTTCCCGCAATATTGACATCGAAACCTATATTTTTAGGATCTGCAGCCGCAATCCCCTTACTCCCAAAGTGTGCCTTCCCCGCTAAAATAGTTTTGTAGCCGTTTTCTTTAAGTAAGCGCGGTAATGGTGTTGCCAAAAACGTCTTGTTTTCGCTTTTATCCGTTCCCAGACCGTTTATATTCCAGTCCACCGCGCGAAATATTGTGTCTGGATGGTCTGTACTTCTATCCTTATCAGGATGCGTCCAATTCGTCACGCGATGCCTTGCCGCATTTGTACCCGTAAGGAGGCTTACCCGTGTCGGTGTACAAAGCGGCGTTGCATACGCATCCGAAAACTGGACACCGCTCCGCGCCAATTTTTTAAAATTGGGGAAAACCGAAATATCCTGCCATCCTAGATCGTCTACGAGGAATACGATGATGTTGGGTTTGGGATCTTCTTTTTCATAAAGTGTACCGGCACTACACAGTCCATGTACAAACAGCAGAGTAAAAAGCAAAAATTTAGTATCCATCATTTTGTATAAGATTTGGGTTTCTATCAATCTCACTTTGTGGGATCGGGTATCGAATCTGATAATCAAACGCCACCTTCCCTCTGGCCTTTGCATATTCAATAAAACGGCCATGTCTGATCAAATCCTGTCTACGCAATTCCTCCGTAAAAAACTCCCAACCACGTTCTTTTAGAATATGGTCTCGTAAGGCAGCCTTATCTCCAAACGAAGATAAGGATAACAGCGGAACATTTGCTTTCTCCCGCACCTGATTCATCAAATCAATTGATTCCTGATTAGGTCCGTTTAACTCATTAAGCGCTTCCGCCTTTGAGAGTAAAATATCGGCAAAGCGTACCACCGGGAAATCATTGCCTAAGTCAGTCCCTGTCGCCGGTAAATCTTCCTGAAACTTAAAGCTGCGTGCATCGTCTTTACCCAACGCGATTACGTTTCCATTTAAATCCTCATACGAAGTGATAATTACCTCCTTTCTTTCATCCGCCGGATGAAAAGAATCCAAAAAAGACGAAAGCGTCTTCAACTGCGTCGCATAATTTGTCTTTACGGCACCTCTATACTTATAATTTGGTGGCGCGGCATGCGGTAAATAGTTCGTACCGAGCCCCGGTTGTGCTATATGCGGCCTTACATAAATAAATTCCCTGTTCTCTTCGTTTTCAATCAAGAATAAATCTGTCCGCTTTTGACTATCAAACAAGCCATATACTCCTAAATCAATCAACTCGTCTGCTCGCTCGACCACTTTATCCCATTTTTTATTGTTCAAGTAGAATTTGGTCAAAAATGCCCATGCGGCGCCCTTTGTCACCCGTCCGTATTCAGCTTGTTCTGCGGGCAGAACAGTACTGGCTTCCAATAGTTCATTTTCAACGAATCGAACAAATTCCTCTTCTGTAGCTCGCGAGGGTCTATCGTCCGCATTTACGTCGCTACTTGTAATCAAGGGAACCGGTCCAAATAAATCGTACAAGTATATATAGTTGCTTGCCCTAAGAAAACGAGCTTCGGCAATGATTTGGCTTTTCCTATTTTCGTCGAAGTCTATATTTGGAACATAATCTATTACTAAATTTGCTTTATAAATGGCACTGTAATACCTCGACCAAGCTGTCGCGAAAAACTCATGGGCGGGATTCCAGGTGAAATCCTCCAACGGTTGTGCCAAGCCCCGTAATCCGCCCTCGCGTATAATGAGCAAATCCGTATTCACTTCGGCCATGACCAAAATATTCCGAAAGCCATCCGTGCCTTGCTTCTGTTCGGCTGCATATGCCGCCAGCAACAGTGACTCGGCATCTTCTTGGCTGTTAAAAAAATTATCCGGGCCAAAAGACGAATACACTGTTTCGTCCAATGCATGCTGACAAGAGAACAACAATAAAACTATCAATAATCCAATACTAGTTTTCATTTTTATCTTCATCTAATTATTTTTATATACTTCAATGTCCTTATTTACCCGTTTTAAGGCTCGCATTGATACCGAGAATATAGGATCTCGTCAAGGGATAGGCATTAAAATCTGCCCGCACGTTCGACGTCCCAAATGCACTAACCTCTGGATCGGAGCCCGAATAATTCGTGATTGTAAACAGATTTTGCGCCGTAAAGTGAAAACTCAATGCATCAAAAAAAGCATTGTTCTTTATCGGTAGCTGATAGCGTAACTGCACATTTTTTAACCGTATGTACGATGCGTTTTCGACCGCCCTACTATTGACATTGCTCGCGTACGATACAGCCACCGGCACGGAAGAAGAATTCGTATTTGTAGGGTTTTCGGGGGTCCAACGATCCAAATAGGCGTCGCGCAATCTGTTTCTTCGAAAAGATATCGGATTTTCCGAATCCGCACGGTTCATATAGAATAGCGAACTTCCAGAAACTCCTTGGAGAAAAAACGACAATCCAAACGATTTATAGCTAAAGTCGTTATTTACACCATACGTAAAATCTGGAAATGGAGAACCTAAAATAGTACGATCATTGGCATCTATGCGTCCATTACCGTCTACGTCCTTATAGCGGTATTCACCCGGGCGTGATAAAGGCTGTGATGAATTCTCTATATCGTCGTCCAACTGGAATACTCCCGCTATCTGATAGCCATAATACGCATTCAATGGTTGCCCTTCTTGTATGATCGTAAAATCGTTAATAAATCCAGCCGATCCCCCAAGAATAAATGGCAACCCACCCAGATCGGTCACTTCATTTCTAATTGCGGACACGTTTATATTCGATTTCCATTTAAATGCCCGATCGATATTCACGGTGTTCAACCCGAACTCAAAGCCATAATTTTTTACACCGCCCACGTTTCTAAGTGTCGTATTAAAACCCGTTGTTCTGGGAACAGGTAATAGTAACAGCAAATCTTGGGTGTTCTTATGAAAAAAATCGACACTACCTGTTATGCGATGGTCTAAGAATCCGAAATCAACACCGATATCAAATTGCCTTGTTGTTTCCCATTTCAGATTGGGGTTAGGCAGCTGAACGGCCGATATTCCGACTTTTGATGTCCCGCCCAGCACCGCCTCGCCAGAAGGCCCGAACAACACCAAGGAGTTGTAATTTCCAATTTCCTGATTGCCCGTAAGCCCGTAACTCGTGCGGATTTTCAGATCCGACAGAAAAGAAACATCTTTCAAAAAAGCCTCATCCTTTATGTGCCAGCCAATCGCTGCCGAGGGGAAAAAGCCAAACTTATTCGACTCCCCAAACCGAGAAGAACCATCTGCCCGGAACGTAAATGTCAACAGGTACTTTTGCAATAGATTATAGTTTACACGGCCTAGATACGATTGCAATTGATTTCGCGTCCGTTCGCTACCCACGCCGTAAGTAGGTTGCAGTCCCGCTCCTATATTATTGGTGTATAGTGCATCCAAAGGAAATCCCTGTGCATTGGCCGAAAGTCCACGGAACTCAAATTCTTGAAAAGTATAACCTAATAAAGCGTCTATGCCATGCACTCCTGTTTGCTTTTTATAGGTTGCCGTCAATTCCAACAGGTTATTTTGTGCATCATTAGATCTTATATTCGCGATCCCCTTAGTTCCTTCGCCTCGCTTTAATAATCTACTGATGTAGCTATCCCTTCTAGCATTCTGGCGATCAAAGCCCACATTGGCACGTACGGAAAGCTCGGGAAGAATTGCATATTCGGCATACACATTTCCAAACGTCCGGTTTGTTTTTCCATCATCCCTTATCTCCTGACTCAATGCATACGGATTTTCCAAATTGACAATACGTGTCACGCCGTACGATCCATCTTCTTTAAAAACCGGCAAGGTAGGATCCTGAAACAAGGCTGAATAGATGATACCCGCACTTTCATTAATACTTACACCACTCGGCGCATATTGATCATCAATGGAACTACCGTTTAAGTTAATCCCAAACTTCATCCGATCAGATTGGTAATCCAGGTTCGCTCTACCAATATATTTCTTTAAGCCGGAATTCAATACTACACCCTGTTGGTTGGCATAGTTCAATGACGCGTGTACATTTAGCTTATCCACACCTCCAGAAAACGTCACGTGATGATCTTGCAAAGCTGCATTTCTATAGATTTCGTTCTGCCAGTCCGTACCTGCCCCCACTTCTCGAATCTGCTCTTCCGTAAATTCGGGAGCCTCGCCAAGATCAGATTTTATATCATTCAGAAAAGACATGTATTCCTGCGCGTTCAACATTTCAATTCGATTGGCAACAGACTGTATCCCCGTAGAAACGTTATAACCGAGCGTAAATCTATTTCCCTCACCCTTTTTCGTTGTTATCAGGATTACGCCGTTTGCCGCCCTCGATCCATAGATAGCGGTGGCCGATGCGTCCTTCAATATTTCTACAGATTTGATATCGTTCGGGTTTAATGAATTGAGTGGATTTCGGGGAGAAGGATCGCCCACCACGGATGAACTCGGTGATATAGGTGTGTTGTTAATGGGCAAGCCATCTATGACATACAGCGGTTCATTACTCGCATTGATCGAATTCGCACCACGTATCCGGATGGAGACACCTCCTCCCGGTTCACTGCTCGACTGCGTTACCTGTACACCCGGCGCTCTGCCGGCAATCAATTGATCCACGGACTGTTGAAAACCTTTGTTAAAATCTGCCGCTTCCAAGGAAGTTACCGAACCGGTGAGATCCCTTTTTCTCTGGGTACCGTAGCCAACTACCACAACTTCATCAAGGTCTTTGGGGGACGGGCTCAGCTCTATGACGGTTGGTGAGGATTGGACGAGCACCGTTTTCGTTTCGTATCCCAGATAGCTCACAATAAGTGTCAAGGGTAACTTTTGACCGGTTACAAAAGCAAACTGACCTACACGATCGCTCTGTACACTGTGTGTAACGGCATCCAACCGTACGGTCACACCCGCTATAGGTTCTTTTGTTACAGCATCGATGACCTGCCCCGTCAATGATGCATTGATAATGGGTTTAGGGTCTATTTGGGAATATGCTTTTGTTGCCATGAAGTGAACAGAAAGCAATAGAAGATAGACTGCGTACACACGTACTGCAATTTTTTTCATTCGTATAAATATGTTTAGTAGTAAAAAAACACAAGTGCCAACGCCAATTGAATACTTGTTTTATTATTTTTTGCCCCGTACTTTATCCCTATTTGACCGAATAAGTCGGGTGGTGTCTGTATCCTGTTCGTTTTCTATTCTTGGAGCGGTTACTTGCATTATCAAAGCGGCACGGCTAATCGTAGATTTACCAGCACAGGTAATCGCACAGCTATCCATTGCATTTGTTTCGGTATTTAACGAATGTGGAATAAGATAATTTCCACTCACAAAAGGCAGAACTAAAAAGACAAAAAAGATCTTCGGTGTGTTATTTGTTATTTTCATTTTTTATAAAATATCTAATTGACTGACCACCGGTACAACCGTTTTTTGATGTTCTTCCGCGAGCGTAGACAGGGCCTCTACGATATCCTCATGCTGTGCTGCGATATTTTCAGCTTCACCTATATCTTCATTCAGATTATGTAATTTGGGCTTTTCCAATTTCTTCAATTGGTCAGGATATCCTTTTTCACTATTTTCATAAAAGCTTAGTTTGTATGGTCCTTGACGCACAGCCACGAGTGTTGAAGCATGGTAATAGAACATTTCATTCCTTGGGCTTTTTTCCGTGCTTCCATTTAAGACAGTCGTCAAATCGTATCCATCGAATACCCGATCGTTTGGCAAATTTACGCCGGCAAGATTGGCAAAGGTTACCAACACGTCCAATGTACTGCCTATTTCTGTAACCTGCGCTGGTTTTATGCGATTTGGCCCCCAAAAGATCGCAGGGACACGCACCCCTCCTTCGTAACTATTCCCCTTAGCGCCATATAACGGTCCAGAGGAACCACCCAATTCTTTAAATATTTTCCAAGGACCATTGTCCGTTACAAACACCACATACGTATTTTTATCTAAACCATTTTTCTTCAAGGCTTCCACAATCTTCCCTACACTCCAGTCTATTTCTTCGATAACATCACCATATAGGCCCCGCGCACTTTTACCTCTAAATTTTTCGTTTGCAAACAGTGGAACATGCGGCATGGAATGCGCTAGATAAAGAAAAAACGGTTCACCTTGATTTTTCGAAATAAACTCAATCGCTTCATCTGTGTACCGCTCCGTCAAGGTATTTTGGACAGCCGGACGTTCAATTATCTCCTCATTGCGAAGTAGCGGAACTTGAAAATATTCATTCTTAGGTTGCGTAATCGCTTGGAGATACGGAATAGAATCGACGCGATCCATATCATTACTATATGGAATTCCATAATAATAATCAAATCCATGCTGCGTTGGTAAGAACTCCGGTTGACTTCCTAAGTGCCATTTACCTATAATTCCCGTGTGATAACCTTTTTGTTTTAATAAACGTGCGATCGTTATCTCTGATGCAGGAAGACCGCCTTTAGAATCCGGAAAGAGCACCCTTCTCTTCTCTCCTTGCATCCCACTTCTAATCGGTAAACGTCCCGTCATCAACGCTGCTCGTGACGGTGTACACACATTGGCTGCAACATAGAAATTTGTCCATTTCTGTCCTTCGGCGGCCAATTTATCAATATGAGGTGTTTTTATCGTAGGGTTACCATACGTACCTAAGTCTCCGTACCCTTGATCGTCCGTAAATATCAAGATAAAATTTGGCTGTGATGCCGATTGGCTCTGCTGGGCGTATCCATTTAGCAACAGTCCGTATACTGCAATAAATACCCCTGCTGATTTTACTAAAAAGTTTTTTTTCATCTGCATATAATTTGTTTTTTAATGGTGATGAAGCTATCAGATTTATTCATACCCCTGTGTGGTTTGAATAAATCATGATGGTTTCATGATTTTAATTTTATAGTTATCAATATCCATCGTTTTGTTCCAAGTTAGGATTAGCATCAATTTCTGTTTGCGGAATAGGGAAAAGGACGTGATGCGCTTTTGCAGCAGTTTTACCCCTTCTGTTTGCCTCAGAGATGAAAGTTCCCTGACGCACCTGATCACTCCTTCGCGCTTGCTCGTACCAAAACTCCCATGTCCGCTCCTTAAAAATTTGTTCTCTAAGCGTTTCCTTGCTAAAGTCCCCAAGCTGTAGCAATTCAGGTAACGCTCGCTGCCGTACCTGATTCAATAGATCTATCGATTCCGCATTGGGTCCATTCAATTCATTCAGCGCTTCCGCCCGACTGATTAGCACATCTGCATAACGTAAGACCGGCACATCATTTCCATAAGAAGCACCAATCGCATCCTTATCAAATTCATATTTTCCAGGATAAGATCGGTTATTCCCTAAAAGTTGTACAAAAACACCATTCGTATTGGTATATGATGTAATAATCAATTCACGTCTTTTATCATTAGCAGCAAATGAGTTGACAAAATCATCAAAAAGATATACCTGTGAGGCATAGATCGTTTGGTTTGGAAGATGTGGGTAGTCTGTAGGAAAGGTATTCGCCACAAACGGATTTCCCAGCTGCGGAGTAGACTGTATCGTCCAGATAAGTTCTGCATTACCCTCATTTTCAATTAAAAACAATTTGGTATAATCACTAAACAAGCTATATTCCTGCAATTCGATAATTTCACCGGTGATATCAGCACATTCTTGCCATCTCTTTGTATTTAAATACAATTTTGCAAGGAAGCTTAATGCCGCTCCCTTCGTTGCTTTTCCATATACAGACTGCTTGACCGGCAAAATCTCAGTTGCTTCGCGCAAATCTTGTTCAATAAACGCCACGGTCTGCTCTTCGGTAACACGGGATTGATAGTAATCGTCATCCGGACTTTTGTACAACGGCAGTCGTCCGAACCAATCGTGTAACCAATAATAGCTGATTCCCCTTAAAAATTTGGCTTCTGCAATTAGTTGTGCATCATTATCCGGATCAGCGTTTTTTAAAATAATGTTGACGTCTCGTATAACACTATACAATCGTGTCCATATTCCGCTAAAATATGGATGGTTGCTATCCCATGTAAAATTGCACAAAGGTGTAAAGTTTGCTTCAATTGCACCGTACTCATTCCAGTTTTCACCAGAAGTCATACCCGATGTAAAAAAGTATTCATAGTTTCTGAGCTGTGCATTGCCATAAGCGGAGGTGAGCAATGACTGAAGACCCTGTGGGGAATTTGCATAATTATCGTCCAATTCAGAATAAAGGTCTTCCTGGAGTAAAGAATTACAGGAGGATGTTGCAAAGATCAATAATGCAAGCAGTATATATTTTGAAATTTTCATCTGATTAAATATTACGAATTAAAATGATACATTTAAACCAGCAGACCAAACCCGCGCTAATGGATATGTATTTAAATCTATTCGGGCACTACTTCCCCCTAACGCATTGGCTTCTGGGTCATACCCAACGTAGTTACTTATGGTAAATAGATTTTGTGCAGATAAAAATACCTGAATTCCCCTCACAGATTTTGTCGAGCGTAATGGAAGGTTATAATTCAATTGAATATACTTTAACCGCAGATACGATGCATCTTGCAGCGCTAACGTGTTGGATTTTCCCCCACCATACGAGGTTGGTTCGGTCGCTGATGGCCATTTCGCATCTGGATTATCTACCGTCCAGCGATCTTCAACTGTAATTCTCAACATGTTTCGCCGGTAATTGCTGGGATAAAGGCTTTCCAGAATATTACCATTTAAAACTTCGCCACCATATTGCCCCTGAAACAGGAAATTTAAACTAAAATCTCCATAAGCCACCTCATTACGCCACCCATAGGTAAAATCTGGATAGGGATCACCTATTATTTGTTGATCATCAGAATTTATTCTTCCGTCGTTATCCACATCTTCAAAAATTGGATATCCCGGCCGGGAAGATGGCTGCGCACTATTTGCAATTTGGTCCAGATCATTAAAGATACCTATCACCTTATAGCCGTAATAAGAAAATGCAGGTTCGCCTTCTGTTATAATGGCTACATTCCCAATATTGGCAGCACTTCCTGTGTGTATACGCCTAGCATCTCCCAAATCTGTTACCCTATTCTTTATGTGTGTGAAATTCAACGATGAGGTCCACCTAAATTTGCTTTTTTGTATGATATCACCAGAAAGATATAGTTCTATACCGCTGTTCCTCATACTTCCGATATTCGAAAGAATCGAACGATATCCTGTTCCGGCAGGCAACGGAAGTTCAATCAGCATATCTTTCGTTGATTTTACAAAATAATCGGCGGTAAGGCTTATTCTGTTCTGAAAGAAAGAGGCGTCTACTCCGATATTTGACTGTGCAGTAGACTCCCATTTTAGATCACGGTTACCGATTCTAGATGGCGAGGTTCCTACCACTAACGTATTTCCCGATACAAAAGTTCCTCCTGTTGTAAAGGTCTGTAACGAATTGTAGTTTCCGATATCCTGGTTGCCCGTAACACCATAGCTTCCTCTTAACTTTAAGTTATTGAAAAATTGCGGAATAAATGATTCATTTGAAAGTAACCAACCCGCTGCGACTGACGGAAAATAACCAAATTTATTATCCATCCCAAATCGCGAAGATCCGTCCGCCCGAAGCGTTCCTGTCAGGATATACTTATCATTATGGGTATAGTTAACCCTACCTAGATACGACAACAGCGTATTTTCTGCTTTTCCGCTACTGAGCGAAGCCGTTGCGATATCGCCTAAGTTAAGGTTATTTGTAGCGAGGTTGTCTGATGGGAAATTTCCTATCGAGCCACCAAAACGTTTAATCTGAAAATTCTGATAAGTGATCCCGCCAAGCACATCGAGTGTATTTCCTCCCGAAAATTCCTTATTGTAATTCATGGTATATTCTCCTAGAATATCTTGCTTTTCAAGCGTTGCTATATTGGCTATTCCGTTTTGTGCGGCACCACGAATCGTGAGCCTACTGTTGAAGATATCCCTACGCTGTGAAAAAAGATCCGTTCCCAGGTTAACTTTAGCCTTCAGTCCATTCGCGATTTCATATTCAAAGAAAACATTACCAAGTGTTCGGTTTGAAGAACTTTCGTTCTGAATGCCGTGGACAAGGCTTAAGGGATTGTTAATCGTCAAAAACGATGAACGAGTGAACGAGCCATCCGGATTGTAGATAGATTCGGTCGGGTCGTATAATAGCGCCGCATTGATAGGGCCTGCAGATTCATTGATGCTATTGCCGTCAACCGCATTATTATCGATTATCCTACTGGTTGTTATGTTTATGCCAAACTTACCTTTTGCAGCAAAAGTACCATCCAGATTCACCCGACCAGCATACCTATCCATTCCGGTGTTACGTACGATACCATCTTGAGAAGTAACATTTAAGGATGTAAAATACGATAAAGATTCCGATCCGCCCGATAAGGATAGATTGTGATCATGTACAGCTGCTTTCTGTAAAATGGCGCTTTGCCAATCGGTTCCTGAACCGATTGCCGCGATCGCTTCGGAATCAAAAACGGGATCGCCCCCACGCTCAACCGATAGTTGGTTGACCACATCAATATATTCTGCAGTATTCAAGATGTCTATCCTATTAGCCAACGATTGTACACCAACATTAACCCCATAGTTTAGCCTCTTCTGGCCCGCAGTACCTCTTTTGGTCGTTATTAAAATAACACCATTGGCGGCCCTTGATCCATAAATAGCGGTAGCTGACGCATCTTTCAATACTTCAATTGACGCGATATCACTGGGGTTAATTGAATTTATCGGATTCTTTGCGACTAGATTATTTGCTATTCCGCCTTCGCCCGAAGAAGAAGTGAGGTTGGTTGAATTATCAATAGGCAACCCATCTATCACATAGAGCGGGCTGGATCCAGCGTTAATCGAATTATTACCTCTAATACGGACGTTAACACCCCCTCCCGGTTCCGAACTTGACTGCTGTATATTAACGCCAGCTGCGCCTCCCTGTAAAAGCTGATCTACGGATGTTACTGCGGCTCCCCTATTAAAATCAGCCTCTTTCAAACTGGATACCGAACCCGTTACATCTCTTTTTTTCTGCACACCGTATCCGACCACAATAACTTCGTCGATATCTGCTGAAACCGGAAATAATTCTATTATTGTTGGAGATGTGTTTACTACTACTGTTTTCGACTCATAACCTATATAGGAGATCGACAATGTGAACGGCAATTTCTGGCCGGTTACAAATTGAAATCTTCCATCCCGATCTGTCTTAACACTATGCGTAACCGCATCTAATTGAATAGTTACACCCTCAAGCGGATCTTTAGAAACCCCATCTATAACAGACCCTGTCAATGTTGCATTGATGATTGGTGTCGGCGACACTTGTCCGTAAGTCTCTACTATAAAAAAGAAGAATACAATAGCCGACAAAAATGAATACCGAAGTACTCTTATATATTTCATAAAAAATATCTAATGTTGAACGATGAAAAAGTCAATAGTAATTGACTTTTATGGAAAATAAATAGTCCTACGAATGAATTTAATTTCTTCGTTTTGTTACTTTAAAATAGCACGATATTAGCGGCACATTCGACAGGTGTCACGAAATAAGACGTAGAGTGGAAGGTTAGATAGGAATCTGTTTAAAGGGTTGATGTCATACTTTTTCATTACGATAATTGTTTAATAGTAAAATTATACTCGTTGCCAACGCCAATTGAAAAACGATTGAACAAAGATATAAATATTGATACAAAAACTACCAAAAAGGTAGACTTTTTTTATCCCGTATTTCCCTATTATACGACCGTTCAAGTGTCGATTCACTCATTATCACCGAACGAACCCTAGAATCCCTAATGAAATAACATGTTTCATAAAAACAAATATGTGTATTTCCTCGTTTACTTTTTATTAGTTAAATAAAAATCATACAATCATGGGTAATATCACATTAGAGCAGGCGCGCAAAGTAATAGACGCTGCCCTTAGAAAATCAGAAGAACTAGGTGTAAAAATGAATATTGCTGTCGTCGACTCAGGAACTAATTTAGTCGCATTCAACAAAATGGACGATGCTTGGTTGGGTTCGATTGATATCTCACAGAAAAAGGCACGTACGGCTCGATATTTTAACATGGATACCGGCGAAATCGGTAAACTATCGCAACCGGGTGGCTCACTTTACAACATCGAGCACTCCAACAATGGTCTAATCACCTTTCCTGGTGGCGTTTTGATAAAAGACGGAAACGGTACCATCCTAGGTGCAATTGGTGTAAGTGGTAGCACCGTCGAAGACGATCATGCGGTTGCGACATCGGGCGCTAACGCTTTGTGATGCCCACAACATAGAAATATCCGCGTTGGAATTCAAATGGGCATCTGGTTGATAACGCCCAAGAAGATTAATACGAGATTAATCTATCGCCCGAGCCACTCCTGGAAGAGAATTGAACGTTCCTGACTTACAATTACATCTGTATCATTTTCAGGGACCAGTTTTATCTTAACACGACCACGGCTTATTTTCACCATCGATACGATGGCATCAATATGCACCATAAATTTCCGATTTACTTGAAAAAAAAGAGATGGATCCAATTTAGTGGTTAGCCCCATTAATGTATCTTCCATGATGTAACGTCCACCCGATTTCTCGATAACAAATAAAATCTTGTCTTCCGCCATAAAGTAAGCGATATCACTCACCGGGAGCGATTTGAGATGGATCCCATATTTGACCAGAAAACGATTTTTGTAATGCGGTTCGTCCGAAGGCAGTAGTTTTCTCACCTTGTCTATAGCGCGCTCCAGATCCTCTGCATCGAAAGGTTTCAACAAATATGCATAACCTTGGTTCTGAAAGGCATCCAGCGCATAATCGTCGTACGCCGTTGTAAAAATAACTGGCGCCGATACCGGCACTTGTTTAAACACCTCAAGACTAATTCCATCTGCCAGATGAATATCCATAAAGATCAAATCCGGCTTATTTTTCCTTAACCATTCCACCGCATCCCGGATCGTATCGAGCCTAACTAAGTTCGGGTTTTCGGCAAGCAGTGACGTCGCCAACATATCCCGAAGGCTATTCCAAGCCCACTCTTCATCCTCTACCACAAGTATTTGCCAAGCCATGCCGTAAAAATAGAAAAAATCCCTTACAGCACGATGATCATAAGGGATTTTTCAAACAGTCGATTCTGCGAATCGATTAGAGCAACTCCGGGTTATTCTCGATCGCTTCTCTCGGATAGCGGATCGTATACCGTGGATCTTCCTGCTGTAGCGTATACGTTTCACCCAAAAAAAGATGTTGGATTTCAGGACGGCCCCAACGTTTCAAGTCATACCAGCGCAAACCCTCTAAAGCCAATTCACGTGTCCGTTCTTCCTGTAGAAATTCCAATAGCTCTTCGTTTGATAGCACATCCAACTTACTTTGCTGTTCCGATGCAGCCGATGCCGACAATCGATGTTGCGCCAACGTACGAAATGCTTCCAAGGCAACCGCTTTGTTATCTAGATGCAATGCTGCTTCCGCGACAATCAAATAAAGCTCGCCATTTCTAAAACTGACCACAAACCGAGAATTTCCGCTTTTAAGCGATCGATAATTTCCATCCGATTTCTCAAAGTAACGTGCAAAACGTTGATCGTTGATCTGATCGTACAGCGCGATGATGTTGTTCGCAACATACGTGCTCGAATGTACTTGCGCTGTCATCGGATTATCTAAAGCTTGTATAGATTCAACCGACTCAAAATCCGTAGGCACCAAGGCGTCTGCGATGTTCAGATCAACCAGTCCGTTCTCAATTGCCAACGCCTTCTCTGCCTCAGCCAATGCCTCCTGCCATTCAGACCGATACAGATGTAGTCTAGCTCGGAAGGCATGTAATGCCCTTTTGCTAAAACGATACCGATGTTCGGTTGACTGGTCAACGACCTGCATCAGGTCTTCCGCATGTTGTATATCATTCATGATAAAAGCATATACATCCTCCATCGTCCGGACCGAAAATTTCTGTTCCAAATCGATCGTCTGCGCAATAGGAATCCCCTTGTGCTGTCTGTTCGTTTCGCTATACAGCGGCGCATAGCAGTTGAGCAATTCAAAATGGCTATACGCCCGCAATAGGTAGGCTTCCGCCTTTAGCTGCTTCGTTACCTCATTATCACCCAATTTATCATCGATTTCTGTCAACAGCAAATTCGCATAAAATATACTCTTGTAGAACGTCGCCCAAGGATAAGACAGTGTTGTCGGATCGGGCGCTTGGTCATTCCAGATATAAATATCTTTCAGAACCGCCATGTCCGTGGAAAATTCATCCAATAGCAATTCGTCGGTCCGTAAGGATAATAAAGATTTATGTGTCGGAAAAACCGAATATCCACTGGTCAGCAACGCCCGAAAGTCGGATTCGGTCGAGGGTACAACCGTTCCCACAGGCTGTATATCCAAGTATTTATCGCAGGAATGCATAAATACCCCTGCGATGGCTATGCATATATAAATAAATTTTTGTCTCATATCAATAGAATTAAAAAAGCGTTAAAACTGGGCAGATAAACCAAACGTAAACGATTTGGTAATCGGCTGCGCATAGAAATTACCATACGTTTCAGGATCGAAATAATCGTCATACGAATCACCGAAAACGAATAAGTTTCTGCCTTCCACATTAAATCGAACGCTACCCGCACCTATACGTTTAGCGATTTTGGCTGGCATGCTATACCCCAGGCGTATACTGTTGATGCGCACATAGCTCATATTTTTCGCCCAAATATCGTAATAACCAAAAGATCGCACCGGGTCATTGTCCATCATCCAACTGTACGCAATCCAGCGTGCATTGTCCTCGATATCCGTACTACCCAAGGCCGGCAAGCCATTTCCTTGGAGCGCATCCATTACCCTATTGGATTGGTTCATACCCCGATCCACACTTGCCGGATTGTACGGCGGTGTAGCGCGCATCCATCTGTCCAAGTTGAATGCCGCCGATACCGCTAAATCAAAGTGATCAAAGCGGAATCTATTGGTCATACCGCCTACAAACTTCGGATCTGCATTCCCTAAGTACCGGAATTTGCTACGGTATGTATCCGGTGTAAGTTCCGTAGCGACCATATATCCCGGCAAAAAATCAGCCCAAGGATCGTAGAGATCATAAAATTCTTCGAAAGCTACCGTTTCTCCTCCCGTTCCCTGAAATTGCATCAGGCCATCCGCGTCCAATCCCGCTGTCGGTAGCACGAATATGGAGTTGAGCGGGTAACCTTCCTGATTGTCCAGTACATAAGATTTTGGATCGGCCAGTACTTTCGTTAGCTTATTGTTATTATGGGCGATATTAAAATCCGTTCCCCATTCAAAACGTTTGCGTACGATATTTCTGCTGGAAATCATGAGTTCGATTCCTTCATTTTTCACCGCTGCCCAATTCCGCTGGATATTTTCAAAACCATTCTCTAACGCAAGTTGACTCACACCGATCACATCGGTACTATTGCGGTTGTAGTAATCCAGCGTGACGTTTACCCTATCTGCCCAAAGTCCGATATCAAGCCCCGCGTTCCAGGTCTGCGTACGCTCCCAACGGAGTTTATCATTTGCGGGCATATCCACCACGATAGTTTCTTCATTAGATCCGGGTAGTAACATTCCATTACTATACTGACCAATGAAAAAGGGATAGGTATTACGGTCCACATTACCCTGTATCCCATAAGACGCGCGCAAGCGCAAGCTGGAAATCGTCGGTACAGCCCTCATGAAAGATTCTTCGGAAACGATCCATGATCCAGCAAGCGACCAAATAGGCAGGAAACGGTATTTAGGATCTACACCAAACATATTCGATCCGTCGTAACGAATACTCCCGAAGAGGTTATATTTACGATCCAGCGTATATGTCGCATTCGCAAAGAACGATGCATACGAGGTTTCGTTGACCCCTTTCGCGTACTGCCGATAAATTTCCTGATTTGCAAAGTCCGAAGTCGGAAAAATAATAGGTTTGGTAGTCAATGTGACGGGATTAAATCCAAACCCCTTTGTAGAGATCAGTGTATTTTTGCTACGACGCAATTCCGTTCCACTCATAACTTCCAGTTCATGGCGCTCCCCAAAGCTCGTATTATAACTCAAGAACGACTTCCAATTGTATTGGAAACTACTGTTCGCCGTATTTTCGATCAGACCACCCGCTGGCAAAAAGTACTTTTCTCCATTACTAAAATATCGTGTGCCATGATACAGCTTGCGCCTGTAATAGCTGTCCTGATCCATAAACCTCTCGGTACCGGTCTCGTCAAACTGCAAACCGAGTTCCGTACGGATATTTAAATTATGTAAGATATCGTACTGCAAGTAGGAGATCGCCTTGAGTGCCTTGTTGGATAAACTATATTTGGTATTCTCCCTCTCTTCAATAGCATTAAACGGAATGTAGGTATCATTCTCAAAGCCGTCAATATCTGGATCATACACATACGAGCCATCCTCATTTCGAATCGCCAGATACGGATTGACCGTACGGGCATAGTAGCTCGGATTGGTAAAACCGTCCTGATCTTGAATAGGGTTTTGTCGATTCGTGATCGATCCCAAGAGATTTAAGCCCGCTTTTAACCGGCTATTGATACGAAAATCATTATTCAAGGTTAAGTTATAACGATTCATATCGACATTGTACGTGCTTCCCTTCTCGTCAAAGTAGCCTGCCGAAACGTAGTAACGATGGTTTTCCGTTCCGCCCGATACCGATGCATTGTATTGCTGATTGATCGCATTGCGGAACAAATTATCCGCCCAATCATATTCTTGGCCACGCAGCGCATCAATTGCATTTTGGGTTTCGGCGGACAATGCTGTTAACCCACCTGCACGAAAGCTGTCCCATTCATTGGACGCCGTCAGCAATCGTGCAATGGCCCCCTTACCCGATCGGTACGTCAAATCAGGCCGCTTCGCCATTTCCAGCTCAAAATCCACTTTTTGTGAGGCATTCATCAAATTTAACCGGTCAAAGTCTGGTCGTTGCGTCACAAACGTATTCGCTGAGACACTTACTTTTGCCGGCCCGGCTTGTCCCCTTTTGGTGGTAATCACGATCACTCCATTTGCCGCACGCGCACCATAAATCGCCGTAGCCGCCGCATCTTTTAACACCGTGATATCCTTGATATCCTCCGGATTTAACCCTGCGATGGGCAGATTTCTTAAGGTGTTTATATCGTCCTTATCCAGACGGTTCGGTAGCTCAGTGCCTTCTACAGGCAGGCCATCAACCACCCACAATGGATCCTGCGTACCGTTCATCGAAACCGTACCCCGGATACGGATCTGCGATACACCGTTTGGTCCGCCGTTTATATTCGAGAACTGCATACCCGGTACCTGTCCTTCCAGCATTTGTTCGATACTCGCCACACCCGACTGCTTGATCTTTTCCGCATCGATTTTCGTATACGCCGTGGTATTCTTGCGCTTCTTAATATCGCTGTACCCCGTTACAATAACCTCTTCCAAAGCGGTATCGTCTGGTTGGAGCAACAACGTTTTATGCCCTTGATAAACCATAATCCGTAAGGGTTCATACCCCATAAAAGACACCGTAACCGCGTTGACATCACGCGGTAAGTCGAGCGAGAAATCGCCGTTCGCGTCGGTAATCGTCCCTAAGACCGACTGCTGTACCTGTCCCGCTACACCGGTTTGCTCCGCTACAGCAGAACGGTCTACCGTAACAGCCGCACCCGCAATCGCCGTGTTTGTCACAGCGTCCAACACACGCCCTTTCAAAGGCTTCATATCCTGTGCCCAACTTATATGCACACAGCATATCATCAAGATAATTACTATTCTATACATTAAAAATATTTGTTAGTTATTCATATTTAAAGTCACGCCTATACGCAAGAGAAGATCTTCATAATGAGCTTTCGTAGCGGCATCGTCTGTGTTTCTCGCTTTCTTCAGCAACTCATAGATGCGAAGAAGCTCCCCCCTTTTCAAGGTCAGCATATCCGATGTTCTGGCCATACCTGTTACATGTACATTCCGTAGTTTCGTATCGGTGTGGCCGTGCTCGTGCCACGGGCAGAGTGGTGGATTTAACGCCTCCAACAAGGTATTCACCTGTTGTATTTTCTTCTCGTTAATTTTTTCCATGGCTTTATTGCTCGATACCATCAGCACATCGATATAATTTTGCTGTAGCATACGCGTATCCAAATCCAAATTTTCTTTCTGCATGGTTTTATCAAAAACTACTTTACGCAATGCCTGGAAGAGCTCCTCCGCTGTCCAGGTCATTTCCGACCCGAATAAGTTTTCCATCTCGATCATACGCAACAGCCGCTCATCCTTAACCAAGTTATACAACAAGCTGTACTGAAATTCCCGTTGAAGATTGTAAGGCGCATATTCAAATACACCGACCGGGCTATCGCGTAGTGGAAAAGTCTTGGTCATCAGCTCCGGTACAAACAACCAAGAAGGTATCCGAAGAACCTGCTCTTCCAAGTAAGCAAAAGCCTCTTCCTGCGTTGCTCGGGAGACCGGACTGTATGCATTTTTGCCGTCGCCCAATACCGGATTCTCCAAATAGATGCCACCTATATTATTGACCACGTGGTCTGCGTAGGTATACCACTGTCCGATCCCGCCCATATAAAGCTTACCTGCTTTATAATAGTCTTCTCCAGCAGATGTCGTCCACTGGATAATCTGCGGCATCATACGTTTCAGATTTCGCAAACCATAACGACCCGCTAGCATAGCGTTGTCGCCCAAATCTTCCGATTGCGCCCGTGGGTCTACCACATTTTTACTATCCTGTTGTTCGCCGTACCAATAATTCGGATCGTGTTGGTACTTCTCGATCGCTTGGCGCAACGTGGGTAATTCCTCCCAAGGCGTGTTCACATCGTACCAACGATAAGCCCATTCAATAGCGTACTTATCGTACAAGCCGATGACAGGTGTAATCGCCTGTACACCATCCTCCGGTTGTGCCACGTAATTAAAACGGGCATAGTCCATAATCGATGTCGCTGTCCCTCCCATCTTTTTGGTAAACGACGGCGAACGCAAAGAATCCACTGGGAAAGCATGAGAAGACCCCATATTATGCATTAGTCCAAGTGTGTGCCCGATTTCATGCGAAGAAACAAACCGTATCGCATGGGCCATTTTTTCGTCCGAGAATGTATTTCCGCGGGCTGCTGTATCGATGATACCCGTCTGTATACGCATCCAGCTATTGAGCACCGTCATCACGTTGTGCCACCAGATGACATCCGCTTCCAAAATCTCTCCCGATCGTGGATCTACAACCGATGGTCCCATGGCATTGGCTTGAGAAGAAGCCGCATACACAATAGATGATACATTTGCGTCATCAGGATCAAAGGACACCGTATCGGGCAGTTCCTTTGCCAAGATTGCATTCTTAAAACCCGCCGCTTCAAAAGCTACCTGCCAATCGTATACCCCGGCAATAATCTGTTGACGCCATTGCTTGGGCGTAGCAGGATCTATATAGAAAACAATCGGTTTCTTAGGTTCCACCAATTCACCCCGGCTATAGCGTTCCCGATCCTCTTCCTTGGGCTCTAACCGCCACCTTGTCACCAATTTACGTTTATCCAGTTCCTGCTGTTCATCCGAGAAGTACCAACGCGGTGTTGTAAAGAACCCCACTCTGGGATCGGCAAACCGCGGAAGCATTGGCTGCTCCGGCAGTCCGTAAAGGTTACTTGTTACCGAAATTGAAATCGGGATTGACGCATTACCTTCCGTCACCTTAGTCGAATAGATGGACTTGATAACGATATTATTGTCAAATGCTTTCATCTGTTCTATCGAAGAGATGGCCTTATTGGGAGAAGTGCCGAGTCCCAAATTGGCAAATACGTCCAAAAAGCTTTTTTCCGATCCATCAAATACCTTATTGACTTTAATAAAAGCCGTCGTAGAGTCGGCATCGTAGCACACCACTTTAAATGATTCGATAAACGAAGCCCGATAGTTATCTGCCACAGATTGTGCAATCGCGTCCTGATCCTTTACATCAATTTTTGGATCATATTCGCCTACCCAAATTTCCTTTCCATTTCTCTTGGGCACGAAGCGAATCACCTTGTTCTCGAAATTCATCCCCTTATTTACACCAGCCTCATTAATGGCCAACGGTACCGACGATACCTTGTGTATCAGCAGAAAATCTTTGTCCAGTGCCGTTTTGGGAATCCCAAAGTAATAGTCGTCATCCTTCGTCAGGACGGTAAACATTCCACTATCGATACGTGCTCCCTCTGCCAACTTTTGATAGGAGGTGGTGGATACAGCCGTATCTATTCGACTCATCTTGTCATCCTTCTTACTATATCCCCGAAAATCAGGTAAAATAGCACAAGATTGCATAAGGGCGATTGCACACAACGCCAGCCCTAAGCGGTTGTAAATCTTTTTTTTGTCTTCCATCTGCATGGTATGCTGCTACGGTTAATAGATAATCAGGGGCTAAAAGTGCCTACAAATAATTACAAACGCAATCGTCATTACGTGAACCCGAAGATTAACGGAGTGAACCCGCATATTTAACCGACGGAACGGTTCTTCACCTTAAAGCAAAGGCAGGTACACGGCAAAATATTCCGCATCCGTACCAAAATGAAACCCCTCCGTTCCTGCCGCTTGATAGACCGAATAGATGTATTGTAGTCCATACCCTCCACTTTCCATATCCGCACTTTTCCTGGGTCGATAATTATTGCGAACAACCAATCGTTCTCCGTCTACGGCAATCTGAATCGACAATGGAGCCAACGCCGTAAATTCGTTATGCTTGATCGCATTTTCTACAACGATCTGCAAACACCACCTCGGAAGTAGGCGCTGAAGATATACCTTGTCAACTTGGATATCGATAGGTGCGAGCGCATTCTTAAATCGGATTTCCTGAAGAAAAAGATAAGCCGAAGCAAGCGATAGCTCTTCCTCCAATGACGCATATACGGCGTGATCCTGCCGAAGCATGGTGCGGTACATCTTGGCCATTTTACCAACAAACAGTTGGGCACGATCTTGATCTTGCTTTACCAGCTGTTGAAGTGAACCAAGCGCATTAAAGAGAAAGTGCGGATTCATTTGCTCCCGAAGTCTTTCAAAGCGCGCCAAGGCTTGTTCCTTTTGTATATTTACACGTTCCAAAGCCAGCACATGCTCTTTTTTTCGCTGTATATATAAACTCACAGAAAACGCCATTACAGCAACCAACAACACCCCTCCTAATAGCAGGCTAAGAAATAGAATATCCGTAATCTCTTCCTGGCGGATCTTGGGAACCGATATGACGATATACGCATCCGAGAAAAAATGCTGCAACGGATAAACAAATCTCCTTACCGGCAAATTTAAATATGCAGAATGCTGTACGGCACCCCGCGCCTTTTCCAGCCAAGACCTTCCGTCGTCCCGTAGCGTACCTACATTCGAAGAATCCGGGTGTACCAAGCAGTATCCTTCAGCTGTATACACAGCTGCATATGCCCGCGCATATCGGTTCACATTCCGAAAATAGTTATTGAGTTCATACAGATCTACATACACGGGCGTTCCAGCTGTACGCTCCACCTGTGGAAACGGAATTGGGTAATAATCATCGGACCTAACTGCAGACGAATCCAAATCCCCCAAAAAAAAGAGGCGGTGAAGGCGTGCATCCGTTTCCGTGTTATAGGTGTGTTCCGTATTGGTCTGCATGTTCATAAACAGGGCTAGGCGCTGCTCGAGCAGGTCAAAGTCACGCTGCATTAACAAAGACTGCTCCACCGCTGTCGCCGTTTCGTTCTGGTATTTGAGCTGGTCGATCTTTTCGTATATGATGCTAACGACTACCACACCTATAATCAAGAGCAATAGAAAGATCAATATAAAAACATATATGGGCTTGATTTTCGAAAACGACAAGCCGGTAATCCGCGGTATCACGGCACAAAATAACGGAATTTATCGTAGCATTCCCAATTCCACCGACGCGTTTGCGCGGAAATATTTTGCTCGAAAATTTTATTTTTTTATATTAGAGATAATTGAATACGAAACAAACAGAACGGTATAAACTTCATAAAATGTCTACTATGGATAATCTAGAATTTGATAATGTACAACAACATTGGGACAACTTCATCACCGCGGCCGTTGCGTGGGCTCCGAAAATCCTTATAGGACTTATTTCAGCCTTACTCATATACCTGATCGGCTCTTGGCTGATTAGAATTACAAAACGTATCGCTGAAAAAGCGTTTCAACGAAGGAAAATGGATATATCCCTTCAACGATTTCTCCTGAACCTCATCCATTGGACACTTCATATTCTGTTATTCATTGTCGTAGTTTCCCAGCTCGGCGTACAAACCTCCGCTTTTGTCGCCATGATCGGTGCTGCTGGGCTGGCCATCGGTTTAGCCTTACAGGGGTCATTGGCCAATTTTGCAGGAGGAATATTGATTCTTCTCCTCAAGCCCTTCAAAGTTGGCGACTACATTTCCTCCGATACAGGAGTATCAGGAACAGTGGAGGAAATCGACATTTTTAACACAAAACTCACCACCCCGCAAAATCAACTGGTAGTGGTACCCAATGGCCCTATGTCCAACAGCAGTATCACAAATTATACACAGCTGGGCACCCGCAGAACATGGTTTGACATCCGCGTGCCCTACAATACCAATCTGAAACAAGCACAACAGGTCTTACTAGGCGTAGCAGAAAGTAATGTCCTGGCATTTAAGGAACCCGCACCGCAAGTTGTAGTTACAGACCTGGGCGACAGTGCAGTAAATTTATCGGTACGGGTGACTACTTCCAACGAACATTTCTGGACAATGAACGAACAATTGCTTATCGACTGCAAAACGGCCTTGGATGACGCCGGAATTGATATCGCAGTTCCGAAACGAGATGTCTATATCCGTAACGAAAGCTCCAGTCAGTAACCCGTTACTATCCGGTGACCATCTTCCAAAAAAGTATCCATCGGTGATGGATACTTTAGAACATATTTTTTAGGGTTCGTCGGATACGCCATAAATGTGATCCAACATACGGTATAACTTTGGATGATCTTCTTTTAGCAAAGCAGGTTTCTTGAAGAAATATTCAGATACAACAGCAAAAAATTCCGCTTCATTGGTGCCCGCATATTCTCTAATATCGGATTCACCCGATCTGATCTCGCGGATAGTTTTATGCATCTCTTTGATCCAAGGTTCGATCAAGGACTTGGGGATCAGATACTCCGGAACACCATCCACCTCGCCATCCGCCTTGTCGATGAGATGGACAAACTCATGAATGGCCGTATTACCCGTCGATAGATTCAAAAAACCGTTTCGCAAAGCCTGCTGTGACAGAATCATTTTGCTGTTGAGGGCTCCCGAGCCAACCATTCCCGCAACATTTCGCTCTTCGTTCGCTGTGCTAAACCGCTCGTCAAAATAATCAGGGTACACCAATACTTCCGTAAGATTGCGATAGACCCACAGCTTGAAATGAAAAAGCGGGATAGTAGCACTCGCCGCAATAAGTATTTTGTCCTCGTCGGTTACCACGGCACCTTTTTCTGCCGATATCTTGGTGTGCTCCAGAAAGTAGCGTACTCTTTTCAGGAAAGTCTGCTGTTCATCGGCCGGGAGATGGCGATAAAACCCAACACGCTGCTCGAGAACCTCTCCCATTAACTCGTCAGTCAGGGCAGAAGGTATGGCAATTTTCTTTTTGCCACCGTATCTAAAGATGTAAATAATAAGCACACTGGCGAAAAAAACGATGCCTGCGACAATGAAATAAGAAGAGTCATTCATGGTGTTTATATTTCTATTTTTTTCTTCCAATCCAGCCGAGGTGGGTATGTTTGAAATCATCGCCGTACTTTAATCCGTAACCGAAAATCCGGTCCATGGCCGAATGGCCAAAAAGGATGGTGCCAGCTAATGACAATAGCGGGATATTGAGCATAAACCCGACGCCAAAAACAGCCAGTGCAATCAATTTATGATGGAATAGATTATACCAAAAAGCCCCCACCCTAGGATTAATAGCGTAGGCCAGCATGGCGATGTCCGGCAATAAAAGGCAAGCAGGAAAAACCCACCAGGCATAATCCAATTGCGCGAACAGGAAAATGGACAGTAAAAACTGACCTGCTTCTTCTAGTTTTACAAGGGTATCCATTTGTTTTGTCATCGTGTCTTATTTTTTGATATAGCAAAGATCGTCAATCTTCTCTCGGACGACCTTGACAAAAGTCAAGGTTTTTCCATTTGGCGCTTTCTGATCCGGCTAAAGGTCTCGGCAGACATTCCCAGCACAGAAGCGATATAGTGCAGCGGAATTTTGTTGAACAGGTCCTTATTTTGCTCAAAATAAACATTGTACCGTTCTTCTGCATTCAGCGATAAATGCGCGAACACTCTGTTCTCTATCATAGCAAAACACTTCATCATAAATTGCCTTTCGATCTCTTTCCATTTCGGGAAGACCTCAGCCAGTTTTTGGTAATCTGCTTTGGTAATACTCCATAATGTGGTATCTGTGTATGCCTGAATGTTATATCGGTTGGACTGATCGAAAAAGAAGCCTAACACCTCCGTCATAAACGAGCCGTCTGTCGCGATCCACTGCGTAACATCCTTACCATCCGCATAGGCATACACCCTGATAATTCCCGAGCGGATGATGCTTAACCTGTCACAGACTTGTCCTGTCTCGGTCAAGAAATCATTCTTCTGAAGACATTCCTCTTTAAAGAACGAGATGACCAATTCACATTCCTGATCTGTCAGTGCTCCAAAATGCTGTTTTATCGTTTTCTTAAAATTTTCCACCATCCAAAATCTAATACATCTGTAAAGATACCAAAAAAACGCCCGGGGGTATTTGGCTTACCATAAAGCGTGCAAGAGTATATGATTAGATGCCAAATCCTAATAGAATTACCTGCCAAAATATAGCTATATTTGCAGCATCAAAGCCTAAGACTACATGGATCAATAAAGCGCACATCATGCATTACGAAGATAAGAAGCAACTACTCGACGATCTGAATATCCGGAAGGAAGAAGCCTTTTCTTTCGTTTTTCATCGGTACTATAGTAGACTTTGCCTCTTTGCCTCGCAATTTATAAACGCGTCGGGCGAAGCAGAGGACATCGTGGACGAAGCCTTTATGAAAATATGGCGCGGTCAACGATCTTTTGAATCCATCGATCATTTTAAAAGCTCGTTATACCAGACCACCCGCCACATCGGCTTAAATAAGCGCACCTCGAATCTCCGCCGGAGCATACGCACCGATTATTATATCTCCTCTCAAGAGCAGAGTCAGCAGAGCCAACTCCAGCAGATCGTGTATGCCGAAGCGATGGGAGAACTTTACCATGCCATTCAGAGCTTGCCCCCCAAGGCACAGAAAATTATTAGAGCTACCTACCTGGAGGACAGAAGCAATGAAGAAGTAGCCACAGAAATGCAAATAAGTATCCAGACCGTAAAAAACCAAAAGTTGCGCGCTTTGGCGCTCTTACGTGCGCGATTAAAGCGGGATACCTTTAATTTATTACTACTTGGTGCATTTATTGTAAAAAATTTTCAATAAAATTTATTTTTCTTTAGTACTTTTTCAATTTCGTGCGGTATTACTTAATGAATAGTCTACAAATATGTACGATAAAGAAGAAAACGAAGGTATTATCATAGGTCATATTATTGCGAAACGAATCCAAGGTCTCCAGCTTAGCGGTGCCGAAGCGGAATCCATCAAAAATTGGCTCGCTGAATCCCCTGAAAATCGAGATATGTATGAACGATGTACTGAAAAGCAAGAACAGGCAGCGAGCTATACCTACCTTTCCTCCATAGACGTTCCAGCAGCGTTTGCACGTTTTGAGAAAAATAGACTCGCCGGCAAAAGCATCAAGAAAACGCCAATGCAGACAAGGTTGGCCGCTTACCTACTTGCAGCCAGCGTCCTTCTTGTTGGCCTGTTTGGTCTCTACACACTATATTTCAATAGCTCCGAAGAGGCACCGATCGAAAAGACAGTAGCCCGTGTAGACTATGCGCCAGCCCGTAACAAAGCCACGGTAACCCTGTCTGACGGTCGCGTGTTCAATCTCGATGAAGTACAAAATGAAATTTACATCGACGATAGCGGGATCAACTACCGCAACGGATCAATTGTTGCAGAGACAAAATCGGTCGCCTCTATGGAGATCACGACTCCAAGAGGAGGACTATACAACCTAACACTTCCCGACGGCACCCGCGTCAAACTGAATGCGGGAAGTACATTAAACTATCCCACAAAGTTTAAAGAACACAGCAGAGAAGTACAACTAAACGGGGAAGCTTACTTTGAAGTTGCCCAACAACACGAACGACCGTTTACTGTAAGAACTTCGGATCAGATCATTACCGTTTTAGGCACGCACTTTAATGTAGCAGCATATGTCGGTCCGTCCCCTACAAAAACGACCCTTACAGAAGGAAAAGTGCGCGTAAAAGAAACCATCAATCAGGCTGAGCTCATCCTCGAACCGGGGCAACAAGCACTACTACAGGAAGGCAGGTTATCCAAAAGAGAGGTCAACATAGATCAGGAACTTGCTTGGATACAGGGGAAGTTTAATTTTGATAGAAAATCCTTAAGAGAGGTCATGGACGATCTATCTCGGTGGTATAATGTGGATGTCGTTTACAAAGGCAAAGTGCCGGATATCCAATTCTTCGGCGGGACCTTTCGTTCCAGTAAGCTATCCACCATCCTCAGTATATTGGAAAGCAAAGAAGTACAATATCGAATGACTGAAGACAATAAATTAATTATTTCTGGAAAGTAAAAAGAAAGGAGTTTATCGGAATATAATAACACAAAAGTACCCCAATATAAATTGAATCGAATACTGTCTAATGACTGACCTTAACAAAATTAATGAATTTAAGTTACTCTATCAGCGTGATCAAGCTAAGTGCAATTATGTATTTTATCGCATGTCTGCAGTTCGGATATGCAGCATACACACAAACTATTACCTATACTGCCAAAAACGAATCTCTTGAAGCCGTCTTACAGGCTATAAAGAAACAAGTTTCCTACGAAGTACTTGGGACAACGGATATCTTGATAAATAAGGATCCCGTAAGCATTGTGGTAAAAAACATGCCACTCCCGGCATTTCTTGACAAGATCTTATCCCCCAGAAAGATAACATATCGCATTGTAGACCGTACGATTATCTTGGAGCAGATGCGGACGAACCCCGCCACAACCCTGCCGCAACGGGCTGAAACGCACACACAACGAACGCGGAGTGGTCGCGTACTGCGGAGCGACGGAACATCGCTGAGTGGGGCAAGCATCTCCATAAACGGCAAAACAGCGACCGTTGCCGATGCAGATGGCCGGTTTACTTTACCGGCTATGGTGCTCGGGCAATCCTTTACTGTGACCATGGTGGGCTACATACCCAAGACGATATCCGTGCAGGAAAATAAATTCTCGTATACCATCCAACTAGAAGAAGAAGTGGCCCATGTCGATGAAGTCGTCGTCACGGGATACCAAGTCATCAAGCGAGATTCCTATACAGGTACGGCCATTACCAAAACCGGCGAAGAACTTCGGCAGGTAAGCCCACAAAACCTCTTACAGGCCGTGCAAGTCTTTGACCCCTCTTTCAAGTTGTTGGATAATAATCTAGCAGGTTCTAACCCCAATGCATTGCCCAATATCAATGTCCGCGGTGCTTCGTCACTTCCAAGCGGCAGCGGAGAAATATTACGGCGCGATAATGTCACTGGAACCACCAATATGCCCGCCTTCATCTTAGATGGGTACGAGGTCACCGTACAAAAAGTACTCGATCTGGACATGACCAGAATCGAGACCGTAACATTACTAAAAGACGCTGCTGCAACTGCTATTTACGGTTCAAGAGCTGCTAATGGCGTGATGGTTATCACAACCAAAACACCCAAAGAAGGTAAATTACGTGTTTCCTATACCCACGAAACCAATGTCAATTTGCCCGATCTATCCGAATACAATCTCCTGAACGCCGCTGAAAAACTGGAGTATGAACGATTGGCCGGTTTATTTGATGGCACCTTACAACGCCAACCCCAAGAAACACTGGACGAACTCTATTATCAAAAACGCGCCAATGTATTAGGTGGCGTTGATACTTACTGGCTATCACAGCCTGTTCGAACGGCTGTCGGGCAACGGCACGGACTCTTTTTAGAAGGCGGTTCCCCGGTGTTTCGCTACGGTGTGGATATGCGTTACCAAACGAGGCCGGGCGTAATGAAGGGTTCCGACCGGAATCAATACTCGGGCGGCCTGAATTTCAGTTACAATCTAAAAAACAAGATTCGATTTCAGAATGAACTCGCGATCACCGTCGTTAATGGCCATGAATCCCCTTACGGAAGTTTTTCTCAATATGCTCGTATGAACCCCTATTATCGCATGGCCGACGACAATGGCAATATTATCCAACGAGTAGATACCTGGCGACGGGTAGCCGCATCAGGACAAGGCACCAACGAGTATGTACTCAATCCGCTTTATAATGCAACCCTAAATAGTTTCGAAACGTTAGGATACACCGAAGTGATGAATAATCTTTCTGGCGATTTTGATCTAGGAGGCGGATTAAGGCTTCGGGGACAAGTAAGTTTAATGAAACGCATGCATACCGGCGACGATTTTCGGTCGCCCCTAGCCAATCAATTTTTCAATTACCCTACGGAAAGAACCAATGAAAAAGGAAGCTATACGAGCTACAGTAACAACGAGCTATTTTGGGATGCCAACATACGGCTTAACTGGTTGAAACGAATAGGCCAGCACGACTTTAATGTGGTTGCCGGAACCAATATACGCACCGAAAATCTGGATGAGCGATCCTTTACCGCTATTGGATTTCCGAATGATCGCTTCACAAGCATTGGATTTGCCAGAGGATATGCGGAAAATGCCAGTCCTTCCAGCAATTACATAGCATCGCGCTTATTTGGTGCTTTTATGAGTACCAACTACTCTTTTGACAACAGGTACCTATTGGACGCTACCGTGCGTGCCGATGGCTCGTCTAAATTCGGAAGTAATAATCGCGTAGCACCTTTCTGGTCTATCGGTGCGGGATGGAATATACATCATGAAAGTTGGTTTGATAATTCGGTGATCAACCAATTGCGGTTACGCGCCACAACAGGTTTGACAGGATCCGTCCAATTTTCACCCTATATGTCGCGCACGACCTACACCTACGAACAAGGAAATTGGTACTCTTCGGGAATCGGGGCCATCGTCAACAACTTTGGCAATGAGAACCTGTCCTGGCAAAAAACGCAGAATACGGATATCGGATTCGACATGGGGCTTTTTAACGACCGCATTATGCTTTCGCCGCGCTTTTATTATCGCAAAACAAACGATCTCCTATCCGACATCAGCCTACCCACCTCGACAGGATTTGTCTCCTACAAAGAGAACTTAGGCGACATCGAAAACGAAGGTATCGAAATCAACACCAACCTGATAGCGGTCAAAAACACGGATTGGACGGTCAGCTTCATGGCAAATCTGGTTCACAACACCAACAAGATCGTACGTATTTCGAATGCACTGAACGGTTACAACGATCGTGTAGACGACGCGCAGCAAACGGATGGTCTGAGAGGCGTGCCCCTCTTACGTTTTAAAGAAGGGCAATCTGTAGACGCCATTTACGCTGCCCCTTCCTTAGGTATCGACCCGGAAAACGGTCGGGAAGTGTTCGTGAAGCGGGACGGCAGTTTATCCTATATCTGGGATCCCCGCGATATCGACGTCGTAGGCGTTGCTACGCCCAAGATCGAAGGATCCTTTGGCGGAACGTTTCGTTATAAACAGTTCATGGCCGTTGTCTTTTTCCAAGCCCGACTGGGAGGCGATATGTATAACCAAACCCTCGTAGACCGGGTGGAAAATGCAGACCCGCGTTACAATGTCGATAGACGCGTGCTAGAAGAAAAATGGCGAGCACCGGGAGACGTTACTTTTTTTAAGAGCATCCAGGACCAAGGACAAACAGAGGTATCATCCCGGTTTGTGATGCCCGATAATTTATTAACACTGCAGTCCGTTTTCCTATCCTATGAATTGCAGCACTCTTTGGCTAAAAAACTGTCTCTCAGCAATCTTCGTTTAGGCCTTACCGCCAACGATCTACTTCGCTTTTCCTCTGTGGAGGTAGAACGCGGGATAAATTATCCATTTGCCCGGAGCATCAGTTTTAGTTTACAGGCATCTTTATAATTCATGATTTTTTCCACCTAGGCGAACATAAATAGATAATTAGATGAAAAACACGATTATATACATATTACTACTATCCACTTTCGGGTTGGTCTCTTGTTCGAAGTGGCTCGATATCCAACCGGAGAGTGAAATCGATCGATCGATATTATTTTCGACCGAAGCAGGTTTCAAAGAAGCGCTTCTCGGCATTTATACCCGTTGCTCAAAGACCGATCTGTACGGACGGGAGCTTACAGTAGGTACGCCCGAAGTCTTGGTCCAAAATTACCAGATCTCGTCTGCAGACAACTATAGGTACCTACCCACAAAGAACTATCGCTATAACGATGCCGACTTCATCCGAAGAAAAGACTCGATCTGGGTCGGACTCTACAATGGCATCGTCAATGCCAATTTGATATTGGAAGAGATCGATGAGCAACAACGTCTTTTTACAGGGAATAACTACCACATCATAAAAGGCGAATCCCTAGCGTTAAGAGGATACCTACACTTTGATGCGTTGCGCATGTTTGCCCCCGCGTATCGCATAGCGCCCGAGGCGGAAGCCATCCCTTACGTCACTTCTTATTCCAACAGAACGACCCCAATGACCTCCGTCCGTGGCGCTTTGGATTCTATTGTCAACGATCTGGAGCTTGCAAAAGAATTGCTTGCCGATGATCCCATCCGTTCGGCCGCTTATATCATCAATTATCCGACTGCAAGCGACACCTTACAGCATACAGAACTCCACAGCCCAGATCTCTTTTTACAAAACAGAAGGCACCGTCTCAACTATTATGCGGTGTGTGGCGCGTTAGCACGTGTTTACCTCTATAAAGAAGACAAAGAAAAGGCCTTGGAAAATGCCTTGATCATTATCAACGCAAAAAAATTTCCATGGACAAACGCTACGGATTTCCTAGCTGTGGCCGATGATAAGAAAGACCGCATACTCTATAAGGAGTTGCTTTTCAGTTGGTATACACCCACCCTGAACAATGCACTGAACAGTAATTGGTTTACGGCGACCCAGCATGGTATGTATTTAGAGAATACGGATGCCCAAGCCATCTATGAGACCTCCGATATCAGTGGAGATAGGCGGTATACCCAGTGGTTTGCTGTCGCCAGTGCTAACAACTCCTTCTTTTCGAGCATTATAAAATACAGGAGAAATCCACTTGGCGACACGTTTATTGCTAATCTACACTATTTGGTAGCCCCTGCCATCCGATTAAGTGAAATGTACTACATCGCCGCCGAATGTACGTTCGAAACAAACCCGACACGTGCGTTGGAATACGTCGACGAGGTACGTAATAATCGAGGAATTGATCATAAGCTACAAGTCACGAGCCTCGCTGAATTTCAAACCGAACTATTAAAGGAATACCGCAAAGAAATGTTTGCCGAAGGACAACTTTTTTATGCCTATAAAAGGCTCCATGCGCCGATTATCGGCCTAAGAGGAGAAACTATACCGGTAAGCCAGCAGATCTTTGTATGGCCTCTGCCGAACGATGAAATTATTTATGGACAGCGTTAACCCCCTTTACTTTATGAAAAATATCAAAGCGCTATTTATATTCTGGTTCAGTCTGCTATTATTATTCTCCTGCCAGAAGACACCATTAGAAACATATAATCACCATCCAAACATCTATTTCAGTTTGGATTCAGTCTTACGGGACAGTATGATATTCACTTTTGCATACGATATGAGCAAAACCGAGGACACTATCTATATTCCTGTGCAAATTATTGGCCATCGAGCACCGGATGACCGACACTATAAGGTTTACGTCGAACAAGATTCTTCGACTGCCATCGCCGAGCAACACTACAAGAATTTAGAGACCTCATATCCGATGCCGGCAGGTAATGGCCGCGATAGCCTGCCCCTGATCGTCTACAATACACCCGATCTCGAAGAAAAATCCGTATCGCTTATTCTTAAATTACAGGGCACAGACGACCTCGGTATCGAAAACGTACAGCGCATTCGCGCAAAGGTCATTCTATCCGCCCAACTGGAACAGCCTGTATGGTGGAATATGTGGCTTGGCAGCTATTCCCGCGTCAAGCATGAGCTCTTCTACTTAGTAACCGAGCAACGTAACTTAACGATGGATGGCATGGATGCTCCGCGAAATCTCTACTTCCGAGATATGCTGACGATGATGCTCAACGATCCGTTTAGCTGGGTGGATGCTAATCCCGAAAAAGGATATCTACTGACCAGTCTAGACAATGGCGCCATCTATCATTTTTATCATCCAGATAATCCCACCCGAATAACCTTGTTAAAACGAAATAGTGGCACCGGTCAGTACACATTTATAGATGAAAATGGAATGGAGGTCCGATAAAATGAATACAATGAAGCCGTTAACAATATATGCTATCACATGTATAGCCATCCTGATGAGCTGCCTGTCTAGCTGCTATAAAGACAAAGGAAATTATAGTATTGACATGCCTATCGAGCCCGAAGTCACCGGTTTGGATACGCTGTATCGTGCTGTCGCAGGCGATAGCCTGATTATAGAACCTCAGATTACAGGTATCGTACCTGAACATCTCTCCTGTTCCTGGCGTATATATGTACCAGAAGAAGTATCGCCCGACGATAATCGGTACGAAGGGAGCAACTTACGCATTATCTTCGGTCTTCAAGCCAAGCGCTATAGAGCGCGCCTTACGATTACCAATACCGAAAATGGCATGCAGTACTTTCATACCTTCTACATCCAAGGTGTGACAGAATTTTCGGTCGGATCGCTTGTGCTGAGTCAAGACGACGGCGTTACAAAGCTCTCCTTTGTAAAACCCGATCATACAATACAACCCGATATATATGAAGCTATCAACAACGAACAGCTGCCCCCTGATCCCCTACATATCCACTTTCTCAGAAATATGAACAGCGGCGGCCTTCCTTTAGCCTATTGGATCATCACGAAACACGGTGGCGTACGACTGAATGTCAATGATCTACAAAAAGAAACGATCAAACCGGGTACCTTGCAAGAGAACTTCTTTCTTCCACCCGCAAATATTGAAGTGGGAACATTGAAAAACCACCGGCAAGGTGTTCTCATGGGCATTATAAACGGTAAATTCTATGGTGGGACCACCACCACCTGGGATCAAAACGACCTATACGGGATGTTTGGTGCCTACGCCGTAGGCAACTATACACTTGCGCCCCAATTTGTGCTCACAACGATCGGCAATGACGTCAGTATGATTGCCTACGAAAAAGATAGTAAGCAATTTGTACGTCTCGCTGTGCAGGCAGGTCCGGTATATTTCGGTACGCAATACGCTGTGGACAATACGATAGACGTTTTTGATCCGCACGCTGTCGGACTGGATTTGGTACAGATCGTGCAGATCAACAGTGCAGACACCTACGCTTATGTGCGAGACGCCGACGGCCAAATATTCGAACTGAAATTTACGGCGGCATTTAATGCAAACCCATTCACCTTCAGACCACTTCACAAGCGACTTTTTGCGCGCCAAGAATGGATGCATGCCGACACGAAATTGGTGGCTACCCAAACAGGCTATATATATATTGCCGCTGGAAACAAAATATACCGCTACAACCCGCTAAACGAGCAGATTCTCGAACTGGAAGCGAATTTTACCCACCCGGTTACGATGTTAAAGCTGGATGACGATCAAAACACGCTTATCGCCGGCGCAGGTAACAGTATATACTACCTGGATATCCGAACAGGAAGAAATGGCAATATCACCGGAGAAATAAACGGTATACCCGGGCATCCGATAGACATGGTCTGGCGAAAATAAATGAACAACAATAGAACAATAGTATATGAACATTTCAAAATTAACAGCAGCATTCGTACTCCTCTCTCCGCTTGCCATACAAGCGCAAGAGAATGGATTCCAACTGAAAGGTACCGCACCACAAAACTTCGACGGAAAAAAAATCTACCTCGACTACACGCAGGACGGCCTTAGCATGGCAGACTCGGCAACCATCCAAAACGGTACGTTTTCCTTTAGTGGCACAGTAAATGAACCCAACTATTCGCGCATGGTATTCGACCCCGAAGGTAAAGGAAAGATGATGGTCCAGAACAATGGTGATCGGCTTTACTTCTATCTCGCAAACGAAACCTATACGATGGCGATTACAGATTCGTTGCGGACAGCCAACATTACAGGCTCCGCCACACACGAGGCTTACACGGCCTATGAAAAAGAAATCGGCGGTGGGTTTATGGATATCATCGACGCGGCCAATAGAGAGTTTTCCGGTGTAGACCAAAATGCACCCGATAAAGACGCGCAGTATTTGGCGATACGAAAAAAATACGACGCCAAGTTTGATGAGCGGCGCGACAAAGAATTCACGTTTGCCAAAAACAATCCCCAGTCTATCTTTTCGATCGACGCGCTGAAGGACGTGGCCAACAAAAGAAAACTCTCGGAGATAGAACCCGTCTTCCAACAGCTGTCAAAAGAAGTAAGACAATTGAGCGCTGCACGGGAACTAGAGGCCAGGATATTAGCCGATAAAACCATTAAGATTGGTGCGAAAGCGCCTGATTTCGCCCAGCCCGACCTCGACGGTAAGATCATCAAGGTTTCCGATTTCCAAGGCCAATATGTGCTAATTGACTTCTGGGCAAGTTGGTGCGCCCCTTGTCGCGCGGAAAACCCGCACCTGGTGAAAGCTTACGAAAAATATCATCCAAAAGGATTAGAGATCATGGGCGTTTCATTAGACGACAACAAAGGCAAGGCTGCTTGGTTAAAAGCCATCGAACAGGACGGGCTACCCTGGATACACGTGGCCGATCTAAAAGGTTGGAGCAACGAAGCTGCTGTGTTATACGGCGTGCGCGGCATCCCGCAAAACTATTTGATTGATCCCACCGGAACAATTGTAGCCGTCAATCTTCGCGGCGATAAAGTAGAAGAAGAGCTGGCAAAAATATTCACGCCGTAATTCACCCTTTATATAAAGCTCCCAAGAAGTGTATGCTTCTTGGGGGCTTACATTCTATCTCCCTATTTTTTGACATTGTCGCTCTTCAAAGACGTATCAATTGCTTACTTTTGAAATAAATGGACGATAATGAACACACAAGCAGAACAGTTTTTTGACCGCGCAAAGAAATGGAAAGAAGAATTTGATTTGTTACGGACCATTGTCCGTGAAAACGAAGCACTTGAAGAAGATTATAAGTGGATGCACCCTTGCTACACGTATGGAAAAAAAAACGTCGTACTTATCCACGGATTTAAAGAGTATTGCGCATTGCTATTTCATAAGGGTGCTTTACTGAAGGATACAAAGGGCGTCTTAATCCAACAGACGGAAAATGTGCAATCGGCAAGACAAATGCGGTTTACCGATGTCGGACAGATCATGAAGCTCGAATCCGTTATCAAAGACTATATCAATGAAGCGATCGAAATTGAAAAATCGGGTAAGAAAGTCGTGCTGAAAAAAGTAACAGACTACCCTATCCCCGAGGAATTTCAAGCTGCACTGAGCGAAGACAAAGCCCTACATGGGGCATTCTATTCGCTAACACCGGGACGTCAAAAAGCATATTTGTACTATTTCAATCAAGCCAAACAAGCCAAAACAAGAGAAGCACGAATTGAAAAGTACTATCAGCATATACTGGACGGGAAAGGAATTGATGATTAATAAATGGGCGATAGCTTTTGTTAAGTAAAAATGACAAGACTGCCCCCGAAGCTCGCGGAGGCAGTCCAGTGCACAACGCTATTGATATTCTGGTGTCTGTACCAAGTTCCTATTCTTCACGATCTCTTCGTACGGAATCGGAAACAGTGCATGATGCGGCTTCACATTTTTTGCGCCGTCTTCACTATCCTGACGGATCGACTGTATCGCATCAACCAGTTCCCCCCAACGGCTTAAGTCCCATTTTCGTTGAAATTCCCCAACAAATTCCCTTGCCCGCTCTTCCATAATAAACGCTCTCAGGTCAGCTTTCGTCAGGTTTTCGGAGGGATCCAGAAGCGGCGCTTTTGCTCTCGCCCTGATCAAGTTGGTATAACGTATCGCATCGGGGACATTCCCCAACTCATTCGCGGCCTCGGCCAAGACCATAATAACATCCGCATAGCGCAAAAAGTAGAAATTTTTCTCACTAGCCGTCCGGTTCGCCGTGAGATCCCAAAACTTTGGACCGAACCAAGGCCGATCATCTTTTGAACCCCTGTTAAATGGTTTTCCATTGAATCCCCATGCCAAAGAAACCTCCCGACGCTCATCTTCAGGCACGTATAAATCCATCATATATTGCGTTGGGTAAAACTGCGGGTAAGACTGTAAGATTACCGTACCGAAATCCACTCCCGCATAAGTTCCACCTGCAGCATCCCCTGTTGGAAAAAAGTATGTATAGTAGGAGTTCACGACAAAATTCTGATTCGTTTCTGCGCTCCGCATGTACTGGATTTCGAAAATGGATTCCTTATTGTTCTTACTCTTATTATAAGGATCAAACAGGTCGGCATACCGGGGCAATAAAATATACTCACTATCTTCTACCTGAAGTGCCGTATCATATGCTTTTTGCCACTCCTTCGCATACAAATACACCTTCGCCAGCAAGGTCAAAGCTGCCCCCTTTGTTACCCGTCCCACATTATTGCTGTCGTAATTCAGCGGTAAACTAGCTGCAGCCTGTTCCAGGTCAAGAATCATCTGCGCACGCACATCCGCTAAAGGGCTTCTTGGAAGCTCCGCCACCTCTTCCATACGTAGTTCATCCGTCCAGAGCGGCACGTCTCCAAATACGTTCGTCAGTATATAATAATACATGGCCCGCAGAAACTTATTTTCAGCGATCAACGAATTCTTATCTTCCTCACCGATCTCGGAAGCCGATATTCTATTGATGACAAAATTCGCATCTTTGATCGCCGCATAACACACACGCCATACGGCATGGCTGTTTGTCTCGGTAGCTGCCGAAAAATTATAATCCTGGATAGCTTCGATCGCCGCACTCCCGCCCTGGTTCATAAACAAATCCGTTCCGGCCATGGTCACGCTCCAAAAACCCGTTTGATTAAAAATACCGGGCAAATGACTATACACACCGTTCGTCGCTTGACGACATTGATCCGTCGTTTTAAAAAAAGCATCCGGTGATATAATGCTCTGCGGTTCTTCGGTAAGCGTCTGTTCGCAACTTCCGAACAACAGCATCAGGCCAAGGGTTGATATACTAAAGAATTTGAATTTGCTATTTAACATGATCATCGTTTTTAAAAATTAAAAGGTAAGGCTCGCCCCGACTGCGAACGTGCGGCTATTGGGATAAGCACCATTATCCTTTGCCCGCACTGTCGAACTTGTGCCTGCCGAATTGACCTCCGGATCATAACCGTTATAATCCGTTAGCAGAAACAAGTTTGTACCTGTCAGAAATACGTTCAGCTGCCGATCAGCTTGTTTAAACACGGCAGAACTCAGGTCATAATTCAAGGTCAGGGATTTCAACCGGAGAAATGAGGAGTTCTGTAGAAAATAAGTACTTGGAATATTATCCCTGGAGTTCACCGCTGGAATATCAGAATCCGGGTTCTCCGGCGTCCAACGGTCTTTCATATAGCTCATTTGATTGGTTAGATACAGTCCAACCCCCGTAAAATATTGCATGGTATTCCACATCGTGCTTCCATGCTGAAACTGCAAGAATGCATCCAACGTCAGTTGTTTATACCGCAAGGTATTTCCCCAACCACCAAAGCGTGGAGGATTCGGCGTACCCAGATAATGGTAATCGTCAATGTTGAGTTCCCCATCCTTTTGATAATCATAATACTTCTGCTTCCCTGGTTTATAGAAATTCGAGATGGAAACATAGGTACGGTCTTCCATCGGTTTGGCAAGTTCGGTATCGATTTCTTCCTGGCTATGCCATACGCCCGCATATTCCAGTCCGAAGTTAGCCCCTATCGGCACACCCTCCTGCAGGTAATTCGTCGTCGCACCATAACCCGTATTGTCCAAGGCCACCAACACCAACGGCCCCAAGTCTGTCACCTCTTGATCGTTTGTACTGAAGTTCAGGGAAGTTGACCAACCAAAATCCTTGTTATTGATGATGTCGCTACGAATACCCACTTCAAAACCAGACGACACCGTTTTTCCAATATTGACCAGCCGGTTCGCATAGCCCGTCTGCGTAGGCGTCTGTACCGTTAAGAGGAGATTCTTCGTATGCATATTGTAATAGTTGGTCGTCACATCAACCCTGCCATTGAACAACTGGAAATCCAAGCCGGCGTTTAATTGTGTCGATGTTTCCCATGTCAGGTCATCGTTGGTTATATTGCCCTGCCTGTACCCTAACTGCGGTACGCCACCAAAGACATAACCGTTGGGGCGCGGCGACAACGTCGGGAGCGACTGGTAGTTGTTGATCCCCTGATTACCAGACAAGCCGTAGCTTAGGCGTACAGAAAGGTCATTAAGCACATTTTCCGATAGCGCCATATCCTGGAAGAACTCCTCTTCCGCAATACGCCATTTGATGGCGGACGACGGGAAATAGCCCCATTTTTTATTCGCTGCAAAGTTAGAAGCTCCGTCATAGCGGTTCGTGACGGTGAGGTAATACTTGTTGGCGTAATTATACTGCACCCGCCCAATAAACGAAACCTGTTCATTCAAGCTATTGGCAGAGCCAATAGTACGCTGTTCCTGAGGCACACTTGCAAAATCGTTCCAACGGATGATATCATTGGTCAGTCCGCCGCCATTGACGTCGAGCGTGTTGCTCTCCGAACGTTGATAAGTAAATCCGCCCAAGAGATTTAGATGGTGTTCGCCAAAGCTTTTGTCATAGGTAAGCGTATTTTCATTCAGCAGGTAATCTTTAAACCCGATGTCTGTACTGGCATTCCCAAATTCCGCTCCACTTGCCACATAGGAAGGCATGTAAGAGGGCACATAATCATGGTATCGGCTGTTACTGATATTTGCGCCCAAAGAAGATCTGAACGTCAGCCCGTCGAGAATCTCATATTGCGCATGTACACTTCCTAATAGGTCATTGTGCGTTGTATGGGCGGTAATCAACTCTGCCGAAGCTAGCGAGGTGTTCACCGTCCCTCCGCCAAAATAAGCGATGGGATTAAAACTGGCTGGCGAGCCATCGGGGTTTCGTGGAAGCATGGTCGGCGGCAGGGTCAACATCGAACTTTTCCAGCCCGCTGTCGTCCCCAGATCTACCCGCGAACTGGGTTCACGTTTATATCGGGCTATATTCATATTCAGCCCTATTTTCAAACGCGTACCAATATCCTTTGCTAAGTTCACATTCGTTTGGTACCGCCTATAAGACGAATTCAGTACGACACCTTTCTGATCAACCACATTCCCCGAAATGCGATACGTAAAGCCGTTACTGCCGCCAGCCAACGCGAGGTTGAAATCCGTATAGGCTCCCGTCTGGAAGATTTCCTCTTGCCAATTTGTACCCACCGGCCCGGTAATCGCTAAGATGGAATCCACGTTGGGATAAAGGGGCGCCTGTCCCTCATCGATATAGGCTTCATTCACAAAGGATACAAAATCTTCCGCACCCATCATATCGACCAGCTTCGGCACATTCGATAGGCCATGTGTTGCTGAAAACGAGATCTTATCCCGGCCCGGCGTACCCTTTTTCGTGGTAATAATGATCACACCGTTGGATGCACGCGAACCGTAAATTGCCGCAGCGGAAGCATCTTTCAATACGTCGATGCTCGCAATATCTGCCGGGTTAATCGTATTTAAATCGCCGGCACCGACAATGCCATCAATCACATAAAGCGGTTCGTTCGAAGCGCTCACCGAACGGCTTCCCCGAATCCGGATGGTTGTTCCGGCTCCCGGAGCCCCGGTCGTGGAGGTCACCTGGACACCAGCTGCACGGCCTTGTAACATTTGATCGACCCGCTGAACAGGCGTACGTTGTAATTCTTCACTGCTAACCGAAGATACGGCTCCCGTCAGATCCCGCTTCTTCACCTGCCCGTAACCTACCACCACAACCTCGTCCAATCCTTCAGCAGCCGGTGACAACCGGATTAAAGCCGAATTTGTACCCGTGGCATTTATCGTAATTTCCTGCGTAGACCGCTGGTAGCCCATCATCGATACCGTGACTTTGTATGTAACTCCCCGTGGCAGTTTTGTAAAATGGAATACCCCCTGATCGTCCGACGACCTTGTATCGATCAGGCTATCGGTGAGGGAATATAACCCCACCGTCGTTCCTTGAAGTTTCTCTCCTTCATCACTCATCACCACTCCTCTAAGCTGTCCGTTATCCTGTGCCCATGTTTGCAACGAAAGCAGTAACGGAACCAAAAGCATGGCGATTAAACGCCCTTGCTTCCACATCATCCTTGTATTCATTACCATCTAAAAAAATCAGTTTAAAACGTTTTCCATCTAATTTGTCATTTGTTTATTCCATTTGCGAGATGACGGAGTTTAACCGAGCTGTCGCCTTGCCGTTCGTACGTCAGATCGTTGGTCGTGCAGATGATATCCAACATCATTTCCACATCGTCTTTTTCCGAAAAATTGCCGGTAAAGTGGAAGTCCCGTACGTCGGCCTCCCGTAAATCAAAGCGTAGATTTTTAGCCGCTCCAATCCGTTCCAATACCTCCAGCAATGGCGTTTCCTCGAAATGTAGATCGGTGCCTCCGTTCCCCTTTTTGGGCGAAGGCAATGTAGCCGGCGCGACGCGAACAGGCGATTTTGGTTCCTCTACAAAGGAACGCCTTTCCATCGCCGAGCGGTCAACCTGAATAGCGAGTTCTTCTCCCGGAAGCAAGTACTGATCGGCTATCATAAACGGTGTCTGCGGCGTAGATTTCACGACGACCTTGCCGCTCAACAGCCGCACCCGCATCCGCCCCCTATCTCGCGCGTCCACCGTAAAGATGGTCCCTAAGGCCGTCGTCGTATACCCTTTTGCTTCGACGATAAAAGGTCGCAGGGTATCTTTAGCGACGACAAAACGAGCTTCTCCGGTTAATTTCAAGAATCGGTCAGCCTTTCCATAATCCGCATCATAGGTCAGGCTACTTCCAGGATAGAGCTTCACTTCTGAGCCATCGTTCAGGGTAAACACCTTCATCTGGCCCTTATCGCGCGCATACACGGTTGTTTCGCGGGTGAGCTGCCTTACCTCTACATCCGGTTCAGGCGTTCCCTGTTGCCAAAGCAGGTACACTAAACCGGAGATGAGCAAAAGAGAAGCAGCAAAGCCCCGTCGGTACCACATCGGCCGCACCCGCCGCTTGGGCACATCTGCGCAACCCGCTTTTTCCATAACCCGACGCAGGTATAGCTGATAATCCTCCTCGCGATGCAGCTGTTCATCGTCCGGAGTCGTATCAAATTCGTTGGCCATACCCTTGCGTAGTTCTTCCTCGCCATCGGTCAATTTAGCAAGCAATTTCTCACGATCTTCCCTTGATAACATACCTTGCCAAAATAGCCGGATCATTGACTTTATCTTCTCGTTCATTACAAGTAAATACACCAAGGTTGGACGAATCGCCCTACTTTTTAGGTTAAGTAATTATCAAGAAATCATTACCAATCGGTATTATTTTATTGATAATTTGTTAATATAAGATAAGCAGAGCAACCTATTTTTATTTTCTAGTTTTGTTGCGCTTTGATTTTGTCGAACGAAAAAAAGTGCAGTAGCTTGACATATCTATGAAAGATTTTGATGAAGAAATAGCAGATATCATCGCGTTCGGTCGCGACGACACGCTCGCATTTAACCGGCTGTATCAACGGTATCACAAATCCGTTCACGCGAACATTCTAAAATTAGTCAAGTGTCCGGAAGCATCAGTAGAGCTGTTACAGGACGTCTTTGTTTCCCTTTGGCAAAACCGCGACCGCATCCATCAAGATCGATCGGTCAGCAGCTGGCTTTTCGTCGTGAGCTATAATATGTCGCTAAACTTCATCCGCAAAAAAGTAAAGGAGTCGCTTGTCTTTGTGGACGAATATCCCTTGGATTTACGAAATGCCGAAACCAGCGCCTCTGAAGACGAATCGATCGACATGCAACTGCAATTATTGGATGAAGCCGTTTCAGGACTTCCACGGAGAAAGCAACAGGTTTTTCACATGTGCCGTTACGAAGGGAAAAGTAAAAAAGACGTTGCTGAGCTGCTGGGATTGAGTGTCCGCACGGTTGAAAATTACCTCAAGGATGCCAACCGGATGGTAAAGGATTATCTTTGGGACAAGTACCCCGAACAAGTCGGTAAAATAGGTGTGGTCTTACTCACCTTGTATTTTGTGTAAACCTCGCTTTCTTATCCTACTAAAGGTAATCTTCTATTAGCTCAAGTTAGGTGTCCATTTAAGGTCTTGCTACTTCATCTTTGAAGTGATTTGTTCTGTCCAATGTTTAATCGTTTTGACATCGACTCTATCTGCTTTATCGAAGAAAAAATGTTGTTTTACCGCTAAACCACAATAGGTGTAAATACCTTTGTCCGACGTAAGCGAAAGTGCTTTATCCATTCCCATATCGCTGTATTCGGCGTGTGATTTTCCGTGCGTATTGATAATGATGGCTTGTTTGCCCTCAAGCAGGCCTTTCTGAACGCCTTGCTCATACCGATAAGCAAAACCATAGCTGAAAACCCGATCAACGTAACCTTTCAGTATAGCCGGCAGCCCTGTCCACCAGATTGGATGTATAAATGTTATACAATCGGCCCAGGCAATGTAATTCTGTTCCGTTTTTACATCTTCGTCAACCTTTCCCACGCGCTGTCCTGCTATATCTTGCGATGAAAGTACAGGATTAAAATCCAGCTGGTATAAATCCCGAACCTTTACTTCGTTTCCGTTATTCGTAAGATGTTCTACAACCACTTGTTTTAAATATCCATTCAAACTTTGTTGATCTGGATGCGCGTAAATAATTAAGTGTTTCATTTTCTGTTATTTTATATCACAAAAATAACACGTCGCACGTTGCCAAAATTGTAAGAAAACGAAAATTAGATTATAGGATTACATATGTCTTGCTGGATTTTCAGGTACTTTGTTGGGCTGAGGCTAAGATAATGTTTAAAGTCTTTGATCAGGTGACTTTGATCGTGGTAACCACAATAATTGATGATGGTAAACCAATCTTCTTTTGTCATCTTTGAAGGCATGTTCTCTATGTATTCAACCGCTCTTAAAAACCGCTGGTATCGGTTAATTTCTTTCGCAGAATATCCAAAGTGTTTTTTATGTATGATTTGGATATTGCGCTCCGTTTGATTGTTGTTGCTGGCAATTGCTTTGACCGGGTTTAATGATTGTTCCTTAAAATCTGCCAATTGTTTTGCAATCGCGTCTTGTTCTCGTAGATAGGGCGTACAAAAATGAAGCATATAGCTTACCTGTTGGTGTACATCATCCATTTTGCTAAGTTCATACCACCATGCCGTGAAGCAATTTTCATCCACCAGTTCATCCGGATTTATTCGTAAATTTTTAGCATAAGCGCTGCTACCGAAGAACCGATAAAACGCATCATCTTTAAAGTTGGCGACTAAAATTGTCGATTGCGGCGGCATCGAATAATCAAAAGCCCTTCTAATTGTTCCCAATACAAGACACTTGTCAACCTCTACTTGCCTATTATTTGTGGATTTAAGCAGTGCTTTTTTTCCAAAACTAAAAATCAACATCGTTTGATAAGAAGGCAGTAGCGTTTTCGTTATCGTCTCTTTGGTTCGATTTTGGGCAAAATAAAAATGAGAAAATACATTTTCATAGCCTGTCGGAACAGCTATTCGGAAATCTTCATACGTCTCACCGTGTTGCGTCATTGTACCTCCCAGCAAAGTTCGTCAATATCCGCGAAATTCCGTTATGGCAATTCGGATACACCATAGATTTGGTCCAACATATGGTATAACTTCGGATGATCCTCTTTTAGCAAGGCAGGCTTTTTGAAGAAATACTCGGATACAACGGCAAAAAATTCCGCTTCATTGGTACCTGCGTATGCTCGAATATCGGATTCGCCCGATCGGATCTCGCGGATGGTTTTATGCATCTCTTTGATCCAAGGCTCGATCAACGACTTAGGGATAAGATATTCGGGAATACCATCCACCTCGCCATCGGCCTTGTCAATGAGGTGTACAAACTCGTGAATGGCGGTATTGCCAGCAGACATATTCAAAAAACCATTTCTTAACGCCTGCTGTGATAGGATCATCTTACTGCTGAGGGCACCTGAACCAACCATCCCAGCGACATTTCTCTGTTCGCTCGCCGTACTGAAGCGCTCATCAAAATAATCAGGATACACCAGTACTTCGGTGAGATTGCGGTAGACCCATAATTTGAAATGAAAAAGCGGAATGGTGGCACTCGCCGCAATGAGTACTTTATCCTCGTCGGTAACCACAGCCCCTTTTTCTGCCGATATCTTGGTATGCTCCAAAAAATAGCGTACCCTTGTCAAGAACGTCTGCTGTTCATCCGTTGGCAGATGACGATAAAACCGTACTTGCTTCTCGAGGATCTCTCCCATCAGCTCGTCTGTGAAGGCAACAGGTACTGGAATTTTCTTCGTACCGCTGTACTTAAAAATGTAAATAATAACCACAATGGCAAAAAGCATGAGGCCAGCGACAATGAAATAGGACGAATCATTCATAAAACTTGCTATATTCCTACAAAGTACGATTTTTTTTGCCGATCCAGCCGAGGTACGTATGCTTTTTAGGTTACAATAAAGGACGGTGTCCGATTCTAACTTCATATCTTCCAACGCCGGGAATTGGTATGAGTCTTCATTAAAAAAATCGTTCGCCCGTCCAGTCGTCCTATTGCTTTTCCTCTGGCAACAGTGCACTTGCGCACCACAGCAGCGCCGCCTGTCCATGAAAATCACCGACCAACCTTCTACGATTAAGATAATGTTCCTTTGTAGAACCGATATTCGTGCCGATACAAACATCTCTTAGATCGCCATTGTCGTTAATATATGGCATGAGCGCCAGCCAAGCCTTGCGCACCACAGGTGCATATTCATCCCTATCGAGCCAACCCTCTTTTACACCAGCAATCATTGCATACGTAAACATGGCCGATCCCGAGGTTTCTGTCCACGATTCCGTCGGTTCATCAACGAGTTGCCCCCAAAGCCCTTCTTTATTGGTATTTAACTTTAAGGTGTGCATCATCCGTTGATAACTCGTCAAAATCCGCGAATAGTATTCACTATCTTTAGGTAAATTTTTTAGTAATTCGGTCATACCTGCGGCCATCCAGCCGTTACCTCTTCCCCAAAAAAATGGTGCCTGTTGGGCATGGTAAAATAGACCGTTCGGTTTTTGGATAGAATCCAGGTATACCGTCATTTCATAGGCCGCACGATCGATGTACTTCCTATCCTTTGTTGCAAGGTATGCATGGCTTTGAATTGCAGTGATCATATACATGTCGTCTATCCAGAATCTGGTCTGCCAGCTGAGTCCCCTATCCAGAAATGCGGCGTGTTTAATACTATCGCTTGCAGACGATTTGGGGAGCTGCCACTGCCGATCAGCGAAATCGATTCCAATATGGTAATAAAGCGGATTATCGGTTAGCATATAGAGTCGCAATGGAATAACACCAAAAACCGTATTATCAACGTGATTGGGCTTCTGCATCAGTTCCTTTCTCTTTCCCAAAAGTGGAAAGAACCGTTTTTCCAGATCCATCAGCAACGCTGTATTATTCGTTTTTTCACTGAACACCAGCGCTCCTAACCAGGTGCAGGTTTCTGGATATACAATGTAAGGTGGGTCGCCGGGAATCTCGTCAAAATGTCTGTAGTCGCTGGCCAAATAATTTTTTACAAGCTTCTCGCCTATCAACACGGGGTCTGCATAACCGGGTAGATCGCCCACCACGCCGTTTTGCGCATAAGTCTGTATACTCACAAACAGTATACATATTTTTAGAATTGTCTTTTTCATACTATCTATTCGCTACGTTTTAAAGCCATCGGCAAAAAGTGCCAATGGCTTATATTACTCATTTATTTTAAAATGCAATCCACATACTATTCACTTGCGCCATATACCCGTATACGATTGATACTTGCGTTATGACCTCTATTGCTTTCAGTTACTGTAATACGAATATAACGAACTTTTTGCTTGCCAAATGATACAAAACGCTTATCATCCGATGACGGTGCAGAACCCCAATTTAGTTCCCCTACCGATGTAAAGCTACCGCCATTTTGGCTCACTTCGATGAATCCTTTGCGCAGATCCGTATTTGTTGATCTCCTGTTAACCATGATTTCGGTAATCATCTGTTCTGCTTTCATATCCACCAGGATCCAGTGTGGTAGCTTTTCTGAGCCACCCTCCCATTTGCTGTGCCAAAAAGGTGAAGCTCCATCAACCAAGATTGCTCCCGGTGTGCCCTGTGATTGATTGAAAGAAGATGCAGTAACGGTCCATCCCGTGTAACTAAGTTCCGCTTCGATGAAGAAGTTCACGGTAGACTGTACTGGATTGGCATCTTTGGATGAAATAGTAATCTCCACCTCACCCCGGCCTTTTGCCGTTACGACACCCTCCTCGTCTACCGTCGCAATATCCGGACGGTTACTTTCATAACGGAGTTCGACCCCGGCTGCTATAGCTGGCAATATGGTTAATTCTCTCCTTAATTGATACGTGCCTCCCATTGGTATGATGTTTAACTGATTAGTAGGTGTTACAATCTCGGATACCGTCAGATCCAGCACCTTTACTTTAACGGTCGTGTGAATCTCTGGATTATGCACTGCCCGAACGGTTAAATTCGCTTCGCCGTTTACACGGTGTCCCAAGGCTCTACCCTCCTCATTTATCGTAAATACGTTAGCGTCGTCTGAATGAAAGGTTACCAATGGCGTGCTATTTTCGGGCAGCAGATTAATCATGACCTTTTGTTCCAGGTCGTATCCCACGATAAGATAACCATCCACCAATCCTTCGACCTCAATCGTTTCGATGGATGGTCTTTCGATCGTGATTGTCCGCTGGTCGCTCAATCTGCTACCGTCCTGCGTTTTCACGATCAGCTCAGCATCGCCCATGTTCTTGGGTGTGATTAATCCTTTTGCCGACACGGTAAATATTTCCTCATCGCTCGATTTGTAGGTAATCCCACCTCTTTCTGCATTTCCAGGAGCCACAGCAGCTTCCACTTGAAACGTTTCGTTCAATGGGATACTCAAGCCATCGTTGTCGATATTCTGGATCAGGATATCGTTCACTTTTATTTCGTCCTTCTTGGAGCAGCTCCAAAAGATGCATAGTAGGGCTACTATGGCCACGCTATTTTTGATTAAATGTATCATAATTCGGTATATTAATAATTTTACAATTTTTTGGCTTCAAAATCCCCAAGCCTCGCCAGCATCTCGACGCAGGCACCCTGATACAGGATTCCCGATTCCTGTCGCGGAGCGGTGGCTTTAAAATCATTGTTTAGTAAATTTGTCTGTGCATCCCTTACTGGAGACATCCAGGCATGTTGCATTATTTTTCGGTACGCCTGTACGTACTTTTCATTCTTGTCTACGCGGCACAATTCGATGTAGCCCCTCAACAGAATCGCATTGAACCACACATTGTTATCCGTCCACATCACGATTTCTTCACCAAGTGCGCTGGAATGGTAAGGTTTGAACCAACGTTTGTAAGCTGCTTCAGCCGTTTCGCGGGCATCCGTCAGGTATTGGTTGTCGCCGGTAATCTCATAGAGCAATACAGCGGCCTGTACAGGCTGCCCTGCGTTGTAGGTGAATTTCGTTTTGTCTATGATTACCGCTGATCCCGGATTGTTCGGATCGGACAGCTTGATGTTGTCCCAATACAACTTATCTTCTGGATCCCGAAGCCGATCTTTCACCCAATGGTAGAATTCCTTAGCACGATCGAGGTATACCTGCTCGTTGGTCGCCTGATAGAGCTTTGCTCCCAGTACTGCCGCAGGTGCCGTCGAACAGGTATTTTTTCCTTTGTCGCCTTCCTTCCAGTGCACCCCTCCGCCCATCAAATCGTTGGTTCCCGACAGCACAAAATTCCAGACGAGTTTTGCACGATCGAGGTATTTGGTATCCTCGGTAAGCATGTACAGATCGACCATATCTAATCCGATCCACACATTATCGTCGTAGAATCGCTCATCGCCGCCACCGGGAAATACAGCATATCCCTCAGGACCGCCCTGTCTTTGATTTCGAAATTTATCAATCGATGTGAGCAGCCTATTGTCGTACAGCGTCGCATATTTCGCCTTGAGCGCCGGGTCGTGCTCGCCCATTACTTTCAGTGCCGTATATCCCGAAAATGCCGCTCCCTGGCCCCACACCGTAGATGCTCCGTCCCAGTATGTATTTCGCCGTGGATAGTATTCGCCCCAGATATCCAGTGGCATGCCGTCCAGAAAATGCGTAATCAACGCATCCATCATCTGATCTGCAGCCGTCATCAGTATATCCCCCTGTTGGTCCTGGGTTACTTCGAGTTTTAAGGTAAACGGCTGCGTTGCGACGGCGCCATTGATGCCTGTACTCGCATGCACGGTCCATTTGATATCGACCGGGTTGCCTACCGTAGCGCCCACCGCCCTTGCCAGCGAGTCCAACGTCATACGAGGTACGGTTAGTACAGTCGCGGATCCCAGTTTATCGGGTCTGCGGCTCATGATTGGCTGCGAAAAATCGCCCGAAGCCTTATCAAATACAACGGTATAAAAGGCTAATGTGCCATTCGAGACGGTGGCTTCAGACCACTTGAATTGAAGCCCATCACCGTTCTCGGCGAGTGTTACCGTACTCCCGTTTATCGGGGCACGCAAATCTACCCCCTGTACCCGGCCTTCTCCGAGTCCACCTTTTTCTTTTTTCTCGCAGGCCATAAAACATACTGCGGATGCCATGGCGAGCGTATATATAACTATTCTATTTTTCATTATAGTTGCGTTCTTTATCTGCTATAGTCTTATGTGATTACCACCCTGGATTTTCAACGAGATTTCTATTTTTATTCAGTTCGTCCTGTACAATATTCCACAGGTATTGCTTGTCTTTCCACTGACGGGTTTCAAAAACAGTACGCTGATGGAATCCGGCAGATGTTGTCGCTTCGATATTCATTCCATAAAAATCGCCACCATCGGTTTGAGCAGCTATCTTCCAGCGATGTGTATCAAAGTACCGTAAATTTTCGAAGCACAGTTCAACACGGCGCTCTTGCTGTATGGCCCGCCGCATGGCATCCCTATCCCCCGGTACCGGCACCATTCCATCTTCTGAACCGTACTGTGGGATTCCCGCTCTCTCGCGGATCATGTTCAAGTATTTTACAATGTCCGGATGTTCTGGATCATATTCGTTCAAAGCCTCTACATAATTCAGGTAAACTTCAGCCAATCTGAGCTGTACTTCCAAACGCCCCTGGATACGATCGGGCTCCAGTGTCGAACTCGGATGCACCAGTTTACGGGCGCCGTATCCTGTCCTGGAATAATTACGACCGTTATACAGACCGCTATTTCCGCCACTATACATCTGTATGGTTACGGGCTGGTTGTTACTTCCCCTGTCGTTATTTATCCACTTGCTGAGGTTAAAGGTAATGGCCACGTAAAAGCGCGGTTCGCGTCCCACATACATATTCGAGGTGCCAGGTGCGTAATATCTCGTATCCTGCGCCGTTGTGCCCGTCTCGCTGTATCCCGAAGCTGGATCCGTTATCGGTCGTCCGTTGGACATAAAAAAGGCATCTACGAGTTGCTGCGTTGGTCCGAAGGCCGACCATCCACCCACATTTCGCGGCGAGCCCATTTTGTCGGGTCCGAAATTATCCGATACACGCGCCATGATTACTTCGCTGTTCCAGTCCGTCAGATGCACGTTCTTCAAGGATTCGTAAGGCATAATGGCACCGCCTGCGTCCCGTTCCATATAAAGACTATACTGACCGAAATCGATCATCTCTTTCGCAGCATCAGCTGCCAGCTTCCACTTATTGGCATCATATTGCTGGTTTACCAGTACCGTACCATCCAGGTTTTTAAAGTCTGCATAATCGGTATTTCCGTTAAATAAGGGGCTGGCAGCGTATAATAATACACGCGATTTAAAAGCCAGTGCCATTCCGCGGTTTATTCGGCCCCATTCCCGTGTGTTCACCGGGGTCAATGGCAAGTCAGGGATAGCCGTATTAATCTCGCTGACGACATACTCGACGCATTCATCGTACGTATTTCGCGGGAGGCTGATTTCCTCAATGGTTGCATCGGGTGCAAGCAATTCTTCTGGCATAAGGATCACCGGACCGTACTGCATCATTAGATTGGCGTAAAAATAAGCACGGAGGAAGCGGGCTTCGGCCTTCCATTTCGTCTTTTCAGCGTCTGGAACCTCTGGATTTAAGTCTACATTCTGAATAAAAAATGTAGCCGAGCGAATGCCCTGATAGTAATGGCCCCACCGATTGAAGGCGCTGGTATTACGATCCCAGTTTCCAATATTCAGCTGAAAGGGTGCCATATCGTTGTAAGTCACATCAATGTCGTCCGACAAGCTTTCGAAACTGTTGTCAAAGCGCCAGTCCATCTGTGTGCGAATCCGGTTGTATATATTCGCTAAATATTGCTCGGTTGTCGTTCGGCGTTTAAAAATATCCTCAATCTGCAGGCGGTCATCGGGTACCTGATCAAAGAAGTCCTTATCGCATGAACTGCATATCAGTATCAACAACAGCCCTATATATGTTTTTATTTTTGTGTTCATAATTAGCAGAATTAAAAAGTGATGTTCAGACCTAAGCTATACGTCTTAATATTTGGATATCGATCGCCTGCGCCACTACCCAACTCCGGATCAAACATTTTAAACGGACTAAAGGTGAGCAGGTTGTAACCAATGAAATAGATACGTGCGTTCTCCACGCCCCAACTACTAAAAGAGCCCTTCGGTATGGTATAGCCAAAGTCCAAAGTTTTCATGCGTAAGAAGCGACCATTTTGAATCCAGTGGCTGCTTGAGGCCGTGTAGTTCTGGTTAATATCACCATAAGAAAGACGGGGATAGAATGCATCCTGCCGTTGGTCGTCTTCTGTCCAGCGGTCGTGAATATTGTTAAATAAACTTCCACGAGCAGATCCAGCACGGAAAGGCATGAAAGTGGTCGAAAGGGAAAATTCAACACGATCTACCCCTTGAAAGAATGCGCCTAAGGAGAATCCCTTGTAGGCTGCCGTAAACCCAAAGCCATATAACATTTGGGGTACATGATCCAGTCCGATGGCGGTCTGATCATTCGCATCAATTACGCCATCGCCATTAAGATCCCTGAATTTTAAGTCGCCCGCCTGTATGATGCCTGCGGTACGTGCAACGGTCGGATCTTCGATCTCTTCCTGCGTATAGAAACCATCCGCAATGTAGCCAAAGCGCTGAAAAAGACGATGTCCACGTTTTTCCATCCATGGATACGGTTTAGCGGGTTCGTCGTTTTCGATCAGCTTGTTCGAGTTGTATGTAAATGTACCTCGGAAAGTAGCGCCCCACTCACCCCATTGCTTACTGAAGTTGGCCGTGATGTCGATACCTTTGTTTTCTGCGATTCCCAGGTTACCCAGCGGGTTCGAGCGTAGACCGACGGAGGCCGGGACTGATGCTCTGGTCAGGAAAATATTTTCCCTACGACGCTTGAACACATCCACCATCACTTCCAACGCATTATCAAAGGTTTTAAGTTCAAGACCAATATTGGTATTCTTCTCCGTTTCCCAAGTTACTGTCGAGGCATAATCGCCAATATCTAATCCGCCAATGTTATTGTCTCTGTTTTGGCCGTAACTGTATCCACCCGTATTGGCTACCGTGGCAATATAGGCAAATCGCCTTCCACTGATGTCACCACTCCCCACTATACCATACGATGCCCTAATCTTCAACAATTGAATCACCTGATCCATATTACCCCAGAACTTTTCGTTCGAAGGCACCCATCCCACCGCATACGACGGGAAAATTCCATACCTGGTTTCGGGCGCAAAATTTTCCGATCCGTTATATCCGAAGCTTACTTCCGCGAGGTATTTATCCTGATAGGCATAGCTTCCCCTGCCCACAATCCCACGGCTACGGTATGGAATTGATCCAATCAGATCGCCAGCTGTGGCACTGATCCGGTCTGATTGGTTGTACAAAAATAAGCCGTTAACCGAGTGCCCCCCAAAGTCGCGGCTGTAATTAATAGCCGATTCCAAGTAAAATTGTCTTTGCCCGCCGTTATTACGACTAAAATCAAGGTAATCTTTACCGGATCCACCATCTGTCCGTTCATAGACGAGTTCACCATTCTCATCGCGCGTCTGCGCATAGTACGTATAAGGTATTTTGGATCGGTTTAATCGATTTGTATTCTGTGCATCAAAAGAATATAGGACACGAGCCGAAAGTCCTTCCGTCAGAAAATCCAGTTTCTGCTTGACATGGATGTCCGACATCATTTGATTCTCATAAGTCGTCACGTATCCGCGATTGGTCAATAATCCATAGGGGTTGTTCAAGCCACCACCGGTAGATACAAAAGGTTCTGAACCATCTGGATATTTTACCGGATATAAGATCGGATATAAGTTAAAGACCGATGAGAAGATGGCATTTGTCCCTGTACCCGGATAATTTCCGTTCGATATCCAACCTTTTATCCCCAGATCAACCGTGGTCGTTTTGGTCGCATGTACGGTTAAAGCCGAAGTAAAGTTATACCGTTTGAAAGCAATCTCTGAATTATACTGCGATAGGCCATCGGTTTTAAACAGGCCTTTTTCATCGTAGTAGCCTGCCGATACATAATAGTTCATGCGCGGTGCACCACCCCGGATACTGAGGTTGGCCTTCCGGTTGTTCCCGAACCGGTTAAATATTTCCTTAAACCAATCTACATCCGGGTAGAGCATCGGATCCTCCTGGGAAAGTGTTTTGCGTATCCGGTCTTCCGAGTAGATCGGCGAATTGCCTCTCGTCACGTTAGCCTCGTTGGCCATCTGCATGTAGGTCACGCCATCGACCATATCGGGCACACGCGTAAATTCGGTTATACCCTGATAATAATCTACTTCTATCCGCGGTTTATCCAGCGCCAGTCCCTTCTTTGTGGTAATCAATATTACCCCGTTGGCACCGCGTACACCATATACCGATGTGGAAGAAGCATCCTTTAGAATATTAAATGATTCAATATCGTTGGGATCAATGTTACTGAAGCTCCGTTCTACCCCATCAACCAATACAAGCGGACTGGAGTTGTTCAAGGTATTGAAACCCCTGATCCACAGCTGGGCACCATCCAGACCAGGCTCGGCACTACGCTGCATCCCGACCACGCCAGATACCCGCCCGGCGAGCACCGTACTGATGTTGGCCACAGGTTGTTTCAGCTCTTTTACATCGAGGTTTGATTGGGCACCTAAGGTCTGTATTTTCTTCTGTGTACCATATCCCACGACCACTACCTCTTCCAGATCGTCAGAAGCCTCTTCAAGCTGTACGTCAATGCGCGTCTTATTTTGTAGCGGCTGTTCGACTTCCTTAAATCCCACAAAAGTAAATCGAACGGTTTTGGCCTCTTGGGGAATACGAAAGTCATATTCGCCGTTTCTATCCGTTTGTGTCGATATGGAAAAATCGACGATAGAAACCGTAACACCCACCAGCGGTGTACCATCTGGGCCTGTCACTTTACCTGACAGGGTACGTTGCTGCGCCGGGATCCCTATAATATCGGCTTTTGCAGCTGATAAAGGGGAAGTTCCAGCCACGGTCGGACTCAGGTTTATGGCCGACAGCAGTAACATCGCACATAGCGGCGTACTGACCTGCATACCCCGTTTGATGCTTCGAATTTTGGTAAATTCCTTTTTCTTCATTGCTTATAGTTTATTCGTTAATTGGTAATCATTCTCCTGTATGTAACAGGTTTACATCGAACAGCAGTAATTTGCTGATCGTAAATAGCGTTATCATAATTTTCTTTGTGGTTACATATTTTTATTTTTAAGGTTATAATTTGTTTAATCTACTCGGTTACAGGTTCTAAAACGGCAGCAAAGCCACCGCTTTTAGCCAGCTTTATTTCGATCGATGAATGGACAGTTACCTCAGCCACTTCTTTCCTATAATCCATTGCCTGTTCAACTGCATTAATCCCATCTTTGAAGCTGGTCATCTTATATGTTTTCCCAGCAGTCAGGAAAGTAAGTTTTTGTTGAAAATTACGCCAGTCCTCTTCACTGTTTGTCATGCCACCGATATACCACTTCTCCCCTTTACGCTTCGCGACGATAACATGTTCGCCTACTTTTGCGTTCAATGCAATCGTCTCGTCCCAAGTTGTAGGCACATTGGTGATGAAATCCGTACATTCCTCGTTACGATAATACTGCGTAGGATTATCAGCTAGCATCTGTATACCGCTTTCGAAAATTACAAACAGGCTCATTTGATATGCGCGGGTACCGATGCTTGCCGAGTTCGGCCGCTCACTTCTATATACATTGGGCTGCATACTGATCATGGCGCCTGGCGTATAATCCATTGGACCGACCGCATTACGAATGAAAGGCAAGTACACACTATTGTTGGGATAACAGCCTCCCATTTGCTCCATACCACGCACCCCTTCGTAAGAGATGACATTGGGGTATTTATATTCCAGTCCCGCAGGCTTAAAGGAGCCGTGGAAATCTACCAGCAGGTTGTGTTTGGCCGCTTCTTTCGCGATACGCTCGTAATAGTTAACCATCCATTGATCGCTCCGGTCCATAAAATCGATTTTTACGCCCTTCACACCCCATGCAGCAAAGTGTTCAAACAGGCCCAAGTTCTTCTCAACGGTCAACCAAGTTAACCACAGAAATACACCCACATTTCTTTCCTTACCATATTTGATAATCTCATGTACATCTACATCTGGATTCGGCGTATAGGGATCTCTTGTGCTTTTCGCCCATCCTTCGTCCATGATAATGTACTGCATACCAAATTTATGGGCGAAATCGATAAAATATTTATACGTATCCAAATTATAACCCGACACAAAGTCCACATCCGGACCGTAAGGTTTTGCGCCGTTCCACCATTCCCAGCTCGCTTGGCCCGGTTTAATCCATGAAGCATCAGCGAGTGCATTTTTCGTCGCTAACCTATACGTCATGGTGTTGGTCAGTAACTCGGTGTCCTGCTTCGAGACCACAAAGTAACGCCATGGGAAGCTGCGCTGGCCCGTTGTTCTTGCGATGTACTCCGCTTCTTCCAGGATCTTTACGCTGCGATCGCCATCCTCGCCGAATCTCACCGGTACTTTAGGAAAAGTCGCGGTGATCCCATTCCGCCCGCTACTTTTCAAAAACATGCAGGGATAATCACTCAGATCTGATTCTGAAACCAATATTTTATACGGCTTCTTCGTGTCGATAAGCATAGGGAGCACGGCCATCTTGCCATTGGGTTTCCATTCCGTGCTATTGATGTGGGTATAGATTTCTTCGTAGGCTGTTTTGAAACCACCGGGTTGCTGTACATGCAATAGATTATCGGATGTGAAGTTGATATTCATCTCCTCCGATACGACATTGATGCTGTCTCTAATATCAGTTATGATCCGATAAGCAATACCATCGTCGTACGCGCGGAACTCGACGGCATACTGATCCTTGAAACGAAGCACAAGCTGATTATATACATTATCAATCGTAGAAAACTTTAACGGAACGATAGGTTTCAATTGCTCTTTGATCTGTTGCTCCTTTTTACCTATTAATTTTGGTCGATCTCCGAGTACCCTATTATCGAGCTCGAGCCCGAGCGAGTTGTCACGCAACAGGGTATCGTTCTTACATAATACGGAATAATAAATCTTATCCGTCAGTTTAATCTCCGTGGTGATATCACCATTAGGAGAGGTCAGTTTAATCCCTTTCTGCGCGTTTGCGGTCGTCATGGCCGCAGCTAGCAGGAATACACAAGCAATCTTCTTCATTAAGTTATTTTTTCTATTTTAAAATGTGTTCGTTCAATGTCTATTCATCGGTTTATCTTTCCTAGCGGCGCGTATCGGTATCGCTCGGAAAGATATATTTGCACTTCGTACGTAAATAGTTAAGGGCAGATCAATTGGTATCCTATTTAACTACAGATTTATAACTTCACAAAAGTAATCGTCGGCTATTCAAACGCAGGCCCTATTTACGCCAAAAAGGTACACTAAATAACCAGATGCAAAATAGTATACCTTTTTGACGGAATAAGACACCATTCCCTTCTGTGTCATCTATCATCGCATCGGTGAAAGTTGTATCTTTAGTCCAACACATATAAACCGCTACGAGTCATTATAATGAAGATTATTGGTCAATTAAGATACTTTTTGATTTCGCTCATTTTTCTATTGGTATGGTCGGCTTCAGTCGCACAGCAACAGAATAGACCTAACATTTATCTACCCAACAATGCGGTATTATATACCTATCAAGATCACTTGGGATATATGTGGTTCGGTACCTATGATGGTTTATCGTTCTATAATGGTACAGAAATTATTACGTATAGGCATGAGCCGTCCAATCCGCTGTCTTTGTGTAGCAATATCATCTATAAGATTACCGCGGCCGACAAAGATCACATCTGGATTTCCACGACGATGGGATTGAACAAACTATCTTTGTTAACCCGCAAAATAACAGCCTCTTACCCCGCATTATCTAAACTTGTACATATTGAATCAGACGCTGGTGGCGACACCTGGATGATACCAAGTGATCAACTATTACTTCACTATAAATCAGGAGATGGCAGCGTCGATAGCATCATCCTCGCTAATAAAGACCTGAGTTTGCTCAATATCAATAGATTATTTATCGTGGACTCTGCCCTATTGATATTAAAAACCGATGGCCATCTACTTTCCAAAAATATAGCAGAGATCAGCGGAAAGAAAAAAATTAGTGGTCAGGAAGTACAAATACACAAGCGCCGGATCATGAAAGCATGCCTATCCGGTAACGACCTTTACTTCGTAGACGACCAATTTGATGTGTTTCAGTACGATTTGCTCACCTCCCGCACACATCATCTGAATAATATCAAATCTCTGATCCATGAAGACTATGGCTTTATTGCACAAATTGAATACTATGATAAATCCGTTTATGTCGCGTTAAAAAACTCTGGCGTATTGAAGGTTGGCCGCGGCAATGGAGACCAAAGTGTCTGGATACGGCCGGGCGTTTCGGTTTTCTGTCTTCTTACAGATCGGTATCAGGACCTCTTATGGATTGGTACAGATGGGCAGGGCGTACAGCAGCACAGTGCTTCGGCGCCGTTATTCGGACAATTGAACTTATCCATCACCAACATTACCAACAAACCCGTCAGAGCAATATTAACGGATTCACTTGGCAATATATGGGTCGGCACCAATGGGGATGGCTTGATACAGTTTAAATACACGCATGCAAGCCATAGCACGACCATAAGCGAACAGCCTGTTGCCCGCTTTAACAAACGCGAGGGTCTGCTATCATCGCAGATCTTCGGTATGGCCAAAAGTAAATATCACGATCTGTTTTGGATCGGGACCGAGAGGGGCTTATTTTACTACAGTTATCGAGACCGTACCATACGGGAGGCCGTACTTCCCAACAGTAAGCCGTTACTGGAGAGCATCCACACCATACTGGAGACCAGCGACCGGAAATTATGGCTCACCTCTACCCGTTTCGGTCTGGTCGAAGTAGACATAACGGAAGTCGGCGGCGAAATACAGGTTCAATCAGCCCAAAATCACCTCCTTCGAGGAGAAAGCTTTGCCGGAAACGAAATCCAGTCCATGGTGTACGGCGATCCGTCGAAGCTTGTTGTTGGCCTGCGAGGCGGCCAAGGCGTCGCCGAATTCGACATGAATACCCATACGTACCATTTCTTACCCGTTAATGACCCCGAAAATGGCCTGGCCATCACTGATGTGTTAACCGTGTGGCGCGACTCAAACCATTCGTATTACCTGGGATCAAGCTCCGGAATGACAGCATTTAATCTGCATCGTGCTGCCGTTTCAGATATTAAACATTATAGTAAGAAAAATGGTCTTGTAAATGATATGATACACGGTATCCTTGGCGATGAGATGGGGTATTTATGGTTAAGTTCTAGCAGAGGTTTAATCAAATATAATCCGCACAATGAGCTGTTTCATAATTATATTGCACCTACCCTCGAAATTAATGAATTCTCGGATGATGCCTATTGGAAATGCCCTTACACCGGCACGTTATACTTTGGCGCCGTAAATGGCTTTACATGGGTAAACCCCAAGCAGTTGCTGCAGCAGGAATCTGCGCATCCGAGTAAATTTCACTTCTTTGATATCAAGATTAAAGGCGAAAGCCACCCACTGTCTGCCTTTGCACGCAGCGCGGGCAAGGGCATTGAAATCCCAGCTTCCGTTCCCTCTTTCAGCCTTTCATTCACCGTGCTCGACTACTTGAACAAAGACTATGCTTATAGTTATATATTAGATAATTATCACGACGATTGGATCGCTATTACCAACAGCAATCAGATCGATTTCACGAATTTACCAGCTGGTCGATACACATTAAAAGTACGTTACAAAAATGATGTTACGCCGGGCAGCGAACGCACGGAAAGCCTTTATATCGTTAAGTTACCCCCTTGGTATCTGTCGACCACTGCCATTGTCTTCTATATCATCTTACTTGCTGCAATAGGTTTCTATCTTTATACGCTTTCAAGGCGTATCGCGTTGAGAAAGCGAGAAGAAGCACAGCGGGAAATGGAGAAGAATCAACGCAAAGAACTCTTAGAGTCGAAGCTTGCATTTTTCACCAATATGACGCATGAGTTTTATACGCCGCTAACACTCATCAAGGGGATCTGCGAAGTCCTGAAAGGAGGCGTTCCGCGTTCCGAATCAGCATACCAAGAGCATCTGAACACACTGACATCAAATACTGTTGCACTGGAAGGTTTGATTCGGGAATTGCTGGATATACACGATCCTGAGAAGGCAACCCCTACTTATCACATCCAAAAAGATGTACAACTTACGCCCTTAGCGATGCAATATCTCAAGTCCTTTCGTTTAATTGCTGAAAAAGCCCATATAAACTATGTCGAGTCTATTGAGCCAGATCTCATATGGAATACAGATACCGCCTTCTTTCAGCGGATACTAAATAATTTGGTCTCGAATGCTTTTAAATATGTAGATGAAAACGGTACCGTCAGAATTGATCTTAACCGGAAAGGGGATATATTGGAGCTGTCGGTGTACAACAGCGGTAAAGGAATTGTAACGTCCGAGCTTTCGAACATCTTCGAGCCTTATCACATTCTTCACAACGACGACGCCAACGGGTATATGCAATTAACAGGTCGCACCGGTTTAGGCTTGTCCATCTGCCGTTCGATGGTCGAGCTATTGGAAGGCCACATTGTCGTGGAGAGCGAGGTCGATCAGTACACCCTTTTTCGCGCAGTACTTCCCTACATCGCAGCAGCGGATGCCGAAGAGACTATCCCAAGTGACCGGGTAGACACCACGCGGATCGTAAGCGCAGAAAATGTACGACCTACCCTTTTGCTGGTAGACGACAATCCGGATATTATATCCATGATATCCAGTTATCTGGCTACGGAGTTTGCTATTCTAACTGCCCACGGTTCACAGCAGGCCCTTGAGATCCTCACTACGGAAACTGTGTCATTGATCGTCACGGATATTATGATGCCGGATAAAGATGGCATACAGCTCATTGAAGAAATAAGGAATACAAAGTCTTATAAACATATTCCTATCATTGTTTTATCTGCTAAAACCACGGAGAAGCAACAAGAGGCCGGTATACAATCGGGTGCAGATGTTTACTTAACCAAGCCCTTTTCGCTCTCCTTGTTGCGCTCGCACATCGATCGGCTTGTCAAAAAGAACGAAGTTATGCGTGATTATTTCCACTCTCCCGAAAGTGCATATGAGACCACCATGAACAATATCGTGCACCGCGATGATAAGAAACTTATATCAACACTTATTGCGATCATCGATGAGCACATTGAAAACCCGGCACTGAGTCCGGGATTTATTGCTGAAATAATGAATACAAGCCCGCGCAGCCTCTATCGAAAAGTGAAAAATATTACTTCGCTTTCCCTAATGGATTTTATTAAAGACTATAGGTTCCTAACTGCCGAACGGCTGTTGGTATCTACCAACCTATCGGTACAAGAAATTATGTATAAGAGTGGCATGTCTAACAAGTCGTATTTCTACCGTGAATTCGTGAAACGAAATAAAGTCACCCCTAAGGAATTCAGAAAATTGCGTTAACCGATACGATATCTAGTCTGAACGCATGACAAAAAAACTCCCGAGGCTTTCGCTCCGGGAGTTCAAAACAACAAAAACAAACAAAAGAAACTTACTAATTACCGCCGTCGCCGTCGCCGCTTACCTTCCAGCAACCGGCTGGTGAGGTAGCTCACCGCAGCGCCTACCACCGCAACCAGCGCTGTTTGCAAGAGGTTGCTCCAGTCGAAGCTGTTCCAGACGGAGCAGATGGTACCACCAAGCGTACCAAACTGCACATTACTCATCATCCGCATCGCTTCCCTCCTTTCTTTCGGCTTCAGGGTTATCTTTCCCGTCCATCACCTGCTCGATGATCCCGAGGCCTACCGCGATGTATTTCAATACGCTCATGGCCTTGGCGGGGAGCTTGATCGGTGCCAGCAATACCACCTGTACCGCTTGACTTATTTTTCGGACAAACTTTTTCATCGCGCCTCCCGGATTAAAAGAAATACGTCATCGCCCTGATCCCACAAGCTGTAAACTAATGCTTTAAGTTTATCCAGAGCTTTTCCACTCTCATTACCCGTACCTTCGCCTGTGAGCGTCGTGACAGGCGCAATACAGCCCAGCAATTGCTTCATAGCGTTGTTGGCCGTGTGGATCAAGATGGCTTCGCGTCCCAGAACAGCCGGGATACCGATCTGCTCGCCGTGCTTGGTATACTTCCGTTTTTCCAGCTTATAGCATCCTTCCGGGATACAGCTTAAGCGCTGTAAGTTGTTGCGCCAAGGCAGCTCGATGGTGTGGCAGATCTTCTCGCCGTTGAAGTAAATCGTTCCGTTGGTTCCCTGTTCTCCGTATGTCCGTCGGAGAACCAAGGTGCTTTTCAATGCCATCTTATCTCACCAAAATATTTGCGTTGTCACTCCAATCCCCTGTGCCCTGCGTATTCAAAGCACGCACCCGAACTTCGTATCGTTCTGCTACCATCAGCGGTGCGATGATATTGGCTCGGGAAGAACTTGTTACGAGACGTTCACTCCAGTCACTCTCTCCCTGCAACCGGTATTGATACTCATATAGCAACACGTTCCGCTGTTTCTCAAAATCTAACCTCACCTGTCCGGATTGCCTCCCATCGCTCAGCTTTAGGCTTTCTACTTTCAGCGGCACCTGTACGCTTCCATTAGCACCATTCGTAGGGAACCCCGAGCTCAACAGCGTAGATAAGTGTCCATCTGCCGTTCCGTTTACATAATACGCCAATTGTCGCAGTGCAGCCTCCAGTGGCAGGCGGCTTTCATTTTTGAGGGCCGTTTCCTCCGGTGAGCCGCGACGCCTGGCGGCTGACAGTTTCGCCGAGAAATCATCGAGCAGTTGCTGTACCGATTCCAATGTCGGTGTCGGCTGTTCGAAATGTACATTGTCTGTCATGGCACCGATGATCGTTGCAGCGGTTACCATGAGCTCATCGTCTTTCATTCGTGTAAAGCCGATAAGCGCTTTAAATTTTATAGCCATTTTTTTGCTTTTTATGTTCTCCTCGCGAGATCGAACAGTACAAACGTAAAAAGCAACCTAGCCCCGAATGAATTTTTGATAGGATTTGATAGAAATTGATAAGATTTGATAAAAATTAACCGGAAAAAGCGCAATTATGTACATGTACATAGGGCCTACCTCCATGTAGTTAGCCGCCTTGTCACTGTACATAGCGAACAAGTCAAGGCACATAATCGACAAGTACAGGGACAAACATCATAAGTCAGGCAACAACACGACCAAGTCCCCGGAGTTGATCAACAAGTCAGGGTACATAGGCGACAAGTCCTGTGCATGCATCGCAAACGCAAGGATCATAACGGCCAAGTCAGGGAAGAAAACCATTTCCGCACCGGACAATGTCGATGCCACAGGCAACATCATCGCTCAGTCATGGGACAACATCAATAAGTCACGTGCAGGCATCAACATGTACAAGTACATAGCCACGCTGATTATGGTTTGCTGCGACAGCTTTGATCTTATTGTTTTTTCGTATAGACGTACTGCGGTGCGTTACGTCCCTGCACCACCTTGCCATCGGCGTCCAACTCGAATAGCCTATCTTCGCCGATTCTAAGCTTCAAGTCGGTATCTTTACCTTTAAGGTGTATGACGGATGCATTTTGGATCAATTCGTAAAGTCCGTTATCCTCTAGCGTTTTATTTTTACCCAGATAGGTACTGCTTGTTGTATACGTATGATCGTTATTGATCACGATGGTCGTTTGTATGCCGTCACAATCCTCGCAAGGAATCGTTCCTTCGTAAGTTCCCTCGAAATCGCTGGGGTTGACCGACACATCCGTGGTCGCTACATCCGCATCCGTTGGCGTGCCAGCCTGATCTCCGGGCGCCGCGCTACCCTGGGTGGCGTTTTCAGTAGTATTTGTTGCAGTGCCATCGTTCGCTTGACGATTTCCTGAATCGCCGCATGACCACGCGCATACTAAACCTAATAAACATATGTACATCCAGTTGGACCTTCGGATTGCGGGCTTTTTTGATATCATAATCATCTATTTATTTTAAAATATACTTTACATCTGTTGTCACTGCGCTGTTCCATTACGTACAAGAGCCTTTAAAAACAAGACAAGACAGGGTCGCGATTGGTTCTCCTATTTTTCACTTCGGGTAATAACCCCGAGCATTACAGTAGAAAACAAATCGTTACCGTATAAATACCGCATAGGCATTGCGCTGTCTTTAGATCTTTCCTTTTCTTCTACTCTCTTCGATCGCTTTGAGGATATCCTCCTCGAAATACATATCCCCTCCCCCCAGTCGCATCGGGTTCAGCAGTTCTTTTTTCAGATTACGGTTGTAGGTCGGTTCGGTCATATTCATCTTGTCCAGGAGCTGTTCCTTTGTCCAGATGTGACGATCCTGCAGCGGCACGCGCTGTTGCCGCTTGATATCGACAAGTTCGGCAAACAGTTTAACAAGTTCACTCAGGAGGTTTTTGATTGCGGTTAGTAGTTCGATTACATGATTCAGTCCACTTTGCATAATTGGAAATATTAAAAACAACAGCCGAACAGCCCTACGACAGGTCAACACATGACAAGCCCACTCCCATTGAATAGGTTTACAAAATATGGGATATTTAAACGTTAACGCAACGGAATGAAGCTATCCCAACCTTCGTACGTCATTCCGTCATTATCAGCCAAAAAATCCTCTACCACGCCTTTCTTCGCCGGCCCAATCTTACACATCTCATCCAAATCTTCCGCAGGTATCTTTTGCACCATGCGGCTGTATATTGTCTTCGTCAATACGACATGCGATCTTGGTTTCTCCACGGGATAAGCCACCAGCAGCATATTAATGCAGTAGTACTTCGATATCTTGATCATCCAGCGGTCCAGCCCACGCGCTTTCAATTCTTTCAGAATGTCGTCTGCCCGCAGCTTATCACCGTCATTTAAGTACACATAATATTCTTTAGAGTGTGTTTTTATCGCCACTATATCGAAAAAGCGAACCCAAAGACCTTTCGTATGGTCGAATACGGGACCTAAGCCCTTCTGCTTCATTAAATGCTGAAACAGTGTATACAATCCCGCCCGCTCATCTATATCGGGAGGCAGCACCTCTTTGATTTCTACCACCTTGTGCGGGAAGCTGTTTTTCAAAGCATATTCGGGACGGAAAAGCAACAAGCCGGTATAACCGCCAACCAATAGCACAAAAACAGGTAGGTAATCGCGCATATAGGCAAATACGACTGCCAGCGTATTCGGTACAATGGATGCCACGCACCAGATAAACGCCATGTGTACGATTACGACGGGAACAATTGCCCATAGGATATACCCCAGTTGATGTCTGTACGATGATGAAATGGTTTCCGTTTCCAGCCCCATACTTTGCCGCTTACGCAATAATCTGCCGTACTGCCTGCCTATCCAGATCGCATATGCCCAAAAACCGGCTATGGTGATGAGCAGCAACGGAATTAAATTGTGGCTTTTTAAACGTGCAACAATATCGGCGTCCCAGACCTTCAGGTTGAACAGCAGTGCAATAACGAATGCATAGAGCAAAAAAACAGGCTTCTTCAAAATTTCTAAGTTAGTTTACGAGTTATAATTCGAACCTAAGATAATAAATTTCACTAAACAACGGTGCCCCCATGACGAAATTTTTGTCAAAAAGACAGTTATCCATCGGCCTCATATTTAAGATTAACCTTGATAAAAGCCCATTTCAGTCCTATTTGCTCCGATAATTCTTGTGATCAGTGCTGAAAACAACTTATTTGCCTGCTTCATCAAAACAAAATGTTATGAAATACAGCTTTGACAATATCGGTGTTGCTCAGAAGCAAGCGTCGGTCGTAGCACTTCCAGATGCCGAATTACAAGCAGAAGTTAATTTTATCCGTACCGATTTTAAGGGGTGGATGCGCGAATCTTTTGACCTGCTGCCTCATCAGGATCAGCAACTGGACATCATGCCTGCCGATTTTACGTTGCGGCTGGCCAACGCCATTGCCGACCATTTTGAGAAGCGCACCATGGTACAGTTTAACAAAGAGACCCGAGCAAATGAAAACAGTGACGACCTTAAAGAACTTATTTTGTTTGGATTAGATGAGATAACTTTTACGCTTGGTTCAACACCAGAGGTACTGGTTCCGGATCTGGCCATTTTTATCCGTTATAAACAAAACCTTTAATATCATCAGTATCAGCCTTCCCCTGGGAGCCAGCCGAACAGTGCTTCTGGGGGATACTAGAAATCCTTTATCAAATTTAAATTTTTAAAACCTAACCTTATGAAGAAAAGCATGCATCTGGGCTTGCATGAATACTTTACAGAAGTGAACTCACCAGCCGATTTAACCGAGATCGAGCGCGGCATAAATATGCGCCACGCCGAAAAAACCTACTGGAAACAACAACAAGAAGAAGCTGTATTACAAGAGTTTGACGGACATCAGGGATACCTTTACATTATAGATATCCTATTGAAAGAGGAACGGTATATTCCATTTGAAATAGACCATCCTGATCTACATATCCTTTATGTTCTGTCGGATAACGACACGGTGAGTATCTATGACCAACAGACCTGCGCCGTTTGCCAGGTCTCGGGCGAAAGAGCGGTATATTTATACTTACCACCAGATGATTACCAATTTTACCTTCCAAAAGGCTTTACCAAAATATTCGGCTTTTATTTCCGTGCTTCCATTTTCCGGAGAGGAAATGAAAGAGCGTATGATTTTATCCACCTATTGCTTGATGCCCATCGACAGCAGTCTAACCTGCCGCTAGCCAGCAAAGACTTTAGGATAGGGTCAAAAACGCGGCACCATATCGAGACACTGTGCGAAAACCTGTATCCAACACAGCTCAACAACGACCATTTTATTTCGGGAAAAATCCTGGAGCTTATCGACCTCTCGCGTATCAAGATCTTGAACGAAGACAGCAAAATCAATCACGAACTGCACATTGCCCAGGAAGCTCAGGACCTTCTTGCCTTATATATAGCGCAGGATGGCCAAAGCGCCCTGCTGAAAAAGCTGGAGGAAAAGCTAAAGCCTACACTACCTACCATAAACCGCTTTCACAAGACGTATTTTGGTAAAACGTTACAGCAGCTTCGGGACGACTTACTACTGGAAAAGGCTTGCGAGCTGTTGCGTTCGGGTATGTCGCCGAAAGAGACCGCCTATGCACTCAACTACAATTCGCCCCAAGCTTTTTATCATTTCTTTAAGAAAAACAAAGGGTTAACACCTCTATCCTATCTTAAAACTTTATAAACTTATCAATCCTAGATATCATTTCTTATCAATCGCTCCTGCCTTTTGTGCTTTAGTTTTGTATCAGACACTGGTTGATAAAAGCTAGTGCTTGAGATAAAAAGAAATGAAAGCACGGATAAGACATATCACTTCACATAGTTTACACATCTTCCTGATGCTGTTCTGGTTGTATGTAGCACTAGATAAGTTTTGGGACTTACCAAATTTTCATCGCGCGCTGCTTAGGCAGCCCTTTCCAGACTCGTGGGCAAACGTCTTGTACTGGGCATTGCCGACAGCCGAATTGGGTTTGGCTATATTGTTTGTGTTATCGAGAAAAAGATATGTTTACCTCCTGTCTGCCTTTCTTATGCTTTCTTTTACAGCTTACATCGGCTTGGGCGTAGCTGGCTTCTATGCCAAGCACCCCTGTGGATGTGCCTTTGTATTCAGCGGCCTTTCGTGGGATTGGCACCTCCTTGCAAACACCGTGCTATTGGGCCTGTCTATACTGGGGAGATTCCTTTGTGGATCGCCTGCACCTACAGACTATGGAAAAGAGCAATATGCACACGCAGGCAGAAGCCAGCCCACGTTATTGACAATTGCTATCCCGCTCTATGATGGTGGTTTTTTCATACGCAGAAGATTTCCGAGGAGATTTGCGCCCTTCCCGGGTAGGCCGGTATAATTAAACCTAAATTATACGTTCGTGGTGTAAGCGTAAAAAATACCGCCGAGGTCAAAGACAGATGGGTACGCCTCGTTAAAGCAACGTACCCGTCAACAAATAATTAATGTAGAGTTTTTTGAGGTAAACTTTTTTTGCTACTATAAAAAAGGCCATAATATGAAAGCGATATCTTTCATCAAAAATAATGCAATAGCCATGAGCATCGCTCTGGCAGCAGTAATAGGTTTTTCGGCTTTTAAGATGGCTAGCCCAGCTACCCAGATGGCCGAATTCGTATTCACACTAAACCCCGGGGGGTCGCCAACTAACGCTGCCGACTACACCTACAGCCCAGCAGGAACTCCTTGCGAGGACGGTTCCGAAATCTGTGCTGTGAGTAATGAGCACGATAACACGCTCACGCAACCGGAGCTGAATTCGATTCTCAACCAAGAAGAAGGACGGATTTACTGGAAAGATTAATTAATCGATTAGTAATCGTTTTACGCGAAATGAGGGGACATCCCCTCATTTTTTATTATCAGTCATTTTGTACAACACCACTATTTTCAACGATAAACAATGGAATTTGAAAGGCGTATTTTGAGCTACCTGCTCTAAGTTCATACCTTTCATCATTTACCATCCTTTTTACGGCAACCGACCTTCCCCCTCCGTGATTTAATCTTCGAAGATCCATCCATCGGCTATGTCTATATATCAACTCCTTTCGTCTCTCTTCAAGAACAAAATCCAATAATTGATCATTATTTAAGTTCATCATATCTGGTATTTGTCTTTCTCTATATCTTTTGGACAATAAATCTTTCATTGTCAAGGCTGCTTCTTCCACCCTACCCACTCTTACTAAACATTCAGCTCTATTCAAATACATTTCATCTGTTGCTAAGCCACAGAACAGTCTTGTCGAGCCATCATAACTGCCCTTAAAAGAGTAGTAATTGCCATTTTCCCTAAAAAACCCCTGTTTTCGCAAATCACCATCACCATAGGAGTTGTAAAGATCGACATCTATTTTACCTCTCGGATTATTTAATATCAGAGAATTTATTGACGTAGCATGAAAGATAACTTCGTTATTAAAACGCTCGAATGGCGTATTCGTATTCAGGTTTTTTGCATTATAATCCATCAAACTACTATTAATTTGCAACGCTGAGTCAGCATACACTAGCGCTTCCGTATAATTATTCATAGACAAATAGATACGTGAAAGCAGTGCAAACCCTGCACCTCTGGACGGCCTAGTTTTAAAATCTGCTATTATGGGCAAATTAAAAAGTGATTTCTTTAAATCTGATAAAACAAATGCGTAAGACTCTTCCAAGGATGCTCTTCGGCTTACCTCGTCAAAGTTCGGATTCGTCTTCAGCGGAATACCTAAGGAACTTGTAGAACTCTCTTTCTCATATGGTTTTGTCCAGATCTGCAAAGCTTGATGTAACGACCAAGCCCTATAAAAAAGTGCCGAAGATCTAATTTGTTCACGTTTTTCAGTATCTATTATCTCGTTAATATTATCCAATACTAGATTACTATACATAACCGATCTGTATATATAGAACCAATCATTATTCTTCGAATCATTGAAAACATCGTTATCCCAGATATAACCATTTTTCTGGGTAAGAGAAGTCAGATTCTGCCATTCCTGATTCGTAATAAAATAATTATCTGAAGCTATCTCCGGCATACTGGCGTGCGATGCATTCATCACCGAGGTATTGTCCAGCAGGGCTTGAAGATCCTCCACCTGATCGATAAGATCAAAAGTTTCATCTGACTTGATCTCTAAATATTTATCACATGAAGTGATTCCCGTTAAAAAAACTGTCGAAACAATTAACATATATATATTTAATTTTCTGTTCATGCCTATAGTATTATAAATTAAATCTCACCCCAAGTGATACCGTGTATCTTTGGCGTATATTATTAAGAGCATCGGGATCCAGCCCCTGCTTATTCTTACGCCAAATTATACCCAGATTATTGGCTACTCCGTATAATTGAAAATTCGAAATACCATTAGAAAATAATTTTTGAAGTCTCCACGAAAAACCTACATCTTGAAGACGTATATGATCGGCAGACAGAACGGTGGCATCGGAATTAACGTAGAAGTTATCACGCTGCGTACTCGACAAGGGGTATTCCATCGAAGGGATATCGGTATTGTTCTCATCGCCCGGCTTTTGCCAACGATCTGCAAAATCCGAATGGCCGAGCCAATTTGCATATAAGGTTCCGTAACGGATCGATTTTTTACGAAAATAATATCCTCCCTTAAAACTTAAATTAAAATAAAAAGCAAAGTCTTTCCACAGAATATTGTTTCTTAACGCACCAAAAACAGTAGGAATACTGCTACCGTTATAAACGAGATCATTTAATGTCGTTTGATTGATGATAGCAGCATAAGACTCAGAGATGTCTCCGTTCAGATAACCACGTGGGTTACCATTTTCGGGGTTCAATCCTGCCCATCTATAACTAAGTACTGAATAAGGAGATCTTCCGGGAATACGAGTCTGCCCTGAACCAGACACATAGGACGAGGCGGTAAGGTTCGTAGCAATAAAACTTTTATCAATCTTATTCGAGACCCAACTCATTAGTACCGACGGCTGATATTTGATTTTCCCAAGGTTTAAGTTTCCTTGAAATTCAACCTCTAGGCCCCTTCCAAACATCGTAGAGGAATTTTTAGTTACTGTGGTTATACCAGAGGTATAATCTACAGGCACACCACTGGTCATATCGGTTATTTTCTTCTCAAAATATTCCACCTTTCCGCTTAATATATTTGCTTTAGTACTGAAATCGATAGCGATATTTAGCGTACGTATTTTTTCCCAACGAAGATCTGGATTACCGTATCTGGAAATAGATGCATAGGGTGGATACCCCTCCGTACCCCTGTTCATCGATATCACCGTATGGGCAGACGTGCCTTTGTCCATGTTACCATTGACCCCATAAGTCGTTCGCAACCGAAGGTTATTCAGAGAACTAATATTTACAAAATCTTCTCTTAATATGTCCCAACTGCTTCCAACTGACCATAGGGGGACAGCCTTTTGATTGGTATTTGCTCCAAAAAGGTTAGACTGGTCCTTTCTTGCGCTCACCGTCACGATATAACGATTATCATAGCTGTATGAGCCGTTCATATAGTATGAGACCCGCCCCTTATTCGTACCATATATATTACTATTACCAAAGATTGGAATTTTTATAGCAGTGTAATAATACTGGGAATACGAGTTTAAAAGATCAACTTGGCTAAAGCTTTTGTTTTTGTCATTATATCCGAAAATGCGGTCAGAGGTTGTTCTACTGGAAACTAATCCCATTTCTGTACCTATGAGTGTCAACATCCTATGTTTATCACTATCTATATTTAGGTTTGCCTGAAATCTAAATGAATTTGAGACCATATCCATGTTCTCCGTATCTAGTATGCCGCCCTTTGGAACAGGAAAGGTGTATTTTCCATGGCTATCCAATTGTGCATAAGAGTTTATCATATTTCTACTGAAATATGCATCCTGCTCGCTAAGAAAATTAGAGTTAAAAAACTGTTTTCCGTATTGATAGCGCCCCTCTAATTCCAATATCTTCAAGGGTTTGTAGTTGACTGCAGCATTTATGACAATATCAGTCGCCTGCCGTTCCTTTCGGTTAGCATCCTGCTCTAAAAGCGGATAGTAATTCCAGTCGAGTAAATTTCCATTTCCTGCAGTATCCACATATCCCTTTCTAAAATTATTGACGAGTGCAACTGCTTCTCCCGATTTATCGAGAAAACGGGCATAAGGATATAAATATTTTTGTCCTCCATTTATTAAGACTGTGTTTTCATAAGATTCACGCCCAAATTTCACACCCGTGTTCGAAATTGCAATATCGGACGATACCACTATTTTTTCGATAGGTCGAAAACTGTTCTTTATTCGGATAGATGTCCTATGGTTGCGATCTGAAAGTGTATTTTTTGATTGGTCATGACCAAGGGAGAGATACCAATCACTCCTATCGCTTCCACCGCTGATATTTGTATTATATTGTTGGCCGTGGGCTGATCTAAACCAATATTTTTCAAAGTCCTTCAGCAACGTATATTTTTCCTGTTCTGCAAGCCGTTCTTCCAAATCGGCATCGCTCAACAAATTCAATTTATTGGCATAGAGCAATTCTACAACTGGTGTAAAAGGACCCCTAAGCGGATCGTTGATAAACACATCGTAATAACCCTTTTCGAACAACATTTTTTCCACACTTATAAAATCTTTAGGCGACATCGCTTTAATATTTCCCACATCAGGTTTTACTGTTATTGACTGACTTAGGTTAAACCCGATGCGCATCCCCTGTCCAGCTTTGCCCGATTTGGTCGTAATTACAATAACTCCGTTTCCTGCCCGAGCACCCCAAATCGAAGCTGCAGCAGCATCCTTAAGTATGCTGACACTTTCGATATCATTGGGATTTATGTTCTCCAAATCGCCGTGATACTCAAAGTTATCAACGACAACAAGCGGCGTAAGATCAGCCGATAAACTATTTATACCACGGACGGTAAATGGTGGTGACGGCTCTTTGTTCATCAATAATCCTGTTGCAGTCCCCTCGATACGACTGAGTATACTCGCACCAGTTCGTTGTTCCAATACGCTTCTGTCAATAACATTAAACGAACCAGTTGATCTTTCTGCCGGTATTCGACTATATCCGGTATTAACAATAATCTCTTCGATAGCAACCTCTTGTTCTTGAAGGAATAGCTGCATATCGTGTCCAGAAAAATTATATATATGTATTATGCTGTCCACAAAACCAATATGGGAAACGACAACGTATTCTACGGAATCAGGTAATACCAGCTGGAATCGGCCTTTATTATCACTCTTATTATTAATGCCCCTGTCAGCAGTACGTATAACCGCTCCATCTACAGGCTGTCGATTCTTTTTATTTAAAATAACACCTGATATCGTTTTTGACTGTGAAAGAACAAATGAAGGAAGCATAATTAAAAACACTAAGCTAAGTATCTTCCGTAATCTTACTATACTTCTCACTCCTCAGACTCCTTTCTATCGCTATTGGCGATAATATAGTGAGGTTTGCCCTTGACATAAGTTACCTTAATTTTGCTATTGAAGTACGCATTGAGCTCTTTTAGCATAGACATTTTCATATGTTCCGCACCAAGATTATCATTGGCTATTAACTCAAAAGAATACTTTATTTTCCCACCATTGGAATCATGGAACAATTGAGATAATGAATCGACCTCTATATTGTTGTCAAGTATACCTAAATTCAGTGCAGTACGGTAGAGATTGATCATATCGGTATTTATCGCAATGATATGTTTGCGTCCATGTGCACTTGTAATACCATTATAGGCTCCAATACCCGAAATATAAGGAGCAATCACACAGGTACGACTATACAAAGGCTCTACTCCTAAAGCGCTTAAATTTTCTATCAATGTCTTTTTTCGATCAAATTCAAATCGATCTTGCTTTTGTTTGATCGTTAAGATACCACTGTCTATATATGTTATTAAATTTGCTTCCGACAACGAAGCGCTATTGGAAATGGAGAGTACTTTTCTATCAGTATTTAACCAGACTAAGTGGGGAACTAGTCTATGAGGGAAAATAGTGCTCCATACTGTATCATCAAAAGCAAACAATAAGTTTTCATTCGGTTCTATATATTCTTTCTTCGTGACCAGCTGAGACGAATCTTGTTGTGTAACATATATAATCTGGATATCGTCGGAAAACTTGTTTTGCAAATCATCGGATTTGGGAATCTTATTTATACAGCTCCCACACCACGTCGCCCAAAAGTCCAGTATGATCAGCTTCTTATCCCGATAGTCATTTAGCGTAACCGTATTCTTTCCATCGGGATGATTCACCACCTGCAAAGGCAGACTCCACAGTTCCTCCGGTATCGTGTCCCCTATCTGTAACGGCTTAATCTCGGTTTGCCCTTCGGCAGCCCGCGTTTCCGCGGACTGCGCCCAGGCATCTGATAGATTAAACAACATGAAACATAAGAATCCCAGACAAAGGATTCTTATGTTCTTCAATGCCATTAAAAAAAATGAACTTATTGAAACACAAAGTAACCCCGTCAGACAAAGGGCTACTTTGTTCTTTATTGCTTCGGCTATATATAATACTATACTGGAAGTGGGCAGTAGCTCCCTCCCTCCTACTCGCTGTCTATTGGTGTTACCGACAGGAAAACATTCTTCTTTTGGTGTTGCTGTTATAAACGGTATATAACTGGTATAATAATCTGATGGCATAAATTCTTGATTTGTTAGTCGTTTTTTACTTCTACACGCTGATTTAGCGTGGATAATTGGGCGACCCCGCCGCAGAAACCTCTCTGGGAAAAGGGCATAGCTTCCCCTTTCATGTAATTCTTTCATTTTTTCTTCTGTTTATAGTGCAGCAAGGGTGCAGGAAATATCCTGCACGCGCGGGCTACACGGATTACAACTAAATCGAAAAAATGCGGATTACACGGTGTTCTACGATGGTTTTACGGTGCGTTTTGCATCGCCGCATTCTAGGGAAAAGAACCGACCAAAGAATATTATCGACAAACAAAATCCTGTTTTACGGGAAATTTATTTGGAAGGCAACGGAAAAGTCTTTAATTTTAAGGTGCAAACTAGAAACAAAGACCGATCATTGACCATTTCAAACGTTTGTTCTTATATCAAAGGTCGGTTAGCAGACAAAATCTGAGAAGGTATTTTTGCTTTTGAGCTGGATGCAATACATCTTTTCGTAGACCTGTTTTCGTCTACACCCAAAGACTTATTGCCCCTCTTCTTTTGGTCTGTTTGGTGGTAATGTTATTCGGGCGAGCGAATTATGTTCTGGTAAAGTTGTTTACGGGAAAACTGGAGACGACGATCCTTGATCGGGTCTGGGTGGTGTTTGATGCTGTTTGTAATCGTTCTATTCATAATGTTATAGTTTATTATATGAACGATGTTTACTCGGAAATTTGAGAGGAGGCTTATTGGTTTATAGAACCAATAGGGCGAATCCCAAAGCTCTGGTAGAGGCACCGCTAAGAGCCACTATGATCGAAATCATAGTTCCACAGAGTCTGACATGGAATTCGCCCTACTGGATTAATATCTAGCAAAGATAATAAAATCCAATAGATAGCGAACCCACGGTCAACTCACATGGAAATTAGCGGTTTTCTACTGCGAGTGACATCGTAAAAAGTAGTGGTTTTGTACCCCTACTCTGCTTGTCGCTTATTTAACTACAACAAAGGTAAAAATAAATAATTGAAAATACAAAATATTTAAACTCGATTATTAAATATGATATCAGACAATAACGATGAGTACAGTATTGTATTACAAAATCTTGAGAAACTAAGGTTGTTTTTCAACATTGAAATGCAAGAAATAGATGAGTCTGTAGAATTGGGCAAGAATACCTACTCACGAATTATTTCTGGAAAGCAGTCAATAAAATTGAATGAGTTAATATCAATCGGAAGAAAGATATATAATCTTAAAGCTATCCAAATCCTAAATCCAAATTTGAAAATTCCTAGTATACAAAGTTTGCCAAAAATCGTTAGAGACATTGTCAAGGAGAGAAAAGGTAAGGTTCCAAGAACGCAGGAAAAAAGAGATATAATCCAATATTGCATCGTAATCCTAAATAAGCATCTCAAAGTTGGAGAGCATTTTACTAACTCACAAGTCAAACAGCATTTCAAAGGGGAACTAGAGACAGTCTTTAAAAGTAAATCTATTGAATGGAATAAAAGTATCCTCTCTCCTTTTGTGGAGGACACAGGAACAACACAAAAGGTAAAAACCAAACCTGAGAAAGTATATAAATTGGCAAAAAAGATACCGAAGGAAATGGTTAGAAAAGCGAAAGATGTGGTGGGAGCAGATTGGTTGGAGTAAAACTGAAATAAAAACTACGATTGAACTAAATTATGGAAGCAATAAATTTGTTAGCAATCCTTCTAGGTCCCATTTTGGCTGTCCAAATACAAAAATGGCTCGAAAGACAGAAAGAAGGAAAACAACGTAAGGTGGATATATTCAAAACGTTAATGGCGACACGAGGTAACGTTTTGTCCCATCACCATGTTGAAGCTCTCAATAGAATAGATTTGGAGTTTTCGCACCACGATAAATACAGAGGAGTTATATCAGCATGGAAAGAATATTTTGACAACCTTGCTATAAAAGTTGATACAAACGAGCAGATTGTTGTTTGGACAGACAAGAATGTCGAATTGCTAGCGAACCTACTTTTTGAAATGGGAAAAGCTTTAGATTACAATTTTGATCGGGCTTTAATAAAACGGAACTGGTATTCTCCTGTAGGTCATGCAAAGATCGAAAACAAACAGGAGCAAATAAGGAACGGGATTTTGGACATCCTTAACGGCGAATTTCCGTTGCAGATGAAAGTCGTATCCGATGACGATGTTATACAAAGACAAACTGAGTTAAACGATCTTCTAGTAAAATATTACAGAAAGAAGCTCGAGGATGGGAATTAAGAATTTAGAGCAATTATTCGTGCAGAGGAACTAACAACGGGTCGTAAAAAGAATTATGCATATAGCCCGAAGGCTATAGAATATTAGGATCATAGAGGGATCAAGAAATGAGAAATCCGAAATGGCAACGTGAGGAATTAATTTTAGCTTTAGATTTGTATTTTAATCTGGAACCGGGGCAAATACATGCAAGGAGCCCTCAGGTTGTCAAATTATCTGAAGTATTAAATCAATTGCCTATTCACGGCAATAGAAACGAGTTTGAAAAATTCCGAAATCCAAATGGTGTTGGCTTAAAGCTTAGTAATTTTTTAGCCTTGGATGATTCCTATCCGGGCAAAGGCATGTCTGCGACAAGCAAATTGGATAAGAAACTATTTTCAGAATTTAAAGATAATCGAGAGAATCTTAAGAAATTAGCTACTTTGATTCGCGAAAGTGCAACGAACCATGAAATCAAAAAAGCTGTCTTATCTATTGACGACAATGAGATTGATGACGAGACTTCGAGATATGAAGGAAAAATACTCCATAAGTATCATCTTTACAGGGAAAGAAACCCTACACTGACACGAAAGAAAAAAGAACAGACTCTCGCTCAGTACGGAAAACTAGAATGTGAACAATGTGGCTTTGACTACGCTAAAGTTTATGGTGATGTTGGATATGGCTTTATGGAATGCCATCATAAACTCCCTCTCTATTTGCTGACTGAAGAAAAGAAAACGAAATTAGAGGACTTAATGCTCGTCTGCGCAAATTGTCATCGGATGTTGCATAGGGGGTGGGACAAATCAGTAAGTGACCATTAGTAAACTAATTAATTTATTAAAAATCATGAGTTATAGCCTATTTGATAAAGATAACAATGAAATTATCCTAAGAGATCTGCAGGATAAAGCTCCTTGGTGTGCAGATGGTGCATCTAAAGAATTTAATTTTATCAAAAACTATGGAGAAGTTTTCAATCTAATAATCAACCCAGAAAAAGATAAAAATGCCTACGCTATTGATTTGGTCAACAACAAAACAGGTCGGTTGGCTGATCTAAAAACACAAAACACCCCGTTCTTTAAGTCAAATGATTTATATCATATTGACCCCACATATGCGGTTACTTTTAATGTTAATGATTATACTAGGTATAAAAGTGATTACCCTAATATTGACATATTTTTTTGGGTCGACTGGCTTGCAGTGAAATTTATTGGCAATAAAACAATCGAAGTCGAACCATTGAAAGGAGTCTGGCGCATCGCCTTTGAACAAATCTTGACAATAAGTGCTAGATATCCAATCCATAAATATCAGCAACGAATATATGATAATAAGGGGAATTCTAAAGATAGTTTTGTATTTGACCTGCGGGACAGCTCTTTCGAGCGACTTGTTTAAGCATGTATAATTTATGAGGAAAGGTCTTGAAAGTTTAATACGAAAAACTATTGTACATAAATATAGCTTGCCAAATAAGGAGCTAAATATAGACAGAACGCTATTTTCGACATGTGATGACAACTGCCTAGCTGTTTTGGTATATAGAAAGTCTCAAGACAAAGAAAGATCTAGAAACTGTCGCTGGATTGGAACCGCTACTTTCTATTCTCGAATACAATGCTCGAACTGAAAAAGGAAAAATTGCCTGCGACTATGGAGTCCCTACATCCATAAAAAATACTATGAAAATAATGAACAAGCAAATGTTTCAAATACTTTTGACAAGTATGAAACAGAAATTTTTAAAAGAGTGGAAAACATAATAAACAGATCTGATTCGTAGTATTATGATAAAAAACATTCCTAATTCTTCTCATCTTCTAAATATTGGACGGAACTGTATCAGTAAAGCTATTCTTAATATAGCTGATTCTTATATCGAATACACCGAAAATGAGGATGAATACGGATTAATGGGAGTTAATTTCGAAGAGTTGTCAGCCTTAAATTACTTACATATTAATACGTCAATTGTATTACTTCATCAGGGTATGGAAGCATACATGAAAGCTTTGATTTCTAAAGATTCTCCGTTTCTACTAATAGATGAACCTTATGATAATTGGCCTGTCTTACCACTTAGTAAAGACAAAGATTTTAACTCACTATTTCAGATTGGTGGGGCAAAGTTAATTAGGGCTTTCTGTGCTGTATATTCCAAAACAGAAGTACTCAGCACGGCTCTTTATGAACTTTTCGAAAACATCAGAATACTTAGGAATACGATAGTGCATGCCGATCCTACCAATAAAATTGACACTAAAGTTGTTCTCGGCTCAGCCTTGCGATTACTCAAAGTATTCGAAAAGCGAGAAATCCTGAATACGGTACGAGACAACTTTTTGTCAAATCCGCTGATACAAAATAATCACGAACGAAAGATAACCTTTCGAGATAAAATCAAAGCTTTGGAGATTATTATTGGCAAAAGCAAGCTGAGCGAACATATCGATTTTGATCTTAAAGCAAGAAGATATCACTGTCCCGGTTGTTCCATGATTCTTGATCAGCCAAATGATCAGTATAAATATGTTTTACTAGCACCTAATGAAACTACATCTAACTTAGTTGAATGTTTAATATGTGGAAATCAGCACTCTGTAATACGCAAAGACTGCACCCAGATAAATTGTCTAGGAAATGTAATCTACACAATTGGAGAAAATGATAGTTTATGCCTAACTTGCTTTAATTATATTTAATCATGACACAAGAACAAAGACAAGAATTGCTAATTCGCGCAAAAGATTTTTTTAGAGAGAGAATTGTGAGAAATCATTCAACAATAGCGATTCAGAAAGCATCGAGACTAAGCTCATATAACATCAATCCCTTTCTGTACAAATACTTAGCGAATTTCATGAATGGGGATGATAGTCCGGAAAGCATCGCAAAAGCGTTAGTTTATCCGCGACTTTTGGGTTCATCGATTAATACTAGCTTTGGAATGAACATACAAGCCATGATGGTCTCTATTTTTTCCGGATTCGGAAATATGTCAGCTAGCGGCACAATAGGAGAAGGACTTGACCTAGTTTTTACTGACGCCGTCGACGGGCGAAAGAAATATTGTCAACTTAAGGCTGGTCCAAACACAATTAACCATCATGATGTAGAGACAGTTTTTGGTCACTTCGATTCTACTAGACGATTAGCACGGACAAATAGTCTGGATATACGAGAATCTGATATGATTATTGGCGTTATATACGGCACCCCAGAAGAATTAAGTAGTCATTACAAAAGAATTGATGATAGGTATCCTGTATATGTAGGAAAAGAATTTTGGCACAGATTTACTGGCGACGAAGACTTTTATTTCGATCTTATCGAGGCCTTCGGAGAGATCGCCAAAGAAGCAAATGGCACTGCGCGTCTCCAAGAGGCGGTTGATAGGTTGGCAATCGAACTAAAGGCTCAACTTAAAGAATAAAAAAACCAGAAAACTAATTTCCTTAGCAACAAAAATATTATATATTTGTAACCATGTATAAGGTTACCCTATATGGTTATTTTTGTATATGAATTTTTAACCACTTAGAACTTGACAATGAAAGATTATTTAACAATCACCGAGTTTGCCGACAAGATCGGTAAAAGTACGGAAACATTGAGAAGATGGGATAGAGAAGGGAAATTAGTTGCGTTGCGCGACCCTATAAGCAATTATAGGATATACAGGGAAGAACAATTACAGATGTTTGACAACATACAGATGATAAATAGGAAAGAATTAAATTTAGATATTACACCAAATCGTCTTTACAGTGTATTAGAATTGTTTGCCGGAGCCGGAGGGTTAGCACTAGGCTTGGAGAAGGCCGGGCTGAAGTGCGTTGCTTTAAACGAAATTGACCATTGGGCAGCGGAAACTTTGCGCAAAAATAGACCACAATGGGAAGTGATCGAAGATGACATTAAAGAGATCTCTTTCGAAAGGTTCAAAGGGAAGGTTGATGTCGTGACAGGTGGTTTTCCTTGCCAAGCTTTTAGCTATGCAGGCAAGAAGCTTGGCTTACAAGATGCAAGAGGTACCTTGTTCTATGAATTTGCCCGGGTCGTTCAGGAAACACAGCCTGCTATGTGTATCGGCGAGAATGTACGAGGCCTATTAAATCACGATGATGGTAAGACACTGAAAGGGATGATCTCGATTTTGGACGAGATCGGCTACAGGGTTTTAGAGCCTCGCGTACTGAAAGCGATTTACCATAACGTACCACAAAAAAGAGAACGTCTTATCTTAGTTGGCATTCGTAAAGATTTAGATATCACGTTTCAATATCCCATGCCCTCTAAAACAGTCTACACTTTAAGAGATGCCCTGAAAAAGGGAATGCTTTTCGAAACCGATGTCCCCGCATCTCCCGGAACGAAATACCCTGAAAAGAAAAAAAAGTTTTTGGATTTGGTTCCTCCTGGTGGATATTGGAGAGACCTTCCTTTAGATATGCAACAGGAATACATGCAGAAAAGCTTCTTTTTAGGTGGTGGCAAAACGGGTATGGCAAGGCGTATCAGTTGGGACGAGCCGTGCCTGACCTTGACCTGCAGCCCTGCTCAAAAACAGACAGAGCGTTGCCATCCAGATGAAACACGCCCGTTTACTGTACGTGAGTACGCACGTATCCAAACGTTTCCTGATGAGTGGGAATTTGCGGGGTCTGTATCCGCCCAGTACAAACAAATAGGGAACGCGGTTCCAGTCAATCTGGCCTGTGCTGTTGGCAAGGAAATTATAAAAACACTCAATCAGATGGAAAAATCTGTGATGCTTAAAAAACAGGCCTAGCAATGAGTGAGCAGCCAATGTAATGTATGAACCTGAAGTCGGCTTTATAACTTTGGTAAAATATGTTTACTTGGTCAATATGAGAGATATATTAGTTGATTAATTCAAAATTTCAATCGAAGAATAGAAGTCGAACGTTACGCAAATATTTAATAGAAGCCTTTCGACCCCATGTTTGGCAATATCCTGTTATCGGTTGTTGTTCTTGTCTATCAGTTAGTTTTTGATTGCATACTTTTTCTCTCTTTGTTTAAACGCTTCATCTCCACCTTCGAGGATGTCACATACATGTTCTCTAATTCCTTGACTTAGTAATATAGAAAGTATTTTTTCGTCTTTTACTTTTGAGTGTTCTAAAGAACCGTTGACATATTCAAAACGATATGTTCCGTCTGAACTTCCGTCAGATTGCCCTTTTTGATTTGCTACAATTATATTCTCTGTATCCGTCGCTACAACAAGATTTGCATTATGAGAGACAATTAATATTTGACGCTCTTTCTTCTTTTCTTTAATCATTTTACATAGAAGTTCATAAATTGTCCTATTGTCTAGATTGTCCTCTGGCTGGTCAATTAAGATTGGAAATTCAGAGGAACTTATTTGTAAAAATAGGATGAGAAGAACGGTTCCTTTTTTACCTGGTGACATATGAAGTAAATTGTCTCCCCTGTATGTAACTGTATAGTCTATCTCAAAGCCATCTCTTGCCATTCCCCTCAAAACGTCTTCTAAAGTAATTCTTACTTTTAATGGTATTGAATCGTCTGCTGTTGAAAATAACTTGTCCTCTTGGACTTTCAGCGGCTTTTCATACAATTCAATTACTTTTGAATAATTTAAAGCGCCATCAATAAAAAAGCTATTGAAATAGTGATCACTTCTTAATGCTGCCTTATTAACTTGATTATCTAAAGAGAAGTTATCTTGTCTGTAAAGTAAACCACTGTTCAATTGAATATCCGAACCAATATTATTCTTGGTTGTATTGACTTTGTCAACAATAAGTTTGTAGGAGGCAAATCTTTGTTTTAGAAGATTAGTTGTCTGTTTCCTAATATTGTTGTATTCCTCAATTAAGTTTTTGAATTGTTGCTCTAGAGCCAATGCAGATTGGAGTTTTTGTTTTTCATCTTCAAGTTGCTTATATAACTTTTGTATTTCTTTTTGACCTTCAAGTTTTTCAAGTAAAGGCTTAAGCCTTAAGGAATTTTCAGCTAATTGTTTCTCAATTGCAACTTTCTTATTTACTAAATCTAATTTCGTGATCTCTTGTTGTAGATTTTGAATAAGTGCATCATAGTCCTTAATTACGATTTTTTTTATAGTTACAATATCATCGCTAATATCTCCAAGTTCATCTAATATTCTGTCGACTGAACCCTTTAAAATAACTTCCTCATCAATCTTGCCAAGTAAATTGTGCTTATTCGAAATCACTTCGTTAAGAACTTTTTGTAAAGTCAAGTCTTTTGAAGAAATAGTCCTTATTCCTGCATTAAAAGTCGATTTAGATTGAATTAACTCATTATACTCTTTGAAATCCAACTCAGAAAGGTTTGATGCCTTTTGTCCCTTTTTTATTAGTTCGGTTGTATTCTGAATAGCTTGTTGTATGGTTTTTGAATTTCCAATGTCTTTTGACTTTTGTTGAACCTCTATGGCTGTAGTTCTGACTTTAAAATATTCATTAATTAATCTTTCAATTTCCGAGTTTGTGTCTGCAATTACTCCATATGTATCTTCATAAAATATTTTAAATTCTGAATCTTGTAAGAGTATATTTTTAATCAGTTGATTAAGTTCTTCCTTATTATTCTTCTCTACTAGATAATTGATATAAAGTTGGGGTATATAAGATATTTTATGAAGTTTTTGTGCTGGATCTTTTTTGCTATAAAAATCTTCGTCACCATTTTTCCAAATCACTTTAAAGTCAAAAGTTGTGTCAAACTTATATCCTTCGAAATTTAGTCTTTTGGAAGCTCTTTCAACTTGTTCAGGGTCGATACTTTTGGCTGTTGAGAAAAGTAACAATGATTTACCAGATGACTTTCCACCAATTATTGAGTTTAAATTTTCACTTAGTTGAATTTTTTGGTTTCCAAATAGATTACCTGAATCTATGAATTGAAGCTCGGAAATTATATACCTGTCATTTTTAATGTCGGGCTGTAAAGATTGTATTTTTACTCTGTCTTCAGGTTCGTATAGTGTTTGTTTTAAACCTTCAAATGTAGGATCTGCTTTAATCCAACAGAATCTATTTCCGTCTGGCTTAAATATTTTATCATTTGAATGTGCATCGCAACCGTGATAACAGGGCTTTAATGTACCACATTTTCTTATTACACTCTTTTCATTATCAACACTTCTTCCAATAAAGTAAATTCGGTCTTTATCATTAGAGGAGAAAATTGCATCTGAAAATTGATATAAACTTCGTCTTGTTGCATCTAGTTGTGTTTCTCTTTTATTAATAAAAAAATCTTCGTGTTTAATTGTACCAGTTACTCCATCAGTGCTTCGGTTTGAAACAACAACTATGGTATTTTCTCTTAGTGTTGGGTCGTTTTTAAATATTAAACTTAAAGCGTCAAGTGTAACGACAAACTGTTCTACACCCTTTTTATAAGCAGTTTGTTCATCTAATCGTTGGTCGTGCGTGTGATCACGACCAAAACGTACTAACTCTGATTTAGTAGCTGAATAATTGCTTACTGAATTGTTAAATTGAAGTTTGGCTAAAAACCTTGATTCTATTTCCAAGTCAATTGAAGGATTGAAAAGACAATGAAGGTTTATTGGTGTCGCTGAACCAGTTACAGGTAAAACTCTTAACTCCACATTTGGTAAAACTAAGTCAAACGGTTTTGTGATTTCTCCGTTTGCGACAAGGTGTTTGAATTTGAAGTAGTTCTCTATGCTAAAATAGTCTGTAATCCCTATTACCGAAATATCTTCGGTTGAATTGTTAATACTAGCAATATAATTTCGCCATTTTTCATCAAGATTCACTCCAGTGAATTGGTCATTTTTCTTTGTCCCTGGGGTATGAATATGTAAATCCCAAATTCTCCACTCTGAGCCTCTTGTAAATTTATTATATCCTGTCATTTATGCTGTTTTGTTTGTAGGGTGCAGTGCTTCTAGAGTTGCCAAACCCGTGTTATTCGTGCTTCTACTTTCCGAGATCGTGTCGTGTTAAGTTTGAAATAAACCCCAGTAGGTGAACTTGACTGTTCCCAGCCAAGTCACCGACAGCACCTCGCACCGCCATATCTTGACAAAATAATTTGGGCGGTCCTGGGGAGTTGCTTCTTAAATGTTCATTTTTATTTCTAAAGATGAAACAAAATTATTTAATCCATTGTTAAATATGTTTACATTCTCGGCACCAAAAAAATTCTGAAATTTCTTTTTAGTAATCTCATCTTGGTAAATCACAACATCAATTTCTCTTTTCATTTTTTTATGTTTTAGTCGCAACTCTGCACTCTTGATTAAATGTTTAAGTTCAAAGTCTGCCTCTGGTAACGAATAACCAATGAATATCCACTTAGTTGCATTTGACAGTATGTTTTCTGCTTCAAACCAAATTGCAGGATAAGCAGCGGTTCGGAAAGACTTTCTGTAACTGAAAGTCGCAATGTGGGACGCAACGCTATTATTACAAACTTTACATTGTTTTTCATTGGGATTAATTCCAATTGATGCATCAAAATGTTTATCTGTAAATTTTTCATCAAATAACCTGAAGTCAGATTTTACAAGCCCAACCTTTTTATGTAGAGAAAGTTTTTCGTCAAGTAAGTAGAATAGTGTTTTACAGTTCTCACAGTAAGCCCAATTGCTTGAACCATGCATCTTACAAATCTTTATTCCGTCTATCGCATTTCCATTTTCATGATTGTTCCAGTCATGTGAAGGTGTGATATAATTTATTTTTCGTCTTCTGTCAATTGTCTGCAAATGCTTTTCTAAAACAATATCCCAATTCATAACGACAAATGAGCAATCATCTTTTTTGTAATACGACAAAAGTTTATCAATATCCGGTGAGTATCTAAATCGGTGGTCAATAATTTGAAATGTTCGATAGATGAGCATTCGTCTTAAGGCTCTTAAACGATTGGGTTTATATTTTATTCCCAAATGATGTCCATTACCCGCTGAAAGGTCAATAAATGTAAAGATGTCCTCAAGTGTTGGAATTTCTCGTTTCTCTTTCCAACCAAACACATCTTCTAGAAAGCCCTTGATAGCCGATGTAATTACAACGTCAATTGGATTGGTAAATTCGTCAGATGTCAACAAAGTAGAGAACTCTTTTTGAACAGGAAGGTCAGCACATTTTGAAAAACCTGCTCCTAAAATAAAAGCCACTTTGTTTTTTTTCATGTCGTTTTTATATTTTTAAAATATTTCTTCAATTTTCGTCAATGTGATGTTCACAGTGTCGCCATAGCCTGACCGATGACGGGTTTCGGCTTGGCGATGGTAGGGAAATCGAAGCGAAAATGTTCAATTTAGCACAAAAGTTCAATCGAAAAATTACTATTGAATTGAGCACTACATCGCCACTATTGCCAAACCGATGTTAGGAGATATATTTATTTCCTATCAATAGACGTAAATTTATTGGTAAAATTCACGAAAATTAGTTCACAAAATCTTCCATAGATATAGCCTTCAAAATCCCTTACGTCCCCTTCTGTATTTTTAAATTTAAGGACTTGAACTTCCATTTTTTTATTAATGTTGTCTGGCGTCAATTTAATTACTCCCTTTTCACCCCATTGACCAGTATGTTTTAAATATTTATGATTTTCAGATAAATGTATCTCCCAAGTTTGAAGCTCATCATCTTCAACCATTGTTATGATGTCATTTCTTAATGAACTCGGATTTGATGATTTAAAGTCTAATTTCATTTTTTTCGTTTATTTATATTTTAATTGTGAAGTTATTATTTTGTGAAATACTTTTAGAGAGTCCCTTCATCTTTTCCAACAAAGCTATTGTTGGCAACCAAACATCTTATGTTGTACAATTCATCAATCGGTAAGTTTATTGACTATTAATCCCAGGATCGTTGTTAATTATATCGAAGCATAACCTGTGCTTCCCGACAACAACCTTCCACTCTCGGACTTTCCGGAATTGAATCTTCTCTCCACCTATCAAATAACAATGATCTCCTTTCTTTATCTTACCAAACCAAGAAGAACCTTTAGGAGATTCATAGTAACCTTCCGCAATCTATTCAATATTATACTTCTTAGATATTGTACCAAAGAATAATCTCATATTTCTATTAGCTGATTAAAAATAATAATTGATTCTTAAAAATCGTTTTCTCCCTTTTGAGGATTGCAATCGTGAGTTTATTTACATAAATATCATACCGACGAGTAACCTCTCTAAAATACATTTAATTGTTTATATAATCAATGAGTAATGAACAAAAATCAACTATTTACTGCAAAGGCAATTACGGAAAACCATAAATTGCCACCTTTTAACACCGACCTGATGTTCTAGCCCATAAACACTTCCCTCCTATGCCATTCCAGATTCTCCTGAGAAGGTTGATACTGAACCTCTTTTGGTAATACAATAGATTTTCTTTCAAGCTTACGCAAACTATAAGGGTGCGTAGCATCTTCCTCAATATGCGAAGAAACCAAAATTCTGTAATCGTCGTCAACGCTCACCAATCCCCGGTCGAAAGCACGGTGCAGGTTAGGACATAAGGCAATACCATTCGTAACCTTATCATCATGTGTTACAGCGAAAGGCACGATATGGCAGGCATCTATAAAGTTGTATTTAAAAGTAGAGCGCATACGCATACCCGTCATGGCGCAGGTATCTTGATACAATTGTGGAATATAACGTTTGAATAAACCAGAACGAATAAATACATCCTCCTCCGTTTGTATGGATACATGTTTATAGCGGACTTCTGGATCATTTAAGACAAGCGCCTGCACATCATGATAAAAACCGTCATCCAACTGTTTATGCTGGTAATATGAAGCTCGTTGTTCCGGAAAATAAAGAAACAACATAGCATCTTTTGCCAGAACTCTGTTGTTTTCGATCATCAGCAGTTGAAACAACTCCGGAGCAAAAGCACCATACGCCACCGTATTCGAAAGTGTCTGTACACTCTTGATATGTGCGTTGATCTGAAAGCCGGGATAAAGATGTAATGTCCAGAACGGTTGCCCCTTTGCTTTATCCGACTGGAGGTAATAAAAGGGCTGTGTGAAATCCGGCTGATGTGCCGTATCTACCAATAGCCGCCAATTCTCCTGAAACAATCCCACCAAATCCACATTAACGGCAAAACGGTTATCCATTACCAACCTTTTATCAATCAACTCTATTAACGTAAGCAGCAGTACCGGTTTATGCGGTGCCAGACCATACTTGGTCACTCCGCGTTTCAAACGGGTAAAGGCGCTAATATAGGGTTCCAGTTCGTTCATCGGTGTTTAAAGATAATAAAGATTTAGATTGGCTACCCGAGAAAAACAAAATAAGCATCGAATCCGTTCTCCATGTAATACAAAGGCATTTTATGTAAATTTGTGTAATGCAAAGCTATGATGATAAGAAGAATAGAATAAAAGTTCCGCGTTTTGAGGAATCAGCGGGCTTCTATACCACTAAGCAGCGCAGCCACATTATGTCTAGCATCAAAGGGAAGAACTCGAAACCCGAAATGATACTACGTCGCGCACTTTGGGCGAAAAATATCCGCTTCCGCTTGCACGATAAGACCCTGCCCGGTTCTCCAGATATCGTTATCAAAAAATACAAGCTTGCCATCTTCGTGGATGGTGAGTTCTGGCACGGTTTCCAGTGGAAAAAGAGACGTGACCAGATTAAATCCAATCGCCTGTTCTGGATACCGAAGATCGAACGCAACATGCAGAAAGATGAACTCGCAAACCGCGCACTGCGGAATATGGGTTATACGGTGTTTCGGTTTTGGTCGCAGGATATCTTGAAAAATCTGCCAAAGGTAATCAACCAGATTGAGCTGTTCTTGGAGACGAGGAAGCTGTATAAGTAGGTATCATTTGCAGAAATAACTTACGGAGTAGTTAGGTAAGGAGTTAAATCAAAACCTCTTCCTCGAGATATTCTATCAGATATTCATCAGGGTTATGAAGCACAGCATCATCAACATAGAAGAAGATCTGCTCATCTATTAGACCGGCTTCTTCAGAAATATATTCTCCATTTTCATCTAGCAGTTTGGTATTCAACAAATCTGAAGCGACATCTACTTCTCCAAACACAGGAATCGTTATAGTTCTTATTAGATATATGGTCTGGTCAAATTTTAATATCCGCATAAGGTTTGTGTTTGCTATTTATGGTTTTGTTCTCATCAAAAATACCTTCAAGCATGAATTAATCCAAGCGACAGAGGCCATTGAACTGTCAAAAGTGCATTCGGCCACTATGGATTAAACACGCAGTAAAAAGCATGGACAATATGTACAAAAAAGAAATCTCATGTACAAAAACTCACAACAAACAAACACAAAATACTAATAATCAAAACATAACGAATGTATAAAATTTAAGATCAGTGTACAAAATGTAGAAGTGATTTTGTGGTCGTTCTCAAAAACGGCTATGAATTTTGAGTTCCGTAGATTCATGTATAATAGTGATCACGTAACACCGGTCGATGCCTTATAATAAGGTGAATTTGCTATATTTAACGCATTATGCTACACGTTACCTGCGCCATCATCGAGCACCAAGGAAAAGTACTGATATGCCAACGCTCTGCTTCCATGAAGCTTCCCCTGAAATGGGAGTTTCCTGGAGGCAAGATAGAGGGTGAAGAAAGCAAAGAAGAATGCTTGAAAAGGGAGATTAAAGAAGAGCTGGGGTTAGAGATCGAAGTTGGATCGGCGCTCCCCCATGTGGAGCACCATTACCCTGAATTTTCGCTCTACCTCTACCCTTTCCTCTGCACATGGATTGGCGGTTCTCTGGCTATTGCCGAGCATGCGCAGGCCATCTGGGTTTCTTATGATGACTTAAAAAACTACGATTGGGCAGAGGCGGATGTGCCAATTGTTAATGAACTTTTATAATTATGAAGCTAAACTAACATGTATCCTGCCACAGGATATTAGAGGTATTCAGCATATAGATACCATAGTTTATTCAAGGGTTCCAACACGGTTTTTTGAAGAACATGGAGATCGGTTTGCTGAATTTGAGTTCGATTCAATCTCGGAAAACATCACTATCCAGATTTCAGCGGTTATAGAGCTATGCATCTGTACGACAATCACCATCTTTAGGAAAAGAGAGTGTATCGATAGTTTCTTTTATATAATCGTCGATTATTTGAATCATCTCGTTTCTATGTTGTACAGCCAATCCCCAGTTCCACTCTGAATGTTTAAATATAAGTTCAGATTTAAGTGAATCAATATTAATTTTCGAATCAAACTTGCCTTTTTTTTGTTTATAGGGCATATTGCTGTATTCCGAATTCATACCTGGCGACAAGAGAACCAAATTGCCAAAATCGTCAAGCGGATCTCCGTTAAGATAGGTCATTTTTGTAAGCTCTTCCTCCGAAATATATTCAATATGCATATTTTCTTCTTTTTTTGTTTGAGGAAAAATATGCTCTATGGAGTTCTTTGCTGTTAATTTAAAATTATTCCAACGTTCTATGTTTAGCCCATGTTTTTCACATAATTTACTTCTGTTTTTCCATAGAATATACTCCAATTTATAAAAAATATAATTTGGGTACTGTGTACCTTGCTGCTTTGTTAAATAGTTCTTGGTATCTACTAAAGTTTCCATTTGGTCACGCAAATTTTGCGCAACTACTTCGAATGTCCTTTCCTTTAACTTCGAGGTGTTCTTTGTAGAATAAAATAATACATTATCCAACACCTCCAATCTATTTAGTATTGCCTTATTATTAAGATCTTCTGTAATCAAAAAATACAAAAAAGGTGTTAGCCAATACTGAGTAGTCATCTCCTGTGAATGGTACAACATACCTTGAATTTTTGCCAATGCTCGCAAAGCCTCGTCGGTAGCATCAAGTCTTTGCACACTTATAGCTTCATTAATTGTTCCATTTTTATTTTTTACGATACTTTTAGAAATCTGTACTGATTCAATTTGGTGAAACTCCTCTCTCTCGTCAGCGTTATATATCCATTTTATTACGTATTTATCAAAATTAACTCTCACCTCCCATAGCAATTCAATAAAGCTTTTAACTTTCTCTGCGGTATCAAATTTTTTATCTACATCAAACGCAGAGAGTAACTTTTTATCTATTACTTCAACCACTTCGTCCTTAGCGCAATTGTTTTGTAACTGATATACTCTTAAAGTATGAAGCAAGAATGCAGGAAATGAAACAATACTTCTTACGGATTGACTTGAATACTCATTCTCAATTATTTCTGTCTCTTGGTTATTTCCCTTTTCTTCAAAATTATCTTCGAGAATGCTCTTTAGGGAAAATTTCCCATCATTCTGCATGCTGTTTTTTGCCAATATTTTTATAATATTGCTACAACTGAGCTCCGATTTTGACATCTCTTCGGTTGTCTCTTCAGGTAAAACTATATGATCACTATATATATCTTTCCAACTTATGTTAGCTATATCTTTGATGCTTTTCTCAATATAACCATTCATGTTCGAACAAGCATCCCATAGCAAAGCATATGTCAATCGCTCGTCTTTCGATATTCTTTCAATCAACCTAGACTTAAGTAATTCATGATGCTCCAATTGCTTTCCTCTGTTATTCATGGCTTCGAAAACTCGGTTCATATCAGAGGTACCTGGAATAAAAGTGTAAGTTAATTTGATTTTTGAATAAACATAATCAGCAAAACAACGGACATTAAAACATTTATCTTTCTTAAATTCATCGATAATTTTCTTAATAGAAATTTGACCTTCAATTAAAGGGATTATCTCGCTATCCTCGCTTTCTGCTCCCTTGAGCACGTCGCCATTTCTAATTATCAACTGAAAACTATCTTTATCTTTCAAAAATTGTTGTGCCTTATCACGAATGGAAAAATAGATTCTAGGCTCTTCATTTGCTAAATACGTGAATGCTTTAAGCGATCCGTTCTCTGTTGAAAGCAAATCACACAGTAACCATAACGTAGTAAACCGCTGTTGCCCATCCACTAAATCAATTTGATTCGACAAATTGTTAGACAACATGACAGCACCTAGATAGAACTCATGTGAATTGCTATTTTCATAGCTGTTTTTAATATCTTCCAGCAAAGTACGTATCTGATTAAACCTCCATACATATAATCTTTGGTAAATAGGTATGTTGAAATGCAATTGCAGTTCAACAATCTTTTCTAAAGAAAGTAAACCAGACGCGATTTCTTTGTTGTCTTGTCTGGAAAGTTCCCCAAAATTTTCGTTTCTATTTAAGACTTTCATTAATCCAATTCTTCTTTTCGTTTAATTGATAATTATGGTCGCAAGGTTTATAAAAATCCTTCACTAGCTGATAATAGTTTTGTCGCGCGCGAGATAGTTTTGTTTGATTATCACCTGACAGATATATCGTCACCTCATTTTCTTGAATCCTATACGAGAATCCTTCATAGTAGCTCTCTGGAATAGCTTTCTTCAAGTTAAAGATAACTTCACTTGATAAATATGACTGCTCGATGATTTGAAAAATATTTCCATAGTCTCTTAAAAGTACTATCGGTGATTGCGCTACGATACTCGATCTATTCATTCTAAAGGCTCCCATATAATGTTCCAACCATTTAACGAAAACTCCTATTTCTGCCTTTCTAAATTTATCGTAGTATGTTACTACAGCCATCTGGTATAAATTAATGAAATAGTCATTATACAGTTTATAAACTAGATTCGTTAGCTTATCGATTTCTAAAATCTCACGATCCCGAAAAATATGATTAAATAAAGAAGTATATTTATCGGCATACAGAAAAAAACCAATCCCTCGTTGAATAGGCTGATTGATAGTAAAAGGTATATCTATACTTGATGAACCATATAGGCGAATGGTGGATCGGATTTCTGGTTGCATTGCCTTATTAAATTTCAAACTATTTCCGAGCGTATTATTAAACGAGGGGTACAACTTAATATCATCGACGGCTCCAAAAACCAATGTGTTTTTCTGAAAAGTAGCTAGCAAAGATGTTCTAGTAGCAAACTTCAAGTCGTTTTTAGACCAAAATCGGATCCTCCATAATTGTTTAACAAAAAGCTCGTTTAAAGATTTAAGATTAGGTTGATCGTGAACTCGCGAGTTGTTCAATGCATTTATTTGATCAAATTTCTTTGCAAAATGCCTTAGATAATCGTGATGATGATTTAGCTCTCTTAGATGATATGATTTAAAAAAGTCAATTTCGTCCAGTGGAACACCTCGATTATTTTGACTCTCAAAAAACACAAACGCATCATCTTCCGAATCTGTAATAATAATAGATAACACGAGTTTTTTAGTAATTTGATTAAATCTCCGAGCTATAACGCCTGACCTTATGGTTTCTAAATATTTTCGATTTGCCTTGATATGATAAGCTGAAATATTCGATGTATAGTTGAAATTAAAATGACCTTTACGGAGTATAGAGTTTTCTCGGTTCCAGACAAAATCCATTATCAAAAGCGTAGTCAACCTTTGTTGTCCATCTATGATCTCATATTGACTTTCGTTTTTATGAAGCATTATCGATCCCATAAAATATTCAATACTACTCTCTTTAAAAGTACCGTCTTTAAAAAAATGGTCATTCCAATCTTCTAAAAGTTCACTTATATGATCTTCGGTCCAGACATATGGTCGTTGATAATCTGGTATTGTCAGGTTTACCTCTGGATACTCAAATAATTCATTCAATTTTAGTGTACCAATCAATAATGAATCTTGATCTTTTTGTTCGAGAATAATTTGTTCTTGCATATTACTATATTCTTCTCATATCTAAAGTTGTACCATTGGCATTGACCCGATGTTTACAGGTAATTAAAAATAAACTCATGATTGATTAAAATTTACACTAATTGTTCACCCCTTGGTTTGGCACTGATCGGCATACCAATATACTAATTTCTACGTATAAATACATCAAAATATCCAGAGATGTAGAGTAATCTACTGATTGTCATAGGTTAATTATTTATTTGCATGCCTGCATGAATTCATATCTACGTAATGCGTATCTGCTTCTATAATAGCATGAATAACCTCCGGAGCCTTTCTCGCGCCATTTGCTCGTCGGCTGGCGTGAGTATGCTTTGTTTATTGCCGGCCACATTCAGTATCTGTATGCGATTTTCAACAATAAACGCCAACAGCTCTTCGTCATTCGGATTGATGCAATACGGTTTTTTATACTTAATCGCAAAATTGATGGTCGATACACATCCACCGGAACGCATATTCCCGAACAGGAGTGTACCATCGGCATCGCGCACATTATACCTGGTCCGTTTTGCCCAGAGCCCTCTATCGGTTTCTTGCATGCCGTAGAGGTTTTCCATTTCCGGCTGTTCTCCGTATTCGGTCAAGAACCCCGGCGGCATCCATCCGCCGGGAGTAATACAGTATTCTCTGGCCAGTTCCAGTGCGATTTGGTCAATTCCGGTCTGACCTCCCGAAATTACTTTTTTAAGTTGAATATTCATCGTAAATAATTTTTGTTACAAAGGCATTATACTTCTTAGATTATCGAAATTTCATTAACTGCTGCCACAAAAAAATTATTGACCTATCAATCAAGGGAATAAAATATTTTTTTGATGTTATGGAAATTTTGCTCCTCCGACAAGTATCATTCTCCTTAAAAAATACAAAATGAAAAAACTGATTTATTTCCACGGCTTAGGATCGGACAAAAATTCTCGAAAGTTTCGTTTGTTAAAAGATTATCTGGGCGACAGATATGAATTGATCTGCGTGGAATGGTATGTCTATACAGATTTCCGGATTCTGATTTTTAACGTATTCAAGCGATTATTGAGAGAACCGGAAGTTGTATTGATCGGTGACTCTATTGGCGGGAACTACGCTTGCCAGATGAGAGATTTGTTGATGCGGAACAACGTAAAAACAACGTTGGTTCTCTTTAATCCGCTATTATCGATGGACACTCGAATTGTCTCGTTTCCATTTCCCAACATTCTCTTAGAGAGTTTGCACGATATAAGACAGGTAGAAGATTGCTTATCGATAATCAGCATCAACGATGTAGTCATTGATCATTCCTCGATTACCTATGGACAGGGAACCAATAGGTTGGTCGTGGACGATGTTCATCAACTACTGCATTTCGAACGCTATCTACAGCATATCGATCGATATATATACACCCATAATAAGATCAAAGGCAACCATATACAACTAACGGAGGAGAGAAATGAAATACAATAAAAAAGTAGAGAATCGACTTACACGGATTAACAATACGCTCAGGAAAAATGAAGCTGGTTTTATTAAGTTATATAGCAAGCTGAAAGGGTTTATTGAATTGCTGGAAAATGAAGGAATTTTACTTGACTACAACTTTGATGAAGTGGTTAAAGCATACAGCCCGAACCATAAGGCACACCTGAAAAGCGCTACTGCTTACCATGAGCCAATAATTGAAACGAAAGGGATGACATACATGCCTCTCTATATAAAGGATGCGGAATACAGAGAGGCATGGGATACATACTATATAGATTCCAGTTTTGGTTGGGCTTCGCCGTTTTGGGAATCGCTGACATGTAATCGTGCTGAAGTATCAAGGAAAGATATATCTACTATAAATAAAATAGTGATCGGGGTAAAAATTGATTACCAAATATGTGTAGACACAAACTTGAGCTATCGACACAGGATGCCCTATTTTAAAAAGTATGCGGTACTGAATGAGGAATTGGCAAATGCGGAACGGAAACTGAAACGTATTATTGAACTGGAGCGCGGGCTATGTAGGGAGCTGTATGGTAGAAGCTGGATTATGCAAGACAACGTTGACCAACGACTTGGTGTTTTCACAGACAGGAGAAAGGTAAATGAAGATAATTTCTCTTATAGGGGTAATCCTTTTTGGGAAGGTTACACAGACTGGGCAACATTATTCAGGCTTGGCATGGAAAATAGTAAATGGTCTTTCACATCTCCTGAAACATTTAATAATATACCTTCTTGTTATTCAATGAGTATATTGGCTAAAATGCTTCATCTGCCGCGATGGGAATTACTTGTAATCGATGCGTTTTGGATGGATTATACGGTGACATACGGTATGGTACTGGAAATATGACGAGGCGTTTGTTAATATGTGTTAATTATACACTAAGCTGACACTATTTCGCCACACTTATCGTTATATTTGTACTTCATAATTTAGGTTTATAATTGGTTAGTTAGTTAAAAATCCTGAGGCTCCCCGCTTCAGGATTTTTTGTTATTATTTTAGTTCTTCTATTTCTTCAACTGATAAACCGGTAGCTTGGACGATATCTTCCACAGCCATATCCATGCTTTTCAATTTTAAAGCAATAGCAAGAGCGCCTTCTTTCCGACCTTCTTTCCGGCCTTCTTCCCGACCCTCGTCAAGGCCTTGCTTTCTCGCCTTTTCCTTTTCCAAAATGGCCGTCTGACGGATCGACTCCGCATCCCACTTATTCTTTAAACTTGCATTATACATATCGCGTTCCTCCTTATTTAACTTGGTATATGCTGCAATAGCAAAGAGCTTTTCGAATACCGGCTTACGGAGATAGGTAGGCAGCTTATCCATTTTGGACATGTTCTTCAGAACATGCAGCCACCTGTCCAGATCAACGGCCAGTTCCTGTTCGCCTTTGGTAAAATTAATCAATTCAACATAAATAAACCCAAGATGTTCGTAAAAAACTTCGCGTGAATCTCTGTTACATAGACAGATGTCATGGAGGTAGTCCGTGCTATTGTTGCTGTCAGGCATCTGAAAGCCGTCCATCAGCACAATCACATAGACCTCACTGATCGTATAGCCCCATCCTCTTCTATTCCCTTTGGGGGCCTGGTCTGCGATCAGTTTGCTGCCATAGTACAGCATACGCTTTTTTAAATTCGTCTGCGGGGTCCGCTGGACCTCGATAATGAATTGTTCGCCATCGCTGGCCGTGCATGTCAGGTCAAAAATGACCGTACCGACTTCTTCGGTCTCGCCTACGTGTTCGTTCTTGTTGTAATAGAGATCCTCGATAAGCTTCCGCCCCCGGAACAGCTCATTGAGAAGGGAGATCAATAGATCCTTGTTCGCCTCAGTACCGAATATACGCTTAAAACCGAAGTCTGTCGTGGGGTCGATAAATACAGGTGTTGTGTGTTGCTTCATAATAAGTAAATTTTGATGTACATAATTCTGATAATTGCGAAGCAAACTTAGGTAGTAGCACCCCTGAAAGCCGGTAAACAAACGCTTATAGTCGTTTATAAACGTTTAAAAACGGCTGCTGACTATTTTTAAAACAACGTTCACCGATTTTTTTAATGCAATTACCGAGAAATGCCGGAGCTTGGTCTAATCGTTATTCGGTAAATCTTCATCTCGCAATACCTTTGAGATATCAAATAAGAAATAGAAAAAATATTATACATAACACATTAAAAACTACAGATATGAGAACGACATTGAAAACGACATGGAGAACTATCGCAGCAGCATTGATCATGGTAACATCCCTAAGCTCCTTTGCTTCGGAAAAAGCCAATCCTCTGAAAAATGTAGAATCGGACATCGTAATTGGTTCCTATATGGATGCTGTTACCGTGGGTAGCATCGACCTGAACAAGTTTCTTTTCGCAGATGATTTCCAGTACAGCAACGTGAACAATAATGACAGCGCGGGCAAAAAGGAATACATCAAATACCTGAAGGCCAACAAGGGTAACAAATATGACTGCAAGAGCAGCTACGAGATCTTATCGCAGGACGGAAAGGTATGCGTAGCCAAAGCAACGATGGCATTCGACAATTTCACCCGCGTAGACTACATCACGCTGAACCAGGGAAAGGACGGCTGGAAAGTAAGCAAGGTGGAAACGACTTATCCATAGAAGACTTTTGTTTAGTGGGGGGTAGCATGTGATACCTCCCGACGTTTAGTTTAGTTAGCAAAGCCTGCAAATGCAGGCTTTCTTTGTTTGCTATAATAGCAGGAACTCCTGCAAACTATGTATTAATGCTTCAATACATAGATAGAACTATCCTTTATTCTAAAACCAAGATTTTCATAAAGTTTGCGTGCAGCAGTACGGTGGCTTTCGGTAAATAAAAGCACTTCCGTCAAATTCATTTTACTAGAATAGTCGAGCAGATGTTCTATCAATTTCCTACCGATTCCTTTACCTCGATATGCATTATCAACGACAACATCTTCTATCCAGCCTTTATGTCCGGATATAACACAGTAGACAGCCATTGACGCAATACCAACTAGATTCCCGTCTTGAAAACCTCCTATGAGATAAACGCCATTGTCCACCCGCAAGACTTGAGAAAGATCCTGATATTTTTTACCGGGACTTAGCTGCCTATATAATGCTATAATTTTTTCTCGAATAGTACTGTCAATATTAGAAAGATCTAGTTCTTTAATGTCCATCGTTCAATGTGTGGTAATAAATAACCAAACATAATTAACTGCTTTTTCAGATGCAAATGCTATAGCTCTTATCTATATTCTAAATTGTATAAAATTCACTACATTGTGATTCATCGTTTTAAGCATAAAAAAAAATGCAATCAAACACTACAGCAATAAAAAGAAAAAGTATTATAACTATTCAACATCCCGAATCTGTGCATCATACCAATGGAATGGTTGGTTCATGGACAGATTGGGAACTCTCGGAAAAAGGAAAGCGCTTAGCGGAAAATATTTCTAGTCATTTGAAGCAAACGATTCACCATGAAAACTTCGTTATCTATTCTTCTACTCTGAAGAGAGGGGTACAAACAGCTGAAATTGTAGGAAAAAAATTAGGGCTGTTTCCTAAATTAACAGCATCGCTAAAAGAACGAGGGCTTGGAGCAGCTATCGGCAAATCTGTACAATGGCTCAAGGACAATATAGAACAAGAAGAATTGACGGTTTATGATAAGTGCTTCGCTGATGCGGAATCGAGATATGATGTTTGGAAAAGATTACTACCGTTCTATGAAGAGATCATCACTAATGAGGAAGAAAATATAATCATCGTATCTCATGGCGATACACTAAGTATATTTAATGCGATGTGGCTTGGATTGGATATAGAATTGCTCAACAAAATTGACCTCTATGGAACAAGCGGGGGTGTTTCTTTTTTGTATCAAGATAATAGGGGTAAACGAATAATCAAAAGATTAAGTGATACATCATTTATGTATCCTAGTGCAAATCCTTAAAAAATCCTGAGGCTCCCCGCTTCAGAATTTTTTTTTATGGCAGCTCCGCTCCTCGCCTCTTAGACGTGTCAGAAGGATATAAAACTAAAAAGATTTCGATGCCGCTGCATAATTGGGCAGAAGTCTTTCTTCCTGAGTTTGGTTGGCTTATACATTGATCTACGTAGGTATTTTTTCTTCTGGAGCGGAGCGATACAATGAGGTCATGAAGGATTATCTAAAACGGAAGAATGGTCCGGGATGGGAGGAATGAATACCATAAAAAAGACGGTTTAATCCGTAACACTGTAAAACACTAAGCCGGCTCATCAGCTACTGGCGATTCTAGTGCAATGCTTCTCGCTTTATTAAGCAATAATGCACAATCACGACGACTCGAAAAATTTTGAAAAATGATATTTTAAGATTAATATTGATATCACTGTTGCTAAAACATGAAAATAATGACTTCAAATATTTATGCTACACAAGGATATGTTGTCTTCAAAAACTTCTTTAAAGAAAATGAATTGCTCAAATTAGAATATATATTAGAAAAATTTCACAACATATGGTTAAGTAATAATCAAAAGGATTACAAAAATGGGCTCATAAATAGTCACAGCATTACCTCGAGCAGCTATATAAATGAGGAAGAAAGACTTTTCATTTTTAAATTTATCTCAAAAAGAAATATTGAAAAAATTGTCGGTGAAATTTTTCCGGATGAAGCATTATTTTTAAACACGCAATTATTTTTTGAACCTTTTAATCAAAATCAGCATAATTATTGGCATCGGGATATCCAATATACGGGAAGGTCTATCAACGAGCAGAAGCAAAAAATCAAAACAGAAAATATTGTTCATTTTAGAATTCCATTAAGACGGGAATTAGGGATAGAATTAATTCCTTCTACTCATAAGGAATGGGATACAGATGAAGAATTCGAAACGAGGCTTTCTTTGAACGGAAGAAAACCGAGTGATAATTTACAACGCGGTAAAATTATACAAATGGACCGAGGCGATTTACTCGTTTTTTCAGCTAATATGATTCATAGGGGATTGTACGGAAATAATCGTCTAACTTTTGACATCATCTTTTGCGATAACACGCAAGACTTTAAATCATTCCTAAACATAAATGATTGTCCAAATACCGAAGAGATGGAGTCATTAAAAGAATCAAAAATATTTAAGAAATATATTATATGACAAAAAACCAATACAATCACTGAACAGCTCAAGCAACGTATGGCTGAACTGGGCCGCAAACAATATTTTATCGACAATAATTAACAACCATTCCATTCTAACATGCGCGAAAACTGAACTATCAATTTATGGAAAACTCCCCTTCTAATCATCTTTATACTAGTACCACAAGATAAACAGATGACTGAACGCTTTAAACTTTATACCAAAATCTTATTAGCTGTCCTCTACTGCTGTCTCACGGATAATATCCGTGCGCAAGATTCGATGGCTCAATGGGTAAACAAAAACGCAATTGATTTACAAGACGATACATCCGATCAGGTAAATGATTTCCGGTTTTTAGATGAATTGCTAAGCGGTAAGTGTTTGGTAGGACTCGGAGAAGCATCTCACGGAACCGAAGAGTTCTTTAAGATAAAGAGCCGCATTTCGAAACACCTTATATCTAGCAATGGCTTCAAAGTACTTGCATTTGAAATGGATGAAGAAGTGGCTATGTTATTGGATAGGTTTGTCCGTACAGGCAATGGTGATATCCGCAAGGAGCTCCTCGCCTACGGTCTATATAATTCGCTCGAACTCTATAAACTATTTCAGTGGATATACACATTCAATTCGTCTCTTCCGGATGAAGAGATGGTTCGGATAATGGGGTTTGACAGCGAAAGTTACTGGTCTAATCCTCTGGCAAGAGATAGCTTGATGGCAGACAATTTTAATAGGCAATATGATGTATTGACTGAGAAAGCTATTTTATGGGGACATAATATCCATCTGGCGAAAGACACAACCATGGCAGCATATCGAACCATGGGATATCATCTGGCGAGTCGATATAATGATCAATACTACCTGATATTGACAGATACATATAAAGGAACTTACCACGTACTCGAAAATGGAAAACTAAAAAGCTATCCTTTCTCCGGCCAAGCGAACGCCACGGCAGCTGCTTTAGAGGAAGTTAAATATCCTGCATTTTTTATAAATATGAATAATAGATCTAACCCCTGGAAGGATAAACAGTATATGATCACTAATCTCTATGCTAATTGGCAGGGTGACCCTACACCGTTTCCGGTTTTGCCGGGAGCAAGTTTTGATGCACTGATCTATATCAGGGAAACCACACCATCTATACCACTGGACGACGAGCGATAGTATCACGAAGTTATAACTGGGCAGAGACGGATGGGCCGATAGTAAAGGAGATACTACATATATAATGAGGTTCTTGTTAATATGTGTTAAATATACACTTACAAGAAACGAAATGCACGCAATTGTCGTTATATTTGTACTTCATAATTTAGGTTTATAATTGGTTAGTTAGTTAAAAATCCTGAGGCTCCCCGCTTCAGGATTTTTTTTATGGCAGCTCCACTCCTCGCCTCTTGGACGTGTCCCGGAAGGATATAAAACTAGAAATATTTCGATGCCGTGGCGTAATTGGGCAGAAGTCTTTCTTCCTGAGTTTGGTTGGCTGATAGTTGATATACTATTGTATCAAAACAATGATGAAAATTTCATTTCTCTTACTGATATCGCACGACATAAAGACGCTTTACATACGGACTCTATCATTCAAAATTGGATGAGAAATCGTAATACCATTGAGTTGTTGGGTTTTTGGGAAACGATTTACAATACAGATTTTAAAGCCCTCGAATTCGAGGGGTTTAGAAAACAAGCCGGATTGAACAGCTTTGTAATGACTCCCAAACGATGGATCGAGACCACAGATGCAATAGGGCAACTTAGAAAGTATCAATGCATTACTAATCCAACAGGGGTTGTTGCAGAGTGAGCGGCTTATTGAACTGAATAAAGTGGCTATTACGCAGATGAGGTCGCTGCTGGAGAGTAAAGCGATTAAACGGCTGAAATAAGGATATCCGAAAAATTAATCATAGAACACAACAACGAAATCTTGATCTGCCAACAATCCGAGCGGGTGGAAAGCCTTTCAGCAATACGTTGAAAGGCTTTTGTTATTTCTATATTATATATTATCTACGATTAAGCCGATACAGACGTTACTTTGATTTGTCCGCCTATGGCTTTCAATACTTTCATAATGGTTTCAAACTGCGGTTTTGCTCCTTCTGACAATGCTTTGTACAAGCTTGGTCGGCTCATTCCTGTCTGCTCGGCTATTTTGGTCATTCCGACAGCTTTGGCAATATGCCCGATTGCAGTAATTATATCTGCGTCGTTGCCCTCTTCCAAAACAGCATTAAGATATTCAGCAATCATCTCGTTGCTGTCCAAATAATCTGCGATGTCAAATTTTGAAGTTTCCATTTTTCTTATTTTTTTAATTTTTTCCAAATCTCTTTTGCCTTTTCAATGTCCTGCTGTTGTGTGGATTTATCGCCACCTATGAGCAAAAGAATAAATGATTTTATCCAGTGGAGGGGACCATTTCGATGTAAACGACCTACTTTCCAAAATAGATTTGACGGATAAATATGTTATTATCTGTTCGATATTTTCAGAGAGCAAGATTAGGGAACATGTACTTTATCGCGTAGATAAAACAATCAATCCGTATAAAATTAAACGCGAACTAGCTAACTTTGATTTTATTGAAGAGATAATCAAAGACGCAAGCAAGGCCTAACCAGCGCCGTCACAGAACAAAACGCGTATGACAGACAGAGAGTGATATTCAGGGTATTTTCAAGACGAACATTACCAATTAAGCTCATAATTGGTACTTCTACCCCCTGAATCTGTCTTAGATAAAACACCTCTATTTACTAAGTCCGTAATATCGCGTAGAGCAGTATCCGGAGAAACTTTTGTCATCTTTGCCCATTTTGACGAAGTCAGATTTCCTTCAAAATTATCCATTAATTTATTCAACATCATTCGTTGCCTATCATTACTGATATTAGCATTGTTTTGCATCCAAAACTGATGTTTTCTCACTACTTTATCGATTATGGTATTAGAAGAAATAATGGCTTGTTTGAGACAATGTAAAAACCAAACTATCCAATGGGTAATATCCGTATCACCTTTTTGTGATTTTTCCAACACAGCATAATATTCCTTACGTTCTTGTTTGATCTGCGCAGACATACTATAAAAACGCTGATTGACACCATCCGCTTTCGACAATTGCATATCTGTTAGTGCGCGAGCTATACGTCCGTTTCCGTCATCAAATGGATGTATAGTCACAAACCATAAATGTACAATAGCAGCTTTTAAGACTGGATCTATAATAGAATCCGTATTAAACCAATGCATGAGATTTTTCATTTCTTCTTCGAGCCGTTCAGCTTTCGGTGCTTCAAAATGTACAACTTCTCTTCCCATTCCTCCTGAAACGACTTGCATATCACCACTTCTCCATCGTGCTACGTCAATCTTATACAACCCACTTCTGCCAGTTGGAAATAATGCACCATGCCAACCGAAGAATCTTTCTTTGCTTATAGCTTTATCTGCATTTTGTGTCGCGTCTAGCATCATTTCTACTACACCATCGATATGACGATCAGAATTTACCAGACCTGAATTCTCTATTCCCAATCGAATCGCTATCGATGAGCGGACTTGTTCTGCATTAAGTATTTCCCCCTCTATTTCTGAGGATTTAACAACATCTAGGATGAGCGTTTCTAAGTTTGCTTCGTCTCTTAGTTCAAACCCTAGTAGCTCTACTTTTCCAATAAGCTTCCCTTGAAGATGCCGAACCTCACTTAATAGATTGAGTATCTTTTCATCTTCCCATTGGAAATCTGCCCAGTTATGTCGTTCGTGTATATAGACTGCCATGACCTCAAAATTATATGCGGTAAATATACGTATTATTTACCGCAAAAAAAGCGGAGAATAGACTGGTTATTCTCCGCATAGCTGTGAATCGAAAATTCTACTGGAAGCTTTCGTCGTCATTTGGTAGTCGGACAAAAGAAAAGAATACTATTATCATGGAGCCTGACGCCGATCTCGATAAGCTCAACGTGGTACTAGATAGCGAAAGTGCTTTGAAGTCATTAAGGTCATCAAATAATCTGGAAGAATCTTGGTTGTGAGCCACAGTTACATCAAATTTAATAGGACTTTATGTAATCCTGTTGGTCTTTCTCTATCCATTTGGGTAAACCTGCAAAGCAGAATGAAAAATTAATTATTCCAACGTAAACTCTTTTGATACGCGCCGATAAATCATGCCATTTTCTATAGACGACAATTTTGTATCAACCGCGTAGACTCCCATAAATCGATAGACAACTACGCCTAAATTATCAACAAATCGTGGAAAGACAATCCGACAATCTTTTTCATCTATCAGTTTTTGAAAATGGCGGGAAGCGTTTTCCAGACTCAGAGGTTTCTCTTGTATTAGATCACCAAATTCCAGATCATGCTCCTGAAGAACTTCCACTTCATCTAACAATTTGTTATCCCAGAGGCTATTTTTATAGAATTTAGGAAACCAAAGTTTATAGCCCGGATATTTTTTACTCCGAAAAAAAGATTTCTGCATACCGTTAACATTTTGTCCTAAGAGATTAGCTGCCGCTGCTATTGTACGGAATCTCGGTCTATCATCAACATGCAGCTTACCGGACGCAATGATTCTCTTTTCATTAAATTCATCTTCAGGGCATTGTTCAGGCTTGGCATGGAAAATAACATATGGTATTTCAGCTGTCCTGAAAAATTTCACAAAACATCTTCTTGTTATTCGATGAGTATATTGGATAAGATGCTTCGTTTGCCGCGAAGAGAATTACCTGTAATTGATGCGTTTTGGATAGACTATACCGTAACATATGGTATGGTGCTGGAAATATGATCTGTCAGTTGCAGTTTTAGATATTAGTATCTACATTTGCATCAACAGTACACGCCACGCTACCCATCAGAACAGCGTCCCAGGGCGTGTCTTTTGCTTTTATGAATCCAACCCGAAACTATCAGAACTTACAAGATTGATAAAGTTAACCCAAACTAGACTTATGAAGAAAGATACCTTTACAATATTGCTGCTCATCGCTAACATTTGAGGCTTGAGCTGACAGGTGCAGACGGTGCAAAAGAATTTATAACAATAGAACTTGGAATTTAGATGATCAAACGCGAAAAACTGGAAGAAAAACAAATCAGCATCTATATCATTACAATCATCATAAGTGTTATTGTAGGGCTAAGTTGGAATAACAGCAGCTTTCTTGAACGAGCTATTGAGCCGATAATCGGAATTTTGCTTTACAGTATGTTTTGCCAAATTCCATTTTTAGAATTAAAGAAAGCATTCAAAAACCGTTCATTTTTCAAAGCTTTATTATTCGGCAACTTTGTTTTAATTCCTTTGCTGGTATGGGCATTGATAAGTATTTTTCCGACAACGCCAATCATAACACTTGGAATACTTTTGGTGTTGCTAACGCCCTGTATTGATTATGTGATTGTTTTTTCACACTTGGGCAAGGGTAATTCCAACGCTGTGTTAGCATCTACCCCCTTGCTGTTCCTTTTTCAAATGTTATTGTTACCGCTGTACTTATGGCTTTTTCTCGGAAAAGACACGATAAACATCATTGAGGTAGCTCCATTCGTGAAAGCGTTTCTTTACTTAATCGTTATTCCGTTTTTGCTTTCGATTGGAACACAAATCGCATCCAAATCAAACAAAAAGGTGGGAAAAGCGGTTTTGGATTTTTCGGGGTGGCTACCTGTTCCGTTTATGGCTCTGACCTTTTTTGTGGTAATTGCATCGCAAATAGCGATATTGTATAATAATCCCGAAAACATTTTGAAGGTTGTCCCCATATATATAGCATTCGCCGTAATTGCACCATTCATTGGAAAGTTATCGGCAAGATTATTCAAAGTTGATACGTATGATTCGAGGGCTATTTCATTTTCGACAGGTACAAGAAACTCATTGGTAGTTTTGCCTTTGGCACTTGCATTACCTGCTCCCGAAAACCAGTTGGTGGCTGTCGTCATTGTAACCCAGACCATCGTCGAAATTTTCTTTGAGCTCGTTTATATAAAAGTAATCCCAATGTTGACAAAACAAGAAGAAGCATCTCAATAGTTCATGATGTTGTTTTTTATAGGTTAGAATATCTGGAATTATTTACACGGTGAAGCTGGATTGTCGTCCACGATTTCAAACAAGTATCTTTCTGCATTCGTTCTGAAAATTTTATCGCGAAGGTTGGGATTGCTTTCGAACAGCTGTATAAATGCTGTTTGGTGTGTTACAAAACGTTCGCCTTTGGCAAATAAGGCCACCCAGAAATCGGTACCAAACAGGATTCTATCTTGCACGCCGGACGTGTTCTCATCCAATGTTTTCATAAAGGAGCCATATACATGTGGACTCGTAAATGCGTATGAAAAATCGGCAAAAACACCGCTATAACATTTCATTAGATGGAGAATAGTACGTTTTCTAGCGATATAATCTCTTGTGTTATGTATATTCTCGTCGAAAAAGGCTTCGTCATTTCCGAAATGGGCAAAGTTGATTTTGAGATTGGGATATTTTCTGAGGACACTCTCCCACCGTTTGGGGTCATTGAGATAGAATACGCGATCTTTTCTTGCATCACCAGGGACTACACTTTTTTCCTGTTTAAAATCTTCGTAAACCCAGATATCTTTGCGAAATGTACTGACGATCTCCCCTCCACAGTGCGTTACTATCGGAATCTGAAATTCCTGACATATTTCGTAAATCGGCTCCAGACGATAATCACTCGGGGAGTATCCTAGTGCGGGATAGAATTTGACACCAAAAAACAATCCAGCTTTTTTCCGGTCAAAAGCCTTCAAAAATAAGTTAAAGAGATGTTCTTCATTATCTTCGTCCTCGTCCATTCTACGCGGGTCTATCGCTAAAAAAGGCAAGACGGGGTAAGCGCCGGCTAGGGTATTATAATCTTCTATCTGTATATTAAGTGAACGCTTTACCGGCCCCTTAAATTCGTTATAAAAATCCATCATGAGGGCACAGGTGATTAATGATTTTCCCTTAAACCCGGTTATATTGGTGACGGCAAAATTTTTAAAGAAGTCTTTTAAAATCTCTTCTTGGCTGTTTTTTCGCAAGAACCGACTAAAAACGTAATAGGCCGCTTCACGCCCGCTGTCTATATGCTCAATAAGCGGAGCTCGACTATGCGCCTTCTCGAAGGTGTCTTCTATATCTTTCCAAGTGATATCGGTTGGCGGATTTTCATAAATATCCTCTTCTGTAGAATAATGATAGGTATTTCTAAATTCTTCAACTGCATAATCTATTTCTTCGGTTTTTTGCGGAGTAAATGGTGCCACCTCTCCATCATGCAGACTTTTAATTCCACGTGTCCGCTCGCCGAGCATTTTCAATAGAAAGTAGAGCTCATTGATACAATCTTTGTGAAAGGTATGTACATGGACATCATAGACGTGTCCATCTTGTGATTTTGCTTGCTGTACCTTTTCACTGATACGGTGCAAGGGTTGCGGAGGAATAACATTGTACTCCCTGCATTTGGCTTTAAACTGATCGGGGGTCATAATCGTAAGTTTGTTTATAAATTATAAGTATCTAGTTAGTTAGAAGTTATGCATAAAACTAACCATTATTTTTAATTTTTACAACTGATGAAAAATAGATGAGGTAAGCAAAGCTACGATGAGAGGGAATACAGGATATCCTTAAACACGCAGTAATTCTTCTTGGATACGTGAAGAAATCCGAATTCGATAATTGTGTCAATACTTGTTCGACAAAGCATCAGGTAAACCCATTTCTATGGCTAAAGTATACACTGCAGAACATCATGGCCATAAACCACAAAAATATAAAGAATTTGTATCGGCAGAGCCATAAAAATATTATGCAATCGGCAAATATTTTCTTCATCGGATAGATACATTTAAGGAAAAGGTCCAGGGTTTAATTGTATGGGTATGCTTCGGTTTGATATATACAAGTTTTAGTTTGAAAGCGACTATAATCTAGCATAACCCGTTATCTATCTTTGTATTATAAATTTAAAACAATTAAAAATGATAACACTATTAGTAAATCTAAAAGCTGCAAATCACCAGAATGCAGATAATCTAAGGGACATTTTAAAAGATCTATCTATTTCAACACCTAAGGAAAAAGGCTGTATCGAGTACAGTATTTACCAAGAGTCTGATAACTCACTGTCCTTTCAGATACTGGAATCCTGGAATAGCCAAGAAGACTTGGAAAGACATGAAAAGGTTTTGAATGATTCTGGGCTTCTGAAAAAAGCCTCTGCACTTTTGGCCGGTGGGCTAAACCAAAAGAAAATAGAAAAAATATAAATTGAGACAAATAGAAATGAATACTAATAATAAAATAAGATGAAAACAATATTGATAACAGGCACGTCCAGCGGGATTGGAAAAGCAACGGCAAAGAAATTTTTAAACGCAGGCTGGAACGTAATTGCGACCATGCGGTCTCCTGAAAAAGAAGAGGAACTTAAAAATTCAGATGGTATGTTAGTGATCAAGTTGGAAGTTACCGATATGAATAGCATCCAAAAAGCAATCGATGCCGGAATAGAGAAATTTGGAAAAATAGATGCTTTGATGAACAATGCAGGATTTGGTACATTCGGTGCTTTCGAGACAGCAACACAGAAACAGGTTGAAGAATTGTTCAACGTCAATGTGTACGGATACCTGAACGTGACCAGAGCAATTTTGCCGCATTTTCGTGAAAACGGAAATGGTACCTTACTCAATGTAAGCTCTCAAGGTGGTAGGATAACCTTTCCAACCTGTTCGCTATATCACGCTACAAAATTTGCAATAGAAGGTTTTTCGGAATCCCTATCCTATGAATTGATATCAGAGAATATCGAGGTCAAAATAATAGAGCCGGGAGCGACAGACACCAGCTTTGTAGGATCTGCCAATATGGGGAAAAATGATTCCATTATCAATTATCAAAAATTCGATAAGATCGCCCTTGAAACCTATGGCAAGCTTAATGAAAAATCCCAATCTACCGCTGATGAAATTGCGGAGGTCATCTTAGAAGCAGCCAATGACAAAAGTGGCCAATTGCGATATATGATTGGGGAAGACACTAAACGCTTGTTGAACGCACGTAATACAATGACGGACCAAGAGTATGTGGACTATATGCGTGGAACTTATATTTCGGAGTTTTGGGATAAGAAAATCAATACGTCGAATAACTGAACAAAGTTTACGGAGCAAGGCTATACAGAAATATGAACGAAATAATTTGAATTTCTTATAAAAAGAGGTTCGAATGAGTTCACTAAAATAAAAAAAATGAAAATTACAGGAAATACAATTCTAATAACTGGGGGCGGAACCGGCATGGGGCTCGAAGCCGCAAAACAACTAAATGCTATGGGCAACACTGTAATTTTGGCTGCACGAAATGAGGAACGCTTGAAAGAGGAAGCAGCTAAATTGAAAAATGCTTCTATCATAGTATGTGATCTATCCATCGAGAACGATCTGGATAGACTGGTCAATACGGTTAAGGAAAAGCACCCAAATTTAAATATGGTGTTCTTGAATGCTGGCATCGCAACCAATTACAAATTATTTAGTCGTAATGATTCTTACAAGGTTAGTATTGCTGAAATGATTACGAATTACCATTCGGTAGTAATGCTTACCCAAGCTTTGGTGCCTATACTGGCCGATAGGGAAAATTCGGCCATTATAATTACCACTTCTGGAGTGTCTTTTGTTCCTGATTTGCAGCACCCCACTTACAGCGCTACCAAGGCCGCTTTGCATTCTTATACCCTCTCTCTGAGATTGGCTTTGGAGCAGCAAAAATCAAATGTCAAGATATTCGAGTTAATGGCTCCATTGGTGGACACCCCTTTTGCAAAGGGGATAGTTTCAGACAAAAAAATGCGCGCAGACAGGGTTATTGAAGAAATGATAGCGAAGCTTGAAGTCAACGAATATGAAATGCATGTTGGTCTGACGAAAGACATCTATGAAAAGGTCAAAGTATCCACTCAAGAGGCATTACATTTTGTTAATGGGATTACTGGTTAAGCTTTACTTTTAATTATTCATAAAATAGTTATTACATTGTAAATATTTAATGTAATAACTATTTTGTGATAGTATTTCGGTCACGGTAAATTTCTTATTTTGGAAAAGACAGAAACATTCAAATCATTTTATGTAGATAAATTTGGGGAGCGTTTAGATATACTCTCCAACGACAATGCAGATTTCTTAATGATTCCACATGACGGTTGTATGGATGGGAAGCCCGTTCTATACCGACGACGTAATTTTTATAAAATTTCCTTTTTAGACGGCCGTTTTGTAGTGCATTATGGTGATAAAAGTATGGAAACAAAAGGAACAGGACTTGTTTTTTTCGATCCTAAAACTCCTTATACCATAGAATCATTGGAGGATAGTACAATGGGCGGGCACTTAATCTTTAAGGAGTACTATTTGGACACCTATTTTAGGAATCACATAAATAAATTACCGATATTTTCAAGGGAGTATAAACCCATTTTTAGTCTTGAGCAGGAGGAAATAGAAAAAATTATTACACTTTTTGATAAGATAAAGAGAGAATACAACTCGGATTATGAGTTCAAAAATGATTTGATTAGAAACTATATATCCGAGCTATTCCACTTTGCAGTAAAAAAGAAACCTTTAATTAAAACACATACTCCAACCGATGCAAAGACGCGTCTGGCCAAAGTCTTTATCGAACTTCTGGATCGACAATTCCCGATTGAAAATCCGGGTGATCCTTTTGTATTCCGGTCTCCCAAAAAATTTGCAGAAAGCTTGGGTGTGCATGTAAACTCCTTGAATAGAGCGGTTCGAGGTTATACAGGAAAAACAACAAGTGAATACATATCAGACAGACTAATGGAGGAAGCGATGATACTACTAAAACATACTGATTGGAACATCGCAGATATTAGTTATGGATTAGGGTTTGGGGACCCTTCGCATTTTAATCATTTTTTTAAGGATAGGGCGCAGCAGATTCCATCAAACTTGAGAATTTGAAAGGTAAACTATTGGCATCCATGTCCAGCTCTTTTGCTGCTTCTAATACTAATTGGTTAGTTAGTTAAAAATCCTGAAGCTCCCCGCTTCAGGATTTTTTTGTTATTATTTCAGTTTCTCTATTTCTTCAACCGATAAACCGGTAGCTTGGACGATATCTTCCACAGCCATATCCATGCTTTTCAATTTTAAAGCAATAGCAAGAGCGCCTTCTTTCCGACCTTCTTTCCGACCTTCTTTCCGACCTTCTTTCCGACCTTCTTTCCGGCCTTCTTCCCGCCCCTCGTCAAGGCCTTGCTTTCTCGCCTTTTCCTTTTCCAAAATGGCCGTTTGGCGGATTGACTCCGCATCCCACTTATTCTTTAGACTTGCATCGTACATATCGCGTTCCTCCTTGTTTAGTTTACTGTATGCTGCAATGGCAAAAAGTTTCTCAAAAACCGGCTTCCGTAGGTAGGTGGGCAGCTTGTCCATCTTGGACATGTTCTTCAGAACATGTAGCCACCTGTCCAGATCAACGGCCAGTTCCTGTTCTCCTTTGGTAAAATTAACCAATTCTATGTAAATAAACCCAAGATGTTCGTAAAAAACTTCGCCTGAATCCCTGTTGCATAGACAGATGTCATGGAGGTAGTCCGTGCTACTCTTGCCGTTAGGCATGGGAAAACCGTCCAATAGCACGATCACATAGACCTCGCTGATCGTATAGCCCCATCCGCGTCGGTTACCTTTGGGTGCCTGATCTGCGATCAGTTTGCTCCCGTAGTACAGCATACGCTTTTTTAGATTCGTCTGCGGGGTCCGCTGTACCTCAATAATGAACTGTTCGCCGTCGCTGGCCGTGCACGTCAGGTCAAAAATGACCATACCGATCTCTTCGGTGTCGCCCACGTGTTCGTTCTTGTTGTAATAGAGATCCTCAATAAGCTTTCGCCCGCGGAATAGCTCGTTGAGAAAGGAAATCAATAGGTCCTTGTTCGCCTCGGTTCCGAATATGCGCTTAAAACCGAAGTCGGTGGTCGGATCGATAAATACAGGTGTTGGCTGTTGCTTCATAATGATTAAAGTTTGATGTACATAATTCTGATAACTGTGAAGCAAAATTAGGTAGTCCCAAATCTGAAAGCCGGTAAATAAACGCTTATAGTCGTTTATAAACGTTTAAAAACGGCTATGGATCGCGGGGGCATGGACAGAAAGGAATTGAAAATGCATTCACCGATTTTTTTACCGCAGTTACCGAGAAATGCGGGAGCTTGGTCTAATCGTTATTCGGTAAATCTGTTCATCACCCTACCTTTGAAGTATCAAATAAGAAATAGAAAAAATTAATATATACAACGCATTAAAAACTACAGACATGAAACCGAGATGTAAATACTCATTAACACAAAGTTTAATGAATATTTACTCGAGCTCTCATCAGCCATTAAAAAAAACAAACAGATGAAAACGACATTAAAAACTATCGCAGCAGCATTGATCATGGTAACGTCCTTAAGCTCTTTTGCTTCGGAAAAAGCCAATCCTTTGAAAGATGTGGAATCAGGCATGGTAATAGGCTCGTATGTGGATGCTGTTACCGTTGGTAGCATCGACCTGAACAAGTTCCTTTTTGCAGATAATTTCCAATACAGCAACCTGAACAACAACGACCGCGCAGGCAAAAAGGAATACATCAAATATCTGAAAGCCAACAAGGGTAACAAATATGACTGCAAGAGCAGCTACGAAATATTATCGCAGGATGGAAAGGTATGCATCGCAAAAGCAACAATGGCCTTCGACAACTTCACCCGCGTAGACTATATTACCTTGAACCAGAGCAAAAACGGTTGGAAAGTAAGCAAAGTGGAAACGACTTATCCGTAGAAGAATTTTAGATTTTTGTTTCAATAATGGGACATGTCGTGAGATATCTCCCTGTGTTTAGTTTAGTTAGCAAAGCCTGCATATGCAGGCTTTGGTTTTTAGCGAGAACAGGTAGATGTGCAGTTGTAAGCTGTAAAATCAACTATGACGGATTCAGTCAAAACATTCCGAGATCAGGTGTGTTTACATGATAGTAAATTATCAATTAATATGATACTAAAAGATTGGCTTCAAGAGTTTGAACAAGAATCAGAAAATACGCGTAAACTGCTTCAGTCCGTGCCACAGAAGGATCTAGATTACCGGCCATCCGATATTTCGTGGACAATGGGTGAACTTGCGCAACATATCGCTACCATATACTATTGGTACGTAGGAACGCTCACACAGGACGTCTATGATATTGCAAGCGATCATCTAGAACGAGGCAGTCCGAACGACATAAAAGCAACATTGACACTCTTTGAAGATAATGTGCAAAAAGCAAGGCAGGCCTTAACATCACTCACGGAAGAGCAGCTTTCAGAAGAATGGACGATGAAAGCAGGTGGCAAAGTTGTTCTTGAGCCCATGCCGCGTGGAATAGTCGCTAGGAGTTTTCTCTTTAACCACGTCTATCATCATCGAGGAGAAATGATCGTGTATCTGCGCGCTACGGGCAATAAGGTTCCGGGGTTATACGGACCGACTTATGAAGACAGTATAGCTTAGGGATTGATAAGCCTACACCAGGCCGGAAATTATTACGCACTGGAAAGGTCACTTGTTAAGATATATTAAAATGCTTTTATAAAACAAAAAAGGCATACGAATTGATACTATTTTAGAATTCATAATTCAGGTTTATAATTGGTTAGTTAGTAAAAATCCTGAAGCTCCCCGCTTCAGGATTTTTTGTTTTGTGCGTGGCGAATGATTCTTATTGCCCCAAATTAACTAACGGTATCGTTACCTAAATAACCCTGCTACCCTACTTTTGGGATATCAAATAAGAAATAGAAAACATTTAGATAGAAAACATGAAAAACTACCTTTGTAAATAAACAGGGTGCCGAAAAATTATTTTATATTGTCACACACGGGAACCATTCCTAAATTTATGGCACAACCGCCATTATTGTTGAGAGGAGAATTATCTATTTCAAATTCTACCGATGATTACGCGCCGGTTGAACAGGCTATTCGATTGGCTTTAGAATAGTCGGAAGTGAATGGGGTATAAAGAGGTTGCATTGTGCAACCTCTATCTTAACATATTAAATATACACTTACAAGAAACGAAATGCATACAATGTTTAGTTAGTTAGCAAAGCCTGCGGATGCAGGCTTTGGTTTTTATAATGAGAATATATATACGTTATCTTAAACGCCGCGATTTATTTTTTTTAATCAAAAAGCTATATCTTTACATTATGACAAAAACAACTAAGTCGGATTTGGTGTAATAAACAATCTGTAATTCCTTTACAGATTGTCTTTTCGTTTGCTCTCGATAAATCCTTTCGGGAGTGATTTTCTATTATTAAAATTTTAATTTTTTAATGTGCGTATAACTCGCAGAACGATGGTATGTTTTCGTATAAAGAATTCTACGATTACACGTTTTTTATCGCAAAAAAGATAGAGCAATGATTAATTTAAATATTTACGGTTGGAACGATAAGTTAAACCAACTAAAACAAGAGTCAATACATAAATCTTTGTATCATGGACGGATAGCTATTGTACACCGTACCTGTTATGAAGTTATTTCAGAGAACGGACTATTTCAATGTGAACTAACGGGCAATAAGATGCTGGGCAAGCCGGATTTTGAACTGCCTTGTGTGGGCGATTGGGTGATTTTTCAACCATTCGATGAAAGCAAGGGGATCATCGTTGATTTGTTGCCTCGTGAACGGACATTGTATCGCAGGAAAAGCGGAACGATGGCCGACAAACAAACTATTGCATCATATGTAGATAAAGCATTTATTGTGCAAAGCCTTGACGATAATTTCAATGTCCGAAGAGCCGAACGTTTTATCATTCAAATAATTGAAGCAAAGATTAAGCCTATTTTAGTTTTTAATAAAGCTGATTTAGCCTTTGACAAAGAGAGTATAATGGAAGCGACCAAGCACCTTATCCATCAGGTACCTATGTTGTTTACAAGTATTCATCTACCCCAAACAATTTACCAATTGCGGGAAGCTATTGCGGAAGGAGAGACAGTTGTGTTTGTGGGCTCTTCTGGAGTAGGAAAAAGTTCTTTGGTAAATTCTCTTTGTGATAGACCTCTTTTACTCACTTCTGGGATAAGTTCTTCTACAGGGAAGGGTAAGCATACTTCAACAAGGAGGGAAATGGTATTGATGGAACGTTCAGGTGTTTTAATCGACACGCCAGGTGTCAGGGAATTTGGAATAGCTATTGAAGACGCTGGTTCACTCGTGGAAATTTTAGATATTTCTGATTATTCTAAATTATGTCGTTTTAAAAATTGTAAACATATGGACGAACCGGGATGTGCTGTTTTGGAAGCAATAAACAACAATACATTAGACCGGAAAGTCTACGAAAGTTATCTGAAACTTCGTAAAGAAGCTTGGCACTTCTCTACTTCGGAACATGAAAAGCGGAAGAGGGGAAAATCTTTCTCGAAAATTTTGGAAGAAGTAAAGAAGCGCAAATCAAATTTCTAGTTTCTATTTAAACAGTGGGGATATTCTTAGATTGGAGTATCTCCACTGTTTTATCAAAGTATTACTTCCTTATCATTCAGAATAATCGAATGAATAGATATTTTAGCCCCTTGTATTGTAAGTGCGATGAAAATTCTTTGTAAATGGACTGGTGGTTCGTTGGCTATTGCCGAGCATACGCAGGCCATTTGAGTTTCTCAAAATGACTTAAAAAAACTATGATTGGGCGGAGGCGGATATGCCGGTTGTTATACCTTTAAAACAATACATTGAGCACTTCGGCAACTGGCTTGCAATGCTTCTGGCATGAACAAACAAGTAGATATCTGCATAGCGCATTCACCGATTTTTTTACCGCAGTTACCGAGAAATGCGGGAGTTTGGTCTAATCGTTATTCGGTAAATCTGTTCATCACCCTACCTTTGAAATATCAAATAAGAAATAGAAAAAATTAATATATATACAACGCATTAAAAACTACAGATATGAGAACGACATTAAAAACTATCGCAGCAGCATTGATCATGGTAACATCCCTTAGCTCCTTTGCTTCGGAAAAAGCCAATCCTTTGAAAGATGTGGAGTCAAGCATGATTCTGAGTACATACCTAGAAGCTGTTACCGTGGGTAGCATCGACCTGAACAAGTTTCTTTTTGCAGATGATTTCCAATACAGCAACGTGAACAATAACGACCGCGCGAGTAAAAAAGAATACATCAAACACCTGAAGGCCAACAAAGGCATGCAATATGACTGCGAAAGCACTTACGAGATCCTCTCACAGGATGGAAAGGTATGCATGGCCAAAGCAACAATGACATTCGACAATTTCACCCGTGTAGATTATATTACCTTAAACCAGGGAAAGGACGGCTGGAAAGTAAGCAAAGTGGAAACGACTTATCCGTAGAAGATTTAGTTTTTGTTTCAATAGGGACATGTTGTGAAATATTTCCCGATGTTTAGTTTAGTTAACAAAGCCTGCAAATGCAGGCTTTGTTTTTTTGTTGTCGCTGAAATCCTACGAAATAATATTTATATTCGTATCCAATTACGAATATATTTTCAAGACAGACTAACATGACCAATACATTAACCGAACCAACGGAAACGCACGGTATGCTTCGCCCGAATGCAAAGCGAGCCAACAATGCCACTATATTGCTATGGATTATCCTCATACTTGAGTTCGTTTCCATTTTCTTCGATTATTTGCAATATGCTTTACTGTCTTCTCCTGAAATATCTGAAGAAGCTGCAAACACGAACGATACTCGACAACAAATCTTTGGGGTAACATATTTAATTTGTTTCATCGTATCAGCAGTAATGTTCATTAGGTGGTTTAGGAGAGCCTATTATAATTTAAGTCAAAAAGACGAATATCTTTCGCACTCCAATAAGGATACCGGTATCTGCTGGTTTTTACCTGTTATAAACCTTTACAAGCCCTACCAGATAATGAAAGAAATGTATCGAAATACGAGTTATCTATTAGAAAATCATCACCCTGAGACCAAAGAAAAGCTTTCTTTAAATATTATCACATTCTGGTGGATACTGTGGATTGTCAATAATGTCCTTGGCCAGGTTTCATTTCGTATGTCAAGAAATATCGATTCTATAGAGGATATATTCAGCGTTACCACACTCGGCATAGTAACGAGTTTGATTGGCATTCCGCTCGCACTTCTCGCAATCGAGATAGTGAGAAGATATGCGAAAGCAGAGGCGGTTCTAGCTGAGATTCCCGACGAGAACAATGAACTCGATAATATCCCTGCACCTTTATAAAAGGTCGTAAAAATCAAAATAGGAATTTTCAATATGAAACTAAAACTGGTTATATTCATCCTAGCCTTGAATGCTTCTTTTATTTATACGCATGGTCAGATAGTTGAAGAACACACATGGCAACCGAAGATTGATCTGAAATAGTCATTAGCAACGATAACGTCTAACAAAGCCGTAATAAACTCGAAGGACCAAAACGGCACGGTAACCAACGTAATGACAACAACTTGTACTTTAGTCGACATCTTATAGAATGATGACGAAGATTAAGAAAAAACGAATTTGTTATACTTAACATATTATGCCTCACGTAACCTGTGCCATTATCGAACACAACAATAAAATCTTGATCTGTCAACGCTCCGGGCGGATGAAGCTTCCACTGAAATGAGAGTTTCCCGGTGGTAAGGTCTAAGAAAACCACGGGTTCCTGGATAATCTTATCTGTGAGGACGGGATCGGTGTGTAATGTCTGAATGAGCAAGTTCTTATTTGGATGTAAGGTGGAAACCAGCTATCCGCAATAGTTTTTTTGTTTAAAAAGATCAAACACACCTTCCCGCTCCAATATCCAAAGACCGATACGGTCACGCGATACGCCGTCCTGAAGCTGATAATCGAAGCTAAAGTTATGATCACGAATGTTCGTCTTTAAGTGTTTGAAAGCAATGCTTTCAGCGTCTGCGAGCTTATCGGCGATTTCTAATATATGTGTAGATACAATAAAAAACGAGGTTTTGATGGGGAGCAGCGCTTGTATAATACGGAGCGAACCGTCGTATGCATCTTTTACGTTTGTGCTTTTAAAAAGCTCGTCAAATATAGCTAATATGTGCCCTGATTCAGACAGTTTCTCGCCTACCAGCTTTATTCTTTTTACTTCACTATAAAAATGGCTGTAACCGCTACGCAGATTATCGGGAAGATTGATAGCGGTTACCATGCCTTCCAGAATGGACGTCTCCATCGATTTTGCTGGAACTGGGAAACCCAGGTGCGCCAGATAAACCGCTATACCAACAGCTTTCATTAAGGTAGATTTTCCGGACATATTGGCTCCGGTGACGAACAGAATATGCTGGGAGGAATCTAATGCTACATCATTTGCCACGGGGTCCTTTAATAACGGATGAAATAACCCTCTCAGGTCCATTTGGATAGATTCCGCATCGGAATATTGGGGAAAAGTAAAACCTGATTCCTGGGCGGTTATAGCGATAGCACGGTATGCATCTGATTGATAGAGAAAATTTAACAGGGACCTAATTTCCTCATAATATCGCTTCCGAATCAAATAGTAAACTTTTTCGGTGGTATACCTTGCTAACTTTTGTAAAGGTCGTTCTATACCTTGTGCGAATAAGGGATTTTCCATGATTTTTTCCAGATGCTTTTTTGCATCCCGAATCAATGGTATATCGGTTTCGGTTTGACATTTGCTAAAGATGGTACTGAGAATATGCAGGTTCGAAAATAAGTCTTTCGCACCTTGTGTTTTAACATAGGACATCTCATCAGATCTAAAAAACTGTTGGAAGGTGTTCCTTAGCATCGTAAATGCAGAAAAAGTTTGTGGCTGATTTAGCTTTTTCAGATAATGCTCCACGAAATCGACAGACTCCCGGTTGAATTCTATGTGTCCGCAATCCATAAAAAAACGGATAGTTGCTTGCCTACGCTTGATTTCCTCAAGGTCTGTTATTGGATCTCTGAAAATATCAAATAACGCCTCCTCACCTCCTTTGGTGATCGTCTGATTGAAAAAGTCGAAAACGCCGTCGCCGTCTTTATCGAGCAGGTGCAAATCTGTGAGTGTATCTCGATCTATATAAAAGTCGCTCATCAAAGGTTTTCAAAGTTTATGTGCTGGCTTGTGAAATTACAAAAAATCCATCGTTATTTGTTAGATGTAGGAAATTCATCTGGACAAAATAAATAATGTAGGTAGATAAAAGCGAATTACAAGACTACGACTGCGCGGAGGCGGATGTGCCTGTTGTGAATGGACTGATGCAATTATGGAGTTAGGAAATTGAAGTTCGAACCATACTTGCTGTTTATCCTCTTAGGAATTTATACTTTCAAATAGAAATTGCCGCTAATGTAAATATAAAACTTATCCAGTCCTTTCATTAAGCCTGATGAATATTCGACCAAATCACGATAAAGCCGATTGGCATTAATAGAGCGTAATTTTGCAGAAGACAAAAAAATGGTTATTTTTAGGTTAATAATAACGCTACTAACACAATACAATTATGAAAATACTCTTTTTGAATATCGGCGCCACCGAAATGGCTTTTATTGCACTTCCATTGTTAATGGCTTTTGTTTACACTTTATATCATGCTATTACAAATAAAAATCTATGTACGTATCAACGCTCATTATGGGTTCTGATAATTGTGCTGGGTAACCTTTTGGGGTGGCTTCTTTATTGGGCGATTGGGAAGAATGGCGAGGCAAGGGCGAGGCAGTCAAGAAATTGAACGAATAAAACAATATTATAATGAAATTCGATAAACTAGTTATTAGTATACAAGATACCCACGAGGAGTTACAACGTTCGGCCGTGAAAGCGGTGAACCAAGCGCTCACTGTGCGCAACTGGTTGATCGGCTTATATATCGTTGAATTCGAACAAAAAGGTGAAGACCGGGCGAAATATGGCGAACGGTTGTTGCCGGAGCTCTCTGAATCTGTTAAGATAAGGGGCTTGTCTGTTACGAATCTAAGGCTTTGTAGACAGTTTTACACGGCATATCCACATCTTCTAGCGGCTGTTAAAGAAGTATTAAATAACAACGGGATCCGAGTCAATCGAATTGGTCAGTCAATGACTGCTCAATTCGAAAACGCTATCAATCAACAAATTGAAATTCATCAGACGGCGTCTGATGAATTGCACCATATCTTGATACCAGCCGAAAAACTACTCGCTAATCTATCCTATTCGCATTTACAGGAACTGGCATCAATAACCAATCTCACCAAGAGAGCTTTTTTGGAAGATTAACACGCTTTATTACGAACGAAGCGGCATAAGCAAGAAGCCAGATCAGCTGTCCAAAATGGTCAACCAGAAAGCGGAACGTTTGACAGTCGAAGATATGATCAAGTCTCCTTTCACTTTTGAGTTCTTGGGATTCAAAGCAAAAGATGTGGTTTATGAAAATGACCTCGAAAAGGCACTTTTAGATCGTCTGGAAGATTTTTTACTCGAAATGGGTAACGGATTCTGTTTCGAAGCCAAACAAAAACGTATCCTGATTGGCGACGAATATTTCTTTATCGACCTGGTCTTTTACCACCGCGTATTGAAGTGCCATGTTCTTGTTGAACTGAAAGTGGACGAAGCCAAGCATGAGCATATCGGCCAACTAAAAACCTATGTAAATTATTATAAAAAGGAAGTCATGCAGGAGGATGATAACCCTCCTGTAGGATTACTGCTGGTAACCAATCAAAACAGGGCATTGGTTGAATATGCCATTGCAGACAGTGACCAACAATTATTCGTGAGTAAATATTTGCTCGAACTCCCCTCTGAGGAAGAACTAATTGCGGAAATCGAGCGGGAGAAAAATATACTGCGGGAACAGGGCGTGGTGTATGGAACGGAAGAGTAAGGAAATAACAAGAAATTTTAATCAACAACGAAAAACATAATATGTATACCAAGCTCAAATACTTAACCTTTTTTTTAATTGCATTACTATTCAGTGGATGTAGTAAGGATGATAATAACACAGACGCTGTCGTCAAGTTAGAAAATACAACGTGGGTTGCTACCATGACCGATGACAATCCTGGCACCAATCCATCTGTAGAAGAAGGTGGAAATGTCAACAATACGTATTACCAATGGAAAGATTGTCAGATGGATGATTCGTTCGTCTTCCTAAAAGACCGTCTAACGGTCGACGGGAACGAGACAGCTTGTGAAGATGGAGCTTACCGTGTTTTCAACACAGGAAGTGGACCTTATTCGTACGATCCAGAAACAAAGAAATTGGAAGTAAAAGATGGCGAGGGGGGCTTCCATTTTGATGTATATGAGTTAAATAAAGATCGCTTGAAGCTGGGCACTACCTTCTATAATAGGACCGGCTCAAGCACTATCATATTCTTGTTTAAGAGGAAATAGGCTGGAGAAGTAAATTGTACAGAAGATGGCAAGGCTTCGAGTGGAAGAAAAGACAGACACAGATTAAATCCAGCCGTCAGTTCTGGATTCCGAAGATAGAACGCAATATGCAGAAGGACGAACTGGCGAACCGTGCCTTGCGGAATATTGGGTACACGGTGTTCCGCTTCTGGTCGCAGGATATCCTGAAAAAAGGGGAGGCATCGGGATTGACGCAAACTTTCGTCCCGATAATACTGTATTTTATTATATACATTTGTATAGTGTGGAGCCAAATGAGATATAACATCCATGCAGGCAGCTCAGAAGATTTTGATATCGTTGAGAAATAGTTGATTAAAATGGATATACTTGCAACCCTGTTCACGGCTATAGTAGCTTTAGAACATATCTATATCATGTGGCTAGAAATGTTTGCCTGGGAAACTACCGGAAAAAAGGTTTTCGGCGGGTCGTTACCGGACCACCTTTTTACGCCTACAAAAAAACTGGCGGCCAACCAAGGCCTATACAACGGCTTCCTTGCGGCCGGGCTTATCTGGTCGTTTCTGATCCAAGACCCGGCGTGGTCGTTCAATATAAGGGTGTTTTTTCTTAGCTGCGTTATTGCAGCCGCTCTCTATGGTGCAGCCACGGCGTCAAAAAGTATCCTTTTGAAACAGGGAATCCCTGCAATTTTAGCGTTAATTTTTGTTTTATTATCTAGATACGTATAAATGACGTCGACATCTGTAAGGATGAGTACGCCCATATATTAAGAGGTATTATTTATAATTGGTTAGGTAGTAAAAATCCTGAAGCTCCCCGCTTCAGAATTTTTTGTTCATTACCGAACACCACCTGTCCACCGGCGAACAGCCTGTAACATCCCTTAGCTCCTTTGCTTCGGAAAAAGCCAATCCTTTGAAAGATGTGGAGTCAAGCATGATTCTGAATACATACCTAGAAGCTGTTACCGTGGGTAGCATCGACCTGAACAAGTTCCTTTTTGCGGATGATTTCCAATACAGCAACCTGAACAACAACGACCGCGCAGGCAAAAAGGAATACATCAAATACCTAAAGGCCAACAAAGGCATGCAATATGACTGCGAGAGCAGCTACCAGATCCTATCGCAGGATGGAAAGGTATGCGTAGCCAAGGCAACAATGGCATTCGACAACTTCACCCGCGTAGACTATATTACCTTGAACCAGAGCAAAAACGGTTGGAAAGTAGGCAAAGTGGAAACGACTTATCCGTAGAAGATTTAGTTTTTGTTTCAATAGGGACATGTTGTGAAATATTTCCCGATGTTTAGTTTAGTTAGCAAAGCCTGCAAATGCAGGCTTTGGTTTTTTGTTACCGCTCAATATATCTTTCTTAAGGATCTTTAAAATCGAAAACTTAAAGAAAATGATCCGGAATTAAAGAAGTTCTGAAAATCATTCAAGCTTAAAGAGAAACTGTTCATTGTTGAGTTCTCTCCCGATTTTGTAGAGCTGAATCCAACAATATTCGTAAATGTATAGTTTATAGCGACATTATGTGTAATAAAGAAATTTGCCCCTATACCGCCTCTAACTGCGTATTGCTTCATATTAGGTATATCGAAAATATCGTCGTCATAGCTCATATCCATAAAATTACCCTCTAGCGATGTAAAAGTTTTAAAGCGTGGGCCAAGATCTAAAAAATAATAACGGCCTAAAACGCCTGCAGAATAATACTTATAATCGACTGTGCCTTCAGAAGCGTCGACGCTCTCTTCAAAATTTCCATTGCCGATACCCAAAGATAAACCAACAGATAGCTTGTCTGTCAGAAAATAACTTGCCTGCGGTTGAAATCCAAAAGAGGAACGCTTGTCATAGTGTTCCATCCCTCCTTCTTCTACAGAGGCGCTCAACGTACCTTCTACCAAAAAATCGCCTTTCTTGAAACCAAACTCCTGTGCTTTCACCATAGCGACAAAGCACCATAAAGCCACTAATATTATTGTAAATTTCTTCATGTGTCTATATAAAATATGAGTTAATTAGAACTTGAAAGTCAAAGAAAACTGACCTGATTCAAAAAAATTGCGAAAGGAATTCACATTCACGTTAAACCTACTAACATTATCAGCATCAGGCATATCCGGTTTTTCTATGGAATAGGAAATTAGATTTGCGAACGAATATCCTATAGCTATCTTAGGTGTGATAAAAAAGTTTGCACCTATACCTGCATTAGCGGCATAACGATCTAACTTATCATAATTTGCATAATTGTCGTATTTGGAAAAACCGTAAGATACAGCTCCCTCCGTATAAGTTTTAAAACGTTCTCCTAACTCTAAGAAATAATAGCGACCAAATGCACCGAATCGATATGTCTGTGTTTTGCTATCACTCGACATTTCGACTCCCGATGTATTTTTATCTAACCGATATCCTAAGTCCAAGCCCAGCACAAATTTTTCTGTTAAAAGATATCCCACTTTAGGGTTTAAAGTCAAGCTAGTGCTTTTCGACTGCCAATCTCCCTTTCTCTTTGAGGAGTAGACCCCTGCGTTTCCTTCCAGAAGTATATTCCCTTTCTGAAAGTTAAATTCCTGCGCATGCGACATCGCTATCAAACAAGTCACCGCAAACAGTACAAGTAAAATTTTTCTCATTGATTTATGAAATGTATAGATAAATAATTTTGCTAAAAATAAAAATATATTCCTAGAATAAAAGTCCATCTTGGTAACATTCCTATATACCTTTGTTTCGGAAAAAGCCAATCCTTTGAAAAACTAGAATCGAACATGGTAAGCACCCGCAGACCATCTGGGTTTCTTATGATGATTCAAAAAACTACGACTGAGCAGAAGCGGATGTGCCTTTTGTTAAGGAAATAATTTGCATTTAAAATGGCTCTTGTTAATATGTGTTAATTATACACTATGCAGACAGTTTATTGGCCGATTTATTGTTATATTTGTAACTTCATAATTTAGGTTTATAATTGGTTAGTTAGTTAAAAATCCTGAGGCTCCCCGCTTCAGGATTTTTTATGTAGGGGGTAATCCTAATAATAAAAAATATTTTGATAGTGCAACAATACGCTATTCTACTTAACTTTAGCATATACTCTAAAAACCTATGCCGTCAGATAACATAAATAGGAAATAAATTATGATAAGAGGATTAGTTATATATATGCTGATCATGGCGACAGTTGCCATAGCACGTGCCCAGAATGGACTTCAGGAAGGCAACTTATTTATCTTACCTAAAGATAAGGAGCACATTTCCATCAATATTTGGAAACAAGAACAGATAAAAGAAATTCAGTCGCTGAAGATCTCCCCTAACGCCATTTATGCTACCGATCAGAAAATGAGGGTGGTTATTATAGATACAGCAAATGACAGCATACACCTATACAATTTGAATTCTAAAAAAGATACGACCTTCTCGATGCCATTTAAAATGAAGATGAAATCTGTCCTATTGGACGATCACAATCTATTTGTTGGTGGAGAAATGCAGAGGGAATTACTGGCGCAATACCATATTAAAACGAAACAATGGTATGCGTTGGAAATACCGGAGGAGGTGTTACATCCTGGCAAGGCAATAGACGATCTCGTTGTAAACGACAGCTTGTTAATCGCTATAGATAATATCGTTACCCCAAAATATGTATTGTATTATCGTCTGGAGCAACAGGGAAAGCTTTCGTTCTCTCATTATAAGGAGCTTAAATTTAACGGCGCTTATGAAAATATACATCAGGCACGTATTACATCCCAGTACCTAGGACTAAGATCGAATACATTCAGCGGATACAGCGGTGCGGGGAACCATATCACGATATATGATGGGCTTGATCTGGCAAAGAGTTTTTCGATCTCCACGCGACAGCCTGATAAGGATTTCCACACCTTCCAAGATTTTGTTATCGTGGGTGATATACTCTTAATTGCGAGTAAGGAACGTGGACTGGGAAGATTGAAAATCAAAGAATCGTATTTCAAAGGAGGCGATAAAAACCACAATGATTTTTCAAATTTCGATATTGGCTTGCACAGCGTACGATATACACCTTACCAGGATAATCTTATCAAAAAGTTAACGATGATACCGCATATCCAGAAAGTGATTGTCACGACAGAACAAAATGAGGGACAATATTTACACAATGTATTAAGTGATAAGTTAATGCCATAATCTTCTTACAACTCAAAAAGCTTATCTGTCCCGTATGCTTAACGTAACCTGTGCCATCATAGAACACAATAACAAAATCTTGATCTGTCAACGCTCCGAGCGGATGAAGCTTCCGCTGAAATGGGAATTCCCGGGTGGCAAAGTTGAAACTGGAGAAGGCAAAGAAGCTTGCCTGAAAAGAGAGATCCGGGAAGAACTGGGGCTAGATATTAAAGTTGGAACCGCGCTTGCTGTAGTGGAACACGTTACTCCTGACGTTCTGTCTCTGCTTTAAGCCTCCACTCGTCCTTAAACCAGAGGTTTCCTTTTAGCCGCTCTAGGTATTCCCTCTCTTTTTCTTTTCCCTTCTCGGTGAAATACCATTTGAAATAGAGACTCGCCCGGTCAGCTTTAGTTATCACCATTTCCGTACAGTAGATATATCTTTCTTCAAAGGCTTCTTCCAAAGGAATATTATAAAAATGGATACTATCCGCATTGAACGTATCCCGAACAAATTTTCCGGTGACCGTAGTGACATGTTCGTCGAAAACAAACGAAGAGTCCGCCGAAGATAGCCCTAAAGCTTTTGTTAAATTAGTTGTTATTCGATGATAAGGAGAGCGGCTTTCCTTATAAAGGTAAGGATATGGCATAATAGGGTATAGCAGGAGGCATTCTCCATCTACAGACTGTAAGTAATGGAAATCATACAGCCCTTTAGCTTCATCCTCCTCATTCCGATTCTTCCAAAATGGAATATTGACGGGGTCACTCGCCCTAAGTACGGTAAATCCTTTGGGCATCTTCCCTTTAATAGAAAAGAAGCGATCCATGATAGTGTCGATATAACGATTAAACAAAGTGTCTTCTTGTGCATACACAGGCTTGTCTATTGAAAATATCAACACAAATAAACAAACGTAAAATAAACTCTTCATGGTTTTAAAATTTAGGGCACAATTGCTATAGAAGTGATTACGCACAACATATCATATAAAGCTAAGATTATAATTTAAATATATGCGCATATATAACACAACGGAGATACTTATTGGTAATGAAATATTGCATTATGGATTATATTTTGTTAATATTTGTTAAAAAGGCGTCGCAAAAATAAGATAGGCACACGAATTGACACTATTTTAGTAATTCATAATTTAGGTTAATAATTGGTTAGTTAGTAAAAATCCTGAAGCTCCCCGCTTCAGGATTTTTTTTGTTCGTTACCGAACACCAGCTGTCCGCCGACGAACAGCCGGAAACTTCCCTAAAAAACACAAGCACCTTTAAAACAGCGCATCGAATATTTTGGCCACTGGCTTGCATTCTCTTTGGCATGAACAAACAAGTAGATATCTGCATAGCGCATTCACCGATTTTTTTACCGCAGTTACCGAGAAATGCGGGAGCTTGGTCTAATCGTTATTCGGTAAATCCGCATGCCGCCCTACCTTTGAAGTATCAAATAAGAAATAATAGACATTAAATATAAAACATTAAAAACTACAGACATGAAAACGACATTGAAAACTATCGCAGCAGCATTGATCATGGTAACGTCCTTAAGCTCTTTTGCTTCGGAAAAAGCCAATCCTTTGAAAGACGTGGAATCAGACAGGATAATAGGCAGCTATCTGGAAGCGGTTACCGTGGGCAGCATCGATCTGAACAAATTCCTTTTTGCGGACGATTTCCAGTACAGCAACGTGAATAACAACCACCGCGCAGGTAAAAAAGAATACATCAAGTTCCTAAAGGCCAACAAAGGCATGCAATATGACTGCGAAAGCAGTTACCAGATCCTATCGCAGGATGGAAAGGTGTGCATGGCCAAGGCAACGATGGCATTCGATAACTTTACCCGCGTAGATTATATTACCTTGAACCAGGGAAAGGACGGCTGGAAGGTGAGCAAGGTGGAAACGACTTATCCCTAGAATGCTTTAAATTTTTGTTTCAATATGGGACATGTCGTGAGATACCTCCCTGTGTTTAGTTTAGTTAGCAAAGCCTGCATATGCAGGCTTTCTTTGTCTGCTAAAATAGCAGGGACTCCTGCAAACTATTTATTAATCTTTCAATACATATAGGGAGCTGTCCTTTGATCTAAAACCAAGATTTTCATAAAGCTTGCGTGCAACAGTACGGTGGCTTTCCGTAAATAAAAGCACTTCCGTCAAATTCATTTCACTAGAATAGTCGAGCAGATGTTCCATCAATTTCCTACCGATTCCTTTGCCTCGATATGCATCATTCACAACTACATCTTCTATCCAACCTTTATGCCCTGATATAACGAAGTAGACAGCCATTGACGCAATACCAACTAGATTCCCGTCTTGAAAACCTCCTATGAGATAAACGCCATTGTCCATCCGCAAGACTTGAGAAAGATCCTGATATTTTTTACCGGGACTTAGCTGCCGGTATAATGCTATAATTTTTTCTCGAATACTATTATCAATATTGGAAAGATTTAGTTCTTTAATTTCCATAGTTCAACGTGTAGTAATAAATAACCAAACATAGCTAACCGCTTTTTCAGATGCAAGTACAATAGTTCTTTGTGATCGATGACGCTTTGCGGAACATCCGGGAAATTATTTTCCATTATTATTACTTAGTTACTCAAAAGTAACCATTACTATTTGTCATCAAGTAACAAAAATAAACAATGTTTTTCTAGTTTTGATAACTCTTATGTTTAATTAAATCAAGCGTTATAAAAAATGGTAACAAACAAAGCCTTATTAAAAAAAGCAAATGATGCACTGCAAAAAGGGGATATTTGTACTTTCTTATCTTTTTGTACAGATGACACTGAATGGGTATTCGTCGGAGAAAAAACTTTAAAAGGAAAAGAAGCTGTTAAACAGTATTTGGAAGAATCTTATACAGAAACAACAAAATTCAAAATTGAACGAATGATAGAGGAAGACGACTTTGTCATGCAGGTGGGTGAAATTAGTTTTGAGAATAAGGATGGTGAAGTTGAATCTTATCTCGCTTCCGATATATGGAGGTTTGAAAACGGAAAAATGGCTGAGCTAAAAGCTTTTGTTATAAAAGATGAAAAAAATAAATAATGAAATTTTAGAACAAAGAAATATGACACCGTAACAAAACAAATAAAGGTGCATTAGAACCAAAAGGGGTATGAGCAAACCAGTTGGAAAGTAAGCAAAGTGGAAACGACTTATCCGTAGAAGGCTTTGAATTTTTGTTTCAATAGAGGGACATGTCATGAGATATATCCGAGAACAATATCCCAATCGATTACTAATTCCTTCTATTGAATAGTATATTAGCAAACGGAATACTGATTTTGCATGAACTTGACAGAACTTTATAATAACCTCTATACAAAATCGATTGACAACATTCGAAATGGAAGTAATAAAATCGATCGGTTAATAGACGACAAAAATGATAAAAGACGAGGCTTAACAGTCTTGATCAGGCCCAACGATAATATTCAGGAAGCGATTGCTCGCTTTCAACAGGGATTGATGGTTATCGATGAAGAGCAGTATTATCAACCGCGTCCCGATATGCACGTAACGGTATTATCCATTATTTCGTGTGATGACGGTTTTAATCTTGGGCAGATAGAGACTTCAAAATATATCCGTCTTTTTGAGCAAAGTGCCAGAAATATAATGGATATTGGTCTCTACTTTCAGGGGATATCTGCCTCTCCTGAGGCAGTGATGATCCAAGGGTTTCCTCTGAATGAAGGCCTTGAAAGATTCAGGGATCAGTTGAGAGATAACTTTAAAGCTGCTGCATTACGGCAGACAATAGACGCGAGATACAGGTTAACTACCGCGCATATTACGGCTGTCCGGTTCCGGGAGCAAATAAAGGCACCTCAGAAGTTTGCAGAACGGTTGGAAGACTACAGAGATGTCGATTTTGGTTCTTTTAAACCGAAAGAGATCGAACTGGTGTACAACGACTGGTATCAAAAACGCCATATCGTAAAAACACTTCATAAAATCTCTCTAAAATAAAGTATGGATAAACTGTGGCTTGTGCGGTAGCATGATTTTCTGTTATCGATAACCTAAGATTCGATTTTAACGATCTATTCCTATTTCCGTGTCTGTGGCCCATTTTTGATACTTAATTATTTCAGACTTCAGCCTGCTGAGCGCGTAGCCGATAATGGCAACGTCATCCACCCATCCTAAAACCGGTACGACATCAGGAATAGCATCAAGCGGAGAGATAACATACATAACAGTCGCTACAATAATCCCAAGATTTAGCTTACCTATTTTGTAACGGCCTTTAATCGAATCGTTAGCCATCGCTAAAATAAGTTTAAATTCTGCTTTTCTATCGGAAAGATGTTCCGCTAAATTATCGGCATCGGCTATATCTTTATTAGTAAGACTATATGTTTTGAAAACCTTGAAAAGCGCCAACGCTTTTCCCAAATACTTCAGTTTTTGCAGTACCATTGATCGTATAACTTTATTAACACCAATCCCATAAGACCAAATTTCGGTCCATTTTAATATCCCTGCCATCTTTACATACTTATAAACTATCTAACTAAAGGCAAAAGGCACGTACTGCGTTATTCGTGAATTGCAAAGCTGCCCCAGATACGGTTATCTTTGCTGAGATCGGCGCAAGTTAGTTGGAGTGTTCATTAATTGATTTCGTTATATGATTTTCCAAAAAATATCGGAGGTAAATACTTTTGAGGTATGTGATGGGGTGAATAGCGCTTCCTAAAATTGATTTTTCTATTGAATAAAAACAGGAAAAGGAAAGCACTTCCAAAGACCAGGCTCCATCGGTAGTCACCCATTTTCCAAGTAATAAATATCCAGACGAGTAAGGCCAATAGGAATACCCAGATGAGAATTTTCTTCCAAGGATTTCCGCAGGTAAACCGGATGTCCTTTGCGACTTCAGGTGAACCGACGCGTTCGTGCAAGCCGACCACAAATTTCCAGTAGGCTTTTTGATTTTCTCTTACGCTGGCATTATCTGCTTCGTTTGTTCTCGGTTGCTGTAGTTTTCGGTTGTCTCTTTCGATAAAGAACGTTACACTTTTTAAGTGGATATGGGTTTTATCTTGAAAATAAATATCAATGGTGTGCCATGAAATATCGGATAAGCCCAGATGGATTTTATCGATATCCGTGTATCGGAATTTACGTTCTATTGCCAAGCTGTTTTTTGCTTGAATCGTTAAAGATATTACATCCTCCTGCAAAGAACAGGTAAACTGTTTTCTATTGCGAGCAATGTAATGATAGGTCTGAATGGATGTGTCCATAGCAGAAAAACTTGTTGTTGTAGTTATTAAAAAGTACGATTTGTTGTTTTCTCCTCAATTCTTTCAACGTCCTTGGACGTAGATAAAAGGATCTCCTCCTACAAATTACCTGAAAAATAACGATTCTATCTATCCCCGAAAACCACTATTTTCTTGTTGCGATTTTGATATTGTAGGGCAGCGTTCTACGTTTAATACGACAGGCGCATCGACTCCGCACCCCACTTATTCTTCAAACTTGCATCGTACATTTCGCGTTCTTCCTTACTATTGTCGAACACGCGCAAGCTATCTGGGTGGATAAAAATGAGCTGCAAGATTACGATTGGACGGAAGCGGATTTACCAATTGTTAAAGAATTATGGGATAAAACGTGAAGCACTTGTTAATATGTGTTAAATATACACTTACTAGACACGAAATAGGTGCCTTAGTCGTTATATTTGTACTTCATAATTTAGGTTTATAATTGGTTAGTTAGTTAAAAATCCTGAAGCTCCCCGCTTCAGGATTTTTTTGTTATTATTTCAGTTCTTCTATTTCTTCAGCCGAGAAACCGTTAGCTCGGCCTAATCGTTATTGTATGACTGCGAGAGCAGCTTCTAGGGTTGTCTGCTATCGATCACGTAGGATTCGATTTTAGCGATCTTGTTATTTCTAAAATGGTACACGTCACAGAAATGTCCATGATATTCCGTTCCGTCTTTTAGTTTACCCGTGCTTTTGCCCTGCACAGATGCCGTTTCGCCTTCAATCACAACAGTACCAAATTCGAAGTTCGTATGTTCGGGCATATCGCTACCGTCCATGTCCCGAACTTCCTTTTTACCATTCATTACGGTATGTCCAGAAGACGAGGTAAACATCTCCCAAACGATGTCTTCTGCTAAATAGTCCATGAAGCTTTCCATATTTCCCTCTACAAAAAGTGCGTTGATTTTCTCTACCAATTGTCTTGTGTTTTCCATAATTCATAAACAGCTTATGAAGATAATTGTTCTGACGGACGGTCTTTATACTTATAATTTTGGATTTAGCAAATCCTTGATTTGCATACAACTTTCAGGGCTTTGCATACAGCTCTTAACATGTTCTTGGCGAACTTTGATCTATTAAAAATTAATAATATGGTAATGAAGAAAATAAATCTGGGGAACGAAGGTTTGGTTGTGCCGGTTATAGGTCTAGGCTGTATGGGCATGACGGGTTTTGAAGAAGGAAATATGTATGGAGAGGTGGACGAACAAGAAGCTATTGCAACGATTCACCGATCGCTCGAATTAGGGGGCAATTTTTTAGATACTGCCGATCTGTACGGGCCCTTCAAAAATGAACAGTTGATTGCTAAAGCGATAGGCAGTAATAGGGATAAATTTATTATCGCGACGAAATTTGGTTGGGAAATAGATGATAATAACAGGGTGACTTGGGCAATTAATGGCAAAAAAGAATATGTCAAAAAAGCGGTGGAACGTTCGCTTAAAAATCTTAACACCGAATATATTGATTTGTACTATATGCACCGACTGGATAAAGATACACCTATCGAAGAAACTGTTGAAGCGATGAGCGAGTTGGTGAGGGAAGGAAAAGTGGGTTATCTCGGGCTATCAGAAGTATCCTCAGAGACCGTAAAAAGAGCGCATGCGGTTCACCCGATTTCGGCGGTACAAAGTGAATATTCTTTATTTGAACGTTCAGTAGAAGAACGTGGCATATTGAACACGTTGAACGAGCTTGGGATAGGCTTTGTTGCTTATTCCCCATTGGGACGTGGTTTTTTATCTGGACAGATCCGAACCATAGATGACTTACCGGAAGATGATTTTCGTCGGGCAATCCCTCGATTTCAGGAAGGCCATTTTTACAAGAATATGGAGTTGGTTAAAGCAATTGAGACGATGGCCGAGGAGAAAAACATAACCGCATCACAGCTGGCTCTAGCTTGGATTATAAACAAGGGCGTTTTACCGATTCCGGGCACCAAACGAATAAAATATGTGGAGCAGAACATAGCGACGGCCGAAATCGAATTAAACGAAGTTGATCTGTCGAAACTGGAGAGCATCGTGCCATTGGGCACTGATACCGGTAATCCATACGATGAGTTTAGTATGGGTCTTATTGACTAGAATCTTTAGAATATTTAAATTCGTATGATGAATGCCATCCGATCAATATCAGAATTTCACCGGCTGCTCTCGCTGCCCGAACCACGCCATCCATTGGTAAGTGTGATTAATTTATCCGAAAGTTTCTTCTTGGAAGATGATGTATGGAAGGGTTTTGTGAATAGTTTTTATTGTGTTGCTCTCAAAAGGGAAGTCAAGGGTAAAATACGCTATGGTCAGCAACATTATGATTACAACAAGGGTGTTCTGAGCTTTACGGCGCCTAATCAAGTTCAATACCTGGATCTGAATAACATGGAATGCGGATCAGGTTACTTGCTGATTTTCCATCCTGACTTTTTGCTTGCTCATCCGCTGGCAGGCAATATCAACCGGTATAGTTTCTTCTCCTACGCTGTAAATGAGGCGCTGCATCTTTCTGCTGAAGAAGAAAATGATCTAATTACAATTTTGGACAAGATCGATAAGGAATGTATGCATATTGATAAATTTACGCAGGAAATCATCCTATCGCAAATAGAGTTGCTGCTCAATTACTCCAATCGGTTTTACGAGCGTCAGTTCATCACCCGGAAGAACCATAATCATCAACTGCTTGCCAAGTTTGAACGCCTTGTCGATGGGTATTTTGACAGCGATGCCACAACACAAGCGGACTTATTGACGGTACAACACGTGGCCGAACTGATGAATCTGTCTCCGAACTACCTGAGCGATCTGCTGCGCATGCATACGGGGCAAAATACACAGCAACATATACATCAAAAGTTGATTGAAAAGGCAAAGGAAAAGCTCTCGACTACTAATTTATCCGTAAGCGAAATCGCTTATACATTAGGCTTTGAACATGCACAGTCATTCAGTACACTATTTAAGAAGAAAACCAGTTTATCGCCTCTTGAATTCCGCAGGCTTCTAGCCGATAATTAGAATTTAGTTGCTGCCGGCAAACTGCTTAGAGGCTTCGACTTCTATCGCTGTAAGCGGTGTAGCTTCAATATGTCTTTGAAGTGAGACGACACACGCTCTGGGCGAAACGCTTGTTAATATGTGTTAATTATACACTAAGTTGACACTAATTGCCGTACTATTGCTATATTTGTACTTCATAATTAGGTTTATAATTGGTTAGTTAGTTAAAAGTCCCGGAGCTCCCCGCTTCGAGACTTTTTTGTTCGTTAATGAACACAGACTGTCCGTCGGTGAACAGCGAAAAATCTTTCTGATAACATAATCTCCTCTAAAACAGCACATAGAAAACTTTGGCAACTGGCTTGCAATCCCTTTAGCACGAACAAAAAAGTAGATAACATGGTAAAAAGGGAAAGGACGTCAACAGTCGTAAACACATTCACCGATTTTTTTGCCACAGTTACCGATAAATGTGGGAGGTTGGTCTAATCGTTATTCGGTAAATAGGCCGTCTCCCCTATCTTTGAAGTATCAAATAAGAAATAGAAAAAATAATATACATAACACATTAAAAACGACAGCTATGAAACCGACATTAAAAACTATCGCAGCGGCATTGATTATGGTAACATCCTTAAGCTCCTTTGCTTCGGAGAAGGCCAATCCGTTGAAAAACGTGGAATCGGAAATGATTCTGAATACATACTTAGAAGCTGTTACCTTGGGCAGCATCGACCTGAACAAATTCCTCTTTGCAGATGATTTCCAGTACAGCAATGTGAACAACAACGACCGTGCGGGTAAAAAGGAGTATATCAAATTCCTGAAAGCCAACAAGGGTACGAAATACGATTGCCAGAGCAGCTATGAGATCCTATCGCAGGATGGAAAGGTATGCGTAGCCAAGGCAACGATGACATTCGACACCTTTACGCGCGTTGACTACATTACGTTAAACCAGGGAAAAGATGGTTGGAAGGTGAGCAAGGTGGAAACGACTTATCCGGAGAAGATTTAGATTTTTGTTTCAATATGGGTCATGTCGTGAGATATCACCCCGTGTTTAGTTTAGTAAGCAAAGCCTGCATGTGCGGGCTTTGTTTTTTATTGTGGCTCAAATCTTCTTTAATATTAGAATGATTCATCTTAAAGGCTTCCGCAAAAATTGGAAATAGTATAAAAATAAAAAGAGCAATCTTATCCTGCCGAAAGAAATTGCTGGGTTTAAGACGGATGTAGTCGCTGTCGACAATAAATTACGGGGAGCAGGGAGATGGTGCGAATGCAGCGAGTATAAAGGCACAAAGTCATCCATTTGTCAATATGTGTCATATGTACACTATAGAAATACAAAAGGTACAGCTTTTGTTGTTATATTTGTACTTCATAATTTAGGTTTATAATTGGTTAGTTAGTTAAAAATCCTGGAGCTCCCCGCTTCAGGATTTTTTTATTCACCGATTTTCTTACCGCAGTTACCGAGAAATGTGGAAGCTCGTTGTCGAATATTGCGTGCCACGCAATTATAATTGCATATAAAAGCAAATATATATAAGTTTGTAAGGCAATCAGATACATACTAAATGGTGGATTACAAGGTTTACGACGACCAGGACTTGGTGCAGTTTATGCATAGTGGAGATGAGCGTGTCTTAGTGGAGATATACGACCGCTATTGGGAAAAAATGTTGGCTGTTGCGTTTAATCGATTAGGTAATCTAGAAGAAGCGGAGGAATGCGTTCAAGACGTATTATGCAAATTATGGAAGTTGCGCAATGATTTCTCCTTAGCCAAAGATGAACTTGCATACTATTTAGCTCGCGCAGTACGTAATCAATCATTTAATATTTTAGATCGCCGCTATCGCGAACGTCAAAAGGCAGAAGGTTATACTCCTATTGAAATGATAAACCTACACACGCCGGAACGCGAGCTGATTGTGCGTGAGTTAGCACAACAAATCGACAACGCGATTCATTCTTTGCCTGCACAATGCAAATTGGTATTTACCTTAAGCCGACACGAGGGTCTTTCTACGAAGCAAATTGCCGAAAAACTTCAACTTTCTGAAAATACTGTTAAGTCTCATTTGAAAAAAGCGAATAAAGACATCCGTAATAACACGGAATTGTTAACCACGATCATATTTATTCCTATTTTTTTTCAATAATCTATCCTTTAAAGCCAATTTTTTTTAAAAAAATGTAGTTCCGACTCACCCGGATCACGTATTTTTCTGTCTATATAGATAAACAGGCAGAATAAAGATGATCCACGATCCTAAATATATTGATCAATTAGTTTATAAGTTCAAAAACGGCATCATTGACTCTTATGAGCTACAAGTTTTAATCGATTGGTATAATAGCCATGATGACACCTTGGTTACTATACCTTTATCTGATGATGAAAAAAGTCACCATCAGATAAAGACCCGGATGCTTGATGGCCTGCTTTCAAAAATTCAAGAAGATAAACCTACACCCTACCTTCGCTCTAATATTCGAAAGCTTTATTGGGCTGCTGCTGTGGCAATATTAATTATATTTATAGGCATTTGGGCCAATCATGTTTATGTAAACAAAGGTGTAGAACCTGCTACATTGGTTCGTACGACAATTGAGCCGGGAGGCAACAAGGCTACACTTACCTTAACCGACGGCAGACAGATTAATCTTAGTACTTCACAGGATGGCATTATTGTCAACAACGGTATCACCTACGGCGATGGTACAACTTTGCAAGAAAACGGATTATTAGATGATGCGAACGATAAGGTCGCAAAGTTGGTATTACAGACTCCACGGGGTGGCACTTATCGGGTTACCTTGCCTGATGGCACCCAAGTGTGGTTAAATGCAGATTCTAAGTTAACCTACCCTACCCATTTTACGAATGAACAACGTGTTGTCGAGCTAGAAGGCGAAGCCTACTTTGATGTGCAGTCGGCATATCGAAATGATGGATCAAAAAAACCTTTTAAGGTGATCAGCAGCCAGCAAGAGATTGACGTATTGGGTACACAATTCAATATCTCCGCCTACCCTGATCAAACGTCGAGCAAAACCACGCTCATCGAAGGTAAAATAGCGTTGACAGACCAACACAAGCAGATGTTATTGTCACCAGGCGATCAGGCTGTAACAACGCATCTAGGCACACGTGTTCAACAGGTTGATGCAGGTAATTACGTCGCCTGGCGCGACGGAAAGTTTAGCTTTGATGGTAAATCTTTTTCCGACGTAATGACTGAAATTGGGCATTGGTATGATCTGACCATTGTCTATGAAGGACAAGTGCCAGCCGTCGAGTTAGCAGGCGATGCATTCCGTAACCAGAACATAAGTCTTGTGCTGCGCGTACTCGACGTCGCCGACATTAATTATAGCCTAGATCCTGTCCAGCGCAAACTTATCATTAAAGGAAAGAAAATATAACACTTAAAAATCTAAATGCCTATGAAATAATACGAATAATCAATCCGAACAGATTGTACGTAAAATCAAAAAAGAAGGAAAGGACGGCGATCCTTTCCTCTGCGATCTGATTTACGACAATTACCTAAACAAGCAATATAGCACCAACCAAAATCAACGGTAAAATTAATGAATATAAATTACTTAACACGAGTGATGAAGATCGCCATGTTCTTAACCATAGCTGGGCTGTTAACAGTAAGTGCGTCTAGCTATTCCCAGCAGATTACGCTAAAAGGAAAAAACATTCCCTTTGCACGTATTGTAGAGGCTATTCGGCAGCAAACAGGCTATACTGTATTTAGTTCTAAAAGTTTGTTGGAAGAAGCCAAACCCGTCACTGTTGATGTGCGGGGCATGCAATTAGTAGATTTTTTGGGGGAAATTACAGCCGATCAATCTATCGCTTATCAGCTGGAAGACAAAACCATTTCCTTTTCCCAGAAAGCGAAATCCAGGCCCGTCGCCCAGATCCCTAAAGCGAACGTTCAGCAGTTCTTTATTGTAGGAACTGTACAGCACTCGGAAACCAAAGCGTATCTGGAAGGTGTTACCGTACAGATCAAAGGGACTCAGCTGAGCAGCAGTACCGACAGTAAGGGACGCTTTAGACTCATCCTGCCAAACGGAACTGGGAAAACATATTTAGTTTTCACCTGCATTGGAATGAAAACCTTGGAAATGGAGTATAAAGGGCAAGAAAGCTTGTCCGCCCAATTGGAACCTGCTGCCAGTGCGATCAAAGATGTGGTGATTACAGGGATCTATGAACGTAAAAAAGAAAGTTTTACGGGGTCATCGGCTACGTATACGGCCAAAGAGCTGCAGGTAGTAGGCAATCAAAATGTTCTTCAAAGTTTAAAAACATTAGACCCCTCTTTTGCTGTTATCGATAACAATCAATTTGGATCGGATCCCAACCTTATGGCCAACATCGAAATACGCGGCAAAAGCAGTGTTATTGGTTTAACCGACGAATTTAGCTCGGATCCAAATCAGCCGTTGTTTATTCTTGATGGTTTCGAGAGTACGTTACAGATCATCAGCGATCTGAGTATGGATCGCGTCGAAAGCATCACTTTATTAAAAGATGCCTCTGCTACGGCTATCTATGGTTCAAAGGCTGCAAACGGTGTGGTTGTTGTCGAGACGAAACGACCGGAACCTGGGCAACTACGCATCAATTACAACTTAAATGGCTCGGTCAATTTCGCAGATTTAACGGACTATAATTTAATGAATGCGGAAGAAAAGCTGCAATTCGAACTTTTATCGGGCTTCTACGGTTTGTTGAATGAAGACGGTAATCTCATCGTGGGTACCAACCCCGCCAGTGAGGAGAATTATAATAACCGTTTAAAGGAAGTTCGTCGGGGTGTGAATACCTACTGGCCCAATGAGCCGTTGCGCACCACGTTGAACCAGCGACACACGCTGTTTGCTGAAGGAGGTGATGCCAATCTAAGATATAGCGCATCGATCAATCATGGTCTTAACAAAGGTGTGATGAAGGGGTCTGATCGACAAGCGACTAATGGTAATATACGCCTGCTCTATCGGAAAGGAAACATTTCTGTTAATAACTCGCTGAGCATAGATAATATACGCGCAAACCGCGAGAGCGTAAGTTTCGCTAGCTTCTCTCGAGCCAACCCCTATTATCCTAAATATGATGCAGATGGCCGTCCCAATATGCTTCTGGAAAGCTACATTTATAATAATGCTAATTTCCAACCGCAAACGGTCAATGTTTATAGTCCCTTGTATGATCAAGAAAATCTAAATATAGACCTAGAGGAAACACAGGGTTTTACCAATAACTTCGAAATAGAATGGCGGATAATGGAATCGTTACGAGCACGTGGTCGCTTCGGTATTCGTAGTATGAATATCAATCGGGAGCAATTCAGCTCCCCTTTCAATACGGAATTTATAGAAATAGATGTTCTGGAGAGAGGACGCTATAATGAATCGAATGGAAAAAACGTGAATTATGATGGTGATTTCAGTTTGACCTACGGAAAGCTATTAGCAGATAAGCACATGGTAAATGCAGTTGCCGGTGCGCGGATGGAGCAAAATAAACGTCACCAAAGTTCCTTCGGTGCAGCGGGTTTTATCGATGATGAATTTTCTAATCCCAGTTTTGCATTAGGGTATTATATACAGCAGCAACCTCATTATGAGGAAGCGGTACGGAGAGGTGCAAGTTTTTTCCTTAATACAGGATACGCCTACGATCAGCGCTATTTGTTTGATGCGACCTTACGATCTGACGGATCATCTGTTTTTGGATCTGAAAGACAGTTTTCTACCATCTGGTCTACGGGAGTAGCTTGGAATGCACATCATGAACATTTCATCAAAGATGGTGCGTTGAGCTGGATTAACCAACTCCGTATTCGTGGATCGATTGGTAATCCGGGTAATCAAAATTTTGACAATTATATCTCGATGCGGCTCTACCGCTATAACAACGAGAATCGCAATCCTTTTGGTGCCAGTACGATAATTAGCAACATGGGAAATAAAAGTCTGCGATGGCAAACTACCTTAGATCGTAACGTCGGTCTTGATCTAACGGTATTGGATAACCGGTTAAGGATCAATGCGGATTACTTTGTTAAAAATACCGATCCGCTACTCGTTTTTGTATCCCTGCCATCGTCGACTGGAGTAAGTAAAGTGGCACAAAACATCGGCGAACAAGTAACACATGGTTTCACTTTAATAACGGATTATACGGTACTAAAACGAAATCAACTAAATTGGCGGATTAATCTTAACCTACGTCAGCTAAAGGCTCAATACCGTAATATGGGGAATCAATTGGCTAACTTTAATGAAGCCAATAAGAGCCGAAATCTTGTCCGCTATTACGATGGCGGAAGCCCTTCGGATCTTTGGGCCGTCCGTTCGGCGGGTATAGACCCGGCTACAGGGAGAGAAATATTCCTGAATCGCAATAATGAACAGACCTTTGTACATAACTATCAGGATGAGGTCATCGTCGGAAACAGCGACCCAGATCTTGAAGGTGTAATCGGGACAAATTTTTTCTACAAAGGTTTTACAGCCTCTGCCTACTTAAGGTACCGTATCGGCGGGCAAGCTTTTATGCAAACGCTTTATGAGAAGGTGGAGAACATATCTCGGGCTAATGTAACCCTAAATCAAGATAAACGTGCGCTTTATGAACGCTGGCAGAAGCCAGGAGACGTGGCTCGTTTCAAAAGCATTGCTCTTACTGAGACGACACCGATGTCATCTCGTTTTGTGGAAGATAACAATCAACTCATTGGGGAATCATTTTCGTTGGGTTATGAAGATACCAATGCCGCTTGGTTACAATCTATACGTGCGTCGTCCGTGACGTTTAGGGCGTATATGAATGATATTTTCCATCTATCGACCATAAAGAATGAACGTGGTATTGATTACCCATTTGCGCGATCGGTATCCTTTTCGGCAGCAGTTCGATTTTAATTGATAAGTATAATATGAAAACAATACACACAATATATATTTACCTGGTATTAAGCCTATTGACCCATTCGTGTAGTAAATGGATAGATGTAAAGCCTACCGATCGGTTGGATGAAGATCAACTATTTATAAACCGGGAAGGCTACCTGAAAGCATTAAATGGCGTATATGTTGAAATGGCTCATACGGCACTTTACGGGCAGGCCATGACGACCGGAGCAATAGACGTACTTGGGCAGTATTATTTTATGAGTAGTTCTACGCATAACTATTACAGATACGCTACGTTTGCCTATACGGAAAGCGACGTAAAAACTACGTTTGATAACGCCTGGCAAAAGGCTTATGAATTAATTGCTAACTGCAATGTTATTTTAGAGAAGTGCGGTAATGAGCCTAGTGATATCCTCCCTCAGCCGTATTACGGCATTATTAAGGGGGAGACTTTGGCCTTGCGCGCAATGCTGCATTTGGATATGTTGCGCTTGTTCGGGCCGATCTATACGGAAGAAAACAAGGCAACTTTGGCTATCCCTTACGTTAATAAAACCGGATACGATATAACGCCTTTACTTGGATCTGAAGAGATAATGACACATGTCGTGGCTGATCTTGAAGCTGCTATATTACTAATGGAAAATACCGATCCTATACGTACGGAAGGTGTCCGCAATGGGGCTAATCCTTCGGGTTCTAATGACCTCTATTATCGCCAATATCGTCTAAATTACTATGCCACCAAGGCGCTACTGGCACGCGCATACTTGTGGCAAAACAATAAAGTAGATGCGCTGAGGCAAGCTGTAGAGGTACTGGATGAGGTATTTGCTACCGACCAGACGGTTTTTCCTTTCGTTACATTCGCACAAGCGACCGATCCGACGACGCCAGATCGCGTGTTTAGTTCGGAGGTTATGTTTGCACTGTATGACATCAATCGGAAACTGATGTATGACAGGCTCTTCAGTGTAAACCTAACTCCGGCGAACAAGTTATCGTTTAGTGCTGGCGACGAGGATGAGCGGCGTGTCGACGACATGTACGATGATGGGAACGACTACCGCAAGCGGATTTGGCAAACAGCATCTAACGCTACGGAATCTGCTACAACCAATATGAAGTATGCTGATATCGTGGACGGTCTGGGAAGGTACATGATTCCGCTGATCCGGGTTTCCGAATTACTACTGATTGCCGCAGAATGCCACCCCGACTTAAAGATCGCAACGGAGTACCTTAACGTATTAAGGACTGCTCGAAATACAGTCGACCTCGTACCTGCGACGGAAGCAGCACTAAAGCTAGAAATCGGTAAAGAGTACCGAAGGGAAATGATCGGCGAAGGGCAACAGTTCTTTTTTTACAAACGGAATGCCTACCAGTCGATACCTAATCACGCGACGATAACGGGTGTCAAAACAATGGTTTTGAATAATTACACCGTTCCGTTACCCGATAGTGAAACCTCCCAACGAAAATAATCTCACGAAATATTGCAATATGAAAAAAATATTAATGTATATCCTACTTTTTCAAACGGCAACATTCCTGGGTTGCGAAAAAGAATTAATGGATTTTGAAGGACGTGAAGGCGTCTATTTTGCTGTGCAACATGGCGACAGCAATCGGTCGCCGGAATCTTGGCCTTATCAACCTTACTCCAATGTAGATTTTGTAAGGATTGGACTCGATGAGGTTGAGATTCCAATAAAAATTGCTATTACAGGTCCTGTAAAAGAATTTGATCGCGTCTTTTATATAGATGTAAATCCTGATTCGACAACGGCTACCCTGAATCAGCATTATGAAGCAATTGCACGTGACTGGGTTATTCCTGCAGGGGCAATATCCACGACAGTTAAGGTGCACTTAAAGCGCACACCGGATCTGGAAGAAGAGCCGAAAACGTTGGGCCTGCGTTTAACTGGCAGTGATGACCTTTCATTGTCTTTCCCCGAATGGGACGCCATCCCCTCTCTTGACGGCGGTGCTATTGTTGAAGAGTTTGACGCCAGCTTACATACTTTGAGGATAAATGACATTATGGTCGAACCGGAGATCTGGCGAGGTTCGATACAAAGTGGAAACCGTGAAAGCGGACTATTTGGTGCCTTCACTCGTAAAAAAATGGAGTTTTTGATTGATAATCTGGGGTTAACCTACGAAGACTTTGCGAGCGAGGAAACCATGCCACTAGCACGCTCGCTGCTTATTGGAAGCGATGCTTCAAAGATCTTAATCGAACGCTACAATGCAGGCGATCCGATATTAGAAGATGATGGCCGACTCATGTTTATTGGTAGTGTTCCTTGGACCTCTTATATCGGCGTTCCATGGGTTCCTGGCCCATAATCATAACGGTATGAGACGAACATATATTAGCATTTTCATATTAACAATAATTGAAATTTAATGAAATTACTTTTTTACTTCATAGCAGTTTTGTCTTTCGTGGCGATAGCGTCTTGTAGCAAAGATTTGGGGAATTACGAATATTCAGCTATTAATGAGTTAACAATCCTGGATGTGGAAAGCGAATACATACTGCGTACGGGTATAGACACATTACGTATTCACCCCGATATCGAAGCAACTAAACATGACGAAGATACAGGAGACTACAGCTATTTGTGGATCCTGAAAAGGGAAGGAAAAACAGTTCGTGATACGATCGGTCGCGGACGTGATCTCGATTATGCCGTACGACTGGAGCCGGGTGAATTCGATCTGTATTACAGGGCGCTTGATAAAAAAACAGGCGTCACCTGGATTGCGAATACACGCCTTATCGTTAGCACAGCTTATTCCAAGGGTTTACTCATTATCGGAGAAGACGAACAAGGTTTTGCCGAGGCAGAAATGCTCACCATGCTAACAGATACGGTTCATATCAGGCGAATTCTTTCTACAAGCGGGCTTCCTCCCCTAAAAGATCCGATCAGCCTAGTACACACGGGTGGGAGCGCAGATTATAGAAAGCTATGGGCTTTTACCAAATCCGGCTCCTACTATCTTGATCGCTCGACACTAACCGCTACGGCGAGCAATAATTTCAGTCGAATATTATATATATCAGAAAACATAGACCCGGCGACATTACATCCGGTCGTCGTAGCACCTCAAATACGGACAGCGGCCGGCGCAATTGGCAGTAGCTTGTATCGGGCAATGGTAACCTTAGGCGGTGATGTATTTGCTGGCGCACCAATTATATCCGGAGGAGATTTTTTCAACAATCCGATTAATCGGTTGGCATCCGCGCCCGAGGTTCGAATTCCAGCCGCCCCCTATTTACTCTACCCTATTGGCGGCATGACCTCGATAATGTGGTACGACACGCAAAACCAACGCTTTCTTAACTATACAGGTATAGCGGTAGCTACATCTTCAACGATTTTACCGGATGACGGCGGACCTTTTCCCTGGAACCAACCGGCAGGACGGACGTTAGTGTATGCCGAAAATACGCGAAATAACGACGGCTCATCTACCAATGGAAACTCGTTTGCGATTATGAAGGATGCAGATAATACACATCTTGTCTATAAGTTTTATGCGAACGGGACCAACCCTGGCAAACGTGCTGCATATACGATAAAAGCGCTTGCTACAGATTTTGATAAAGCTGACTTTTATGCTTTTTCTTCCAACCGCAGTGTAATCTTCTACTCCGTAAAAAATAAGTTATATGCGTATGACTATAATCCTGGTTTCGAAAAATTTTATACCTATCCTGACCTTAGTACAGATGAAATCACCATGTTGAAGTTCGACACACAGATTGACCATTTATCGAACAGCTTATATATCGCTACCTATAACAGCGAAACAAAAGGTACGTTACGTCGCTTCCTTGTGGGGACTAATCCGAATGTCGTGGAACTATTACCTCAAGAAAATAGTACTTGGATAGATATGATTAAGGTAAAAGATATCAATTGGCGAGCAGTAAATTAAAAAACATTATAAAAAAAACAAACATGAAACTAAGACAAATTTGGGCATTTATCGCCATGTTATGCGGTCCGGCAGCATCCTTTTCTCAAAGTGGCGATTTCACTATTAAAGGTAAAGCAAATCCAAGGCACAATGACAAGTTTATCAAGTTGTATTACGTTAACGATACGATCAAAATCACAGATAGCGTGATGATAAAGAACGGTCGTTTCAAAATACAAGGACACGTAATTTCGCCTACCGTTGGCAAGCTGGGTATTCAGGAGGGACAAACTGTCGATTTCATTGATCTGTTTCTGTCAAAAGGAACCATTCGTGTATCCGCAAAAGATTCTATTCGTTATGCTCACGTTAGTGGCACAAAAATGGCAGAAGCACACGAGCAATTGGCGAAACAAATAAGGCCTTCAGAAACCAAGCTCTTCGATGGGTTGAACACGTTTAAAATGATGCCAGAAGGTGAAGAAAAGAAAGCATATTTAGCCAAATTGATACCGGAGATCAGTAAGCAACACAGCGCTAAACAGCAAATAGTTCATGAATTTGTATCGGAAAACCCCACCTCTTACGTCGCTCTTTATTATCTCGATAAAACGGCACTGGGCAGATTGGCCAACTATGAGACCACCTATCCGTATTTTGAAAAATTGAGTACCGAATTGAAGGAGACCGTACTTGGAAAACAACTAGAAGAACGATTACTTGCCGCCAAAGGTCAGTTGACAGGGACAATCTATAAAGACTTTTCTTCTACTACACCACAGGGCAATGCTCTTAGTCTAAAGGAAATCGTTACAAAAAATAAATTTACGTTGGTCGATTTCTGGGCCAGCTGGTGCGGCCCGTGTCGCAAAGAAAATCCACATGTAGTGGAAGCATATAACGCGTTTAAAGACAAAGGATTTACCGTCCTCAGTGTTTCGCTAGACGATAACGAAAGTCGGTGGAAAGCTGCCATTGAGCAGGATGGGATGCCTTGGTATCATGTATCAAGCCTTAAAGGATGGAAGGAACCAGCGGCTGCACTATATGGTGTGCGGGCCATTCCACAAAACATATTGATTGATGGCCAGGGAAAGATTGTTGCATCTAATCTTCGTGGCGAAGCCTTGTTTAATAAGATTCAGGAACTGCTAAAATAAGTACGATGCATAGATTTAAAAACTTAAAGTCACTATCTGTGCTGTGGTTCGGCTTATTCGTGTTACATCCAGCGATTGCACAGAAAACTTTCCAGCTTAAAGGAAATTTATCAAGTCCTGTGACGGAAGGTAGCGTAGTTTTGTTAGCGTACCATAACGGAAAATCGTTTAAAAATGATACGACACGTATCCGTCAAGGTCACTTCGAACTGAAAGGGACTGTCGGAAAACCTGTGAAGGCCCTTCTTTTCATTGGTTATTCTAAAGAAGAAGAAGCAAAAACAAAGAAAAGAGGTGAAACCATTCATCTTTATCTAGATTCAGGAATAACAACTATGAAAGGAGAACGTTTAGCAACTGCCACTATAACAGGAAGCTTTGCACAACGTGATTTCGGTGCCCTTCAGCAGAGCCTTAAATCTATCGGTTGGACGGTTATGGGCAAAAAAGAAGATCTCATCCTCGCGAAAAGAGATAGTGTACATCTAGCATTTTTAAAGTCCTACCCTACTTCTCAAGTGTCGTTTGACTTAATGAAAGAAATAAGCAAACCTTATCTCTTGGCCGAACGATACGTTGAGATGTCAGAAATATACAACAATCTATCAGACGAATGGCGTGATTCTGAAGATGGACAGCGAGTTGGCAGATTGTTACGTAGAGCCAAAAAATTGGGCCTAGGAAAGGATGCTATTGATTTTACGATGAATGATGTGTCGGGCAATCCGATCAGTCTGTCTGATTTCCGGGGGCAATACGTACTATTAGATTTCTGGGCTTCGTGGTGTGTACCTTGTCGTGCTGAAAATCCGCATCTGGTCGAAGCATATGAAAAGTTCAAAGACAAAAATTTTACGATACTGGGTGTATCCCTCGATAAAGAAATCGGTAAACAAAAATGGCTTGACGCGATCGAAAAAGATGGTCTTCCCTGGATTCACGTATCCGATTTAAAAGGCTTTGATAACGCCGCTGCCAAAAGTTATGAAGTACAATCCATTCCTATGAATTATCTTATCGATCCTGAGGGTAAGATTGTTGCAGTCGGTCTACGCGGAAAACAATTAATCCGCCACTTGGAAAATACACTGTAAAAATCTCTCTTATTGCATACAAGAAGGTTTCCCAAAAGGTCACCTTCTTTTTTATGGTATTAATTTTTTTGGTTTCGATTCTTGACGTCTTTTTATGCTATCAGATCCTGTCGCAGGACGGGAAGGTATATATTGATTACATAATACTCTTTTTAGCTTCTTTCAATATTTTCTCTGCTTTGCGCACTATACCTGGGGGCAATAACCTGAAATTTGTGTCTTTCTCTTCGCGGTATTGATCTTCTGGTTGAAATGGAATCCAAGCGGTTATTTTTGATTTTGAAAATTTCTCTGCTGCCAGACGTGTGTACACAATCACTTTCAAAGGCTTAGCGTCTAACCCATCTGATTCTTCAAAATAAGTGAGGTAAAACTCAGGAAAGCCATCGTTATTGGTGTCTTCGACTTCACACGAATTAATGAGATATTTGGGTTGTGCCAAACCTACCGCAAAATCTTTAAAAGCTATCTGTGGAAGGAGCCCGCCATGATCTTCCAGAAAGATACCTGCGTGTAAATCTTTAGGGTTGTTATCAAAATAAGCGGAGTTCTTGGCTTGACTTTCATTGAGAAACCATACATAACTCCCGTGTTTAGGGACAAAGGTTTTGACAATCATCACGGGATTTCCCGGTAATGGATTACCAAGATCTTCCATGATCTCGGTGTATTTTTTATCCGACGAAAAATAAATGCCAGTTTGTATCTGCGCAAAAGATGGTATACCTATCGTACAGGCAACAATGAGTAGTAGTGTTTTGCGTACCATTGATCGAATAAACTTAATCACACGAATTCCATGAGACCAAATTTCGATCCATTTTTCTTATTGTCATGCTTTACATGCCTCCATGAGGCTTTAATGAATGGTATTATAATGTTAATATTTGTTAAATTGATATGATAAAAATGAAAACGGCACATGAATTGAACGTTTTCTAGTAATTCATAATTTAGGTTAATAATTGGTTAGTTAGTAAAATCCTGAGGCGCCCGCTTCGGGATTTTTTTGATTTATTGGCGTCAAGATGATTGCTGAATATAAATAAGCATATATCGAAAAAAGTTATTAGATTAGTGTACATTTTACGACTAACCTTATGATTGTGAAACGATTACTCTTATTATTAACCGGTATCTTTGCGCTGAATAACACAAACGCGCAGCGATTCCAACCATCGACGACGTTGATGGGGCAGCAGCATAATAACGTATTGTACGGAGAACGAGACATCGCTGCAGACACAGCGGGGATACATCTTGACAAAAACGGAATCATTTATCCGAAAGTAAGAATTCCTAACGATGAACTTAGGGCCGCAAATAGTAGTTTACAGGAATGGTATAGAGGGAACGAAAAAGAGTTTGTGGAAATAGCTCGGGGTTACAATTGCAATTTCGAAAGCTATAGTGATATTAACGCAGCGATTTTAAATGACTCCATTGTAGAAACGGTGGTTAGGCGGCTAAATATTGCGCCGACCAATACGATAACATTTCTCATCCATGGATTTAGAAAGCCGTTTGCGGCACAAAATGGTGATTCCAGTTCGCCCGAAGATTTTGAAACGTTAGCGGCAACTTTCCAAAGATTTAATTCCACACAAACGAAAATAGTATCTGTGTATTGGGATGCGCTATATGGCTGTTGTTTTTCAGCGAGCAGCAAAAAAAACAGGCCTTTATTTGAACTTTTCGAACTGGCACAAGCACATGCCGAGAAAGCGGGGAATACGCTCCGAAAAATAGCTAGCAAAATTTCGACGGATACATTAAACGTTGTTTCACATAGCTTGGGCGCTAAAGTCGCATTGCACGCTCTTTTGGATATCTCGCCAGTGACGAGCGATACGCCAACAAACACCCGGGTAAATATTGGCCTTATCGCTCCAGCGATTTCTGGTGATATGATCATTGAAAATTATATGAAACGGAGACCAAATAATGATATTTCCTCCACAGATAATTATCATTTGTACATCGTCTATAATGAGGATGATTTTGTCCTGCGAAAGAAAGACAACAGAATTGGGATATTTGGTCCCGGCCCATACAGGTATGGCAACACCACGTTGGGATGTAATTATAAAGGGGCAGCCTTAAAATTGCAGTCAAAGTTTAATTCTTTGTTTAAGTTTTCCGATATAAAACTTTATGATCTCTCGAGGGTAGGCAAATGTCATCTGGTGAGCTGTTACTGTTATGGAAATAATCTGGAAAGGGTACTCGTCGATATGAAATGAGCTATAGCGTATATTCAGAATAGTGTGTTTTAGGTATTTAATTTCCTGTCTTATGCGAAGTCGATTAAAAATGAATAGGTGTAAAATTGTATTATTAAATAAACGACGTATGATAACAAGAGCAACTCAAATAACAATTCTGGTCAAGGATGTAGATGAAGCGAAAAAATTTTATACGGAGAAGCTGGGCTTTACTGTATGTGTTGACCAAATGTTTTCTCCGGATTGGCGATACTTGGCAGTGGCTCCACAAAAAGACAATGCCACGATTTTTGAACTTATTAATGCTGAAACTCCCGAACAGCAAAAATTAGTCGGTAATCAATCTGGGGGGCAGGTTTTTGTCATGTTTCATTCTAGTGATATCGAAGGCGATTATATAGCGATGAAAGAGAGAGGTGTCGTCTTCCACGGGGCGCCAGCGACTGTGCCGGGAGGCAGAGGTGTCGGTTTTGAGGACTTATATGGAAATCAATTTGATTTATATCAGCCGGATTAAACAAAATGATATGATAGGGTTTCTGCCGTGATCGGTCTTTGGAAGTAATATTGCCTCCAAGACTGTGGATGTCTTAGAGGCTGACCTGCGAAAGGGTTGCTATTTACTTCCATTAGCCTTGATAAATTCGAATTTCTCGATAATCATTTCCTGTTCCTCCCCATTGGAAGGAGCTTCTCCCCGAAAGAGCCACAGGTTCATTCTTAATCGTTCAGTCCCTCGATGAGGCGGAACATGGTTTCCTTCGTACGTCCATTCGTGGATAAGATTTTCATCATCGACTGTCAAGCCGTGCCCTTGTCTGCTGAAGAAATCAATCCTATCTGCACGCCAATCGAACGCATGCGTCGAGCGATCCGTTAGTAAATGAAGATCATATCGTACTTTATTTCCAGGCAGATGCGACGGTTGGACTGCAAACTGAGAATCCTCGCTGTCTGGATCGGACCATCTCGAAAACTCAATATCAATCTCTTCTTCATCATTTAGATAGGTAAATAAGCCTCCGACAACGTTTTCATCCAGCTCACTTACATCACTGGCTACGTGAAATACATATTTTCCGTACCCTAGGGATCGTCGCAGAATAACGCCTGCGCAATACCATCCGTTGCCTTTATGAACGATTTTTAAATGCATGCCGTCATCGTCTACCCAAACGTTGTCTTCCGAATCTGAGAACAAATTAGGCCCCGGCCCTACCCGAGCATCATCGGATGTACGGACCAACCACTCATATCCGGAAAACTTTATGATTCTTTCTGTCTGCACAACCGGTAATTCGTCGGGCTCGCCAGAAGAAGAACAGGAAAGCAACAGTACGGCGGTACTGAACACTATCTTAAAACTATTAAAAAGTAATTTCATAAAAAACTATTGAATATTAATCTTCACCTCGATATCTTCTAATACTGCACCTGTTCTATCTTTAGAGGATAAAACTAGGGTGTCTTCCCCGCTGCTCTCTCCATTATGAATATAGATCAAGCTAAGGGATTGGAGATCGGCTTGTAGGAACTCGTCATTTTGTACCATAACGTCGGCTCCTCTGATTAACCAACCTTTCGCAGGGGCTGTATGAATGGTATAAATGATATCGGATGCTTCGGCACCTGAAATCTTTAGGATATCTTCATTTAAAACTTCCGAACCTCCCTTAGGAACTAAAACTGGCTCATTCTTCTCTAAAACTAGGTTATTTTGCCCTGTAGCCAACGTTGCGACCAACATAGGCCGTAACATGGGATCTGATGTTTCTTTTGTGTAATATTCATCGACGCCATTAGCCCAAGGTTGCGTATCCAACATGAAGGATGCTCTTCCAGTTGGGAAGGCATTTCGGTAGTAATTTGTGATATCAAGAGATAACGTTCCTGGTCTGTTATCGCCTCCTACGGCTGGCGAAAAAACGGAACTAATCATAGGCTGTGTGGGGACGGGAGCATTACTTCCGGTGATGGTAGACTCTGTCCAGTCGCTACTCGCGACTTCGAAAAGATGTATATCATAGCCTCCGCGAGCAAAGTATACCTTGAGGCTAAGATGCATATCAACCACTATGCCTGGCTTGTCAAAATCATCCAGGTTAAACATAAGGTAGCCTTTTCGATCGTCGGCACTGTTCCCGTCCGTCGTTAACATTCTCTTCGGCCTGATATATTGATTTGAATTATAATTCGTGTTTTCGTTGGCTCCGCCGGCAACAAATGAATCGTGTATTGCATAAATCGTATCTTTCTCCATTGTAGTTTCTGAGCTGTTATCAACTGCCGGAGCTGAAAAATATACTATTTCGTTCACGGCATGCATGACGCCATTTAGTGGTTCGAGATTGGATGTACGGATTTCCCATTGTTTAGTGGTTCCCTGATTGATCTGTCCTATATAATTGTTATTACGAGAAAGGAACATAGTTTGTCCGTTTTCTGTCTCATAGGCTATTGGTAGGTCACGCTCAATATTGGGATCAGTAAAAATAACACGGTCTTTGACAATATGATACCGCAACATATTCCGTAATATAGGCTCGGGTATATCTTCTACGGAGTTGTAGGTGCTATTTTTAAGATATGTATTAAATGCATTATTATTAGGGATGATAAAAGTTCTTTCTTCGTCTTGATACAGACTTTGAAGGTCTGTACGGATGATAGCTGAGCGCAACACTTCAAATTCAGGATGGGTCTGAATGAACTCCCATGCGGTGATACCCAACACACCATCGACATTAGCAGGCTCGTATTTGAAATTCTCTTGAATTTCGCAGCTGGTCGCTAAAAGCACCAAAGTGGTGCAGCCTACCAAAAATCGGTTTAAAATTCTTTTCATTTGCATAATCAATGATTTTATATCAATCTCTCGTTCTATAAAACTCGTTCTGGTTCAGATTAGGGTTGCGATTGAGCGCATCCTCATGAATCGGCCATACGATATTACCGGGGTCATTCAACCCGTTGATGGATGTCATTACCTCGAGGGCTTTATTCGTCCGGACAAGGTCAAACCAACGATGTCCCTCGAAACAAAGTTCGATTGATCGTTCATGCATAATGGCGGACACGACATCACCGTACGCTGCCTCTGCAGTTGCTTCGGTGAGGTCATCCAGTCCTGCACGTTTACGTATGCTGTTCAGTAACGGCAATGCCTCGCTATTTTGATTCAGGCGGGCGTGGGCTTCTGCCTTTAACAGCATCACGTCGGCCAGCCGAACTAAAATAATATTGTTCTGGGAGGGATCTGGACTTTCGTCGCTAAAGCCTTCGCCAAAAAATTTCCAGATCATTCGGGGTGTGGTTTGTGTGTTATTCCAAATCTTCGGTTTCCGTAAATCTCCTTCTTCGAAAGATTCCCTGAATTTCTCACTTGGAAAATATTGCGCATCGTTGCCCTGTGCAAAAAGATTCCGCATACCATTTGTTTGGATCTCATTATATCCGACTTCAAACACACTCTCGTTGCTCAGACCTGCTGAAAACATATTATTCCAGTTGCCTATGGATACTAGGCTATACAATGGGTTGTCTATCACTCGCTCGGCGGCAGTAACGGCTTCTGCATATTGTTTACGCCACATGTACACTTGGGTTAGGACGCCGTCGGCACCGCCCCGTGTAATTAACACGCGATCGCGCTCTCCGCCATAACTAGTTGCACAATACTCGGATGCATACAACAGGTCGTCTACAATTTGATCTAGAATGACGTCTTTGTCGGTTATCGAAAAGAACACGTCTTGTGCTGCGCTTTCGAAGGGTTCCAAAGTAAAAGGGACATCTCCCCAAACCCGCACCAAATAGAAATATGCAATTGCTCGTAAAGCCCTTGATTGCCCAATTAATTGATTCCTCAAAGCATTATTTTCATCTTCAAAAATCTCGGGAACATACTTAATTGCATAATTGGCCCGGCTGATAATAGTATATAGACTGGTCCAATTCGCTGATGTATTGGTATTCGAAGTTGTGATCAAACTGGTCAACGTATTCCGGCTAAGTGCAAAGGGATCTCCGGCATGATTGGTTCCAATATTATCTGCCCGACCTTCGCCCCAATAGGCAAAGTTTAACCGGAATGCAGATTGCATACCGTTGTATATTCCGTAAACACCTGCTTGTGCATCACTCACTGTTTTATAGAAACCCTGTGCCGAAAAACTGCTAACTGGTTCTTTGTCTAAAAATGAACACGATCCCATGAGCAATACGGATAACAGAACTATCGATTGTATTGTAATTTTTTTCATTTCCTCTATCTTAAAGACCTATATTCAAACCAAAAGTAAATGTACGGCTCTGTGGATACGATCCTTCATCCACACCGACTCTCAACCCGGAGTAGGAATTAACATCTGGATCAAATCCGGTATACTTTGTCCACGTGATCAAATTGGTTCCTGTCACGAACGCGTCTAAGCTCCTGATCCCGATCCGACTCACCCAAGTGGATGGAAAACGGTAACGAAGATTAAGGTTTTTCAACCGGATATAGGATCCGTCTTCCACCCAACGGCTTTGTACACGGCTTTCGCTCTGCATAGGATCATCCCGCACGGGTCGTGGATAATCGGTGACGTCTCCCTGTTCGCGCCACCTTCTCAAGGCGTCTGTGGACAAGTTGTTATACCGTACGATCGCATTACGTTGATGGTTGATCTCGCTATAAATGTCATTGCCATAGGAGAATTGAAATAATACATTCAATGAAAAATTCTTATACGAGAAATCGTTGGAAATCCCTCCAAAAAATGTAGGTTCTGCATTTCCGATGATCTGCCGATCATCGTCATTGATCACGCCGTCTTCATTGAGATCATGCCAGATGGGATCTCCTCCCTGAAATGCGCGTCCGGAGGCACTACCGTAGGTCACGCCATTTACGTTGTCTTCATCACGTGCATAGACACCGTCAAACCGCCACCCGTAGAAGGTACCGATAGGCTGCCCTTCCCGCAGGATATGAAAAGTGCCGTTTTGGATATAGCCGTTTGTAAGCAGGCTCTCGGGTAGCGATACAATGTGGTTTCTATTTGCACTAATGTTAAAATTAGTAGACCAGCCGAAATCGCCGACAAGATTTTTGGTCGATAGTAAAAACTCTACTCCTTTATTCTGAATGTCTCCTATATTTTGGGTGATTACTCCAAATCCGGTCGTGGTCGGGATAGGTACGGCATACAACAGATCGTGTGTGTTTTTTACGTAATAATCTGCGTTTAGTGTGATCCGATTGGCTAAAAATGACAGGTCCAGACCAGCATTGTATTGTACCGTCGTTTCCCATGTCAGACTGGAATTGGGCATGACCGTCGGAGCGGAACCTGAAAAATCCAAGTAATTGACCCCGACTAAAAATTCTCCTTGTGAGGTATAGTTTCCAATGGCATGGTTGCCTGTACTTCCCATACTAAAGCGAATTTTACCATCGTTCATCACGCTTCGGAGACCTTCGAAGAATGGTTCATCGGTAAAACGCCACCCCGCCGATGCCGAGGGGAAAAAACCAAATCTTTTATCGCGACCAAACCTAGAAGAGCCATCAACGCGTAGGTTGACTTCTGCCAAATATTTTCCTTTGTAATCGTACGACGTTCTCCCAAAGTAGGAAAGCATGGCGCTTTCGCCAACTGTATTGATATCGGCTCCTTCGGAGTCTTTATTGGAAATAACGCTTGCGGCGTTCAATGTACGGATGTCATCACTCGGAAAAAACATACCGTTCAACCCGGTGCGCTCAAAGCGCCAATCTTGTAAACTGAAACCAAGCAGTGCGCCAAAATTATGATCGTTAGCGAATACTTTGTTGTAGCGTAAGATATTTTCGTTTGACCATGTAATATTGTTTGTGCTCCGTACGGCACCGGTATTGTATCCTTCTCGATAATCCAATATGGATGGCATAAACTCGTCTTCCTTCATCGTGATCAGATCGAAATGTAGGTTACTGCGAAAACTTAAACCATCCAAAATTTCGTACTCCAGGTATTCACTCCCAATAAGACGATGGCTTTTATTATAATGGGTTGCATGCATCGCGATACCTACTGGATTACGGCGCCCAAGCTGGTAACCATTTAGCGATCCGTCTGGAAAATACATGGACATCACAGGAGGTCGGACCAACAGTTCGCGAATCACACTTAGATTTCCTGTTCCGCCAGCATTGATCCGGTTGTTGGTAGCATTGGTATAGGCGAGACTTTGCCCGATCTTCAACCGGTCGGATATTTTAAAATCGACGTTCAGGCGGGAAGTAATCCGTTTATAATTATTGTTGATGATAATGCCGTCCTGATCTAGATACGAATTACTCCAAGCGTACTGTACCTTGTCATTTCCGCCACGGACAGCCAAATCTATTTTATATTGCCCTGCACTACGCAACAGCTCTCTCTGCCAGTCGACGTCGCCGTTATTGGAAGGGTTTAAGGAGTCTAAGACCGTCCAAAAGGGTTCTTCGGGGTTATCCATGTTGAGATAAGAGTCGATAACCGCTGACCGGTATTGGGCGGCATTCAAAACGCTCAAATGTCGGGTAATGTTACTTACCCCACTCATAAAATTAGCTGTTATCTGTGCTTTCCCTTCGGCACCGCGCTTGGTCGTAATCAAGACTACCCCATTTGCTGCACGAGATCCGTAAATTGCAGTAGAGGCTGCATCTTTTAGAATCTCTATGGAAGATATATCACCTGGATTAATGTCTGCCAAGGGGTTTAGTCCAAAGTTTTCTGTTCCGTTTAACGATGATAACGAGTTGGATTCTATAGGCACGCCATCCACCACAAATAAAGGGTTGTTCCCGGAATTGAGTGAAGAATTTCCTCTGACCCTAATGGTCATTTCTCCGCCGGGGGACCCAGAGTTAGCGGTGATCTGCACGCCAGGGGCTCGTCCCTGCAAAATGGAAATCGGGTCTTGAAGGGTTGTTTTCTCGATTTCTTCACTGCCAACCGAGGCAACGGATCCGGTTAGGTTTCTTTTTTTCTGTTGACCATACGCGACGACAACCATCTCGTCCATCATCATCATTTGGTCTTTCAAAACGATAGTCAACTCTCTTTTATCGCCGACGGTGATCGTTATCGGTTCTTTACCAACATAGGAGAAGGTAAGTTTGTCTTGCGATCGGGCTGAGATCGAAAACGTACCATCTTCGGCGGTCTGCACTCCGTCGCCACGACCGTTTGTGAGGCTAACGGTAACGCCGGAAATGGGTGATCCCGTGGCATCTCTTACCGTACCTCTAACAGAGGGTTGTTGCGGATTGATTTGGATGGTCTCCGGACTAGTCGTAGCGTCTTTATTTAAAACTATATTTTTCCCCGCTTGCTTATACTTAATACCAAAAGGCACAAGTAGTTCGTCGAGCACTTTATTCAATTGCACATTTTCGTAATGGACGTTAACCGTTGCTGATTTCGGAATAATCCTTTGATCAAAGAGGATATTGTACCCGCTTTGCTTCTGAAGCTCTCGCAGAACATGGTCTAATTTGACTCCTCGCTTTTTAAGTGTCACTTCTTGGGCGAGAACGGATGCATTGACGTGCAATGTCGCCATCAATAGAAAGGGTAAAGCTAGCGATAACTTCATTACTGCGGAATTTATCTTTACGTGGCATATTTCCCATAGCAATATGTCCAACCATTTTTTTTTATACATTTGTATTCGGTTGATTTATAATTTAACACGTTAGTTTTCAATCGTTAGTCTATCTGACTAAATCTTTAGGGGGTGCTGGTAACACCTCCTATTTTCTTTATCTTGGTCTTATTTCATTACAATTATCCTCCTTCCATCAAGTTTTAGTTTTACAGAGCCGGTCCATTCTATTGTTTGGAGTAAGGTTTCGATGCTTTCGAATTTGGATACTTTCCCTGAAAATCTGACGTCATTTACTTCCGTCCTGTATGTGACATCGACATCGTACCATCTAGCAATGTCTTCCATGACATTTTTTAGAGGCGCATTGTCAAAGGCAAAATCGCCATTTTTCCAAGCGGTAACATAATAAGGATCTATCTGTACGATGTTGGCTTGTTTTGTTCGGCTGTCGTAAATACTCTGATCATTGGGCTTTAGAACGTAATGCTGCTCCCCTGCCAAGCCATCAAACGATACTTGGACGCTACCCTCGACCAACGTTGTGGTTACGTTATCGCTGAATGTATTGATGTTAAATTCGGTTCCTAGTACTTTCAATACTTGGCCTTGCGACCTGACAACAAACGGTACCCGTTTGCCATGAGTTTCTAATTTTGCGACGTCGAAATATGCTTCTCCTTCCAATTCTACTTCCCTGATGTCAACATCTCCAAATGACACGGGGTATTTAAGGGAGGAGTTTGCATTCAACCACACTTTGGTACCATCATTCAAACGGACAACATATTCTCCGCCCACGGGGGTGATAAGTGTATGCATTGTCGTTTGCTGTTCACTAGCCCGGAATGATTCGACATAGGAGACACCCTCCTCGCCTTTTCCTACTTTAAATGCTTGATTGTTATTTGGCGTCGCTCCGTCACCTAATTCTTGGTAGGTGCCGTCTTCAAAAACGATTCGCGCTTTTTTACTGCCGGGCATTACCTTTGCGCGCAGTTCAACGTTTCGAGAAATTTCTTCGTCTTCTGAAGTCGGGTGGAACAACACGATGTAGGCGACAAAAAATATCGTCAATAGGGCGGCTACCGAACTGACTTTCCGAACGAAGGGCGATACACGTCGTCGCAATTTATCTTGTGGTCTGCGGGCTTTACTCACCTCTGTTCGTGCATATATCTTATCGTACAGTCTATCGCTGTCGTCTTCTGAAAATGCAAGGGGTTTATCCTCTTGTATTTGATCCCATAGATCCAACATTTGCTGCTCAACAGACGGATCTTGCATCAACTCGTAAAGTTCGGTCTTCTCCGAAGTGGAACATTTTCTTTGTCGGTGCCTTTTTATAAGATATAATAACCGTTGCCTATCCAATTTTCTGTGCTTTTGTACAATATATATCGCACGGTGCTCCAAATAGTACTAGGTGAACAGAAAAAAAGTCAGAATAAAATGACCATCAGCCGCTGTAACTTCATCCGGACGGTTTTGCTAGCTACCGCTAAATGGTTTTTTACGGTATGTTTGGAAACAGCCAACTGCTCTGCAATCTCCTGATAAGACAGATCATCGAGTTTGCGCAATACAAACACTTTCTTTTGTTGCTGGGGGAGCTCGTCTAAAATACTATCCAAACTGGCACGCAATTCATTGGCCAAGACGGCGGCCTGTGTATCAAATGCATTTCTATCGGAAAGATTTTTGATTTGTTCGAATGCTTCTTCACGGATTATTTTTTTACGAAAGTGGGAGATCGCAATCCTTTTGGAGACTGCATATAAAAACGGTAAGATGCTTTCTTCATAAGGAATTCTGTCTTTATAAATAAAAAGTTGGGTAAAAGTATCCTGCGCGATTTCTTCGGCCTCTTCCCTATTGTGACAAAATCCATAAGCGTGGTGTAGAATAATTCGATGGTACAGATCAAATATTATTCTAAAGGCTCTCGAATGTCCTGCTTTAAAATCAATAAATACTGCTTCAGACACCATTTTTCGTTAAGTTTACATTGTTACGGTCACTGTTAGCATTATCCTACCTTGCTCGTATTAAACAAGTCGCTATTCCAAAAATAACAAATAGTCGCTATCCTTACAATACATCAAGTGATTTAATTCGGAAAAGTGCTGTTCTCTGTGCTTCTATCGCACTGAACTTTTCCCCTCTACCCTATTGTCAAATACGCGGAAAATCGTATCTTCTTGTTTAGGTGGCAGCACGCTCGGTTTTTTTGCGTATGCATATAATGTAATTTCCTTTGGTTAAACGTAATGCTGTTTAACCTGATCGGAAATTTTAATCTGCTCGGTTTCTAGATAGGCGTTGGTGCAAAAGCCGTATTTTGCTGTTTCGATATTCGTTTTCTTGTTTCAGTTCTGCTTTGTGGAAAACACCGTGATTCAACTTCATAAAACGTTTATCCAATCTGGAGATATCTAGGTCTTCTAATGCAGCTAGCATCGCTGGTATATCTTCTTCCCGGAATCTTTCTGAATTGACCTTTGTCTCGATCTGCATATACCTCAGATATTGAAGACGGATGTCGGACATTAAGCGATAATGTTCAAACTCCTGCTGATTACGAACGGGTTGCAAACGATGCATGGTGGCGGCTACCATTTCGGCGCTGTCTATAAAGGTCGACATGGTAAGATCTGCTCTACTGATTTGACCCTGAACGATTTCATAGGGAATAGCTTTTAAGGCGGACCAAAATTCACCTGCTTGCACCTGATCAAAACCGTATTGCTTTTGGGCATATTGCAACACAAATTGCGCTACATCCAAAGGCTCTTCCTTATTGATTCCCTCAAAAAAAGCGGCGATCAATATATTAAAGCCCGTAATCGGATACACACGCCGAATAGCATACAGTTCTGTAATATCCCTGGTAGATTCCCATAGGGTGGAATATAATCCTGAAGTGGACCAAGATGTCATGACCAGACCGCTGTAACCGAACTCTCGTGCCAACGGTATGAAATCCCGAATATTATGGAAATGTTTTTCCCATTGGGTCAGAAAATAGTTGTCGGGGTGGCTACGCAGAGATGGCGCTCCCCATATTTCAAAACCGCTGTTCAACAGGTTATTGTGATCGCCAAACATATGGATATCCCACCCATAATTCCAATCGACGAAAACTGTTTCTTTGGGTAACCCCTCCAAAGCATCGGGATATTTCAGTGCAATGTCGGCCCAAAGCACTGGACGTTTACCCAGGCTTACCACAATGTCGCAGAGTAGTTTGATAAAGTCTCCGTACAATCTTCCTTTGCCCAATTCGGCGGCCTTTTTCTTGGAGGCTGGGGAATGTCCCAATAGGTAGGTTTCGTCTCCGCCGATGTGGATGTATTCGGATGTATGGGTAGAAATTAGGTCCTGATACAGTTCCGTAAACAGCTCGCGGTTCAACGCTTCCTTCAGGGGGTTTACTTGCGAATAGTCTTTTTGATCTTCGCGTAATTCCTTATAACGGGGGTGCCGCAGAATATATTCTACGTGCCCGAAACTCTGTTGCAAAGGGATCACGTCAATTTTTAATTGGTTACAATAGGCTATAAAATCGACCACCTCCTCTCGGGAATAGGCGAATCTATTGGCGATCAGTGGGTGCTTCTGAAAAGGATATGTGCCTTCCCACTCCATGACCAAGGTGTTGATCCCATTTTCATGGAGTTTTTTTGCAAATGATTTTAATGCGGGTAGGGTCATCACTTGTATTCTCAGGTCTAAATGAAATCCCTTTACCTGAAAATCAGGGAAACTGTTTTTTGTGGGTTGACTATAGAGCGAAAAGCACACGATTGTACAGAGAAACGCTACTAAAATAAAAGAGTACTTCAAGTTCATATTTTAAAAGAAAAGATAAATTCTTGCCCGTTATCTTAATTAGATCGCGCCAGGTTTAATATAGTACTAGTGAGTCAGCATTATATTTCGTTAATATTTGTTAAAATGATATGGAGAAAATAAAAACTATTGTTCTATTTCTTCAACGGATAAACCGGTAGTTTGGGCGATATGTTTTGTAGCAATGCCTACCTTCCGGTGTGAAACAACTTCAGCGATTCGACAAGGCTAACAGGGCAAATGAACCCAACCAATGGCTCCCCATATAATCATCATCAGAGATGTTCTTCAACGAGAAATCCATATGCGCATTAGCCAAGGGCACCAAGGTATGTTGTAACTCCGGCAATACATGAGCGATGCCATACAGGCAATTCGCCCTGCTGAAATTCAAACCGTCTAGGTGGACCAACTTACCGTCCGTGCGATCGCTGACCAAAGCCGGTTGCAGGGCGTCGATTTTCTCCTCAAACAAGCCGGGTAAAAAATTCAGCAGCCATTTTTTATATTCTTCTTTCTGCATGATCTTGCTCATGAGGTAGGCTTCTTCTAGGCAGGGCGAAAGGAAATCGTAACCACTGGGCTCATAATCCAAATTACAATTTTTATCTGCCTCGAAGAAGCGTATACTATTTGTCTTTATCGCATGAAGCAATGCGGTATCTCCAACTGCTTCTGCATATTCGTGCATTAGTGTGAGGCTAAACGCGGTATTGTCGTGTTGCCCGGTACGAATCGGATAAACTAGTTTAGCTAGATATTGCTGCGTGCGTTCGGATAACAGATCGACCAAGGGTTGCAGTATCTTCGCCCACTCTTGCGCATCGGTATTGCGCCAAGATATTAATTCCTCCTGTAACTTAAACAGCCAAGCCCAGCCATACGTACGTTCAAAGTTTAAGTTGTTTTTATCTTCGAAAAAAGCTAATTCGACCGCAAGGTTTTCCTTTGTAATATGATCTTTTAAAAGTTGATGTACTTTACCGTTTGCATCTAATTCCGGATATTGTTTCAACAACCGGACCACAGACCAATAGCCGTGTACAGAGGAATGCCAGTCAAAGCAGCCGTAGAAAATGGGACGTAGTGCTTTAGGAGATTTTAGGTCGGCTCCGCTCCCCAAAACCTGTCCGAGCTTATTGGGATACTCGATCGTTAAACAGTGTGTAGGCAACTCAAAAATGCGTTTTGCGACTACCTCATCTAAGGTCCTTTGCGTTGCTTCGACAATATCCGGCTCAAGTTCTTTTTCCTGTTGCTTTCCTGATGGTTCACAGGAAATAAATAACAAGACAAGACATAGCAAAAATGGTATGGCGAATGGTCTGTTTTGCATAAGATCTCCTTTCTGATGATTATTTTTATGAGCAGCTATCGGTAAATTTAGGAATATAAATGTTCTAAAAAAACTGAACTTAATATATTCATTGTTGGAGATAGCAGATTCCTCCAATGTTTCTCTACGATTGTTAAGTCTTTGGCATGTACGACGATTCAAATCTTTTAGGTAATTTGCCAAAAATTGATTTTTGATAGTAAAAATGAACTTGCTCGTTGAACAATTTCAAAGATATGGCTGGCTAAGCACGGAAGCTCAGCGTGATATCGCATCATGTACAAAACAGATCGTTAAAAAGAAACACGACTATTTTCTGAAGGCAGGACACAAAGTATCTAGCTACTTTGTGATTAAAAAAGGATTGATACGTGCCTTTTTCTACCGAAATGGTAAGGAGGTGAATACGTGGTTTGGTGAAGAGAACCAGATATTCTGCTCAATACTACCGGTTTACACCGACAGACCTGCGCTTGAATATATCCAATTTTTAGAAGATTCGGAGATCTATGCCATATCTGCGAATGATTTAAATGCGTTGTACTTACAATATCCCGAGTTAAATCTTATAGGCAGAAAGATAGCAGAAGAAGTTTGTGTGATATTGGAAGAACGAACGATATCACTACATACGCAGAGTGCGTTTGAACGTTACGATTTACTAATAAAGCTGCAACCTAACGTATTGAAAAGGGTCAACCTCGGACATATTGCCTCCTATTTAGGGATCACGCAGGAAACATTGAGTAGAATAAGAAGATTTTGATGTAGATCAAAAAATTGGAATAGATGGTGGATTACCTTTGCAATGGTAATTTAAATCATTATATATGAACTGGATAGCACTTATTGTAGCTGGAGTTTTCGAAATTGGCTGGCCGCTAGGGTTAAAAATGGCACAGCAACCACAGGGTAATAAAGTTGGGTGGATCGTCGTTGCGTTGATGTCCATGGCTATCAGCGGTAGCTTCCTGTTTTACGCTCAGAAGACCATCCCGATAGGAACGGCGTATGCGGTATGGACAGGGCTGGGTGCAGTAGGTACACTGTTGGTAGGCATCCTTTTCTTTGGTGATTCGGCTACGATCATGCGCTTATTGTCGGCATGTCTTATTGTAGCAGGTATCATAGGCCTCAAGATATTTTGATGTTTCACAATAACGCTGAAAATTTAGTACATTGCCATTCATCGTTAGGTATAGGGATAAAAATGGAAATGGAGAAATTAGCGGTATTCTGTCGTTAGGAATTATTTAAAGACATGAACGAAACCTTTAAAGCATTAAGTCGGATAAAAATTTATTTTGTGTATCTGCTCTTTCTTTTATACCTGTCGGCCTGTTCAACAACCAGACATTTAACTTATGTAGACCTAGCGAGAAATAAAGCTTCAGCTATCGGTACGCTGGAGAAGCAGGTCGATGAGTTTAATAGTTATATTGACCGGCCTGCTTCTGATGGACATATCGACAAGCGAAATAACAAAGCGTTTCTCCGTGATAACATCCCGCTGTTTTTGTGCTCGGATAGTAACATTACAAAAGTTTACAATTACCGTTGGTGGATGATCTCCAAACACCTCAAGGCATATGTGGATCCTTATGATAAACAGACGTACTGGGTATTTACAGAGTTCTTCGGCGATAAACCTTGGGCCACGCTCAGTGGTGCTATCCCCTGCCCCGCTGGGCATCAGTTTTACGATGTGCGCTGGCTGCGGAATCCGGAATTTTTACAATCTTATGCTGATTATTATATGCGGGGATCGGCTTCCCGTCTAAATCAGCGGGAAAATGCAAACTTCTTGACTTATTTGTCCCGTCCAGAAAGTCATCATTTCTCTAGCTGGATGATCGATGGTATAGAGGCTTTTCTTAAAGTGCACCCCGACAATGACTGGCTGCATGGCATCCTGCCCCACTTGGCTGCTCACCAACAGGTCTGGGATACGCTGTTTAGGGTAACTGACCCACATGCGAAAACGGCAGGTATGTATAAATTTCTGGATCTCTACGATGGGATGGAATTCAGTCTATCTACGGTACTTGGACTGATAGAAAGTGATGGCGCTTATAGCCTCTATACCGATGCCAATTGGCGTAAGTATTATTTAGGTTGGGAAACGACTAACAATGCCGCTCACTCTCCACATGCCAAACGGTATCCGAAGGCTTATCGGAACGGATATCCCGATTTCTACATGGTAAGGCCTACCTTAAATGCTTATGCCTATGGCAATCTGCGTTCGCTATCTAACCTATACAATTTAATGCATAGTAATTTTGCTGATCTAGAAGCTAAAACGCGGGCGACGAAATACAAAATAAAAGCGGAGGAAATTCAAAGAAAGATACTCGAGGTGCTGTGGAATGAAGAAGATCAGTTTTTCTATAGTTACGCCGCTGGCGACAATAAATTTGGTGCACGGGACTTTGAATCACGCGTTCGCGAATCAGTGGGGTATACGCCTTGGTATTTTAATATGATCCCATTTTCGAATAATGGAAAATACGAAGGTGCTTGGCAGATGTTTGCATCAGAAAAAGGTTTTTACAATACTGGAGGTATGACGACCGCCGAACAGCAACACCCTTATTATAACGAGCAGGCTTATGCCTGGAATGGACGTGGTTGGCCGTTTCAAAATTCAGTCGTATATAAGGCGTATGCCAACTATCTGAGAAATTATAAAACACTGGTTACAGAGCGTGATAGGCAATTGCTTTACGATTACGTGCAAAAATTAGTTGCTACGCATGGAGAACAACCTAATATAGGGGAATGGTACATTCCAAGTGAACGGGGAACTTTTGGTGGTGAGAAAGATTACTTCCACTCGACGTTTCCAGATATTATTATCGAAGATCTATTAGGGTTTAAAGCCCTACATCAAGACCAATTTATTATACAGCCGTTACTGCCTGAAAATACTTGGTCGTATTTTTACTTGGGCAACATTGCCTACCACGGCAGAACAATCGACATCATCTGGAAAAAAGATTGGGACGCGGAAAAAGAAGGAAATCAAAGTGCATTGCACATATGGGTAGATGGTCGCTTAGCTAAAACCAGTGATCGCCTAACTGATAAAATTGTTGTGAAGGTTCCGCCTACTTTATAAAGCGAAATGCCTAAATGAAAAAATACTCTCGTAACAGAAATCTGTATGGTTCGATACCGTGATGAAAATATTTCTGCCCGTCTTTATAATGGTTCCAATATTTTTCGTTAGTGGCCAATATAATGGGCACTCCTGGCCGAACAAAGTAGGTGCTGCCAACGGCTTCTGGTAATTGCAGTTCGGGAAGGATATTATGAATAAAATCCCCCACATAATTGCCGAGATATTTTTGATAAGCATCGGAGGACTTTTTAGCGTGCTTCTTCATCTTATTGAAAGCGCTTTTGAACATTATTCTTTTAAGGAAGGGCAACTCATCAAATCGCTTCATTAAATTCAGGATAGGATTGGGCTCATTCATGTCAATATCGATCTGCTGCGTGGTAAATGGCATTTCGGGAACTGGATCTGCAGTATTTACGATACTAAAGCTCCACTGGGATAAATTTGCGTTATCGTAGTCATAGGCAAAATACATATTACCCATTTTAGGGGCGGCACTTGCGTATGTTTTTACAAAAATGTCTGGATAAACTGACTGTTTCTTCATTTGCATAAGCCAGGCACTGACATAGTAACACAATGCCCCTCCTTGCGAATGTCCTCCTATAATAAACTTACGGTAGCCGGTACTATATAGCGTTTTGATCTTTGGTTCAAGGTACTCACCGAGGTAAGCGAATCCAATCAAGAAGCCCGCATGAACTGCTGAACGTTCATCAGATGCCAAAACGTACTCGAAAGAACGGTCCTTAGCCGTCTTAACAACGCCTTTTGCTGGAACCATAGCACAATAAAAGTCTGCGAGGATAGATCCCTTGTCTGCGGTTGTGCCTTGCAGCATAATGACTACAGTAGAATCCTGCCTTATCCAAATATCTGCACGATTGTCTAAACCAAGACTCGGTGTACGATGATATATAGTATACCCGTCCGCCAAGTTTTCTAGTTTACTATCCAAAGTGGTATCCTGAAAGGCTAGATTAAGTCTCAAAATTGCATCACATTCCTGTGCGTTGAAACCCGCTTTAAATTCGAAAGATCCGGCATAGGAAACACCGGTAAAATGGAAAGACAGCAAAAATAAAAATCTGAATAGGGTATTGCAGATATACATTTTACTTTTCATAATGATATACATTTTACTTGATCATTAGATTTTTCGTTTGATCAACTTACGTATCAAATCTATATGCAATATAAATAAATATCCGGAAAATGCCTCACATGTATGCTCCAGAACGATGTTTATTTTTCTTGTTCCAAAATGGTCTTCTGGATATCGTCATGCCGAACGATAGTTGCTTAGCTAGATTTCGATAACGTACGAAGTCATGGTTTTAATGTTTGTACCCGCCGTATTTTTAAATTCATAAAAATCTGAAAAAGCATACTGTTTTCCGTCTCTCATTTTCATGATACCGTTAACTGCACCTTCTTTGCCATGTGTTATCACTTTCTCTAGGGTTATTTCGGCAACTTCTTTCTCCTTCATTTCGTTGATCGCTTTGGAGAAATTGCCTTTTCCTTCAATTGCTTGTTCGCCAATCATCTCCCACACAATATCATCTGTCACTTGGGCAATAATAAATTGGGCATCTCCCTTTGCAAAAGCTATATTAAAATCTTTTAGAAATTCGCGCTTGGGTGAGTTGCCACAATCTGCTTTTACTTTTATTTTAAGCATCGTCGTATAGTTTAAATATGTTAAGATTGACTGCAAACTAACAATTTCTGCGGCTTTATAACTTTTCTTAGGTCAAGAAATATATAGGCATATACTGCGTTTCCTCTCTACTTTAATCCGGACGCTGTATAAGCTTAAAAAAACATACGTGAAGTAATATGATTTTTTTTGTATTTTAGTAAGTCTATGAAAGATAACTTTTCTTTACAATCTGACCATTATGCAAAGTTTAGACCGACATATCCGTCAGACCTTTTTGCTTATTTAAATACCGTCGTCCCAAGTAAACAAAATGCATGGGATTGTGGTACAGGTAACGGACAGGTGGCTTATGACTTGGCAAAGATTTTTGAAAATGTTTTTGCGACGGATATCAGTAAGTCTCAAATAGATAATGCTTTACTACACGATAATATCACATACTCCGTCCAACCTGCTGAAAACACCGATTTCGAAGACAAGATGTTTGACTTCATTATCGTTGCTCAAGCTATTCATTGGTTTGACTTTGAACAGTTCTATGCAGAAGTAAGACGGACAGCAAAAGAAAATGCTTTGATCTGCATTGCCGGTTATGGCAGAATAAGTATCTCTGCAGAAATTGACAAAATTATCACGAACTTTTATACCCATATTATTGGAATGTATTGGGATAAAGAGCGGAAATATATTGATGAACGCTATGAAACAATCCCGTTCCCATTTGATGAAATCCAAACGCCTAAATTTGAAAACCGCCACCAGTGGACAGTAGAACATTTAATTGGTTATTTGAATACCTGGTCGGCCGTAAAGCATTTTATTAAACAGAATGGATATAACCCCATTGATGAGCTACAAAGTGAAATAGAACATCATTGGAACAACGGAGAGGTAAAGGAAATAACTTTTCCATTGTTATTAAGGATTGGAAAAATACACTAAGTTACCGTTTGATCGTTAATATGTGTTAAATAGACACTAAGGAAGTACAACATGCACGAAATTATCGTTATATTTGTACTTCATAATTAGGTTTATAATTGGTTAGTTAGTTAAAAGTCCCGAAGCTCCCCGCTTCGGGATTTTTTATTCATTAATGGATACCAACTATGCGATGTCGAACAATTGGAAAAAGAGGATACATCAGATTTCTGAAGACCAACAGAGGAAATTTCAATATGGGACATATCGTGTGATATCTTTCTGCGTTACAATGACCAGATGCGTTCCGTCCTCCTCAAAAGGCTTCCAAAAATTCTTTGTAAAGTGGCACACTCTTTTCAATTCGCTCGGCCGTTGCTCTGTATTCCATACCATAATAGACAAAAAAAGGCCTGTAGTCTGCACGAACATATTCCCAGGTCAGTTCAAATGGACGAGTCAACTCCTTTAGGGTATATTTGTATTTTTCGTCTGCCGCATATTCGTATTCCTCGACACCGGCGGACATAGCCAAGGCTATCTTTTTTCCCGAAACTTGATAACCGCTTTTGCTGCCATATGCCCACCCATAAATCAAGATCTCATCAATCCATTTCTTTAAAAGAGGCGGACAACTATGCCAATAGACTGGAAACTGAAAAATGATTTTCTCATATTGTTGTAGTAGCTTTTGCTCGGTTAATACATCAATCTTCTCATCTGGATATAGTTTGTAAAGTTGGTGTACGGTATATTTTTCTGGTGTTTTTTCCAGCTCCTCAACCCATCTTTTATTAATTTTAGAGTTTTCTATTTCGGGGTGTGTAACAACGATCAATTTTTTCATTTCGCTAAAGTTTTGGATTTAACAAAACAAAATTAGGGTTAATACATTTACTTTTGTATTCTAGCAACGAATTGTATGGTACTATAAAAAATGTAAGTAATGTCGGGAATCAAAGAAACATCTACCAATTATGCAAATAAACAAGCTTTGGCAGAGGAATGCGCGGAGGCATACGCTGCAAACATAATCGGGGGCCAATGGGCTTTGGTTATCTGTTCTTGGTTGTTGAATGGCAAACTTCGATTCGGCGAACTGAAGAAGCTGTTACCTAATATAACAGAACGCATGCTTACGCTGCAATTGCGCAAACTGGAAGCGAACCATATCGTGAAAAGAACGGTTTATGCCGAGGTTCCTCCGCGGGTTGAATACGAGCTAACGGGCATCGGTTATGAACTCAGGCCAATCATTAAGGGGCTTGAAGAATGGGGTGAAAAACATAAATCGATCAATTTATAATTTGCTCTAATGAAACGTTCCTTTTTTTATCGAAATATTCAGTATCTTAGCTTGTCATTTTTTGACAAATAACTCCAGATTAAACTCTTAAATAAACAAAAACTATGTTGACTAACTTATTTGGCCCTAAATTACCAAAGATTATACTTGCTTTTACTTTTTTTATAGTAGCGGGTTGTTCTAAAACTACGGAAACCGAAATTATAACTCAAAAAGACATTAAATTAAAGATCCAGGTTTTAGGCATAACGGATATTAAGAGCAATCAATCTGTGAAATCGAAGGCAAAGAATGGCGATCAGTACGTTTATTCAAAAGCTGAATCCATCTCGGAGAAAATCATCTCATTCCAATCCTTTGACACACAAGTTTCTCTAAAAAAAGGTAATCTAGACCAGAAGAATTCAGTGATAGCATCTCGTATGATAGGCAAAGGAGCGACTGCAAGTTTTAAGTCGACTGCTTTGGAGAGTGGGATTACCTACCGGTTACTGATTTACAAGGAGGATGGATCCTTTGTTAGTTCAACGTTATTGAGTTCTGAAATTGCTGGTGAAATAGCACTCAATAGAGGTGAAACTTATCATTGGCATGCGGTGTCTTACCACAATTCAGATCCCATTCCTGATTTGGATAGCGATAATCCTGAATTGGATGTACCGGCGAATACAGACCTGTTATATGCATCGGGTTCTATAGAGATCCCCGCCCAAGCACCTGACAACATCGTGTCTTTAGGTATAGTTTTCGAGCATAAATATGCCCGTATAGCTTTGGAGCTTAACTCCATGGGAATGTTTGGCGATATGAACAATGTGGGGCTAAGTATATCGGGGGTCTCAGGCGCTAGAAGCCGAATAAATTTAAGAGATGGATCGTTATCAAACATCTCGTCTGACCCAATCACCATAGGCTTCGACGATTTCGTAAATGTGGACCCGCTTTATGCTGACCGAAAGATCGCTTATATCTATACTGCTGTGGAGGCTCCAATAGATATAGATGTCAGCATCAACGCATTAAATATCCAGCTGGTTAACGGTGAAAATCGCATATTTTCTAATCTTGTCGAAGCCCCAGCTGTTTTTGAGTTTAGCTTTACCCCTCAAATAGGCGCAAGCTATACAGCTACAATGAACTTTATCGAATCATTTTTGGTTGTCAACACAACAAGATTTGCCAGAACGAACCTTTATTATCATGGTGGACATAACCCCTATCGTTTTCTACCTACAAATGAACATACAAACATGAGGAATACGTATTTCGCTTTCCGTGGTGTTCTTCCGGGCGAATATGGAAACAGCTTAACGAGTGGTGACCCTTGTGCATTGGTGTATCCTGAGGGCATTTGGCGAACGCCAGGTTTTAACCAATTCGCGATGATTACTCCTATATTTCCAACAGAAACATTTAAGATAGAAAATGGTCTGGGTTATGTTGAATACGAGGATACCGAAGGAGCCGGCGCTCCTTATCCGAGTGACAAATTACGTTTTAACATGAACGGATATGGCACGGTAACTAACGACGCAGTGAACGGGGAAATTGAAATCAATTTGAACGCTACGTATGGTAATACAACGAACCTCTGGACAACATCCTCGGACGGTTTTAACGGCCTCGGAGTATTTTATTATCAAGCCATGCCTACCTCCGGAGATGAGACGAAGAAAGAATTGATAGATTATCAAGGAACAGGATATGTTCAGACTACTTTTAAAAATATACGCTGTGTTCGGGCAAGATAGATAAATGCTAATAACTTAAACTTAAATTAATTGATCGATGGTACAAGATAAAAAAATGAAATACGAAGCACCAACTATTGACGTGGTTGAAATAGAACTGGAACAAGGTATTGCTGGCGGTTCCGCAGGAACACCTCAAGTAAACGACTGGGAAGACAATGGATCCGGATCGCAAGACAAAGATTTTTAATTGTGGTTGAATTGTATCAATAGCTTTAAGGCTCACAGCGCATTATTTTTTGCTGTATAGTTACCCGGTTTTCTCTTTGAAGAACCGGTATTGTCGTCCATCAAGACCATCAAATAGGCAGTTTGCTAGATCCTAATTCTGTAAACACAAAAATGGATTAGAAGCCACTTGCAAGTTTCCTTTGTTAGTGGGCACGACCAATTTCTATCAGGATACTACAGGATGGATCTCCATTAAGGATAATATAACTTAGCGCGCTATTTAGGCACTCTTCTATTATGAAAATCAAACATTACAGTATCTTCAAGGCAAAGACTGCTTTAGCTAAGCCTATAGCCGACGCTACGCATAAATTGACGGAAATTTCTTTTATCGTATTGCGTATCGAAACTGTTTCTGCAATCATTGGAGAATCTTATCTTCTCAGCTTCCAATATAGTGCAAACGCTATTGTTGGAGCTTTAAAAGATGTTGGTGAAATGCTAATTGGAGAAGATGTTCACGACACAGTGGGGTCTTTTGAAAGAGTAAACGCACAAAATGAGTACTTCGGAATGGAGGGTGTTAATAGATGGGCACAAGCTGCTTTCAATATCGCAATGTGGGATGCGTGGAGTAAAACACTGCAACAGCCGATTTGGAAAATTTTAGGTGGATCAGCTCTTCGTGTTCCCATCTACGGCAGCGGAGGATGGAGTTCTTATACGATTGATGAGCTTGTTACCGAGGTCCGGGATTACAAAAAGCGAGGTTTTAAAGCCGTAAAGATTAAGGTAGGGAAACCAGACTGGAAGGAAGATTTAGAGCGCTTGAGATATGTTCGGGAAGCAGTTGGAAATGATATAGCGATTATGATGGACGCAAATCAGGGTATGAACGTACCCGAGGCGCTATCCTTAGCAAGGGCCGCACGACAGTTAGACATTAACTGGTTCGAAGAACCAATTGATCACAACGATTTTCAGGGATATCAACTACTCCGAAATCAAGCGAGGATATCAATCGCAATGGGTGAGCGCGAATATAACACGTTGTCTCTCCGAGAACTTATCAGACTCCATGCTATAGATATATGGCAGCCCGATATCCTACGTCTAGGTGGTGTAGACGCCTGGCGTGATAGTGCAGCACTTGCAAAGTGTAACCATATTCCGGTACTACCACATTATTATAAGGACTACGATGTTCCGTTATTGTGCACCATCAGTAACGGAAAGGGTGCGGAATCATTTGATTGGATAGATCCGCTTATTGACCATCCCCTGAAAATTGAAAATGGGCTGGCACTTCCCCATAACCGACCAGGTTGGGGTTTCTCCTTTAAGGACAGCTTTTTAAATGAATTGTAGCAATAACAAAAGCATGAGTTATCTTGAAAAAATTTACTCTTTAAGAGGTCTTCGAATAGTGGTCACGGGTGCTTCTAGCGGTCTGGGTTTGTACCAGGCGATCGCATTGGCGAATTGTGGTGCGACTGTGTTTGCATTAAGCAGAACGGGAATGCCGAAAGTAGAAGTGGACACACAAATCCCCGAAAACATCTGTTTTGAAAGTCTTGACGTTTCTTCGTTATCGGAAATACGGCGCAAGTTTGACGATATTGGAGCTTCTGGTGGGATAGACGTACTGGTCAATAATGCGGGGATAACGCAACGTGTAAGAGCGGAGGTTCTTAGCGAAGAACAATGGCAAGCTATACACAATGTAAATGTAGATGGTGTTTTTTGGTGTTCACAGGCGGCTTATCCTTTCCTAAAGAAATCTGATCATGTGGGAAGAATTATAAATATTGCTTCTATGGCTTCACATCTCGGATTCTCTGAGGTGGTCCCATATTCGTCTTCGAAGTCTGCAGTGCTTGGAATCACCAAGGGTTTAGCTGTGGAATGGAGTAACGATAATATTCTCGTAAATTCCATATCTCCGGGTTGGTTTCCGTCTCTTATGAATCAACAGGTGATGGATGCAGACCGAAAAACAAAAATATTAAACAGAATGCCGTTACATCGTTTCGGCCGTCCAGAGGAGTTGTCGGCGATGACATGCTTCTTGGCTTCGCCTGCTGCGACATATATTACGGGGCAAGATTTTAGTGTGGACGGTGGTGCGCTAGCCTTCGGGTTTTAGTTACCGAGTTCCCCTCGATGTTACCATTTTTCTTTGCCACTTATCTACAAGAAATGATGATTTTCGTAAAATTAAAAATTTACGAGCATGTACCCTTATCGGAATTCGTTATTGAGTATAAATAATTAAAATTTCTATCTGCGCTTTAGATGGTTGAAATTCAATATCGGAGCGTAGGGGTGCAGTTTTATATGTTCACAAGAATTCATATTTTCTGCACCCACCTCCTACATTTTCAGCTTAATTCGGCAGGGTTTCCATAAAATTTAAAATGTCTTTTCCGATTTCGTTCACATGTGTTTCTAAAGCAAAATGCCCGGTGTCATAAAATTTAACAATTGCATTTGGAATATCCTGTCGATAGGCTTCGGCACCCGCAGGTAGAAAATACGGATCTCTATTTCCCCATACGATCAGTGCGTGTGGTTGTTGTTTTCTAAAGTATTCGTGAAACTGCGGATACATGGCTACATTATTTTTATAATCGCTTACTAAATCGAGTTGTTTCTCGTCTGAATCGGCACGATCAAGAAAAAATTGGTCTAACGTGTATGTTTCTGGTGCGATGAGTTCAGCATCGGAAACACCTGTAAAATATTGAAATCTTAACTCTTCCTCTTTCACAAATCCTCTTAGTGCGTTTCTATCTTCGATAGCATTACTATTCCAATATTTTTTAACACCTTCCCATGCTGGGCCGAGACCCTCCTCGTAAGCATTCCCATTTTGGGATATAAAACCTGTTATTTTTTCGGGGTTATCTAACATCAAACGGTAACCTACGGGAGCGCCGTAATCAAATACATATACTGCGAATCTTTTGAGATTGAGCTCATCGATAAACGCTTGCAGCACTGCGGTCAGATTATCAAATGTATATTCAAATTCATCTCTTGAGGGTGAATCTGAATAGCCAAAACCTGGAAGATCGGGAGCAATCACATGATATTTTTCATTTAAAATAGGTATTAGATTTCGAAACATATGTGAGGAAGTTGGATAACCATGCAGCAATAAAATAATTGGAGCATTTTGAGGACCTGATTCACGATAGAAGATGTTCTGTCCACTAGCTTTTACAGTACGATAGTACGTGTTTACCGATGAATGTACTGTACGCGATAAAGCGTATTGTTGCGATTGCGCCATAGTCGTAAAATTTAATAATACAATCCATATAAGAAGCGTAAGGATTATATACGATTTATAATTTATCTGTTTCATTGCACAAATTTAAATCATATATTTGAGCATTATAAATGATATAAAAGTATATAAATTATCATAAATTATGATCAATGAATACAAATGACTTAAAATTATTTGAGGCAGTAGTGCTCCACGGAAACTTTACGAAAGCAGCGGAAGCCATGCACACCGTCCAATCAAATGTAACTGCTAGAATAAAAAATTTAGAAGAGGAGTTTGGTGCTACACTTCTTCTTCGTACCTCTCGAAAAGTTGAACTTACTTCAGCGGGGAAAAAAGTTTTGCTATGTTGCAAGCAAATTAATAACCTTATTGAAAATACGAAATTCGCTGTAGGAAAAGACAACAAAATTAAAGGTCAGCTTAAAATAGGCTTTTTAGAAACAACAATGGCACTTAGAGGCCCTGACCTCATAAATCAACTTGCAGATAAATTTCCGCTGATTGATATTGATTTTACCTCTGCTATGCGCGATAAGCTAATAGAAGATGTGCTAAATTTCAAACTCGACGCAGCGTTTATCCCAACGCCCGTTTTTGCCGAAGAATTGGAAAAGGTTATGATCACCGAAGAACGTATTGTGGTTGTGGCGCCTGAACGGTTCAACAATGTTGACGAGCTGTTAAAGCAGCAGCGACCACGAGCAATCGTCTTTGATCAGGGATGTTTTTTTCGTACGCGCTTGGAAGCGTGGCTCGTCAATAAGAACATTACTAATTATAATAAAACCGTAATGAATTCTATGGAGGGGGTTATCAATTTCATTGAGTCTGGTATTGGTTTTAGCTTCTTACCGTCAGAAATCATTTCCGCCTTTTATAAAGACAGAAAAATTAAAACATTTCCACTCCCCGCCGAAATTGGAAAGATCAAAAACGTTCTGGTTTATCGTAAGGATAATTTATCCTCTCCAGTTCTGAATGCATTTATAGGCTTATTTTAGTGATGCTTTTCATCACGCGTTCAATAACAATATTAAATGACATATATTAGTACACCTGCGTTAGCAACATAGCACTCTTATCACGCAGCTCGTATTTAAGGGAGCGTGCTTTTATTGTCCTCACCCCACGCCGACATTAAATTTAATATCGTCTCCAATGACTTTCCTTTTTCTGAGAGCTTGTATTCCACTCTCGGCGGAACCTCGGGGTATGCTTTCCGTTCAATCAATCCGTCAGCCTCCAAGTCTTTCAGTTGGGCAATTAGCATTCGTTCGGATATTCCAGCTGCTTTTTTTTTCAGTTCGTTGTACCTTAACGTTCCTCCATCTAATAAAAAACCAAGAATACTTAATTTCCATCGACCGCTTAATACGGATACGGTATAAGCCATTCCGCATGTAGATTCTATCTTCTCTTTATTGAATGTATTTGTTGATGTTTCTTTTCTCATTTCTCACATTTCTGTTAGTACCATACAATTTTGTATGTACTTGCATCATGCTAATATAGCACTTAGTTTTGTTGAAAAATAATTGCTATGAAAATAAAATTGACAACAATCATCCATTGGATAACGTATACTTATTTCGTCTATTTATTTGGCTATGCTAGTCTGTTTAAAGTCTTTCAAAAGAAAGCGATGATGGAAGGAATGATGGCTTTTGGGTTTAATAAAACTTGGACTTTATTTATCGGTTACGGCGAGTTAATCGGACTATTAGCGCTAATAGTTGGCCTTTGGTTTCGTCCTGTCAAGAATATCGCTATTATCTATTTATTGTTTTTTGCCGTGGGGGCTTTAATGGTTCATTTTGCACATAAAGAATATCATGAATTTTATAGCGCACTATTTGGTTGTATGGCGGCGATCATACTTTTAGCAACGGACAAACATTTCAAACTAGTTTTATAACTGGACAGACGATTCTGGCCGGTTATCTTTTCGACGGACTACAGTATTCTCAAAGCAATTGCTGACTTTATTTTTTTGTACGGCGTTATAACAAAAACGTATAAAAGCTGTAAATTCGAACAATTTAGCAAAACTGATCGAAGATGAGCCTGAATGATTAAAACAGGTGGAAGTAAAAAAATATGGTGCTGAACGCTATAACTTCTAGATCTTCTACTATATACGATAAGCATTAAGTCCAAATGGAAGTAATTATAAGACAAGAAAAACCAGCAGATTTCAAAACGGTATTCCGTATCATAGAAAACGCTTTCAAGCTTATTCAATTTAGTGATCATAAAGAACAGTTTTTAGTTGAACGCTTGAGAAAATCAAGAGCATTTATTCCTGAACTATCTATGGTCGCGGAGCTTGATAATAGAATTGTCGGCCATATCTTGCTGACGAAATTGAAAATAAAAAATGGTCAACGTGAATTTGATTCATTAGCGCTTGCCCCGGTTTCTGTACTTCCAAAATATCAGGGCAAGGGGATTGGTGGAATACTGATTAAAGAAGCTCATAAAAAAGCACGCGAATTAGGATATCAATCCGTAGTTTTACTCGGACACGAAAAATATTATCCGAAATTTGGTTACAAACGAGCTGATATGTTTGGTATTGAATTACCTTTCGATGTACCAAAAGAGAATTGTATGGCTATCGAGCTAACCGAAAATGGACTTGTTGGAGTTAGTGGAACAGTTGAATATCCAAAGGAGTTTAATGAATAAAAAGCAAATATTTGGTAAAGGGCTATTGGTGTGCCTATGTACTTCATTATTTCAGTTTTTGCATGCTTTTCAGTATGTCGACCATTTGTTTGTATATAGGCCACTTACCTGCCTCTTGATTCCGGAAAATCAGGGCAAGTCGGTACACTGGATACAAGAAAGCTAATACATAGATAATATACATCAACGACTGAAAACGTTCATCTTCAATATGACCTACAGCGATATTTTTTACGTCATCATTAAGCATGACTATAGCACTCCCAATTAGAGCCATTAAAAACAATAGTTCATCTAGTGATTTCTTCCGGTATTGTTCCAACTTTTGAATGGTATCTCGCCATTGCTCGGGTGTATGTATGTCATGGTTCATTAAATATTTCTTGAGTCCCGAGCATCGACGCTTATAAACAATGTTTGTAAATGAAAGGCCCTCTGGATTCTCTTGCGCAGCAAACCATTTATCTCGCTTTCTATCTATCGATCTCAAATAGCGCTGTATGGCTATCAGATAAATAGTGTACAGAACGATGAAGACAAATACATTAATCATTTTTTCTGAACCCATTATGGTCAAATTATATGTCCAGATTCCCAAAGCAAAAACAGGAATAAGTGGAAGGAGCAAGACACAAAGTATTCTGTTTCTGTATTTTTTGTACCCTCCGCCATTTATTAATGCTTGGTATGACAAATTGTCGCGGTAAAACAGATATAGATCGGATATGGAGATTTGATTCATATAGTAAACATAATAAACTTTTGAATTAGATAAACAATTATCTATGTACTGGATTAGCCCATCAAACTATTCCATTTGCAAATTCAATTTTTAAATCGTAAGTTATCAACTTATGATTTAATGGAAAGAAAGGAGGTATACTAGTAATATGATCATAATTAATGTTAAAGAAGGAGAACCCTTAGACCGGGCACTTAGACGATTTAAAAGAAAATTTGAAAGAACCGGCGTATTAAAAGAATTGCGTTCACGTCAGGCTTATGAAAAGAAATCTGTGACCAGGAGAATGCAAAGAAAAAAAGCTATCTATAAACAATCTCTTAACCAAGAGAAGTTATAAGGGTATAAAGAGAGAGTCTGTTTAGCGACTCTCTTTTTTATTTCCTTCGGCTCTTTGTAAATTCTTCCTTCTATTAATTGTAGGGGTTCTTTAAAATGGGTATTCCGAGTGCGATAGGCAACTCTTTGACGGTTATCGGTAAATTAGTCGCTAAATAAAAAATCTCTATCTATATTTGGTTGGTTAGGATTCTGTAAAAAAATACTTTTTGAACTGAAATGCAAGAAATATATACGAGTGATAAAATCTTTGAACGAAAGGATTTTACCCGCACACTGTTAGATAAAGGCGAATATGAAAATTGCATTTTTAACGGTTGTAACTTTGCGGAAAGTACACTAGGTGGAATTAGATTTATAGATTGCACATTTGAAAATTGTAACCTGAGCTTGGTGACTCTGAACGCAACGTCGTTCCAGCAGGCAAGATTCAAAGGTTGCAAAATGTTAGGATTAAAATTTGACACTTGTAGCCATTTCGGATTGTCGTTCTCATTTGACAATTGTTTTTTAGATCATTCTTCTTTTTTTAAAACAAAAATCAGAAAAACTGTTTTCAGTAATTCTCTGATACGGGAAACTGATTTTGCAGCATCCGATTTGACAGATTCTATATTTGACAACTGTGATCTTGAAAATACGTCGTTCGACAGCACTGTACTGGAGAAGGTTGATTTCAGGACCGCTTACAACTATTCGATCGATCCTGAAACAAATTACATTAAGAAGGCTAAATTTTCCGTTGCTGGACTTTCAGGGCTGCTATCAAAATACAATATTATAATTGAAAGATAAATCGCTTCTCCATTCTTCGAACAGAACAATGCCCTGCCCAAAAAGCTATCGTCTGCTTTTATGTCTTGATGGCAAGCAACATTGACAGTCGACAATGACATATAGAAAAAAATTATGTCAGGGAAATGTCGATATCGGAAGATAAACTTTGCAAAGGCAGCAAATATGTTAAAACATTGTTAAAATCAAACTGACACAAATACTTGAGGCACGGAGGTTGACTATGTAATAATACTTTTCATAATTTAGGTTTATAATTGGTTAGTTAGTTAAAAGTCCCGGAGCGCCCGCTTCGGGACTTTTTTTATTTCATCATTTGACGACGGACTCGTAACTCTTTGCCTTCATGCTTCAGCGCAGTCTAACTTATTCGCTTTAAACAGGTCGAAAAATATGGGTTCAATTTCAGGAGGTAGATCTAAAATGCTACTTATTTGTTAACATGTGTTAAATACACACTAAGGATATACGAAGATGACAGCAACTACCGTTATTAATATACTTCATAATTTAGGTTAATAATTGGTTAGTTAGTTAAAAATCCTGAGGCTCCCCGCTTCGGGATTTTTTTACGGGTTTGGATGGATTGAATTTGTGGCTTGACTTAGCTTGTTAGTTAAAAACCTGAAAAGACGAGTCTCAGCTTTTTTCTTTGTTCTTTGCAATTCTAAACCCGAGGTCGTCAATTTTAAATTTTAACGGGTGGCTTCGTCTGCGGGTAGTCGCCATAACACTTCTTTTTTCATCGCACCAACCACCCCCTCTAAAAATTCGATATGAACCATAGACTTCGGTGTCATACAAGTCTGAGCACCATTCCCATACGTTACCCAACATATCATAAAGCCCCCACGCATTCGGCTCTTTTTGGCCAACATGGTGTGTTGTTTGTCCAGAATTATCTTTGTACCAGGCGATCACATCTAATTCGCCATATCTAATTCCCCGTGTCCCTGCTTTACAAGCGTATTCCCATTCTGCCTCTGTCGGCAGACGAAATCCGTTGGCCAGATGGTTAAAAGACACCCCCTCTGTCATCTGATCTAAGGAATAACATGGGGTCAGTCCTAATTGAATAGATAAAATATTACAAAAATTTACGGCATTTATCCAGGTAACCGTTTCAACGGGATGTTTATCGCTCTTGATTGTGCTTGGGTTTTCTTTTGTAACTTCAAAGTAGAGGTCTTGCGTTACAGGATATTTTGCCAGCAAAAACGGCTCAATTTCCAAAGTCCACTTTTGTTGTGTCCTGTCGTCTCGTAATGCGATTTTTCCTCTGGGTATTTCTACCATTTGGGCGGCTATAATTTTGCTTAAAGGTGTTTCTTTTTTGTTTGTATCCATTTGTTTGACAGTACTTATTTTGCTTTTATGGAGGCTATTAATATAATTATCACTCGGTTTTAGCAAGGATTAGATGCTTTCGTCATAAAATGCCAAAGTATTCTTTAAAGATATTCTATTATTGCTATATATTGGAGAATAGCAGCAAAAATAGATAATGGAGTGAAAGTTTCTTCTGTTCTAATATTCTCCGTAATGTGGCGACGGCTTTGGACCGTGCAAAATAGACTGTGTTGGCTGTGGTTCCCAGTTCGTCACAAATTTCCTGGACATTCTTATCCTCCATTACCGATAATTGTAAAACTTGAGCTTGTTGCCGAGGAAGTTTTTTAATTTCCTGCACAATTAATTCAACAAGTTCGGTGTAGATTATTTTTCTCAAAATATCCTGATCTGTTGCCTCTAACTGTATAAGATCCGGATCTTCATACCTGCATTTATTTCGGCTATGCTTGAGATGATCTAAACATGCATTCTTAACGACCAGATAAAGAAAAGACTTAATCGGTTCTATCGCCTCAAAATGTTCTCTTCTTTCCCAAAGTTTCACAAAGGCATCGGATACGATCTCGGACGAAGTCTGTTGATCTGTTATGAATTTATAAGCGAAAAAATGGAGTGCACGTGCATACTGATCCATCAGAAAGCTTAGAGCGGTTTCCTTTCCCATCCGTAAATCAGAAATCTGCTTGTTAAGTTCGTCCATAACTGACTGGCTTATACTATGTGGTTCATACAAACTTAATGTAATTTACGTAAAATTAAAAGTGTGCTATAACATGAGGGTACATCCTCGCCGATGGGCAAAGGATGCACCCAACTATCACAAATAATCAGTTACTCCGGAAAACCCAAAACCAGGCTGCCCCTGCTTCACTGGGATCAGGAAAGGCTAGTATCATTTCCTCTCCGTCCAACACAAGGATATCATACTCGTACACTGCCGCATTTCCTTCATTCGGTGAAATTCCACATAAAACCGTCACGTTGTTCGTAGTTAGTTTACCCTTGGCCCAAACGGTGCCATCCTCCATCGTGACTTTCTTGGTCATATCGAACGCAAATGTTCCTGTTATGCGCTCACCGTTGGATTTCACTTTTGTCAATTTAGCATCTCGTAAGGAAAAAACCATTTTAGCTCCCGTACCTTCTCCGGGAGCCTGTCCATCGATAGCTGATTCCTGCAATGTCCACCAAGCTGGGGCGAAATTCCCTAGATAGCCCCCATTTCCCCAAACCGCCGGCTTGCTAGTATCCCATACCCAGTCTTTTTCGCTTCCATCGGTTAAAAAGCCCCACTCAGGCGGTACTGGAAAAGATAACTCCTCCACAGAAACCTGCAGTGTCTTATTGATTTTGCTGCCGTCGGGGTTTAATCCGGTAAAAATAACCTCGTTCTCACCGGTAGTAACGAGCAGGACAGTATCGGTTTTCCGTTGTGTTACGCCGACGCCATAGTCCCAGGATGAAAGCACCGGACTTTTATTATCTAAAATTACTTTATTGCTTTTTTTGCCGTCTACCATAACGGGCGTTGCTGTGATAGCTAATTGATCGGCCGTAATGGCGGGTCCTAAATTCATTCGGTCTTCAACGGGGTCACATCCTATCAATACGAAACTGAGGATGGAGCAGAGGATATAATGTATATTTTTCATTGTATATTCAATTTAAAAATTACCAACCTGGAAATTCATGAGTAGACTCACCCCACCCTTTGTTTTGTGTTAATACACCGTCGGAAAGTGCAATCTGTGATAATGGAATAGGCCAAAATCCACCGGTAGCTTCGAATCGACTGCGGTATCCGCCACCAAATGCGCGCATTTGTGTATCAACGGCTTTGTTTTTTATGGCTACACCTTCTTGCTGCGCCAGCGCTTCTGCCGCATCATGCCAACGCATCAGATCAAAATAACGTAACCCTTCAAAGGCTAACTCCCATCGCCGTTCTCGTTTGAGCGCAGCCAGCGAATAGGGAACTTCAGGTAAATTAACACGGGCTCGAACACGGGTAAGATTGCTGTTTGTTTCCGTTAACTCTGCATGCATAAGTAATACGTCGGCAAAACGGATTAGGACCAAATCTTGTGTGTGGGCCAACTGATAATCCGCTTGAGCTGCATCAGCGAGGATCGCATAGGATGGAATAAGTTCGTCTTCGTCGTATGCTGTAATCGCTATATATTTCTTTTGCCAGAAACCTGTCTCCTCCATTTGATTGTCCGCTCCGTATATATAACTATCCAGATCGGTTTCGACATTAATGATAGATCCGGTTCTGCGGATATCGGTTGGTTCGGATTGCCGCCATGTATTCCAGAGATTACTGTTTACCGGACCGGCACCCCAACCCTGTCCAAATGGAAATGTTCCTGCCTGCCCGTTGTTTGACCGTAAGCCGGAGTGGAGATTCATTTGGTTAGTATAGCCAAGTTTATAGGTATCTCCCCAATCAGCTAGTGTGCCAAATTTAATCGCAAAGACGGTTTCTTTATTGCCGTCGCCTGCATATTTCAGATTATTTTCTTGTGCATAAGAATAGTCTACTTTGGTAAATTCGTTGGAATACGGCCAAAGGTTTCTAAAATCTTCTACTAAGCCGTGTCCGCTATCGTCAATGCAATCTTCAAGCCATTGAACAACTTGCTCTTTGGTTACAGTGCCACCGGATACCAATGGGAGATCTGTTTTTTGATAGTAGCCGGTGTAGAAAAGGAATACCCGGGCCATCAACGCTTGTGCCGCCCATTTGGTGGCATGGCCGGAGGCCACACTGGTATAAGGACTCGAAGGCATTATTTCAATGGCCGTTTTTAAGTCCTCGGCAATAACTGCATAGGTCTCTTCGGCTGAGGCCTTGGGTACATTCGTGACAAGCGTTGAGGTAAGCAATGGAACTTCACCAAATAGCTGGGACAACTCAAAGTAATAAAGTGCCCGTAGAAAATACACTTCCCCCATGAGTTGTTGCTTTTGTGCTTCATTGGTCCAACCGGTGACGTTTTCGATTGTTTCGATAGCCATATTGGCTCTAAAAATCCCTTGATACCTAGCGCTCCAAAATGACAGGAAGCGATCGGGTTGGGTATTCATCAAATGATCCAGGCCTTGCATATCGCGATCATTTTCGCCCCCACCTCCAAAACGATCGTCGGAGGCTAGCTCGGCCATATAGAAATGAGAATGTTGTGGATCGGACATCGCCGTATTGAGGCTAGTGTATATTCCGGTCAGCATACTATTGGCGTCAGCTACCGTAACCGGAAAGTTTCCGGTATTTTTTTTATCGAAGCTCTCGGTATCCAGAAATTTTTCGCAGGAACTTAGGCATCCTATGATGAGTATAAACAAAATTATCTTTTTCATGTCTTTACATTAAAATTTGAGATTTAAGCCAAACATCACCGTCCGTGGTTGCGGGTAGAATCCCAGGTCGATTCCCGAAACCCACGGCGCATCATAACCGTATCCAATTTCAGGATCCATTCCGCTATATTTCGTAAAAGTGAACGGATTTTGGACAGTGGCGTAGAACCGGGTCTGACTAAAAGGTGATGTCTTCCATATCTGCTTCAAATCGTAACCCAAAGTGATATTTTGTATTTTGACGAAGTCGCCGTTCTCGATATATATATCGGATATATACTGGTTATTGGTATGGCTGCCACTGGTGAGCCGAGGTAATTTATTCGAGGTTCCTTCGCCATGCCACCGATCGAAAATATCCGTCGTATAATTCTGCAAAGGGCTGTCCGCAAAGGAACGATAGGATTTTGCAATTTGATGTCCAAAAGAACCAATAGCGGTAACAGAAAGATCGATACCTTTATATCCCAAGTTGATATTTAACCCGCCACTGAAATCGGGGTGTGGATTGCCGATTATCGTTTTGTCTTCGTCGGTAATAGAGCCGTCCTTGTTGTTGTCCACGAAGATGACGTCCCCCGGTTGGGCATTGGGCAAAATGCCGTGACCAGTTGCCCGAAATGCTTCAATCTGTTCTTGCGTTTGAAAGATCCCATCGGTCCGAAAGCCATAGAAATAACCGATAGGATAGTTCACTTGAGCCCGGTACATCGGCTGCGTAGATTGACTCAGCACATCTGGCTCACCGTGGATAATACCTTCCTCGTTAGCAATACGTACGACTTTATTTTTGTTGTAGGCACCATTAATGCCGACCCCGTAGCGAAAATCACCGTTAGTATCGCTCCAATTCAACCCGATTTCGACACCTGTATTGTTGACATCTCCGCCGTTGATAAAACGGCCCGATGTGCCATATGTGGCCAAAACCGGCACGAAAACAAGCCAGTCTTTGGTAGATTTTTTATACCAATCAAAAACAAAAGCAAGTCTGTTATCAAGGAAACGGGAATCAAATCCTATGTTGAGTTGTTCGGAGGTTTCCCAAGATATGTCTGGACTAGGCGAGACATCTGGATAGGCTCCTCGAATGAGTGTGTTCTTATTATTTCCGAAATAATATCCGTTTCTAACATCTATCGCGATGGTAGGTAGATATTGAAAAGGAGGAATGTCTGCATTTCCATTTTGCCCCCAACTGGCGCGAAGTTTCATAAAGTCCATGAACCCGTTGTCCGCTAAGAACTCTTCGTTCGTCATGATCCAGCCCGCCGAAGCCGAAGGAAAGTATCCCCATCGGTGACCCCTCGCAAAATTAGATGAGGCATCGGATCGTAGAATCAAGGATGCCATATAGGTTTCATTGATATTGTAGTTCACGCGTCCGAAATAAGAGGAAATCCTAAATTCCGGCAAATGCATTCCGCCGACTGTTGGAATAAAACCATCATAGCCTTGTCCATTCCCGACCCATGCTTTATCCCATTGTCCAGGAAAGGAGGAATTCGCGGTGACGACACTAAGGGTCTCTCCTATGCCATTTTTTTCGATCGATTGGCCGACTACCATATCCATTTGATGCCCGTCGACCGGGCGAAATTTGTAGCTCAGCGTATTTTCTAGCAAAACTTTATAGCCAACCTCTTGGTTTTGGCTAATGTCGTCTACAGGATTGGTCAAGGTAGTGGAAAGGGCATAAACTGGCGTATATTGTCGATACGAAGAAGCGTTTAAGCGGTATCCAAAGTTGGATCTGAAAACTAAGTCTTTTATAGGCTGGACTTCCAGATAAGCATTAACAGAAAGGCTGTGGCTCTTGCTTAAATTCTGTCCGCGGCGGTAGTCCATCTCGGCTACTGGATTGGCGGTGGCACCATCTAAGGCCCAACCGTCAGCAACTTTACTCGCTTGATCATAATAATCGCCGTTTTCGTTTCGCACGGGTAACAGTGGGTTACCTACCAACACGTTGTGTATATCATTCCAGTAAATATTTCCAATGCCAATGCCAGAACGATTGTTGAATCCGTAATTGACATTTTCGCCAATTTTTAGAATTGTAAAATCATCGTTCTTGAGCAGGATATGCTCGGAATTGATACGTGCGGTATGCCGTTGGAAATTGGGTTCTACCGGTACGCCCATAATGCCTGCCCGATCGGTAATAGAATAACCCATCGAGAAACGTGACTGTTCGTTCCCTCCTGTCATGTTAAAGGATGTATTATGCAGAAGGGCATTGTCGTTGTGTATTTCTTTAAGCCAATTGGTACCGTTCCAGCTGTCGTTCATAATCTGCTCGTATTGCTTAGGAATGAGTGCTGCCCAATCGTAGGAACTTGCGCCCTCGTTGAACCGACGCTCGTCTTGTATCGCCATATACTCCTTCGCGTTTAAAAGGGAAGGAAGTTTATAGGCATTTTGGAAACCGATATAGCTATCTAAATGTATGGTAGTACGCCCTTCCTTACCTTGCTTGGTCGTGATGAGTACGACACCATTTGCTGCGCGAGAGCCATAGATGGCGGCAGAAGCTGCATCTTTTAACACATCGATCGTTTCGATATCCGATGGGTTGAGCATGTTAATATCGCCCCCAGGTACGCCATCAATAACGTAAAGGGGTGCGGAATTGCCTGTAGTCCCAATTCCGCGTATGGCGACTTTAAAACTCTCACCGGGCATTCCCGAACTTTGTGTAATCTGGACGCCAGGAGATTGACTCTGTAGAGCTTCCAATATGCTAGGTGTACTCAGTTTTTGAAGATCTTCGCCTTTTACATGAACACTCGCACCTGTGGTCAATTTTTTCTTCTGTGTACCGTAGCCAACGACAACTACTTCATCTAAATCGCCAAAACTGGCTTTCAGGGTAATACGAAGAACATTCTGATTGCCAACGCTGACCTCCATCGGAAGGAAACCGACTGATGATACCCGAATAATACTATTTGTATTCGCAGTCACCGAAAAATCCCCTTCTTCGTTGGTGATCGTCCCTTCTGAAGTGCCTTTAACTTGCACCGATGCTCCCTGAATAGGCGTACCCTGCTCGTTGGTAACATGCCCCATTATGGTCTGTTCTTGCGGTGCTGTCTCGGAAGATGATGAGTGGTGCTTTGTTTTGGAGTTTCGGACAATTATGGTACCGTCCGATATTTCCCAAGTAATGGGTCGTTCTTCAAATATCGCAAACAGTCCCCTTTCTAAGGACACATTCTTGATATCCACGGTAATTTTGGTACGTGCAAGATCCTTACCGTTTAGCAAAAATGGTATCCCACTCTGGTTTTGTATGGACTGCATGATCTCGACCAAGGGGGCATCTGTCGCTTTTAAAGAAATGTGCTGTGCGAATCCGCTTGCAGTGAGTTTAAAAACACTCAATACTATAAGGAAAATAGTTAGCTTCATAAGGATTATCCAGTATCTGATTTTAGAAAAGGCAGGTCTCCCGCCATAATCATTATGTTGTAAAAAAATCATATTTTTGTACAATTAGGATTTGGTATTGAATAAGAGTTTATAATCTGTATTGACGCTTTTCAGCAAATCGTAATAGCCGAAGTCGGGTGTGCGAGACCCGATTCGGCTTTTATTTATCGGGGATATTTGATGTCTGTTCTTTCCATTGTCTGTTTAGTGTTTATTGTTCCATAATTATTAATCTAGGTGTGCCATCCTTCTTTTGGAGTTTAAATTTCACACCACTTTTTTCGATAATACGCATGACCTCGGCGAGGTTTTTATCCCGGTCTATTTCTCCATAGAAGTAGGTGGGTAAAACCTGATCTTGGTAGCTGACTTCAATGGCATACCAACGGCTGATCGACTTCATTAAATCACGTAGTTCTGTTTCATAAAACAGGAATTTATTATTCTTCCAAGCGATAAAAGATTGGACATCTACTTCCTTTTTAATAATATTTCCGGCACTGCTTATTGCTTGTTGATTCGGGGTTAAATGGACCTTTTGACGGGCAGATTCTATACTGACCGATCCTTCGACGAGCGTTGTTATAGTTTGGGTATCATCGGCATAAGCGGATACGTTAAATGCGGTTCCGGTGACCAGAATTTTCTGATCTCGACACACGACTTCAAAGGGTATACGCTGGTTCTCTTCACGGACTGTCGCAACTTCAAAATAGGCTTCCCCTTCTAAAATAACTGTGCGATGCCGCTTATCGAATAAAAGTGGATATACCAATTTTGATTGGGCGTTCAACCATACCTTGCTTCCATCTGATAACGTGACTTTATATTTGCCGCCTTTAGGGACATGAATAGTGGCATTAATGCCGTGAACTTTATCGTCATCGATAGCTAAAAGCGGGGTGCCGTCAGCGTATGTTAACTGATCGTCGAGGATAATACCATCTTTATCACTTCTCAAATCGATCTCCTTGCCGTCGGACAAGACGAGTTTTGCTTTATTAGTTCCAGCCTGTATGCTGGACAGACTTATTGCTTTTTCTTCGATTATTGGAGACTTAAGTTGAAAATAGCCGAAGAGACCTGCAATCAACAGCGCGGCTGCAGCGGTAAAATAAAAAGGGTAAGACTTCCTGAAACGACCTATTACGCTCCCACCTGTTCTTTTCAGCGTTCGGTCCTTTAGTTCGCGGAGCCAATCCTCTCCCTGCTCCTGCTCTAGTTGAGCCCATGATAACCCGTCTTCAAAAACTGCATCACCTTCGATGAGCGATTTAAAAAAGGCTTCATTTTCCGGTGTTTCACCCCGCCATTGTTCAAGGACCTCGCGTTCCTCCGCAGTGATATCACCGTCGATATATCGTTTAATGAGTTGGGCTATTTTTGATGTCGCTGTCATGTTTATTATGGTTATGCATTTCTAATAACGACATATAGACCTAGATCTTAGTAAAATTTTTATTTTTTTTCTACGAAGTGAAAAAGCCCGTAACTATGTGGTTGGCAAGAGATAATAGAAGTGTTTTTCGTGCTGCGCGGGAATCGATTTGTTCTATATAAGTGAGCTGTTTGTTAATATGTGTTAAAAACACACTAAGTATACCCGAAAGTGGTCAATTTACGCTATATTTGTCATTCATAATTAGGTTTATAATTGGTTAGTTAGTTAAAATCCTGAAGCTCCCCGCTTCAGGATTTTTATTTTTTGATGCCAAGTAATTAGCTTAACGGCTTATGGGTACTGATAGCAATTCTGTTCCATGCATTTATCGTAACTACAGCCATGATAATCTGGGCGACATAATTCTCATCAAATAACGTTAGAGCGTTTTTGTAGGTTTCATCTGTTAATCCTTTTTGGTTGATTAACGTTATTTCTTCTGTAATAGCCAAGATACTTCTCTCTTCTTCAGAAAACAATTTCGTTTCTCTCCATGCGTTAAGCAAGAAAATTCGTTGTGGACTTTCTCCTTGCTTCAGCGCGTCCGACGTATGCATATTAATACAGAATGCACAACCGTTAATTTGTGAAGCACGAATTTTGATCAGTTCTAAATGAATTTTTAGAAGCTTGGTATTTGCTAAATAATTCTCCAATGCTAGCATTCCTTTGTAAGCATTTGGTTCTACTTTTTGTATGTCTAAACGATTTTCCATGTTTTTGTTTTTCTACAAAAATACGGCATGTTGCTGCGTAAAATCTTAAACTGGTTTAAGGTCGGGATTTCTTTTTTATTTCGCTTAGGTATTCGGGCGTCATATTCAAATAGGATGCTAATAAATGCTGGGGTATCCTGTGCGTGAATTCCGGAAAACTGTCATTAAAATGATGATAGAGCTGTTCTCTCGAGAAGTCATATATATATTTTGTTCGGAGTTGTAGAGCTGAATATGCCCGTTGATAAATCAATCTATAGTAACGCTCTAGCTGGGGAAATTGCTGCAGTAATTTTTCCTGATTTTCATAATCTATTTGTACAACATCGCTGGGTTCGACTGCTTGTATCGTAAAGTCCGTCCTCGCCTGACGGTCAAACGCCATATAATCGGTTATCCACCAATTCTCTATAGCGAATTGTATAGTTTGTTCTACACCTTTTTCATTGAGAAAAAACATTCTTAAACATCCTTTAATTACAAAAAAATGGAATCTACACCTTGTATTCTGCTCGATTAATATCTCTTTTTTTTCAAAAGTTTTTTGTTGAAAAAAATGGGAAAAACGCGACTCATCTTTTGTATCTATTTTTACGTATTTTCTAATATGTTGAGTTAATTCAAATGCCATATTATTGATCGTTTATCTTTTTCGTTAATTGTTAAACTTGGAGATTATCTTGCTTAAAAATGTACCGCCCTGCGTTGATGCTTAGTTCAGGCAATAGAACAGACCATATCTATAGCAATCAGATGCAACCATTTGTTTTTAATGCACTGTTTAACGAAACTTAAAAAATTGCATAAGGTTTGTCTTTTTTAAAATCCCAATATAGCATTTGCGATTAATATGTTGAAATCTTATTTTATTCAGTATTCGGCTTTTATTTGAAAAAAAGTACATTTACATAACACTATAAATGAATATATGATGGATCATAAACTGGCCGTTTTAATTGATGCAGATAATGTACCTTATGCCAACGTCAAAGAAATGCTCGAAGAGATTTCTAAAAGTGGCACCCCCACGGTAAAACGTATATATGGCGACTGGACGAAGGCTCACCTCTCAGGGTGGAAAAATGTTTTGCTGGAAAATGCTATTACACCTGTTCAGCAATATAGTTATACGACGGGTAAAAACTCCTCCGACAGCGCATTGATTATTGATGCGATGGATATTTTATATTCAGAAAAAATTACGGGCTTTTGTATCGTATCCAGTGACAGTGATTTTACAAGATTAGCGACCAGGCTACGGGAAGCCGGCATGATGGTAATCGGTATCGGTGAGAAGAAAACTCCTCGTCCGTTTATTGCGGCTTGCAATAAGTTTATTTACATTGAGATTCTGAAATCCGTTGAAAAAGAAGCTGAAACTAAAGTCGCCCTTAAATCTATAACCAAAGTAAAACCAAAACCTGCCGAAAAAGCTCTTGACAAAGTGGATAAGCAAACGATTAATATGATTGTAAATAGTGTGAACGATTTAGCAGATGAAACAGGATGGACGTTCCTAGGATCTCTGGGGAACTTCATTTCAAAAAAGAAACCAGACTTTGACCCACGTAATTACGGGTTTAATAAATTATATGATTTGGTCAAATACATCAATAAGTTTGAAATTGACGAAAGAGATGCAGGTGGTCACAAACACGTAAAACATATCTACCTACGATTAAAATAAGTTATAGAAAATAAATTTGTTAAGATTTGTTAAATTCACGCACTTCCCATAGTAAGGGCATGAGAATTGATTCTATTTTCATAATTCATAATTTAGGTTAATAATTGGTTAGTTAATAAAAATCCTGAAGCTCCCCGCTTCAGGATTTTTTATGTGGAGCAGACCACAAATAAATATCCATTATACGGATGTCTGCAGAGGCAGGTTTTTTATTAGATTTTCTTCGTTCAATTCATTAAGTTTGGGGAGGAGTCCCCAAGATGGAGGGCGCATAAACTTTTTTATGGCAAAGAATATTCGTTATAAAACAAAAATTGCAGTGATTGGTGCGGGTCAAGCTGGTCTTTCAACTGCCTACCATTTAAAAAAGCTCGGACTGGAAATCGGGCGAGATTTCATCATTATAGATGAAGCTCCACGCCCGGGCGGTGCTTGGCAATTTCGCTGGTCTTCTCTGACGTTGAGCACCGTCAACAAGATACATGATTTGCCGGGAATGCCTTTTGAGGAAACAATACATCATAAGGCAACAGAAGTACAAGCCAATATAGCTGTTCCGCATTATTTCGATCTCTTCGAAAAAAAATTTGGACTTCGGGTATATCGCCCTTTAAAGGTGAAAAAGGTCATTTTGAATCAAGGTCGTTTTTTTATAGACACCTCCAACTTACTATTTTCTTCATTAGGCATCATCAATGCAACGGGAACTTGGGGGAATCCTTATATTCCCGAATATCCGGGGTCAGATCTCTTTCAAGGAGAACAATTACATACCAAAGATTTTAAACATGCGGACGATTTTCGAGGCAAACATGTCATAATAGTTGGTGGCGGCATTTCGGCAATTCAGTTATTGGATCAGATATCGAAAATAGCCAGTACAACTTGGGTTACGCGACGTCCTCCATTATTTAGAGAAGGACCGTTCGACGATGTAGCTGGAACGGAGGCTGTTGCCATGGTAGAAAACCGCGTAAGGAAAGGTCTCCCGCCGTTGTCAGTCGTTTCTGTGACAGGCCTACCTAGATCCCCAGAGGTAATAGATATGGAAAGACGCGGCGTGTTGAATCGCTTGCCGATGTTTAGCGAGATTACCCAACAGGGTGTGAAATGGGCGGACGGAACCGAAGAGAGGGCAGACATTATCCTTTGGAATACGGGCTTCCGAGGTGATTTAGACCACCTTAACGAGGTATTGCCGAGAGAAGAGGGTGGTGGAATCCTCATGGAGGGAAGACTCGCTACCATGGTAAGTAAAGAACCTAGAATTCACTTAGTCGGATATGGTCCGTCGGCTTCCACCATCGGAGCAAATCGGGCCGGACGTTCGGCGGCCAGAGAATTGATTGAAACTATTGGTATTTGAAATAAAGTATAACATCATGAAAAAAATAGGATTTTTATCTTTTGGTCACTGGGACGACCACCCCGCGTATGCGACCCGTACAGCGAGCGATACCTTGCTTCAATCTATTGATTTAGCCGTAGCGGCAGAGGAAATTGGTCTGGATGGCGCGTATTTCCGCGTCCATCATTTTGCAAAGCAGCTAGCCTCCCCTTTTCCTTTATTAGCAGCCATAGGGAGCAAAACGCATAAAATTGAGATCGGTACTGGAGTGATTGATATGCGCTATGAAAATCCTTTGTACATGATTGAAGACGCTGGAGCTGCTGACTTAATTTCCGGTGGTCGGTTACAATTGGGAATCAGCAGAGGCTCACCGGAGCAGGTAATTGACGGGTGGCGGCATTTCGGATACGAACCCGCCGAGGGAGAAACAGATATAGATATGGGGAGACAGAAGGGTTTAGCTTTCTTGGAAAAATTGGACGGTGTCGGGTTTGCGCAGCCTAATCCGAACCCCATGTTTCCAAACCCTCCTGGACTTTTACGGTTAGAACCCTACTCAGCGGGTTTACGCGACCGTATTTGGTGGGGAGCAGCATCGAATGCTACAGCTGTTTGGGCAGCGCAAGAGGGTATGAATCTTCAAAGTTCTACACTGAAAGACGACGAAAGCGGGAAACCCTTTCATATACAACAGGCAGAACAAATCAGACTGTTTAAAACTGCGTGGAAAGAAGCTGGGCATACACGGGAACCCCGAGTCTCGGTAAGTCGCTCTATTTTTGCTTTGATGAATGATCAAGACCGATATTACTTCGGACATGAAGCAAACAGAGAAGATAAGGTAGGGATGATTGAGCCTGATAAACGAGCTATATTCGGACGGAGTTACGCTGCAGAACCGGATCAATTGATTAAAGATCTGGCCGGTGACGAAGCTATTCAAGAGGCTGACACCTTGCTCTTGACCATCCCCAATACCTTAGGTACGGATTACAACATACATGTACTTTCGTCTATTTTGGAACATGTGGCTCCGGGACTGGGATGGAGATAATGTTAAAAACGGGGCAATGCTTGCCACCATAACGAGAGTTTTTCGCTAAACTTCGCCACCAAGTTGGGATGATGTTCGGCAATATTCTTGGATTCATTGCGATCATTTGCTAAGTTATAAAGTTCTATACTGGATTTATCCTGATTCATCAGGAATTTCCAAGATCCTTCCCGGTAAGCTAAGGCGGGACTACGGTTTGGCTCTTTGGGGAAGTTAAAAAACGCATTATTACGTCCGTACTCCCAAATAAGCGGCTTCTCCCGAGGCGACGCATCACCAAGCAAAACACCGGCTCTATCTTCGCCGTCAAACTGCTCGTCAATTTTCACATTGCCCCCTGCAATATTTACGAGGGAAGGCAGGAGATCTAAGGCGGAAACAACGGACGAACTGTCGATCCAATTTTGTTCTATTTTCGCCGGCCAACGGACAATAAAGGGCATATTAATACCGCCTTCATACAACGATAACTTGGTTCCTCGCAGACCTGCTGATCGGTCTTGTCTAAAATTAGGAAGAGGGCCATTATCACTCGTAAAAATCACTAGGGTATTTTCGTCGACACCCAACTCTTTTAAACCATCCATTAACCGCCCCAGTTGCTTATCAAATTCTTTTAGAACAGCTTCAAAACTCCGTTCCTCTCCCGGCTTACCAGGATAACGTCCAATCTCATCATCTCCGGCCACCCAAGGTGTGTGCACATCATCTGTCCAAAGGTTGACATAACATGGTTTGTCTTTATTTTCTTTGAGAAACGATAAGGTCTTATCGACAAAATATGCTGTACGATTCCAACGTTTTATACTATCTTGATCACTCCATATCCAATCCGTCGCTGTTATGGCCGGATCAGGGTCTGGGCTTTCATAGGTACCCGCCCAAGCATCAAATCCGTACTGATCAAAATTTGGCGCGTCGGTAACATCGCGCCCGCCCCCCAAATGCCACTTGCCAAAATGCCCGGTTGCATATCCTTTTGCTTTTAACAACTTGGCAAGGTTCGTAGTATGAGGATCCAAGAAATCCACCTGTTCTTTTCGTCTATTATCCTCACGTGTATTCAAGAAGGTCGTAAAATGTAATTTTGCAGGTGATTTTCCGGTAAGAATACCGGCCCTCGAGGGGGAGCAGACGGGAGACGCGCTATAGTAATTTGTCAATCTACCACCCTCAGCAGCAATCTTATCAATATTAGGAGTATGGTATTTCCCAAAATAACAACTGATATCTCCTACTCCCAGATCATCCGACAGAATCAAAATAATATGGGGGCTCTGATTTTCTTGCGTGATCCCTTTAGAAAGCGACAATAAAAGTAATCCGCATAATAACAATCTCGAATATAAATACCTGCACATCTTACTAGGGTTTTAATTGTTCTTTAACAAAGAAAGAAATGTTTTCGACAAAAAGACACCCTAAATTATTCAAAAAAATGCGCTTTTGTATCAAAATACTGACTCTACTTGTTCCAACACCCAGCTCGCGGCAGCATCAACATCTGTTTTTGAGTTAAAAATCCAGAAATGGCCCAATTGTAACTTTTGTTTTTATAAGTGTTAGAATATATTTTCTTTCTACAAAATTTTTATACCTTTGCGAATCTTGGTTAAGTATTATTAAGCTAAATCGCAAGTAAGATTATATAAACTACAAACAAATACACGAAGACAGACAATGCAGAGTAAAGGGCTGATTAAATTTTTGGTAGTAGTGGTGTCAATAGCATGCCTCTATTCCCTATCATTCACATTCGTTACACGGAAAGTAGAACGAGACGCTGCGGAATATGCCAAAGGCGACATGACCAAAGAAAAGGCGTATTTGGATTCCATAGCGGGTGAAGATGTTTACAATTTAGGAATAGCAAAATTCACCTATCGGGAGGCGAAAGCGCATGAACTAGCATTAGGACTAGACCTTAAAGGGGGGATGAACGTTACCATGGAAATATCTTTGGATGAACTCATCAAAAACTTGGCAAATAATCCCGACGATGAAAACTTTAACAAAGCACTCGAATCGGCTCTACAAAAGAGTAAGTCCGTAAATAGAGGTGTCGTCGAAATTTTCGTCGATGAATATAAATCTTTAGGAGCAGGAACGCCTTTAGCGACTTTCTTTGCAACAACAGATAATGCTGCATTTATAAAGGGGACTAGTTCCGATAACGAGGTGCGTAGCTTCTTAAACAAGGAAGCCGATAATGCCATCGAAAATTCGTTCAAAGTATTACGTACGCGTATTGATAAATTTGGTGTAGCTTCACCGAACATCCAGATTCAACAAGGAACAAACCGTATTTTAATAGAGCTTCCGGGGGTCAATGATGAACAACGTGTTCGTAATCTTCTCCAGGGTTCAGCGAAATTGGAGTTCTATGAAACGCATGATAATTATCAGGTCTATCCATTATTGGAAAACCTTAACAATATTTTAGCTAGCTCATTGAAATCTGCATCCACCTCAGCTTCTACCCAGGTTTTGGCTGGGGCAGATTCAACGGTGAAGGACAGCGTTGCCGATGATGACAATTTATTAGCTAATCTAGGAGCGGCTCCCAAGGATAGTACAGATACGGCAGGAATCTCTGCAGAACTAGCGGCAAGTAATCCTTTGTTTGCAGTTTTGAATCCGGCTACTTATATGGAGCAAAATGGTCAGCCAAACCTAACTCCGGGGGCGATGGTTGGCATTGCTAACCTGAAAGATACTGCGCGTGTTAATGAATACTTAAACCGCCCAGAAGTAAAGTCTAACATTCCGGGGAATTTGAAATTCTTATGGTCCGTAAAACCGGAACAAAGAACGCCTAATTTCCTCTCTTTATATGCAATTAAAACATCAGGACCTGAAAACGGTGCTGTATTGACGGGCGACGTGGTCACGGACGCACGGGATGATTTCGATCAAAACAATCGTCCTGTCGTATCGATGAGTATGAACACCGAAGGTGCTCGCCAATGGCGTAAGATTACAGCGCAAGCGGCACAGAACAATAATGCTGCTGTCGCTATTGTATTGGACGGGGTTGTATACTCTGCTCCTGGTGTAAACGAGGAAATTCCAAATGGAAATTCTTCCATATCTGGTAATTTTACGATTGAAGACACCAAAGACTTGGCTAACGTGTTAAAAGCAGGTCGTCTTCCAACTACGGCAAAAATTGTAGAAGAAGCAATTGTAGGTCCATCATTGGGTCAGGCAGCTATTGACGCAGGTGTCAATTCTTCTGTTATCGCCCTTATCGTGGTGATGATATTTATGGTTGCTTACTACAACCGTGCCGGTATAGCGGCTAACATTGCGGTATTGTTTAACGTGTTTTTCCTGATGGGAATTTTGGCTTCCTTAAATGCCGTACTCACCTTACCGGGTATTGCGGGTATAGTATTGACCATGGGAACCGCCGTAGACGCCAACGTACTAATATACGAACGTATCCGAGAAGAACTAGGCTTAGGAAAATCTATCCGACAAGCTATTGCCGATGGTTATAAGAATGCCATGCCCTCTATTTTGGACTCGCAGATAACTACATTTTTAGTAGGTCTTGTTTTATTTTTCTTCGGGAGTGGTCCTATCTTAGGATTTGCTACTACGTTGATGATTGGTATCGTTACGTCGTTATTCACGTCTATTTTTATTTCACGTTTGATTTTCGAATACATGCTCTCGAAAGATTGGAAAGTCTCTGTATCGTTTCCTTGGTCTGCAAATACCTTGAAAAACGCAAATTTCCAATTTATCAAAAAACGGAAAATATTTTACGGTATTTCTATCGTTGCTTCTATCTTAGCACTGATCGCAATATTCACGAAAGGCTTCACATTAGGAGTTGATTTTAGCGGAGGACGTACCTATACAGTGGCTTATGACGCGGCTGTCAATTTGGAAGAAGTACGCGAAAACCTAGACCAAACTTTTGGTTTGACAACCGAAGTAAAAACATTCGGCAGCGAAAACCAAGTACGTGTTACAACTACGTATCATGTATCAGAGACAAGTGATGAGGCTGACGCGGAGGTATTAGCTAAATTGAACGAGGGACTTTCAAAAATAGAGGGGAATAGTTATGAAATTCTTTCTTCGCAAAAAGTTGGTCCTAGTATCGCTACGGATATAAAAGACAGGGCTATATGGTCGGGTATATTTTCGGTATTGATTATTGCTGGTTATATTTTGGTACGTTTTCACAAATGGCAATATTCTATTGGTGCAGCTATATCGACTATCCACGATGCTATTATTCTATTGGGTCTATTCTCTATTTTGGATGGTATTGTTCCTTTTTCTTTAGATATCGATCAACATTTTGTGGCCGCGATTTTGACTGTGATCGCTTATTCTGTAAACGATACGGTAGTTGTATTTGACCGTTTAAGAGAATATTTAAACAAGCCAAATGCACACAAAGAATACTTTGGCCATACGGTTAACAGTGCTATTAACTCGACTTTGAGTCGTACAATTATTACCTCGTTAACGATTATTTTCGTGTTGGCGGTATTGTTCATTTTCGGTGGAGAGGTCATCAGAGGGTTTTCTTTCGCGATATTAATCGGTATTATCGTAGGTACGTATTCTTCGGTTTTCCTTGCTGCACCGTCAGTTTATGACCTTAGAAAAGGTAAAAGTATTACCGAAGAAAAACCGGAAAAAGTAAAAGTTGTTACACCATAACATAGTCTAACTAGTTAACGCATAATCGAAAGGTCTCTGAGCAATTAGAGGCCTTTTATTTTCATCATCATTTTTTCATCATTTAATCGATTGGACTAGCTGATTGTTATTATTTTTCCTAGTTTTGAACTTCTAAAAGGTATATTTCATGAAATACATATCCATAAGTCTTTTTATCGGCTCACTGGCTTTGATTACTGCTTGTCAACAAAACAACAACACGACAAATGCACAGTCACCAAAGCAACAAACAAGTCAACAACAAGTTGCTACGACTCCCCAACCGGCCGCACCAATGGCTAAAGAGGCTGCCCCACAATTGCCAGACTTTAAATTTTATAGGGTTAAATCAGGTATCGGTTTCACAAATGCAGATATACCCGCCAACCGAAACACTGTATTTATCCTTTTTGATCCTAGCTGTGGTCATTGTCAACAAGAAACGGAGCTTTTAGCGAAAAATTATGAAAAACTGAAAAATGTCAACCTGTATTTTATATCGATGAATGACCCGGCGTTGATGGCTTCTTTTTTAGAAACGTTTGGTAAAGAGCTCGTTGACAAACCAAACGTAGAGGTACTTTACGACCGAAATCAAGAATTTATCCAAAAAATCCACGTACCTGCACAATTTCCAGCAAATTATGTATATGGATCCAACGGTGTATTGAAAAATAATTGGGACGGAGAAAAAGATATTAATTTTGTCATTGCTGAGTTTACAAAATAATGAATGTCGCAATCAATGGTTTTGGAAGAATTGGGCGCAATACTTTACGTAATATTTATCAGCGAGGTCTCCAAAATAAAATCAAGGTTGTTGCTATCAACGACTTAACGGATACGACAACCTTAGCGCATTTGCTGAAATACGACTCTGTGCACGGACCATTTCCATTTGCGGTTTCTCATGATGCAGCGCATCTTTTTATCGAGGGACAATCTATTCGGATATTAAAAGAAAAAGAGCCTTTAAAACTTCCTTGGGATCGGCTGAATATAGATGTAGTTATCGAATCAACGGGTGTATTCACGACGAAAGAAAAAGCTTCTTTCCATCTTGAAGCTGGAGCAAAACAGACCATCATCTCCGCACCATCACCTGACAGAGAAGTTCCAACAGTCGTTTTAGGTGTAAACGACACAACATTCGATTGGCATACTCCGCTATTTTCGAATGCTTCTTGTACGACGAACAATGTTGCTCCTCTGGTTAAGATCTTAGACGAAAATTGGGGGATTAAGGATGGTTATATCACGACTGTGCATTCGATGACAGGAGATCAGAACCTGCATGACGCACCTCATCGGGATTTGCGCAGAGCGCGGGCGGCATCTTCTTCCATTATACCGACGACAACAGGCGCTGCAAAGGCGGTTACTAATGTGTTCCCACATCTCGATGGTAAGCTCGGAGGAGCAGGTATACGTGTCCCTGTACTTAATGGCTCCTTAACTGATTTTACCTGTACGCTAAAGAACCAGACAACGGTAAAAGAAATCAATGCTAAATTTAGGGATGCAGCCCGGTGTGCTCTAAAGGACGTTCTTTATTACACAGAAGATCCGATCGTCTCTGTCGACATTATCAACAACCCCTTTTCTTGCATTTTTGATGCGCAGCTGACCTCCATTGTTGGTGGTTTGGTAAAAGTGGTAGGATGGTACGACAACGAATTTGGTTACTCGAACAGATTGGTCGATATACTGGTTAAAGTTCGCCTATCACACCAAGACCAAACAATGCAAAATCATACTTAACAGGATCATGGGGATCAAAGCGTTTTAAATTTTCCGTCAGCTCCACTGCGGTTTTCCAATTAACTTTATCCGAAGTGATCAATCCAAATTTACGGGCTACGCGTTCGACATGCACATCACACGGACAGATAAGGTCCCGCGGCTTTATTCGGTTCCATATACCAAAGTCCACTCCCTTATCGTCTTTACGGACCATCCAACGCAGAAACATATTTAAACGTTTGCAACTGGATTTCTGTATGGGGGAACTGACATGTTTTCTAGTGCGGATAGGGTAATCGGGCAAAGAAAAGAAATATGCTTTAAATTCATTCAGGCTTCGTTCTATACTAAAGTCCGTATTTTGATTAACAACTAAGAAAGCATCTTCCAATGAACTAAAATGGCTATAATGGAAACGCAAAAAGGAAACGAAATATAGTAGATCGGTATCATTAAAAGTACGATGTTTAAAGCCTAAGAGATTTTTTAAATCCTTCTCTTCATGCCTTATGATGAAATTCGCTGGTTCTCCGTTAAAGCGATCAATGAGTTCGTTGCATTTGTTAATGATTGTCTTCCGCTGACCCCAAGCCAAAACAGCTGCGAAAAAACCCATAATCTCTATGTCTTGCTGTTTGGTAAACAAATGAGGAATACATATCGGATCATTTTCAATAAATGTAGGTTGGTTAAATGCTGCTACTTTGTCGTCTAAAAACTGCTTCATGTCGAAGTCTGCCATGTGCTTATTACGATTTCTGAATCTTTATTTTGATGTAAAGATACCTTTTTCCCTTCTATTGTCGAACTCCAAGAAAACATTACCTTTGCATTAAATTATAGGTATATGGATTCAAAGAAGAAGAAGAATATATTACATCCCAGAAATATCCATCAGTCTGGTTATGACTTTTCTAGATTAGAGGAAGTGAGCCCAGTCTTGAAAGATTACATTATCCAAACCGCTTTTGACACCATATCTATCGATTTTGCTAATCCCAAAGCGGTAGTGGAACTTAACAGAGCACTCCTGAAAGCTTACTATAACGTTCAAAATTGGTCGATTTTGAAACACGGTCTTTGTCCGCCGGTCCCAGGAAGAGCAGACTACATACATTATGCTGCTGATCTGCTTGCCTCCGATAATAACGGCATGATCCCCGCGGGCCCGCAAATAAATGTTTTGGATATTGGAACAGGTTCTTCTCTCATCTATCCAATCTTAGGAGAGCGCATATATGGTTGGAGCTTCCTCGGCACTGATATCGATATAGCGGTATTAAATCACGCTAAATCGCTGATAAAAAAAAATAGTGGACTATCTAAGAAAGTCACCTTGCAATTACAGGAAAATAAGACGCATATTTTTGATGGGATCTTATCTAAAGACGATTACTTTGATTTGGTCGTATGCAATCCTCCTTTTTACAAATCGAGAGAAGAAAACTGGCAAAAGACTAGCAAAAAATTCCGCAACCTGCATAAAAACAAAGAGGCCCTACCTATACAGAACTTCGGTGGACACCCTAATGAACTATGGTGCGAAGGGGGGGAAAGAAAATTTGTTCGCGATATCATTAATGAGAGCATGCATTTCAAAAAACAATTGGGTTGGATAACGAGTTTGATTTCCAATAAAGAAAATCTAAAACCGCTCGTCGCTGTATTGGAATATAACAAAGCATCCAAGATTGAAATCATCAACACGACTCAAGGACAAAAGGCCATTCGTATTTTAGCGTGGAAATGGTAGTGTAAGGGAATTTTATCTCTTACACATCACGCTGTACTGGCTTATCCTTTAACCTCCGTACGAAAAGATTATAATTCTCATGTTTTTCAACATACACCTCTTCTCCCACATCGATAAAACCATCTAAAGCAACGGCATCGTACCACACACCATCGATCTCAATTTTACCTCCTGGCCTTAAAACTGTTCGGGCAACACCATTTTGATAAAGCAAATTTGTTTTCTGTGGCGATGAGGTATACCCTACATCGGCTTTCTGTTCATCGTGGAGGACTAATCGTCTAAAGGCAGACGATTTCAGGATATTTTTCCCAAAAATAACCATTAAGATAATAGAGAGCACCATGGCACCCGTTACAATTAAAAATGATTCCATCAATAATCCTGGTTTGGCTAATTTAAAATCTAAAAAGTTGTTGTCTACCATCGAAAATGCAAGACCACAAAGTACACAAATAATGCCCAATATTCCCGCTATACCAAATCCCGGTATAACAAATACTTCTAACAACAGCAGTACGACGCCTGCGATGAATATCGCAATTTCCCAGTGGTCTGCAAGCCCTTGCAAATATAGCGGCGCGAAAAATAGTACGCCAGATATTACGGCAACTACTAACGCGAAGCCAATCCCCGGTGTTTGTAGTTCAAAATAAATACCACCGATAAGCCCCAATATTAAGAAACCACTGACCATCGGATTAATCAAAAAAGCAATGATACGATCCACTACACTGATGTGATGCTGCACAACCTCCAGATTTCCATTTTCAACCTGTTTGTACACCTCTCCTACATCTGTCACCACGGCTTGAACGATTCCGGCTTTTACGCCTTCGGAGGCTGTTAGCGTTAACAACTTACCGTCGGGCTTCAATTTCGGAACAGAAACTTCAGGATCTACAAAGGCTTCTGCTATTTTTGGATCCCGTCCTTTAGCTTCGGCTGTTGCTCGCATTAACCCCCGCATATAGGACTGGTATTTTTCCGGCATAATCTCTCCACTTTGATTCACAACGCTCGCCGCTCCCATGCTGCCGCCCTTTTGCATGAATATTTTATCCGAAGCCAGTGATATCAATGTTCCTGCGGATGCTGCATTGTTGTTAATGTATACGATGGTATGCATACTTGATCCTAAAAGTTTAGAACGTATAGAATCTGCAAAATTTACAGCTCCGCCGAACGTATTCAATTCTATCAAGAACATTTCAGCGCGTAATTCTCTTGCTTTTTGATGTGCCAAATTCACAGTTCTCCATGCATTTGGACCAATATCTTCCTTAATGTCGACTTTATATATTTTTTGTGCAGATGCCGACAATAGCACAGCAAAAAAAGTAAAAAGAAAAGCAAAGAAGGATTTCGTAAATTTGTTCTCCATGAATTAATATTCTTGCTATAGTAATGACTAAATATACGACATTTAAAACATTTGAAAAAGACTTTCCTTATGAAATTTGGAAAATTGTAGTAGATGCGGACACACGACAAATTGCAATAGAACTCCGTGATACGGAATCTACTTGTGCTATACTTTATATTGTTGACTTTGAAGGCAATGAAGTGTTAAAACATAAACAAATTGATGAGAAAGAGTGGACACTGGAAGCTATTCAACATCATACGCTTGTTTTGAAACGCGTGGGCGATACGCAACCGGTGAAAGAGGGTGTATTATTTATAGACAGTGACGGTGCTCCCCGTGGTCTATGGCAAGAATATACATGGATAGATACGTATCGTGATGCGATAAAGGTTAGGCATCGTAACTTCCAAAGTGGTTTTGAGGAATATATTGATATACAAACACTAAAAAAGACTTCCGATATAGGAAGAGTAAAAGAATATTGCGGTGCTGTCAAAATGCCGGTTCCCTATAGCGGCCCCCTCCCTTTCTATCTGCAGCATATAGCCATACAAGATCTACCTTGGATTAGCCGCACAAAAAAACATATACTGTGGTCATACCATACCAAAGAAAATGAGCGCTATAATTTAAACCTTTCCGTCTCTGATAACTCCAAATTATTGGTAACAGAAAGTTTATTAACAGATATGCCGAAAATGATCCCACAACCGTATTTTCAGATAGAAAATCAAATATTTTTAATGTCCTATAATAAACAGAAAATTGTTTCGTATTTAGTATAATTGTAAATATATGAGAAAAACAAAAGCTTTTTCGACTACCATAAAATTAGGGGTCTTGGGAATAATATGTTCTCCTCTTTTCTTGACAGCAAAATCCATTGATTATCACACCCTTAAAACCGTAGCAGCATCTCTTACACCCGATTCTATAGGTGTGGAAGTCATAAACGACGAAATAAATATTATCCATCGTGTGGAACGAAAGGAAACATATTATGCGCTGAGTCGTCAATACAAGATTCCAGTAAACCGTATCATGGAAGTGAACAACAAAAAGAGTCTTAGACCTGGTGATACGATAAAAATTCCTACTGGCCGGCAAGGAAAATTGACTACAACGGTTTCTCCCAAACCAGTCCCCTCATCCCAACAGCAAGAGCAAAACAAGGTGTTGACGGAATATAAAGTAGGTAAAAAAGAAACTTTATATGCAATTTCTAGACGATTCGGGACGACAGTAGAGGCAATCAAGAAAATGAATAACCTTCAATCAGACTCCCTCCAAGAGGGAATTACATTAAAAATTCCGAATGCAGATTATCGCGAGCCTGTTCCGGTAGTTCCCCAACAACCTATTGCCATCGATACTTCTTCTGCGACCGAATTAACACCAGAACAGATTATTGCTGCGAATCGGTATGGTATTCGCGAAAAACAAGAAAAGGGTATCGGTGTATGGATTAATGATCTAGAAACGGACGGTAAAAGTAATCTCGCGCTTCACAAAACCGCTCCTATCGGAACCATTTTAAAAATAACAAATCCGATGACAAGAAATGTTACATATGCCAAAGTCGTTGGGAAATTTACCGATACAGCAGAAACAAAAGATGCTATTGTTGTACTCTCAAAGTCAGCTGCCGCCTACATCGGTGCGCTTGACAGAAGGTTTCTGATTGAAATAGCGTATGGTGTACCTTTACAATAATATATTCAAGGAGGTATAAAAATGGACAAACCATGCGTTATCGGTATTGCGGGTAGCAGCGGCTCAGGTAAAACATTTTTTCTGAAACGCTTTCTCGATCACTTTCACCGAGAACAGATCACACTTATTTCGCAGGACGATTATTATATTCCGGCGAACACCAAAACGAAAGAAGAAAACCGTTTATATAATTTTGACTTGCCTACTGCTATTAACCGGGAATCTTTCTTTCACGATATAAAACAGCTTTTCGATGGACGTACAGTGTATCGGCAGGAATACACTTTCAATAATCCTGACACTATCCCTAAAATGCTTGAAATCAAACCGGCCTCGATTCTGGTTATAGAAGGGCTGTTTATTTTTCATTATGAAGAGGTGAATGAACTTTTGGATTATCGAGTTTTCCTCGACGCAGATGAATCTGTTGCATTGGACAGAAGATTACGACGAGACCTTATCGAAAGAGGATACGAGCACGATGATGTCATGTATAAATGGGTAAACCATGTCGTTCCAGCTTATGAACAGTATTTAGCCCCTTTTAAATCAATATGCGATCTGGTTATCATCAATAATGCCGACGACCCCAAAATCATCGATGATGCTGCTCGCAGAATTTCGGCTGAATTTAAATCAGCGTAAATTGTCGTAAACAAAAAGATATGAATTAAGCCGTCTGACCTCTTGCGTACAACTAGAGACAAACAGATGATAAAAATGATTTATACGACGTCTATTGTGTTTAAAAAATATTGCTGTAATTAAAATTATTTAAACTCAATCTAAACAACTATCTTTGTATTCATAATGGAAAAGATAATGAGTCCGCTATTTTATATGGAAGATGGGAATCCCTTTCTTGATGAAATGAAAAAGGGTATAAACTGTAATCCAGATTTCGGATGTTGTGTCTTTAAAAAATGCTGTAAAAAGTATAAGCGGGGCAAACGTTGCAAAAAGTGTCCCAAGAGATAACCTTACGAACTATTCCTCCATATAGTTTAAATCTTTATCAAAGCTCTCTTCTAGTCTAGTCAAGGCGAAAATCGCAACAACCGATAGTAAAATCGTAACCGTAGCAGCCGCATAAAGTATTCCCATTTTGGGTACAAACCAGCCATATAACAGGGTGGATGGAATGAGGGCACCTCTTACAAAATTTGGGGCTGTGGTTGCCACAGTTGCACGGAGATTTGTACCAAACTGTTCAGCAGAAATCGTAACAAACGTAGCCCAGTAACCTACCCCAATCCCCAATAGAAACGCAAGTAATAAAAACTTATTTTCGGATATTCCCGTACTGGATAAATACCATGTGGAGAACAGCACAATTAATATCTGATACATGAAGACGACTTTCTTTCTGGACTTAAACCATTGTGCTAAGAAACCCGCAAGTACGTCCCCTAAGGAAATACCTAAATAGGTAAACATCACTCCCTTCCCGGCACTTAACGGTGCCTCACTCTGTAAAGCAAGTCCAATTTCCGGAGCCTGGGTGACCAAAACGCCAACAACAAACCAAATAGGCAGCCCTATACAAAGACAATATAAATATCGAAGAAAACGCTCTTTTTTATTGAATAACATCAGCAGGTTACCCTTTATAGCTTTCTGGTTGTCTTTCTTTTTGAACAACCCCGACTCAAATGTACCAACACGTAATAACAAAAGACAAAGCCCCATTCCGCCACCGACGAAATAGGCTGTTCGCCAGTCAAACCATTCGGAAACATAATAGGCCAAAATTGCGCCTAACACGCCTAACGCCGCCACAATCATGGTGCCGTATCCACGTTTTGCCTTATCCATACTTTCGCTGACCAACGTTATACCTGCACCTAACTCCCCTGCAAGGCCTATACCCGCAATAAAACGAACCCATGCATACGTGTTTACGTCTTGAACAAAGCCGTTATATAGATTCGCTAGCGAGTACAATAAAATAGATCCGAACAGTACTTTCAATCGTCCAAATTTATCCGCTATAACACCCCATAAAATTCCGCCAAGCAGTAATCCCCCCATTTGCATATTCAATACAAACTCTCCACGGGATCGCATTTGCTCTTCTGGAATACCAATATCATTAAACGATTGTACACGTACAATAGAAAAAATAATCAAGTCATAAATATCCACAAAATAACCAAGCGACGCTACCAAGACTAGTAGCCACACTTTACTAGGTTTAGGATTACTTTCCATAATAATTCCGTATTGAGATGTACACAATTTACAATCTTTTCCATTTATTACAAGAAATAAACAATCATAATCTGCTTTTAAATATAAACGGCATTCTATACTACCGCTATAAAATAAATCTTAAATGGCAGAGGAAAGCGGAATCAACCGTGCAGTGCTCATGAATTCTTTTGAATGTATAGGATCATGAATAATTCATTTTATACGCCACGCAATTATATTGCAGATAAAAGTGAATTACCCTTCATGGTTTTTATTTTAGGTCATTCGTGAATACAGCGCATTTTATTTAGGTTTGCAACATCGAACATCACTAAAATAAAAACGAACATGATGAAAAAGCTTACTTTAGGCACTTTGGTACTCGGTTTATTCCTTGCAAGTGCTTGTCAGAACACAAACAAAAAAAATGAAGAAGCGGAAAAACTAGCAGAACAGGCTATCGAAATACATGATGAGATTATGCCTCAAATTTCTATCTTCAACAAACACGACATTTTGATAGACTCCTTGTTAGAAAATCTTTCCCTACTAAAAAGTGCTGATGCAGATTTGGATACAGCAGAAACGCGAGAAAGACTCCATGCATTGAAAACAAATCTGGAATCAGCGACGGATAAAATGATGGTATGGATGAAAGAATATGCAATGGACAGCACAGATGTGGGGTATCAAAAAACGGAAGTAGAACGTATCTCCGAATTGAAAACAGAATTTGAACAAGTAAAGTACGAAACGGAAAGCCAATTGGCTCCTTTTAATAAGTAATCATGAAATGTCAACTTATAACATATCTTAGCATAATCGCACTTTCTTCTTTTTTTGTCGCTTGTTCGGAAAAAAGTGACAAAAAATTACCTATCATTGGCGAACGGATTACAGAAGAACGAGTAGTGGACGGTAAAACGGTCGTCGATACCCTTTATCACCAGATTCCGCCATTTTCTTTTATCAATCAGGATAGTGTTGAAGTTACAGATAGAGACTTCGATAACAAGGTATATGTAGCCAATTTTTTCTTCACACATTGTCCAAGTATATGCCCCACTATGCAACGAAACCTGTTAAAAGTATATGAAAAATATAAAGACGATGAGCGGGTGTCCTTTCTATCCCACAGTATAGATTTTAAATACGATTCACCGAACGTCCTCAAGTCGTATGCTGAAAAATTAGGTGTTACAAACAAACAATGGCAATTTGTAACCGGTGAGAAAAAGGACGTTTATGGTATTGCAGATAAATACTTGGTTTATACAAAAGAAGATGAAAATGCGCCCGGTGGTTATGACCATCAAAGTTATCTAGTATTAATTGATTCGCAAAAGCGCATCCGTGGCGCGTATGATGGAACAAACGACGAACAAGTCGCACAGCTTTTCGACGATTTAGAGATTTTATTAAAAGAAAAATAGATGAGGATGCGAAATACGATATTCTCATTAACAGGAATAAGCATACTTATTGGTATGCTTATCTTTTCTTGCCAACCCAATGTAAGTATTAAAACAGCACAGTATGCCGTAAATGGCCAGAAACTTTACGTTACGCACTGTCAAAGTTGTCATGGTTCGAAGGGGGAAGGGTTAGGCATGCTCTATCCTCCATTAACGGATTCTGCATACCTAACAGAAAACAGAGAAAAACTCGCATGTATCGTAAAGAATGGTATGACGGGCCCTGTGGAGATTCATGGAAAAACCTACGAGAGCGATATGCCGGGGAACACCGAATTAACCAACATAGACATTGCTTATATATTAACCTACATCACGACTACGTTTGGAAATGACGTCGAAACATATACGCAGGAAGAAGTTAAAAGTAGTTTAACAGATTGTGGTATGTAAACGGCTTTTTACCTGTCTATAAAAAAGAAGGTTTCCAAACGGGGAGAATGGAAACCTTTCTAAACTAACCAATTATAAACCTAAATTATGATACCACAAAGATAAAAAAGATTAGTTGATTATGCAAATAAATTGACGCTGAAAAGCATATTTAACAAAAAATTAACATTGGTGTCCGGCATACACTAACTCCCCTCCCGATTTATAACAAATATTTGACATTTAAAGCCTGATTTTTTTCCTACTTTTGCACCCGAATGAACGTTCAATTGTTAAATAAAAAAGAGGCTATTTTTGAAAGCACGCTCAAGCTCGTTAATGAGTACGGGTTTCATGGTACTCCTATGAGTCAGATAGCCGCGCATGCTAATGTAGCCACGGGTACGATATACCATTACTTCAGTTCCAAGGATGAATTGATTTTAGAACTATTTAAATATTGTCGGGAAAAGACAAACGAGCATATTTTTGATTTTAAAGAAGATCTCCCCTATAAGGAGAGGTTCTTTTATATTTGGAATCGGTTGGTAGATTATTATATAGCGCATAAAGAGACGTTCTGGTTTATAGAACAATTTTATTCGTCGCCCTATTACGAGCTTATAAAACAGAAAAAGACGACGTATTATGGTGTCGATAAAATGCATTTATTTTTTGAAGAGGGCATAAAATCCGGTATCCTTCGAAATGTCAGTTTCTATACCTTAATATCAATCTATATAGGATCGGCGACGTCTCATGTCAAAATGGTTACTTATGGTTTTTGTAAAATGCAGGCTAAAGGCCGCGCAGAATTAATTGAAATTATTTGGAATGGTGTTAAAAATCAATATCTGTAATATGAAGTTTAAAAAGGTTGCTTTATCGTTGTTTCTCGCGTCCTGCGTTGTGGGACTGGGATATACACAGGCACAGACAGTTAATCATGAAGAGACTGAAAAACTCAATAGCAACGCAACGCTGGATGAGCTTATCGAGTATGCCCTCCGCAATAAAATTGAATTAAAGCAAGCACATATCGACCAGGAAATAGGCGAAAGGCAAATTGCATCCGCATTATCCGGTTGGTTTCCACAAATCAATGCTTCTGCTTCATTGGTGCATAATATTCAATTGCCTGCTATGGTAATTGGAGGTGAAACAATACGCATGGGGCAAAAAAACACAAGTACGATAGGATTTCAAGCTGATCAAACTATACTTAGTCCAGAGTTATTTCAGGCATCACGCGCCGCTAAATACATACGAGAACAAAATAATCTGAATGTTGAAGATACAAAGATTAATACGGTAGTTGATGTAAGCAAGGCTTATTATGATATTCTTACGTCAGAAGAAACTGTCAAAATCATTAATGAAAACATTGTACGTTTAAAACGTCAATATACCGAAGCTAACGCGCGGTATGAAACCGGACTGGTCGACAAAATAGATTATAAACGTGCACAAATATCATTAAATAGTACAAATGCACAATTAAAATCAGCCAACGAAGCTCGGAAGTTTAAATATGATTACCTAAAATCTCTTTTAAATATTCCTATCGAAGAAGAAATTTCCCTCTCCTTTGTTAATCAATCCTTGGAATCCAATATATTATTGGATACAACCGAATTGCTTGACATTGCTAACCGTGTAGAATTCCAACAATTGGAAACTTTGCGCGATATTCAGAAATTGAATACACAATACCAAAAATGGAGCTTTATGCCTCGATTGGGCGCGTATGCTAACTACAATATGAATTACTTCAATAACGAATTTAGTCGATTATACAGAGATAATATTCCGAGTTCATCCATTGGTTTATCCCTCTCTCTACCAATTTTCACCGGAACGAAGCGGATTCAAGAGATCCGTAGATCGGAACTAGAAGAAGAAAGAATCGAGTGGGACTTAAGGAATCTGGAGAATATGATCGGCGCGGAGTATTCTGCCGCGATGGCAAGTTATCGTTCCAATATGAATGAGTGGAGAAATGCAAAAGAAAACATGAATTTATCCGAGGAGGTGTATAACACAATTAAACTACAATACGACGCTGGCGTGAAGACATATCTGGAATTGATGACGGCCGAAACAGATCTTAAAACCACACAGTTAAATTACCTTAATGCTTTGTATGCTGTTCTTTCCAGTAAGCTAGATATTCAAAAAGCGTTGGGTACAGTAGAAACAACGCGATAAAACAGTCCTTATCAATCAACCACGAAATACACGAAAACATGAATAAGAATTATTTATTTTCTGCACTAATTATAAGTTCCGCTTTAATATGGCAATCTTGCGGCTCCAGAGATGGGGCACAACAACAGCAAGGAGCCGCCCCCGGACAAATGGCTATCCCGGTGACAACATCAATTGTAGAGAAACAGATTGTTTCCGGCCTCAAAAGTTACGCAGCTAGTGTTGTTCCGCTACAAGAAGCTGATCTTTTGGCGGAAGTATCGGGTTACGTAACTAAAATATATGTTGCAGATGGTGCTGCAGTAAAAAAGGGACAACCTTTATATGAAATTGACCGTATCCGTTACCAGGCAGCTGTTGATCAAGCAAAAGCCAATTTAGAGATTGCGAAAGCTAATCTACAACGGGTGGAAAAAGATTTAACACGTTATCAGACACTCGCGGAACAAGATGCAATCGCAAAACAGACGTTGGATTACGCTATAACAGATGTCAATAATCAAAGAGCTCAAATACAAGCTGCGCAGGCAGCATTAATTACGGCGCAGACTAACTTAGAACGTTCTATCATACGTGCACCATTTAGCGGGGCTGTGGGAATTTCGAAAGTACGAACTGGTGCATTGGTTTCTCCAGGTACGACGTTGCTGAACACCATTAGTGCAATCGATCCGATTGCCGTTGAGTTCCAAATCAGTGAAAAAGAAATTATGGAGTTCGCTGGTTATCAATCCGGTCAATTGTCTACTGAGGTTACTGTTTCGTTACCGAACAATGCTATTTACTCTCACAGTGGTAAGATTGCGACAATGGACCGCGCAGTGGATCCCACTACCGGAAGACTGACTATACGAGCTTCGTTCAACAATCCCCAAAATGAATTGCGAGCAGGTATGAACGTCACTATGAACGTTAAGAGCACAACGGCAACAGAGCAGTTAATGATTCCATTTAAAGCAGTACAGGACCAATTAGGCGTTTATAACGTATATGTCGTCAACGATAGCAGTCTTGCTGAAATCCGTCCTGTAGAACTTGGATTAAAAGTGGAAGATAGAGTTGTCGTGAATGAAGGACTAGAAGCCGGCGATCGGATTGTGGTTGACGGCATAATGAATGTACGAAACGGTGCGAAAGTGACGGAGAAAACTGCGGAACAAAGCACACCACAGAAATAGTTGTTGTAGGCCCCTAAATAAGTATAATAGAAGAATATGATATCAGAAGTTTTTATAAGAAGGCCCGTCACGGCAATTGTTATCTCGATATTGATTATGATTATCGGTACGATTTCCATCATGACGCTGCCTATCAGCCAATATCCGTCCATTGCCCCACCTACCGTAACAGTAACAGCGAACTATACGGGGGCGGATGCACAAACCGTTGAGCAGACAGTAACCACTCCTATTGAGAGCCAAATTAATGGTACACCAGGAATGATATATATGTCGTCTAATAGTACTTCTAACGGACAGTCTAGCATAACCGTCACGTTTGAAGTGGGTACAGATATCGATATCGCTACCCTTGACGTGCAGAACCGTGTGGGTATTGCCGAGCCTGTTTTGCCCGAAGCCGTACGCCGCTTAGGAGTAACCACCCGTAAAGCTAATACCGATATTTTGATGCTTGTATCTTTGGTGTCGCCTAATGGTACTCGAGACGATAAATTCTTAGCAAACTACGCCAATTTATATATTAAAGATGCGATTATGCGGGTGAAGGGAGTTGGGGACGTAACTGCCTTTGGACAACCATTCGCAATGCGAGTTTGGTTAGATGCAAATAAATTGACGGCGTTAAACCTGACGCCTACGGATGTGTCTAATGCCATTTCTGAGCAAAACCTTCGTATGCCTGGCGGTTCCGTCGGAGCGCCTCCACAGTACAATTCCCAAGTTTTTGAATATCCCGTTATTACTGACTCGGACTTATCCGAAATAGAGGATTTTGAAGAGATCATTGTAAAGACCAATCCTACCGATGGATCTATCGTTCAGCTAAAGGATGTTGCCCGAGTAGAATTAGGACAGTTCAATTACGCGACTACAACACGCGTTAATGGTATGCGTTCGACGGGTATGATGGTTGCCCAAACGCCTGGTGGGAATGCGGTGGAAACCGCAGACGGTATTTACGCAGCTTTAGAAGAACTAAAACAGTCCTTTCCTCCTGATGTCGACTATGTTGTGGGTTATGAAACAGTATCTGTTGTAAATGCGTCGATCGAATCCGTAATACATACCCTCGTCGAAGCCTTGTTGTTAGTAACCGTCGTTGTTTTCTTCTTCCTACAGTCGTGGAGGGCTACATTAATCCCGGTTTTGGCAATTCCAGTGTCAATCGTCGGTACCTTTATCTTCTTTACACTCTTTGGGTTTTCCATAAACAACCTTACTTTATTGGCTTTTGTACTTGCCATTGGAATCGTTGTGGACGACGCCATTGTAGTCGTAGAGGCTGTACAACACTATATCGATCATTATAAAATGGATGCTAAGGAAGCAACCCGTCACGCCATGAAAGATATTACTGCCCCGGTTATCGCCATTGGATTTATTTTAGCCGCGGTTTTCGTCCCTGTCGGTTTTATCCCGGGGATGGTTGGACAACTCTACCAACAGTTTGCGATTACCATAGCGGTTTCGGTATTAATATCAGCCTTCGTCGCACTTTCTCTAACACCGGCTTTATGTTCAATCATGTTGAAGCCAACTGCTGTTAACAAAGATGCTAAAGGTTTGAATAAGTTCTTTTATAAATTCAATCTATGGTTCGAACGTGTCACCTTTAAATACTCGAAGGGCGTCAAAAATATGATTCGTAGAGCACCGCTTATGCTTATTATTTTGCTGTGTTTATATGTAGGAACGGGCTATATGTTCCAAGTCAAACCCACGGGCTTTATTCCTACCGAAGACAACGGGATGTTCTTCGCAGGAGTAACACTACCTGAAGGTTCCTCTGCAAGTCGTACGGGTGAGGTATTGGACGAACTAGAAGCGGAACTGCGAGAGGACTACCCTGAAATACAACACATTACACTTATATCAGGTATCAATATATTGAATAGGTCGTTCAAATCAAACGGAGCAACATTATTTGTATCTTTGAAACCCTGGTCAGAACGTAAGCGTACTGCAGCGGAAGTCGCAGGCGGAATCATGGGAAAATATGCACACTATGATAAAGCAAATGTACTTGCCGTTACCCCGCCAGCCATACCTGGTCTAGGTACATCAGGCGGATTCTCCCTGATGATCCAAGACCATCAGACGGTAGACATCAAACAGTTTGAAAGCGTGGTAGGTCAATTCTTAGCTGCCGCAAATCAACGACCGGAAATTGGAATGGCGTACACCTTGTTTAACTCAAACTCACCCAATTTTAAAATTTCTGTTAACAGAGAACAAGCGAAAAGAATGTCTGTTCCAGTTTCGTCTATTTACAGTACGATTTCGGCTTATCTAGGCTCGGCTTATGTCAATGACTTCACTCGATACGGACGTAACTTCCGCGTCGTAACACAAGCGGATCAAGATTTCCGAATGAACATTGAAGATCTCAATAAATTATTTGTGAATAATGTTAGTGGAAATCCTGTCCCATTGAGCACCCTTATTTCTTGGGAATTGGTACAAAACCCCTCAATCATCAACCACTACAACATCTTTAGAAGCATTGAAGTAAGCGGTTCTGCAGCACCAGGATACAGTTCTGGAGATGCGTTACGGGCTCTAGAAGAAGTAGCGGCACAGACTTTACCTAACGGATATGGATACGACTTTTCAGGACTATCGTTACAAGAAAAACAGTCGGGTAATATGACAGTGATGATCTTTGCTCTATGTATTGTCTTCGTATTTCTGTTACTTGCATCACTATATGAAAGCTGGTCTGTTCCGTTCTCTATTTTGTTATCCGTACCACTGGGTGTATTTGGAGCGATCTTGACATTATTGTTCATCCCCGCATTGGACAATAACATATATGCACAGATTGGATTGGTGACAATTATTGGTTTAGCTTGTAAAAATGCAATCTTGATCGTCGAGTTTGCTAAAGAGCGTGTAGACATTGGAATGCCACTATTAGATGCGACTTTAGATGCTGTGAAATTACGGCTGAGACCCATCATTATGACGTCTTTCGCATTTATCTTAGGTATTATTCCCCTAATGATATCTACCGGTGCAGGTGCATTCTCTCGCCAGACTATCGGTTGGACGGTATTCGGAGGAATGGGGGCTGCCACCTTAATCGGTATCTTTATTATTCCGGTATTATTCTATGTCATTACGAAACTTGCTTACGGAAAGAAAAAGCTTGCCGAATTGGAAGCTAATTTTGATCCCGAACGAGCAAAAAACTTAAGCTCGCATTAAGCATATAATTTCCAAAAAAGAAAGGACGCCCTTGGGACGTCCTTTCTTTTTTGGAAATCACGCTTTCTCTATTTAAACCCTACAAAAGATGCAAAGCATAAATGTTTGTGTAATATATCAACTTTTTTAAAACCAACTTTTTCCAACAGTTGTAATTGATACATCAGACTACGAGGCGAGTCTTCTTTTTCGATGTAAGCAAATACGTGATCTCTATATTCCCGATCTTTTAACTGCTCCAAATATTTACCATACAAATCATGATAGATATATTGTTGTAACGCAGTGTCTGTCTGAGATACTAAATCAAATATCCATACACTACCACCGTCATTGAGCAAATTAAATAACTTTTTAAATGTTGTTTCCCAGTCGAAATCGTCTCTAAGATGGTGAAGCACAGCTGTCGCGATAATCACATCATACTTCTCTGTATCGAAATCAACTGTTCTAAAATCGCCTTTGAGTGCATTCACTTTTCCTGTTGCTACCTCACTAACCCTTTCCAACGCCTTATCTAACATCGGCTGACTTAAATCCAACAATGTAATATCGATATCGACTACTTTTTGTGCTAATTTTACCATATAATTTCCAGCGCCACACCCTATATCCAGTACAGCTTTTAGCTTGGGAGCATAACGTACGATTGACGCTGTGATAAGTTCCATGTTAAACGCCGCATCGAGCGTTGTTTGCTGTCCAGTTTCCAATTTAGAGAACCGCTCTACATCTCTATCAAACCGTTCTTCGATTTCTTGAATTGTTGATTTCATCCTTCTAATTATGTTCCATAAATTTATCGATAATAAGTGAAATTCTGATCTACTATATACAAAAACACGATTTATTTGCTAACTCGGCGTCTTTCCAAACTAACACTTATTCTTTGCATTAGCTGGTCAAAAATTGGATAAGCGAGCTGCCTGTATACTGCATTAAAGGAACTTGAATTTAATACTACACCCTAAAAAATACCAAGATCCAGATTGGATTTCCTATATTTATAGTGTAATAAAATTAAAAAAGTGATGGACAAATTTCAGGAAATAATACAACATATTGCAAAACAAGAGGTTAGCAATAACAGTAACATCGACGACAACCTAGGAAGTAACGTTGCTCAAGCGACAGGGTCTTCGTTGATAGAGGGATTAAAATCCGCTGTTTCAGATGGAAATTTAGGTGATTTAACCAGTATATTCGGTGATACAGATAAAAATACGTTGACGTCGAATCCAATAGTGCAAAATATTATTTCGTCTCTAAGCAGTAAATTGGGCAACTTCGGTTTAGACGGTGGTACTGCTGGAGGTTTTGCAAGTAGCATTATACCGCAGATTATTAGCATGATCTCTAATAAAGTGCAAAGCGGAGACTTCAATATCAGTGAAATCATAGGCTCCCTTACCGGAGGTGGTACGGGGTCGGCTTTAGACCAAAATGGTGATGGCAAAGTGGGTATTGATGATGCAATAAGCGCCGTTACAAAAGGAAAATTAGGCGATGCGTTAGGCGGGCTATTTAAAAAATAGATACTCTACGCGTGACATGAAGCTATACACTATTGAAACTGGATTCTTTAAGCTAGATGGCGGAGCTATGTTCGGTGTGGTACCTAAATCCTTATGGCAACGTACCAACCCTGCTGACGAACGGAATCTATGTACTTGGACGAACAGATTATTACTTATTGAAGACAATAAACAACTCATTTTAGTAGACACCGCGATAGGTGATAAACAAGATGAAAAGTTCTTCAGCCATTATTTTCTCCACGGTGATGCCACATTGGATAATTCGTTAAGCAAATATGGCTTTCATCGGGATGATATCACCGATATCATTCTAACGCATCTTCACTTCGATCATTGTGGCGGTGCCATAAAGCGGGAGGGAGATCGTCTTGTACCAGCATTTAAAAACGCACGTTTCTGGAGTAATGAAAAACACTGGAAGTGGGCAGTGCATCCCAACCCCAGAGAAAAAGCCTCGTTTCTGCGCGAGAATATTCTTCCGATACAAGAGAGTGGGCAGTTGTATTTTATAAATGAAGGAGTGCCCTTCTCTCCTAACGTCGACATTCGGTATGCGCACGGGCATACGGAAGCGATGATGCTACCGCAAATTCGCTACCGAGGAAAAACCGTCCTCTATATGGCAGACTTACTACCTTCCGTCGGACATATCCCTCTTCCCTATGTTATGGGATATGACGTCCGTCCTTTGGTTACCATGGAAGAGCGACAAGATTATTGGCAAGAAATCGTCGATAATGAATATATTTTATTTCTAGAGCACGACCCCGTTAATGCATGTTGTACATTGCAGAATACCGAGAAGGGTATTCGATTGAAAGAAACTTTCCGGTTAGATGAAATGTTTGATTAAAATTTACGTCCAGCGATCTCGATTTATACAAGTTCAATATTCTGCGCATAACAATATCCCTCGCTATTGTTCGTACGTACAAGCCACCAATACACATTTGTCCTACTAAGGATGGTAACGGCATCTTGCCTTGGCACTTCGTCTATGATGGCCGATTCGACACCGGGGCCTTTGTGGATATTTAGGGTGGGTTCGTCTATAATCATATGTGCTTTGCAACCTTTTACTGTAGCTGAAACTTCAATATCTAATAACACTTCCCGTGAAATAAAATTTGGATCAATTTGACTGTATATATCCCATAATTTATCTTTCACTTCCGCACTGGGGGCTGCTCCTCGAATAATCAAAATACTATTTTGTTCCATAAGCTGAACTTCTCCGATTATCAAGCTCTCGGCAGCATCAATAAGGGATTTATATTTATTCAGAAGTGACATATCCATACCGTTATCTCACAAGAATTCTGTAACTCAACAAAACGAACAGCAATACACTAATGAAACAACCAATAGGATAAGATTGTTTTTCATCATGTCGTGTTTATAGTTATTTGTTAGTAAATTTCCGTAATAAGTTGCTCAGCACCGTTCAAGAAAATATTATCGCCTACGGCAGCGTCTAGCAGCAACTTCCCTATGGGCGAAACAGAAGAAACTACAATTACCTTTTTTTTACCAATTTCCTGTTGTCCTAAGCTTACTGCAATAAAGTAGGTTAACTGGTCAGTGGTGACTATAGCACCCATTTCAGCTTTGTTTTTAAACCCTATTTCTATTTTCTGCAGTACAATCTGGTCTTTTCTTGCTTGCAATAGTTGCATATGGTAACGGCTTAAGTCTTGCTGTAACATCTCGCGAGAGGTTTCATATTTGTCGCCGGCACTACTTTTAGTCTCATTTTCTATTGCTTCCTTCGCCTGTTGAATGGCAACTGTTATTTCCTCCAACCTTTCTTCAACCCTTTTAAAACACCGTCTTAATAATTCCTTTTTTATTCCAATATCCATAATATGCTGAAAGCTTATAAAAAAACCTCCCGTTTATCGGGAGGTCTAAAGATATATTTTAATAATCAGATATAATCGTCAATTAATAATCATCTCACGGTATTAGCGATTTTTCAGATCTTGTAACTTCTTATCAGCATCGTCCGCGACCTCATTTGCTTTCTCTCCAGTTTTTTCTATCGCTTTATCGATTGCTTTTCCTGTAGCATCTGCCGCATTTTTTGTAGCATCGATCGTTTTATCATATGCCCTATCTAATGCATTCCCGGTAGCTTTAGCTGCATCTTTAGTAGCATCTACGGCTTTGTCTGCACCCTCTTGTACTTTTACACCTGCTTCACGAGCCGTTACTTTCGTTTTTTCCCATAGAGTGTTTGCCTCGTCATACGTTTTTCGGGCACTCTTTTCGGCTTCTTTATCTCCTCTCTCGATGGCATCATCTAAATCAGCCTTGGCTTTATTTACCCTTTCTTCTGCCTTAGCTAACTCTTCTTGCAGGGTAGCATGCGCATGATCTTGATGCTCCTCCAGATTTTCCAGCGTTTGATCCAGTTTTTCGCCTGCCGTCATGTCGCTGTCGGTATCTTTAGGACTATTATTGCACGACATAAGAACGATAGTACTTGCAACAGCCGCTATTAACATTAATTTTTTCATCTTGATAATTTTTAATTATAACAGAGTTAATTATAGCTTGATACACAATTACTATACCAAAAATGAGACACCTTATTTAGGATAGACCGTACCTCTTGCCGCCTCTAGCGTATTTTTTAACAAACCGACGATAGTCATCAGCCCCACTCCCCCGGGAACAGGGGTAATCCAAGATGATTTTTTAGACACCTCTTCGAAATCGACATCTCCATACAGTTTAAAGCCAGACTTTGTCTCTGTAGACTCCTCGCGATTAATACCTACATCGATCACGACAGCACCTTCTTTCACCATATCTGCAGTAACAAAATGCTTGCGACCGATGGCTGCAACCACAATGTCGCCAGCAAGCACCTCATCTTTTAAACCCACTGTTCGGCTATGGGTTAACGTTACGGTACAATTTCCCGGACGGCTATTACGAGCCAGCAAAATACTCATAGGCCCTCCCACAATATTACTACGCCCCACCACCACAGCTTTCTTACCTGTGGTATCAATATTGTAATATTCGAGCATAAGCATAATGCCATAAGGAGTCGCTGGTATAAAACAAGGCAGATTGCGTTGCATACGTCCTAAATTAATCGGGTGAAAGCCATCCACGTCTTTCCGATAATCGATTGTTTCCGTAATCTTTTCCGGATCAATATGCTTTGGCAAAGGCAACTGGACAATCAGTCCATCGATATTTGGGTCCTTATTAATCTCCTTTATCTTTGCAATCAACTCATCCTCTGTAACGTCTGCATCGTAACGGACATTCGTAGACTCAAAGCCTACGAGCTCACAATTGCGCATTTTACTAGCCACATACGTTTCACTTCCGCCATCATTCCCAACCAAAATTGCAACCAAATGCGGCTTTCGCCCCCACTGCGCCGTAAATGCAGCAGCTTCTTTTTTTATATCCTCTTTAATTTTTGCTGACACCAGCTTTCCATCTAATATATTCATCTTGTATTCGTTATTCAATACGCCCTAATCCAATTTTAAAACGGCCATGAATGCAGATTGCGGAATTTCCACATTTCCTACTTGCCGCATTCTCTTTTTCCCTTTCTTCTGTTTTTCCAATAATTTACGTTTTCGGGAGATATCCCCTCCATAACATTTCGCAGTTACGTCTTTTCGTAAAGCCGAAATGGTTTCGCGTGCAATAATTTTTGCACCAATAGATGCTTGTATACGTATTTCAAATTGCTGCCGTGGTAACAGCTCTTTTAATTTCTCACAAATCCTTTTCCCAAAATCATAGGCGTTACTTCGGTGGATAAGAGAGGATAGAGCATCTACAGGTTCGTCGTTCAGACGAATATCCAACCTTACTAAGTCCGATTGACGGTATCCGATTTGGTGATAGTCAAACGAGGCATATCCCTTAGATATTGTTTTCAATTTATCATAAAAATCAAAAACAATTTCGCCCATCGGCATTTCAAAAGTTAGCTCTACTCGATCAGAGGTTAGATAGGATTGATTGATAATCGTTCCTCTTTTTTGAATACATAAAGACATCACCGGACCGACAAAGTCCGCCTTAGTAATAATATTCGCCTTAATATAAGGCTCTTCGATAAAATCCAGCTTACTCGGATCGGGCAAATCCGATGGGTTATGTACAACGACTTCCTCTTTGTTTTTTGTAAGAAAAGCTCGATAAGATACGTTTGGTACTGTAGTAATAACGGTCATGTCAAATTCCCGTTCTAAACGTTCCTGGATTATCTCCATGTGAAGCATTCCCAAAAAGCCACATCGGAAACCGAATCCCAGCGCCGCGGAAGATTCCGGTTCAAAAACCAGCGAAGCATCATTCAATTGCAAACGGTGCATAGATTCACGAAGCTCCTCGTAATCTTCCGTATCCACCGGATAAATACCGGCAAAAACCATCGGCTTAACCTCTTCAAAGCCTTTAATTGCTGTTAGACAAGGTCTATCACGATGTGTAATGGTGTCCCCCACTTTCACCTCACGGGCCTCTTTAATACCAGAAATAATATAGCCCACGTCACCTGTTTTGACAACATCCTTAGCGACCTGATTAAGTTTGAGTGTACCGATTTCATCCGCAAAATATTCCTTCCCCGTCGCCACAAATTTTACTCGGTCTCCTTTCCGAATTTCTCCATTTTCCACTTTAAAGTAAGCCATAATCCCTCTAAAAGAGTTAAAGACGGAGTCAAAAATTAAAGCTTGTAAAGGAGCTTGCGGATCACCAACCGGCGGCGGGACGCGTTCCACAATGGCCCTTAAAATATCAGGCACGCCCATTCCTGTTTTACCAGAAGCCGGTATAATTTCTTCACGCTTACCTCCGATCAATTCGATAATTTGGTCTTTGACTTCTTCCGGCATCGCCCCGGGCAAATCCATTTTATTAAGTATGGGAATGATTTCCAAATCGTGTTCCAATGCAAGATATAGATTCGATATAGTTTGCGCCTGAATACCTTGAGAAGCATCCACAATTAGCAATGCCCCTTCACATGCTGCTATCGAACGCGAGACCTCATAGGAGAAATCGACGTGCCCGGGAGTATCAATCAAGTTCAAAATATATTGCTCGCCATCTTTGGTGTATTCCATTTGAATAGCGTGCGATTTAATCGTTATCCCACGTTCACGCTCTAAATCCATATTGTCCAACAGTTGCGCTTGAGCCTCCCGTTGTGTAATGGTGTTCGTAAACTCCAACAGGCGATCGGCCAATGTGCTCTTCCCGTGGTCGATATGGGCGATAATACAAAAATTACGTATATGCTTCATACAGGTCCTTATCCAATATTCTAATTGGCAAAGATAATTTTTTTAAAGCAGATATTGACATAAAAACTCATCACCTAGCTAGTGCGAGCCCGTATTTGTTTTGTTCAGCCGGCAGCGGACAGGTAATAAGTACCAAATACAAGAATGATTACTCCTAAACAGGTAATCTATTCTTACCTTCGGCTAAGTACCTGACCCTTTTCCAGCAATTTATTTTTCAACGTGGGATAGTCTATATCTTGCACAGCTTTGCCTTCATCGATGGACTGCGCTGCTGCAATGGCTGCGCTCTCGCCTAACACCATGAATACCGGCTCCATACGGATAGAACCAAATGCAATATGTGAGGACGACAAGGATACCGGAACCAACAAGTTAATGCATTCGCTGCGCTTAGGTGTAATAGAACGGAAGGAAACCGGATAGGGTTTAAACCCATGTATTTCGACATTTCCTTCATTTTTAACCATGTCATTTACAACAATGCGCTGGATATTATGACTATCCATTCCGTATGCCGCCATGCCAACCGGATCATCAACAACTTCCGTCCCAACACAATTATGCTCCGTCATTACATACTCTCCGATCATTCTTCTTCCTTCTCTGATATAGAGTTGAGGCGTAAAGTTTTTAGTTTTCAGATATTCATCTTTAGGATAGCCCCATTGCGATACGAAGTTACGTAACGAATCGGGTATACGCTCGTCACTAACGTAAAAGTATAGCAATCCTTTTGTGTAGTTAACGTATTCTTCAAAAATCTTTTTACGCTCTTTAAAGCTTGCCTCTGGCCACGTTTGATTTGCACCAATCATATTGCTGGAAAATGCGCCTCTATTGTTTATGTCGGTTTTACGATTCGGCATCTTGCTCCAGATAAAATAACTACCTATTTTTCTTTCATTTGGCTGTGCTTCAAATAGACGAATCAATAGCTCGTATTTTTTAGGATCATATCCCTTAGGTTTGGTGATAGGAATCATATTCTCCACGCTATCTGTAAGACAAATACGGAAATTATAGGCCTGAACACCGCTATCTCCCGTTCCAGTAGGTGAGGCTTCCCCGTCACTAATTCCCCAAAGCAATCCGCTTGATGGGTCTTCGGAGTTTACATAAGGGCTTACGCCGTCTGGAAATTGATGATAGCCGGATTGTTTGCGATACTCCGGTAATTGGAAACCATTATATGTTTCACCATATACACTATTATCTTCCCTTCCTACGGTATAAGAAATATCTGCCAATGCCAACAGGTCGCCTTCATAAGTACAGTCCAAAAACATTTTCGCCGTAATATGTTGCTTTTTTCGACTTGATCCATAGGTGTTCACCAAGGTCACCGATTTTATCTGCGTATTTTCTTTAGACACACTTTCAATCCGCTTATTAAAAACAACAGGTATGTCAGCCTCTTTTAAGTAATCATCAAATACTTTAGAGGCGGCACTCGGTTCAAATTTCCATGCTTCTTCTTCGCCATAAATCTTACCCAATCGTTTATAAAAATCCCGGGCAAGCCCACCTATTGCACCTTTGTTTCCAATATCGGTCTGACCGAGGCCTCCAGATGAAAGCCCACCGATATGTTCATCCGTAGCAATTAAGAGAACTGATTTCCCCATTTTGCTAGCCGTATACGCAGCAATCACACCAGATGAAGTAGCACCATAAATACATATATCGTAATCCGTTTGACTTTTCGGAGACTGTGCATTCGTCATTTGAACAAAACACCCTAATAAAATTGTTAAAAGAAATATTCTCATTTTCACCATCATTATAGTTTTATAAATAAATTTTAAGCGAATTTCAACTTTGTATTAATAGTTTGGATTTTGATGGAGAGCACTGTTTACTTCCATTTCCAACCTCGGTATAGGCCATAAATAGTCCCTGTCTCCATTATAAACCCTTGTCTCTATCACTCGCATCCTACTTCCATTTGGAACGTCTTCGTAATGAGGCGTTCCATGTTCGTCGATCCTTGGGGCTGTTTCAAGAAACGCATCTCTCACTCTTCCCAATAATTTCCCTGGCATGACTTCATGTGCTATTTTCCAGCGGCGGATATCGAAGAATCGTAATCCTTCTGCCGCAAGTTCATACTTTCGCTCTTTTCGAACAATATACCGCAATTCCTCTTGGCTTTTCCCAGTCGCTATGGGAGGCATCTCTACTGAAGGACGTTGACGAACTGCATTTATAGCATCGTAAACGGATTCATCAATCTCATTAAGTTCGATCTTAGCCTCCGCATAGTTCAGCAATACTTCTGCATATCGAAAAAGGATAATGTTAATATTGGAAAGTCCCGGCTCCTCCCTATCAGCGACATCCGCATACTTACGCCATAAATATCCGGAAAAAGTAGCATAAGCATTGGTTGCGTCAGTATTCGACACGCGGGTCGCGGGCTCTGTGTTATAGTTCCAGGTCATCAAACTATCCGGATGAGTCTCGAACATATAGTTTATGAAGCGTGTCTGCGGTAGCACGATGCTATAATTTAACCTTGGATCACGATTTTCGAATGGCTTTTCCGGATTAAAATACGGAGACTTGTCAATCGGCAATCCATCGATGCATTCATAAGAATCCACCATCGATTGAACAGGTATTTTCCCAGAAAATCCTCTTGCTAGACGAGAGTAGAACTGGTTCGCAATACCGTGAACCTGCAAACCATCCAAATATTGTACGGAAAAGATTATTTCTCTTGAATTTTGTCCCGCATAATAAAACAACTCTTCAAAGTTATTATGCAATTGATAGTCGCCTATTTCCATCAATTCCTGTGCCGCATCTGCCGCTTCTTCCCATCTTTCATTAAAGAGCGCTACCCTAGACTTCAACGCCAAAGCTGTTCCTAAATTTACTCTTCCCTTATTTGTATTGTTGGTTTCTTCTAAAAGGAACGGTTTTACAGCGTCTAGTTCGTTTAGGATAAAATCGGTGACTTCATCCTTCGTTGCACGCGGCACTTGCGAATCAGTCAAAGAGACCGTGTAAGTAAGGAGGGGCACGCCACCAAATAGTTCGTTCAAATAAAAATAATAATAGGCCCGGAGAAAGCGAGTCTCCGAAATAAATTGATTGTAACGTTCTTCCGGCACTACCACTTTCAGATTTTCGGCCTGATCGAGAATGTTATTACATCTTGCGATACCCACATAAAAATGCGTCCAAAAACCACTTGTAAAGCTATTATTCGGATTTATCAATCCCATTCCTAGGACCTGTAGGTCATTCGTATTCCGTTCCCATGCGATATCCGAGGCGTAGTCAAATACCAACGAAAAAGGCGTTCCGGAATACGAATACCACAAAGCGTTATAGACGCCCGTTACAGCCATTTCCAATTCTGTTTCATTTGTTAGAAAAGTTTCATTAGAAGGACTATCTAACGGAAATCGCTCAAGGTATTCTTTATTGCATGATACGCTTATCATGCAGGACACTACCATTATATATATACATAATTTATTTCTCATTATCGTATCCTTTCTATTAAAATTTGACATTCAATCCAATGGTATACACTTTCATTTGCGGGTACCAACTCCCGTTGCCTACTGGACCTTCCGGATCATACCCTTCCCAAAATTTGGAAAAGGTGAATAAGTTTTGTCCACTGGCGTATATTCTCAAATTTTTCACATAGTTTTTCATACTAGCCATAACCGGTATCGTGTAACCTATCTGTACATTCTTAATCCGTAGATAAGCTGCACTTCTCATCCAGAAAGTCGAATTTTGGATATTATTGATCTCATTAAAAGCTAACCGGGGGAAAGACGCAGTAGGATTGTCGGGTGTCCATCTATCTTTGTGCTGCTCTTGCACAGTTCCTCCTTCATAAAATGGCCAAATCCCGTGCCCATGCAGATATCCATTTGCTTTACCAACCCCTTGCAGGAACAAGGAAAAATCAAAGCCTTTGTAGGCTAAATCTATATTTGCGCTATAGCTGTAGCGAGGCAAATGACTTCCCATAATGATTTCGTCTCCCTGATCAATTACACCATCGTTGTTTTGATCCTTATACTTAATATCTCCTGGAGCCATATTTCCAAATTGGGTGGCGTGGTTTTCGACATCCTCTAAGTCTGTAAAATATCCCACCGCTTCATATCCATATAAAGAGTTCATCGGATATCCCTCGTGATTCACCTGCAACCCAGACCTATATACACCACTCATATCCAACACCTTATTTTTAACATCGGAAAGATTCACGCTTACACCATACTTAAATTCCTTCATAGAATTACGATAGGTCAAAGAAAGATCCCAACCCTTATTTTCCATGACACCCGCATTTTGGTACGGTGCTCCTAACCCTAACGACCGAGGAATATCAAGCTGCAACAACAGATCTGTAGTTTTCCTATAATAATAATCCGCGGTGACATGTAAATGAGACCATAGTGTAAAATCCAATCCAATATCGGTAACCGTCGTTGTTTCCCAGCGAATATTTGGGTTTGCCATCGTCGTTAGGGCCGCTCCCATATTTATATTTTCATCGAAAGAGTAATTATTGCTTCCTATTGATACAAATGCAGCAAATGGATAAAGTCCGATATCCTGATTTCCCAATTTACCCCAAGATCCCCGTATTTTCATATCTGTTATCACATTTGAAAAATCTTGCGCAAAAGATTCTTCAGAAATTCTCCAGCCAGCGGAAAACGAAGGGAAAAATGCGTATTTATTACCTGTTGCAAACCGAGAAGAGCCATCATATCTTCCATTTGCCTCAAAAAGGTATTTCTCTTTATAATTGTAATTAACTCTTCCAAAAAAGGAGCGCAAAGCCCAATGGGATGCACTTCCTCCCGTGCGTTCATTCTCTCTGTTTCCGGAATTTATTTCTTGATAATCTGGTAATAAAAAGACTTCTCTGTAGGCAGAGAGGTCATTGTCATATTGATCTTCTTGCTGGAAACCACCTAAAACCGTCAATTGATGATTATCTGCAATCTTCTTATCAAAAGTAGCCAACGCTCGGACATTATTGTACCAAAGTTGGCTATAGCTTTCTGTCAAAGAGTTCCGGGTAGGCTTCGTAAAACTTTCCGTACCATCCCAGTTGTAAGTTTGAATAATATCGGAAAATGACTTGTTGTGGCTGATTTCAAATTTGGGCGAGTAGACTAAATTTAATGTTAACCATTCCGTAGGTTGATATTTCACATCTAGATTACCAATAGAACGTATCGGCATCTCCAAATTAAGTCCTCCATCCCGTGCTTTAGCAAGGGGGTTATCGCCGTTCCACCCCTCCCCATATTGCCCGGTACTTAGTATACCAGCCTGATTGGCGGGGATCCTTCTCATCCAATGGAATATGCTGGATGTTCCCGATGACGGCTCTACTAATTCTCTCCGCGTTAAAAACAGATCCATGGCGGTACTCCATTTATCACTTAGTTTAATATCAGTATTTAGACGAAAGCTGTAGCGCTTAAAGTTGGTGTTCTCGATTATTCCATCCTGATCAACATAATTAAGAGATCCTAATACTTTGACCCGCTCCGTTGATGAACTCAAACTGACGTAATGACTTTGCATAAAACCATTACTTTTCATCGTTAGGTCTTGCCAGTCAGTGTCCGGGTATCGATCTGGGTTAGTAGCTTTTCCGGCTATATACTCGTCAAGCGTCCTTTGAGAAAACAAAGGATCGCGTCCCGTGTTTGTATAGGCTTCATTAATCATGGTCATATGGTCCAGTCCGTTAACCAGATCTGTCATATCTGTTGGCGTTTGCCACCCCATATAGGTGCCATAATCGACATTAGACCCCTCTTTATTTGCTCTCTTGGTTGTCACCAATATAACCCCTCCCGCTGCTCTGGCTCCATATATCGCTGCCGAAGCCGCATCTTTCAGAACAGAAACACTCTCGATCTCGTTAGGGTCTACATTATTGATACTTGTTTGTACACCGTCAACGAGTACTAGCGGTCCCATTCCACTTCCCAACGTCCCAACTCCTCTGACTAAAAGGTTTCCATCATCGCGACCCGGCTGACCAGATTGTTGTCTTACGGTTAACCCTGGAACCAGCCCTTGTAGCGCTGCTGAAGCCTGAGCAACAGGTCTTTTCGCTATTTCCTCACCTTTTACGACCGATACAGAGCCTGTTAGGTTTACTTTCTTTTGCGTCCCGTACCCCACAACGACCACTTCGTCCAGCCCGCTTAGCGATTCCACAAGTTCTACGTCCAACTCGCCCGAAGCAGGAACGGGTAGCTCTTTTGTAGTGTAACCTAATAAGGAAAACACTAATATTTGCCCGTTTTCCACAGGCAGCGAAAAGCGTCCATTATCATCGGAGGTTGTTCCTGTAGATGTACCTCTAACAGTTATCGAAACACTACTCAACAGTCCTTCTGCCCCCCGAACCGTTCCCGACCGTACACGTTGTTGATCATCCGATAATACATCGGGGTGCGCATTTGTCCTTATTTTCTGCTGACGAATGAGCACCAAGTTTTTATCGATCTCAAACACCAAGTTATGTGGGTTTAGCACCTCTCTCAAGATCTCTTTAAAGTCTCGATTTCGCGCTAGCACGGTGATTTCCTGCTTCTTGTTTATCAGTGTACCGTTGTACAAAAAGTCGTATCCGGTCTGTTTCTGAATTTCGTCCAAAATATCCCGAAGCGTGGTATTCTTTACGTTTAAATTTACGTTTTGGGCAAAAGTCTCTGCTCGTACTTGCACCAAAGAAATCAATACAAAGAAAAGTATAATCTTCATCCTAATTATACATTTAAATAGGGTTTGCGGCAATTGGTCGCAATTTCTCAAATAGAATTTATACATTTGGTAGTAGTTTGGTGGACAGTAATTTGACTATCTTCTTTATTTAGTTTATTTCCCCGAACATACTTAAGAGTCGGGAGTGCTGGTACCACTTCCGATTTTTGTTTATCTATGTTCGTCTTTTCCGTCATCACGTTCATTTCATGACAGAGACCCTCCTTCCTTCAATTTTAAATTTATAATTAGATATTTTTTCCAGTTGTTCCAACATCTCGGAAAGCCGGCGTGTTCTCGTTATAGAGCCGACGAAAAGATCGTCCGTACGTGCCTCAATAGTTATATCTTCAATATCATACCATCGCCGAAGCTGTTCCATAACCTGATCAATATTATAATCGTTAAAGCGAAAATACCCTTCTTTCCATGCCAGCACGTCTCTCAGTTGTGCTTCCTTTACCTGGATATTTCCCTCAAGGTTTACCACCGCTTGTGTTCGCGGGGCGAGTATAGTTGTGTCTCGAGTACTTATCACTTCGACCGAACCCTCCACCAAGGTGGTATATACACCATTTTCCTTCGGATTCGCCATAATGTTAAAGGTTGTCCCCAAAACTCGAACTGTCGTATTTCCGGTAGATACTACAAACGGTTTCTTTTCATCCCGGGCAACCTCAAAATAGAGTTCACCCATCACCTGCACTTTCCGTTCAGAAGCTCCAAAAGCAGACGGATACGTAATACTTGAACCCGAATTTAATAATGCTGTCGTACCGTCGGGCAACCGTAGTTTAGCCGTACTACCTTTTGAATTTGTAAAGGTTTTAACATTTCGTTCATTGCCTGTCTGCTTCACCACAAATAATATCTCTCCTGCCTCATCTCTCAACATTTCAATACCTTGCTTATCTAAGACAGATTGATCCGTTTCCATCAAATTATATATGGTACCATCATTTAAACTTAGCTTAACTTGTGCTTGGTCTGGAAGGAGAATGTCGCTTTCCTTAGCGACTACGTCACGCTGCAAATTATCTGTCTGATAGTAAGTCACTAATAGCGTAAACATTAACAGTACGCCAACCAATGTTGCTGCAATCCACCATATTTTATACCTTCTACGTTTTTTTAAAGGAATTAATCCCCTATTGCTTTCGCTCTCTCTTTTAGCCAATACGGATCGTATCTTATGTAAGGTAACATCTGGATTGAATTTTTCAGATTTATGATCAATATCAAGATATTCCGCTATTAATTTATTCAACTCCTTATCCATACTCGCTACGTTATCGGCATCAATGATCTCCAAAAGTTCCTGTAACTCCGCTTTTTCGATATCCCTTTGGACATATTGTGTCAATAAGTATTGTAATCTACTGCTATTCATCCCTGTTGTACTAATTTACAAATGGCTCTAAAGTTCTATAAACTGTGCTGTTTAAACTTAAAACACCGCAAATAAAAAAAAGGACTAGTCGGTTTTTGACTTTTTTAGTCTGTTGGCTTAACAATATAAAAAGATGAGCAGGAGAAGCCCCTCTTGACCAAGCCCGCTTTTCTTCAGGCTTTTGGTAGCTTGCACAATATGGTTTTTCACGGTATTGGGAGAAATATCCAGCTGATTGGCGATTTCTTGATAGCTAAATCCCTCTATCCGACTTAGCGAGAACACCTTTTTTTGTTGGGGTGGTAAGTTGTCCAAAAAACCATGAATTTTCTTTTTCAGCTCTTTCGCCATAATAATGTCGTTCGTAGAATCATTGGATTCAGAGAGTCCCTGCCATAAACGCTGAAAACAAGTGTTAGATCGCTTAATGCTGCGCAATTTATTAAGAGACAATCTTTTGGTCAACACATACAAGTAAGTCCATAAATCTTGATCTGATTGAATTTTAGATCGGTTTTCCCATAACCTGATAAACACCTCCTGGACAATATCGTCACTCCAACCCGTATCTTTGACAAGAAAAAAAGACACATTAAATACACGCTCGGCATAACCATAGTATATCCTTTCGAAGGCTTCTTCCCCACCCGCTATAAACATAGTAAGCATTTCCTTATCAAATTCTTTTACCATGACAGCACTCCCGTTTTTATTGGCTAACTTTTTCTAAAATTAAGATAATTATAATACATTTTCAATTTTATGTAGTAGCGAAATTAAGAATTTAAACAACAGAGTTGTTTTCGAAACGATGATGTATTTATGATATTTTTGTTAATAAACAAAAAAGGAATAAATAGAAGAAGACCGATAAAAATCGGCCTTCTCCATTGTTTAGTTAGTAATCGAGTAATTTTTAATTCCCATTAATTATTCGCATCATACGAAAGTCTTTCGCCGTGTTGAGACAAATCTAGCCCTTCTTCCTCATCTTGCTCACTGACGCGCAGAGGTGTTATCACGTCTGTTATTTTCAAAAGAATGAATGCCATCAACAGAATAAATACGATAGATCCTACAAGACCGGTAAGGTGTGCGGTAAACAACCCTGTTTCGCCATAATACAAACCATTCGTTTCCACCGCTCCATTAATAGCGGAGTGCGCGAATACACCTGTTAATATCATACCTACCATTCCACCCACACCGTGGCTGGGGAATACATCCAATGTGTCATCGATATTCGATTTGGTACGCCAGTCGATCAACAATCGGCTTATAATTGCTGCTACTGCGCCGATAACAATAGAGTGTGGGATACTCACAAACCCCGCAGCAGGCGTAATAGCTACCAAGCCGACAACCACGCCGATACAGGTTCCCATAGCGGATGGCTTAATGCCACGTGCAGCATCGAAGAGAATATACATAATGGCTGCCGCAGCAGATGCTGCTGTTGTAGTCGCCATTGCTGTTGCCGCCAATGCATCTGCCGCAAAAGCTGATCCCGCATTGAAACCAAACCAGCCAAACCACAACAAGCCTGTACCAAGGAGTACGTACGTTATTCTTGCCGGCGTATGCTCTTTTGCCGTTTTACCTTGTTTCAAATAGATTGCAGAAGCTAGTGCGGTTAATCCGGCAGACATGTGTACGACTGTTCCGCCCGCAAAATCTAAAACACCCAATTGGAGTAAAACACCATCCGGATGCCAAGTGGCGTGTGCTAATGGTGCATAGATAAAAATAAAGAATAGACAAATAAAAAGAATATACGATGTAAACCGAATACGTTCTGCAAAAGCGCCCGTAATGAGCGCCGGCGTTATAATAGCAAACTTAAGCTGGAACATGGCAAACAATACGAAGGGAATAGTAGGAGCACCTTCCCAAGGTTCCCGGTCCAATACACCGTTGAACATAAAGAACGTCGTTGGATTTCCAATAATTCCGCCAATAGACTCTCCGAACACCAAGCTGAATCCGAAGGCAAACCACAGGACGGCTACGACCGCCATACAGATGAAACTTTGCAACATGGTCGAAATAACGTTTCTTTTCTTGACCATTCCGCCATAGAAATAGGCCAACCCGGGAGTCATGATCAAAACCAGCGCTGTGGAGGTCAACATCCACGCCACATCTGCAGAACTATATTCTTGTTCAGCCGACCCTGTCGGCAAAGAGGGGTTAAAAAACGCAATAACCACCAAAACAACCATTAATAAGAATGGAAAAAACGATTTTTTTTGATAAATAGACATGTTTTTATGTTTTTACAGCACAATTATATGAAAAAACAATAAAAAAACTATATAATTTTTTAAAAAAATGAATTTCAGCAACAAAACAACAAGAACAAAACCACAAAAAGATTAAATAAAACTTGAAAAATAGAAAAACAACAACAAAAATAGCTTAAAAACAAAAAAAACACAACCTATGTACAACTCGCATTATATAAAACAAAATGTCCAGGTATCTCGAAACACCTGGACATTTTAAAAAAAAGTTAAAAGCTGATAAAATATTTTTACACCATCAATTTATGAACGGGGCACCTCCTCTATTCGTCGAATATCAGCGCCCAAAGCTCGTAATCTTGTCTCAATATCTTGGTAGCCGCGCTCTATTTGGTCAATATTATAGATGGTAGACCTTCCTTGTGCCGATAGCGCAGCAATCAAGAGAGAAACGCCCGCTCGAATATCCGGCGAAGTCATTTCAATACCTCTTAATTTCACGTGTTTATTCAATCCAATAACCGTTGCGCGGTGCGGGTCACAAAGAATAATCTGCGCGCCCATATCAATCAGCTTATCCACAAAGAACAAACGACTTTCAAACATCTTTTGATGAATCAATACATTTCCTTTTGCCTGGATAGCCGTCACTAAGACAATACTCAATAGATCGGGTGTGAAGCCTGGCCACGGCGCATCCGAAACTGTCAATATGGAGCCATCAATAAAGGTTTCGATTTCATAAGAGTCTTGTGCCGGAATAAAAATATCATCATCGCGCAATTCAAATTGTATTCCCAACTTTGCAAATACAGTAGGGATAATCCCGAGTTCTGAAAAGCAAACATCTTTAATTGTGATTTCCGATCCGGTCATCGCCGCCAAACCAATAAAAGATCCAATTTCAATCATATCCGGCAACATGCGATGGCTTGTTCCTTGCAAGCGATCAACCCCTTCTATCGTCAATAGATTTGAGCCTATACCCGATATCTTAGCTCCCATACGGTTTAGCATTTTACATAGCTGTTGCAAATAAGGTTCGCAAGCGGCGTTATAGACGGTTGTAACCCCCTTCGCCAAGACAGCTGCCATCACGATGTTTGCTGTACCGGTCACCGAAGCTTCATCCATCAAGATATACGCTCCTTTTAATTCCGAGGCATCCACATTAAAGAAGCTCTTCTCAGCATCGTAGACAAATTTCGCACCTAATTTCTCAAATCCCAAAAAATGCGTATCTAATCTGCGTCGACCTATTTTATCTCCCCCAGGTTTCGGAATTGCTGCCTTTCCAAAACGGGCAAGCAGAGGACCCACAATCATAATAGAACCCCGCAATCCCCCTCCTTTATGCTTAAATTCTTCTGACTGAAAATAATCAATATCGATATTTTTTGCTTCAAATGAATAGGTATCTTTATTGATTCGTTCAACAGAAACACCCAATGCTATCAGAAGGTCAATCAACTTATTTACGTCCTTGATATCGGGAATATTGCTTACAACCACTTTTTCTTCTGTAAGTAATACAGCAGATAATATCTGCAAAGCTTCGTTTTTTGCTCCCTGAGGAATAATCTCTCCTTTTAATTTCTTTCCACCGATTATTTCAAATGCGCTCATACTTTATTATAGTCTTTATCTAATATAAAAAAACAAAGAGCAACTGATTAACGATTTTCGCTATACAATTGCCCTCTTATGCAAACAGTCAAAACTACTTACCTTCTATACGAAACCTTTTTAGGTCCGCTTTTTTTCTTGACCATATTTTTTTTCCCACTACTTTTCTGATTATTTTTTTGGTTATTGTTATTATTAGTAGTAGCCCCACTTTTTGTCCGACTACCTGGAGGCGGTGTTTTAAAATCAAGTTTGGTCAATACGGTATCGGCAGGCAATGTCAATTGTCCGTTAGAAAGTTCAGCTAAATTTTGGATTATATGTTCGTCCTGCACGGTGTCCTTATTCCAGGTCATATAGGCCATTTTCATAAAATTAGCAATAGATAAAGCCATACGCTCTCGATTTTCCGGAGCAGATGTAGATAACGCTTTCTCGATCATCCGCTCGACAGTATGGCCATAATGTTTATAGCGGATCGTGTGCTGCGGGTATTCCAATAGATCCGGCTTCTTGTGAATAGCATCTCGAGACGGAATAGGATATGGAGAATCTACATCAATCTTAAAATCAGAAATAATATGTAAATGGTCCCATAACTTATGTTTAAAATCCGAAACATCACGTAGATGCGGATTCAACACGCCCATCATGTCGATCACGGTCTGCGCGTATCGGTTTCTCTCCTCTTTCGTGGGGAGTGTGCAGATATAGTCTACCATATTTTGCACATTTCTTCCATATTCTGCCAAAATTAATTTTGACCGTGTACTGTTGTAGTCGAAATCCATAAAGTGTAGTTTTACGCTTACAAAACGTTACATAAGCGTAGTTTATTGTTTTATCTTGTTTATTGTACTATTCTAAGTTTTGCAAATTTAAGCAACAATTGTTTCTGTCCCAACTCTTTAAAGAAAATAGTTGCTTTTATATCCGGCCGGTTACCTTCAAGGTTCACTACTTTTCCAAAACCGAACCGTTCATGCTCTACTTCCATCCCTACTTGCAACGTCGATGTATCTGATGGTGCGAAGCCCGGTGTCGGCATATGCGCCTTTGGCAATATCGAGGTTGTTTTGATCATTTTTGGCTTTGGTTTGGAAAATGAGTCGGTGTCTTTCTGTGTCCAGGCCATACGCTCCGACTGAAAACTACCTCCAGCTTCCATAGCGCTACTCCGTGATTTAAAATCAAGCTCCAAACAAGCTGGATTAAGTTCATCCAAAAAACGACTAGGCTCGCAGTTATTCAGCGTTCCCCATCGGTAACGAGATGTGGCATAAGATAAGTGCAGTTTTTTCTCCGCGCGCGTCACCGCTACGTAGAAAAGACGTCTCTCTTCCTCCAATTCTGAACGGGAATTGAGAGAAAGCTGTGAAGGAAACAGGTTTTCCTCCAGCCCGACAATGAACACCACCGGAAATTCCAAACCTTTTGACGCGTGTATCGTCATTAAGGAGACCGTATCTGCATTTGGATCTTTGTCGTTATCGTCGTTGGTCAAGAGGGCTATATCCTGCATAAACACGTCTAAACCCTTCTCTTCAATATCTTCACGTTCAGAAAACTCTTTGATACCGTTCAACAGTTCTTGGATATTTTCATAACGACTAAGTCCTTCCACTGATTTATCTTCATAGAGGTCTTTTAATATACCAGAATGTTGCGCAATATGCATCGCCGTATCAAACGCTGAATTGGTTTTCGCCGTCGCTTGGAAACTCTGAATCATCAGGCCAAAATTACCTACCGCGTTCGCACTTCGTCCATCGAGAAACATTTGTGCATTGACGACTACATCCCACAATCGATATTGTTGCTGGTCGGCAGCTACTAAAACTTTTTCCAATGTAGTATCCCCTATCCCCCTACGCGGATAATTGATGACCCGCTTTAAAGCTTCCTCGTCGTTCGGGTTGAACGTCAAACGGAAATATGCTATCAGATCTTTAATTTCTTTACGTTGATAGAACGATGTACCGCCATATAGCTTATAAGGCACATTGATTTTTCGCAGTGCCTCCTCCATCGCACGGGATTGTGCATTTGTTCGGTACAGAATAGCAAAATCCTTATATCGCAGATTTTTTAATGCGCGTTCCTGCATAATGGCTTCCGCTACAATTTTCCCTTCTTCATTATCAGAAAACGCACGAGCAACCTTTATTTTTTCCCCATCCTCATTTTCTGAAAAAACATTCTTTTCCAGCTGATTTTGATTCTTCTCAATTACGCTGTTTGCTGCGTTTACAATCATTTTCGTAGAACGGTAGTTCTGCTCAAGTTTAAAAACCCGAACGTCTGGATAGTCCTTTTGGAAATTTAGGATATTTTGGATATTCGCACCACGAAATGCATAGATACTCTGCGCGTCATCACCTACCACACAAATATTTTCATTGACTGCAGCCAATCTTTTCACAATAAGATACTGAGAAAAATTCGTATCCTGATACTCATCCACCATCAAGTATCTAAATTGATGCTGGTATTTATGTAACACCTCTGGATATTTATTCAGCAGTACATTTGTTTTAAACAAAAGGTCATCAAAATCCATCGCTCCTGCCCGATAACAACGCTGCGCATAGGTCATATAAATCTGCCCCATTTGTGGACGCCCGTTCGCTATATCTTCGGACATAATAGCGTCGTTCTTATTGTATTCTTGTGGTGATATTAGATTGTTCTTAGCAGAAGAAATACGTCCGTATACATGATTGGCATTATATAGCTTATCATCGAGGTTCATCTCTTTTAGAATCGCGCGAATTAAACTTTTGGTATCATCTGTATCATATATTGTAAAATTCTTAGGATAGCCGATAAGTTCTGCTTCTACACGAAGAATGCGAGCAAATACAGAGTGAAAAGTTCCCATCCATATATTCTTTGCCTCCTGCCCCACAACACGCATGATACGCTCGCGCATCTCCTTTGCAGCTTTATTGGTAAAAGTGAGCACTAGGATATTAAAAGGGTCTACACCCTTCCGAATCAAATGCGCTACACGGTAGGTAATGACTCGCGTCTTTCCCGAACCTGCACCGGCAACAATCATCACTGGTCCTTCCGTCTGCTCCACAGCTGCCCGTTGCGAAGGGTTTAATCCTGCTAAATAATCCAAAATTTTCTCCTAATTTTTTTGACAAGCATTAACAAAAAGTAGCCGTAAAATTAACAAAAATAATTGACTAAAAATAAAGGTTTCTACCCGGGCGAGTAGAAACCTTCGTAAAACCAATTATAACTTACCGCCATGCTCTAGCGGCCTGAATTATGAATTACTAATTTATAGATAACTCGGTATATATACAAGAAAAAAATATATATTTATTTTCAAACAAAATAATCTGCACAAATATGAAACCCACGATCACCATTTTATACTGTCCAAAATGCGGATGGTTGTTGCGCGCTGCTTATATCGCGCAGGAATTATTAACCACCTTCGTAGACGATATTTATGGTGTTACCTTGGTACCAGCCGAAATCAGTGGACGCTTCTCTGTAACAATCGACGAAAAAGTTATTTTTGATCGGAAAAAAGAAGGGAGATTTCCAGAGATTAAAGAGCTAAAGCAGTTAATTCGTGATGTGGTTAGTCCAGACAAAGATTTAGGACATTCTGACAAGAAATAAAAGGAAATTCACACTTCTTAACGTATTTCTGGCATTAATTTCATTAATTTTAATCCCCAAAACACAAGACAGAATAAAAAATACGTTGATGAAGATACTACATACGAGCGACTGGCACTTAGGTAAACGATTGGATTATTTTTCGAGATTGGAAGAGCAACGCGCAGTATTAACGGAAATATGCCAACTAGCAGATGCAGAAGATGTAGACGCGATTATTGTCGCTGGAGATCTTTTCGACACCTTTAACCCGCCGGTCGAAGCAGTAGAATTACTTTACAAAACACTACGACAGCTTAGCCATGAAGGGCAGCGTCCTGTAATCGCTATAGCGGGGAACCATGATAGTGCAGACCGCATCGATGCGCCCGATATACTCGCCCGTGAATGTGGAATCATCTTTATCGGTTACCCCCAAGCAACTATTCGTCCATTTCATATCAAGAATGGTTTCTCAATTAGTAAGGTAACTGCAGGATTTTTGGAAATATCCCTACCTCAATACAGCTACCCGTTGCGTATTATTCATACCCCATTTGCCAATGAACTTCGATTAAAGCAGTTCCTAGGGTTGGACAATAAAACACAACAATTAAATGAAATTTTAAAACAGCATTGGGGTGACATCGGGAATGTTCATTGTGACAATCAAGGCGTTAACCTATTAACGACCCACTTGTATATGTTACAACGCGGTGGAGAGATACTCGAAGAACCCGAGGGAGAAAAACCCCTTAAAGTTGGACACGCTGATCTTGTATATTCCGATGCTATCCCCCCGCAAATTCAATACACCGCCTTGGGACACCTCCATCGATTTCAAAATATCGGAGACCATCAACGTCCAGTGGTTTATCCAAGTAGCCCACTCGCATACTCTTTTTCAGAGGCAGGACAGGAAAAAGGTACCGTAATCGTAGAGGCGGTTCCCGGACATCCCGCGCAATATCGATTTATTCCACTTTCGACGGGAAGGAAACTGTACCGCAAACGCTTTGAAGATATTGATGCAGCCGTATTATGGTTAAATGAAAACCCGGATACGTTGGTCGAGCTCACGTTGGTAAGTGACACTTTTCTCAGCTCCTCCCATATGAAACGAATACATGAAGCACATGATGGCATTATTCACATTATTCCCATTGTGCAACAGACATTGTCTAATTCTCATCAAATCCACCCCATCAATCTTGACCAAGATATGGATTCGCTTTTTAAGGATTACTTTCTGCATCGACTCGGACAAGAACCTAATTTAGAGCTGATGGACTTATTAAATGAGGTTATTAATAGTGAAACGGAAACGGAGGATTAAGCATGCTACCACTTTATTTAAGTATAGAAGGACTATATTCTTATCAAGATAAACAGGAAATTGATTTTACCCATTTAACCGAAGCCGGTCTATTTGGCATTTTTGGAAAAGTGGGCTCGGGCAAATCCAGTATACTCGAAGCCATTAGCTTTGCTTTATATGGAGAGACCGAAAGACTCAACAAACAAGAAAAAAGAGCGTATAATATGCTCAACCTCCGATCGGATGTTGCCAACATCGTATTTGAATTTCTAAATTACGAAGGGCGAAAATTCCGATTCACAGCACAGTGGAAACGGAGAAAAAAATTTGAAGACATCACGTCATTGGAACGCTATGCCTACGAATGGAAAGACGGTGCATGGATACCGTTAGATTCGAACGATGGCGCAATCGTCACACAATTAACCTATCCCAATTTCCGACGTACGATTATTATCCCACAAGGACAGTTTAAAGAATTTCTGGAATTGCGAGGCAAGGATAGATCGGACATGATGAAAGACATCTTTAACCTCGATCGATTTGATCTGGGACCTAAAGCAGCGATACTGCAACGGAAAAACAGTAGCAAGTTGGAACAATTAAACGGTGCGCTCTCTGGGTTCGATACCGTCAGCACGGAAATATTGCACGACAAGCAACAGGAACTCGAAACGGCGCAACAACATCTGACCTTGGTAAAAAGTGAAACCACATCCTTGGAAAAAGAGGTCAACCAGCTTATGGAAAGCAAAAAGATACGGGAAGAGCTAGCGCAGAAAAAAGTGGAAGTGCAAGAATATTTGCTGGAACAGCCCCGAATTACGCAGCTGGAAAAAGAATTGCAGACGTATGAGTCCACGCAATTGGCTTTTAGGGAAGTCCTCAATACCACGCACAGCCTGAACAAGGAGAAAGAACAACTCACACACAAAATTGAACAGCTGACTGCCCGTAAAGGTGATGTTTTAAACCGGTTAGAAAAAGAAGAAGCAGAATGGGAAAAGATAGCCGCCGATTATCAACGCTTAGATTTATTTAAAGCAGAAAGCGAAGATTTAAAGCTCCTTATCACCATACTTCAAAATAAGAAACAACAAGAGGTACTACATAAACGTCTACACGACGGAAAACCTTATCTCTTACAAGTTCAAAAGAAAGAAAAAGAGCTTTCGGTATCGGTGGAAAACGAGGAGAAACGTTTGGATGAACTTAAAAATACGCGCGTAGATACGTCCGTTTTATTGGCGTTGGAGGCTTGGTATCAAACATACGACAATACCAATGGTAGTATCAGCGAACTAAAAACACAAATACAGCAGCTCCAGAACGAGCTAGCGCAAACAACGAAAGTTTTTGAAGAACAGTCGATACCAATTGTCAATTGGGAATCGGCCTTACTTCAACAGGAAACGGATCTAAACATCGAATTTACGTCGCTGCAACAGGAGGAAACCCATTTGAAAGTGCAAGCGAAACTATCGGAATTTGCCGACAACTTAGCTGATGGGCAACCTTGTCCGCTATGTGGAGCATTAGACCATCCGTATCCGATGCTGAACCATAACGTGGCAGTCAAAATACAGGAGGTACTCGGTAAGCAAACGGAAATAAAACAGCATTTACAACAACTCAAAACTAACCACCAAGTATTAACTGCCGCTTCCACACGGTGGCGGGATAAGAATATACAATTAGTTCAATTGGAATCTAATCTGGAAAAACTGGAGGAAAAAGTTAAAGCCCAACACGAGCAGTTCCGATGGGAATCGTTTTCTCCTACAGACAAAACAGCTTTTCTCGCTTATAAAGATAAGAATTACCTTACGGAGACCCATATCAAATCGGGCGAAACCACGTTAAAAGACTTTCGCATGCAGTTGCAAACCTGCCAATCGAAAATAGAAAAATATAAAAAATCCCTAGCAGAGTTTGAACAAAGTGTTGTTGTACTGGATCAACTTAATCAACAAAACAAATCACAGATCAAACAATTAAACATAGATGATTTTGAGCAATATGACGAAACAGCCCTCATAAATAAAAAGCAGGAAACCGAAAATAAGATTAAATTGCTAGAAGAAGAACACAAAAGGTTATCTGAATCTATTCAAATCTTAAGAACCGATTTTGCACACATCAATGGAGAGCGCACCGCAGCAAAAGAACAGTTTCAACAACTCTATCAACAGCTTAACGCTAAACAGACTGAAATCTCCACATTATTAAAAGAACATGGTTACAGCGATATTATTCAGGTACAGCATATCTTGCAAAAGAATATCGATTTAGATCGTAACCGCAAAACGATACAGGAATTTAATCTAAACCTGCAAATTCTCTTACGTCACATTGCAGAATTGGAAAGACGTATAACGAATGATATTTACGCGGAATCAACCTATCAAGAGAAGACAACGCTCTACACGTTAAAGCGGGAGGAATTGGAATTACAGATTCGTGTAACTGGAGCGCTGGAAAAAGAATATGCCCGCTTACGTGTAGAGTTCGAGAAGAAAGAAAAACTACTAGAACAATACGAGAAACTAACGCTCCGAAAAAGCAATTTGACGACTTTGGAAAATCTTTTCCGAGGCTCTGGTTTTGTCAACTATGTATCTGGCATACATTTACAACGTTTGTGTGAAATAGCCAATCAACGTTTTCACCGCTTGACAAAAAACAACTTAAGCCTCACCATCAGTGAAAACAATGAATTTGAAGTAATAGATTTCTTGCATAATGGTTTTAAACGCTCCGTAAAAACACTCTCGGGAGGACAGGCATTTCAGGCTTCCCTTTGCCTTGCACTTGCGTTGGCAGAAAATATCCAATCAATGAACAGAGCAGACAAGAATTTCTTCTTCATCGACGAAGGTTTTGGCACACAAGACCCCGAAAGTATGAATACGGTATTTGAAACATTGCAATACCTGAATAGAGATAATCGTATCGTCGGTATTATCTCCCACGTTGAGGAACTGAAAGAACGTATTCCGCGTGCTATTACCGTGGTAAATGATAGTGAAAAGGGAAGTCAGTTAATGAGGGATTGGTACAGGGAGAAATAATCGTAATTTTGAAGTATGCAAAACAGATACGCCATTATTGTCGCTGGGGGGCAGGGAAACCGAATGAAAAGTGACCTACCAAAGCAATTTCTACTTCTTGATGGGAAACCGGTAGTTATGCATACATTGGAAAGGTTTGCCAACACCGAGAATAAACTCCAATTGATATTGGTTTTGCACGCCCATATGTTCTCCTTTTGGGATGAGTTGTGCGAAAAGTATGATTTCAAAATACAGCATACCGTCATTAAAGGTGGAGAAACGCGCTTTCAAAGTGTCCGAAATGGGATAAACCATATTGCAGAACAACAGCAACAATTTCTAGATAATACGTTAATAGCTATTCACGATGCGGCCCGACCGATTATCACATCGGAAATGATAGATCTTTGTTTTGAACAAACTGTTGTTCACGCTGCTACTGTATTGGCGGTACCGAGTACGAACTCTATTCGACAGGGGAGCCTAGAAGAAAATAAAGCATGGGATAGGGAGGAAGTATGGGTCGTACAAACACCCCAAACGTTTCAAGGAGATATTCTATATAAAGCATTCCAACAAGACGAATTACCCTCTTTTACGGACGATGCTTCTGTGGTAGAAAAATTGGGCTATAGTATACGTCTGATTCCTGGTGATTATCGAAATATCAAGATAACCTTTCCGGAAGACATTTCCATAGCCCAACTCTATTTAAATCATTAACTAATTTTATTAAGCAGCTCCTCGTATCAAACGTAGGAGAATCGCTATAATGGCAATCACTAACAGGATATGGATAATACCTCCGGAAGCATAGCCACCAAAAAAGCTAACAGCCCAAATAATAACCAAAATAACTGCGATTAAATAAAGAATATTTCCCATGACATATAGAAATTAAATGAATACTATTTCAATAATAAAACAGGGAAGGATAAGAAAAGTTTTGAATATTGTCGTGTTATCTCCTATTGAATATCAACAACGAGACCGTCGTATGCAACGTGAACACCCTCAGGAAGCGTCTTTTCGATATCGTCGTGCCTTCCAAATCGGTGGCTAATATGCGTAAGATAGGTAGTCGTAGCTTGTATCTCCTCGGCAAATGCAATCGCTTCTTCTTTGGTGAAATGAGAGATATGTGGCTCTTCCTGTAACGCGTTCACAACCAACGTATGAACACCTTTCAGCAGCGACTTCGATTCGTCCGACACCGTTTTAGCATCTGTGATATAGGCGAAATCCCCCATTCGAAACCCCATTACGGGCATCTGATAATGCATCACTTCGATCGGTATAATACTTTGTGTTCCTACACGAAAAGTTTCTCCGGCTACAATTTGTCTAAGCTCTAGCCGCGGTACACCTGGATATTTCTGTTCGCCAAATGCATAATAAAATTCACGTTTTAGCGATTCATGTGTAACGGCAGTTGCATATACAGGAATGAATTGCTGTTGTTGATAATTAAATGCACGAACATCATCCATACCAGCGATATGGTCTTTGTGCGCATGCGTCACTAAAACCGCATCCAGCCGCCGTACGCTCTCCCGCAACATCTGACAACGAAAATCCGGACCGGTGTCAACGACTATATTTGTATCATCGTCACATCGAATCATAATGGATGTCCGTAGGCGCTTATCTCGTGTATCGGTTGACCGACATACCGCACATTGACAAGCAATAACAGGCACGCCTTGTGAAGTTCCGGTACCTAAAAAAGTTATTCTCAAAGTGCTGCCTCTTCTTTCTTGATCATTTTATAAAATGCAGTTTTCTTCTCATCTAATCGTGTAACTTCCACTTCCATATTACACAATAATTGGACTAATGACTGAATTCGGATTTCTAAATTCGAAAACCGGTTAACCACGATAACCCTCGTATTCTGTAGTACACATGCTCCAGTACGAAAGGAACCTTTTTCATATCGTACTCGGTAGCCCAATGTGGCAAAAAGATCCTCTAATTTCCCTAAATTATGTTGAGTAAATGCTAGCACAATTTCAAATTTTAAGCAAATTATAAAACTTTATCTTATTATCGGATAGGGTCACGCGCTATTTTTTCCACACCACCCGATCTATATAATTACCTATGAAGCCTAAACCATAGGCTATCAGCTGCGTATAAGCAGCCATTACGGCCAATCCGGCAACCGCTATACGTTTCGTATAGATCCAGGCATGCAAAAACAACAAACAGGTGTAGATTAAAAACAGCGCATTACCGATATTACATAGCAGGGCCAACACTGGAATCTGCTCCCTTCCACCCCAATTAATCAGATTACAGAACAACAGGCAAACCAATCCTACAACAAAAAAAGCTGGAAGCATATGTACTATCTTCAATTCTTGCGGAAAAAGCGTATAAATATCGATACGTCCCTTGCCGAAACCTTGGGTTTGTTTAAAAAACTGTTCAAACGTAGCTCTGCGTTTATGATATACAAAAGCTTCGGGAATTAATCCTACATTAAAGCCTTGCTGAATCATTCGAATACTCAACTCAATGTCCTCCGAACGACGGGATAATTTAAATCCTCCGGTTTGCTCATAAACCTCTCTAGATAGCCCCATGTTAAAACTACGTGGATGAAACTGCCCAACATGCTTTTTACTTCCTCGGATCCCTCCCGTTGTAAATGGGCTGGTCATCGAATAAGATATAGCTTTTTGAATATCGGTAAAGGAGGAGTGAGCAGCATCTGGCCCTCCAAAGGCATCCCAACCATCACGTTGTATAGCACCAACTACGCGTTGCAAGTAATTCGCCGGTACGATAATGTCCGAATCAAAAACGATAAAATAATCTCCTTTTGCCTTCGCGAATCCATAATTGCGCGCAAACCCCTGCCCTTCATTTTTCTTTTCATAATAATGAATATCTAGTCTGGCTTGATAACTTTCTACAATATATTTGGCGGGTTTAGACGAGCCGTCTTCCACTACGATAACCTCAAAGGGCGCATATCGTTGTTGCGTTAATGACTCCAAAAGCTCACCAATTTCCTGTGGTCTGTTATACAAGGGAATCACAATCGATAAAAACATACACTAAATTTCCTTTTCGATATGATATTGGTTTCGTTCCAGAGAATTACGGGATACAAGCTCCGCAATAAAACCTGTCAAAAATAATTGTGTCCCGATCAAAATAGCGACAAGAGAGAGATAAAACAGCGGTTGGTCTGTTATATTGCGGTATACGGTGCCTTCGGCAATACTTCTCAGCTTTTCAAATATTAAGTAACAGGTGATAAAAAATCCAACCAGAAAATTCAACACGCCGATAGTTCCAAAAAAGTGCATCGGACGTTTACCAAATTTTCCTACAAAAAAAATAGAAAGTAAATCCAAAAAGCCTTTAACAAAACGCCCTGGGCCAAACTTTGTGGTTCCATATTTACGCGGATAATGCTTTACAATCTGTTCTTGTATATTCGTAAACCCTGCCCATTTTGCCAAAACCGGTATATAGCGGTGCATTTCTCCATAGACTTCAACACTCTTCACCACGTCTCGACGATAGGCTTTCAATCCACAATTAAAATCATGTAGATTGTGTATCCCCGACATTTTACGTGTGACGGAATTAAACAGTTTTGTAGGAATCGTTTTGGTCAGTGGGTCGTAACGTTTTTGCTTCCAACCGGAAACCAGATCGGCGCCACGGTTCGTTATACGGTCATACAGTTCCGGTATCTCATCCGGGCTGTCCTGTAAATCCGCGTCCATAGTAACCACTACATCTCCTTGTGCGGCATCGAAACCTATATTTAACGCAGCGGATTTACCATAATTACGTCGAAATTTAACACCTACAATCTGTTCGTGGTTAAACTTCAGCCCCTCGATGACTTTCCACGACGTATCGTTGCTTCCATCATCCACTAAAATAATTTCATAGGAAAACCCGTGCTCGTCCATCACCCGGCGAATCCAATCTGTTAATTCAGGTAAAGATTCGGCCTCATTATATAAAGGAACAACAACCGATATATCCATATTAGTCCTGCTCTGGTTTGCGATGCCCTACATCGCCCTCTTGATTCCAATCGTCCTGTACGGGTAAAAAAGCTGGTCTTTCACGTTTTAGGATCGCGGCGAGGATCAATGCAAAAATGAAATACATGATCAATGCTACGCCTAACCCCTTAAGATTTTGTCCAATAGAAAATTCTCGTAACTCATCTCTTTGCTTTTCTAAATCCGCCACCTGTTTATCAATAAGGTCATCATCTGCTCCGATACTTTCCATAGTTTCAATGGTCAAGTTGATCGTTTTATCAAAAACGATCTGTTGAGGTTCGGGATTAACCAAATTAAACAATGCCCCCCCAACTGTAGAAATAATGACCGTAATAGCGAGCATGATAAAAATCCCTTTCAACGCTTGGCTAAAGTTCCAAAATCCTCCTGCCACTCTCCGCAGAAGTACGGCGAAGTAAGCAGACAAAGCAATCATAAGTACAAAAGAAATACCTCCTGTCACCATCGAGCTTATTTTGAAATCTGGGCTATTTACGAGCACATACATGGATATAATGCTTATTACTAGCGAAATAATGCCTAAATAAACCCCGTATTTAATACCTTCTTTTTTCACCTCTTCCACAGGAAAAGTTGAATTAAAATCGTGATTCATAATTTATTTATTAAAGTTTACAATAATCTGATATATAGCGCCATCCAACGGCTTATTTTCAGAAACACGGAGATACTCCGTTATATGTTCTTCTTCCGGATATGGCTCATTAAAGAAAGACACTATCGGATAAAACAATTCCTTCAGCTCGTCTTGAGGAGATAGTGTCGCGGCTACTTTATTTATTTCAGCGAAGGTACTATCTACCAAAATCTGATTGGCTATCACTTTTTCATAAATAGCATATTCATCTTGGAATTCATCTTCTTCTACCAATAAAAATTCTTTGAGATAATCCTCTAAAGAAGGTTCAATATCGGCATCCTCGCATTCCTGTAAATAAAGAAAAATATTCAACAACTCAGTTCCCCTATGGATTGTCTCTTCTTCAATGGCTTCCCATTCTGGCGATTCTAAATAATCTTCTTCCAATTTCTGCACGTCTTCTGCAAAGAAATTTACCATCAATAAATCGAAGTAAATCTCTCGAAGCTCTTCAAAGCGTTGATCATCATCAAAGACTTCGTCAAGAATCTGTACTTTTTCTATAAAGGGTGCATCTTTGTCAAAAGCTTTTTGCAACGCTACTGAAAACTCTCCTGCTTCTACACCTTCTGTCTGTGCAAATACGTGAATACCGGCGTCAAACGCCTTTTTGATTTTTGCATCCATATCTTATTTAATTTCGATGAACTGATTATGGTTAATTACTATTTTCGCTTTCCCGGTTAATTCTTGTCCGAAAACAGGACTATTTTCCGATTTTGATTTATTTGTACAGGTATCTAATGTCCATTTTTCTTTCATATCAAATAGCACCAAGTTGGCCTCGCTTCCTTCTTCCAGTGTCGGGATATCCTTCCCAACGATTTGCCTAGGTTGTACCACCAGATATCGGACGATATCTTCAGCAGTTAGCCCCGTCTCCACTAAAAAAGGCAAGGTTGTCTGCAAACCTACCATACCTTCTTTTGCAATATGAAATTCAACATTCTTATATTCCACTTCATGGGGTGTATGTTGTGAAACGATAGCGTCTATGGTTCCCTCTTTCAGACCCTTTAAAAGTGCTTTTATATCTTTCTTGGTGCGAAGCGGGGGAGTCACTTTAAAATTACTATCAAAGCCGACCACATCTTCATCTGTATACAACAAGTTATGAGCAGCCACGTCACATGTTACCTTCAGTCCTTTCGCTTTCGCTTTTTTTATTAAGCTGACTGATTCTGCTGTTGAAATAGATGTAAAGTGAATCCGAGCATCGTTATATTCGGCTAAAAATAGGTCGCGAGATATCATGAGCGATTCCGCTAGATTCGGCTTCCCTTTCATGCCTAGATAGGTACTCATCTGACCCTCATTCATCTGATGCCCTCCAGCTACAGACTCGTCCTCGGAAAAAGAAATAACCAGTCCATCAATTCCCTTGGCATACAACAATGCCCGACTCATTAAGCCGGCTTGCTGAACAGCATGATTTCCGTCACTGAAAGCAATGGCTCCCGCCATTTGCATGTCGTACAATTCTGCGAGTTCTTTTCCTTCGCGTTTTTTGCTTATCGTGCCTACAGGATATACATCGACGATATTCCCGTTAGCCGAATTAACGATCAATGCGACTTCCGAGCGACTGTGAATAGGCGGATTTGTGTTTGGGTAGACCGCCACCCCAGTATATCCTCCTGCCGCGGCCGCTGCTGTACCGGTTTGGATGTCTTCTTTGGTTTCTAGACCAGGCTCTCCAAAGTTCGCATGTAAATCGAAAAAACCGGCTGAAACCACTCCCCCTTTTCCATCTACAACATGTAATTTTTTATTTATCGGCTTTATATGCTGCGCTATACGACTAATCCTTCCTTTTTCAATAAGTATATCGACGATATTACCGTTCTGCGGATGACCGGGCAATACAAGCTGGGCAGAGGAAATCAATATATTATCCATGAATAATATTTAAACAAAGTAATGAGAAAAATTGTGTTTTAAAATGGCAGGTGAATAAAACGTATATAGGAACAAACCAATATTGCTTTGCCTGGGATAAACCAATGAAATATGGAATACGATTATCCAATTTTATACGTCTTTTCATTGAAGAACAAATGTACAAAATATATCGAAACCCTGATATCGAAAACCCGGGTTTTTATTACTGATCGCCCCAAACGTAACTATCCACGTAAATATCGCAGAGGGAAAGTACCCTGTCTATCACGGTAGCAGCTAATTCTTCAAACGACTGGGGAAGACTATAAAACGATGGGCTTGCTGGACAAATAATCCCTCCTGCCTTCGTTACCAAATTCATATTTTGTATATGAACAATGCTCAACGGTGTCTCGCGCGTAACCAGCACTAATTTTCTACGTTCCTTTAATATTACGTCCGCGGCTCTTGTAGTTAAATCCGATGATATCCCTTGCGCAATACGCCCCAGTGTACCCATAGAACATGGACAAACGATCATCGTCTCGAAACGAGCAGAACCGGAGGCAAATGGCGCCATAAAGTCGTTTTTTCGATAAAATGTAAAAGGATATTTTTGGTAATCATCTATTCCTAATTCAAATTTCCATACATCTTTTGCATTGTCAGACATCACGACGCCCACTTCTGCCACTTGATCACCTAGCTTGCTCAATTTATCCAGCAATACTTTCGCGTATATTGATCCACTAGCACCGGTAATAGCAACGATTATCTTCTTTTTCTGCTTCATAACTAGACAAAGCTAATAATTTTTCTTAAGGAACTTTTTCATCTTCTTTTTCCCCGCGAAAAAGAAGCAAAAAGCTCGCCGCTTCAAATCTTTGAGGAGAGGGATAATACCAAGGATGAGTTTCTGCAACCTCAAAAATTTGGATGCGGCATTTTCATGTTAAGGGAGGGTTCATGCAATTGTACAGCCCCATTCTTAATCTTTTTAATGCCGCATCCGAATGTTTTACAACTGTACAAACTCATCCTTAGTAGTCCCTCAATGTAAAACATTCGAAGCGGCGATTTTTTCGTTCTTTTTTCTAAAAAAAGAATTACATTAGAATCATGTTCAAGAAATCATTTGCACCCATTATTCCCGAAAAAAGTAAACTTCTAATTTTAGGCTCTCTGCCCGGAGATAGGTCTCTGCAGGAAAACCAATATTATGCACATCCTCAAAATCGTTTTTGGAAGACATTGGCTCTACTCCTATCCGCTCCTCTCCCGATGGATTACGCCAGTCGAGTAGCCTTATTACACCAATATCATATCGCATTATGGGATGTTTGCGAAGCGGCTATTCGAAAAGGGAGTATGGATACAGACATCTTAGAAGAAAGTCCTAACAAAATAGACCAATTGCTCCAAGATAATCCCGATATCAGGGTTGTTTGCTTCAACGGACAAAAAGCGCAAAAACTATTCGATAAATATTTTAATCGGTCACCCCATATTCAATATATCACGCTTCCGAGCACTAGCCCTGCGAACGCGAGCTTTAACCAAGAGCAATTGTTGGGTGCTTGGGACATCGTTCGTGAAATGGCAAGTATATTTTAATGTATTTAGGGGAATGTGTGTACTTTTTATCTTTCCGTTAGTAGGAATATCATTGGGTTTGTTATTTTTGCACATACGATGTCAGACTTAAAATACAACCAAAGGGGTGTGTCCGCAGGTAAGGAGGATGTACACAATGCAATCAAGAACATTGACAAGGGTCTATTCCCGAAAGCTTTCTGTAAAATCATTCCCGATATACTGGGGGGCGATGAAGCTTGGTGCAACATTATGCACGCTGATGGTGCGGGCACAAAATCGTCGCTAGCTTATGTCTACTGGAAAGAGACGGGAGACAGCTCTGTTTGGCGTGGTATTGCCCAAGATGCCATTATCATGAACCTAGACGACCTCCTTTGTGTGGGAGCAGTCGACAATATCCTACTTTCTTCTACCATCGGACGTAATAAAAACGTTATTCCGGGTGAAGTAATCGCCGAAATCATCAACGGCACGGAGGATATTCTTGCGGAATTGCGGGAACTGGGTATTGGCATCTACTCTACTGGAGGAGAAACTGCCGACGTAGGCGATTTAGTACGTACCATTATTGTGGATAGCACCGTGACATGCCGTATGAAACGGGAAGATGTCATTTCCAATCACCGTATCAAAGCTGGAAACGTTATTGTAGGACTGGCATCTTACGGACAAGCAAGTTACGAAAGAGAATATAACGGTGGTATGGGCTCCAATGGTTTGACATCAGCCCGCCATGATGTTTTTCATAAATACGTAGCTGAAAAATATCCAGAAAGCTATGACCCTGCTGTACCTTACGAGTTGGTATTTTCCGGTAGTTGTAAATTGACAGACACCATTACCATAAATGAAAAAGAAGGAGTAACTGCAGGTAAACTCGTGCTCTCTCCTACACGCACGTATGCTCCTGTTATCAAGACCATTCTCGACAAATATCGTCCGCAAATTGACGGAATGGTTCACTGCTCGGGAGGAGCACAAACCAAAGTATTACATTTTATTGAAGATGTGCATGTCATCAAGGATAATTTATTTCCTATCCCCCCCCTGTTTGACCTGATTCAAAAACAATCGGACACAGCTTGGGAAGAGATGTATAAAGTCTTTAACATGGGGCATCGTATGGAGCTGTATATTCCACAAGAAATTGCCGAAGATATCATTCAGATATCAGCGTCATTTGGCATTTCTGCACAAATCATCGGTCGTGTAGAAGAAGCTGTTTCCAAAAAAGTAACTATTCGCTCGCCACATGGAGAGTTTGTCTATGAATAAAGCGTAAGGATAAAAATAAATGACAAGTAATGCAAGAGATGCGTATCATTGGCCGCATAGAAACAGTAGATTTACCCGAGTTGGGACTCTATAATATTTATGCAAAAGTGGATACGGGCGCGGAGACCTCTGTACTACATTGCAACGAATATAAAATTTTTGAAAAAGATGGACATCGTTATATTCGATGTACTATCCAAGGGCATCCGGACTTTACTTTTCTCATCCACCGGGAACGCGTAGTGAAAAGCTCTTTCGGACAGTCCGAAACACGACATATCTTTATAACGAAGATAAAATTATTCAACAAATTATTCGATATCAAATTGTCTGTCAGGGATCGCTCTGCAATGTCCTACCCGATGCTATTGGGCAGAAATTTCATTAGCGGTAAATTCTTAGTCGATGTGTCACACGACCATTTGGCGAAGAATATATAACGAGACACCAAAACTTATCCTAGACTCATCTGTTTTAACTATATAAAAATACTTTCCGTGAATATTGCTGTATTATCAACAAATAAAAACCTCTATTCGACCAAACGTTTAGTCGAAGTCGTTCAATCCCGTGGGCACCATTGTGTTGTCATCGACCACAGCAAATGCTACGTGGGTATTCAACAAGGAAAACCTACCATCCATTATAAAGGGCAAGACCTATCACATATCGACGCCATTATCCCACGGATTGGTTCATCACTGACGTTCTATGGCTCTGCCATTGTGCGTCAGTTTGAAGTCATGAACGTCGTATCAGCTAATCCAAGTCAGGCTATTACGCGCTCGCGGGATAAACTACGTTGCATGCAAATTCTTTCTGGTGCTGGCCTCGGCCTTCCGATTACCGGTTTTGCGCGCTCCGTTTCGGATGTAGACGATCTGATCAATATGGTCGGTGGCGCTCCTTTGGTGATTAAACTATTGGAAGGAACACAGGGCATAGGTGTGGTATTGGCGGAAACAAAAAAAGCAGCTTCTTCAGTTATCGAAGCATTCTATGGCCTAGGCAACAATATCTTGATACAGGAATATATTAAGGAAGCGAAAGGAACCGATATTCGGGCATTTGTGGTCGATGGCAAAGTAGTAGGCGCGATGAAACGTACGGCTAAAGAGGGGGAGTTCCGTTCGAACCTTCACCGTGGTGGAAGCGCAGAAATTGTCAAACTCACCCGTGCCGAAAGAGAGACTGCCATATCTGCGGCGAAGGCTATGGGACTCACTGTTGCTGGCGTAGACATGCTCCCTTCTGCACGCGGACCACTTATCCTGGAAGTTAATTCATCGCCGGGACTAGAAGGTATTGAGACTGCCACGGGAAAAGATATCTCCAGCGAGATTGTAAAGTACCTAGAAGGTCAATATGCTATCACACAGGCTGCAAGAGCCGTAAATACCAAACGTAAAGTAAAAAAAGAGAGTAAACTATAGATCCGCTATTTTTAATCTTTCCAAATATGTATTATGCCAGCATAGTATTAAACCGTATCGTTATATTTGTGTAGAAACCAACTAAAATAGTTATGATGGGGCAAATCATCTTCTTTTGTTTGTTTGTGCTCGCTGTAGTGATTTTCGCTAGAAATGCTCGCCGTATCTACAAAAATATAAAGCTTGGCAAAGCTGTAGATCGAAACAACAGACCCGTTGAACGCTTGAAATTGATGCTGCTGGTTGCTTTCGGACAAAAAAAGATGTTTAAGAAGCCCCTTCCTGCCTTATTACATTTAGCTGTATATGTAGGTTTCTGTATTATCAACATCGAAATGCTGGAGATTGTCATCGATGGATTATTCGGCACACATCGCGTTTTTTCTTCTTTAGGATCTATTTATAATGGTCTTATATACGTTTTTGAGTGGCTGGCTTTTGCGGTACTATTCAGCTGCATCATCTTTCTCATTCGAAGAAACGCGCTTCCTATTTATCGTTTTGGCGGTCGTGAACTCAAGAACTGGCCGAAAACAGATGCCAATCTTATTTTAATTGCAGAAATATTACTCATGACGGCATTTCTTTTCATGAATGCCGCCGACTTTAAACTTCAGCAACTTCATCATCCAGCGTATCACCATGCAGGTGCATTTCCTGTTAGTCAGTTTCTCCTTCCTCTATTGCCAGAAGCTGCTTCTACACTGATCGGAATAGAAAGGTTTGCCTGGTGGTTTCATATTATCGGAGTATTCGCGTTCTTAAACTATCTCCCGATATCGAAACATCTACATATTATCCTGGCTTTCCCTAATACTTATTTTTCAAAATTAGAACCACAAGGAAAATTCAACAATATGTCTGCCGTCACCGAAGAAGTAAAGGTGATGCTAGACCCATCGCTTCCGCCACCTACAGGAGAAGTTAGTCGGTTTGGCGTCAAAGACGTACAAGATCTCACTTGGAAGAATCTATTGGACGCGTATACATGTACCGAATGTGGCCGATGCACTGCTGCCTGTCCTGCAAACATTACAGGCAAGCTGCTTTCACCCCGAAAAATAATGATGGACACCCGTGATCGACTCGTTGAAGTAGGACAAAATATCACAAAAAATGGAAATTTTAAAGATGATAATAAATCCTTAATCGACACCTACATAACGAGAGAAGAAATATGGGCTTGCACTACCTGCAATGCCTGTGTGGAAGCGTGCCCGGTTAATATCGACCCTTTGGAAATTATCATCGGATTGCGCCAATATGCGACAATGGAAGAATCACAAGCGCCCGCGAGTATTAATGCGATGTTTGGCAATTTGGAAAATAACGGTGCTCCTTGGAAGTACGCACAGGCGGATCGTGCTAACTGGACAAACCAATAAATGTTAAACTTATGGAGACAACCTTACATATCCCCACAGTAGCAGAAATGACAGCCAAAGGCGAACGTCCGGATCTTTTATTCTGGGTTGGATGTGCCGGCAGTTTCGATGAACGTGCCCAACGTATCACGATATCTATTTGCAAAATTCTACGTCATGTAGGCCTCAAATATGCCATTTTAGGGACAGAAGAAAATTGCACAGGCGATCCCGCAAAAAGAGCAGGGAATGAATTTCTGTTTCAAATGCAGGCAATGATGAATATCGAGGTATTAAATGGCTATGAAATAACAAAAATCGTCACGGCCTGCCCTCATTGCTTTAACACACTAAAAAATGAATATCCCAATTTAGGTGGGACTTTCGAAGTCATCCACCATACCCAACTCATCCAATCTTTAATAGTAGAAGGAAAACTCAAACCTGCGGACGGAAATGAATTTAAAGGAAAACGCATCACCTATCACGATCCCTGTTATTTAGGTCGTGCTAACGAGGTCTATGAAGCACCTCGTCAGCTATTAGAAGTACTTGACGCCGATTTGGTTGAATTAAAACGCTGTAAGAGCAACGGTTTGTGCTGTGGCGCAGGTGGCGCACAAATGTTCAAAGAGCCAGAACAAGGGAATAAAGACGTCAACGTGGAACGTGTGGAAGACGTCATCGAATCGGGGGCAACCATAGTCGCTGCCGCTTGTCCATTCTGTATGACAATGTTACGGGATGGGGTTAAAGCGAAAGAAAAGGAACAAGAGATTCAGGTATTGGATGTTGCCGAAATTACCGCCAAAGCAAATAATCTATAAGCTCCATCTATTTAATTTTCATCGAGACAGCAAAACAAATATCCGCTGCAGCTGTTTAATTAACGAGCATTGATATATCTCCTTTGGGTGTAAAATAATAATTAATCCCCCTCGTTCATTTCCATATCCATGCTGACATTAAACTAAAATTATCATGAAAGATAAAAAAGGTTTCAAGGCTAATCATATTGATCAGCACCTCGTAAACAATGACCGAAAAGTGATGACCACCAATGATGGCGTACCCATCCAAGACAACAACAACACCTTGAAAGCGGGCGAACGGGGTCCCTCTCTTCAACAAGATCATATTTATTTTGATAAGTTGATGCATTTCGACAGGGAGCGTATTCCGGAGCGCGTTGTGCACGCTAGAGGTTCCGGTGCACATGGTATTTTCGAAGCTACCGCCGACCTGTCAGCCTATACAACGGCAGCGTTTCTAAAAAAGGGCACAACTACACCATTGTTTACCCGATTTTCAACAGTGGCTGGTTTTAAAGGTTCGACAGATTTGGCGAGAGACGTAAGAGGTTTCTCCGTCAAATTTTATACAGAAGAGGGTAACTATGATTTGGTGGGTAATAATATCCCTGTTTTTTTTATTCAAGATGCCATGAACTTTCCAGATGTGGTACATGCAGTAAAACCCGAACCCAACAATGAAATGCCACAGGCGGCCTCCGCACATGATACCTTTTGGGATTTTATCTCCTTGATGCCTGAGGCAGCTCACATGACGATGTGGATTATGTCAGATAGAGCGATTCCTAGAAGCCTACGTATGATAGAAGGTTTCGGCGTACATACGTTTAAATTCATCAACACAGAAGGAAAAGCGACTTTTGTGAAATTCCATTGGAAACCAAAATTAGGTGTACATTCTGTCGCGTGGAATGAGGCACAGAAGATATCGGGATTTGATTCCGATTTCCATCGCCGCGATTTATGGGAAGCCATTGAAAGCGGAGATTTCCCGCAATGGGATTTAGGCGTGCAGCTTATTCCCGAAGAGGATGAAATGAAGTTTTCTTTTGATCTCCTCGATCCCACTAAGATAGTTCCCGAAGAACTAGTTCCTGTTCAGATTATCGGTACCATGACCTTAAACCGTAATCCTGAAAACTTTTTTGCGGAAACCGAACAGGTGGCATTCGATCCTGGTCGGGTAGTTCCGGGGATAGATTTCTCCGATGATCCGCTGTTACAGGGAAGGGTATTCTCTTATATGGACACACAGAATTACCGTTTGGGTGGCCCCAACTTTCATGAGCTACCGATCAACCGACCTATCAGCGGCAAACATAATAATCAAAAGGATGGATTTGCCAGAATGGACATTTTAAAAGGTGAAGTAAGTTACTTCCCCAACAGCAAAGCAGAAGGATGCCCCTATCATGCTATGTTAAAAGGAGAAACAGGTTATCAATCGCACAAACAACCGATAGATGCCGCTAAAGTCAGAGCTCGATCAGATTCTTTTGCGGACCACTTTACACAAGCAAAATTATTCTTCCATTCGCAAAGTACAGAAGAGCAAGAACACATTATCAGTGCATTGAGTTTCGAGCTATCTAAAGTAAATGACGAAAACATCCGTAGACGTGAAGTAGCGATCTTAAACCAGATTGATAGCACGTTGGCTAAAAAGGTCGGAGACAATTTAGGGTTGGTTCCGCCGAAGGAGCTAGATCCGCTAACCTTGAAATTTGCCCGGCATAACCATCCCAATTACCCAATTAAACCTAAAAAGCCAGAAGTGGAGAGATCTGAAGCGTTGAGCATGAAAGTGAAAGAGGGACAAGGTAACATCAAAACCCGTATGGTGGGCTTTTTAGTGGATGACGGAGTAAGTAGGGCCTCGGTCGACAAAATGCGTATGACATTGGAAGCAGAAGGAGCTCAAGCCATTCTCATTGCGTCACATGTAGGAAAAATAAAATTCAGAGAAGGTGGTGAAGAGCAAATCCAACATACCTATCTTACGGATGCTTCGGTATGTTACGATGCTTTTTATACCCCAAATGGCGACCATGTGGATCAACTTGCGGATAACCCCGATTATCTGCAATTCATCAATGAAGCATATCGCCATTGTAAGGCAATAGCCTTCGCAAAAGGCGCCGAAGGGTTAGCCGCTAAATCCTTTATAAAAAAAGATAAGGGTATTATTTTTGAAAGTGAAGATAATTTAACCAGCGACTTTATCCTGGTGATGAAGAGGCATCGTATTTGGGAAAGAGAAAAGTCCCGTAAAGTACCGGCATAAACTGTTCTTTTGCCGTAACGTTTTAAAATGGACAACGGGAGGCTCTCCCACTGTCCATTTTTTTCACAATTAAAAAAATGCTTCAAAACAATAAGAAATCCGCTTTCGGCAAAAGAGTCGACAGCTTCAAATATGCTTTCGACGGATTGCTTCATCTTATGCGCGACGAACCCAATGCAAGGATACATTTTGTTGTCAGTATTATCACAATAATCTGCGGATGGTATTTTAACATTGATAAAAGTGAATGGTTAGCGATAATCTTGTGCCTAGGAATTGTCCTCTCAGCAGAAATCATCAATACAGCAATCGAAAATATCTGTGATTATATATCACCAAAACAACATCATAAAATCAAAATCATAAAAGATCTAGCGGCAGCAGCTGTATTGATAAGCGCAATCATGTCCGTCGTTGTTGCGAGTTGCATTTTTCTTCCCAGACTGTTGGCCATATTATAAAGATCATTTTGGCGTTTTTATCTCTTAAAGCTTTCGCTATTCTGTCGCTTTTTTCAGTGTTTCGATATCGATTTTCTTCATTTTGTAAAAAGCTTCGCTTACTTTAGGTGCAAGCTGCGGATCGGTCATCCAAACGATTAATTTCTTCGGAATCACCTGCCACCAAACTCCAAACTTGTCCCGGATCCATCCACATTGGCTTTCTTCCCCGCCCGCTGCAAAAGCATTCCAGAAATGGTCAATTTCTTCCTGTGTTTCACATTCAATGAACATCGAATTTCCCCACGAAAACTGAAAATTGTGTCCGTTTCCGCCATCCATCGCCGCCATAACATAACCGTCCAGTACAAACTGCGCATGCATGACTAAACCTTTCATCTCCCCTTCTTCGTGTTTCATCACCCCATCCATCTTCCCATTTTTAAATAACTTCACGTAGAAATTCAACGCTTCTTCCGCCTTACCATTATATTCTTGCGTAAACATATAAGTCGGAATGAATTTTTGTCCATGCACATCTTCATTTACTTTCCCAAAATAAAGTTGCCATGAAACACCAAATTTGTCCTGAACCCAGCCGTATTTTTCACTCCATTCGTATTTATCTAACGGCATCAATACTGTTCCGCCATCAGATGATAGTTTATTCCAGATTTTCTCCAGTTCCGCTTTATCTTCCAAAACGGCCATAAACGAAACAGCAGGATTGGGCTTAATTTCCGGTCCGCCGTTAAGCGCCAGAAATTTTTGCCCGCTCAGTTCAAACGTCACAACCATTTGTGTGTCTGTCGTGATTTTTCCGTCACCGAATGTGTCCATGTAAAATTGCGCGGCATCTTTTCCATCTTTGTCGAACCAGATGCAAGGGTAAATATTGTTTTTCATATTTTTCATTTGTTGCGAAGAGCAAGTTCAACAGATTTTTTATGAAAAGACTTTTCATAAGACAAGAAAATGGAGATTATAGCCGAAAAAGCTAGGTGTAAAAAATAAAAGACGTCGAATGACTTCTTGCTAAAATGTGCCTACGAGCAGAATGGATGCGTCCTAAAAAATGAAAGAACCCCTGCTTTTAGCAGGGGTTCTAACAGTTGTGCCCAGGAGCAGATTCGAACTGCCACGCCCTTGCGAGCGCCACCCCCTCAAGATGGTGCGTCTACCAATTTCGCCACCTGGGCATTGCGTTAGCAAAAGTAACGCTTTTTAGGACATTTGAGAAAGATTTTAAGCAATTTTACGATTATTTATGTAAGTTATTGTCTATCAAAGTCTGAATAATTCCATCTACCAAACCCACCCTCGGAGCTACAATGTTTTTTAGACGGCCTACTTTCATAATAGTCAGAAAAATCTCTGCGGCCGGAATGATCACATCAGCCCTATCCTGCTTTAACCCCAGCACATGAATTCGATCCTTAAGTGAGTAAGCATTCAAATGCTGATAAATAGCCCGAAGCTTTGCATAAGACATAGGTTTGTCAGCTTTATCGTTTGCAATCCGTGAAAGCTTATTGATATTTCCGCCCGTTCCGATACCATATATATGCTTATATTTTTTGGTAAACTCCTTTATCCATAGTTTCATCTCATCCCAAGTTTCGGGTTTATCCTGGTTATCCAATATCCGGATAGTTCCTAAATTGAAAGATCTGGAAGCCACCAACGTTCCGTCTGCAAAAAGCGAGATCTCGGTACTTCCGCCCCCCACATCGATATAAAGATAAACCTTATCAACATTCATCTTGTCTTGAAGATGACTGCTATAAATAATTTTAGCTTCCTTACTGCCATCTATGATTTGAATATCGACACCAATTTTTTGACAAGCTTTCACAATCTCAGCCCCATTATCCGCATCACGCATAGCAGACGTAGCACAAGCCATATAATCAGAAACACGATAAACATCCATTAGATTCCGAAAAGCTTGCATCGTTTTCACCATATTATCAAATTTAGATTTTGAAATATGATGATCTATAAACGCATCATCACCTAAGCGTAAAGGTACGCGAATAAGTGCTTCTTTTTTAAACTGGACAGGTTTAGTTTCAGGATTAACTTCCGCAATTAATAATCTAACCGCGTTAGATCCGATGTCTATAGCTCCGTATCTCACAAATAATATTTTTGATGGTGTTGATTATACCTTTTAATAAGTACAATATTAACAAATCCAATATTAATATTGTATTAAGTTAATGTATCTATTTTATTTTTATCTTTCTATTATCTTTACAACCAAAATTAAATCATTACACCATGTCTACAAAAGAACAAAAAATAGCAAATTTTGATCCATCGCAGCCCGGCTTGGCTGATGCTAGCATCTACGGCCTACCGTTTACTGCCGACGAAAGTGAAATTATCGTCGTACCTGTACCGTGGGAAGTAACCGTGAGCTATGGTGAAGGAGCATCACTAGGTCCAGAAACCATTATGGAAGCATCTTTTCAAGTAGACTTACTTCATCAGGAGTTTCCCGATTTATGGAAACTTGGGATATACATGGACGAAGCTCCAGCACATTGGGTATCCAATAGCGAACGATACAAAGAGCTGGCCCAACCTATTATAGAAGCCTTAGAAGCGGGAAAGGATATTCAACAAAGCCCCGAACTGCAAGCAGATTTAGCAATCATCAACGAAGCTTGTGAATCTTTGAATAATGCGTTACATCAACACGTATCAAATTGGTTTGCCAAAGGCAAAAAGGTCATCCTGCTCGGTGGTGATCATTCTACTCCGTTAGGATACTACCGGGCTTTAGCTGATAAATATGATAATTTTGGTATTCTTCATTTCGATGCACACATGGATCTTCGCATCGCCTACGAAGGTTTTACCTATTCACACGCTTCGGTTATGTACAATGCTATTCAATTACCTCAAGTTAGTAAATTGATTCAGGTAGGGATACGTGATTTTTGTGAACAAGAGGTTTCTGTTGTAAAATCTTCTAATAAAATCCACGTTTTTACCGATGCCGATCTCAAAGCAAAACAATTTGAAGGTAAAACATGGCGGCAACAAGTAGATGAAATTATTAATCTATTGCCTAACAATGTAGCTATAAGTTTCGATATTGACGTCCTCCATCGTTGGTACTGCCCACATACAGGTACGCCCGTGCCGGGAGGGTTATCATACGAGCAGGTGACTTATATGCTAAGTGCGTTAGCTAACACAAATAAACGTATCATAGGAGTTGATTTAGTGGAGGTTGCTCCCGGCGATACCGATGAGTGGGATGGTAATGTGGGTGCGCGTTTGCTATTTCATTTATGCGGGATATTCGCAAAAAGCAATGGATTGAATACGGGCGTACCCATTACTTTTTAAATTCTTTTCTTGCCTTATGACAAGACATCGGCTCTTCCAAGCGTTTACCTTTGATAGCTATTTCATGTAAACTGTATATTTATTCATAAATAAAAAAATCATGACAAAACTACACGCTTATCTCAACTTTAATGGAAACTGCGAAGAAGCTTTTCAATTTTATCAGACGGTTTTTGGTAGACCGCTCCTAGGACTCCACCGATTTGGCGATATGCCTGCCGATCCTAATTTTACTGTTCCAGCAGCGGACAAGGACAAAATCATGCACACGGCTCTACAGATTAATGAACACGCGATGATCATGGGATCAGACTGTATAGAAAGTTTTGGTCAAAAAGCCGTATTCGGTACAGCCAACTATATTATGTTGGACACAGATTCCCCCGAGCAAGCTCGCGAGCTACACAACAAACTCGTTGTAGACGCCCAAACAATAGAAATGGAATTAGACGAGACATTTTTCGCTGAGTTGTTTTCTTCCTTCATAGATAAATTTGGTATCGGTTGGATGGTTCATTATGAAGGTAACAAGAAAATGTAACACGCTGTAAACATAAGTTTTCAGTATTGATTTTACACCGTGTACTTCTAGCTCTCAAAACTATTCTTTAAGAAAAAAGAAAAAAAATTATTATTCTTGACGATTTGTTTTGGTTTAAACGATATTATTTTTATATTCGAATCGAAAGCGAGATAAACCTGATATACACTCCAGTGGGTAGGTTAACGATAATTAGCAATAATGTCTGACCCAAGCTCAAAACAAGGATAAAAAAATTAGGATTTTTATCTAAAATTTATATTTGTGGCATAGAATTAGTACATACACTATAAATCTTAAACTTGAATAATAATGAACAAAACAGACTTGATTAAGCATATTGCCAGCGAGGCTGGAATTACGCAGTCACAAGCAGAGAAAGCTGTTAACAGTTTTACCGGAGCAGTATCTTCGTCTTTATCTAAAGGCGAAAATGTTACCTTAATTGGTTTCGGAACTTTTGGTATTTCTGATCGTGCTGCTCGCAACGGTAGGAACCCACAAACAGGTGCTACTATCAAAATAGCTGCGAAAAAACTTCCTAAATTTACAGCGGGCAAGGCCCTTAAAGAAGCAGTAGACGCTCCTAAAAAAGGAAAGAAAAAATAGAAAATTGTATTAAATAATACTAGGGAGCTAAGCGAGGATATTGAAAAACCTCGTTTTTAGAGAAAACGGTCAAGCAAAATGTATTCACGCTTGACCGTTTTTATTGCCCGTCCAATTTTTTCGACTGATTTTGGAGGTACTAAACGCTGTTCATACCTCCTTTTGAAGTTGTCTTGTGCATTCAGCGGTCTTAGATGAAGGATATAATATACTTAAATACCATTGTCCTATATTTTTAGAGTTTCATTTCATCTAGTTATTGAGACTAATCTCACGCAGTAAATGTTCATTTACGAAATCTTCTGAAGAAAAATCCATACGTTGCCAAGTCATATACGAGTTAACGTATACACCGTTGGAAAGGATAGGCTCCGTAGATTTTAGATAAAGCACATCACCCTCGAAATCTATCTTCCTATGTTGCATTTGGTTTTTCCAATTTGGAAATAATGAGCTCTCAATGCAATAGGTGACAACAGCCTTTTTATTATCCACTTCGTATTTTCCACAAAAGGCTATATATCCTTGAAGGGAGGAAGCCATCTCTTCCTGAGTTGCCATCATTTTATCTTTACTTTTATAAAGCAATCGTTCTTCTTTGGAGACTTGCACTGCCATGTAACCATCGGGCGAGTACATGAGGATTCCATATGGATTCTTTCCCATTGGGAAAAGTGAATCATCACCTTCTATAGGAACCTCAATATAGGACAAAAGCTTCCAAGTTCCTATTAATTCGTTTTTTATTGATGTCATAATAGATGCTATAGCAATAGTTTAAAATAATAACGTATTTCTTTTCAACTTAGTTTACAGGAAGATCATGTATGATAAAATTTTGACATTTTTTTTGTTATTTTTAGCATAAAAAAAGAACTATGATTCTATCAGATATTGATATTGTGGATGATATAAGTAAGGAAGTTTTTCTGGAAAAATATTTCAAGCCGCAAAAACCCGTTCTTATTAAAGGCTTTGCAAAAAAATGGAATGCGTACGACAAATGGAATTTAGATTATATTTACGAACAAGCAGGGGAACAGACGGTTGGCCTGTATAATAACAAGCCCGCCGACCCCAACAAGGCAACGGATGAACCTGTCACTCAAATGAAAATGCGCGACTACATTCGTCTTATCAAATCGCAACCTTCCGATCTACGGATTTTCTTTTATATTATTACCGACAAGCTACCTGCGCTACTCCATAATTTTTCCTATCCCGATTTAGGCTTTAAATATTTCAAACGTATACCGACGTTATTTTTTGGAGGCAGTGAGGCTCGCGTGCTGATGCATTATGATGTAGATCTAGGAGATCTGCTCCATTTTCAATTCGAGGGCAGGAAAAGGGTATTATTATTTCCTCCAGAAGAAGCCGCCTTTCTATATAAAGTTCCACTTTCTGTCCATACGGTTTACAATATAGACTATGAACATCCCGATTACGCACAATTCCCAGCGCTTCGACATGCAAAAGGATATGAAATTTTGATGGAGCACGGAGACGCGTTATTTATGCCGAGTGGTTATTGGCATTTCAATCGCTATCTACAAGCTGGATTTTCCGTCACTTTACGGTCCTTTCCTGCTTCGCCAAAAAGACTTTTGAATATGTTAAATGAAGTGTTTTTCATACGGTATACGGACAAGATTTTGCGTAAACTTCTCAAACAAAAGTGGATAAACTACAAACAGCGTAAGGCTTTTGAACGAAGTCAAAAAGCTTTAGACTCCTATTTGAAACAATCAGGTTGACCGCGTGCCGCACAGTATTTTGTACCAATCCCACACAACTGCTCATGCACAACTGCTCATGTCGCTTCTGGAACTATGCGGGATAAGGTCGGCAAAACTCATGCTTAGTATCATCTTATATGTCAAAAGACAGCAGTAATGATGTTTTCTTTCTTTTTCTAAAAAAAGAAAAATTAAAATTTTATCACTATCTTTGCAAACTCGTAAAGAGTACGAGTACAGTTAATATTTAAAAAAACAAATTTATTAAACACAATGCAACAGTACGAATCTGTCATTATTCTTACCCCGTTGCTTTCAGAGGATGTCGCGAAAGAAGTTATCGCGAAATTCAAAAACATCCTTAATGAGGGCGGAGCCGAAATTGTCGCTGAAGACGATTGGGGTTTGAAAAAATTAGCGTATCCGATCCAGAAGAAAACTACTGGATTCTATCACCTAACTGAATTCAAGGCTCCGGGTGAATTAATTCAAAAACTAGAGCTTGAATATAAGCGTGACGAACGCATAATGCGTTTCTTAACTATTGCTTTAGACAAACATGCAGTAGCCTACAACAAGAAAAAACGTAGCGGTGCATTCAACAAAAAAGCTGAAACTAAAACGGAGGAGGTAGCAAACTAATGGCAAACGAAAATATCCAATACGTAACTGCCCCTAAAGTAGAGGACAACCGTAAAAAATACTGCCGTTTCAAAAAGAACGGTATTAAGTATATCGACTATAAAGACGCAAACTTCTTATTGAAATTTGTAAACGACCAAGGTAAAATTTTACCTCGTCGTCTAACGGGTACATCATTGAAATTTCAACGTAAAGTAGCTCAAGCCGTTAAACGCGCACGTATTATCGGATTATTACCTTACGTAGCTGATTCATTAAAATAGGGAGGAAACGACATGGAAGTTATATTAAAACAAGATATTAAACACCTTGGCGAGAAAGACGACATCGTAAATGTAAAACCAGGCTACGGTCGAAACTACTTAATTCCTCAAGGTTTTGCTGCCTTAGCGACACCGTCCGCGAAGAAGGTATTGGCTGAGAATATTAAACAAGCTCAGTTCAAGCAAGAAAAAATCAAAAAAGATGCGACAGAATTAGCAACCAAATTGGAAAGTATTAAACTTACTATTGGTGCTAAAGCTGGTGAAAGCGGAAAAATCTTTGGTAAAGTAAATAGCATCCAAATTGCGGAAGCTTTGAAAACACAAGGGTATGACGTTGATCGCCGCCGCATTACGTTCGAAACAGAACCTAAAACAATCGGTGAGTACATCGCTAACTTAAACTTACATAAAGAAGTTAAAGTTCAGATTCCTTTTGAAGTTGTAGCAGAATAACTAAAAAGGAAGCTAAAAAAGTAAAGGAGATAACGTACGTTATCTCCTTTACTTTTTTACTTGATAATTTCCTCTATCTCCTTTATAATTTTGTGGGCAATAGCATCAGCAGCCTCCCGTGTCGGCCCTTCCGAATAAATACGAATAATAGGCTCCGTATTCGATTTCCGAAGGTGTACCCATTCGTTTTCGAAGTCGATTTTCAGACCATCAATCGTTGTATACTGCTCCTCCTTATATTTTTCTTCCATTTTTTGTAATAAGGCATCAATATCCAAATCGGGCGTTAATGTAATTTTATTCTTCGACATAAAATATTGTGGCAATTCTGCACGATAAGTAGACGCCTTTTTCTTTAATCTGGCCAGATGGCTTAAAAATAGCGCTACTCCTACCAAAGCGTCACGACCATAATGTGAATCCGGATAAATTACTCCTCCATTGCCTTCACCACCAATGACAGCGTTTACCTCCTTCATTTTCGTCACCACGTTAACCTCTCCTACAGCCGCCGCAAAATATCCCCCCCCGTGTTTAACCGTCACATCACGTAAAGCACGTGTAGAAGAAAGATTGGAAACGGTATTACCTTTGGTATGCTCGAGAATATAATCTGCTACGGCTACCAATGTATATTCTTCACCAAATAGTTCCCCATCCTCCATCATAAATACCAAGCGATCCACATCAGGGTCTACTGCAATACCCAAATCCGCCTTATTGCTCAATACAGCCTGAGAAAGATCCGTCAAATGCTCCTTTAAAGGCTCGGGATTATGTGGGAACTCTCCAGTGGGTTCGCAATGTATCTTATAGACGGTATCCACACCCAATGCATTTAGCAACGCAGGAATAAAGATTCCTCCTGTACTGTTCACCGCATCTACCGCTACCTTAAAATTTGCTTGACGAATAGCTTCTTTATCCACTAGCGGAAGTGCTAAAACGGCATCAATATGTTTTTGTAAATAGCTATCATCTTTTGTTTCCTTGCCCAATGCACCTACTTCAGCAAAATCAAAATCCAGACTCTCGCCCAGCGCCAAGACCTCTTTTCCTTCTTGATCACTAATGAACTCTCCCTTGCTGTTTAATAGCTTCAATGCATTCCATTGTCCCGGGTTGTGAGACGCCGTTAAGATAATACCACCCGCAGCGTCCTCCATTGGTACAGCAAGTTCTACCGTAGGCGTAGTCGATAATCCCAAATTGACTACATCTGCGCCTATCCCTTGCAAAGTCCCTACTACTAGATTACTTACCATTTCTCCCGATAAGCGTGCGTCGCGCCCTACAACAATCTTTTTGTTACCTGTCTTCTGCAAGAGAATCTTACCAAATGCTGCCGTAAATTTAACAACGTCGATCGGGGTAAGCGCCTCTCCCGGCTTACCCCCAATTGTACCTCTGATACCTGATATTGATTTTATAAGTGTCATATTTCTTGTTTGAAGGCCACAACTAGCCTGCGGTTTTAAACAATCGTAAAAATAGCTTTATATCCCAAATTTTCATTATAATAATTTGCTTTTTTCAAATAGAAAAGCGTATTTTTGTTGCAACATTGTATCATTTAATCAAAAGAAGACAATGTTACTAATTATTCTTTACTTTTGAAGGGTAATTTAAACAAGTACAGAATCTATGTTGAATCAACTCATTCATTTTGACCAAGAGATATTCTTGGCCATTAATCAAGGATTAAGTAATCCTTTTTTTGATTGGTTGTTACCCATTCTCCGGAACCCATACACATGGGCGCCGTTATATCTATTTCTGATTATTTTCTTCATCAAACATTACGGTAAGATGGGCATATTGATTGTCGCTTTTACGTTAGCTAATTTCGGTATTTCAGACGCCCTATCGTCTCACGTTATAAAAAAGAATGTAAAACGTGTGCGGCCCTGCAATGACCTGGTGTTTAAAGCAGAAGCCAACGTTCGGGTTCGCTGTGGTTCGGGATTTAGTTTCACTTCTTCCCACGCGACGAATCACTTTGCTATGGCATTCTTCTGGATCGTTTTATTCCGTAGACGCTGGAAACATACGCTATGGCTATGTATCACATGGGCCGCCTTAATCAGTTTTTCCCAAATATATGTTGGTGTCCACTACCCATTCGATATTATCTGCGGAGCTATTCTCGGTATTCTGATCGGAACCGGAACTGGCTACCTATTTAAACGCTTCTTTCCCGATTTTTTTAAAACCAATCCTATTACACCAACCACATGAGTTCGTCATTAATCGTTAGCATTCTATTTATTTCGGCCTTTATAAGCGGTTTATCCGTATTCTTTGTTAAAAGAGATAATACGAATCTGCTTAAACTTATCCTCTCTTTCAGTGGAGCTTATTTATTTAGTATCACAGTATTACATTTAATACCGCACGTTTACATTAGTCAAAACACAAGTCCCGAAATAATTGGATTGTACATATTGGGTGGTTTCTTATTTCAGCTGATATTGGAACAATTTTCGCAGGGTATCGAGCATGGGCACATTCACCATCATGCGCACCACGCATTCCCATTAGGTATTATGATAAGCTTGTGTTTACATGCGTTTCTAGAGGGTATGCCGTTGGCCGCCGGCCATCAAGCAGAACTTGTTTTTGGCATAGCAATCCACCATGTGCCTGCCGCTTTTGCTTTAGGAAGCTTATTACTTAACACACGACTTTCCAAAACAAAAATAGCGATCTTCCTCCTTTTATTTGCGATAATGACTCCCTTAGGCTTCTTAACGAGCAAAGGAATAAGCGAAGGCGAAATAGGAAACATTACCCAGTATTTCGATAAAATTATGGCCGTTGTTATCGGTATATTCCTACATATATCTACGACTATCCTATTCGAATCGGGATCTGCAGACCATCATAAATTCAATCGGAAGAAAATGATCGCTGTCATATTAGGTGTGCTCGTATCATTGGCCAACTTTCTATTTGACGGACATGATCATCATCATGGATCAGACCATGACCACCATCATCAGGAACATCACCATCACGACCACGACCATTAGTTTAATTACTAAGCGGATAAGTCCGACGAAATTAAACAAATACACGCTTTTAGACTTAAAATCAATCTAAATTAGCTAACTTTGGTGCATATGTTAGATATTCCTGTTATGGAATATAATTATATAATTTTACAATACGACAAAATGCAGAAAAGTTTCAGTCTTGATTTATTGAAAGTAGGGGAAAAAGCGACTATACGGCAGCTCGATTCGTCAGAACTGCCTTCTAAATTTTACGAAATGGGGCTTCTTCCCGGAACCGTGCTAGAAGTTAAACATAAAGCACCCTTCCACGGACCCATCGGTCTTCAAATATCCAATCCCAACATTTTAATCGCCATCCGTAAATCAGAAGCTATACACATTTTCGTCGAAAAATAACATGAAGAATCCAACAATAGCCTTTCTAGGAAATCCCAACGTGGGGAAAACATCGCTATTCAACCGTATTACAAAATTACATCAACACGTAGGAAACTATCCCGGCATTACAGTTGAAAAGAGAGATGGCTCTGTAAAAGCTAATGGCAAAACGTATCGTATCATTGACTTACCCGGCACCTATACTCTCTTTCCTACCTCAATGGATGAAGAGATTGTGTACAATGTTCTGGCTGATAAAGAAAACCCCGAACATCCCGATCTCGTCGTTGTCGTAGCCGAACCAAACAACATTAAGCGGTCTATCGTTTTATACCAACAAGCTCGTGAATTAGGTGTTTCGGCTATCTTCGTTGTGAATATGATAGATGAAGTCAATGCCAAAGGAATCGACATTGATTACCAACAACTAGAAGCTTATCTCCACACCAAGGTTTACACGACCGACGCCCGAAACGGAAAAGGAATAGCACAACTTATTCATGCCTTTGATGAACGTCCGGGTTATTTCCCGGGTCAGTTTGAAACAGACGAGACGCACAAGGCTGCATTGGAGGAAGCAAAAAGGGCATTCCCATTATATACGGAATACCAAACCTGGCAATTCGTTGCACAAGAGAACGTCTCTTTCTTAGCTAAAGAACAGCAAGAAGTTTTAGCAGACATTCGGAAAAGACATCAACTTTCTCCCAATGTGCTCCAACAAGCTGAGGCCATTCAACGTAATACCAAGATTGAAAACGATTTAAAAAAAATAATTCTACAAAAGGATAATCAACACCTAAACAAGACAAATAAAATTGACAAAGTCTTACTCCATCCGGTTTGGGGCTATATTGTCTTCTTTTTTCTTCTATTTCTCGTGTTCCAATTGGTGTTCATTTTGTCCGAACCTATCATGGATTGGATAGATGAGCATTTCTCTACACTCATTGATTATGCCGCCAGTATACTACCCGAAGGTCCCTTATCCAATCTATTAACACAAGGCGTATTAGCCGGGATCGGTGGCATTATTATTTTCGTTCCTCAGATAGCGATTTTATTTCTGCTTATCTCCCTGATGGAGGAAACTGGCTACATGAGCCGCGTTGTCTTTCTGATGGATCGATGGCTTCGTCCTTATGGGTTAAACGGAAAATCGGTCATTCCACTTATGTCAGGTGTGGGCTGTGCGATTCCAGCTATTATGGCTGCCCGCAACATTGAAAATACGAAAGAGCGGTTAGTGACGATGTTGGTTACCCCTTTTATGACCTGCTCGGCGCGTCTCCCCATCTATGTTGTCTTAATATCCTTGGTTATTCCAAATGAAACATTTCTAGGTTTTGGTTTACAGGGGCTCACATTGAATATACTTTATATCTTAGGTGTCGTAGCGGCGCTATTGTCGGCAGCAATCTTAAATAAAGTCATTAAAAATCAGCACAAGTCTTTTCTTATTTTTGAACTCCCCTCCTACAAATCTCCCGATTGGAGAAATGTCGGCTTGAATATGTGGGAGAAAACCGCAGGATTTTTATTTGGCGCAGGTAAGATCATCTTAGCAATGGCCGTCATTTTATGGGTACTTGGGAATTTTGGTCCGAATGATAAATTTAGCAATGCGGAAGCATACGTAAAACAGGCCAATCCCACATTAGACAGCGAAGATTTGGAGGAAGAGGTGACTTCCTTCAGACTAGAACACTCCTTTCTTGGCTACATGGGTATGGGTATCGAACCCTTGGTTAAACCGTTGGGCTATGATTGGAAAATGGGTATCGGACTTATTTCTTCTTTTGCTGCAAGGGAGGTATTTGTAGGAACTATGGCCACCGTATACAGTCTCGGTGAGGATGTGGATCCTGATGATGATGAAGAACGGGAAACACTGTTGAGCAGAATGCGATCTGAAATCAATAGAAATACCGGACAACCTTCTTACAATTTTGCATCAGGAATTTCGCTACTTTTGTTTTACGCTTTCGCCATGCAATGTATGAGTACGATTGCCATCATGAAACGGGAAACGGGGTCTTGGAAATGGACGTTAGTACAAACCATTATGATGACCGGCTTAGCGTATATCGTTGCGTTAATTGCTTATCAACTACTTAAATAATATATCATGGGAACAGTGATTCAATATACTATCATCGCACTCGTCTTCTTGGTAGCACTGGTGTTCTTGGTAAAACGGTTTATGCCATCCAAAAACAAACAACATGGCTGCAATAAGGGTTGTGGATGCGCGATGACAAATATGGAAAATAAAAGTACTTTTTAAATATCTTTATGGAATATAACCACATAAAGCATCTCTTCTAAAACGGTTCATGATGATAAAAAGCAGTTTATTACTTTTCGTTGGTCTAGTTTCCGCAAACCTGTCTTTTTCTCAGAAAGCTATTGTGGAAAAAGCGGATTTAAAAAATGTAACGGTTTTTACGAATGCGGCGGAATTAAGCCACACCGCGAATATAAATCTCCCTTCTGGCAACAGTGAAATAGTGTTCACACATGTGGCCAATAGCATCGACGAGAATAGCATTCAAATTGGTACAGGCGCCAACGTAAACGTGCTGTCTGTGCGTCCGGCATTGAATTATACGGATACTGATGTAAAAACAGAAGCGTACCGTAACGTGGAAAACGAGTATAAGCGTACATTAACGGTATTAAAAAAATTACAGAACCAAAAGGCTACGGAAGAAAGTATGCTTAATCTTTTGGAGCAAAACCAAAAAGTCGCTGGCGACAACAGTAGTACGACCGTGGCTGAGTTGGCAAAAATGGCGGAGTTCTACAAACCAAAATATCTGGAGGTGAAAAACAATATCACCACGCTGGACGAAAAAATAGCTGAGCAGCAGAATATAGTAGACAAAGCCAAAGTGCAGTTTGACGAAGTTAAAGGTCAGACTTCGGGTTCGGGTGGTCAACTGATTGTACAGGTCATGAACAATCAAGCGGGAAATCAGCCTTTTCATATTTCCTACCTGACAAGAAGGGCAAACTGGAGTGCTTCCTACGAACTGCGCGCGGAAAACACAACGTCTCCGCTGCAAATTGTTTATAAAGCCAACGTTTCCCAGCAAACAGGGGTTGACTGGCAGCAAGTCAGTCTGCGGCTTTCTACGTCAAACCCCTCACAGGGGGGGGTAGCACCTACCCTATCACCTTGGCATTTATATTATCAACAGAATCATTCAGCCGCCCTTCAAGGTCGTGCCGCTGGTCTTCAAATACGCGGCGTAGCGAAATCAAAAATAGCAGATAATGTACTAGAAGAGGTCGCAGCAGCTCCTGAAGCACTGAATGACTATGTACAGCAAGTCGAAAATCAACTCAGTACCACTTTTGATATCGATCTTCCATATACGATCGCCTCCAATGGGAAACAACACGCCGTCAGTCTTAAAGAATATACACATCCTGCCAACTACCAATATTATGTTGCCCCACGTATCAACCAAGAGGTATTTTTATTGGCGGAGCTCATAGATTATGAGAAGTTAAACCTTGTTCCGGGACAGGCGAACGTTATATTTGAAAACATGTTGGTCGGTAAAACATTCATCAATCCCATGGAAGCCACCGACACCTTGAAATTGAGCTTGGGACGAGATAAGATGATTTCTGTTAAACGAGAGAAAATCAATGACCTGTCTTCTTCCAGATTGATCGGAAATAGTCGGACGCAAACGGCTCTTTATGAAATTACCATTAAAAATAACAAAAAGTCGGTTGTTCGCTTAACGTTACAAGAACAATACCCTCTATCGACGGATAAGGCCATGGATGTTAAACTGGAGGAGTCCAGTAATGGCCAAGTAAATAAAGATACCGGCATTGTCACATGGAAATTGGACATTCCAGCCGGAGGGACGCAAAAATTAAAATTCGGCTATTCGGTAAAGCATCCGAAAGACAAGCAGCTAAACTTGTTTTAGATAATGTCGATTAAAAATAATAAAACCGCTGTATTATCAGCGGTTTTATTATTTTTACAGGTTTGCAAGTCTTGCTACTGGTAAACAGCACATAGAATTGGGTGACGAAAGTACAAATAACAAATTGAACAATAGGTATTGAAAACAAAGACTCCTGAAGACAATAAACAGCTTAAGCGCGGGCTAAGCAACAGACATATTCAGTTAATAGCTCTGGGTGGTGCTATTGGTACTGGTCTTTTTTTAGGGGTAGGACAAGCAGCCGTTCTGGCGGGTCCATCGGTCATACTAGGCTACGCCATTGCAGGAATTATTGCCTTCTTTATCATGCGGCAATTGGGCGAGATGGTGGTGCATGAACCCGTATCGGGTAGTTTCAGTTATTTTGCTAATAAATACTGGGGATCCTTTGCCGGGTATGCTTCGGGCTGGAATTATTGGGTGTTGTACTTATTGGTTAGTATGGCCGAGCTAACAGCGATCGGACACTATGTGCAATTTTGGTGGCCGGAGATCCCCCTTTGGGTGTCTAGCTTATTTTTCTTTATCGTGATTAATACACTTAACCTGGCTTCGGTAAAAGTATATGGTGAAACGGAATTTTGGTTTTCTATCATCAAAGTAGTCGCTATTATCGCCATGATTATTTTTGGTTGCTACCTCCTTATAAGTGGAAAAGGTGGAGAGCAGGCAACAGTACAAAATTTAACGAATGACGGAGGCTTCTTCCCGAAAGGCTGGCTATCCAGTAACGAAAATGGGGCTTACCAAGGCCTTTTAGCTGCGTTGGTTATGATTATGTTTTCCTTTGGGGGACTGGAATTGGTAGGTATCACTGCCGCAGAAGCTGAAAATCCCGAAAAAAATATACCGAAAGCGACAAACCAAGTGTTATGGCGTATCCTTATTTTTTATATCGGATCGTTATTGGTGTTGTTTTCGCTCATGCCGTGGCGTAACATTACGCCCGAAACAAGTCCCTTTGTCGAAGTATTTGCTAGTTTGAAAGGTTTACAGTTTGAACTTTTGGGAACAACCTATTATTTCACGAATATCATAGCAAACGCTTTGAATATTATCGTATTAACAGCGGCTCTTTCCGTCTATAATAGTTGTGTATACAGCAACTCACGTATGCTCTTCGGTCTAGCCGAGCAAGGCAATGCTCCTAAGTTTCTGAAGAAATTGAATAAGAACCACTCTCCCGTCAATGCCATTTTAGTTTCTGCGGGATTAGTTGCTATATGTATCGTCATCAATAAGCTGATGCCTGAACGTGCATTGGAAGTGTTGATGAGCTTAGTGGTTTCCTCCCTCGTCATCAACTGGATTATGATATGCTTAACCCACATCTTTTTCAAAAGAAAAATAACCGAACGTTTGGAAACCTCATCGTTTCCTACACTTTTATACCCTATCAGCAATTATATATGTCTTTTGTTTCTGTCAGGGGTGCTGATCATGATGTGGTTTACCGGGTTGAAGATTTCCGTTGAATTAATTCCTATCTGGCTGATATTGTTATATATCGCGTATCGATTGGTGCAACGTAATAAACGTCTAGGATAGTTTGATGAGTTAAACATGCTTCAAAACACCAAGTGCTTTCTGAAAAATGCATATGCATTTGCGATAAAACGCATATGCATTTTAATATAAACGCATATGCAATTCTACTAATTTGCATATGCGTTTTTTACATATAACCTTATATGTTGATTAAAAGCTAGTTATATTTTTAGTTTTCACCAGATTCCTCCCCCCAGGTTTGAAGTTTCTCTTGAAGGATTCGGGAAATCTTGTTAAAGTAACGCTTCTGCTTGTAACCCATAACCCATTGTACGCCCTGGACAGCGTTCGTGCAGAAAATCTCGTCTGCTTCTTTCATAATTTCCGGGCTTATCTGCGCCTCAACAACAGGCACACCTTCATGCTCCGCCATTTCCATAACCACTTTTCGCATCACACCTTCTACACATCCCTCTTTCAAGGCAGGCGTATATAGGGTCTTCTCGTAGTATATAAAGATATTGGAGATCAACCCTTCACATAAATTTCCTTCTTGGTTCAGAAGAAATACCTCATCATACGCAAATTTCTTTTTATATAAACCTGCCATGACATAGATCAATGCATTATTTGATTTAAGATGCGATAAGTCACTATAAGGCTTTTTAAAATCGGTGTACAAATCTACAATGAGTCCTAATTTTTTATCTCGCAAAACGGATGGCATGCGAGATGCTTGCAGAACATATACGGGTTTATTGGTTTCCGGCGCGTACGTTCCACCGCCTGCACGATAAACAACCAAACGCACACGTACTTGCTGTCCAAGCATATTATTTTTTCTGATCAACTCTTCTGTTTTGGAACGGATAAAAAAAGCATCGAACTTGGCATATTCATCCAATTGCAGCGTTTGCATACCTTGTTGTAAACGTTTTACGTGAAGGTCCAGAAACCGTATGTCGCCATCTTTCCATAACATGGTTTCAAACAGTCCATCTCCATACCGCAAGGCGCGGTTCTCTATTGTTGCTATCTGTTGATTTTCGGCAATAAGCTGCCCGTCAAAGTTGATATATTGTAAAGACATAAATTTTTTCTATTTTAACCTATCGACCCGTCGATGTGACGTAAGATTGCCATTTTTCCAAAACGGATTGAAAATCGAAAGGAATCGGCACTTCAAAATACATCGATTCCTTTGTACGAGGATGAACAAATCCCAACGATTCTGCATGTAATGCTTGCCGAGGTAGCAATTCAAAACAATTGTTTATAAACTGCTTATACTTGTTGAATACCGTACCTTTTAGAATCTTGTTTCCTCCATACGATTCATCCGAAAACAACGGATGCCCTATAGATTTAAGATGTGCCCGAATTTGATGGGTACGCCCTGTTTCCAGTTCGCAGACGATTAAAGTAACATATCCCAAACGTTCCAATACCTTATAATGCGTAACGGACCACTTGCCTTTTTCAGGATCATCGTATAATTCCATTATCCGACGATCTTTAGCATTTCTTCCGATGTAACCCGACACCGTACCATCCTCGACCACATCTCCCCAAACTAACGCCAGATATTTCCGTTTTATTGTGTGATCAAAAAACTGCTTGGCTAAAAAAGTCATCGCCCATTCATTTTTGGCGATCACCAATAACCCCGAGGTGTCCTTATCAATACGATGTACGAGACCTGGACGCCCCGTATTACCGGGCATGGTCGGTAATTGGCTTAAATGGTATGTCAAAGCGTTGACAAGTGTTCCGGTGTAATTGTTGTAACCCGGATGGACAACCATACCTGCCTCCTTATTCACCAATAATAAATCGTCGTCTTCATAAATAATATCGAGTGGTATATTTTCGGGGTAAATCTCTGTATCACGGGGTGGATCAGGCAAGACCATCGTAACAACATCCAATGGTTTTACCTTGTAACTTGCTTTTGCTAATTTCCCATTTACAAAAACAGTCTCGGCATCGATGGCATTTTGGATACGGCTTCGGGATGTATTTTCCACTCTGTTCATCAAGAACTTATCCAACCTCAATAACGCTTGCCCCTTATCGGCTTCAATCCGATAATGTTCAAAAAGCTCTCGCTCGTCCTGTTCTTGTATATCTAAATCCTCAGCCATCACGCAAAAGTATCGAAATCCTTTAAAATCTACTAACTTTGGCAAAAGTATATGTTGGATTTTGATTTTTATAGCCCCGAAGAAGAGATTGTCCTTCCACTTTACGAGGAGTGTGGCATTCGCGTATTCGTTAAACGAGATGATCTTATACACCCCTACATATCCGGTAATAAGTGGCGGAAATTAAAACACCTCCTGGAACACGCCAAAAAAGAGGATAAAAGCCTATTAGTGACTTTTGGCGGAGCATGGTCTAACCATTTACTCGCTACGGCATGTGCGGGGGCAAAATTCGGATTTCGTACGTATGGATTTGTGCGGGGAGATGTAGTAGAAAACCCAGTACTTAAATTGTGTCAGCTTTTCGGTATGGAATTGCATTTTGTAAGCCGGGAACACTATAAAAATAAAAAAGCATTATTTTATACCCATTTCGCCAATTCAAAAGATGCCTATTTTATCGATGAAGGTGGATATGGTTTGTTGGCTGCTCAGGGATGTAGCGAACTCATCAACGAATTAAACGGCAGATATGATCATTGTTTCTGTGCATGTGGTACCGGAACTACCTTGGCAGGACTGGCGATAGGCATAAGTAATCGGCAGTGGCCGACCATACTTCATGGTGTCCCTGTACTTAAAGGGGGAGACTTCATCCGCGATGAACTTAGAAAGTTAGGTGTAACACACCAAACGCAGATACGTTTACACCTGGATTATCATTTTGGAGGGTATGCGAAGACTAAACCGGAACTCATCGAATTTATAAAGACATTTACCCGCCAGACTTCCCTGTTGATAGAGCCTACCTATACCGGAAAATTATTCTATACAGCGCATCATTTAATTGCCCAAAAACAAATCGAACGAGGATCTACCGTACTGATCATTCATTCCGGAGGATTAACTGGCCTTTTGGGAACGCTGGACAGGTTTTAATGTGGTAGGGATACAGTACCTCCGTTATTCAAAAATAATTTCCCCAAAAAAGTTTGGCAAATGAAAATTAGGTACGGGATTTTCTATGGGGTTCCAGGAAAGAAAGTGTGGGGTTGGCAAACCGTCACCGCACTTATAAAAATTGCCCTGCGCAGTGACACCTGCTAAGCTTTTTATTTCATCGTGCACAAAGACAGTCGTTGGAATAACGAAGATAATATTCCATTTCTTTTTCCCATCAACATTTACCACCGTTGTAACAGTTTGTATTTTCGCTGTTGTTTCGGGTTCAAGTCGTTTTCTATCTTGCTTTATTCTAGAGCCGGTGCCTATCAGCCCCGTTCCTAAAACATTGAATTCTATATTGTAATAGCTCGCTTTTCCATCGAATGAAACAAAGAATTCCACACAACTATCCTCCCATACGGCTTCATTCGTACGAACAAATTGCGCTTTAACAAACTCTTCCTGAACACTATAATGGATAAATATATGTCGATTATCATGTACTATTTGAAAGTGCACGTCCGGTTTATATGGAAATTCTTTCCAGTTCACATGTGCTATCGGCTGCCATGGCAATGCTTTCATCTGCTGGCTTAAAGCATGATAAGTAAAGTCTTCGAGTGCTATGCTACAGTAGGGTACTTTTAAACTGGTCATTATTTTCAAATTTTATACATTCACACTTTCTTGCAAAATGGATGCGAGTTCTTCTTGATGCAACTCCATTTCCCGCACTAATTTAAGCTGTGCTTTTGTTCTAACCAAATTATGTGTAGGATAATGTATTTTATAATAAGTATCTCCGTTTAGAAAATCAGTTAGAAAACGAACAGCCTGCATAAAAGGTAATAAAAATACACCATGAAATAATGACGTTATTTCCTTTTCCGTTAAAAAACCACAAGCTTGACTCATATACCCTTGTGCATAAGCTCTAAATAATGGTATATTCAACCTTATCTTCTCTGTATCAGGCTCGTCTTCTGCTGCCGAATTGATAATGGTGCGAATGGCATCTCCAAAATCATACGCTACATATCCCGGCATTACGGTATCCAAGTCAATCACACACTGTACACGATCATGTTCATCCAACAAAACATTATTGAATTTCGTGTCGTTATGCGTAATACGTAACGGCAAATCTCCTTTATTCCCCATCAATAAAATAGTACGCATCCGTTCTTCACGCTCCGTTATATAGTTCAGTATATGCTGCACCTCGTTTACACGACCGGCTGCATTGTCTTCTATCGCATTCCTCAAATTACCCAATCGGAAGTCGATATTATGAAAATTCGGCAGGATCTCCACCAATTTACTTGGGTCTAAATCAGAAAGCTGCTTTTGAAATTCACCGAACGCCTGCCCTCCCGCATATGCCTGTGCCTCTGTTTCTACAATATCATAGCTTTTAGTACCCTCTAGCAAAATAAACATTCGCCAAAAGTCAACTCCATCCTGATGATACAAGGCTCCGTCGCGAGTCGAAATTAACGTTAGCGTCGATTTTTCTACTTGCTGCTGGCCGAGATGTGCTAATTTTTGTTTCAAGTGGTCCAATACCACTTTTGTATTTTGCATCAACCCAACTACATTCGCAAAAATCTGATTGTTAATTCGTTGAAAAAGATAACTTTTGACGGTTGTTTTCACATGATAAGTATCATTAATATGGCCGGATCCGAAACGTTCTATATGAATGATATCGCCTTCTATACCAAAGTGCAACGCGGCATTTAAAATATTATTATTGTTTAATTTGGACATCGGAAAATTTCAATTTTCAACATAAATCATGCTAAACGTCGGCAATATGTGTAAATAAATCAAAAAATAAAAGTGTGATGTCAAAGCAAACGTTTGTTCTTTTTCAACACATTTCTTTACTGATTTTGCACAAGAATGTACAACGCTGAAAAAGAATTTGTATTTTAGAGCATAAAACAGGCTTTATGCTAACAGAGATTATTATTATAATATCGTTAATTATACTTAATGGAATACTTTCGGCTTCCGAAATAGCGATTGTATCAAGCCGAAAGGCTCGTCTTCAAGCGGCTGCCGACAAAAACAACAAGTCTGCTCAAATAGCGTTAAATTTAAAAGAAAATCCCAACCAATTTTTATCTACTATACAGATTGGTATAACGCTAATCGGTATTCTTACCGGTTTTTTTAGCGGAGGTACAATCTCTTCTCATCTCGCTACTGTATTCAGCCAAATATCAATTCTGGCTCCCTACAGTCAACAGATAGCAATCGTCGTTGTTGTACTTGCCATTACTTATCTTTCATTGGTCATTGGTGAGCTAGTTCCCAAACGAATCGGGATGGCAATACCAGAAAAGTATGCGTCGCTCATCGCCAGTCCAATGTTGTTTTTAAGTAAATTTGTCAAACCATTTGTTTGGTTGTTAAGCATTTCTACCGATGCCCTTGTTCGTTTAATGAATATCAAGGTTTCCAAGAACACGGTTACAGAAGAGGAAATTAAGGCCTTGGTTGATGAAGGAGTAACGAGTGGTGTCATTGAGAATTTCGAACACGATTTTGTTGACCGCTTGCTCGTACTAGGGGATAAACGTGCTATCAACTTGATGGTGCACCGCTCCGATATTGACTGTTTGGATCTCCAAAATAATTTTGAAGAAAATAAGAACATCATTCGGGAATCTGAACACACGGAGTTTCCCGTAGTGGATGGCAGTTTCGACCAAGTAAAAGGTATCATTCATGTCAAGACTTTTCTAAAAAAATATATCGACGATAAACCTATTGACTTGCAGGCGCTAGTAAAACCGATTCCTTTCGTCAATGAAAACACTTCTGCTTACAACATCCTAAACATTTTAAGGAGTGGAAAAGCACAATTAGCAGTCGTAGTCGATGAATATGGTATACCGCAAGGTATTGTTTCCATCAAAGACATTGTGCGTCAGCTTTTCGGTGAGATGAACAACAGTGAAGAACGTTCAGATGCTTCTATCCGCAAAAGAGAGGACGGTTCGTATATCATCGATGGAAGAATGCAATTGGATGATTTTTTGGACTTTTTCCAGATCGCGTTGAGCGAAGAGGAGGCAGACGATATTTCCAATATCACAACGTTAGGCGGATTAGTATTTCTGACGCTAGATCATGTTCCCGAAGAAGGTGAATTTATCCACTTTAAAGATTATAAGCTCGAAGTTATTGATATGGACGGACACCGGATCGACAAGGTTTTGGTCAACACTCTCCCCCTTCTAACAAATAGCATCAACGAAAATGAAGACTAGAGGATTAGTAAGGGATGGTCAGTTCTTCTAACTCTTCGATGTCTCCTCTGAACATATTGAGATCTACATAGCCTTTTATGCCGCGCACATAGCCTCGCTCCGAAAACTGCCAAAAGTTCCAATGTTTTTTTGGTTTTTTCACCCAGAAATTATAGTTTGCGATCCACAATACATAATCAGAAAATTCTTTCTCTAAGAAATCCGTGAAATAGCGATCGCCAGAATAAAGGATAGGTTGGGTTCCATAGTATCGTTCTACCTCGTCTAGCCATCGCTTTAGCCCGACTTTTAGTGAATCCATAGATTGTTTGCGAGGACGCTCCTCAATATCTAAAACTGGTGGCAGATCGCCATGTCTCAGCTCGACAGTTTTTATAAAGTTATGCGCTTGGCGGATAGAGTTTTCATTTGGACGAAAATAATGGTATGCTCCACGTATTTTAGCTCTACTTTGTGCCGCCTTCCAATTTATCGCAAAGCGTTTGTCCTTTGCCTTTTCCCCCATTGTTGCGCGAATAAATACAAAATCGATCGGAACATCATCGTATATAGTGTTAATATCTAACCAGCTAACATCACCCTGATATTGGGATATATCAATACCGTACACATAGCTGCTATGTGCTTCTATCAACTTTCTATTGCGTCTTTCGTGTTCATCTGCCGTATGTGTGTCCGACGACTCATCTGGCAAAATCCAACTTCTTAGCGTATAAGAGAAATCCGTTCTGTAATACAAAAGGGCAAAACCTATTAAGATACATAGTGGTATCACCACACTCCAAATTAAATATTTTCTCCGCTCTGCGTCACTTGCTTTAGGGCCCCTCCTGACAGGTTTTCTATATTTCGCCATATTTCGCGCTGAAAATACTGGATTTATTTTTTATTGCCAAACAAAAAACATACTATATAAGATGTATAAAAAAACAATTCACCTCATTTTCAAAGGGTAATACACAAATACCAAAATTCGTTTTGCAAAGCGGTCTGAAATTTCTACTTTTGTCGCGGAGAGTTGGCAGAGTGGTCGAATGCGGCGGTCTTGAAAACCGTTAACTGTCACAGGTTCGGGGGTTCGAATCCCTCACTCTCCGCGAGATAAAAGTCCACCCAAAAGATGGACTTTTACTTTTATAGTGTTTAGGGATGAGAACCAGAAGGGTTGGCTGAGGTTCGATCTGAAGGAGGTTTAGGGTTGAGTTTGGGGTAGTGGGGCTAAACCAATCCCTCACTCTCCGCGAGATAAAAGTCCATCCAAAAGATGGACTTTTACTTTTATAGTGTTTAGGGATGAGAACCAGAAGGGTTGGCTGGGGTTCGATCCGAAGGAGGTTTAGGGTTGAGTTTGGGGTAGTGGGGCTAAACTAATCCCTCACTCTCCTAATCGAGTAAAACATTTAGTATCAAAACCCTATAAACAGCAGTATTTATAGGAATGCCAGCACCCGAAAGAATTATTTCGAGCCATTATGATTACGGTAAAGTTTTCCAGTTTTTTTGATCAGAAGGAGGGTAAGGAATTATATGGAAATCGGTTTGCCATACTTCATGGGATACTACCCGTCCCGGACGAAAATGCGACGTCAGCGGACGGAAGTGTCATGTCGTTGGGCAGGAGGGTAACGTCGTCGTCCGCCGAAATCATTTCGTTGCCCTACCTGATGAAACTTCCGGCCATCTTTTTTGCGTCGTCGTATGGGATGATCATTCCCTTGCCCTAGGCAAACGTACTGTCGTATGCCGAAATCACTTTGGTGCACAAAAGCTTATTTTCGGGGGGCAAGGAAATTACATGGAAATACGGAAAATTGGTTCCGGCGGACGGAAGTATCATCTCGACACACGGAATATTGGCTTCCACGTATGGAGATATGAACAAGAAGCCCATCTTCATGGTCCCGGCATATGCCGAAGTCCGTTTCCCATACAAAAGAACCACATCCTTGCCCGGCATATGGTTAAAGTCGTACGCCGCTAAGACATCGACGTACAGCAAAACAAAGAGGAACTGTGCAAAATTAAGCTAACTTTACTGGGAGCCTTGACGCTACAGAAAATATGGGTAAACATTATTGAGGCGACGCCCGTCCACCCCGCGATTTCCGCGGGGTTTTTGAGCGATCACTCGATTACTAAACAACAAAATGAAACAAACTTTATACCCACTAGAATAGTGGATTGGATATCCTTAAATGTAGAAATCTGAACCCTTATTGACTCTACGGTTTTTGCAACGTACAAAACGGCAGTCTACTTGGCGGTAAACAACATCATAAACGTACGAACAAATTATCATTTTTCCAAAAAAAACATCTTTTTTTTAACATAAAAACGAAAAAAAAGAGATATTATTAACGAATAACAAACAGAGTTAATGTATCGATGCATAAAAGAACGAAGGGTTATATAATATATAATTTGTTTGATCCGAATTATTACGTTATTTTTAGCAAAAAATTGAATAATTAAGATATTGAGATTTACTGACTTCGGCTTCTCTTCCACCTTAGAGGAAGGACTTGATAGTATGGGTTTTGAAGAAGCCACTCCCATTCAAGAAAAAACAATTCCAGTTATTTTAGACGGGAAAGACATTATCGCTTGTGCACAAACGGGCACCGGTAAAACAGCTTCTTATCTCCTACCGATATTGAACAAAATTGCGGAGAACCCTCGAGAAGAAATTAATAGTCTTATTCTCGTTCCCACGCGAGAACTCGCTGTACAGATAGATCAACAAATCATGGGATTTGGATATTTTACAGGAGCTACATCCATTTGCGTATATGGAGGCGGGGATGGTAGAGGATATGAACAGCAAAGGAGAGCCATCCAAGAAGGTGTAAATATTATTGTTGCGACTCCGGGTCGGCTTATTGCCCACATGGGGTCGGGAAAGGTAGATTTCAGCCACTTGGAGCACTTGATATTAGATGAAGCAGACCGCATGCTAGACATGGGGTTTCACGATGATATCATGCGCATCATTAGTGCGTTGCCCAAAAGGAGACAAAGTCTATTGTTTTCCGCAACAATGCCTCCGAAAATCCGATCATTAGCAAAGAAAATACTCCATCAGCCATTAGAAGTTAACGTAGCGATTTCCAAACCCTCCGAAGGAATCGATCAGCAAGCATATTTGGTCTATGATGAACATAAAATGGAACTGATCAAACATATATTAGGTAACCCTTCTTATGAGAGTATTATTATTTTTGCTTCTAAAAAGGATATCGTTAAAAGGCTCACGAAAGAACTGATTAAAAAAGGTATTCTTGCTGAAGGTTTTCATTCTGATCTGGAACAAGCGCAACGTGAGGATATCATGCAACGATTTAAAGCAAGAAGAATACGGGTACTGGTAGGTACCGACGTTATTTCTCGGGGAATTGATATTGTTGGGATTAGCTTGGTTGTGAATTACGACGTACCTCCGGATCCAGAGGATTACGTACACCGAATCGGGCGTACAGCCAGAGCAGCGACTACGGGTACTGCCATTACGTTTATCAACGAAAAGGATCAAAACCGATTTTCTCGTATCGAACGATTAATCGAAAAGGAAATATTGAAAATGCCTTTACCTTCCGGTATAGCAGAAGGTCCTTTATATGCACCCCGCCGAGGAGAAAAAAAGAAAAATACAAACCGGAAAAAGCCTTTCCGAAAATTTCCAAAACGTAAAACAGAATAGTAAAATTATCTTTTACGCCGGAAAATCAAGTAATCCAAACTAAATTTACCCGGCCCCAATATTAAAATCGAGAGATAACCGACAAAAAAAGCAGTAGCAAGTTCATATTGTCCGAATATTTCCCAATTATGTATCGACAAGGCAATTAACATCGTCGTCAATAGAGGAATAGCCGCAATGCGGGTAAACAAGCCAAGAACCAATAATATCGAACAGAAAAACTCCGCAAATATAGCTAAACTCAGCGATATGGAACCACCTAGTCCTAACAAATCCATAAACTCATCTTTACGTTCGTTAAACTCGATAAGCTTCACGTAGCCATGATAGGGAATCATCAAAACGCCAAAGCCTATCCGCAGGATAAAGGCTGCAAAATTGGAGGATGTTGTTCCTCTATGGACGGTTAGAAAAAAACGCTTCATATAAAAAGAATTATTGTAAGGCAAATATAATAAAAATAGAGACGCAATATCTACCGATGGCCTATCGGAATTGCGTCTCTATTTATTTATAAGGGGAAACCTTGAGGTGTTAATTCATGCTAACGCAGGTGAGCTCGTAACATCCATGCAGTCTTTTCGTGTGCCTCCATGACACCAACTAAGAAATCTTCTGTCCCGGCATCATTATGCTTTTCCGCAACCGTATCAATCTGCTCGCGAATAGAAACAATAATAGACTCATAATCCAGCAATAACTCTTTTATAAGACCTTGGCTGTCGTTTTTTTTATAACTCATTTCTGACAAATGCGTCAATTCTAAGAACTCTTTCATGGTACCCACTGCATAATGACCAATGGAACGAATACGTTCTGCAATTTCATCGATCGTTTCAGCCAATTCATCATACAAACCTTCAAAAAACAGGTGTTGTGCATGAAAGTCAGCTCCTTCCACATTCCAATGCGCGTTACGAACTTTAACATACAGTACATGTTCATCAGCCAATAGCTTATTTAAAATAACAGCGACAGCTTGTGTGTCTTTTTCTTTAATACCAATACTAGTTTTCATATTATCGTAAATTAAAATTTAAATTATCTAAAGATGACCATTCAAATAGACCAAAAAGAAATCAATTGCGATTTATAAAAAAATAGCGTAGATGTTCTCTTTTTGAGATTAACACAATTTACGAGTTTTTGTTTATTTTCCCTATTTTTGTCATACAAAGATTATCGTCCGCATGGTTGTCAACAATTCCACTTTTTTTCATACTTTTCAATCAGATATCACCACACTAACTAAACCAAAAGTATTTACTTTTCCGTTTTATTACGAACCGGATGAGCTTAGCAGAATAGCTGTTGCCGAATTGCAGGAATATCTAGAAACGCAGCAAGATTTCGTCCATAATTTCGGGTTGCAACCGGCAAAAGACCCAGCTATTGGTAAGATGTTTGGTGTATTGGTGGTAGAAAGAGAAGACGGTCAATTAGGTTATTTGGCAGCCTATTCCGGAAAACTGGCCGGCACAAATCGACATGCCCATTTTGTCCCCCCCGTTTTCGATATGTTAAGACAGGAGAGCTTTTTTTTGCGCGAAGAAGAACAAATAAACAAATTAAACCGGCAAATAGAGGATCTAGAAGGTTCTCCCTCCCTCTCTACACTTCTTTTGCAGCTTAAAGAAGCGCAACAAAATGCTGACGAAGAGCTAAAGACATATCGTCTCCATATGAAAGTCGAAAAAGCAAAACGAAAAAAAATAAGAGAGAAAAACAGCGACCTTCTATCCGCTATTGATTATCAATTATTAGACACCGATCTTATCAAACAAAGCTATCGCGATCAACACGAATACACTGTTCTTAAAACCAAATGGAAAGAGCAGCTTCACACTATCCAAGTATTAATTCAGGATAGGCAACAGCAAATAGAAGACCTAAAGAACCGTCGAAAATTAAAATCGGCCACGCTCCAGCAACGGTTGTTTGCACAATATCAATTTTTGAACGCCCGGGGGGAAAAGAAAAATGTGTTAGCCATCTTTACGGAAAACAACAAGCCTACTCCTCCGGCAGGTGCTGGCGAGTGCGCAGCTCCAAAACTGCTCAACTATGCATACCAGCATCAACTAAAGCCCATTTGTATGGCGGAATTTTGGTGGGGAGTTTCGCCGTCTTCCGAAGTTAGAAAACACAAAAATTTCTATCCCGCATGTAAAAGTAAATGCGAACCTATACTATCACACATGCTACAAGGTTTAGATGTAGGCCCCGACCCTATGCGTGTTAATCCCGCACATGGACGGACGTTTGATGTCGTGCATGAAGATCATGATATTATCGTCATCAATAAACCGGCGGAGTTTCTTTCTGTTCCAGGTATCCACATATCTGACTCCGTCTATAGCCGGATACTAACTCAATATCCGGAGATTTCCGGACCTGTTATCATACATCGATTAGACATGTCAACTTCGGGTCTTTTGATACTGGCTAAACATAAAGAAGCACATCGCTTTATCCAACAACAATTTATACAACATACTGTTATAAAACGGTATACTGCTATACTAGATGGGATATTGCCACAGCAAAACGGAATTATCGACTTACCGCTCCGTGTCGATTTAGACGACCGACCTCGGCAGGTGGTATGTTATGCGCATGGCAAACCTGCAAAAACAAAATTCGACGTACTGGCTTATGAAAACGGCCACACACGTATTCACTTTTTCCCATTGACTGGACGTACACACCAGCTTCGCGTGCATGCTGCGCATCACGACGGACTCCACGTGCCCATATTGGGGGATGACTTATACGGGCAACGGGCTGATAGACTGCACCTTCACGCAGGGCATATCCAATTTATTCATCCCCGAACAGGAAAACACATCACGTTTACCGCAGATGATCCTTTTTGATAAAAATTAAGCAAGAAACGCCCATTTTATCAAGAAAACGTCACAATCTATTCCAGAGAGATTTCTCCTTTCAAAATCAATTAAAGTATTATTACTTTTGCCCAAACCCTCATAAACTGACTGCATTAGTTCAAAAGTCAAAAAGGGTTTATAAAGAGAGGCATTATGTCAAGTTATTACGCAACATCAACTATCAACACGCTATTAGCATATGGATTAAAGTTTAGAATCTTTATCGTATTCTTCTTATATTCGGTTTTATCGTTTGGTCAATCCCTTCATATAAAAGGGAAAGTAATGGATGTCACCAATAAGGAACCAATTGGCTACGCCACCGTTGCAGCCATAGGGTCCACCACAGCAGCATCGACAGATGATGATGGGGATTTTATATTAAAAGTTAATCCGAATTTTTCGAAGATCCGTATCTCCTTTGTCGGATATGAGTCTCAAGATGTAAGTATCAGCAATGAACCCTATCAAGAATTAACGATTTATTTAGTACCAGAGGAGCATACGATCGAAACAGTTGCGATTACAGCGCCGAGGCGAGCTAAATATTCTAACAAAAATAACCCAGCAGTTGAGCTTATCCGTAAAGTTATCGCACATAAAGATGAAAACCGGATTGCTTCTTATGAATATGCCGAGTATCGTCAATATGAGAAAGTCTCTTTAGGATTGAGCAACTTATCTGAAAAATTCAAGAATCGGAAAATATTCAAGAATTACCAATTTTTGTTTGAAAAAGAAGATGTAGAAACAGGAAATAGTAGAGGTTACACGCTTCCGGCTTTTATAGAAGAAAGATTATCACAAGTGTACACCCGTAAGAAACCCAATACGACGAAACAATTCATTTTGGCAGAACAACGGGCACAATTCGACCCAAAATTTGTAGATAACGATGGTTTAAGTGCCTATTTCAATAAACTTTATCAAGACATCGATATTTATGAAAGCAATATCGAGTTGGTAACGAATCAGTTTTTAAGTCCGATTGCCGGTTTATCTCCTACGTTTTATAGGTTCTACATTACAGATACTGTCAAAACAGAAACTCCCTACTTAGTAGAATTAAGTTTCTTTCCACGTAATAAAGCGGATCTCCTTTTTCAAGGAAAATTATATATTACCCTAGATGGGAAATATGCTGTCAAACGTGCCGATCTCAGTGTTTCAGACGACATCAATCTAAATTTTGTCCGCGATCTGGATGTCAAATTAGACTTTAAACAGGATGGCAATCAACGTTATTATCTACAAACTAGTTCCTTAGGATTGGATTTCTCTTTAACCGATAAAGGCACAGGTATTAAAGGCAATCGTACCGTGACTTTCGATGATTTCAGAACGGGCGTTGCCCAACCCGATAGCATTTATGCAGGACCATCCGTCGTAAAAGTTTTTCAAGAAAGTGACACAACGTTAGATGAAACATATTGGGCCACCCATCGTCCGATTGCATTGAAGCCTAATGAGCAAAACATATATCGCAACATCGATACTTTACAGCTTATTCCATCCTTCCAACGTTTTATGGATATCAGTGCTTTGATTTTATCTGGTTACAAACAAGCTGGACCGGTAGAAGTCGGCCCAGTCAATACCTTTTATAGCTTTAACCCAGTAGAAGGATTTAGGTTACGGATAGGAGGTCGTACAACGGACAGATTAAGTAAGCGGTTTTACGCAGAAGCTTATACCGCTTACGGATTTAAGGACGAAAACTGGAAATATTTCTTCAGTGGAACGTATGCACTCAACAAGAAGTCGGTATACACCTTTCCGCAGCATTATTTACGGGCATCCATCATGCGCGACACCAAAATTCCTGGTCAAAATCTGGATTTCGTCCAAGAGGACAATTTTCTGCTATCGTTTAAGCGGGGCGAAAATGAACGCTATCTATACAACGATATTTACCGATTAGAATACAAGCGTGAATTTGAAAATAATTTCTCCTACCTTATTGGTTTATCGAAATGGCGGCAACAACCAGCGGGTATTTTAACTTATCAGATGCTGGATAACCAAGGAAACAACAGACTGTTTAATGAGATAAACACAACCGAACTTTCGGTAGGTCTGCGGTATGCGCCTCATGAAGAATTCTATCAAGGAAAACTTTATCGAACGCCAATATATAATAAATATCCGATCTTTTATCTGAACTATGTTGCTGGTCTTAAGAATGTTTTAGGTGGAGAATACGATTATCATAATTTTACTTTGGGTGCAGATAAACGTTTTTATTTTTCACAATTAGGCTACGCCGACGTAAATATAGAAGGAAACTATATTCTAGGTGACCATATCCCCTTCCCGTTTCTGAATATCCATCGAGCAAACCAAACGTATGCTTATCAGCTACGATCATATAACCTTATGAATTTTCTCGAATTTGTAAGCGATCATTCTGTCTCTGCAAATGTACAATATTACATGAACGGGTTTATATTGAACAAAATCCCGTTGATAAAAAAACTAAAATGGCGTGAGGTATTCAGTGTGAAAGCTATTTACGGAGGTTTGCGCGACGAAAATAATCCGGCCTATACAAATAATGTATTCGATTTTCAAAAGAATGAAGATAACGACCCGATTACATATAGGTTTGGCAATAAACCATATGTAGAAGCTAGCGTGGGTTTAACCAATATCTTTAAATTTCTTCGAGTAGACTATATAAAACGGCTAAATTATCTCGATCAGCCCGACGTACCGAAGCATGGAATACGGGTCAGAGTGAAATTTGATTTTTAAATGGTATGTGTTTTGTTTAAAAAATAATCTATTTTTAAAACAAAAATCTGCTATGTATCCAGATAAACTTCGCCTAGTCTACCAATATCCATCTATGTCATTTGCGGACATTGAACGAATTATAGATCAGCATGAGAAAATATCTTTTAAAAAGGGGGAGTTGTTATTACGAGAAGGACAAATTAGCGATTGTTACTATATACTGGAGGAAGGTATGGCTCGTTCTTTCGTCCATGATTACGAAGGCAACGATATCAGCACAAACTTCTTTTGTCCGGATGATGTCGTTATTGAAGTAGCTTCTATATTTCATCATATCCCCACACAAGAGAATATTGTATGCATAACGGATTGTACCCTGTGGAAAATCAAACTAGAGCAATTTCAAGGTTTGTTTGAAACCATTCCGGCATTAGCCGAATGGGGAAGGGCATGGATGGCCTACCAACTACTTATCACAAAAAAAAGAGCGATAGATATCATCAGCTTATCGGCAATAGATCGATATAAGCAATTACTAGCGGAGAAGCCCTTTATCTTTCAACAAGCACCATTAAAACATATTGCCACCTTTTTGGGTATCACCGATACCTCGCTTAGTCGTATTAGAAAAGAGTTAGTAGGGAAATAGTACGTTTCGAAAACTTGTCCTAAGGTAAGTGGTCCCAACATCCATTACGGTATTTTTGAGTAGTTAAAAACCAAAGGGCTATTTTGTTATGGACATTAGATTTAAAGGTGGTGTAAATATTGCAATGAAGATTCCGTCAGAAAAATACGATGAAACAGTAGCTTTTTATAGAGATATCCTCCTGTTTGAATTAGAAAAAGTACCTGTCACGCATCCCGCAGTACTGGCTACACATCGAATGGTGTTTGGACAAAACATCTTATGGCTAGATTGTGTAAAAGAAATAACAAATTCAAAAATATGGTTGGAGGTGTGTACCGAGGATGTAGAAAGTGCAACAAACTATCTACGTATAAACGATGTTACTATATGTGATGAAATAGAAAAAATAGATTCATCCATGCATTGGATAAAGGATCCGACCGACAATATATTATTGGTAAAAAATAAATAAAAACAAGTTATGGAACGTATTACAATTTCCACCTCCGTTAACCAGCGCGTAGAAACAATTTGGAATGTCTATAATTCTTCGGAAGATATTATGCAATGGAATCAAGCTTCAGACGACTGGCATTGCACAAGTTCGACAAACGACCTACGTGTAGGTGGAAAGTTTAAGAACAGAATGGAAGCTAAAGATGGAAGTTTTGGGTTTGATTTCGAAGGCACTTATACGACCATCGAGCCGTTTAAACACATTGCTTACATTATGCCGGACGGTCGTCAAGTCAACATCGAGTTTAGGAGCAAAGGGGATACCACCAAAGTGATCACCACATTCGATCCGGAAGAAGAAAATCCGATCGATATGCAACGGGAGGGCTGGCAATCAATTCTCGATAACTTCAAGAACTACGTAGAAAGAGTTTATGGCAGCAATAACGGACGTTGAGCAATACATTGCCCAATTTGATGGCGAAAAACAAATTTTATTACGGGAAGTACGCGCGACGATTGTCCGCATAGCCCCTGAAGCTACCGAAACCATCAGTTATCAGATGCCCACCTTCCGATATAAGGGCAACTTGATTCATTTCGCCCTATACAAGCACCATCTCGGCATTTATCCAGGTTCCGAAGCTATCGATCACTTTAAGGAAGAGTTAAGCTCTTATAAAACTTCCAAAGGAGCTATCCAAATCCCTTTGGATCAAAAAATACCACATGTGCTTATTCAAAAAATCGTGCTATACAATATGGAACAGTTACAGCACAAATCGATACCGGATTGGAAACGCTACCATGCCCAATGGGAAGATGCCATAGAAAAAATACAACAAATCTTACACGAGCTCCCTCTTGACCGTGAATTTAAGTGGGGCAGCGACGTGTATACCTATCAAGGTAAAAACGTTGTGTCGTATGGAGGATTTAAAAACCATTTCGCAATATGGTTTTACAATGGTGTATTTCTGAAAGATAAAGACAGCGTGCTCATCACGGCGTCGGGCGGTAAAACAAAGTCTTTGAGACAATGGCGGTTTCAATCAGTAGATGAAATCGATACTGTTAAAATAAAAAATTATCTCCAAGAAGCGATTCAAACCGTGATCGACGGAAAAGAAATAAAACCAGAAAAGAGCGTGCTGCATCAACCATCCGGTTTGCTGAAAGAAACTTTAACGAAAGATCCTTCCTTTCAACGTGCTTTCGATAAATTATCTCCCGGCAAACAAAAAGAATACATGGAGTATATAGACAATGCTAAACAGGATAAAACCAAGACGGCACGTATCGAAAAAATAACTTCGCTCATCAAGGAAGGGAAGGGCCTCCATGATAAGTATAAACGCTAGGAATTAAAAAGTAAGGGCCGAACATAACATTCGGCCCTACATCTACCTATGAAAAACATGCCCTTTGGGAGGGCTAATACAAAAGTAAATTTTAAATTGACAATAAATCAGCATTGGCAGAAGTTTCTTGGCAAATGTCGACGTATAGCTACACGCAGAATAGCATATAGTCGCTCCCCTTCAACCTATCCTTATTTTTATAAACACATCAAATCTTATTCACATTTCATCCGTTTTTCACAAAATTTTATTTAATTAGTAAACTTCAAAAAAGATGCGATGAGCTTATATAAGTTAGAAGAATATATAGAAACTGGTAATCACCATGACTTGGAGATATTATTGACGGAACATCCGGAGCTATTGAGAGAGCAAACAAGCCATGATATATCTCCTTTATTGCTCGCATGTTATTACCATAAAGACCAAGTAATCAAAACGATATTAAACCATCTAACCACCATTACAATGCACGAATCCTGTGCTATTGGTTTGGCACAGCAGATCGAGACTATGCTTAAACAAAAGCCACAAGCGCTAGATGAAATTTCCACACATGGTTTTACGCCGTTAGGCATTGCAACACACTTCGGACAAGAAAAAGTCATTCAAACACTGCTAGCAAAGGGTGCTGATCCCAATATCTGTTCACAAAATGGGTACCGTGTATACCCACTACATACAGCACTTACTGGAGGATACGACCAAATCAGTAAAATGTTAATCGAAGGGGGGGCAAATGTAAACGTTGCTCAACATGCCCGTATTACCCCTTTACACATCGCGGCACAACAAGGCAATATTGAGATGATTATTGTCTTGCTGGAAAACGGGGCGGATGTCTCTATAAAAACGGAAATGGGTATGACGGCTTCTGATCTGGCTCTTGAAAAAGGACACAAGGAACTCGCTGAGATATTACGTGTAGCGTAGCCCCTAAAAAAATACAATTATTATTTTTGGGTGTATTTTTTCTTTTTGTTACCTTTAAGGTAGATTATAAACTTCATGGCTATGCACACTAAAACGGAATACCTTATTTGGGATAAAATTGTAAACAGTGCTAAGAGAAGAATAGACATAAATGATTATGGTGAAAAAGCCACCAAAATTAGTCCAGAAATATTAGATAAGTTAATACTACACATCATCGCTGCCTTTGCTTCTGGAGAAGGGCATAGCACAATTTCAACCAATCTACATAATGAACTACATCACATTGGAATGGATGTAAACGAAGATGTAATCGACAAAATAGTTTCTGATAAACATGTCGTATTCAGTGCCGAGATATATGCTGCCTATCTCACGTTCTCCATGTTGGAAGACGGACATACCGAACAGGAAGTACTGGGCTACGTGACCGATCTTCTGGACACGCCCAAAGTGCATTAAACTTTCCTGTTGTAATAAATTCTCAATTCGTCGTCACCCACTTTTTCTGTAGCGTCTATTCTTGCTGTCAATTGCGGCGCAGGATTACCTTGACCCCAGCAATTTTGGGATACGAAAACACGGGCCTCATCCCACATTCCCGCATCAATGAATGATTGTAGCGTTTTTGCTCCCCCCTCCACTATCAAGGATTGTACGTCCATCAAATATAACTGGTAGAGTAACTGCTGTGGAAGGTAGAGATCAAAATGTTCTAAAGCAATAAATTTTCTGTTTTTTTGCCAATCTGTCTGGTATGCATTGAATATAATAGTTTCGGCCTCCTCATTAAAAATTGCCGCCTCCGTCGGTACGGCTAATTCTTTATCGATCAATATACGTTTAGGGTTTTTACCATTCCATAAACGTGTCGTCAAACTTGGGTTGTCAATAAGTGCCGTAGATGTACCCACCAATATTGCATCCTCCTCCCCTCTCCATTTATGCACCAGTTGTTTGCTAGCTGTATTGCTTATCCATTGCTGTGCAGCGCCTTCCGGTGAGAATAAACCATCAAGAGTTTGCGCCCATTTCAAAATAACATAGGGGCGCTGTTGCTGAATACGTGTAAAGAATCGTCTATTGACAAACAAACAAGTCTTCTCTAACACCCCTACAACAGCATCTATGCCCGCCCCTTGTAACTTTTTAAATCCTTCTCCATTGACTTTTGAAAAAGTATCAAGGCAACCGATAACCACCCGCTCGAATTGCAATTCGACAAGCATATCGGCACAGGGAGGCGTTTTTCCGAAATGAGAACAGGGTTCCAGACTAACATACATTGTAGATTTGCAAAAGCAGTTTCTTGCTTCGGTTTCACCCAACTTTTGATAGGCATCTTGTATCGCGTTCACTTCAGCATGCGATCCGCCATAGGGTGATGTATAACCTTCTCCGATGATAACTCCTTCGTGCAAAATGACCGCACCTACCATCGGATTAGGACTAACCGTACTCGCTCCCAGAATCGCCAAATCCAAGCAACGTTGCATATACCTTTCGTCTTGTACCATAATGCAAACTTAGTATTTAACAAAGAATATCGAAAGTGTAATCAGCTTTTGTAAATTTGTGGCTTGATTTTATGTAAATGAATCCGTCGTAAATTGTCATCAGATCCAGATTATAGCGAGTTTACATGGACCTCATTGTAGTTAAAGAATAAACCGAGTGTGACGAGTTCATTAACACGAATAAAATTCAACATGCATTAATAATTATTCTAATGAAACCATCATGAGTTCGCTAAATTCACAAACCGAAAAGAATAAACCACTCATGATAGCTTCATCACCTTTAAAAAACAAATTATTCTGATGAAAAATTTTAGGGATATCGCGAACGTATATCAAGAAACCTTGTCACATCTATATCCTCCGGGAGAAATTAAACAGCTTTTTTTGATGTCCTACTCGTTTATCACGGGGAAAAACAATACTGATTATCTATCAAACAGTGCCGATAAAATTACGGAAACGGTGTCGCTGCAATTTATGAGCATACTTGAGCGGCTACAAACAGAGCAGCCGATACAGTATATCCTAGGAATAACCGATTTCTATGGTTTACGTCTGGTGGTGAATGAACATACTTTAATCCCCCGTTCTGAAACTGAGGAGTTAGTGGAGTGGATCGTTAGGGAGCATCAAAGAAGGGAACACTTATCGATACTCGACGTTGGAACCGGGTCTGGCTGTATCGCACTAGCGTTAAAAAAAAGCCTGCCCCAAGCACAGGTGGATGCTATCGATCTGCAAGCGGCGGCTATCAAGGTTGCCCGTACAAATGCCGCCAATCTAAACCTTTCTGTAAATTTCATTCAAGCGGATATTTTAGAATGGGATGGCTTTATGCAAGAAAATCAGCAGTATGATATAATCGTCAGTAATCCTCCTTATATTACGCCTGCCGAACAAAAAGACATGCACAACAACGTTTTACTTTATGAACCGCATATCGCACTTTTTGTCGAAGAACAGACCCCACTCCTTTTCTATGATGTTGTCGCGGAAATGGGAAAACAACATTTGTCGGCCGGGGGTAACCTCTATTTTGAAATTAATCAGTATCTAAGCCGTGAGACATGTGATCTCTTATTAAAAAAGGGCTATGAGGATGTAACTTTACGCCAGGACTTGAACCAAGTAGATCGAATGATAAAAGCAAGTACTAAAGTTGATAGTATCAAAATCGGTGATTTAGCCCCGTAAGCGCAACAGCTAATAAAAATTATTTAAATGAAAAAGAGGCCGTTAAAGGTATGATCTAAAAATAAACAAGCTGGTATTTGGCAAGAGTAAACATTTTTTCTACCTTTGCAACACTTCAAACACAAGAAGTAAGATTCCGTAGCTCAGCTGGTAGAGCAATACACTTTTAATGTATGGGTCCTGGGTTCGAATCCCAGCGGGATCACCTCTTGGGACAAATCTAAAAAACATAGATTTGTCCCATTTTTTTAGCTCGTAATTTACTGGTATTCTGATAGATATGCGTTGACTTGAAAATTATCTTCGGGGTTCGATGTTGTGTCTCATAAAATCACCAAAATTTAGAGAACATCGAACCCGCTTTAGTTCACTTTACTGTAACACCATTGTTTTTCAGTATTTTATACTATTTCAGTAAAAGTAGGTATGCTATTCGTTTCATTTTCAAGGGCAAAGGTGAATCAGTGTTTTTACGCTTTACAAGGTCAAGCCTTCAGTTTGCTGAGAAATCCCATCCGCTTTTGGCGGATCGTATTTTTCAGTCAAAACCTTGTATCAGCTAAACACTGACCTTTTTAGCCCATGAAACGAAACATAGCATACTCCGACCTTTGAACGAATAAATGGTAGTGATCGAGAAACAAAATAGCACCTCCTCTCATTACCTAATAAATCAAAAGAAGTTGTCAGACTGATATATTGAAAGCCGTTATGCCTGCCTACAAACTTGCTATCTATCAAAGCAGTCGTATGGCTTGAACGCAAGCAGGCTCGGCTGATAGCCGTTTAAGAACTCAGAAACTTTCTGTTCGCCTAAACACAGCAAGTTATGTTTTGAGCTGCTCAAAATAAATTCCACACCTCAAAAATGTCCACCTGAACATAGCAAGTTGTGTTTTGAGGCACTCGAAACTCATTCTGTGCCTCAAAACTACTTGCCCTTGCAGGTGATATTAACATCCTCCGAAGTCGGTCGCATAACTATTTTAGAACCTATTAAATTGAACCTTACTTTTCGTCCAATTCGTCCATTTTTTTGATAAGCGTTTCCCGAAGCGCATCAAGGAACTTTGTACGGTTCATCTTCCGGTTTCTCAACTCCAAATAGGTCTGGTAGAAATTGCCCAAGTCGATACCAAAGGTACTTTCAAAATATTGGGCTACTTCCCTTATATCATTGTTCCCGTTGTCAAACACGCCTTGATAGTGCAGGGCATAAATCAGTTCTATCAATGCCACTTTGCTACCTGTCCATTTCAGCTTCTTTTGGGCTTTCGATTTGTCTTTTTGGAATTTGTTATACAACTGGTCTTCGATGTAAACCTGTATCAAATCATTGGCCATTATCTTGGCGACCTTATAATCATGTGAGGTGGAAAAGGTTTGGTCAGACTGGAAATAATAAGTGTCCAACCACAGCTTTATATCATGGTTGCCCCGTAAAAACATTTTTTCGTCAAGGAACGAGTTATTGCTCCGGTAATACTTATAAAAATCGAGATTATTGTCAAAGAATCTTTTTAGCTTTTTCAGTTCTTTGTTGAGGTATTTCCTTATAGGTTTTGCGCCATACGGCTTTTTTGTCTCGATTTTGTAAATGGCATTGTAGTAGATGAGTTTAGCTACAATGGCAGGTTTCTGATATTTGAAAAAGCGGATTTCTTCATCTGTATTCTTAAACCCTCTTTTCAGGACATACCCTTTCATTTCGGACAGGCATTCAAGAATATGGTGTATAACGGTTTCTATCCGTTGTATGGAACAATCGGCTTCAATCTCGAAGTCATTGATGACTGTTTCCAGTTTGTGTAACTTATCATTGTAAAATTTATCCATTTACTCGCATTTATTCTCCTATTGAGTTCCGACCGGAGCGTGCCGATCCGCTCTTACGTTAGTATTTGTTAACCCATTAGCATAATTCTAGACGGTTCCCTATTGGTTGGAGAATAATTGTTTAGAATGCAGAAATAAGGCATTAAAAAAATTATTCTTCAAGATGATTTAAGATGGCTGAATTTTATTCAGCCATCATTGAAAACTACTTCACATGGATTGTGGGTGTGTTATTTATTATTTTCCAATGCTCATTATCCCGAATACATATTATCAATGAATGAAAGATAAGAAACTCACTTTCCAACGTCGTGTGTGCAATAGCCATATGGTCTGATTGCTTTATGTTGTTTATCACCAAGCTCCTTGGGCTTCCTCCGAATCGCTTGGTACGGATGAGTTCGATATAGTCAGATTTCGAGAATACAAAAATCCCGTTCTCATCGAAAAACCCGTCCTGTATATTCTGAAAGCCGGGATGTAAGATACTTTCCAATGCTGCTACATCACGATTGTCGCCAGCTTTTACAAATGCTTCGATTGCTTTTTCTGCCTGTTCCATTTTTATTTGTTTAAGATGTTCGTAAATAATTCTTTTTGATGGTTTAGTTGTTGTTTGACAGATTCTTTATCATCCGTTCCGTCCAATGAATAATAGTAAATTTCCCTAATGCCAATAAAGTTCAATATCTGCTGCAGGTGCATTTCCACTAGATTGGGCAAAGCTGAATCCAGTTCCCCCATAGCGGAGAGAACGTATGCTTTTTTATTCTGAAGCAATCCGATTGCTTTGTCCTCGTCGTATCTGAAAGTTTTACCTGTCCGCAGCACAAGGTCGAAATACGCTTTCAGCGAAGAGGGTATGCCAAAATTATACATAGGCACTGTGATAAGGATTTCATCACACCCGAATAGTTCTGCTATCAACTGGTCAGACAATTTTAGGCGGTCTGAAGTATCCCCGGCAGTATAAAATTTCTCAAGTACTTCCTGCTCAAGATGAGGAATGTGGGAGGTGCCTACTTCCCGTATACTGATGCTCCCTTCCGGATTCAGTTCTTTCCATGCCCGTACAAAATTGTCTCCCGAATTGCGGGAATAGGAGTTTTTTAAACGTAAGCTACTGTCAATTCTCAATAATGTCTTCATCTTTTTTACTATTTCTATGGAAGACCATTTGAGTACTAAATATGTGACAGCTTGGTAATATTTTTTAGCTTATCCGGGTCTACAATGGAATATATTTCCTGGATCAATCCATCTTCACTTAATTGGAGTATATGACAGTTATGGAGCTTTTCATGCTCCCAAAAGCAGATAGCAGGTTGATGATTGAAAAATTGAAAGGTAAATGTTTTTCCCATCAGAAAATGCTGCTGTACATAAACCAATAAAGTGGCCGTAGCTGTTTTCCCTATTTCCGAACCGCTCACTACCTGCACCTTCGTACCTCCGTCGGCACTGAGTTTTATGTCGTCTACCAATAAGTTCTGCAATTCCACGATGTCAGCCTGAGCCAACGCTTTCTGATACCTGCCTACAGTCTCAAATGAGTGACCCAAATGTGGGCTATAACTTGAGTATTTACTGTCTTTCAATTGTTTGTTGGCCCTGCTCAATAGCTGACGTGAATTTTCGGTGCTTATTTCAAGCAGTTCGGCTATCTCTGCATGCGAATAATCGAAGCCCTCTTTCAAAATGTAGGCCGCTCTTTCTTTTGGGTTCAGGTACTCGAACAGCACGAGCATGGTATAGCTTGCCGTTTCGTCCCTAATAAGTTTTGCATCGGCATTTTCAAAAGAAACAGGTTCGGGGAGCCATTCGCCGAAAACTTCTTTTTTACTTTGGCGGGTTTTAAAATTTATGGCATGATTAATCGTGCTTTTAATCAGAAAGTTGGATTCGTGGCGGATGCTCGATTTATCCAATGTAATGTATTTTTCCAGTACATCCTGTACCAGATCTTTCGCATCTTCATAAGAACCGACAATATTGTAGGCATAGGTCAATAACTTATTATAATGTTTCTCCATCTTTTTATTCTATTTTTGATATTAGCAAATTTCAGGCTTTATGTTCCTTTATCGGCCAGAACTTCCTGCACCATAATCCTATTAAATTTTTCCGGTTCTACAAAAGCTGCATAATGCCCTGAGTTTTCAAACCAGATGAATTGTTTTTGAGGCGCTTTTAGTTTCCTGAAAAATTTATAAGCAAGTGTGGAGGGGGTATTATAGTCACACCGCCCTGCGATAAAGTAAACGGGGACTTTTACTTCCCGAACCGTTTTAAATAAATCTACCTGCATTACTTCATTCCACATGGCATTCATTGTGAAGGCTTGTCCCTTAGCTATCAGGCTATCTTTGTAATATTGCGTGGCAAAGGAATCCATATTTTTATAGAGCTGGCCAACATTGGTACCTTCACAAAAGTCACCATGAAAGTGCCGGAGCCATTTTCTTGATAAATACAGGTCTGATAATTCATTTTTTGAGCGGGACGGGTAATGCTTACGGAGTTTTTGCAATTGAGCCATTGCTACGCTGTCTTTTTTTAACCTGGCCTGTTGAATTGAATAATCGAGCGAAACCTTTTCATTCAAATACATACTGGTAACCTGTCCCACGCCAACATAAGCCTGAAATAGCGATGGATACTTTTGAATCAGATGCATGCCCATAATAGAACCAAAAGAATAACCAACCAAATATATTTTCTCTTTCTTAAAACGCTCTTTAAGAATATGTATTAAACTTAGCGCATCATCTTCCAGCTGTTCAATAGTGATGCTTCCGGGAGGCAGGGTATCGTTGTAGGATAAACCCGTTCCCCTTTGGTCGTATGTAACCACCGTGAAGCGCTGTTCCAGTTCCTTATTGTGTGTTTGCCAAAAATAAAAATCAGAAAACCCAGGGCCACCGTGCAATATGAGCAAAACAGGGTTCAGGGCATTTTCCCCTTTAATAAATACGCTGTGCCTGACACCATTTAATTCAATACGGTTGTATTCATTGATGGAATTAATTTGGGCTGTACAAAACTGCCAGCTGATTGAGGTAATTATCAAGGTTATGAGGAACTTTTCTTTCATCTTATTTATATACAATGCAAATAGAAGCATAATCGCATCGTCCTGTTTTGTTAATCTTTACTGTTTTGCCGATTTCCTGTGTCTTATACAGGCTTTTGATTAAATAGCCATTCCGCTTCCGCCAACTACTTTTATGCCTTCGGGAAACTTTTTCCAAAAACGGATATATTTATATTTAGCTTCAAAAGGCTCGTTATTATAATTCCCTTTTAACTCCATCTGCAAAGTAATAACTGCCAGATCCGCTATGATATGCAGTTCTTCTACTTTGGGAGTGATTTCGTTTACTTTTAAGTTTCCCTCACGATACGTTTGCAAATCCATTTCTTTGGTTATCGTCTGACCGCTGGGTATTATAAAAAGCAAATCAGCATGCAATAGGTTGTCGAGTACTTCCGTATCACTATTTTTGATGGCTTCGTAAAGTGTATTCTCAAGATTTAAAATTTCATCTTTTGTTATCATTTCTTATAATTTTTTGTTTTCACTAAACTGTCTCTTGTATTAGGTATTTATTGAGCCAGTTTTAAGTCTCTCTAGCCTACTCCTCGACCATCTGATAAATACCCCTTTCCATCGTAATACCATGTTGTTCTAAAAAGGCGGGCATTTTAATCCCTGCTTTTTGCATTGCCTCCCGTATGACCACTCTGGCATCGTCCATCCGCTGTCGGTCTGCCCAAGTGGCAACCGTAATGACCCGAAGGTCTCCACTATCGCCTGTCTGTTGAAAGATTTCATATTTTACAAAGCCGGGCTGTTGCCGAAGTATATTTCTGATGAAAAGCGATTTTTGGGAATACTCCGCGATAGCTTTTTTGGGAATGCTGATTTTATCGATGACGGCGACATGTTCCGTAACAGTACGCTCTTCTCCGTTATTCTGTTCCATTTCGACTTGATTTTGTTGTTGACCAAAAGTATTCACCGCCATAAGAATGGGTATGATAAGGATGACGGTTTTTAATGTCTGTTTCATAAGGCTTGAGTTTATTGTTTCCAGTTCAGCTTACCGTCTTTGTCAAACATTTCGATGGACGGGTTGCCCACACTATCAACCTTTAGAATAATTCTCGGTATTTCATTGTTATCCTTCATTACCAAAGCCGCATTCCCGTTTTCCGTTATCAGGTTGATACGGTTGATATTATGTCCGGGTTTCCCCGACAGGTCTTTGTCATTGATCACCAGCCCAGCCCTGAAATAATTGTCGCTTTTATTATCCTGTGCGAGAATTCCAATGGCATCTGCATTCTGGTAATCGAATGATAGGGCATTTAAGTTAGTCTGCTCATTATCGGTAATAGCAAGACCGCCTCTTTCGTCGCCGTTCTTGTCATAGAATATAAGACCTGCTGGGGCGTAAGCTCTTTTATACGTTTTTCCATCAATAATGGGCTCGGGAATATGGTCTGTGTTTGCAATAACGACACGGTTTTTTCCCGAAGCATCATTGATATTTATTCTTTCTGCATTAAAGTTTGGCCTGTTATTTAAATGTAGGTAGACAATACAAATCATCAACACGACATTGGAAATTACAAGGACAGATACTAGGATTTTGAATGGTTTAGGAATTGTTTGCATAATTGAGTATCATTTTTAGTTCATTATTCTTTTTATACTACTGTTTTCTTGGTGCTGATTACAATCCTATTCCATGCATTTATCGTAACAACCGCCATTATGATCTGTGCAATCCGGTTTCCATCAAAAAGTTGTTCGGCCTGTCTGTACGTTTCATCGCTTAACCCGTTTTGGCTGATTAAGGTTACTTCCTCGGTTATGGCTAAAATTGTTTTCTCTTCCTCGGTAAATAATCCGGTTTCTTTCCAGGCGTTGAGCAGGAAAATTCGCTGTGCGGTTTCACCCTGCTTTAATGCATCCGAAGTGTGCATGTTGATACAAAAAGCGCAACCGTTGATTTGCGAAGCACGAATTTTAATCAGATAGAAATGCGCTTTAGAAAGTCCTGAATTGTGTAAGTAATTTTCCAGAGCGAACATTGCCTTGAATGCATCCGGCTCAAGCTGCTGTATGTCTATTCTGTTTTCCATATTTATTTTTTGTTTGTCATTATTTAGCTTTTGAAAGCACCATTTTTATGGCTAAAAAAGTCAGTACACTGGCCATAAACCATTTTTGCGCCCTTACCCAAAGTGGATTTCTTGTAAGGAAAGAAGCCATTTTTGCAGCGGTCATTACAATAATAAAATTGATGGTGAAGCTGATAAAAATCTGTGTAATACCCAATGCCATACTCTGACCTAATATAGAGCCATATTCCGGTTTGATAAATTGAGGAAAAAAAGACAGGTAAAATACAGCCATTTTAGGATTCAACAGATTGGTTAAAAAGCCCATCAGGAACAGTTTTCGAGGCTTGTCTTTGGCAATATGCTCATTCACTTCAAAAAATGTTTTGCCATTGGGTTTAATGGCCTGATACGCCAAATACAACAAGTAAATAGCGCCCGAAATTTTCAGTATCCCGTAAGCAAAGGGAACAGCCAGTAATATGGCAGTCAATCCAAATCCCGCCAGGACGATATGAAATAAAAAACCACAGATAACGCCAACTAGTGAAACAAGCCCGGCTGTTTTACCCTGCGTAATGCTTCTTGAAATAAGATAAATCATATTCGGCCCCGGGCTGATAACCATCAGGAAGGCAGCCAAAGCAAACCACAAAAGTTCATGAATCGGGATCATCGTTGTTTAAATTTAAGCTGTGAGTTTTTTGGATATTAAATTGTCCAGTGAATATTTTCCACTTCCCTGAATGAACAGTGCCAGACATAAGCCGAGCATCAGCAAATGATATTCGAATCCTTCACCTTCCTTATCGCCAAACCAGTTCATGAAAAAGCCATGCTCGAGATGTCCGCCAAATAAAATTATTCCGATAAAAAGTCCACCCAATGCAATTGCCCAAAAACGGGAGGCAAAGCCCATTATTATAAAAATGGGTGCAAAGAACTCTATTACAATAACCAATAGCCCCACCAACCACGGCTGTCCCATCTGTTGCAGCCCCTCCAAAGTTTGGGTAAACCCATAGCCATCAAACCAGCCCAACATAGCCCTCGCTCCGTGTGGAAACATAACGATACCGATTGTCAGGCGAATGATCAGACCTGTATAATCATTGTGTGTACTAAAAAAATTCTGTTTCATCATTTTCTTTTTTTATTCTAGTTCATATCTTGTTTACATTCCCTTCAAATATTGTGGTTAATGCAGGTAATTGCTATTGTTTCCCTAGTAGTTCGAATAAACTCGAAAATCCCTGCGCTCCATGCCCATCAGCTATTCTACGGTCCATGAGGTTTTTGATTTCTTGCATGCGCAGAGTTTCCACATTTTTTGATTTTCGATGATTGATGAGGTCATCAAACATCGCGGCTTGAACCTGAAGCGGCCCCAAGTCGGGCTGGTATGTACCCAACTTAATTTCATTGACCATTAGGGACAGCAGCGGGCCATAGCCCTGTAGGGTGCCCGCAACCCGTTGTGCAAAAGCGGTTAAATCCACACCTTCTGTATGCACCAATTGAAGGGTATGCAAAAAGCCGATTAAAAATTCATAGCCAATTGCTACCTGCGCTAAAAAATCTACAGCCGCGGCTCCTGCGTCCTCTCCGTAGTAAGTAATGGCACCTAGCTTTTCCAACAGCGGATACTGCGCATCAAAAACGGTTGGCTTACCACTGAATAATAACTGTGCTTTGGCGGTTCCGATGTCTATCGGGTCTGCCAATATTTTGCCATCGATATAGGAAGCGTTCTCTCTTTCAGCCCACTCAGCAAAATCACGAGCCTGAGCAGGCGTGCCGCTCGTTAAATTGATGAATACTTTTCCGGCAACCGCACCAGCTACCTGTTTGAGCACTTCATACACAGCCGTATTGTTTAACAGGCAGATCACAACCTGGTTACTGGCAGCAACTGCCTCACTAAGTATTTCTATTCCAGCTGCACCTGCTTCAACTAGTGGTTTACATTTTTCCGCATTACGGTTCCACACAACCGTATCATAACCTCGATTGATAAATGTATGGGCTATCGCGGCTCCCATATTACCCAATCCAAGTACCGTTACGCTCTTCCTTTTGTTGTGAGGTATTTCAGTTTTGATGTTATCTATATTCATATTTAATTGTATTTTAAAAGTTCTGTTAGAATACTCTTCGCACAAAAAGTCCAAAGTTGCTGTAGTGTTCCGTATTTGGCCCGTATTGGTCAAAGTTTACACCCAAACCATATTGTACACCTTTATTGTCCACTCCTAATCTTGCATATTGAACACTCTTTAAGTGCCCGTTCCAATGCATTGAAGTAATATATTGAAGCTGCAAACGCGCATAAAGATTGAAATCCTGATTTTTGCTACCTTGATATTCCACAGAACCGAACAGCTCAAGACTGGGGTTAGACCAAACATCCATTCTCGTAAAAATGAGATACGATAAGTCATTTTTTTTATTGAAATACCAAACAAAAGCCGAAGGCACAAACCGATTTCCCGGTGCATAGATAGAACCCAAACCGGTTGCCCAGCGTTTATTTATTTCGTAAGTAAGATACGATTGGCTCATCACTTCAATCCCCCGCTTTTTGTCGTAAGGAAGCAAAATAGAAGACGTGTTAAAAAATCCAAACGGCTTTTCCGCAATGATTTTGCCGGAAAACATATGCTGATAATAGTAACTCGAATGCCCTGCAGTGATTTCCACAGGGACTTGCGCCTCGCTGTGCAAGCACCACATGCAGAAAAACAGGCAGGCCAGCAAGTGTTTTATTTTCGTTGTTTCTTTCATCGTTCCCTTCAAATTTCTTTTTGTTAGGCTGTGGTCGGATAATTATTACAGTCAACCACTGTTTAAAATATGGACACATGAAGTGCTGAAAACGTGACAACCTATTCAGGATATTTTCTTCCGTTGGTGATTTGTCTTGTCTTTTCGTAACGAAAGAAATGCATCTTATCTAAACTTCATTGTACGTTTTCTGTAATACCATACGAAGATATGAAGGAGCCTAGCCGTCAATACTGTAAGTATGACGGCAAAAAATGTAGTTTTTTCTGTTTTTGATGTAGAACTCGCGATTATGCAGGAATTTCAATTGTATTTTTGAACTCAGTGGGGAGCTGACCTTCGTAGCTTCTGAATGCCCGGGAAAAATGAGAAGAGTCTGTGTAGCCAAGTTGAAACGACACCTCTTTGACAGACATATTCCAAAAGCTCAACAGGTACTTTGCCTCCTGCATGATATGAAACTCAATCCATTTTTTCGCCGAAAGCCCGGTGTATTCTACTAATATTTCGCTCAGGTATTTTGGTGATATATGCAACTGTTCTGCATAAAAAGCGACATCTTTATACTGCGAGAAATTCTTTGAAACTAATTCTCTAAACTTTACAACGGTATGTTCTTTACCGTTGAGTTCCTTTTTATTGCCCCGGTACAGGTTCCAGAAATATTTCTGTGAAATAATCAGGATTGAATATAGTATTCCCGATACCGCTTCGGGCTTATCAGCGATTGCCCGAAGCGTACTGAAAAGCTGTTGCATTTCTTCAAATTGACTGTCGGAGAGTTGGATTACACTCTTTTCATCGGGGCAAAAAAATTCAAGGGAATAGAAAAATGACCTACTGAAATTATTCACGAAAATATCATCATAAAAAAACAGGGTGTCATTTGATGGGAAACTGGTATTGAGCCATTGGCAGGTCATTCCAGGGCCAATCGTCAACAGGCTTCCTCGTGTTAAATCATAATCGGTAGTGCCTATCCTGATGCGAGCTCCTTCACCATAATACAGACCGATAGTATAAAAGTAGTTTTTAAAGGGATTGGTGATTTTCAAGTCTTCAAGACACGTTTTTGATGCCAGATAATAAGGCGCTATATGGCCATCATTTTTTTGAGACCTTAAATATCTGAGCAGATCAAAGTTATCTGAATGTTTTTGTATCATAAGGAAGATGTCTAAAAATTAGTATAATCCTGGGAATGCTTTTCCGTCCAAATTGAAAAATGATAATTATGAAATGTGAAGTTTATTCTCATGTCAAACTTAGTATATCAGAAAATACTAAAATACGCAATTATTATCATTTGATAATGTATGGTTATTTATACTTCGTTGTATATAAATGTCCAGAATAAACAAGGAGTAGATACTACTTATCCACTCCTTACTGTGACTGGTTTTATTTTCGTATTACTTTTCCCAATCTGCCAGCGCATCAGCCACAGCAATGGCTTCAATCTCAATCAATGCATCCGGCGAAAACAATGACGATACTTCAAAAATAGTATCTGCCGGATAAGGGGGGGTAAAGTATTTGCCTCTCAATTCGACAATCTTCTCAAAGTTCTTCATGTCACGGAGCATGATAGTGACCTTAACCACGTTTTTCAGACTTGAACCTCCAGCTCTCAATACCTTGTCCAGATTTTCAAAAGCCATTTTTGCCTGTGCATCAAAGTCACCTATGCCTATAAGCTTTCCATCCTTGCCAATAGCGGTCTGTCCCGAAATAAACAACAGATCGCCTACACGATGTCCCTGTGCCAGACGGAATGGTTCATAAGCGTCCGGCGTAATTTTAATTTGTGAAATTTTCATGATAATAATTTGTTTTTTAATGGCAATGAAGCTTGCTTGAGTTGATTTTTATGTATCCTTTTTTCAATGGTGACACAAGCAGGTTTCATTTTTTATTTATTTGAAGTTATAGATGTGTTCCTTTGTGCGAACGTTTTTCCTGTGATGGCCTATACTGAAAGTAAAGTGCCGATTATCAAGAATCTGTTCATTTTCATTGTTCTCTTTCTAACTATTTTCAAGATTTAATTCTTTGACGATTTTCCGGGTATGGCTAAGGGTTGCCTCCGGCCATAACATTTCACGGTGAAAAGGAATCAAGGGTAACCCGTTCATCGTTTTCATCACCCAATGGGGATCTGCTAAGGCTGCTTTTCCGATAGCAACCAGCGTTGCATGGTTGTCCTTCAAGGCAACTTCCGCCTTTTCAAGATTATGGAAACCACCGTTGGCGATGACAGGAATGCCCGTTGCCTGCCGGATAACCGATGCCAATGATATTCCTTCTCGAAAAAAGCTGTCCCGTTCCCATTCGCCCGTCTGCACCGCTACGTGAACAAAATCGGGTTTGCTCACCTTTATTTCTTCTGCCAGTTCTTTAGCTGTTTCAATACCATGTTTCCAACGATAGGTAAGGTCATTTACTTTCCCCTCTGAAACCCGTAAACCGACAATGAAATCCTTTGGTACGGATGTCTTTATGCCAGCGATAATTTCAGCAATAACACGGAAACGGTTCTGCATATTGCCACCATAATGGTCGTTTCTGTGGTTCAGTTCCGGTGTGAGAAACTGGTCTAGCAAATAGCCATTTGCCCCGTGAATTTCTACGCCGTCAAAGCCTGCCTTATAAGCGTTTACAGCTCCATTGATAAAGCCCTGTTTCATTCTTTCAATATCCGTCAAGTCCATTTCTTTCGGGGTAGGAAATGCCCCCTGGCCACCGTAGGAGGACATCTTTGTGCCAATAGGTTTTAAGGCAGACGGAGCTAAGGTGTTCTCACTATATTGCGATAAAGCACCTGCGTGCATCAACTGGGCGAAAATAAGGGAGGGAGATTGATGGACAGCACGGGTTACCTTTTCCCATGAAGCGCTTTGCGCATCGTTTACAAGTGCAGGTTGGTTGTTATAACTCTGGCTACCGTATACATCAGTGTAGATACCCTCGGTAATGATAACTGCAAATCCTCCAATTGCAAATGCGGAATAATAGTCCTTCATTTCGTGCGTAGCCAAGCCGTCCGCCGTAGCGCTCACGCGTGACATGGGGGCAACTACCGTCCGGTTGATCAATTCTCTTTGCCATGTAATGGCGTTCTGAAAAATAGGATGATGTTTCATTTGCTTCTTAATATTATGAAGCAAAGTTGACGGTAATTGATGGAGAAAAAATTGATCTAGGTCAAGACGGTTTATTTTTTTTCTTAATGCGGCTTATAAATTCAGCTGATACACCCAAATACGATGCAATCAGATATTGGGGTACTTTGGATGCTATGTTTGGGTAGTTTTCCAAAAAGGCATAATATCTGCTTTCGGCATCCTGAACATTGTTATAGATAATTCTTTTTTGCAATGCGCCCAGATAACTTTCTAATATTATCCGAAAGTACCGCTCCAAACGGGGAAGTTCAGCCAGTAACTGCTGAAAAGAATAGTGGCTAATCTGTAAAACGGTCGTTCTTTCTATGGCTTGTATGTTGTATATTGAGGGCTTCTGTTTGGAAAAGCTATCTAAGTCAGAAGCCCACCAGTCGTCGATAGCGAAAAACAAGATTTCCTCATTGCCATTGTCAGCGTTGATGTAAAATGCTTTTAATGCTCCCGAAACGACATAACTATCATAACGACAGGTATCGCCATTACGCAAAAGATAGTCCCCCTTTTCCAATGTTTTCTCCGTCCAAAAACGCTCGAAAGCTGAAATTTCATCCTGCGTAAGATCTATATATTTCGAGATGTTTTTTAATAAAGTATTTTCGACCATATAAGTATTTCATTTTCGTTTACAATTTAGTAATTATAAATACCTGTCAGCCTCTTTTATTTCGAGGTCATTGATACTTGCGTACCGTTTTTTCATTAAGCCGTTTTCATCGAACTCCCAATTCTCGTTTCCGTAGGCTCTAAACCATTTACCCTCTTTGTTTCTGTACTCATATTCAAACCTAACGGCAATTCTATTATCGGTATGCGCCCAATACTCTTTTTTGAGCTTGTAATCCAATTCTTTTTCCCATTTCTCGGTCAAAAATCTTACAATTTCTTCCCGACCATTGATAAACAGGTTTCGATTTCGCCATTCACTATCAATGGTATAAGCCATTGATACCTTTTCGGGATTTTTGGTATTCCAAGCATCTTCTGCCATTTGGATTTTTTGCTTGGCTGTCTCCAAAGTAAATGGAGGTAAGGGATGTTTCTGTTCCATTGTCTTAAATTAAATTGTTTACGATTTTTTTTGATTTCTCGACCAACTCATTTGATTTAAAGAGCTGGCTTTCTATAATTGAACTTTCAAATAACAGGTAGATGTGATCGGATAGCAATTCCTCTCCGAGTTCTTTTTCAAAGAATTTTCTAAGGTCGTTTTTGTGTGCCTGTATAACTGAAAGTATAGTACCTTGTTCTTTTGATATTTCCGACAGGATGTTCAAAAAACTGCACCCCCTAAAACCTTCCTTTTCGTTCATATAAATAATGAAATCAAAGGCGTTCAATATTCTTTTTTTGGTGCTTTTCGATTTTGATACGTATGTTATCAATTCAGAAAACCAATATCCATGTCTTGCATTTAAAAACGCAACACATAGGTCATCTTTTGATTTAAAGTGTTGGTAAAAACTTGCTTTGGCAACATTGGCTTCACTGATAATCTGATTAATTCCAGTGCTATTATATCCCTGTTGATGGAACAGTAGTGAAGCGGTATCAATAATTCTTTTTCTTGGGGTATTCATGTTTATATCCTTTATGAAAGCAAATGTATAGAATAATAATTGAACAGACAAGTCTGTCTATTTATTTTTTTTAGAATACCCATTATTTTAGCCGTTATCCATCTTGCTGTATCAAATGTTGTAAATCGGGGTCATTCTTAATCCGCTCCATTTCGCTTTCCACAATATGTACAACGTCCGCTTTGACCTGCCTGTAATTGGCTTCGATGACCTGCTTCATATTGTCGTTGCCGTCTTCATCGGTAAAAGATAATATCTGCGGTATCTTTTTGTAGGCTTTGGTTTCGGCAGACACCTTTTCATTGTCCACCACGATAAATAATCTTTCAGTACGTTTAATAACTATTAATCTTCCAAAAAAGAGTTCGAGTTTCGTACCAGTAAGTTCACTTAAGAAAGCTCAATCGAAAGATTGGGCTTTTTTGTTAGAAAACAAACTCATCGATGGAAAGTATTATCTGCGTTGTCCACTCCTCGTGTCCTTAACGCAAAACTCAGTGTAGACCCTAAATTTTTCTTTTGTTTCTTGATAGTCGGGTTTTAGATAATATTTAACAATTCTGTATTTTCCAACTTTATAATCAATTTCTTCTCTGAAAAGATTCTTTTCATAGGTATAAAAAACAGAAGGCGAAAAGTTATAGCCAATATCTTCGAAAAATTGCTCGGGGGACACTCTTACCCACTTACTTTTTTCGTAGTGTTCAATCCAATATTGCAAGCCCGCCGATATCGTTTGCTGCGTATTGTTTATCATGGTCACTTCTAGTGTCTCTGGGAGCGCGAAGACATCTAGAACATTTGGTTTCACCGATAAAGATACGGTTCCTTCTTGTATTGGCATACTGCTCGACAAGCAAGTCGTCGAGATAATGAACAACATGATATTTTTCATATTCTCATGTCAAAATACTGATGCTTATTTATTGTTTTTATTTACTCTTTATCAAAAATAGCTCTCCGGCTCACATTAAATAAATATTATTTCTCGACATCATCGACGTCCTAGTGAGAAGCCACTCAATCCAAGTTCGGGCGGTTAGTCGTATCCTGACTGTTATCGCGGTTCAAATTGTCTAATGGAACGCCAGAATTATTTTCTATTTGCTGATCCGCTATATTCGTATCTCCACTCCGTTCAAAATTGTTTAGCGGAACGCCGTTATCTTCGATGGGCAGTGAAAGAGAATCAGTTGCATCGTTAGAAGATGATTCTGAGTGTCCGTTACAGGCTATTACGACTGTACTCGCTAGTGTGATACCTGTTGCGAAATAAATTGTTTTCAACATGTCTATTTTCATAACTGTATTCATCATATGTCTTTTTTTCTTTTCGTTATTGCTAACCCCTTATTTCAAGAACGTCATTAACAGGAAAAGTGTTTTGTCGCTGTTATTGTTACATATGAAATAACGGTGTCTTTTTTTTAATTTTGCCAGATGGAAAAACAACCAAACAATCCATTACATGGCAAGCGACTAGATACCATTTTAAAAGAATTGCTAGATTATTATGGAGGATGGCAATCATTAGGTCAACGGATAACCATTAATTGCTTTATCGATAATCCAAGTTTAAAATCCTCATTAACATTTCTAAGGAAAACACCTTGGGCTCGTAAGAAGGTAGAGGATCTATATATAGAGGTTTTAGCCAAAAACTGACAGCTGCAATTCAGTAATTTATGGAACAAATAATGCTCGTCAATCAAAAGTCAATGGATACATTTATCCATCCGGCATCAAAATCTGCATTATATTTTTTATAGAACTCGATCGCAGGTTCGTTCCAATCCAATACTTGCCACACTACTCCATTATATTTTTTTGTTTTTCCGAAGGCAATTAAATCATTCAAAAGCATTTTCCCGATCCCCCTACCCCGCATCGCTTCGGTTACTATTAGATCTTCCAAATAGAGGCGTCGCCCCTTCCAAGTCGAGTATCGGTCGTAATACAAGGCAATCCCGACTATTACATCATTTAGCTCAGCGACCAAAGCTCCCCATACCGGCTTCTCACCGAACCCACATTCTTCCATTTCGGTCAAGGTGATGGTCACTTGTTCGGGCGCTTTTTCGTATAAAGCTAGTTCTTGAATCAATTCTAATATCCGTGGGCAATCTTCTTTTTTCGCCTCCCTTATGGTTGTGTTCTGCATCTAACTAAAATTACGTTCCATTACTTCAGTGCCGTATGCAAACTTACAAATTAACATTGTATATCGAGCGGTCCCTGTTTCCCTATGTATCGGTTTAACAATTTCTCCGAGTAACGTTATATTTGATGAAATTTAAGGCCGTTTACCACCTCAAAATGTATGAATACACATTTTTTTTGTATTTTTGTTAAAATGAAGGAAAACGGAAGACAACCTACCACGAGATTTCTTTTTTTTCTACTTCATCTGAGGACGCTCGGAACAGTAAAACTGTCTCCTCCTCCGAGCATTTTATCCGAGTAATATAAACGTACTGACAATCATCGTACTTATATTCGGATCGTAGGATTATTGCCTACGAGAATGAACCGGCTTTGACATAAACCAACCCATTTTTATTTGTTATAAAGCCTATATATCGGAAAAAGGTAGAAACATACACTATACATGGACGAAAATAGACCTGTAAAAATTAAAATCGAAGATCTAGTATTGATTTTTGGCAAAAAGAAAGAGAAAGCTCTTCAAATGCTGAAACAAGGTAAAACCAAGAAGGAAATTCTAGAAACTACACAATGTACCATCGGCGTGAGTGGCGCTAGTTTTGAAATTTTAGAAAATGAATTTTTTGTCATTATGGGTTTATCCGGAAGTGGTAAATCCACCTTGCTCCGTTGTTTAAACCGCTTAATCGAACCTACTGCGGGCAGCGTTTATATTAATGGTGATGATATTACGCGAAAAACGCATAAAGAACTTCTAGACCTACGGCGTACTGAAATGAGCATGGTCTTTCAAAAATTCGGCTTATTACCGCACCGTACCATTATCGACAACATCGCCTTCGGCCTGGAAATTCGCGGGGAAGCTGCGGAAAAACGAAAAGAAAAGGCACAAATCGCGTTAGATACCGTTGGTTTACGCGGTTTCGAAGATCAGTACCCCGCGCAACTTTCTGGCGGGATGCAACAACGTGTCGGATTAGCTCGGGCGTTGACCAACTCTCCGGAAATATTATTAATGGACGAAGCCTTCTCCGCGCTCGACCCCTTGATTAAGACAGAAATGCAAGATGAACTCATTGCCTTGCAGGAAAAGTTTAAAAAAACCGTCGTATTTATTACACATGATCTGGATGAGGCTATTAAGCTAGGGGATCGGATTGCGATTATGAAAGATGGTGTTGTTGAACAGATCGGGTCAGCCGAAGAAATCCTGACTAATCCCGCAACAGAGTACGTGGAAGCTTTCGTAAAAAAAGTGGATCGCAAATCGATTATCACAGCGGGCACCTTAATGCACGCCAAACCCACTGTTGCGCGATTGGGGAAGGACGGCCCAGAGGGAACATTACGAAAAATGCGTGCAACAGGGTTAGATGTGCTGCCTGTTGTAAACGACCAGCAGGTGTTTATGGGCTTTGTATGGGTAAAAGACGCTATACAATGCGCTAAAGAGAAAGAAAAAACGATACACAAAATTCTATTATCGGATGTGCCTTCCGTGACAACAGAGGTAACTGTAGAAGAAATGCTACCCTTGATTTCCGCGACACGATCACCGATTGCCGTCGTCGATAGGGAAGAGAAACGATTGCTCGGAATTGTAACCCAGAATTCTTTAATCATCGAAGCAACCCGGTTTGACGAACAGGATATCCAGGATTTAAAAGAACAAGCAAACAATAGTTAAAGAGGATGGAAAAAACGATAGATATAGGACAATATGTGGCGGTTGCTGTTAAATGGCTTACTGATAATTTACGACCCTTTTTTGATTTTATTAAAGTTACAGGGAATACAGGTATAGAAAGCTTAGAATGGGTCTTTGTACAAACACCATTTTATATAATAATTGCATTGTTTACTTTTATTGCTTGGAAGCAAGCAGGGAAAAGCATTGCAATGTTTACGGTACTGGGTCTTACACTCATTTATCTAATGGGCTTCTGGGAAGAAACTATGCAAACTTTGGCGCTTATCCTAGCTTCGACTTTTATTGCGTTAGTCTTCGCCGTCCCACTCGGAATATGGGCAGCGAAGAGCCTAACGGCCAACCGCATTATCCGCCCGTTGCTCGACCTCATGCAGACGATGCCGGCTTTTGTATACTTGATCCCCGCCGTACTATTTTTCAGCATCGGGAAGCTCCCCGGCGCCTTTGCAACTATTATTTTTGCAATGCCACCGGCAGTAAGACTTACGACTTTAGGCATTGAGCAAGTACCAAAAGATGTTTTAGAGGCTGCACATTCTCTAGGAGCGACTTCAAAACAAATACTTTTTAAAGTGGAATTACCGTTGGCCATGAAAACCATATTAACGGGAATCAATCAAACCATTCTGCTTTCTTTATCGATGGTCGTTATTGCAGGTATGATTGCTGCGGGGGGATTAGGGGAAAAAGTACTTGAGGGAATTAACAATCTGGATATCGGCCTAGGATTTGAGAGCGGGCTGTCCGTCGTTATTCTTGCCATAATACTCGATCGTATCACTCAGGCCTTTGGGAATAAAGAATTATCTAAATAAAGAAGAGATATGAAGGGAATGAGAGGTATATCAATGATCGTCATGTGTTTTTGTATGATCGGATGCGGAGATCATCTTACCAAACGTATCAGTATGGGCATGGTGGAAGGCTGGGCCGAGGGTAATGCCATGACAACCGTAGCACAAGAATATTTGAAAGAAAAAGGATACCATATTGTTATTCACAAAGCTGCGCCGAATCTACTTTTGGCATCCATGGATAACGGCGACACGGATATATTTATGAATGTATGGTTACCAAAGACCCACGGAGACAAGATTGCTCCTTTTCATAAGATTCAAAGTGTGGCCACGAACTACGAAGGAGCATTATTAGGGCTCGTGGTGCCAGAGTACGTCGAAATAAGCTCGATCGAAGAGCTAAACGCCAACGTCGATAAATTTGACGGAAAAATCATGGGCATAGAAAGAGGTACAGGTATGGCGATTTATACCGATAGCGTTATACTTGCCTATGATTTAAATTTCCGCCAACTAAACTCTTCTATGGTGGCGATGGCAGCGGAACTGAACAAAGCCATAAACGAAAAAAAATGGATTGTTGTAACAGCTTGGCAACCGCATTGGTTGTTTGGACGATTCGACCTGAAATTTCTTGAAGATCCAAACAAAATATACGGTGAGGTAGAACATATCGAAACGTTTGCACGTCAAGATTTTGATAAGGATTTCCCCGAGGTTTACCGGTTCTTCCAACATGCCTTTTTTGATGAAGAAACTATGGCGGATCTCCTGACGAAAATGGAGGCCAGTAAAAATCAGAAAGAAACCGCGAGACAATGGATACAGAAAAACAGGTCCATGCTTGACGCGTGGTGGAATGGATTCACAGAATAAAAACCATGTTTATCCGTGTTATTTGTTTTAAAGGGTTGTAAGACTAATGAAACTTTTTAAGATCAATTTTGTTCACATCATGTGAACGATTAATCTTTAGCATATGATATTAAAGAACTTGATCATAAAATAGACAGACATAAGCCGCTTCAAACGGAGCCCCATAAAGATATTCATTACAGAACATTAGATATTGATTGGATATTGAAAGTTAAACATATGAAAAAAAAATCAAATGACGCGACACCGCAGCGTCCAGAAGGCGAACGGACTTTAGATGCGCCTCTTGTAGAGATGAATTTGGTCACGTTCCTAAACCAGATAAAAGAGGAGTCGACTTGGACGGATAGCGATCGGAACTCCATTACGATTTTTAAATCGGACGTCATGAGTATTGTTCTAATCGGGCTGCACGCGCATGCAGAACTAAAACCACATAAAGCAAACGGTACCATAAGTGTTCAGGTTTTGGAAGGAAAAATTGCGTTCGCTACAGAATCTCAAAGTACGCAAATAGAAAAAGGACAAATGATAGCATTACACCAGAATATCACCCACACCGTAAAAGCTTTGATTGAAAGTTTCTTTTTACTTACCTTAGTGATGAAACAATAAGTTATTTTCTGATGATCAAACACGACGGTTAGAACAATGATTAATTTTGAATTTAAAAACCCAACAAAAATTATTTTCGGCAAAGGTGAAATTGCCAAAATTTCAAACGAAATTCCCATAGACGAAAGCGTTTTGATGGTGTATGGTGGCGGGAGTATTAAGGAGAACGGCATCTATAACCAAGTGAAGGCAGCATTAAAAGATTATGACCTGCACGAATTCGGCGGTGTACCGGCCAATCCGGAGTTTAACATCTTAGTAAACGCTTTGCAACTGATCAAAGAAAAAAACATTACGTATCTGCTTGCGGTCGGTGGAGGGTCTGTCATTGATGGAGTGAAGTTTCTATCCGCTGCTGCTTACTATGATGGTGATCCTTGGGAAATTCTCCAAAAACCTGTTCGGATTTTTGAGGGAGAAGGAATGCCTTTTGGAACAGTCTTAACATTACCGGCAACGGGTTCGGAGATGAATTCGAGCTATGTTATATCCAGAAGAGAAATTAACGAGAAACGTTCTTCCGGAGGACCGGGAATGTTTCCTCGGTTTTCCATTTTAGATCCAGAGGTTGTCCGTACAATCCCAAAAAACCAGATCGCGAACGGAATCGCAGATGCTTATACACATGTTCTAGAGCAGTATATGACCGCCCCTTCATCGGCCGATCTTCAAGAGCGGATAGCGGAGAGTATTCTTATCAGTTTACAGGAAACTGCTCCGAAACTGATGGCGGAGGAATTTGATTATGGGGCGGCTGCAAATTTCATGTGGTGTTGCACCATGGCGCTTAATGGGCTTATCCAAAAAGGAGTCATCACCGATTGGGCTGTACATGCTATGGGACACGAACTGACAGCTTATTATGGTATCGATCATGCACGCACATTGGCCATCGTTGCGCCATCACATTATCGCTATAATTTCGAAGCTAAAAAGCTAAAATTGGCGCAATATGCACAGCGAGTATGGGGAATAACGCGGGGAAGTGTCCATGAAAAAGCAGAAGCGGCTGTTATAAAAATGGAAGACTTTTTTCATAGTCTCGATATCCACACAAAGCTTTCCGATTACGTGACAGATTATCAAGACACCGCTACAAGGGTTAAAAGTGCTTTCACAAATAGAAAGTGGACTGGAATTGGCGAATACAAAAATTTAACGCCGCAGGATGCCTATGAAATCATCAAAATGAGTTATTAGACAGTAAGGCAGCGCGGAATATAAAATCGGACGATTTATTGCTCCGTGCTAACCAGCAAAGGAATATACTCAAGTGGCCATTGTCCATCAATGATCGGAAAAGTCACCAACTGGTTAGGATCCACCACCACATGTTTAATACGCTCACGATGCCAAGTATATACAATATGCACAAGACCATCCGATGTCTGAATGATTGAGGGATAGGAATATTGTTTTTCCGGTTCATCGATATAATCCAATATTAAAGCTGCCTCCCACACCTTTCCGTCCTTACTTAACGCTAGGTTTAGCACCCCTCTTCCTTTATGCCCCATGCCTTCTTGATCACGCGTCGAGTGGTTATAAATCAATAGATGCCTACCATCTTTCAACGTAACCGCGTCCAAACCCGAATTGTTATTAGGTAACGTCGTCCAGGTCATCTCCGACCAAGTTAAGCCTCCATCCTGGGACCACGTCTCGGTGATCCGTTCCGCGCCACTGGTATTCGTGCGGCTGAGCATTTGAATACTACCGTTTGTATGGATCAACAATGCAGGTTGTATTGCAGCCATTTCCTTGCCGTCATTCAGCGGACCAATAAACGACCAACTTTTACCGCCATCGGTACTCCGTTCCACATGCGCCTTCCACCCTCCATTCTCATCACTGGATCCCGATAGAATAGTACCATCCGACAACTGTATCGGTTTGTTTTTAATCGGCCCAAGGAGTTTACCTTCCAGCCGCTGTGGCTTACTCCAGGTATGACCATTATCTTTCGATGTTATAAATTCACCCCACCATTCCCTTGGGTTAGGTCCGACTTTATAATATAACATAAGATCTTCCCCTTTTGGTTGAAACAATACCGGATTCCACGTTGGGAACCGCTCTCCATCTGGCTGTATGCCGTTCGCGACAGATATCGGCGGTGTCCATGTTCCATCCAACTTTTTACGTTGTAGGCGAATTTCCACGTCCGGATGCCGCTCATGCGTTCCACCAAAATAAGTACACAGCAGTTCCTTATTGGGGAGTTCTACGATTGTTGCCGAATGGCAAGACGGAAAATCTGCTTTTGTAAACAGAAACTCTTCTAAAACAATACCGGCGCGGTGTTTTATTCCATTTTTCGGTTGCACCTGCGCACTTAAAAGACCATTGAAAAGAAGTAGTGTAATAGTCATCACGCGAAGATGTTGCATATTGGTGAACTTTTTTGGATTCATACGATAAAGTTTTCTGGTCATGATTTATAATCACAAACATAATAATTAAATTATCTGAATTTCTGTATAAAATTTGCGCGTGTCAACAACATCTTTGCATATAAAACGCAGAATCGGATTCTGGTTTATATCGCTATAAGCATCCTGTATGGTTGTTGCAACCGACTTCTCTGCTAAGTGCGTAGGTTTTACCAAGTATTTAGACAGGAGAACGTATGTAGAAACAAAAGTATTCCGAAATTTAAATACTTGGGTTAGCGCTAAAGTCTTGTTAAAGATGACGAAATTTAATATGTTTATTTAACGGTAGCTCACCACGTGATCGAACGGGAAATAATAATTACTATAATGAACAACACCATGGAAGAACAAAAAATTAATACGGGTATCTTAAGCTTCGGAATGTCTGGACGCGTTTTTCACGCTCCTTTCATTCATACCAATAACCATTTTAATTTCACAGCCGTCGTTGAAAGAACAACGAAAACGGCAAAGGACATCTATCCCGGCGTTAAAAGTTACGACAGTGTTACCGATCTGTTGGCCGATGATAGTATAGAACTTGTTATCGTTAATACACCCAATTATACGCATTTCGAGTTCGCAAAAGAGTCGCTAGAAGCCGGAAAGCATGTTTTGGTAGAAAAGCCTGCTGTAGACAATCTCGATCAACTGGATAAATTATCTGCGATAAGCGAAAAGACCGGCAAGAAGATTTTTTTCTACCAAAATAGACGTTACGATAGCCACTTTATGCAAATGAAAGATATTATCGAAAGTGGTCAACTCGGACAACTCATCGAAGTACACATGCGTTTTGACCGCTACAATATGGCATTGGGGCCTAAAAAATTCAAAGAAAACAGCCAATATGTATCAAGCGGCGTCGCGTACGATTTAGGCCCACATCTGCTGGATCAAGCGTTTTCTCTTTTTGGAAAACCTCGTAAAATAATCAAAACAACTGCTATTAACAGACCAGAATCACAAGTACCTGATTACTTTAATTTTTATTTGATCTATCCCCATAACCTGCATGTATTTTTGACTGGAAATCTCTTGGTAGCCGATCCACAGTCAGCCTTCATCGCTCATGGATCAAAAGGATCTTTTATTAAAAAAATGGTCGATGTCCAAGAACAGCAGTTAATTGATGGTATGCTCCCAACTGCACCAGGATATGGGATTGAACCAGAAGGAAGCGAAGGAAAACTAACAGTTGTCGATAGTAATGGTGAAAAACAAACGTCATTACTTACAGCACGAAAAGGAGACTATAATCGCTTATTTGACGCAGTGCACGAGAGTTTACGCGATCACACAGCGTATCCGATAACGATGGACCACATAAAATGGCAAATTCAATCTTTACAAGCACCAGATTTTAGCATTATAGAGCCATAACTTACATTCGTAAGCTATGGCTTGGCAAATCCGTTATTTCCCAATTCTTGTCAGAATGGTCTCCATCTCTGCCATGACCGCGTTGATCTTAGCAATAGTCAGATCAAATGGTTCTGGGGTGTTCATATCTACCCCAGCATCGACGAGCAAATCCACAGGGTATTTGGTGCTTCCAGAGGCTAAAAAATCGAGGTATTTTTTACGGTCTTCATCCGTCCCTTTCAGCACCTTTTCGGAGAGAGCAGTAGAAGCGGTAAAGGAAGTTGCATATTGGTAAACATAAAAATTATAATAAAAATGTGGAATGTAAGACCACTCGGATTTGACGTAATCATCTACTATACAAATATTTTTATCATGGCCGTAATAACGCTTGGTTAAGTCTAGATACATGTTGTCGAAATCTTCACCGGTGAGCGCTTCGCCGTTGGCGACTTTATCATGGATCATCGACTCGAATTCAGCAAACTGTGTCTGCCGGAATAATGTTCCTTTGGCACCTTCTAGATAGTTTCCAAGGATAGCAAGCCGAACCTTATCGTCTTTAATTTGCTGTAACATATAATCGTTCAGCAACTCTTCATTTAATGTGGATGCCACTTCAGCGACAAAAATCGAATAGTTTGCGTTGGCGAAATGTTGCTTCTTATTGGTTAGGTAGCTGTGCATCGTATGCCCCAATTCATGGGTCAATGTCGACATATCATTATATTTCCCATTGTAGTTCATAAGTATATACGGATGTACGTCGTACGCAGAACCATTGGAATACGCACCAGATCTTTTTCCTTCGTTGGGATACATATCGATCCATCTCTCATGGAATGCTCTTTTTGACACCTCTACATAATTAGTGTCTAAAAGTTGCAAAGATTGGAGAACATTTTCAACAGCCTCTTCCACAGTATATGCTAAATCAACTTCTTCTACCAAAGGTGCATAAAGATCATAATAATGCAGCGTATCTACTCCCATCATACGCTTCCGAAGGTTCAGATAGCGATGAAAGGTTTCCAGGTTTCCATTCACATTTTTGATCAGATTGTGAAAAACCGTTATGGGGATATTGTCGCTATCCAGCGCCCTTTCTAATGTACTCCCATAATTTCTAGCTTTTGTCGTAAACAACGCCGCATTGATATTTCCATATAGCTGGGCTCCAAAAGTGCGTTGAAATTCGTTCAATTTACCAAAATAAGAGGCAAACACTTTACGCCTAACTTCCCTATCTTCGCTCGCTCTATACAGTGCAAAATTTGCTGTATTGAGCTTTACGCGCTCTCCGTTTAATTCAATTTCTGGATAGGGAAACTCCGCATTAAAAAATGTATTGAAGATATTTGCGGCATTTTCAGACATTAATGCGGAATAGGCCATTACTTTCTCGACTTCTTCGGAACCTCTGTGAGCTCGCTTCCGAAGTAAATCCATTAGGTAGAATTTGTATATTACGAGTTCTTTCTCTTTCGCCAAAAAAGCGCTGAGTTGCTCTTCCTGCAATGTTAATAATTCTGGTTCAATAAACGAAGTTAATGCACCATATTCCGAAAAAAGCTGTTGCAGTTCTTGCTTCATACCGGCGTATTTTGTCACTCTGGTATCTTGATCAGATTTCATGGCTGCATAAGAGAATAATCTAGCCATGTCCTTGACCAACTTACTATTCAATGTCAATGCTTCCAAAAGAAAAGTTGCGGACTGCGTAAGCTTGCCCTTATACGAAACTATTTCCTGCATTTGTTCTTGCATCCGTTCCTTCTCTTCTTTCCAAACAGCGTCTGTGGCGTAGAGATCAGCAAGGTTCCACTTATATTTTTCAGGCAATTCTTCCCGAACTTTCATCTGACTGACAGCAGCTGTCGTAGAAAATAGCATCACGGCGGCGATTATTTGTGTTTTTTTACGCATATCGTAATAATATAGATAGTGGGCACAATTTACAAAAAACACCAATTATATTTTAGTTAACTTTGACCTTTGTATTCATTTAATCATTTAGCAGTGTCTTTAGATAAATTAAAGCTTAATAAACGTCTTCATTCATCCATGAACGATCTGGGTTATTTTACAGCAAAAGAAATCCAATTAAGGTCACTCTCTCGCATAATCGGCGGACATAGTATAATCGGCATTGCTCCTGAAGGCGCTGGGAAGACTACAACCTATGTACTTGGCGTATTGATGCGTTTAAAATACACACAAGATGAGGCACCTAAGGTTTTAATTTTAGCACCTAATGAAGATAGAATTGCCGAAATAATTGACCGCTTTCTGACCATTAGCAAGAACAAAAATCTCCATATCATGGGACTCAAAACGAACGGAAGTATGGAGGAAGAGATTGAAGGTCTCGTACGTGGCGTAGATATTGTAGTTGCTACGCCCAATCGCGCGCGTGCGGTGTATCTAAAGCTAGGTCTTAATTTGAACCGTATTCAAACATTCATTATTGATGATGCGGAAGAAATAGTGAAACAAGGCATGCAAACAACGGTAAGAGAGTTGGCACAAAGTTGTGGGAAAGTACAGTATTTAGCATTCAGCACGGTCGAGCATGAAAAATTGCATTTGATGATTGACGACTTTATGCCTTTTGCTACGCTTATTGAAGTGGAAGAGCTTGCTGGGGAGACCGCGGATACACACGAGCTCCTGTTGTATCAGGTTCCTAATTTTTCGACAAAAATCAATCTGCTAAATGCTTTGATGCACGATGATGATGTGTTTGACAAAGTGGTGGTATTTGTGAACAGTCGGCTTACAGCGCATAATTTGGTGCAAAGGCTCCATGTTCAAAAAGGAGAAGCTGCTGTATTACATCCATTTTTTCATGAAGATTCAGGTTTTGATAATATCGATGATTTTAAGCAAACTGCAGGATGCCGGATACTCGTTATTGCAAATGAAGGCAGTAGTAATATAGACCTAAGGGAGATTCCGTTTATATTCTATTTCGAAATACCTGAAAATAGAGACGTTTTTGTGCAACATGTATTAAAAACCTCAAATGACGAAGCCATGATTATTACATTCGCAACAGACATTGAGCTTCCAGAAATCAAAAAAATAGAACAATCTTTAGGGAAGAAAATACCCGTTACTCCCCTTCCAGATGATCTTATCATCTATCGTCCTTCCGATAATCCAAAAGAAAAGAAGGAAGAAGAGGAAATGCAAGGCGGAGCTTTTCATAAAAAGAAAGAAGGTAACAGCAAAACCTACAACTATGGCAGCGGAGTAAAGGCCAAAATGACCATGAGGAACAAGAAAAGATAGTTTTTAATGAATTCATTCGCTTTACTAGCGATAAACTCTGCCTGCTCTATCGGTGTGTACTATAGGCGATAAAAATTCCGTTTAGCTAATCTGCATAACGACCCCTTTTTTTCGTTTCTCGAATATACGTCGTATCCGCCCTATTTTGTAAAAATCATATAATGCAATGATCAATAGAATAATACAGGTCAGATAAAATACGCCATTTTGCAGGTACAAATAGCCTATACCGCCAAATAATCCCCCAGCTACATAACTCATCATTATGGAGAGGAGCAGATGGAATTTATCAACCAAAGCTTTGTTATGTCTATTTTCACGTTTACTGAACATAGAGACTAGAATGGCTAGATCAGTCGTGAGTCCAGTAAGATGTGTCGTTTTTACAACCGAATTGGATATGCTTGCCGTAAGGCCGTTTTGCAATCCCATAGCAAACAGTAAAGCGCCAACAAGGATTTCTGTTTCCTTTAAAGAGTTTTGATAAAAAAACTCTAAATAAATCCCAACAAACAGAATACTGAGAAGTTCCAAGATAACAGGAATAGCATGCGATATATATTGACTCCAACGACCTTTACCTTGGATAATTACAAAATTTGACAGGAAACTCCCAAGAAAGAACAACGTTACCCACAATAATACGACCGCTCCTTGATACCAATTCCCTTTACTAATCTCTTGGGCAAGCACGGCATAGTATCCGGTTATATTAGATGTAAAAGCAAAAAAAACGGTCACGGATGCAACATTGACCATTCCCGCTGAGAAAGCCGTCAACGCACCTAATTTTACATTGTCGGATTGTGTTCTGTGATTACTATACTTTCTTAGCATACTGGTCTGATTGCTCCTTTCTTTCCAAAACAATTTCGATAATACCCTTGACCTGCAGGTCAAAGTTTAAGTGTAAAACCAGTTTTGTTTTACTGATCTGTTGAATTTGAAAACTTTCAATCGTCTTCCCGTCCCTGCGAAGTTCCAATACGTGGCCACGACCTTTGATAAACCATTCTATCGCATCATTTTGTGTAGATGACGCAGATTTTAAGCTACCGTCCTCCTCAAACTTCCAAATACCAAGATGCAATTCTTCCACGTTCCGAAGAATCTCTCTCTTCAACTCAGATTGCATCTGTGATTCCTCAACCACGGTCGCGTTATCCTTTTCGAGTCGCCATTCCTTTTCAATCCACTCTCCTTGTATCAGACGCTCGGGATTCTCCGCATGCTTGATAACTAAGGATGCACCTATAAGCAGTATGGCCAGCAACAGATAGTTTAATTTCACCAACACATCTCTATTCATAAGTAAACCTCCATTTTTTTCGAAAGAAAAAGCTATCCAACGTATCCTGTGCTTGTAATTTTTCATCACCCATACCGACGAACATGATGTCCGGCATATTGGGTAGTTGTTCTGTCTTTATCAATTCGACAACATCAAAACAGTTCTCTTTAAACGTAAATTCGAATGTATCAGGTAACACAATTCTTGCAAATTGTCCCCCTTTTAGATAATTGCGGATATAGCGCTTACTTTTAGAAATCATAAAATCGGCATACATCTCTACCACTTTATCCTTAAAGCGAGATTTGATCATCTCACAGCCCTTGAGAAAATCTTCATTTTGCATTTCGGTAAGATGATCGTCTAATGTAAATCCCAATAGAAAACTGATGGATTCACCTAGATTATACCCACAGGTAAGGACTAGCTCGACTTTTTGGTCACCAGTGTTTTCCAGATACTCCAAAACGATTCGAAGGGAGTTAACGGTAAAATCTGTAGGAATAAGCACGCGTTGTATCATTGACTTCTTATTGTTTGGATACAAAAGTAAGTCAGCCACATAGCAACGGCATGAAACCCCAATTAGAATTCCATTAAACTTTCCATGTGAAAATTAAAATGAGATTAAAAGAAAGACATAGGATTAAAAAGACATTAAATTGGGGTAAAAGTGGGTAATTCTATACGCACCGTTGTCCCTTTTCCTAAGCTTGAAGTAATAGATAATTCGCCGTCATGCATTTTGATGATATTTCGTGCTAAAGGCAGCCCAATACCGTATCCAGAGACATGCTGTGTATTAGATGCCCTAAAATAAGGATCATAGATATACGATATTTCTTTCTCGGGAATACCTATGCCTTCGTCTTTAATGAGGATAAGAACACCATTTTCAAATGCGCCAAGCGCGACGTACGCTGTATGATTCGAAGAATACTTGCAGGCATTGGAAACAACATTGGAAATAGCGAGCTGAAGTAGCGGTGCCAATCCGTTTACCTTGAGTTTCATGCTATCATCGGGAAGCATGCTAAAATCCGTTTTTATATGAAACCGTTCATTAATGGCTTTCACCGTCATTTCCGCATCCATAATAATCTGGTCAATACGAACAGGTTTAAAATTGAGCTTATTATTTCTTTCGTAGCCTGTTCTAGCTAGCAATAATAATGCACTGGTCTTTTTCTCCAGGTTGCCCGCAGCATCTACAATCTTCTGCATGGCATCTTTATACTGTTCGATTGTTCGATCTTTAGAAAGTGCTAGATCTGCAATACCAATGATAGACGTTAATGGCGTATTCAGCTCATGAGACGCATTGCTGATAAAATTTTTTTGCGTTTCAAAAGAGGTTTCCACACGGTTAAGCATCCCGTTAAATGTATTCGCCAGCTTGTGCAATACGCCTTTATATTTATCTTCACTTAGTCGAAGATATAAATTTTCAGAACCGATTTTTTTCACCTCATCGATCAATCCATGAATAGGTTTAATGAACGACCTCTTCACTAATAAAGAAACCACGACGACAAACAGCACACCTAATAAGAGTGCGATAAGGAGTAAATTTTGTAGATAGCGCAAATGGTGGGTATAGAAATAGTTCTCTGCCGAGACACCTACAATATAATTTTTCCCCTCTTGCTGGTAAAATTTCGTCGAGTAAAAAGTATTGCTTTCCTTAAAATTGGTTTCTCCTTGTTTATTTACCCTGTCCCATAAGGATAGATTAAATCCGCTACTTTTTACAATATCCGCTTTTTCGTCAAGTTCAACGATAAATTCGTGTTGGTTGTTTAGCTCTTCAAGGTAACTTAGCGACCAATCTTTTTGATTTGCGTTGCCATTCAGCATTCGCTCAGCGGCAAGATCTCGTCGAAGATCCAAGCGTTTATAAAAATCAGAAAAGGCGAAATTAGTAATGGAATACATGATAAACGCCACGAAGGAAACAGTATAAATCACTAAAATAGCAATCAGCGCGTATAATGTTTTGTTATAGCTTCTCATCTAATCTTCTATCTTTAATACATACCCCATTCCAATGACCGTATGGATAGCTTTTACGGGAGTGGCTTTTTCTATCTTTTTACGCAAATAGTTCACATACACATCGACGACATTAGATCCGATATCAAAGTTGATCCCCCATATTTTGTCTAGGAGTTCACTTCGTTGGAAAACCTTTTGGGGCGATTGGATAAAAAGCAAAAGTAAACGATATTCTGTTGCTGTTAAGTTAAGCTCTTGTCCATTCACATGCGCTATCTTTTTATAATCATCGATTTCGATTAACTTATAAACATAGCGGTATTTCTCTTTGCCTTGCGACTGTTTTGCTATTTCGTGATTTCTACGTATCAACGTCCGTACCCTCGCTTTGAGTTCTATTAACTTAAATGGTTTGGACAGGTAATCGTCTGCTCCGCTATCTAACCCCAATACGACATTTTCAGGGCCGCCAAGAGCAGTGACCATCAAAATAGGCAGGTCAGTGTATCCTAGGTTTCGAAAATTTTTACAGATGTCCAATCCATTTGTTTTCGGGAGCAAAACATCCAGAACAACCAGATCTATATTATTCATTTTCAAAAGACTAAGTGCACTTTCATAGTTGGTAACGTGCAAAACAAAAGCCCCATCTTCTTCCAAACCTTGAATAATGACATCGGCGACATCTTTTTCGTCTTCAATAAGTAATATTTTTTTTCCTGTCATAATGCGCTAAGTTAAAAATTTCGAGTGAAACGTCTGGTATAACACGTAGCCTGTTTGATGTTGTGGAGGTTGTCTTCGCCAAAATTATGTCAGAGACCTGACAACATCTCCCGTTGGGAAAAAAGCTCATGGAAAATCCCATAGTATCCCGTAAGGTGATGAGATACTTCATATAAATAGTTAAAAAGTAAAACTCGGATACCTACCGTTTATAAAAAATAGGGCAAAATAGCGATCGGACTAATAAATAACACCTTGGAAAAAAGTTGTAATATAGACTATGCTATCGTTGTATTAAGTGGAAGCTGGAAGTTAATATTTTTTTAAGATAATTTTGTATATTGTGCTGAGATTCATATGTAGTATGAATTGAAGCACAGCTATAAACAAAATGAATACACAGGTCGAGATAAAGAAAATTAAGGAAGGTTTTGTGGGTCAAAAAATGATCGTCGTTCCACCTGAAATACATAATCAGATTGGAAAAAACCTACTAATTAACAATATCTACCTCACCGCTATCGGTTTTTATCCTTATGCCAATCACCATGATAGGCGGCGAAATACAGGTTGCTCGCAATACATTTTGCTCTATTGCATAGAGGGGCAGGGCACAATCACAGTTCAAGGAGAAAAACATACGTTAAACCCCAATCACTTTTTTATTATTCCACGGGATGTTCCCCACCATTATCACTCATCTTCCACAGATCCATGGAGTATCTACTGGATCCACTTTGAAGGTAAAAATGCAGACCACCTATATTCCAGACATACCGATGGTACTGCACCAACCACACGTTCTTTACCTTATGACGAACAGCGGATTGATCTATTCAACCAAATCTTTAGCATCATCGAACATAGCTTTGACCAACGTAGCGTCGAGTTAGCAAACATCAACCTTCTCCAATTCCTTTCTTCTCTGATCTATCATAAAGAAACTTTTCTGTCTTATTACGAAGTAGATAGTGTTAATAAATCCATCAAGTTCATGAAAGACAACCTTCAATTGAATTTTACTTTACAGGATTTCGCTAGCGAACAACATCTTTCGGTATCCCATTATTCCGATCTTTTTAAGAAGAAAACAGGCTTCTCTCCTATTCAGTATTTTAACCAGATGAAGATTCATCAAGCTTGCCAATACTTATATTTTACCGATATGAGTATCAAAGAGATTTGTAACACACTGGGATTTAAAGATCCCTATTACTTCTCAAGACTCTTCAAAAAACTAATGGAAATTGCCCCCGCACAATACAGAAACAACCATAAAAAGCGAACCTGAGAGTCCTTTTTATTTAAAACCAGTGCATGATCTCATCGGCGATGAGTTTATGCCCCTTTTCATTCGGGTGATTGCTTTGGGCCATATATAGCTTCAATTCTTCCCCTTCGGCTTTCCGTTTTTTAAATATTTGATAACTATCGACCAGCGCAATATTATATTTCTTTGATAATATTATCAGTTGATTCCGATATAATTCCAACGTGTTATCTGGCAAAAGCAGGTCTACTGTTAAATCGGGCGAGGGCGTCAAAAGAACCACTTTTATATCCTGTGCCAAAGCCTCTACGATCATCTTCTCCGTCGCGGTGCGGGATCGCTCCAGACCGATATTTCGGTCATTCAGCGCATAATCGATAAACAATACATCCGGCCGGTGTACCATCACCTCCGTTTTGAATCTCTTTTCGCCTTGTTCGGAGTTCTCCCCACCGATGGAAGTCGTGATAACATTGATCACCGCGGTAGGATATTTCTCATCTAAAGCACGCATAACAAGAAATGGATAGGCATCCATTCTTCTTACCAAGGGTGTCTGAAAATAACCGGAAGGAACGGAATGTCCGTGAAACACCAAGTTAATGGTTCGGTTCGCTGGCCACTTTTCTTTCAGCCCTGCCTTGATCGTATCCAAATAAGCCGCCGAATCCGCCTGGGCATAAACTTTTTGACCAACAAGAGTTAGCCCTACAAAACATATGGCATATAGTATCTTTTTCATTAGAATAAATTGTTTTTTATGGCAATGAAGCTTTCATAAATTATTCATATCCTTTTGTTTATCGAAATTTATGCAGGTTTCATTAATCGTTCTTATTTTAACGGTAATTGGGTCGTCGTACCATCCAAGGGCAACCGTATTTTAAACTTCTTGCCTCCAACGGTTACATTAACCTCTTTTCCTTCTTGAGTAGGGTCGCTCGCATAAAGCACACCACCCTTAATTAAAATTAAACAGGGCTGATCCACCTGGATAGCTTGTTTCTTTCCAAAACTAAGCTCTCCGGGCGAATAAAAAGCTGCCATCAGAATCCCCCCTTTGAATTCTACCGCTTGGCAAGCCTCTCCGTTCCGTAACACCGTCCAGCTAGGATTGTTCGCCAACCTTGCGGTTTGTTTAGGACTAGCAGCAGGTGCTATCACATATCCAGACGAATCTTCTCCAATCATATTATGTTGCATTTGAGGGAGGAACACACTCTCTTCTACTCGCTCTGCCATTCCAGCTGCATTGATGGAAGTCCAGTTACTTTCTACCTTTTTTTGATGAATGGTAAATACAGTCGGCTTTAGGGGGATATAGGCAAATCCCGAATGATGTATCCAACGAACATCATTGAGGCTATGCGTACCCGGCGTTAAAGCATTCTCTACAGAATTTACGGTCACTTCACTTTGCAAACGGCTTTGATCTAAGGAGGTATATAAAGGTCCGGAAATACCTTTGCTTTTCATATCACCTATTAAACAAACCACAACATCCTCATGCGAGGCCCAAAACTTCCGAGCCGAAAACTCCTGTTTCTCCGTCTTATCTTGCAAAGCGTAGTCCATCACAGAAAAGCCGTCTATATTATCGGACACTCCCCCTACGAAAGGCCTACGGCTTACATGGTCCGCCTCGTTAAAGGTGGTTAAACCGGGAAGAACCGTCCAATCCCAGGCAGGCAATAGATCAAAATATTCCTCTCCGTTTCCAATCAAGTAAGTGTCTCCACTATTTAATAGCTTTCCTTTAAGATTTTCGCTATTAATAGACTCCGTAGGTAGCGTACGTGTGGACACCGTTTTTAAAAAGAAGCTGAACCCCGGGCGATGAAAAACAGCAAAATCAGAATACGGATAATATCGATAGCCTACAAGCGTCCCCTGACCGTTCTGAATGGCTTCCATTGTTGTAATGGCAGTATTTTGAGGTTGTAATTCCTTAATAAAAGGGAGCAACAAGCGCATATCCGCACTCCGTAATTCGCCTTTTCTCGACGATGAGCGATCCATCGTTCCCGGAACTGTATGAATGCCTCGTGCCATCCATTGCCAGCCTTCGACAACCATATCCATTAAAATTTGTATCTTTTCCTCTGGAAAAGCCAAAGGCGTATCGCGGAGCTCCCAGGCGATGCGCATGCTTTCCCACAGATACGCCTTACCGTATTGAAACATTTGCAGACGCTTACCATGTTGATGAAAGCTGTAATCCGGTTGAATTCCTTCACCGGTTCCTATTTCAATTTCTTTTAGGATAAGTTGCCGGCATTTGTTTAAGAGGTTTTCGTCGTCTATCAATGCACCGTAGTGCAAACCTAAGTCTGCACACCATATGAGATTACCCCCCACGTAGTCCTCGTGCACGCGTAGTTGGCCCATTACCGCCAACGCTTGTTGCAGGCGCGGAGAATCCAGGTCTTGCCGGAGCAAAACAATGATATCCCGCATCAACTGCGGTACCCCGATCTCATTATACCACCAGTTTTTGCTTTGGTATCTAATCTGTAACCAATGGTCCAGCGCAACATCGATCATCTTTCGGATTGCAGAATCCTGATAATGCGGTGATCTAGGGTTCGCCCAAGCGAATGACAGCGTACGAATCCGTCTTAAGTGGATCGTGATTTTCCAATCCGCGAGGCTAGAATCCGCATAGTTGATATCCGGCCATTTTCCAGATGGATCCAAACGATCTATGAACGAGTCCATCTGTTGCTCAGCATCGTTCGTACGGAACAAATATTCTCGATATCGATTTATTAACGTATCATTAGATGGCGTTTGCGCCCACACAGTATGCAGGACAAAAAATGATACAAGCAATAAGATAAACAGGATATTTTTCATCTATTTTCCTATGGGTTTGTCAGATATAAGATTCTGATAGCGCATCAACGATTCAATATAATAATAATCTGCATACGAGAGCGGAACATCGACTTCTACATCGCCGGGGACACCACCCGAAGCATGCATCAAAATAAAGCCGCCATTAGTTCCAACCGGCGCACGATAATTAGACGACGACAAACTGGCAATCATCTTTTCAGCTGCTGATAAATAATATTGGCTTTTTTTCTTGCCCACATATTCGGAAAGTTCCAATAAAGCTGAAGCCACAATGGCTCCTGCAGAGGCATCACGAGGTACTTCTGGATATTTCGCCGGATCGTAGTTCCAAACCGGATCATACCCTTCCTGGTTCACGTTAAAATCCCAATAAGGCACCATATCGTCCGGAAGATTCTTATGCTTCAAGTAAAAATCGGCCATTCTTTGCGCCGCTTTCAAATATTTCTTATTTCCCGTTTCACGATACACCATCGTAAAACCATAGATCGCCCAAGCCTGTCCTCTAGACCAGGTAGAATTGTCGGAAAAACCTTGATGGGTTTCTCTACTCAATACCTTTCCGCTCACAGTGTCATACGCAACCACATGATAACTGCTAAAATCTTTTCGGAAGTGATTTTTTAGAGTTTTATCAGTATGCTGAATCGCGATATCCTTATAATATGAATCGCCCGTTGCTTTCGAAGCAAAAAACAAAAGCTCCAGGTTCATCATATTGTCGATAATGACCGGGAAATCCAACATTCTCTTTCCATCCAAGGATTTAATCTCATCCCAGGATTCGATACATCCAACCTTTGAATTAAACCTACTGGCAAGGGATTTGGCAGATTGAATGAGGATCGCCTTATGCTCTGGTTTTTGAAAAAGACGATAGGCATTGCCAAAACTACAATACATCATAAAACCTAGATCGTGGTTGGCCGTAACCGTCTGTAGCTTCTCTAATTGTACAAGTTTGTTGTTCACCTCTTTTAATAATATGGAATCGCGGGAAAACTCATACAGATATAAAAGGGAGCCAGGATAGAACCCGCTTATCCAGGCATACGGACTCACGGACATCATCTGTCCATCGATATAAGTACGCGGCAGCTGATCTTTTGGAACCTGCTCGGATAGATAGGTATATTGTTTCACCGACTCTTGCAAACTTAAATTAACGGTATCATCCAACGCTGATCTGGAGGATCCACCAACATATTGCGCTGCCAATTTTGTACCCGGATAAAACGATAACAAAAAACAACCACCTAAAAAAAGAGATTTCTTTATTAATGAGTTTACAGCTTTCTTCATAGCATTATTCACTTTTAAAAATTTGTTCGATCATTTCCACGCTTACCTCGTCTTTTGGAGAAAAATCCGGACTCATCGCATATTTTTTCAAGTTGTACAGAAACTGACGGGCAACCGGACGTTCTTCCATTTTATTTTTCAGATCCACACTGGTAACCAAGAGGCTGCCCTTACCTACCTTAGCTTCGAATACCAATCCGATCTTCCGCGGATTGTTCCAATCCGGAACCATTTGCACCAAGGGCTTCAGCCCAAACGGAAGATGATCCAGTACCATCGGTTTAGAGCGAGCTACAACATCCCACCACTGCCAGTTAGAATGGAATTGGGTCGGAAAATTTTCCAAGGCAGGTGACTGCGGATCGCAAAGGATACCCAATAAATTGGGCGGCATACCAGACCATACGGTATTCCAGGAAATTCCCGAGAAAACCGGATCCGCATCCGAATGGATACTACCTGTATCGGCCATCAACAGCACTTTCCCACCTTTTTCGAGGTAGCGTTTGGTTTTATTATCCAACCGATCAGCGATGAGAATCTCTTTCGTATTCACTTCTGGCAGTTGGACCGGATATACCCAGATGTCCCATTCATTGCTAATGGGTGTTCCCGGCACCTCTATAACTAAATCCAGATTTACCGCCTGATCGATATCTGCCAGTGGGATCGATAGTTCACCCAGCGTCATGGGGCTTCCTACGGGAATGGTTTGCTTAGCAAATTCTCCCTCGGCATGTATTTTTCCATCCGGATATCGTAACGACCAGTGTACAGTAGTTTCCTCCATGGGAGAATCACCAAAATTGGCAAATTGCGCGGTCGCTCGAAAAACCTGATCGTTGGTCCAAGTAAAAGATTTGGTCCTTAGCAACGGTACTCTAGACGATTGGAACCGGCGAAATTCATCTGCGCTGACATAAGGCTTGGGATCCCAAAAAATATCAACAACACCTACCGGCGCTGTTCCCTGCCCTGGAAAGTCGTTCAATTGCAACATGTGGTAGCCCCCAAATTTTGGTGTTCTTAAATAAGACTCCACCTCTTCTTTCTTCATAACGACGGAAAACTTGCCCGAAGCCCGTGTAAAATCTTCTGCCTGATCCAACATTTTCCGATCCCGTAGCAATTCCCTGAACAATTCGTAATTATACGGTTTTAATACACCCGTATATTTAGGAATCTCGTCAAAATTTGGATATACGCACCACTGCCCGATTTCGTGGGTAATCATGGGAACATCATTTTTTACCACGTAATCGGAATAATCGTATTCAGTATCTAAAGGTCGAACGTTAAATCGGCTCGTTAAACCTTCCTTCCATCGATGTGGACGAGCACCATACAAAACATGGTATTCACTTTCCGGGATCAGCGGATAGGCGGCACTTCCCGTATATAGACGCCTGGCGTCAGATGCTTTCCAATGGGAGACCTGTTCACTCAAAAACTCCTTTACCTGCGGACCGACCATTTCATTGCCTTCGCAGAACATAATGAACGACGGATGATTGCCATAGGTCTTTAATATTCGATCGGCTTCCTCCTTTAGAAAGCGATTCACTTCGGCATCTTTTCCAACGGTAAAACGCCAATCGGGATTCTCTACTTGTAGATAAAAACCTAGTTGATCAGCTGCCTGAAAAGCAGCTTCCGGAGGACACCAAGTATGGAAACGCATAGCATTCAATCCATACGCTATACAGGTATTAAATATACGAAGCCATTCCTTTATATCCGTCGGAGGATAGCCCGTAAGCGGAAATTCCGCGCTATTGACCGTCCCTCTAATAAACGTCGGCCGACCGTTGAACACAAATTGTGTCCCCTGAACCCCCAGCTCCCTTAAGCCATAAGTAACCGAACGTTGGTCTTTCAAGAACGCATCCTGCCCCTTGGCATCGAGCTGAACCGTCAGTTCATATAGGGCCGGATTAAACTCATCCCACAGCTGTAGATCGGATCCGAGGTCAAGTTCTGTTTCCACAAAAATGACCGAATCTTTCCCAGCAAAATCGAGCTGTGTTAAGGGAAAAGATATTGGATTGTCCGAATTGACCACTTTATTCCCAAAGGTAAGCGAACCTTGTACGTCGGATTGTGTTTCATTAGCAATCTCCATACGTACCTTCGCCTTTTTCTCAGGAATATCGGGATATACCTGGATATCCTTGAGAAAAACCTTATCAAATGCCTGTAAACGAATTTCACCTACAATCCCATTCCAGTTCGTCTGTGTTTCGGCACTGATGGCATGCGCATATTCCAAGTCGTAAATTTTATCATTATTTACCCGTATACGGACGGTATTTTTCTTACCGGGCCGGACCAAGCTGCCTACGTCATAGACATGAGGTACAGATAAACTCTCTTTTTTTCCGGCAGGTTTTCCATTCACCCATACGCGCGTTTCCCAATGTGGACGTTCAAGAAAAAGCTCCACTGCTTTATTCTCCCATTCCTCTGGCACGAAAATTTCCTTTTCATACCAGGCTATGCCTTTATATTCAAAAGCACGGGTCAGCCGTATCGAGGTCATATCCAGTGTTTTGTTGCCTTTGCCAGCTTGATCGGTAGAGCCCGGCAGCGTGATGGTTTCTGTCAGTTGTGGAAGCAGTTGAACACCGTTGCTGTTGATGCCTGTCTCAAAGGGATCCAACTTAAATTTCCAGATACCTTCTAACGGGAGCACGTTATCTGGACGGCGTTCGATCTCCTGGGCGGAGAGCTGTGGAAAGTTCAAGAGCAATATCGATAGAATGACGGCAGAAAAAATAAAGTGTACGAATTTCATAGAACATTTAACGTTAGAGATAGGTTGCAACCACTGTCACAACGGATTTAGAATTTAATTTAATTTGATTGACACTTGCAGTTGATTTTTCAAGATTTCGGCGCGCATCGGTTGTATATACATTTACTTGCTCATCAGTCAGTTTAAAGGACGCTGATAAGTCGGTAAGCTCGAGTGTTTTTTCCTGATCTTGTGGGTTAACCAGAACCACAACCAATTTTTTTTCGGTTTCATCTTTATAGGCAGATACCATCAATGTATTGGCTGCTTTTATCTGATCCGGCATATCTTTTACCGTTGCCTCAATTCGTTGCATTCCCGGACGGATAAATCGCGCAAAATTACCGAAAGACCACAGTTGTTTAGAATCTAATACTACACCATCTTCCTTACTCCCCGAAGGATCCATTTTTCCGTCGGGCGTGTTGATGTATACCAGTGCATCGCTATAATCATAAGGGCTCATGGCCAACCACCAATGCCAGGCACTTACGTTGGCAATCGCTAGGTCATGGTGCAGTACTTTAGCCACGTATAGACCATAGTCCATACCTGTATTACGCGGGTAACCACTGTATTGATCGCAGATATTCCCCAAGATCCCGAATTCGGTTTGCCAGGTTTCCAACGTCGGTTCTACCTGATTCACCTTGGCCGCAATTTGCTGGCGAACAGAAATCATATTATCATCCGGACAGGTCGTGAAGTAGCTATGGCCGGAAATCGCCTTTCTTACTTGAGGTAGATTACCAATATAGTTTGGTGAAGTGGAAGAAAAAAACTGGTTTATCTGATCACCCCTACCGTCGTTATTCCGCGAATATAAAAAGTCCCACTGCCCAGCCTCTCCGATCACGATCTCCGCGTTTCCATCCTTCATTTTATCAGACAGTAATCGTGTTAAGGCGGCTATTTCAGAATTTTCAGCCTGCGTTCCTTCCTGGCTTGCGCCATCTTCTTTTCCCCACTGCCATTGCGGTTCGTTTACAGGGCTTAAGAAATCGAACTGAAAGTGTTCCGTTACCATCGCCATAAAATCGGCATAAGCTTCTAGTTTTCCTTCTTGAATATTCAGGGCTGTACCGGTCGGTAGGTTATAGGCCTTTCCATTTTTTGTCATGAAGACCGGTGGTGTTAAGGAAAAACCAAGGGTATATTTCACACCGCGAGATTTGGCAGCCTGTAAGAACCATTGCTGTCCTTGCTGCTTACTCCAGTCGTACTCGCCAGCCTCGTTTAGAAAACATTCCTCCCGGCGCCACTCGTCAGCGATATTACTTTCTTTTCCTTGTTCATAACTACCTCCTCCGATATTAAATCTCCACAAGGATAAACCAATACCCATTGGATTACCGTTATCGAGTGTGTCGGTACTAAACAAAAGATCCGCTACCTGGTTTTTCTTTTTGTCATCAGCCCATTGTCCGACGAACTTACCAGACCAGCAATCTGATGCGCCGAAGCTATGGATCGTTTGTTTGACAGCACCTGCATCGATCTCCACCCGAATATGTGTGTCGATATCTGTCATTGGTTTTTCTGTTGTTGTGGGCTTACCACAAGCCATGGTAAGCCATAAAAAATGTATAAATAAATTGTTTATCATCATCATTAATTTTCTATTCTCACTAAACGGAATCTTTGTAATGCCAGGTCATAAGATGCCTTATACGTTCCTGCCGGAGACGTCGAAAAGCCCCAATTGGCACCTCCTCCGCTAGGACCTACTGGCCCAACTATAGTCATCAAATCGCCGTAATCATCGATCATGTTATTCCGTGCCGTCACTAAGCGAAACCACCCTTTACCCCAAATGTCTCCACCCAGAACAGCAACCGGAGCGTTCAAACTCATGTTTGAGGAAGCACCATTGGTCGTAAACGTACCTGTAAATAAGTATTTATTTGTCGCATCACGCACAAGTTTGGGGGAGGTTGCTTTTTCCGTCCAATCTGCCGTACCCACAACGGTGGTTCCCGTTACCGCCATATAATCCCATGGCTTGGCGTCAGACCATCCCGGATATTTGACCGCATCATTCATGTTGATGTTCGGTGTATAAGACACTGTCCGGACAGTCCCTTGGGTTAGATCCACTGTTACCCTATAATACCCACTTGCCGAAACGGGAAGCTTAAAGGAGGCCGTAGAAAGATCTGCCGTTAGATTTCCAGGGCTGGAAGCACTCATCGCGATGACATTATCCCCATTTAAGCTATAGTTCACTTGCGACTGATTGTTGCCAGTAAAAGGCTTTTCATTGTTCAAGAATGCAATAAAACGGATGTTGTCAGCGCTTTTATTAGGATAATAAATATTCAATGCAAAAGTATTTGCACCTTCCCGTTCCATTGATAGTAGGGTACCTATACCTCTGCTCCCTCCCATATGATCATAACCTTGGCGGATAACCTCTTCCTCAGACTCGGCATCCGAAAGATACAAGCGATCAGGAAAACCGATGGATATATCACCTCCCACCGTCTTTTTGTTGCCACTTTCATCTACCGATCGTACAATATATTGATATCGTCCAGCCGTTTCGCTTGGAAGTGTAAAGGTTTTTGCATACTGATAGCTGGTTTTCTCTTCATCGCTATCCGGCTCGCTAATCTCCTCTTCCATAAACGGCTGTCCATCCGCAGATTCCCCCCATACCCTCACTTCAATCGATGCAATAGCTTCATCCTCGATCGTAGCTTCAATATCGATATCGATAGGTTCGCCCGAAAACCCGAGGTATTGCGTCACCGTGGGTTTTATAATTTCAATTTCGGGTGGCAAAAGATCTGGATCATATCCCGGAATCTGGTTTTTATCCGATAGATCTTCTACGTCTACACTACCTTTAATAATTCCACCTTTTGTATTGGTAATCGTGAATTCGACTAGATGCTTCGTCTTATTCACATCTTTGGCAACCAAGAAGGTGTCAATAATCGTATAGGAGGTTTTATTGTCTACAGTCAATGCAGAGTCAATCTTCCATTCGCCATTTTTAATATGCACGCCGGTGATGCCTTCTGTATCTTCCAGTTCGGCATGTATCGCCAGTTTATATTCCGGGCCAATCCACAATAGTTTTGCAGAGGCATTCTCCAACTGCGGAAGTGCTGGCGATTCCGTATCGGGAAATACGAGCGTCTTGCTACAGGAAAATAAATAAAATACGACAGCGATGATGCTCAATAATTTCAAGGACAAGGTTTTCATACTGTTTTCTAATTAGTGTACGTTTCTTTCTTACCAGCCCGCATTTTGTGTTAATGCCCCACCACTCTTCAATACCTCCATTTCCGGGATCGGGTATAGATACATTTTCTCTTCAAACACTCGGTTTTCCGCTTTAACTACTAAATAATCAAAGTTGCCGTCCGAATTTCTAGTGATCTGCATAGCCATAATGGGCATATTTTCCGTTTCCTTCGCAATCTTCCATCGCCGAACGTCAAAGAACCGGTGTTCTTCAAAAGCGAGTTCTACCCTTCTTTCATTTTGAATACGTTCGCGCATCTCCTGCTGCGAAAGTCCAGGGGGCAGGATCGGCATTTCCACTCCTGTCCGCCGGCGAATCCGGTCGACCGCGGCTTTCGCCGACATCGAGTAACCATTGGTCGCTTCTGGCCCATAAGCTTCATTCATGGCCTCGGCAAAATTCAGTAGGACTTCAGCATATCGGAATAATAACCAGGTATGTACACTCGATTCGTTTCTGGCTAAATCGAGGTTCTCATCTACGAATTTCCGAAGGTAATAGCCCGTTGTGGTCGCTTTCCGTTTACCCAATCCGTCCAGCCCTCCTATCCATGCTTCGACCGGACGCCCCTTAAATTGCGTGTCATTCGTCAAAATCGAAAAACCTAGGCGAGGATCCCGCCCCTGATATGGATTTTGCGGGTCATATCCAGATCCCGGTTCCGTAATGGGCACGCCCGTAGCTTTCATCTCATAAGCATCGACCAAGTTTTGTGAAGGAGAAGTACTTCCCTGTCCCCCTTGTGTGTATCCTATCGGGTAATTCATTTTTTCAAAATCATTACGGTTCCAGCCCTGTTGTGCAAATATGACTTCCGTGTTTCCATCGGCTCCATTACCCAGTCTAAAAAGGGCTCTGTAATCGCTATGTAGACCATATCGGTTCATCGCAATAATATCATGTGCCGCCTCAGCGGCGCGTTCCCATTTTTCGATGTCGTTGGATGGATTGTGAAGCGGGCTAGCCGCATACAGCAGCAAACGTGCTTTTAAGGCTAAAGCCGCTCCTTTAGTAACGCGCCCGCGCCACTTATCGGAATCAAAGCCTACCCAAGTATCTTTTAAATGGGGCAAAAGGGAATCGCATTCATTTTTTATGAAATCTACACACTCTTCGAAACGCTGCCGTCCTAAACTATTCAATTCCTCCGCACTGTATTTGGTAGTCGTCATGATCGGCACACCGCCATAACGCTTGATAAGCTCAAAATGATAGTAAGCCCGAAGAAATCGTACCTCTGCCCGCAGCCAGGCAATATCCCGTACATCGTATTCGTATTTACTTTTATTATCTGCATCCAACGTGTCCCTAAATACAATTTCTTTATAATTTATGGAGTTTTCCAGAAAAAGATTTGCCCGCCGGATGCCCTGATAAAAATGCTGCCAGGCTGATTCGGGATTTTCCACTGCCGTCCACGTACCCAGATTAAATTTCTGAATCAACGAATTGATATCCGCATGGTCGGCTTCGTCGCAAGCGGAGGCGAGCATCGCATTATCGATGCGATGGAATCCAAATTGACCGAAAAGAAAAGCATAAACGCCGTAACCTGCTTCACTCATACGTTCGTAGTTGACAAATACTTCGTCCTCTCTATAATTGGATTCTATTTCTCTATCCAGATAATGACGACATCCGACAAAAGTGGATAAAACTACGATTATCGCTACGGTCAAACCCGTGAATTTTATGTAAGAACTGTTCATAATCAAATCCATTAAAAATTAACACTTAGACCCGCTGTATACGTCTTGATAACGGGATAGCCCACGCTTAGCGTTTCGGGATCCACATCCACGTCTAAAGCGTCCCAACTAAATAAATTCAATCCACTGATGTAAACCCTTATTTGTTCCACACCTATTTTTCGGGTCAGACTTGTAGGAATAGAATATCCGAACTCTACGTTTCGGAGGCGCAGCACATTCCCGTTTCGAACCCAGAAAGTAGACGAGCGGTAGTTATTGGCATTCGGTTCGGTAGTCAAGCGCGGAAAGGTAGCCGAAGCGTGTGTTTCGGGAGTCCAATGTCCATTCACCGCCCAGTCAGAAATATTAGCATCGTTGGCAAAAGGCTGGAACATGTATCCGTTTAAGTATACACTGCGATTGGCCATCCCCTGCAAAAAGAAGTTTAGGTTGAATCCTTTATAGGAGGCTCCCGCATTTAGCGCAAAGCTGATCTCCGGATAACTATGGCGACCGATAGCAATTTCGTCGTTTACGTCAATGATTCCGTCGCCATTCTGATCTCGGTATTTTAGGTCACCGGGGCGTACATCCGAAAAAGTGTGTAGCGGGCTCGAGAAGATGTCGCTTTCATCTTTAAAGAAACCAATAGCTTCCAGGCCAAAGTACTGACTGACTGGCCGCCCTTCTCGATAGCTATACGCTTCTTTTTTAGGTGTCTCATAGCTTTCTTTAATTTGGTTACGGACAAAGGAAAACCACCCTCCAACAACATAGCCGACATCACCCGCCTGGCCGTTAAAGTTCATTTCCATCTCTGTCCCATAGTTGATTACCCGCCCTCTGTTTTCCATTTTTCCGTCTGTAAAACCAGGCAAGGCCGACGTGACATTGCCCATATTGACTAGAATATCCGATCGGTTTTCGTGGAAGAAATCTACATTCAGGCTCAGTTTGTTTTTAAACAGCCGCATATCAGCACCTACATTATAGATCCGTCCTTTCTCCCAGGTTATCTCCGGATTGGCTATTCCCAATTGTATTAGCCCATTGTACCAGGTTTGGCCAGGCCCGAAGTAATAGCCTTGACTGTTTTGCACGCCCCAATACTGATTATAATTAAAACGAGATGCTCCCTTATCATTTCCAACAACCCCTGCCGAAGCCCGAATTTTTAGATAGTCCACCAAGGCGTCCTGATTCCAAAACTCCTCTTTATGTACCAGCCATCCGGCAGAAAGCGCGGGAAAGAACCCAAAGCGATGACCGGGAGGATAGTTTTCAAGACCGTAATATGAAAAAGCAGCCTCGAGGTAATACTTCTGTTGGAAGTTATAGTTAAACCGCCCCAACAACGCCTGCATGGCAAAGGGAGATTGATTGCCCAGTACGGTGTATTGGTCCTGTTGATACATCAGCATTCCATTGTATTGATGATCACCAAAGGTTTGCAGGTAGTTAAATCCCGCCTGAAACAACAAGCGGCTATTTTCATAGTCATTACCGGTTTGTACCGTCAAGTCCGTATCCAATCCGCGCTGAAGAAAATACACCGAGTCCATACCCGAAGTAGATTGGGTATATATCGGTTCAAAATAAGCGTAATTACGCGTTTTGTCGTAGCGGTTCTGAAACAGGTTGTCAAACAGTGCCGCACCAAAGACATCGAGACCTTTCGTAATAAAATTCAGTTTTTGGGTCAGCTTGAAATTGGCCTGCACGTTTCTGTCATGTCGCGATTGGTAGCCCCGTTCCAGCACATCGCCTATCGGATTATTCGGAAAGTTTGCACTGCCGGTCACCGTGCCTTCGGGCGTTCTTACAGGATAAAGATTGGGTGCATAAGTAGCCATGTTTTTCCAAAGCGCTTCGGTAGAGACAGGCGGAAATTTACGATCCTGTATATTGCCTCCCAGACCGATCTGTGCTGTTAGGTTGCGTGTCACGTTCAAATCCACGTTCGCACGGAAATTCATCGCTTGAAAGCCGATATTGGCATTCCGTTCCTGGTCGGTGTTGGCATAAAGTCCCTGATTGTCCATATAGCCCAGCATCACAAAGTATTTGGCAGTCTCATTACCTCCCCGAAAGATTAGGGAATAGTCTTGGATGGGCGCATTTTTTTGAAGTACCTCCTCATACCAATTGACGTCGGGATACAAGTATGGATCTGTTCCTGCCCGGTAGCCCTCTAGTTGAGTCTGCGTGTACAACCTCGAAAAACCGTCGTTTGCTAATGCTTCGTTATAGAGTCTGGCATAATCGTAAGAACCGGCAAACTTCGGAAGTTGTGTCGCTTGTTGAGAACCGTAACGCGAGTTAAACGTAATCTTAACCTTATCATTGATTTCGCCCCGTTTGGTCGTGACGAGCAATACACCGTTGGCGCCTTTCATACCGTATAGCGCTAGTGCTGCTGCATCTTTCAACGCAGTTACACTCTCAATCTCATCGGGAGATATATGGCTCAGGCTATTTATTTGCAAACCATCTAGCATGATCAAATGTCCGTTGTTGCCCGTGGTATGTCTGCCTCGGATCATAAAACTCGGATCATCAAATCCTGGAGCACCTCCGTTCTGCGTGATCGTTACCCCCGGCAACCTCCCAATCAATGCATTCGACAGTGAGGCTGTATGCGTTTTGCGTAAGGTAAATCCGCTGACGTGTGAGAGGGAGCCTGTCACCGCATCCGAATTTTGGACGCCATAGGCAACGTGAACCAGGGAGTCCGAAGAAGGTTCGGTGCCCTGCGCAAGCAAAAATAGCGGCAGCGAACAGCACCCAACCAGAAGGATTCTAAAACCTAGATTATGTCTTTTGAATGGAAATATCATAATTTATTAATCTTTATCATAAAACAAAGCTTATACTTACCAGCCCGGATTTTGAACAATATACCCCAGATCAATTTCGCTGACCCGGAAAGGGTATAAGTACATTTTGTCGTCCCAAACCCGGTCTTCAAACTTTTCGAGTTTGTAAGTTGGTTCCGTTCCCCCAGCGAGCCTCAGGCCATACATCCCTCCCTTCATCACGCCATCCGTTCCCGCGATTTTCCATCGACGTACATCAAAGTACCGGTGTTGTTCAAAGGATAGCTCAACAGCTCTTTCCCTACGGATCTTTTCTCGCATATCCGCTTGGTTAGTGTAGGTATAAGGTGGCATCTCTACCCGCTCGCGGACAGTATTTAAGGCGTCCATTATTTCGCCGGATGATCCGTTCGCCTCATTTAATGCTTCCGCATAGTTCAGGTAGAATTCCGCCAATCGAAAGGTGATCCACTTTGGTGCCGGACTGGATCCGTTGCGCACGCCTTTCAGAAATTTGCGCAAAAAACCGACACCATTATATAGATCCAACAGCCTGCTTTGCTGTTCGTAAAAATGATATACGGTACCGGTACCTCTAGACCATTCCGTACCCGACTGAAATACAGACGCCTGAAAACGCGGTTCGAGTTCTCCCAATTTCCGGCGATACTCCGCATAGGGATACGCAACGCCCTCCTGTTCATCCCACACTTGATCGGTACCATCTGCTTTTTGATAGAATTTGGTAAAATTGAAGGTTACCCCAATGTTCACCGGATCCGTACCGGTGTATACCACCGTACCGGGCGTCATGAAACGAACGAAATAATTGGTCGCGGTGGGTCCCATCAAACCGGCATCTAGGATGATCTCGTTGACGTTTGGGTTAATAAATATTTCTTCGTAGCGGTCAACTGGATTCTCTTTTCCCTGATACAACTCACACCATCCGCTCTCGTTTTTCGCCCAATCTAGAACTGCTTTGTTTGCATCGGCCGCTATCCGCCAACGCTCGGAATCGTAATTTGTATAACCAATCATGGCACGTAGCGCCGGATCGCTTACCGGCCGGTAAGCATCATCCGAGTTAAACAATGGGCTCGCTGCATATAAGAGCGTGCGCGCCTTTAATGCCAATGCCGCACCTTTTACTATCCGTCCCCGATATTGACTAGCGTATGCATTGGGCAGGCTTCTGGCAGCCTCGTCACAACTGTTCACAATAAAATTAACGGTTTCTTCGAAGCTACTACGTGGGATACGCACCTCCGGAATATCTTCTGCCGAAGAAACTTTAAGTACGTTGTCTACAATTGCCACGCCACCGAGACGCTGCATCAAATCGAAGTGCATTAGCGCCCTCAGAAAGATAGCTTCCGCTTTCATCGCTGCTTTTTCCGTCTCTGAAAAAGGCGCCTGATCGATATTCTCGATAAAGAGATTGGCATTCCTTATACCTTTATAACAAAACTCACTTCTAAACTCATACCAATAAATATCCGAAGCACTCCAGTTGCCGGTATTAAACGCTTCCGCACCGGTAAGATTGGCGTAGGCATCCGCTTCATCAGTTGCTGCTGCCAATATAGTATAGGTTGCACCGTAGTGATAGAAACCACTTTCCGATGCCGCCCAGTAGAACGGAAATTCGTATATAGACGCTGTGCTATAGACATTCCATAAAAACTGTTCTGTCTTTTCCTTAGAAGCAAAAATATCCTCTAGCGTCACCTCACTGCTTATCGGCTTTTCCAGGTATTTTTTACAAGAGAAACATACCGTTACACAAGTCACGATGCTTATTAAAATTATCTTTTTCATGCTCATAGTCTTTCAGGATTAAAATTGAAAATTGACGCCGCCATTAAAAACCCGCATCGGTGGATATACCCTTCCCCATAATTCACGGGCATCCGGATCTTTACTATATTTCATGCTGGTCCAGGTAACCAGGTTATTACCGCTTACGTATACACGCATTGACGTTAGCCCCACTCTTTTTAGAAAATCAGCCGTAAAGCGGTATCCCATTTCTACATTTTTCAGACGGATATAGGAAGCATCCTGAACCCAAAATGAAGAGGGCTGATAATTATGCTGTCTAGCAGGTGATAATTCGACACGTGGAAAAGTAATTTCTTCACCATTGGCATATCGCTCAGGCGTCCATCGTTCCAAATGCCATTTTTGAGCCGATCCCCAATCTGACGTAAAGGGGTAAGCAGAAGCCGACTCAAACCTAACGGATACATTACCCGTCCCTTGGAAAAGAGCCGACAGATCAAATCCCTTCCATGAAAAGCCCCCAGAAATGGAGTAAGTCACTTCCGGCCAGTCAGAATACCCAACCGGTCCCATATCGTCCGTAGAGATTATCCCGTCTCCATTTAAGTCTTTATATTTCATATCACCCGGTTGCACGCCTGCTGTAGACCATTGCGATGCAGGAGCAGCATCCACTTCCTCCTGCGTGTTATAAAACCCTTCGAAGGTGAGTCCGAAATACTGATTGATCGGTCTGCCGGTACGTAACATCCAGTCGTATTTCCGCATGGCCTCATCCTGAAAAATAATTTCATTCCTTGCAAAGGCATAGGCACCCTTAGCCCAAAACGTCGTGTTTCCAACGGTGTTATTATATCCCACTTCAATTTCATAACCTTTATTCTCAACTTTGCCTATATTTGCAGCCGGCAGCTCTGCTGCTACCAGTTCCGGCACGGTCGATAACCGCCAAAGAATATTATCCCGTTTCTCTTCGAAATAGTCGGCTGTAATGCTCAGGTGGTTAGATAATAGTTTAAGTTCGACGCCCACATTTAGTTTTTTCGCCCGCTCCCAGGTTACGTCCGGATTTCCGATCTTTCCTTCGCGGTACATATTAAACCGAGTCATATTGACACCAGCCTCACCAAATACCACGGCCTGATAGCCACCATTTCCTAAGGTATAGGGGCCGTTGAGATACAAATATCGGTCGCCCCCAATTTTGTCGTTCCCCACTTCCCCGTAAGAGCCTCTAAACTTTAGAAACGTCACCCAATCATTTTCTGGGAAAAATGGTTCTTCACTAGCTACCCATCCTGCGGATACCGATGGAAAGAAGCCAAAACGCTTTCCTTCTGGAAAATTCTCCGATCCGTTGTATCCCATATTGAATTCACTCAAATAGCGATTTTTATACGCATACGTAATCCTGGATACCAATCCCAGATAAGCAGTAGGAAGCTTATACGCTAAATTAGGATAAAAGGCACGTTGGAAATTTGCCAAAATAAGACCGGTAATTTGATGCGATTCGCCAAACGTCCGGTTGTAATCCAGCGCAGCCTCTGTATACATCTTACGCCATTTGTTGTTATCGCCAACACTTTCAGACAGATTATAAAACGGCCCACCTTCCTTGCTTTGGTACATGGTGTATCCCATCGGGCTGTTCGGATCCTTTAAGATCGTATAGGCCGGAAAATACCGACTGCGTACCTTATGTTTCAGATAGTAACTGTCGTAAGCACCCATCGCCCGAACCGATAAGCCAGGTGTTATCCTATGCAGATCGTACTTGACGAACAGGTTGGTATTAACGGTGCTGGAGTAATCATCCGTCACGAAGGCACCTCCCGTACTGGTCGGCCCGGCTTGTCCCCAGGGATTGAAGTTAGGCACGCCGGCAGGCATACCCGTAATCTTTTCGATATATTTCCCATCTACAAAACCGGGGCTCGTCATCGGAGGTAAATTGGCCGATTTATCAAAAGCCCCCCAAGCTCCACCATTGGGTATGGAATTATCCGTAATCTGATTACCCAGTTTCAACGAAATCGTTAAATCCTCAATCGGTTTAAAATCAAAATTCATCCGGATATTATATTTGTCGTAGGTATGCTTAAAAGGAAACCCTAAATCCTGCTCTGGTTGATGGTATCCTCCACTTTGGTTGAAATAGCCCAACGATGTAAAATACTGTAGCCGCTCTGTCCCGCCCGAAATATTGGTATTGTAAGATTGTTGAAACGAAAAAGGTTTGATCAACTCCTCCATCCAATTTTTACTAGGGTGAAATATAGGGTCTTCCCCTGTTTGATATAGCCGTAAGTCTTCTTCGGAGAAAACGGGAGTCTGTCCCATATTCATCTGCGCCTCGTTGCGGAGTAAAGCATATTCATAAGAACCTAGGAGTTCCGGAAGAATAGAAGGCTGTATGGCTGCCACGTTACTCGTAAAATTAATCACAGGCTTTCCAGTTTTCCCCTGTTTTGTGGTGATCAAGATCACCCCATTGGCACCGCGCACGCCAAATACAGCCGTCGAAGACGCGTCTTTCAAAATATTGATCGACTCGATCTCATTGGGATCTAAATTATTATAGGTTTCTCTTTCTACACCGTCAATCATGATAAGAGGTCCTCGTCCGCCGGCATTCAACGTGGCCATTCCCCGGATAAATATGGTGGCCTTATCATTGCCAAATTCTCCGGAATTTTGTACCGCTTGCAAGCCTGGAGCCATACCGATCAAGGCATTACTAATACCCGCCACCGGCGCTTTGACCAGATCCTCTCCCGACACCGATGCAATAGCACCCGTCGTCGTGATCTTCTTTTGTTGTCCATACCCCACAATAACCACGTCCATCAGTTCATTATTCGTGGACTGAAGATCAATTGTGACGAATTTACGGTTATTTACCAGCACTTCCTGCGTTTCATAACCGAGGAAACTGACCAGCAAAACGGCATCAAATGGTACATCCAGAGAAAACTCTCCAGCGTCATTCGTACTGATTCCCCGATCCGTATTTTTTATCTTGACACTGACACCAGGTAAAGGCTCACCTCCATCAACTACCTTACCTTGAATATGTTGTGTTTGTGAAAAAACATTTTCTATAGATAAAAAATAAGCTATTCCAATTAGAATGAGTAATGTTTTCTTCATGTTGATAAAGGTTTATTTGAGATCAATTAGCTGAAACTATATACAAATATAGCTACCGAATAGAAAGCGGAAAATAGAGGTTTTTAGGAAAAGGATGGACAATTTTACTGTCTATCCTTTTTGGATTAAAAAGTATAGTTTTCGTGTTCTTTCTGCATGTCATCCATCCATGATTTGAACTGTGCCAACAATATCTCTACCCTTTCCGGTTCTTTTGTAACAAGGTTTTTTCGCTCGCCTGGATCACGAGTCAAATGATACAATCCGAGCTGATTATTGCTATTACCTAACTGGATCTGCGAAGTTATAGGACGATCTTCTGGGTTATAATCTTCAGTAAATACTAGTTTCCATTCTCCGTCAATGATTGCATAATGTTTTTCGAATTTAAAAAAGAGAGGTTTTCGAGACGTGACCGATGGCATTTCGTTTCTGACAGCATCTAACAGACTATAACCGTCAAAGCGAGTATCTGGGAATTCCTTTCCGATAGCCTGTAAACAGGTCGGAACGATATCCAAGGCAGAAACCCGATGGTTGTATACCCTACCTTCGGGTAGCTTAGCAGGCCAAGACAGAATCATAGGAACGCGTATGCCTCCTTCGTACATCGTATATTTAGAACCCGACAACGGTAAATTATTGGCTCCGGACAATGGCTCTCCTCCATTGTCAGAAATAAATACAATCAATGTATTTTCCATTAACCCTAAAGTTTGTAATGAATCTAAAAGACGGCCTATATTATCGTCCAGACAATTAAGATTGGCCATATAATATTTGCGCATATCTTCGTCCGAAATTTTACCTACCTGCGTATAATCCCAATAATAATTAGCATAATTTCCGTATGCGGGAGTATAATTGTCAATCTTTTTCACCCCCCATTTGTCTAGATAAGTTTGGGGAACTTCATGAATAAGATGATGCACAGCATTGTAAGACAGGTCTAGAAAAAAAGACTTTTCTTTATTTTGAACAATAAACGAAATAGCCTCATCCGTGAATAACTCGGTGGTATAGGTGTTTTCAAAGCTTTCTTTCCGTTCGTTTCGGAACAATCGCCCCAACGATTCACTATATCCATACGAATCAGGAGTTGCTTTTTCAATTTCTTCATCCAGCAGGAAATAATCATGTGCGTGGGCGCTGAAACCTACGAAATAATCGTATCCATGATGCGTCGGAAAATCCCGTGCGGTCGCGTCATGATAGTTTTTCCCGAAGTCACTTTTTCCAATCTTTGCAGTCATATAGCCTTCTTCTTTTAAATATTCAGCTAATGTTTTCACATTTTTTGGCAATCCGGGACTCCAATACATATCCGGATCCCACCTTTGCTGATATTTTCCGGTCAACAAACCCGCCCGTGAAGGACTGCAAACTGGAGCGCTGACGTACCCTTGTGTAAAAAGAATGCCACGATCTGCTATCCGGTCCATATTAGGTGTTGAACAATCCTGTGCAGCATGCGCATACGCGCTCAAATCAGCGTACCCCTGATCATCTGTAACGATAAAAATAATATTCGGTTTTTGTTCCTGACCGAAACTAAGTCGTGCCATCAACAAAAACACGAAGCAGAATGTCATTATATCTGTTTTCATATTGCTTTCATTTTAGTATTTTAATAGCTCATTAAATCAGTAATATTCTGTTAATAACGTGCATTCATTCTTTTATATAGTACCATTGCTTCGATAAAGTAGTAATCCGCATAGATCAATGGAACATTGATATCTGCATGGCGAGGATAATTCCCCACTCCGTGTTTGAGAAGAAAACCTCCATTTTTTCCATAGTCCGAAAAATAAGTCGGCGATGTCAACGATTGCAGCATCTTTTCTGCAGCTTTAAGGTAGGTCTCGCCTAGCGGCTGTTCTACATAGCCGCTAAGCTCGAGCAGTGCCGAACAGATAACGGCTCCGGCGGAGGCATCCCGAGGAGCCGCCGGAATGTCTTCGGCATCAAAGTCCCAATAAGGAATACCGTCTGCCGGTAGATGGGGATGATTTAAAATAAATTGACCAATATGATTAGCTTGCTCCAGATACAAGGGATTGCCCGTTTCGCGGTACATGACGGTGTATCCATACAATCCCCACGCTTGTCCGCGCGCCCAGGCAGACGAGTCGGAGGCGCCTTGCACCGTCTGCTTTTTTCGTACCTCTCCATTACTCGGGTTATATATTACCAAATGGTGCGAGCTATAATCCGGACGAAAATGATGCTTCATCGTGGTATTGGCATGTTCAACAGCAATTTTATAAAAAGATGAATCCCCCGTCATTTTTGTCGCTGCAAACAGCAGCTCTAGATTCACCATATTGTCAATGATCACCATAAACTGCGACGAGTCCGAATCCCACGAACGCAGACAACCTACTTTCGGATTAAAACGCGACGCCAACGATCGCGCACTGTTAACGAGGATAGAATCATAAGCTGATTTCGGATCCAACCGCTTCGCATTTCCGAAAGAACAGTATATCATAAAGCCCAGATCATGCGTCGTGGTATTGAATTGTTCCTTTTTTAAAACGTCCATTTTTCTTAGCGCTTCCTGATACAGTAGCGTATCGCCTGTTAACTCATAGAGGTACAGCAAACCTCCCGGATAAAAGCCCCCCACCCAAGGTTCTGAGCCGCTGGTAACCAACTGTCCCTTATCTTCATAATAGGTAACCGGAAACCGGTCCGGCTTCAATTCCTGCATCAAGAACGTATATTGGCTGGCAGATTCTTTTATTCGTTTTTCTACTGTTTCCAACAGCGATTTTCTCGAAGGATGTTTTTCATTTTGGGCGTTGGCTATCGTACCAACGAATATGAACAGGGAGACGATGCCCCATTTTAAGGAATACATCATGGTCTTGGGTTTTCTTTTTTTAATAATTGATTCAACTGCTGCGGCTGAATAGATTGTTGGGGTGCAAAATCATCCGAACTCACGTATTGGAGCATGCTATAGTACAGCTGGCGTACCTCCGGTTGATTTAAGTTGGGGATTAAATTGGCCATCGAAATAAAGAGCTTGCCCGCCCCTACTTGAAATTCAAATAACATTCCGAGTTTATGATTTCGGTCAATATTGTCTATTATCTGTACAATGGGACGATAGCGCTTATCCGTATGGTCTAAAATCAATGGTCGGGCCATCTTCATAATTGACCACCACTGCCAATTGGTGTGCGCTTCCGTCGGGAAATGTTTAAACAAAGGGTGTTCAGGATCGGTTAGCATCCCCAAAGTACCTGCCGAAACGGGTCGGTTCATCCTTTCGGCAGAATTTTTAAATGTTTTCCAGTTCCAAAATTCGCTAATAAATTGCGGTTTTATCGATAGTTCCGCTACGTCCACGTGATTCGGAAATAAAATGACCCGTTCACCCGCTTTCAATAAATCCACCACTTTGTCATTATATTCTGTGGCCACATGCACGTTTTTGGGAACATCCATCGTGACATGAGCCGGATATACCCAAATGGGATAGACGGAGGTTAGCCCCGTAGAAGGTACACGAAGTTCGACTTGAAACTTGGATGCCTTTTTCTGGTTTTTAAGCGGAAAAGAGACATGCCCAATGGGGCTGATTTGACCTTTGTTAGCCCGAAAGGACAATTTTCCGGAAATAATCTGATCGTTAGTCTCCGTATCAACGATCCTCCATTCCAGCGCCTTGTCTTGTATGGTTTGTGGACTGTAATTGACCAACTGGATATCCGCTGTAAAAGTTTCATCACTACGCCAAACGTATTTATCCATCAGCAACTGGATCACAACATCGTTGTTAAACTGTCGAAATTCCGCTTCGTCGATCAGTCCCTTACTTTCCATAAAAGCATTTAACAAACCTACCAATGCTGTCCCCTGTCCCGGAAAATCTTGAAGATCCAATAATTGAAAACCTGCAAAGCCGGGTGTGCGGAGAGCCATTTCAATTTCTTCGCGGTAGAGCAAAGCTGTAAGTTTTCCAGAGGCATTCAAAAAATCGGATGCCTGATCGCCCATGCCAGCTTCCTGAAGGCGTTTTCTGAATATCTCGAAGTTCAGCGGCCGTAAAACACCGGTATACCGATCGATTTCACGGTAATCAGGATATACTTGATATTGACCATTTTCATGACCGATGATGGGAAGTGAGTGCCCCGCAATACCCGCCGTAAAATTCCTCCGGGTAGAGGGTCGCTGTGTATTAATCTGCCCATTTCCTGCATCTTCCGGCGTAGCAAAACCACCTCTCACATCGTATTTCCCGTTGGGCGTTTCTCCGCCGGTACGCATGGTTACCCAAAAATCATCGGTTTCTCCCGGCGCCGGATTCTCGTAGAAAGCGTTGGTTCCAAAAGCATACAACGGACGGGCATCGTGCTTTCTGAGCCGGTCCACTAACGTTTTATGAACTTCGCGATCGCCTATCAGCTCATTTCCCAAGGACAGCATAACCAGCGACGGATGGTTCCCATACGCATCCAATATAGCCTGCCCTTCCTCCTGTTGAAAAGAAATAGCAGCGGTATCTTTCGCTGTCATTTGCGACCAATTGGGCAATTCCGTTTGAATATAAATCCCTTCTAAATCTGCTGCTTCGAAAGCCGCTTGCGGCGGTGTATATGAATGAAACCGGTAATGGTTGATGCCATAGCTTTTTGCGATCCGGTATAGCCGTCGCCAATCCTCCGTCTTCATCGACGGATAACCCATTAAGGGGAAAATACAAACATCATTTTTGCCCCTTAAAAAGACAATTTCCCCATTATTTGTAAACTGTGTGCCTCCTGTATCGAAATTGCGCAGTCCTAAAGTAGCCGTTTGCTCGTCGTAAATGGCATCGTCTACAAGCAGGCGGACGGATAATTTATATAATGCCGGGTTATATTCATCCCATAGCAAAGCATCTTTGCCTAAGGGGTAATCGATTGTCACGATACTATCGTCCGTATGAAGCTGTAAAGGTAGCGATAAGGCTTTTACACGCTTCTTCTGGGGGGTATTATGCGTATGTGCTTGCAGCTCTATCCGCACCCGCTGTTTGGCATGTATATTATTTTTAAGGTTCAGCTTCACCTCCACACGCTTATCAGCTACTTTGGGTGTGAGCTTCATTTGGTAAATTTCTATGGCGGGGATAGCTTCTAAAAATAATTCTCCGATTATCCCGTTCCAGTTCGTCTGGGTGTGTACACTTAGCGCGTGCGATCCGCCCACCGGTGCCAAGTTGGGCGAATTGTCTACCCGGATCGTCAGGGTATGCTTACCAGGAGTCAATGGCTTCTCAAAACGGTATACCTGCGGTGCCGATAACACCTTGCATTCCCCCATCCACTCGCCGTCGAGCCAAACCTGAGTGGCCTTCGTCCTTTCCATAAACAGCCTGATTTGTTTGCCCTTCCAATGTTCGGGGATCTCAATTTCTTTCTGATACCAAGCGGCTCCGATATATTTCCAGGTTTGGCTGAGATGGTCGGTCGTCGAATCCTTCACAAAAACACCTTTTCCCTGCTCTTCCAACGAACCTGGCAAAGTTACCGTCTCTTTAAATGTACGATCCTGCCACCGCTCCTGTATACCTGCGTCGGTGTCCAGCTGTAATTGCCAGTCGTCACGAAGATCTATCCGCTCTCTAGCAAAAGAATCACGGTGTTGTGCGGTAACCGTCAGCAGGCTCAAGCAGCATATCCAAACAACTACAAATTTTATCCGATTTAGAATCATCGCTAATCAACTGTTTTCTTTTCCTGCATTTTAATAAACACCAAATGTGTTTTCGCACCAACGTGTATGCTGTCTTTTCGCAAGACATTTTCAAACTCCTCATTCGCTTTGTCCAGTTTCCCTAAGCCTAAATAGCCTAGTCCCATCATGTATCGACAATGAATTTCATTTCTAACAACTAAGTCGTCATCAAAAATGAGCATATCCGGCAGGGATACGGCAAAGTAATCGATCTGCGGCTTGTCGCTAATATGAGTTTGTCCGTATGCGATGAGTTTGTTGAAAATCCCGGTAGCTTTCTGCTCATCACCCAATTTCCTCCAGGCCAGCCCTTGATAAAATATCATATCTGGTTTCTGGTCGTTATAGAATACCGCAGCAACAGGTTCATTTTCGCCTTCGGTAGCCTTTTTAAAACTAATATTTGCCTTTTCAGTTTCGCCCATTCCCTGATAGGCTTCCCCTAGCCAATAAAACAAATCATTTTCTTTTGCTCCAATGAGTTTACCCTCACCCAAATTTACAGGATATACCTGTGCCTGCTCCAATAGCTGGATGGCAGCCTCAAATTCCGCTTGCCGAATAGCTTTTTTAGCTAATTCCATTAAACTGTATACATATTGCTCAGGTACCTTTCCCTCGCCACCTTCCCAAGGGTGAAATTTGCGTCGAGACAATTGCTCGCGCACTTTCTCGTATTCACCCAGAAAATTATATAAGGAAACCCGTTCTAAATATAGGTCATCTCGCGCTTCCACCAGTGCGTTGTGCTTCTCCAATAAATTTAGGCGCTCTTCCGGAAGCCTATTCAAGCGTTTATACAATTGATCGAGCTCCATGAACACCCGTGAATCGTTCGGATCAATTGCAAAAGCCTTCTCAAAACATTCCACGGAACGAGCGGGATTCGCCTTTTTATTAAAGTAAGCTATTCCCAAATTCCGGAAAACGGTAGCAAAGGTATCGTCGCGTTTTATTGAGGTTTCCCACAGCTGTATAGCATCGTCATATTGCCGTTTATCATACCATAGATTTCCCAGATAATAAGGTGCTTTCGCATCCTCCGGGTTCAGTTTCAGCGCACATTCCAGCACGCCGATCTCTTCTAATCGATTGGGAAAGCAAAGCTCTGAATTCGCCGAGGCAGCCCGCTTAAACCAGGATTTCGCCTTTTGCTCATCGCCAACCTTCCACGTAAACCACCCCAAATAGTAGGCAATCATGGGCTGATGATGGATGCCTGTTGTTACGACGCTCAACACTTCGATAGCTTCGGGATAAAGTCCCGCTGCCGCATAATCCAAAGCATATTCCAAAAAACTATTGCTGTATTTTCGCGATAGCGTTTCCAACTCTTCCAAAGACTCAGCCGATTTATCTTTCTGATCAAGCAGCGAATAGGATTTACCAAGCTCGAAATACGCACCTAAATTAAATCGGTCGCGCTTAATAGCTTCTTTACTTATGGCTATCGCTTCACCCCATTGATATTGTTTCCGTAGAATAGCGGCTTTTAAAACCCAGGCTTTATTATTCCGCGCATTTCGGTCTATAGACCAATTGATATGTTCGAGTGCCTGCGTTAGATCGTCCTTGATGAGGTCGATCTGTGCCAACGAAAAGTAGCCACTATCCTGCCAAGCACCGTTCCATACCGCTTTATAGAAAGCCTCGTAGGCATCGTCTAGCCGATCCATAAATTTAAGCGATAAACCGAGATTGTAATACGGTTCGCCATCATAGGGATTAGGATTTCGTTGCGTATAGGTTTCAATAGCCTTTCTCAGGTAGGGCTCGCTTTTCGCAAATTTCCCTTTTCTTAAATACCATTTTCCCAGCGCATTGTTGTTTCGCGCATCCTTTGGATCTCTGCAAAGGGCTTCCTCATAGTAATCAACTGGATTGTATGTAGCGTGCCGGTATTGTTCCAAGTGTAGGCCGGTTAAAAACAGCTGCTCTGTATTCACCACCTCTTCTGCAGGTAAAGCCGCTTCGGCAGATTTAGGGATTTCGGTAGCGATATCCCGAAGATGTTCATAGCTAATCCGTTCTTTTCCGGTATGATCCTGTATAACCACTTTAAGATCTTTCCCGTTTACTTCCCCTTGGAGGTTTATCTCCTTAACAAATACGTTTTCCGGTGAAACGTCAAATACCTCTTTATGGAGCAACTCGGTTCCACACCAGATCGCGAGTTGATTCCTCCGTTGCTCTGATGTAGAAAATACTTTTACAGTCGCCTTCTGCCCTTCCGTATCCATATAAATCAGCGTATCCTTCGTGGCATTTTTCACTACGCCCAACTCCTGATAAGGCATAAAATATTGCGTAAACGATTTTTCCTCATAAGGCATTAGCCATGTAAAGTCGGGTTGATTGTCGGTATATACGCCGGTCATCAGTTCAATATAAGGGCCATCCTCGTCGGTTAGGTTACGGTCCCAAGCCTTACCGAAATCCCCATTTCCCCAGGTCCACTGTTTTTTGCCCGGCGAAACGTGGTGGTTGGCAACATGCAGAATCCCGGCCTGTGTATCATTTTCATAACCGCCCACAAAATCATAGCTTGACTTAACCGCCATATACGACGTCGGTACCGGTATATTTTTATAATTGGAAATGTCCGTTCCGGGCGAATAATCTACCTTATAATAGGTCCCCGTTGCTATTGGGAAACTGGTTACATCCCGTTTGCCATGGTCGAACACTGCATTTACATCTGGCGGAAAAACGGATTGATAGTAATCGTTGACCTTGACAGCCGGATTCGCCCACCATAGAAACGTCTGTGACAGTGCAGTGCGGTTATACACTTTGGCTTTGATTTCCAGGTATGCTTTTTCCGTATAAACCGTGAACCCGGCCATTCCCTTGGTACCAAACATGCGTTCAATTTCGTTTACCCAAATGGTTTTGCTCCCATCCGCATTTTCCTCTATCGTGTAATCCACCGGCTGAAATGTGCTCGGTCTGTGATGTTGCGGCCAGTTAAACTCTATCCCTCCCGATATCCAAGGCCCGCACAAGCCCACCAAGGCCGGTTTGATGACATGGTTATAATAGATAAAATCCCGTTTTTTTACTTTGTCGTAAGCCCGCTGGATTCTCCCGCCCAGTTCAGGTAAAATCATAATTTTTATATACTTATTTTCCAGAAATAAAGCGGTGTATTCGACATCCTCTTTATCGTCGTATATCTTTTCGATAACCGGATTGGGATAAACCACCCCACTACTACCTTGATAAACACGTTTCTCAAAAAACATCGGATTTTTCTCCGGATTGCCGCATTTATAGGTAGGAATCTTGATCTTCTCTTCCCAAACATTTACAAAAAGGTCATTCATTGTTTGCGTAATTTAAATTTATCTGTCAATGTTGAGGCTGTCTCCTTCTATCCGTAGAAAAAGGAAGCCTAAAAAACACATGCCTGGCTTGTAGATAAAAGGTATCCTATAATCAGGTCTAACTGTACACAAACATAGGGCTCCATCCGAAAAAACAAAATGGATGATTCAGTGAAAATGATAGACATTTTTACGGGGGCGTATAATTAAAAATAGTTTTTTTCTACATGTTTTACAGATTATCGTCCATTTTCTAACTCAGAATATCCTGATAAATTTGCTTTTGTTATAAATCTTAGCAATAACATCACGCTATCGTAAAAGTGATCAAAAGGGTATTTTTACATAGTTGCTCTTTATTATAGGGAAGTATCGTGTCGGTGTGTTTGCGTGTTTATGATACATTTTATTTCATGAATTTATTGTCAGTAAATCCAAATTTTAAAAAATGAAGTTTTCAACTAAAAACCAGACGGTCCACAAGCTTTTACTCTCTATTTTAATAGCTTGTTGCTTATATACCGAGTTATTTTCGCAGACCAAGCTTAATCTATCTGGGCAATGGACCGTCGCGCTGGATTCTTTGGATATCGGTGTGAAAGAGCAGTGGGAAAATCGATTGTTCGACACACAGCTTTCCCTTCCGGGAACACTCGACGATGCAAAGTTGGGAAACCCCAACACGTTAACTCCCGAATTGGAAAAACTACAGCTCACACATCTCACCCGCAAACACCGCTATGTCGGCGCTGCCTGGTATGCTAAAGAAATCGAGATTCCGAAAGACTGGGACGGCGAAAAAACAATTTTAAAACTAGAGCGGGTCATCTGGAAAACGACCGTATGGGTCGATGGCGTAAAAGTGGATATCGAACAAAACAGCTTAATTGCGCCCCACTATTTTGATCTGAGTGAATACCTCACGCCCGGCCAAACACATCGGATTACCTTAAGAATAGACAATCGAAAATTCTTTGACGTCAGCTATAATAACTTAGCACATGCCTACACCGATCACACACAAATCGTCTGGAACGGCGTTATTGGCGAATTTTCTCTTGAAAATCAGTGCGCGGTACACTTTGACGACGTACAGATTTATCCCAATATCACCGCCAAAAGCGTAAAAGTAAAAGCGGTTGTCCAAAATAACACGACACGCGCAATGAAATTGCCCTTGCACGTTGAATGTTCTTTAAAAGAGGACAAGGGACTCGCCGGACAGGTGGATCAAGAGATAACCCTCTCCGCCGGACAACAGGTCGTGGAGTTTATCCTCCCGATCACAGCGGAAATTCTGCCTTGGGACGAGTTTCACCCCAACTTATATAGCTTACACCTCTCGTTAGGCCGAAAATCCAGATCCATCGACACCGTCTTAGACTTTGGCTTTCGCGATTTCAAAGCACAGGGCAAAACATTTGAACTGAACGGACAGCCTATATTTTTGCGGGGAACGCTCGAATGCAATATTTTTCCGCTTACCGGACATCCGCCCATGCAAAAAGACGAATGGTTAAACATATTTCAAACCGCAAAAAACTGGGGATTAAACCACATCCGCTTTCATTCGTGGTGCCCTCCTGAAGCAGCGTTCGCGGCGGCGGATCAGCTCGGCGTCTATCTGCAAGTGGAGCTACCTATTTGGTCTTTAACCGTCGGTGAATTCCAGAGTACCACCGAATTTCTTTACGAAGAGGCCCAACGGATAATCAAAGAATATGGCAACCACCCATCGTTTATGCTATGGAGCTTAGGCAACGAGCTACAAGGCAATATGTCGGTGCTCAATAAAATGGTCTCTGATTTAAAGGAGATAGACAATCGGCGGTTATTTGCAAACACCTCCTTTACCTTTGAAAAAGGACACGGCGATAGACCGGAACCAAACGATGATTTCTTTGTGACCCAATGGACCAAAGACGGTTGGGTTAGAGGTCAAGGTGTTTTTAACGCACAAAGTCCATCGTTTAACAAAAACTACAACAGTGCATTGGCTAATGTCCATGTCCCTGTTGTGACCCACGAGATTGGACAGTACGCTGTATACCCTAATATACGCGAGACCGATAAATACACGGGCGTTTTAGATCCGTTGAACTTCAAAGCGATACGGAACGATTTGCAGAAGAAGGGGCTAATCCAGCAGGCTGACGACTTCTTACAATCATCCGGTAAACTGGCTGCCATCCTATACAAAGAAGAGATCGAACGCGCCTTAAAGACTGCTGGCATCAGCGGGTTTCAATTACTCGATCTCCATGACTTTCCAGGGCAAGGAACAGCTCTCGTAGGTTTGTTAGATGCTTTTTGGGAAAGTAAAGGTATACTCGATTCTACAGATTTTAAGCGCTTCAATGGCCCCCTTGTTCCACTTTTAAATTTCGAAAAGGCAACGTATAAAAACTCGGAGGTATTCCATGCAGACGTCAGTGTCTCCAATTACCTTCAGCCTTTTCATGAAAACCAAGCGATCGAGTGGTCCATCAGCAAAGACGATGCTCTCCTGGAATCAGGAAAATTTGACGTACAGCTCGGCATGGGCTTTAATGATGGTCTCGGAAAGTTTTCGGTCGACCTCAGCAGCATACAAGAAGCCACAAAACTCACTGTCCAACTGCAAATAGCCGGTACTAATTATAGCAACAGTTGGAATATTTGGGTATATCCCACCTCAGAAACCGTGAATTTTGGAGACGTCATCTACACCAATGATGTTACCGAGGCTATACAACAGGTACAAGCAGGTAAAAAAGTGCTCTTAAATCCCGATTGGAAGACCACCAAGGGGCTGGAAGGAAAGTTCGTTCCCGTCTTTTGGAGTCCCGTACATTTTCCAACACAAGCCGGAACCATGGGGTTATTATTAGATAAGCAGAACGCGGTGTTTGCCGACTTTCCTACAGACAATCATACCGACTGGCAATGGTGGGATCTAAATGTCAACTCTACCACTTTGATTATCGACTCCCTGGAAGGTGGAACACCCCTCATCCAGATGATTGATAATTTCGCCAACAACAGAAAGCTGGCACTAGCCTTCGAGGGTTGTATTAACCAAGGGAAGCTGCTCGTCGTTTCCATCGACCTGAGCTCCAACTTGGAAAAGCGGATCGTCGCTAAGCAACTCTTGCAATCCATTCTACGGTATATGAACAGTGACGATTTCCAGCCTGCAACGATCCGGAATCCGAAGTGGCTTGCAGACAACCTCAAGCCCCAACAGCAAGAACAAAAGAAACAAGACGCAACCGCTATTTATTAAAACACTCGATCCGCGAATAAGCATACAGATAAAGAAGGACTGTATATTAAAAATCAAGGAAAATGAAGACATATTTAATTATTATGCTATTTATCGCACCCCTTATCGGTTGGGCTCAAGAGCAACCAACGGTAACCGGGGTAGTAAAAGGAAGTGACGATACCATAATCAGTGGAGCTACAGTAGCCGTGAAGGGAAAGCCCATTAGCACTTCGACGGACAACGACGGTTCTTATCATATTGCCGCGACACCCCAAGACACGTTGGTATACAGCTTTGTGGGCTATCAACCGCAGCAGTTACCTGTAGCAGGCAGATCAACAATTGATGTATTTTTAGAGCCGACGGCATCCGATTTAGAGGAAGTCGTTGTAGTCGGTTACGGTGCTGTCCGCAAGAGTGATCTAACGAGCTCTATCACTTCGGTCAAAGGCGAAGATCTAAAAGATTTTACGGCCGGGAGTGCGCTAAACGCCTTGCAGGGAAAAGCCAATGGTGTTCAGATTACGGGTTCTGGAGGACCAGGGGCAAGTCCGCGTGTCATTATTCGGGGAATTACATCGGTCAACGGTTCAGATCCCCTGTATGTGGTAGACAACGTACCCCTACCTCCAGGCACAAACCTCAATTTCTTGAATCCGGAAGATATAGAGAGTATGGAAGTCCTGAAAGACGCATCAGCCGCTGCTATCTTCGGAACCCGGGCATCGAATGGAGTAGTCCTCATCACAACCAAAAAAGGTAAGTCGGGCAAAACAGTATTTACCTTTAGCGGATCTACAGGAATACAAACCATTTCCAAGCCGAATATAGCAGATGCATCCATCTACGAGCAGGTATACAAAACACGGTATACCAACGACGACAATGAGCCAATTTGGAATGCGGAAGATAATTTAAAACCCGGCGACGGCACAGACTGGTGGAAAGAAGCTGTCAATACGACAGCCATGATCCACAACTATAATGTAGGGTTTCAAGGAGGAAGCGAGAAGAACGTATTTAGCGGAAATGTCGGGTATTTCAGACAGAATTCGCAGTATGATGTGGGCTATTGGGATCGCTTGTCCATCCGGCTAAATAATGAATATACCCTCACCGAGGATGTTAAGTTGGGGATCGACCTCGCCCCGCGCTATGAATCCTGGACAAACACGCCAGACTTGTATGCCGACATTATGCGGATGGACCCTACTACGCCCATATTCCGTCCGACAGATGAATGGGAAACAAATGTATTCAACAACTACGCTCGTTCCAAGCATAATCAAGTATGGAACCCGATGGGACGTTTGGCCCGTTTAGACGAAAAAATACAACATTTCGCATTGATTATGACGCCTCACCTGACGGTTACGCCTATCCAAGGAATGACCGCGCGGACGCAGTTTAACGTAAATGCACGGGTACAAAACGCGCACAAATTTGAACCTGAATTTTTTATTGACAATCTAGAGCAAGGTGAGCGTAGCTATATCGAGCGTCGGAACGACACCAATATCGATTGGAACTGGACGAACACCCTAAGCTATATGTTTGATCTGGATAAACACCATTTCACCACGATGGTCGGTTTTACGATGGAAAAGTTTAGCACTTACGGGTTGCTTGGTTCGCGGTATGACGTGCCAAATAGCCACCCTGACCTTCGCTATCTCGATGCCGGTACCGATGAGGAAAAAGCATCTGGCACCGACACTTACCGGACATTGATGTCGGTGTTGGGCCGGCTAACGTACAACTATGATTCGAAATATTACCTTACAGCGACCTTTAGGCGCGACGGATCTTCGGCATTTCCTGCAGGTAACCGCTATGCCAATTTTCCGTCTATTTCGGGTGCGTGGCGTGTCAGCAATGAGTCGTTTCTAGCAGGACAGGACATCTTTCAAGATATCAAGCTGCGTGCGGGCTGGGGCCGTGTAGGAAACCAATCTGTTGCGGGGCCAGGTCTTTATATCAACCTGATCGGACCGGCGGACTATGTGTTCGGGCCGGAAGGCACGCGATACGTCGGATCTGCCGTTAGTCAAGTGGGGAATCCGCTGCTAACCTGGGAAACCGTCGAAGATGTAAACGTAGGCTTAGATTTGGCTTTTTTACAGAACAAGTTCACGGTAGGAATAGATTGGTTCCGCAAGCAGAATCACGACATGCTCATGCAGAAAAACAATCTGCTCGTCCTCGGTTATCCGATGTGGGATGCCCAGATGTGGGCCAATATCGGGAGCATGCAGGCACAAGGATGGGAGTTTGCGCTCAAGTACAGCGAAAATAGCCACGCATTCACTTATGATTTAGGGTTGAACATGACGGCCGTACAGAGTAAAGCAATGGAACTGGCTATGGATGCCCCTATTCTAACCGGGGCGGTCTATAACGACCTGGCGATACGCAATATACCTGGCGAAGAGATAAGCCGATTTTTCGGCTATCAGATCGATGGCGTATTCCAAAATGAGGAGCAAGTGCAGCAACATGCCAGAACCGATGGCACGCTTATCCAGCCTAATGCACAACCCGGAGATTTTATCTTTAGGGATACCAACGGAGACGGCCAGCTAAACGAAGATGACAAAGTGTTTATGGGCAAAGCATTTCCAGATTTTACGGTTGGATTTAACGCCCGTCTGGGTTACAAAAACTTTGATCTGGTTGCCAATTTCTATGGTTCGGTCGGCAACGATATCATGAACTTACCCAAAGTCGGTTTCTATTCTGGAGAAAATGGCCAAAACGTCTATGCCGATGCCTTTGATAAGGCTTGGAACGGCGAGGGAAGCACCAATACATTGGCCCGCTTGTCTGTAAATGATTTGAACAATAACTATCGTATTCCCTCGACCTTTATGGTTGAAAATGGTAGCTTTTTAAGAGCGAAGCTGTTACAACTGGGCTATACCCTACCCTCCTCGATGTGGTCGAATGGCCAGCTTAGGCTGTCCTTATCTGCACAGAACCTGTTTACGATCACCAATTATACCGGCTTAGATCCAGAGGTGGCATCCGGAGGGACAGCCCTGGAATCGGGTATAGATCGCTTAGGTTATCCTAATCCCCGTACTTTTCTTCTTGGTTTAAACCTCACGTTCTAAAATTATTACACGATGAAAAAGATATTTATAGCACTTTCCATATACGCAGGCAGCTACCTCTTCACAAGCTGCGAAAAATTTTTGGATAGACCCGCACTGGGACAGGAAAATTTAGACACCTATTTTCAAACGGAAGAAGAGGCGTTAAAACAAATCGCGGGTTGTTACCAAGGTGTTTTTTGGGATGATTGGTGGCAAGTTGCGCAATTTTATCCCGCATCGGATATGGCAACCGACGATATGTGGATGAACAACACTACGCAAAGCCAGAGCAGTTATATACGGACCGCCCATTATCAGAACCCGAGCCAAGACGACTTACTGAAAAACTATTGGCAGTATCGTTACAAGGCTATTTTACGGAGCAATGTTGTACTAGAGCGCTTACCGGAGTCTTCGATTACCAATGAGGAATTGCGCGAACGTATCCTTGCAGAAGCCCGCTTTTTACGCGCTTTTCAGTATTTTGAGCTGGTTAAGAATTTTGGTGGTGTACCCATCATCGAGAGTTTGTCCATGCCTGAAGAGGTACAGGGAGTTACCCGCAATACCCTTGAGGAATGCTATGCATTTATAGAGAAAGACTTGATAGCCGCTGCTGAGGGGCTACCCGAGCGGAGCAAATATCCATCAGCCGATATCGGGCGTGCTACCAAAGGTGCTGCACTGGGTTACTTGGGTAAAGTATATCTGTACCAAAATAAAATGGCGGAGACTGAAGAGGTTTTGGCGCAGGTAATTTCCTCCGGCGAGTATGATCTGTTGGACAATTTCGATAAGGTATGGACAATCGAGCATAACAACAGTATCGAATCCCTCTTTGAGGTGCAGTATAGCGATGCCCTAGGTTACAATTTAGGTGGCCGTCTTTCGGTAATCACCGGTTCCCGTAATGATAGTGGCTGGTCATGGAGTGGCCCTACCAGCGACCTAGAAAATGCTTTTAAAGCCGCCGGCGATGAAATACGTTTACGCGCTACCATTATCAAGCATGGGGATGATGTATGGAACGATCCGGGTGAGGCAGCAAAAAACTATGTCATTGCGCCCGCAGAGCATAAGTCGGCACGGATCAACCGGAAGTTTTACATTCCTCATGCACAACGTGCCGTTCCGTATGATGGCAACCGGAATAAACTGAACCATCGCTTGCTCCGCTTTGCCGATGTCCTGCTGATGTATGCCGAAGCTGCCAACGCCACTGGTAACGACGGAGAAGCACGCAATGCCCTCAACCGCGTTCGGGAACGTGTCAATTTAAATCCGGTGAGCAGCAGTGGAGAAGCTTTGCGACAGGCCATTCGCGACGAAAGACGGTTAGAGCTCGCACTGGAACACCAACGGCTTTACGACATCCGTCGCTGGGATGACAGCAACGGTAAAAAAGTAATCGCCAATCTCTTCGGTCCCAACGGTTCATTTGTACGCTACAATACCGAAATAAGCACCGACACCTTTGAGCGCACCAATCAACGGGAGAATAGCAATAAAGGGACTTCCTTTAACGAAAGCAGGGATTTATTGTTTCCGATCCCAAATTCAGAAATTGTTTTATCCGAAGGCAGCATTGTTCAAAATCCTAATTTTTAAGTCTTTCGACCAAACATATAAAAAGTAAGGCCTAGCGATAAGCTGGGCCTTATTTTTAACCCGACACGGGCCAATGTACTTTATTTTCGATATGGCCTTCGTCTTCCAGATTGATAGCATATACCCCTGCATCGGTTCTCTCTCCCAGAGAGGCAGTCGTTATAAAAAGCGTGTTCATATCCTTACCACCAAAGGTGCACGAAGTGGGGTTAGGTACAGGCAGTGAAATCTCGCTAACCAGGGCAGACTTGTTTAAATCATATACAATTATTTTTGCGCCACCCCACAGCGCCACGTATAGTTTGTTCGATTTTGATAAAGTCATGCCATCCGGAGATACATCCTTCTCCACTTCAAAAACAATTTTTTCATTTCGAAGCTCACCGTTGCTGTAATCGAAACGACGAACATTTCCTTGTATAGAATCGATGTAATACATTTCCCTACCCGAAAAGGCAATCCCGTTAGAAATGGTCACGTTCTCCAACAGGACGTTTGCTTCGCTTCCATTGACACGGTATAGCGAAGCATCGGGCTGATGCATTGCCTCGGCACCATTATTTATATTGTTCATACTGCCAATCACCCAATTGCCTTCCCTATCCACACTACCGTCATTAAACCTATAGTTCGGGTTCTTTTCAGGCTGTACAACAAAAGTTGTTTCACGGGTGCTTGTATTCAAGGCATGTATCCCGCTTTCTAAAGCGATTAGTACGATATTTGGGTCATCATGCAGCGCTATACAGCTGATAAATTCGTCGAACGGAAACTCCTCGGTGTTTTTTGTATGCAGTGAATACCTGTACATCCGTTTCGATAAAATATCAACAAAATACAAGCTGCGGATACGTTCGTCCCAGATCGGGCCTTCTCCTAAAAATAATGGGGTTGCAAATACTTCCTGTAACATAACTATTTTAATCGATCTATACAAAACTGCTGTAATTTCTGGTATAAAAGAATGGATTATCGCAAGGAAAAGATGGACTTTTTTGCGAAACGAGGAACACAGTAAAATAATCCATCATTTTACTCGTTTTGTTTATTCTATTTGATTTGTGTTAATGCTACTTTCGTATTGTTATATCACAGTAGTATAGAATCATATGAACCAAAGCAACAAACGAGTCGTTTTTTACAGCCTTATTGCCTCTTTGGGCGGGCTTCTTTTCGGATTTGATATTGCCATCTTCTCGGGGGCTATCCCCTTTATACAGCCTGACCTTGACCTCTCTCCTTCTCAACTCGGATGGGTAGCTAGCAGCCTATATTTAGGTTGCGCGGCGGGCACCATGACCTTCGGGAAAATCGCCGAGCGACTAGGCCGTAAGAAATCGTTATTTATTGTTGCTTTGATATTTGGCATTTCCTCTATTGCGATGGGGCTTTCGAACCACATGAATACGATTGTCATCTGGCGCGTTATCGCGGGCTTCAGCGTAGGCGGGGCTTCCATCTTGTCACCGCTCTATATTGCCGAATTAAGCCCGCGGCACATTCGAGGTAAGATGGTATCGATCAATCAATTAGCGATTGTTATCGGCATTCTGATGGCTTATATCACCAATTATTATCTATCTTTTACCTCGTGGAACTGGCGGTTGATGTTTATGAGCGGAGCTTTACCCGCCACTTTATTCTTAATTTTTTTACCTTTTCTACCCGAAAGCCCGAAGTGGCTATTGTTTAATGGGCAACGGGAAAAAGGCGCAAAAATATTGGGATCGCTTCTTACTGAGGACCAGCTGCAAGACGAAATCAACCACATAGACCAACAGAAAGAGCAGGAACAAAAAGGCTTTGCAGTTGCGACAATCTTTAAACAGGGATTTGGCTTCCTGCTATTGGTAGCCATTGTCATTGCCGTATGTCAGCAGTTTTCAGGTGCTAATGCCGTACTATTTTATGCGCCTATCATTTTCGAAAAGGCGGGAATGGATGTGAGCGGCCAACTTTTTCAACAAATCTTGATTGGAAGCATCAATCTTATCGCCACGTTGATTGGCATGCGCTTCGTAGATAAAGTTGGTCGAAAAAGATTGCTACTCATTGGTTCCGGGGGGATGGCGTTGTTATTAGTACTCATTGGCTTGTCTTTTAGCGGGACATTCATACCAAGCTATTTATTAAGCTTCTGTGTTATCGCCTTCATCGGTGTCTACGCCGCTACGCTAGGGCCCGTTACCTGGGTAGTCATTACCGAAATATTTCCTATGCAAATACGAGAAACAGCTGTAGGGATTGCATCCGCCTTCTTATGGGTGGCATGCTTTAGTCTCACGTACTTATTCCCTGTCATCATCGATACCTTTACGACATTACAGACATTCCTGCTATTTGCCGGAATATGCTTCGCGTATTTTATTTTCATTTTGTCCGCCGTCCGCGAAACAAAAAACAACCGCGTTTAGTAATCGTAGATCTTTCCTTATCATCAAGATTTAATGTAATACATATATATGCACACAACAAACGACAAAGTAGTAGTTATCACCGGAGCGGGAAAAGGGATTGGCAGAGGAATAGCGGAATATTTTGCCAAAAAACAATGGGTAGTCATCCTGGCCACACGGACGGATCGAGAAGGTCTGCTCGTGCAGGATGCCATCAACAAACAGGGCTATCGGTCCTGTTTTATACAAACCGATGTTTCTGACGAAAAAAGCATTCAGAACATGGTAGATCACGTACTAGAGAAATACGGTAGAATAGACGCTTTAGTGAACAACGCTGGTATTACCAGGTTCAAGCCTTTGTTAGAATGCACCATCGACGATTGGAATGAGCTGATCAATATTGACCTCCGGGGTGTATTCTTATGTTCTAAATATGTTGCCCAAGCCATGGTTACAACAAAGATAGCGGGTTCGATCATTAATATCTCGTCAAACCATGCTTTCCGCACTTTGCCCGATACAGAGATTTATGCTGCGGCCAAAGGTGGCGTCAATGCAATGACCCGAAGCATGGCCATTAGCTTGGGACAATATGGAATCCGGGTAAATGCGATTTGTCCCGGCTTTACAGACACGCCGCACTATCAGTCGTGGTTAGCAGAAAAAAATGATGCGAAGACCATTGACGAGGAAATCAAAGCTCTACATGCTGTCGGCGAGATTACAACACCCAAAGATATTGCACAACTGGCATTTTATCTCGCGGGCGATGAAAGCCAGAAAATTACCGGAAGCGAAATACTGATCGATGGCGGACTCACCGCTCGATTGTATAACTCTTCAAAATTTTAGTAAACCATGAAAATCAAAAGTTTCCATTTATATAAGGTTCCTCCACGTTGGTTATTTTTAAAAATAGAGACCGACGAAGGTCTGGTGGGCTGGGGAGAGCCGGTGCTTGAAGGCCGAGCCGATACCGTTGCCACTGCCGTATCGGAGCTCATCGCTATGATCGGAGATCGAGATGTTCTGGAAATAGAAGACATCTGGAACTTGATGTATCGCGGCGGATTTTATCGTGGCGGCCCTATCCTCATGAGCGCTATCTCGGGTATCGATCAAGCCTTATGGGATATCAAAGGAAAATTTTACAACGCTCCTGTTCATCAGCTTTTGGGTGGAAAATCTCGACATCAAATGGAGGTATATTCCTGGGTCGGTGGGGACCAGCCAGAAATATTGATAGACGAGGTGCAACGCGTGTATGATAAGGGCTTCAGAACCATCAAAATAAATGGTACCGGCAAGCTTCGGTTTCTAGACTCCTACAGCGAAATAGACGCTTTGCTGAATCGTTTGGGAACCTTACGGGAGCATTTCGGCATGCAGTTGAATATCGCGATCGATTTTCACGGGCGGGTACACCTGCCCATGGCAAAAATCCTGCTGAAGGAGCTCGAAGCGTATCGGCCCATCTTCATTGAAGAGCCCCTCCTCTCGCAGAACCTGGAGGGTATTGCTGAATTAAACAAACGTAGCAATATCCCGATTGCACTTGGTGAGCGGCTATATTCCAGATGGGATTTTAAACCCGTTTTTGAAGGCAGGGTAGCGGATATCATCCAGCCAGACCTGTCTCATGCCGGAGGCATAACAGAATGTAAAAAGATTGCAAATATGGCGGAGGTCTACGACATCGCCTTGGCTCCCCACTGCCCCTTAGGGCCTATAGCACTGGCCGCGTGTTTACAACTAGACGCCAACGCCTACAATGCCACGATACAAGAGCAAAGTTTGGGCATCCACTATAACGAAACGAATGATCTGCTGGATTATATCAAAAATCCTGCTGTGTTCGCCTATGAAGATGGATTTGTAGATATACCGACCGGTCCAGGTCTGGGAATAGAAGTCAATGAAGAATATGTTCAACAAATGGCGACGGTTGGTCACGACTGGCATAACCCAATCTGGCGTCATAACGATAATGCAATTGCAGAATGGTAAATTTAAGTAGATTCGAAAAAAAGTTAGCTAATGGAGAGATCGTCATAGGTCCCTTTTCAAAAACTTCAGATGCTTCTATGGTTGAAGCAATGGGATATGCAGGTTTCGATTTTATAATCATCGACTTGGAACACGGACCTAACAGCATTCTAAATGCCCAACACTTGGTCCGAGCTGCGGAGATTAGCCGTACATTTCCCATCATTAGGGTTCCAGAACTCAATCCATCCCATATCGGTAAAGCGCTGGATATAGGTGCCAAAGGCGTACAGGTTCCGCAGATAACCAGTGCAGAAGAGGCTGCCCGTGCGATTTCTTACGCAAAGTTTGGCCCGCAGGGCGAACGTGGCGTTTGCCGCTTTGTGCGTGCTGCCAACTTTTCCGATAAGGACCGCTTTGAATATTTCGAGCAGGCTAATAAAAGTTTTGTGATCCTACAACTGGAAGGTACCGAAGCTATCCAGAATTTAGAAGAAATCATTAATGTGGCTGGTATCGATATTGTTTTCATTGGCCCTTATGATCTATCTCAATCACTGGGTGTCCCTGGGCAGGTAACACATGAAGTTGTTATTGAGAAAATGACAGAAATTATCGATAAGTGTTTGGAAAAAAATATCATCGTGGGTGTTTTTACAGATCAGTTGGAAAGCGCACGATATTGGAAAAATGTAGGCGTTAAATATATCTCCTATTCTGTGGATGTCGGTATAATCCAAGAAGCCTCCAAAACAATCATCGCGGCGATCCATTAGCAAATTATATATTTTATACTCGACAAATCCGTGTCTAAGAATCACGTCGGCGCACGGAAATGAATTTATTTTCTACATTTTATCAAATAGAATGGATAATTTTCGTTTACCTCGGTAACTTCCACCAACCCGTAGTTACCAAATTCTTTTTCTACGGTTTGGTTGTCGTAAAAAAACATTTTTACTCCTCCAAATAGCTCAAAACGATCCTTGCTTATTTGTTTTCCTTGTCCGTAAGTTCGCGCTCTCTTAGTGATAGCCGTAAACACCATATAACCATTTGCGGCGAGCTGATTATAGCAATCGTCTATCAGCTTTGCTCTTTCGTCACGATCCAATAAGTGAATCAAGGCATAACAAAAAATACCGGTATATTGATTATTATAAAAAGGCATATCGGTTACGGAACCGTGGTGAATAACCATATCTGTTCCGTAATGTTTCCTTGCTAATGCAATCGCCGTCTTTGAAATTTCAATTCCAGTCACTTCCATTCCATTTTCAATGAAAATCTGTGCATTTCGTCCATAACCGATGCCGGGTATAAGTATCTTCTTGATGTCCTTTTCTAGAAAAAAGTCTTTTGTAAGTATCGCGGATTGGCTAGGCTCAAAGCCCCACATTGTTTGTTTATCGCGAAATGCATCTTCCCAAAATTCTGTCATAGTGTTCGTATCTTCCTTCAAAGATAAGAAAGATTATTAATTTGCAACTATGATGCAATATTAAACAAAAAGATTTAAAGGTTTTCGAAATCATAAAAATTCAATCCGATGTCTTCGTTTTTTATTTTTACAACTTTATTATCGATAGCAGTAATGAAAAACTCACCTGCACCCCGTATTTTCGCATCAAAAAGATGCCCCGCTAGGGCTGAATAATCGCTTTTTCCTAATGTCACGTGCAAATGCAGCGTGGGTTCTCCCCCAACTTCAGAAATGTTGCCGGAAAGGTTGCTAATTTCCATTTGTCCCGTAAATGTTTTATCCATATAATTTTTAGTATCTGGATCAAAAAAACGCAAAGTCGCTTCATTGGTAGCCCCTATCCCGGTAACTTCACCCGCACCAATTTTTTGTGTTACTACGAAATCGGTTAGCGTGTCCACAATGCTACTCTTATCGGCAATACTTAAGATATATGTTTGGTCTATTTTTCGGGCTGTCCAATTCTTTCCTCTTAAATTATGTACATTCATATAGCTAGATAATATATTCCTATTTTATTTTTAAACAAAAAAACGTCTAGTTTAGTTTTATAAAAACAATCGCACAACGATGATCTCTAACAAAAATAAGCCAATATAAGGGGTATAAACATCGGAATACACACCGAGAAAAAGAGTTTCTTAACCTAGGTCAATGTAGCAAAAGAAAAACCTGGTTATCTTTGTTACGGAAAAATCGAATATAAAAATGCTTGGCATCAAAAAGGAGAAATAGTAAAACAATGGCACATCATTTAGACATAAAAACAGCAGGCACAACTTTAAACGAGGCAGTAAAGGTTCTTATTATGATTCATGGACGAGGTGGTAGCGCAGAAGATATATTGGGATTAACACAACATTTAAATGTGAGTGGTTATGCCCTTTTGGCCCCTCAGGCTAAAAACCATACCTGGTATCCCAAATCATTTATTGCACCTATCGAGCAAAATGAGCCCTGGCTTTCTTCGGCTATTAATATCGTGGATACGACAGTAAAAGCGGCTATCGATGCCGGTATAAAGTCAGAAAATATTTACTTTTTTGGGTTTTCCCAAGGAGCATGCTTAACATTAGAGTATCTCACCAGAAATGCGCGGAAATTTGGCGGTGTCGTCGCTATCATCGGTGGAGTAATTGGAGAAAAAATAAATAGAGCTAACTACGGTGGTGATTTTCAACAAACTCCAGTCTTTATAGGTACGAGTAATCCAGATTTTCATGTGCCCATTGAGCGCGTATTTGAAACGGAAAACATATTAAAGGAGATGAATGCCGTAGTGAACCTACAGGTCTATGAAAACGCTGGACACGCGATCAATCAAGAAGAAATTGAATGGGCCAATAAAATTCTATCCTAATTCCTATTTTTTACGTTCAAACCCGTTTCCGGCAGCGGGACATATTCATCATTATCACCAGGAACCGGTGGAAAAGCGTCGTAATTTTGGTTCTTCCAGTTTACTTTCGCCTCTTCGATCAACGCTTTATCAGAACTCACAAAGTTCCAATATATAAAACGTTCGTCATCAAAAGGTTCTCCACCGAAAAGATAGACCGTACAATTGTCGCTGGTTTCAAATTCACAAAGTTGGGCATTTTTTGCTATCATTAACTGTTTAATTCCATAATCATTACCTTCTATATTCACCTTACCGTCTAAAACATATAAGCCTACTTCGCCATATAATTCTTCACCTATTTTTAACTTCTGTGCTGTCTGCGTATGAATTTCTATAAAGAACATCTTACTGTGGACAGGTACGGGCGATTTTCTTCCAAATGCCTCTCCCGCAATTAATTTATATTGTGTATTCCCCTCTGTCCATATCGGTATCTCTCTAGCGCCGAAGTGGTGAAAAGTCGGTTCACTCTGTTCCATATTTTTGGGAAGTGCGACCCAAATCTGAAATCCGTGCAAGTTCTTATTCGTTGTTCGAAGGTACTCTGGGGTTCTTTCCGAGTGAACGACACCCTTCCCAGCAGTCATCCAATTCACTGCACCCGGCTCAATCTCCACGGCACTTCCTATACTATCTCGATGGAAAATAGCACCTTCAAAGAGATAAGTTAATGTGGAGAGACCTATATGGGGATGTGGTGGAACATCTAGATTTTGATAGTCTTTCAACGCCGACGGCCCCATGTGATCAATAAAAACAAACGGCCCCACTGCTCGCTTTTGGCGAAATGGAAGTAATCTTCCAACTAAAAAGTTCCCTATGTCTGCTGCTCGCTCTTCGATGATGAGCCCAATGTTTGACATCATAACAATTGCTTTTATGGTGCATATTATAATTCATTGCTCTATTTAAAGATACACCTTTTCCTATCTTTCTAATAGCATAACAATAAATTTTGTTTGGTGGACCAATTAACAGAAATAAATATGAATTATCTAACTCCTAAAAAAATAAAAGGGATCGTATCTGATGGCGATACGATCCCTTTTCAGACAACTACGGTCCCCTACAATACTTTAGAGGCTTCTACCAAACGTTTCAGTTTGGCATGGGTGATCTGAAGGGGTACGTGACCAAATCCACATTCGCTCGTTAGGATCAAGCGATCCGCTGAAAAATATTCCAATGCTGGTTTTACACGCTCCTGTATTACTTCTACGGATTCTAGATCATCGCTGCGTTGATCGATAACCCCTATTGCCAAGTCTCCTTTAAAATCCCACTCATCAAATAGTTCCAGCATATTGTAGCCAAGTGTACAATGTTCTAGCAGCAATTCATCAACGGGTACAGTTTTAAATGCTTCAATGAGATCCGTATACTTGGTAAAATAAACTCGTTTTCTACGGGGATTACCACCGCATACATGCAAGCCTACTCGCACTTTCTTCGGAAGCGATTCGATCAGTTCTGCCAAGATTTCCGCTGCCCAAAGGCTTTCCTCGGGAGACTCTGTCCACATGGGTTCATCAAACTGCACATGCGCACAACCAAGGGCAATAGCTTCCGCAATTTCATCTCTCAAAACATTCGCCCATGCACGACATAAAGCCTGCGCATCGGGATAAAGATCTTTACGCTCATTCACGCTGAAACGATACAACACGTGCGGTCCCGTGACGGTCAATTTAACTTCTACATCGTCGGGAGCAACATCACGGGCGATTTTCCAATTTCGAGCGATGTCAAAACGTGAATTCTTTAACTCTCCAATCACCCGAGGGCATTCGATACCAAAACCAGCTGTCCCGAACGAAACCTTAGGCATATCCTCGAAAGTAATACCATCAATACGCTTTTGATAAAAATAATACATATTTTCCCGGTATCCTTCACCGTCGGTGATCGTATCCAGCCCCAAACTAGCTTGGTCTTTTGTCGCCCACTTAATGTAATTATCCACTTCCTCCCGATCCATCACAGGTCGTTTCATCGTATCCTCTAATTTTTCGGGACGGGGATAACTGCCTACAACTGTATTGCGAAATCCTGACATATCTTTCTTTTTAATATCGTAATTTTATTGTCAATAAATATAATCGTTTTTTAGTAACTGATCTGCAATTGTCTGCAACGAGCTTCTTCAATTTGCGTTTTCACCCCCTCTTCCAGTGATCGAGGGATAAATCCAATTTCCCGTTCCAAACGCGAGCTATCACAACGATCGATCAATGCTGTACGTGGAACACTTTCGTCAAATTCGTATTTTGCATCCGGAACAACACGTTGAACTGTCTGCATTAGTTCCTCGGCCGTCACGGAATGTCCACCATTGTTGTATGCAAAGTGCTCTAATTTCGATTTTAAAGAAAGGCGGACAAACTGCTCTGCAACGTCATCCACATAAATCCAACAATCACGGGCTTCTTTCGAGAACGGTAATTTAACAGGCCGTCCAAGAGCGGGATTTGTAGCAAACTCACAGGCCCAGAGTACAGATCCACGCATCCGCCCATCACCATATACCACCGGAGGACGCATAGCAGCAATACTGACGCCTTTATTTTTAATATACTTCTGCGCTGTAAACTCATTGAGCATCTTCATTACGCCATAGGTATAAAAATGATCTTCAAGAGAACAGAAGTCTTCCTCTTTTACGGCATAATCCGCATTACCATAGGCACTATGGTTAGCTCCATAAATAGTTTCGCTACTAGCAAACACAAGGCGTGCCAACTTATGATCCACCGTCATATCAAACATATTGATCATACCTTGAATATTGACGGCAGCCCCACGGTTCTGATCAGCCTCTACTTCCGCACTCATTAGATAGGCTAAATGAATCACATGCGTTATATCGGGGAATTTACAAAAGACGTCATTAACCTGCTTTCTATTTGACACATCGAGGTTGACGAATGAAGTCTGATCTATCTGGTGCTGAATTTCAGCAAGTTTGATAGGATCTTCACGATACTTTAAAAGAGCAATTTGCTTTGTCCAAGCTATATTCAAATCTAAATCGGCGACGATTACAGGTATACCACGCTCCCATAGGTTGACGACCACACGTGCTCCGATAAATCCGGTACCTCCGGTAACTAAAAATTTCATAAATGATTACTGTATTTATGCTGAACAGTCTCGCATAATCCTCATGAAGTCCTTCTTCGATTATACGCTAGGCAAAGTTACTTTCTACGAATTAGTAACCATAAATTTTTAATAAATTAGATGATACAACTATTTTACACTATTTTTTAAGCGAAAATAGCTTTTTGTTACTTAAATTTGTCTTTCCAAAAGAGTTTTATGCTATGGAAGAGCTTGATAAGACAGATTTATTATTATTGAAAATATTGGGAAATGACTCTAATCATACAATTAAGGAGTTGGCTAGACAAGTAAACTTGTCACCAACACCGGTGTTACAAAGGGTAAGAAGGTTGGAGAACGAGGGGTACATCAAAAAGTACATTGCCTTACTTAATCCCGAAAAATTTAGCCAAGGTTTTATTGTCTTTTGTAATATTAAATTGAAACAACATGACCGCAAGATTGGGCATCGTTTTGTAGAAGACATTCTGAAGATCGATGAAGTGGTAGAATGCTATAACATTTCTGGCGACTACGATTTTATCTTAAAAGTATTTGCTAAGGATATGAAGCATTATCAGGATTTCGTATTCAATAAGTTAGGCACTGTTGAAAGCATAGGAAGTACACAGAGCACTTTTGTAATGGCAGAAATAAAAAACGCCCATAATATTAGTTTTTGATATACTGCACATCGTAAGCCCAGTCGGTTTTCTCCGTACTGATCAGCCTTCATTATCTACTTTCTCGCAAAAAAACTCCTGACAAATCAAAACTTAAATCCACATCGTTAATGAGTTCTAACTCATAGCCATTTTCATCTTTATCAATACTTATCACTCCTATTGTGGCATAATGCGTATCGAGGTATTTTTGAATAGCGTCGGGTAACATTGAAGTTGGCAATTCAATGTCGCGATCGTTACTAATCTCTTTCCAATTGCCCTCTTTGTCAAAATCCACCTCTGTTCTATCAGATAGTTCAACCTCAAAAAATGTACCGCTGGCAACGGGGGACTTTTTGTGATGTACATTCTTTACTTTTTGTTCGGTAAAGTGAGCATTTAAAAAATCCTCCGCTTGTTTGGGGAGCTCATCCTTATCAGTGGTGTGATCATTTTTTTCATATTGATCATCCTTGTGGGAATTCGTACTATCTGTATTTGTGGGGCTATTACAACTCCCCAGCGTAAACACCACCGTTGTTATAAAAAATAATATTTTCATAAACATCGTTATTTGATATTTGATTAAACAGTTATCAAAACAAAATGTTTACATCGTTTACATTTTACGAGGTGGTGACATCTCCGCGCTCCACTACCGAAAAAGTTTCTGACAGTCAATTAATGATACAATTATACACCTTGTTTTTTAATTCCGTATTCGTAAATGCAGCGCATTTTAACTAAGTTTGTGAATTAAATCAGCATATGAAATGTCCACGAGTTCACGACACAAACACGAATGACCGCGAAGCAGTATGCAAACGACTTCACTCCAAAAAACGTGCATAATAACTGGATATTCCATATGGCCATTAAAGAACAAGTTATATACATATGAAACCGAGATGTAAATAGTCATTGATACAGCGGCATGATTATTTACCCGAGCGCTCATCAGCCATAAGAAAAAATTAATAGATGAAATATTTATTATCGTTACTTTGTCTTTTCAGCATTACGTCTTGTCATCATACGCAGAATGAACAAGCATTGGAACAACTGGATAAAAAATCAGCGCGAGAAGTTACTTTAAAGACAGTGACCAAAGGTGACTCGGTGTTGCATATCACTATACAACATATCTGGTTCAATGGCGAACAGATTACTTCCAGGAATGATACGATCGTAACGGCTGTGGCACCGGGCACTTGGAATACTACAGATTCATCTACCACATTGAGCAAAGTGCCCATTTATGTAACTGTACAATAATGAGAAAAACAGCAACAAACAGTATCAAATTGGTTTTGATCACATCGGTATTAGCTTCTTGCGCGCCACCTAACGATAAAGAAAATGCAGAAAGCAAACAACGTGTATTTATGCGGGCAGACTCGACAGCAGCTTATACAGAAGTGACAGGCAACTATACACAAGGACATTCCGGAGGCGGTATGGGCTCTGCCCTGCTTTGGTTTATGGCGTTTAGGCATTTGGGCGGGGGCTTCGGTTATGCCAATAACAGTTTACACCCGCAATCGGTTGCCGGCACTAATGCTGCAAAGGCCGCAGCTTATCAAGCTCAGCGTGGCGGTTTTGGCCGTAATGCTGCTTCTACCACTCGCTCTTCCTATGGTTCCTGATGCAGGTTAAAAAAGTACGTATTGATCCACAATGGCAGTCCCGTCTGGAGTCTATTGGATACGGTTACCATACATTGGATGGCATACCTTACTGGATTGACGATTATTATTACGAAATCCGTAATCGGGACGCCGATCTAATCTATAAAGCGACCAATGAGCTGTGGCAAATGTGTTTGGATGCCGTGGAATACATCATCAAAAACAAGCAGTATCAGCATTTTCATATACCGCCTTTTATAATCCCCCATTTGGAGCGTTCCTGGCACAATGATGACCCTTCAATATATGGACGTTTCGATTTTTCATACGATGCGATAAACGGCAAGTTAAAGATGTTGGAATTCAATGCTGATACCCCAACTTCACTTTTCGAGACCGGTATTGTACAATGGTATTGGAAGAACCACTACTTTCCCGAACTTACAGATCAATTCAATAGCATCCACGAGCAGTTAATAAAAAGTTGGACGGAATTAAAGCCTTATCTTAGGGGAGCTATTTTACATTTTTCCTGTGCGAAAGAAACCTTAGAGGACTTAACAAACGTTGAATATCTTCGAGACACCGCACTGCAGGCAGGCATCGATACGAAGCTGATTTATATTAACGATATCGGCTGGACCGGCAGTAGCTTTGTCGATTTAGAAGGCGAACCTATTCTATCTATTTTTAAATTATATCCTTGGGAATGGATGGCCCAAGAAGAGTTTGCCGTGCATATTATAAACGATCCGAATGAAGCGCAATGGATAGAGCCATCGTGGAAAATGCTGCTCTCCAATAAAGCGATACTTTCCATTCTCTGGGAATTATTTCCTAACCATCCCCACCTCTTGCCCGCCTATTTTGACGAACCAGCTCATTTGAAGCATTTTGTTAAAAAACCTATCCTATCGCGCGAGGGTGCCAATATAGAGATGTATTACGACAAGCAGATGATTTATCATACTGAAGGCGAATATGGAGAAGAAGGCTACGTCTACCAAGAATTGGCTAACTTACATCGTGAAGATACGGGCTTTTCGATTATCGGGAGTTGGGTTATTGGACAGGAGGCTTGTGGCATATCTTTCAGAGAGTCTGATATGCCAATTACTACGGATAAAAGTCGCTTTATACCACATATAATCAGGCATTAACTATTCATTAATTTATTACAATTTCCCAGTTATCCGGCTTCTGAAGAATATTAAAACCTACATTGTCATATTTCGAACGGTTAATAATGAGACTACACTTTTCGTTTTCCAACTTTAAGTCGATGAGACGAATTTCATTAAGATAATCTGGGAGCATAATTCTGTCAAAAGTTATTGTTTTATTAATGGAATTTATATCGATCCGTAAACAAGACTGCAATAGCATAAATACTGCCCCTACGGACCAAGCCTGTGGTGAACAAGCAACAGGATAAGCTGTTGGACCTATGCCTTTCCGTCTATCAAAACCACAATATAGTTCAGGCACACGCTGCAATTCTATAAACAAGGATGCATCAAATATGGATTCCATAATTTTTAAAACGTGTTTTTGTAAACCGTACTTAGATAATCCGTAAGCTATTAATGCGTTATCGTGCGGCCAAATGGAGCCATTATGATAGGACATAGGGTTATATCGCCCCGATTGAGAAGATAGCGTTCGGACTCCCCAACCACTGAACATATCTGAATCAAGTAACGTCTCGGCAAGTATAAGAGCCTTATCGATATCTGCAATCTCCGTAAACAAACAATGCCCGGCATTCGAAGATTTTACTCTACAAGGCTTTTTATGACCATCAAGGGCTAAAACAAAACTGGACAGTTCTTCATCCCAAAAATTTTCGTTAAAGTTCGCTTTCAACACGGCCGCTTCATCGAACAGTTTTGACGATAGGTTTTGATGTCCAAGCTTTAGCGCTAATTCGGCCGCATGAACTTTTGCACCATATACGTAGCTTTGAACTTCACATAATGCAATGGGTGGATCGGCAAGCTGGTTGTTTTCATGCATAATGGAATCGAAAGAATCCTTCCATCCCTGATTCGTCAGCCCATTTTCAGATTTGTGTATATATTCTACAAACCCATCACCATCGATGTCTCCGTATTCATCTATCCAATTGACCGCGGCAACAATATTTGGCCAGATATGTTTGATCAGCTCCAAATCGGCTGTGCGGTTATAATACATTCCAGCCAACATAATAAACAACGGAGTTGCATCTATTGTTCCATAATATTGCTGAAACGGAATTTCTCCTGTATTCGCCATTTCCCCATTGCGGGCTTCATGCAGTATTTTTCCCGGCTCAGCATCTTTCTCTGGCATCAGGTCAACAGCCTGATTTGCCGCCAAAAACAATAGCACCCCTTTTGTGATCTCCGGATTAATCCATAAGATTTCCATAGCCGCAATAATTCCATCTCTTCCAAAGGCAGTATTATACCACGGAACCCCTGCGTAGGGATATTTTCCATAATCCGTATGCGCAAGAAGTGATATAAAATCTTTCTCCGATCGATATAACCAATGATTAAATTGTGTATTAGATGTTTTTATATCGGAAAACAACGTCTTGCTTTGCTTTAACTCGAGCTGATTTAATGCTTTAGCCTCGAAATAGGAAATAGCTTCCTTTTTTTCCTTCCCCGTTAGAAAATGAATACAATAATGAATCGTTACTACTTGTTTAGGGGTGAGATTGACTGAAAAAATAGCCCTATTTTTTGTTAGGGTATATTCGACATTAGACTGGAAATGGACTTCAAAAGAGCGTTCGACGCCATCTAGCCCCAAATAAGTGGTCTCAAAATATTCATCGTGATAAATCGGATAGACGTTATTCGTCGTTACTTTTCTTTCAACTCCCCGAATTTCAAAAATATCTCTAAAATCCCCATCAAAATCAAGAGTCAAGTCAAATGCGCAATTTTCTGGTTCATATTGCACGATCTTAATTTCCTCATAGAAGGCACTTTCCCGCACAAATTGATGTCTTTCAATATGTAAAGAATTTTCTGGTATAGTGCATTTTTTTACTTTCGGGTTTGTAAGGTCTACCCAATAAATAGAATTTCCCTCTTTGATCGAACCGCTTAATAAAAGTGGTTTTTCTCCGTCAATATGTAATACCAGCTTATTAATAAAGCGGGTACCATTGTGATATATCCCCTGCACCATTTTCCCGTACGGACGAATATTACCCGATCGGTCAAAAACAGCAAAGGTATTTGAATAATTCAACACCATATTTACCTCGTCTGTGTTAACAGCATCGGAGGAAATGTGGAATTCTTCTTGGACAATTTCTTCTTTCATACTTATACATCTAAAATCGGTGCTCTACCCCGACGAACATCTGGAAATTTGCTATTAACCAACATACGGTATACATCGATGTAATCTTCAGCCATACGGGTTGCCGTGAAACGTCTTTCAAAAACACTGCGGATTTCTGTTCGTGATAAGTATTTTATCCCCCTTACTGCATGAATAGCTTCCTCTACGGAGTTTACAATAAAACCAGTTATGTTATTTTCCATGACTTCTGGCACCGATCCTCTGTTAAATGCTATTACAGGTGTGCCGCATGCCATTGCTTCGATCATTACTAAGCCAAAAGGCTCGGGCCAATCAATGGGAAATAGCAAGGCCTTCGCTTGCGCTAGAAACGTCGTTTTTTGCTGTTCATTTATTTCTCCTATATACTCAATTAGCGGATGGTCGAGCAGCGATTTAACTTTCTCTTCGAAATAGACAAAATCAGCCCTATCGATCTTTGCAGCAATCTTTAGCTTTGTATTAGTACCCAGTGCGATTTTGACAGCCCTTTCAACACCTTTCTCCGGTGAAATTCGGCCTAGGAAAGCCAGATATTCACCCGTTCCTTCCCCCAGATGATGTAGGTTTCCGGGAAGTCCATGATATACTGTTTTAACAAAGTTTCCTTGCGGAAGTGGCAGACGTTGATTTTCAGAAATCGATACTAAGTTTTGGTAAGGAAAAGTATGATAGATATCCTGTAGCTCGGGAATATCCAATCGGCCATGTAGCGTGGTAACGGATGGAGTTTTTAATGTGCTGCTAAATGGGAAGTGCAAATAATCGGTATGAAAATGCAGAATATCAAACTCATTGACATATGCACTCAACTTTTGCATTTGAATAATATGATAGGCCAATGGATCTATACAGTCTTGTTTTAACCGTAAACCTTCATCAACACAGGCAATCAGTTTAGCGTGTGTAATCGAATCTCCTGACGCAAATAATGTGACGTCGTGTCCCTGTCTAACCAATTCTTCTGTTAGATAATAAACGATCCTTTCCGTTCCGCCATATAACTTTGGGGGAAGCGACTCGTACAAAGGCGCAATCTGAGCTATTCGTAGGAATTTTTTTTTAACCGTACCACTTCTATATTTACGCATCGCTATATTTATCCTTTCTTATAGATAACCTAGCAAGACGTAAATAGTTCTATCAGCTAACGATTTCGCTCGGCTGATATTCTCTTACTGCATTCGGAAGCTACAATTAAACCTGCCGCCATCATAATAATATCTTTTAAAACAAGACGACCGGCACCGGATAGGTATGGAAAGCCAAATTGTGGTGTCGGGAAATCTCCGCCGAGATTCGGGACATATACCTCGGGGGTTGTAACAAGGAAGCTCAGTGTCACACAGGACATTCCGAATGTCAATATACCCCCAAAAAAGCCGATATTCGGATACCAAATGCCCAATAAAACGGCAATACCGATCAATAAGATCACCGTACCTAGACCATAGGAAAACAAGTAGGTGCCATTTTTCGTATGCCAGTCTACATTTTTTTGTACTGTTTTTCCTTCTGGGTTCTTGTGTAAGATATATTCCGGCACCACATTTCCATATACATCCGTGCCGACCGCATCTGCATCTTTATAAAAAAAACTCATGAATGGACTATTTACTACGAAAGGTACAATACCATCTGCTTCATATTGGAATGCTTTCAATCCGCCAATCCACGCCATGACGATAAATATCGAAACCCGGAGAAAATTGATAAAAAATGGTTGTGCATTGGCGAATAATAAAATAAATTTTTCCATTCTCAAAAAAGTTTGACTACGCAATATTACGCAGTATATGAAACTTAAGGAATGGACAAATCCGTATAAAACATAGATTATTTTGCAACAATAGAGATTCCTACAGTTTCTCTAAACTTCTTAGGAGATACTCCGACTTCTTTCTTAAAATATCTCGAAAAATAAAACTCATCATCCATATGAAGTTCAGATGCTATTTCCTTGATAGACTTGCGAGAGAGATGCAAGAGTCGTTTCGCCTCTAAGGTCCATCTTTCCCGAATGAGTTTGGAAGGGCGTTTACCAAAATACCCCATTACTTTTTTACTGAATGTATCTACGGACACCCCATAATATGCTGCATAAAAAGAAACCGATCTATGTTCAATAAAATGCGCATTAAGAAGTGTTTGAAAACCAAGTACTGGATCATTAGATGGGCGATTTCGTTTTCTAAAATCGGGGTTTACTTGTTTTTCTTTACTGCTAAGGGCGAGTATTAACTGAAGATAGGTCTTTACAATAGAAATATCATATTTCTTGCCGGAGCGACTTAAATCTCTTATTTTTCCAACAATCGCCTTAACCTCTTCAAATATATGTTCAGAAACAGAGACGAAAGGCTGTTGGTATATATTATTGAACAGGATGCCGTTACAAGCGACCTCTTCTTTATGATATTCAATACAGTAAAAATCTCCGTGAAATTTAATGACATCCATTTTTCTGGTCTTGCTGTCCGCCCACTTTAACAATTGAAATGGTGACAGAAAAAGGAGCGTTTTTCCTTTACAATTATACGTGGTAAAATCTACTGAAAACACGGAATCCCCATCAAAAACAAAGATAAGATAGTAGGGTTCACTTTTCTCCACAGGCAGCGGAGGAACCCCGATATAATCTACATGTATTAGTGAATTAAAGTCTTCCAAAATCTTAAACTTTTAAAAGAACAATATAAGAAATAGTTCCGTCAACAAAAATAGCTGGTCTATTTTCCACATTGTCGAATGTATTTCTAAACTTTTTCTCTCTTTTATTGTTAATCATAAAATAACAATACGATAAACTCATCCTTATGCATACACGGAGAGACTTTCTTCAGAAGATTACGTATTCGGCTATGGCATTTCCTTTGCTAGCCTCAACACGACAATCTGACTTATTCCATTTCGATAAAGAACCGTATGATGGTCCGATTCTACGGGTAGCTATCATGGGGCTTGGCGGATACGGAACGCGCGTTGCACAAGCTATGGAGGCATGCAAAAAAGCAAAGTTGGTCGGTTTGATTAGTGGTACACCGACAAAAATTAAGGACTGGCAATCAAAATATCAAATTTCGGATAAAAACTGCTATAATTACGAAAATTTTGATGAACTAAAAGATAACCCAGATATTGATGCTGTATATGTTATTACGCCCAATGCTTTGCATCACGATCAGGTCATAAGAGCTGCAAAAGCGGGGAAACATATAATCTGCGAAAAGCCCATGGGTTTGAATGCGAAGGAAGGAGAGGAAATGATCCGGGCATGTAACGAAGCTAACGTCAAATTATTAGTGGGATATCGCATGCATTTTGAACCAAATACACTCGAAGTTGTCCATATGCGCAAAAAGGGCGATTTTGGCAAAATCCATTTTTTTCAAGGACAGTGTGGCTTCCGAATAGGAGACCCTAATCAATGGAGATTGGATAAAGCTTTAGCCGGCGGCGGTTCGCTCGTCGATATTGGTATCTATGCTATCAATGGTGCCCGTTACATGGTAGGAGAAGAACCTATATGGGTGACAGCTCAAGAAACGAAGACCGATCCCGTGAAGTTTAGAGAAGGTGTGGATGAAACTATACTATTCCAGCTAGGTTTTCCGAGTGGTGCCCTAGCGTCTTGTCTCTCCACTTACAACATGAATTACTTAGATCGTTTTTTTTTAAACGGCGAAAAAGGCTTTGCAGAAATGCAACCCTCTACCGGTTACGGCCCTATAGAAGGCCGAACACATAAAGGTAAACTTACGCAACCGCACGTTACACACCAGACCTTGCAAATGGAGGAAATGGCTTCCATTATACTGGAGGGGAAAGATGCTGTTATACCTGTAGATGGAACGGAAGGCTTAAAAGATCTAAAAATAATAGACGCGATTTATAAAGCTTGTAAAACGGGCGAGAAGCTAAACCTAGACCTTGCATAATATCTAAATTTCAGTATGGTGCAACGTTGACAGTGCTCACGCATAATAAAAGAAAAAAATTAGAACACATTATGAATACCAAGAATACATCCGCGAACGACGCTTATCTTCCTGTAGCTTGGGAATACCGTGAAGTCGTAGAGGAGGAAATAAAAAAGGCGCGTAGTGGCAAAATATTCTTCTTCAATCGAGATAATCAGGTCGATGAGGTAGTAGGTAGCGTTATTGGGCTGGAAGAAAAAAAATCGGAAGGTGTATTTATATTATTGGACAACGGAACTACAATAAGGTTGGATCGGATTATTACGCTGTTTGGTAAAGTAGGTGCGGCTTACGATGAATATGATGCATATGGGAGCTCCTGCATGGATTGTACGGGGGGCTATGAAACCGATGAGTAATCGTGAATTCGCAGCCGTTAGATTGCTTTTGCCGTTTTAAATTCGTATATTTGTGTACATTTCAAAAAGGCCCTATCTCTTATCCTCAAGCAATCCGCTTCTTATAAGATTTACTCCTTATTATTTTATAACTTTAACCCCTTTTAATGTCAAGAAATCAACTTACATTCAAGAAAAAAGAACTTGCTAAAAAACAGCAGCAGAAAAAAAAAGAAAAACAAGAAAGAAGAGAACAAAACAAAGCATCCAACAACAAAGGTAAAGCATTAGAAGAAATGTTTGCCTATGTGGATGAATTCGGAAACCTTTCCGACACCCCTCCTACACAACCATACAAATTTAAGGAAGAAGATCTCATACGTCCAGCAGATTTGGAGGACGAATATCTTTACGGTAAAGTTTCTTATTACAACGAAGAAGGTCACTATGGTTTTATCCGGGATAACCTGAGCAGGGAAACTGTATACTTTAACGATAAGCTAGCTGGTATGGTTTTGACTGTAAATCAAAAAGTAAAATATAAATATATTCGTACGAAACAGGGAAACCAAGTTTCAGAAATAGAACTACAGCCTTAACTTTTTTTGGCTAAATAAAAAATGGCGAGCTTTTCAGTTCGCCATTTTTAATAAGAAAAACAGCCTGATATACATCAGGCTGTTTTTACTTCCCTTATTGTGCTACGCGAACGTTCACTGCGTTAAGACCTTTTTTGCCTTGCTCAACGTCGAATGTTACGCTATCGTTTTCACGTACGTCATGCACTAGACCTGTTGAATGTACAAAGATGTCCTGACCACCGTTACTTGGTGTAATAAAACCGAAACCCTTGGTAACGTTAAAGAATTTTACTGTTCCTTCTTGCATTGTATTAATTGTTTATTGATAAATTATTTTTTTGTTGTTCCGTTACCGGCAATTGAAAGCCGATTAATTTTTGAATTTTTAAAAGTGTTGGCTTTTCTTCCTCACTACACAAAGATAGTGCCTTACCTTCTTTTCCGGCTCGCCCGGTTCGGCCGATACGATGCACATAAGTCTCAGAATCTACCGGTAAGTCGTAATTAATAACAAACGGAAGCTCTTGAATATCGATTCCTCTAGCCGCAATATCAGTAGCAATCAATATATTAATACCCCCATTTTTAAAAGATGATAACGCCTTTTGTCGAGCTGTTTGGGATTTATTCCCATGAATACTTGCCGCAGGTATCCCACCCTTTCCTAATATTCTAACCAATCGATCCGCTCCGTGTTTGGTACGCGTAAAGATTAAAGTTTGTTTCACATCATTCGTTCGCAAAACGTTCGCCAAAAAAGCCGCCTTATCTTTCTTTTCGACAAAAGAAACCGACTGCACAATTTTCTCCGCTGTAGAGGAAACGGGAGAAACGTTGATTTCTGCCGGATGGTGAAGAATAGTATTTGCAAATTTTCGAATTTCAGGAGGCATCGTCGCCGAAAAGAACAACGTCTGCCTTTTTTGGGGAATGTATTTTAATATACGTTTTATATCGTGTACAAACCCCATATCCAACATACTATCGGCCTCATCCAATATCAACACTTTAATTTGACTAAGGCTTACATGTCCTTGATTGATCAAATCCATCAATCTCCCTGGTGTTGCAACGAGCACATCGACTCCTTTTCGTAACCGTTCTACTTGGGAAACCTGAGAAACTCCGCCAAAGATTGCTAAACGATTTATATGGATGTACTTACTGTATTGCGCAACACTTTGATCAATTTGTATAGCCAGTTCCCGGGTCGGAACGAGCACCAATGCACGAGGCATCTTGTATTTTTTAGTATCAGATGACAACAATTGGAGGACAGGCAGGGCAAAAGCCGCTGTTTTTCCAGTCCCAGTTTGAGCACATCCGATGATATCTTGACCCTTTAATATAAGAGGTATCGCTTGTTTTTGTATTTGTGTAGCCGATGAATAACCAATTTCATTGACTGCTTTTATAATAGGATCTATTATCCCAAAATTATTAAAATTCATTTCTTCTAAATTATGATATCCCTACAAGACATTGCAGCTTCCTAAGAGAATCATGCATTTCATTTGTTAGCAGTCATATATCAAGATGTTCAGATCGGAGGGTTTCATCGCCAATCAGCACGAGTGCTGTCTATATTTATGATAACTTAAATGGCAACTGAAAAAGCTTAAACTACCTCCCAAAGTAATTTTAATGGAAGTAAAAAAAGCGTAGGCAGGGCCTTGTGCCGTCAAAGTTAATGCTAAATATTTATAAATAAAAGACTTTTCGTTATTTTTTGAAGTATCTGCTACAACATGCACCTCCTGTTTATGAAAACTATCTAGACATTGCCTGAATAACTCTGACATGCGACATAAAAGCATGCCGAAAAGACTTAAACTCGATATACTGAATATTGTATTCTTTACAGGTTTGCTGCACAATTTTATTGAGAGCAGGATAATGTACATGACAAATCCGAGGAAATAAATGATGTTCCACTTGAAAGTTGAGGCCTCCCAATAACCATGTCAGTACATTGTTCTTCGTAGCGAAATTCGCTGTCGATTGGATCTGATGAATCATCCACTCCTCTTCGACCTTCGATTCATCTATAGTTTTAAATTCCGTCTCCGAGACTACATGTGCCAACTGGAAAACAGTTGCTAAACTAATACCACATACAGCACCCGCAATTCCTAGTCCGACCAATGTCGGCACCCATCCTACATATACAATCGGAATTACAACAAACAGAACAAAATGTAATATCTTACTTGTCCAAAAAATTACGCGTTCACGTAGCGGAAAATGAAATTTATTGGAAGTTACTCCCATTTTTTGTCGAAAATACTTTTCGTAATCTTGATAAAAAATCCACGCTAAATAGGAAATTCCATATAAAAAAATAAAATAAAACGATTGGTAACGATGATGCTTTTTTAATTGTTGATCGTGATGAATACGCATAAATTTCACTTCGATATCATGGTCTTCCCCGTCAATATTAGTATAGGTATGATGAGCGATATTGTGTTTAAGTTTCCAAAAGTAGATATTTCCCCCCAAGAGATTCAGGGTATAAGAAAGAACAGTATTCAAGTTTTTGTTCTCTGAAAACGAGTTATGACCCGCATCATGCATAATATTAAAACCGATTGCAGCCAAATTAGCTCCAAACAACGCACAAAGTACCAGGCTGATAGCCCAGTGCGGCTGTACAAAAATCAGTACGGTATACAATACTGCAAAAGTCGTCAGCAGTACCGCTGCTTTAATAAATATCCGTCTATTCCCCGTCTTTTTTTTATATGTACGGGTGAAATAATCGTTGATTTTTAATTTAAGGGATTTGGAAAACAACGTATTGACATTGTTAAACTTGACGGATGAACTCATTGAATCTTCTAAAAATGGGATTGATCTTCTGTTTTATTTGCTAGTCATAATTGGCTAGTAATTTTTTTTGTAAATATAGGTGATAAATTTCAACAATTTACTAGTCTGCAGTTAAATGAATGTTAAATAAATCGGCACGACTATCGCACCAAATGTTAAATTTTGTTAACGCACAGATAACAATGTAACATCCGGAAAATTTAGACGTTATATAAGTAATTCATAATTTAGGTTAATAATTGGTTAGTTAGTGAAAATCCCGAAGCTCCCCGCTTCGGGATTTCTTTTTGGGAGCAACTTTAATCCCTATAAAAAGCAAAAGGGTTCAGATTAAATCTGAACCCTTTCTTACTTCTTTACTTCGTATCTTTTTTTTCTGTTTCTATGTCTCTTTTTTCGAATAAACCCTTTGTTTACTCTTTACAGATACATTTTTTCATAAAGAAGCTTTTATTTAAAAACAATCTCTTTAAAAGCGATTATCTATTAATTTGCTTCTCTTTATATTAAAAACGCTGGTATGTGGAATATATTGTATAAAAATTATAGTTTTTTTATTCTTCATATAGTCGTTCCAATGAAAAGCCGTTTTCCTGTAGTGTCAGCACAATATCAAAAGCCCGGATATCGGCTGCTTTTACAGATAACAAGACACCGTTTAGATATTTTGTAATCTGCCAATCACTGATGTTTGGAATCTTTTTTATGCAATCTTCTAATTTTCTCAATTGAGAATCCTCTGTCACTAATGCTTCGAATTTAAAATTTTCCATGGCACTATCATTTTTATGGGTTATTAAAAATCACGCTTTCAATACTAAGGCGCTCGGTATATCTCTCAAACTTTCTTCCCTTTTTTGCAGCATTTGCAATGCTTGCTATCGGTAAAGATAGTTAAACTAGATTAGTTTTTCCCATAGAAGCGGCGGTATTCAATACCCGTTTAGTTAGAATTCTCTATTCTAAAACTGCTTTTTTGCACAAAAACCTGTCCATAATCATCTGTTGCACGTACTTCAATCGTGTGTGTACCCAAAGAACGATTATTAGATAAAGGAGCCCACCACAAGTGCGTACAGTCCGCAGGTTCTGTCGGTCGCCGTCCCGGAAACAACGTATCGGCAGTATCCCAGCGATAAAGCTCAGCTACATATGCCGGATCAGGTTGTTTACTATAGCGCATCGGTTTCCATTCGTCATCATCTATCCTATATTCTACTTTACTTCCTTTATGCCCCATAAAGAAATTTGCATATATCCGCCCCCTACCTTCCCACCAGATCGTAGACATTACTTTTCGGTGAAAAAGTCCTATCTGATAATCATCGGGCTTGCCTGATACTTTGTAGGTTACCTTAAATTGATTTCCGTCGAAAGATAGCATAGCAAAACCAATGGGAGTACCATCGCTCATTGTTGCATCGGCAATACCTCTTTCATTAATTCTTCCCGAGTACCAGTTACCACAGGTAGCACCGACGTTATATTCGTGCAGGGGCGTATCATTCAGCCAACCGTCTTTTTTTGTATAGAAAAATTGTTGGTTGTTGTGCGTATGTGCAGAAAGCGCCAGCACATTTCGATAGCCTGTAAAAAGCTTGAACAGCGCCTGCCGGTCTGCGGCTCTGAAGGAATTTTCATTAATGATATTCAGTTGAATATGGTTCACCAGAATAACAGGCTGATCTTTTTCCACGTGCTTCAGATCGTTCTCGATAAAGCGAAGTTGTTTTGGGCTATATCCTGCCCACAGGCCATTTCCTTTTCGGGGATCCGGATAAAGATTATTATCCAGCACGATGAAATGTACCTTGCCGTAGTTAAATGAATATGTTGCAGGGCCAAAGGTAGCCTCAAATGTTTCGTCGTGCAGAGAATCAACTGTTGCTTCCTTATTGAGATCGTGGTTACCTATCACATTATACCAGGGTAGATCTAGGCGGGCCATAATATTTTTATAATCCGCCTGGAGGTCAAGGTTGTTCTGCACGATATCGCCAAGCGTTATCCCGAATACAGCATCTTTGATGGTCTCTAATTCCGATACGATACCTTTTTCGAAATACCCCAGCTCCTTTTCATCCAAAACCTGTGGATCGCCTAGAACAATCACCTTAAACAAATCGCTTTCTTCCTGCTTTCTTAATGCAAAATCAATCGACTTTGGCAACTTTCCGGTGGGCTCCACGCCTTTATACTCAAAGTGGGAAGGAGATCCGGCCGGCTTATGAATATAATATGATTGAGGCAAATTATATAGATCCAAAGCCACCTGATAGCCGGCAGGTTTAATCACAAATATAATATCATCATTCCCAACAGGCAGCTCATATCGTCCGTTTTCATCCGTAAGAACCACTTCTGATCCGTTGCTCACCGCCACACCCTTCATTCCTGTCTCGCCCCGATCCTTTCGGTTGTTCACATTCTTGTCTTCAAACACGATTCCGCTCGCTTTACGCTGAGCAAACACCATAGGGTTTGCCCAGAGCAGGAGCAGCAGCCATAAAAAGCTATTTCTCAACATATCTGTCTTTGTTTCTATAGGTTAAAAACCAACATCATAACGTATCACTTCCGTATAAAACGTATCGATCGCCAGAGGATCCGGAACAAACGCTGTCCGATAGCTAAAAGGCGTATTTATTCTGCTGTCCGGCAGGCGCGTTGTTTCTCTGAAAAGTGGAGGGCGCCCGGGCGAATGTACCGGCTCTTCTTTCAGCGTAACAAGTGTTCCGTCTTCCTTTTCATACGTTATATCAATGTATATAGCTTGTGCATTGACACCGTACCAGCTTATTTCCGCTCCTTTAAATGCCGGTGCACTACCCTGTGCGGGCAGGTCTACCCATCTTACGGACTGTATCAGCCTGTTGCTTATCGTTCTTTGATACGATTCACCAAAAACTTCACCGATAACCTGATTACCGATCGAGCGGTTTCCACTATGGTCATACGTGCACACATCAAATGTATACAACCCTTCCTCCATGTTGGGAAGGATAACATTCACCGTATCCACTTGCGTCGTTTTTGTGATGGGTACGACTGTCGAGTCGGCCTGATTGTTCCAGTAGATCACCGCTTTCACAATTTTCGGATCCGAAATAATCAGCCATTGCAAACCGATGCGCTCATTGCCCGGAAATGCCTGTAAAGAATCTGCCTTACCGGGATATATGATCTCCCCTCCTGCCAGATATTCGCTATAGGTGTTTTTCATTTTCTCACATGCTGTCAATACACAAAGAAGACACAGCATGATAGCGGAGTATTTTATTAATGTTGTATTCATCGTCAAATCATCTGTTAATTATCACTAGGCTGTCCCCAAAGAGATAGCTCGTTTATATGTAGAAAGCCGTATTCGCCACGGATAGAAGCCCAATTATCAATGTGCTTCCAGGCCAGATAGCGTACGGCAGGCGCATCAATATTAAAGTTATATTCCTGGCCCGCAGCCCCGACAGACCGGTCATCAGCAGAGTTTTGCCCAACCGGTAGCCCGGACGGCTTTTCCATGATTTCATGGCCGATCAGCACCCAGCTATCGGAATCCTGTGGCGTATTCGTGCCCCATATTTCCCATTCGTGCGGATTGCCATGTGAAAAATATCCGCCACCTACTGATCGCTGCCAGATTTTATAACGACTTAGCTTAACGGTAGCCCCCAGGTCAAACGGAATCCATATCGGTAATTCAAATCCTGATTTTGTATGAAAGAAGTTACCCACATTTCCATCCCACATATTGGTTATCGGATATGCTCCCGAATAGTCTTCGCCCTCCACCATCGGATTGCCGGATAAAGGCAGTACACCTACCTGAGGAACAGCATATTGCCGCCTGATGTCCCGCCATCTGGTTTTGCCTATTTCTTCTTCATAAATGGGTACAAGTTCGGTCTTGAGCGTATCAGAATGATTATCCCACCTGTCTTTTATAAAAATCCCTAACCGATACGGTTTTGACTCCAGTCCACGTACGGCAAACTGATCTTGCGGTAACCCACTATAATGCGTATCTATCTGTATCCATTCCCCCAGTTCTTCATCCCAGCGTAAAACCCCGACGACCATGTTGCCGTTGATTCTTCCTGCACCCGCTGACGGATTTTGAAAGTTCACCAGAATTCCCCCAAATGTCTCACTGAGTTCTAACGACCTGAATACGGTAAAGACGGGCGCCTGCAAAGGCTTTATGTTTACTTTAACGGGCGCAGACATTTTTGCTGAACGGCTTACCGCGTACAAGGTTACCTCTCTTTCAGCCTCATCACCAAAACCTTCCAGCACGATGCTGTTTGTCAGATAAGATGCTTTGGATTCTACCGTCCCTTGCTTTAACGTGTACACCGCCTTTATATACAACAAGTCTTTGTCGTCCGGCAGTGCGTAACTAATTTTCGCCCCTCCCGCGATATTTTCGACCTGCACATCGTGTACCTGCCCCGGAGGCACACCGTCTTCTTCGACGGTATAGAACGTATCCTCCGAACATGAAATGCTTCCTGCCACCAGAATAACAGACAGTAGAAAAAAAGCACTTAAATAATTAAATTTCATAGCTGAAGTTTTTAAAAATTAATAATTACCATCCCGGATTTTGGACAAGATTCGTATTGATCTGCAGTTCCGACAGACGAATAGGCGCAAAATAATCACGCATCGCAAATCGTTGATTGAACAGCAATACCGGGCGATAGAATGATTGCGGGTCTTTCTGTTCAATATCCCAACCATGTACGGGAGCGTTGAGGTTCTCCCGTGTATGAGCCGTTAGCCATCGCTTTAAATCCCAATACCGGCGGCCTTCGAAAGCCAGTTCATTCGTCCGTTCCTGATGGATAATCTGTCTCATATTTTCTTTATTTCTGTAGTATTGCGGTTGGGTGGAATATAAATCCCATGCTTCCTCAACAGAAGGGATACCAGCTCTTTCGCGGACTATATTTACCCACTTCGATACCTCAGTTGTGTACCCTCCGACCTCGTTTAACGCTTCGGCGTATAATAAATACAAATCGGCCATCCGAAACTCGGGCCAGTTATAGGTATATATATTTGTGGCCAGCATCTGCGGATCTTGGGTCGTCCGGATATCGACCAGCTTTTTTAGCTGATAGCTCGTGATTGAATATCCTGCTACACCGAATCTGGCGGATAATTCGCCTGAGCGTCCTTGAATATACAGCATACCGCTCGTTGTCGCACTTTCATGGTCAACATTATAATTGTTCACCGCATTCCCAAACCAAATACCCCGGTCGAAACCGACAGCTGCATAAAAACGTGGCTCTCTGTGATAATGCAGCTTCACGGTAACCTGTCCTCTTTTTACATGATAGCGATCGGAAATACCGCTTGTAATAAGCTCTTCATCCGACGTTCCCACCCACTCTTTATCATACGCAAGCGGCAATCCTTTATCCGTATAATACTGCCTCACCATCTTCAGGGTCGGTGCAATCGTTCCTTTTGGCGTTACAGCATCCACGCCCCGGTCTCCCGACAGTATCTGTGGCATCAGGAACCGCTGTATATCGGATAGCCGGCTGTTAGTAAATGCCCATATCGTTTCCCTATTATTTTCGCGTTCGGTAACTGCTGTTCGCAGATCCAGCTGCGTCTTTATCGTATCGTTTATCGTGTAGGAGAAACTGCCCCCGAACGTATGTAAACCAAAGCCCTGAGACTCGGCAAACTCTACAGCAGTTTTGCATGCTTCCGCAGCTTTTACCCATTTTTCCGGATCCGGTGTGATATTAAAGAGCTCCTGTCCCCTTTTGTCTAGCAACGTGAAAAAATTAGGGTTTCCACCATTGAATAAGGGGCTTGCAGCCGTGACCAAAACTCTGGCTTTCAATGCCAGTGCTGTGACCCGCGTGATCCTGCCAAGCTCTGTATTTTCCAGTCCATTGATATTATCCGGAAGGCTTTCGTTGGCAATAACCTCGTCGAGCAGCTCAACAATATAGTCGAAACACACGTCTAAGGGCTCTCGGAACAACTTTACTTCATCCGGATTAGCTTCCAGCGGCAGATTCTCTTTAATCAGGGGAATCGGCCCATACATCTGCACCAGAAAAAAATGATAATAAGACTTCAAAAAACGCACTTCTGATTTCCAACGCTCTCTTTCGTACTCTTCCAGATCTACAACGTTATCTATATTCTCTAAAAATGTATTGCAATCCCGGATTGCCTGAAAATAAGGCTTACCCTGACTACCGCCAGTCCAATAATTTGCCAAAGGCGTTTGTACATTCTGTAGCCCCTTAGCTATATTGGTAATAGCTTCACTGATACCTGCGTTTGCCATTGGAGAGAAGTACCATACCTCGTCTGCTGCATTGAATCCCGGGTTCACACCCAGGTTACCGTTGTTTGGTAAATACGAATAACAGGTGAACAGATATCGTTCTGCGGAAGACCTCAAATGAAAGGCATAGTCTATTGTTGGAACATTGTCGGGAATGATGTCCAGATAATTCTGACATGCCTGCAACAGGGTGATCAACAGAATAACAACACTTAATTTAATCGCTTTCATATCACTGTTAATTAAAAATCTAATTGTAAACCTATATTTATCACGCGCTGTAACGGATAACCAAGTCCGTTGCCGGCCATTTCGACATCCCAGTATTTGAATCCACTGAGTGCGAATAAATTGGTAGCCGACCCATACAAGCGGAGATTCTCCACATGTATACGCTGCGTGGTTTTCTTAGGGAAGGTATATCCCAATTCAACGCTCTTGAGACGCAAAAACGTACCGTTGCGCATAAACCAAGTACTTGTCTGGTCACTATTGCTGTTATAGACGGCCGATAATCTTGGCCACACAGCATACAGATCCTGGTTTTCTTCCGACCAATAGCTATCCGCATATACACTTAGCAATTGGTTTTGCAGCTGCTTACCGTCCAGAAAGCCGGAACTTATTTCTTCTTGCGAGCGGTAGTTAATAAACGGAGAGGTCGCATTGACATCGATCCAGAATGATGAACGGGCAGACCCTTGGAAAAAGGCTGAAAAATCAACAGCCTTATACCGACTGGAGAAACCAAATCCGTAGATAATCTCCGGGTTAGTCGGGAAGCCTATAGGTACCTGGTCGAGACTGTTGATAACACCATCCCCATTGATGTCGCGGTACTTAATATCGCCTCCACGGGTTATAAAATCACCAAAATTCTGTACCGGCGAACTTTGTACTTCATAGTCGTCTACAAAAAGCCGTTCGGCGACATATCCCCACCGTTGTGATGTAGAGTGTCCTTTACGATAAAGCCAGCTCTCTGCATAAGCCGGTTCCTCAAATGCTTCATACCGGTTTTGCGAAAACGTAAAGTTACCCCGTAAAGACAGGTAGAAGTCTGGGCCAAACGAATCCGAATAGTCCAATTGCAGATCGGTAGACCGCGACCGGACTTCGCCCACATTTGCCTGCTGTGTCGCCTGTAAGCCCATCGTTGCCGGTATCGAGGCACGATTCATCAGAATATTATAACGGTGATCCATAAAATACTCCGCAATCAGGTTGAACCGGTTCCATAAGCCCAGTTCCATACCCAGCGTTGTGTTTCTGGATGTTTCCCAGGTGATGGCAGGGTTCGCATATCGCCGGATGCTGTATCCGGAACCTCCATACCCTGCCGTGGTGCCAAACTGATAACCGTATCCAGCCTCATTCATATTGACCTCCGACAGGTAAAAAAAGCGGTCTGCTAAGCTTCCGATAGCATCATTTCCGACTAATCCCATATTCGCACGGACTCTTAGCTTACTAATGGTGGATGTCCAGTTCTCGAAAAACGACTCGTTCGATATTGCCCATGCCACACCTGCTGACGGAAAGAAACCATATTTGTTTTGTTCCGAAAAGCGTTCCGACCCGTTATAGCCGAAATTAAACTCGAAGAAGTATTTGCTGTCGTAATTATAGGTCGTTCGACCGGATATCCCGAGATTCCGAATCGGAAGCGATTGCTGGAGTGTAGCGGCATTACTTTGCGTTTCAGATCTCATGACCAATATGCCCATACCGGAGACATTATGCTTATCCCCGAAAGTACGATTATAGTTTAATGCGCTCTGAAGATGAAACACGGCATTCACCGTTTCGTTGCCCCGCACAAAATCCAGCCAGTCCGTACCTCCGCCAGTGGAAGCAGGCCCGTTATTTAATGCGAGCAGCTGATAGTTATCCGTAAGCTTATCATAGTAATTGAGGGTATACCAGAACGGGGTATATTGCCGGCCTACAGAAGAATACGCTCTTCTGTTCGTATTCATCATTCCGTCAAAAGACAATCCCTCCGTCAGGAAGCTGAGATCCTGGTTCAATTCAACTTGTGCCACCATTAAAGACCGGCTGTACTCCCGGTACCCTTTTACCATTTCAGCATAAGGGTTCACGGCATTTCCTTCCAGCGTATTCCCGAATTTAATATGATTCAGCGTCTTGTCTTCAGGCCGTTCGGGGTAATAAGGAAGGAATCTCGTCTGGGGCGTACGCATCACCATTTTATAGATGTCTTCTCCACTGGACAAGGGGCCGGTATAGTCGTCGAAATTACCGTTTAGCCGCACCCCTACTTTTGTGGTTTTGGATACGTTGATGCTGACGTTGGAACGGAGGTTATATGAGTCCAGCTTAACATTGGAATTAAAGTTATTTCTGTTGTCGACTTTCAGCACACCGTTGTCCCGATTATACGTTCCTGATAAATAATAGGTCATTGCCTGCCCACCGCCGCTGAGATTGAAATTATAGCGCTGATTGAGTGCATAATCTTTGAACAGCGACTCTTGCCAGTCTACACTTGGAAATGCGACGGGGTTCGTGCCGGCAATCGTGTTGTCGATCTGGTTTTGCGAATAGATCGTCTCACCCAACGGATCCCTCGTCAATACGGCTTCATTGCTTAGTCGCATGTAGGTTATCGGATCCGCCAGCTGGATCTGCCTAGTGGGTGCCGATATCGAGTTTTCAGCACGGAAGTTGATGCGTGGCTTACCCTCCAAGCCACCTTTTGTCGTGACCAGGATAACGCCATTTGCACCACGTGCGCCATAAACCGCACTGGCCGTGGCATCTTTCAGAATAGAAAATTCTTTGATGTCATCGGGCTGTAGACGGGCCAGATCGGTTGTGGTATATTCCATTCCATCAATTAAGATCAACGGAGACTGCCTATAGCCGAAGGTGGTGGCTCCCCGAATAAAAAACTGTGCATCATCAGCTCCCGGCTCGCCGCTGCGCTGATAGGCGATAACGCCAGCAATCCGTCCCGCCAGTGCTGTCGTCAGATTGCTAGAAGGCACTTTCAGTTCCTTCGGATTGACCGTCGTGATAGAGCCTATAACGGACTCTTTTCGCTGAGTTCCGTAACCTACCACCACCACTTCATCCAACCCGCTTTGATCTTCACGCATCACGACGTCTACAACATTTCCACCATTTACGGGACGCTCTACCATTTCAAATCCCACCATCTTGAACACCAAAACAGTCTCGCGGGATGGAACGTCTAAAATATACTTACCGTTCAGATCGGTTGTCGTCCCTACGGAAGATCTTCCTTTTACCGTGACGGAAACGCCCGGCATCGCTCCGCCTAGGGAGTCGCTAACTGTCCCGATAACGGTGAAATCTTGGGTGATGTCAACGTACCGGGGTGGCACAGATGCTTGCGCATCCAACGCCACAAATAAGGTAAAAAAAACAACCAATCTCATAGCCCTTATACATAAAGCGGGTTTTACATTGGTGTTTGAAGCAAGCCTATAGAAATTCCATTCCATATTTTGGACTTGTATCAAATATTTCATACTTTTCTTAAAAATTGAGTGAGTGAACAATTAAACCATTTAACGCCTTGGTTCGATTACCTAATAAGCTCAGTTTCATTTCCGGGAGTGTTACCGCACTCCCGGTTTTTCTATTGAACTTTTCTTAAATTATTTCGTGCTAGTCTTTATCCATTCGTTTCTTTTCTTTAGATTAAACTTTAGTTATTTATCAAAATTCTTTCCGCTCGTTTCTACAGCATACCCCACTCATGTTATAGCGAAGAGTCCGGTGCCGGGTTACGCCGGTCACGGCTTTCCAGATACCGCATCAGAAATTCTGGCCGGTCTGTCTGGATGATACCTGCCTGCAGGCTGTCTATCAGAAAACCGTATCCTTTATCCGGGTCTTCCAGTGCGCTATCGTCATCGTGGCCACCGGCCAGTGTACTCCATAACGTGTTATACCAGATCCTGCTCTTCGGTGCTAACAGCGTCCCCACTTCTATCGGTAATAAATTCGTATCTGAAACATAGGAGAATTCGTAAGCAACAGGAGACATCTTTTGCATATAACCGGTGATCATCGTCATCGCGTCTTCTTTATCCAGATTAATCACCGGCATGAATATGACTTTGTCCAGGTATTGGCCATACTGCTTTAAAACACTGTCAACAGGTTGTGCCCCTTTCATAATGATCTGGTATTCGGTGCCTGTTTTTCCCAATAGTGGATATAGCGCATCAAAATAGTCATACGCTTTATCTAAATTGATCATGATCTTGTCTTTCGCCAGGTGTAAGGCTTCTTCGAGCGTAGGAACAGTATGCCGGGTCGGCAGGCCCAAACCATTTCTCAATTTCAGCTTTTGTATCGCTTCCAACGTCCAGTCTGCCACGGCACCTTTTCCGGTAGTCGTCCTGTCCAGCGTTTTATCGTGCATTAAAATAAAGTGGCCATCTTTGGTCTGCTGAACGTCGATTTCCACAACATCTACCCCTAGTTTGATGACGTTTTCGATCGCCGTCAATGAGTTTTCGGGTGCATAGCGCCAATCTCCGCGATGTGCAACCACCAATACCGATTTTCTTTCCGCATTAAACAGCTCTTCACGGATTTCATCCACTTTTGTTCGTTGCTGGGCAGTCGCCCCAAAAGGTTCACAACAACTTATCCAAACAAAAAACAGTATACAAATACTTCTCATCAGTTATTCATTTTTAATAAAAACATATTCTCCGCCGGGTACCGTCAGCATATCATATTCGGGAATAGTATGGACGTAATGCCCATCCCCATCTAGTTTTGCTTCCGCAGAAATCAAAGGTTCCGGTACTGGGTGTATCCGGAAAAAGGAATTAACATTTACACCTTTCGCTGCCGGAAGAACCATACCATCGGCCAGCATCAGCGGGGTGACACTTCTGATTCTCAGATTACCTCCTAACGCTGATTTCACTTTTATTTTTTCGATACGGTTTTCCTTCCATTCGATGTCCACTTCAAATCCCCCTCTTGCTTTCAGTCCTTTAATAAAGCCTTCCTCCCATTGGGATGGCAGTGCGGGTAGGACATGAATCGCACCATCGTGACTTTGCATCAGCATTTCTGCGATGCCGGCAGCACATCCGAAATTCCCGTCAATCTGAAACGGAGGGTGTGCATCCATCAGATTCGGATACGTTCCGCCGCTGCTATATTCCGTACTTTGGTTGTCTGTTAACGTCAGCTGTTCAGTAATGAGCTTATGCGCCCTGTCTCCATCCATAAAACGGGCCCATAAGCATACCTTCCAACCCATTGACCAACCGGTCGAAGCATCGCCCCGGTATTCCAGTGACTGCCGGGCAGCTTCAAAGAGCTTTGGTGTCCGGTAGGGGGAAATCTGCTCGCCGGGATATAACGCATAGAGGTGCGAAACATGGCGATGTTTATCCTCTGGATCGTCCATATCCGTTAACCATTCCTGCAGTTGACCATATTTTCCGATTTGCATAGGCGCCAGCCGGGCACGGGCACGGGCTAACGTATCGGCAAAAGCGGCGTCGGTGTTCAGTATTTCCGTGGACGAAATGAGGTTGGAAAACAGCTCATAAAGCAATTGATTGTCCATCGTCACGCCGGCCGTGTTAGTCAGTTTGTTGACCTTATCAAATTGGTTTTCCGGCGAACTGGAAGGTGAAATCACCAGCCATTTATTGACCGGTTCCTCTATTAAAAAATCGAGGAAAAAGTGGGCCGCATCTTTCATAACGGGATACACCTCGCGTAAATAGCCCGTATCACCGGAATAGATGTAATGATCCCACAGGTGCCTGCAGAACCAAGCACTGCACGTAGGCCACATACCCGGGCCGGCAAAATCCACAGCCCCGGTTGTCCGCCAGAGATCGGTATTATGATGCAGCATCCACCCCGGTTTTCCGTACATCTTCGTTGCCGTTTCTCTTCCGGTTACGGCAACCTCTTTAATCATCTGGATAAAGGGCAAATGCATTTCCGACAGATTGGTTATTTCCGCAGGCCAGTAATTCATCTCCACATTAATATTTGTCGTGTATTTGCTATCCCAGGGGGGATTCATCCGATGGTTCCATATTCCCTGCAGATTTGCGGGCTGGCCACCGGGCTGTGAACTGGAGATCAGCAGATAACGTCCAAACTGAAAGTAAAGCGCGACAAGATGAAGATCGTTTTGTTTGCTAAATTCTAAAACACGCGTGTCCGTTGGTTTAGTGGCTGAGGCCATGCTTCCCAACTGTATTTCCATGCGGTCAAAGTATTTTTTATAGGTTCGGATATGATCGTCGCGTAAGCGATCGTAGGTTTTTACGGTGGCCCCGTTCAGATATTCCGCTGTTCTTACCACCGCATCAGCACTTAAATCCCGATAATCCACGAAGTTGGTTGCGATCGAAATAAAAAGGGTTGCGGCATCTGCCTCCTTCACCACCAGGAGGGTGTCATTGGCTTCCAGCACACCATTTTCGGGAACGACTTTTACCTGTGAAGTAAAATGTACTTGCCCTTCTATTCCTTCGTGATTGCTGGTTATACCCTGTAATAAAAGATCCTGACCCCTTACGCTGATTTTGCTTTTCTGCGGGCTATCCAACCCTGTTGAAAATGAAATCCGGCCCTTTTCGGAAGCCGTTAAGCGCACCACAATAACCTGGTCGGGAAAAGACGTAAAAATCTCCCGGCAGTATTCTACCCCTTCAACCTGATACCGTGTCCTGGCGACAGCAGCTGTCAGGTCAAGTTCACGGTAATAATCCGTTGGGTTTTCATGCCCGGGAAAAAAGATATTTAAGTTTCCTATGGGCTGATAGGGCATTCCATGAGTCGTTTTCGAAATCACGTTTGCGTCTACCATTTTCTGCGCTTCTTTGAACCTGCTCTCAAAAATCAACTGCTGGATGAGCGGTATCGCCTGCTTTGCTTTGGGATTCACGTTGTTATGGGGGCCGCCCGCCCAGACAGTCTCTTCATTAAGCTGTAATGTTTCCTGCGTGGGGCCACCGAAAACCATCGCTCCGAGACGCCCATTTCCGAGCGGCAGCGCTTCTTCCCATTTTGCTGCGGGTTTATCATACCAAAGCTTCCAGCCATTTGTGCTGTCTGCGGCCTGGCCAAATGCACATACCATCCCGCACCATACTACTACTAAATAAGCTAAACCTTTTATGATCATGATGTATCTTTTTAATTTGTCATAAACCGGAATGTATAATCGCTGTACGACCATACTTTCGCGCCGGTCGGGATGTCCACCGTTCCTTTTTTGTTTCCCTTACGATCCTTCGTGACCGTGAGCGAGATACGTGTGTACTGCCCTTTTTCATAATCAAAGGTGTCCCCGTCATCATCATATAGTGCATAGCTCGCCTCTTTTTGTCCATAATGCCGTATTTCGAGCGGATATTTTCCACCATCGAGTTCCGTAATGGGTGGCCATAGCGGTATGATACCACCATCGCGCACATAAACCGGAATCTGCCGGGTGTCCCCAACCGTAATGACTTCCCCCTCACCGGCAAATTCGCCGGTATAGAAGTCGTACCATTTACCGCGTGGCAGAATCACCTTTCTGCCCTTCTCTCCGGCAAATAGCGGTGCAACGAGTAAGTTGTCTCCCACCATAAACTGATCTTTGACTTCCCTTTTCAGAGCCATCGCATAAGGGTTTTCCGTGGCATCCAGTCGACCACTTTCCATCTTCGTCTCGTCTCTGAACCCTTCTTCCAGGTTCATTGCACGTACCGGCGGTATCCCTTCGAACGTGTAATCGGCAAATGCCGTATAGAGATAAGGTATCAGCCGCATTCTCCATTTGGTAATCTCATTGACCTCTTCGGTAACTTGCGGAAAGCTCCAGGGCTTGGTTCCGTCGGCCCAGGCATCCAGTATCGCTAATGGCGAAAAACAAACCGTCTGCATACGTCGCAGCCATTCGTCGGCGGTCTTCGATGCCCGTACTTCCGGTGTCCACAGCGTGCCGATAAACGAGGCGTTGATCATTGCTGTAATAAAATCCCGATGGTCGTAGTAATCATTATAAAGTACGAAAGGAAAGGAGGAAGTACCGGCGTTGGCTGCCCGCACCAGGCCATACGTCCTTTTATTCCGTTTTCTATACATATCGGTCGATAACTTCTGCATCGAAGAGCCATATATCTGACGCATTTGTTCGGCTTTAATGCCCGACGGAAAAGTCGCCACATCAGGCCATAGCCAGTAATCGTAGCCATCGTTTTCATCCATTTTATAGCCGCTCACACCGATATCGACCTGATTTTTCTCAAAATGTGCGGTCATGATATCCTTAACTTCGGTAAGGGTATAATCGGGAATAATACCATTCCACACGGTGTGTGAAGCCGTATAGGGTTCAATCCGGTTGTACAGATCCGTTTGAGGCGACACGTACGGATTCATCCAGACATTGGTTTTAATATGCGCTGCTTCTAGGCCACGCACAAATCCTTCGGGATCCGGAAAACGCTCCTTATTCCATTCATACGTACAAGGGTATGCATACGACATCCAACCCGGCTCCAGGCCGACAACGGTTAACGGAAATTCCCGCTCCCTGAATTCTTTTACTTCTGCCACCACTTGCTCAGCCGTATACATCGTCGGTGTGCGATGCCAAAATCCCAATCCCCAACGCGGCGGCAGCGTACCCCCTCCGTTATACAGATTATAGCGACGGACGACGTCCAGCATCGTTTCGCCGGCAAACAAAATCACTTCCACTCCTTCTGCAGGGATTAAAAATTCGATATTGTCCGAAAGCGGGCGGCTTGTCCAATTGGGGTCGGTATTCCTGTCACGGGCTTGCGAAACGTTCCGGTCGCCTTTCCGGACACTCGTTCCTACCCATACATCAATATAGCGTGCTGAATTGATTAACGCTCCATACCCTCTGGAAGTCACAAAGAAAGGTACCGGCGCGTGCGTACGTCCGTCATCACGACCACCATAATGATCAACATGCAGGCGCATAACCCGCCCGCGCTGCTCTACGGTTTTAAAGTTCAGCCCTAATCCATAAATCTTCTCCCCTTCTTCCAATGGGAAACGCAAATATGTTTTGCCATCAATCAACTGATAAGACACTTCCCGGATGTCGACAGGTAGCCCCACCTCTCCCATCCGGTTAATGGCGTCCAGCTTAGGAGTAATATCCAGCTCACTCAGCAGATTTACCGGTTCCGGATCTCCGATACGCAGTTCCCAAGTGCCTGCGGCCAACTTCTGCATTTTCAGGGTATCCTGCTCTGTTTTTTCTGTGCTGTCCGACAGCAATGGCAAAGCCATCAGTAAATACCACAGCCCATACATTCGGTTCTTCATTTTTTCAGACATTTTTGTTTTAACCAGTTAATTCGCTTGTGCTGTTGCTCTCTATAGGCCCAGTGACCGGTTTCCAAAAAGAGTTCGAGCTCTTTATTCCCTTCAATAACGTTATATGCCGCATACATTGACGTCGGCGGGCACACGTAATCATTATAACCCCAGCTGTACCAGCCCAGTGTGTGGAGACGACGGGCAAAATTAACGACATCGTAATAGGCTAATGCCGATTCTTCATTTGGCAACGGCTTCGTATCTCTGTAATAATGTGGCCAGCCTCCTGCACGGCCGTTTAAATACCCTGCATAATCACATAGCGCCGGATACAGTGCTGCTAAAAATTTAATTCTCGAATCCAATGCCGCAGTTGTTATCGATAATGCACCGCCCTGGCTTCCGCCGGTTACACCAATCGTTTCACCATCAAATTCCGGCAAGGAATAAATAAAATCTACTGCCCGCACACATCCCACATACACCCTTTTAAAATAACTTTTATCCGGGTTATTCATCCCGTATTCCCAGTAGTTCTTCAATGATCCGGATACCAGATCCCGATAGATTTCAACCGGCATATTGACGGGGATACCGTGTATGCCGATCTCCAGTGTGATAATATCATCTCCCAGATTAAAGCCATTATACGGACGCACGCCAGCGCCGGGTACCTGAAGAATAGCGGGATGTTTCCCTGCTTTTTTAGGCATCATCAGGATACCGTATATGCGGGATCCCACGGCGTCGTTCTGAAAGCTGATGTGGTAAACATCCTGCGTTGCTGTACACCGTTCGGGCAGCAGCACTTTTATCGGATCTAGCGGCGTTTTGCGTGCCTGTGCGATGGCAGAAGACCAAAACTCGTCAAAATCAGCCGGATCGGCGGTCGTCGGCAGAATACGGCCTGCATCCACAGCGACATTCGCCATACCTTCATAATCGTATCCGTCCACGCGAGCCTTTACTTTACAGAGAAGAAAACCGGCAGTTCCCATTTTCGCTTTTAATTCGGTCTTACCATTTTTTAACAGTACACCTTTCTTCCGGACTTCCGGAAAAAACTCCGGCCCGATCTCGTAATCCACGGCAACATCTTTCATGAAATTTCCGTTCTTACGCACCTCAACAGAAAACGTTACTTCTTCGTTGGCTTTATAGCTCCAGTCCGAACGATCGGGTACGACCTTAATATCGATTAATGTCCGGGCCGGTTGTGCACTGACGGCAAATACATTGGCCAGCAGTACCAGAATGGCAACAAAAAGTGTGTACAGGTTTTTCTTCATAGTCTATGCTTATTAATTGTTCAATAGCGTGTTTAGTTAATATAGCCGGGATTTTGTTCCAGGACAGCATGGGTATTCCGTTCAATTTCGTTATAGGGAACAGGCCACAGATTATGATAATCTTCCATCGACTGTCCACTGGATTCTGCTCGTTCTCCGTCACGTCCCACATACGTCGTATTATATTTTTTTGTACGTTCTACCAGTTTCCCCATTCTGCAGAGGGTCGCCGTACGTAGCTCTTCGAAGGTTAGCTCGCGTAGCCTTTCGTCGAGCAGATAATCGATATCCACATTCGCAGCATCTGCTAACGGTGCTTCGGCACGGGCACGAACCACATTGATATCTGCCGCCGCATGTATGTTGTCTTTCTTATTCAGATAGGCTTCAGCACGGAGAAGATATGTCTCTGCCAAACGGCATATATAGGAATCCCGATACCGATGCTGTGCCACACTGGTCACGAGCTGCTCCCCAAATCCTGTCTTCATGGGTAGCCCGTTACTATCCCGCTGATACAATTCCCACGGCACATAACCGCTTACCGTCTTCATAAAGAAGGGATACCAGTTACGATACTGATGCGCCTGTGTGCAATAACCATCTGCCACGAACCATTTTCCATAGGCTGGCGATTGTTCATTATCGATCCTGAAATCACGAACAATCAAATAAGGAGCATTCCGCAAATCACCATCTTCCCATATTTCGTTAGCTACATGGGCAGTCGGTTGCATCCAGCCGTTGCCCGCTCCACCTTTTTCCATTGTCCTGCCCTTAAAAGCCGTTGTGGTAACCCCATCTGCCGTGATCGTTATCGTATAATAAAGGGGTATAAAGGTAAATGCCAGACGGTCTAAGAAATAACTATTGGAAGCAGGGTTCAGGTAATCGAACTGTGCTACCCATAAGGCTTCTGTATTTCCGGAACCTCTGTTTTGATTATTATGCCTAAACAGGTCTGAATAAGGGCTGCCCTCCTGCCCGGCTACTGATCCGAAGCGTGCGGTTACCAATGATAAGCCGGGGTAATCGATAACCGCAGTTGCTGCTTTGATGGCTTCATCATAATCTCCAAGCGAGATACACACTTCAGACAAATAATGCAGCGCAACTTGCTTAGACACCTCACCGTCCCGCACCTCGTCAATATCTTTCAAAATAGCCACTGATTCCAGCAGATCTGTTTTACATTGGCGATAGACGTCTTCCCTTGACGCCCTGACGGCATCCCGCCGGATTCCGGTCGTCTCTTCTAAAAAGAGAGGCACGCCCCCATAAAGGTTCGCTAAAAGCTTATAGGCGAATGCCCGACAACAAAGGGCCTGCCCCCGGAATTTACGTTTACTTTCTTCTTCTATGTCCACCGTTTCTATACGTGTCAGGATAAGATTTGCCTGATGGATAATACTGTACGTATATCGCCACATGTTCAGCGGCTCACTTGCAGTAGGGATCATATTCGTTTTGTATTTGTTCAACAGCTCTGTATCGTAAGCCGCAAACGCCAGGTCAGTGGCATACATAAGCGCATACCGGCTATTCTGGCTCATCTCGAAGAGAACAAAACGCACTCTGTTATACATATAATTGACAGCAGATTGATAATCTGCGGCCGTTACCAGTGAATTTTCGGGCACATATATCGATGGTGGCTTTTCTTCTAAAAAGGCTGTTTCATCACAGCCGGCAAAGCCAGTTGCCGTAACGATTATCCATATGATTTTTTTAATAAACTTCATGGTACTCTCCACTTTATAAACTAAAATTAGCACCGAATGTATAGCTCTTCATCAGGGGATATGCTGTTTCCACCAGGCCCGTCCCCACCTCCGGATCCCACCCGTCCCAATCCGTAAGTGTAATGAGGTTCTTTCCTGTTAAAAATACTTTCAGCTGGCCTATTTTCCATTTATCCAGCCATTTGGAAGACACGGTATAGGATAACGATATATCCTGTAACCGGATAAAGTTCCGTTGTACCAACGGAGAGTAGTGACTTCCCAATACGGTAGGATAAACCCCTATCTGACGATATCGCGCATTCGGATTTTCCGGCGTCCAATAATCAAAGTCAAAGGAATTGTACTGATAGATATAATCCGGATTTGCAAGCGCGGCTCCCGGCCTGCCATAGTAATAATCTTTACCTCCCTGGATGGAGTTAATAAAAAATTTCAGCTCCCATGTTTTATATCGGAGCGTATTTTGAATACTAAACCGATACGAAGGATCGGTATAGCCGAGAATTTCACGGTCGTTCGCCGTCGTTATGTTGCCGTCACCGTCCAGATCGGCTATTTTATACGTCCCATAAGTAAAACCCTCCGGTATTCTGCCTGCCAGATAGTCTTCCATCTGCCACATCCCGATCTGCCGGAAATCATAGATAACGCCATACGGTTTGCCGATAAAGATGCTGTTGGCGATCATATCATCTTCTTTTCCGTCTCCGTCAGCGTCAACCCCCGTTATACTCCATACTTTATTTCTGTTCAACGAATAATTAAGCGTAACGTTCCATCTGAAATTTGTTTTCTCTACCGGCACACCTCCGATCGTGAGTTCTATTCCCCGGTTGGATAGTTTCCCCATATTCCCTATATTCGACCATACCATATTATAATTGGGCAAGCTTACGGCATACAGCAGGTCGAAAGTATTCGAGGTATAGTATTCGAAAGCTCCATACACACGATTATTGAACAGGTTAAAATCGACTCCTGTATTCAGCGTATTTGTAGTTTCCCATTTCAGGTCGGGATTCGCCATAGAAGAAATAGTTACGCCTTTTTCTGCTGCAGCCCCATCCCCGTAGAGGTAGGCATCTGTAAACTGTGCTCTTGCCAATGTCTGATAGCGCGACACCGTTCGGTTACCATTCATCCCATATGATAAACGAAGCTTAAGGTCCTCGATCCAATTCATTTGTTCACGCATAAAACGCTCATCACTTAACCTCCAGGCCACGGCAGCTGACGGGAATACGCCGAACTTATTGGCTTTTCCGAATCCTGAAAATCCGTCCCGCCGAACCGTGCCTGTAAACATATACCGGTCATTAAAATTATACCCTGCACGCAGCATCGTATATAAGCTCGTTTCCTGCCAGGCATCAGAGGATATGTATTGCTGATTGGCATTTGCCCCCTGCAGAAAGTTATACCCCAAAATGGTATTGGTATAATTCGTTCCCGAAGCACCGGTTCGTTCAAACTGGCGTTTTTCTGCTCCGTAAACGAACGTGGCATGTACATCGTGTCTACCAAAATTGTTTTTATAGGTGAGTATATGATCGGCTGTCCAATCATACTGGCTGGAATTGACCTTACTGCCGTTGGCTAATTCCTGCTCATCCTTGCGCCTGAAATTAAATGTTTTGGTCGACACTAAATTCTGTGAAAAATTGAGCCGGTAATTCAGTCCATTTATAAAAGGAATATTGCTCTCCAGAAAAAAATTCCCCATCAGGCTTATCCGTTGCTGGAGATTGTCACTTTCTATTTCTTTGAGCGGATTATAAATAGACAAATAAGGATAAGTCATATATTCTCCCTGATCATCCTTCAACGGAACCAGCGAAGGCAGATGGATAACGTTGGCAAGCGTGGGTGATACGCCGGAATAATCGCCGGATGTAAAAAAAGATTGTGTACCGACGCGCAGCCAATCTGTAATCTTCGTGTCTAAATTGATCCGCAGGTTATACCGTCTGAACACATCGTTTATCACTACATTATCCTGCCGGGTATATCCCATAGAAACATAGTAGCTGCTCAAATCGCTCCTGCCCCGGGCGCTTATATCCTGCGAGTGGATGTACGGCCGTTCGTTTGTAAAAATGCTCCACCAATCGGTATCTGTACCATTGAGATACCCGTTGACCGCATTGCCGTCCACCAAATAATTTGTTACATCCCAATCGGGGTTAGGTTTGGAAAGGTCGTCGCCCGAGCGGCTCTCCCGAAGAAAGCGGTCTGCAACAAACTGCAGATAACCCGCGCTGTTCATCGGCTTCATTTGGTCGGTGGACAGGTTTTGAAACGAATAATATCCGTTATATTCCAATACAGGCTTCCCGGAAATTTTTGCTGATTTAGTGGTAATCAGTATAACGCCGTTACTGGCTTGCGAACCGTATATAGCGGCTGCACTGGCATCTTTAAGAATATCGACAGATTCAACATCATTGATATTGATATCAACGATATTTCTCCGGAAGATGATCCCGTCTAGTACAATGAGTGGGGACGTGGTGCCGGAAATGGTATTGGTTCCACGGATAGAAATTTGGGGATCAGAACCTGCCGTAGTGACGGCACCCACATTCAGGCCCGCTACCGTACCCTGCAGGGCGGATGCCAGGTTGATATTCGGACTTTCTTGTAAGGTGCTGAGATCCGCGCGTACCACCGCCCCCGTAACATCAGCTTTTTTTGCTGTGCCATACCCTATTACCAGCAGCTCGTCCAGCGCCAATGCATCTGCTTTTAAATTTATATGAAGATGCGGCTGGGTTATTTCAATTGTCTGCGTAGCATACCCTACACAAGAAACCTGCAACGTTCCACCATTCGGTACACTTAGGGAAAACACGCCGTTTTTGTCCGTCGTGGTTCCGTTAGTGGTATTTTTTTCCACCACGCTCACGCCCTCCATAGGGCGGCTGTTGTCATCTGATATAACGCCAGATACTTTCGTGTGGCTAATTGCTGTGGTCTGCTCTGTATACGCTATATTTTTTTGTGTGATCAGGATATGTTTGCCGGAAATTCTATAGGTGAGATTATTATCCTTCATCACCTCTGTCAATATCTGGTCAACTCGTTTATCCTGTACCTTTATATTGATTTTCCGGCTATTGTCAATTTCATCGCTATTATAAAAAAACATAAATTCCGATTGCTTTTCAATCTCTGTAATAAGATCATAAAAGGTCCCGTCCACGATTTCTAATGAAATCCGCTTTTCCTGTACAACGGTATGTGCAGACACGTATCGAATCCCCGTAAGCAAGAGAGATAAAGAGATGCCTACCACGAACTGACATGCTTTTTCCCATTCGAAACAGCTGCTCCCCTTTCTTTTCATATCCTAGTTTATCCTTATTTAAACGATGTATTTATTTCTTTGCGATTAAAATTTGATTATTAGTCTGCTCTACGATATAGCGGTTATCAGAGTTCAAAATCCCCAATACTTCGTTAATATCCTGGCCAAACGGAAAAGTACCGGTGAACCTCAGTTCCTCAAGTTCTCTATCCCTTATCTGGATGCGGACACCATAATATTTTTCGAGCCGTTTAGTAATGTTGGATAGCGTTTCATCTCTAAATTTATATTTCCCGTTTGTCCACGCCGATGCAACAGACGCATCGACGTTCTCTACCGTTGCTATTTCGGTGGCGTTGTCCGTGACCGAGCGTTGGTCAGGCTTTAAGTAAATCTTTTCGCCAAAATCTCCTTGCTCATTATGCTGCTGCAAGGCGACCAAACCATTGGTAAGGGTCACACGCGTTGTCGTTTCGTCCTCATATGCTTCTACATTGAACGCCGTTCCCAAAACTTCCACCCGTTGATTTTTCAAGACAACGATAAACGGTTTGTTTTCATTTTTAACGACTTCAAAATAAGCCTCACCTTCTAAGAAGACTGTTCTGCTCTTTCCATCAAAGCTCATCGGATATTTCAGCGTTGTTGATGCATTCAGTGTCACTTTAGTCCCGTCTGCCAATACGATAGTATTTCCGGATTCTCCCTTTCCGACCCGTACCTCATGAAGAGCAGCAGGGACTACCGATGATAAGTGCTCTGTCAGGCCGGAGGTTTCCTCTGTACGATTTATATACAGAAAGAAGCCGAGGAGCAAAACCGCAGCAGCGCCCGCCCATATCCGCCATGGCATTTTGCGTTTAACGATTTCCGGTCTTTCGCTGATGATACCATCCCATATTTCCTCTTTCGCAACGCGTGACTCTTCTGGCGCATGGTCGTCCAGTTTCTTTCCCAGCTCATCGGCATACCAACGCTCCAAAAAATCCTTTTCTTGCTGCGAACATTCGCCTGTAATATATTTCTCTAGTAATACGTGAATTTCTTTCTCTGTCATACGGATTTATATCCTTTACGACTAAGAGACAAGATTCCCCCCATCTGGGTAGTAGAAAAAAATGAAAATAGTTTAAAAGAGGAAAGTTAATGCAACGAAAAGAACATAATAGAAGACAACCTCCAACCTAGACTTGAGTATCTTCAACGCGTTGCTGGCTTGCTTCTTCACCGTTTTGTCGGAGATATTAAGTTCCTCAGCAATTTCTTTATAGGTTTTATGTTCATTTCGGCTCATTTCAAAAATTTGCCGCATCTTACCCGGTAGAGCTGCTATTTCTTCTGTAATCCGCTCTCGAACCAAGTTCTCGCGCAACAAATAATCGGTTTGATTTTCTCCAGCTTCAAAATATTGAACAAGGGAAAGCATATACTTTTCGCGAACTTTATGGTGAACATAGGTATTCAGCACTTTATTCCGGATCGCTTTATACAAATACGCTTTCAAAGACAGCTGAATGTTTAAATCTTGTCTTTTATCCCAAAGCTCCACAAATACTTCCTGTACGATATCCTTTGCCGTATCATCACAGGAGGTCATTGCCTTGGCCTGCACATACAGACTTTCCCAATAGCGTTCATAAAGCTCCCGGAAGGCTTCCGTTTTTCCTTTTTGAACGAAAGACAACAAAAGTTTATCTTCAAGGGATCTGTACATTATAACATCTTTGTTTAAAAAATGGTCGGCTTATCTGTGACCAAAAATATATCTTTTTTCGATACGAAAGAAATATTTTTATATGAACTGGATGTTAAGGGAATCTTATTTTAGTATAAATAGAGCGAGATATCAATCTACAATTTAGGTTTTGTGTATTTTGCTTAAAATATCTTTTATACTTTTACGATTGGATTTGGAAATTGGAATTCTAGCAGAATCATTCATAAGTAATAATCCCCCATCTTCTCTGACCCAACTTTTTATAAAGGCTTTATTTACCAAATGAGATTGATGTGGACGGAGAAAGCCATACCCTTGTAACATGTCAACATACTCTTTCAACGTTCTTGAAACGAGAATACATTCGCCAGAATTCAAAATAAACCGGGTATAACCGGCATCGGCTTCACATCTTACTACTTCAGTAAGATGTACAAATCTAGTTTCCTCAAATGTTGGCAAAGCTATACGTAAGGCATTCTGTTCCACTATATTCAAGTTTTCCAACAATTGTTGTAAACGTTCATTTGTTGATTTTTGTTCTATTCTAGTCTTTGCTTTTTCTAAAGCTTTGCTTAACTCCAATTCATCAATTGGTTTCAAAATATAGTCTAATGCTGCAAACTTTATGGCTTGCAGACCGTAGTTACTGTAGGCAGTGACAAAAATAATTTCAAATTTAATCTCCGGCAACGTTTCTAAAAGATCAAATGCACTGTCATGCTGCAAATGGATATCTAAGAAGACAAGGTCAGGATTATATTGTATGATAGCTTCTCGAGCAGAGGGCACATTTGTTGCATGTGTACAAATGGTTATATTCGGGTATACCTTACGTAGTATCCTTTCTAAGTTTTCCAAATTCGATTTCTCATCGTGAACCAATATAACCCTCATGTTCATATCCAATTTTCAAGGTAATAATAACGGCACTACCGTCGTCTTCATTGACAATATCGGTAGATATTTTAGATTCTCTATAAAGCAAATTTAAATAGTCAATATGATTTTTACTTAATTTTAATCCCTTACCATTTGTTCCTTCATTGGGCGTCCACCTCCCATTATCCATAACCTTTAAAAAAATATCGTTTCCACTTTGATTGATTACTATTTCAACTTTACCATCGCCATTTTTTTGCGGCACCGCATGTTTTACAGCATTTTCTATATAAGGTTGTAATAACATATCTGGAATCTCAATCTCCAAATCGACGTCAGAAGGATCTATAACAAATTCAAAACTAAAATCATTCCGTAATTTTTCCATTTCGAGATAATCTTTCATTAAATTTATTTCTTCGCGAAGCGACACGAGCTTAGGCTCGGCACTTTCATCGAGTACATTTCTAACTATCCGGGAAAAGCGAAGTAGATAACTGTCAGCTTTTTCTATTTCCTTTTTGCCTATGAGGTTTTGTATACTTGAAAGTGCGTTAAAAACAAAATGTGGATTCAGTTTTGCTCTTATGGCTTGAAGACGAGACGTCGCGACAAGCCGTTTTTTTTCAACAGATTCAAGCTGTTTCTTATGGTAACGCCGATATAGTACAAATACTATTAACAATATTGCCAGGATTCCGAGCATGACTACCATAAAAGTTCCAAATGATATCGATTTAGCAAGCTCATTTTCAGGAAGAACTGTAAAATGAATTGTTTTTGAAATTTCAACTAGTGGAACTATGGATTGCCCCCCATACGTCCGAACAAAAGGCTTTATAATAAGTTGATATTTTCCAGGACTTTTCCAAAATTCCCTATATAGATTAAAAGATCGATCGACCTGTCCTAAATCTAACGTATCTTGCCGGCTTTTATAATTTCTAACGAGAACAGTCTGATAATTATAAGGCCTATCAAAGGTCTCTATAGTAAAATGGAGAAACTTAATTGAATTGTCTAGGCGAATTCTGAAATCTTCTGTAGGGGAGTAAGATAGAAAATCTTCGAAATCATGTTGATTAAGTTCTTCTAGTTTTTTTTCATCCTTTGCAGATTGTAAATCAATCGACGAATGAAATAGTTCCTCTTCACCAGCCTTACTATTCTTGATATATCCAACCTGAGCTTTAAGTTTTGGCACATGGGGGGCTCTCCAATCCAATATTATTGCATCCTGATATCTATATTGACGCTTGTTATAAATTTCTATTTTCAATAATTGTTCTGGAGCATAATTAAAATGCCCAAGATAGGCATACTGGAATCTACCTTCTTTTGTTTTTCGAAAAACGGTAGGTGTCGTCCAAGAAACAAGTTCTTCCTCGTTATTTTTTATTACTCGAAATAGATAATCATCGGCATTACTCTCATTTACATTTTGTGCGATAATTTCTACTGAAGATTGCTCCCTAATGAGTATACTAGGAAAAAAATAAGTTCCTATGTTTTCGTTGCGACCCTCGTAAAATTGTCCCGAATCCTCGATACGAACACCTAAATTCCACACTCCAAGACCGGAAAACAAAAAATTCTCTTCTTCAAGTTCTGTGATGCGTTCAGTTTGGTTTATCTGTGCTCTTTGAGTAGATGTTAACTTTGTTTTTAAAGTATCTAAAAGTTTCCCCTCATAATATACGACATGTGGGTGCTTGTCTCGCCACCATTTTGGCTGACTAAATACTGTGTTAACATTAAAAATTATCCAAAAAGCTATGTGAAAAAATACTAAAACCTTCATAACGTTCTATTTTAGTTATAAAAATAAAACGACTTAATGAAAAGATAAACCTATATCTTTTAATTGCACCGACTTAAATAACGTTTATGTTGATTTGATTTATAATTGGACATATTTAATCCGAATCTAATACGTCGATCGATTCTACAAGAAATCTTATTTCTCTTAATCTTCGTTCCAAAAATTCTTCAAGAAGTGGTTGATTTGAGAATTTCTAATTGATTCTATTATTCTCTGAAACAGCTATACCTTTTATCTCGTCGTTATTTAGTACTCTATTATAAATACGTACATCCTTACTCCAATTGTTAGGTGTATGAAATTCGATTGAGTTATTACGAAAGTCTGCAATTTCTATACTTTGATCTAAAACACCATCGATATAGGTACGCAGTACGTTGCCTTTGTATGTTAAAACCAAGTTAAAACGCTGTAATTTCTCGGGCGCATACCAACGTCCATTCGTCCCTCTATTCTGATATTGCCAACTATCAGCAGAAGCTAACCTGCTTGTGCTGGGGTATGTCTTTTCTTTATAAACCACTTCCGGCTTTAATGTTTCATTATTCAGCTGGTAAGACAACCCTCCTATTTGAAACAAGACTCCGTGATATTGTGCCGTATCCGTTACCACGTCGATCGAAATAGTAAAATGTTTACCTAACTTCTCTGAGGCACTACCGCCTAAGTTTATCCTACCTCTATCATAAGCAACCCGATATCCCATACCTTTAAAATCACTGTGAATTGCTGTGGGATATCCCGGTCTGCTTTTACTCACAATCCAGTCATAGTAGTCCCCATGCATCCAAGTAAGGCGCAACGGTGTACCCTTACTTCCGGTGATCATATAAGGCCGTACATTGTTCTTCTCTGAATTAAGAGTAATCGCTTCTGTTGATGCGACCTCACCGGCGCTGTCTAATGTGTATTTTAAAAGTTCATACACACGTCCATGCCGGCCTTCGACTGGTACAGAACAATAAATCTCATTTACCTTGTCCGGGTCGATAGCCATGCCCCCGCTGTAACACATCTCCAAGTTCTCCGTTTGATGGAAATGCCCGCCACCATTTGCCAAAAATGTTTTCTGCCATTTGTTGCCTGTCCATTTTCCATAATAATAATCGTGTGACTTCTTATCTTCACTTATCCGGACAAAAGCAATCACCGGGGCACCCTGTTTGTCTATCACCACTTGCCATACCCAATCCCGCTGTGCTGGGCTATCGACTACCGTCGAGGGAAAACGCTGCACATATTCATCCGTTTTATTTACACGAAAGATTCCTTCCCGTATATGAGAGAGTTCTTTTCCTTTTACATCATGCAGCGTCATCGTATTCACATCCACATAATTGAAGTAAAGAAAATTCGGATTTTCATTATCAGGGTGCCCCGTGGTGTACGTTACATAGATTTTATCCTTTCCGTTCGATACATACTTGGCGTAAGGACGTGAACCCGTCGATTGTACGATTTGGCGTGGTGCATCTATAAATGTTACCTCGTCCTCCTTATCAGGCAAGGACAACTTCGCTATGGTTGGATGCCAATTCAAACCACGCCAGCACAGATAAATATGATCGGGATCATCTGTCAATATAAAAGGTGATGGATATGTTGTGTTATGATCCGTTTCCAAGCGTTTTTCTTCGCCAAGCATCGTTATATCCCCCGGTTCCCGGGAAATACGGTAATAAAAACAACGTTCGTCTGTATGACGCGAGTAAAATATCATGACGCGATCATCCGGTAGAACCAAAAAAGTAGGGTTATTGTGATCGTCCGGCTGAAACCAAGAACGTACCAGTACCTCCACTTGTTCGTTTTTTACAAAATCGTGCTGCATCGCTTTGATATTACCATGCACATCAATATAGCCAATGTATGTTTTTCGGATTTTCTTCTTCGGGTTTTCATGGTGAATAGCACGTGGATCGGCAAACCAACACCAGGCTCCTTCGGTGGAAATTTCATATCCACTGTTATTTTTCCCAACAGACGGCTGGGCCATTAACAGTTCCATCACGAAACCCATACATACGGTCAACAAGAACAAGTTTATTTTCATTTATTTTCTTTTTTAATCCTTAATGGAGCACTTGATATAACAAATAGGTTTTACAACTTGAACAAATATATATATTCCAATCCTCCGCAAAGACAAAATCACATTATCTCCCCTATTTTATACGAATATGCCCTTAATTCAGACAAAATAGAATATGTAACATTGTATGCTTATTAATCAAGAACCATTTTATAGACAGCTGTATCGTTAATCAATCATCTGCATTTCACCAAGCGGCATGTATCTAGAAACTTTAAAAAATTAAATATGCGCAAAGTAGCTTTTAAAATGAAGCTCAAAAAAGGCTTCAAAGAAGAATATCAAAAACGTCATGATGAGATATGGCCAGAACTGACGCGTCTATTAACAGAAAACGGTATTCGAGACTATAGCATCTCGATTAACAGACGAGCGAAAAATATATGCTTTAGCTAATTATGAATACAAAATCTACCCTTCAAATCTTTAAGGACTTTATCAATTCCAGTTCTTTCGGTGGTATTCTGTTGATATTATGTGTAGGTATATCGTTGCTGCTTGCAAATAGCTCCTTCACTGATTTATTCGACCAGTTGCTAGCGGCAAAAATCGGTCCTTCCGGACAGGTGATCCATTTAAATTATTCTGTTCAAAGCTGGATTAACGATGGGTTGATGACGATCTTTTTTCTCCTCGTTGGCTTGGAAATCAAAAGAGAATTGACCGGCGGCGAACTATCCTCTTTCAAAAGAGCATTACTTCCTATTTTAGCTGCTACAGGTGGTGCTCTTCTTCCTGCTATTATATATAGCATTATCAATCACGGATCCGAGACACAATCTGGATGGGGCATTCCAATGGCTACGGACATAGCTTTCGCACTGGCTGTTGTTGTCTCCCTCGGCAACAGAATTCCAGTCTCTATTAAAATCTTTCTGGCAGCATTAGCGATTGTAGATGATCTTTTGGCTATATTAGTAGTGGCATTCTTCTATACGAGCGAAATTCACCTAGCGTATCTGGGAGGTGGACTCGCCGTCTTTGCACTACTTGTGCTTGCTAATCGTCTTGGACTACGAAACGTATGGATATACCTCGGGTCAGGCTTACTGATGTGGTACCTTATCCATCATTCCGGTATCCACGCCACCATTGCCGGTGTATTGACTGCTATAGTCATTCCAGCAAATAGTTCTAAAGAAAAGTCACCTTTAGAACAAATAGAAAGTTTATTGGTAAAACCTGTAAATTTGGTAATTGTCCCTTTATTTGCTTTATCGAATACCAATATAACCCTAAACCAGAACATCGGCATCATCTTGTCCTCTCCTTTAGGGCTGGGGATAAGTCTTGGTCTGCTTATAGGCAAATCGGTCGGGATATTTGGGACTTGCCTAGCTGTTGTAAAATCAGGACTTAGCACCTTACCTCCTAACACGACATGGAGGCAGATGTTTGGCGCGAGCATTCTTGGCGGCATTGGTTTTACGATGTCTATCTTTATTTCTAATCTTTCGTTTAGCAATGCAGACTACATCGATATCGCAAAAATAGCTGTACTTGTTACCTCTATGGTCGCTGCTATAGCCGGCTATGTTTACTTATATTTTTCAGCTACACTTTCTTCGTCCACGATAAAACAGTGAACGTTATTATAAATCACAAAAAACTATGATGTTTATAAAATTTGAGATATTAAAAACACATGCTATTAGACTACTGCTCTTTGCTTGGCTATACCCTTTCAATGTTGTCTCTAGTCACGCCGCAGTGCCCGTAGATTCGCTCACCGCATATATGGCAAACCGCTCCGTGTCTTGGGTAACAAACAACGGGTGGAGCAACAACTCCATTAATGCTATTATATTTCGTAAAAATGCGGTTGTATCCGATCGTAAGCATCAATATATAGCGTATTATGATAACAATGGCTATCTGGTTCTCGGCAAACGCAAACTGCAATCGGATCGCTGGACGGTTCACAAAAGCCAATATAAGACTGGCGTAGGTGATGCACACAAATCCATCAGCATCATGATCGATGGCTCAGGCTACCTCCATGTTTCTTGGGGACATCACAATAACTCCCTGCATTATGCAAAATCCACAAAGCCCGGCACACTTGAGCTCGGCGATAAAGAGTCCATGACGGGGCAAAAAGAAAACCGGGTTACTTATCCCGAATTCTATCACATGCCCAATGGGGATTTGATCTTTTTGTATCGCGACGGTGGTTCTGGCAACGGAAACTTGATGATCAATCGCTACCATCATAAAGCTCGTGCATGGGAATCTTTACAGGACGGTCTTATCGATGGCGAAGGACAGCGTAACGCTTATTGGCAGACCTTTGTCGACCACAAAGGCAGCATCCATATCTCCTGGGTATGGCGGGAATCGCCCAACGTGGCCAGTAACCACGACATGTGCTATGCCCGTTCCGACGATAGCGGCAAAACCTGGGTTAAATCCAACGGAGAAGCTTATCAGTTACCTATTTCAGCCTCCAATGCCGAATATGTTTCGCGTATACCACAACGCCATGAGCTGATCAATCAAACGTCGATGTATGTAGATAAAAAGGGAATTCCTTATATCGGATCCTATTGGCGCGGTGCCGAAAGCGAAGTTCCACAGTATCATTTGATCTATTTGGATAAGGGGGAATGGAAAACACTGGAGCTTGGTTTTCGAACAGAGGGGTTCAGTCTGAGCGGCGGCGGTACTAAATGTATTCCGATTTCCCGCCCACAAGTGATCGTTTGGAACAAAGGAAAAGACGCAAAAGTCGGTATCCTTTTCCGTGATATCGAGCGAGACAACCGGGTTTCTTTAGCGATCTCTGATAATCTCGACGGAAATAAATGGTCTGTTCGAGATATCTACCCGGGAAACATGGGTGAATGGGAACCTGCCTACGATACTGAGCTCTGGAAACGGAAGCAACGGCTCGATGTTTACTTACAGGAAGTGGAACAAGTTGATGGCGAAGGAAAAGCAAACCGTGCACCGACTCCTGTCGGGGTGCTACAGTGGAAACCCAATAAAAAAGGAGATTAAAATTTGGCTTCTATCAAATTAAAATACCGTGATCGGGAATACAATCTACAAAAGCAGGAAGATATCCTGAAAAACCTGCGGGAGAAATTCGGAAATACGCAACAGGAAGTCGCAGACGGCTTATTCGTGAGCCGGCAGACCTATTCTTCTTGGGAATGCGGACGAAGTGAAATGCCACTTTTTAGCTTCCTGCAGCTTGCAACCTTCTATGATATGGATATAGAGGATTTGATCACCGCATTATTGTTATAAATAACCGAATTTACAACCACCTAAACCCAGCCCACGCACAGTTTTTACTGTAAGGGGGCTTTTTGATGTCAAAATTTGTAGCATTGATTTATAAAACTTGCTGTTTACCTTTGTTTAAACGCTAGCGCTTATAAACTTTATTTTACACAGATTAAATTACGTAACTATGAAAAAGATATTATTTTATTTGTATGCTATGACAACAATCAAAACATTGACAATAAAGATTATCTCATTGATAGCTCTCCCGCTCTTTTCCTATAGTCAATCTCTGACAAAAACGGTTGATTTCAGTGATCAAGTAGATGATGTTTATCAGCAATATGAGGCATGGTGTGTCTATGCGTGTTGGGAAGCTTTGGGTGCTTCAGTTCAATGTGAGGGCTGTGACTATTATGTAAACACCTATATAGTTCCTTATTACAATAGTGATCAAAATCCATATCATCAACTCGTTGATACCAGTGTTTTTAATCCCACTATGGCAGATTATGTTGCGGATATTACGAGTCCCTGTGGGAATGGTTCTGAATATAGTTATTTTGGTGTTCTTTCCAATACGCTTACGAGTTATTTTAACCAAGAAGTTTATACCGGAACTTTTATAGGAGGAATTACAGACACTACTCAAAATTTATCGGGGCCGTTATTTGCCATTTCAACCGATCCAGCAAATGGAACGGGGCATTGCGTTCTTTTCTTCGCTTCCAGGGTGTATAACAATGACCCTTATGATCCAAATTCAACCATTTATTTCATGGATCCTTTTCATGGTGCAATGGCTAGCATGACTGTTGATGACTTTATGGATGAATATACGCAATATTTTCGATAGTTGACTCCTCTATTCTAATCTGCTCTCATTTATTTTGTAATATACATTTAAAAATAGTTAATTATGAACACAAAAAAAATATTAATCATGATCGCATGTAGTGTAATTCTCACCGCATGCAGTACCCAGAATTTTACAGAATCGGGTTTAAATAGCAAATCGGAAGTTCAGCGCGATGCATCGATAGTAAAATTAAAAATACCTGATCTTAAACCAAATAGCCCGTTGCTAGCTCCTGTGGATAAAAGTACTCAGGATTCGGTTATTAAACGTATCCAGATGGATCTTAATCCGAATAAAGAACATTATACGAATACCCATCAGAGGGTGCGCGATGATATACCGCCTCTTGATTTTTCAACATTGGAATTTATTCCCATCATCACCAGGCCAAAATCATGGATCATCTATGAGGGGGATGAACCTTTATGGATCGAGAAAGAATTTGCCTATATGTATGGGAAAACCACAGATGGTAGAGAAGTTTATATCGTAGCGAGATACAAGGATAGAAGCGCTGGATTAAATACTTCAAATTATCAGAATATCTTACTTAGGACAGGTCAGGAAAAAGCTGATACGATAAATCAGAGACTAGCAAGCAGGCGGGGTATAGATCATTGGGATATAGTCGTGATGTTTTTTCAGGGAGATATAATGTTTCAGATGATGGACTACGCACGTAGCCAATCAGATGACGGTAAATTCTTCATTCTTCTTCAAGGTAAGCATCATTCAGAGGTATGTTATTTTAAAGATGGCAAGGCTATGTCTTGTCGTAAGTCTAGAAAGGATGATGAAATACGAGTGCAGGATTTCGCTAATTTAATGAGATAATCATATTAAAAGCTGAAAAATCAAGTACGTGATATTCTAGTTTGCACAAAGAACTGCTGTTTTATCCCCCCACTTAAACCTCCTTACAGTACAAACTGTCTGGGGGCTTTTTTGACGTTACTTCCCTAGATCGGGCTATATAAAGAGGGAATTTCTTAATCAAAATCTGCTTCCTGCCACTGCTCTCCCGATTTCTTCCACAGCAATAACGCTTTAAAGATATGTTGCTGTTCCGTGATGTTCGCAGAAGATTGGATTACATAACTGGTACCTGCTTCGGGATGCAAGCCGGTAGACTTTACGACCTCAACTTTGTCCCAACCCGCCAATGGCACCATCGCCAACTGATACAAGCCATTATCCAAAATAGTAGCCTGATGTTCGCCAATCGTTTCCTGTCGCTGCTGAATAGACTTACCGTTCAACTCCGGCAGTGCATAATGTCCAAAATGGATTGTCTTGCCGTTGGCACCTGTCAACGTATCCACACGCAAGACCCCGTTTGCCCGGATATTATCCGTCAATTTGATCTGCAGCGATGTATCCGATGCCCATACCGCCTTCCGACGATAGACGTTATCGCTATATGACTGGAATGTACACATGCGTAGTGTCTCCCATTTTTTTCCATCTGCTGACAATGCGTAATTCATGGATACCGTGCCGTCTTCACCATCGGCCTGCCAAGGGAAGGCAGTGCTATAGGATAGCTTATTATAGTTTTCCGTTCCTTCGTAATAACCCACCTTTTTACTGTTGCACCAAGCCCTGATCTCTGCTGCGCCGATGTCCGCATAATCGGTAATCAAGATATTCGACCCTTCCGAATAACGCTGTAGCAGCCCTAGCTGCTCGATATCTTTAGCCCAATCTCCTTCGTTTTCTACAGCCGTCCAAAAAATATTATCTTGCGACATCAACAAGCCCGTCAAAAACACCTTCCCTAGCCAAAAAGCACTTCCTCGACAACTGTACTGCTGCACCGCCGGTTCAAACGCGCCGTAGAAACCTAACGTCGGTACACGCTCCGACAGAAAATCCGGGTGTTCCAAAAACTGTAACAAGGTACCCGATGCAATCCGGCGTACCCAGCCGTAATTTATTACATCCTTATTTTCCAACAGTCCCATCAGTGGAAAAGGAGCTGCTGCGCCCATACGGTAAGCAATACTCCGACCCCACATGATCATTTTACCGTCACGCGCAAACATATACGGATACGTATCGGTCAGATCACTTAAATTACGCATAAATTGGCTGGCATAATCGGGATAATGGCGTTGTCCAAACATATCTGCCCATAGGACGCCATACATCTGGAACGCCCACATGCTGTAATAATCGTAATAAGGACTATCGTTATACCAACCCTCTCCAGCGTAATCGTTGAGTACCTTCCGGAGCATATCTTCCAATTTTTCTTCATTGACCGTATACCCTTGATCTTTGTAAAAGCTCAAAATGAAAATATTGAAAAAACGCCAGTTCATATCGATGGTCGGCCCATCTCCATAGCTCAACATCAAATGTGATAACTGTGCTTTTTGCTCATCCGTCAACGGTTCCCACAACACTTCGGGCGCAGCCATCAAAGAGATGGCCAATCCGCCAAACTCCACCAGTGTCTGGCTAGGGCCGCCATTTTTAGCTCGCGGTTTTATATAAGATAAGCTGCTCGTATCAGATAGACGTATAATCTGGTTTCTATAGTAATCCGCCAGCCGTACACCATTGAGCGTTAAATCCGGATCTTCTTTCAGAAGCGGAGCTGCTATAAACAATGTCCGGCATAAACCTTCCAGCATCTCCGTAACCGTATGGCCTCCTTCCCTCGGATAACTCTTCCCCGGTTGTTTCGGAAAGACCAAGGGATCGTCTAACATGCTTACATAAGAAAATGCGCCGTCCAAGAGGTATTTACCTGCATCCTTCCAATGCTCCCGCGTCATTCCGGTAAACGGACTCTTTTGTTGATCCGGCTTATCCACCCGAAATACCTGTGCATTACCGGGCAATACCCAACACAATACTATCACAAGCGCGATTCCCGCCTTTTGTATATTGATTTTTATCTTGTTCATAGCTTTCTACATCTTTTTTTACTTATCCAACAAACGGTACATTTCAGACGCCACCAACAAAAATGCCCCTACCCCAAATGGAGCTGTCGAATGCTGATCCACGACCTGCCCAGGGATAGCCCGCTCTCCGATGGGCTGTACATAGCCCAAATGGCCATTCGGCTGCAGAGCTTCCTTCGATAAATACTTCCATGCCTTTTTTACGGTAGGTAAATATTCCTTCTTGTCCAGATAGCCGTTGTTGATACCCCATAGCAATCCGTACGTGAAGAAAGCCGTTCCACTGGTCTCCGGGCCGGGTGCATGCTCTTTATCAAGCATACTGCGCGTCCAATACCCTTCCGGTTGTTGCGATTGACGTACCGCTTCCGCCATGCGTTTAAATTTCTCTACATACACGTCACGGTGCGGCGCATCCGCTGGTAAATCGGCCAATACCTTAGCTAGCCCGGCCAATACCCAGCCATCGCCCCGCGCCCAGAAGTCCTTCTTTCCATTGGCTGATTTATGCTTGGGGTATACATATTTCGCGTCACGGTAATACAGGTTTTCCTCTTCGTCGAACATGATGCTGTTTGCATACTCAAAGTAGGTATACAGTTTCTCTAGGTAAATATCCTCTCCGGTAAGGTTATACATCTTGGTCATCACCGGCATCACCATATATAGGCCATCTGCCCACCACCAGTAATCCTCATTTGGCGTGCTCACCTGATACGACATCACTTCTTTTGCCCGGGCTATTTTCTTCGGGTCTGGTTTTAGGTTATAAAGATCGATATAGGTCTGAAAACAGATCTGCCAATCACCAAACAGCACATAGTCATCTTTCTCCCCATACGAATATTTCCATTCCGCCTTGTTGTCAGACTTGGCTCCTTTCCATTCGTTGTGTTCTGCCCATCGTTCAGAATAGGCTAGGTAGTCTGGATCCTTCGTTAATTTGTAAGCTTCCATATTACCAGTATGGTAGGCAGCAATATCCCAAAAGGCCCATTTCTCTGCAGGATGTTTCTCTTGCCAATAATCATTGCTTAATTTCAAAGCTTTCATCACTTCCGCCTTTTTGGGAAGCTTCTGTGCATGTACGCTGACGGTTGCTAAACCCACCGAAAGCAAAAACATCGTTATTATTCTCATTATGATTTTGTTATTTATTTCTATAAGCATTTACTTCTATCTCCTTCGCCTTAAACACAGCCTGTGCAGGGCCACTTAGACGCGGACCGCTTGCGCCTTCCATCTGTAGATTTACAATAATATGAAAGGGCTTCCCTACAAAATCAGCCGTATGGGATGCCTTCAGTTCCTCATCGATATAATAAAGAAGTTCTACATCAATTTCATTTAATTTACGCATTACGAGCGTATATCGATGCCATTCCTTGTCTGTCGTCGGCAGTTTTGTTTTCTCGGTTTGCCAATCGGTATTTCGCCAGTCCTTACCAGACACTGTATTCTGCCAATTGATATCATCTCCCTTAAACTCGAGGATATCACTTTCCGGTGGCCAAGTTTCCGATCCTGTAATCCAGAAAGCAGGCCAAGTTCCTTTTGCTGTCGGCGCTTGAAAATAACCACTCAGCTCCCATATGGGGTAGTTATCATCGACTTGTATACTTTCTTTGGAATGAATAGCCCCAGAATGATAAACCACTGTCAGATGTGGATCTTTGGAACTTTTTCTTTCCGGGACATGCAGGCGGTCAGCTGTAATATGCAATTCGCCGTTTTCAAGATATATCTTTTCCGTCTTCATCCGAGCAGACCCGTTATGGTCGTCGCCCCATGGGTATAAATCATTCCAGAAATGATAGAACGTGGCTGTATCCTGAAAGGAGCTTTTTTCAATAATCGCCTTTTTTTGGAATGCAGTGAAATCGAGTGATTCCTGTCCACGTACAGAAATCGAACAGGCTAGCAAAGCTGTTCCTATCAGGGAACACAGTATGGTCTTTTTTTCGTTCGTCATCATGTTGTATTTTAAACGACATCCTCATTATTATCCTTAAAACCAGTGACAAAAGAGAAGATATAGGTTTACTCGTTTGATCCAGAAGCAAAAATGCCAAAATAGAAACACAAATTAGGGGGGCATATTCACATATATAGGGAGGAAATTGTATAAGGATGTCGAAATCTCGAACATTGAGATACGAAATCTGTGGTTTAGCTTTGTCTTGACTAAGATTATAAACTAGTCTTAGTCATTGAACGTATTATTTCTATCAAAAAGCTTATTCTAATTATCTCATTAAATTAGCGAAATCTTGCACTCGTATTTCATCATCCTTTCTCGACTTACGGCAAGACATAGCCTTACCATCTTTAAAATAACATATTTCTGAATGATGCTTGCCTTTCGTGAGGATAAAAAACTTTCCATCGTCAGACTGTTCCCGAGCATAATCCATCATTTGATGTCTTATCCCGCCATTGGAATAAACAACTACGATACTCCAGTGATCAATACCTTTCCGATTAAGCAGCTTTCCTAGCAGAACATCTGCTTTTTCCTTTCCATGCGCTTCGACTCTTATTTTGTAACCGTTAGAATTAGCGGCATCTTTTTGATCTTTATATTTCACTTTTATATATACATCTTCCCCATCATCCGTCTTTCCATATATGTAGGCAAATTCCTTGTCTATCCATAAAGGTTCATCTCCTTCATAGGTGATCCAAGAACTTGGCCGGGCGATGACAGGAGCAAACTCCAGCGAAGAAAAATCAAGACGTGGAATACCATCCCGTATCATCTGTGCGGTATTTCGATAATGCTCCACATCCGTATTAAGATCCATCTTGATCCGTTTAATAACGGAATCCTGTATACTTTTATCTACGGGTGCTAGCAATGGACTGTTGGGTTTAAATATATCATCATTTTGGCTAAAGCAGAAGATTGGGATAATTATTAACGCTGATATCCATATTGTCGCGGTAAATAACGCCTTTTTCATATCACAATAATTTATGGCCAAAGACCTTTTTATAATTGTTAACTCAAAACAAAGTTAACTAACGCTATTCGAATATCAATGCTACAAATTTTGACATTCATAGCACTAAGTTTCCCCAAATCAGTTCTACATCCATCTTTCCGAGCTGCTCTGTTGTTTCTATTAGTTTACCATCCCCAAACAACATAAAGCTTTTACCTTGGTTATAGCGCTCACCTGTTTTATCGTAGATTAACGTTAACAGACGACCTTTATAGGGTACATTTTCCAAACAAAAATACTCCCAACTATTTTCTGGAAGAAGCGGGTTGACCGTTAGCTTATTCCCTTCTTGCAGTCTAATTCCAATCAGGCTATTAATGACGAAATCGCAAAAAGTAGAGTGGTTATAATCCTTACCACGTTCAATACCTCCTTTTTTATCACTCCATGCTTTACATGGGGGCATGTCAAAATTTGTAGCATGGAAACACAAAGTTTCCTACTTAACTTTACAAAGGCAACCAAAATATAAGCTTATGAAGACAACTGTAAAATATAAGAACGATGAAAACTCTCAATTACTTTTCTACTTCATAATATTTGTTTCTATTTCCATTTCGGGCTACGCTCAAGAAAATAGCACGATGAAAGACACGCAAAATCCAAAAGTTCAAGACATGCAAAGGAAGTACAATCGATACCTTGACGCATATCTGGCTGTCCTTTCGGCAGACGAGCGAAAAGTACTTTTTGCCTCTTACAAAAGGGGCATGAGCGAAGAATATTTAAAACAATATACTTCCGAGGAAGAATCCGCTTACCAGAGCAGGATACGTAAATGGGATGAAATGACAGACGCAGAACGATAATATACCCTTAGTGGCAAAGGAAAATTAGCAGAAGATCAAATTATCGAGATAGAACAGGCTACATTAAGTGCTGAGGTACTCTCAAAAATATGGCCTCCATCAGAAACACATGATCAATCCAAAGAAGTTCTTGAACTTTTCGGTGGTCAACCCATATACATTGTGCGCCGCGGATATATACGTCCGGATGGAACGAAAGCAGAAAGTACCGTCCGTGTCGTGCTGCAAAGAACTTTGGCAGATATCTGGGGGATTCAGAAAGCAACATATCGTGGTTAACAGGCAGATTCTTAGCACCCATGTCAAAATTTGTAGCATTGAATTCCGGAATTTATGGTTTAGCTTTACAACAGCAACTATGATCAAGTTAAGGTTTGCAATGCCCACGATACCGACATTTATTATAAAACAGAATCTTTTGGCCCTTCAAGAAGGACATATCAAGAGTTTGTAGATACTCCTTAGTAGCATTGAAAATAGATATTTATAGCTTTAAAGCAAAATTTATGAAAGCGCTATTCATTATAATATTATCAATAACATGTTCTTGGCGGGGAACAGCACAAGAAAATTCAGATAATGCAATAACCCAAAACAACAAAGATCATTTAAGTGACCCTAAATACGCTCCAATGTTGAATCACTACGTTACCTACTACGACGCTTATCTCTATATATTGAATCCTGAGCGCAGGATAGACCTGTTGAATTGGTATAATCAAGGTAACGAAAAAATTGTAGAGCAGCGATTACAACGTTTCGAAAACCGACTCCGAGAAGTTGAAACCATGACACAGTCGCAACTGGATTCCATTATGAAAATTCCCCCTATTGAGGAACGACAACCAACCACTCAAGTAAAATTGATGCATTTGGACGAGGAGATATTTGCTGAGCGAGCAAAGTACCATAAAGAACTCATTGAATTATTCAGAGGATACCCTGTATATGTAGTCACTACAGCGGGGAAACTTCCAAACAGTAACGTAGAGACATCAAGCACAAGTATCTACTTCCCAAAAACGATGACCCTACTCTACCGTATTGTAATCGATACAGCACAGTAATCGCGCTGTAATAGACATCATTACAAACCCACTTAAAACAAATGGCTATGAAAACGTTCATCATCTTTATACTCTCCTTTATTTTAATGCTTCCATCTGCATTTTCACGAGGAGCTATGCAGACACAAGACTATGGGAATATCCGCGTATTTTCGGCAAGCAACCATGATTTTGAAGAATTCAGAAAAGCATTCATCGTTGGCCAGCTGGCAAAAACATTAGTTAACGAACTACAATATACCGATTCCGTTTATCTGGATTTTTACCACAATCACTATGAGATCGACGACCTCCCGCCTATTTTTCACCTCAGTGTCCAGCAAATTGGTGATCGGGGCAGAAATAGTACAATTGGTGGCGAGAAAATTGTCATCCGGCAATATGCCTATCAATACGATTTCGAAGGTATGTTGAAGTTACTGGAATACGCCATCAACCATAAAACACAGATCAAGCAACAACAAACCGTCAAAAGAAATCCTAGTGCACACGGTACCCGCAGCTTTCTATCCATTAAGGATGAAGAAATACAAGATGTGCTACAGAAACCGGCTAGCGAGTCTCTAAAAACGACTTTACAAACGCGGGTGGATCGCCCTATACTTGCTAATGAGCCTCCTCGCCCCTCCGGGTCAGTAAACTATTATTGGCAAAACAATGCCTACCATATCTTTCACAATACCCGGCTTCGTGGCGAACAAGAAAAAAAGGACGTAATTACCATGGCCTTATCCAATATTTATACGTTCCATCCCCTATATCCTATGACCGTAATATTTGATAGTCCTGCGTCATTCTACGTTGTCAATCCCCATCGTCGCGACAAAGAAACGGGAGCATATCTTCCCTCAACTAAGCAAACCATTGAATACCCCAGCAAAATTGATCGAGGAAAAAAAATAGAAGCTATTTCATCTGACGATATTTCCATTTTCTTTCGGTATAGCTACGGCGTCATCGGCACCCCCTTCCCGGCGCGACTGTTATTGTACTTTTCAGAGACAGATACACTGATACAGGATGCTTACGCATCACATAATATCAAAAGTGATACACTCCGATCTTCCGTTTCACATGCCGAAATCAGAGAGATGAAGGAAAAACCAACGATACATGATTTTACAACTTGGAAGAAACAATTGGATTTTATAGTGCCAACAAGATTAGATAAAAGAATCGGGAAAGAAAGGAAACATCAAGAGCTTTCACTTATCTCTTATGCAGAAGTCAACGATAACGATACCATCAACATACATGATTTTCAAGGAGAGCGACTTACGAACACCATTACTGAAATCCAGAAAAATATTCCGGGAGAGATACTGCGGATACCATCAGGACAGTCTGAAGACGTATCCATTCAAAAGAAGATCGACGTTTTGCGTAACTACCAGGGGCCTGAAAAAGATTTAAAACTCCTGAAATTAACGTGGGCATTGGATGATCAACAATTTCATACCTACGCGGTAATATCGGAGTTTCATGATAGCATCATATATGACGATATTATTTCGTATGTACGCAATCCGGCAATAAATGTTATTCGCGGTTCCTTTCGGTACAATGAATGGCAATTGTTCAATTAATTAACACTATAAAAACAACTATTACTGCTTTATTTTTATGAGACCGATACGCTGGTACAAGATGCATATGCTGCGCTGGCATCAATCAATAGTAACAATGTATCATGAGAAATGATTCCAACACCGGATCCCCAGCATTCACATCTTCATCATCCATTCTCCAGCGCTTAAAAGAGCGACCGTACTTATCCGCCCATGTATTAAGCTGCTCGACAAAGACTGTTGAACGCATCGCATCATCGGGCATTTGCTCAAAAACCTTAGGGGATCGAATGGTATAAATATCCTTCTGGATCTCACTTTCAAAATCGCGCATATTTCGGGGCAACCGCTGTGTTTCTAATTTCACAGGTATCACCGAGCCGTCACTCCAATAACAGCTATCCCCTCTTCTGTCTAACAGATATACACTGCGGCGCCAGTTCCACCCATAATGGCCGATCAGTCCATCGGTATACACAGGATAGCGACTGGAAATTTCCCCTGCATTATAACAATTGGCAAAGTAAGTTCCCTTTCCGACCGAAATCCTAAAAAACCGCAATAAACTGTCGATCGGCGTATTCCTATCGGTTACTCCCTCTTCAAAATAATTCGGTATTAGATTTTGAACTCCGGTCTCTTCGCCATTCCCAAATGGTACCTCTCCCGAACTTGTTTTATCAAGCACATTTGTCTGTATATCCGCAAAAGATCCGGCAATCCCACCGATCATATCCTCGCCGCTTATTGTCCCCGTATTGTAGTTGTTGGCAAAGGTATCTCGAGTCCCACGTAGCCTACCCGAGCGTTTATCGATATCACGTACAATTCCCTTATTCAATTCATAGCCTTCTTCCAGCCTACGCAAATCATATAATGAACCATCCAAAAGTGCCCCTGCGATACCGCCGACACGCTCATGCCGCCCATTCACATGACCCCGATTGAAGCAATTGTAAAATGATCCCCACATAAAACTTCCTACAATACCACCTACCCGCCGTTGCCCGTGGATATCGCCCATGTTCGCACAATCGATAATCCGATTGTATTCTTCAGCCTTGCCCGCGATACCGCCTATCATGTGGCCCATCGCTCTAATCTTACCGGAAAAAGTACATCCACGGATCTCGCTCTTATAGCCAATCATCCCGGCTATACCACCTATATGGTCGTGCGCCCGGATGTAAGAGGCTTTCAGTTGCACATCCCGTATACGCCCATTCAATACCAAACCAAACAAGCCCTGATAGTAGCTACCCATCCCACGGTTGATATACAGTCCATACACCGTATGCCCCTGCCCATCAAACGTACCACTGAAGGGCTTATCTTCCCCTCCGATTGGTGTCCACTGCTCTAAGTCTGCCATAGCATCCTGTTCCCAATCCTTCCATCCTGTCGTATCGTTCAGAAAAATGTCATTTGCAAGCCTTACCTCCTGTTTATAGAAGTCGACGCCGGAATTGACCAATTCGGCAAAACCTCGGAGTTGCGGGATGGTACGAAGCTCAAAGAGCGTATCCCGGGTGTTGTACCAGTGTACTTCTACCGGGTCTTGTAATTGTTGGGATAGGTAAAGATTGTTGACATCATTGGAAATAGCTCGATGCGAAAACACCAAAAAATTCAGAAAAACAAACAATAACAATGATAGCCTTATCATGAAGATTTTATTTTTACCAGTCCTTAATCTTTTCTCTTACTACTCACCAATACTCGTATAGCGTAAACCAGTACGACCAAAAACAAAAGACAACTAATCAGCATCTCCTTCGCACCGAGATTGATAAAGGCAATATCCATCTGCAAATGGGTAAAAGCTACACAATAAAGTAAAGTCATAATGTTAGTATTTGTCTAAGTTGATCTTCCAAGTTCTCCCGCAAAGCATCCTCATCCGGACGATCTTCCATTTTAACCATATCAGCATTTAAACGTGCAAGGTCTTCTTTGTAAAACTGAAATACATCTTCAGAAATACCGATTTCCGATCCTGAACCAGCAGTACAAACTAACTTATCTCCTTCTACCTTCACCTGATTGTAAAACCGGTAGATGAGAACACGAAAATCGACAATACGGTCTTCGGGTATTTCTTTTTCATCCGCTAAATAGGCTTGTATTTCCGGAAGGTCATCGATTGTTAAATCCAATAACTGTTTTTCTGCTATTTTTTGGCGTACTTTTTCACTGATGACCGAATCACGTGAATCGATTCTATGCAAGTTCAATGGATTCGCTGGTTCTTTTTTGTATGCTTTATTCACCGCTTTAAGTTCACTGGTTTGCTTCTTTCCTATCCGACTATTCAAGGTAAAAATTTCTGTTAAATAGAGAACGGCAATAAGCGACATTAAACCCAATAATATAATTACGACTTTTTTCATTTTTCATTTCTTTTAGAAGTAGAAGACCGACCGATTATCCACACAATCAATACGATAATTGAGACCACTGTTATAAGTGAGAGTAATGTCCATAAAGACCATTCTTGAGCTGAGGTCATCCTGTGTATATTGTATGTTTATAATCCCTTGTTAACTATAGCAAACTTAACCACTATACTCCGAATTTCAATGTTACAAATTTTGACATCATCACTTCTCCTCCTTCACTTTCAGTTCCCTGATCTGCCGCACCATTTCCCCTTTTTCCGAGATACCTTCCACGATGATGGTATAAGTACCCGCTTCATCTGTGGTATAGAAGGAGAAATGCGCCTCTCCGTTTTCATCGGGTTTTAAGGCCGGGTTCCAATACACCGTTTCCCGTTGGTCTGGTGCCGGATCGTCTTTCTTCTCCGGCGTATCGTAGATCGGGTGGTAGAACTCTATCGGAGTCTGATATCCAACCGGGAAGACCGTGCTGCGTGGAGCTGGATTCGAATAGCGCGGAATATAACGTCTACCGAAATTACGCGTATCAAAGCCTTCTCGTGTTACGATATGTAACGCTGGCATACCTTCTTCTTTCGAATACAGGTCGAAAAGCTCTTGCAAACCATCGCGCTTATCCATCGGGAAACCCGCAAGACGGTTGAGCGTCGTGGCCGAGACGAACGGTAGATACACGATATCCTCCAAATCGGAAAGTTTCAGTTCATACAATACATTTCCATGATGCCGCATTGGCTCGCCGTTAACAAATACCGCGACGCGTTCCTTCTCTGCATAGATGAAATCAGACATATTCTTACTAACCTCATTCACCCACTGCTCGCCTGTCAGGTTTTTTTGCATTTGCTGTGAACCGGCCGGTAAGCCAGACGATATCCGCAGCCCCATGTGTTTCAGGAGACCACTCATATCGTGATACGGCAAGCGCCCCACCTCCCGTAGGCTGAACCGCATATACTCCGTAGCGCCCCAATAAGGCGGATGCACCTGCACCGGCTTGATCAGGAAATCCCGTCCTCGGCGCGTCACCAAAGGCACGGTATCCAATAAGTCTTGTGGTATTCCGATATATTCATACAAAGGGTTTTGCAGCACATCGTTGTCTACCGACACCTCTTCAATTTGATTGAGCTTTATATAGCGGTCGCCTTCCGGGAAGTACTCGCCCTTTTTTATGGCCGAGATATGGAACCCCGCACCATCTGTATATTCCAGACTATCAAAAACAAATGTCCGCTTATTGTCCGTTTTTACCTCATTTCGATATTCGTTGTTCGTCCCCCGGATACGTACGGCATAATCCCTGCCCCAGTCGAATATCGACACCGATTTCACCTGCCCACTGATCTGCATAAATTGCTCGGGGTTCCGTTTGGGCGTTGCAATATGGCCTTTCAAAACGGCCGACAGGTCGTAGCGTCGCCAGCCCTGCACCCTTAAGAGCAGATCCAGTGCCTCCTTTGATCGGCTGTTGTCCTGCAGGTAAAAATTCGGATCCTCAATCGTACCACGAAGCTCGGAAGAGAGCAAGAGCGTCGCCAAGATGGAATGTGCCGTATCGGTCATCCCCGTAGCCTTATCCGTTACCGCCACGGAGAAATCGCCCGACAGCGGGTTGCCGTTTCGACTCCCCAGTGATACAGTAGCCTCTACCTTATCCCGCTTTTCAAAGACGTCTTTATTCAGGGATATCTGTGCTGTACCGAGATCTTCCTTCCGGTTACTGAACACTAGGCGTTCCGCCAAGGGATTTGACTGGCCATCGAACAAGAGAAACTGCACCACTCCGGAAGGGAATAACCCCTTATTGAAGACATAACGCTTGTGTCCCTCTTGCCAGGGCGCAAAATAGATGACCGCACCACGTACATGAGCAAGCAATGCAAGATCCGATAGATCGGCCAATTCTGTTGCTTGCAGGTTCACGATATAGGAACTATCGGTCGTTTCCACCTGCATGCCGATCCCTTCGGCCAACGCGGTTGGCAAGGCCGTCTCTTTCACTGTGCCGAATTTATCCTTGCTACGTGCACGGTACGTCTTTCCGGATTCGGGCCTAAAGATAAAAGACCCAAGCCCTCCATAGAACGTACTCCCGTTCGCCACGACGTTACCGGCGTCGTCCAGCACCTCCACAGCGACTTCCTTATCATGGCCCATTTGGCTCTCCGCCCGGAATCCTACCCGACAGGCAACCCCTTCAAGCAGGTATCCACCCTCCGGATAAAACGTAACGGCAAAGTCAGCCCGATCGGTGGCCAAGGGCATATACTTCCGAAAACGGTCGTTGTTTACATCCGTCACCTCCAACAGCATACTTCGGTTCCGCTCCAGTTCGCTGGCCCGAAAGACCGGTTGCAGCCTGTTCTGCACCAACGGTATGCCAGCCGTAGCTCCGTTGGATAGGGTTGCCGTGGCTGCACCCACACGGATCGGTGCATCCGAAAAGCTGTCCCACAGTTGCAGCGAAAGTGTCGATCGCGATTGCCCCGGTGGTGTCTGTGCCTGAATATCGAACGCTTCCCAAGCGGGTGGCACGATCTTGATCGAACGGCTGTAGAAATGCCGTAGACTGTCCGATGCCATATAGGCCGTGTAGGCACGTAGTAGGTAATTTCCGGCAGGTAGGTCATCGTTGAGCGCCAGATATCCGGCCATCGTCGTGGTATCCGTATCCCGTATTTTAGCGGTGCTCACCACCTCATCAAAAGGATTGATCAGCTCCGTGTAAATGTATCGGCTATAGTGGATAGGTGTGTGGAATGTACTGTGCACCATATAGGCCCGGAAACGGATGCTATCTCCGGGATAATAGGCAGACCTATCGATATGCAGGTGTATTTTTTCCTTCGGATACATTGTTAACTGCTGGGTCATTCCCTGCAAGGCAGGCTCCAACAAAGCCGGATCGCCCAATTGAGCATGGAGTTGCAGCCCCCAACAAACGAATAGCCCGATGACGACCGTCATTTTTTTTTTCATGGCTGTCCTCCCTCCGGTTCAAATAGGGGATAACCACCGTTGACATGCTCGTCATCCGGTCGCCAGCGATAAAAAACTTTTCCTTGCTCTTCCACCCATTCATTGAGTTCATCAACAAACACTTCCGAGCGCATCTTCTCATCTTCTACCCCTTCGAACCCCTTAGGAGGGCGAACCGAATAGATTTCTTGTAGGTTATCAAAAGAGCGTATGTCTCGGGGCAACTGTGCCGTTTCTACTTTGGCTACGACAACAGCCGAATCACTCCAATAGGAGTGGGCTCGGCGTTCATCGAGCAAATAAACGGCCTCTTGCCAACTCCAACCATAATGAGCAACCAGACCATCCGTATACACCGCAAAACGGCTGTTGATCTTTCCGGTATTATAACAATTGGCAAAGAAACGTCCTCTTACTGTCGCCGCCCGGATACTGTTGGCTGTCGTCCCCCTTAATCCTAAAGTATCCCAGACGTCAGGTGTATTTTGCCCACCCGTGGAATCTACATCCGCAAAAGCCAAAAACGCTCCGGCGAGCCCGCCCACCTTATCCTCTCCTGTCAACATCCCGGTATTGTAATTATTAGCAAAGGTATACCGAAGCTCTCTCGCAGTCACCTTCCGCCGTTTTTCCACCTCACGCACTACGCCTTTCGCCCATTCACCGTCCCCACGACTAAATCGTCCGCCGCGTACAATTCCAGCCAAACCACCCACTTGTTCATGCCGTCCTTCGATATGCCCCCGGTTAAAGCAATTGTAGAGTTCTCCAAAGTCAAAACTTCCGGCAATTCCCCCTACCCTGCGCAAACCATACACATCGCCCATATTACCGCAACCGATAATCCGGTTGTATTCCTCGGCTTTTCCTACAATGCCACCTACCATGTGCCCGCGACCAATGATCCTGCCCTGCACCGTACAATCCCTGATCTCGCTCGTGTAGCCGATCATCCCGGCAATACCGCCGACATGATCGTGCGCACGGATGTATGAAGCTCGGAGGTGTACATGTTGTATATGCCCATCCAGCACCAGTCCGAATAGCCCTTGATAGTAACTATCCATTCCCCGGTTGATATACAGACCATAGATGGTATGTCCTTGCCCGTCAAACGTACCCGAAAAAGGCTTGTCTTCTTTCCCGATCGGTATCCACTGTTCTAAACCCTCTGACGAACCCAATTCCCAGTTCCTCCACCCCGTGGTATCGTTCAGGAAGATATCGTTTGCCAAGCGCACTTCCTGTTGATAAAAATCGATACCGATATTCACCAACTCGGCCAAGCCACGCAGCTGAGCGGCTTTACTTAGTTCAAAAACCGAATCCCGGGTATTGTACCAGTGTACTTCCACCGGATCTTGTTGCTGTTCGGACACAAGCATATTTCTCTCCATGTCACTGGCAATAGCAGTATGGCATACGGCATAATAGCTAAAGAATAGCATCCAAATTGGTCTGCGCATAATTTCTTTAGTTAGATTTGATCAACCGATATCTTCCCGCTTAACTGCCCAGTAATAACCAAAGAAAGGAACGAGAGCCACGAGCATGACGTGTTTGAATCGCGTCCAACGGTCTAAATCACTACTGGGGAATATATTGCCTATGCAGTATCTTATAATCAGATAAACATGAAGCAATATTAATACGTTTATAATGGTTTGTGTCATGATATGTTCTTATATGTTTATCGTTTCTCCTTATCTCCCTTTACTACCAGCTCATCCCAGACATAATATTTCTTATTTTCCTCTCCTTCAAAATTGAAATATTTCACTATGCGATATCTTTTTCTCGGTTGATAAATGAGACGATCTTGTTCTTGGATTAAAACCTTTCCTTCACAGCGTTCTCCAGGTCGTAGTCCACGCAGGATAGCATAAACAAAAGTAAGAGGAATGGGTTCTATTCGTTTAAAAAAATACGTGAGAGATTCCAGTCTCTTTAATGAATCAAGTTCTTGTTTAAAATCAATCGGTTCCCAGCCTTTGTTAGGAACAAATACCTCTCGATCCTTATCGTCTCCAAACTGAATTAATTTTGGGCTATTATTCACGATGTCGTAAGGAATAGTCATTAAGCTAGTATCCGAAGGGACGTACAGGGTATCCAATACCCTCAAGACTATATCATCACCAGTATACGTCACCGTGTCCGTTTTTTCCTGACAGAGCCCCGAAACAGAAAACAACAACATAGCCAGATAAATTACTACATCTTTCATTTTTGGTTTTTCTTTAGGTTGTCATCATTAGTTTTCAGCGTACCATATTTGTTTATCCAGATAATCTAGATATTTTCTTTCTGCTGCTTTCCCCTCCACGGTAAAATAGAATTTAAAATTCATGCTTGCATGGCCTTCCTTGGCGATGACCAGACCTGTACAATACGTATACTTGTTTTTAAAGGGTTCCTGCAAGGGTATATCATAGACGTATATCGTATCTGCATTAAATTTTTCATTGACATCTTTTCCGACAATTGTCGTGACATAGCTGTTAAAGTCTATTGAGGCGGTATCTTGTAACACAGGACGAATCCTCGTTACTATATCTGTTGTCTTTCTTTGCGGAATTATATAATCCGGATAACCCAAAGCAGCCTTTATCTCGTAAACAAGTTGAGATTTATAAGAAAAATCACCTACTTTTTCTTCTTTCATAAAACGCAACGGCCATGCAAGAGCAGGATATTGGATGATACAATTTTCATCCGGAGTTTGGAAAACGGGACCATACATCGCACCGACACGTCTATCTTTCCGGATCGGCTGGACGACAAAATATTCTTGTAGATCTATCAGCTCCTCCGAATGCGTACATTTGATTCCATCGTTCTCAAAAATATAGTTGCTATATGCTTCAAATGTTTTTTCATACGGATTGTTCTCCTTACCTTGTTTCACCACCAGCTCATCCCAGATATAATATTTCTGATCTCTTTCACCCTTGAAGTTAAAGGTTTTAACCAGTCTATACCTCGTCCCCTCTTCGTAAAACCATTTAAAAATTGGGCTGAATGAAATCGAGTGTTCCCGTTGCTTCTCCGGTTGGAGAAAGTACCCGATCATGTCAAAAGCACGAATAACAGTCACCGAATCATTTGTCTTTCGAGGCACAGGTTCCTTCATTTTTTTCCACCCTTTTCCGAAAATAAATTCTTCTTCTATAAAGGCTGTCCCATATTCAATGGTGTCGCCGCTGTTATTTATCATCTGGAATTGAATCGTTTGCGTCGTATCTAAGGGCAGGTATAAAGTATCTACAATTTTGAATGTAATATCCCCTTTGCTGTATTCGATCGGTTCAGGTCGCTCCTGCGCCCACAAAGGCATCGAAAACAAGGATAAAATAAGATAAGGTAATATTTGTTTCATTGTCCTATCCTTTATTACTTAACCTTTATCAATTCAACAGTTTCCGTCTTACCGACGCTATTGCTTAATACCCATTCTTCGGCAGATTCAGCAGTGTACCTCACAGGAGTCGATGGTACAATATATCTACTCGACGATGTTCCCCACATAGCACCTGTTCCTTCCTCTCCGCCCAGAACCGCACTCCCATATTTTACCCCTAGTTCATAAGCAAAATTAACGTGCCCATCTTTCCCTTTTTTGAAAGATACCAATCTGATTTCGCTGTTGCTTCCCAGAAAGGCATGCTTTCAGATTTATTGTCATAAGAGTAATCTATAATAGCTAGGTCATCACCATCTTTCTTACGTTCCACTTTTATCGAAGTTGAAGTATAAGCGAGCGTGGAACCTATCGGCGATTCAATAGTTAACACCTCTCTAAACATATAGTTATCTCGGACTCCGGATATGTCTTCTTTCTGAAACAGAACATCGCTTCCTCTTGACTTAGTCACTATAAAAATGTTGGAAAGAATATCATCATAGATAAAAACGTCCAACGTTTCTGAGACAACACAGTAAGTGCGAAAAGTTGTATCTTGATATTTCCATTCCAATTGAACCAAACGGAGTCCAGGGTCAACTTCTAAAGAATCATAGTAGTTAACGATACCAGTCTTTAGAGCGTGATAAAACTTTGCTCCCCGCCATTTTTCCCGTATTTTCTGGACCACAGGGATTCCACTATCATTGCTTCTACCAATGATAGTGACTGGCATTTCTTTGAATTTCTCCAAAGTAGGGTGCTCTCCGGCTTCAACCGCGGTAAACGAAACCAGCCTTAAATCGCTCGAATCCAATACCTCGTTATATCCACCCTGATGTATAAAGTCCAGCTGGGCGTCCCACGAATCAAATCCAGCTTTTAGGTTAGCCAAGAGCGAAAACGTCCCCGTATCTTGTGCCATTCCTCGGAAGCACCCCAGAATCGATAAACTTATAACGGCGACAAAAAGAAGTTTGTTATGCTGTATCATCTTCTGTTTATAATTTATTGTTAACTTGAAAACAAACTTAACGACTATATCTTAGGTATCAATGCTACAAATTTTAACATCAGCATCGTTTTTAATCTTGCAGAACGTGCGTTGCTTTACTTACAATTAACTATTATCCCCCTGCTATCAATGGTTGACCTTTATAAGCTCATTGGTCAGCGTTTCACCAATTCTACTGTTCAGTGTTAAAATTTCGAATAAATAAATTAAAGCAATTATTGCTAACAGACTCAATAATATTACACCTATCTTTCTCATAAATGATTTTTACGTTTAGTGTTATGAAAGGTTAACTATCCATCTCCGTTTTAAAAATATGTAGTCGCTTTAGGAAAAGATTAAACAAAGATGTCATATTCATTTGACTAATATAAGGGGCATATCCGTAAAAAGACAGGGACAAAATAACATATCATTATTTCGAGTTGGATATTAAAACACATATAAGCAATTTGGAAAATCAACGGGGGGGGGGAATCCTCCAAATAAAATCCAAACAGGAAAGCAATCAGTAAAAAAATGATAAATGTAAACGACTTAAACGTCAAATCGGATATACTCGAAATCTTTGATAATACCCTCAACGCTTTTACAAAAGATCGATTGATAGACATCCTTTTAACTCCGCTTGTAAATGTAGAAGAGATAAATAAACGCCAACGAATATTGAAGGCATTTTTAGTAAGCAAAAAACTGTTAGAAAGATATTATTATAATAGTTTGGATTTTATCGATGTGCATGCGCTTTTGACCACACCGGACCATACAAAGACAAACCTGCGATTCAAAGCATCCCTCTTTTTCCATAAAGACAGGCGAAACGCTACAAAAGGTATTTATATACAGCTTATTATATTCCTCCAGCAATAGTTTACGTTCCTATCTAATTTTACCGATCTTTCCTTGTTTCCCGCCCTATATAAACAAGAACTAGAGACCCTGAAAAGATACTTTTTAAAGTTTGAACTGGATTTTTTCAGTAACCTTATATTGGAGAAGAAATTCAAAATCCGCCATCTAATAGTACTGAAAAAGAAAATAAATGCATTGCAACAAAGCGGAGAGACCAAAAATTTCTTTACACATTTATTTACATTTGAGTCGCTATTATCCATAAGTCAATCGATCCATAAGCGAGGTTTTATCTTCCCGAACATCGGTAGCCATATATTTTCCATCAATGGTGTTTACCTTCCTCTATTAATCGAGCCCGTTCGGAATAACATCGCTTTAGACAAAAGCGTCGTCTTAATTACAGGCCCCAACATGGCGGGAAAATCTACTTTCTTAAAATCTATATGAATATGCGTTTATTTAGGACACATTGGCCTGGCGATTCCGGCAGAAGAAGCCGAGTTTCCATTTTTTCAGGATATCTGCGTCTATATTAACCATACCGACAATTTACAACGAGGGTATAGTCATTTCATAAACGAAATTAAAAACCTTAAAGATGTTGCTCATACCGCTTCGCAGGGCGCACCCGTTTTTGCTATTTTCGATGAGATATTTAAAGGTACAAATATGAACGATGCGCTAGATATTACCCACACGACAGTACAGGGTCTTGTCTTACCCGATTCAGCAAGTGTGTGCTCTTCATATCGACACATATGGAAGAATTAAAAGACATGGAGCCGACCAGCTTTAGTTCTTATTTTTTAGACTGTGAAGTGGAGAATGGGATTCCTTCGTTTAGCTATCAGCTGAACGAGGGTCGGTCCAGTGTTCAAATTGGCAAGTTGTTATTTAAAAATGAAGGGCTTTACGATATTCTAAAAAAACATAAGGGCTGACACGCTGGTCAGCCCTTATGTTTTACCGCCTTCGTCTACGGCGATCCAATATCCGACTCACAAAGTAACTTACCATCGCTCCTATCGCCGCAAGAATAGCCGTTTGCAGCATATTGCTCCAATCGAAGCTTGACCATACAGAGCAAATCGTACCACCAAGTGTGCCAAACTGGACGTTATTCATGCCCCTCATCACCCTCCTTTCTTTCCGCTGTTTGGGATTTGTTATCATCGTCCTGTATTACCTGTTCGATAATACCCAGCCCTACGGCGATATATTTTAAAACGTTCAATGCCTTTCCCGGCAGCTTAATCGGCGCCATCAATACGATCTGTACCGCCTGGCTGATTTTTTTGATTATTTTTTTCATTTTTTGTTTGTTTTTAAATGATATGTAGGGGCAAATAAACATTTGTACGAACTCAATATGTAGGGGCATCCCTTGCGGGTGCCCGATACCGTTTGGCATCATGGGCGGGGACAAGCCCAGCCCCTACATTTTAAATTTCCGCGTGTAAACGGGCGTATGCTATACGCCCCTACAGATCACTAATTACTCTTCACTGATCGCTTGGTTACTAATCATAATAAATACCTCTCCTTTTTCCATCATGGCTACCAATCGCTTGTACAGTGCCACATAGGCTTTCTGGGACTGGCGGATTTCGTACTCTTTTTGTTTCTTGAAGTACTTCACCTTTTGCCCCACCAGAAGGCAACCCGACGTGTCAGAGAAGTTATTACCGATATGGATATAGACGTATGAAAAGTTAGGTATTCCCGTCAGTTCAATCATCCCTTTATGCACGTCCGGAAACTTCCTTTTATAGCGGCCGTTCATTGCCCCGTAACGGTTAAAATCCAGTTTATACCGCCCTGCCGGAATAGCCGTGCTACCTTTTATCTTTTTGTCTCTTACGGAATCCTCCAGCCCATAGCAAATAAATTCACCGCCGATAGAGAGTTCAGACAGGGTACTGTTATTCCCCTGCCTGATTCGTTTTACATGGATTTCCGCCATTACCGGATGACATGTGTTACCATTTCTGACCAGTCCGATCGTCCATAACCGTTCACCGCCCGTACCCTTACACCATAGCGCTGAAAGGGTGTGAGTGGCGCAATGATATTGAGCCGGGAAGAAGTGGTGATATACGCATCACTCCAGTCGTCCGGCTGACCGTTCGCATCGACTTGGCATACCTGATATTCGTAGATCCTGGCCGAAGCATTTTTGTCAAAATCCAGACGCATCTGCCCCTGCTGACGGCCATCGCGCAGTGTAATTCCGGCAACCGTCAAAGGCACTTCATCTTTCTGCGGAAGGCTGGAAACGGCAAACCCCGAGCTGAGCAATATCGGTAAACGGCCATCTGCCGTATGCGTCACATAAAACGCCAGACGCTTGAGCATCTGTTCCGTGGCTTTGCGGGCGTCGTTCTTTGCCGCCGTGTCCTCGGGGCTACCGCGCCGCTTCGCCATGGATAGCTTATGCTCGTAATCGTCCAGTATTTGGGTTACCGTTTCCAGATCGGGCTCCGGTGTAACGAAATTCGGATTGTCGGTCATCGCCAGTAAAGCTGCCTTACCTCTGACCAATACGGCTTCATCACTTTCCCTTCTGAAACCGCCCAATGCTTGTTGTTTAATGTTCATAACATTTTGTTTTTAACAGCAGGGTCCATTCCCTGGCTGTCTGACAAAAGTGGTCTGAGCGTGAAAATTTTAACGGAAAATGCAGACACATGCGCACAGATGAGCACAGATGCGTACGCATTTGCTCCCGGTGTCTGCATTTTGAGCAACGGAAACAACATAACGAGGTACCTCTTTGTCCTGAAGAGAGACCTCTTTTCTTTATCGATGGACCGCAATCCGTTGCCGAGGAACCTCAATACCACATCGAGGGACGTCAACGACAGCGAGACGGGCCGATCGATCAACATGTCGGACCTCGAGGTCTATATGTCCTCCGTGTCCGAGATTATGAGGGACATCAACGTGACGTCGAAGGACAGCAACAAAACATTGCCGTTACGCAAAACGTTATCGAGGTATAAAACAATCACATAGAGGGAGGGATAGGTTACAAAGAAGTACCGATATAACGTGTAGAGGTACCGATACAGCATGTCGAGGGAGTTCTTGCCGATGTCGAGGGACAACGAGAGGTGTAAGTCGGCCCTCGATGCTTTCTTGATGGACATAGAGCCCGCATATCGCTTCTTCGACATGCGCATGAGGGGCGTCGTCAAGCCAAAGACATACCGCAATGGGCTCCTGAGGGACCGCAAAACGACGGGAAAGCGCTCCATCAGGACGCTTTCCCGTTTGTAAATTGCGGCAAGGACACGCTTTATCAACTCATCGCTTCCCTCTGCGCGCACTTTCCTGCAACGCCCGTTGAAGATCCCCGTCCGTGTAGAAATGCCGCGAACCGATAATACGCGGAACCAGAATACCCTGCTTTACCCAACGGGTATAGGTGCTCGCATCAATGTTGAGCATAAAGATCACCGCTTTGCGGGACTTCATTGTTTTGACTTCTTCAGACATTTTCTCCGCACAGGTGGGTGGAGTCTCCACGTCAATGTCCATTCTTTTTAATATCCATAGCAGGATGGCACATTGTACACATTTGCCTGCCGGATGGTTTCCTTTCTTGTTGTCCATATTACAATATTTTAATAGTTAGTCGTATAATTAACCCAATCTCCTCCCCTCATAATTGTCATCATACCATTGATAAAAAGCCGGATAGGATTCGCGGCCACCTAAATTCAGTTTTTCCTGGCAACCCCTGACGTAAACATCGTCTCCTTGGCGATATTCAAAATGGTCTAGCGATATGGCTGCTTGAAGGCTGATCCGCACAAAGACATTGCGCGGTAAAAATTCCATAAATCCAGATAATGGTTTTTCGTAGGTCTCTATCCGTCCGTCAGCTAAATATACCGTGCATATCTTATCGCTGACAGTTATAGCAGCAATATGACCAAAGATGGTAGGCGATATCTTTTCTGAATCTGACTCCTCCGCCAGCAGCAGTCTACGCCCGCCGTTGAGGTCATCCACTGTCGGGACAATCTGCATTTTCCTTTTAAAGGCGGCTATCGTATCGACCAGATCATCATAGCTCAGCGGTTTCTCCAAAAAGTGGGAAACACCATGCTTAAAACATGTCCGCGGAGTGGGATTATAACCCGAACACATAACGACGAACAACGGTCTTACAGTCGGATCAGCAGGTTCCACCAGATGCTTGATCTGCTTCATGACCTGGAATCCGTCCAGCACCGGCATATCGATATCCAGCAGCACGATGTCAACATGTTTCTCCAAAAGAAGTTTCACACCCTTGGTTGCACTGGCCGCTACCGCTGTTATCTTAACATCAGGTATCAGGCTGATCAGCTGTTTGGCAAACTGGATGAATTCCTTGTCATCGTCCAGCAGGAGGAGCTTAATTGTTCTATTTCCCATGGTTGTTAGGATTTAGGTTATCGATACGCAAATAAAGATAGAAGCAGCCATCGATCGTATCGGTATGTAGTATAGCCTGGTTACCGTAGACCGTTTTCAACAGTTGCCGCATATGCTGTAATCCCTGTCCGCCGTCCTGCAGTGCCCAACCGGAGGTTTGCCGCACCCCGTTCGTACCGATGACGTGCAGTATCCGATCTTCGAGGCGCACTTCCAGAAGACCTCCATCTTCTCCCGGAAGCACCTCACCATGCTTGATCATATTTTTAGCTATGCTGAGCAGCAGCATCGGGGGAATCTGGAACCGGCTCACACAACCGCTGATCTGCAAACGAATCCTGTGGCCTTCTTCCAGGGCAAGCATATTTCGTACCGCTGCAATTTCCGCTTCCAGGGTTACCAGTTTGCCACCAGATGTAAAATGGTTCGCCGTGCCGTATTTCACCAAGTTGCTCAGGTGGGCCAGTTGTATCGGCTTCAGCATCTTACTGACTATCAGCCTGTCAAAAACACGGTGCATCAGGTTATTGAAAAAATGGGGAACCAACTGGTTCAGGTCCGAAATAGCAGCAACCGGAACAACATGCCGGGGCCAGTACCGCGAAAGTAACAGATCCAACCTTTCGAAGAGCAGTTTTTCGGCGAAATAAAAGATTACACCATACTTTGCCAGGTGCACATACCAGGGTGCAAAAAACAGCGTGTAATTCCATACCGTATGCGTTGCCGAATGCTCTACGATCTCCGCAGACATCTTGGTTTCGGTCCCGATGAACAAAATGTACCCCACAGCACCAATCAAGCCGCCCGCAAGAAAAAAGTAAGCCACAGCGAGCAGGTTCTTTTTTCTTTGCTGTGCGAACACAAATAGATAATACGTCAGATAGGCAACGCCGATACCTACCCCACCGATCACGATTAATGGAAGTGCGTGCATTACCGTAATTCCTCCACTCCGCCAGTTAAGCGCAAAGAAAACACTAAAATAAAGGGCACAGAACGAACAGTGGACAAGCGCACGGCGCCTATCCAAAAAAATGGTTAAAAGCTTCATAGTTTATATGATTAATTAAAAAAATGTTCATAAGATGTTTTTCAACTTATTGGTTATCAATGCTAATTTCAAGAATTTATTTATCAAATCCCAATAAAAGTGCACGACGTATTTCTAACCTTATGAAATTGTTTATATCCTTTTCTACCGGGTTCATACACAAAATCACCAGGTTCACACCCGAAAAAGTACATTCTGCACTTTGATTTTTTATTGTTCCTGTCGTTTGGGAACTTAGGGAGAAGAGGATTAGGAATGCGAAGGATTAACCAGATAATGAGGGATGCCGGCTATACGGAAAAACAATAGAGGATTTAGATTATTGCTTGACTTTTGGTCCAAGTACTGTGCATTGGCTTCCTACCCTATCGCCTGGGCGCGTGATCATGCCTGTATAATTCGTGTCAAGCGAGGCCAGGTGCTGCATCGTGATGGTGACAGGCGAAGAATGGTTTTTCTGGTGTGTGAAGGCTTGCTTGCCAGGGTACAATATATCGTATTCGAGGACAGGATAAAGCGGAGGATCACGAGCATAGCCATACCTCATCTCTCGCTGACCAGTACGAGCCACCTTTACAGTCAAACACCGACCCGTGGCGATATTGTAGCGCTCCGGTCGGGTATCGCTATAGCCATTCCCTACGAGGCCATCGTTGAATTTAAAGAGAGCGAACCTGCTATAGAGACACTAACAGATGTACTGACCAACAGGAAAAAGCGGCAACTGGAAACCTACCTAAAGGTTATCCACAGCACATCTCCTTTTCAAAGATACCTTTTATTCGATCAGTTTATGCCGGAAATACGAAGCGTTACCAGCCAAAACGAACAAGCTGATTTTCTAGGAATTTCGAGAAGGACCGTGCAGGAGGCAAGTTATTTTCTGCTAACCGGAAAAAGACCCCAAAAATAGCTCCTCCCGATGGTGCTGAACATGTCGCTTTTCTGTTTCGATATTTGAAATGTAGAAAGTGATCAACTGCTAAGCGCATGAGGACATTAAAATAATAGCAATGAAACCAGCACGGTTAAAAACAATTTACGCAGATGAAAAATAAAGGAAAAGACATAAAAAAAATTGCTCTAGAAGTTATCCGGATATTGTTGATTGCACTGTGGGCATATACCGCCTCGATGAAACTGGGAAACATGCAGCAAAATTTAGACTCCATGCACAAGCAGTTTTTCCCAGCCTATATCGGCGATATTCTGGCCTATCTTATCCCGGTGATGGCGCTGGTCACTGTGGTATTCCTGCTTATTCGTCTCACAGCGGGGTTATGGTTCTCCATCGGTTTACTTACCTCATTCATCGTATTTATCGTTGTCGCATTTGCGGACATCTTTCCGGGGCAGACCTGCGCATGTGCAGGAATATTTCCGAGGTTGGGCTACGTTTTTCATTTGGGGTTCAATAGCATCATGCTCGGCGTCGCTGTTACCGGCTTGATATTATATAACAAACAAACACGCGGGGAAGCCGAAAACCGCTACCAGAGTAGGCAATACAAACTATTTTATAAACAACATGATTAAAAACATCATGAAAAACAATTCCACTTTTTGGGGAATAATGGCAGCAGCTGCTATTATGTTCTCCGCCGGCGCCGGTTACGCCGGTTCAAAAAATGTTCAAACCGCTACGCATTATAATGCTACACCGTTGGATGCTCCGGACCAGACGCCTAACTGGCAGCCGATCACGCCGGGAAGTCCTGGCCAGAACGACTGTTCGCTGGACACCGAAAGGCCATGCAAAGCTGTACAGAATAGTGACGGTTCCTTCAGTGTTATGGAATTCGGGACTTTGCAATAGTCACAAATCGTAGTTTGATGAAAGTCTCCAGCAAACCTGTTGGAGACTTTTGTCGTTAATCTACTCGTTATCCTCAATGATCAACTTATCAAACCAAGCCAGTTTCTTCGTTATCCGCAGGCCATAAGGCGCCAGCGATTCATTGATAGCTGCCAGCGAGCCTAAACGTCCGCAAATGGACACGCTAATTTTATCCGGGTAACCAATACCATCCACCAATGGAAACTTACTGTTCAGAAAGACCGTGGTTTCCAGCGACGTCATAAATCCCCGGACAGTGCCGTTTTCCACGGATATGCAATCCATATCCGAAATATACTTTGGTTCTTCATCATTAAATACTTTCCACGGTTTTTCAGGCTTTTCCTTAGACACTTCCAATACAAGACACGTGTCCTTTGTTTTCTCAGTATAAGCTCGAAATTGCGGAAAAGCTTCCTTAAGATCAGACGCCATCTTTACAAAAATGTCTGTCTCACGGCTAACGACCGATTCATAACTGACGCCGTAATCCCTGAGCCAATCCACAACACGCATTCCCTTTAAACCTTGATTGGCAAAAAAACTGCTCTCGGACCGTATTTCGACCGCTGTATTGGTGATATACCACCTTGCTCTACCATAGGCGATCCTATATAGCCTTGCCAGCGCCATATGAACTCCTGTGAACCGGATCAGATTTAGGGAATCCACGTGCACCTGTGTATACCCTATATGTGGACCTACCTTTTCGAGAAACCCGGTTGTCAGCAGCGAATAATGTTTCCAGGCAGACATATCGAGACTATCGATATTTTGCAGATGCTGCAACAGGCTCTTCTCGTTCTTGTTCCATGGAATCGCCTTGGTGTCCACCTTTTTGCGCAGTTTAGTTTCTCCCTCGGACAACGCCTGCTGAACAGCTGCTCTTGTCACTTCTTCTGTCAGAGCGATTACTTTACCATCTTTCATCCAGACATAATGAGGAATAAATCGGTGTGGGAAATGTTTGTAAAGAACGGTATCGCCGAATAACTTAGGCGACTTGTGCACATAGTCCCCCCTCTGCTTACGTTTTTCAAAAAAATTCATTACCAGCTCTTTATCTTGTTTAGTAACAGTAATCACTTCTATTTCGTCGGAACGCTCTCGGGCAATACTATCCATTTTTGGCATTGCTGCTAAACAGGCGCCGCACCATGTAGCCCAGAAATCAAGAATGACCAGTTTTTCATTACTCAAATTACGCAATTCAACAGTAGGTTCCGTGCGGTCATGAATATCATATAATATGATATCGGGCGTTTCATCTCCCACATCAACATTCAAAAGTTTTTCCTGTGCCCAGCTTCCCAACGAAGCCAGGAGTATACATATTGTTAAAAAATATTTCATCTGTAAACTCTTTGTTGGTTAATAATATTATCTAGTCTCTCACATTTTGCTCCAGTCCAGAAATTTCGATCTCTGAGAGCGGTATTGCAAAGACATACCGACTGCTGTTGGTGGGTAGTTCATATCTTTCGCCCTGATAGTTCCTGACCAGATCAGACTGTGTATTGCCATCCCTATTCAATCTTTTCAGGTCTGACCAGCGAATGCCCCGTCCAACGAGCTCTTTCTGCCGCTCTCGGAGTATCCAACGGAGCAGTTCGTCCTTATCTCGTGGAATATCGAGCGTAATATCATTGTTGATAAACCTCTTCATCAGAAGGGTCGACATCACTTCCTTCGCCTCCTCCAGTCTGTCCATGCGTACCAAACTCTCCGCTTTTGTGAGGTATAGTTCATCGTTTGCTAATCCTGTAAAATTATAAGAGGATGCTCCAGAATATGTTCCTATATAAAGATTGTCACTATTCAGAAAAGCTTTTTTGCGTAGATCGCCGTCGCCGTAACTGTTTGTAAGGTCATCATTGACCTGAATACCTTGGACCGCAACAAAAGACGATGTCGAAGATGTGAAGAATATGATCTCGGGATGCGTATTATAATTAAAAACGGAGAATGGCAGTGCACCTGTAAACGGGAGTTCGTTATAATCTAGCAGGATGTCTCCGATATGCAAAGCCTTCTCTGCATGTTCCAATGCTAACCCATACGCGCCCTGATTCAGGTAAATGCGTGATAACAGGGCGTGTACAGCTTGCTGGGAAGGCCGGGTTGTTCTGTCAGATCGTAATGGCAACAAATCCTTTGCCCTGTTCAGATCATCAACTGTAAAGTCGTAAACTTCCTGAAGAAACGAACGTGTGATCTGTCTGGGATAGTTGCTATTTTTTATGATCGGCACGCCGAGCTGGCTGTCAGTGGATTCATCATAGCCTTCTGCGAAATCCTGTAGGAGGTTATAATGTGCCCAGGCGCGGAAGAACAGTGCTCTTCCGAGTAATACGTCCCATTGAAGACGGTTACCTCCGTGATCGCTCATTTCCGTTAAAGTTTCCATGGCGACATTGGCGTACATAATCTGCTGGTAAGGCATATCCCACGCTGAATTGGTGCGCTCCGTCGGGTCAATGATGGCGTTCCACAGGTATAGATTTCGCTGTACTTCGGGAATCGACATGATTTTTGAATCGGTATAATAAAAATCACCATCCGAGATCAAGCGATAATAATCGGTGCGGTTCAATACGCTTGCATTATCCAGCAACGATTCGACATCCTGTAATGTTTCAACTATCACTTGGGTCCTTTGAGGTTTGATCTCAAGAAATCCCCTTGAACATGCCCCGAGAGACAAAACCATCGATATGGCGAGCATATACGTTTTGTAGATCTGTTTCATTATATCAGTTTTATTTAGGTTAAAGGATAAGGTTAATGCCAAAGCTAAATGTCCTTATAGGTACATAATCCACGCTCGCGTAATCGGGATCGTATCCTGTATCAGACTTACTCCACAACAGACCTATGTTATTCACGTAGCCATATAAGCTCAAACGCCTAAAACTTTTCATTTTCCAATTCTCTGTCGGAAAACTGTATTCCAGCCGTATATCCTGAAGCCTCATATGATCTGCTTTGAAAATCCTTGCAGACGAATATGTATACACCTGTTCCCGAGGTGTATTGATTTCCTCTTCAAAAGCAGGAATCTGCGTAAAGTGTTCATCTCCCGAATTTTGCCACCGCTTATCAAAATCACCATGTGTAGCTACGCCGGTCAGCAAATCGTAATAACTGAGTGTCTCTTTTTTAAAATAATGACCGCCTCTATAAGTAATATTGAATGACAAGGCCATCTGCTTCCATTCTAACGTGTTACGCATCGATCCGTATCGCGTCGGCCGGGCCGGACCGTGATAAACCAGTCCATCCATTGTCAGTGAGTTCATAATCTCCCGATAATCTTTGGATGGTTCTCCGTTCAGATACCCGATGGGATCGCCGTTCTGCGCATCGAGTCCTCCCCAGGGTAAACTGTACAAGGCCCATAGCGGACGTCCTTCGATCGGAAATGCGGTAAGTCCGTCCGAGCTGCTCATTACATTCAACGGCACCAACGGAGTTCCGTCGTAGCTCACCACCTTATCCTTTATCGTATTGAACAGTAACTGGTTGCTCCAACGGAGTTTTCCATCGACCGGCACTGTATTGAGCACCACTTCGAATCCCCTGGTATTAGTCTGCGCAAAGTTTCCGGTGATTACCTTGAGTCCCGCAGTACCAGGAGATGGAATCGTACCGATGACATCATCGCCATCCTTATGGTAATATTCTGCCGAACCAGAAACGCGGCCTTTCCATAATGAAAAGTCTACTCCAAAATTGGTTGTTGTTATCTTTTCCCATCGAAGATCGGGATTTCTCGGAGTTGCAATGTTAGCAAATGGTAACTGTGTCAATAGATCCCTTGTATTGTAGTAAGCCGTAGTATAAGCTGTAAGGCTTCTGTTGATATTCCCTGCACGGCCGTAAGTGGCACGGAAGTGCAAACGGTCGACGGCTTTGGATTGAAAAAAGCTTTCGTTGACCAGATTCCACCCCAGACCGACGGAATACAAGGGCACACGTCGTTGGTTAGCGTTTACGCCGAACAGATTACTTTCGTCAAAACGCAAGCTTCCCGTAAACGTATATCGCCTGTCGTACGCATAGGAAATATTACTGAATACCGAACGGAAACGATCTACCGTCCCCGACTCCCTATCCATAAAGGGTATGAGGTTATAGGCATTATACTGATTAAAATAGCTTGTGTAAAAATCCTTATAATTGACGGATTGGCTCACCCCCACCCTGTCATCATATCCATACGAACGCCTCTTATCGGTATCCCCCTGCTGATCGCGGATTTCGTAACCGAGGATACCGTTGAGCTCGTGCAAAGCATTAAAATTATAATTGAAATCAGCCTGCAGACGGAGGTTGTGTGCCTGCGAACGGACATTATCCATATCCAGTATGCCACCCATCGGTATGGGATAGGAAAGTGCGCCCGTGCTCTCATCGCGCTGCGTCAACCGGTTTATCTCATTGCGCGCGTAATAACTGTCCAGATTGTGAAGTTGCCTGTTGTAGGTATTACCCGTCCAGTACTGATACTGCGCGTGTACGTTGATACCCTCCATCAGTTTATAACGGATCCCGGCATCCATCCGCAGATCGTTTCCTCTGGCGGCTCTGTCGTTGTTGTCCCGGTCGCGAATAGGCACGTAAGACCAGTCCAGCAATCCGTCGCCCGCCACCGATTCCAGATAACCCAACCGATAGTCTTTCGTCACGGGCAATGGATTACCCTGCTCATCGGCAAGCCTCGCATAGGGAAATATGGTAGATGTAGGAATATTCCGGTATCCCATGTAGGTAATTTCTGTCATACCGTTATTTTCGCTCTGTTGCGAAGTAAACGAAGCCTGACCGGAAAGCTCCAGTCTCTTATCCAACAACGACCAGGTGTTTCCGATGATACCGCTGAAACGGTTACCGATATTGCCCACCACTTCGGTCTGGTTACGGTCGTAGCCGACAGATGCATGGTATCGGTTGCCCCCATTGTTACCCTGCGCACGGAAGGTATACTGCTGCATGACCGGTGCGCGGTAAAAATACTCTTCATAATCCGAACGGATATCATATCCTTTCAGCTTTTCGATCTCCCGCTCGAACTCGTTATAACGATCAGGGTGTTCTCGCTGCTGGATAAACAGTTCAACGGCCGGGTTTAGCGGAGTTTTGGATACCGAGTTTTCGTAGTTGGTATAAAAGCCACGGTCGAAGAGCATCCGCTCGATCTCGATAAAATCCGCACTGGACATCAGCGGCTGGTAGTGCAGGTCCGGCGTATGGCCTACGGTGGTATTCACATTTGCTTCTATCTGCGTACCGCCTTGGTTACCGGCTTTCTTTGTGGTGATAACGATCACGCCGTTACCTGCCCGCGCGCCCCAGATACTGGCAGCAGCAGCATCTTTCAGCACCGTGATACTTTCCACATCGTTTGGATTGATGTTATTGATATCGCCTTCGTAGGGAAAATTATCTACAATCACCAATACACGGGCGTCGGAATGTATTGTGTTTTGTCCCCTTATACGCATCTGTGCAGCAGCTCCTTTTCCATTGTTGAAGATTAGGCCAGGTGTTACATCGGCCAAGCGGTCAAGGACATTACTCCCTACCCTGCGGTTCAGCAACTCGTTATCGATCTGTACAAAGCTGCCCGTAGCCCGCTCCTTCGGTAGCTGCTGATAGCCGGTACTTACCACCTCGACTTCTTCAAGCTGATTTTCAAGTGGCTCCAGTGATATAGTTAAATAGGTAGTCTTTTCATCATAATCAATAGATTGTGGTTGAAAGCCAATGTGTTTCACCTCGACGGTTCCTGTTTTTGTTGTTAGGATTATACGGAATTTCCCCTCGTTGTCTGTAATAGTTGAAACGCCGTTAACACGGAGCGAAACACCTTGGATCGGTTTGTTGTCGGTGCTTGACAGCACCTCTCCTACCAATACGGCTTTTTGCCCTTCGGCAGTCCGCGATTCTGCGGACTGCGCCCAGGCTTCTGATAGATTAAACAACATGAAACATAAGAATCCGAGATAAAGTATTCTTATGTTCTTCAAGGCCATCAAAAAGGCCAGTCCTCTCCCACCCTTGTAAAAATTGTTCATTTTTTAACATGGTTTTAGGGTGCGGCCTAACGACGTCTATTTTGCTAGACTGTTACGTCTGACCATATTTCTGCACGAAGCATAGGCCACACAGTTCATAAAAATTTTAATGAAAAATGCGAACGATACGGATATGTAAAAAATTCATAATACGGTTATCAATTGTCGCATTCTATATGAAAACCGACCTCAGCGAAATTATTGACATACAATAATCCCTTATATGGCACATTCATTTGCGAGACTGCAGAAAGATTACTACATTTAAGGTGCTACGCTATCAATAGCAACCGATCTATTGGTCTGTGCAAACAAATATTTCCGTATGCGGAGGTGGGTAACAGACGTTGAGTTGGGGTATTTTTTGCTCCCACCCTTTTGTCTGTGTGTTGGTTGTTATTCTGGCGAACGTTTTACGTTCTTATATAGTTGTTTACGGAAAAACCGGTGACGCGTTTCCTTGAAATGGTCTGGATGGTTTCTTTTGGCGTTGCTTGTAATCGTTCTTATCATAATGTTATGTTTTTATGTGAACGATATACACTTGAGAAGCTTACAAGAAGGTTCGATTGAAGAATCAACGGAGCGAACTTCCAAGCTTTGCACGGGGCACCGTCAAGAGCCTCTGCAACCGAAATTGCAGTTCCACAAAGACTGACAGGAAGTTCGCTCCACTGAACAGTATGCAAAGATACAAATTCCAATGGAAAGCGAACCCCATGTCGACTCACGTGGAAAATTGACGGTTTTCGTGCGCAAGTGACATCGTTTCGAGAGGTAAATACCTCTCATTAATTGTCGCTATTTACTATTTACAATAGCAAATATAGATAAAACTATTATTAGTTCCAAGTACTAATTTATATATTTTTATGCCGAGGAGAAAAGGTAAGGAATTTATTCAGAAAAACAGAATCAAGGAAGCTGTAATAGAAGCCGGGGCTTCACAAAGATTAGTTTCTTTATGGTTAGATGTAAATTATACATCCATCAGTCCATGGAATACAAATAAATCTCAGCCAGAGGAAGAAAATCTTGATAAAATTGGGGAATTATTAGAAGAAGACAATAGAATGCTTCTTGAACCTCAAGGTAGGGTCAAGACAGGTCTCGCTAAAGCATTGCAAGCTGAACTGGATAGACTAGCGAAAGAAGAGGGAATACCATATGAAATTGAACGTTTCAGTAAGGAAAAAGGAAAAAGTATTAAAGTGAATAACCCTCAACTTATAAAAAAGCTAAAGGATTTCGCTGATAATTATAAAAAGAAAAATAGGAAATAGTCATTAATATTAAAGTTATAACATCTCACTAATCAAGAGAACGAATGATGAACAGGAGTAAAGTAAGACAATTATAAATTCTCAAATCACTAAAGAAAGTTTATCTTTGGGAGATAAAGAACTCCATATAAAAGCTATGGGTTTCTACAATAAGAAGAAATTTTAAAATGAAGGTGTTATCATCCATTAACAACACTTATGAAAGCTATCAGAAGCTTATTTCCTTTTATAATGCAAATAAGGATAAACTTTTTGATGATATACATATAGAACTTAGACAATGGTTTTCAGCTAATATGAGTGCGGCATTAGGTGCTGTATTGGATTTGCTTGCGGGTCATATCAACGATATTTATTTTGATTACATTGCCCCTGATACGGAAAAGGTATTATTAAAGAACGAGTTTCTCTCATATTATGGAAAACAAAGAATATTTGACACGAATCACACAACTATAAAATATCAGAAATTGAAGCCTTCTGATGGAAAATATTTTAAAAAATACGTTATAGAAGAGTTGATTGGCAGAAATGAGCTCCCGAATATGTCTGTGGCTTTAAAAGAAAAAATGGTCGAAGCAATATATGAGATATTTGTGAACGCCCAGATACATAGCGAAACAGATTTTATTTACACTTGCGGACAGTTTTTCCCGACAAAAAATAAAATCGAATTCACCATTGTGGACACGGGAGTTGGTTTTAAGGAAAAAGTAAACCAAAGATTTGGCGTAAATCTATCAGCAGAAAAAGCCATCGAATGGGCGGTAAAAGACAGAAATACCACGAAGGAAAACATATCGGGAGGTATAGGACTTGCTGTTCTTCGTGAGTTCATAGGGATGAATAAAGGAAAAATGCAAATAGTAAGCAACGATGGATTTTATGAATATGATCGCAACGGAATAAAAACAAATTCCTTTACGGGCACTTTTCCAGGAACAATTGTAAATTTGCAGTTCTGTACGAATGACTTCAACAATTATTCGTTGAAAGACGAAATAGATATAGACGATATATTCTAAAAATATGGAAAGTACAACAATTAACATTGTAAACATTATTGGTGATGCATATGGTGTGGAAGCCGACGATGGGCAAAAAGTATATGAGCTTATCAAGAAATCTATAGATGGTGGGCACAAGGTAACACTATCTTTTTTGAATATAGAAATGCTGACTACGGCTTTTCTCAATACAGCTATTGGACAATTATATAAGGATTATACTGAAGAACAGATAAAAGACCATTTACAGGTTACAGATATTTCGGAATCTGGAAAAGTAGCCTTAAAACGGGTAGTAGAAACAGCAAAGTTGTTTTACAAGGATCCTGATGCGTTAAAAAGGAGTATCGATGACATAATAGATGATGATTAAATTATGGTTACAAATTATAGGCTACAAGATGTTCTTCAGCTGAATGGACGAGATATTTTTGTAGATGCAAATGTATTGATATACTTGTTTTGGCCGACAGGTCAATATCAATATGAACAAAATTATGCCCGTGTATTTCGTAACTTACTGAGACAAGGGAATAATCTATTCATCGATTTCTTAGTGATTTCAGAAGTTATAAATCGCGTGGTGAGAATCGAACATCAAAAAATTAATGGAAATCAAAAATTTAAAGATTTCCGAAATAGCGAAGAGGGTAAAGATGTTTTAAATGATATTTATGTCATTGTGAAAAATGACATTTTAACACGTTTTAATATTATAGGTAAAGCATTTAGTAAACAAGATATTGAAGATAGTTTAATTGTTGATGAATTGGACTTTGTGGATAAAGCAACTGTTGCACTCTGCAAAGAAAACAACTTAGTGATTCTGACGAATGACAGGGATTTTAAAAATGTTGGTTTGGATATATTAACCGGCAATCCCTATATTTTAAATTAGTATGAAATGGAGACATTTCGTACTAATTTAAAAGCAACCCCTCCTACCAAGAATAAAACGACTGCCTCGAGTGGTACCAACAAAAAGAAGACTGTTTTTTACGACACTACACGAAATGCGGTTATTATAACAGGTGTCCATACATTCCAAAATTAATTTAACAAAAAAACCTACGCGCGCTTCGAAAAAGCACACGTAGGATCGCAACATATAGTCCCCGTCTATATTGCTTATTTTAAGTTTGCGTTATTCGTTTTGACGGTCGTCACTTTCTGATATCGCCTTTATCGTATAGCTATAGCTGTACGCTTTATCCGTAAGACGATAAGGCTCATGTGGCAACGAACCCCAGCTATCATCTCCGGCCACACCGCGTTGTTTCCAATCCACATGCAGTTGGATATCCCTCGATTTCTTCAGCTGATACGGATGCATCTGCTTTTTGGTCATGCCCGGATCTAATTCCTCCACCGCATAATGGGTAGCAGAGAAGGCAATCGGCTGAACGCCTGCTATCTCAAGCCCCACTCCTTCTTCGTTCAACAACCGCAGCCATCGCACATCCGTTTTATTTCCGGATTCCTGTGGACGCATGTATTCCAAGAAATACTGATTATCTACGTTATCTTTATATATGCCGATTTCCGAAGAATAATTTCGGTCAATATAGTTTTCCCACGGACCGCGTCCGTAGTAAGACAAATTTTCAAACTGTGGATCCACGATCATGCGCATTCCGAAACGTGGCAACTCAGGCAACTCGCGTTCGCCCATATCCATACTTGCTGTTACGGTAATCGAACCATCCTCGTGCAGCCTATAACGGACTTCGTAAGGCACATTTATACCCGTCAATTCGTATTGCGTTACAATCTCATGGCTGCTACCGCTATCATCTATAAGCATAACCTCAACGTTTTTAACGTGCCGATTGACATGTGCATTCCGCCATATCCCTAATTTCTCCGGCATTCCGTTTCCAAAATCATTATCGGTCGGTGCACGCCAGAAGTAAGGTATTGGAAAATTCTGGACGACACGGACACCATCGATGGTGTACTCTGTCAGTTCTCCTTTTTTAAGATCGAACGTACCTTGAATTTTTCCGTTACCGAATGTTAATTTATCGGTAGCTTTCTCCACTTGAATCTCGCCAGTTTCAGCCGGCTTCTGCTGCGCAAAATAGTCCCCGCTAATTTTCAATTGTTCATGAGCAACCACATGACCAGCGGACAGTAAAGATTCATCATCTTTTAAAACCGCTTTTACATTGAGGAAGTACTCGTTATCTGTTTCTATAGCCGGAAGCGGTAAGATAGCACTTTCTGTTTCTCCGGCAGCCGGGTTTACATCAAATTCACCCGTTTTGATGACGTTTCCATTTTCAATGACTTCCCATGTAAATGTATAATCCGACAGATCTTTAAAATGGAACGCATTGCGGACAGTTATTTTTCCATTGCGTAGATCGTCTGCCTCAAAATCGATATTCTGGTATACTTTTTTTACCTCATGCGCCCCAGGATGCGGTACCGTGCGGTCGGGGTTTACCAGTCCGTCGGCAACGAAATTATCATCGTTCTGCAAATGGAAACCGCCAAGATCGCCACCATACGCCCAAAATTTATTTCCATAGCCATCATCCGTTGCCATACCGTGATCCATCCACTCCCAGATAAAACCACCTTGCATGTGCGGATAAGCCTTGATGATATCCCAAAGATCTTTGAAGTTCCCGGTGCTGTTACCCATCGCATGGGCATATTCGCACATAATATACGGGCGTGTCTTGTCGGTCGCTTTCGCATATTTCCAGATGCTATTCATATGTGGGTACATGGGCGCCACAATATCCGTATTGCTGTTTTCTCCAGCCTGCTCAAACTGCACAGGGCGTAAGGGGTCTCGCTCTTTCAGCCAATCGTAAGCTTCATAGAAGACCGGCCCATTGCCACTCTCATTGCCCAAGCTCCATATAATTACGCTTGCGTGGTTTTTGCTCCGCTCAAACATACGCTGTATGCGATCCATGTGCGCCGCCTTCCACTCTTCTCGATAGGCAGGGTGGCGTTCTTTATTGAACCAAGCTTGCCATTCGGCCCCCATACCATGCGTCTCGATATTGGCTTCATCCACCAGATACATCCCATATTCGTCGCACAGCTCGTACCATATAGGATCAGTAGGATAATGCGCATTTCGAACTGCGTTAATATTCAAATCCTTCATCAACTGGATATCTCGAATCATATCCTCTCTTCCCACAGCCCTACCCTTGGTGGGATGCTGTTCGTGCCGATTCACGCCTTTGACGTAGATGGGTACCCCATTCACCAACAGCTGCGCATTTTTTATCTCTATTTTTCGAAAACCGGCATTTGCAGCCGTATGTGTTATGATTGCGCCTTTATCGTCGAATAGGGTATAGACTGCCCGGTATAGATGCGGTGTTTCACCGTTCCATTTGTGGACATTAGGGATTTTTTGGTTAGCCTCCAGATAGATAATGGAGTCTGCCGAACGAAAAGTATCCGTTGTTTTCCACACCGACTTGCCTTCAAAAAACAACTCCGTCTGTAGCTTACCCCGACGTGCGGTTTTCTCAAAATTCCGAATCGCCACCTTTGTGGCAAAAAGACCGTCTTTATATTCCGCGTCCAGATCGGCATATTGTTCGATATCCCAAATCGTTGTCCTTGGCAACAGCAGTAAAGCGACATCACGATCCAAACCACCTAACCGCCACATATCCTGATCTTCCAGATAACTACCATCGTGATATTTGAATACTTGTACGGCAATCGTGTTCTCACCATCCTTCAATGCACTCGTTACATCAAACTCGGCTTGCATTTTGGACGTTTTGTTCATTCCCACTTTGACACCGTTCACATAAATAACCGCATAGCCGGAGATGGAGCCGAACTGCAAAATCGCCTGTTTCAAAGACCAGTCCGCAGGCAGTGTAATCGTCTTTCGGTAAGTCCCTACTGGAACATCGTTACCGACATAAGGTGGATTCGCCGGAAAGGGATAAACTACATTCGTATAAATGGGGATACCGTGACCATGCATCTCCCAATTCGAAGGCACTGGAAGCACCGTCCAATCTGTATCGTCCAGTTCTGGTTTATAAAAATCGACCGGACGTTCGGAAATAGTTGCTGTAAAATGGAATTTCCAATCCCCATTTAAGGATAATACTTGGTTAGATGGTTGGCTGTCGCCCGAAATAGCGTGTTCTCGCGTATCAAAGTAGCGTAATGATGCGCGCTGTTTCTCTTTATTGAAATCCAGCACCTCCGGGTTTTCCCATTCGTTTAATTGCCCCAATGCAACGCCGCTCACAGCAAAAAAAATCATCGATGCCATCAGCACCTTATAAAAAAATTTACTATTCATATCGTATTATGTTTTCGTACTAGGCTTATCGTTTTTCTTACCTTACAAATATGCCTGCTCCAATTGTAAATATTGGGGCGTAAACTCGTATAAAAAAGGGGCGTTTTCTGCAAAACGCCCATATCACTACCAATATATTGTATATAGCGCTGTGAGTGCCGCAACAACCAGTAATGCACCGATGGTGAAACTTCGGGATGTACGGAACATGTTTGGGTCGGCCTCAAAGCCAGTGGGCACCACGCCCCGTCTACTGTCCCATTTACTGATAACCACCATCCCGATGATACAGCTCACGAACACGATGGCGATGCGATCGATAAATGGAATTTCGTATACACCAGCTGCAGTCGGTACGGCAAAACCAATCCCCGCAAGAAAAGAAAGATCAACAACCAATGGCAAAAATTTCAACAGCATGGACATCGCAAAACCTCCAATGGTCGCAAAAAGAGCCGCGTTAGACGTTGTTTTCTTCCAAAAGAACCCTAGCAGGAACATCGCAAATATCCCCGGCGACACAAAGCCCGTATATTCCTGGATATATTGAAAACCACCTTTCTTGTCTATGCCCAAATAGGGCGCAATGAGCACAGCCAAAATCATCGATACGACTATCGTGATTTTTCCCATATTGACCAACTGTTTTTCATCGGCATCTTTATTGATAATCTTCTTATAGATATCCAAAGTAAAAATCGTCGCCACGCTGTTGGCTTTACCGGCAAGCGAAGCTACTACCGCTGCTGTCAATGCCGCGAAGGACAAGCCTTTCAAGCCAGTCGGTAACAAACTGAGTAGCACAGGATAGGCTCTATCCGGATTGACATCACCCCCCATGCCCATTTCCTGTTGGAAAAGACCGTCCTTATAAAGTACATAACAGGCGATACCCGGTAGTACGACAATAATGGGCATGATTAATTTGATACCGGCAGCGAAAAGCAAACCATTCCGTGCCGTATTCAGGTCGGCTCCCAACGCCCGCTGGGTGATGTATTGGTTACAGCCCCAATAGCTGAGGTTCACCACCCACAAACCACCTACGAGCACTGACAGCCCGGGGAGGTCAATATAATGTTCATCTTCTGGACTGAAAATCATTTGGAAATGTTCCGGTGCTTTCTTCACGATCGTGCCGTAGGCTTCGAGCACCCCGCTATTACCGTAATGAGTCGCCACTAAATCCAGCGCCAGATAGGTCGTGGCGAGGCCGCCAAGGATAAGAAAGAACACTTGGATAACATCGGTATAGCCAATCACTTTCATCCCGCCCAACGTAATCAGAATAGCAAAGAACGCCAAACAATACATACAAAGGGTTAGGTCCAGCCCAGAAACGCTACTAACGGCAAGCGCACCGAGGAATAAGATAGAAGTGAGATTGACCACTACATAGAGCATCAGCCAAAACACGGCCATGATCATCGCCACGGTACCGTTATACCTTTTCGAGAGGAATTCCGGCATCGTCGAAATCTTGTTCTTGAGATAAACCGGCAAGAAGAAAATGGCCACTATGAGGAGTGCTGCGGCGCCCATCCATTCGTAGGAAGCGATGGCCAAGCCCATCATAAAGCCCGAACCGCTCATACCGATAAACTGCTCTGCGGATATATTGGAAGCAATGACCGATGCTCCAATGGCCCACCAGGTCAATGATCCTTCTGCCAGAAAGTAATCTTTTGATGACGCAGTTTTCGCTTTCTTTTTATAATAAATGTACAAGCCATAGCCTGCCACTATTAAAAAGTAAAATAAAAAAACAATGTAATCTTTAATATCCATGTTCATAAACTATTTCAGTGCCATTCTTTAATTCCACACGATAGTCGTCCAGCACGAGATCGAATTGTGCTTGATAAGCCATACGCAAGGGTGGCAGGAGCTCTTCGATAAATTCACGATGTACGATATTTATCGTACAGCCTCCAAAACCTCCTCCCATCATGCGAGCTCCTAGTACTTCGGGAAATTGCTTTACGTAATCCACCAAGAAGTCCAGTTCTGCGCAGCTCACCTCATAATCCTCCCGCAGACCCCTATGGGTCGCAAACATATTTTGTCCCATCGCTGGAAGGTCTCCCTGCATCAGTAGGTCACACGTTTCCGTTACCCGCTGAATCTCCTCTACGACGAACTTTGCTTTGACGAACGCTTCTTTATCCTTCTCCAATACTACATTTTCCAACATATCGAGGCTAACATCCCGCAAACTGCGCACATCCGGATATTCGTGCTGCAAGTAAGCCACCGCCTGTTCGCATTTTTCACGGCGCTGGTTATAAGCCGACGACGCCAGCGAATGCTTTACATTCGTGTTTAACAGCAACAACACATAATCCCCCATCGGCAACGGTACGTATGCGTGGCTTAAATCCCGGCAATCCAATTTAATAACATGCCCTTCTTTTCCGAATAGAGAAGCAAACTGGTCCATGATACCACATTTGACACCGATATAAATATGTTCGCAACGCTGCCCCATAAGTGCCAGTTCCATCCGATCCATGCCGATATCAAAAAGTTCGTTCAATGCGAAGCCGACCGCCGATTCCAACGCCGCCGACGACGACATTCCCGCACCCAGCGGGACATCACCGTAAAGGGTCATATTAAACCCAGAAGACAGCTTTCCTTTTAATTCGTTGGCCATGCCTAATACGTAATTTGCCCAGTGCGTCGAGAGTATATCTAATGTCTCGATCGCACTGATCGCTATTTCATCGAAATTAAGCGATCGTAGGTATATTTTACTGTCCGCTCTACGGGAAATGCTTACATAAACATATTTGTCGACCGCTCCCGGAAGGACAAATCCTTCATTATAGTCGGTGTGCTCCCCGATGACATTAATGCGTCCCGGTGAGCGGACGATCAAGGGCTCTTCCCCAAACGTTTCGATATGCTGGGTTTGTATCTGCTGTATAATCTGGTTCATTATCCTTTTCGTTTATAGTGTACATCCGAAGCTTGCTGCAATCGTTCTGCAGCAACTTCTGGTGTAATATCGCGCTGCGCATCCGCCAGCATTTCATACCCTACCATAAATTTCTTGACCGTGGCCGAGCGCAGTAGAGGCGGATAAAAATGCATATGCCAGTGCCAACCTCGCTGATTCCCACTATTGACCGGCGCTTGGTGCATGCCCGCCGAATAGGGAAAGGAAGTTTCAAAAAGATTGTCATAACGTACCGTAAGATCGCGGAGTATCGCCGCTAGGTCTCGCTTTTCTTCCGCCGTAAACTCCAGTATTGTTTGTACCTCCCGCTTACTGATGATCATGGTCTCGAACGGCCATTTTGCCCAAAATGGCACCAACGCGACGTGCGACTCGTTCTCTACGATAAGACGTTCTCCCCTCTCCTTCTCGGCGGTGAGATAAGCATTCAGCATGGTTTGGCCATGTCGTTGGTAATAGTCTTGCTGGCGCTGGCCTTCCCTTTCGATGCTGCTCGGAATACCGCTCTGCGCCCAAATTTGTCCATGCGGATGTGGGTTGCTGCAACCCATCATAGCACCTTTATTTTCAAAAATCTGTATATATTTGATCCATTCTGTAGTCGAAAGCGCTCGGAACTCGTCCTGCCAAACATCAACGACCTTAATCAATGCCGAGATATCCATTTCCGCCAAGGTGAGATCATGGCGCGGACTGAAACAAATGACCTTGCAAATGCCTCGCTCGGGTGTTGCTATAAAAAGATTATCCTCAGCCGCTGCTTGCTTGTCGCCCGTATCCAATAGAGCAGCATAATCGTTCACGAATACAAAGCTATCCGTGTAGCCGGGGTTAACGTCGCCCTCGGCGCGGTGGTTTCCCGGACAGAGGTAGCAGGTCGGGTCATGCGCGGGCCGGCTATCCGCACTATGTTTTTCAACTTGTCCCTGCCAAGGCCGTTTGCTACGATGCGGCGAAACAAGAATCCGCTCGCCCGTTAAAATATCAATCCTCGTATGAGGATCCGTGGTTATATCAAAATTCATATCACATTTATATTCTATGTACAGTCTACATTTATCGCATGAAAGGGTAACAGGAGGCTTATCGCTTTTGTCGCAACAAAGATGGAAGCAAACATCGAATTTTAAGAGGTAGATACTCATATAAAATAAGGGGTATTTTAGTAAAATGCTTTCGATAACAGTCCTTAAGTTCATATAAAAAGAAAATATACGTATATTTGTCCTGCTATAAAATTAGAACAAACCAATAACCAAAAGGGAGGGATAGAATGATGATGCAGCGCCTATTATGTCTGATAAAAATTTTGGGAGTATTCTCAGGCACCATATATACATTTTCTGTCGAGGCACAGGTGTTTCACTTGGGAATGGAAAAAGGCTTGTCCAATAATTCCGTAAAAAGTATTTTCCAAGATAGCCACGGTTATATGTGGTTCGGAACCTATGATGGATTGAACCGCTACGACGGATATGAGATACGCTCTTATCGCAACAAGCTTAACAACATCCATTCCCTGCCACATAATTATATTTCTTGTATAACCGAGGACAATACAAAACGATTATGGATTGGGACGGGGCAGGGCGTTGCCATATATGACCACAACTTTGATAGCTTTTCGCGGTTACAGTTTCACCCGCATTGGGATGTCAATGACACACAGTACCTCCAAGCGGACGCCAAAACGGTGGAGGTAGACAAAGAAAACAACGTTTATGTGGGCACCAATGGGTGGGGAATGTTTGTTAAAGACGCCAAAAATTCTGTGGCCGATTGGATCCCCTTACAAACGGACGACCGAAAAAACGAATATACCTACTACTATCACGCGCCCGTCATACGGGAGTCTTCGACAGGAGACATATGGGTATTCATTAATGAGCGCGGTCTTTTTCTCTTTGACAAAACGAAAAAAGAACTTAATCCAGTAAATAAGCAGATAACACTGGCGAGTTGCATAACCATTGACCAACAGGGGAACGTGTATATAGGTACAGATAATGGGGTACACGTCCTGGACCCTATCACAAAGCAATACGCCAACGATATCGCTATCGACGGACATTCCACGGTACACCAGTTAACTTTAAAGGATGACAATCTATGGATAAGTACAAAGCACCACGGTATAGTTGTATGGAATTTAAAGAAAAACCATTTAGAAAATACATATCGTCAAACGAACAACGCCAATAGCTTATCCAGCAACACGATCTATTCGGTCTATATCGATGCAGAAAACAGAAAATGGATAGGAACCTCTAAGGGCGGCATAAATATCCTAGATCCTGGAAAATATCGATTTCAATCCGAAGATTATACTACATCCCCTTCTGCCCTACCAAATACGTTTGTCCGCGCATTCGCCGAACAGGGAGAAAATCTGGTCTGGGTAGGTACAGATGGAAGAGGCTTACAGCTTTGGGACCAATCGACCGGTAGATTTAAGACATCGCCAGACGCCGTACCTCGCCTCCCTAGCGATATCGTTAATAGTTTAGTTAAAGATCAACGAGGTTTTTTATGGATTGCAACAGATAGGGGTATCAACCGTTTCGATGGCACGTCATTAACAACGTATCATTGCCTACCCGAAAAAGGAGAAGAAAACAAAAATGTGGAGGTACTGTTTCAAGACCGTGAACATACCTTGTGGGCCGCCACGTTTATAAATGGAAAATTATACCGCTATAACCACACGAAGGATGCTTTTGAAATGTTTTCTCCAAAGCTAACGGATCTTATGGTGCTTGCCGACGGGCCAGACAACTTTTTATGGGCCGGAAATCACCACCAGCTCTTCAAAATAAACAAGCAAACCCAAACATTCGAAACGTACCAAATTGGTAAGCCGGTTCGCGCTATATATACAGACAGCAAACAACGGTTTTGGATCGGAACAGAAGGAAAAGGGTTGCTATTATTCAATACCCGCACCGGAAAAATAGATAGCACCTATGCCGATGACAACGGCTTGGTCAACAATTCGGTCCTGACGATAGAAGAAGACAACCAAGGGAATCTTTGGTTAAGCACGTTTAATGGTCTATCCAAATTCAACCCGGATAAACAGGAGTTTACCAACTATGACCAGTCTGACGGTTTACAGAGCAACGAATTTTCATATGGGGCATCCTTAAAGATGCGCGATGGCAGTTTCGCCTTTGGAGGGGTAAACGGTTTCAACATATTCCATCCGGACAGCATACTTAACCTTTCTAGAACCCCTCCTGTTGCCATTACACAGATTCGGGTGAACAATGTCTTGCTTAGTGACTCATTGCATCGGGTGGAGGTTAGCGAGCAGGGGGAGATGGACAAAATCACCTTACCTTTTAACGAGGCGATGCTGTCGCTTAGCTTCGCCGCTCTCGAATATTCTTCTCCGCAACGCGTCCGTTACCGCTATATGTTAGAAGGATGGGATAAAGATTGGAATATGGCTGGCACGACACGCTCCATTAACTACAACAACTTGCAGGAGGGGGACTACCTGCTTCGAATCGAGGCTAGCGACTCGGACGGAAAATGGACCGGGACCAGCACTACTTTGGCGATTAAGGTACTTCCGCCGTGGTATCGCAGTTGGTGGGCTTATTTACTTTATGTAGCAGCGGTTGCCTTTCTGGCCCAACGTTATATCAGTTATCGCAACAAACAGTTGAAATTAAAATTTGAAGTCAAACTTACCCGCTTGAGTATGCAAAAAGAGCGGGAAATGAACGAACGGAGACAAGCGTTCTTTACCAACGTTTCCCACGAGTTCCGGACACCACTGACGTTGATCATTGACCCTGTCAAGGAACTGCTGAAAGAGAAGCGCGAAGGCAAGGAACAGGCTAAGCTAAAAATCGTGCAGCGTAATGCTAGAAGATTATTAAGTCTGGTCGATCAGTTGTTGCTGTTCCGAAAAGCCGAATATGATGAGCAGCGGTTAAAACCAAGCCAGTTCGACTTCATTTCGTTTTCCAAAGAGATATATCTTTGCTTCGCACACCAAGCAGAGGTACACAATATCCGCTATACATTCGAAGCAGACGATAAGCCTGTTTTCGTGGAAGCCGATATCGAAAAAATAGAAATTATATTATACAATCTACTGTCCAATGCTTTTAAGTTTACGCCTGACGACGGACAAATTGCCCTGCGGATACAACATCGAAAAGACGAGATCTTTGTCGAGGTAAGTGACACTGGCGTAGGGATTTCCTCTCAATTAGGAAACCAAATTTTCAATAAGTTCTATAGCGAACAACGAAACGGCGTCAAGAAAAAGCCTGGCTTTGGAATTGGTATGTATCTCACGAAATCCTTAGTAGAGATGCATCAGGGAAAAATCGTCTACCAAAGCGTGGTAAAAGAAGGTACCACATTCTCCCTTCGACTTCCGATCGCGATAGCACATCAATTGAAAGCCGTGCAACATGCTTTCATTGAAAACAAGCCGATAGTCGTACCCGAACTCCTATCGGATAGTGGCGAAGATGATAGCTTCGAAAGCGATGCAGCGGTTACGCCACCACGTATGGAACAGATCATCAGTGAAAAAGTCAGTTTACTCATCGTCGACGATGACAAACAAATACGAGATTACCTTGTGGAACTATTTGAGTCGAATTACCATGTACAGCACGCCAAAAGTGGTGAAGAAGCATGGAAACTGGTAGAAAAAGAACAGCCCGACGTCGTCATCAGTGATGTGGTGATGGGCGAATTGAATGGGATTGAGCTATGTCGTAAGATCAAAACTAGCCCAAGGTACGGCCATATACAAGTTGTTTTATTGACCAACAGCTCTTCCGATGCTTTCAAACTTGAGGGGATTGAGGAAGGGGCAGATGACTATATCAGCAAGCCATTCGATACTGACGTCCTGAGGGCACGTGTACAAGCGCTTATTAAAAACAGGAAAAATCTTCAACGCTTTTTTTACAACGCGATCACCCTTCAATCCAATGATTTGAAAATATCGCCGCAAGATAAAGAGTTCATTGAAAAATGTATTCAAGTGGTGGAAAAACATATGACGGAGGAAGATTTTAATGTTAAAAAACTTGCCGAGGAAGTCGGCGTAAGCCACTCTGCACTTTATAAACGAGTGAAAGCAATATCCGATAAAACGGTTAATGAATTTATCCGGGATATAAAACTGAGAAAAGCCGCACAGTTATTTATAGACACCGATCTGAAAGTAAATGAAGCGGCTAATATGACTGGATTCTTTGATATCAAGTATTTTAGGGTACAGTTTGCCAAGCTATTTGGTATGAATCCGTCCGACTATATTAAACAATATCGCAAGGCGTTCCAAAATGAATATAGAGTACACAATGAAGAGTGATTTATTTATCGTGACTTGGCGTTCGTGATGCGTGCTCTATACTTGACGCCTTCCATGGAGGGATGTTTGCATTATAAAAAGGCAAATCCGCCCAGTGCGGATTTGCTAACAGTAAAACGAACTGAATTAAAATAGATAATCTCATCTCGGTGTAGCAACTTACTTCTCGTCGAATATACTTAAATCCCATTTGTTAAACCATTTTAACACCGGCATGCCCTCTTCAAATAATACGGGCAGCCATACATAACGGCCATCAATTGGGTTATCGGGGCGCCAACGGTCTCCCATAAAGATGAACGCGTCTTTCTTGCCCGTGACAGGTAATATATAAGTGCTTTGGGAACGAAAAGTGAGCTCGGATCCTTTTCCAACAGCAGGGTTTGGATGTAATGTCCATTCGCCCATTATATGATCGGCGGTGAGCAGGCGCGCAGCATTAGGATCCCAACCGGTACATCCGGACGTAATCATAAAGTATCTGCCATCTTTTTTAAAAATAGTAGGTGCCTCATTATGCCCTGCAGGAGCGATTCGGATGTATTTCCCGGTATAGTCCAGATAATCTTCCGTGAGTTCGGCAATGTGAAGCGTCAGGTTATCTTCTGATGAATAAATATGATATCCTTTGTTGTCATCATCCACAAAGAGTGTCATATCCCGCGACATTTGTCCATCTTCCAGATCACGACGTACAAATAATCCATTTTCAATGGCTTCCATCCATTCTGGCGTCCACCATTCATAATCTTCCGGTTTTTCTTGGGAATTCCGTTGGGCGTCTGTCATGTTCAATGGCCATTTCCCTGGGTTTACCCGGCCATTTTTAACGAGTTGATATGGTCCTGTCGGTTTATCACTTACCGCAACACCCACATGGGCAGCATCATACCCCTGTCCCTTTAATTCCAAATGAAAATACATCACAAACTTTCCGGTCATTTCGTTATAAATGACTTTGGGTCGCTCAATAGTACTTCCTGCCACTATCGGACTTGTATTGTCCTTACTTACGGCCAACGCCACTCCTTCGTCGCTCCAGTTGTATAGGTCAGACGACGAGTAACAGGTAACGCCTACCCAAGCGGCGTTCGATCTTTCGCTTTTGTGTTCGCCGAACCAATAATACTGCCCATTATGATATAAGACGCCTCCGCCGTGGGCGTTGATCACTCGTTGATTATTGTCGAACCAAAGTTTTCCCGGATGGAATTCCGTTTCTTGCCCCCGGACGTGGACGAATGCAAAGAAAACCGCAAGAGTGATGATGAACAAATATTTGTAGTTCAAAAATTTTGTATTCATGATTCTAAATTTTAGATGTTATTATTAAAGGGCATCTTTCGGGCAGATCAAGAAACTAAAGCCCGCAGCTCCGCCACCTCCATTTTCCAAACGCACTAACACTTTATTCCAGCCTTGTCGGAAATTGAATGTTACGATGTGTTCGTCAATATTGTACCAGCTAGTTCCCCTATCCTGCCATACATCCTGCCCGTTAATCCAAACTCGTCCACTATCATCGGTACCCATCGCGACTAACATCGACGCTGCCTCATCAAAGTAAAGCTCCGTATACGCGTAATAGGTCGCGCTACCAGTGGTTACGGGGGGCACATTGTGCATGGATTCACTTTGCATAAAACGCCAACGTAATGTGCCATCCAGTTTGACACGTGGCCCTACCATTTTCAATGGATGGGCATCCGTTTCGGCAATCCCCTCGCCTATTTTCCCATCGGTGTATACGGCATCAAAATCTACGGCAATTTCTGGAGGATGCACCACGGCAAAATCATCCCTTCCATAGCTTTCCCATGGACCGATCATATACCAGGAATTGACGTATAGCCATCCTTGGCGGTTTGCATCTTTCGAAATTCGTCGCCCCGGCAAGGCTTGTGCTTTTACCATTTCAGGATCCAGCTTTGGCCCCGAATACGTTGCCATCGGTGTTTGGGGACCATCGTCGTTACTAAATCCGATGGCCATACCACCGTCTCCTTCTCCATAGCCTCCGGGCTGTCCGCTTTCACTTCCGGCAGGCCTGTTGATAGAACGTCCTCCCGCAAACAACCCTTCCAGACGTGCCCTTGCTAGTCCTGCTTGGCGGGACGATTGATCCAATAATCCGCGATATTTGTTCAAATCGTCTGTAGATCGCACAGCTATATCAGCGGCTTTCTCCAAGCCATCAAATTGTTGTGCTGCCAGATGGTCAAAAGAAGGCATAGACGAGTTGCTCATCGTCAAGGAGGCGTAAACCTCCGGAAAAGAAAGCCCTTCTGTTAATGTTCTTTTTGCAGCATTGACCGCTACGTTCCGCTTTTGAATCTCTTGTTCGTATTGCCGCAACATTTCATACATTGCCGCTGCACTGGCATCTGCGGGCAATGGTGGAGAGCCGGCCCGCGGGATGCCCCGTGCAGCAGTGACATCGTTTGCATCTCGCGGTGCACCGACGGACAATTTACGTTCCTCCACTCTGTCCAAAGCTGCATTGCTATGCTCGCGCATCTTGTTTGCCATCTCCTGGAAACGTTGTAATTGCGACCGCAATTGCATTTTTGTCATCTGTTCTGCTTTCGAAGCCATCTCATCGGCATGCTCTTTGGGCAATGGACGCGTATTTTGTTGCTCTTTTCGGGCATTGGAAGGTTTTCTGACCGTCTGTGTCCGTGGCTTTATGGTTTTCCGCTCGCCTTTTTGATCCGCCGGTGTAAAGATCCCCGTTCCGGTTTTCCCTCCATTTTCCTGCGTCAGTAAATAGGCTATGCCACCACAAATTAATAGTGCGCCCAACCACGCCACGATAATCACACCGTAATGTGGTTTTTTACCCTTTGTTGTAGTTTTCGTCATAAGTTCTAATCCCTATATTCGTCAGATCGTAAAACTGACAGGCATCCATAATTTCAACAAAGCGCCCGAATGGGGCATCCTTATCCATATCAATCCGTATGCGCCGATCGGGTTGCACGATACTGACATCCCGGAGTTGTTCTAACAGAAAATTGGTAGAGCAGTGCTCCCCTTCCCAAAAAATCTGTCCCGTATAATCAAGTCCTACGACCGCCTGCTTATCATCCGGCTTCATCTTGGTAGCCGCCGTAGAAGTAGGTAAGTCGACAGCAATATCTTTGCTTTTCACCTTCGTCATACTCGACACCAAAAAGAATATCAACAGCAGAAATACACAGTCGATCAAAGGCGACATGGAAATTTCCGGCTCGTCGTCGTTATTATCGTAATTCAATTTCATATCACAATCATTTTCGTTCGTCTTTTTGGTTATTGCAAATCGCTACCTGGTGGCATACTTCCCAATCGCACCCGGGTTTGATCGAAGCCTGCTATCTGACAGGCGTCAAATACATTGATCACATCCTCCACGGCTACAGTACGATAAGCTGATACATCGATAGCAATGTCTGTCCCGTATTCTTGTTTCAGCTGATCTAAGAAGCCTGGCAAGTCCGAGATAGGAATATAACTTCCTTCACCGGAATAAGCGTCTACATTTAAGACTTGATAAACGCGGTTGCGCTCATCCACCGATAACACAATAGGTTGATTTCCGTCTTGCACCGTAGAAAGACTGGAAGTCGAAGATGGCAATGAAAGTGGGATTTGTTGTTCCCACTTTTTCATCATCGTTGTCACCAAAAAGAATATTAGTAAAAGAAATACGCAATCGATCAAAGGCGACATCGGCACTTCTACTTTGTCGTCATCTTCATAGTTTATTTTCATCGTTTTTCGTTTTTCGTAAATCGTGAATCGTAATCCGTGATTCGTAACTTGTTACTCATTATTCTTCACTCTTTACCTTTCATTCATTACTCTTTTACCCCTTTACTGGTTTTCTGTTCCGGGCTCCTGGTCTTCTTTACGTTCATCTGCCGGCGCTTCCCTCAATAGCTTTTGTTCCTTTTCGCCTGCTTGTTTATGCAGATATAACATCGTCAAGGCATGCTCTAGTTCTTCTTCCATAATAGTAGCGGTTCCTTTGATACTCCTCTTTAGATAAAAGTAAATCGCGATTGCTGGAATAGCGACAACCAGACCCGCCGCAGTAGTAATCAATGCCAGTGAAATCGAGTTGGAAAGCAAAGAAGGCCCGCCCTCATCACCGTATATCGCCACTAAACCAAACGCTTCAATCATCCCAACAATGGTACCTAACAACCCTAAGAGCGGTCCTAATGACGCGACCACTGAAAGTGGATAAATTTTATCCAATTGTTCACGGATTTCTCGGCCGGCCATATCCCCACTCACCTGGCTTACCACATCTCGGTCTGCATGTCGGTGTTCAAAGATATATTGTAAAGATTCGCTTAAGGTAGACGGATGCTCTTCACAAGCAGTAATCGCCTCGTCTATATTATTGTTCGCCAACGCTAGCCGCACTTCATTCCGCATCTTTTTAGGTGCCAGCCGTGCTCTTCTTGACAAGATGATACGTATGATTGTGATGACGAGCGCATAAAAGCCTAGCAGATACAGGGGATACATCCAAACACCACCTGCGCGAATTTGCTGAATCCAATCTACTTTTAAAGCATCTTCTGGGTTTTCAAAGCCTTCTTCGTCCATATATCCCTCATCAGGCGCTACCGCCAATGCCGTATCACTGGTTCCCGCCAACGCGGTATCGGCGGCGGTTGCTGATCCTCTTTTAGCAGGCGCCTCCAAGTCATCTAAAGTAAGTGCTGCTTCCTTAACGGCCACAGGTTGCGCAACCTTACTCGGCAGTACACCCGGTGAATTAGCAAATACCTTATCCGTTTGTCCTAAAAAGATATCGTCGAATCCGGCATCTCGTCGATCCGGGCATATAAATGACAGCCCCGTAATCGTAAAGTCTCCAAAATCTTTCCATAGATCCCGCGTCACGGTTATCCAGTTACCTGGTGCCTTTTCGTCAACCTGTAGTCCTGACAGCAACGAGTCCAACGTCCCCGCCGCATAAGTATAATTAAATTTTGCACCCTTTCCGTTAGCGCTGGTCAGAAAGCGTAAACCAATACGTTCCCCGCCCCATTTTATCCAACGAAACGTGACATATCGATATTCGCCCGGTCCGGGATTCTCGCGAATCCGAAGCGATATCCCTGTTAGGTCTGCCGGACTCATACCCGGGTTCAAATAAATATATTTTTTACTCGTTCCTCCGCCCCCGTTACGCTCTACATTTCCTTCGGTTCCCCATTGCGCACCTGCCGGAATATTGTCTTCAAACAATGCAAATTTCCCTCCTTTGTTATTCGCCTGTGCCTTTGCTTCGTGCATACAAAAAACAGACGCGACAAATGCAATTACAAACACTTTCGATAATGCTCTCCATCGAGCAGTACCACAATTCTCTTTTTTCATATAATATAATTGTCTAAATAAATTTTTAACCAGGTCTATCACCACCATGCGGGGTCATATAGATTTACAATATAAAAACTTTTCTCAAAGTTACTCTTAACGACAAGATGCTAATGAGGGTTTAAACCACTAAAAAAAGGTGGTATTCTCGTATTTGTGTAAATAAACTGTTATAATTCCTGACTTATCGCTCCTGATTCATGAACAAGTACTACCAATCGCGATTATCACTCATATGTTCCGAACGTGGTAATTTCATAGATGCCATCTGCCCATTCAGCATCTGCCTCATCATGCACATTGACAATGCCATGCACGTGGAGCCGTATATATCGACACAGAGATTGCTTCTCTACTTTATGAATCTTAAAACCGACCTGCCAGTTGTCGCTGTCATCGACGAGCATACTGTAATTCTCGCCGTCCACGCTGCCCTCAATCGTATATTTATAGGCCGTTTCAGAGCCGCCAACCAGTTTGGTAGCCAAGTGGATTTCAGAAATATTCGCAGCCCGTTCCATATCGATGGTTAACGAATACGGTGGATCTCCCCCCATGAAAACAGGTGAGGAGTTTAGGGCTGCGCCGTCGGTTACGACACTAGCCGATGCACTTTCGTCTGCTTTGTTTGTTGCAGTGACCGGCTTTCCCAACGTCAGGTTTCTAGCCGCTTGAACGGGGATAAGACCATATTTTTCGTGTCGCTCCAAGGTACTATAATACTCCATAGAGGCATACCCTCCGTTAAAGTTCAGGTATAGAAGTCGGGGATAATTGCCGGTGACCTCTGGATGGTTAAATTGAGCCCCCCAACGATAGCTGTACATCCCGTATGTCTTTTTGTCTGAACCAAACTCCGATACAGAGTTGGTCTGGGACCCAAATGTAGAGTTATTCCCCAATTCTTTCAATGGCGTCCAATCACCGGCAAGGTCCATCGCTGACGCATACATCCCTTGGCTCGGGTACCAACCCGAGGCTTTGGAACTAAAGAAATAATACCTCCCATCCTTTTTGGTGATATAGGGTGTTTCTCGATGCTCTCCTTTGAAAACGGTATTAATTAAGGCTACGGGTTCTGACCAAGCCTCATCCAACCGATAGATATGGATATCTTCATTCATATTAGCCGCCGACAGGATATAAGCTGTATTATCATCGTCTATAAAGATGGATTGGTCTCGGGATTCAAAACCTAGTGGGCGGTCGGCAAAAGTTTCTTCCAGATCCCCGCCAGGTGTAATCTGTGCCAAGTACAGTTTGGCCGCGACATATCCACCCTCGTCTTCATAATGTGCGACAAGAACGATTTTCTCTGTTTCTTTATTGTAGACAGTTGCTACGCCCTCAAAATTTACCGGATTTGGATAAAAAGCCAATTCGCGCTGCTGCCAATTGCCTAGCCCATCTGGCGACACCATTTCGTAGATCGAACGGCCCCGGATTCTTTCTGCTCCCGACGCCTCTTCTCTTGTTCTGACCGAACGTCTAATCTGATACCGATAATATTGATTCTCTATCTTGAACCCCTGGGGATGGGGCGTTCCGTTTTTTATTGTTTTGCCATTGCTGTTGTCATAAATAGAAGCATCGCCATCAACTGTATAGGTTTCAGCCTGATGGGCAATCGTTCGAGCGAGTTTCCGCCCATCTCGATATCCCTCCACATGGTAACGGTAGGTTTGTCCTACTGGCAGATTATAATCATCGAATACATTGCCCCTAGCTTCTCCAATCAACTTACCGTCGCGGTATATCTTATAGATGTCTATATCGGATCGTTGTTCCCAATGTATTTTAACATTCCGTACATCCTGCTCTCCAGCAAGTTTAAAAGCTGTAGCCGTCACTGCCCATGTGCCTTCGTGTTCGGCAGTAAACTCACCCCTATCTTGAAATCCTCCTTTATATGGGCCGCAAGCAATTAATAAAAACGAAAACAGAAATTGGACAAAGACCATTATCCGTTGCTGATTTTTAACATTACCTTTATTCAAATGTTCCTGATCCATATATAGCAAGATTTCTTTTCGCAGCAGTCAGCGCCGGTTTATACACATGATTTCCGTTTGGAATGCAAATAAAGCCATATTCCGCCGAAGCTATGGGGGGGTAATTTGTAATTTATGGGGGATAATAGTGTAATGAAGAGTTTGAGAACAGAAGTTAGGGTCGAGAAGCAGGCCAAAAGTCACCACCTACGACTTCGTCAAGACAGTTGAGCAGGCCGATTTCCTCCAGATGTTGGCATTCCTTTGGAGAACTGTCCGCCCTTCGCTATTGGCTTTTCAATCGTTTAAGAAGTGCGAGAGCTGCATCGTAAAGTTCGCTTTCGCTCTCTTTTTCCTCTTTCAAATAATAAATTCGGGATATTATCTTTGTGAGCTCATCCATATCTGATCCCGGCCGAGGACTCCACAACATGCCTATCACACGTTGTTTAAACGGTTCAAATGAACTCATATAATACCTTGTTCCATCCAATCCCATGGTAAAATTGGCGTCCACCCGTGTTTGCAACAAAGCAAAATTGAAAAGCTTTGACAAGCTATCGTATAATGCTTTTGAAGGCTTAATTTCTCGCATCTCGATCTCCACATTATCATCTTTTGCCATCGCTCTTTTTGCCGTGCGGATTTTAATCTTACCCCGAACAAATGCCAAAGTGAAAACTGAATGAAATGAAGGCATCACCGTGATCTTTATAGCCGGTCGCTCCTTCGCATCATCGTATAAAACCGCCTTATACCGTTCGTAAAAACTAGCATCATATAATGGAGCAATCGCCAGATGATTATCGACTGGAATCGGATGTTTTTCTTGCGCTACACTGCATAATGGAATAGCACATAACCCCAAAACGAGGAATTTAAAACCGTTTCTTTTCATAAGTATATAATTAATACACTGTATCTCTCACCCTATTTATTCCCCAAATATCCGACATCGTTTCTTTAAATACAATCCGAATATTATTAGAATAATGTCCTGCAGATTCCCTTATGTGCGACACAATATACACCGGATATCCCCTGAAACATTTCACAGCATCGGATAAATGCTCGTTATCTGACCGTAGCATTTGCTGGATTTCCACCACTGCATCATCATTCATGATTACTTCTTTCACAGTCACTTTCTCATTTGGTGCAACCTTTCTGCCGCCCATAATAATGGAATCGCGCTGAGTATCGGTCAACGTTTCTATATAACGCAAGCGTTTTTCGTAGAAACCAGGAGCTGACCCAATTCTTGCCCCAAAATAGGCATAACGTATGTCCTCAGGTAAAATATAGACATAAGCATGTGTATATCGACTTTCTCTCGATCTCATTGTTTGATAGGAAACAACTTCTGGTGGCATATTTCTTGTCGCATCTGCTGAAAAAAAGGCTCTCCCCCATATCACATTCATTGTTTTTTGTAAGACAGCCTGCTCCGTAATAAGTGTCGTCTCGCCATTAGACAATCGCTTCATTAGGCTAACTTTATACACCGGAAATCCACTAAAAACTGTCAAAAGTTCTTTTTCAGCCTCATCGGTAGGTTGCGTAATCATCTGGTCGAGCGTCGAAGAACTAATCTTCACAAAAGTATCTTCAGCTTCTGGCCTTTTGAGACGCCTAATCAACATAGAATCACGCTCCGCAACAGATAAGGATGCGTAGCGATGCAGTCTTGTTTGTTCATTTTCAAAATCCGTTGGTCTATTCCAGCGGCGATTATTATACGTGATCAACGCATAGTGTATTTCGGGCGACAAGGTACTGAAATAGGCATTTTGACCATATTTACTTCGGTGATTACGTGCACTCTCGTAAGTCAGCACATTTTCCTGTGAAGCAGAATTATTAGCTTCTCCGGCGTGATAAATCACACCCCATATGTAGTCAAAGGTTTTCTGTAGCAGAGCCTGTTCTGTTATTTTAATTTCTCCTCCGTCGGGTTGCTTTTTCTTTAGGGTAACGACATACACCGGACTGTCTTTAAAAACGCGCACGATGTCCTCTTCCCGGCTGTTGGCCGGAGAAAGTAAAAACTCTTCCATCGTGGTGGAGCGTATCTCTGTACTAAACTCTGCCGGAGCATTCGGATATTTCACATAACTGGCCAACACCGAGTCACGCTGGGCATCCGAAAGTTGCTGAACAAATTGTACACTTTCTTCATAACGAGACTCCGCGATCGAATCCAGCTGTTCGTTTGATCTTCGTAACACAACATGTCGCATATATTTAGGTAACGTTGCCAAATAAGCTTCTCGATATCTAGCATAGTTGTTTTTGATTTGATAGATTGCTCTTCTATTCACATCGTCAACATCATAAGGCCAGCTATCTCCCCAACCTACACGAGCCCCCTCAGGCAATCCCAAATAAGCCAGTGCAGCTTCGATCTTATCTATCGCCCGCATTTCTTTCCGGAAAGTTTTCGAATTGAACTTTTTACTTTGTAATCTATCGGTTGCGTCATTCCGCAGTGTCGCAATAAAATCCCTGTGTAGAAAATACGCTCCTGAATCCCGTTTTGTTTTTAAAATCCTGTCGGAAATATCTTGACGTGGCTCATTATTCCAACCTCTCCTCGTCAATTCTTCATATAGTATCTTAACTTCCTGATCAATAGAATCTCGCTTATGAATCATTTGACGTACAATGCGCTGCATCGGTTCTTTTTTGGTAATCTCTAAGGCATATTGGTGATACAGAGTGTCCCGTTGTTGTGCTAAAGGTTGCAAGATATTGTTTTGAATAGAGTCGCGTTTTTGCTTTAGCACAGCCAACTCCTGATCTAATGGTTTTCGTTTGTCTGCTATGATTGAATCCATACCGTCTGTCAATTCCTTTCTGCGCAATTCAAACAAATCATTTCTTATTTTATTGTACCGAACACGCCAAGGAGATACTTCATCAATTATCTTTATTCGCTGATAGTGCAGGTTTTCGAGCTCCTTGTCTAATCGCTCTGCTTTTTCTGTATAGACTTTATCTGCAATCTGATTTGTTTCTTGCCCACGTACTGTGTATACCGCAGTTGATAACACGATTAAAATTGCTGTGATATCCTTGAAATGCTTTTTCATAAACTACTTTATTTATGGCAGCAGCCCGTTTATAATTATTAGATATCCTAAAGGTAACCACTATACCTCAACTATCCATGCTACAAATTTTGACATGAAGGTTATATATTAATTTAAATAAAGGTAAGACGCTAGAGAAACGTATAAAAACAGAAAAGGAAGGGGGCGCATTTTTCTTAATACGCCCCTTAAACCAAATACTAAACTATGCTAAAATTTAAACGGTGCCATCTTTAGATAGATACGATAATCTTTAATCATACCTGTTTTGTTCGCTTCTGCACGTGGCAGATACGAGAAGCCGGTAACTACTTTCTCTTCCCCCAAGTCGATTACCAAATGATGCGGATGTTTCGCTTTCGTTTTGGAGTAGTTGGTATGCCAGAAAGTAGACTCCTGCAAGTCAAAGACGTTGGTCGCTAAATTATTGGCTTCATCTACCTCTTCGCTATCTGCATAGGTTACTTTCCAATGCTGACGGGAAATGGGCTTGCCGTCTTCACCTAGAATTTCGAGTTCGGCTATCGCCGCATAATCATCGCCGCCATGTGCATTCAGTGTTTCGATGGCAAAATGCCGGATCTTTTCTTTTTTACCAAAGTCAACATGCTGCCAACCGTGTCCGGGTTTGAAACTTCCCGAATAGAACGGTGTTTCTCCACTTAGATCCAGTTCCTGATCAAACTTCCGGTGCGTATAGGCACCGTTACCGGTCAATTGATCTAAAATCGGTTTTTCTACACCTGCCAAACGCAGTTCCTTCGGTTTATCCATATCGAGGATAATGATTTCGTTCTCGCCTTTCTTCAGCCAGCACCCCGGCATATAAAGAGTCTGCTGTGGGCCGATCTCCCAAAAACGACCGATGTTATGCCCGTTGATCCAGACCATACCTTTACCCCAAGTACGCATATCGATAAAGGTGTCCCCTACCTCGTCTAGCTGGAAAGAACCTTTGTAATACGCTGCCGCACTCGGTGTCGTCGTCAGTTCTTCGTATTTTTGCGCGGACGCAAACGTATAATCGGACGGCAAGGTATACACCTGCCAGTTTTTCAACTCACGGATTTGATCGCCGACCTGAAGCTCTACTTTTTCGGTGATTCCTTTCCAGTCGTATATGCCTTTACCAAAGTTCATCCGTCCCATCGGTTCCACCAAGATGTCCAAGACCGCTCCTGCTTTGATGGCTGGCAGGGCAACAGCTCCTTCGCCTTTCATACGGCTAAGGGTTGCTAAGCGCTCACCATCTACAAAAACTTTGGCCCAGTCGTGTGCCTCGGTAACCAACAACGTTTCACCTTCTTTGACTTCGGGTAAAGTGGTGCGATACAATATGCTACCATAGCCTTGGTCAAAAAACTCCATGGATTGTATGTTTTCGCTTTCTTTAGGTTCGGGGAGGTTATCAAATACCGGTGCCACTGCGGAAATATTGATCGATGAAATCGCAATGGTTGGAATCGCTTCCGGGATCTCCCCCAGCGACTCGCCTTCTCCCAGATAATGCTCCAACAGTTCCCTGACCTTGAAAAATTTAGGAGTGACATTCCCCGCCTCGCCAATCGGTGCATCATAATCATAAGAGGTCGCTGTTGGCGAGAAGTTCGGGAAATTGGCTCCTGCCCAGTGACCAAAAGAGGTACCGCCATGTGCCATATACAAGCTGAACGAAATGTTGTTATCCAGCATCTCTTTCATACCGCTGACCAACTCGTCGGCACTCCGTGTTTCGTGCGGCGCTCCCCAATGGTCGAACCAGCCCGACCAAAACTCGCCGCACATCAGTGGGCTTTCGGGACGAAGTTCTTTTACGCGACGAAACTGCTCTTCGATATTCGCGCCTGTACCGAAATTAATCGTCCACAACAGGTCGTCTTGCGCATTGTTTTCGAAATTAGAGTTCCAATCGCATTGGAACAACGGCACATCGGTAAACCCTGCATCTTCAACGATATTTTTAACTTCGGCGATATACGGCTTGTCAATGCCGTAAGCGCCGTATTCATTCTCCACCTGCACCATAATGATGTTACCACCACGGTTGATCTGCAAATCAGCGATCTGCTCCCCGACTTTATCCATAAAGATTTTCACGCGTTCCATGTAATACGGGTCTTGCTCACGCAAGCGAATATCTTTTTTCTTAAGCAACCACCAAGGCAAGCCACCCATTTCCCATTCGGCACAGACATACGGGCCGGGACGTACGATCACGTAAAGACCGTGTTTCTGGGCTATACGACAAAACTCGGCTAAATCTTTATCACCTGTAAAGTCAAACTGCCCTTCTTCGGGTTCGTGGTAATTCCAGAACACATACAGACAGAGGGTGTTCATGCCCAATGCTTTTACCATTTTTATCCGATGTTCCCAATAGGGTTTGGGAATACGCGGGTAATGCATCTCAGCCGCTTTGACGACAAAGGGCTTATCGTTTAGCAAAAAGGTATTCTTACCGATTTCAAATGTACCGGTTTGTTGAGCTTTACTGCTTGTAAATAATAATGCTACTGCACAAATAGTTAGAATTAATCTTGACATTTTTTTTATTTATAATGGAAGTCAAAGACTTCTTTTTAACTCCCCTCCTTCCGAGGGATTAGAAGTGGTCATATTATTCTGCTTCGCGCCACTCTTCTTCGTGGCTAAAGTTGTTCAAAAATGCAAAACCGTCCATCGTTTGTACTTCGCCTGCACGCAGCCAATACAACACCTGCGGAGCCACCATAATATTCTCAATGATTAAGTTACCCGATCTACGTTGGTCTGGCAGTGTGTTAGCAAATTCCGCAATTTGTGGACTGGTATTGAATACTAAATTTGGCATCCCCTCAATACGGTTTTTGAACGTTCTATCATCAATAAGTTCATCTTCCGTTAGTTTCCAGTATCCCACTAAATGCTCATATTGAGGGTGGTTGGGTTGAATATCGAGCTGGCTGTGCACATCTCTATAAGTATCTTCATCGAACATCTTATTCCAAATCCGAATTTCTGCGATATAATATGGTGTCGGTACGCCTGTTCCACCGATTATAAGGTTATTTCTATCTTCAGCGTAACCTGTTGTTGCGGAAATCCCAGATTTTCCTACAACACCATCATATAAGATGAGAAACTCTTTCATTACCCGACTTGGGGAGGTCATTCCTAGCTGATAAGAATGCCATAGAGAATTGTTAAAGCTATTGACACCTTCCTCGATCGCACGCTCTCCGAGTTCACCTGATTCCATACGAAATACCACATTTGATCGTTGTCGAAATAACGCCCAACTTCTTTTCCCTATAATTCGATCCCAGTTGTTTCCATTATATCCTCCTTCTGGGCGAGGCTCTAAGCGCATCAATACTTCAACAGATAAAGTACGACCTTCTCCAGCACTGTATATCTCATCAGGATCTGCCACAGTCGCACTATTGTTCCGGTCGAAATAAGTTGCCTCCATCATCTCTCCTTGCATTTCGACTGAGGAATAACGATCGTAATAGAATATACATAGTGCATTGCGTTCTTGGCGTGTAGTTCCCCCCCAAGAACCGCTTGCTGTCCCCCCATGGCCGGAAGTAACCACAACCAGCCAATCTTCGTTTTCTATTTCTTCCCTGTTTTTAATAGCTGCCAAACATTCGCCTATATAACCATCTATAGTCTGCAGGGCATTCAGATATGCCGTATTACTCGCCGCAAATCCCCCACTTTTCCCTGCTTCCAACATCCCCTTGAAGCTTACCAGCGTAAAATCCATGTTCTCGTTTTCAATAGCTTCGACTATTAGATCGCGGGACTCCTCATCAGAACCTGAAGTAATCGTTCGAAAAGCATTACCCAACATATTCTCGTTCAAACTTCGATGCGGTGTTACACAGAAGGTTCTCGCGCCCGGCGAAGCTTCTATAAGCAGATCCATAACGTTCGGATAATAAGCCACCGTTTGATCAGGCTGTTCCGGATTGACATCTATGTCCGGAATATAAGAATCGTCCCGTACCATATGTGCTCCAGCATTCATACCTGTCAATAACGTGGTCCAGTTGGTTACGTCTTCCGCATCGGTATTATTTAGCGTACGGTTGTCGCCCAATGCCTCAAAAGTATATTTGGAGTGTGGTAACATCATTTCAATGTTCGTTGGCATATTTTCTTTTACAATTTGACCCACCGCACCGTCTATATTGATCCATAATACTCTGCGTTTAACGCTTGCATCGCCGTCTTCCGGGATATCTCCAGCGACAGGGGGTGGTGTTTCGTATTTGATGCAAGACATTGTTAACAAGACACTTAGAGCTACAGACGTATATTTGGATATCGTGTCCTTCATTATTCTCATAATCTAATTTTTTTATTTAAGCTTAAAATGTTCCGAATTCTGCCATAGTATGAAGATCCGAATTAGCCGTACTCGGTTCGGGCAACACAATTCTTAGGTATCGGACGTTTTGCTTCTGTAAAAACTCAAAATATCGTTCATTTCGATACCTGCCTGGATGCTCGTCGTAAGGCTTTATGCCATCAGCAGGACTATAGTTATGCATATCGTCTGCCGGACGTAATTCTGCAATATTTTGCCACTCTACGTTAATATCATCCAAGTTAATATTCTCCTCATTGGTGGTTTGGATAATCATTCGACTGGCGCGGTATTCTCTGTCACCGTTGGCAATATAAAAACCATTAATATCCATTTTATTCTTCATGTCGACAACAATGTAATGAGGCAAAGGTCGTGGCCCCCCTTGCCACCATGAGTGCCAACGACTCGACTTAAGTCCGTCTAATATATAACTGATACTTCCGGCGTCATCGACCTGTTCATTATCTACATAATGGGCATCGAAGGATCGCACATCCCAATCGGTTCGGATATGCCTGTATAAATAATCAGCTGTATTATAAGACACCACATTGGCCTTCGGATTGCTGGACAATGGGTCATACAACCAAATCGTTTCATCCAATAGTGGGTAATTTCTTCCAATAGCGCGCATCTGATCAGACAAATCAATGCCCCAGCGGTCAAAAAAGGGCGAGAAGTCCTGACTAAAGTAAGCGCAGAGCTCCGAAAAGAAAAAGTTTAATCCGGACGAAAGCGGTTTTTCTTTTATCGTCGTATTCAAATGCTCATAAAAGCTCCAATTATCGTCGTTATAATTTGCCAATTGGATAATAGGCAATAGCGCAAAAGCATCATAATCAGTTTCTGCATCAGACCGAAACCATTTAGATGAGTCTGCAGCCGCATAGGAGAGTGCAGCTGGAAATAATTCATTGATACCTTCTCCTGCAGCAGGAAATATATCACTCATCCGGTTCGTCAGCCCGTCTTTAAATCCTTGTTCTGCCAAGCGGTATAAGGGAATCACATTTGCAGCACCTTGCATTTGTGACCACCACGGTGAACGAACCATAGCGTAGTTATTACCCATCGCAGTAAAAATGTTCGGGGAATTACCCGATATTAGCGCTTGAAAGTCGGTTAAGTCATTCATCATAACATTTGTATTCAGCGTCGCTATAGGCTGGCCCGTCCAGCGCATGTATACGTTATCCTCCAACTGCACATCCATCACAACACGTTCGGGAAATTCCGGCATACGAAAGCGCCTGTCACCGTTACCTTCCTCTAATCCGTAATATCCGTAATAGTAATTTTTCATAATATGATCCCAAGTCTGTAACAGTTCTTCCATATTGGCTGCATAATTAGGATCGTCCAGCAATTTGCTTGCTATACGAGCTCGCGAAACCGAAAAAGCGACGTGTTCTCCTCGAAGCTCCAGCCAAGGGATCGTTGTATTGCGGATTTCATTTGCCCAAACGGTGTGATCCATATCCGTACCTACGACATAGTCAGGCGCCTTGTACACATTACAGAAGTGTAGCTTAAAATCTGGACTACCGGTAATACTTTCCTTCTTTTTGACCCATATATAGCCTCCAAGCCCATTTCGGATATAATTTTTGCCCGGAAAGAGAGCTTTCGTCGTATAAACAATAGGTTCTCTCGATGCCGCGCCTGTATTAATCAAATTATCCGTGTGAGATCCAATCTGTAAACTCAGCCCCATCGCATTCCCTTCTACATGCACAATGACAAGCTCACCGGGTCCAGCATATAAACCCGTGCTATAGATCGGTTGAGGCGTAGCGGTTATACCCAACTCTTGAGGTGAGAGATAAACCTTACTTAAGTCGAGCTGAATAGTTGTATCAGCGACACGATGTTCTACTGCGGTGTCTAACAGGCCCGGGAAAATACGGGCTTTATCGTACATACTGACATCAATGGCCAAAGTAGTATCAATACTCACGTTCGATTGATCTCCAGTATACTCATCCGTTCCGCTCTCAATATCGTATTGATATGCGACATCACAGCTTTGCACCATCCATCCTATCGATAAGAGGCTCGATACAATCTTTATTAAATTTCTTCCTTTCATATTTCTATCTCGTTACATTCAGGTATAAAAGTGAGACACTTACCTCTTTTAGTTTGCCAACACGCGATATCGTAGCGGCCAGCCCATTCCCTCCAATCCCCATTGTTTATTAGCGGTTACCCCCAACCAAGTCATGATCTGAAAGGGAATATCCACCGTATTGAATACTTGTCGGAAAAATGCCGCTTCCGGATCGGGACACACATTGGGATCTAACATACTTCCATTTTCCCATGTGGGTTGTGTTAACATCATATCTGACCTTCCCGCATTTTCGCCTTCATATATAGATCCATATTTGGAATAATCGGGCAAGATGCGACCGCCGAAATTCTCTTCTCGATCGTTTGGCCAATAGCCAATTAGATTATCCCAATATTCGAAATCCTCTATTTGGTCTAATCTGGTTCTGCAATAGTTTTGTGCTAAATATTCAGGCGGAAGTGCAACATCGTAAAACTGTACATTGTTCACGAAGAAATGCCCTTGGTTTCCCTCATTAGCACCTACTATTTTTCCTATGGTCAGCGGTTCGCTATTAGACATTTGATTGTTGTTAAGTGCTACCCTACGAATTTCGGTACCATCAAGATAAGCAATTAAGGAGTCCGTATCTCCACATTCCTTATATACATAAGTATAAACCCGCCATGGATTATCTTTTCTTATTTGGTACCAATTGTCTCCTGAACCAGCCGAACTTCCCTGTAGACGCACAGCGACATTCCCTCCACTAGCGTTCATACCTATATTCCATCCAGGTCCGCTATTCACCCGCTCTCGTTTTGATATTATTTGATGGCTATGTCCGGCATTTGGCCAGGTATCATATATCATAAATTGAATAGTATAGGAAGTGTTATCAGTTGACCGCGATCCCATATCGAACAGCGTAGGATCTATCACTTTGGCGCTTTCGGTAGCTCCGCTACCTGAATACCAAGGGCTAAAGTAGTTATACCGTATCTCGCCCGCGGATACCTGCAATAACCGGGAAGCCAATCGAGGGGAATATAGCGCTGTGAATGTATTTCGTTCTGGATCATTGTAAAATGTCCCCTCTTCCTTTTCTCCGACAAATACACCGCCATAGTTCGAGGTCACGATAACCAGCCAATTCTCTTTGGCGTAGTTGGGCCTTGCCTCCAATGCTTCCAACATATCGTTTATCTGCACATCGATATCGTGAATAGCATCAATGATATTATTTTGTATATCTCCCGCCTCGTCATAAAAACCTGCTGCTAAACCACTCTTTTGTACGCCTTCTAATTGTGCTATTACGATATCCATTACCTCTTCTTCCTGGTTAGCCAAATGCGTACGCACGGCTTCTGTTACTGCCTGATCGCCTTGAAGCAATTGTTTCGTATTCACATCACTCTCCAATACGGTCATCACGGCTTCATTTGCCGTAAAAAGGCTAGACGACACTTCTTTTCCGCTAGCTTTCAGTAAAGCTAAAAAAGAGGGTACATCCATATCTTCTACTCGACCGAGGCTTTCCCCGACCTCGTGTGTCGTGACACCGCTTAATAGGTTTGCCCACCCTCGGTCATTGGATATCTGCGGAAGATTGACGCGCGAATCTGCCAACCCCTCATAGGTATATGTTGCACTGTTCAGCATCGTTCTAATTGTAGGTGCTCTGTTATCATTGACCGCCTGTTGCACTGCCTTACCTGCTGCTCCATCTACCATAATCAGCAAAACTTTTCCTTGTTCATAATCGGCTCCTGACTCGCCATAATCGTCTATTAACACATTTTCAAACTGCTCGTTACAGGAAACCAAAACAAATAAACCCAGTAACGCACCTGCAATTCCTCTTGCCGTTGCTCTTACTCTATTTTTTATACTATCATTCATCTTTATCATACTTTAGGGTTTTTTACTCATTGAAATCAACTTCCAACATTACCACGTTGTTTACACGTTCGCCATTAAAACGGGAAAAACTTCCCATCAGTAGCAGACCGTTTCTACCTGTCGTAGTTTGTGTCTCGACCGCTTGGTATAACTGTCCGACAAAAGCTCCGGGCACATTGAAGCGTTGCGTAGAAGCACCGTCGTCATCTAGAATCAAGAAACCGGGTCGCGCGATATTGTCATAACGTTTAAAGGTACCAGAGATAACAATTTTACCCGACTTCAGAATTGTCGCGAAATTGATTCGTCCGCCCGTGATATCCCGTGGTGCGAATGTTTCATCTAGGGTGCCGTCTTCGTTCAATACGGCGACCCCGTTGCGAGGTTGTCCATTGAACGTCGTAAAGTTTCCTACAACAACCGCCTTACGAAGTTCCTTGTTATAGCGCACCATATTAATTGGACCGTTGGCACCGGTTCCAATATTGCTCATATAGCTCTGATCCACCAGACCATCAGTTCCCAAACGTACAATCCTATTTGCCGCTACACCGTCGAACGTAGTAAATTCACCTACGATTACCACACGGTCATGATTGTCGAGATAGCCATCTGTTACACCGGTTGCACCAATTGGGTTACCTGAACGATATTCGGTATCCAGATCTCCATTCCGTTCCATGCGGATGGCGGATGCTACTGTCTCATAGGTATACACATCCTGTAGAGAAGTGGATTGATTGTAATCAGCCTGGGCATAAGTTGTAATATCGCCAATAGCTATGATTTTATCATCCTGTGTCACAAAAGATCGAATGATGGGTTGTAATGTACCACCGTTAAAACGAGCGACGGGCCGAGTAGTCGCTGGAGAACCCCAGGTGGGAAGTACCTGTGCAACCATCGTATCCAGTTTAAGATCGTTGTTCAAAATCGTAATATTGTTCACAGCAGTATACGTTGGTGGGTCGCCACTTGTAATTTCGTACTGATTCAATGTTCCCGAAAGCAAAACTTGCCCATCACTAAAATAGGACATAGAAGATAGCGTTTCTTGTCTTCGAATCGGAATGCCTCCGATTCCGCCAAAACTCAGTGACAGTGGCCGTCGGACATTGTATTGACTGGAAACTAACCCAGCAAGAACACCTCTGTCGGACACATACGCCAGCTTTGTTCGCAGTTCATTCTCGATTGTATCAAATCCGCCAAGCAAATAATAGCTCCGCGCCTGCGTGTTGTGCTCCAAATAATTAAAAATCGGGCCACTCGTCCCTTCCTGCAATCCGTATTCCCGGTCCCTTACAACGTTGCCCAGTACATTCAGGTTGGGGCCAAAGAATACCTGTCCTTGCAGGAGGATATGTGTAATTCCCGAACTGACATTCTCCGGTACCACTATCGTAACCGTCGTATCAGTAGCGGTTTTTATTTCGGCTTTTTCATCGGCGATAAAAAACTCAAAATCATAATGGTTTTGGTCAGGAGTTGCCCATTGCAACAGCCCCTGAGCTGAAAAAGTAACCTCATCGCCTGGATAGGCAGCTGCTGGGGACGGTGCTCTTTTGGCCAGTCCGATGCCCAGCGGCTCACGCCCCCCCGCATAAGGGTCATCGCCTATCGTTTCAATCTCTGCATCACAAGCCATCAGACAGCACGCCAACAAGCCGCATATACTTAAAAGCCATTTTTGCATCATATGTGTCTTATTCATCTCTAAGGTTTTCAGTTCTTTTATCATTTATTCTTCTATCGGATCGATTCCCGCTGCAACGGCTTCGTTAATGAACATCGACTGATTGAATCCAAAATCGTGGCCAATAAATCGAAGCACATGAACCACACCATTTATCGGTTGGATATCGGATGTCGCAACGTATGCATTCGTTAAATCATCGTTAACAAAATCGTTTACATAGGAATAAAGCAATTGTCTATATCCAGCATATCTGATCCCATTGGCATCGTGGTATACCAAGCCCATATTCATCGGTCGTTCATTATAAGAAACAAAAGCTTGGCCGGGATAAGCATCCATCGCTACTGTATCCAATTGTGGAATGTCTTTTGCTACATAACGGTCTTCTATGATATAGAGGGATAACAGCTCTCGCCAAACTTCAGGTTTCACTTGGGTAATCTGCGACACACTATCTCTACCTTGCAAGTTGTACCAATAATGGTTTAGTCCTTCCATACTCCGACGGATGGACCAGTCGGTAGGCGCGAAAAATGTAATCTCATCGCGTTCAAAAATATCCTCCATCTCTGCATGATGGATCACGTCTACTAGATCTTTAAACAAATCGGGACGGGATTCCAAAAAATGCATTACCGTACCATTGTAATATGGGTCGGCCGTACCACCATCGTCCAAATAATCCTTATCCTGGCAGGAAGTACCACTTATTATTATAAGTAGCGCCACTATCATGTATTTCATATTTAACATATTATAATTCTCTTTCATGTGTTACCTCCAATATAGATTATCTGTCATTCTGGTATTGTTTAAAAACGCGTCGGGGTGTATTGGCCAGGTCCACGCTCCTCTATTAAAGTTGGAACGGTTGATGACATGATAACAGTAATTAGGGTCATGCAATTTACCTGTACGAACCAAATCGAAAAAATATTGTCCCTCGCCGAGCAGTTCGCGGACACGTTCCCAATAAATATCATCCCGTAAGTTATCTCCAGAAGACGTTCGTGGGGATGCTCCTGCACGATCGCGGACCATATTCAATAAATTTCGAGCCCTCTCATCATCTGATCCCAGTTCTGCCAAGGCCTCCGCATATAACAGAAGTGCATCTGCATAACGAAATACGATTTGGTTGCCGGCATTGGATGTAGGCTGTTCACCGGAAAGCTCGGGATTCAGAAATTTAATCATTTCTTTAGGCATACCATCCATCTGATAGATATCTTCGCCAAACCATGTCTCCCGCCGACCATCAGTCTCCTCCGGTGGATATAGGCGTACCAAAAAATCAAGCTGATAATAAAGCGTGGGCCTGATCGCATTCGCGATATGTCGATAGGTGAATAAGTTCGAAAAATTGGACGAACTGGCGACAGTCGAACCATCACGATTAGTCGGAAAAACTTCTCCTGCGTTGACATTCTGCACAATCTCAAAAAAAGTTTCAGCCGTTCCGCCTGCAAAAATATCGCGGTTGCGGCTCAGTGCTAAGAGCGAATATGTACCGCCGTTATTTTCGACCAGTATATCTCCCAGTTCACTTGTCTTTTGGTAATAAGCCGATGCTTGCGGGGCATCAAAGCGTGCTAGCCACATATTGATATGCATCATCAGTAAGAGAACGGCTCCCCTATTCGGACGAATACCGGCTTTTACCCCCGGTTGCACCCAGGGAATATACTGGTAATCGGGATCGGCGTCCATCATACCCTGTAAATCGGCTAAACAATTCTGTAATACCATAACCATATTGGATCGGGGTAACGATTCTTGATTTTGTGCTACAGTATAATATGGAACATCACCAAAAACACGTGACATGAAAAAATAAGTTAAGCTACGCGTAAAAATAGCTTCGGATCGATATTCTTGCTTTTTTTGATCCGAAAGCCCCGGAACAATATCGATGTTCTCTAGCAAAATATTAGCGGATTGCACCACTTCATAAAATGTCTTCCAATTCGTAATGCTTCCGCGCTGGTCTGCAGTCAATTCATTTAGGTTATTGGACGTCAGTCGTCGTACATAGTGATTATCTGCCGTAGCATAAGGCACCACAGGTGCGGCACGTAAATCTCCTGTATTCACAATAAAGGCTCCATTCATCATTGTGGCTTTGCGGAACGAAGCATACATACTTAGAGTAAAAGATTCTACATCGCCTTCATTCCCTTCCGACCAAAACTCATCACCGGATAATTTTTCATCATCTCGAACCGTCATAAGATCCTTACAACTTGTAAAGTAAACGGTGGAAGAAAGTAATAAGAGATAAAGTATATAATTTATATTTTTCATCGTATATCTGGTTTTTAGTAGGTTAAAAAGATACATTCAATCCCACTGTAAATGTACGGCTATTGGGGTATCCGCTGGAAACATCATATCCCAAACTGTTTACACTTTCTGGGCTGATGCCCGAATACTTGGAAAAGGTGTAGATGTTATTAGCGCTGGCTGTAATGTTCACGCGTTCTATACCTCCCAGAAAACGTAATATATTTCCGCTTAACGCATACGCAATGGAAATACCATTGATTTTAAAATAGGAGCCATCCTCCATAAAAAGGGTTTGGTTTGCTCTAAACGGATCCATAATACCTACGCGGGTATAATCATAAGGGTTGGGATATTCTGCAACACGGTTATCCGGTGTCCAGAAATTATAAGCTCCGATAGGCACCAATACACCGTTTGTCGTCGCGTTAGTACCTCGTGGGTTATTGAAATACCCGAAGCGCTGTGCTATTGACCCATTGATAATATCCCTACGCAGTGTAAAAGATGTATTAATGTTCATGGATAAGGCTTTATAACGTAAGTTCATGTTGATACCTCCCGTCATCCGTGGTTGGGAATTTCCCACAATAACCAAATCCTTTTCGTCTATAATATAATCGCCGTTCAAATCGACAAAAATAGGATCTCCTGCACCAAAATAGGCCAGCTCAGATTCGGAATCTTCGCCTCCTACGCGTAATCGCCGCCCCGTAGCAGGATCAACCGGCACATCTTCATCGTACGCATATACGCCTTGATTGACATAAAGGTAGTGCGATAACGCGTTGCTCCCAAGTTTGTTTACTGCACGGGCATCATTGCTGATGATTTGTCTCACATCCCCAGGCAGCCGCGTAATGAAATCGCGGTTAATTGCAAGAATAAAATTGGTCGACATACTAAAGTCTCGTGACTGCTTAAAAGGTGTCACCCCTAGGGCCAATTCCAATCCATAATTCACCAAGCTGACGTCCGTGCTTCGCACCTTGTCAAAGCGATTATGATCTGCCAAATCGATATCACTCAATTGGTTATCAATCTGCCTGTAATAAGCATCGGCTGCAAAATTAATTGTACGGTCGAACATGGTTAAATCTAGACCTAGATTCCAAGTGGTAGAGGTAACAGGCTTCAAATTGGCATTTGGCATCGTCGCAAAATCAATCGGGGTATAACTTTGTCCATTGTATGTGTTCCCCTCTTCGTTAAGCAAATAAGCACCCCATACATCATATATACTTGCATTGTATCGAACAACTCTCCCCCAGGTCGTACGAATAGCTCCATAATTTAGAAAATCTAAATCCTCCATGAAGTTTTCTGCATAAAAGTTCCATTTGAAACCGAAACTAGGGTTAACTGTTACCTTCATTTTTGAACCATAAGCCGAATTCAATTCGGGACGAATGGAGGGGTTGAACACATATTTATCCGCTCCCATTTCACTGGCTATACCAAAAGAAGGCGCAAAGATAATCGCGACCGTATTGTTCCGACGTGACAAGATAGTTTCGCCATTTGATATAGACCCGTCCTGACCAACGGGACCTAAGACACCATTTGGTAAACCTGCCAAATTAATACTGTTTCCAGTGCTATTCCGCATATCGATTTCTCCTCCGACCGTCAAACCTAAATTAAACATGTTCACGCGTGTAGCATAGCTGGCACTGGATTTCAAATAGATATGGGAAGAGGTATGGTTCCGGGATTGGATGACGGAACCACTGCGTGCCCGATTGGCAATGAGGATGCCCGGCGTGAATACTTCGACATCTTCTGTTGTATAGTTATACGCGAACGTACTGTTCCAAGAAATATTATACGGTAATATATAAGTTGTCTGCACATTGGCTTTGTAGCCTACAGAATTGGATTGGTTGTCGGTTGACAAAGCGCCCAGCACATCATTCGACGCCGTGTATAGCGAGGGTGGCGGCAACAAAGAAGATGCATTTGCTCCATTGGCAACGCCAGATTGTCCTAAAGCGTTACCACTGCCTTTATTGCTTATTCCTAAAGTTGAACTTGCCTGTGCCATAATTCTAAATTTCTCAAAAGGCTGGTATTCCATCAACATCGAAAGACCATAACGTTCAAACCCCGTCTTTCGGATAATCCCCCGTTCCTGATAATAGTTACCGTTTACATTATAATTGAACGAATTGTCTCCCCCCGAAAAACGAACATTATGATCGTGATCATATGTTGTTCGCATAAATACACTTTGCCAATCCGTATTATTGTTGTAGTAGGCATTCAGGCTATCCGATAAAATAGGATTAGCATGAATATCGTAGTAGCCGTGAAACCGTGACGTATCATGGCTGAGCAATTGGTAAATGCGAGAATTCCGCTCCGTCATTCCTGCCATGACATCTCTTAGGCGCGGTGGCGTACTTATCTTGGATCGTCCGTTGTAATCAATCTTTGGTGTTGGCGAGTTTCCTCTTTTCGTGGTGATGACAATTACGCCATAAGCACCTCGCGAACCATACTGTGCTGTCGCCTGTGCATCTTTTAACACCTGGATGGTCTCAATATTCTCAACCGGTATCATCGCAATCGGCGAAATACCGGAACCATCTAATAATCCTGCGGGATTAAATTCTCCCACATCCTCCTGCGGTATACCATCTACTACAAATAGAGGGTTGGAAGAATTAAGAAACACATCGTCTCCACTGCTGGTGACACCTATATCAGAAATACCACGAATAGTATAGGTACCGGACATTCCCGGCGTACCGTTATTTAACTGTACATTCATTCCCGCAACACGTCCCTGCAATAAATCCATAACGTTAGCGGCTGGTGTAGCGACCAAATCGTCGGCTTTGATGACCACCACCGATGAGGTATTATCAGCAATTGTTTTAGTAGTGTATCCGACTACGACAGTTTCCTCTATTTCGTTTTGTGCAGCTGTAAGTAATATTGTTCTATTAAGATTTTCGGATGCCGCGGTGAAGGTATGCGAGCCGTAACCAACTAACGAAACGCGTACCTTTGCACCGGCAGGTACCGACAGGGAAAAACGTCCCTGCGCATTGGTGGTTGTTGCACGGCCCCTCATCCGTTTTCCGGTGGCATCTTGATAAACGCCAACCGTTACAGCGGCCAAAGAATCCTGTGAATCTTTATCGATTACCACGCCTCTTATCGTGATATCCTGTCCTTTCGCCTGCACACAACACAGCAAAAATAGTAGTGGTAAAAGATAGGTTATATTTCTTTTCATAAAAACAAACATCTGTTTATAATATCGTATAGCTTTGTCCATTTCCCCCAAAATTTTAGTTATCAGCCCGCACACCGTCGGTAAAGAGCGGTCCGTTGCCTTCGAATACAAATATGATTTCCCAATGTCCTTCCTTAAAAATGGCGAAGTCAAACTCCATAAAAGATTGCTCCCTCATTCCTGATATCCCTACTCGATCGTAAGAAAAACGGACATGCGCTCGGTCGCCTTCTATATTGGTATAGGGAGAAACTGCATTCAGCAAAGGAATCGGATAGGCTACCGTATAGCGGATATACTCGTCAGTTCGTTCCATATTAAAGCCATGGACGAGATTTCTCCAGTCTGTCAGATTAAATTTAGCAGGATTAATCGGCGTGTAGTTTTCGGTATAGAAGCGGAATGTTAACGTCTTTTCTTCGGCTTCATTTTCTTCGTTTTGTCGGAAATACACTTTGACCTGCTCGGGGAACAATAAGAAACCTGTATTCGATGATAGCATCCGCGACATCAATGTGGGGTGTACGTATTCCTCTGTTTCCAACCCAGTTTCTAAATCTACATTGTTCGGCTCGAATTCAACTTCCCGTGTAGGTATAAGGCGCATACGACTGGTATACGAATAGCCTCCCGAATTGGTTGTCAGCACATCAAAAATATAACTGGAATCCGGCGAACAGCGCACAAAAGAAGAGTTGGCATTTGCCCACATCATAAATTCGCCGGAGTGTTTACGTACTTGAAAAAGCGATCGATATTCAACTTCCCGCTTTTCTTCAATTTCCTGTAGAGAAGTCTCCGTACCCAAATAAGGGGTTTTCCAAACTTTAACCGGAAAAAGATCGGTTAGCTCGGGTGCATCGGATCCATCGAAACGTTTTATACTTGTGATTTCAAAGGTGAAAGGCAGTGTAGAATTACCGGCATTAAAATTGTTTCCCATTAAGGTTGTTTTTCCAAGTTGTGGAGTGTACTCCGTTTGGGTGAACGTTGCCTCCGGATCGAAAGCATCCAGACTTTCGGGTATAAAATCGTCCATACAGGACACAAACGATCCCATAATGAATAATGTCAATACTCCCCTATATAACTTAATCAAAAATGTATTCATTTCCATAATTTTGAAAGTTTGCGATTAGCTTACTGAAGCCAAATTCATGACCGTTGACAAGCACGTGAACATAACCGTTGTGCGTTTGAATATCGATTGCCTGTGTTTCACTTCTATCCCACATTTCATCGAGCTGTGTTCCATTTTTATCACTCAATATTATGCGCCTTTGCCCCATATTTTCTATACCCGACGCAAATTGCCGTTGAAATAGCACATGCATGAGGTAGGAAAATTTAAATTCTCTGGTGTCCAGGCCATCTGGATAGTCCGACAAACTTTGTGTGTTAATATCTCCTTCCAAAATATACCGGCTGATTAGGCTATCCAATTGCAAGCGATAGTCGTAATGATGTTCGATGATAATTGTACTATCAGGTACTGGTCCTGGTCGCTCTTCTATCACCACAAAGGGCTCTATCATAAAGTCCTGTAAGGAGAGCGGACCACCTCTTTCCTTTTCTGCTCGATAATTGTTTAAACGGAGCATGGCTTCCTGAAAACAGCTGTTCGGCACCGCAAATACGGTTTTCAGATTGTTCGTCTGCGCCAATGAATCCCGCAGCCCCGGTATATTATTGATTACGAACAACATGGAGTCGTAATCGACGCCAAGATCAGGATCACCTTGTTCCAAATATTCCAATATACTGCCGTCAAAAACAATCGCATTGTTAGTCATTGGCACATCGCTATAGGCACTGTCGTAATCCTTACAGCTGGCGAGAATCGCGCATGCTAAACCGATACAACCTATATATTTTAATACGTTCATATGTTATTACTATATTTTATTTCCAATAGATATTTTGCGTAATCAAGGAATTGGCAGCTAAAACTTCTTTGGCAATGGGCCAATATGCTCCTCCTTCTTCTATTACCGCTGTAAATGCTGGATCATCTCTCAACAATTTTTGCCGACGGATCAAATCATACCAGCGCCAGCCTTCGCCCATCAATTCCCTTCGCCGCTCCTCAAAAATACCGTCAAGCAACCTCGTATCGTCTTGTCCAAAATCTTTTAAATAGGACACGGCTTGTAATCCTCTAATAGTTCGTACGGCATTTAACGGGATGAGTGCCTCCGCTCCTCGATTCAAGGCAACCAAAGCTTCCGCACGCAACAGACTTATTTCCTCTAAGCGCGTAAATACAAGTGCAGATCCGAAAACGGCATAATCGCCGTCCACATTCGATCCGTCTTGAATCACTTTAATTTTGCTGAACAACGGGATATCAGCATTCATGTTAAAGACATAATTAGATTTATACAGCATTGTAGCCGTGTCAATTCCAAAACGAAGATCGTCTACATCATCGAATACGCTATACAGGCTGTCCTTACTTACATAGATATCCGGATACGTTTTACGTACAAAAGGATATGCCATTGTCAATTGTTCCAGATGGCCTGTTTGTGTATTTTCCACCAATCGAAGACCCGCAGCTGGAAAATTGAAGGCTATGATTTTAGAACCTCGCAAGGTTGCCGCTGCTTCTGAATTAAATAAACCTGTGGCAGCAGAAGACACCAACCCCTCGATCTCCGTAAAGGCGGCATTGATTTCAGATTGGTTATCCAAAATAAACTTCGTATATGTTTCTACATCGGCATAGTTTCCCTCCCAAGCAGCGATATGCGCTAAGCACGCATACGCCCATATCTTATTAAACAAAGAACCACGCCATTCTTCCGGATTCTGTCCGTAATACTGATTGTTGCTACTTCCGAACTCAAATGGCAAAATCGGTAATACAGCCAATAATTCATTCTTCGCATAGTTCAACACCGTTTGCGCGTCAGATTTTGGAAATTCACGGAACGACCCGTTATCGAAAGATTTCGTAATTAATGGCACATCACCCCAAATACGAACCATATAAAAATAATTGAAGGCTCTTAATGCACGCGCCTGTGCAATATCAAGATCTAAATTACTTTCTGGATAGGAGCGGTCTTTTTCGACAATCTGTGGTGCCCGTTCAATAAAAACGGAAGCAGCATTGATTGCAGCATAGAAACGTCTCCAATTGGAAAACTGCGACATGAGCGGCGATGGGTTCATTAGCTTATTAGCCCGTATAGCAGCTAGCTGAGATTCGTTTCTGGCTCCGTTTGTAATCGTAAAATCTCCACCACGAACATCACCATTTAACCAATGTCCATTGTTTTCGACAAGTGCAGCTCGCGTAAGTCCATATATCCCCATTAAACCACTTCGTGCATCCTCTATCTTGCTCCATTGCTCTTCTTCAGACGCTGCGTGATATACGTCCATATCTACCATCTTATTACAGGATCCCAATACCAAGACAAACATACACGACCACAAACGAACCCTATATTTTTCTAATGTAAGACTGTTGATCATTTTTTCCATTGTTTCAGATCATTTAAAATTTATACCGAAGGCCCATGCTTATCGAGAAAGGAATTTGAAAATGATATCCTGTGTAATAGCCGTTGAAATCCACCAATTCGGGATCGCCAGCACTGAAATTACTTAATGTCCAAAGATTGTTGGCGACAAGATAAACATACAGATCATTCTTTTTCTCTCTTATATTATTACTATCGAAGGTGTATCCCAGCGATACGCTTCTGAGTTTGAGGTATGAAGCATTCTCTAAAAAAAGATCTTGATCTTCTCTATAAGAATTGATATCACTTTCAGGATGATAAATCGGGTAGTCATCCTTTTGATACGTATTCTGCCAAAAGAAAATTTCCCTTAGCGACGCCACGGTATTTTGCTCATCCATCGCAGCAAAACCATAGCGACCCGCATCGTAGGTGTTTAAAACATTATGCCCTAATGCGAAAAATAAGTGGAAATTGAAATCAAATTGTTTATATGTAAAATGATTGTTCGTTCCACCGGTCCACCTTGGCAATGTTTGTCCTTTCATCACTTTATCATCATCGTTAATGTGGTTATCTTGATTGATATCATTCCATTTGGCATCACCTTCTTGAAAGATCAATCCCTCCATGGCCATTCCTGTTGGTATATCATTCTGATAAATACCCTGATTTTCATACAGCCAAAACTGGTCTATGCCATAACCGACTTTTAATTTCCGATTGCCTATTACTAATTCGTCTCTGCCGTCAGGCAGGGCTTTTAATGTATTCTTATTGTAGTTCAAGTTCCAAGATGCTGTCCATTTGAATCTGTCGGGATTATTAAAGATTACACCTTGTAGTGTAACGTCTACCCCTTTGTTATTGACGTGCATGCCGGATAGATATTGGAATCCATACCCATATTCCTGTGGAACCGGCATAGCCATCAACATATTCTTATCGTCATTGTTGTACAGGTCCAGATTCACGTGTAATCTATCTTGAAACAGTGAGGTTGCAACACTTATATTGAGTTTGTCTGCGTAAGGCCAGCCGATTCCATAAGAAGACCAACCCGACGCATAAGGTCTAGATAATGTTGCAAAAGAATTATAAGATGGCATAACCCACTGATTTTCCCAACTGATATTATTGCCGGTATAGTTAGGCCCCAAGGCAAAACGGTCGCTTCCCAATAGCCGACCTATTCTCGCCCACGATAATGATAATGATAAATCCGATATTTTGTTATCGTTCAAATCAAACTGATTTTTCAGATTCCATCTGGCCGAAAAAGCGGGTGTGAACAACCAACGCTGATCAGGCTGAATATTGGAATAACCGTCGTATTTCATAACCGCCAAAAGAGACAGATAATCTTTATATTGATAGTCGATATGGAAGCCTGATGACAATAATCTACTCTGCTCTTTATCTACGAAGTTATAGGTTCTATACCCACCAGAACCGGTTGTCTTATATTTGTCGTTTGTTCCGTCGTATGCGCGGGTATAGTTATATCGGTGCATGTCGGCATTGTAGTTGGTTTCTACCCGTAATCCCAGTAGATGATCGTCATTAAACATAAAATTATAACCCGCATAACCGCGTACAAGAATCCGCCTGTTGATTCCGGAAAAATCCGATATAAAGCTCACGGATTCCATTAACGTGGACGGCCAAAAGATATGACGCGTATCCACATTGTGGTCGTAGAGCAACTCTGCACCGACTTTCCATTGGTCACGATCATATCGAAGTTTCAGATACCCATTAATGTAGTTAATCGTGTTTCGGTCGTCAGATTCGTCATATAATGTTAAAAAATTATTGTATGCGTGCCCAGCCGGAGCAATAGGATTGGTGAAGTCGGTGGAATATTCCGTTTCAGCGTAGCGATCTCGCTGATTCTTATTCCGTTTACGAGAGGTAAGCGTTCCAGAAATCATCGCGTCCATCCAAAAATTTTTCACCGGTTGCATAGTCACAAAAAAGTTCAGATTGTGCTTCGCAAATTGTGTACTATCGGCAATGCCCGAATTTTTAGTACTAGCCGCCGTAAATAAAAGACTTGCGCTTTCTCCCCCCCCTCGCAAGCTCGTATAGACGTCATATTGCTGCCCTAATTTATAATAAGTATTTGGCCAGTTAGCATTGCCATAATAATTGACATCCGATTGGTCTTGAAGGTAAGCAGGCTGTCGATCCACACCGAAAGGAATATTATAAGCATCATAGAATTGCTTACGGAAAGCATGTTCGTATGAAGCATTTGTAGGGCTGACCCGTTGTGGTGGTGCGACTATACCATAAGACGTTTGTAAGGTTACTTTTTCGGCATTTTGTCTGGTATTAGCTGCATTGTTCGTTTGTATCCAAATAGCACCATTTGCTGCAAGTGGCCCCAGTTGCGCTAATCTTGCCGGATCCTTAATAACTTCAACAGACAAAATATTATTCAAATCGACCCCCGATAGCATATCGTTAGCTGAGCCAATAGGATTTACATCGTGTTGTTTGATATCGTATACATAGGGATGGCGTTGCGTTAATGGCATACCATTCACGTATACGGCAGGTTGTGTTGCCGCAATATCCCTTTTGGAAAAAATAGGAGATGAGATACCTCTTAATAACATATGTTGTATGGTACCTGGCTCTCCATTGTTCTCTTGTACGTAAAGTCCGGCAATATTGCCTTTTAAGTATTGTTGCGGTGATATATAAGGTGACTTACGCAGTTCCACGATGTCCAACGTATCTCCCGATTGTGTGTGAAGAGCTTTATACTGCTCTTCCGGAACAGGTCTTGAATTTTCTGCAGTCTCCATGGTATCCAACGAGTTGATGATACTATCCGGGGGAATCGTATCCTGCACTTGGAATTGTTTAAACAGCCCATTAGGCGCCAGATTTCCAGCACCCGATACCTGATGGCCCATTCCGAACAATCCAATAGCGAGTAACGCTTTGAATGTGTTTCTCCGATGGTAGCAAGGAAATGTATGCTTCATTCTCCTCATTTTAATAATAGGTTTATTTAAATTAATTTCTTTATTTACTTCTTTTCCTCATTATCTGTTTTCTAACATTTAACCAACGCCATACAAATTATCCGTCGAAATAAATGTGTGAAGACACGTAACAAAAAACTATAATAATTTTTGTCTTACAGTTTACTATTGATTATTCAGTTTTCATTTCTGAACCGTGTCATTAACTGATATCGGTTACTTTGCGATTTAATAGTTGGTTAACACAAAATCAACAATTCAAAGGTACAGCATTACATTATGGCGAATGAGGCATAAAATCATATTTAATAGGGGGTATTTTTGATTTTTCCGTCGTAAGTGCTCAAAAACACCATTGCTATCGTCCTTCATAAAGGTATCATGTACGGACAAGACGCATTCTAGCAGCTTTTGATACGGTTAGCCTCTGTAAGGTCATCTCAACAGGTTTCCGATATTATCCCTTATAAATTATGGATATACCCCTCTTTTTTCTTCCCTATTATAAATCCAAACCTGATCCACAATCCGTCCAATGCCTTTAATCTTTATCGCGACTGCTTCTTACCCCACTACCTTCCGCTTCGTCAAAAACTGATCATACGTATACGCATTATACGGCAATATCCGCTGTGCCGCATACTTCGCTGCGAAGCTTACAATCAAAATCGGGATAAAAAGTTCAAACCCATTAGAAACCAATCCGCACACCAAAAAAAGAGCGGTAAACGGTGCATAGATTGAAGCCGACAACGTTGCTGCTGCGCCGGCAAGTACGAAGTTAAAAAGGACAAGGTCCGTACCGAAGTACGTATTGCAACCTAGGGCAAAACCCAGCCCCAATAACGCGCCTGCGACAATACTCGGCGCAAAAACGCCACCATCCCCGCCGGCACCTAAGGTTAAGGAAGCTGCAAGAGGTTTTAAGAGGGCGATAAAGAGTAGTATGCCGAGCGATAGTTCTCCCCCGGACATCGCTGTATCCACTACCTCCTTCAGGCCGTGATAGCTGTCCCCATACAACAAGGGAAAGTAAAAAATGAGGCTCCCAACAATCAATGCTCCCAAATTTACTCTTATAAAATTATTCGTAATCTGCGCGAAAAACGTTTTAACACGTGTAACCAATAACGTAAAATAAGTGGATAATAAGCCACATAGTACACTTAAGATAATAAAAAAGGGTAAGGCTTCTGTATACCAGTTTTGAACAGCGTAACTAAAAAACGGATGGCTATCGAAGAAGTAAACAAATATACCGGCCGTGAGAGCTGCTGTGGTGCAGGCTAGGAAGAGCGTCTTATCTATTTTTCGGGCAATAACCTCCATGGCAAAAAGCCAACCGGCAAAAGGGCTTCCAAACAACACGGCAACGCCGGCGGTCACCGCAGCACAGATCAATTCGCGCTTATACATGTTGGCTGTAAAATGCTTTTCATAGACCGCATTGCCGATAGATGCCGTTGCAACGACAGTGGATACCTCCACCCCAGTAGATCCGCCAAATACAACCGTCAAAAAACCATTGATATAATGCGAGGGGATCTTAAATAACGGGAGGTGATCCTTCCGATCATCCAATGTCTTGAAAATTTCGGTGAGGCCTTTGTTCTTCCGGTTGTGAAACAACCATTTACGTAAAAAATAAATAGCGGTAATACCTATACTTGGAAATAATATGAAAAGCCACGTTTGGGTTTGGGAAATCCATTGCAAGGTAATTACTTCAAACCATTCTGTAGCGTGCTTTAATGTATAAGCCAATAAACAACAAATCAAAGCTATTCCGATGGAAACACCACCCAACTTCCAATAATGCTGTTTGATAATCTTCTTTCTATCCACTTATCTCTTCTTTTCTATATGATTGATTTTGTCAAAACATAAGAACGCATACGCCATTCTTGACAAAAAATATCCTTTCCGACAAAGGACGTAATAAATATAGAATACTGCCACATCTATTTGAAAAAAGCTTTCCGAATAGACCGGAAAGCTTTTACTGGTTATTAATTGAATTGTAAGGATTTAGCAACCGATGGTTACGCCATTCGAAATAACGGCATCTCGCTTGATAACGACAATACCGTCTCGTATAGTATGGGTGACGAAATCACCATCGGGTAAATGCACTCCTCCTTTTATACGAACGTCATTTCCAATTCGGCAATTTTTATCAAGAATAGCGTTTTCAATATAGCATCGCTCGCCTACTCCTATTGGAGGTGGTTGTTGGGTACTGCCCAAAGTAATGACTTCTTCTAGATCTTCATAATGATCTCCGCCCATCATATACGTTGATTTGATGACCGTCCCTTTTCCAATACGCGAACGTACACCAATAACTGAACGTTCTAATTTATCGCCATGCAAGATACAACCATCGGCCACGATAGTATGATTCAGTGTTGTACCCGAAATCTTAGAGGGCGGAAGCATACGAGCCCGGGTATAAACCGTTTCATTAAAGAGGTTGAAATCCGGCACATCATCTGTTAACCCTATATTGGCATCAAAAAACGAACGGATAGTTCCAATATCTGTCCAATAGCCGTCGAACTGATAGCTCAACACCTTTTGAGTCTCAATGGCATCAGGGATAATCTCTTTACCGAAATCCATTCCTGGATTCTCCGTTAGGATCTCCCGCAAGACGCTTTTGGAGAATACATAAATTCCCATAGAAGCCAAGTAAACCCTTCCTCGTCGTTGCATATCTTCCGATACTTCCGACGACCATTTTAGCACCTCTTCACTATCAGGCTTTTCCGTAAAAGCGGTAATTTCATTATCTTCATTTGCTTTCAAAATACCGAAAGATGTTGCATCACTTGCATTGACAGGAATCGTAGCTATTGTCACATTTCCTCCATTCTCCACGTGAAAATCAATCAAGGACGAATAGTCCATCTGGTAAAGCTGATCCCCGGATAATATCAATATATAATCATAATCGACATTATAGAGATACTTCTGAGTGCGGCGTACGGCATCCGCCGTACCCTCATACCATCGATCACCTTCGATGGTTTGTTCGGCGGCAAGGATGTCTACAAAACCTTTACTGAAAACACTGAAATTATAAGAATTCTTAATATGCTGATTTAACGACGCTGAATTGAACTGCGTCAAGACAAAAATTCTGTTATATCCGGAATTCAAACAATTAGAGATGGGAATATCGACCAAACGATACTTCCCCGCAATAGGGACTGCTGGTTTTGAGCGCTGTTCTGTTAGGGGGAAAAGTCGTGTCCCGCGTCCTCCACCCAATACAATCGATACTACTTTATGTGTCATACAAAAAAATTTATAATCGGCTATACAAATTGATATACTCCCGAGCAGATTTATCCCAAGAAAAGTCTAACTCCATTTCTTTTTTTCGAACCCATTGCATCTGTTCTTGCTGTCCGATATAACTTAAAGCACGTTCGATCGTCGAAACAGCGTCTTCTGTAGTTGCATCCGGAAAGACAAAACCGTAACCATCCTTCTCGTTTACATCCCGTACGGTATCTTTTAACCCTCCTATTCCACGGACAATCGGAACAGTGCCATACTTCATGGCATACAATTGGTTCAAACCACAAGGTTCCACACGAGAGGGCATCAAAATCATATCGGCCGCAGCATACACTTCGTGTGCCAATGCTTCATGATAGCCAAAGAACGCGGCTAATTGATTTGGATATGCCACCAACAACGTCTGTATATCCGTCTGAACCTGCATATCGCCTGAACCCAAGATAAATATACTTATTTTATTATCAGGATTCGAAAAAATATCTACGATAATTCGAGGCAGTAAATCGGCTCCTTTTTCGGTAGCAAAGCGTCCGATATACGTTAATAGCGGCAAGGTTTCATCCAAACCATATTTTTCACAAAACGCTTTCTTATTTTTTGATTTCCCGCTTTTACTCGATTCGATATCGTAATGAAAGGGAATCAATTTATCCGCTGCGGGATTCCAATAGACATCGTCTATACCGTTGACAATTCCGTATCCTTTTGCTGCTTCCGAGGAGAATAAGCTTTCCAATCCATTCGCCTGCTCGTATAATTCTTGGAGATAGCCCACGCTTACCGTCGTAAAAGCATCGCAACATTTAATTGCTGCCGCCAGCGGGTTGATAAGCCCATCCCAATCTAATAAACCCCATTTCCAGGTATCAAATCTGGGGAGTAGAATCGCCTTGCTCCAACTCATCCAACCCTGATACTGGCCATTATGAACGGTGAATACGGTTTTTACCTTTTCAAATTCTGTGAAATCATCAGCATGCTTCGTCAGGAATGGAATTAACCCCACATGATGATCGTGACAGTTGATAACATCTGGCTTAATCTGGCTGTTCTTTAACCAGTGTAAAAAGGCGTGTTGAAACGCTATCCATTGCTCTGCTTCGTCTGGATAACAATATACTTCCTGTCTATCCAACTTGCCTGGTATACGGATTAGGTAGAGCGGAAAGCCTAAACTACCTGTCGCTTCCGTCAACACCTCATAATGCAATTCTTCCGATCCTTGGAAAAAAGAGCCTTTAGCAATCGACAAAAAGTTCTCGTCACGGGTAAAAGGTCTATCGTAATACGGACAGACAACCCACGCATCGATACCGAGTTCACGCTGATATCGCGGTAATGCACCTACGACATCAGCTAATCCGCCTACTTTCGCCAACGGGAAACACTCCACACTTAAATGTATCACGTGCATATTAAACTTGTTTAAGGATTAGTCCACCCAAAGGCGGTAGTTTAAGCGTTATCGATTCTGTGTAGCCCATCCATTCCCTTTCTTCGGAAAGTACTGCATGCTGATGAACGCCACTTCCATAATAGGAAACATCGTCCGAATTGAGGATCACCTCCCAAGAACCTGCCGCAGGAACACCTACGCGATAATCGCGTACCATAGGGGTCATATTCAGAACAACCAACACATCATCAGCGGGTGTACTTCCACGACGTAGATAAGCAAATACACTGCTATCGTGATCTCCAACCTCTATCCATTGAAAGCCTTCAGGGCTAAACGATCGCTCATATAAAGCGGGCTCCGCCCGATATAGCCTATTGAGATCTTTTACGAATTGTTGTATACCTCGGTGGGGAGCAAATTCTGTGAGATGCCAATCAAGCGACTGATTAACATTCCATTCAGAGGTTTGGCCAAATTCTCCGCCCATAAACAATAATTTGGTCCCGACAAACGTATACATATATAGATAAAGCGTGCGCAGATTGGCAAATTTTTGCCATTCATCCCCCGGCATCTTATAAATAAGAGATTTTTTGCCATGCACCACTTCATCGTGCGATAAAGGCAGCATGAAGTTCTCATGAAAGCTATATACTGTGCCAAAAGTTATCTTGTCGTGATGATAACGACGGTTAATGGGATCTTCCTTAAAATAGTTTAACGTATCGTGCATCCAACCCATCATCCATTTCATTCCAAAGCCTAGACCATTCTCAAACGTTGGTCTGCTTACACCGGACCAAGAAGTCGATTCCTCTGCGATCGTCTGTACATCTGGAAAATGGGCATACACTGCTTCATTCAATTCCTTTAGGAAATGAACAGCCTCCAGATTTTCCCGTCCACCATATTCGTTCGGTATCCATTCCCCTTCATGTCGGGAATAATCCAGATAGAGCATAGATGCTACAGCATCTACCCGCAAACCGTCTATATGATACCTATCCAACCAAAAAATAGCATTTGAAATTAAGAAAGAGCGAACCTCATTCCGTCCATAATTGAAGATATACGATTTCCAATCAGGATGGAAGCCTTTGCGAGGATCCTCATGTTCGAAAAGATGTGAACCATCAAACTTATACAAGCCATGGGCGTCTCCCGGAAAATGAGAAGGCACCCAGTCCAGGATAACGCCAATATTATTTTTATGCAGGCTCTCGATAAGGTGCATTAAATCCTGTGGACTCCCATAACGGGAGGATGCCGCAAAATACCCCGTAATTTGATACCCCCAAGAGGGATAAAACGGGTGTTCCATCACCGGCATAAATTCCACGTGCGTGAACCCCATTTCCTTAAGATAAGGCACCAACTTATCGGCAATCTCCCGATAGCTCAGAAAACGCTCTGGGTCAGACGGGTCGCGTAGCCAAGAACCGATGTGCATTTCGTATACGGCAAAGGGTCTATTAAGTGCATTATACGTACGCCTTTGCCGCATCCAAACCTCATCGTTCCACTGATACCAAGTTGTGCCAACGATAGACGCGGTATGCGGGGGTTGTTCATTCACCAATGCAAACGGATCTGCCTTCTCCAGATGTTCTCCCGTATTCGAGTGAATATGATATTTGTAGACCTCTCCTAACTTCAACCCTTCGATGAACCCTTCCCAGATACCACTACTGTCCCATCGAACATGCAATTGATGGCTATGTGGATTCCACCCATTGAAATTACCGATTACAGAAACAGATGCTGCATTGGGTGCCCAGACGGAAAAATGCACGCCCTCTTTACCATTATGGGTCACCGTACGTGAGCCTAACTTTTCGTATAGCTTAAAATGTCTTCCGGCGCGAAACAAACCGATATCAAAGTCCGTAAATAACGAGTATACCTCTACTGTCTGTTTCATAATCTAAGTCATTTATAATTTATGAAATGGTCAACCGTCTAAATTCCTTTTCAACCTCAATATACGGCTTTCCTTCCTCCATCAATATTTTGTGTATATCCCCATCTACCTCCACATGATGCGCATCAAACGGAAGCCCGATAAAGTAGACTTTGTAGCTATCAAAACGTTCGTGGTACAATCCTTCTATATGTTGTACAATAGTTAGGCTATTTTGTTCACCCTCCACAATAAAATATTTTTCATTATATACACTTTGTTCATAGGCAAAGGTTTCGCCGTGATCTGTATAAACATGAGACTCATATCGACCACTCCCCCAATAGATATTTAATTTTAATGCATCGATATTCTTTTCCATTGTGTATTGCATCACCGGAAATTCTGGAATAACACTTCCTGCACGCACGAAGATGGGCATTTCATCTAATCGTGTTTCCACTTTATGTTCTTGCCCTCCGACAAATAGGGTATGATCAAAATAATAATACCAGTCACCCTCTGGTAAGTACAAAACCTTCGACTGTTGACCAGGATGTATAACTGGCGACACAAGAATGTTATGTCCAAACCCAAATTCTTCTTCGCGTTGAAGATTTTCGGGTTTATACTGTTCCAGCAACGAAATAGGACGCAAAATTGGTTCGCGATACTTGTGCTGTCTCCAAAATACCGTATAGATGTAAGGCAATAGTTTGTAACGAAGCTCTATAAATTTTTTACAGATGACTTCCCATTCCGGACCAAAGCTCCAAGGTTCCCGATCGCGCGTGTCTCCTGCCGAATGTACACGCATAAACGGAGAGAACACACCGAATTGCATCCAGCGGGTATAAAGTTCTCCGTCAGGCTCTCCTGTAAAACCGCCGATATCCGTCCCGCAAAATGAAAGTCCTGAGACCGATAAGCGTTGTAATTGAAGCACACCGATCTTAAGATGCTCCCACGTTGCGATATTATCTCCGGTCCACACCGACGAATAGCGCTGTGTTCCAGCATAGGCCGCGCGTGTGATGGTAAATGGACGTTTATTTTTTTGCAGTTTTTTCAGTCCATCATAGGTAGAACGTACCATCTGCATACCATATATATTGTGCGCCTTGCGATGAGAACCCCTTAGTCCTTCAAAATGATGTCGTACGTCGTCCGGAAATGTTCCGCGTCCAAATACCGCAGGCTCGTTCATATCGTTCCATACACCGGCTACACCATCTTCCACCAGATCACGATACAACGTACCCCACCACTGGCGCACTTTAGGGTTTGTATAATCCGGGAATTGACAACGTCCCGGCCATACATATCCTTCCATAAAGTAATCGTCTCCCCGTCGGCAGAAATATTTGTTTTCTTTGCCCTCGTTGAACACCCAATAATCCTCGTCCACCTTAATACCGGGGTCGATCATTACAACAGTTCGAAAACCATCAGCAGCTAGATCTGAAATCATTTTCCGCGGATTGGGAAAATAGCGTTTATTCCAGGTAAAACAACGATAACCATCCATATAATCTATGTCCAGGTAAATAGCATCACATGGTATTTGACGTTTGCGGAACTGGCTGGCAACCTCACGGACATTTGCTTCAGGATAATAGCTCCAGCGGCATTGATGGTACCCAATTGCCCATAGTGGTGGCATGTAATGCGTGCCTGTCAGTTCATGATAACGCTTCACAACATCCATCATTTGCGTTCCGTGGATATAGTAATATTGTAACTCCCCTCCTTCCGACCAATAACTAGTCCGGTCAGGTTGTTCCGCTGCAAAATCGAAGTATGTTCTAAACGTATTATCAAAAAAAACACCATAGGCCTCGCCGCCAGTTACGCCTATATAAAACGGAATAGTTTTATAGAGCGGATCCTGGTTAAAACCAAAACCATAGGTATCCGAATTCCAGTTTTGGAATCTTTTCCCCCGAAGATTCAAGTGAGTGGATTTATCTCCGAGACCAAAAAAAGCTTCGTCAGAAGGGGTGTGCTTAGTGCAGTATACATAATAACCTCCAAAATCCGGGTTCTCTTCCCAATGCATAGGTTGTTGATCCATATTCATCACCTTGCCATCAAGTTTTTCAAACGAGATCAAAACGCCTTCCTTTTTTATGCGGCAAACGACGACACTGGTTTTAATGATAAAAGCATCCACTGTTTCGAAAAGGGTGAAAGAAGTAGGATGTATATCCAAATCTTTCTTAATAGCATAAGAGAAATCATCGAGAAACAAACTTCTTGGCGCTAAACGTATCCGGATGATTTCATCCGAAAACACCTTCACTTCTATACTGGCTTTCCCATCTGTAAATACAAACACATTCCCCTTCTTAACATACGAAAGAACCCTATTCAAATATTTTTTTTCTACGGCGGGCACATCAAGCACGGGGTTGTTGACATGATGGATATTATCTAATGTTTCCTTTTCTAACATATCCGTAGCGATCTCTCCTTTTTTTTGGGATTCAGCCATACTCTTTCCTATTTATTTAATTTAGTATTGATTCTACATTGCTATTAAAGTACGACAATTTTTAGAAAAAAGAAACAAAAAAATCCCCACCAAACCGGTGAGGATTTCTCAATTGATATATTGAATATTATAAAGCGGTTACACCTCTAAATACGTCTCCAAATCGGGTAAAGGTCTCGTTAGCAACTTCAATAGATCGCTTTTGACTGTCGGGATCCTCACCGTACTTATTCAACACATCAACAAATGTGCTCCACATCTTACCTGTATTTTCTCCATAACCGGAAAAGAAAGACGTTCCTTTCGTTACACCGTATTTTTTCAACATCTGCACAATGTATGGACCGCCCATAATAGAGCCTTCCAATACGTACAATGCACTCAATGCCTCCAATGTATTGTTTACTGCCGGCGCTGTCGCCGTGGGCAAATCATTTATATTTCCACCAAGTTCTTCTATATCGGCTTTAATATAAGATGAATTACGTCGTTCGGCATAATCGGGCAACACGTCTGGTGTGATAAATGGAGCGATGGCTGTTTCGACAGCATTGAAATAAGCATAAAAATTCTTAAGTACTTCTGCGTAATCCGCATCAGATCGAACGGCCTTAAGTTGTCTCACCACCACACCCTCTAGGATTTGGTGTGCCTCTTTTGTGTTTTCTTTGATATTTTGATTTAGCATATTCTTTTCTATTATAAATTGTTTCTATACAAAGATTAGTATTAATTCCCCTTATTGGATGCTGAAATCTGACGTTTTATGTCTGCAAACCGACATTTCAAGGTTACCTACCTTTCAATGCCGGATTGCCAACCCCATTTTTGCCCCTATCGAATCTCGAAAGTATTACGATCTCCTGGAATCAACACGTATTCAAATGTGGCATACATAATTGGGGCACCTTTTTTCCATTGTTCCTGTTTGAACAAGTCTTTGTAACAAGAAATCATTTTAATTTTTGCATAATCTCCATTGGCGGTTTTTAAAATAATCGTACGCGGTTGGATAACCGATCCATCTTTTTTGGTAATAGGCTCCGCTAATGCATAGGCCACGTGTTTGTCTTCTTCTGCTCCCTCACGTACCAGCGTTCCATTGAAGTCATACAGATACCACCCCATTCCTGCGCCAAAGAAACCTTGATCATCCGTACCTATCACATCTTTGCCTGTTTTGAATTCAATACCTGAAGGAAGTTGTTTCACGTCATCAAACTCCTTTTCTACGATGGCAATTCCTCCCACTGCACTACTTCCTACGCCATGATTTTCCTCATCAGTTCCATTATTACCTGATAAGAAGCTTGTAAACATACCTCCAAAAGCTAAATCCCAATTAGCAGAATTAACATCATCTTGTGGTATTGTTTTATTTTCTAATAAACTGTAAAAATAAACACCAGATTCATTCGGCTCAGACCCTTCGTCAGTTGGCGCAATCGGGATATTTTCCACACGGATAAGCTTGTAATAATTTCCATTATCATCTTCTTCTTTTATAGGATTGTTGTTTTTCTCGCAGGCAGTAAGTCCTACGCTAATTGCACATGCTAGTGCAGCAATTCTAAATAGTTTATTCATTATAAAACAGTTAAAAAGTTATCAAAATGTCGTTTCTACAACCGTAAATTATTCGCTTGTTTTTAAATTTTTACTACCATCCTCCTGCACATAATACCGAAAGGTAAAATAAGGAGCCGGCCAATTCATATTCGTGACGACAGGCGGATTTCCCTTGTATGCATTAATCAACTGTAGTTTTGCATATTTACCGCTAGGTAATCGAATAACATAGGTACGGTTGGGCAAAGGTTGCATCAAGTGGGTGTTTAAACTATAGCGAAACCAGCCACTGGACGATTCGGAAAAAGCCCACCCTATACGATCGATATCACTTTTATCAAATTCTTCGTCACTCGGTGCAGTGGTTACCGCATCATAAGATTGATTAATCATCATAACCGCCGTATTCGTTGCAGGGCCTTCAAACCCGGGACTTCGTGTATGCTGTGCGTTATTGATGTGCACCTCCGAATTGTACTCTCTTGTGAAAGCAACATCCCAATCTAATGTTTTCAACCACTTCAAGGAATCTCCTTTCGTCTTGATCCATATTTGTCTTTGGTCACGAAACCGGAATAGAAAGGTATAGGCATCTCGCTGTTCTTTTCCATCAACACCTTCCCCCATAGAGGCCTCTGTATCTCCTGGTAGATCATAAATCACTGTACTGCGACCATCCTCTAACGGCGGAGCGGCATCGTCATCCTTTCCACAGGCTTGCACTGCAAGTAATATGATGATACAGAACAGATATCTACCTAATTTCCCCAATGCAACAATGGGTTTTAATTCACAGATAATCATATCTCTTGTCTTCATCATGATTGTATATATTTTATCTTTTTTAAAATTATTATTTCTTAAACCACCGATAACTCACCCCACCTAATATAACCCTACCCGGTTGTCCCGGCATATACCGGTGTGTGAATCCCAACAGATTGTCTGCTATAAGACGAAGAGTAAGCTTGTTCTTCCACAGCTTTTTCTCCATCGTTAAGTTTAACAGGGTATGGTCTGGTACAAAGGCATCGTATTCGTCAATAAACTGATTACCGTTAATTTCCTGGAAAGGATAGCGACCGCGAATATTTGCTCGCAGATTAAATGTCATGTTCCAGGGTTGATATTCATACGTGGCTTTTAAATTGACCATGTGCCGTGAGCGATCTTCAATTCCCCAATAATCTCCTGTTGTTACGGGACGGGATTCTCCGGTTATTGGATTGTTGATCATTTGGTTATATGGATAGTTACCAGCACGAATACTATCCAATACCGATAAATCCTTTGCAATAAGGTATTGGTATCCTACAGATAAGTTCAGATTTTTCACGGGGCGATAACCTAGCGATAGTTCAAAGCCTTTATTGACTGCACGAGGCAGATTGCGATATGTAAAAATTTGTCCCAAAGTCGTTCCATTCCCTACCGCTACCGCATTGATCTGATTAGCGATACGATGATAAAAAACGGAAGCTTCCGCACGTAGACGGCTATTTGGATTCCAGATGAAACCGACGTTACTCGACAGGCTATTTTCTGCTTTCAGATTACCTGCAGTCAAATTAAGCATGTAGGAATTCTGAAAGCTCAATTCACCATTTCTATCTAACGCTTCCATCACGTCTCGCACTTGATCGGTCCCGACAACCATATAATTTGCAGCCGGATTATAAAAAACTTGATAGCGCATCTTGTAATCCGGAGCTTTGAAACCAGCTCCAACACCCGCTTTCATCAGCCATTCTTCAGATAAATTATATTGCAGACCCAGACTCGGACTCACACGCCCGCGATAAACATTCGTGTGATCATATCTCAGCCCTGTCGTTGCTCGCAGTCTTGCTAAAGGCTGCCATTCAGTCTGTAGATAAGCAAATGCCGTATTTAAATTTCTTTCTTGACCGAAGTCTTTATTATCCATCAATTCCAAACTCCCGCCTATTCCTCCAGTCAATTGAATACTAGCAATAGGTGCATACGTAAACTGTTGTTCCAATCGATGTACCTGCTGGCCAAATTTTTCTGCTCCAATTAACGTATTTTGGTTAATCCAATTGGCTTGCATTTCATTTTCGTATCGGGTAAAATAATAACGGCTCATACTCCGTACACCGTTGGCGAAGTTATGGTCGTAGCTAGCGGAAAGATTTAGATCGCGATCCGTTTGTTTATCTTCGTTGACCCATTCATCAGACCACATATTGACCATTTCGGAATTCCCTTCGGTATATCGCGCAGTCACACCTAATGTACCATTTCTAGATAATCGATATCGCGTCCTTCCTTGAAAACTATAATTACTATAAGGTGGTATGGTTGTTCCTCCGATCATATATTTCGAATCTGTATTGAAACCATCCGTCTTATAATAATTGCCCGATACAACAACAGAGCCCCTTTGATTTGCAAAAGGGGTTTCCGCCTCTACGGTAGCATCGATCGTGTTTAAACTGCCATATAGCAAAGAGGCGTGTGCCTGTGGAGTAATTGCTCCATGACGCGTAATGATATTGATTGCCCCACCCAGTGCATCACTTCCATATAAGCAAGAAGAAGCTCCTTTTATCATTTCGATACGTTCCACGTTTGTAACCGAGATACGAGACAAATCAAAGTTTCCGTTATTCCGGCCCAACATAGGTTGTCCGTCGATCAATACCATGACATAGTTACTGCTAAAACCTTGCACCTGGACACCAATAGCACGCGATCCACTCGCGATATCGTTGACCACGGCAACGCCTGTTTGTTCTTTCATGATCTCATCCAATCGCCTGCTTCCCATGAGTTCAATTTCTCTACGGGTGATGATCGTAACGGGCATAGCGGCATTTTCTGCCTTTACCAAATTGTCCACCGCTGTTTGTTTACCTTTCACTTCCACTCCTTCTATTGCATAACTTTCAAGCTCCAATTCGATTTCCAAATCCACATCTTTACCTTCCAATACGACCTCTAGTTCTTGTGAAGCATACCCAACGTGCTCTATACGTAATCTATATGTCCCCTCATACAGTTCTGTAAAGCGAAATCGTCCGGATTTATCTGTCTTTAGGACGTGTTGATCGGGCCATAATGTTAATAATATCTGATCTGAAGTTTCCTTTAAATCTGTTAACCTGACTTCTCCGTCTATTCTATATTTCTCTTGCGAGACAACACCTAACGGGAGCAACAACATAAAAAAAAGACACTGTTTAAAGATCTCTAGTCGATCAACCATTATTTTTAATTATTCTAAATAACAATTACAAAAGAACATAAATGAAAGCGAAAAGTCTATATGATTTCCGTCATATTATATATGAAAACTGACATAACTAAAAACACCTATACAAGGAAAATTAAAACAACTATCTATTTATCAGGTATTTATAATACAAAAAAAAGCAATTAAAATCCCAAAAGAAGTTTTGCAATTACTTGTATTTAGACTAATTATTGCTTTGATTTGTATCACAAAAACAAAAAATTCATGGAACTTATCTTAAAAAAATATAGTCTGACCCTATTTCTGCTTACTGCGCTACTTTTTGTGAAAGCGGCCCCAAAACGTATCATTACTTTAAATAGCGCGTTGACAGAAACAGTGTTTGCTTTAGGTTTCGGTTCTTCGATTGTCGCCACGGACGTGACAAGCGAATCGCCGGCCATGGCAAAAAAAATACCAAAAGTTAGCAAGAACAGGTCGGTATCATCGGAAGGTTTGATCCGTTTTAAACCTGATATGGTGTTGGCGATTGAGGGTGAAGTACCCCGTGCTGTTATACAACAATTGGGAACCGCAGGCGTTAAGTTCGTTGCTATCCGCCAGCAATATTCAATTAAAGGTGCTTTACATTTTATCCAAGATGTTGCTGATGCATTAGGTGAGACAGATCGCGGAAAAGAACTGGTAGGCATAACACAAAAAGCACTTCAAGAAGTCGAATTGTCCATCAAGAAACAACCCTTTACAAAAACACCAAAGGTACTTTTCGTTTATGCCAGAGGAACCGGAACCATGAGTGTAGCGGGAAAAGGCAGTAGCATAGACGAAATTATAAAACTGGCAGGAGCTCAAAATGCAATACAAGAATTTTCTGATTTTAAACCCTATACTACAGAGGCATTGGTCGGTGCAAACCCTGATATCATACTAATGTTTGATTTCGGTCTCAGCAGCCTCGGGGGGAAAGAAGCTATGCTCAAATTACCTGGTGTACGTCTAACCAGTGCAGGAAAAAATAAAAGAATAATCCAAATGAACGGCCCGTTGCTCATCAATTTCTCCAACAGGTTACCGGAAGCTATACGAGAACTCAATTCTGCCATAAAAGCCGTGTACAAATAACAGACGAAATGATCCTTAAACAACGCATTATACTCGTGACTCTTCTAATGATCATGGTATTAACGGCAATCATATCCTTGGGGTTAGGGGCATTCCATATCCCGACCAAAGAAGTATTTATCGCATTGGCAAACAAGATCGGGTTATCACAAAACACGACCGCTGACGAGATGTTTGCAGATGTACTTTTTGCTATACGTATGCCGCGCGTACTATTAGGCATGTTAGTGGGTGCTGCCTTGGGCATATCCGGTGCAGCGATCCAGGGGATCTTCCGCAATCCGCTAGCTGAACCGGGACTCATCGGCATATCAGCTGGTGCATCACTCTTTGCCGTATTGATCATTGCTTTCGAAACGCTACTCTTTGTAGGCCTCTCTGAGCTATTAGGATATTATCTTTTGGCTTTTGGTGCGTTTGCAGGCGCTGGTTTAACAGCATTTGCGGTTTACCAGATATCAAAAAAAAACGGACATCCGAATATCACCACTATGCTTTTGGCAGGAATTGCCATCAATGCATTAGCAGGTGCGCTGACCGGACTGATGACCTATATGGCTACGGAACAGCAATTACGAACTATTACTTTCTGGATGCTCGGTAGTTTAGGTGGGGCAACATGGGAAAATCTCGGTGCCATATTTCCGTTTATTTTACTTCCATTGGCCTGCCTTCCCTTCTTTGGCAAAGCCCTCAATGCATTCGCCCTTGGAGAAGACCAGGCCGCATTATTGGGTATCAACACAGATTATACAAAACGCTGGGTCGTTCTGTTTTCCACTTTAGCCGTCGGCGCCTCTGTTGCTGTATCGGGTATTATTGGTTTTATTGGTTTGTTAGTGCCACATACGGTGAGGTTACTTGGTGGTGTAGATTATAGATACGTATTGATCGGGTCTATGCTACTCGGCGCCATGATATTGACGCTGGCCGACGTACTATCGCGCACGTTGGTAGCGCCTATAGAATTACCCATCGGAGTCATTACCGCACTACTCGGAACACCCGTTTTTCTCTATATTTTAATAAAAGAAAACAAATAATAACAACTATTGCTAAGTTTGATGCTACGTATAGAACAATTATCATATGAAATAAAAGGTCATCGCGTGTTGAAGGATATATCCCTTCAGGTACGTAAAGGAGAGGTAGTAGCCTTGTTGGGTGCAAACGGAGCTGGGAAATCGACCTTGATGCGACTTATTTCCGGTGAGTTAAACCCAACATCCGGCAGTATAATGCTGCTCGATAAACGCATCGATAAATATGACAGTAAAACGTTGGCGCGTAGTCGTGCCATGCTAAGCCAACAACACGCTATTAACATGGCTTATACAGTAAAGGAGCTGGTTATTATGGGGCGTTATCCACATTTCCAGTCGTCTCCTTCGACAAGAGATTGGAAAATTGTAGAGGAAACGATGGCCATCTGCGGCATCACTGATTTTGCCGACCGCGTGTACCTCAGCCTATCCGGCGGCGAACAACAGCGTGTACAATTGGCCCGTGTACTGAGTCAATTATGGGACAATCCCGATGCGCTACTCTTATTAGACGAACCTATATCTGCATTAGATTTACATTACCAACAAAAGGTTCTGTCTATCGCGAAAAGTTTATCCCGTCTAGGTTTTATGGTACTGGTCATTTTGCACGACATTAACATGGCATCTTTATATGCAGATCGTATCATTATGCTAAAAAACGGTCGTAAATGGTTGGATGGTACACCGAATGAAGTATTGAACAGTAAAAACATTTACACCATTTTTTCCGTCGAATCGTTGATAAATATAGATAACCATTCGTTAAAGCCACATATCCTTTTTAAAGAAATGCGTGTCGATCCCCAGTTTTTTAATATTCAGACGATTAAAGCTTATGTTGATAAAAAGTAAAATCATAGAATTAGACGAATGGCTCTTTATAGAGGAAATTCCAGATCAATATTTGCCAGATAAGCCGCTCGTGGAAAAAAGAGAAGAAATTGTGCGGAGTCCTATCGTTATGAACAACTTCCAGTTATCAACCAGTGGACTTTTCATTCTATATACGAATATGCAAGCGGATCAGCCTGCCCATATTTACACCGAAATCGAAGGAGAAGCTATCACCAGTCAATTTATCTTTTTCAAGACACCCAATAGTAAGCTTCCATACGGTATGAGCCGCCACAATATTCGTTATATACCAACCATAAAAAACAGTCATGAGGTCAAAGCCGGCATAGAATATACGTACTTTATTGCTGTTATATCAAAGGAGTATTATCTCAATCTAATAAAAAAAGACTCTATGTTACACAGACACTTCGTTGAGCAAATCGAGAAAGGTCATTATACTTCTTTTGCTGAAGAAGACCAAATGGCAACGTATGAAATGCAACAAACGATTAGAGAGCTAGTAGATTCCAAAAAAACGGGAGAGATTCGCAGATTACATACCGAGTCACGTATTGTGGAACTCCTCATGTATCAATTCGAACAGTATAACGAAAAAAACGATAACAAGGGTTCTTCATCACTGTATGATGAGGACAATGTTAAAAAGTTAGAACTGGCTCGGCAGATACTCGAACAACGTATGGCCAATCCGCCTAATCAAAAAGAATTAGCGCAGGAAGTCTTTATGAGCGAGAGCAAGTTAAGAAAGGATTTCAAGGAATATTTCTCCGTAACTGTACACGATTATCTTACTCGAATCCGTATGGAAACTGCCCGTGTGTTGCTGCTGGAAGAAAAAATATCTGTATACGAAGTTGCCATACGAACAGGCTACGGACATCAAAATAATTTCAGCAGTGCTTTTAAGAAATATTATGGTATTTCCCCCGGCGAAGTAAAGACCGGAAAAGGATAAGTTCGGGCTATTTACTTCGGATAGCTTCTACAGGATCAAGTTTCGCGGCCTGAATAGCGGGCACTATACCCGCAATTAAGCCAATAAGCGTGGATAATACGGTGGTCAGAATAACCATCTTCACACTAACCACAATGGCAACACCAGCCAATACACCAACCAACGCCGCAAGACCATAAACAATCAGCAATCCGATTCCTCCACCTATAAGGCACAATAAAATACTCTCTATCAAGAATTGGGATAAAATAAAAAACTGCTTCGCACCCAATGCTTTTTGTATACCAATAAGATTGGTGCGCTCTTTTACACTTACAAACATAATGTTCGCAATTCCAAAGCCTCCGACGAGGATGGAAAAGATGCCAATGAAAAATCCAGCAAGGTTAATAATACCAAACATCTGGTCTAGTTGTGCAGTAATAAGAGTTGTTTGATTAACCGAGAAATTGTCTTCACGTTGAGGAGGCAGACGACGTGCAGATCGCATAATGCCAATGAGCTCACTTTCGGCCTCGTCTAATGAATATTGTCGCTTAACCTCAATCGCAATACTGGGACCATAGTGTTCGTAATTCACCAGATTACGAGCCAATGTGAACGGTATATAAGCAACCTCGTCATTGGAGACATTGATAAGAACACCCGAGCCCTCCTTCTTCAACACACCAATTACCTGCATCTTCCGTCCCAACAACGTAATGTATTTACCAACAGGTGTTGTATTGGGAAATAGTCCTTCCGCTATCGTAGCGCCTAAAATTACACTATGGCTTCCTGCTCTCGACTCCTGCTCTGTAAAATAGCGTCCATCCGCTACGTCCAGATTTCTAATTGAATACATCTCATGTGTCACCGCTGTCACATTAATATTTGATGCCGAATTATTCCCGTACTTTGCCGTTGAATTAGGAATATTAATAGTATAGCCAACCTCTTCTGCTGTGGTCATTCTATTTTTCACCGCCTCAAAATCGACATATTTCGGTTCTGGGCGATTAACGTATTTCCACCAAGGATACTCTCCACCACCACCCCAAGGCCATTTTTCAACGTATAGCGTGCGACTTCCTATTTTTCGAACAGATTCCTCTAGATTGCTTCTTAAAGTGTCGACGGCCGAAAAAACGCTGATAATCGTCATGATTCCAATGGTTACACCTAATAATGACAATAATGTACGGGTACGGTTGTCACGCAACGCCGATAATGCAAACAAAAAGCTTTCTTTAATGAGTGTAACGATCAAAAACATACGCAGGATAAAAGTAAATATTTTTTTTCATTTATTATGCTTAACTTTGTAAGCATTTTTGAAACCTAAACCGTACTTAAGTGTTATGGTTTCGACGGAACAAAATATATCGAAAGAATGAACCGAGATTAAATAAAACCGGCCACGAAAGTGATCATTATTTACATGGAGGCTTAATCAATAGATAAAAAAATTAGATGAAACCGATCCCGACATCGTCGAGAGCGTGCTCATCAGCAATAAAAGAAAAATAATTAGATGAAATTATCACAGTTTAAATTCAATTTACCGGAATCATTGTTGGCAACCGAGCCATCAGAACAGCGTGACGAATCGCGTTTAATGGTTTTGCATCGTGATTCGGGAAAGATAGAACACAAAATTTTTAAAGACGTATTGGATTATTTCGATGATAAAGACGTCATGATCCTAAACAACACCAAGGTGTTTCCGGCTCGTATGTATGGTAATAAGGAAAAAACCGGTGCAACAATCGAAGTGTTCTTGTTAAGAGAATTAAACAAAGAACTCCGCTTATGGGATGTACTGGTTGACCCAGCACGTAAAATCCGCGTGGGCAACAAGCTATATTTCGGGGAGGAAGATCTATTGGTAGCGGAAGTCGTGGACAACACCACCTCTCGTGGTCGCACCATCCGGTTTCTTTTTGACGGTACCGACGAGGAGTTTCGTCGTAACATTGAGATTCTGGGAGAAACACCTCTTCCCAAATACATAAAACGTAAAGCTACCCCGGAAGATAAGTTTCGTTATCAAACAATATATGCTAAAAACGAGGGAGCTGTCGCCGCACCTACTGCCGGACTCCATTTCTCACGCGAGTTGATGAAACGATTAGAATTAAAGGGTATCGAATTTGCTGAGGTGACACTACATGTCGGACTAGGAACTTTCCGTACAGTAGAAGTAGAAGACCTTACCAAACACAAAATGGACTCGGAGCAATTTATTATTAATGAAGATGCTGCGCGTACTGTAAACAAGGGTATCGATGAAAAGAGACGCATCTGTTCTGTCGGCACAACATCCATGCGTGCAATTGAATCTGCAGTATCTGCAGACAAACATTTAAAACCGGCAAACGACTGGACAAGTAAGTTCATTTATCCGCCCTATGAATTCAGTATTGCCAATTCCATGATCACCAACTTTCATACACCAGAGTCTACTCTTTTAGTAATGATAGCTGCATTTGGTGGATACGAAAACGTGATGAATGCTTACGAAGTCGCTGTAAAAGAAAAATATAAATTTTATTCCTATGGTGACGCTATGTTGATTATCTAGTAGTAATCAAATTATATAAAAGGATAAAGAAAGAAGAGACGCGCAAATAAGTGTATCTCTTCTTTTTTTATAGAACAATAGGAATAAAATAAATAAGTCGAAGACAGAAAAAGGCCGCTGTATGGAATATACAGCGGCCTTCAAATTTTCTTGACGTTTGTCTACAATAAAAACTCTAGTTTGTTTGCTCTGTAGGGATTACAGACACATAAGATTTATTGTTTGCCTTTTTACGGAAAACAACGGTACCATCAACCAAAGCATGCAATGTATGATCTTTACCTATACCAACATTTTTATCTGGATTATGCTTCGTTCCGCGCTGACGAACGATGATGTTACCAGCGATAGCTTGTTGCCCGCCGAAAATTTTAACGCCTAATCTCTTACTATGTGACTCACGGCCGTTCTTGGAACTACCCGCACCTTTTTTGTGTGCCATTTTTATCTTAATTTATGACGTAAAGTCAGATTAAAAACTCTTTTCTATAAACCAAAAGCTACCTCGCTTTTTAGGACATATATATTTTATCCTTTACAGGCTAATTCCTGTAATTTGAATTTTGGTAAATTGCTGACGGTGACCGTTTTTCTTTTTATAGCCTTTACGACGTTTCTTTTTGAAAACTATAACTTTATCACCTTTTAAATGAGACAAAATCGTAGCTGAAACTTTTGCTCCTTCGATAGTAGGTGTACCTACCGTGAATTTACCAGCATCTTCTGCTAACAATACATTGTCAAATTCAATACTAGCGCCCTCATCTCCTTGTAAACGGTGCACAAAAAGATACTGGTCTTTTGCAACCTTAAATTGCTGTCCTGCTATATTTACTATTGCGTACATTGTTGTTTAATATAATTTGTTAATATTTCAATAAGTTGCAAAGATATGAAATAAAGTCAATTTTGAAAAAATAAAATTAAAACTTGTGCATTAACTGCTAAAATAAGCGCGCACATTTTTACCTTCTATCCAATTCATAAAAGCTCTGTTAACCACTTTATTCCCCCCGGGGGTAGGGTAATCGCCCGAAAAATACCAATCGCCCAAATGCATTGGACAAGCGGTATGTAGGTTATCCAAAGTCTGATAAACGACTTCCAATTCAGCTTCCAAATGATGGGGACGAATAATGCGTGCAATTTCCGCTGAAATTTCTTCATCGGAGAAAGGTTCGTAGACAGCCTTCACATAGTTCTCCACCTTATCTTTGGGCATAGTAAGCGATGCTACACATTTCTGATAGACTTCATCAATAACATGCGCCAATCCATTACTCTTTAATAGATTAATTGCCGCCTCAAACGCTACAAATTCCCCCATTCTGGACATATCAATACCATAGCAGTCAGGATACCTAATCTGCGGAGCAGACGAAACAATGACAATTTTCTTCGGATGTAATCGATCCAATATCGTCAGGATACTCTGTTTAAGTGTGGTTCCACGTACAATGGAGTCATCAATAGCTACAATGGTATCCACGTCATTCTGGACAATACCATACGTCGTATCATAAACATGCTGAACCATATCGGTGCGATCAGCATCCTGTGTAATAAATGTCCGAAGCTTGGCATCTTTGACATTCAATTTCTCGAAACGTGGTGTAATGTTAATCATTTCTTCCAGTTCTGCATCTGAAATCTTATCCACACGATTCAACAAAACATCTTTCTGATAATTTCGTACGTAGGTATTTATTCCTTCCATCATGCCGTAATACGACACCTCTGCTGTGTTTGGAATAAACGAGAACACCGTATTCTTGATGTCGTTGTCTACCGCTTTTAGTACCTGTGGACACAACAAGCGTCCCAACTCTTTGCGTTCTTTGTAGATATCAGCATCCGACCCCCTGGAGAAATAAATACGCTCAAAAGAACATGATTTCTGCGCGACAGGTTGACGGAACATTTCTTCCGTAATCGTTCCGTCTTTTTTTGCTATCAAGGCATGTCCGGGCTTAATTTCTTTAACGGCCTCTAATGGTATATTGAAAGCCGTTTGAATAACCGGACGTTCCGAAGCAACAACCAAGACTTCGTCGTCTTGATAATAAAAAGCCGGCCGTATTCCTGCAGGGTCACGCATTACAAAAGCATCACCATGTCCAAAGATTCCGGCGATAGTATATCCGCCGTCCCATGTCTTTGCCGAACGTGTCAATATTTTGGCGACATCCAGATTTTTGGCAATCAATGCGCTTATCTCAATATTGGAATACCCCTCTTCTTTAAACTTGTCAAATAGTTCTTGATTCTCGTCATCCAAAAAGTGACCTATTTTCTCCAATACAGTAACCGTATCTGCCTGTTCCTTGGGATGCTGACCTAACTCGTATAATTGTTGCAACAGTTCATCAACATTTGTCATATTGAAGTTCCCCGCCACAACCAGATTACGGGTCATCCAATTATTCTGCCGGAGAAAGGGGTGACAACTTTCTATGCTATTTTTACCATGCGTCCCATAACGTAAATGCCCTAAAAGAACCTCTCCAGTAAAACTGACATGCTGCTTGAGCCATTTTGTATCCTTGGACTCGACGGGATATGCCTTATTTACCGCAGCGAATTTCTTTTGTATATATTCAAAAATATCCGCTACTGCGGATGATCCCATAGCGCGGTACCGGGAAATATATCGGTGGCCGGGTTTTACATCAAATTTAATAGTGGCTATGCCCGCTCCATCCTGGCCTCGATTATGTTGTTTCTCCATAAGGAGATACATTTTATTGACACCGTAATAGGGCGTACCATATTTTTCTTGATAATAAGATAGGGGTTTTAGTAATCGAACGAGTGCTATTCCGCACTCATGTTTTATCGCGTCACTCATAGCTTGAATTGATGGTGCAAAGGTAAGCATTATTTAGAAAAAAACTATTCTCTCTTCTGCTTTGCATCGTAATTCATCTAAACAAATGACAAAGGAGAGATAATTAAAAATCTTCACTCTGCTCTAAATCTTCATGGTTATCTCCACCCAAACTATAGTAATTATTTTCCTCGTCTTCCGAACCTATTTCCTCTTCGACGTCGTCTAATTCCGATCCGGGTACATCTAACCCCTCATCTAATGAGCGATTCCTCTCCTCTTCTTGTTCCACGCGATCACTCAAAATTCGCTCTTCCTGTTTAAAGATATCTTCGTTTTCGGGATAATGAGGATATCCTGGTAAATCTTTACCCTCCTCTTTTTCGGATTTTTGTTTTTTTGGATCTTGCATAATCGTATAAAAATTTTATTTTTTTAAATAAAAACAGTCCATATAGCGATTCGTTGTTAGCCGAGGACTTACTTTTTCGTTTCCATGGCCCTGTCGTCTGCTGTTAAAGGTGCTGGTGGTATTTCGTTCACTTCGCGTTCCATCTCCTTCACCTCTATATGTACGGCAAATTCAGAGGGTTCTATCGGAACACCTTTATAGGTAGCATACTCCCGGGTGTAAATAGCTCCTAAATATAAGATAGCGGCCGTATAATAAACCCAAAGTAAAATCAGCACAATGGAACTCGCGGCACCGTATGTCGATTCCGTACCAGAACTTTCAATATAGATACCAATCAAAAAGCGACCAACCACAAAAAGTAGCGCGGTAAACAGTGCACCCGACCTTACCGTACGCCACTGTATGTTGACATCGGGTAATACTTTGAAAATCACAGCGAATAAAATAAAGATGATACAAAAAGATAAAAAGAAATTGAGCCCACTAAACAAGAACACCGTAGCATCTGGAAAAAACCGTTGTAAACGATCGGTAAAGGCCAAAATCGTCCCATTAATGATTAATGTTACCACTAACAGGAAACCAAGACCAATAACCAATGAAGAAGACAACAATCTATCTTTGAGGATTTTGAGCCAGCCCTTTTTCACCTTCGGACGTACATGCCAGATTTTGTTAATAGAGTTTTGGATATCTCCAAAGACCGTGGTCGCTCCCAACAGCAATGTCACAGCACTTATCAACAAAGCGATATTTGATTTTCCCGAAAGGGATAAATTCTTAATCACCTCTTGGACCTGGCTAGCCGCACTTGCTCCCACAAAACCGCGCAATTCTTCAAAAACCTTTCCTTGGATAGCTTCTTCTCCCAAGAAAATACCGGCTAATGAAATCATCAATACCAAAATAGGTCCCAACGAAAAAACCGTATAATAAGCCAATGAAGCGCTGTACTTCAAACTATCTTCACTCGTGAATCCCAAGACCGTGTTTTTTAAAATGGTAAAATGGGATTTAAAAACATTTTCTTTATCCTTTGTCATACGCGCTATAAACTAAATGTTTCATGTAATAAACGGCTTAACTTTCCAAAAGTTTAACAAAATCTCAAGAATCTCTTCTAAGCGAAACGTTATCCTTGCAACAATTTACTACCTATATTGTTCTTATATAACATGAAACGAGATGGACATCCTATAAAGAGAAATAAAAAACTGATCTTCGCAGGCATGGCTATCCTCATCGGTAGTATATGCATGCGGTTAGCTTGGCGCTATATCCTTGATCCGCTTGGTCCGGTTATCGTTATTACAGGTGCCGTGCTATTTTTAGGAGGGGTTATATTTTTTATAAATACCATGTATAATCAACGACACAAATTTTAACCGCTACCATTTATCAATAAACAAATGAGAAATGCTATTTTTGGCTTAGCAGTTTCAAATAAATCCAATGGCTATGTTCAAAAATCTTTCTTTTTTCACGCTAATTTTGCTGATTATTTCCGCCTGTAATAATAACGCCACAGAAAATCAATCCAGGATACAAAAGCGGGATCAAATTCTAAGTCGTATTACTCCTCCTTCTCTTTCCACCAACTTGATTAATTTAAAAAATTTTGGAGCATTGGGTGATTCATTAACGGATAATAAACCTGCTTTTGATAAAGCATTAGAAAAAAGCCAAGCACTAGGTGGTGGAAGAATTGTTGTTTCACCGGGCATCTATCTGGTAAACGGCCCTATTCATTTAAAAAGTAATGTCACGCTCGATTTACAAAAAGGTGCCAAGTTAGTATTTGGTTCAAATCCCGAAGACTACCTACCTGCCGTATTGACGAGCTGGGAAGGAACATTTCTATATAACTACAGTCCCTTTATCTATGCCTATCAAGCGGAGAACGTCGCCATTATTGGCGAAGGTGTAATTGATGGAAACGCAAAGGATACCTTCAGCACGTGGCACGCAAAGCAAAAACCAAGTCAAACACTAAGCCGCAAAATGAATCATGAAGATACCCCCATAGAAGAACGTATATTTGGCTCGGGGCACTATTTAAGACCTCATCTCGTACAGTTTTTCGAATGTAAAAATATCTTGATAGAGGACGTTACCTTAGCCAACTCACCATTTTGGTGTGTTCATCTCCTAAAGTCAGAAAATATCACGGCAAGAAGGGTGAAGTTTGATGCCTTCAATAAAAACAACGATGGATTCGACCCGGAATATTCCAAGAATATATTAATTGAAGATATTGATTTTAATAATGCCGACGACAATGTGGCTATTAAAGCCGGTCGGGATCATGAAGGTAGAAAAACCGGAATTACGTCTGAAAACATTATCATCCGTAATTGTCGCTTCAAGGGTTTGCACGGCGTCGTCATCGGCAGCGAAATGTCTGCCGGGGTACAAAATGTTTTTGTAGAGGATTGCACGTTCGGCGGATATTGCAAACGTGGCATCTATCTGAAATCAAACCCCGACCGAGGTGGCTTTATCCGCGACATTTATGTTAATAATGTGGAATTCGGCGAGGTAGAGGATTGTTTCTTCATTACATCCTATTATCATGGCGAAGGATCGGGACATGAAACGGATATACGAAATGTCTTTGTCGACAGCCTGCGCTGCAATAAAGTGCAGAATGCAGCGCTGGTTATTCAAGGCTACCCCACAAAAAAAGTAAGCGACATATACTTCTCGAATGTCCAGATAGATACAGCCAAGACAGCTGTCAGTTTCACCAATGCCGAAAACGTTGTCTTTAATAATCTTATTATAGGAGACGAGGTCAAAGTACCGTCCCATGTGCAATAGTGAGCCGATCGTATATCAACCGTTATTTCTTCTCCACCAGATACTTCCAGTATCTTCTGGGCACATGTTGAAGATGTAATTTCATATTTTTTCGTGCCTCAATATTGGTACTGGTATAATATTGTTTCCAGAGGCGCTGGAAAAGTTCATCGCGTTCGTCCATTGCAATAGCAATTGAAGGCATCGTGGTATCTTGTACTTCTTCTGGGCTAAGCTGTACCTCGCCTACCTGCCGCGTATCGAATAGCAAGCCATACTTTCGTTTCATATCATAAATGAGCCAGGGCATATCCGCATATCGCTTCCGGAAAAAATCCGAAATCAAAGGCAACACATTAAAATCCGGTTCAACCAAAGCAAAGAACAACCCATCCGAACTCTTACTAAAACGGATAAATGCTTTCATTCGATGCCGTTCGCGACTTACCTTTTTTAATATCTGCGAAAAGTACAGCACATGGTCGTTACCATAATGCTGCCGTATGGCTGTCCGACCACTAAAAATTTCACGCAAAATAAAAGACGAAGCCAGCCAAGCTTTACGGTCTTCCGAAAGAAATGCCCGATAAAAATCTATCGCTTCTACTTTTCCGACCCTTTCCTGCAAACCTTTTTGAACACGTAACGCTTTCCGATTATCTGTCGCGATAGTTCTTGTCTCCGCAAATAGAGCCATTTGATAATCCTCCTTCATCAGCGGAATGATATTAAATTCCTTTCGCTCAAAGCTTTCAAATACACAGGATAAAAAGCCCGGATATGTTCCGTCAAACAAATAATACATATCAAAACAATGTTAATTGTCCAGCAGAAACCTGTTGTTTATTCTTCTTGTAACCTTCATTTAAAATAGCTATTCGAACATGCTCCATACTGGGATGTCCCAGCATAAAAGGAGAATCTGCACAACGCAAAAAATATTTTGCCCGATTATAAGCAATACCCATCTTTTGGAGCTGATAAGCATGTAAACGGCCAAACCTTCGCGCCTGTATAATCTTTAATGCCGACTGTCGGCCAACTCCCGGTATACGAATGATGGCGTTAAAGTCAGCTGTATTCACATCCACCGGAAAAAAGTGAGGATGACGTAATGCCCAGCTTAATTTAGGGTCTATATCCAAATCCAGATGTATATGTTGCGGATTTAAAATTTCGTCGAGTTGAAAACCGTAAAAACGCAATAACCAATCTGTTTGGTATAAACGATTTTCACGAATCAAGGGTGGAGCTGAACCCATTTGTGGCAACAACGAATTACCATTATTTATGGGAATATAACCACTGTAATACACCCGCTTCAGCTTAAAATTCTTATAGAAATTATCGGCAACCTGCATGATTTCAAAGTCATTTTCGGGGGTTGCACCGATCACCATTTGTGTACTTTGACCAGCGGGCACAAATATCGGTGTATGCTTGATGAGTTTCTTCTCTTCCTTAAAAGATTCTATCTGCTCATTTACGAACGCTAATGGTTTCTTTACCGATTCATGGTCTTTCTCGGGAGCCACCAACTTCAACCCTGCTTCGGTTGGTAATTCCAAATTGATACTCATCCGATCTACATATAACCCAGCTTCCTTGATTAATTCCTCGCTAGCACCGGGAATCGTTTTGAGATGGATATAGCCGTTATACCGTTCTTCTTGTCGTAACTTTTTCACAATCCGCAACATGCGCTCCATCGTAAAGTCCGCATTTTTGAAGATACCGGAGCTTAGAAAAAGTCCTTCAATATAGTTTCGTCGATAAAAATTCATCGTGAGGTCTACAACTTCCTCCACCGTGAAGGCTGCTCTTTTCACATCGTTGCTTTTACGACTAACACAAAAAGCGCAATCATAGATACAATGGTTGGTCAACAGAATCTTTAGTAAAGAGACACAACGTCCGTCTTCGGTATACGTGTGGCAGATACCCGATGCCGATGCATCGCCAATCCCCCCTTTATTTTTTCTTGTGCTTCCACTGGAACTACAACTCACGTCATATTTGGCTGCATCCGCCAATATCTTAAGTTTTTCTTCAATCCGTTGCATAACAAAACAAAAATACTAATTTTTTTAGCTAAAACATAACAGCAGAAAATTGGTTATTTATTAATATGCTACAATTTAGACCAGAAGGTATCTATTGTATACCGGGCAATTTCTACATTGATCCATGGCAACCGGTAGACTTTGCTGTAGTAACCCATGGTCATGCCGATCACGCACGTTGGGGTATGAAAAAGTACTTATGCCATCATTTTACGGTCCCCATATTAAAAAGTCGTATTGGGAATGCTATTGCTGTACAAGGTGTTTCCTATAATGAATCCCTTTATATCAATGACGTAAAAGTATCCTTGCATCCCGCGGGGCATATCGTAGGTTCTGCTCAAATCAGAATGGAATATAAAGGTAAAGTAGCTGTTGTTTCTGGAGATTACAAAATTCAAAACGATGGTCTATCCACACCTTTTGAGCCCATTAAATGCCATGAATTTGTATCCGAAAGCACTTTCGGATTGCCCATCTATAATTGGTTATCCGTGGAACAACAAAATCAACAAATGCAAAATTGGGTCTTACAGAACCTAGCAAACGGCAAAACATCTGTTTTTATTGGTTATTCGCTGGGTAAAGCCCAACGTATCATGAAAGCACTTGCAGACGTCTCTCCTTTACATGTACATTATTCCATTGGTAAACTCAATGAAGCTTATGAAAGTGCGGGTGTTAAGCTCCCGGCCTATGATATTATCAATTTCCAGGAAGATATCAAGCATGTAGATAAGGGTATTGTCATTGTTCCGCCTGCCTTAGCGGACTCCAAAATAATCCATAAAATACCCCATATGGCAAACGCTATTTGCTCGGGATGGATGCAAGTACGAGGATCCCGCCGTTGGCGGAGCGCCGATGCAGGTTTTGCCATAAGTGATCATGCAGATTGGCATGGGCTTTTGGATGCTATAAAGACGACGGAAGCTGAAAAAATATATATAACACATGGACAAACAGCTGTTTTTACTAAATATCTGAATGAAATCGGGATATTAGCAGAAGAGGTTAAGACAGCGTTTGGAAATGAAGAGGAAGAAGTTGAAGAAACAGAAGCAAGTAAGTTATGAGAGCCTTTGCCACTTTAATTAATGCCTTGGACAGCACTAACAAAACCAATTTAAAATTGGAAGCTATCGACCGTTTTCTCCACGAAGCCGACAATGATGATAAATTATGGTTTCTTGCCCTCTTTACCGGGAAACGCCCGAAACGCAATGTCAACACCGCATTGATGAAACAATGGGCGATCGAAGTTGCTGCAATTCCCGAATGGTTATTCCAAGAATCTTATGCTTCTGTAGGCGATTTGGGTGAAACTATTGCGTTGGTTTTACCACAATCGCCACATTACATCGATCGAACGTTAACGGAATGGATGAATAGGATTATCGCACTGAAAGACAGTACCGAGGCTGAAAAAAAAGAATTTGTCCTGCAAGCTTGGAATAACCTCCCTACCATCGAACGCTTTATTTTTAATAAATTACTAGGCGGCAGTTTCCGATTAGGTGTTTCGTCCAAAACACTTATTAATGCTTTGGCGAAACATTATCAGATGGATGCCAGTGCAGTAGCACATAGTGTTATGGGTGAGTGGAAAATGGGTGAAGTGACGTTTGATAATCTCATAAAGGGTCATTATACGGATACACAGCTTTCCAAGCCCTACCCTTTTTGTTTGGCTTACCCGTTGGAAAAAAAATTGAATGAACTGGGCGACGTGCAAGATTGGCAAATTGAATATAAATGGGACGGTATCCGCGGACAGTTTATCAAACGTGGCGAAGAAGTGTTTATATGGTCACGTGGCGAAGAGTTAGTTACTGATCAATTTCCGGAAATACGGGATATTTTGCTACAGTGGCAGGGAAATTTTGTCATCGACGGCGAAATCCTGGTCGTGAAAGAACAGGAAGTGATGAATTTTTCGGCATTACAGAAACGATTAAACCGGAAAACGATTAGCAAAAAATTATTGGAGGAATTTCCTATTCAGGTATACGCCTACGATCTCATCGAGTGGGAAGGCGAAGACTGGCGACATAAAAGTATGTTGGAAAGAAGGCAACAATTGGAATCGCTATTCCTTCTTAATCCGTCTCCTCACTTGCAATTATCCACGGTTATCACGATTGATGACTGGGAAACGTTACAAGCCATCCGGGAAAACGCCCGTTCCATCAATAGTGAAGGCATCATGTTAAAACACAAAGCGTCTCTTTATCATACCGGACGGAAGAAAGGCGATTGGTGGAAATGGAAAATTGATCCATTAACGATTGACGCTGTCTTAATTTATGCCCAAAAGGGAAGCGGGCGACGAAGTGCCTATTATACGGATTATACCTTTGCCGTGAGGGATGGTGAGCATTTAGTCACTATTGCAAAAGCTTATTCCGGACTAACAGACAAGGAAATAAAAGAGGTTAGCCGTTTTGTCAACAAAAATGCCCTGGAAAAGTTTGGCCCGGTGCGAACCGTTAAACCCGAACTGGTATTTGAAATTGCTTTTGAAGGGATTGCTTTCAGCAACCGACATAAATCGGGCGTGGCATTACGTTTCCCACGGATAGCACGCTGGCGAACAGACAAAACGGTTGCAGATATCGATGCTATTGAAGAAATCAAAAAAATGATTCATTGATTTGAAAAATAACAGGCAACATACCGAAGGCTATACCATTATCACGGACTGGATGCGGCAAAAAGGCAATACACCTTTTAGCTTTCAAGAAAAAGCATGGAAGAAATACAGTAAGGGGTATAGTGGCATGGTAGTCGCTCCTACCGGATTTGGGAAAACCTTCTCCATTTTTCTTGCCGTATTGATTGACTTTATGAATAACCCTTCCCGTTATCAAAAAGGGTTAAAATTATTATGGATCACGCCGTTGCGCTCCTTAGCAAAAGATTTAGCTCGTGCCATGCAAGAAGCCATTGATGAGATTGGCCTAGACTGGGTAGTAGAGGTTCGGAATGGCGATACGGACATCAAGATAAAGCAGCGGCAAAGCCGACAGATGCCCGACGTTTTATTGGTGACACCCGAAAGCTTACATTTGTTACTGGCACAAAAAGGCCGCCAACGTTTCTTCAACGCTCTGCAATGCATAGCCGTCGACGAATGGCATGAATTGCTCGGAACAAAGCGAGGTGTGATGGTAGAATTAGCGCTAGGATTTCTAAGACATCAACAGCAAAATCTTCGGATATGGGGCATCACGGCTACCATTGGCAATCTCGACGAAGCCATGGAGGTACTCATACCTACTGCGAAGAAAAAAATAAAAATTGTTGCTCGTGAGAAAAAGAAGATTGCCATTATTCCTGTATTTCCGACAGAAGTGGAAGTCCTGCCCTGGGCAGGACACTTGGGTGGCAAGTTAGCCGAGGAGGTTGTGCCTATTATTTTAGAAAGTAAATCAACATTAGTTTTCACCAATACCAGAAGCCAAAGTGAGATGTGGTATCAACTGTTATTGGAAGCACATCCCGATTTTGCCGGTCAAATTGCACTACATCACAGTTCTATTGATAGCCATATCCGGCAATGGATAGAGGAAGCCTTAAGTGAAGGACGATTAAAAGCTGTTGTGGCCACTTCTTCGCTCGACTTAGGCGTAGATTTTAAGCCCGTGGATACCGTTGTACAAGTTGGCTCCAGTAAAGGCGTCGCGCGCTTTATGCAACGGGCAGGGCGTAGCGGGCATTCGCCACACGAACTTTCCAAAATCTATTTTGTACCTACACATTCGCTGGAATTGATTGAAGTAGCCGCCTTAAAGGAGGCTGTCAAAACACAAACCATCGAAAACCGGGATCCGATGGTACTGACATTTGATGTATTGGTTCAATTTCTGGTTACCATTGCTTTAGGAGGCGGCTTTAAAGCCAACGAGCTCTACCCGGTTATCAAAAACACGTTCGCATTTCAAGAGATAACCGAGGAGGAATGGGACTGGTGTATCTTTTTCATCACGCAGGGAGGTGCTATCGGCAAGAATTATGAAGAATTTCATAAAGTCGTGCAAAAAGATGATGGTCTGTTGATTGTCGAAAAAAGGCGTATCGCTATGCTACACCGCATGAATATGGGCGTTATTGTAAGCGATGCGATGATGCGGGTCAAATTTCTTTCCGGAGGCTATATCGGTATGGTGGAGGAATATTTTATTTCGAGATTGCATAGCGGTGATAAATTTGTTCTAGCTGGCCGCGTGCTCGAACTTATTCGCGTGAAAGAGATGACTGCATATGTTCGGAGCTCTTCCGGCCGAGCTTTTACACCAAGTTGGTTGGGCGGCCGCTTACCGTTGAGTTCTAATTTAAGCCAGTTCTTGCGACAAAAACTGGCACGTGCCAGGCATCCCGATAACCGTGAAAAAGAACTGCAATTCTTACATCCTTTGGTCGCACGACAAAGTGAACATTCGCATATTCCAGCAGAAGACGAATTTTTGGTAGAGTCTATCCATACCAAAGAAGGGTACCATCTTTTTATGTATCCATTTGAAGGGAGGTTGGTACATGAAGTCATGGCGAGCTTGATCGCCTACCGCATTAGTCTGTTGATTCCAATAAGTTTTTCTATGGCAATGAACGATTACGGATTCGAATTATTTTCTGATTCAGAAATCGCATTAGATGAATCTCAGCTAAAAAAAATCCTCCGTCGAGAACATTTAATGGACGATGTAATCAGCAGCATTAACGCGACAGAAATGGCGAAGCGGAAGTTTCGGGATATTGCCGTCATCTCGGGTATGGTGGTTCAAAACGTACACGGAAAGCAACAAAACAATAAGTCTTTACAAGCTTCTTCGGGTATTATTTTTCAAGTTTTGGAAGAACATGATCCAAAAAACCTATTGCTGCGTCAGGCGTACGCGGAAGTATTCAATCAACAATTGGAAGAGCCGCGATTAGTCGCTGCATTTGAACGGATACATCATAGCAAAATCATTTATAAATTTGCAACTGGGTTTACACCATTGAGCTTTCCGATCAAAGTAGATAGTTTACGGCAATCCTTATCAAGTGAGGATCTGACAAGCCGTATTCAAAGACTGCAGCAGAGCAATTGGAAATCTCGCAAAAGAAAATGATGAATATTATTACGCAAGACATATCCTTTTCCGACACATCATTGACATTGACAAACCAACGTGTGTTGTTTTGGAAAGAACATAGCACGCTTATTCTCTCTGATTTACATTTAGGTAAAGCGGCGCATTTTAGAAAAAACGGTATCGCCCTTCCCACACAAGTAACACTGCAGGATTTGCAACGTCTGGAAGAATTGATCCGGTATTTCTCCGTTACACAAGTCATTATTGTAGGCGATTTAATTCATGCTGGTGCTAACACGGAAGTCAATTTATTACGGCAATTCATCGCCAAATTTCCGCACATCAAATTTATTTTGATCAAGGGAAATCATGATCGTTTCGCTGACGAACGATGGAAACAACTGGGTATTCAAGAAATTCATCAAAATTGGCGTTTAGACAGTATTTGTTTTACGCATCACGCTTTTCCTACAGCCGACGTATATACCATTAGCGGACACGTACATCCGGGCATTCATGTTCGAATGCCTACGAAAAGAACAATGACCTTTCCGTGCTTTCTCGTCTCGACACAACAAATTATACTACCGGCTTTTAGTTTATTTACAGGATTCGATACGAAATCAGCGCCAGACCACGCCATCCGTTATGCTTTTCACGAAAACGGTATTTTTTCCACGGATATTTTTTAAAAAAATTTGTTTTAATCATAATAACACACTACCTTTGCAGTATCATAATTTAGGTTTATAATTGGTTAGCTAAAGGTTTTCATTCTCCCCGTTTGAAAACCTTTTTTATTTCAACTTATTATCGTCCCTCCATTTTTTATATTCGGAAAAGCGTTCAGGTTTGCCTAGTTTTAAAGGCTTATCATTATAATTATTCATATAAATATAGCCTTGTGCCTCTCGTGCTATATATGGTAGAGCGACTACCCAGCTGTCATGTATCCTTACAAATCGATTTTTAGGTAACTGTTCAAAAAATTTAGTCAACGATATTTTGACCTCCAATGGCGGACCGTCTATGAGATATACGGTTGTAATTTCATCCTTCACCTCTAAATATACGATACGAAAGATATTCACCATATAGGTTGTGATACCTGATTTCACTGTCAACGTCATGTTCTCTTGAGCCAAATCCGTAGATTTTCCGCTATTCATATCATCTCTGGGAATCTTTCTTGATTTTATCGAATGTAGGATTTTCTTTAACAGAAACAGAATTACACCATATTTAAAGAAGGTCCAATAAAAGCGATTAAACCCTCCTAAAAAGGCGCTCCAGGAAGCTTCGACCTCGGGATTCCACATGAACGTTGACATGTGATTTTCATTTCCATGTATGACATAATAGCCTAGCGTGGCCAACATCATATAACTTCCGCTGAATACGAAACTCGCTCTCATATAACGTCGTTCCGAAAATAAAAGTCCCAGAGCATATTGACACAACTCTATCACCCCTATTGCAACGAAAAAAATCAATGTAATAACGATAAAATCGAAAAATGATAAAGCTCCGTTATTGCTTATCTGAAGAAATAAAAAATAGATGCTATAGAAGGCCACTTTTAGCCAATTCCACCTGTGCAAAAAAAACAACAAAATACGCTTTAGAAAAAAAGGTCTCATGATGGTTAGTTTTTTATAAAAGTTTTTAGATAAACGACTATACATAACATACAGGATATTTGCAAATCGAAACGATCTTTCATAAAAAAAGGAATGCAATTCCTTGCATTCCTTTTCCGCATTTATAAATGATATTTTAGTGGTGGGTATTTGCGTCTTCCTTACCCCCTGCCAACGTAAACAATTCGGTTACTTTTGCCAAGTTTGCCTCCGCAAATACCCGTACGTCCTTATCCGTATTACGCGTCATTCGCTGAAGCTGGTCTTTTACAACAGCGGCCTCATGTTGTACATGATCGATGTATCTATCATCAGAATAAGATATAGAAGTTTGCTGAGCTACCGTGTCAACATTGTTCGTCGCAACAAATTTCTCGGCCCCTTTAATAGGAAAATCAACTTGTTTAGTGGTCGCCAAGCTGTCCAGCCCAGATATCAATGAACCATATACTTCCTTGCTCTTTTCGGCAAGCTGCTTTGCTTGCGATGAATTTGCTAGTCCTGCCACATAAGAAGCGTAATCATTTTCATAAATTACTTTCGCACCTACGAGCTGAAAAAACTGATAGGTATCGCCATCAATCAATGTAGTATGTGTTAAACGCAACTGTTTTTCTTTCGCAGTCTCTGATCCACAAGAAATAAACAATGTGCCAACACATACACCAACAACAAATAAAGTATTTAATTTCATTTCTCTTCTATTTATGCTACAAAAATATAAAAATTATCGACTTTCCAATTTAAAATAAATAACGTATCGTCGTTATGCAACATTTCGACCAGCATTCACCACACCGTAAATCGTTCGGGCGATAAGCTTTCTGTACACCGCCTCCTGCTCAGCCGAAAGCTCTTTGTGCAGCATATTGCGAATAGCATAGTGTTGAATCGTCAGTAAAGGTAACACGATCTTTTCTCTTGCCAAAACGGATGCCCTTTCTATCGGATAATCCTCCATTAATACAGAAGTATTACTTAACTTAAGTAGATATTTTTTTGTTAACTCAAATTCATCACGGAGCATACTCCAAAAATCGCCAAAAGTTTCGTCATATTGCATATATGCCGTAACGTCGAAATTCGATTTTGTCATAGACATCATACAATTGTCCATTATGGTTTTAAACATACCTGAACTTTCATACAGATTTTTGACGTAAGACCATAGATTGTTTTCTTCCGCCCACTGCAAAGCAGTCCCCACTCCATAGAAACCGGGAATATTCTGCTTCAATTGGCTCCAGGAGGTCACAAAACTGATAGCCCGTAAATCTTCCAAACGCAACTCTCTACCAGAATTTCGTTTTACCGGACGGCTACTGATATTAACTTCCGCTAGCTGCTTCAACGGACTCAAAGTCTCCAAATATTTTAAAAATAATGGGTGTCTACGAAGCGACATAAATTTATCATGGCTGGCATGTGCCATCTGGTCAATCACGTCTTTCTGCTTCTTTGTCAACGTATCGCCATCGTTCTGCTGAAGCTCCGAAATAATCCCAGCCTGCAAAAGCTGTTCGATATTATATTTAGCTGTTTCTAAGGAGCCGTACTGGCTACTAATGGTCTGTCCCTGAATGGTCAATTGAATATGTTCATTTGCTATTTCTTTCCCCATAGATGCATAAAAACGTTGGGTTTTCCCGCCTCCTCGTGCGGGAGGCCCTCCTCTTCCATCAAAAAACACCAGATCCACATCATACTCACGAGCAATAGCTGTCAACTCAATTTTTGCTCGATATATCGACCAATTTGCCATTAAATAGCCTCCATCTTTCGTGCTGTCAGAAAAACCGAGCATGATAGTCTGTTTGTTTCCACGACGTTCGATATGTTCCGCATATGCTTTATTAGCATATAAGCTTCGCATTACATCGGCGGCACGAGAAAGATCGTCAACAGTTTCGAATAAAGGCACAAAATCGATGGTTAGGGTATCTTTTTTCCATCCCGACCATAAAAATAATTGCATCAAGCCCAAGATATCCGATGCTTGTTGACAATTACTGATAATAAAACGTTGCGCTGCGCGCTCGCTACCCGACTTTTGAATGTCTTTAATTAATTTAATAACCTGTAATGTATCTACAACCAGCGCATCTGCATCTTTCTCTACATCCAAGCTTAGCTCCGTAAATGTGATTTCTTTTTCTTTATCAGCTTCAGACGCTCTAATTTTTTCCAAATCCAGTCCAGTCTCGGGGTAACGTTCTACCAAATAATTAAATGCATTTCGTAATACGCTACTATCCTGCCGAATATCCAACGTGGTGAAATAACATCCAAAAGTAGAGACTTTGCGAATTAAGTCTTCCACCAGCTCCACAAAAAGCCCCTCATGCATAGTATTTAGCACCTCTTTCACTGCATTAAGGTTTTCAAGTATCTTTCTGGTGTCATTCGTCGGATTTTCCACTGGATTAAAACTATTCTCGTAGAATAAATCTTGTAGAACATCCAAATACTTTTGCGTTCCGCGGAAAGTTATTCGGCGCCTCAAAAGTCGAAAATCACGGTAATAGCAGCGAAACAGTATTGTCCGTAGCATATTTGCCACTTTCTTCGTGCTCTCGACCGTTACGTTCGGATTTCCATCCCTGTCACCTCCCGGCCAAAAGCCTAACTCGATGAGTTGTTTCACATCGTCAATCGGTACCTCTAGCCCATCATCGATATCCGATTGGATTTCAGACGCCACTTTATAGAATACGTTTTCCAAAAACCAAGCTAAACTAGCAGCTTCATCAACCGGTGTCGGTTTCTCTTTATTAATAAAAGGAGTTTTTCCCAATTGCTGTAGTAGTAATTGGATATTGTGTACGTCATTTCTCTTTAACGCATCTATCAGATCGGTGATGATAGCAAGTACGGGCCCCGGATAAAACTGCGTAGGATGTGCTGTCAATACAAGTCTGACAGAAAAATTATGTAATTTCTCTAAAATTCTTTTTTTAAGATCCACATTATTCTGCGCACTACGAAACAAGGATTGCAGGATCCCAGACTCGTCTGCCTTACCTACTGACTGAAAAGCAGAATCTTCCACTGCGTCAAAAAGTACTACTTGACGTTCAATATACTGTACAATTCGGAAGAGAAAATCAATTCGATCCTCTTCGTGTACATATTGCTCATATTGACCAAAGAAACTCTCGATAATATCTTCCGGTGTTAATTTTGCTTCCACTCCTTTTTCACAATGCGTGGAAAAAAAAGGAAGAATCGTACCAGTATGCTTGACACTTTGGAATGGAAGCGTTAAAAAAAGGCTTTTATACAGTTCAAAGCGCGTTAAAACTTCATTGTGAAAAACAGATTTTTTTTGACTTAATTTCATCTATATATTTTTTTGTTTCAATGGCTGACGAAAACTCCCTGTAAATAATAATTGCCCTATCTGGCAACATAATTTACAGCTCGGTTTGATGTTTAATATTAAGGAATGCCACAGATTTCGAAATTGCTAAATTCGAATCGGACTAAATTATACACTTTTCACAACAAAAGCAACTATTCGATATGATTAAAATATTAAATTATGATTTTCATTACCAAAAGCACAAAGTCTTCTGGGTGATTTTTTAGTATCTTTATCCACACATTGTTTTCTATGGAACGAACGAAAGAAATTAGCCATTTTTTCTACAGCCAATATTTCGCAGAAGGACTGATGATCACGTTAGGATGCATCATTCCCCTGCTCGTATGCATGTATTTAGGATATGTGAACGAGGGTACGTTAGTTTCTTTTGGTGCGCTCTTAATCGGACTTTCTGATACACCTGGAGCCCCCTCTCATCGTCGATTAGGAATGTTGTCAACCATCGGATTAGGTATTATAACTTACCTAATCATCATCACGATCAACTTTTCTATCACCTTAACTACAATAGCCATAGCTGCCCTGAGTTTCTTTTTTGCCATGTTTGCAGTTTTCAACGCCCGCGCGGCTACGGTCGGGACAATGTGTACTCTTTTGATGCTGTTTAATGTACAACATGCCGTTACTGGCGATAATGTCTGGCTTCCTCTCTTATTCGTTATTATTGGCGGGTTGTGGTACATGGCAATCAGTATGTGGACATTAAAAGTTAGACCTTATCGCATCGCCCAACAGGAGCTTTCCGAATCTATGCGTTATGTCGCAGACTATATCCGGTTAAAGGCCAATTTCTACGATCCAAATGTCGACATAGACACCAATTATCTTAAATTAATTGAAAAACAAGTAGAAGTCAATAAGCATCAGGAATCAGTTAGAGACACTCTTTTCCAAAGTAAACGATCCATCAAGGATACAACGAAGATCGGACGCTACCTTACATTGGTTTTTTCCGATATTGTTGACCTTTTTGAACAAAGTCTAACTACCCAATACGATTACAACGCTATTAAATCTACCTATGGTCAATACGGTATACTCATGCCTTTTAAGCATACCATATTAAAAGTAACAAATGAGTTAGATAATATTGCTTACGCCATCAATGCAAATAAGTTACCCAAACCTACTTATGCTTTCGAAGATGACATGAATAGTTTGCGGGAATCGGTAGAACAGCTTGATCGAAAAGGTATCAATACCATTCCTCTCAAAAAGGTCATTATTAATATTAGAAGTATCATTAAGTATCTGGAGAATATTTACAGTTATAACTCAACGAATGTAGGCCCCAATATCCCCAAAGAAGAAATAGATTCGGCATCTCAATTTATCACACGTGACCAGATTGATTGGAAGAAATTTAAAAGTAATCTTAGCTTGCAGTCATCGGCTTTTCGCCATGCACTGCGCATGGCCATTGTGCTCTCGGGGACATATCTCACACTCAACCTTATAAATTTCAGCCCCAACGGAATTTATTGGACACTACTAACAATTATGGTTATTCTTAAACCGGGTTTTGGGTCTACGCAGGAGCGTAATGTCCAACGGTTGATAGGCACATTAATTGGGGGTATTCTTGGGGCAGTAGTTATTTTTACAATCGACGATGTCACCATACGTTTTGTATTCCTAATCTTCTTTTTCCTCAGCGGCTATAGTTTATTCCGGATAAATTATATTGTGGCCGTCATGTTTATTACGCCCTATATATTAATTATGCTTAGCTTCCATGGTCTAGATACCTTGGAAATGGTAACCGAACGGGTTATTGATACTTTTCTCGGCGGGTTGATCGCATTTGCGTCAAGTTATGTTATTTTCCCAAATTGGGAAAGCTTTCAATTTAGAGACAACATGCGTAATTTACTTATCGCCAACTATAACTATCTGGCACAGGCGATACGTATACTCGCGGGTGAACAGTTAACTGTTACCGCATACAAGCTCTCTCGAAAGGAAGTGTATATTGCATCTGCCAACATGGGATCCACTTTTCAAAGAATGTTAACAGAACCCAAATGGCGTCAAAAATATACAAAAGAAGTCAACCGTTTTGTTATTCTCGATCATATCTTGTCCTCGCATTCTGCAAACCTACTTACGCAAGTTCACCAAGCGGACATTAGTTCTTATAGCCGAGAACATGTAAGGTTGTTAAAGAAAGCATTATCCAACCTTCATAAAGCCGCGGCTCTACTCGCCCCCCCTGACGACGAGCGGGAGTTTGATGCAGATGAGGATTTTCCAAATCTGAAAATAGTTACAGATGAAGACGAGGATGGCAAATTAATTACCGAACAATTACAGTTTTTAAGTAAAATTTCAGGAGATTTACAGAAAGTTGCGCAGGAGCTTGTCACACGCATGGCGGAAGTCGAAAGTAAGGAAAAAATAGGTTTGGCAGATGGATAATCATATTGACGTTTTAATTATAGGAGCTGGCCCGATAGGGATTACTTGTGGTATTGCTGCAAAAAAAGCGAATTTATCCCACCTTATCATAGAGAAAGGCTGTCTGGTGAATTCACTATATAACTACCCCCTTAACATGACGTTCTTCTCGTCTTCCGAGCGTCTTGAGATTGGAGACACGCCTTTTGTAACCACCCTTCCTAAACCAAAAAGAGCGGAAGCGCTAGAGTACTACCGTCGTATTAATGAGAAATTTGATTTAAACACGCACCTCTTTGAAGAGGTTATCGAAATAAAAAAAGAGGCCGATCTTTTTATCGTTATAACAAATAAAAAACAATATGCGGCTCGATCGATAGTGGTCGCCACAGGTTTCTATGATGTGCCTATGCTATTGGATATCCCGGGAGAACATCTCCCAAAAGTTACACATTATTATAAAGATCCCCATTACTATGCAAACCAACGAGTTGTCGTTGTCGGCGCGAGTAACTCCTCTATAGATGCGGCACTGGAAACCTATAGAAAAGGAGCTAAAGTGACATTGGTTATTCGCGGATCAGAAATAGGTCCTCGCGTAAAATATTGGGTACGACCAGATATAGAAAACAGAATTGCTTTGGGGGAAATTGACGTATACTATCAAAGTCAGCTTACCGAAATAAAAGACGATTACGTTACAATATTCACTCCGCAAGGTCCGATTGAATTGGAAAACGATTTTGTACTGGCACTCACTGGCTACCGCCCCAATTTTGACTTTTTAAGAAGAATCGGCATTGATGTCCCCACCGCACCTCCTATGATTCCGGCACACAATCCGGAAACTATGGAAACAAATATAGCAGGACTTTATTTAGCTGGTGTAGTGTGCGGTGGTCTTAATACCCACCTTTGGTTTATCGAAAATTCCCGAGTACATGCAGATATTATTATACAACATATTTTAGAACGGATGTCTAGCTACTGCGCAAACCTCGAAGAAAAATCTTAACCATTTTCTGCTGTTTAGTGAGAATAAGTTCGAATTCGTCGGGGGTCGGAAACAGGCAATCGTTCAAGTCTTTACTTAATATGCCTACACGCATACCCATCAGGGAAAAAAGCAGCAGTTCTGCTGTCTCGTTAAAATCGTCGACCTCGATTTCCTTATTTTCGACGCCCTTTTTTAGGATACGACTATATTGATCCCTAATAAGTTCGAAATATGGCCCAATATTCTTTCCCATTTCACCCGGGTTTTGCAGAAATTGGGAAGAAGAATATTCGAATAGATTATAATTTTCACGCATAATTACCATTCGGCTTTCCACCGCGTATAATAGAATATCCTCCACATGAGAAGCTTTTGCGATATATGCATCTACCCTATTTATCATCTCATTGATCACATGCTCCAATACAGCAGTGTATAAGCTGTATTTATCAGGGAAATAATAATACAACAAAGCTTTCGAAAAAGAAAGATCTTTGGCTATTTCTGCCATCGTCGTCTTCGCCATTCCAAAATGTGCGAAACGACGTTTCGCCACATCAAGTATTTTCGCTCTCTTTACATCAACATTCTTCGACATGCTATTTTATTATTTGTAACCTAAATATATTCATTTTTATATACAATTTTTAATGCGCGTTTATATAAAATGAATTTATTTCGCTCTCATCTGCCTTTGAAGACTTATTTTATAGAGGAAATACTCGGCTTTATACTATCTTTACAGCCATATTATAAAGTTAGTTCTTTTTTTGATCTTTTAAAAGATTTAGTCAAGTTAAGACATTGCAGAAAATAATGACAAACACCATCCAAAATCATATTTCATTAAAAACATACAATACATTTGGCATCGAGGTTTTCTGTCAAGATTTCATCAATATAGTGGACGAAAGCCAATTGCCCGCCCTATTTAAAGAAAAAAAATTTTCTTCAAAATTTTTCGTATTAGGAAGCGGCAGCAATGTACTCTTCACCCAGGACTATGACGGCCTGATTCTACGAATGGATAATAAAGGAATTACACATTTTATTGATGGTAATTTTATATATATTACGGCTAAGGCGGGCGAAATCTGGAATGATTTCGTTTGGTATTGTGTGGAACATGATTTTGGCGGGGTGGAAAACCTGGCCCTAATTCCGGGTACGGTAGGTGCCTCTCCTATCCAAAATATCGGTGCCTATGGCACCGAGCTCATGGATGTATTCTATTCCTGTCAGGCCTTTGATACGACCGTCGGTAAATTTACAACTTTCCATAACAGGGACTGCATATTTACTTATCGCGACAGTATTTTCAAATCCAAATATAAAGGACGTTTTATCATCACTTCGGTCACCTACAAACTACATTTACACCATAGCGTAAATACGTCATACGGTGCTATCAACATGGAACTACAGAAAAGGGGGATATCCTCTCCCACAATCAAAGACATCGCTGAAGTAGTTTCCCACATTCGCGTAGAAAAGCTTCCAGATCCTTCTACTATCGGTAACGCGGGTAGCTTTTTTAAAAACCCAATCGTCCCAGCAAAGGTACTTGACGAATTGCAAAAAATGTATCCGGACATTATTTTCTACGCTGTTGACGAAAATCATGTCAAACTAGCTGCGGGTTGGCTTATAGAAGCCTGTGGATGGAAGGGAAAAATAGACGGGAACGTGGCTATATGGAAAAATCAAGCCTTGGTAATCACGAATTTAGGCAATGCCAGCGGCTCAGATATTTATATAACATCGTCTAGAATAATGAACGATGTGTATAAAAAATTTGGAATTATACTAGAAAGGGAAGTAAATATCCTCTAAAAGTTTTCAACAATTGTGAATTTGGATTGTTAAAAATAAGAGTACTCCCTTATCCTACTGGCTTATAAAGAGTTATTTTCGAAGAACTCGCCTTATAAGCACTGATATTTAATCGAATATTCATTTAGACTTAACAAGAATCAAAAAGTTTAGCACGCCATTTGCATATTTACCACTGCAACCGTAGCTCATGCAAGTGAATACGACGTTAAATAACTAAATTGAGCAATACGTGTTCAATTTTAGTATAGTGTAAACTTTTTAATCCAGTCTAATATGAACAAACTAGAATTCAACACTTTAGTCATTCAACAATCAGAATCACTAAAAGCGTACGCAAGAAATTTCACTAGGGACCAGGATGATGCCAACGATTTAGTGCAAGATACTCTTTTAAAAGCCGTTACTTATTTTAAGAATTTCAAAGAAGGCACCAATTTAAAAGGCTGGTTATACACCATCATGAAGAATACGTTTATCAACAATTACCGTAGAGTTGTCAAAACAAATTCTTTTATTACAAAAGAGGAAGAAATCACCAGTGCCAACCTGGTCGTTTCCGCAACAAAGAATGGTGGCGAAAATAAATTCGTCATGGAAGATATCAATCATGCGCTATCTAACTTATCAGAAGATTACTATATTCCTTTCACAATGTATTTTGAGGGCTATAAATACCACGAGATATCGGATTACCTCGATATACCGATAGGCACGGTAAAAACACGTATCCACGTTGCTCGCAAAGTCATGAAAAAAACGTTAAGTACCTATAAATTTAGCTAATGAGAAAGCTATAAAAATGCCCAAGTTAGGCATTTTTATAGCTTTACTTCGTCTGTTAATTCAAATCGAGACAATGTGATAAACTGTTGGATTCGATGACGAATATCCTCCATTGTCAGTCTTTGTAATTGTTCTGTCCCGAATTTCTCCACGCAGAAAGAAGCCAGCGCAGACCCATAAATTACTGCATTTTTCATATTGGTAAAATTAATCGACTTTACTTTCGCTAAATAGCCAATGAACCCCCCGGCAAATGTATCACCTGCCCCCGTCGGATCAAATACTTCTGCTAATGGTAATGCCGGGGCAGAAAATATCTGTCCTTCACCAAAAAGTAACGCCCCATGTTCCCCCTTTTTAATAATAAGGTATTTGGGTCCCATTTCTAATATAATCTGCGCAGCTTTGACCAAGGAATATTCGCCCGAAAGCTGGCGAGCTTCGGCGTCGTTGATCGTCAAAACATCGACTTTTTTTAGTACAACTTTAAGATCGTCTAAAGCCACATCCATCCAAAAATTCATTGTATCCAAGACGACCAATTTCGGCTTATTTTGTAAACGCTCCAACGTAGTCATCTGTACCTGAGGAGTTAAATTACCCAGTAGGAGGTATTTACAATCCTGATAAGAATCCGGTAGTTTCGGATCAAAATCTGCCAACACATTCAATTCCGTAACCAATGTATCACGACTATTCATGTCGTTGTGATATCTACCTGACCAAAAGAATGATTTTCCGTTTTTCACTACCTCCAAACCTTCTACATCAATTCCTTTTGATTGGAGAATGTCTAGATTATCATCTCCAAAGTCTTCTCCGATTATAGAAACTAATTTTACCTTATTATATAGATAGGAAGCAGCCAGACCTGCAAATGTAGCGGCGCCCCCAACAATTTTATCGGCTTTTCCGAAAGGTGTTTCAATGGCATCAAAAGCCACGGTACCGACGATTACTAAACTCATATTCAATTTTTTATTATTAGCTCTTAAAAGAGCGACACAAAGGTATAAGAATGTCCCAAAAATAACAAAAGCTATAGAAGAAACTACAAAATGTCCGGAAAGACGGTCATTTGGTTTTTGTAGAAATCAATTTTCTGATAGACCCGATTAAAAAACATTTTCTTATCCTTTATACCTGCGGTGTTGAGTAATTTGGAGTTTTTCAACTGATATTGAAAGAAATCATACACCGTTTTACAGGTATTTTCGTCGTAAGTTATATAATATCCCAACATGGTGTATGGTACAAAAAGAGATTTTTTTTGTTGGTCTGCAATCAGCACGTTGTTGTTCAAGATAAGCAAGTCATGATAATATAAACGATATTGATCATTTTTGTCGGTACATTTCTGTTCCAGCCCCGACACTAACTCTTTAAGGCATTCACAAAGTGTCCTACCGTGTTCAGCAGACAACAAGCCGGAATGAAAAAAGTAAATGATCTGCTGTAATGTACTGTTAATCGTGGTATCGTTCCATATCTCGTTTGTCTGTACCGAATCATAAAACGTCGTTAATTTTTGACTGTGATCGATGATAGGAGCTTTGGTACAAAAGGCATCAAAAGATATGTTCATATCTTCGAGATTCAGTAAATAAAGCCATACATAAAGTTTGAATTTAGACAGTAAATCAGTATTCACGGTATAAAACAGAGGGATATCCTTTGCCGAGTAATATAACGACGTACCCCTGTCTGCGGCGTGAGCGTTTAAATATTTAAACGAACTTTCTAGATATTGGCTTAAATCTTCAAAACTTCGGACGTCTTTGGTTTTCTTAACCAATACGCTGTCACTTCCCTGAAAAAGCGTATCCATAGAAATACCATAGTAATTAGCCAATTGAACTCCTTCTTCTATCGAAAATTTACTTTTCATCGAAATACGCCGATGCGCCGCATCATAGCTAATATCCAATGCCCCCGCCACCTCCTCGATGATAGATTTATCTTGGCCTATTTTCTTTCTTATAGTATCGATTAGGATTTCTTGATACATATTTTTTTTGCGATAATCACAAATATAATAAATAGTTTTATTGTTTTCAGCAAACGATTACTCGAATAACGCAATAAATTTGTGATGTAAATAAAAGATAGTCGATTCTAGGGATACAATTTTCAACATACAATATAGATATTTGTTTAACAGGATCCGACTTAAATTATAAACAAAAAGATCATGGCATCATCCATAGAAAAAGCAAGCACCGCACTGCACATCATTAATACTGTGCAAAAGATGGAACATATCATTGGGAATATTAGGAATCGTCAAGCTCCCACTCCAAGCGAGGAAAATACGTTACCATTCGAACCGGAAGTAAGCGCCGATGGCATCCAACAGCGAAAGTGTTTTTTAGAAAATAAAACGGCTACGCACGCTCCTTACCTCATCGAAAACAAAGTCTTTGATGACCTCGCGGTCTTGAACGGTAATATCGAAAACTATATCGGTATGACCCGTGTGCCCACGGGCGTTATAGGGCCATTGCATATCATCGGTTCATCTGCCCAAGGCGATTTTTATGTACCACTAGCGACCAGTGAAGGTGCGTTAGTCGCATCGTACCATCGAGGTGCAAAAGCTTGTTCCATAGCCGGTGGCATCACATCTATCTGTCTGTTGGAGGGCGTACAACGTAGCCCGGTATTCAAATTTGAGAATATTGCTGATCTGGGGCTTTTTGTTGCATGGCTGCTTCCACAAGTCGACAAGCTGAAAGAAATCGTCGGACAAACCAGCCGATTTGCCAAATTGATGGATATCAAAATCCAAATCGAGGGGAATCATCTCATTGTAACCCTAGAATATCATACAGGCGATGCGGCTGGACAGAATATGGTGACGATCTGTACGGATGCCATTTGCCAATATATTGTAGAACAATGCCCTACCAAACCAACATTGTGGTTCATTGAAGGCAACTATTCGGGCGACAAGAAAGCAACGGCTCTGTCATTTACCAATGTCAGAGGAAAGAAGGTGACGGCGGAGATCGTATTACCGGAAGAAATCGTCAATAAGGTTCTCAAAACCACACCGGAACTGATGGCGGAATATTGGCGTTCATCGACCATTGGTATTATACAGAGTGGTGCAATCGGCGCACAAGGGCACTATGCCAATGGTCTGGCAGCCTTGTTTTTGGCTACCGGCCAAGATGTTGCCTGCGTGGCAGAAGCTGCTACCGGCATCACGAGAATGGAGTTGAATAAAGACGGATCATTGTATGCAAGCGTGACGTTACCTAATTTGGTAGTAGGCACGGTAGGCGGTGGAACCCACCTGCCTACGCAACGGGAATGCTTAGAGATGATGGATTGTTATGGTGCGGGTAAAGCCCGGAAATTCGCCGAAATATGTGGTGCACTTGTTCTGGCAGGTGAACTTTCGATTGCAGCAGCTTTGTCTGCCGGACATTTCACGCAGGCACACAAGAAGTTTGGACGAAAAAAATAGAACGCTATGGCAACCAAAAAGGAAAATATCTGGAATGTGCCGAATGCACTGTCTGCTTACCGCATCTTGGCGTTACCATTTATTATATACGCTATTATTAGCGGAAATAAAAGTTTGTTCATCACCCTCCTATCCATTAATCTGATTACCGATATTTTGGATGGGTTGATTGCCCGCGCATTCAAACTACAGACCGAGCTGGGCGCAAGACTGGACTCTTTGGCAGATATTGGAACGTATATCATGGCCTTTACAGGCATGATTGTGCTGGAACAAGATTTTGTGAAAGAATACAGGTTTGAATTTATAGTATTGATAGGCTTATGGTTGCTTCCGCAGTTGTTAGCTTTATTCCGGTTTGGACGTTTTCCCAGTTTTCACCTATGGTCGAGCAAAGCCATCGGCTATATCCAAGGCATATTTATCTTCACCTTTTTCCTTTTCGGCTTTTGGGAACCCTATTTTTATTTCATGGTGGTGGTAAGCTGTTTATCTTATCTGGAAGAGTTGCTCTTGGTTGTATCGTTGCCCAAGCTCCGTTCTAATCTAAAGAGCGCATTTTTAGTCTTCCGAAATAAAATATAATAGATTATGTTTTGGACATTATTCTATATGATCGTTATATTCTTCACTATCGGTGGAATAGCGATATTCGTACTCAATAGGAAGAGTGATGCCGAACAACGGAAAGCACGTTGGGTGAAATATATCTTCTACCTCCTTGCCGTCAGCATAACCGTTTGGTGTATCCAATATGGAATCATGCGCTACCTCGCTATCGTGTTGGTCATCATTGGTGCATACGAGATCGTTATGGGTTGGCGTTCGTCAAACAAGGGGATATTGTTTTTATGGGTATCCATCCTATTTTATATGGCAACAGCTTTTGGCTTTTATCAATTTTCCAGTCAAGTCGCGTTAGAGCGGGTATTATACGTTTATACTATTGTATTTACATTTGATGGATTTGCCCAAATTACAGGGCAGCTCTTTGGCAAGAAGAAAGTGCTGCCAAAAATCAGTCCGGATAAAACAATAGCAGGTGTTGTCGGCGGGTACGTCATGGGGATTGCGACGGGGTTGTTCGTGATGCAGTGGCTGAATATGTCTGGATATGCGATAGGATTTTCACCATTGATCGTCTGTACAGCAGCCTTTGTAGGCGATGCCTTTGCTTCTTGGTACAAACGTCGATGTAATTTAAAAGATTATAGCAATCTCATCCCCGGGCATGGTGGTGTATTGGATAGGTTTGATAGTTTCATTTTTGCCGGAGCAGTTTTTTGGTTGGCTTATTTGTAAAATTTTAGGATGAAAACACAACAAAATGAATACAGCAATCCGGAAGAAAATAACGCTTCGTTCATCAAGCGTTTCTGGATATATCAACGAGAACGTTTTCCCTTGCTGGCACACGGGATTATGATTAGTGCCTTTAGTTTTTCGGCAATAGCCTATTCCAGAATCTCCCGAGGTGCAACGGGTTTCATCTCTTGGCAGCATTTTTTGGTAGGCGTATTTACGACAGTCACCCTCTTCTTATTAGTTAGGATATTTGACGAGTTCAAGGACGCCAAAGAAGACGCGATGTACCGAAAGGAATTACCTGTACCTCGTGGGTTGATTTCTCTTAAAGAACTGCGATCAGTGGGTATGCTGCTGTTCTTGGCACAAATCAGCATCAATCTCATTTTCTTCCCCAAGATGCTGATCATTTATGGAATCGTCATTTTTTACCTCTGTTTGATGGGTAAAGAATTTTTTGTGGCAGAATGGTTGAAGAAGCGACCATTTTGGTACGTGACTTCGCACATGCTGATTATTCCATTGATTGATATCTACGCCAGTGGGTTGGATTGGTTACTGGCAGATGCCGATGCACCAAGAGGATTACTGTTCTTTTTCGCCGTTTCTTTTATGAACGGGATCGTACTGGAGATTGGACGAAAAATAAGGAACCCATCCGATGAAAAAGTAGGCGTAGAAACCTATTCCTATCTATTGGGGGCTAAAAAAGCGACAAGACTATGGGTATTTATTTTGTTCGTTACGTGGCTATTGAGTATGGCAGCATCTTATTATGCCGGTTACGGGTTGCTTGCTTATATCATTTTAACCGCTATATTTATGTTGAGTTGTATTCCGGCAGTTCTGTTTATGAACAACAGGTCAAGTAAACGTGCAAAAGCGATTGAATTGACTTCGGCAGGATGGACAATCGCTATGTATCTCAGCTTGGGCGGTGTGCCGATGTTGGAACGCTTGTTTGGATAACAACCTCTATTTCAAAAAGAAGAAACAAATGATTTTTATTCAAGGCAATCAATATCAATATATAGAACATCCGGCAATAGGAGGCAAAGCCAAAAATCTATTGAAATTGGGTCAGTCGGGCGTGCATGTTCCGAAATGGGCCGTATTACCTGCTGATTTTCTCGCCGAGGTTTTCAAGGATGTTTCCTCTATCGAGCATACAACAGATGTATTGCATGCTATCGACCGATACGTCTTTCCTCCTGTCGTGCATGCCGAATTAAACAAATTGTTCGCTGACGTGACCTATTTGGCCGTACGTTCTTCTGCGTTGGACGAAGATGGACGGCAACATTCTTTTGCCGGACAGTTTGAAAGTTATCTGTACGTCAAAAAAGAACAGGTACTGGAAAGCATAAAAGATGTCTGGCGCTCCGTTTTTTCAGAACGTGTGCTTTCCTACCGACAGGCCAACCGTCTCGGTCCAAGTCTGGGTATCGGCGTTATCATACAGGAAATGATTGACGCCGATGCTTCGGGAGTCGCTTTTGGCATGAACCCCGTAAATGGACACCGGAAAGAGAAACTCATATCGGCGGTATTCGGCGTAGGCGAAGGTTTGGTATCCGGTGAATTGGAAGCAGATCACTATATCATCACCAACAGGCTTATCGATCGGCAGACCGTTCGCAAAAAACAGAAAATGGTGTTCAACCCGAGTGGTGCAGGTGGAACCGTATTGGTAGACGTTCCCAGAATCAATCAAAATGACCAAGCGGTCGCAGACGAAATCCTTTGGCAACTGGACGAACTATTGGAGAAGCTAAGGAAATCCTTTGGATTATACCAAGACGTAGAGTTTGCCGTTAAGGGCGATAATCTGTATATCTTACAGACCCGCCCCATAACGGGACTCTCCAAATTGCCCGATCCAAACAGCGAATACGTGGTATGGGACAACAGTAATATCGTAGAGTCTTACCCCGGTGTAACCACGCCGTTGACCTTTTCTTTTATCAGCCAATCCTACGAAACCGCCTACAAAATATTTGTATCTATATTGGGTGTCGACGAGCAGACGATCCACCGCCATCCACGTGTATTTGCGAATATGCTCGGGTTCATCAACGGTCGGGTATATTACAATTTACGCTCCTGGTATCATTTATTGGCGATGTTACCGGGGTACAGCCTAAATGCACGTTTCATGGAGCAAATGATGGGCGTTAAAGAGAGCTTCGATATTCCCGAAAGTTATCTCTTGCCAAAAGGAAAAGCATGGAGACGTATTTTGAAAATGATCGTAAAAATGTACGGACATTTCAGAACCTTGCCTAAACAGCGGATAGCCTTCAAAAATTTATTGGACCGCACTATTGACAAGTACAAACGAATAGATTTTCAATCCAAGGACGCCAACGAATTGATGAACTTGTACCTGCATTTCGAACGAACACTTCTCCATCAGTGGAAAGCCCCCCTACTCAATGATTTTTTTGCGATGATATGGTTTGGATTACTAAAAAAACGCTGTGAGGAATACACAAAAGAGAATCACCCGAATATACACAACGACCTGTTATGCGGCAGTGCGGACATCATCTCTACACAACCAATCCACCGCAGTGTCGAGATCGCAACCTATATAGCAGATACACCCTATTTGAAACAAGTGCTCCTCCGCGAAACGCCCGAGGATATCTGGCAGTTTTTGCTATACGACCATCTCTCCGAAAGCAAGAAAACGAAACAGATGATTGAACAGTATATAACAGATTTCGGGGAACGATGTGTTGGGGAGTTAAAGTTGGAAACGATTTCCTATACGCAAGATCCATCACGATTTGTGCAGGTGCTGAAATCGTATGTCGAGTCTGGAATCACCACAGCTAAAACTTCAAATCAAATAGAGGAAAAGCTCCGGACAGATGCAGAAGCCGTTATGAAAAAGGCACTGCGCCATAAACCGTTCAAAAAATGGATTTTCAAGAAAACATTGAAGCGCACCCGTGATTTGGTGAGTGCACGCGAAAATCTACGGTATGAACGAACCAGAGGTTTTGGGATTGTGCGGGAGCTATTCACCTATATCGGTAAGCGGTTCTATGAAGAAGATATACTGGAATTTGATCGTGATATCTTCTTTTTGAGCAAAGAAGAAATTTTTGCCTATATCGAAGGACGGAGCTTAACGACCGACCTAAAATCGCTCGTTGCGGTACGCAAGGAAGAGCACGAGCGCTTTCAGCAGATGCCTATGCCATCCGAACGCATTGGTACCTACGGCGTTGTATACCAAAGTAACGATTTTTATAGCAAGAGCAAGTTAGAAATAGCAGAAAGCGACTTAAAAGGAATCGGTTGCTGTCCGGGACAGGTCAAAGCAAGAGCCCGCGTCGTACATCATCCAAACGAAATCAACTCTTTGGATGGCGATATTCTGGTGACGACCAGTACCGATCCCGGATGGGTAACGCTTTTCCCCAGCGCCGGAGCCATCATTGTGGAGCGTGGCAGCCTGCTTAGCCATTCTGCTATCGTTTCCCGGGAAATGGGGATTCCCTGTATTGTCAGCGTAACAGGTTTATTGTCCCGTATTAAAACAGGCGATTGGATCGAAATGGATGGAAGTACAGGTGAAATCAAGATTTTGGACGAAGAACAAGAACGTAGCCAGCATGGGTAATCTGGATAAAAGAGTTGATTTTAGCATTATCCGTTACGCCAATTGTTGGGAAGATCCAGAGGTTCTACTCCAAGGATTGGTACCTAAAAGCGGTTCGAAAATTTTATCCATCGCTTCCGCCGGCGATAACAGCTTTTCCATGCTTACTACCGATCCCGAACTGGTTGTCGCTGTAGATGTCAATCTGACCCAACTGTATCTTGTGGAGTTGAAAAAAGCCGCTATCCGTTCTTTGGATTATGACGATGTACTTGTTTTTCTAGGTTTCCACGAGAAAGGAGACCGGCTGAAATTATTCCAACAGTTAAAACAGGAATTAGCCGCTGATGTACGTCAATATTGGGAACGACATACCGATATGATAACCCGAGGTCTTATACATCAAGGGAAATTCGAACGGTATTTTCAGCTGTTTGCCAAAAGCGTATTGCCTTTCATCCACAGTAAAGGACGGGTTGAGCAATTGTTGGCACCAAAGGACGAATTGGAACAAGTCCAGTTTTACCACAAAAAATGGAATAGCTGGCGTTGGCGTTTATTCTTCCATATCTTTTTTAGCCGTTTGGTAATGGGGAAATGGGGACGTGATCCGCAGTTCCTAAAAGAAGTAGGGATAGACGTTTCTTCTTACATTTTCAAGAAAGCTGAAAAACAGCTAAAAAAAGCCGGTGCCCAACAAAATCCGATATTGCGTTATAACCTCACCGGGAATTTTGGCGCGCTATTGCCACATTATCTGCAACCGGAATCTTATCCTAAAATAAAGAGCAATTTGAACAGCTTGGTTATCCGTCAAGGATTTGCCGAACAGGTAGCGCAGGATTATGGACAATTTAATAGCATGAATTTATCCAATATCTTCGAATACATGGATAAAAAGCTCTTTACGGAAACGGCGGAAAAACTGATACTGCTGTTAGCAGATGGTGGTAGAATAGGCTATTGGAATCTGATGGTACCGCGCCGTATCTCCGGTATTTTTCCGTCCGAAGTACGCTATCTGAGCAAACTGTCTCAACAGCTGACAGCGGATGACAACGGTTTCTTTTACAATCAATTTATCGTGGAACAAAAGTAATGGAAACGAATCTAAAAAACACGCTTATCCTCGCAGGATGCTATCTCGTACTCTTCGCATTAGGAGAGTTCTTGTATCATAGCTTGAAAGTAAAAGTCGAGTTGACAAGAAAGTTTGTGCATCTTAGCACTGGACTGCTGGCCTTACTTTTTCCTGTACTACTGGACAACCATTGGTGGGTATTGTTATTATGTGCTTCATTTGCAGTCATACTGATCTGTTCGCTACGCTTCCATTTGCTAAAATCTATCAACGCCATCGATCGCAAATCAGTAGGTAGTCTAGCTTATCCCGTAGCCGTTTATGGTTGCTACCTTGCATACAGCTACCAAGGTTATCAATATATCTATTATTACCTTCCCATCATGATACTCGCTATTAGTGACCCTTTGGCGGCATTATGCGGCAAAAAATGGCCTTGGGGCTCCTATCGAATAGCCGAGGCGACGAAAACCGCAACAGGGTCTTTGGCTTTCTTTATCAGTGCTTTTTTAATTGCTTTCATCAGTTGGCGGTACCTGTATTTATCTGACATGAATACGGGTAAGGTGTTCGCTTTCGCGATTATCGCATTATTGTCTACTATTGCCGAAGCTGTTAGCCAGGACGGCTATGATAATGTTTCGATTCCTTTTACAGTCGTAATAAGCATGTTATTGACACAATCATGGATAATATAATGACCACCGAAATTTACGATAAGGAGCAATCCGACACATTTGCCCGCATAAACGTATCGCAGGAGCATGAACGTATTCCTACGGATCATTACTACGCAGGCATTGCGGTAAAGCAGCAAGACGTTTATCTCGCAAAAGCCGTTTTGTACATCAATACGGAGATTTCATATCAAGATAAAAATGTTGGCTTGGTGGGTGCATACGAGGCACAGGAAAATGAAGAGGCGGTACGGCAACTGTTTCAGACCATCGAAAAACTAGCTAAAGAGCAGGGCGTAGATTTCCTCATTGGCCCGATGGACGGTTCGACCTGGGAAAATTACCGGTTTCACAATCATCCCGAAAAACCTCTGTTTTTTATGGAGATGAAACACCAACCTTATTATGCCAAACAGTGGAAACCAATAGGTTTCGAGCCAATAGCACATTACTATTCGGCCATAGCCCACGTTGCCCCAAGGCGAAATGAAAAAATCGATCAGATAAAAAATAGGTTGCTTCGTGATGGCGTTATCATTCGAGGGATAGATATGGACAATTACGAGGCCGATCTGAAAAAACTCTATCCGTTTTTGCACGAATCCTTTAAACAAAACTTTCTGTACACCCCCATCACTGAAACGTCTTTTTTAGAAAAATACCTATCTCTACAAGCTATACTGAAACCGGAATTTGTCCAAATAGCAGAACACGAGGGTAAAATTGTCGGCATTTTGCTGGGTACGGATGATCTCTTGAATCCAACAGACAAAACCTTGATCATCAAGACACTTGCTCGCAGCCCGCAACGGTTATATGGAGGGCTGGGATTGGTGTTGGTTGATGATTTTTATCAAAAAGCGGTATCCAGGGGATATCAGCACATCATTTATGCTTTTATGATTGACGAGGGTGATGCAACTCCCCTATCCGATCAATACGATGGACACCTGTTAAAAACCTACACGCTCTATGGAAAATTCATTTAACATCGTAGGTCTTTTTATACATAACGCCGAAAGTTACCCTAACAAAACGGCCATCTGGGACAAAAACGGTGATAAAATTACTTTTTCAGCACTTGCGCAGCAGGTTCGGCAAACAGCAAATTACTTCAGACAAAAAGGGATACAAAGAGGTGACCGGGTTTTACTGTTTGTACCGATGAGCATTGATCTCTACCGAAATGTACTGGCTTTGTTTTATCTGGGTGCAACCATCGTCTTTGTAGACCAGTGGAGCAAGATAGACCGTTTGGATACATGTTGTCAAATGGCCAATTGCAAAGCTTTTGTGGGCAGTTGGAAAGCTCACCTGCTACGTTTCTTTTCTAAAGGCATCCGGCAGATTCCGATCAAGTTAGGTTTGTCTTATTCCGGAGCGGAAAATGACAAAATGTGTCAGACGCTGTCGGAGGATGCAGCACTCATCACCTTTACGACGGGTAGTACCGGAACGCCAAAGGCGGCACTGCGTACACATGGCTTTTTATACGAACAATTTAAGGCGCTGGAAGAGGAGATCAGGGCTAAACCGCTGGATGCGGATATGTCGGTATTACCTATCGTTTTGCTCATTAACTTGGCGGTAGGGTCAACTTCGGTGATTGCCGATTTCAACTCATCGAAACCTACGAAGATCCAGCCGAAAAGAATCGTAAGACAGCTTTTGGATCATCGGGTTACCAGATTGGTGGCTTCTCCCTATTTTATCAAACGCATTGCCGAACATGTTTCCGAACATAAAATTTCATTGCCGGAATTGAACGATATCTTTACCGGTGGCGCGCCTGTATTTTTAAAAGAAGCGAAACTATACAACAAGGCATTCCCGGGTAAAAATGTACAAGTTCTCTACGGTTCCACGGAAGCGGAGCCTATCAGTTCCATTGCCGTTGCCGAATTGGCGTCCGAAACACATACGTTCAACGTGAAACAAGGTATACCTGTCGGCTCTATTTTTCATAAAGCACAAGTAAAGATTATTCCGATTACAGATAAACCTCTTTTTGATATTGCTTCGGAGGACTTTGAAAGTATGCAACAGCCGGAGGGCGTATGGGGCGAAATCGTCGTTTCTGGCCCGCATGTGCTCACACAATATTATAAAAATGAACAAGCCCTTCGGGCTAATAAGATCCTCATCGATGGCATCTACTGGCACCGAACGGGCGACAGTGGTTATATCCGGGATGAACGCTTATTCCTTACGGGAAGATGCAATACACTCATCCCGAAAGGAGAGGATTGGCTCTCTACTTTTGTTTTCGAAAACTTCGTGCAGTCTATCAACGGCGTGGAAATGGGAACGATTCTTTCCGACGGTAACGATATAAGGGCATTTATAGAACTAACAGAAGAAACGCCATCCACGAAGGAACACGTCCTAGCTGAACTTCAACAACTACCGTTCACGATAACAACCGTAAAATTCCAACGGCTGCCCAGAGATCCCCGCCACCATTCCAAGATTGAGTACGGCAAGTTAAACTAAATGTCAATTTAGGCAGTTCCAGTAATACGAATTACTACAGTGAGCAGCTGACCTTAAGACAGTATTTCATGTTAGGTTTAGTATTCAAATTTCTGACGACGCCAAGTAAATAGAATGTTGCTTAGCATAAATGAAAAAATCCGTTCTCCTTTTCGAAAAACGGATTTTTATTGGCTCCTGAAGCTGGGCTCGAACCAGCGACCCTCTGATTAACAGTCAGATGCTCTAACCTGCTGAGCTATTCAGGAATTTTGTGCTTTAGAGTGCAATTTGCACCTGCTTTTCTAAAGTGACACAAAGATACAGCTTCGTTTGTAATATCCAAAATAAATAGAAAAAAAGATATTCTTATCTCGTGGACTATTTTGTGACCGTGTCTTAAGTAAAATACAAAAAAAAGCCACGGTAAACTTCCGTGGCTTTGCTCCTCAGGCTGGGCTCGAACCAGCGACCCTCTGATTAACAGTCAGATGCTCTAACCTGCTGAGCTACTGAGGAATTTGTTTTTATTTCTACCAAGCAACATTAAAAACCAATATTCCTGATTGACGGGTGCAATATTAAACAATATTTTTAAATCCACAAACTCGTTTTGCTCCATATTTAAAGCAAAAATGCAAACAATTTGTAAGTCAATACTTTAAATTTTCGATTCCAAAAGTCTTCCAGCTTCTCACAACAACATATTCATTAAAATGACTGGTAAACCGCAAAATATTGTTTTTTTTATAATAATTTCCTACTTTAACTTCTTCTGTAGCGGCGGCGACGAAAAATTAGTGTTATGATTGATATTTTAAGACGTTATTCCTGTTTATTTTTTGGCATTTTACTGTTTTCCTGTAATAACGGGACATCGCACACCGCCGAAAACAAAAACGAAAAAAATGGGCAGGAATCCCCCACTAAAAAAGAAACCATTCGCAATATTCTTTTTTTTGGCAACAGCCTAACAGCGGGCTATGGTTTAGATGATCCGCAGGAAGCATTTCCCGCGCTGATACAGGCGAAGATCGATTCCTTGAACCTACCCTACCACTGCATAAACGCTGGGCTAAGCGGAGAAACAAGCGCTGGAGGAAAAGAACGTATAGATTGGCTATTACAGCAACCCGTTGATATATTTGTATTGGAGCTCGGTGCCAATGATGGACTGCGAGGAGTATCTACGGCATCCACCTACGAAAATCTAAGCGATATTGTAGAAAAAGTACGGAAAGCAAACCCTGCGTGTAAATTAGTACTTGCAGGAATGAAAGTGCCTCCTAGCATGGGGCAGGAATATTTTAACGAATTCGAAGCCTTGTTTCCTCGCTTAGCCAAACAATATGATATGGTTCTGGTGCCTTTTCTATTAGATAACGTAGCCGGTATAGGAAACTTAAATCAAGCAGATGCGGTGCACCCGACCGCTGAAGGACAAAAAATCCTGGCACATAATGTCTGGGCTGTTCTAGAACCTTTACTCTAAAAACAAGTATGGCATCCACTATTTTACAATTGAACCAAGTTTCTAAAAATTATAATCTTGGCAATACTGTCATCCCTATTTTAAAAAACATCAGCTTTGCGATCAATACCGGCGACACCGTATCTATAGTTGGGCCGTCAGGTAGTGGCAAAACAACCTTACTGGGTTTATGTGCAGGATTGGATCAGAGCAGTGAGGGAACAATCATCTTGAATGGAATCAAACTTAACGGTCTCCATGAAGACCAATTAGCACAAGTCCGTAATGAACATGTTGGATTCGTGTTCCAGAACTTTCAGTTACTTCCTACACTCACTGCACTCGAAAATGTAATGGTTCCGATGGAATTGCGGAGCATGCGAAATATGAAAGATAAGGCGATAACGTTATTAGATCGGGTGGGTTTATCAACGAGAGCTGACCATTATCCATCGCAGCTATCTGGCGGAGAACAGCAGCGCGTATCTTTAGCCCGGGCGTTTGCCAATAGCCCCAAGATACTATTTGCAGATGAACCGACCGGAAACCTGGATGCGGAGACGAGCATGGTCGTGGAAGAGATGCTCTTCGAGCTTAACCGCGAATCAGGCACGACATTGGTCGTTGTTACGCACGATATGGAACTTGCGGCAAAAACGCAGCGCATCATCCCTATTAAAGGAGGAACGATAGCATGAATTGGCATTGGATCTTCCTGATGGCATGGCGCGACAGTCGAAAAAACCGATCCAGGCTACTGCTTTTCATTTCGTCCATTGTATTTGGTATCGCTGCACTGGTCGCGATGAAATCCTTTAATGAAAATTTAAAACGGGATATAGATACACAGGCCGCGCTGCTTATCGGTGCCGATCTAGATTTACGGAGTACACGAAAACCAGATAGCTCCACATTGGCTTTCATTGATTCCATCAAGAACTTAAGCGAGCAAATGGCAACCGAAGAGCGGTTTATGTCGATGATCCGTTTTCCAAAAGCCGATGGCTCGCGTTTAGTGCAAGTCCGCGCTTTAACAGGTGACTTCCCATTCTATGGAAACCTGGAAACCCTCCCAGACGATGCCTATAAAAGGTTCGGACGGGAGCAGGAAGTTCTTATTGAGAAGACACTCATGATACAATATGATGCGGAGGTAGGCGATTCGGTTCAATTGGGCACAAACAATTTTACGATCAGTGGAGAACTCATCGCACAACCCGGACAAACAGCCATGCGTGGCGCCATGGCCCCCACGGTATTTGTTCCTTTGGGACACCTTGAAAATAGTGGGTTGCAACAAACCGGCAGCCGGATCGAGTACCATTACTATTTCAAATTCCCCTCCCAATTCCGGACGGACGATTTTGTAGAACAACAGAAAGAACGCTTCACACAACTACAACTGCGCAGTGCCACCGTATCGACTACAAAGGAAAATACGGGTCGTTCCTTCTCCGATATGGCTCATTTTATGGAGCTTGTCGGTTTCGTCGCATTGCTGTTAGGTTGTATCGGTGTGTCGAGTGCCGTCCATATCTATATACGTGAGAAATTGGTATCAGTAGCTATACTGCGCTGTTTGGGTACGCGTTCACGTCAAGCTTTTTTTATCTTTCTGGTACAATTTGCAGCCATCGGTCTATTAGGCGGCATATTAGGTGCTACGTTGGGAACATTAATCCAGTATGCGATTCCCATTGTTATGCAAGATATTGTCCCTGTTGCGCTGAGCAATCGAATATCCTTGAGCGCCATAACAGAGGGTATAGGTCTGGGATTGGTAATTTCTACACTTTTTGCCTTGTTACCGCTTATTTCAGTAAGACACATCTCCCCGTTGCATTCATTACGGGTCAGCGATGAGCACCAATCATTATGGAAAGACAGCCTGAAGTGGTGGATCTATTTATTGATATTGACCTTTATAATTGTATTTGCCCGTTTACAGCTGAATGGGTGGACGCAAACCATGTTTTTTATCGTAGGTTTAGGCCTCACATTTGCCCTTTTGTATGGCGTAGCAAAGGGATTCATGTATTTAATCAGGCGATATTTTCCAAGAAAATGGCCATACTTATGGAGACAGGGACTATCTAATCTATACCGACCAAACAATCAGACGATTGTATTATTGATTTCCATTGGATTGGGGACTGCGTTGATTGCCACCTTATTTTTTGTGCAAGATATGCTGTTGCAACGTGTGAAGATAGCATCAACCGAAAACCAGGCCAACATGGTACTTTTTGATATTCAACCTCCACAACGCGATACCATTAAAAACATAACGCAAGAAGCGGGATTGCCTATTGTAGAGGATGTTCCTATTGTTACCATGCAGCTCGCCGCCGTCAATGGCAAAAGGGCAAATGATTATCTATCAGATTCGACTTCCAATATTTCCGCAAGATCGTTCCGTGGCGAAATCCGAGCAACGTACCGAGACTCGCTCACACTATCAGAAAAGATAGTGGAGGGTCACTGGACAGGCCGTGTATCCAAGGGCGAAATGGGACAGGTATCGCTGGAAAGAAGCTACGCCGAAAGAATTGGTGTGGTACTTGGAGATAGTCTGTTGTTTAATGTGCAGGGCGTCGAAATACCCGCTATTGTAAGCAGTTTCCGGGAAGTGGATTGGAACCGTTTTCAATCAAATTTCAGGGTAGTTTTTGCAAAGGGCAGTATTGACAATGCTCCAAAGTTTTATCTGATGATGACGCACGTTGATGACGAAACGCAATCAGCCACATTCCAGCAGGCAATTGTCAATCGCTTTCCCAACGTTTCTGTCATTGACATCAATACGGCTATCGATATTTTGGAAAGCCTGTTGCAAAGAATCGCCTTTGTTATCCAGTTTATCGGTTCTTTCAGCATTCTGACAGGGCTTGTGGTCTTAATCGCGTCTGTAAGAATCAGTAAATATCAACGTTTAAAGGAAAATGTTCTTTTGCGGACTTTAGGAGCGAGTCGTCGCCAGGTGTTCACCATAACGGCAAGTGAATACCTACTATTGGGCATACTGGCTTCCATCACCGGTATCGTCATCGCACTTATTGCAAGTAACCTTTTGGGTATATTTATATTTGAAACGGCCTTTGTTCCCTCGATCCGCTTTATTTTAGTATTAACAGCGCTTGTTTCCTTACTGACCGTTGGTATAGGTGTAACCAACAGTTTATCAGTACTGAACCGTTCACCTCTAGAGACTCTGCGAAAAGAATAGCAGGCTTCCGGAAACACGTGATCGGTTCGAGCTACAGAAGTACGCCCCCCAGTATCAGCGTAGCAATTGTGAAATAAATAATCAAGCCCGTGACATCCACCAGTGTCGAGACAAATGGTGCAGAAGAACTTGCCGGATCGGCACCGCAACGGCGTAGAATAAAAGGCAGCATCGAACCAGTCAAGGACCCCCACATAACCACCCCAACCAAAGATAAACTGACTACAATACCGACCAAAATCCAATATTCGCCATAGGCATGGGCAAATGCTTCCCATCCTGCAATACGAGCAAACCCTAAAGCACCTAATATCAGTCCCAGGAATAGCCCAGAAAGTATCTCACGCTTCATGACGCGCCACCAATCCATCAACGTGATCTCTCCCATCGCCATCGCCTGGATAATCAATGTTGACGCTTGGGATCCACTATTTCCGCCACTCGACATAATTAGCGGCATGAGTGCCATCAGAAAAACAGCCTTTTCCAACTGCCCTTCAAAATGCTCGATAACGGATGCTGTCAACAATTGCCCCAGAAAAAGCACGATCAGCCATCCCCCCCGTTTTTTGACGAGGTGGAATACCGATACATCCAAGTATGGTTCATCCAACGCCTCCGTACCACCGATACGTTGCATATCCTCCGTATATTCTTCATTAGCTACCCAAAGGATATCATCTATTGTTACTATGCCTAGCATAATACCTTGCTCGTCGACAACAGGGAGAGCAACTCTATTGTTCATCCGGAACACATTAATGGCTTCCTCCTGCGGGTCGTCAGCATGCAAAGATATTAAGCGATTGTCGATTAGGTCCTTGACTTTTGTATCAGGGTCTGAAATCAAAATGTCCCGAATACGAAGGTCATCCATTAAACGTCCTTCACTATCGATAACATATAGTACATCAATTGTCTCCGATGCATTACCATATCGTCTCACATGGTCTAATACCCTGGTAAGATCCCAGTGAGGTTTTACTGTGATATAATCCGGGGTCATTAAACGCCCCACACTATCTTCGGGATAGCCTAAAAGAGACAGTGCTTCTTTCCGCTCGTCCGGAGAAAGCATGATAATAAGATGTTTGACAACGTCACCTTTTAACTCACTAAAAAAAGATGTACGATCATCGGGAGGCATTTCGTTAATCAGCTCGCGGGCTTTATTTGCTGATATTTTTTTGAATATCCGTTCCTGAGTAGGGAAATCCAAAATACCGAAAACGCGGACAGCTCGGTTTATATTAAGCGTCTCTATAAATAAGGCAGCATGTTCTGGAAGACTGTCGATTAGTTCTTCAACGTCAGAAATGTTCTGTTCGTTTAGAAAATCTTGCAGTTGGGCGATATCACCGGATTCAATCCATTTTTCGACAAGCTCTATCTGCATTTCTAGTTCTTCCATAAGCCCTCCTATTTTTATAAATCCTACATTGGTATCAATTATTTTTGTCGCAGCAAAAGTCGCCTTTTTAATTGGAAATAACTAATACTTTTTTTGGGTGAGAACATCCATCTGTGATCATACCAAAACGCGCGACGAATTATTCTTGATCTCTAACAAAAACCGGGCACGACTGTTTTGTTACTACTCAAGTATCTATTAAAAAAAATGACAACATGTCACTATTCCAATCGTCCTATATTTATATATCATTGCTAAAGTAAACGAAACATAATTAACGAAAAAGATCATCTGCGAAAGTAACTATTGTCATCGAAACAAGAATACGCCATTCAGATTCGATTATCACGAAAACTCAGCGCTCGTATTTTTTAACTACATCTTTTTCGCCTTCCGACAACACCTCTTTCACCGCCGACAAAAACGACGCGTGACAATAGGGGAATCTAAAAATTTTATCCTATCTTGCACCGGAAATAGAATGACTACACCAAACATGTAAATATGTATTTTTTAATATCATCGTCAGTTAATAATTGGATAAAACCACTCGATATTTCAACAAAAACAAACAACAAATAAAATATCATATATCACTTATTATCAACAAAATAACACTTTCAATAAAACATATAATTCATATTATAAAGCAATTTCAAACTAACAATATTAGCAACCAGGTATTATACAGCATATATAAATGAATAAAAACTTGTATATCAGAATATTAATATCATTTATATTATTAATATATTCAAACACAACAAAGAGTCAAATTATTGATAACGACCAAGCACACTCTTCCGTTAAATGGCGTCAAATTGATACAGAAAATTTTCGATTGCTCTTCCCCAATACTCTTGAAAACGCAGCAAAAAATCTGGCGGAACAGCTTCCGAAAATACAGTACAAAAGTCGCAAAATCTTGAACATTACACCGCCCAAAATAACATTAGTTTTACAAGGAAATCACCTTACGCAAAATGGTTTTGTACAACTTGCTCCACGAAAATCCGAATTATTCCCTGTTCCCTCTTCCACTGCTGACAACCAAGAATGGCTACCGAATTTAGTTTTACATGAACTTCGACATGTCGCCCAATTTGACAAATTGACAGGAAAATTGAAAGCACCTTTTTTCGAACAACTCGCCTTCGCGCTCTATGGGTTGAACTTACCAGCCTGGTATTTTGAAGGAGATGCGGTACAAGTTGAAACAATGTATAGCGAAGGGGGACGTGGCCGACTTCCATCATGGGAAATGCCGATACGCGCTAATATACTTTCTGGTAAATCATATGGTTTCAATAAGTACGTTTTGGGTTCCTTTAAGGACAATGTTCCGTCCTATTATACGATTGGTTTCTTCATGAATACCTACTTAACCAATCATCACGGCATTGCCAGCCACGAGAAAATACTGACCGATATGCGCAGCAAATTATTACGTCCTTTTAATTTCCAACGGGCAGTAAAATTAGTTTCCGGAGAAAAACCAGCCGGGATTTTTGACAACACCATTTTGGAACTAACAAAAAAATGGGAGCAAGAATCGCCTACTTCGTCAGACAAACCTAACCTGCCCACAAAAACCAGTCGGTATCCCAGCGATTATTTATTACCGCAAATGAATGGAGACCAAGAGTTATATGTACTTAAATCCGCTCCTACCGCAGTTAATGAAATCAAGCGTTTGGATAGTTTGGGGAATGAGACCGGTGTTGTCAAAACAGGCATACAAATAACGCCTTATTTTCATCTTCGGAACAAGGAGATCGTTTGGGACGAATATCGCAAACACGCTCGATTTGGCAAACAAACGTACAATGTAATCAATGTATATAATACGGAAACTCGACGTACCAGAACACTGACAAAAGCATCGCGCTTTTACTCACCTGCTTTTCATCCGATTCGTGATGAGATAGTCGTTGTTGAAGTAAATCCGGCAAATATAAGCAGATTGGTTATACTCGATTCCAAAACAGGCGAAATACGAGATAGCGTTGCTGTTCCTAACGGAATGCATATACAACAACCGAAATATGATACCTCCGGCGACAAAGTTGTGGCTATTGCCGTTACGGAACAGGGAACAAATCTAGTGGAATTTAACTTGATAACTAAAGAACTTGATCTCGTCCTTCCATGGGGAAATCAGCAATTGGAGCGCCCTTTTTATTATCATGACGATATTATTTTCAAAGCACACATCGACGGTATAGATAACATCTACCTGTTCAACAAAACTACCGGGCAACATAAGCTAACAGACGTAGCATTTGGCGCATTCAACCCGGCAATCGCCACAAATGGATCGCTGTTATACAATGATTATCAATATAACGGATACAAACTTGCGCAGAAGGAAATAGTGCTTTCCACAACCCAACAGGCTGAACAGATCCGTCTCCCCTATCTTTCCCCTACATTGAACACCATACAAAGAGACAGTTTATCGAGTGAGCCGACCTCCCCCATAATCGTTAAAAGCTACAACCCCAGCACACATGCTATCAATTTCCACAGTTTGTCTATCAGCGGCACCAATTTTGAAAGTTTTGACAATTATATTCCAGGCATATTCTGGTTATCAAACGACATATTAAACACCACACAGGTTAAACTCGGCTATGAGTTCGATCCGAACATATCAAAAAGTCACTATTCCGCAGAAGTTTCTTATAAGCGTTATTTCCCTACGTTCACTGCCCGATACATGAATAGAGGGATGGTAGGCAATGCCGTATCGGGGAATAATCCGAATAATATCATGATGTTTGATTACCGTGACCATCATGCAACCTTTGAAATGTCTATTCCCCTCTCCATATACCGGCGCAATATGGTATACAGTTACGGCGTTAATTTTGGCACATCTTATACAAAGCGCTACAATACCAGTCTAAACCTGCAAAACTTCCAGGATGTCATTGCTTTCCCATTGAATTATCAAGTATATATCAATAGAAATAGCATGCGAAGCAAGATGGATCTGGCGCCACGCTGGGGACAAAACTTCAGCGTTACCTTTCGCCATCGCCCATTTACCATAGGTTCATCTGGAGAGGTGCTATCGCTACGCACCAATTTCTATTTTCCGGGCTTATGGACAAATCATAGCTTACAATTGCGGTTTGCTGCACAGAAGAACAACGGTATATATATAGGGACGTATGACATTCCGATGGTTTCGGGATGGGGACATTTTAATTCGCCTATCGTCAATAACACCGCTATGGCAAGCTATAGACTTCCTCTCTTCTATCCGGATTGGAGCATTGGTTCTCTCGCCTACATTAAACGTTTCCAAGGATTGTTATTTTCGGATTTCCAAAATGTGGACGAAAGCTTAGCTCCCAAAAGTTTCGGTATAGGATTATCGGCTGACTTAAATGTATTCCGATACGTATTGCCTGATATCAATGTATCAACGAGACTCACCTACATCAATGACAACACAGCATCTAACAAAATCGTCCCTACGTTTGGATTTAGTTACAGTTATTAAAAATAATACGTTACCTATTAATTTAATATAAAAATAATATATTTATAACATTTTTGGCAAATGGCAGCCAACGAAACATATTTAATTTTGTAACCAATTTATCTGATTAGATTTTGAATAAGTACGGCACATATTCAGATTTAGAACTTGTAACGGAACTCCAAAAAGGAGATCAAGCCGCTTATACGGAAATCTATCATCGGTTCAAAATTCCCCTTTATACTTTTTTATGGCACAGAACGCATGATAAGGAACTTGTTACTGATATCTTACACGATGTTTTCCTAACCATCTGGGAAAAACGGGAACAAATCCGTTATGATGTATCCTTATCAGGTTATCTTTTCTCTGCCGTGCGGAATAATCTCCTAGATATTATCGCCCACGAAAAGGTTAAACAACGCTACATCGATAGTTTTTACGATTTTATGCACACGGCGGATATTTCTGCCGACGATTTGGTCCGTTCCAAAGAGATGTCCCAGCTTATCGCTACAGAAATATCAACCCTTCCACCAAAAACCCGAGAAGTGTTTGAGCTAAGTAGGCAGTATAATCTCAGCCGAAAAGAAATAGCACAACAGTTGGGTATATCAGAGCAAACGGTAAAAAGCCACATGTTCAACGCGCTGAAAACGCTAAGGCTAAAACTGGGTTCTTTTCTTTTTTTATTTTTTTTATAATTTCTTCTAACCCTTTTACCTGACATTCCCGTCTACCTTATAAAACCACATAAACAAGGTACATGGATAAAACAGATATCAAAGAGCTGTTTGCACGCTATAAGGAAGGACGCTGTACGGACGAAGAGATTCAACTGCTCCATAAATGGCTTATGGACGGCCAATTTGAATTAACTAACATACCACAAGAAACTATGTTGGAAGATTTAAAACAGTTGGAAATATCTCTACCGCTCAAACAACCACGAAAAACCTATCGCTTACGTCACATTATTGGATATGCAGCCTCACTATTGTTTATATTTGGATTAGGCTATTACGCCTATACAGCATTCTTATCCAGCAATGAAAATCTGGAGCGACCTAGTGAAATCGCTTTATTGGCACCCGGCTCTAACAAAGCCTTATTAAAGCTGGCCGATGGTTCGTCCATACCCTTAGATATAGCCGAAAGAGATAGCATTATGCATATCGACGGTTCCACCGTACAACTGAATAGTACCGGACAGTTAGTTTATTTATCAAAAGAAGAAGAAATCATAAAAAATCATGAGGTTATCACACCCATGGGAGGGCAATATGAAGTTATCCTTCCTGATGGCACGCATGTGTGGCTAAATTCCTCTTCTCAGTTACGTTTCACCAACACCTTCAAAACGCTTCCGGAGCGTCGGGTCGAGCTGGAAGGCGAAGCCTATTTTAAAGTTTCGAGAAATGTCGGCCAGCCGTTTATTGTTACCGTCCGCGGACAAGAAATAAAGGTACTGGGCACAGCGTTTAATGTAAACGCTTACCAAGAAAACCACTATGTAAAAGCCAGTTTAGTAGAAGGTTCCGTACTATTTAATCAGAAACAATTAAAACCGGGGCAATCCGCTATATACGATAACAACAAGACCTTAATACGGGATGAAAACATGGACGATATCGTTGCCTGGAAAAACGGCTATTTTGTATTCTTTGAAGAACCGCTGGAAGAGGCTATGAAAAAAGTAAGCCGGTGGTATGATTTAGACGTTTCATTTGCAGATCCTGAGATCAAATCCATTCCTTTCGGCGGTAGTATATCGAAATATGAAAATGCCCGGGAGGTTTTTGATATGATTGAAAAAGCTGGAAACGTACAAATAGATGTGCATGGTAGAACAGTCACTATAACCAAAATACAAACCAATAAATAGGAGGAAAATTATGATAAAATGACGTCTAAAGAATAACAAATTGGGAGTGCTGGAACCACCCCCAATTCACGTTATCTAATTGCAAACTAAAATGTTTAACCGATTTAATTTTAATCAGACTATCAAATGTATAAAATTTATGCGACAATCTCGTGTTGGCGATATACTGCATTTTATAAGCACTTTATAAGATATATCGACCAATTTGTTATCCATGTTTTTAAAAGAAAACTAATCATGCGACTAAACCTCGTGTCTTTGCTTATTTTAGTAAGTTTCGTGCATGTCTTCGCCACTGGCCATGCGCAAGAATTCTCGTTTAGAGCATCTGCCCCTTCCGCAGAACGTATCTTCAGCGAAGTCCGAAAGCAAACGGGATATACCGTTTTATATTCGGGACTATCATTGAAAGGAGTTACATTTTCGAATATTAATTTCGAAAAAACACCATTGAAAAAGGTATTATCACATCTATCTGAAGCTAAAGGTTGGGAGTACGAAATCGATGGGAAAACTATTATTCTGCGGCAACGTAAATCGTCGACCTCCTCTCGTTCAACAACAGTGAGAAAACAAGATCCCATACACGGCGTAGTACAAAATACTTCGGGCGAACCGTTGGCGGGGGCTACTATACGGATCAAAGGGCAAAATGCGCCCACTGCCGGAACAGACGTAGACGGTATGTTTTCCATTCTAGCGACTCCGGAACAAGTCCTTATTGTCAATATGATTGGATATCTACCGAAAGAAATAGCTATAGAATCTCAGAAACGGCTACAGATTATTTTGGAATCTGATTTCGTAGGCGTTGAAGAAGTTGTTGTACTAGGATTTGGACAGACACAAAAGAAAATAGCCCAAACGGGTTCTACTGCATCGATCTCCAACAAAGAGCTGATGCAAAGTCCGGTAAGTAACATTACCAACGCCCTGGCCGGACGACTTCCCGGATTGACCGCGGTTCAACGCTCAGGAGAGCCCGGACGTGATCGTTCTGATCTGTATATCCGGGGTGTAGCGACTCTGAATAGTGCAGCACCATTGGTCACCATTGATGGGGTGCAAAAGGAATATTCGGCTATCACTACATTGGATCCGAATGAAATTGAAAATATTACCATTCTAAAGGACGCATCCGCAACCGCACTTTACGGTGTCAAAGGAGCAAATGGGGTGATTATCGTCACAACAAAACGTGGTACTGCAGGCAAGCCTACGATAGCCGCACGTACACAAACCGCTATCCAAACACCAACCAGAATACCACGTTTTCTAGATTCGTATGGTTTTGCGACTCTGTATAATGAGGCTTATCGCAACGACAACCCCACTAACAGTCCTCTACCCTATTCCGACGAAGCATTGGCAGCCTATCGTACCGGTTCTGACCCGCTGCTTTACCCTAATGTAGATTGGGCAAAGGAACTTTTGACCAACTCGATGAGCTCACAGACAAACTTTAGTATGAGTGGCGGGAGCGAGCGAGCTCGATATTTCGTGAATATGGGCTATATGTATCAGGATGGACTATACAAAACGGAGCCAAACGAATTGTACAACAACAATTTCGAGATGAAGCGTTATAACTTCAGAGGTAATGTGGATCTCGATTTTGATGACGATTTCTCTTTAGCATTGAATCTATACGGAGCTATCGAAGATCGTAATTACCCCAGAGTATCTGCAGGCGTAATGTTCGGCTCCATTATCTCACGCATTCCACCCAATGCTTTTCCTATTCGGTATCCCACCGGTTTCTGGGGAATACATCCAACGGGATATTCAAGTCCTCATGCTTTAATAAATAACTCTGGCTTTACTCAAGAATTTAACTCATCATTATCGGGAATGGCTAGTTTAACCAGAAAACTAAATTTTATCACAGAGGGTTTATCTGTTAAGGGAAACTTTTCTTTCGATGGATATTTTCGGAACAATTTTTCCCGAAGCATGAATGTGCGTAAGGCTGTATATCTCGGCAGCGGTGATTATAATGACCCCACAAATTACACATATAGAGATCAAGATCTACCGCTGAGCGCCCCAACTGCCTCTTATGGCCAGAATCGCGATGTGTGGCTTGATGTCAGCCTAAACTACAATCGCACATTTGGAGATCATACCTTCACAGGTTTGTTGCTTGCCAATAGACAACAAAAAATTATAGGCGGTCAAATTCCGTTTGTATCTCAAGGTTTAGTGGGACGTATTGCGTATGATTATCAGAGTCGTATTTTTGCCGAGTTTAATGCCGGATATAATGGTACGGACAACTTTTCTAAAGCCAACCGTTATGGCTTCTTCCCAGCGGTTTCACTAGGATGGGTTGCACTACAGGACCATCCTGTTATCAAATTACTGAAGTTACGGGGTTCATCCGGTATAACCGGAAATGATCAGCTTACTGTAACCGATAGACGTTGGCTTTTCATTGAGGAATTTCTAGATGGGAGTGGTTATAGTTTTGGCGAGACATTGGCGGGAATAGAAGGCATTGCAGAAGGCCCCCTAGCCAATCCACTCGTTTCATGGGAAACGGCATGGCGCTCCAACGTAGGTTTTGAATTAAATTTGTTCAACGCTAGATTATTCAGCACAACCATCGATTTATTTTATGAAAAAAGAGACGATATGCTCGTTTTGCCTCAAAGTATTCCTTATATGAGCGGCGTACCTGCATCCAATCTCCCTCCAGCCAATTTTGGAAAAACCGAGAATAAAGGTTTCGAAATTGAAATCAAACATGCCCACCATATTGGTGAAGTCAATTACTTCGTAAATGTCAACACTTCGTTTGCGCGAAATAAAATCCTTGAAATGGATGAGGAAACACAAGCCTATCCAAATCTCTTCCGAACGGGACAACGCATCGGTCAAGAATTTGGTCTCCAAGCTATCGGATTCTTTGAGAATGAAGAAGATATCATCAATAGCAGACAGCAAACTTTTGGAAGAGTTATCCCCGGTGATCTGAAATACTACGACACGAATGGCGATGGCATTATCGACAACAATGATGTTATGCCTATCGGTAAAAGTACTATCCCGGAGATGATGTTTGGCTTTTCAGGAGGTGTCGATTATAAAGGGTTTGACTTTAGCTTTTTGTTACAGGGTGCAGCTGGCTTTACTTATACCCGCGAATTAGAAACAGCGTATGAGTTTTACAACGGTGGAAAAGTCATGGAAATGCATCTGGGCCGATGGACGCCCGAAACTGCGTCTACTGCCACTTATCCGGTATTGCATTCCGAGTTTAGCGACAATAACCACCGTAAATCCTCCTTTTTCGTACGACCAGGTGATTACTTAAGATTAAAAAACATGGAGATAGGCTATACATTTCGCAACATTAACCTTTTCGATAAAAAAAGGCTAAATAATGTTCGACTATATGCAAATGGGATGAATCTATTTACCTGGGATAAGACGGAAGGCGATTTTGACCCCGAATCCCCTGGCGGTCGGTACTGGACATACCCACAGGTGAAGATATTTAATTTTGGTATATCTACAAATTTTTAACCCATGAAGAGACTGATTTTTATATTCACGACCCTATTATTCCTATATGGATGCGAGGTTGATAAATATTTGGACAAAGCGGAATCCGGAGGAATGACATTGGATGAAGTTTTTGGAGATTATGCATTAGCTGAACGCTACTTATCTAACATCTACAGCAGATTGCCCGTAGACTACACCAACAAATACACAAATGCATCGGACGATTCGGAGAGTCCTCACGGAACTGCTGGCGAAAACCAAATCAATAACGGCGTGTTTTCCCCGGCAAGCAATCCCTTTAATAATTGGACAGCCAGCTATCAAGCGATTCGGACAACCAACATCTTTTTGGAGAATGCCGATCGTATTCCCGTGGTCAACGAAAACCAGAACCTGGGAAAACCGAGAATGATTGGGGAAGCAACTTTTCTGCGAGCATATTTTTATGCTGAACTATTTAGAAGATGGGGCGGTGTACCTATCTTGAAAGAGCCGCTCGATATTAATGAGGATATGCAAATTCCGAGAAATACGGCTGCTGAAGTCGTGAAATTTATTGTGGACGAATGTGATAAAGCAGCTGATTTATTGGATGTCGAACATCCTCCCATCCATTTGGGAAGAGCTACCAAAGGGTCGGCTTTAGCACTCAAATCACGTGTACTGTTGCATTTTGCCAGCCCGTTACATAATCCTTCTAACGATGCTCAGGTATGGCAACGAGCCGCAGATGCTGCTAAAGAAGTAATAGACCTCGATTATTATCAATTGCATACGAATTACAAAAACCTGTTCCATACCCGTGTTTCAAGAGAGATTATTTTTCAACGCACCTCCAATTATACCGATTTCACGTTGCAAACCTTTGTTCCTTCACACGGCGGACAAGTCGGTATCACACCGTTGCAAAATTTAGTCGATATGTATGAAATGACCAATGGTGAACTTCCTTTTCTGGAGGAAAATCCCGGCCTTTCTCCTACCATTAATCCAGCGTCAGGTTATAACCCCGACAATCCCTATGTAAACAGGGATCCACGCTTTTATATGTCCATCTTATATAATGGGTCGACTTGGCGGCAGGAATCCGTTTATACGTACGTAGGTGCACCTCAAGATGGTATAGGCGGCGGATTCAATAATACCACAACAGGCTATTATCTGGCAAAACTGGTTGATCAAAATGCAAGTCGTATTCCTACCGTACAGAACGGGACTTACTACTGGATTTATTTCCGTTACGCAGAGGTGTTGTTGAATTATGCCGAAGCACTAAATGAGGCACTAAGTTCCCCGAATATAGAGATATATAACGCAATAAACAGTATACGCAGCAGACCGGGAGTAGAAATGCCTCCATTGCCGGCAGGGCTATCAAAAGCGGATATACGAAAGCGTATTCGAAATGAACGGAGAATAGAACTAGCTTTTGAAGGGTACCGTTTCTTCGACGTGAAACGCTGGCGAATAGGAGCACAAGTCGTTCCAACAGCTTATGGTATGCGTGCTACAAACAATGGCGACGGCACTTATACCTATACCCGTTTCCTAGTAGAAAATCGAGTATATCCTAGCCATTTCGATTTGTTTCCAATTATGCAAACGGAATTGAACAGGAACACTGCGCTAGAACAAAATCCAAATTATTAAGATATGAACAGAAGACAATTTTTATATGCAGTTGGTGCTACGAGCATTTTTCTAACCTGTGGTAAAGGCAATGGCACCGATATCTTGCCGGATGAAGAAGAGGAAGTACTTTTTCGCTTTGCAATAGCTTCTGATTTACATTACGGTGAACCCAATACAGACTATGCTATGCATACACGCAATTTTGTTTCTGCTTTTAAGGACTTCCATAAAACGAATCCTTGTGCATTTCTCGTATTGAACGGCGATATTATACACAATGAACCAAGCTTTTTACCGGAAGCTTATAATGCTTTAAAAGGGGTGCACGACAAGTTGTATGTAACGCAAGGGAACCACGACCGCGTATCCGATAGCCTTTGGCAAGATATCTGGCAACAAGCCACCAATTCGGACTTTACGATCGACGATATGGCTTTTATTTTTGGTACGACTTCAGACGTTTCGGGTGCGTTAAATTGTCCGAACACTGATTTTCTTAAAACCCGTTTGGAAAAATATAAAAATAAAAAACACGTATTTATTTTTTGGCATATACATCCTCATTATGCCGACATGGCATGCGGAGAGGATATCAAAGTGATACTCAATCGGTATTCGAACATCCGGGGCATTTTCAACGGGCACGACCATAATGACGAAAGTATTCGAACAATCGAGGGAATACCCTATATGTTCGACGGCCGTCTAGGAGGAAGCTGGGGCTCTTTTGATCGAAACTTCCGAATAGTCGAGATAACCAAAAGTGAAATCATTACGTACCTTATGACCCCTACAACAAGAAAAATGCTTAACAAAATTTAATGTTTAACAAAATGAAAGGATTATATATCAGTATATTCATTATTTGGGGATTTCTGCTCTTTTCTTGCAAACAGGAAGGTTTCCAAAAAAGCGAGCAAAACCCAGCGGACTTCAAGAAGTTAGTCCGGATTTCAGAACTAATTCACCTGCATGAATTAGACAATAGTAAGCCCTTTGAGGAATCTTTGTATATAGAAGCAACTGTAAATGGGATTGACAACAGCTCTATACATGTCCAAGACGGTTCCGATATGGCGATTCGTATTTTTGCGGATAATACATCCACGTTCAATGTTAACGATTTGGTACGCGTAAAAGTGGGTGGAGAAGTGCTGATTTTGGATAATGCACATTATGCGGTGAGTCCTTCTTCAGAGATAACCACTATAGGCTTTGGAGCTAACCAGTTTTCAACCGTTGCACTCGAAAGTTTAACAGCAGACATTCGCAAATTTACATCAAGAGTTGTCAGTTTAAGCGACTTAGTTTTTACGGAAAAAGAGAAAAAGGATGAAGTAACCGCTTATCTAATAGCTCAGGATATCGCTCCCGATCTGAAAATATGGGTTAATATTCCGCTGGAACTAGATTACGATATGCCTATGTCTGTGAGCTCAGCTCGCGGCTTGGTAGTATATGAAAGCGGAAATATCTACCTCAATGTGCGAACGCGGGATGATATCCAGGAAATCTATGTAGAACCAACCATGATGGAGAAACTTCTGAACAACAGTACGCTCGTCCGTAGTGTGGTTCAAAGTTCAGAAGATGAAATTGCCCCAGGCATAAAAATAAGTGAAATGTCCTATATGAATAGTGATCATCTATTGGTGTCATGTACCGTCTTTGAAGTGGACTTAAACAATTCCAAAGTGAAGTTGGAATCGGGAAATCCAAATGATGCAGCTCCGCCATACAATACTATACAGACACTTGCCACTATGGCTGGTCATAAAAATACGGGTTATGCAAGTACAAATTGGCGCGTATTGGCAGCTGTCACCGGTGATTTCTATGTTACTAATGCCGCCCCGCTGATCTATACACTCAACGGGCCACTAGTGAAGAATGGCGTGATACTAAAATCTGATTTCTATGGTACGACAGATCAGTTCTTTGGTGTACTGAAAAATCGAGAAGGATTTGTTGTAGGAGGACGTACCGAATTTGATGCTGTAAGAAACAACTTAGAACAAGCTGTAGGTGGACGGGTAATTTTAAAAGATGGTCAAGATGTTTCTTCGACGGCTATCAGAGAACCTCGTCCGGCCATTGGTTACACAAATAATAATAAAGTGTTTCTGTTTGCCGGAAATGGTAGGGATTTAAGCGTATCTTATGGTTTCACTCCGAGTGAATTAGCTCAATTTTTGAAAGCTTTAGGTTGTGAAGGAGCAGTCTACATGAATGGTGGTGGTGCTACCGTAGGCATAATGGAAGATAGCGATAGTGGTGTTTATAATGTCTTTTCACGTACACATGCGACGAATCCCAACCACAATCCAAGCATTGCATCATCTTGGATGATTGTCACGGAGAGAGATTAAGCAATTTATCAATACCTATAGGGGCAACGTTTAAAAGTTGCCTCTATTTTAATATTCTCCTATATGAAAAACAAACTTATATATGGTCTATTTCTTTGCTTCTGGATAATGCAGGGAATTGCTCAAGCTCAAATTCGACAATACTATCACAAAGATCCCCAAGGCCTGCTGGAAGATCAAAGCATAATGATATTTGGTCAAGCTTACAACATTTTAGACAAATATCCACCTGATACACTACATGCTAACGAAAGAAAATTAGCGTTATTTGCATTGGATGGTATCTTTCATGATACGCGTTTGGATACGTCCCTCGCTGTTAGAAATCATTTTGACCTTATGGTGGGTAACATTATTGATTCGCTAAAGAGGAAGAGTCCGAATCAAGGTATGCAGGTTTTTAAAGTTTATAATCATGCATTTATTCTAAGAACGAAAACCGTCACTATAGCCATCGATTTGGTGCAAGGAGGAAAGAACAAATACATTAGCGATACGCTCATACGAAAACTAGTCGAACTATCGGATGTTCTTTTCGTTACGCATCGTCATGGGGACCATGCAGATGCCACCGTAGCGGATATGTTTGCCAAACAAGGAAAAAAAGTCATCGTCCCTACCGGATTATGGGAGGGCAAATCCAGCAAGTACATTCACTTGAGAGATTCCTGCGCTACAATATCTCACGAGATGGTATTAGACAACGGACAAAGATTGGACATTAAAGTTTTTCCCGGACACCAAGATAACGTACCTAATAATATCTATGCTATCACAACACCAGAAAATTTGACCGTTATGCACACCGGCGATCAAGCAAACAAAAATGACCGTTCTTGGATTAGAAAGTTAAGAGACGAAGTAGAGACAGATATACTACTCCTCCATTGCTGGATGCCTAACTTCGAAGAAGCAATAAACGGTATAAATCCACGACTAATCATCACTGGACATGAAAATGAATTGCAGCATTCCATCGACCATCGCGAACCTTATTGGTTGACATTTAACAAATTGAAAAACGTAACCATTCCTTATATTATTATGGCATGGGGAGAACATTATCATTATAAATAGATTTATTAATTTAATACTTTCGTATATTAGAATATACTTATTATATACACAGAAAAGTAGTAACAAACTCCATATTCCCCTACGGAAACGCACTGACGAGGAACGTCTTTATTAGAACGCGGTAGTAATTCACAAGTACGACGATCATCTTTGTAATCCTCCCGACCATCTTTTTAGCGACGATGGTCGGGAACAGGCCATAGAGGGACAGAAATGCCGCATTCCCGTCCCTCTATGGTCAAAGGTAAGACAACATGATTAACCAGAAGCAACGAATAAACGTCAAGAGGAACGAGTAGAACATTTTTCTCTCCCAGTTAACGCTTCGGAAGTGCATCTCTGTCTTTCGGAAAAACGGAAATGCCTCATCTTTGTTCGGCGGCACTTACAAGAAGTATAACAATGACGTGAAGAAGTACTGGATCTGGTTAAAGAGGTTTCACGCCGTGGACAAGAACTACCGTGACGAAGCAAAGAAGTAGTGCGACGGAGTAAAGAAGTACCGCGTTACGTTAAAAAGGTGTCTCGTTCGGCATAAAAACCACCGCGCTGGTTCAAATAACTACCGCGCCAAAACGAAGGAGTACCGCAAAATCAACTATAAACAAATAGGGCAGACTTATAAGTCCGCCCTATTCTCATTATGATATATGTTATTGCTAGTCTTCTAAAGCTTTCACTCCCGGTAATACCTTACCCTCCATATATTCCAATAAAGCACCGCCACCTGTACTAACATAGCTGACATGTTCCGTCATGCCAAACTTAGACACCGCAGCAGCCGAATCACCACCACCAATAAGCGAAAAAGCACCGCGTTCTGTAGCTTTTACTACTGCATCTGCAACTGCCTTCGTACCCTTCGCAAATGTATCAAACTCAAAAACACCCATTGGCCCATTCCACAACAATGTATTGGAAGCGCTTATAACCTCTGCAAAATGTTCAGAAGATTCCGTCCCAATATCCAATCCTTCCCTATCAGCCGGAATTTGGTCGTTTGGACCGTTGTAGGTATCCGCGTCATTTGCAAATCTATCCGCGATCTGTGCATCGGTAGGAAGTACCAAATTCACTCCCTTTTCATCTGCTTTTTTCACTAATTCGTTGGCTAGATCTAATTTATCTAACTCGACTAAAGATTTTCCAATTTCTCCTCCTCGGGCTTTTACAAATGTATACGCCATACCTCCACCGATAACCAAGTTATCCACTTTATCTAAAAGTGCCTCGATTAACTGAATTTTATCTGAAACCTTTGCTCCTCCCATAATGGCAGTAAAGGGGCGTTCTGGATTATTCAATACTTTCTCCGCATTGTTGATTTCTGCCGCCATCAAATAGCCAGCATATTTGTTGTTCGGAAAAAATTGTGCAATAATCGCTGTAGAGGCATGTGCACGATGTGCTGTACCAAAAGCATCGTTCACATACACGTCGCCCAATTTCGCCAGCTTTTCCGCAAATCCAGCGTCTCCCTTTTCTTCTTCTTTATAAAAACGCAAGTTCTCCAAAAGAAGCACTTCTCCACCTTTTAGCGCTGCACTTTTTTGAACAGCTTCCTCTCCTATACAGTCGCTAACAAACTGTACGTCTACACCTAGTACTTTAGATAGATGTCCAACAATGTGCTTCAACGAATATTTGTCAGTGGGTCCTTCTTTTGGACGCCCCAAATGAGACATGAGTATAACAGCGCCGCCATCTGCTAAAATCTTTTTGATGGTGGGGGCTGCTCCCTGTATACGATTATCATCCGTTATATTAAAATTCTCATCCAAAGGCACGTTAAAATCAACTCGAACCAGCGCCTTTTTTCCTGAGAAATTTAAATCATCAATAGTCTTCATATATGTCATTTTATTTATGTGTAATAGCCGCAGTTTAAACTGCGAGCTAAATATAGAAAAAAGTAAGAATACTTCCACCCATTTATCTAATTTCAATCCTATACGGAATACGAGCTTGTATACCAGAAGACTTTAATACGGCACGAAGCTGCTCGATATGTTGTCTGTACTCACCTAACTCCTCATCCAACATCCACACCTTTATTCGCTCTTTCGATGTGCTAAATAACGCCGCAAATGGATCTTTCATTGTCGGATAATAACGAACACTATAATCTTTCAATTTCGCCTTTGCTGCCGCAGCCCGTATAGCTCGATCAAGATTTCCGATACCGTCTACCAGTCCACGTTCCAATGCCTGGCTTCCTGTCCACACTCTACCCTGCCCAATACTATCCACAGCGGATATCTCCATATTTCGACTTGCAGCCACTTTGCCCGTAAATGTATCATAAATACGGTTAACTTCTGCCTGTATGATGGCCTTCTCCTCTTCCGTCAACGGACGGTCAACAGAAGTCATCAGATCTGCAAATTTGCCTGTCTTGACCTCATCCATACGTATCCCCAATTTATTGTTAAGCAATCCTTGAAGATTAGGAATCAAGCCAAATACACCTATAGAACCGGTAAGTGTTTCCTTTTCAGCAAAAATAGAATCGGCCATGGTAGAAATATAATATCCACCAGAAGCAGCATAGTCTCCCATCGATACCATAATAGGCTTTACCTTCTTCGTCAACTCTACCTCACGGGCAATAATGTCGGATGCCAGTGCAGAACCGCCCGGTGAATTTACACGCAATACTACTGCTTTCACCCGATCGTCACGACGTAATTTCCGAAGTTCCCGAGATAGCTTGTCTCCACCTATATTACCCTCCATACCTTCGCCATCAACAATATCGCCATACGCATACAACACAGCTATACGGTCGCCCTTTGTTTCTGTTTTTACTTCCTTGTTATAATCCAATAAGGAAACTACAGGAACCTCCTTTTTTTCATCGGTCTCCAGGCGCTCCTTCAACTTAGAAAACACTTCGTCTTTATAGCATTTTCCGTCGATAAATTTATGATGAACAGCATCATCGGCATTCCTTATTAAAAAATTATTTGCGATGTTTCTCAATGTATCGGTCGAAATATGCCTTCCGTCTGAGACATTCTCCAAGAATGCACTATACATACTCTCCAAATAGGCTGTCATTTGTTCCCTGTTCGCATTGCTGATTTCATTTAAGATAAAAGGTTCAACAGCCGATTTATAAGTACCGACTTTGACAACCTGCATCTCTATCCCCAATTTGTCCAGTGCTTCTTTCATAAACATGACGGAGGCCGAAAGTCCTTTAAACTCCAAAGAACCTTCAGGATTCATATAAATTTCATCGGCTACCGATGCTATATAGTAAGCTTTTTGTGTATAGATATCGCTATACGCTATAATAAACTTACCGGATGATTTAAAATCAACCAATGCCTCCCGAATCTCTTTTAAACTCGCCATACCAGTATTAACGTACGTCGGATTGAGATATATACCTTTTATGCGATCGTCGTCTTTTGCTACAGCAATACGTGAAAGGATATCATTTAATCCCAGCGTTTTCATCTCTCCGTAACCCGGCAAATTCATACTTTCCCAAGGATTTGATGTTGTACGCTCTTGAATATTATAATCTAACGAAACATACAATACGGCACTAGACGGAACATAAATCTCCTCTTTTGCGCCCATACTGCTCACCGTCGCGGTGATAAATCCAATCAGTACTAAAAATAAAACAACGAAGACAATGATCGTTCCTGTGATCGTTGCTAAAACATATTTAAAAAAAGACTTCATAATCATCCTTTATTTTTTCGACTCTAATTTAATGGTTTCTTTTGAAGAATTCGAAATTTAAATAGATTAGCTTATCTTTATACAATGAACAAAGTGTTTTTGTTATTAGGTGCAAACTTAGGCAGTCCTGCTCAGCAATTAGCAAAGGCTCTCATAGAAATAGAAAGCCAAATAGGAAAAGTAGAAGCTTGTTCATCGCTCTACGAATCGGAGGCTTGGGGCGTAACAGATCAACCCGTATTTCTCAATCAAGTAGCTTTAATATCTACCGACCTTTCTCCCCTAGATGTTCTAGATAACATTCAGGCTATTGAAAATAATTTGGGACGCGTAAGACTATCAAAATGGGGCGCAAGGGTAATTGATATTGACATTTTATACTTTAATCACGACCGTATTCAACACGATCGCTTAATCGTCCCTCACCCTTACCTTCCCGACAGAAGATTTGTATTGGTTCCGCTTGCTGAAATCGCTCCTTCCTTTACTCATCCAGAATTAGGTATTACAACGGTAGACTTGTTAACTCAATGCGAAGATGACTTAGAGGTACGTCTTCACAAACCAAACGATAACGATGCAATACAGATTGATTAACCCCTCGTTTATCCAGGAAAGCTTAATGAATAACAAGGAGTTGATTTCCCAGTTCCTTGATCTCTATCAAGAACAGATACCAATTGATCTAAGCGCTTTAAAAGAGGCGGTGGCATCAGCTTCACATATAGAAATAGCGAACAAAGCCCATCATATAAAGCCGACCATGGATTACGTCGGGGCTCGAACGTTACGAGAGAAATTACAACAACTGGAATACGCAGGTAAGCACGGTGCCGAAATTCCCCATATGCATACGCTATTTTTGGATATCGAAAATGAGATATCGGTATTGCTACAGGAAATTGCAGATTACCGGTGCAAATCATAACCATATCAATGCGCATCACTGATATTTATCCTGTCGTTTCTGTAAAGCAAAATGTAGTTGAGAGAGAATGAAATAGAAAAGCAAAATAAGTGGCAAAGCAGAAAAATGGAGCGTAATTAGGAGAACGACACTGATAAACAAGAAAACATATTTAAACTTATTTTCCCTCCACGCCAAAGAAGATAATTTCATACTGAATAAACGGATTTCAGATATCAACAGAAAGCTAACCAACGCTACGATAACGAGTAAAACCCAAGGTTGGTATAGCCAAGTTGGATGCGCAGCACCTATAAAAGGAAGGGACATAATAAAGAAAGCATTCATCGGTGTATTAAGTCCTATAAACTCGGACGTTTGTCGTTCATCCACATTAAACTTTGCCAATCTTAATGCCGAAAACGCAGTAACGATAAATCCTAAATACGGAAGGTAACTGCTAACTGTAGATACTTCCAATAGTTTATACAACACGGCTCCAGGCAAAAAACCAAAACTGATCACATCGGCCAAAGAATCCAACTCTTTTCCAATATCTGATTTAACACGCAGTAGTCGAGCGATCATTCCATCAAAAAAATCAAATATTCCCGAGGCGAGAACACAATAGAATGCCGTCAAAAAATCTCCTTTTAATACAAACAGCACACCGATACAACCACTCAAAAGGTTAAGGCAAGTTAACGTATTTGGAATATGTTTCTTCATCACAATTACAAAAAATTTAAGCCACCCTTGAGAACAAAGGATGGCTTAAAAATAGAAAATATCAAAGAAATTTGCTATTTATTCATGCTAATTAAAAACTCTTCATTTGATTTGGTTCCGCGCATTTGCGTTAGCAGGAACTCCATTGCTTCCGTCGAATTCATGTCAGCCAAGTGATTACGTAGTACCCACATCCGCTGCAAAATATCACGATCTACCAATAGATCATCACGACGCGTGCTGGAAGCTGTCAAATCTATAGCTGGGAAAATACGTTTGTTAGCCAACTTACGGTCAAGCTGAAGCTCCATATTACCTGTACCTTTAAATTCTTCGAAAATCACGTCGTCCATTTTGGAGCCTGTATCCGTTAGCGCCGTTGCCAGTATAGTCAATGATCCGCCTTTCTCAATATTACGCGCTGCCCCGAAGAAACGTTTTGGTCTGTGCAATGCATTAGCATCCACCCCTCCTGATAGGATTTTTCCTGACGCTGGCGCAACCGTATTATACGCTCTTGCCAAACGGGTGATAGAATCCAATAGAATTACCACATCATGTCCACATTCTACCATTCGCTTTGCTTTTTCCAACACAATATTGGCGATCTTCACATGACGGTCTGCAGGCTCATCAAAGGTAGACGAAATCACTTCCGCTCGTACATTTCTTGCCATATCGGTTACTTCTTCCGGACGCTCATCAATAAGTAAAATGATAAGGTAAACCTCCGGATGATTCTTTGCAATCGCGTTAGCGACTTCTTTCAATAGATTTGTTTTACCTGTCTTAGGTTGTGCTACGATCAATCCACGTTGGCCTTTACCTATCGGAGTAAATAAATCCATAATACGCGTGGAATAGTTTCCTGTACCTAAATCTAAATTCAGTTTTTCGTCTGGAAATAAAGGTGTCAGATAATCAAACGGCACCCGATCCCGAATCTCCGCTGGATTTTGGCCGTTGATCGACTCGACTCGAACCAATGGAAAATATTTTTCTCCTTCTTTTGGTGGACGGATGGAACCACGGACGTTATCCCCAGTTTTCAATCCGAATAATTTAATCTGGGATTGCGAAACATAGATATCATCTGGAGAGGTCAAATAATTATAATCTGACGAACGTAAAAAACCATAACCATCTGGCATGATTTCCAATACACCTTCGTTAACGATGACATTACCAAAGTCTGTCGGAAGTACCGGTGATGGAGTTTCTGTTTTAGGTGCAGGGCTTGCTTCTGTTTCGTTTGTCACGTTAACCTCAGATTGCGCTTCAGTTCCAAAACCATCATCTGCCTTCGAAAAATCATCCGTCAAAGATGTACGCTTGGTCACGGAGACAGGCTCCGTTTTTAAAGTCCTTACACGTTTCCTTGTCCTCTCTGCTACGGGAGCTTCGGCTTCTTTCTTTTCTGGGCCCTCATTTTCGATAGATTGTTTCGCTATCACCGTGATGCGATCAATCAACTCCTGTTTACGCAGCTTATCTGCATCAGTGATGCCCAGTACTTTTGCAATCTCGCGTAACTCCGACACGAGCTTGGTATTTAGTGCATTAATATCCATTAACTTTTTACTATGAGATATAGGATTTTATTTTTTTGAATTCATCCAAATTACATTTTTAACAAATGCTATTCCACTATTTCTTAGATGTGCTAAAAATATGATAGAGGGTGCATAACTATTCTAATACAATGCAAGCTACTTGCCTCTCTCTAGGATAAATCTGAGAATTGGCACAAAAATAACATAACATTTGTATATTCAAATATTTTTTGTGAAATATTTTTTTTGACGTTATCGGTTTTTCACGAAGTGAGACACTATTTCCTCCAACAACTCTTTATATAACGCCCATAACCCAAAATTGTTTTAACAGTAGATGAAAATAAAAACTTTATTTTCATCGTCAAACATATTGTACAAAATACACTAAGGACAAAAAAAATAAAAATTCAAAAAAACCCACTTTAAAAGCTGTTAAAAGGCACTTTTCGAAACAAAAAGTATTTTCATTTTTTATCGATTTGCTTTTTTAATTTTTAAAATTCTTGTTTTTAGACAGAAACACGTATTTTCGGGCAAGTATTAGTAAAAAAGTAATTAGCAACAAAAAACATAACACAATAAAACCAAATCTATAATGATAATCATTGCAGACGGAGGCTCGACAAAAACAAACTGGTGTTTGTTAGATGACTCAAACAAAAAGATATACTTCAACACAGAGGGCTATAACCCTTATTTTGTCGATAGTGAATATATTGTCAATTCGTTAAAAAAAGGGCTACCTAGTGATCTACCTTTTGATAAAATTACCGAAGTAAATTATTATGGAGCCGGTGTGCATAACGAAGAGAAAGCTAAAATCGTAGAAATGGCTATGCAGAAAGTGTTTCCGAATGCTAAAGTGGAAATCGGTCATGACTTGCTCGCCGCCGCACGTGCCTTGCTAGCAGATCAACCCGGTTTCGCTGCGATTTTGGGTACAGGCACAAACACCTGTGTTTATGATGGAGAAAAAATAACACATAATATTGATTCTGCAGCTTATATATTGGGAGATGAAGGGAGTGGAAGTTATATAGGGAAGAAATTGTTAACGGATTTCATACGTGGCTTAATGCCTGAAGCGGTTGAAAAATTATTTTTTGAAACCTATAAACTGACCCCTGATGAAATCATGGACAACGTTTATACAAAGCCATTAGCTAACCGCTTCTGTGCTAGTTTCAGTAAATTTGTATATAACAACAATGTCAATATGGAGTATACTCGTGGCATTGTGGAGGAAGCATTCGACACATTCTTTAAGAATCTGGTAAGCAAATACCCCGATTATCAAACCCACACATTTAACTGCATCGGCTCGGTAGCCTATAATTTCCGGAATGTTCTAGAAGAAACGGCCAAACGGTATGGTATGGAGGTTGGTAAGATTATACGTTCACCAATAGATGATTTGGTCGTGTATCATATCAATAGAACCGCGAAGAATTAATTTTGTTCTACAGAGGCGCACCAAACGGCGCCTCTTTTTATTTTTATAAAGCAACCGACTCCCCTACCTGTGGCAGGTACAACCGCAATCCATTTGCTTCAAATTTCCTTTTAGCTTCCTCGGTATCAATATGAATAGGCGGGAAGGTGTTATAATGAATGCCTATAATATTTTTGCAGTTCACAAGCTTTGCGGCTTTAATCGCGTCATCAACGTCCATTGTATAATGTCCACCGATAGGTAAAAAGGCCCAATCTAATTGTAAATCTTCCAATAATTTCATTTCCAACGTAAGCGCCGTGTCTCCAGCAAAGTAAATTTTTTTGTCATCAACAAAAAAAACATATCCAACCGCTACCCCTGCATATTCACCATCCGGCGTACTGTTGGTATGTAATGCATAAACCATTTTAGCCTTTCCGAAAGGCAAAGAAAGCGTTCCACCAAAATTATATTCAATAACCTTTTCATCTGGCACCCCCTGTTTTCTTACCCATGCGGCCGTCTCTACAACTGCCGCCACGGTGGCACCGCTATTCGATTGAATATTTTTCATGTCTGCAACATGATCTTGATGGCAATGCGTTAAAAAAATATAATCAGGTTTTAAAAGATCGATATCAACATCTTTTGCCAGCGAATTATATCTAATAAACGGGTCTAATAAAACCTTGCTGCCATTAAAATCAAACACAACACAGGACTGGCCGTAATAAGTAACTTCCATATATCTTTGTTTATATAAAATACAAGTTGCGTGTAATACTATTTATTGCCACCGAACAAATTCCCTAAGCCACCAAGCCCACCAAGCAAATCTTGTGATACCACTTGCATCTCCGCTTGGCTAACATTTTCGGCTTGTTGCAAAGCTTTGTTCAATGCAACCACCAACAATTCTTCCAGCTCTTCTTTATCATGAAGTTGCTTAAGAAACTCTTCGTCAATCGTAATTTCTCTTATTTCTTTACTAGCGGAAGCCACGACTCTCACTTTGCCTCCCTCTGTTTCTCCAAAAACAGAAATGCTATCTAAACGTTTTTTTACCTCTTCAGCTTTTTGCTGCGCCTGAAATAACTTGTCAAACATAATATCCCTCATTTTATAATGCAATTTACGAAACCTATGACATAGGGGCAAAAAAGAACAAACAAAAACTTAACTTTGCAGGAACTTATAGGAGCGTAACATACATGCAAAATCTTAATTTTTACACCACATTACTCCGAAATACACAACAAACTGAGTCCAATATGGCTGAATATTTGGAAGAAGAGGTTAATATTCTCATACACAAACTCAAATTCATTTCCGAAGACCAACGTCCCTCTGTTCTTATATTAACACAAACGGGCTTTCAACCGCTATTTAATGAACAGCTAGCGGATAGCATAGCTATTGCGGGGGGAAAGTTGCTTACGGAAAAATACGATAACCCCTCATTATTATTCATTGTTCAGGAAAACGATAAGCTCTATACAGCTGTTCCCGACCTTCTTCAAGACGAAATATTAAGTAGAACAGATGCCTTAGAGTCAAATAACGTTTATATTATCCAAAAAAGAAATTTTGGAACGGAAAGCGTCGATTTTCTACACGACATCGAAATTTGTGCGGAAATTGTACAGCCAAAATATTTTGTTTACGGCCGAAAAGGAATAGACTGGGTCCAGTTTGAGATAGCATAAAAGAAAGCCGACGGCCCTTCTCTTTTATAACATAAATTTCTTGCGCAAAACAGCATAAAGTTTCTCTACTGTTTGCGGTTTATCCGCCCAGTTATTTTTCAATGCGTAGTTCGTCTGTAGAAAGGCATCTGCTTCCGCAAACGTAACGTATCTATTCAAAAGCTCAATGGCTTCACTATACGCTAAGGAATACCCATTAAACAAATCCTTAATAAACAACAGCTTGTCATTTAAACTAATAGATGATTTGAGATCAATTATTTTATCTTTATCTCCTCCTGAAGTCGTATTCGAAGCTACTACCCCAGCTTTACGCTGCTGTTGAAGAATTTCGTTCAGTGTCAGTGGACGCACAGGTTTTTCCTCCTCAACATCTGGTATATTCGGACTTTCGTCCAATATAATCTGCTTAGGTTCTTCCACCACTTCGTTCACGACAGTCTCTGGTTGAGCGTCTTCCCTAGGAGCTTTCTCAGGCTTAATTTCTTCGTGCTCAGTATGCGACTCTTCCACTACAAGATGAGGCTGTTCCTGTTTTTCAATCGGCGTAGATTGTATGGATGGGGTCAAAGGTTCCTCGCTATCATCGGCAATATCAGACGGATCTTCGGCTAATGGAGCCACGTCCGTCTGCATTTCATGGTTCGAGGTATCCGCTTTTTCGGCTTGCCTTTCTTCTTTCTCTATTACCTCTTGAGTTTCATTATGTACGGGTTGTGCATCTATTTCTCCCTCTAAAGCAAATGAAGACGTAGATTTTTTCTCGTGTGCGGGCGCGCTTTCTTGTCCAACCGTCGCAACTAATTTTCGTAGTATTTCAATATGACTGGTCAAATAGGTAGCTTTTGCTTCCAATAACAACAAAACTTCATCCGAAGCTGCTATACTTTTATCTGATAACGTCGTGTAATCGTCGTTAATCTCGACCAGCAACTCTCCTATTTTTGAAAATATAGTTTCCTTTGTATATGCCATTAGATACCTTGTTTTGATATAGAACACTCAAATTTACATAAAATGCGCTGCATTCACGAACCGAATTTTGAAATGAGTTTATGCTTGCCTTTAAAAATAAACAAAAATGCATAAATCCTAATTAAAAAATAAATAGGAGTAATGACCTTGCAGTAAACTTGCAAGTTCGGTTCTCCTCTGCTATCCGCTGTATTTAATGAAGGAAATTTAACGAAATAATTTCGATATTAGTGTCGATTGTACAAAAGAATACTTTAAAGAATCACTATGCTATTTTCCGAACATAGCTTTATTCATAGAAACAGAGAGGTAGGCACGATAGAAGTCATTTGCGGCTCCATGTTTTCCGGCAAAACGGAAGAGCTTATCCGACGGATGAAAAGAGCACAATTTGCGAAGTTACCCGTCGAGATTTTTACGCCAACAATAGATATTCGCTATAACCATCACGGCATTACATCGCATGATAGCAATACCATCGCCTCCACTCCCGTACCCCATTCCTCGGCAATTTTATTATTAAGTGCCGAAACAAAGGTAGTCGGTATTGACGAAGCGCAATTTTTTGACGACGAGCTGCCCCATGTCTGTTCACAGCTGGCCAATAGAGGCGTCCGTGTCATCGTTGCCGGATTAGACATGGATTACAAGGGGTGTCCTTTTAATCCCGTTCCCGCCCTTATGGCTATAGCAGAACATGTTACAAAAGTACATGCCGTCTGTGTCCAATGCGGCGCTCCTGCAACCTATTCTTATCGAATAACAGAAAGTCAGGAACGTATACTTTTGGGAGAGAAAGACAGCTATGAACCACGTTGTCGTGCGTGCTATTTCGGGTTAACCGACAGTAGCTTATAATTTGCCGACTATAACTTCATCTAACGGATTGACGCGAGAACGATAGCGATGTACCAATTTTCCTTCTTTATCTATTAAAAACTTTTCAAAATTCCATTTGATATCGCCCGTAAAGTCAGGGTTTTCCTGTGTGGTCAAAAACTTAAACAGGGGATTGATGTCTTTCCCTTTCACATTAATTTTTTCAGACAATAAGAAATTAACCCCATAATTTTTTTCACAAAAATCTAGGATTTCCGCATTACTATCGAGTTCCTGCCCACCAAAGTTATCAGATGGGAAACCAATAATCACCAACTCATTACCATACTCCTCGTGTAAAGCTTGTAAATCCTTATATTGCTTGGTAAAGCCACATTTTGAGGCCGTGTTGACAATTAAAATGTTCTTGCCTCTAAAATCCGATATCTTGACCTCTTTGCCATCAATGGACGTGAAACTGAAATCATAAATCGACATTGCCGGCGACATCACCGAAGCCCACAACATTATGCTCGCTATTATATTCATGTTATCTCCTTTTAAATGATGGGGTTTCCCACACACCACCAATTATGCTTTATTTAATAATCAACCTCGTCTCTCTTTCAACAACGAAATGAAATAATTGTTCTATTGGATTACTTAAAATCGATCCGACACGAACCCCCAACACTTCACATACTTCACGCAATTGTAGATCAAAATGATAAGCAATACCACCGACAAAGTTAACCTTATATTCCCAAAAATCTGGATAAGTAATAACATGTGTTCGAATAAATTCATCAAATCCATTTTTCAACAAGGTATCAATATAGGGGTGTAATCGGTTTTCAGCCATAAACTCCGCAAAGGAAGCTAAATACGCATTTGGTCTATCCTTTTGGTATACATTCTTAATGACAACGTCTTTGCTAACACGGTATTTCTCAGCGAATTTTTTTTGGAGATCTTTCGGCATCTTTTCATAAAGGAAATCAATTATTAATCTCCTTCCAAACCAAGCCCCCGAGCCCTCGTCACCGAGCACGTAGCCGACTCCATGCAAGCTAGGATGTAATCCTTCGCCATCGTAATAACCTATATCGGATCCTGTACCTATAGTACAAACATATCCTTTATTATGTCCACAAGTGGCGTAAGCGCACCCCAGCATATCACTTTCAACAGAAATAAATGCTGTTGGGAAGATTTCGGTAAGCGCATTGGAAACAATCTCTCTTCTATCCGGTGTCACACATCCAGCTCCAAAAAAATAAACTTCATGAATCTCATTAGCATAAGGCAGTATTTCCGGCACCTCCTGCATCACACGGGCAATTTCTTTTTCATTCACAAAAAATGGATTCAGTCCCTTTGTACGAAAGGATAAAGGTGCGCTATCCGGTAAATTAAGCATCCAATCAGAACTGGAAGAACCACTATCTGCAACTAAAATCATATATGGTGTTTAAATTTACATTGTGCACCCCAAAGGTAACAATTTTTCGTGTATAAAATACTTTTGAAGCTTTGCATCAATCTACGTAGATTTGCGATAAAAATCAACAATCATGTTAGAACCCCGCATACACTTCACCCTCTCTTTTACAGAACCTCAAGCACATTATGTGGACGTTGAAATGGATCTATTCAATTTTACCGAAACAACATTGGACATTGCGATGCCTGTATGGACACCCGGGTCCTATCTGATTCGCGAATATGAGCGTCATGTGGAGAATGTGGAAGCATTTTCAGAAACAGATAGGATCTCTTGTATGAAGATTTCTAAAAATAGATGGCGTATAGTACAACCGTCTCGTCATACCAAAATACGGTATAGAATATATGGTTTCGAAATATCGGTGAGAACCAACATGATCAATGCTGATCGGGCATTTATTAGTCCCGCGGCAACCTTTATGCATGTAAAGGACCGTATCGATCTTTCTTGTACGGTGAAAATCGTGCTTCCAAAAAGATGGCATCATATTTCCACTGGATTACCAAAAAACATCGATGATGACCACACTTTTTATGCGGAAGATTTTGATATTCTGTACGATTCACCCGTCGAAATTGGAAACCAAGAAATATGGCATTTCGAAGCAGCAGGCGTGCAACATGAGTTCGCGATGGTAGGGGGTGGAAATTACAACAAGCAGCAACTAACCTCCGATATAACAAAAATCGTAAACGAAGAGACTAAAGTATGGGGAGAGAACCCAAACACGAATTATGTTTTCATCACCCATAATTATCAAACAGGGGGGGGCGGGTTGGAACATCTTAATTCTACTGTACTCGGGGCGAGCCGAAATGGCTACAAATCACCAAACTCCTACAAAAATTTTCTGTGTCTCGTAGCGCATGAATACTTTCATCTTTGGAATGTTAAACGGCTTCGGCCAAAAGAGCTAGGACCTTTCAACTATGATAAAGAAAATTACACAACTGGCCTTTGGATTATGGAAGGGTTCACCTCATATTATGACAATCTCATCATCCGGCGATGCGGATTCTTTTCGGCACAAGAATACCTTGATATGCTCGCCAACGATTTCAACCAAGTGTATAATCGTCCAGGATACCGAGTCCAATCCGCTGCCTTAGCCAGTTTTGACGCTTGGATAAAGCATTACAGACCGGATGAGAATTCGGGCAACACCAGCATTTCCTACTACAATAAAGGAGCTATGCTCGCCGTTGCATTGGATCTTTATATTTTAACGGAGACACGGGGAATAAAGCGGTTGGACGATGTACTTCGGGCTGCTTATCGCTCATTTTACAAAAAAGAAAACAGAGGTTTCGAAGAGAAAGAGTTTCAGGTGTTGGCAGAAACAATAACAGGTGTGGATCTTTCAGCCATTTTTGAGGCAGCACATAGCACGGTCGAACTTGACTACAACACGTATTTTAATCGTGTAGGATATGAATTGGTTGATTTGAATCACGATAGACAAGAATTGTCTTTAGGAATCAAAATAGCGAACCAAGAGGGGCGAATCTTCATTAAAAATATAGAACGTGGTTCAGCTGCCTGGGATGCTGGGTTAAACGTTGATGATGAATTGATTGCTATTAACGGAAACAGACTGGACACTGCTGGCAAAGAAATGGAGTTTATACTGCAAAACGGCCATACAGATGAAATTGTTGACGTATTGATTTCTAGGGACGGATTAATACGCACCATCCATACACCTCTTCGCCATTCCACTAGACAGCAGTGGTCTATTCGAGAAAAGCCGAATGCCTCCGCGACAGAGAAGGAATTGGGAAATCTTTGGTTATCGGTATAAAGAATGTAGAGACGTTGGATGTAACGTCTCTACATTCATCTGTTTATCTTGTCAGCCAAAAAAATTATTTCAAGACTAAAATATTTGCAAACATTTCAACAATCGCGAATTGGTCTAGCAACCATTTGCGTTCATTCTTCTTTACACCTTTCCAGTCCTTATAAAATAAACCATTTTCGTCACGATTGGCTTTCCAAGAAAAATCTAGGTTTTTACGAAATGCTTCTAAGTAAGCGGGATTATTGTCCAGTTTATAGAGCTGGACAAATCCGCGCATCATGACGGCAATGAACCAGTTATCGCTATTTTTTAAGCGTTGCGAACCATCTGTTTCAAAAAAATGAAGAAAAGATGCTTTGGCGACCTGCTGCGCCTCTTCAAGATAATGCGACTCTTTCGTTATCTTATATAACAAAGCGGCCGCCTCGATCATCTGCCCGGAGTTATAGGGATACTTTGCCCGATCTACGCTGCCATCTAAGCGAACATTATCCATATAGACGCCGTCTGTATCTTGCAGATGGGTCTTAGTCCATTCATATAGGGATTTACCCATTTTTAGATACCTATCCTCGGTAGTCGCCTCATATAATTTAAGTGCAAAAACCGCTGCTGGTGCATTCGAACAGGTATTTTTAGATGTCTTTTTTTGCTCGCACCAATAAATGCCTCCGCCCAATACGTCATCGTGCCCGCTATAAACGAAATCCCAAACTACCTTCGCTTTTTCCAAGTATTTCGTTTCACCTGTTAACAGATAAAGATTGGTAAAGTCGATCCCGATCCAGATATTATCATCATAGAAACGATCGGAGGCGGGAGCAGATGAGATGTAAGAAGCATATCCGGCGGGCTTTCTCGTATCGTCATAATATTCTTCCAATCCGGGAAGCAGTTGTTTATCGATGATGGACTTATATTTTTTATTTTCACTTTGTTCATAGAGCGCAACAGTAGCAGACAAACCTCCTGAATAGGGCCAGAGGTAAGCATATTCCTGCTTCCCGTTGGCACCATCACCTAGATAGTCTGCTTTGTAACGCTCATCTAAGGGAAAATTCTCCCGAAGTAAAAAGGTGCCTTTACTGCCATATTTTTCTAGAACAATTTCCAATGTGTTATCTGCAGCTTTCAACATATCTACTGATGTTGATCCCCGCTTTGATGGAGACTCCTGGGGAAAAACGACTCCCGTCAAAAAGACTAAAATTACTATCGTGCAATATCTTAACATAACTTATTTTTTTATAAACCTTGCTTTCGCTTCTATCGTCATACATGCGCTCGCCTGTGCCGTCAATTGTACATTTCCCAGGGCAATTTGGTCCCATGCTGGACCAAATAGACTACCTTGTATGTTACGTCCTTTCACCCACAGTTCAGTGGCATTATGGGTCAAGAAGTTTTCAAATTTGTTCCGGTACCCTTGATCGAGATCTTGTACATCCAAAAGGTATAGAAAATAGCGAACAAAAATACCTTTGAATAAAGCATTGTCACCCATACCCTCATTTCGTAGTAAGTTGGTAGCACCATCAATACATTTGGAAACCGTGAAATTTGCAATTTTCTGTGCATCATTGAGATATAAACGTTCTCCGGTGATTACATATAAATTCACGGCGGTACCTAAGAACGTTCCTTGATTGTAGGTAAGCGCTACGGTATTGATCTGGCCAGTATTGCCATTAATATTATCATAGACAGCACCGGAACTTCTATTGTACAAGGTATTTTTCTGCCATTCATAGATTTTAATCGCCCAATCCAAATACACCCGTTCCTGTGTCAATTGGTACAATCTAGTTGCTAGTAAACTGGCAGGTCCATTGGAACATGCATTTTTACTATACCGTTGGTTTTTGACCCAGGAGATTCCACCATCGGCAAAACTTTCTTCCCAACCGGCAATAATATCATCCCACAATAACAATACGGTATTGAGATACTTTTCCTTATCGGTCACCTCGTACATGCGGAGCATCGTCAGGGCATTCCATTGCATATCATCGTAAAACGGATTTAGATAGGTGTTGCCATTTTTCACGAAAACCCCTTCGTACCATGGATCAAAATAGGCTAAATATTTATTGTCACCCGTCCGTTCATAGGCATCAATCACGACATCCATTGCATGGGCATTCGGCCAATATTGAAACCCTACATCCGAATTATTGCTTCCATAATTAAAATAGCCTTCTTCATTCCAAAAAGCGGCAATCAACGCATCGGACGCTGTGTCTGCAACTGCAGACCAATTATCCACGGTTTCAGTTTCATATACATATTCATCTTCGAATTTTTGACAAGATGACAGTATAAGTCCGACACTTATAAACAACCATACATAAGTTTTCATAGTCATTTCTTTTTTAGTTTACGGTTACCGAGTGCGTATATTCTTTATCTCCTTGGAGTATAACCTTTATGGTAGGTGATTTACCATCAACTGCATCTACAAATTTCCATTTGTCGTCCCATTGTGTCGGGCTTTCTATCCATTTCACAAAATAATAGGACGGAGGAGATTGTGATGTAGGTTTAGAATCCGTACCGTTCAAAGTACCTAATTGTACTGTCCGATCCTGCCCATCGTTGACCGTCAATTGGAACTTGTAACGCTCATCACGACCCCATCCTTCTTGTTTAAAGTTTACCACGCCAGACCCTGACCAAATGCCTTTTCCTTCATAATTCAAATTCCATAATACTTTATTCTCGGGAGAAAACCATAAGCCTAGTGTTTTTATCTCGGTCATGGCGACAGTAGCTGTATTAAAATCCACTTGGATACGGAACACACCTGTTTTGGCTACCGTACTGCTTTCATCTGTATTCGATTCTATCAATTTCAGATTACCATCGCTATAAAACGCCCTTGGCGTGCCTTGATTTCGGTCCACAAACTGATAAGTACTTCCTGTAGTTAATTGTGCAAATATCTCATACTCTCCGGGCGCTACCAATTTGAATGGCATGGCATCTGTTAGTGTATTCCCTGCTTCGCTTCCCTCACCGGTAAGAAACAATTCTTCCGGAATATCCACAAAACCGTCGAGTGTGGTAATACTTACATTACGCACAGCCGCGGAAACTGCCGTATTAATTCCCCTTGATGCCACCACTGTCCAGATCAGTTCACCAGTCTCACCGGGTGCAACGCCCGCCATACTGGCAATACGATTCAATATACGATGGGTTATCGTTGCGCCATTTGAATAACCATTGTTGTCTGATACCATTCTATACAATGGCTTTTCGAAATTATTACCCTTTTTATCGAACACAATTTCGTATAATGCGGCGCCCGAATCTTCTACACGGACACGTTCCCACTCAAAATAAACAGACGCCGTGTTTGAACTCAAAATCTTAATCGTTCGATTGTCTATGGGTTCGTACAGCGTATTTACTGCCGTAACGGTAGCGTCTTTGTAATTCATATCGTCTGACTTACAGGATACCACGGATACGAGTAAAGCCATAGAAACATATAATATCGTTGTTAACTTTTTCATCTGTATATAATTTATTGTTAGTTTCCGTAACCCGGATTATTTGGTCTTAAATTATTATTAATATCCATCTCCGCTCTGGGCACTGACCAGAGGTAATCTCTATTTTCATCGAATCTCCTATTATCCAATTGAATGTAAGCTGTGCCACTATTCGCAAATTTAGCTCCATGTACAAAACCATTCAGATACTGAGTTCCCGCCTTCCAACGAATAATATCATAATAGCGTAGCCCTTCCAACGCCAATTCACTTCTTCGTTCGTTACGAATAATTTCCCGCAATTGAGCCTGCGTAGCGGTGGATGGATATGAGCGTGCCGCCGGATTCGTAAACCCAGCTCTGGCTCTTATCGCGCCAATGGTATTATTCCATGCATTTTCATCCATATCGTTCTGTTCATTGAGAGCTTCGGCATACATCAACAATACATCGGCGTAGCGGTACATGATGATATTCAGTCCGGATTGATAATTGGTAATCGCCGTTTGATCATAATATTTCCGCATATAATATCCCGTAGCGGTAGAATTGGAGCTGGAGTTTATATAAACATCCATTCGCTCCTCTGCGGTCCCGCCAGTACCCGGCCTGATATAGATCGTTTTGGTAGTTCCGTCAAAACTCGTCCATTGCCCCCCATGAAAGACCACCGATGCTGCCAGTCTAGGATCACGGTTCGTATAGGGATTATTGTCATTATAGGTCGGGTCATTTTGTACAGTAAGACCGTTCGTTGTCAAATAGCTATCCACTAGCTCTTGTAAAGGAGCGTAAGCATTGAGCCGTGCTCCTGCCGATAAAGGAGCTGCATCGTAATATTTGCTCCAATATTTTACGGACGGAACATGAGCATAATCCAAAATCACCTCCTGGTTGTACTCGTTTGTCGCTTCAAACAAGCCGGAATAACTCGGAAATAAGCTATAATTACCGAACGTCTCTCCTTGGTTAATCAGCTTATCACAATATTCAATGACTTTTGACCAACTACTCTCATACAAATATGCACGAGCCTGAAATGCCACTGCTGCGCCACTGGTGATTCTCCCATTATCTGCCGCTGAAAGTTGATTACGGCTGGGAAGAAGGGGGATGATTTCATCCAGTTCCTGATGAATAAACGACAAAACCTGTGCCTTCGACGTACGAGGTACGCGCTGCGACTCGTCTAGCGATACGTCGGATGTAAAGAAAGGCACATCTCCATAGAAATTGACCAACCTAAAATAAAGATGAGCTCTTATAAACCGAACCTCAGCTTTACGTCTTTCTTTATGTTCTGCTGTCATTCCCGGAACAATATCGATAAACTGCAAAAACACATGACATGTCTTCAGACCTCCATAGGCCCACTCCCATTCGGTATCGAAAAGACCCAGAGAGGGGTCAGCAATCCCGTTTCGAATAATCCGTTGATCCGTATTTGTTCGTCCTTCAAATACATTGTCACTTAATGCTTCATCGTTCCACATCTTATCCGCAGAATACATCTGATTGTAAGCCATATTCACTATCAATTCGGCATTCTCTGGAGATGTCCAAAAATTCGCATCGGTGAAATCATTCGTCGGAATGGGATCCATGGTATTGCAGCTACCAAGGGCCAGCAATATGGCAACGATGCAGATTTGCTTTATATATCTTAATTTTTTCATTTGTACACTAAAATTGAATATCTAAACCAAAACCATAATACTTCAGTGTCGGATAATTACGGGCGCTATTCGCACTACCACTCATATTGGAGTTGAATTCTGATGACTCCGGATCGATCCAGGAATTTTTACTTAGTGTCAACAGATTTTGTGCGTTAACAAATATCCGCATATTGGCGATACCAATTTTTTCACTATATGTATTCGGTATGGTATACCCTAGTTGAATATTTTTGAGTCGGGCGTAGGCACCATCGAACATATAAATATCGGAGTCACGCCCATAATTATTTGCGGTGGATGTCGCGCCCGCAGCGGTCAGACGCGGCCACGTCGCGTTGGTGTTGGTCGGTGTCCAATAATCCAATTGATGTTGATACATCACGAATGAATAGTTGGAATGAAACGGTTCCACCAATTCGCCCCGCACCATCATATCCCGTTTAGCGGATCCTTGAACCAACATGCCGAAGTCAAAACCTTTATAAGACACATCATAGGTAAACCCGAACGTAAATCTCGGAAAACCGGAGCCCAGCACAAAACGGTCTCTACCATCGATAACTCCATCCTGATTCCGGTCTACATAACGGACATCCCCCGGTTTCAGATCATCCGCTGCTACACCCACGGGAAGTGCTGCCGCCTCAATTTCCTGCATACTTTGGAAATAACCTTCGGTTTTATAACCGTAATAGGACATAAAAGGCACACCGACACGGATTAGCTTTGTTATATTATCACTTGTTAAGATATCTTCATCATTAGTGTACTTAGTAACTTTATTGAAAGTATCACCCACATTTCCACCAACGCGGTGGTTGGCATTTCCGGTTTCGAAGCCATAGTTTACCGAAATTTCCCATCCACGGTTGACCATCTCTCCAATGTTCAGACTCCCTAGCTTGGTTCCAAAAACCGCTGAAAGATTAGGTTCTGTCAAAATATCGACCGTTTTATTATTGAAATAATCGAAGCTAGCATTTAAACGTTGGCTAAAAAAGGTAAGATCCGCCCCGATGTTAAACGATTTCGTTGTCTCCCACGAAATGGTTTCATTACCATATCGGAATCCCGCACCTGCTACCGACGTATTGTTGAAACCATAAGCGTTAGTATATGGGGTATAGACCGTTAAATACTGATAATTTTCTATATCCTGATTACCGAGATGACCATATGTACCCCGTATTTTTACATCGCCTATTTTTTCCCGGTAACTATCCATAAATAACTCGTCAGAAAGTCGCCAGCCTAAGGATACCGAAGGAAAAAACCCCCACCTGTTCTGTTTTAAAAATTTGGATGAGCCATCGTAACGGAAGCTCCCTTCTATAAAGTATTTTTGATCAAAGGAATAACCCAAACGAGCAAACAAGGAACTCAAACCAGTCTGCTGAGTTTGCTGTGGAGAAACATAGCTGCTGGGCAATATTTCCGTTTCCGAAACGGGTACACCTAGAATCGGATCCGTAAAGCGGAGCCGGATTTCGTTTGCGCGCCGCGTGTAAGATTCATTACTTGCGCCAAACAAACCAGTAATTTGGTGTTTGTCGAATGTTTTATCATAATCCAATAAGAGTTGATAATTTAACAGATACGTTTTTTCATTGTAATCTTCCGTGTTTCTCTCTGTATTAACAAACACTAAAGGTGTCGTGGCGTCTGGGCTTGAATACAGCGGAATCTGTAAACGCCGCGTATAACGATGATTGGAGAACATATCTGCACCGAATACTCCCCTCAGTTTCAATCCGTCAATAATTTTGACATCCAATCCAAGATTGACATTGAAATAATCATTGTCCGAGTCAATACGTCCGCCATCTCGAAGTTCCGCTAATGGATTCTGATCTGTCAACGCGTTATTGACTAAATACTTCCCATTATCAGCCTGCATTCGGTAGTAATAATAGGGCGGAATTCGCGAAGAATTGATAATTGCATTACTGGCTGTGGAAGCTTTATTATTGTTCCGGGCGTAGTTCAAAATGCTACTGATTTTTATACGATCGTTTATATCCGAAGTAACATTCGCTCGTAGGTTATAGCGTTGTATACCGAAATCACCGGCAAAATTACTTTCCTGATCTAAAAATCCACCTGAGAACAAGTAGGTGGTGTTTTCACTCCCCCCGCTCAACGTGACATTATAATTTTGTTGTAGACCATCCTGAAGAATGACATCATAACTCCACTCCTCTTCCGCTCGGTGATCGTATAGATCCCGAATTTGCTCCGGCGTAAATTGAGGATGTGCGTTCACATTGGTCAATGACAAGTTTTTCAACGTCGCATTTTGATACCCTTCCACGGGTCTAAAAAGAATCTTAGGCGTTTGGATACCGGTCTGCGTACTCAGACGAAGTGTAGGTTTTTGATTTTTCTTTCCCTTTTTGGTGGTGACCAACAGGACGCCATTGGCACTTCGAGAACCATAGATTGCCGCTGTACCCGCATCTTTCAATACGGAAGCGCTTTCAATATCATTGGGATTCAAGCGATTTAAACTAGCGCCGTCAGAGACCAAACCATCGATCACGATTAGCGGAGAGTTATTATTCATGGTTCCAATACCCCGGATATTAATATTCATGGTATTATCATTCGGATTCATGCTTCGTTGCTGAATATTCAAACTCGGCATGGTTCCTTGCAACGCCTGTGTCAAGTTAGTAACGGGTCTATTTTCAATGATATCCGAGTTGACGTGATCCACAGCGCCCACTACACGTCGGCGGGTGGTGGTCCCGTAACCAATAACGATGACCTCATCTAATTCCGTATTGGCGGATTCCTGCAGCACAACATTTAAGTTAGTTTGTTGGGTTAAAGTTACCATCATCTGCTCGTAGCCCAAGAACGATATCTCAATAACTTCTCCCGCGGATGCACTTATTGAAAAATGTCCGTTATTATCTGTCGATGTACTAGCTGCCCTGCCTTTCACCGCGACACTAGCTCCCGAAATGGCAACTCCTAATTTATCTTTCACCACCCCGGTATACGTCGTTTGATTTAAACCAACGGCCTTCTCCCTGATTGACTTTGAAGCTGTACCATAACTATTCACACCAAAACCAAAAAGGTAAATAAGCAACGGGATTATTATACATGTTTTTTTCATAAAATATAGCTTATATGGTTATCATAATTATTTATCTCAGTAACTCCGGTTTCTCTTTGTACGTCTTCCACAATAATTCACCAAATAAGGTATTTGTCCACGCAAACCAATGTCGAGTGAACTTTTTCGGGTCATCTTTGTGGAACGATTCGTGCATAAACCCGGTGTCGCCGTGGGTATTTTTTAACGTCTGGATACATTGCCGTATTTCCTCATCATTGGTGGAAGTCAACGCTTGAATAATCAGTGCCATAGGCCATATCATATCGCGACCAATATGTGGTCCGCCGATTCCGGCAGCGGCTTTCCCTTTAAAATAGAACGGATTGTTTTCCGAAAGCACAAAGCGCCGAGTACGTTGATATACCTCGTCATTGACGTCAACCGCACCAAGATAAGGTAGCGACAGCAGACTGGGTACATTGGCGTCGTCCATCATCAGATAACTGCCGAATCCGTCTACTTCGTAAGCATAGACACGTCCATGCACTGGATGATCGATGATACCATACTTGTTAACCGCATCCTCGACTTCATTGGCCAATGCTTCCATTTTAGCCGCCAATTCGGTATTGTTGTTGACATTACGCAAGATCTCAGCGGAATGTCGCAGGCTAACTACCGCAAACAGGTTGGCTGGGATCAAAAATAAGAATATACTACAGTCGTCGGATGGACGAAAACTTGAACAGATCAAACCTACTGGATTGACCGGATAACCATATCCGTCGACCTGCAAGGTGTCTGTTCCACGCGAGGTCGTACGTTCAAATTTATAAGGCCCTAGGTTTTCCTTCCGTTGTTGCTCGACAAATGTCTGATAGATATTTTCTTGCGCTTGTACCCATTCGTTGTCGAAAGGGGTCGTATCATTCGTTTCCTTCCAATAGGCATAAGCGAGGCGTATGGGATAACAGAGTGAATCAATCTCCCATTTACGTTCATGAATTCCAGGCTTCATATCGGTATGATCAGAAAACCATTCACCCTTTTTCGTCGGGTCATTATAGAACGCATTGGCGTACGGATCGATACAGATACACTTGGACTGTTTGTTGATCAATCCGAGGATCAGGTTCTGGAGGTTCTTGTCCTTTCGCATAAAAGGTAGATATGGCCATACCTGCGCGCTACTATCCCGCAGCCACATCGCATCAATATCTCCGGTAATGACATAAGTCAGCTTCTGATCTGGGGTTGACTCATCATATATAGTCGTGTCTAAGGTGTTCGGCAAACAATTATTGAACAGCCAACCGAGTTCCTTGTCTGCTACATTGGACTGAAAATCTTTGATAAGTTCCTCAATGACATTACTTTTGAAATGCCTGTCCGGTTCCTTAGTCCTTACCAGGGGAAATGCCAAACCTGCGTTGGCATAAGAAAAATTGTGGGCCAATATACCTGCTCCAAGCATAGCCGAATTTTTAATAAAAGTTCTTCGTTTCACAGATTTTCGTTATAAAGTGATAAATTAATTGTATCGTATCGGAGATGTATCTATCTCCGGGTGGTCGCTTTTGTATCACTTAGGATACGCGAAGTAGTCACTACGCTCTGATATCGGACAGTACGCCAGCATTGTTGATTTAGCAAGTTTACCATGTGCAACGATTTATAATTTAGTTTTGAGAAATCAAAGTTATCAGATTTTAGAGCGTTCTTTTATACTGATTCTCCTCAATGTAGTAAAAATACAGGGTAAAAAACAATCAATAAACTCATATACAAACACTTACAACAACAAAAACATACACATAATGTAGTAAACAGGCACGTTGAATTTTATTCTTTCGAAATTTACCACTCCCTTTCTAATAAAAAAGTAGACCGAAAAGCCATACCTTCATATAACAATGGTTATAAAATGATATTATTTTGTAGTTTTGAAGAAGCGTATTTATCCGATTATTTTATAGAAACCTTCTATTGTATTTAATTCGCACCTTATTATGCCACGTATGAAAAATTTATTATTAATTATATTCCTGATATCTTCAGTCCACACAGCTAAAGCCTACCATAAACAACTTGATTCATTACTGCATGTATTAGATAAGGCTATTCAGGATAAAGACATATATGCAGCAAAAAAAGAAGGCTCTATCGATAGTTTAAAGACCAGACTACACGCATCCTCTGATGTGAAGGATCAGATTGCTATTACGAAAGAAATCTGTCTTCACTATATCGTATTTATGACTGATTCGGCACTTTTGTATACCCGAAAATTAGAAAACTATGCATTACAGGCCAACGATTACGAAGAATACATTGATTCCGAGCTCTTCCGTGTTCGGATATTAAAAACTATGGGATTACTCAAAGAATCTACTGATATATTGAATAACGTAGATACGTTGAGAATCTCTGAAGATCTAAAAACATTTTATTTATATACAAAAATGTCAGTATATAATTTATTAATAAAAACATCTGAAAACAACGATGAAAAAAAGAGATATCAAACAATCACAGCCTCATTAAGAAACCGATTGGTCGCAGGAGAAGTCCTATCACCGATGGACTATATCTACGTCAATACAGAACGTCTTATTCAACAAGAAAAGCAATATGATCAAGCTTTAAGGGATCTCCATGTTGCATACGCTGGTTTAGATCCGGAGGATCGCGAGGCTGCCATATTAGCCTATTCTATCGCGAAAATATATGAAGAAAAAGGAGACGCGGACAAGGCTATCAAGTACCTAGCAAGGTCTGCAATAGCCGATATCAAAAGTGGGGTAAAAGAGTATATGTCACTCCGAAGATTGGCCGCTGTACTATTTGAAGAAGGAGATATAAACCGGGCATATAGCTATATGAAGTGTGCGATGCAAGATGCGATATTCTATAACGCCAGACTTCGGACACTTGAATCTTCCGAAATGTTCAATTTTATTGATAAAACCTACCAGAAAAAGGAAGAACAACGTCAACTATTATTACTCACTATCCTTGTCGTTATCTTGGCATTATCAGCTTTCATCTTTTTTACGTTACTATACGTGTACAAGCAAAAGAGAAAGTTATCCATTACCAAGGATGAATTATCGCGATCCAATGACCTTTTAACAGAAAGCAATCAAGGCCTCGCAGATTCGAATATTCTCAAAGAAGAATATATCGGTTTATATATTGGGCTTTTTTCCGACTACCTTTCAAAAATAGAACAGTTCAGACTGAAAGCGCACAAAATAGCTAAAACCCAGGGAGAAGAGGCGCTAATAAAATTTATCGATCTATCCTTAGACCCGAAGGATAATCTGGAGGAATTCTATAAAAATTTTGATGAGACCATATTACGTCTATTTCCAAATTTTGTTGAAGAAATAAATAAGCTATTATTAAAGGAGGAAAGAATCAATTTTAAAATCAATAGTAGCCTTACGCCTGGCCTTCGTATTTTCGCACTGATCCGTTTAGGTATCACCGATAGCATAAAAATTGCTTATTTTCTGCGCTATTCCGTCTCGACCATTTATAATTACAGAACGAAAATGAGGAATAAAGCAGCTGGAAACAGAGACGAGTTTGAAGGGCTGGTCATGAAAATAGGTATCGATAAATATAACACCGCATGAATGGCATGCGTACTCCAGAGCGTCAGTACGCATGCGCCTTGAGCTCTGCTAAAACTTATATCGAATGGTCAACCCGAATGGGTCAAAAAGCCTAATACTGCTTTCCTGAAGAAACTCAAAATAGGGCTTAACGTCAACAGATACTGCCAGTGGTGTTGTCGGGATATTGTACTCTATACCGATAATACCGTCAATACTCAATGCCAGTTCTGAACGCGGATTAGTTCGTTCTGTGTTTATCCATGTTTTACCATCTTCGTCAGTATGTTGGGTTTGCGTGACAATCTCCTTATACTTGAAGCTTCCTATACTTCCTCCAAAGCCATAGAACCATGTAAAATTTTCCGCCAACGGCCTATGATATTGATAAAGTCCTCCTAAACGGAAACGTCTATATTTGGAATTGCTTTGTACGCTAAGAAGTCCTTCCACTGCCCTATCTTCAGCTAAGGTGTAACGGTAGCTAAATCCAGTGGCACTTCCAAAACGTCCACCCACAGCATGTTGACTATCTAATTGCGCCCATGATGTATCAAATGAGAATAGAATAATCCCTAATGTCAGTAATAGCAAATTTGCTTTCTTCATGAATATTATACTAAGTTTTACGTACGTCAAAAGTACTACTTTATTTAAACGTTCAAAAGTTAAATTCTGTTATCATTCGCGGTTAAATTTGTGACGTAGTTAACATTTTTGTCGATAAAACGTTATCTTAGTATAGAAAAAACAGATTGTGAACCTCTTAACGGAAGCGCTATATGAGTCAGTTAAATAGATTGTTTGATGTTCTGGATAGATATACCTCTGCAAATGCCAGCAGCTGTATGGTTGCAGGAAAAAAGGATGGAGAGTGGCAACTCTACTCGCACGATCGCTTTACCGAGCTTACCGACAATTTGAGTAAAGCCCTTCTATCCAAAGGATTAAAAAAGGGTGATAAAGTTGCTCTGATGTCCGGCAACCGGCCTGAATGGAATATTGTAGACTTTGCCTGTAACCAACTGGGCATCGTTACTGTCCCCTTATATCCAACGTTAGCGGCCCACGATCTCTCGTATATCCTCAACAACGCCGAAGTAAAGTTACTGTTTACAAGTAATGCAGAATTGACTCATAAAGCAGAACAAGCTATACAAGATCAGCAATTATCCGTGGAAATTTATACATTTGATGCTGTAGCAGATGAACCGCGTTACCAAGAGTTAATAGAGTCCGGTTCGCAGCACGATATCGATCTACAACCGTATCGAGATACAGTTCAAAGTGATGACTTGCTCACCTTGATATACACTTCAGGCACCACCGGAAAACCTAAGGGAGTACTCCTCACGCACAAAAATATTCTCAGCAATGTAGAAGCCTGTCAGCATCTGGTTCCAAAAGACACAAATAAAGCTATCAGTTTTCTGCCGCTCTGTCACATTTTTGAACGGATGGTTGTCTATATCTACCTCTCAAAAGGTATCCAAATCTATTACGCGGAGAACTTGGATAATATCGTCGCCGATATCAATGATGTAAAACCGCAGATTTTCACAACCGTACCTAGGGTCTTAGAGAAAGTATACGATAAAATAATCGAAAAAGGGAAAGCGTTGACTGGCCTAAAAAAGACCCTTTTTTTCTGGGCTGTAGAACTAGGGCATCGATACCAAGAACCCCAAAAAAATGGTTTCTTCTATAAAATCAAATTGGCCATTGCGCGAAAGCTTATTTTCTCTAAATGGCGCGACGCTCTCGGTGGCAATATTAATTTAATCGTATCCGGCGGCGCCGCACTTCAAGAACGTTTAGGCCGCGTTTTTTGGGCTGCAGACATTAAGGTCTTAGAAGGATATGGATTAACGGAAACGTCCCCCGTTATAGCGGTCAATTCGCATGTTGATACGGATGTTAAATTTGGCACTGTAGGGCGGGTGTTGAAGAATCTAGACGTAAAAATTGCAAATGATGGAGAGATTCTTGTTAAAGGGCCAAGCATTAGTCCTGGATACTATAAAAATGAAGAAGCCACGCGAGAGGTAATCGACGAAGAAGGCTATTTTCATACAGGCGACATCGGGGAGATTACATCCGATGGTTTCCTTAAAATTACCGACCGGAAGAAAGAGATGTTTAAAACTGCTGGAGGCAAATACGTCGCACCACAAGCACTAGAGAACAAACTGATGGAGTCTATCCTAATAGCGCAGGTCATGGTTATTGGTGAAAACCAGCGTTTTCCAGCAGCACTCATAGTTCCTGCTTTCGAAGAATTAGAAAAATGGTGTAAACACAAGGGCATACCTTTTGTTTCAAAAGAAGAAGTCGTCAAAGACGCACGGGTTATCGAGAAATATCAGCGAGAGATTGATCGCTTAAATGCAGGCTTCGGTCAATGGGAAAAAGTAAAAAAATTTGAGCTTCTTTCCAAAGAATGGACTATAGACAATGGTGAACTGACGCCGAAGCTGAGTCTAAAACGAAAAGTTATTCTAAAAAACACGGAAGAGATCATCAACCGGCTATACGAAGAATAGAAATATACACCTGTTTTCATGGAAAAAGAAACACTCTGGCAGAAGTTGAAAGGATTCGGGCAATTACTACTGGATACTATCAATAGCTTTCTTAACGATAAATGTCTTAAAAAAAGTGCTTCGTTAGCATATTATACCGTATTCTCCATCGGACCCCTGATTTTAATATTAATTTGGGCACTAGGTTTTTTCTACGGTAACCAGATGGATTCTCCTACGGGTGCACGCGATGAAATTATGATGGAGCTTAATCAACTATTCGGACCAGATATCACCAATATGTTGGATAATGCTATCAAAAAAATATCTCTTGAGAGTAAAAACAGCATTGGTCTTTATATCGGTATTGGCGTGCTCGTTTTTTCTTCCACAACTATTTTTGTAGATATACAAAATTCCATCAACGAAATCTGGCATATTAAAGTGAAGCCTAAAAAAGGTTGGCTGAAAATTATTATTGATCGCCTTCTTTCTTTCTCCATGATTCTCGGTTTGGGATTTCTCCTTATGGTTTCTCTTATTCTCAGCAGCGTAATCGGACTGCTAATGGGAAAAGTGGGCGATTTTTTGAGTGAATATATCCCTAGTCTTAATCTTCAACTAATTAACCTTATCAATACGGGGGTCTCATTTTTAATTATTGCGACATTATTCGCTTGTGTTTTCGCGTTTCTTCCCGATGCAAAGACACGTTTTCGAGATGTGCTATGGGGTGCAATTTTTACCACCTTACTCTTTCTTTTAGGAAAATCGCTTATTTCGTGGTATCTATCTTCCAATGTTACTGCAAGTTCGTTCGGCGCAGCCGGTTCGATTATAATCTTGCTGAGTTTCGTGTATTACTCCGCAGCTATTTTGTATTTCGGCGCTGAGTTTACCAAACATTATGCTATCAAATACGGACGGGGAGTACGTCCCCGTTCTTACGCAGTTCGGGTTGAAATAAAAGAGATAGGATAAAAACAACAGCTTCTCTCTTAAGTTAAGAAAGAAGCTGTTGCTAATATAGTTAATCGCGTCTTAAAAGATTGCCCATCGAATTATGTTAATTATTATAGATCGTAAAATCGTCCATATTTAGACGACCATTGTTGTCGGCCCCCAATCCCAATTTATGGATTCTAAAACGAACCTGACCTTTGATATCTAGATCAAATTCAGCTATTTTGGGTGTTTTGTTATTGGCGACGACATCATTCCCCACCTGGTTCCAGGTTACGCCACCATCAGTCGAAGATTCCAATCGCCAGGTACATCCCGGATCGGTACCATAAGAGCCATGCAAAATAGTCACTTTCGAAGCTCCTCGATAAACATCAAAGTTCATTTGTAAATACAACGGTACTTCATTACGCTGGTTAAACTGTACGCCCTTCGTTCCGTCGACATTAATTGGGCGTAAATCCGTTTTAGTCACCAATGTCACACCATCAAAAGTCCAATTGCCCGACGCTAAATCTAGATTCGCACGTGCATAAGCATCCTTGACCAAGCTGGTATTGAAAACTTCTGGGAAGCCTGCCGGATACGGAGATGGATTATATTCTTCTAAATCGGTATCATCACGCATCCATAATTGTATTGCTGAACCGTTGAGTCCGTATTGTACAATACCTGTGAAAGTACCGAACGACGGGATTTCTTTATTAGCAAAAGAAGCCGAACTGTTCGTATGTAAGTGTATCGTCCCACCAGTGCCATCGTCTAACTCTTTATCCCCTTCAAAAGTATCGTTAGCTTGATGACCAAGGATTTCAGCACCAACAACTTTAACAAGTGAACCGGCATAATCTGCAAAATTTGCATTCAGTTCTGCTATCGCTGCCGTTCTAGGTACTATGGAGGCGTCCTCTTTCAATACTTCAACGTCAGAAGATTTTATGCCTGTCACCGTAATATTCTTATGGACAGCTGTAAGTGTTCCGGCTTCTATATTTACGCGAACGGAATCACCAAGTTTGAATAAAGCATTATCATCGAGCATCACATTGATACCAATACGCTCTTCCTGTATAACTATTCCTTTTTCTACAGGAAGGTTTCCAGAAGACGCAGCGGACACAATTATCCCTGTAATGAAAATCTTCTTAAAGTGCTGTTCGCCGTTTAGCACCAAATCTTCTCCCTTATAGAATTCTTTTAGCTCTTTAATGGCTACGTTGATCTCCTCGTCAAACGCAAAAGAGTCATTTTCTTTTTCACACGAAACGGTAGCCAATAGAGTGACTATAAGTAAAAAATAGTTCGACCAGCGTCTACAGATATACATTATATTTTCCATAATATTTTAAAATTAAAATACATACATTGTATCTTATTAATAATTCGGATTTTGTTCCAAAACAGGGTTCAAATCCCGCTCTACATCGGTAATAGGCCACCAATAGTCCCGTTGTGGGTTAAAGCTTCGTTGTTCGATTATTTTGTTATCCCATGTATAAACACCCGTATTCATAACCGTCTCCGCAATTTTCCAACGCCTTACATCATTATAGTAATACCCCTCTCCCGCGAACTCCACACGCCGTTCTCGTTGAATAATACCTCTTACCTCCTCTTGATTCAACCCTCTTGGTATATCAGGCATATCGACACGACGACGGACGGCATCAATCGCATTGTATACAGATTCATCTGGACCGGAAAATTCATTTTTTGCTTCAGCGTACATCAATAAAACATCGGCATACCGTAGGACAATATAGTTCGTATACGATTGCCCCGCCTTCAAATCAGCTAAGGCATCCTCTGGCTTGTCTTCGGTATAAATACCATATTTTTTTAATCCAAACCCCGTGATTGCGAAACGTGTATTTGAAACTATTTCTCCCATATAACGAGAACCTGGATATACTATAGTAGCTTCTAACCGAGGATCTCGATTGGCATAAGGATTATTAGGGTCATATCCTGATGTCGGGTCTACTATTGGCAAGCCGTTTTTCATTTCATATGCATTTACGAGACTCAGCGTAGGCGCATTCGTATTATACTGTCTATTGATAAGGTCAAAAGAATTTCCCAGAAATGGAAAGATAAACTGCACGTCAAAAATTACCTCCTCATTATTTTCATTATCCGGCAAAAAAAGACCACGATAATCGCGATAAAGACCATACCCGGTTTCATTAGCCATATCCATTACCTCTGCTGCCGCATCAGCCGCATTTTTCCATTTCTGCTGATCGTTTGTCGGATTAAACAGCGGACTTGCTTCAAATAATAGTACCTTCGCCTTTAAAGCTTTTGCTGCTCCTTTTGTTGCTCTTCCTATATCATTGGCCCCATAATGAAGAGGAAGAATAACTGCTGCACGGTCCAAATCTTCCCGTATCTGTCCAATAACTGTTTCCATGGGATCTCTTGGCAAATTTGATTGGGTTGCTGGATTTGGTGGATCCAATATTAATGGAATGTCTCCCCAATAAGTGGTCAAATTAAAGTAAAACAGTGCACGTAGAAATAACGCTTCGCCTATCATACGCTGTTTTACACTTTCCTCCATAGGCACTTCTTCAATTCGTTGAATTAGCGTATTGCAGCGACCGATTCCACCATACGCATGAGACCATCGTGCTGCAATAATTCCACCAGTACTCCCGGATTGTAGTCCGACAGCTATGGAATTCCAAGAACTGGTGTTACTGTTGTTATACGCATTTGGTGACGCTGTCTCTTCAAATAAAGGTGTAGCATCACCTCCATACAAACCTGATGTCCGTAATGCGGCATAGCAAGACGTTAAATAACGGTCAGCAGAACTCTCTGTAACCCAAAAGTTTCCCTCCGTATAGCGATCTTTCGGCTGAAAATCTAACATACTATCGCTACATCCTCCCACAAAAAGAAGTAAAATGGAGAGCAAAGAGAATAAATATATATTTTTCATAACTTTCATTGTTTATATCATTTACAGATTACCTAAAAGGTGAAATTTACACCCATACTCAACGTTCTTAACATTGGATAATGACTCAGACCAACGGCATTATACATCGATTCTGGATCGCCCAATTTAAACGGTGTAAAGGTCAACCAATTTTCTGCATTAACGTAGACGCTTAACGCGTTTATCTTCGCTTTGGACAAAATCCTTTCGGGAATAGCATAACGTAATTGCAATGTTTTTAATCGGAGATAGGAGGCGTCTTTCAGTAAGAAAGTAGAAAATCTAAAATTATCGCTATAATTTGCTTCCGTCAGAATGGGCAACGATGCGTTAGGTCGCTCGGGTGTCCAACTGTCATTTATCCAATCCCAGGTAAGGTTAGCTCCATTATTCAATGGTGTCGCGGGTCTATTTAATGGAGCTGTTTTTATTCCTGAAACGCCTTGAAACTGTGCCATTAGCGAAATGCCTTTATAGTCTAGATTAAAACCAAAAGAATAGTTGTATTTTGGCATTATAGAAGAATAGTTCTGAATTACGCGGTCATCTCCATTTATGATACCGTCTTTATTCACGTCTTCATATTTTAGATAACCTGCTCTGGTGTCGCCACTCTGAAACGCACTCTGTTCTACTTCTTCGTCACTTTGGAATATTCCTTCCACATTCAATACATAGAATGCATTAATCGGATAGCCTTCCTTCGTTATCGTAGGCAAGTTCGTGTCGTGTCCATATATAATCTCCCCTTTTAAGTCCACCACCTTGTTTTTATTATAGGAAACATTTCCAAATACGCTATATCCAAATCCGTTCTCCAGAACATCCCGATATCCCAAACTGAGTTCAACTCCTGCATTACTTACACTACCCACATTTTGTTGTGGTCCGGATAGATTACCGACTTGAGAAGGAAGACTAACCCTCCTCAATATTCCGCTGGTTAGCCGCTTATAGACGTCCGCAGTGAAACTAAGTTTATTATTAAAAATCAACAAATCTATCCCCGCATTATAATTTGTTGTGGTTTCCCAAGAAATCGTTGGGTCGTTTGCAGCTGTTGCGGCGGCCCCGGAAGTCAGTACACCGTTTCTTCCGCCAAAACTGTAATCGTGTCCCAATGTTACCATATTTTGATAACTATATAACGGTACGGCCTGGTTCCCCACCTGTCCTACCGAGGCTCTTAATTTCAGTTGGTCAACAAAATTTATATTTTCGAAAAATGGCTCTTGATCTATTTTCCACCCAGCCGATACTCCTGGAAAAAAACCCCACCGGTATCCGGGTGCAAAACGAGAAGAACCATCGTATCTGAATATCCCTTCCAATAAATATCGATTCTTAAAATTATAATTGACCCTACCAAAATAAGAGATAATGGCTTCTTGCGTCGTTCTGCCCGTGATTTCCGCGAGCACTGTCCCCGCATTAAGATCGGTTAAAATATCGTCTGCATATCCTTGCATTTGCGCGCCGGTGGCAATATCCTCATAGTAATCATATTGCGAGCCTAGCATTCCGCCAATATAATGGTCTCCAAAGGTCTTCTTATAGTCTAATGTATTGTATATATGTACGTTGGTTTGATTATCATCATAACTATACGATCTAGGCGCAGTTGCCGGACTGTTATAGTTCTGACGTTCTCCCGTCTTGGCATCGAGCTTATACATGACCGGAACAAACCGTTCCAACAATCCATCATATTTATCAGCCCCGAACTTTACCGTATAAGACAAACCAAAAGGTAACTCATATTTTGCCTGAAGTGTAGTCAAATATCTTACTACGCGTTTTTCTTGTGAACCTTCATGGGCAAGCATACGGGGATGTTCCCAGTTATTTCTACCCGGAATACGAAGGAAAGGATATCCGTAGTTCCCATCTGCCAAAAGATCATTTTGAAGCGGTAAAGCACGATTTACCAAGCTCATAAATTCCCCGATACCATAGGCGGGTTCCGTATAATTGCGAAAATAACCATGTGTTGACAAGTCAACCGTCAATCGTTCCGTTACCTTCGCAGAAGTATTTAACCCTAATGAATATCTCCGTTCCTGATTTCCTGGCCCAAAAATCACCCCATCCCTGTCAAGATATCCTACCGAAAATCTATAGTTGTATTTCTCTGAGCTGCCCGATGCACTCAAATCATGTTTGTTCATGATACCATTTTTGAACGCAATATCATACCAGTTATTCGCCGGATAAGTATAAGGATCCAACGTCATTCCCAGCTGATACCCCCCTATATCTCGTTCTGAAAATGTTTGACTTGCCTTGCCCTCATTAAATTCTGCTTGATTCAACGCCTTCATATAGACAATAGGATCCCACACCAAATCCAACATCATCGTAGCCTGCTGGATACCGTGATAGTATCCATAATCTATTTTTGACTTACCCCTACCTCTTTTGGTGGTAATTAGAATCACGCCATTAGCTGCTTTCGAACCGTATATGGCTGCAGACGCATCTTTCAAAACAGAAATACTGGCGATATCATTCGGATTAACTTCGTCCATTGGATATTCGATACCGTCCACCAGGACCAATGGATTGTTATTATTTAATGTTCCGATACCACGTATCCGAATCATAGCTCGGTCAACTCCAGGCTGGCTTGTGTTCAGATTTACATAAAGTCCGGATGTTCCATACAAAGCGTTACTCACATTGGTTAAGGGCCTCCCTTCATTGTCCTCCATATCGATTGTCGCGATTGACCCGGTAATGTTCTCCTGTTTTTCGGTACCATACCCTACGACTACGACTTGGTCTAATGCTGTCGAAGAAGATGTCAATTGGATGTCCACTATATTACGATTGTCAATCGCAACCTGCTGTTGCCTGAATCCAACATACGTAAATACCAAAACCGCATCGTGCGGAATATTAGCTAATCGATAATTTCCCTCCGCATCAGTTGTCACCTCCCGTGAGGACCCTTGAACAGAAACTGTTACGCCGGGAATCGGGCTACCTGTTTCATCGGTTACTTTGCCTCGAATATCGCCGTCTTGGTATATAGTAGATATCGTGGCGTTAGTCGGACTATGGCGAGCAGACAAATGTCCACCAGCCAAGCAGAGACATAGCATCCATAGTAGTGCTCTTTTTTTAGTTAGATCTGTTATTGTATTCATAACTTATGCTTTATTTAATAAAGTAATTTTAGGTGTAAAAAGAGGTGTATTTTACTCACGTGCGCCATCATATTTAAAGATATTTGCTCTTCGGTAGTTTTCAGTTTCTTGGTAGGAAGCAAATCCTAGATACAACTGATTACCTCTTATCTTTATTCCCTCTGCTTCCATATATCCACTACTATTGGTGACACCTGCTTGCATTAATCTATTTATATCAGATAGCGCTGTCACCCTGGTGCGTGGGTATACGATATTTCCTTGAAGATCAAAAACAGTTACATACGCTTGTGATTGGCCAACAGAAGCGCCAGTTTCTGTCCAATTGCCTTCAAAAAAATAAACGTGGCGGCTTCCGTCTATATCGTATCCTTGGAAAGGAAAGGAATTAACATCAACAGCTTTGTTAGTGCCAACTGGAACAGAGAAACTCCCCAAAGGCGTCAGTTCACTTAAGTCTCGTCCGTTAACCGTGCGGGAGATAATCTGTTCAACACTGCCCACTTCCTCTCCCCCAACTTTAACAGAGAATGTAAAATTCTTTGGGCTCAGTGATTCCGCTTCACTCAATGTATAAGTATAGAAATGTCTCTCGCCTCCTTGGCTAGCGTTAATACACAGCAAATCATTTTTCCTATCCACCGCGGCTTGGATTCTAAGTAAACCATTATTCAGAAAGTAGGACTCACCCGCATAACCATCATGTATTTGTCCTGATCGATAGGGTATGCGTGAAACGGATTGCTCATCCCAATATTCTCCCGAAGTGTATTTAGTCGCATTACTGCCCACCCAGACGTATAGTTCGCCGTTGTCATCTTCCTCAATCGCAATATTTCCTCCATGACCAAAATATTTCAATGTCATGTAGTCTGTTTTCCCCTCTTGGTTAGGTTTACTTTTGATGATATAGACTTCATGTGCTTTGGTTCGCCCTGGCTCGAATCCTCCTGCAACACCGATCTGACTGTAATAGACATTTCCCGATTTATCAAAATCAAAAGATTGCATCACACGATAGGGAGCAATCAAAGACACATCGATACTATACGCCATCGGATCTGAAAAAGATTGAGATAAAGATTTTGGGTTTAATGGGCGATCATAATTTGTATCTTTTACTTCCACTTCGCACACGGCTTCGACAGACTGATAGGTTGCTTTTATCATCGTTCTTCCCGGCCCAATGGCATTCACCTCGCCAGCGTTCGTGACAATTGCAACCTGTTCATCGGACGATGTCCACGTTAAACTCCGTGAGGAGACTTTCGTCTCTCCCGTTGAAAACTTAATGAGATATTTCTCTCCCGTATTCATCTTGGCGCTGTTTTCCCCGAATGTTAGATCAAGAACATCTTTTCCAACTTCTTGATTTGGCTTATTACAAGAATAAAAGGGTAGAAAAACCATAACGGTTAAGACATACGCTATTATAATTTTTTTCATAACAATGCTGTATAAATAATTTTAGTTTATCGCCTCGCTTACCTCCATAGGCAAATCGGACTCTAATACCGTGGCACCATCAGCATATACAGCACGATATTTCTTTGCCCGCTCCTCTTTGGTTGGCAATTTATCATACGTTGGCGCAGTCGATATCATGCACATCACGCCTTTAGATTTAAAGAAATCATACATTGCTTGGTTGGCTTCTTTTATTTCAGGTCCGATGTAAACAATCATCCGGTCATAGGGTAATCCAGACGCTTTAAACTCCTCCAAGGCGTTTTTATCTTTTATGTGCATGGATAGGTATTGATTCGGGTTTTTCTCTAAGTAGAACCTCGCCTGTTCGACATTATGCACCGTAACCCATACCCATTTATAAGCATTGTGCTTCCGGATTATTTCAGCTGTTACCTCCAAAGGCAGGTCTTTTTTATCTAGGTTGAGGATAGTCTTTCCTTTCGCCCACTTAATCATTTCGTCTAACGTGTTGATACGATATTTAGTGGGGTTACCCTGATGGTCTTTCAGCCGTAATTTTTTAAGTTCTTTCCAAGTATAATCAGCAACTTTCCCCGTCCCGGTCGTCGTGCGGTCTAAGGTTGCATCATGCACCATAACCGGCACACCGTCTTTGGACAAACGTGGATCGATCTCAAAAATAGCGGGTGTATGTTTCAAGACCTCTTTCATCGCCACAATGGAATTTTCGGGAAGCCCTTCCTCCATTGTCCCACGATGCCCGCTAATAATCTTTTTACCGGGTGCATATGCAAAGTATGCGTACATCTCCTCCACATTGTTAAAATTTAGTTTATGAAGCTTTTGTGCCGTCACAGAGGCGACGGTTAACATCCCTGTGAAACAAAGTGCAATAGCGTGTAGAATTGTTTTCATCTGTATAAATTTGTTAATGGATAAATCTATTTATTTAGGCATTTAACTTTAGCAATTGACAACCTTGATGATGCGTTAAGGTGAGTAACGTAAGCGCTGAATTGTCTTGAACCAGACGCCTATAGTTTTTTAATGGCATCCCCAATTGACTTGCTAAAAACAGTCGGTTCACTCCGTTATGTCCAACAACCAAAATGGTTTTATCACTATATCTCGCTATCAAATCGTCATAGAAGGATTGTAGTCGAGAAATCACCTGCATAGCAGTTTCTCCAGTTCTTCCCGCTGGAAAACGCTCAGGCGCCGCTAACCAATTGTCCCAAGATTCGGGATCTTTTGCCTGAAATTCTTCCGGACGCATCCCTTCCCATTCCCCAAAGTCAACCTCTATCAGACGATCGTCTACCAATACGTTTTTAACACGACCGGAAGCAATCTCTGCTGTTTTTTTAGCTCTTTGCAACGGGGAAGAATAAACTGCATCAAAGTCGTATCCTTCTAGTAGCTCATACATTCTTTTTGCCTGAGAAATCCCCTTTTCGGTGAGTTCAACATCTGTCCGCCCGCAATACCTGTTTCCATCGGCGTTAAATGATGTTTCACCATGTCTAAGCAAACAAATTGTAACCATTTTTATAAATAATTTAGTGCCTTAAGTTTTTCTTTGAATTGTTGATATTGCACTTCATATTTAGCCACCAATTCTACCTCGGGAAAAATCGCTTTTTCCATAGTGGTCATATGTGAAGCGGCCTCCGTAACGGATCCGTAATAGGTATTGGAAGCGGCCATGATGGCCGCGCCTAATGCACCACTTGCAGCTTTACATTTGTAAATAGGTACGTTCAATACCGCTGCCCTTATCTTTAGCCATACCTCACTATTGCTGCCACCTCCAGCGGTATACACCGCAGCAATCTTTTCATCCGAGAGCTCTTCAATAATTTCGTAGGCAAGCCGTTCAATACAAGCCACACCTTCCAGATTTGCCGCATACAATTCTGATTTAGATACTTGTTCCGGCACAATCGCCCGTGCTTGTGGTGCCGATAGCGGATAGCGTTCGCCCTCTTGCAGCAACGGCCAAGCAATTTTACCGGTGGGTATCAATTTCTCTGCTGTTTGGTTCCATTGTAATACATCGGAAGAAAAGTCAACGGTAATCCAATCTGCGCCCGTATTGCTTGCACCACCTGGCATCCAGTACCCCTCGGGATGTCGATGGCTATATAACCTTCCTAGCGGGTCAACCACTTGTTTTTTTGTTACACCTTTAATGACTAACGTGGTGCCAATAGTCGTGTTCCAATCGCCTGGCTTAACCGCACCGGATGCCACCTGGCTTGCACAGCCATCCGTCATCCCGACGATCACTTCTATCTCATTTAGCCCCCAACGGGTCGCTAAATCTTTCTGCAACCGTCCAACCACCGTACCCGATGGAACCACTGTCTGCAGCCATTCTTTTTTTAATCCTAATTCATCGATTATATACGCCGGCCATTTTAAATTGGCGACATCATATCCCGATTTCAATGCGTTCGTATAATCTGTTGTGTTATAGACACCAGACAACTTGCCTACCATATAATCTGACGCGTGGATCCATAGGGCAATACGGCCTCTCTGTTCGGGATAACACTCCATAAACCAAAGCATCTTACTGATACCGCTGGAGGCATTAAATCCGGTATAGCCATCTTTCATATGTTGCAAAGCGATTTCCTGAATACGTTTTCCTTGTTCAGCTGACCGCCCATCGCTATACATAATCGCATCGTGAATAGGTTGATTATTTACGTCTAAAGGGATAACGGTACCGGATGTCGAGGTAACGGATACAGCTTGTATCGCTGATTTATCGAAATCTGCTGCCAATCCATTCAACATTTCATCAAGAAGCCCTACACAAGCATTCCACCATACAGCGGGCGACTGCTCTTCTCGTGCTCGCTCATCGAACACAAAAGAACGGGAAGCAGAAGCTATTGATATTCCCCGTTGATCAACAAGAATAACCCTTGCTCCTTGTGTTCCGATATCTATCCCTATAAAGTACACTTTCATGTTAGGATATAAGTTGTTTAAATGTTTTACGGGCATTCTTCCACTCTATATATAGCTGTTCAAATTGCTCATGATCTTCGGGGAATGTCTCATCTAGTAATATCGGCGGTGCATTGTCTATTCCAAGCGCATCGTTACAGACAAAAACACCACCCAAAACAGACGCCTGACGATATGTCGCCCGAATCCGGATACTTTTGCCAAGTAAGTTCGCCAAAAACTGTCTTAGCTTCTTGCTTTCTATACCACCGCCACATGCCCAGATATAGCTTTCCTCATGTGCCGAAACATCACACAGAAATTTATAGTTCTCATAAATAGAACAGGCAATATCCCATAAAATGGAAAACACGAAACTCCCACGCGTAAGCTGGTGTGAGACAGGCGCATTAAAAATAAATCCACCTTTAGTCAATGGTTCGTCTTCATCGGCGATCAACGATCCCAAAGATGCCACACACTGAGAATAACTGGTATCATCTAATTCGCGTTCGATCACATCATACCCTTCATTCGGATAAAAAATCTCTTTCAAGCGCTGATAGTTCAAGCCCGTAACGCCAGCATTAGCTTCTAAAATAAAATGTGACTCGTCAATATGTCTGCTCGTCCAAGTACGTTGATTTTTATCTTTAACATACCGTTCCACAATCTTAATAATGGGTGTAGTCGTTCCAGAAACAATGACCACGTCGTTTGCCGATGGCCCCATGCTGCGTATAGCCAACTGTGTATCACCACCACCGACTACCACAACAGCCTCCGTTGGAATATGTAATACTTGTGAGACATCTGGAAGTATTTTCCCCAATACCGTTCCGGATTGTTTCAACGCGGGAAAAAACCTATTAGGGATATCAAATAGCGCTATGAGTTCTGCAGACCACTGTTTCTGTTCCACATCATATAGTAACGTTTCTGACGCCTGTGAATGCTCGTAACAGGTAACGCCTGAAAACTTGAACTGTATCCAATCGCTAATGCTCATAAAACAGCTCGTCTTTTCAAATAAGTCAGGATATACGGCACGGAGACCTATCAACTTATATACTGAAAACAGAGATGTCGGATAACGTCCGGACAATTCATAAACCAGATCCTTTTGTGTTAGTTCCTTCTCCCATTGACGACCACGATGATCGATATTGGGCATACCCAACAGAGACATCCCTTCACTGTCGATCACAACGATTCCTTCCCGTTGGCTTGTGGCTGTGACTGCTTTAATACGGACTTCTCCTGCGTCCGACAGTGCCTCCGTTGCCAACTTTAAGATCTGCTGCCACAACGCTTCTGGGTTAAAATAAATGGACTCCTCATAATTAGCATCGGCATGGTACTGTACATTTTCTCTTTTTATGGCCAGTATATCACCTGCTGGCGTTACTACGCCTACCCTGGCATTACCAGTACCTATATCGACGATTAAATACGCTTCTTTTTGTGCCATACTCAGTTTGTTGTTTGTTTTTCTAAAACCGCTTTATTTACGAGCTGTTTGATAGTTTTATCGCCCTTATGAAAAAATGCCCGCAAATTGTTGTTCATAATAAAAGCGTGGTGATCTTCCACCTCATAGGTCGCTCCAGCGATATGGGGTGTTGCCAATACATTTTTGTGAGGAATCATCTTGTAATCTATCTCATCGGGAGGTTCATGGTAAAACACATCCAATACGGCTCCACGAATCTGCTCTGCTTCTAACAACTCCAAAAGATCTTCTCGATTGACCACGGTGGCACGGGCCGTATTCACAAAAATGGCGTCTTTCTTCAATAAGGTAAGATATTTCTTGTCAATCATACCTTTGGTTTCAGCCGTAACCGGCAAATGGATTCCTACTACATCACATACGGAAAACAATTCGTCTAATTCCACTTTTTTATATACTGGATTGGGATCCTCATAATAAGGGTCATAGTATAAAATCTCCGTTGGAAAACTCGACAACATCCGTGCTGTATACTGCCCTACTGCTCCAAACCCGACCATTCCTACTTTTTTACCCGCCAGCTCATTTCCTTTAAACTGTAGATATGAGGTATGCGCCCCCTCGCCCCAATTCCTGCCTTCTAGCCAATCAATTGCTGGCAATGTATTTCGCATAAGCGTAATCACATTCGCAATAAACATCTCGGCCACCGCCTGTGCATTTCTTGCCGGTGTATGGAAAACCGGAATTCCTAGCTCAGTAGCTACGTCCAAATCAATGTTGGACGGTGTGCCTCGGCAGATACCTACAAATTTTAGCTGTGGATTAGCGCGTAAAACATCTGCTGTAATCTCGTCGTGTTCGGATATTAACGCATCCGCTTTTGTTTCTGCTAATAAAGCTTTTAATTCCGTTGGATTATATGCCCGTCCGTGAGGCTTCCATGACCTATAGATGATTTCATCAAATAACCCCTCTAATTCTCGAAGCGCTTTCTCATTCTCATAAGGCGCAGTCAGTAATACTTTCATCATTATATGCTCGTGTTTAATCTTGTTATTCTGATACTATTTCCTTTGCTTTATTTGCTTCTTTCCAATCAGTGGCCTTATCTATAGTGATAAACTTGGTTAAGATAGCGCTCAGCACATAGAGCCCCGCCAATACCCAGATGACACCTGCACTACCAATTATACCAATCAGAATACCAACCAGTGCAGGTCCAACAAATACAGGGAGCCCTGCTCCTAAATTCAAAATAGCCATAGCCGCGCCTTTGTCTTCCTTGACTAACGAAGGTACCAAAGCCGATAGAGGTACATATCCAGCCAGCAACGCACCCCATGCTACACCTGCTGCCATAACCGCCCAATAGCTCCCGTCAAACCATACTGGCGCATAGTAGAACAAAACAGTAGTGATCGCACACCCCACACCGCCAAACCACATAATGGTATTTTGCCACCCCATCCGATCACCAACAAAGCCAAAAATCAAATTGAAGATGATGTTACTTGTGAAAATCGTCCCCCATATTTGCAGCCATTCTTTTGTTGTAAAACCATGTTCTGCCATATACAAAGGAAGAAATACTGGAAAAGCAAACTGTGCTGTTGTATTGATCACACGTACAATCCCACCCAGCAATACCTTAGGTTCCTTTTTTACAATGGTAAGTCCATTGGCCAATTCTCTCCATTTCGATCCTCGGGAAGCCTTTGTTTCGAATTTATCTTTATTGAGTACTAACGCGAAAAATGCACCTACTAAAACCCAGAATATGGAACTCCATAATGTATTTTCGTAGCCTAGACGCCCTATTGCCCAACTGGAATAATAAGCCCCAAGTACGTTCAACCCTCCCGTGAAAACAAACCAAAACCAGCCGACTGCTCTTCCCAACATATGCTGTGGAGTACGGTACGTAACCCATACCATAAATGAATAGGCAAAGAGTGGATATCCAAAACCACGGATGGCATAGAAAAACAACATCGCTCCATAATCTAGTTTTGCCATCCCGATACCGACAAATCCGAGGGTCCCAATGATGTAAAGGAGTAAGCCCATAAGCATCGCTTTACGCGGCCCATAACTCTCCGCCAGAACACCCGAAAACCAGGATGAAATAGCTATCGTAATACCATATACGGTAAAGAGGGTAGCGGACTGTTGAATGTTCATTCCGTGTTCGATAAGATAGGGACTTAACCAACCCTGCTCTACCCCATCTCCCATCATGAAAATTAAAATACCCAAATAGCCCCACCCTAAATGGCTAGGCAGCCCTGCTTTGTTTAAAAGATTTTGGTTCTGTGTCATCAAGAAAAGATTTATAACGGTATTCTTACATAAATACAATTCAAATATAATAAAATAAAAGATTATTAAACAAAATAAAAATCAAATAAAATGATTTTTAACTATATAGTATTAAAAATTTAACATTATCTTTAATTTCACTTCAAAGTCTTATTTTTGATTTTAATAAGATTATAGGCAATGGGCACTTTTTTTTAAATGAGCGTAACGATGGACATGAAAAATATTACAGATAGGCATGGATTTATCATAAACCATATCAATACACACGGTCGTGCAACCATTAATGAGTTGACAGAACTCACGGATGTTTCAGGTGTAACTATTCGTAAAGATTTAAAAGTTTTGGAAGAAAAGGGATTGCTTTACATTACGAGAGGGGGAGCCTCTATCAACAATCCTTACTCTAGCGATCGACCAATTCAAGAAAAAGCAACGATTAATGCAGACCAAAAGAATAATATCGCACGCGCTGCGGTTAAACTTATTGGTTCAAACGATTCGATCATCATCGGATCCGGAACAACGGCTTATTGTATAACACAGCACCTTCATCCCTCCACCCCGCTAACGGTTATAACGCCCGCAATAAAGGTAAGCTTAGAGCTTTGTGATCGCCCGAATATCGAGGTGTTACAACTTGGTGGCGTCATTCGCAAAAATTCTTCTTCTGTTGCCGGCTTTTATGCAGAATACATACTCGAATCCTTATCAAGCGCACTCATCTTTATTGGAGTAGATGGCATTGATTTAAACTTCGGTTTCTCTATCAGCAACCTTACTGAAGCGAATATCAACCAAAAAATGATTAACACCTCTCAAGTTGTCGTCATAGTGGCTGACAGCACAAAATTCGGAAAGCGGGGAATAGGTAAAATCTGCAATATCGATGATGTGGATTACGTCATTACAGACAATAAGGTTCCCAAAGAATATGTGAGTTCTTTGGAAGAAGCCGGAATACAAGTTATTATCGCATAAGAGGCAATGGAATCCCATTGCCTCTTTCTATTTCATTAGAACAAAATTATTTCACATTATAATAATATACCGCTCGCCCGGCGTTACCTGTCTCATCTTGCCCCTCGACAACCACCTTATATCTACCGTTACCGTCGCCATTGTAAAAATCTAACACAGCATTTCCTTCGTCGTCCAAAACCACATCTGGATTCCAATAGATAGTTGTCCGGTAATCATTTGTATTTTTACTATCTGGCGTATCGTATTTTGGTGTGTAGAATTGTCTTTCTTTTACATAGCCGAGAGGCACCATATCAATTACATTTGTCTTCGGTAACATACTTTCGATTTCAGCCAGCGACATTCGAGGCTGCTTACTTTGATCTTTCTTTTTCGTCATGATCGAAACGACACCGTCGTTTTGATAAACCCTACTCACCGTTCCCAATTCATCTCGTAAAAAAATCTCGATAGCTTCAATTTCTGACGGAATAATAGAATTCAACGCGGGTTCGTCAATCGGCATTCCATCTAAGAAAAACTGAACGGGTACTCGACTCCCTTGGTTGTAATTTCTTGTAATATGGTATTTTAGTGTTTGATTGTCGTAAGTGATACCCGTCAACATAGTTGTTAAACACATGGTCAACACATTACAACCTGAAAGACGTTCTCCTTCTATACGATGTTCCGGCATGGACAGTCCGGATAGCGAGGAGAATTCTTTACTCGTCACCATTTTCCGTTGAACGCCTGTAACCTGGACTTCATCAATCAAAATCGAAGTTCTATATTCATTCTTACTATTATTTAAGTAAGCTTTCATTTCTTGATCAATATTTTGCACTTGATCACTTGCATAAGGGTTTCCTTGGTCTATTCCTGGGAAATACGTTTGATCCATGTTAATGACCAAATTTCTAAAGTTATCGTTACCCCGTGCGTTTATCGTCACTTTGGAAGAATCGGGAAACACTAAGTTCTCAAACGCAAATCTTCCTTGATTATCTGTATACGCATCCTTCCGTATATTTCTCGATGGAATGGACAACAACAACCCTCCATTAGGTTGAGGACGTCCCGTATTCAATCGTAATATTCCCGAAAGCGTAATCCCCTGTTCGGGCATAAATTGAACTTGAGGTAATTTTTCGGCAATCAAATCATCGTACGAAAATCTTCGGAACCCCTGTGTCATTAACAACGCATTTAAGACGTCCTTTCTATTTTCATTTTCTTCATTAAAATAATAATTCGGTTGTTCCACATAACCCTTAAGATCAGAGGTCAATAAATAATTGCTCAGAATCCCTAACTCCTGATCATCATTATAGGGTGTTTTAACGTCGTCAATCACCGAAACGGAATAATTACTTTTCAACGAGTCCGTCACAGGTACATGCAACGTCAATTTCACGCCCTCCTTCTTGACATATGCTGCTTTATCTGTTTTCACGTCGATATTCAACAAGGGTTGAGACTGATTGAACACCAGACGTTCACTCAGCAGTTTTCCGTCCGGCTGCATAATCGAGAGTTGCACAATACCGTTTGGAAGCTTATCCTTGGGCAGGTTAATCAATACAGATGAGTTTTTTAATGTTGCCTGTGCAGCATACACCAAATGTCCGTTCGATTGGCCTAACACATAAAATGGCTGATTGGCCATTTTTTGGTAAAAAGCATCATTTGCTACCAACCCCATCTGCAGAGAAGTATCATCTTCGCCATGCAGAATGACGTTGATCCCTTCTGCCTTAACTTCAGGTAGATCATATGTCCGTTGTTCTCCATTTTCGAAAGACACCGTTGCCTTGTAACTTTCACCCGCCACAGGCATAAAGTCAATGGCTCCCATACCAAATTGAATAGCACTAAAAGACGTAACTTCTTTCTTTTTACTATCGATGATCTTACCTTGAATTTTTAAACCCTTACCTGTAGAACTTACGGCCTTAAATGCCAGTTTTTTCATCACGCCAGCCAAGAGGTCACCACCTTCCGGAAAAAACTGTACATCGGCATCCCATAGTGCATGTCGTAACGAATAGCTCCCCACCAAATCTGGCTCTAGTTTGTCTCCCTCCACCGTCACATTAAGTCTTCCCTTTTTCAAATACTCTTTGTCTTTTATCGTGAGATTAATAGTCACACGCCCCATATCGTCTGTCTCACCTTTTCCTTTGCTAAACGGGTCCCAACCATCAATAGCTTCCCATGTGAGTTTTCGGCGTCCCAATAAGTTACCCTCTCTATTTCTAAATTGGATAGTAGCCTGTGTCTTATTGCTACCATCTGGTGTATACGTAATTTCAGCCCCCAACTTTTTATTAATGGCGTCTCCAATCGGTACAATCTTATTGTAGAAATAACTATTATCAAAGTTCGCCATCCATTTTGTATACGCCCGAAAACGATAATTATCCTGGCCGATAAATTGCGGATCCAAGACCAACTGCCCTTTTCCGCTATTGCCACTTAGTGGGATGCGTAACGTCTGTATCAAGGAGTCTTTGCTAGTTAACATCTCTACGTAAACAATCTTGCTGGGGCTATATTCAAACAAATTATGCTGTAGATACGTTTTGAACCACAACGTGTCTCCCACCGCATAGTATGGCTTATCAAAATGTAAATGCACTTTCTCCACAGGGTAAACACCAAAGTATTTTTGTACTCGCTCCACTACCGTGTTGATAGGTATAGCCGGTAGCTGTTGGGCAACCCCTATTCTCCATTCAAGAATAGAAAAAATAACAAATAAGAAAATAAAAAGCTTCTTCATTAATATACAGTTTTTTCGCGGAGTTAAAGATATTTATTTTTTTCTGAAAACGTATATTTCGGTTTCGGTTTAACACCTTATAACAAAGGAGCAAGCAAGCGACATACAGAATCAAGACCACGTTTCCACACGTTCCTCTTTTTCCACTCAACCAGTGTCATACGCTCACAGTCTTCTTTATCACGCTCAAATTGTTGTTCCAATTGCCTGCAGACCGTAATATCAGAGACAACAGCGGCTATTTCATAATTGATATAAAAACTACGCGTATCTAAATTAACAGTGCCAATATAGGAAAGCTTACCATCAATATTAATGGTCTTCGCATGGATAAAGCCCTTTTTATAAAAATAGACCTTTACTCCTCGTTCTAAAAGCGGCTTGATAAATGAAAGGCTAGCATGTTGCACGATGAACGAGTCTGATTTCTGGGGTAACATCAGTTCAACTTCCAAACCTGAGGCGGCAGCTATTTTTAAAGCCGTCGACAATTCATCGCTGGGCACATAGTAAGGTGTTACAAGTTGGATTTTTCTGTCTGCCTCACCCAACCCTACGAGAATAGCCTCCATATTAAAAGGACCACGTGAACCGGGATCACTTTCCACAAAAGAAACCGCCGAACTTCCTTTCTTTTCGACAGCCGACAAACGGTGAAGCAAGTACCCCTCTTCTAATTGAAAAGGCGTCCCGTCGGCTGCATTCCAAGAATTCCAAAAACCAATTTGCAGCATCGTAACGGCAGGACCTTCTATTCTTAAGGATGTATCACGCCAAAAAATAGAATTATTATTGGATGGATCATTGATATAACGGTCTGAAATATTGATTCCTCCAATATACCCTATTTTTCCATCGACAATAGCTATCTTGCGATGGTTTCGATAATTACTGCTTCCCATCGAGGTAAAAGTTACAGGTAGAAAACGGTGGTATTCAAAGCCTAAATCTTTTTTACGCGACAGATGCCTTGCCAATGCCGGCGAGCCAAAACTATCGACCAACAGACGCACGAAAATTCCTTCTCGGGCTTTCTCTTCCAAAAGATGTAGAACTTCCTTTCCAATACGATCCACTTCAAAAATATAATATTCTAAGTGGATAGAATGCTGGGCCTCTCGTAAGGATTGTAAAAAATCAGGAAATTTTTCTTCACCATTGATCAGTAGTTTTACACTATTTCCGGTCGTGGGTGATGACACGCGTTCGTTTTTCAAAAACGTAAATACCCTTGCAAGGGTTCCTATTTTATTACTAATATAGGCGATACTTTCGTCCATATAGGGTTCTAAGCGTTCCCACTCTTTTTTCAAGCGTATCATTTGTATTTCGTTCTCACGCTTAAGACGCCTGACCTTATTAAATTTCTGTCCGAAAAAATAATAAATCAGCAAACCTATAACAGGCAGAAAAATAATGACTAAGATCCAAGATAGGGTTTTTGTAGGATTTCTATTCTCAATTAAGATTGTACTAAGAATTCCTAAATAAAGGAAAACAACCGGTACCCAGTACCATTGCTTCAAAAAATTAAGGATTTCTTGCGTAAATTCCATATCTTGATCACCGTAATATAAAAATAGTGCTTTTATTTGAAATATCCAGCATAGCAAACTGAACGGAGCGCCCATGGATGCAATTGAAAAGAGACGATTCTCAATAAACACAACAACAAATGACCGCGAAGCAGTATGCACATTACTTCTCCACCAAAATGTGCTTCATATAACTTGGACATTCCCAAGGACGACCGAAGGGCAAACCAAGTGTACCAAGCGCATTTATACGATGAAATCTAACGCTGATATTATCCGTTGTACACCTATGAATAAATGAGCTATTAAATTACGTTAAGAATTGTTAAACAAACAACTATTTTATATGAAAAACGTTATCATTGCGAACATACTGTAACTAAACCGTTACAACAGTAATAAAGAGTGACAAGATATAATGCAAAAAATGAACATAAAAAAAATGACGTTAAAACAATTTGCGTATGCATCTATGGTCGTAGCTTCTGTGGTTACTTTCACAAATTGCAATACAAGCAAATCAGAAGATATTGGAAATAAACCATTGGCGTTACCGGTACATAGTGTGGACACAAGTAGCGCCGTTACGGTAAAAGACTACTTAGGAACTATTGAAGGCAAGGTAAATGTGGAAATCCGTCCGCAAGTTGAAGGAATATTACAAGAGATATATGTGGACGAAGGACAATTCGTAGAAAAAGGGCAACATCTATTTAAAATAGATGCCTCCGTTTATCAAGAAGGCCTCAATAACGCCGTAGCAAATCAAAATGTAGCAAAAGCAAAATTGGAGAATGCAAAGCTGGAAGTAGAACGCCTCAGACCTTTAGTGGAGAACGATGTCATATCTGAAGTTAGGTTACGAAAAGTAATGTCAGACTATGATGTTGCAAAAGCCTCTCTAGACCAAGCTGCTGCCGAGGTCCGGAATGCCGAAATTAGCAAAGAATTCACTATTTTAACAGCGCCAGTAAGTGGTTATATCGGTCGGATTCCAAAAAGAATAGGAAATCTTGTAACAAAAGGTGATAAAGAACCGATGACGGTGTTATCTGATGTTCAGGAAGTATATGTTTATTTCTCTATGAATGAATCGGACTTCCTTTATTTTTCAAAGCTCAAAGCACGGGAGGATAGTTTGCTAGGTATTAAAAACTCCAAAAACCGGCTTGTTTTTCCCGAAGCAGACCTCATTCTTGCTGATGGTGAACAATATCGGGAAAAGGGCATCGTAGACGCTATCGATGGTCAGGTCGATAGAACAACAGGGGCCATATCATTGCGAGCATCATTTCCAAACGAAGACAACATCTTAAGAAACGGTAGTACGGGAACGCTAAAAATTTCAGAAACGAAAAAGGGTGTTATTCAAATCCCGCAAGTTGCAACAAGCTCTTTACAAGATAGAACATTTGTATATACGTTGAATGATAATAATCAAGTGGAACGTCGTTCTATTAAAATAGAAGGCACGAGTAAGGATAACTATATCGTTTCTGGTTTAAATATTGGCGATAGGGTGCTACTTTCCGGAATCGATAAAATTACGGACGGATCAGTAGTAACCCCTATTTCACAATAACTGCGGATATTTTCCTCATCCGCATCCCTTTTACCAGATGGATTTTAAAAGTATCGATCAATGTTAAAAACATTCATAAATAGACCGGTCTTAGCTACCGTAGTATCCTTAATTTTGGTCATTTTGGGCCTAGTAGGAATGATGATACTTCCTGTTAGTAGATTTCCGGAAATCGCCCCGCCTAGTGTCGTCGTATCACTAAGTTATCCAGGAGCAAACTCGGAAACTGTGGCAGAGAGCGTGTTGTTACCAGTCGAAGAGGCCATAAATGGTGTAGAGGATATGACCTACATCCGATCTACAGCAACCAATTCAGGATCAGGCAGTATACAAGTATTTTTCAAAACAGGAACCAACCCCGATATTGCGTCAGTGAATGTGCAAACACGTATCTCTCGAGCAATATCTACTATTCCTTCAGAAGTTAATGAAAACGGTATAATCGTACAACCGAGGCAAAGTGGGGCCATCATGACGATTAATCTCTATTCTGACCATAAAGATTCTATCTATGATGAAACCTTTCTGCAGGCCTATGCACAGATAAATATGATTCGCCCTCTTTTGCGTGTAGATGGGGTTGCCCAGGTTGCGAGAATTGGGGCACGGGACTACTCGATGCGTGTTTGGTTGAATCCGGAAAAATTAGCATTGTATAATTTAGTTCCACAAGATGTCACGAAGGCTTTAAGCGATCAGAATTTCGAGATGGCTCCCGGTAAGTTTGGCGAGGCTACCGATGAGGTTTTTGAAACAGTCATTCGACATAAAGGACGTTTTTCACAACCAGAAGAATTTGAAAATATGGTCATTAAGACCAACGTCGACGGTTCAGTCCTTTATTTAAAAGATATCGCCCGCATAGAATTTGGTGCAACAAACTTGAATAGCGACAATAAGGTGAACGGTTATCCAGGGTTGACACTTAATATCACGCAAACCAGTGGCTCCAACGCACATGCTATCGATCAAGAAGTACGAAAAGTGCTGGAGGAAATCTCTGCTGCTTTTCCAAAGGGTGTACATTACGAAATATCTTATAGCGTACGAGATCAGATCGACGAATCTATCAATCAAGTGAAACACACTCTTTTTGAGGCCTTTATATTGGTATTCATTATTGTATTCATTTTCTTACAAGATTTTCGTTCCACGTTGATACCTGCTATTGCGATTCCAGTTTCTCTTGTCGGTACATTTTTCTTTCTAAATCTTTTCGGTTTCTCGCTGAATGTCCTCACGATGTTTGCACTTGTTCTCGCCATCGGTATCGTCGTAGACGACGCCATTGTTGTTGTCGAGGCTGTCCACCAAAAAATGCATGAGACAGGTTTAAAAGCAAGAGAGGCTACCATCCAAACCATGTCCGAGATTACCAGTGCCATTCTATCTATTACAATGGTTATGGCCGCTGTATTTCTCCCCGTAGGCTTTATGCAAGGTCCGGCCGGTATTTTTTATCAACAGTTTGCCTATACACTAGCTACAGCGATATTGATATCAGCCGTGAATGCATTGACACTTTCTCCTGCCCTTTGCGCCTTATTACTCAAACCTGTACATCCGCAAAAAGTGGAAGAAGAAAAGAAACTGAATACATTTCAAAAATATAAAAATCGGTTCTTCACGGCCTTTAATAGCTCGTTTGATCGATTCACCAGCAAATATATCACTGGTGTAAAGTATTTATTGAATCATAAAAAAATCGCTTTTCTAGGGTTAGCCGCTATCACCCTTATCGGCACGGTGTTTTTGATGAACACACCACGGAGCTTTATTCCAACCGAGGACGATAGTTTCGTAACATACTCATTGGCCATGCCCCCTGGTGCATCATTAGCTAGAACGACTGCTGTATTGCGTAAGGCAGACAGTATCTTAAAAAAACGTGAAGATATTGCGGGTATGACAACCGTATCCGGTTTCAATGCTTTGGATGGCGGAGTTAGTCCTGCATTTGCTGCGGGTTATATCAACCTTAAATCTCATAAAGAACGGAAGAACATTACATCCATCGAAGCGTTTATGGACACGGTCCGAAACGACCTCTCTCAAATAGATGAAGCGACATTTACCGTATTTCCGCGTCCTACCGTCCAAGGTTTTGGTGAGTTTGCAGGCCTCGAACTGGTATTACAGGATCGTTTGGGAGGCGATATCCGTGACTTCGATCTCGTTGCCGATACGCTTATCCGTCAAATCAATCAACTCCCCGAAGTGGACAATGCATATACGACATTTAAATCTAATTTTCCGCAGTTTGAAGCGGATATCGATGTAGTCAAGGCGAAGAGCCTAGGAGTCGATATTCGGGAGATGATGAGCACTATTCGGTTATATTTTGCACGCGTAAACGGTGGGGATTTTAACCGTTTCGGCAGAACATATCGGGTATATCTGCAAGCCGATTTTGACTTTCGAACTGACCCCGAATCACTCAATTCCATTTTTGTCCGCAACAAAGAAGGTAAAATGGTTCCTGTAGGAACATTAATGACCTTAAATAAGGTTATTGGGCCAGAATCTGTTTCGCGTTATAATCTCTACAATTCCATTACCGTGAACGCAACACCTGCCTCTGGATACAGTACCAACGACGCCATGACAGCTATCGAGCAGCTTGCTTCTGCCGAACTCCCTGTTAATTATGGTTATGAATGGACTGGAATGGCGTACGAAGAAAGCCAGGCAGGATCCCAAACCCTCCTTATTTTTGGACTCTCGTTCATCTTTATTTATTTCCTTTTAGCAGCACAGTATGAAAGCTATATTCTCCCGTGGGCTGTCCTATTGTCGGTTCCCGTTGGATTAGTGGGCGTATTCTCAACCATTTGGATAGCAGGTTTGCAAAACAACATCTATGTGCAAGTAGGGTTGATTATGTTGATCGGATTATTGGCCAAAAACGCGATCCTTATCGTGGAATTCGCTGTACAACAGCGTAACAAAGGCTTGAGCATTTACGATGCAGCCATCATGGGTGCAAAGTTACGTCTCCGCCCTATCCTGATGACCTCATTTGCTTTCGTAGCCGGGCTGGTACCATTAATGTGGACGGTCGGTCCGTCGGCGATAGGAAATCACTCGATCAGCTTTAGTGCCGCAGGCGGAATGCTTTCGGGTGTAATATTTGGTATATTTATCATTCCCGTATTATTTATGGTTTTTAAGGCACTAGACGAAAAAGTAAGGGAGAAACTTAAATCTTCTGAGGAATAAAGCATGAAACTTATGACACTGAAACAACTGGTATATGTAACGGCAGTATTGGTCAGCTTATCAGCATGCAAGGTCGGTAAGCGCTATGTCCAACCAGAATTAAATCTCCCCGAGAACTTTCGGGGGGACACGCTAGCCTATCAACAGGATACGATCACTTTCGCACAGCTATCCTGGCGTAATTTTTTCAATGACCCGCAACTCGTTGCGCTTATCGATACGGCACTCGTAAATAACTACGATATGCGCACAGCATTGAAGAATATTGAAATAGCCAATCGTAATCTGAAACAAAACAAGCTGGAATATCTCCCCTCTATAGAAGGAAATATCGCAACCGTGAATAAGCAATTTCGTTCAAAGGATTTTTATAGCAACCCTTCCTCACGATGGTACGGCGAAAATGGAAAAGAAGCACCCGATCATCTATATGCTTACCAATCACAATTTAGTGCGGGGTTGGAGTTTAGTTGGGAACTAGACATATGGGGTAGAATCGCGCATCAGCAAGACGCTTTAAAATCAGATTTTTTAGACTCCTATGAAGCAAAAAATGCCATCCAGACCAAACTAATTGCGGATGTTGCGAAAGGTTATTTTAACTTGATCATGTTGGATGCACAAATTGAAGTCGCTAAACGCAACTTGCAGCTTAATGACAGTACGTTACGCATGATTCGGTTGCAGTATGACGCCGGAGAGATTACCGCATTAGCTATTCAACAAACAGAATCGCAGCGTTTAGTTGCTGCTTCACTCATCCCCGAATTAGAGAAAGAAATTGCCTTACAGGAAAATGCATTGAATGTCTTGATAGGTGAAATGCCAAACGTCGTAAGGAGGGGTTTTAAAATAGACAGCTTGATGAATACCGAAAACAGTATCACATTGGGTGCTCCGCTAGAAATTGTCAGAAACCGACCAGATATCAAACGGGCAGAATATGCATTGGTTGCTTCCAACGCAGAGATGAATATCCGACAGATTATGCGTTACCCGCAGCTTTCGCTCAGCGGTGTCCTCGGTACAAATGCCATGCTGTCTAAAAACTGGTATAACATTCCAGGAGCCTTACTTGGTGGGATTGTCGGCGGCTTGACGACACCAGTCTTTAGAAATGGACGCTTAAAGAACGCATGGGAAGTGGCAAAGATAGAGCGAGAAAAAACAGAATTAACACTACAACGGACGGTTATGGAAGCCGTCCATGAAGTGTCCAACGCTGTCATTACCGTCGAGAAGCAGAAAGAGCAAATCGAACTGGCAAGAAAAAGAGTAGAAAATTCTGAATTAGCCGTGAGAAATGCATCACTTCTCTTTATGAGCGATTATGCAACCTATCTCGAAGTAATCACCGCTCAAAGCAACGCGCTTTCCAGTGAGCTTGCTCTGGTCGACATCAGACAAAAACAATTGGATGCATATGTAGATTTATATAGAGCGCTCGGTGGTGGATGGCAGGAAGCAACAATAGATTAATATCTGAAAGGGATTCGTTGTTAATTACAATTAAGTGCCCCATCGACATGTAATAGCGGACTTAGGTAAGCAATATCTAAGTTCGCTCCTCGCAGTACGAACCAAATGCCCATTACTAAATAAAGAAATGGTAATACACGATTAAATCCACGTTTAAAAATAGGCTTGGAAAAGTTTCCCACAAAGGAGAAGAGCACGAGCAAAGGCAATGTTCCTAAGCCGAAAAGTACCATAAAAAGAAAGCTATTCATTAAAGAATCTGCGTTCATAGCCGATGCCAACGCCATATATACCATGCCGCAAGGCAAAATACCATTTAACGTCCCTGCCACAAAAGCGCCCCCCGGTCTAAAAAGCCATCGTCCCATATATTTCGCAAACGGTTGAACGGCGTTTGTTTGAAATCGCACTAAAGCTTGTGTATTTTTTCCGAAAAGGTAAAATACACCGATCGTTACAAGCACAATTCCGACGGTTATACTCAATCCTTTTTGCCATCCTTGGACAGCGGCCATACCTCCCAGTAGTCCCAAAAAAAGTCCCATCATCCCGTAGGTTAAAATGCGTCCGGCTTGATAAAACATACGATTAAAAAACGCTTTCCACGATAACCCTCTGTGGCCGTTTATAGCAATCAGCAATGGACCGCACATAACAGCACAATGTATACTGCCAAAAAGTCCCATAAAAAAAGCCAAATAATGGTAAGTCATTATTAAAAGTATAGATTATGATCGGAAGTATAAGCTGTTCCATCTTGTACCCATGAGATTTCGAGTCGCCAACTTCCTTTTGTAAAGCTGGCCACGGGCAGCCTGTAACACGGACTTTTCGTGACAAACGGCAATGACCTATCCAATAGCTTATCGGACGGTCGTTTAAAGATAAAGTCTCCTTGATTATTCGGCTGACTAAAGGTTATATACAATGTGTCATTTTGAACGCGCACCGTTGGACGGGCATGATCATCTAATAAGTTCTGTTTACGTTGATAAACCTCATCATAGGATAAACTTCTTTCATAGTAGTCATCATCTTCCAAGGTATCCGTATTCTGGGTTACCATATATATACCTGCACTCAGAATAAATATGATAAAAGTTCCCAATCCTAAAACAATCTTTAATCCCCAATTCATATCGTTCTTATTTATTATTTGGAGGAGCTATAAAGGTCGTCTTTAAAGTCTCCATTACTTTTCCCTCAGAAACAATGTTGACTTTCACATGCTGCTTATAGTGTTCTATTTCCTCTTTATCCATGAGTAGAAAAAAACTTAATGTTGCGCTCCCTTCTTTTTTCAAGTCATGAATTTTGTTTACCATCTGCACACCCATTCTGCCTTCTGCACTTTCTATATCAAATTGAATATCTTTCCCTGACTTATTCAGCAATTCCAGCGTATACAAGTTACTCACCCTTCCATCTTCCCGAAACTGATAGGAACTCCCTTTGGCACGCAAAAGGCGTCCGTCTATCTCTGACCGGTTAAACAGCAAGAAACCAAAAACAACCGCCAATACAACCAAAATAGCAGAATAGGCTATCGCACGTGTATTATTTTTCTTGCCTGTTTTTCCTTCCTTAGATAAATCATCCATAGAATAAAAACCAATAAGGCGTTTAGGTTTTCCAATTTTATCCATGACGGCATCACAGGCATCAATACAAGCTGTACAATTTACGCATTCCAATTGCGTCCCATTCCGAATATCAATTCCTGTCGGACATACATGAACACAAAGTTTACAATCAATACAGTCACCTTGTTCCGTATCATTTTTTTTCAGCTTCCCTCTCGGTTCCCCACGATGCACATCATACGCTACCGTTAAACTTTTTTCATCGAGTAATACACCTTGCAGCCTACCATAGGGACACAACGTTGTACAGACAATTTCACGTACGTAAGCAAATACACCATAAAAAGCAAGGGTAAACACAATAATGGACGCAAATCCAACAATATGTTGATCCACCGGATCGGTCATTATCTTAATTAGTGTATCAACACCAATAATATAGGCTAAGAAGATATTCGATATAAAAAAAGATATGGCTAAGAAAATCGTGTGTTTCAATATCTTTTTCCAAGCCCTGGCATCTGAATCAGGTCCCTCATTTAATTTCCGCTGTTGTATCCAATCCCCCTCAATAAGATATTCTATACGCCGGAATATCAGTTCCATGAAAATAGTCTGTGGACAGGTCCATCCACACCAAACTCTACCATAAACCGCGGTAAAAAGAACGATACCTACCATCATAATCAGCATACCGAAAACAAAAATATGCAAATCTTGTGGATAGAAAACGGAACCAAAAATGGAGAATTTTCGTTCAATGATATTGAACATTAGGAACGGATTGCCATTTATTTTAATAAATGGGGCCATAAAAAGGAACAGTAATAATGAATATCCTACCCACTGCCTGTAATTGTACAACTTGCCACCGGGCTTTTTGGCATAAATCCATTGACGCCTTTCTTTCCCTGAGTTTGTACAGACACTATTTCCCTCTATAACTGTTCCCATGATTGTTTTAAATAAAAATTATGGCAATTGTATTAACTATACTTCATTTTCCGAAGCTACTTGCTCTGCCGAGACATCAACAGTTTCGGCATTGGCTTTCGGAGTCACTTTTTCTCCTTGCGGCTCTTTCGGATTCGGAGGATTGGTGCCTGCTAACGTAATAATATAATTACTCACCTCCGCAATCTGCCCCGGTGTTAATGTTTGCTCCCAAGGTACCATTCCTTTCTCGGGAACACCATATTTCACCACAGCGAAGACATCTTTAATATCGCCTCCATGTAGCCAATATTCGTCCGTTAAGTTCGGACCAATTCCGCCTTCGCCCACGTTTCCATGACAAACGGCACAGTTCGTCATATAGATTGCCTTTCCCGATGCGGCCAATGTGCCGGTAGCATCTATTTCTATCGTACTTTCGTCGATTAGATTCGCTGATTGCGCTAAAAATTCCTGCTTCGCCCTTTCCGCCAATGCCATTTCTCGCTGATACTCTTGGTCTTGATTGGGTCCCCATCCGAAAACATGATAAACAAGCAAATAAACTACACCAAAAGTAATCGTAGAATAGAACAACGCATTAAACCACGCCGGAACAGGATTATCCAATTCTTTAATGCCATCGTATTCATGGTCGATTTCCAAACCTTTCTCCTCTTCAATCGGCCGTAAGCTCAACATCTTAGCCAAGATAGCCTGCCAGTCTATTTTTTTAGTCTTTTTCGCTTGTTGCTCAGCTGCCAGATGCGGCATCGTCAAGTTGATAATAGATTTCATTGCCTTATTTACCACCAACGCTGAAGCTAAAAGAGCTATCATGACGACAATAAGGGCGATAATAAGAATATCGTTGTATATATTTCCCGCTCCAAAAATCCATTCGGATGCTTTCGCCGTGGTATCAGCCGCTAATAATAATGTATTCATAAATCTCTATTTCTGCAATGATTGGTTACTCTCCTTTTTCGACTCCCCATCGTCAAAAGGAATATCTTTCATGTGGTTGATATGATCTTTCTTCATCCAAAATAACATACAAGCTACAAGTACAAAAAATACCAAAAAGACCCACAATGACGCAATTAGATAAATCTCATCTCCATTTAAATTTGTTATTTGCTTAAACATAAGTCCTCCTTTTAGTTATCTGATAACACGATCTCCTCAACTGCTTCCGGTGCCTCAGCTTTAATATCTTTGCCCAAACGTTGTAAATAAGCGATCATAGCGATGATCTCACTATCAGATCGGATTTCCACTTGGTTTGCAGCGAGATCTGTTGTTATCTCATCTGCTTGCTTTCGCAAATCTGTGAATGCATTTTGGATTTCCTCTTCTGAATAAGGCACACCTAATACACGCATAGCATTCATCTTTTTATCCAAAAGGTTATTGTCCAATGTCTGTTCAATTAGCCATGGATAAGCGGGCATAATACTTCCTGGAGAAGTAATTGTCGGATCCAGCAAATGATCAAAATGCCATTTATTCGGGTACTTACCTCCAAGACGATGTAAATCCGGCCCAGTACGTTTAGAGCCCCACAGGAATGGCATATCATAGACAAACTCTCCTGCTTTGCTATATTCGCCATACCGAGCGGTCTCCGAACGAAAAGGTCGTACTGTTTGTGAATGACAGTTGACACACCCTTCCCGGATGTACAAATCACGTCCCTGAAGCTCTAGTGCAGTATAGGGCTGTACAGAAGCAATTTTAGGCACGTTACTACTAATCGTAAACGTAGGAATCATCTCTACGATACCACCTATGAGAATAGCAACTAAGGCTAATACCATAAATAAAACCGGTTTGCGCTCCAAACGACGATGCTTCGTAGGTTCACTTTTCACAACAGGTTGCAAAACAGGCGCTTCAGCAGATTCGTCGGCAACCAATTTTCCGGCTTTCATCGTCTTAATTAAGTTGTACGTCATGATGATAACGCCCGTTAGATACAATGCACCACCTACAGCACGCATCATATGCATCGGAAGAATCTCCAAGGTGGTAGCTAAGAAGTTTGGATATTTCAACACACCTTCTGGAGTGAATTCTTTCCACATCAAACCTTGAACTACAGCAGCCCAATACATCGGTATAGCATAGAATAAAATACCCAATGTACCAATCCAGAAGTGGACATTAGCCAGTTTTTTGGAATACAATGGCGTCTTATAAATTTTCGGAATGATAAAATACAGAACAGCAAACGTCAAGAAACCGTTCCATCCTAAAGCCCCCACGTGTACGTGCGCAACGATCCAGTCTGTAAAATGTGCAATTGCATTTACCTGCTTTAATGATAATAAAGGCCCCTCAAAAGTCGCCATACCATAGGCTGTCAACGCGACAACCATAAATTTCAACATAGGTTCTGTACGAACCTTATCCCAAGCTCCGCGTAACGTTAACAACCCGTTGATCATACCGCCCCAACTTGGTGCTATTAACATGATCGAAAAAACAACCCCCAAGGATTGAACCCAAGACGGCAACGAGGTATAAAGAAGATGGTGAGGGCCTGCCCAGATATAAATAAATATTAAAGACCAAAAGTGAAGAATACTTAATTTGTACGAGTACACCGGACGATTCGCCATTTTTGGCAAAAAGTAATACATCATACCTAAATACGGTGTAGTCAAAAAGAAAGCAACCGCATTATGTCCATACCACCATTGAACCAGTGCATCCTGTACGCCGGCATACACATAATAACTTTTCCAGAAACTAACCGGAAGTTGAATAGAATTCACAATATGCAACACTGCTATGGTTACAAAGGTTGCTATATAGAACCATACTGCCACATACATGTGTCGTTCGCGACGTTTCAGAATGGTACCAAACATATTGACACCAAATACCACCCAAATCAAGGTGATAGCAACGTCGATCGGCCATTCCATTTCTGCATACTCATGCGAAGACGTATACCCCAGCAATAGCGTAACGGCAGAAGTCACAATAATTAATTGCCAACCCCAAAAATGGATTTTACTCAATAGATCGCTAAACATCCTTGCCTTAAGAACACGTTGCATGGAGTAATATACGCCCATAAAGATTGCATTTCCGACGAAAGCAAAAACAACCGCATTTGTGTGTACTGGGCGGACCCTACCGAATGTCGTGTACTGATTCAGAAAATTCATCTCGGGCCAGATCAATTGCGTGGCTACGAGTAGGCCGATGGACATCCCCACCAAGCCCCAAATAATTGTTGCGATACCGAAGTTCCGCACAATCTTGTTGTCATACTTAAATTGCTCAAGCTGCATACCTATAGTTAATTTTAAACAAAAGTAGTCGTTTCATTATGGCATTCTAATGACACACCCGTTATAAAAAAATGATTTTCATCACTTTATATAGCCACGCTCACAAAACATATACTTACAAAAAAAGGCCTTCCGTCTGGAATGCCTTTTTTCTTCTATTTGTCCTTAAACTATAGATTACAATAAATTTCGTTCATTTGGATGCTGATATTTATCATAAGTTTGTGCATACCTTTTATAACCATGTTTATATGGATTCTCTATCACCTGCTTCATGGAAACCAGTTTATAGACATAAGACCCGGTCTCTCTATTCAAATTTAAGTAGTAATAGTCATTTACTCCTTGGCGACGTATTGTATTCTTTAGGCTACCGCCACCTACATTATAGGCTGCCGCGACCAATGTCCAATCATTAAACTCTTTATATAGACTTTTTAGATACCGCGCTGCAGCATGGGTGGATTTGACCAGATCCTTACGCTCGTCCACATTCCCATTAACTTTCAAGCCGTAAAGTCGCGCGGTAGCTGGCATAAATTGCCAATAGCCACCCGCCCCTTTATGGGATACTATCCTGGGGTTCATATCGCTTTCCACAAGCGGAACATATTTAAAATCTTCTGGAATACCGTATGATTTCAATATAGTGGCTATCTGCGGCAAATGTTTTGCGGCCTTTTTATGTAGATCATACGATTGCTGTTTACGAAACGAGAAATTTGCAAGATATCTTTCAAACTTTCGCTCTACAGAAGGATTGTGCAGCGGAACCTGCTCATTTGCAAACATAACGGAGCGGTAATACGCTTCCTTTTGTCTTTCCGGCGATAAGGCTATCGCCTCTTTTTGTTTCTCAATCTGCGCCAACAAAGCTCTCTTTATGGGATCCTTTTTGGCCATTGAGTTTGGTGTGGAGTATAGCTTCGACAAAATCATCACAGACAAAACTATACTGCAGCACAGTACTCTTTTTTTTATCATTCACTCCCTTAATGCTATCTATCCACGACAATTAAGATGAAAACTTAACCTCGATCAAAAATAGCTTGGTTCAATTTTAGCCTGCAAATGTACAAAGGATTTTCTTATCTTCCAAACCGCTTTGACGTTCAACGCCCCCACTCAAACCAAAAAACAAAGTATAATACTAACGTAAGCACCTTTTTGTGACAAAAATATTTTTCTTAGAGACAAATAAAAACGCTACCTTTGTGTCTTAACTTTAGAAATATGCCATTCCATAACAAAAGGAACAGTCGTGACGACAACTCCAGAAAAAGCAGAAGTAACTCCGAAAGCTTCCGCTCAAAAAATGGTCGCCCACAAAGGCCGTCTTCAACAAATGAATTTAAAAATTCCAGATTCGAAGATGAAGACAACAAGAAATCCAACCCTTTCAGCAAATTTGAAAAAAAAGGCAAAAAAAATAATTCCAATCGTTCTTCTAATAAATTTGATAAACTTATAAAGAGAAATTCCGAACATCCTTTCCAGAAAGAAGAAAAAAGAAACCGCGATGGTTTCAAGAAGTTTGATAACACAGGAAAAGGTACGTTCAATCGATTTGAGGGTAACAATAAAGATAAATTCAAAAATAAAGAGACATATAAACCGTCCTATCCAAGAAAAAAAATCGCTACTGCGGAACCCAAAGATGACGGCCTAATCCGTTTAAACCGTTATATCTCCAATGCTGGTGTATGCTCACGTCGTAAGGCGGATGAACTAATTGAATCTGGCGTAGTAATGGTCAATGGTGAAGTCGTGACCGAATTGGGTACAAAAGTCGATCCCGCTAAAGATGAAATAAGATATAACGGAGAGCGATTGAAACGCGAAAAAATGGTCTATGTACTCTTGAACAAACCCAAAGACTTTATCACGACCACGGACGATCCACAAGAGCGCAAAACCGTCATGCAGCTGGTTGCAAAAGCCACAAAAGAAAGGATATATCCCGTAGGGCGTCTTGACAGAAATACCACAGGCTTGTTATTGCTTACAAACGACGGCGCGTTAGCAGAGAAGCTTTCCCATCCTCGGAATAATATTAGTAAAATATATCATGTGGAGTTAAACAAAAATTTAACACAGGGCGATTTTAATAAAATACAATTTGGCCTTGAATTAGAAGATGGTTTTATTAAACCGGATGATATAAGTTATGTACAAGGAGGTAGCAGAAACGAAATCGGTATTCAAATCCACTCCGGTAAAAACAGGGTGGTTAGACGTATCTTTGAATCATTGGATTACGAAGTTGTTAAATTAGATCGTGTTGTTTACGCCAATCTAACAAAAAAAGATTTACCACGTGGAAGATGGCGATACATAGAAGAAAGGGAACTCATCCAATTAAAACATTTCATCAAATAAGCTGAACATCTTTAGATAGTAAATTTTAACTTTTGACATTTATAATATGACAGATCCTAAGACATTGACTGCTGTAGCTGAATTTCATAAGACCTTCCAACACCCTATTTTGAATGAACCAACTATTCCTTCGGAAACACGTTGCAACCTGCGCGTTGCACTAATTGCTGAAGAATTAAAGGAGTTACAGGAAGCTATTGAAAATAAAGATATCATAGAAATTGCGGATGCGTTGTGCGATATCCAATATGTACTTTCAGGTGCCGTACTCGAATTTGGATTGAAAGATAAATTCAACGCACTCTTCGAAGAAGTACAACGTTCAAACATGAGCAAAGCGTGTAAAACAGAAGAAGAAGCAAAGGCCACACAGGCACATTATCTCGATAAAGGTGTTAAATCATACTACAAGGAGATCGATGGACTGTTTTTAGTGTTTCGCGACGGGGATCATAAAACGCTTAAATCTATAAACTATTCTCCCGCTGATCTTAAGAGCATTTTAAATAAATAGAGTTTATTACTAGGGGCTTATTCAGCCCCTAGTAATAAACTCTATTTATATTGGCTTCCCTGCTTTACTCCACGACTTTCCAACCCCTTATCGATATGTGTCTGTATTTTTGATTTAGGGAATCCCCAATTCGGAGCGATTAACAATTCCCTGTCCGCAATACCAAAAATACGCTGAATGATAATATCAGAACGTAACAAAGGAAGAAACTTCGCTAAGAAATCCGTATATTCTTCAATAGAAAACAGCTTAAACGGGTCGCGTTTATACTTTGCACCCATAATTGAACCTTCCACAATATGCAGATGATGCAGTTTTACAAACTTAATCTGTGGATGTCGATTAATCTCATCGGCGTATCGAAGCATCATTTCCTCTGTTTCCCAAGGGAAACCAAAAATTGTATGCACACACAACGCTAAATTGGTTTGCTTAAGCATATCCATTGTACGAAGAAATTCATCGTGCGAACATCCCCGGTTAATCCGTTCCAGCGTATCATTATAAATCGATTCCATACCCATTTCCAAATCAACATCAAAACGATCGGTGTAGGATTCTAATAGTGCAATTTTTTCAAAATCCAAGCAATCTGGCCGCGTGCCTACAGACAAACCTAATGTATTATCCTCATCGATACTTAACGCCTCATCATACATCATCTTCAACAGGTGTGCAGGCGCATACGTATTGGTATTAGGTTGAAAATAAATAATAAATTTTTCTGCTCCGTAAGAATTTCGGGCTCTAGCTATACCATTTTCAACTTGTTCTTTAATAGAAGGTATCTTGCGCGCAGTATCAGGCGTAAAAGAATCTACATTACAATATGTGCAGCCACCGTACCCTTTGGTGCCATCCCGGTTGGGACACGTAAAGTTTCCGTCAACGATAACTTTAAACACCTTTTGTCCGTCATACTTTTCTTTTAAGTATGCTCCATAATGATTGTACGGTTTTATACCGCTGTCTAGTAAAGTACCCATCTCCTGCAAAGGTAATAATTAGTAACGAGTAATGGACGAAGTTTGGTACCCGTCCATAAAAAAAGCCCCTGCATATATATGCAGGGGCTCTGTATAAAGATCGGCACCGACCTACTCTCCCACCTGTTA